>Ga0160458_100003_pt1 | contig 774753 bp, 684 predicted proteins | sample HID1973I_E6MG_FD_108247 | JGI IMG/M metagenome (GOLD analysis project Ga0160458, IMG submission 108247) | Enriched mosquito-associated microbial communities from UW Madison campus, WI, USA - HID1973I_E6 MG | ecosystem: Host-associated > Arthropoda: Insects > Digestive system > Unclassified ...
GACAACGTGAAGATGGTGGTCACGCTGATCAACCCGGTGGCGATGGACGACGGTCTGCGCTTCGCGATCCGCGAAGGCGGCCGCACCGTCGGCGCCGGCGTCGTCGCCAAGATCATCAAGTAATTCAGTAGGTTACAGGCGCCACCCCCTGGGTGGGTGGCAGCCTTACAGCGAAAAGAGGCACAGGAAGTGCCTCGTGTTCGCCGGACAGGGAAGGGTCGCGTGACGTTACGCGCGTAGCAGCCTCACAGGCTGTTGACGCGCCTGTTTACGCGTTCTATACTTTTCCGTCTGGGCAGACCGGCTTGCTGGTCTGCCCGCGCTTTTGGGGCTTGCAAGAGCCCTGGTCGGACCGCCCCGGTGGATCCCGATCGAAGCACAGGAACAAGCAAAACCATTTTTCGGGGCAGGCATCCCAGAGGCCGCGCCCGTCGCTCTTTTAACGAAGGAACTCCGTCATGGCGGACCAAAAGATCCGGATTCGGCTCAAGGCGTTCGATCATCGTCTGATCGACCGTTCGGCCAGCGAGATCGTCGAGACAGCCAAGAGGACCGGCGCGCAGGTGCGTGGCCCGATCCCGCTGCCGACCAAGATCGAGCGTTACACCGTTCTCGTCTCCCCGCACGCCGACAAGGATGCGCGTGACCAGTACGAGACCCGCACGCACAAGCGCGTGCTCGACATCGTAGACCCCAACGACAAGACCGTGGACGCGCTGATGAAGCTCGAACTCGCGGCTGGCGTTGACGTCCAGATCAAGCTCGCCTGAGGACTGCCGACATGACGAAGAAATATTCGTTGGGTCTGGTCGGCCGCAAGGCCGGCATGAGCCGCGTGTTCACCGACGATGGTCGTTCCATCCCGGTGACTCTGATCGAGGCCACCCCGAACCGCATCACCCAGATCAAGACCGTCGAAGCCGATGGTTACAGCGCCGTCCAGGTGACGACCGGCTCGCGCCGCGCCGCCCTGGTCAACAAGCCGCTGTCTGGTCATTACGCCAAGGCCAAGGTCGAAGCCGGCCGTGGTCTGTGGGAGTTCCGCGTCGCCGACGACAAGCTCGGTGACTTCGCCATCGGTGGCGAGATCAAGGCCGACATTTTCGAAGTTGGCCAGATCGTCGACGTCCAGGGCGTGACCAAGGGCAAGGGCTTCCAGGGCACGATCAAGCGCCACAACTTCACCATGGGTGACGCTACCCACGGTAACTCGCTGTCGCATCGCTCGCCGGGTTCGATCGGCCAGCGCCAGACGCCGGGCCGCGTGTTCCCGGGCAAGAAGATGTCCGGCCACATGGGCGCCGAAGTCCAGAGCGCGCAGAACCTCGAAGTCGTGCGCGTGGATGCCGAGCGCGGTCTGATCGCCGTTCGCGGCGCCGTCCCGGGTGCCCCGGGTGGCGACGTGGTCGTGCGCCCGGCCAGCAAGGCGTAAGGAGAAAGACGATGGAACTCACCATTACGGGTAGCGCCAACAAGCTGTCGGTCTCCGACGAAGTGTTCGGTCGCGAATTCAGCGAAGACCTGGTCCACCAGGTCGTGGTCGCCTACCGCAACGCCGGTCGCGCCGGCACCAAGGCGCAGAAGACCCGCGCCGAGGTCAACGGCACCACCAAGAAGTCGAAGAAGCAGAAGGGCGGCGGCGCGCGTCATGGCGCACTGACGGCTCCGATCTTCGTCGGCGGCGGCGTGACCTTCGCGGCCAAGCCGCGCAGCTTCGCGCAGAAGGTCAACCGCAAGCAGTACCGTGCAGCGATCAGCTCGATCCTGTCCGAGCTCAACCGCCAGGGCCGCCTGAAGGTTGTCGAGTCGTTCGACGTCGACGCCATCAAGACCCAGGGCCTGATCGAGAAGCTCGCCGGTTTTGATCTGGGCAAGCGTCCGCTGATCGTCACCGAGGATGCTTCGGAGAACCTGTTCCTGTCGGCTCGCAATCTGCCGTACGTGCAGGTCCGCGACGTCCAGGGCCTGGATCCGGTCGCCCTGGTCGGCGCCGATTCCGTGCTGATCACCGCCGATGCGGTCAAGAAGGTCGAGGAGTGGCTGGCATGAGCACCAACGAAAAAGTTTTCAGCGTGCTGCTCGCTCCGCGCGTGTCCGAAAAGACCGCGCGCCTGCAGGAAGTCAGCAACCAGTACGTGTTCGAAGTTTCGAACGACGCCACCAAGGCCGATGTGAAGGCCGCCGTGGAGCAGCTGTTCGACGTGAAGGTCGAGTCGGTCAACGTCGTCAACGTGAAGGGCAAGAACAAGTCCTTCCGCTTCCGTTCCGGTCGCCGCGGCGACTGGCGTAAGGCGTACGTGCGCCTGGCCGATGGCCAGAGCATCGACGTGTCCGCGAAGGCCTGAGGGTGATCCCATGCCATTGATGAAATTCAAGCCCACCTCTGCCGGCCGCCGCTCCGCGGTCCGCGTGGTTACCCCCGACCTGCACAAGGGTGCTCCGCACGCCGCGCTGGTCGAGAAGCAGAGCAAGTCCGGTGGTCGTAACCACCACGGCCGCATCACGACGCGTCACGTCGGCGGTGGCCACAAGCAGCACTACCGTCTGATCGACTTCAAGCGCAACAAGGAAGGCATCGTGGCGCGCGTGGAACGGATCGAATACGACCCGAACCGCACCGCCCATATCGCCCTGCTGTGCTACGCCGACGGCGAGCGTCGCTACATCATCGCGCCGAAGGGTCTGAAGTCCGGCGACCAGGTGATCGCGGGCTCCGACGCGCCGATCAAGGCTGGCAACACCCTGCCGCTGCGCAACATCCCGGTCGGTACGACGGTCCATTGCATCGAGCTCAAGCCGGGCAAGGGCGCTCAGATCGCCCGCGCCGCCGGTGCCGCCGTGCAGCTGGTCGCTCGCGAGCAGGGTTACGCAACCCTGCGCCTGCGTTCGGGCGAGATGCGCAAGGTTCCGGTCGAGTGCCGCGCCACCATCGGCGAGGTCAGCAACGACGAGCACAATCTCGAGAAGCTGGGCAAGGCCGGTGCCAAGCGTTGGCGCGGCGTCCGCCCGACCGTTCGCGGTGCGGCCATGAACCCGGTCGACCATCCGCACGGCGGTGGTGAGGCCAAGGCCGGCCAGGGTAATCCGCATCCGGTCACCCCCTGGGGTGTGCCGACCAAGGGTTACAAGACGCGCAAGAACAAGCGCACCGAACAGTTCATCGTCCGCGATCGTAGGGGCTAATCGACCATGCCACGTTCCCTCAAGAAAGGCCCGTTCGTCGATCACCACCTCGTCAAGAAGGTGGAGGCCGCGGGCGGCACCAAGAAGCCGATCAAGACCTGGTCGCGCCGTTCCATGATCCTGCCGGAAATGGTGGGTATCACTATCGCTGTGCACAACGGCAAGAACCATATTCCGGTCCTCGTGAACGAGAACATGGTCGGCCACAAGCTCGGCGAATTCGCAGTCACCCGGACCTTCAAGGGTCACGGCGGCGACAAGAAGTCGGGCAAGTAAGGAGATGACCATGGAAGCGAAAGCCATCCTGCGCACCGCGCGCATCTCCCCGCAGAAGGCCCGCCTGGTCGCCGACCAGGTGCGCGGCCTGCCGGCCGAACGTGCCGTCAACCTGCTGAAGTTCTCCGACAAGAAGGCCGCCGCCCTGATCAAGAAGGTGGTGGAATCGGCGATTGCCAATGCCGAGAACAACCAGGGCGCCGACGTCGACGCGCTCAAGGTCAAGACCATCATGGTCGACGAGGGCCCGACGCTGAAGCGCTTCATGGCGCGTGCGAAGGGACGCGGCACCCGCATCTTGAAGCGGACCAGCCACATCACCGTCGTCGTGGGAGAGGGCAAGTAATATGGGTCACAAAGTTCATCCCATCGGCATCCGTCTTGGCATCGCCAAGGACTGGAATTCCAAGTGGTACGCCGACAAGGGCGAGTACGCCCAGTACCTGGCGGCCGACCTGAAGGTGCGCGAGATGCTGCGCAAGAAGCTGGCGCAGGCCGGGATCAGCAAGATCCTGATCGAGCGTCCGGCCAAGACCGCGCGCGTCACGATCCACACCGCCCGTCCGGGCGTGGTGATCGGCAAGCGTGGCGAGGACATCGAGAAGCTGCGCAAGGAAGTCAGCGCTCTGATGGGCGTTCCCGCGCACATCAACGTGACCGAGGTCCGCAAGCCGGAACTCGACGCGCAGCTGGTCGCCGAGTCGATCGCCCAGCAGCTTGAGCGCCGCATCATGTTCCGTCGCGCGATGAAGCGCGCCGTGGGCAATGCGATGCGCCTGGGCGCCCTGGGCATCAAGGTCAATGTCGCCGGTCGCCTCAACGGCGCCGAGATCGCACGCTCGGAGTGGTACCGCGAAGGTCGCGTGCCGCTGCACACCCTGCGCGCGGACATCGATTACGGTTTTGCCGAGGCTCACACCACCTACGGCGTGATCGGCATCAAGGTATGGGTCTACAAGGGCGAGATCTTCGACTTCGCCCAGGTTGGACAGGAGAAGCAGGAAGAAGCCAGCAGCCCGCGCCCCGAGCGTGGTGACCGCGAGCGTCCCTCCCGTCCCGCACGTGAAGCGAGGTAACGGCGATGTTGCAACCCAAGCGAACCAAATTCCGCAAGCAGTTCAAGGGCCGTAACGACGGTCTGAGCTGGAGCGCCAACGCCGTTTCCTTCGGCGAGTACGGCCTGAAGGCCACTGCCCACGGTCGCCTGACCGCGCGTCAGATCGAGGCGGCTCGCCGCACGATCAGCCGCTACGTCAAGCGCGGCGGCAAGATGTGGATCCGCGTGTTCCCGGACAAGCCGATCACCCAGAAGCCGATCGAAGTCCGCATGGGCTCGGGCAAGGGTAACGTCGAGTACTGGGTGGCCCAGATCCAGCCTGGCCGCATGATTTATGAAATCGAGGGTGTGCCGGAGGACCAGGCGCGCGAGGCATTCCGTCTGGCGGCGGCCAAGCTCTCGGTCACCACCACCTTCGTGACCCGCACGGTGCGCTAATGGCTACGATCAACGAACTCCGTGAAAAGTCGGCCGACGAGCTGAAGACCCAGTTGCTGGATCTGCGCAAGGAGCAGTTCGCCCTGCGCATGCAGAAGGCGACCGGCCAGCTGTCGAAGACCCACGAAACCCGCCGGGTGCGCCGCGAGATTGCTCGCGTGAAGACCCTGCTCGGCAGCAACCAGTAAGGGATCGCAGCGATGAGCGACAACAACAACAAGGCGCTGCGCACGGTCGAAGGCCGTGTGGTCAGCAACAAGATGGACAAGACGGTGACCGTGCTGGTCGAACGTCAGGTCAAGCACGCGCTGTACGGCAAGTACATCAAGCGCTCGACCAAGCTCCACGCCCACGATGCGGATAACAGCTGCAACGAGGGCGACGTGGTGCGCGTGACCGAGATCGCGCCGCTGTCCAAGACCAAGAACTGGCGCGTGGTGGAAATCGTCACCCGCTCGGCCGACTAAGGGAGTCTGAATCATGATCCAGATGCAGAGCTACCTCGACGTGGCCGACAACTCCGGCGCCAAGGAACTGATGTGCATCAAGGTGCTCGGCGGTTCCAAGCGTCGCTACGCGGGCATCGGCGACATCATCAAGGTGACCGTCAAGGACGCGATCCCGCGTGGCAAGGTGAAGAAGGGCGAGGTCTACGACGCTGTCGTGGTCCGCACCCGCAAGGGCGTCCGTCGTGCTGACGGTTCGCTGATCCGCTTCGATGGCAACGCTGCCGTCCTGCTGAACAACAAGCAGGAACCGATTGGTACCCGTATCTTCGGACCGGTGACCCGTGAGCTGCGTTCCGAGAAGTTCATGAAGATCGTTTCGCTCGCGCCTGAAGTGCTCTGAGCGGAGGAAGCAGACATGGCAAACCGTATCAAGAAGGGCGACCAGGTGGTCGTCACGACCGGCAAGGACAAGGGCAAGCAGGGCGAGGTTGTTCGCGTGGATGGCGACCGTGTGGTCGTCTCCAACATCAACCTGGTCAAGCGGCACACCAAGCCGAACCCGCAGGCGGGCGTCGCCGGCGGCGTGGTCGAGCGCGAGAGCTCGATCCACATTTCCAACGTGATGCCGGTCAACCCTGCCACTGGCAAGGGTGAGCGCATTGGATTCAAGGTCCTGGAGGATGGACGCAAACTGCGTGTGTTCCGCTCCAGTGGTGAGGCGCTCGACGCCTGAGGAATGAAGTCATGACCACGCGGCTCGAAAAGATCTACAAGGAACAGGTTGTGCCGGCTCTCATGGAGAAGTTCGGTTACAGCAACCCCATGGAAGTCCCCAAGCTCGTCAAGATCACGCTGAACATGGGCGTGGGCGAAGCGGCTGCCAACAAGAAGGTGCTCGAGAACGCCGTCGCCGACTTGGCCAAGATCACCGGCCAGAAGCCGGTGACGACCAAGGCTCGCGTCTCGGTGGCCTCGTTCAAGATCCGTGACGGCTGGCCGATCGGCTGCAAGGTCACCCTGCGCCGCCACCAGATGTTCGAGTTCCTGGACCGTCTGATCAGCGTGTCGCTGCCGCGCGTTCGCGACTTCCGTGGCGTGTCGGGCCGCTCGTTCGACGGCCGTGGCAACTTCAACATGGGCGTGAAGGAGCAGATCATCTTCCCGGAAATCGACTTCGACGCCGTCGACGCGATCCGCGGCATGGATATCGCCATCACCACGACCGCCAAGACCGACGCCGAAGCCAAGGCGCTGCTCGAAGCGTTCAAGTTCCCGTTCCGTAATTAAGGGCTAGACACATGGCAAAGACCTCGATGGTCAACCGCGACGTAAAGCGGGAAAAGCTGGCCAAGAAGTACGCGGCCAAGCGTGACGCCCTGAAGGCGATCATCGCGAGCCCGACCGCTTCGTACGACGAGAAGGCCGACGCGGTGGTCAAGCTGCAGAAGCTGCCGCGCGACTCCTCGCCGAGCCGCCAGCGCAACCGCTGCGAGCTGTCCGGCCGCCCGCGTGGCGTGTACAGCAAGTTCGGCCTGGGCCGTAACAAGCTGCGCGAAGCCACCATGCGCGGCGACGTGCCGGGCCTGCGCAAGGCCAGCTGGTAAGCAAGACAGGGCAGGGCGGCCTGGCCGCCCGTCCTTCAGGCTGTATCCGGTAAACCGACCCCCAAGGCCGGTTTACCTGCTATGATTCCGCGCTTCCCCTGGCTCGCCAGGGTGCGGCAAGGGCCCTGGCCCTCCTCCAGGAACAATCCAGATTTCGCGAAAGCGGATATCGGTGCACTCAAGGAACCATTCATGAGCATGACTGATCCCATCGCCGACATGCTGGTCCGCATCAAGAATGCGGCCGCTGTGGGCAAGCCGACGGTGAAGCTGCCGTCCTCCAAGATCAAGGTCGCCATCGCCACCGTCCTGAAGGACGAGGGCTACATCTCGGACCTGCGTGTCATCCAGGGCGAGAACAACAAGGCCGAACTCGAAATCGTGCTGAAGTACTTCGAAGGCCGCCCGGTCATCGAGCAGATCAAGCGCGCTTCGCGCTCGGGCCTGCGCCTGTACCGCGGCAAGAGCGAGCTGCCCAAGGTCCTTGGCGGCCTCGGCGTGGCCATCATCTCCACCTCCCAGGGCATCATGACCGACAAGCAGGCGCGCAACGCCGGCGTGGGCGGCGAAGTCCTGTGCTACGTGGCCTAATCGAAGGAGTACGACGACCATGTCCCGCGTAGCCAAGAAGCCGATTGCCCTGCCGAAGGGCGTCGAACTGAACATCCAGGACACCAGCGTCAGCGCCAAGGGTCCCAAGGGCACGCTGTCGCTGGCCAAGCCGGCCGGCGTGCAGATCGCCGTCGAAGACGGCAATGCCGTGCTGTCGGCCAACGACCCGTCGCTGGTTCCGCTCGCCGGTACCGTCCGCGCCATCCTGGCCAACATGGTCAAGGGCGTGTCCGACGGCTTCGAGCGCAAGCTCGAGCTGGTCGGCGTCGGTTACCGTGCCGCCATGCAGGGCAAGGACCTGAGCCTCTCGCTCGGTTTCTCGCACCCGGTCGTGTTCCAGGCGCCGGAAGGCATCACCCTGGTCACCCCGACCCAGACCGAGATCCTGGTGCAGGGCGCCGACAAGCAGCGCGTCGGTGAAGTTGCGGCCAAGATCCGCGCCTTCCGTCCGCCGGAGCCTTACAAGGGCAAGGGCGTGAAGTACTCCGACGAAGTCATCATCCGCAAGGAAGCCAAGAAGGCGTAAGTGTTCGCGGGTCGATCCGCGGAAACCCGGCTATCCATCGCCGGACTTTCCAACGCAAAGGCCCGCACCATCCTTCAGCTTCCACGAGGTAAATCATCATGAGCATCAAGAACGACGCCCGCCTGCGCCGCGCCAAGTCCACCCGGTCCCACATCCGCAAGCTCGGCGTGCCGCGCCTGTCGGTGCTGCGCACCGGCCAGCACCTGTACGCGCAGCTGTTCACCGCCGATGGCGCCACCGTGATCGCGGCCGCCAACACCCTGCAGGCCGACGTCAAGGAAGGCCTGAAGAACGGCAAGAACAGCGACGCCGCCGCCAAGGTCGGCAAGCTGATCGCCGAGCGCGCCAAGGCTGCGGGCATCGAGAAGGTCGCTTTCGACCGCTCGGGCTACCGCTTCCACGGCCGCATCAAGGCGCTGGCTGATGCCGCCCGTGAGGGTGGTCTGCAGTTCTGATTCAACGGGTCCGCTCCGGCGGACCCAAACCTGCCGGCGCAGGATGCGCCGGGCGCCGCCCTCCTTCTGCGGGGGCGTGACGTGACACCGCGACAGCCCACAACCATAAGCGGCCAAGAGCCGTACATATCCAGACAACCCAAGGAATTACAGCAATGGCAGAAGAGCGTCAGCCGCGGGGCCGCGATCGCGACCGCAACCGCGAAGAGAAAGTCGACGATGGCATGATCGAGAAGCTGGTCGCGGTCAACCGCGTCAGCAAGACCGTCAAGGGTGGCCGCCAGTTCACCTTCACCGCACTGACCGTGGTCGGCGACGGCGACGGCAAGGTCGGTTTCGGCTACGGCAAGGCCCGCGAAGTCCCGGTCGCCATCCAGAAGTCGATGGAGTATGCGCGCAAGGGCATGCTGACCGTCGATCTGAACAACGGCACCCTGTGGCACCCGGTCAAGGCCGGCCACGGCGCGGCTCGCGTGTTCATGCAGCCGGCTTCGGAAGGTACCGGTGTGATCGCCGGTGGCGCCATGCGCGCCGTGCTGGAAGCGGTCGGCGTGAAGAACGTGCTGGCCAAGGCCGTCGGTTCGCGTAACCCGATCAACCTGGTCCGCGCCACCCTGGCAGGCCTGGAAGCCATGCAGTCCCCGACCCGCATCGCTGCCAAGCGCGGCAAGAAGGCGGAGGAACTCCTCAATGGCTAACGAGTCCAAGACCGTCAAGGTGCGCCTGGTGCGTGGCCTGCGCGGCACCCAGTCCCGTCACCGCCTGTCGGTGAAGGCCCTGGGCCTGAACAAGCTCAACGACGTGCGCGAACTGAAAGACAGCCCGCAGGTCCGCGGCCTCATCAACCAGCTGCACTATCTGGTGCGGGTCGAGGAGTAAGGAGAATCCTATGCGTCTGAATACTCTCAAGCCCGCCGACGGTGCCCGCCAGGAGCGGACCCGCGTCGGTCGCGGTATCGGTTCCGGCCTGGGCAAGACTGCCGGTCGTGGCCACAAGGGCTCCTTCGCCCGCTCGGGCAAGGGCAAGATCAAGGCCGGCTTCGAAGGCGGCCAGACCCCGATGCAGCGTCGTCTGCCGAAGGTCGGCTTCCGCTCGGTGACCGCCAAGGACACCGCAGAGGTGCTGCTGTACAAGCTCGACCTGATCGAAGGCGATACCGTCGATTTCGCGACGCTGAAGGCGGCCAAGCTGGTTCCGTCGACGGCCAAGCGCGCCAAGATCGTCAAGAAGGGCGAACTGTCGCGCAAGCTGACCATCAAGGGCGTGCAGGCGACCGCGGGTGCCAAGACCGCGATCGAAGCCGCCGGCGGCAGCATCGAGGAGTAAGCAGCAAATGGCGCAAGCTGGCATCGGCAATCTCGGCAGTGGCCTGGGCAAGTTCACCGAACTTCGCCAGCGTCTGCTGTTCGTGCTGGGGGCGTTGGTCGTCTACCGCATCGGCTGTTTCGTGCCGGTGCCGGGCGTCAACCCCGATGCCATGCTCGCCATGATGCAGGCGCAGGGCGGCGGTATCGTGGACATGTTCAACATGTTCTCGGGCGGCGCCCTGCACCGTTTCAGCATCTTCGCGCTGAACGTGATGCCGTACATCTCGGCATCGATCGTCATGCAGCTGGCCGTCCACATCTTCCCGGCGCTCAAGTCGCTGCAGAAGGAAGGCGAGTCCGGCCGTCGCAAGATCAACCAGTATTCGCGCGTCGGCGCGGTCCTGCTGGCGGTGGTGCAGGGCGGCAGCATCGCCCTGGCGCTGCAGAACCAGACCGCTCCGGGCGGCGTGCCGGTCGTGTACACCCCGGGCATGGGCTTCGTGGTGACCGCGGTGGTAGCGCTGACCGCCGGCACCATCTTCCTGATGTGGCTGGGCGAGCAGGTGACCGAGCGCGGCATCGGCAACGGCGTCTCGCTGATCATCTTCGCCGGCATCGTTGCCGGTCTGCCGGCCGCGGTGATCCACACCGTGCAGGCCTACCAGAACGGCAGCCTGAACTTCCTGTCGCTGCTGTTGATCGTGGTGGTGGTGCTGGCCTTTACCTGGTTCGTGGTGTTCGTCGAGCGCGGCCAGCGCCGGATCACCGTGAACTACGCCCGTCGCCAGGGCGGCCGCAACGCGTACATGAACCAGACCTCGTTCCTGCCGCTCAAGCTCAACATGGCAGGCGTGATCCCGGCGATCTTCGCGTCCAGCATCCTGGCGTTCCCGGCCACGCTGAGCATGTGGTCCGGCCAGGCCACGCAAGCCACCTGGCTGCAGCGCGTGTCCAACGCGCTGGCTCCGGGCGAGCCGCTGCACATGATCGTGTTCGCCGCGCTGATCACCGGTTTCGCGTTCTTCTACACTGCGCTGGTGTTCAACTCGCAGGAAACCGCGGACAACCTGAAGAAGTCGGGCGCCCTCATCCCGGGCATCCGGCCGGGCAAGGCCACCGCCGACTACGTCGACGCCGTGTTGACCCGCCTGACCGCCGCCGGCGCCGCGTACCTGGTGATCGTCTGCCTCCTGCCGGAGGTGATGCGCACCCAGCTCAATACTTCGTTCTACTTCGGCGGCACCTCGCTGCTGATCGTGGTGGTCGTGGTGATGGACTTCATCGCCCAGATCCAGGCCCACCTGATGTCGCACCAGTACGAGAGCCTTCTCAAGAAGGCCAACCTCAAGGGCGGCTCCCGCGGCGGTCTCGCCAGGGGCTGACCCCAGATTCCATCCCGGCGGACCCATTCCGCCGGAATCCGGATACGACCGGATCAACCAAATGGGCGGCCCGTGCGACGTCTCGCGCGCGGGTGAGATTCTGCGGTGCCGCGCTGGAGTAGCGCGGCCGGCCAACCGGGCAACCGGGGGGTCAGCGGGATCCGGCGCCGGAGCATGGGCACACTCCCCATGCCGGGTTCAGGGCCTTCGGGCCTTGGGCTTCCAAGTAATCCGAGACATTGATAGAATTCGCAGTTCACTTTTGAACCATCCTGTCGGGCGTGCCCTGGGCGCGTGCTGACCCTCAAGTTTGGAGATCGCGTCATGGCGCGTATTGCAGGCGTCAACCTGCCGACCCAGAAGCACGTCTGGGTGGGATTGCAGAGCATCTTTGGCATCGGCCGCACCCGTTCCAAGAAGGTTTGTGAGGCCGCTGGTGTGGCTTCCAACACCAAGATCCGTGACCTGTCCGAGCCGGACGTCGAGCGCCTGCGCGCCGAAGTCGGCAAGTACGTGGTCGAAGGCGACCTGCGTCGCGAAATCGGCATCGCCATCAAGCGACTGATGGACCTGGGCTGCTACCGCGGCCTGCGTCATCGTCGTGGCCTGCCCCTGCGCGGTCAGCGCACCCGCACCAATGCCCGTACCCGCAAGGGTCCGCGCAAGGCGATCAGGAAGTAAGGGATACCGATCATGGCAAAGCCGGCAGCAGCCAAAACCAAGAAGAAGATCAAGCGCGTCGTCACCGACGGCATCGCGCATGTCCACGCTTCTTTCAACAACACCATCGTGACGATCACCGACCGCCAGGGCAACGCGCTCTCGTGGGCGACTTCGGGCGGCGCGGGCTTCCGCGGTTCGCGCAAGTCGACCCCGTTCGCAGCCCAGGTCGCCGCCGAGAAGGCCGGCAAGGCCGCTCTCGACTACGGTGTGAAGTCGCTTGAAGTCCGCATCAAGGGGCCGGGCCCGGGTCGTGAATCGGCCGTCCGCTCGCTCAACAACGTGGGCTACAAGATCACCAACATCATCGACGTGACGCCTATCCCGCACAACGGGTGCCGTCCGCCGAAGAAGCGTCGCGTCTAAGGGGGCGATAAGAAATGGCTCGTTATATCGGTCCTACCTGTAAGCTCGCGCGCCGCGAAGGCGCCGACCTTTCCCTCAAGAGCCCGGCCCGTGCGCTGGACTCCAAGTGCAAGCTGGAGCAGAAGCCCGGCCAGCACGGCGCGACTGCCCGCAAGGGCAAGCTGTCCGACTACGCCACCCAGCTGCGCGAAAAGCAGAAGGTCAAGCGTATCTACGGCTTGCTGGAGCGTCAGTTCCGCAACTACTACAAGAAGGCCTCGACCAAGAAGGGCAACACCGGCGAGAACCTGCTGCAGTTGCTGGAGACCCGCCTGGACAACGTCGTCTACCGCATGGGTTTCGCGGTGACCCGTCCGTCCGCCCGCCAGCTGGTCAGCCACCGCGGTGTGCTGGTCAACGGCAAGCCGGTCAACCTGCCGTCGTACCAGGTCAAGGCAGGCGACGCGATCGCCCTGTCCGAGAAGGTGCAGAAGCAGCTGCGCGTCCAGGAAGCCCTGACCGTCGCCGAGCAGCACGACACGACCCCGTCGTGGATCGAAGTCGACGCGAAGAAGTTCGCTGGCGTGTTCAAGGCCGTCCCTGACCGGGCCGACCTGCCGGCCGACATCAACGAAGCGCTGATCGTCGAGCTGTACTCGAAGTAACAAGTGGCTGGCCGCCGCGCCCTCGGGCGCGGCGCCGCATCCCACACCCCGGCCGGATCGCGTTGCCCCGCCTTCCGGTCGCCCCCGGATGACGGGGCCACAAGCCAGAGCCGGCGGTTCCCAGATCGTCGGCTCATTGCAGGAGAATCCGCAACATGACGGTTACCGCCAACCAGGTCCTGCGTCCTCGCGGACCGCAGATCGAACGCCTCACCGGCAATCGCGCCAAGATCGTGATCGAACCGCTCGAGCGTGGCTACGGCCACACGCTGGGCAACGCGCTGCGCCGCGTCCTGCTGTCCTCGATCCCGGGCTTTGCGATCACCGAGGTCGAGATCGACGGCGTGCTGCACGAGTACACCACGGTCGAAGGCCTCCAGGAAGACGTGCTGGAAGTCCTGCTGAACCTGAAGGACGTCGCCATCCGCATGCACAACGGCGAGAGCGCCACCCTGAGCCTGTCCAAGCAGGGTCCGGGCGTGGTCACCGCCGGTGACATCAAGACCGACCACAACGTCGAGATCCTCAACGTCGACCACGTGATCTGCCACCTCACCAAGGACACGGCGCTGAATATGCGCCTGAAGATCGAGCGCGGTTTCGGCTACCAGCCGGCCACGACCCGTCGCCGTCCGGACGAGGAAACCCGCACGATCGGCCGCCTGGTGCTGGACGCCTCGTTCTCGCCGGTCCGCCGCGTCGCCTACGCGGTGGAAGCCGCGCGCGTCGAACAGCGTACCGACCTGGACAAGCTGGTCCTGGACATCGAGACCAACGGCACGATCGACGCCGAGGAAGCCGTGCGCACCGCCGCCGACATTCTCAGCGACCAGCTGTCGGTGTTCGGTGACTTCACCCACCGCGACCGCGGTGCCGCCAAGGCGGCCCCGACCGGCGTGGATCCGGTGCTGCTGCGTCCGATCGACGACCTCGAGCTGACCGTGCGTTCGGCCAACTGCCTCAAGGCCGAGAGCATCTACTACATCGGCGACCTGATCCAGAAGACCGAAGTCGAGCTGCTCAAGACCCCGAACCTCGGCAAGAAGTCGCTGACCGAGATCAAGGAAGTCCTGGCCCAGCGCGGCCTGTCCCTGGGCATGAAGCTGGAGAACTGGCCGCCGGTCGGTATCGCCCAGCACGGCATGCTCGGTTAAGAAGCAACACCGTTCCCGCGTCCATCGCGACGCGGGAACGTTCCAGCGCTGACGGGCCTGAAGGCCCGCGGCGACTCACCGGCCACGGAATGCCGGATCGGACCAGCGCAGTCCACAGCACCAACGCCTGGAAGGCGACAGCGAACCACAACCGCCACACCATTCCACAGGAATCACGACCATGCGTCACCAGAAAGCCGGCCGCAAGTTCAGCCGCACCAGCTCCCACCGCGAAGCGATGTTCCGCAACATGGCCGCCTCGCTGTTCAAGCACGAACTGATCAAGACCACCCTGCCCAAGGCCAAGGAACTGCGCCGCGTCGCCGAGCCGCTGATCACCCTGGCCAAGGTCGACAGCGTCGCCAACCGTCGTCTGGCGTTCGCCCGCCTGCGTGACAAGGAAGCCGTCGGCAACCTGTTCACCATGCTGGGCCCGCGTTACCAGGCCCGTCCGGGTGGCTACCTGCGCATCCTGAAGTGCGGCTTCCGCGCCGGCGACAACGCGCCGATGGCGTACGTCGAGCTGGTCGACCGCCCGCAGGCGGCCGAGTAATCCCCGCCCGCCATCACGATGGCGGACGAGATCGAGAACCCCGGCCCTGGCCGGGGTTTTTCGTTTCAGGGGCCACGATTACCGTTGCGGGCCCGGATGCGGAATAATCGGCCTGTTATCCATCCTGGCGGCGGCCGATCCAGACAATGAATCCTTTCCGTTGGAGTTTCCGCGCGCAGTTCCTTGCCGGCTTCCTGGGCTGCTTCGCATTGCTTGGCTATGCGATCTACACCCAGTTGTACGGCGGGCTGGAACCGTGCCCGTTGTGCATCTTCCAGCGCATCGCCTATGCGGCGCTGGGTGTGGTGTTCCTGATCGGTGGCCTGCATGCACCGCGCTCGCCGGGCGGTCGCGGCTTCTATGGCGTGCTGGTGCTGATCGCCTCGCTGGTCGGCATCGGCATCGCCGGGCGCCACGTGTGGGTGCAGTCGCTGCCCAAGGATCTGATGCCGTCGTGCGGACCGCCGCTGTCGTTCCTGCAGGAGACGCACGGCCCGCTCGAACTGGTGCGCAAGGTGCTGACCGGCACCGGCAACTGCGGCGACGTGGACTGGACCCTGTTCGGCCTGAGCATGCCGGTGTGGAGCCTGATCGGTTTCGTGCTGCTGGCCCTGTGGGGCCTTTTCGCCGCCTTCAAGCGCCGCAAGGGCCGCAACCGGCTCTGATCAACCACGTCCGTCCCCACCAGCGAATTCCCCCATGAGCACGCCCGAACGCACCATGCAGCCCGTGAACCTGCCCGATGGCTGGTCGCCCGCGAGCTGGCGCAGCCGTCCGGCGCTGCAGATGCCGCAATACCCCGATGCGGCCGCACTGGAAGCGGCTTTGACCGAGCTGGGCCAGCTGCCGCCGCTGGTCACCTCGTGGGAGATCTTCGCGCTCAAGAAGCAGATCGCCGAGGCGCAGGAAGGCAAGCGCTTCCTGTTGCAGGGCGGCGATTGTGCGGAGAACTTCAGCGACTGCGAGTCCGGCACGATCTCCAACCGGCTCAAGGTTCTGCTGCAGATGAGCCTGGTGCTGGTCCACGGACTGCGCCTGCCGGTGGTGCGCGTGGGTCGTTTCGCCGGCCAGTATGCCAAGCCGCGCTCGACCGACCTGGAAACCCGTGGCGATGTGAGCCTGCCCAGCTATCGCGGCGACGTGGTCAACGGCCCGGAGTTCACCGCCGCCGCGCGCGTGCCCGATCCGCGGCGCATGCTCACCGCGCACGCGCGTTCGGCGATGACGATGAACTTCGTGCGCGCGCTCATCGACGGCGGTTTCGCCGACCTGCACCATCCCGAATACTGGAGCCTCAACTGGGTTGGTTGCTCGCCGCTGGCCGAGGACTACCAGAAGATGGTGAACTCGATCGGCGACGCGGTCCGCTTCATGGAGACGCTGGCCGGAGTGGAGGTGCACAACCTCAACCGCATCGACTTCTACACCTCGCACGAAGCGTTGCTGCTGCCGTACGAGGAAGCGCTGACCCGGCAGGTGCCGCGGCAGTGGGGCTGGTTCAACCTGTCCACGCACTATCCGTGGATCGGCATGCGCACTGCCGCGCTGGATGGCGCGCACGTGGAATACTTCCGCGGGATCCGCAATCCGGTCGCGATCAAGGTCGGCCCGTCGGTGCAGCCGGACCAGTTGCTGCGCCTGATGGACGTGCTCAATCCGGAAGACGAGCCGGGCCGGTTGACCTTCATCCACCGCATGGGCGCTGCGCAGATCGCGCAGAAGCTGCCGCCGCTGCTTGACGCGGTGCGTCGCGACGGCCGTCGCGTGCTGTGGGTATGCGATGCCATGCATGGCAACACCGAGAGCACCGCCAACGGTTACAAGACCCGCCGCTTCGCCAACATCCTGGCCGAGGTGGAGCAGTCGTTCGACCTGCATGCGGCCGCCGGCACGCGCCTGGGCGGCGTGCACCTGGAGCTCACCGGCGAAGACGTCACCGAATGCACCGGTGGTGCGCGCGAGTTGACCGAGATCGACCTGGAGCGCGCATACCGCTCCACCGTCGATCCGCGCCTGAACTATGAGCAGTCGCTGGAGATCGCGATGGCGATCGTGCGCAAACAGGGCCAGCGCCAGGTCGAAGCGCCGCGCGCCTGACCTGCGCGCACGCTCAGCGTGCGGCCTTGGCGGGAACGGCGCCTGTCGCCTCGTCGGCACTGGACCGGAACGTCGGCGGTTGCCGCGCGCCGGTCAGCTGCTCGTAGGCGTAGCCGATCCGCAGCAGCTTCGCATCGCTCCACGCCGGGCCCATGAACACCAGTCCCAGCGGCAGACCGTTGCTGTGGCCCATCGGCACGGTCAGCGCGGGATAACCGGCGACCGCCGAAGCACCATAGCCGGCGCCGGGGAACTGGTCGCCGCGCGCCGGATCGATCGGCCAGGCCACGCCGGTGGTCGGTGCCACCAGCACGTCCAGTTGCTGCGCACGCAAAGTCGCATCGATGCCCTCGGGACCGGCCAGGCGGCGGGCACGCATGCGAGCGGCGATGTAGGCGGGCGCGGCCAGGCCCTCGCGACCGGCCGCCTGTTCGAACAGCTCCTGGCCGAACAGCGGCATGACCTCCTTGGCGTGCTCGCGGTTGTACTGCATCAGCGCGGCCAGGGTCTGCACCGGCGCCTGGCGCTGGCGCAGGTATTGCTCCAGCGCGGGCCTGAATTCGCTGAGCAGGACTTCCAGTTCGTCGTCGTCCCATTGGCCCTGCGTGGGGATGCGGGTGTCGACGATGATCGCGCCCGCATCACGCATTGCCGCCACCGCGCGCTCGGTGGCCGCGGCCACTTCGGGCGATATCGCCATCTGGTCACGCAGCAGCCCGATCCGCACGCCGCGCAGGCTGGCGCCACGCAGTTGCTCGGCATAGTCGAACGTGGCCAGCACGCGGTTGTCGGCGGTGGCCGGGTCACTCGGATCGCGGCCGGCGATCGCTGCCAGAAGCAGCGCGGCGTCTTCCACGCTGCGCGCCATCGGGCCGGCGCTGTCCTGGCTGGGGGAGATGGGCAGGATGCCGTTGCGGCTGACCAGGCCGACGGTGGGCTTCAAGCCGACCACGCCGTTCATCGCTGCCGGGCACAGGATGCTGCCGTCGGTTTCGGTGCCGATGCCGACCGCCGCCAGGTTCGCGGCGATCGCCACGGCCGTGCCGGAACTGGAGCCGCAGGGCGAACGATCCAGCGCATAGGGATTGCGCGTCTGCCCGCCGATCGAGCTCCAGCCGGAGGTCGACCGGCTCGAGCGGAAATTGGCCCACTCGCTGAGGTTGGTCTTGCCCAGGATCACCGCGCCGGCCTGGCGCAGCCGAGCCACCAGGAACGCGTCATGGCCGGGGCGGAAGTCGGCCAGAGCGAGCGAGCCGGCGGTGGTGGCCATCGGCGTGGCGTCGATGTTGTCCTTGATCAGGACCGGGATGCCGTGCAGCGGCCCGCGCAGATGCCCGGCGGCGCGTTCGGCGTCCAGCGCGGCAGCCTCGTTGCGTGCGCGCGGATTGAGTTCGAGGATGGCGTGGAGCTGTGGACCGTTGCGGTCCAGCTCGATGATCCGCGCCAGGTAGGCCTGCACCAGCGCGTGGCTGCTGGTTTCGCCGCGGGCCATTGCGGCCTGCAGGTCGGTGATACCCGCCTCGGCGTACGGGAAAGGTGCGGGAGCAACGGCTGCCGGTGCCTGCGCCGGCGGGGCAGGCATGGAAGGTTCCTCGCGACGGCAGCCCGCTGGGCCAAGGCACAGGAGCGCCGCCGACAGCAGCGCGAACAGGCGCATGCAGTTTCCCCTCGGCGGATAGACCGAGGCTACCCCCGGCGGTGGCGCTTGGCAACGATGGCCAGGCGCCGGGACCGCGGGGGCAGGGCGTTCGTCAGGCGGCGCGCGAGGCGCGCTTGCGGTCGCTTTCGGTCAGGAACTTCTTGCGAAGGCGGATTTCCTTCGGCGTGATCTCGACCAGCTCGTCGTCGTCGATGAAGTCCAGCGCCTGTTCCAGCGAGAACTTGATCGCCGGGGTCAGCTGGATCGCGTCGTCCTTGCCCGAAGCGCGCATGTTGGTCAGCGGCTTGGTCTTGATCGCGTTGACGGTCAGGTCGTTGTCCTTGGAGTGGATACCGACCAGCTGGCCTTCGTACACGTTGTCGCCTTCGGCAGCGAACAGCTTGCCGCGTTCCTGCAGCGGGCCCAGCGAGTAAGCCGGCGTGGCGCCCGGCGCATTGGCGATCATCACGCCGTTGAGGCGCTTGGCGATCGCGCCCTGTTCCTTCGGACCGTAATGGTCGAACACGTGGAACAGCAGGCCCGAACCCTGGGTCAGGGTCTTGAACTCGTTCTGGAAGCCGATCAGGCCGCGGGCCGGGATTTCATAGTCCAGGCGCACGCGCCCCTTGCCGTCCGGCTCCATGTTCTTGAGCTGGCCCTTGCGGGTGCCCAGCTTTTCCATGACGCCGCCCTGGTGGACTTCTTCCACGTCCACGACCAGCTGCTCGATCGGCTCCATCATCTGGCCGTCGATCTCCTTGATGATCACTTCCGGGCGCGATACGGCCAGCTCGTAGCCTTCGCGGCGCATGTTCTCGATCAGCACCGACAGGTGCAGCTCGCCACGGCCGGAGACCAGGAACTTGTCCGCGTCTTCCAGCTGCTCGACCTTCAGCGCGACGTTGTGCACGGTCTCGCGCTCAAGGCGGTCGCGCAGCTGGCGGCTGGTCAGGAACTTGCCGCCGGACAGGTCCTTGTGACCGGCGAACGGCGAGTTGTTGACCTGGAAGGTCATCGAGATGGTCGGCTCATCGACGGTCAGCGCCGGCAGCGCCTCGGGCGCATCGAGCGCGCAGACGGTGTCGGAAATGGTCAGCTCGGAGATGCCGGAGATGGCGATGATGTCGCCGGCCTCGGCGGTGTCCTGCTCGATGCGCTCCAGGCCCAGGAAGCCCAGCACCTGCAGCACCTTGCCCTGGCGCTTCTTGCCTTCGCGGTCGATGACCGCCACCGGCATGTTCTTCTTCAGCGTGCCGCGCTGGATGCGGCCGATGCCGATCACGCCGACGAAGTTGTTGTAGTCCAGCTGGCTGATGCGCATCTGGAACGGGCCGTCCGGGTCGACTTCCGGCTTGGGCGCGTGCTTCATGATCGCTTCGTAGAGCGGGGTCATGTCGCCGTCGCGCACGCTGTCTTCCAGGCCGGCATAGCCGTTCAGGGCCGAGGCGTAGACGATCGGGAAGTCCATCTGCTCGGGCGTGGCGCCCAGGCGGTCGAACAGGTCCCACACCTGCTCCACGACCCACTCGGGGCGCGAACCGGGGCGGTCGACCTTGTTGATGACCACGATCGGCTTGAAGCCCATCGCGAACGCCTTCTGGGTGACGAAGCGCGTCTGCGGCATCGGGCCGTCCATCGCGTCGACCAGGATCAGCACGGTGTCAACCATCGACAGCACGCGCTCGACCTCACCGCCGAAGTCGGCGTGGCCGGGGGTGTCGACGATGTTGATGCGGTTGCCCTGCCAGGTGATGGCGGTGTTCTTGGCCAGGATGGTGATGCCGCGTTCTTTTTCCTGGTCGTTGCTGTCCATCACGCGCTCGGCCAGCACCGTGCGTTCGGACAGGGTGCCCGACTGCTTCAGCAGCTGGTCGACGAGGGTGGTCTTGCCATGGTCGACGTGGGCGACGATGGCGATGTTGCGCAGATTTTCGATGGACATGGCGAGTGACGCGCCGTCAGCGCGCAAGGCAGGGGAGAAAGGAAGCCGGTTATTATAGCGGGCCAATGTGCCCGCAAGCGCATCGAGGGCCGTAAACCTGAACACGGGCTTCCCGTCCACGGTCCTGGCCGATCCTGTCCACGGGTCAGGACCGCGCCCGATCCGGCCCGATCGGCCCCATATAACGCCTAATCCGTTCACGCCAACCAGGAGTTCCCCGATGTCCCTGATCGCCACTTTCGACACCGCCCGCGGCCCGATCCGGGTCGAGCTGCTGCCCGAGAAGGCCCCCCTGACCGTGGCCAACTTCGTGAACCTGGCCCAGCGCGGCTTCTACGACGGCCTGAGCTTCCACCGCGTCATCGCCGATTTCATGGTCCAGGGCGGCTGCCCGGAAGGCTCCGGCCGCGGCGGCCCGGGCTACCGTTTCGAGGACGAGACCAGCAATGGCGTGGCTCATGAGCGTGGCGTCCTGTCCATGGCCAACGCCGGCCCGAACACCAACGGCAGCCAGTTCTTCATCACCCACGTGGCCACCCCGTGGCTGGACGGCCGACACACCGTGTTCGGCAAGGTGATCGAGGGCCTGGACGTGGTCGACGCCGTCGCCCAGGGCGATGCGATCAACTCGGTGAAGATCGAGGGCGATGCGGCCGCAGTGCTGGCGGCCAAGGCCGACCGCGTCGCCGAGTGGAACCGTCACCTGAGCGCCTGAGGCGCCCAGGCACGGAAGGGCGCGCCGGCACAGGCCGCCCTTCCGTGACATCCGGTTACATGAAACGCATCCGGTCGAGCATCGAATTGACCTCATCGATATCGCGACCGTAGTAGTGCTCGCGAGGGGCGATCCAGACCAGCAGGTCCAGATTGCCGCCGCGGACGGCGACAGCCGCGGTGCCCTGGTAGACCAGGCCATTGGGTTCGGTCATCACCAGGTCGAAGCGGTAACCGCTGGTGCCGGCGAAGTCGGCCGGCCGCAGGTTCTGGGTACTGATGCGCGTCCAGTTGAGCTCGCGGTAGGCGTCCACGACGATGTCGCGGATTTCGTCGCCGCGCATGCCGGCCTTGAACCACGGGCCGTCGGGGCGTGACTTCTTCTGCTTGCCGCGCAGCATGACGTGTTCGCCCGGCTTGACCTGCGAATAGATGTTGAGCTGGTTCAGCGACTGGCCGTCGATGGTCCAGGTTTCCGAGCGGTAGCCCTTGATCCGGGCCCAGTCGAGCGGGGAGTCCAGGGTGATGTCGAAGGCCTGGGCCTGGCCGGCCTTCTGCAACTTGCCGCCCGGGGTGGCGCAGCCGGCAAGCAGCAACAGCAGCGCGGCGCAGGCAATCAATCTGAATCGGGTCAACGTCACGACTCGGTCTCCGTCTGATGGATGTATTGGTTGATGTACGGCGCGTCCTCGGCGTTGGGCGCCAGCGCCAGGTAGCGTTGCAGCGATTGGCGTGCGGCATCGCGATTGCCGAGCGAGTATTCGGCCAGGCCGTATTCGCGCCAGGCCGCCGCAGGTGCGCCCGGCAATGCGATGGACTGGCGATAGAGATCCAGTGCGGCGGCCCGGTCGCCGGCGCGGTCGCGACGGCGGTGCGCTTCGGCCAGATAGAACGTGGTGATCGCGCGATCGCCGGCATCGATACCCTCGTCGACCTCGCCGATCACCTCCAGCGACACGTCGTACTTGCGCCGCCCGATCTCCTGCTCGAGCCAGTGGGCCAGGAACCGGTCCTGTTGTTGCTGGTGCCGCTCCTGGCCCAGTTGCCACCCGGTGTGCCCCTGGCTCACGGCGGCAGCGGCCTGGCGGTTGTCCTCGATCCGTTCCTGCGTCTTGGGGTGGGAGGCGAACGCGCCGGTGCCCTTCTTGTAGCGGGGGTCGGCCTGTTCCTCCTCAAGCACGCGCTGCCACATGGCCACCACCGCCTGCGGGTCGTAACCGGCGGCTGCGGCGGCCTGGAAGCCGATCGCGTCCGCTTCGCGTTCCTTATCGCGCGAATGGCTGGCCAGGCCGCCCAGCCCCATCATGTAAGCCAGGCTGCCGCTAAGGCCGCCGTCCAGTCCCAACGTGAACAGCGAAAACGTGGACAGAAACGCGGTGGTCCGCTTGGTCTTTTCCCAGGACTGCAGTGAGTGGCGCGCCTTGTAATGGGCGAACTCGTGGGCCAGCACGTAGGCCAGCTCGGCCTCGTTGCGCATGCGCAGCAAGGCCCCGGTGAACACGATGGTGACGCCATTGGGCGCCATCGATGCGTTGAACACCGGCACGTCGAGCAGGTACAGGCGCAGGTCGCCGCAGTAGTCGCCCGACACCTTGCACAGGACATCGCGCACATACGCGTTGAGTTCCGGGTCGCGGACCAGCAACGGCGATGTCCGCAGTTCCTTCTCCGCCTGCGACATGCCGTACCAGAGTTCGGCCTCGGTGGTGCCGGCGGCGGGCCGGTGGCCTGCGACAAGCTGGGCGTCGCTCGGGCCGCCGGTGCCAGCCGCGCGCGCGCCGGTCGTTGCCGCCAGCAACAGGCACGCCCCCGCCAGGGAGGCGCATGTCAGGCGTCTCAAAGCGGAATACCGGTCAGGATCTGCTCGACCGTATCGCGTGCACCGTCTTCGTCGCGCAGGTCGCCGCTCTGGTTGCTCATCAGGTTGAACCACACCACCTGGCCGGTGCGCAGGTCCACCAGGGTGGTAACGCCGATCTGCAGGCCGCCGCCGATGTCCAGGTAGCTGCCCATCGCAGCGCCGGCCAGGAAGCCCAGCGCCCGCAGCGCGGTGCGGCCGCCGCTGGCGTAGCTGTCGCGCACGTAGGTAAACAGGGCGTAGTCGGCGCCGGTAGCTTCGCGCAGCACCGACACGCCTTCGCCCAGGTTCCAGTCCAGGCGCGGCTTGCCGGCCGCATCCTTCTTGGTGGCCAGGGTGCTGTTGGGCATCGAGAACTGGGCGATGCTCAGGGCCACGGCCTGGTTGAGTCGGACGATCTGCCCCATCTGCGAGTCCGGATCCAGGTCGTCGGGTACATCGTGGTCGGGCAGCGTCTGCACCTGGTGCGCATCGAGCACGCGCCGGATCGCGGCCGGCAGGGCGACACGCGCGGCCTCGGACCATTCCTGGCGTGGTTCGCTCATGCCGCCGGCGGTGACCAGACTCAGCTCCACGTCCGGTTCGACCAGGACGACGGTGCCTTCGATCAGGACCTGATGGCCCTTGGCGTCGACCGCGGCGCTGTGCCGGGTCGTGGCCGAGGCGGTCGAGGCGGTGGCCAGAAACGCGGCGCACAGCAACGCCGCGGCAAAGATATGCCTGCGTGAATTCATTATGGTTTTCCCCTGTCCCCTTGGTATCGCGGAAGTCCCCCGACTTGCCGCCGGGCGAGACTACTTCATCCCTTCACCCCACTGTCAATAGGTGCCCGGGCGCCAGCATAAAACTGTGAAAAATTGCCAGGTTACGGCCGCATTGCGGCCTGCGGGTTGTCGCGGGCGATGGGGGCGGGCAAGCGCCCGGGGCAGGGGCGGGAAGGGGGCGGGCCGGTGATCGGATCATGTTAAAATCCCGGCGTTTATGCGCATCCTCGGTCTCCTGCTGATCGTCGGCATTGCCGGCGGGCTGTACGCCTGGTGGTCACACGACCGCCAGCCACAGCTGCATCCGGACGACCCGCGGGTGGCCACCGGCGAGGCCGGCATCGTCATGCTCGCTGCCGAATGGTGCGGCTACTGCCGCAAGCAGCAGGGCGATTTCGAACGCGCCCAGGTCCGCTACCGGGTCCTGGATATCGATACCGAAGCCGGCGCCAGGGCCATGCGTGCGCTGGGCGCGCGCGGCGTGCCGGTGACCGTGGTCGGCCAGGGCGTGATCCGCGGCTACGACACGGCGGCATTGGACCAAAGACTGGCTCCGCTGGGCTACGACGTCTATTAACCTGCGCGGCGCCGCCCGTGCGGCCCGCATTCCTTTCCACGCGACAACCGCATCCACCGAAGGACCTCCCCACCCATGAAGACCCCTGTTCGAGTTGCCGTCACCGGCGCCGCCGGCCAGATCGGCTACGCCCTGCTGTTCCGCATCGCCTCCGGCGAGATGCTGGGCAAGGACCAGCCCGTGATCCTGCAGCTGCTCGAGCTGCCGCTGGACAAGGCCCAGGCCGCGCTCAAGGGCGTGATCATGGAGCTGGAAGACTGCGCATTCCCGCTGCTGGTCGGCACCGTGGGCACCGACGATCCGGAAGTGGCGTTCAAGGACGCCGACGTGGCCCTGCTGGTCGGCGCGCGTCCGCGCGGCCCTGGCATGGAGCGCAAGGACCTGCTGCTGGAGAACGCGAAGATCTTCACTGCCCAGGGCGCTGCGCTGAACAAGGTCGCCAGCCGTGACGTGAAGGTGCTGGTGGTCGGCAACCCGGCCAACACCAATGCCTACATCGCCATGAAGTCGGCGCCGGACCTCAAGCCGGAGAACTTCACCGCCATGCTGCGCCTGGATCACAACCGCGCGCTGAGCCAGCTGGCCAGCAAGGCCGGCGTGGCCGTGGGCGACATCGAGAAGCTGGTGGTGTGGGGCAACCACAGCCCGACCATGTACCCGGACTACCGCTTCGCCACCGCCAATGGCGTGTCGCTGAAGGACAAGATCAACGACGCCGACTGGAACGCCAACGACTTCATCCCGAAGGTCGGCAAGCGTGGCGCGGCGATCATCGAGGCCCGTGGCCTGTCCTCGGCTGCTTCGGCCGCCAATGCCGCCATCGACCACGTGCACGACTGGCTGCTGGGCAGCAATGGCAAGTGGGTCACGATGGGCATTCCGTCCGACGGTTCCTACGGCATTCCGGAAGGCGTGATCTTCGGCTTCGCGGTGACCACCGAGAATGGCAAGTACACGATGGTCCGCGACCTGCCGGTCGACGACTTCAGCCAGAAGGCCATCGACAAGACCCTGGCCGAGCTGGAAGAAGAGCGCAGCGGCGTGGCGCACCTGCTCTGATCGCACGCTCATGATGCGATGAACAAGGGGCGGCCTCGGCCGCCCCTTTTTTTGGGAATGCTCTAGGCGGCCTCGGCCGCCCCTTTCTTTTTGGGAATGCACTGGGCGGCCTCGGCCGCTTTCTCTTGGCGCGTTCGACAGCAACGCGCCACTTCGATGTCGCCGCTCGCGCCACGGTATCGGTGCACCTTGATGTGACGCGCGCGTACATGACTGATGGCACATGGGGCCGTCGCATGCGAAAGCGCGGCGTTTTGCCGTGTTACGGTCCTGCGATTACCAATGCAGGGGGCATGGCATGCGCATGACGAAGTGGACGTGGGGAGTATCGCTGCTGGCCGGGGGCGCGTTTGCGCTGTCCGCCCACGCCGCCGATGGTGGCTACCGGCAACCGCCCGAACCGCTGCTGGGCGTGCTGCGCGCACCGCTGAATCCTTCGCCGTCGATCGATCCGACCGGCACCACTGCGCTGCTGGTGCAGCAGTCGCTGTATCCGCCGATCGAGCGCGTCGCCGAGCCCTATCTCAAGCTGGCCGGCGTGCGCGTCGAGCCGCGCAACCACAGCCGCCACGACCGCTCCAGCGGCTACGGCATCCGTACCTGCCTGGACGGCTTCAGCCTGATGGACCTGGCCAGCGGCCGGCAGACGCCCGTGGCGCTGCCGGCCGGTGCCTGCCCGGACATGCCGCTGTGGTCGCCCGACGGCCGCAGCTTCGCCTTCGACAACACCACCGACGCCGGCGTGGAGCTTTGGGTCGGCAGCGTGGCCGACGGCAGCGTGCGCCGCATCGAGGGCGCGAAGCTCAACACCGTGCTGGGCAACGAACTGCAATGGCTGGGCGGCAAGCAGCAACTGCTGGTCAAGCTGGTGCCGGACAACCTGGGGCCGATGCCGCAGAAGGCCGCGGTTCCGCCGGGTCCGGAGATGAAGGAGGCGATCGGCGGCAAGGGCGAGAGCAGCACCTACGAGGCGCGCGACACGCTGTCCGGTCCGGAGGACGAGGCGCTGTTCGACTACTTCGCCACCTCGCAGCTTGCGACCGTCGATCTGGCGTCCGGACGCGTGGCCAAGGTCGGCGCGCCGGCGGTCTACGCCGTCGTCGATGCCGCGCCCGATGGCCGACATGTCCGCGTGCAGGCGCTCAAGCGTCCGTATTCGTATGTCACCACCTACAACCGCTTCGCCCACGACATGAACGTGATCGACCTGGCCGATGGCAGCGTGCGCACGCTGGCCAGCCTGCCGGTGGCCGACCGCGTTCCCGTGCGCGGCGTGCCCACCGGGCCGCGCAGCTACAGCTGGCGCGCCAACCAGCCGGCGACCCTGACCTGGGCCGAGGCGCTGGACGGCGGCGACTGGAAGACCGAAGTGCCCGCGCGTGATCGCCTGCTGACCCAGGCCGCGCCGTTTGCCGGCAAGCCGCGCGAGTTCGCGCGGGCCAAACAGCGGTATGCGGGCCTGGCCTGGTTCCAGGACGGCGGCCAGGTCTTGCTGACCGAGTACGACGCCAACCGCAACTGGCGCACCACCACGCTGCTGGATGCCGACCGCAATGGCGATCCCGGCCGCGTGCTGTGGGACCTGTCCACCGATGAGCTGTACGCCGATCCGGGTTCGCCGCAGTACCGCGTGCTGCCCAACGGTGCCTGGGTCGTGCAGGAAGAGGGCGGCGCGCTGTTCCTCAACGGCGATGGCTCCTCGCCGGACGGCGACCGTCCATTCCTGGACCGCTACGACCTGGCGAGCGGCAAGACGCAGCGGCTGTTCCGCAGCGATGCGGCCGCCTACGAGCGCTTCGTCGGCTTCGCCGGCGGCGACAGCACGCATCTGCTGACCTGGAACCAGTCGCCGGTCGATCCGCCCAACCTGTTCCTGCGCACGCTGGGCCAGGCGCAGGCCGATGCCGCTGCAGGCGAAGCGGCCTACGCATCCGTGCCGAACGCGCTCACCCACTTCCCCGATCCGGCGCCGCTGGTGCGCGGGGTAAAGAAGCGTCTGGTCAAGTACACGCGCAAGGATGGGGTGGAGTTGTCGTTTACCCTGTACACGCCGCCGGGCTACAAGGAAGGCACGCGCGTGCCGGCGATCCTGTACGCCTATCCGCAGGACTACGCCGACCCGTCCAAGGCCGGCCAGGTGAGCGGCTCGGAGCAGACCTTCACCCGCCTGACCGGTTACCGCCTGCTGCTGCTGTCCGGCTACGCGATCATCGACAACGCATCGTTCCCGATCGTGGGCGATCCCAAGACCGCCTACGACACCTACCTGGAACAGCTGGTGGCCAACGCGCAGGCCGCGGTCGACAAGGCGGTGGACCTGGGCGTGGTGGATCGCGAGCGCATCGGCATCACCGGCCACAGCCATGGCGCGCTGATGGCGGCCAACCTGCTCGCGCACACCGACCTGTTCCGTGCCGGCGTGGCGTCCAGTGGTGGATACAACAAGACCCTGACCCCGTTCGGCTTCCAGAACGAGCGCCGTTCGTTCTGGGCGGCGCCGCAGGTGTACGACCAGGCCTCGGCGTTCTTCCATGCCGACAAGATCAACGAGCCGCTGCTGATCGTGCACGGCAACGACGACGCCAATCCGGGCACCGAGCCAACCCAGTCGCCGCGCCTGTTCCAGGCCATCCGCGGCAATGGCGGCACCACGCGACTGGTGATGCTGCCGTTCGAGCCGCACTGGTACACCGCGCAGGAATCCAACGAGCATTTCGTGGCCGAGATGCTGGACTGGTTCGACCGCTACGTGAAGGATGCGCCGGCGCCGGCGCCGGCGCCGGCCTCTGCCTCGGCGCCCCGGCGGGCCGCGGCGGTGCGCTGAGCGCCCGCCCGTCGTTGCTGGCGGGCATTCATGGGTTGATCTGATCGATCAACCTGTCGTTCGCGGAAAGGCCGGGATTTCCCGGCCTTTCCCGTTTGTGGGGCGGTTTTTCGACCAAGGTCGCAGGGCTGGAGGGGAGGGGCGGGACTATGCTCCGCCCATCGCCAGCTCCGTCATCCCTGGGAGGGGAGACCGCCATGCGCTACGAAGACCTGTACCGGCGTTCGATCGAACAGCCGGAGGATTTCTGGGCCGAGGCGGCCACCGCCATCGACTGGAACGAGCCGCCGCGCAAGATCCTGGAATACGCCCAGCCCCCGTTCCGCAAGTGGTTCGTCGGCGGCACCACCAACCTGTGCCACAACGCGGTCGACCGCCACCTGGCCCAGCGCGGCGACCAGCTGGCGCTGGTGGCGATCTCCACCGAGACCAATTCGACCCGCGAGGTCACCTACCGCGAGCTGCACCGCGAGGTGAACGCGTTCGCCGCGGTGCTCAAGCGGCTGGATGTGGGTCGCGGCGATCGGGTCGTGATCTACATGCCGAACATGGCCGAGGCGGTGTTCGCGATGCTGGCCTGCGCGCGCATCGGTGCGATCCACTCGGTGGTGTTCGGTGGATTCGCCGCGCACAACCTGGCCCTGCGCATCGACGATGCCCAGCCCAAGCTGCTGATCGCCGCCGATGCCGGCAGCCGCGGCGGCAAGGTCATTCCCTACAAGTCGTTGGTGGACCAGGCCTGCGCCGAGGCGAAGTTCCCGCCGCCGAAGGTGCTGATTGTTTCGCGCGGACTGGACGCGGCGCAGCCGCGGGTCGATGGCCGCGACGAGGATTACTCAACGCTGCGCGCGCAGGTCGGCGATGAGCAGGTCCCCGTGGAGTGGCTGGAATCCAACGAGCCCAGCTACCTGCTCTACACCTCCGGCACCACCGGCAAGCCCAAGGGCGTGCAGCGCGACGTGGGCGGCCATGCGGTGGCGCTGGCGCTGTCGATGCGCACGGTCTACGACGTTGGCCCCGGCCAGGTGATGTTCTCCACCTCGGATGTGGGCTGGGCGGTGGGGCATTCGTACAACGTGTACGGACCGCTGCTGGTCGGTGCGACCTCGCTGCTCTACGAAGGCCTGCCGGTGAATCCGGATCCGGGCATCTGGTGGTCGCTGTGCGAGAAGTACGGCGTGCGCACTATGTTCTCCTCGCCCACCGCGGTGCGCGTGCTGAAGAAGCACGACCCGGCGTACATCAGCAACCACGACCTTTCGAAGTTGCAGTACCTGTTCCTGGCCGGCGAACCGCTGGATGAGCCGACGGTGGAGTGGATCACCGGCGCATTGGGCAAGCCGGTGATCGACAACTACTGGCAGACCGAGACCGGTTGGCCTGTGTTGTGCCTGCTGCCGGGCGTGGACATGAAGCCGGTGAAGTTCGGTTCGCCCGGTCTGCCCAACCTGGGCTACAAGCTGCGGGTCATCAACGAGACCACCGGCAATGAAGCGGCCGCCGGCGAGAAGGGCGTGCTGGTGATCGAGCCGCCGCTGCCGCCGGGCTGCATGACCACGGTGTGGAACGACGATACGCGCTTCATCAACAGCTACTTCGGCCACTTCAAGGAGCTGCTGTACAGCTCGCTGGACTGGGCGATCCGCGACAAGGACGGTTACACCTTCATCCTGGGCCGCACCGACGATGTGATCAATGTCGCCGGCCACCGGCTGGGCACGCGCGAGATCGAAGAGTCGGTGTCGAGCTACTCGGCGGTGGCCGAGGCGGCGGTGATCGGCGTGCACGACGAGCTGAAGGGGCAGGTGCCGGTGGTGTTCGCCACGCTCAAGCGCAGCGACGCTGACTCGGGCGAGGCGGCCGCGCAGATGATGCGCACGGTCACCGACCAGCTCGGCGCGGTGGCGCGGCCGTCGCGGGTGTACGTGGTCAATGCCTTGCCCAAGACGCGCTCGGGCAAGCTGCTGCGCCGTTCGCTGCAGGCGCTGGCCGAGCATCGCGATCCGGGCGACCTGTCCACGCTGGATGATCCGAACGCGCTGGAGGAAGTGAAGCGCGCGCTGGAGCGGGGGGCGGACGCGGGGAGTTGATGGTGGCGTCGGCTGCGGTTGAGCCGAAGACTGTACTGAATGACAGCCACGAAACTTCAGCTCTCCTGGAGGCTCGTGGTCATTGATCGCTGTCTGGTGCTTATGAAATCCACGCGCGCCGATTAATGGGTGCACTCGACAGGTTCAGGCGCATACGGAGGTGCCGCTGTGCTTTAGTCAAACAGTCGATCGAGCGAGAGGGTGAACGTACAGAAGCGTGATAGGCGGTATCAGCCGTCTGCAGCAATTTCACCGTCTGTCCGACACTCGCGGGGGCGTGAGGCCCGATTGATGAAGAGGTTCGTCGTTTCCAAAGAGTCTTCGACTCTTCAGTCTTGGGTAGTAAAAATCTCACATTAGTAGTTGTGGGTGAGTCATCACGGATATGGTCGTGATGTCAGGCTAGCCTCGCACTCAGGTGTTCTGTGAGCTGTTATGGCGTGTATATGACTGCGTCGCGGGAGAGCGTGCGAAGGATTGGGTCTGGTCTATGCATAGGGGAGTGAATATGGGGGTCGTAAAGGTGTTGGCCAGGATAAGTGTTCTGATCGCATTAGCGGCCGTGAGTGCTATCGTCCAGGCGCAGACCGTTACCTACATACATACGGACGCATTGGGGACTCCGATCGCAATGAGCGATGCTGCGGGCAACGTCATCGAGACTAGCGAGTACTCACCATATGGGGATCTGTTGAACCGGTCGGACAGCGATGGACCAGGATATACAGGGCATGTGCAGGATGCTGCGACGGGCCTTACCTATATGCAGCAGCGCTACTACGATCCGCAGATCGGAATGTTTTTAAGCGTCGATCCTGTTACTGCGTACCAGGGGCTAGGTAGCCAGTTCCATCGATATCGGTATGGGAACAACAATCCCTATCGCTTTACCGACCCGGATGGCCGGGTGCCGGTGGAAACTATTTGGGATGCAGCGAATGTGGCAATGGGCGCCCAAAGCGCCTATTCCAACTTCAGCCAAGGGAATGTCGGCGCCGGTATTGTCGATTCAGTTGGCGTCGTTGTTGATGTGGCAGCTACGGCGGTTCCCTACGTTCCGGGTGGTGCCGGTACAGCTATTAAAGCGGTGCGTGGCGTTGATAAGGCGGTTGATGTCGCGAAGACGGCTGAACGTACGGCGGAGGCTGGGAAGGCTGCAGATAAGGCAACGGGTACGATCTACGTCGATTCGAAGGGAAATGCGATACCGACGCCGCCTGGGGGTAGGATTGAAGGATCCCCGGATGGTCGATATGTGCAGGCGAAGGACGCGAATGGTATCGAGACAGGGGTGAGAATTGATGGCGGGCATAGGCCGTCTACTCATCCGGATCCGCGCGCTCAGGAGCCTCACGGACACGTGCCTGGTGTTGCGAATGACGATGGAACGCCTTGGCTTCCGCTAAAGAAGGGTGGTGACTAATGGGTTCGAATGAATTCTCCAGTCGTTTGCTTGATGCAACGATTCTGATAAGGAAGTTTCTGGAGGGCGAACTGAATTTGAGTTCATTTATCGGCGAGTACTCGAATTTCTACTATTTCGAGGCTCTCGACGGTCATGAAGATTCAAGTGCTCTAGGTGTCGATATTCGTGAGAAGTATCAAGCTCTCATAGAGCTGCATCGTCGAATGCAGGAGGAGGTGATCAATAAGGTGTCGTTATCTCATGAGTTCACGAGGGAACAGCTTGATGCGGCTGGTCTAGTTGATGAGCTGAGTGCGAAGGACCGGGCGTGGCGCATCTGTGCTGAATGTGGCATGGCTGCATTTATCAAATCGCTTGATGGCGGAATGGTGTAACTTGATTTGTGCGTTTACAGCGCTATGTCCTAAGAACTTCAGTTCGCTAACAAGTTGATGTTCAACCATGCCGCAAGCTATTGGCTGATCTGCGGTCTCCCTCAGGTCGAGAGCTGGGCTCCTACTAGGGAGTTGTGCGCCACTCCCTGCAGGCGCATTGAATGTTCGTGTAAAGCGCTTCTAAGTTTGGCTGCAGGTTGCCGCCTTTGCCTCTATCGCGCCCCATGGACGCCAATCTGCCAAAGGACGTCTCGGCGCTGCGCAGTCGGGGCCTCGTGTTGAAAGACGGTCGCGTCGACCGCGACGAGTGGGGAGCGAGCCTGGGTGCCGATGTCCTGGCCCGCAGGACGCGGGGTGGCGGAAGCGCCAGACTACGACCACGATTCGTCTTTCTGAGCGCACTCTGCCTAAGAGTTGCGCGCAGGCACGCAGGGCAGCTGCGAGACGGCCGGCACGTGTCCGTAGCGCGTCGGTCCGCTAATCGTCCGGTGCGGCATTCGCATGCCGACGCGACTGGGAAGCCGCGTCGGTCAGACTTCGCAGGGTGCGCCATCGGACATCCGCCAAGCCGTGCATCGCCTGCACGGCTCGGTGATACTGCCGGCAGTGGATGGGGAACAGCGGGGCGGGATGAAGACCTTGGTCCTGGGCGGTTATGGCAACTTCGGCGCGCGCATCTGCAGGGCGCTGGCGTCTGATCCGGATATCCAGGTAATTGTCGCCGGACGCGATGCCGTCCAGGCGCAGCAGCTTGCTGACAGCCTGGGCGGGCGGGCCACAGCACAGGCCATCGATGGCGCTGCGCCGGACCTGGCCGACCGTTTACGTGCGCTGGATATCGGCCTGGTGATCCATGTAGCCGGCCCCTTCCAGCAGCAGTCGTACGGCGTGGCGCTTGCGGCGGCACGGGCCGATGCGCATTACATCGACCTGGCCGATGGCCGCCGCTTCGTCTGCGATTTCCCGCAGGCCGTGCATTCGCATTTCCAGGACAACGGATGCATCGGGATTACCGGCGCCAGCACGGTGCCGGCGCTGTCGTCGGCGGTGATCGAGCACCTATGCGCGGGCTGGCAGTCCATCGATACGGTGGACATCTGCATTGCACCGGCACAGACCGCGCCGCGGGGCAGGGCGACGCTGGCGGCGGTGCTCAGCTATTGCGGCGAACCGATTCCGGTCTGGCGCGACGGGCAGTGGGTGCAGGCGATCGGCTGGGCCGAACCGGAGCGAGTGACGTTCAAGCGGCTGCGGCCGCGCATCGGCGCGCTGTGCGATATCCCCGACCTGGAGCTGATTCCGGCGCGGTATGCGGTGCGCGAGCGGGTGATGTTCCGCGCCGCGCTGGAGGTGGCGGCTTCGCAGCGTGTGTTTGCGTGGCTGGCGGCATTGCGCCGCATCGGGCTGCTGAAGCGGCCCGAGCGCCTGGCCGGTGCGCTCAATCGCGTCGCCGGCCTGCTGGACGGGCTGGGCACGTCGCTGGGCGGCATGGTGGTGCGTGTGCAGGGCACCGATGCGGCAGGGCAGCCTGCGCGCCGCGCCTGGCATATCGCGGCCGACGATGACCATGGCCCGGAGATTCCCTGCATGGCCGCCATCGTGCTGGCGCGCAAGCTCGCCGCCGGCGAGGCGATGACGCCGGGCGCCTGCACGGCGACAGGACTGCTGTCGCTGGACGAGTTCGCGCCGCTGTTCGCCCGGTGGGGAATGATCACCGACATCGTGGACGAAACCGCATGAGTCCGGCAGACCTGAAGCTGCTGCGTTACAGCCTGGTGTTCGTATGGCTGGCCACGGGACTGGTCAGTCTGTGGGAGCTCAACGGGCAGGGCATGGCGTTGCTGGCCCAGGCCGGCGTCGTGCAGCGTCCATTGGCGATCACCTTGATCGTGGCGGGCGCGTGCGTGGATCTGCTGATCGGCATCGCCATGGCGTTGTGGCCGTCGCGTCGCCTCTACCTGCTTGCGCTCGCGCTGATGCTGGGCATGACCGCGGTGGCCAGCGTGCTCGATCCTTCGCTGTGGCTGCATCCATTGGGGCCGCTGACCAAGAACGTGCCCATTGCCGCCGCGCTTTGGATACTGATCAGGGCTGCGAAATGACGACCTACCTGCTGGTGAAGTGGATCCACATTCTGTCCAGCGTAGTGCTGGTCGGGACGGGCTTTGGCACGGCGTTCTACCTGTTCTTCGCCAACCGCAGCGGCAACGTGCAGGCACAGGCGGTGGTGTCGCGGCTGGTGGTGCGTGCGGACTGGTGGTTCACCACGCCGGCAGTGCTGGTCCAGCCCGCCAGCGGATTGTTCCTGGCGCATATGACCGGCTGGCCGCTCAGCACGCCGTGGCTGGCGCTTTCGATCGCGCTGTTCGTGATCAGCGGCGCGCTCTGGCTGCCGGTGGTGTGGCTGCAGCTGCGCATGGCGGCGATGGCCCGCGCTGCGGCCGAGCAGGGCGGCGTGTTGCCCGACACCTACTGGCGCTACGCCCGCTGGTGGGAAGCGCTGGGCTATCCGGCCTTCGTCGCGATGCTGGCGGTGTTCTATCTGATGGTGGTCAAGCCGGCATCGTGGGCGCAGATGCTGCCGTTCTGAGCGGGCACGAATGCCCGAGTGATCGAGGGGCAATTTCTCACGGGGGTTACGATGCCATGCGTTGTGACCGATGCCTCGCAGATCAAAGTGATCGAGTAGGCCTCGCGGGTGCGGCGTTGCGCAGTTCCTGCCCGGCTCGGCGCCCATGAGAAGAAAGCCCCGGAGGGCCGGGGCTTGTCGTGTGGGATTCCTTCTTACTCATGCCGGGTCTGTGGTGCCTTCGGTGGCCTTGCTGCGCGGCTTGCGGAACCGCGCGGACAGCGACTGCCGCAGGCTGTCCAGGCCCATGTCCTTGCCGGACAACTTGAGTACGGCGTAGCCCTCGAGCGAGGCAGTCATCAGGTCGCTGCCCAGCGCAACCTCCGCGTGCTCCATCAGCTCCTGCAGCCGGGCCACGCGCTGGCGGCGCGGACGCAGTGCGTCCAGCGCATCCAGGTCGCGCCGGTAGGCGGCGACGTCGAAGTTGCGTGGCAGGACATCGGCATGCTCGCCGAAGGCCGTCACCGCCTCGCGGCAGAATGCCTCGGATTTCTCTCCCATCTTCGTGAGGTGGCGACGGGTGCGGGCATCCAGGCCACGAAGCTGGCTCAACTCCGATTCCAGCGTGGTGAGCGCCGCATCCATCTGGGCCAGGCTGTCGGAGGACAGGTTAAGGTCGATCAGGTTCTGTGACATCAGAGGTCTCCTTGCCGGTGCGCCGGCCGGAAGTGGCCGACAGGCACACGCTGGCGCCTGGGCGGATTCCGGACCATCGGACTGAAGGCTCGCTTGCGGTAGGAAGCGGCTGAACAGCGGGTCGGAAAGTGCTGACCCTCCTGGGCCCGGCGTCATTCGCAAGGCAAAAAGCCCCGCCGCTGGTACCGCACAGTCCCGATCGAGAGGGAGAAAGCCTCGCGGTTGGCACGCGGGCATCCGATGTCGATGCGAGATGCCTCGGCGTTGATACGAATGTGCTCCACGGTCGAGACCGATTGAGTCAGCGCTGAGGTGGATGAGTACCGGCGATGGAGCCGAATGCCTCGAGGTCGACACGGAAGGCCTCACGGCCGGGATGAATCGGGTCGGCTTCGACGTGGAGGCGTGCCGACGCCGGCATGTATTGTCCCGGCGTTGATGCCGGGAGTATCTCGGTCGACGGTGGCCAGGTATCCCTTAGCAAGAAAGCGGATACTCGGCCGATTGGCCGGTTGAAACCGCCACCCAAAGCGGACATTCGTCTAGCCGGCGTGGAACCACGGCAGACTCCCGCGAGGGCTGGCTGGTTCAAGGGCATGCTGCCTCGTGCGCGATTCCTGGCAAGTCGTCCCTCCTAACCTCGGAGCCGAGCCGCGCCCCCGTCGGGGGGTTGCTCAAGGCGGATGCGCCAGAGGTCGACCGAGCGCACGGTCTTCAGGATGAACCAACCTATCGTGGTGGCGGAACGGACACGCCGGCGTCCGTCTGCACAACCGGCTTGAGGCTGCCGTCTGCGTTGTATTGCAGATACTCCACCGTGACCGCACGCCTGCCGATGGCTCCGTTCTGGTCGCCGACGGCGAGCGCGGCGTTGTGCAGGAACAGGTACCAGTTGCCACGGAACTGGGCGATGCCGGGATGGATGGTGAAGCTGTACTTGCCCGAGCCCGTCAGTTCGCCGCGATAAGTCCACGGCCCCTGGATCGATGGAGCGGTGGCGTAGGACACCTTCTCGTCGCGATGGGTGGCGCGATCGAGCGAGGCGTAGCTGAGGTAGTAGAGCGTGCCACGCTTGTGCAGCCAAGGGCCCTCCTCGAAGTGCGGCGGAGTGATCTCCGTAATCGGCCCATCGATCTCGATCATGTTGGGCTTGAGCCTGGCGATGTAGCACTGTCGATTGCCCCAGGCAATCCAGGTCGTTCCGTCGTCGTCGGTGAACACCGTGGGATCGATGTCTTCCCAGCTGTGCGTCCCCTTGGGCGTCATGTCGTTGGTGATGAGCGCAGAACCCTTGGCGTCGACGAATGGGCCGGTCGGACTGTCCGCCACGGCCACCGCGATGGCCTTGCCAGGATGGGTGTCGTCGTGCTCGACCGCGGCATAGAACCAGAACCTGCCATCCTTTTCGATCGCCTGCGAAGCCCAGGCATCGGCTTTCGCCCATTTGAAGTCGCCCACCTTCATGATCGGGCCGTAGTCGGTCCAGGTCTTCATGTCGTCGGTCGAATAGACCAACCATTCGCGCATGTTGAACATCTCGTCGCGCTGAGCCTCATCGTGGCCGACGTACAGGTAAAGGCGATCTCCCACCACAAGTGGAGCGGGGTCTGCGGTGAACTTGTCGCGAAAGAGTGGGTTCGACCCGGGCGCCGAGCTGACCCTCGCGTCGGGCTGCACCTGCTTTGGGGGCGCAATCGCCGCGCCGCCCCATGCGTTTGCCGATCCGGCGGTCATCCATATCAATGCAATCGCAGAAGCGATGAGGACAGGCGCGAGTGGTTGGCGGGAGTGAAGGTGCACGGTCTTCCTCCAAAGAACGCTGCGTAGGCAATGCGGGCGCAACCATGGGCGAAGGGTGTCGCCGCCACGCGCCCGCCGGCTGTTGCCCGGAGTCTATACTGGGTCGGTGATGCTGCATCGTCCAGCGCCGTGGCGGACATGGGGGCGGCTGGGCAGCGCTGAAACATGGCGTCGGACTTCCTGTTCCGCGGGCGCACTATCCGACGCGTCCATCCCTTGATGGTTCGTTCGTTTCCCAAAAGGTTACGGGGTATATGCACGATGTCTGACACTTCGCTGATGCGTGGCCTGTGTGGCCTGGGACTGGCCGCGATCTTTTCGATGAGCTTCGGCGCGCTCGCCCAGGACGTGAACAAGGTCCAGGCGACGCTGCATGCCGACCAGCCCGGGCCGACCGTCAACCGCAACATCTTCGGCCAGTTCGCCGAGCATCTGGGTGCCGGCATCTACGGCGGCCTCTGGGTGGGCGAGGATTCCCGCATACCCAACACCAACGGCTATCGCGACGACGTCATCGCTGCGCTGAAAAAGTTGGAGGTGCCGGTGGTGCGCTGGCCCGGCGGCTGTTTCGCCGACGAGTACCACTGGCGTGAGGGCATCGGCCCGCGCGCCCGGCGTCCGGTGAAGGTCAATACCCACTGGGGCGGCGTCGAGGAGACCAACGCATTCGGCACGCATGAGTTCATGGACTTTGCCGAGCTGATCGGAACCCGGGCTTATGTGTCGGGCAACGTCGGTAGCGGTACGCCGCAGGAAATGGCCGAGTGGGTGGAGTACATGACCTCCGACACCCGGTCGACGCTGGCGCAGGAGCGCCGCGCGAACGGCCGCCAGACGCCATGGCAGGTGCCGTACTTCGGCGTGGGCAACGAACTGTGGGGGTGTGGCGGAAACATGCGCGCCGAGTACGCGGCCGACCTGCATCGCCGCTATCAGACCTTCGTGAAAGCGCCAGCGGGCCAGGAGATCGTGAAGGTCGCGGCTGGCGCCAACGGCGACGACTATCAATGGACCGAGGTGTTCATGCGCGAGGCGCGCGGCCACACCGATGCGTTATCGGTGCACTACTACACGGTTCCCGGCGGGTGGCCGCCGCGGCGTTCGTCGGTGGAGTTCGGTGAAAGCGAGTGGATCGACACCCTGTCCCAAGCGCTGCACATCGATGAGCTGATTCGTCGCCACATACAGATCATGGACAAGTACGACCCGGAGAAGAAGGTCGCGCTGTTCGTGGACGAGTGGGGGACATGGTACGCCGGCCTGGACGGGGTCAATCCGGGCTTCCTGCAGCAGCAAAACACGCTGCGCGATGCGTTGGTGGCCTCGCTGCACTTCGACATCTTCAGCGACCATGCCGACCGGGTGAAGATGGCGAACATCGCGCAGATGGTCAATGTGCTGCAGGCGATGATCCTCACCCGCGACGACAGGATGCTGCTGACCCCGACCTATCATGCGTTCGAGATGTACAAGCCGTACATGGACGCCACGCGGCTGCCGCTGGATCTGAAAGCTCCCAAGTACCGACTGGGAGAGCACGCCGTGCCGGCCGTGCATGGCTCGGCTGTGCGTGGCAGCGATGGCAAGGTCTACGTCGCGCTGACCAATCTGGATCCCAACAAGCCCGCGCAGGTGATCACCGACATCCAGGGTCTTGACGCGACGTCCGTCACGGGTCGGATATTGACCGCGCCGTCCATCACCGCGCACAACAGCTTTGAGACTCCACATGCGGTGGAGCCCGTGGCGTTCAGTGGAGCGAAGCTGCGTGAAGGCTCTCTGCAGGTCGATCTGCCGCCCAAATCGGTGTTGATGCTGCAACTACACTGATACTGCGGGTCTCCGGATATGCGCTGTCTCAATGCACGCTTCTGGCCATTAGCCGCCATTGCGAATGCGAAGCTCCGTTCCGCTCAACAGGCGCCTCAATCGTGCGCCACATCCGCATCCGCTTCCGGCTGCAGGCCTGTGTAGCTCGCCCGCGGCCGGATCAGCTGCCCTTGCGTCTGCTGCTCCAGCGCATGTGCCAGCCAGCCGGCCAGGCGTGCGGCGGCGAACATCGACAGTGCTGGCGTGGCCGGCAACCCGTGCGTCAGGCAGATCGCGGCCAGGGTGAAGTCGACGTTCGGGCGGCGGCCGCTGGCGGCTTCGGCGGCGGCGATCACCGTTTCCAGCGTGCGCATGATGTCCGCATCGATCGGTGCGGCGCGCAGCATCGTGAGCAGGGTGGCCGCGCGCGGGTCGCCGTCGGGGTAGAGGGCGTGGCCGAAGCCGGGGAGGTCTTCGCCGCGTTGCCAGCGTTTGGCGATGAAGCGCTCGATGTTGCTCGATTCGCGTGCGCTTTCGACCAGGGCGTAGGCGCGCGCAGTGGCGCCGCCATGGCGCGGGCCGGATAGCGCAGCCAGGCCGGCGCAGACGGTGGCGTGCAGGTGCGCGCCGGTGGAGGCGACCACGCGGGCGGCGAACGCGGAGACGTTGAGCTCGTGGTCGGCGCACAGCACCAGGGCAGCGCGGACCAGGTCGGCGAAAGCGGCATCGCCGGGGCGCCAGGCCTCGCCGAGCAGGCGATGGACCGGGCTGGCCGGATGCTTGGCGACCAGCAGGGCGGCGTTCTGGCGCAGCAGGGTGGCGGCCACCGCGCGGCGGGTGGGCTGGTCGGCCTGGAAGGAGTGCGGCACGTGCAGGGCCAGCAGCGGGATCGCGGCCATCGCCCGGCTCAGCGGCGGCAGGTCGGCATCGGTGGCCAGCGGGGCCACGCGGGCGGGCCAGTCGCCGGGCGGGTCGGAAAACGGGTCCTGGCTGCCGCAGTCCCACAGCAGGCGGGCGATGTCTTCCAGGGTCGCGCCGGCCTGCGCGGCGGCCACGGCCGAGCGGCCGCGGTAGTAGGGGCCGTCGGGGCGGATCAGCGAGATCCGGGTCTCCAGCACCGGCAGGCCGCGGTCCAGGCTCTGTGCGGCGCCGCGGGCGGGCCCCCGGCCCAGGCGCTTGCGCTGGGCCAGCCGCTCCACGTCCTGGCGCCGGTAGACGCGGCTGCGGTGGTCCTGGCCGGGGCGAGACTCCAGCAGGCCGCGGCTCACGTAGGCGTACAGGGTGGCGGCGCTGACGCCCAGCAGGCGGCAGGCTTCGGCGGCGGGGATCAGGTCGCGGTCCATCGGGAAATATTGATCGAGACGATCAAGATTGATCAACCGGTGGCAGGGTGACACATTGCCGCAGCCGCGTGCACTTCCGCGCGCCGAGGAACCGCTTATGTCCAGTGCCACTGCCACGCCCGGCGCGAAATTCCGCGCTGCCCTGGCCGCCGAATCGCCGCTGCAGGTGATCGGCGCGATCAACGCCAACCATGCCCTGCTGGCCAGGCGCGCCGGCTATCGCGCGATCTACCTCTCGGGCGGTGGCGTGGCGGCCGGTTCGCTGGGCCTGCCCGACCTGGGCATCAACACCCTGGACGACGTGCTGGTCGATACGCGCCGCATCACCGACGTGTGCGACCTGCCGCTGCTGGTGGACATCGATACCGGCTTCGGCCCGAGCGCGTTCAACATCGAGCGCACGATCAAGTCGCTGATCAAGGCCGGCGCGGCCGCCTGCCACATCGAGGACCAGGTCGGCGCCAAGCGCTGCGGTCATCGTCCGGGCAAGGAGATCGTGTCGGCCGGCGAGATGGCCGACCGGGTCAAGGCGGCGGCCGACGCCAAGACCGATGCGTCGTTCTTCCTGATCGCACGCACCGACGCCATCGCCGTGGACGGCGTGGACGCGGCGATCGAGCGCGCCATCGCCTGCGTGGAGGCCGGCGCGGACGGCATCTTCGCCGAGGCCGCCTACGACCTGCCCACCTACAAGCGCTTCGTCGATGCGGTGAAGGTGCCGGTGCTGGCCAACATCACCGAGTTCGGCAAGACCCCCCTGTTCACCCGCGACGAGCTGGCCTCGGTGGGCGTGGCAATCCAGCTGTTCCCGTTGTCGGCGTTCCGCGCGGCCAACAAGGCCGCCGAGAACGTCTACCAGTCGATTCGCCGCGACGGCCACCAGCAGGCGGTGGTCGACAGCATGCAGACCCGCGAGGAGCTGTACGACCGCATCGGCTACCACGCGTTCGAGTCCAAGCTCGACGCGCTGTTTGCCGCGAAGAAATGATGTTGCCCCTCTCCCGCCGGGAGAGGGGCGTAGAAGACGGATCCGGGAGGACACCTGATGAGCAGCGAGACCACCAACACCCCTTTCAAGCCGAAGAAGTCGGTCGCCCTGTCCGGCACCGCCGCCGGCAACACCGCCCTGTGCACGGTCGGCCGCAGCGGCAACGACCTGCACTACCGCGGCTACGACATCCTCGACCTGGCCACCACCAGCGAGTTCGAGGAAATCGCGCACCTGCTGGTCCACGGCAAGCTGCCCAACGCGGCCGAGCTGGCCGGCTACAAGGCCAAGCTGAAGTCGCTGCGCGGCATCCCGGCCGCGGTCAAGGCCGCGCTGGAAGAACTGCCGCCGTCGGCCCATCCGATGGACGTCATGCGCACCGGCGTGTCGGTGCTGGGCTGCGTAGCGCCAGAGAAGGATGACCACAACCATCCCGGCGCGCGCGACATCGCCGACAAGCTGATGGCCTGCCTGGGCTCGATGCTGCTGTACTGGTACCACTGGAGCCACAACGGCCGCGCCATCGACGTGGAGACCGACGACGACTCCATCGGCGGCCACTTCCTGCACCTGCTGCACGGCGTGCCGCCGCGCGAATCCTGGGTGCGGGCGATGCACACCTCGCTGGTGCTGTACGCCGAGCACGAGTTCAACGCCTCGACCTTCACCGCGCGCGTCATCGCCGGCACCGGCAGCGACATGCACAGCTGCATCACCGGCGCGATCGGCGCGCTGCGCGGGCCCAAGCACGGCGGCGCCAACGAGGTCGCCTTCGAGGTGCAGAAGCGCTACGACCATGCCGACGATGCCGAGGCCGACATCAAGGCCCGGGTCGAGCGCAAGGAAGTGGTGATCGGCTTCGGCCATCCGGTCTACACCGTCGGCGACCCGCGCAACCAGGTGATCAAGCAGGTCGCCCGCGACCTGTCGGCCGAGCAGTCGAGCATGAAGATGTACGACATCGCCGAGCGGCTGGAGACGGTGATGTGGGACATCAAGAAGATGTTCCCCAACCTGGACTGGTTCAGTGCGGTCAGCTACCACATGATGGGCGTGCCCACGGCCATGTTCACCCCGCTTTTCGTGATCGCCCGCACATCGGGCTGGAGCGCCCACGTGATCGAACAGCGGATTGATGGCAAGATCATCCGGCCCAGCGCCAACTACACCGGTCCGGAGAACCTGGAGTTCGTGCCGATCGACCAGCGCGGGTAGGGGATACAAATCAGGGGGACGCGGACGCTCGGGGGGAGCCATGCGCGAAGGGATTTACCGGAAGACCGATGCCGGTCGGGACGAAATACGTGATCGCGCCCGGCGGCTGTCGCCGCCGCTGCGCACCGTGCTGCTGATGGTGGACGGCCAGCGCTCGCTGGCCCAGCTGCGCGAGGTGATGGCCGGCATGAAGGCGCCCGACGATGCGTTGGAGGCGCTGCTGGCCGAGGGGCTGATCGAGCTGATACCCAGTGGATTCGACGCGGCCGGGCTGATGGGCGCGCTGGGGCCGCGTGCGGCCAGTCGGCCGCCGAGCGTGGTGCTGGCCGAAACGGCTCCAGCGGCCGCAGCGGCCGCGACCGAGGCTGGCACGGCGCCGGCAGCCGCCACGCCGCCGGCCAAGGGCACCGACAAGCGCTCCGGGCCCTACCTGCACCTGTACGAGCGCATGAGCGAGGCCGTGCGTGCCCACCTGGGGCTGCGCGGCTACTTCCTGCAGCTGAAGGTCGAGCGCTGCGCCGACGCCGACGGCCTGCAGGCGCTGCTGCCCGAACTGCGTGCGGCGGTGGCCAAGGCCAAGGGCGAGAGCTTCGCCAGCGACTGGGAACGCACGCTGGACGTGCCCGCCTGAGCGAGTCACAGGCGGCGGGCTGGCGCCCGCCGCGGCCGTCGCGGATGGAAGGGCCGGCGACCGGGGCGGGCGCTGGCCGCTTGCGCTGGGCCGATCAGGCCAGGCCTTCGGCCTTGAGCGCGCGCTGCACGCCCGCGTCGGCGCCCATGCGCGCCTTGAACGCCGCCAGCGCGTCCAGCCCGGACAGGTCGATGCCTACGCGACCGGCCCACAGCACGGTCACATACAGATAGGCATCGGCGTAGCTGCGGAAGCCGGCCAGCCATTCGCGGCCCTGCAGCTGCCTGTCGGCGGTTTCGAACAGGGCGCGCACGCGCTTGCGGGCGGCGGCCTTGACCGCGTCGAACTGGCTGACGTCGTCGATGTAGGCACCGGGCCCGAACAGCGGCTTGAACGCCGGATGCAGGTCCGAATTGACGAAGGCCAGCCAGCGGTTGGCCTCGGCGCGCTGGCGCGCGCTGCCGTCACCGGCCAGGCCGGCCTGCGGGAAGCGGTCGGCGATGTAGCCGACGATGGCCGCGTTCTGGGTCAGGACGAAGTCGCCATCGACCAGCACCGGCACCGCGCCGGCCGGGTTGAGCGCGCGGAACGCGGGCGACTTCATCGACTCGGCATCCATGACTTCCAGCTCGAAGGGCGCGCCGGTCCAGCTCAGGTCGATGTGGACGGCGGTGGAGCAGGCGCCGGGCTTGGTATAGAGCTTCATGCGGATGTCCTTGTCGTGGAAAGAGAAAGGCCCGCGATTATCGCGGGCCTTCCGTTGTTGCTGCGTGCCGGTCCGGCAACGGACCGTGGCGGGAGTGTCACTTGCCCGCTCATTCCCGGGCAGTGCCGGCCATATCAGGTGCGCGGCTTGAGCTTCTGCACCCGGTAGAAGGTGTGGTCGCCGATCGTCGCCACCTGGTAGGCGTTGTTCCAGCTCGGGCTTGCGATGGCGTGGGCGGCGAAGTGGCTGGCCCCGGGCACGATCTCCCGGCGCTGGCCGACCGGCAGCGCCCAGTTGCGCTCGGCGCGCAGGGCCACGTCGATCGAACGGTCCCAGGCCTTCATGTTGGCCAGCTGGGTATTGGGCGAGACGATGGTCGGCGCGAACTGCTTGCGCGCGGTGACCACATCGCACATCGAGTCGCCCCACAGGCCGCTGTCGCGGCGACGCAGGGCCACCTCGGCGACCGCTTCCTGGCCGCGCACGCTCTGGTCGCGGGCTTCCAGGTACACCGTCGTGCTCAGGCAGAGCGAATCGGCGGCCGGCTGCGGCATCAGCTGCGACAGCCAGAGGATCCATGCCAGTTTCATCAGTTTCTCCTTGCTCCGTCTACGCACCGTCTTGCGTCGTCCCATTCAAGAGCAGGACGAAGCACAACGCTGCGGGCGTCATGGGGAGGCGGCCATGTCTGGGGGCCGCCCCGGGTGCCGGCGAATCTGGAGGCCGGCTGACCCGCCAAGGAGGCGGGCCGGGAAGATGGCGCGCAAGATAGGTGCCGGTTTGCCAACCGAAACTGAACGGCTCTGCTTGACAGGCCGGATTGGCACGGGGTGTGAAAAGGTGACCGGCGGCCGGTTTTCGGGGTCGCTGCGGGCCGGTCTGGCGTCACATCCAGGCGCGGAATCGAGTCCGTCGGCCCGGTCGATGGGCCGGGATTGCCCCTGTTTCTGGCCCGATTCCGGTCGTCCGCGCCAGCAGTGCGTTCGCATCGGGCGGAGTGGAATCGCGACGGTTCAGGAGCGCTGGACCGGGCGCTGGCCGGGGGGCGGAACCCGGCTGCGGATCGTTCCCGGGCGCCGATCAGGGTCCGGGGCGTCAGAGGCCGCAGTCAGCCGGCTATCCCAGCGTGGGGTCAAAACGTCAGCCAGGCGGCTGCCCATGCCCCCAAAGCGCGGCAGCCAGGCGGCTGCCCATGCCCCCAAAGCGCGGCAGCCAGGCGGCTGCCCGTGCCAGTCAAAGCGCGGCAGCCAGGCGGCTGCCCGTGCCAGTCAAAGCGCGGCAGCCAGGCGGCTGCCTTGGTCGATCGCCCGCTTGGCGTCCAGCTCGGCGGCCACGTCGGCACCGCCGATCAGGTGCACGGGCGCAGTGGCGCCGGCGGCCTGCAGGGCGGCCTGCAGCTCGCGCTGGGGTTCCTGGCCGGCGCAGACGACCACGTTGCCGACCGGAAGCAGCCGCTCGGCGCCGTCGATGCGGATATGCAGGCCGGTGTCGTCTACGCCCAGGTACTCCACGCCGCCGAGCATCTTCACGCCCTTGGCCTTGAGCGTGGCGCGGTGGATCCAGCCGGTGGTCTTGCCCAGGCGGGCGCCGGGCCGGCCGGGGCTGCGCTGCAGCAGCCAGACCTCGCGCGCGGCCGGCTCGGGCCGGGGCTTCGCCAGGCCGCCACGGCCGTCGCCTTCCAGGTCCACGCCCCACTCGGCGCGCCAGCGGGCCGGGTCCAGGCTCGGCGATTGGCCTTCCTGGACCAGGAACTCGCCCACGTCGAAACCGATGCCACCGGCGCCGATGATCGCCACACGGCCGGCGACATTGGCGCGCCCGCTGAGCACATCCAGATAGCTGACCACCATCGGGTGGTCGGCGCCGGGGAAATCGACCCGGCGCGGGGCGATGCCGGTGGCCAGCACGATCTCGTCGAAGCCGGCCAGCTGCGCCGGATCGGCGCGCGTGCCCAGGCGGACCTCGACGCCGGTCTCCTCCAGCCGGTGGCGGAAGTAGCGCAGGGTCTCGTGGAACTCTTCCTTGCCCGGGATGCGCTTGGCCAGGTTGAACTGGCCGCCGATCTCGCCGGCGGCATCGAACAGGGTGACCGCATGGCCGCGCTGGGCGGCCACGGTGGCGCAGGCCAGGCCGGCGGGGCCTGCGCCGACCACCGCAACGCGCTTCTTCGTGGTCGCCGGCAGATAGTTGAGTTCGGTCTCGGCGGCCGCGCGCGGGTTCACCAGGCAGCTGGCCACCTTGTTCTCGAACACATGGTCCAGGCAGGCCTGGTTGCAGGCGATGCAGGTGTTGATCGCATGGGCGCGGCCGGCGCGGGCCTTGTTCGCCCATTCCGGATCGGCCAGCAGCGGGCGGGCCAGGGAGACCATGTCGGCCTGGCCGGCGGCGAGGATGTCTTCGGCCACCTGCGGCATGTTGATGCGGTTGACCGCCACCAGCGGTAACGACACATGCGGCTTCAGGCGCGCGGTGATGCCGGCGAACGCACCGCGCGGCACCGAGGTGGCGATGGTCGGCACCCGCGCCTCGTGCCAGCCGATGCCCGAATTGATGATCGTCGCGCCGGCCGCTTCGACCGCGCGCGCCTGTTCGACGATTTCGTCCCAGGCATTGCCGTCCTCGACCAGGTCCAGCAGCGAGAGCCGGTACACCAGGATGAAGTCCGGGCCGCAGGCCTCGCGCACGCGGCGCACGATCTCCACCGCAAAGCGCATGCGCCGCTGCGCGTCGCCGCCCCACGGGTCGTTGCGGCGGTTGGTGCGCGGTGCGGTGAACTGGTTGATGAGGTAGCCCTCCGAACCCATCACCTCCACCCCGTCATAGCCGGCCTCGCGCGCACGCGCGGCGGCGCTGGCGAAGGCGGCGATCTGGCGCTCGACGCCGCGCGCGGACAACGCGCGCGGAGTGAACGGATTGATCGGAGCTTTCAGCTTGGACGGCGCCACCTGCAGCGGGTGGTAGCCGTAGCGGCCGGCATGGAGGAGCTGCAGGCAGATCCTGGCGCCATGTTCGTGCACCGCGCGGGTGACCTGGCGGTGCGGTGCCACTTCCCACGGCCACGACAGCTTGCCGCCGAAGGGCTTGAGCCAGCCGACCATGTTCGGGGCGAAGCCGCCGGTGACGATCAGTCCGGCGCCGCCTGCGGCGCGCTCGGCGAAATAGGCCGCCAGCTTCGGGAAGTCGCGGGCGCGATCCTCCAGGCCGGTGTGCATCGAACCCATCAGCACGCGGTTGCGCAGGGTGGTGAACCCCAGGTCCAGCGGCGCGAACAGGTGCGGGTAGGGGGCGTCGGTGTCGGCGGCTGGCGTCATAGCGGGATACGCTGGCGTACGGAACGCGAATGGTCCCGCCAAACGCCGCCCACGGCAAGCCTTGTGCGGCGTGGGCAATGGCTCAGGCGATCAGTCGGTCGTCCGATCGCCCGCCGATGGGTGACGCGCGCCGGTCAGTCCCAGCCGGCGAGGGCCAGTTTGCCGATGCTGCTGCCGGACTCCATGCGCCGATGTGCCTCGCGCAGGTTGGCGGCGTTGATCGGGCCGAGCACCTCGGTCAGCGTGGTCTGCAGCTCGCCGGCCTCGACCAGGCTGCCGACCCGGGCCAGGATCTGGTGGTGGCGGATCATGTCGTCGGTGCGGAAGCGGGGCCGGGCGAACATGAATTCCCAGTGGATGCCGATGCACTTGGCCTTGTACGGATCGCCGATGCGCAGCGCGCCGGCCGGCTCGACTATCAGTCCCACATGCCCTTGCGGCGCCAGCAGTTCGCCCAGCGCATCCCAGTAACGGTCGGTGTCGGCCAGGTTGAGCGCCGCGTCGATGTTGGCCAGGCCCAGCGCCTGCAGCTGCGGGCCCAGCGGCTGCCGGTGGTCGATCACCTCGTGGGCGCCGAGCCGGCGGCACCAGTCGGCGGTTTCCGCGCGCGAGGCGGTGGCGATCACCTTGAAGCCGGCATGCCGGGCCAGCTGGATGGCGATCGAGCCCACCCCGCCGCCGCCGCCGATCACCAGCAGGCTGCGGCCGTTGTGTTCGGCGTCGAAATCGAACGGCATCCGTTCGAACAGCAGTTCCCAGGCGGTGATCGTGGTCAGCGGCAGCGCCGCGGCCTCGGCGAAATCCAGGGTGGTCGGTTTGGGGCCGGCCAGGCGTTCGTCGACCAGCTGGTACTGCGCATTGCAGCCGGGGCGGGTGACATCGCCGGCGTAATAGACCTCATCGCCGGGCTGGAACAGCGTGACTTCGCTGCCGACCGCCTCGACCACGCCGGCCGCATCGAAGCCCAGCACGCGCGGTTGCGCCTCGACCTGCGGCTTGGGCGCACGCAACTTGGCGTCGACCGGGTTGACCGACACCGCTTCGACCCGGACCAGCAGGTCGAGCGGGCCCGGTTCGGGCCGCGGCAGGGTGAGATCCTGGAGCGACTGGGGGTCGTCGATGGGCAGGTAGCGGGTCAGGGCCACGGCTTTCATGCAGTCATCCTTGGGGGCACCGGGGCAGTATGCCGTGGCCCCGGCCGGCCGCCGCGGTCCTTTGGTCGGGGGACGGGGTGCCCCAGCACAAAACCGCTTGCGGAGCATTAAGGAATGCGTAAAAGTGCAATCGGATCGACGGTTTTCACATGTTATGGTACTGTTAACACCGTCTTCACCTACTCCCGCCTAGGCTTTCGCGGGACGACGTGCAGAACGGCCGTCAGGGATGTCCGCCGAAAACTTCAATAAGTGGACATCTGGTGTGACCTGAGGCAACAAGGTTTCTTCACCCCCGAATCAGCAAGGAGCTAGATGAGATGAACAAGAAACTTCTGACCGCAGCACTGCTTGGCGGCCTCGCCATGGCACAGGCTGCATCCGCGCAGGAGTTCGATGACCGCTGGTACCTTACCGGTTCGGCGGGCTTCAACTTCCAGGACAGCGGTCGTGGCACCGAAGACGTTCCGTTCCTGGGCCTGGGCCTGGGCAAGTTCGTTAGCCCGAACTGGTCCATCGACGGCGAACTGAACTACCAGAACCCCGGTCTGAACAGCAACCGTCACCTGAACTGGAGCCAGTACGGCGTCTCGCTGGACTTCCGCCGCTTCTGGATCGCGGAAGGCCGTGAGTACAACCCGTACTTCCTGTTCGGCGTTGGCTACCAGCAGGCCGAGGAAGAGTGGGATGCGTTCCCGAACCCGGATTCGCCGCAGCAGCGCGAAGACGGCAACCTGGCCGCCAAGGTCGGCCTGGGTCTGCAGACCACGTTTGATCAGCGCGTCGCCGTGCGCGCCGAAGTCGCCTACCGTGCCGACTTCGACGATCGCAGCGTCAACGCTCCGACCGAAGACTGGTTCGGCGACATCCTCGCCTCGATCGGCCTGGTGATCCCGCTGGGCCCGCCGCCGGCCGCTCCGGTTGCTCCGGCTCCGGTTGCCCCGAGCTGCGCCGACCTGGATGACGACGGCGACGGCGTCAACAACTGCGACGACAAGTGCCCCGACACCAAGCCGGGTACCGTTGTCGGTCCGGATGGCTGCCCGGTCCCGGTTTCGATCGACCTGAAGGGCGTGAACTTCGACTTCGACAAGGCGAACCTGCGTCCTGACGCGCTGGCGATCCTGGGCGAAGCCAGCGAGATCCTGCGTCGTTACCCGCAGCTGACCGTCGAAGTGGCTGGCCACACCGACCTGTGCGGTCCTGAGGACTACAACCAGAAGCTGTCCGAGCGTCGTGCCAAGGCTGTGTACGACTACCTGACCAGCAATGGCATCGAGTCCTCGCGTCTGGCCGGTCCGGTGGGTTACGGCGAGAGCCGTCCGCTCGAGCCGACCCCGCAGACCCTGCCGGGCTGCAAGAACGAGCGCAACCGTCGTACCGAGCTGAACGTCCAGAACTGATCGGACGCCAAGCAAGCAACACCACAAGGCCCGGCTTATGCCGGGCCTTGTTTTTTTGCGCCGCTTTTTCCGCGTTCCGGCGACCGGCGCACGCAGGTTCTGCGCGTTGCGTCCTTGAATCGACCGGTGACGCTGCCTACACTCGCCCGTATCTACTTCAGGGAGTCGCCCCGATGCGCGCCATCGTCGCTGCCGGCCTGTTCGGCCTCGCCTTCGTCCCGGCTGCCGCGATCGCCGCCGCCAACTGCACCGGTCCGATGGTGCAGCCGCCGCTCCCGCTGCCGGCCACCGTCGCCGCGCCGGTCGCCGCTGAACTGGGCTCGCGCACCTCCCAACTGGGCATGCCCAGCGGCGTGCTCGCTCCGACCGCCGACAGCGCCCAGTCGCTGGACCGCGTCCTGCTGCGCTTGCGCATCGAAGGGTGCCGTAACGTCGCCAAGGCGCTTCCCGCCTCGCCGGCGGCGGTGAACCCGAACGATCCTGCCGCCTACAAGCCCAAGACCCAGTACGACAACACGCCCTGGCGCTTCGACATGACCCAGGGCGGCAAGCGCATGACCGCCGACGAGTTCGATGCCTGGATGAAGGCGCGCGGCGCGCGCGTGGCCACCGGCAAGCCGACGCCGACCGGTGCGGCAGCGCAGCCGGCCGCGGCGCCGGCACCGGCGACGCCGCCGAAAAAGGACTGACCGTCCGGCATGGGCGGGAGATCTTCCCGTCCGCCCGTCTCACCGACGGGCAAAGCGGGGCCGATCGGGTCGCCCCGCCATGGCCTGGCGAGAGTGTTGTCCAAGGCTGGCGTGTGTTCGCGTACCGAAGCGGCGGCCTGGATTCGAGACGGCCGCGTCCGCGTGGACGGGCGCGTCGTCCGCGATCCGGAATATCCGCTGCATGACGGCATGCGCCGGGTCGGCATCGATGGCCTGGATGCGCCGCCACCGCAGCGGCATTACCTGATGCTCAACAAGCCGCGCGGTCTGGTCACCACCGCGCGCGACGAGCGTGGTCGCGACACCGTCTACAGCTGCCTGGAAGGCGTGGGCCTGCCCTGGCTGGCGCCGGTCGGACGGCTGGACAAGGCCAGCGAAGGGCTGCTGCTTTTCAGCAACGATCCGCAATGGGCCGCGGCGATCCTCGATCCGGCCAGCGGGCCGGACAAGACCTACCACGTGCAGATTGACCGGGTGCCCGACGATGCGCTGCTCGCCGCGCTGCGCGAAGGCGTGTCCGATGCCGCCGAGCCGTTGCGGGCGAAGTCGATCGAAGTGCTTCGCAGCGGCGCGCGCAATGCGTGGCTTGAAATCGTGCTCGACGAAGGGCGCAACCGGCAGATCCGGCGGCTGCTCGAGGCCTTCGATGTCGGCGTGCTGCGCCTGGTGCGGGTGGCGATCGGCGGACTGTCGCTGGGCGATTTGGGCAAGGGCCAATGGCGCGCGCTGGAGGCTGCCGAGCGACAGGCCCTGGCGCCGGCCTCGCCACCGGCTTCCGCAACGACGCCAGGATCGGCGCCAGCACGGCGATGAGCCTGTTGCGGCAATTACGCACTGCGGCACGGTTTGGCCGCGCCGCGTGTGCCTACACTGCGGCCGCCGACCAGAACCCGGGGAAGTCCATGCAGTCCGCGCGTCCGTTCCACGTCGTGTGTGTGCTGGCCGCTGTCGTGATGCTGTCCGCCTGCGCGGGCACCAAGCACCAGGCCAAGGCCGACGCCAAGGACCAGGCTGTCGTCGTCAAGGCCAAGGACGCCAAGGGCTACCGCTTCGACATGACCCAGCGCGGCAAGAAGATGAGCGCCGACGATTTCGATGCGTGGATGAAGGCCAACGGCCTGCGCATCGCCAAGGGCCCCAGTTCGAAGGACGCCAAGGCCAAGGCCGCCAAGCGCAAGCGCGACTGAGCGTCGCGCAGGTCCAGGCGCATGAGCCCGGCACGGCGCGTGGCCGGGCCGGCTGCCTTCAGCCGATCACGCCAAGCTCGCGGCCGATGCGGATGAACGCGTCGATCGCCCGGTCCAGCTGCTCGCGGGTATGCGCGGCGCTCATCTGCGTGCGGATCCGCGCCTGGCCCTGCGGCACCACCGGGAAGAAGAAGCCGATCGCGTAGATGCCTTCCTCCAGCAGCCGCTGGGCGAACTTCTGCGCCAGCGGCGCGTCGTACAGCATCACCGGGCAGATCGGATGCACGCCGGGCTTGATGTCGAAGCCGGCGGCGGTCATGCGCTGCCGGAAGTGGGCGGTGTTCTCCTGCAGTCGGGTGCGCAGCTCGCCGGCCGAGGCCAGCATGTCGAACGCCTTGATGCCCGCGGCGACCACGTGCGGCGGCAACGAGTTGGAAAAAAGGTACGGGCGCGAGCGCTGGCGCAGCAGCTCGACGACTTCCGCCCGCGCCGTGGTGAAGCCGCCCAGCGCGCCGCCCATCGCCTTGCCCAGGGTGCCGGTGAAGATGTCGATCCGATCCATCACGCCCTTGACCTCGGCCGAGCCGCGGCCGGTCGCGCCGAGGAAGCCGGTGGCATGGCATTCGTCGATATGGACCAGCGCGTCGTACTTCTTGGCCAGCGCGGTGATCTCGTCGAGCGGGGCGATGAAGCCGTCCATCGAAAACACGCCGTCGCTGGTGACCAGGATCGTGCGCGCGCCGTCGGCACGGGCCTGCTGCAGCTGCTTCTCCAGGTCGGCCATGTCGCAGTTGGCGTAGCGGTAGCGCTTGGCCTTGCACAGGCGCACGCCGTCGATGATCGAGGCGTGGTTGAGCGCGTCGGAGATGATCGCGTCGTTCTCGTCCAGCAGCGGCTCGAACAGGCCGCCGTTGGCGTCGAAGCAGGCCGCGTAGAGGATCGTGTCCTGGGTGCCGAAGAATTCGGCGATGGTCCGTTCCAGCTGCTTGTGCAGATCCTGGGTGCCGCAGATGAAGCGCACCGAGGCCATGCCGAAGCCATGGGAGTCCAGCGCGGACTTGGCCGCGGCGATCACCTCGGGGTTGTCGGCCAGGCCCAGGTAGTTGTTGGCGCAGAAATTCAGCACCCGGCGGCCGTCGGCCAGCTCGATTTCGGCCGACTGCGGGCTGGTGATGATCCGCTCGGCCTTGAACAGGCCCTGTTCGCGCAGGCCCTCCAGCTGGGTGGCGTAGCGGGCGAGGGCGGCGTCGGACATGGCGCAAATCCTTTTCTGGCAAGGGTCGGGCGGGCAAGTGCGACATTTTACCCGGCTGCCGAGGGGTGGCTGGCTCATACTCATCGGCTATATGGGCAGCCTCGTTATTCATTTCCCGCATAGAACCTGAATACGGACTATCTGCTGACCGGCCATCCGGCCATGACGATGGGGACAGCACATGCAGCAGCGACAAGCAGGCGAAAGGCGTGGTGCCGGCGGGAGGCCGGGGTTCTGGCTGACCGGGGCGCTGGCCTGTTCGCTGGCGGCGCCTGCGCTGGCCCAGCACAAGCCGACCGTGGAAGAGCTGCAGAAGCGCCTGGAGGCGCTGGAGCAGCGCTACGGCGCCACCGCGCAGACCGCCACCAGCGCTGACGGCCAGACCCTGGACGTGTCGAGCCTGGACCAGCGGCTGCGCGTGCTGGAGCGCAACCTCGAACTGCAGGAAGAGGCGCGCGTGGCCAAGGAGAAGGAGGCTGCGGTAGTCACCGTCAACGACAAGGGCGCCTCGTTCAAGTCGGCCAACGGCGACTATGAGGTCAAGATCCGCGGCCTGATCCAGGGCGACGGGCGCTTCTACACCGGCGGCGAGCCGACCGGTACCTACGACACCTTCCTGCTGCGTACCGCGCGGCCGACCATCGAAGGCACCCTGGGCAAGTGGATCGGTTACCGGTTCACCCCGGAGTTCGCCGGCGACAGCGCGACCATCGTCGACGTCTATGCCGACTTGAAGTTCTCGCCGGCAGCCACCGTGCGGGTCGGCAAGTTCACCTCGCCGGTGGGCCTAGAGCGGCTGGAGTCGTCCTCGGCGCTGTCGGCGATCGAACGCGCGCTGCCCAGCGAACTGGCGCCCAACCGCGACATCGGCGTGCAGCTGCAGGGCGAGGTCGCCAAGGGGGCGGTTTCTTACGGCGTCGGCGTGTTCAATGGCACGGTGGACGGTCGCGACGCGATCACCAGCAATCCGGACAACGAGTTCGAGTACGCCGGCCGGCTGTTCTTCGAACCGTTCAAGAACGACGCCAATTTCTGGTCGGGCCTGGGCTTCGGCATCGGCGGCAGCGTCGGCGATACCGAGGGCACCGGCAACAACTTCCTGCCGCGCTACCGCACGCCGGGCCAGGTGCAGTTCTTCAATTACCGCACCGCTGTTGTCGCCGATGGCCGCCGCACCCGCTGGTCGCCGCAGGGTTACTTCTACCGCAACAACTTCGGCCTGCTGGCCGAGTACATCGAGTCGGCGCAGGAACTGCGCGTGGGCGCCACCGAGGCCGAGCTGGAGAACACCGCCTGGCAGGCCACTGTCAGCTGGGTGTTGACCGGCGAGGATGCCAGCTACCGCGGCGTGGCCAAGCCTTCCAGTCCCTTCAGCCCGGGCAAGGGCGGCTGGGGCGCCTGGGAACTGGTCGGTCGCTACGGCGAGCTGGACGTGGACGATGGTGCCTTCCCGCTGTTCGCCGATCCGTCCGTGGCCGCGCGCAGCGCGCAGTCCTGGACGGTGGGCGTCAACTGGTACCTCAGCAGCAACCTGAAGCTCGTCGCCAACTACCTGCAGACCAGCTTCGATGGCGGCGCCGCCGCCGGCGCCGATCGCGAGAACGAGAAGGCGGTGTTCACCCGGCTGCAGGTCGCGTTCTGACCTGCTCCCCCACGACAAGCGGAGCGATGCACATGAAGACTCAAAACCGCCGCAGGACCGCGTTGCGCCTGGCCGCAGCCGCCTTCGGGCTGGTGCTGGCGATGGGTGCGATGGCCAAGGATGCGCAACTGCTCAACGTCTCCTACGACCCCACCCGCGAGCTGTACCGCGATTTCAACGACGCCTTCGCCAAGCACTGGCAGGCGACCAAGGGCCAGAAGGTCGCGATCGAGACCTCGCACGGCGGCTCGGGCAAGCAGGCCCGCGCGGTGATCGACGGCCTGGAGGCCGACGTGGTCACCCTCGCCTTGGCCTACGACGTCGACTCGATCGCCGAGCGCGCCAAGCTGTTCCCGGCCAACTGGCAAAAGCGCCTCCCGGAAAACAGCACGCCGTACACCTCCACGATCGTGTTCCTGGTGCGCAAGGGCAATCCGAAGGGCATCCGCGACTGGCCCGACCTGCTCAAGTCCGGCGTGTCGGTGATCACGCCCAACCCGAAGACCTCCGGTGGCGCGCGCTGGAACTACCTGGCCGCCTGGGCCTATGGCCTGAAGATCTTCAACGGCGACGAGGCCAAGACCCGCAACTTCGTGGCCGCACTGTTCCGCAACGTGCCGGTGCTCGATACCGGCGCGCGCGGCTCGACCACCACCTTCGTACAGCGCGGCATCGGTGACGTGCTGCTGGCCTGGGAAAACGAGGCGTTCCTGTCGATCGAGGAACTGGGCCCGGACAAGTTCGACATCGTCGTGCCCTCGCTGTCGATCCTGGCCGAGCCGCCGGTGACGCTGGTCGACAAGAACGTGGACAAGCACGGCACCCGCGAAGTCGCCCAGGCCTACCTGCAGTACCTGTACTCGCCGGAAGGCCAGCGCATCGCGGCCAAGCACTACTACCGCCCGCGCTATCCGCAGCATGCCGATCCGGCCGACATCGCGCGCTTCCCCAAGGTCGAGCTGGTGACGATCGAGGGCGTGTTCGGTTCGTGGGCCGCCGCGCAGAAGAAGCACTTCGCCGACGGCGGCGAATTCGACCAGATCACCAAGAAGTGACCGGCCGAACCAGGCCAGGGAGCACGCACATGGCACGAACGGGCAGGAAGTTGTGGCGGGTGTGGGTGGTGGGCGTGGCGCTGGCGGCTTCGGGGGCCGCCAGCGCCGCCGATGCCGAACTGCTCAACGCGTCCTACGACGTGGCCCGCGACTTCTATCGCGATCTCAACCCGGCTTTCATCGCGCAGTACCGCGCCGATACCGGCAAGGCGATCACGATCGACCAGTCGCACGGCGGATCGAGCAAGCAGGCGCGCGCAGTGGTCGATGGCCTGGAAGCGGACGTGGTGACGATGAACAATCCGCTGGACATCGACCAGGTCGCCAAGGCCGGGTTGATCGCGCCGGCCTGGGCCGGACGCCTGCCCAATGCCAGCGCGCCGTCGTGGTCGCCGATCCTGTTCCTGGTGCGCAAGGGCAACCCGAAGAAGATCAAGGACTGGGGCGACCTGGTGCGTCCGGGCGTGGCGGTGATCCTGCCCAACCCCAAGACCTCCGGCAACGGCCGCTACAGCTACCTGGCCGGCTGGGAATGGGCCAAGCGCGCCAACGGCGGCAACGATGCGGCTGGCGAGGCGTACGTGCGCAAGCTGTTCGCCAACGTGCCGGTGCTCGATACCGGTGGTCGCGGCGCGAGCACGACCTTCACCCAGCGCGGCATCGGTGATGTGCTGCTGACGTTCGAGAACGAGATCGCGCTGCTGCGCGCCGAACTGGGCGCATCGGACTACGAGGTGGTGGTGCCCTCGCTGACCGTGCGTGCCGACAACCCGGTCGCGGTGGTGGACAAGGTCGCGGCCAAGCACGGCACTACCGCACTGGCCACCGCCTATCTCAAGTACCACTACACCCCGGCCGCGCAGGAGATCTTTGCGAAAAATTACCTGCGGCCGGTGGATGATGCGGTCCTGCAGCGGCACGGCACGACCTTCCCCAAGCTCAACACCTTCCGCGTGGATGCCGCCTTCGGCAGCTGGCCGGAGGCGCAGAAGAAGCATTTCGCCGATGGCGGGGTGTTCGACAGGATCTATACGGCGCGATGACGATGAGCAGTACCGCTACACGCGACCTGGGCGCTCCAGGCTTCGATGCACCCACGCCGCCTGCGGGCGGCGTGGCCGTGCCCGGGCGCCGGCGCCGGGTGATTCCCGGCTTCGGCCTGAGCCTGGGCTACACGATGGCCTGGCTGGGCCTGATCGTGCTGATTCCGCTGATCGGGCTGTTCGTGCATTCGGCGCAGCTGGGTTGGGAAGGGCTGTGGCGGATATGGACCGAGCCGCGCGTGCTGGCCGCGCTGCGGCTGAGCTTCGGCACGGCGTTGTTCGCCGCCGCGTTCAACGCGGTGATGGGCACGCTGGTGGCGTGGGTGTTCGTGCGTTACCGGTTCCCGGGCCGGCGCCTGTTCGACGCGATGATCGACCTGCCGTTCGCGTTGCCGACCGCGGTGGCCGGCATCGCATTGACTGCGCTGTACGGTCCCAACGGCTGGCTCGGGCGCTGGCTGGAAGCGGTCGGAATCAAGGTCGCCTACACGCCGCTGGGCATTACCGTGGCACTGGTGTTCATCGGCCTGCCGTTCGTGGTGCGTGTGGTGCAGCCGGTGCTGGCCGAAGTGGAGCGCGAGCTGGAAGAAGCGGCGGCCACGCTCGGCGCCAGCCGCTGGCAGACCGTGCGTCGTGTGGTGTTGCCTGCCTTGTGGCCGGCGGTGCTGGCCGGGTTCGCGCTGGCCTTCGCGCGCGGTGTGGGCGAATACGGTTCGGTAATCTTCATCGCCGGCAACATCCCGCAGGTATCGGAGATCGCGCCGCTGCTGATCACGATCAAGCTGGAGGAATTCGACTACGCCGGCGCCACCGCGATCGCCGCGGCGATGCTGCTGCTGTCGTTCGTATTGCTGCTGGTGATCAACAGCCTGCAGTCGCGACTGGCGCGCGGCGAACGCAGGGGAGGCGGCTGACATGAGTGATACATTGGGCGGCGTCCTGGTCGTTGATGCAGGTGAGCCGGTGGCGCAGCACGCGCGCGAACGCAGTCACGCCCGCCCGGCCTCGCCGACCACCGAGCCGCGCTGGGTGCAGGTATTGCTGATTGGCGCGGCGCTGCTGTTCCTGCTGTCGTTCCTGCTGCTGCCGCTGGTGCTGGTGTTCAGCGAGGCGCTGCGCGGTGGCGCGCATGCCTTCGTCCAGGCGGTCACCGAACCCGACGCGCTGGCCGCGATCAAGCTGACCTTGCTGGTCACCGCGGTCGTGCTGCCGCTCAACCTGGTCTTCGGCGTGGCCGCGGCCTGGGTCGTGTCCAAGCACGAATTCCCGGGCAAGCGCTGGCTGGTCACCTTGATCGACCTGCCGTTCGCGGTATCGCCGGTAGTGGCCGGCCTGGTGTTCGTGCTGATCTTCGGTGCGCAGGGCTGGGCCTATCCGCTGATCGACGAAGGCTGGCGGTTCACCCTGCCGATGTGGGGCGAGGTGCACCTGCAGCTGCCGAAGATCATCTTCGGCCTGCCGGGTATTGTCCTGGCGACGATCTTCGTCACCTTCCCGTTCATCGCCCGCGAGCTGATGCCGCTGATGGAGCAGCAGGGCGCCGACGAAGAACTGGCCGCGCTGAGCCTGGGTGCCAACGGCTGGCAGACGTTCTGGCGGGTCACCCTGCCCAATATCCGCTGGGCGCTGCTGTACGGCGTGCTGCTGTGCGGAGCGCGGGCGATGGGCGAGTTCGGCGCGGTGTCGGTGGTGTCGGGCCACATCCGCGGGCGCACCAACACGCTGCCGCTGCACGTGGAGATCCTCTACAACGAATATGCCTACAGCGCCGCGTTCGCCGCCGCGTCGCTGCTGGCTTTGAGCGCACTGGTCACGCTGGTGCTGAAGACCTGGCTGGAATGGCGCCACGGCGAATCGCTGGCCGCCAACCACCGCCACTGAGGAACGGACATGGGCATCAGGATCGAACACCTGGAAAAGAAGTTCGGCGCGTTCGCCGCGCTGGACGAAATCAACCTGGACATCCGCGAAGGCGAGTTGCTGGCGCTGCTGGGTCCGTCCGGCTCGGGCAAGACCACGCTGTTGCGGGTCATCGCCGGCCTGGAGCACGCCGACCGCGGGCGCGTGCTGTTCGGCGGCGAGGATGCCTCGCAGCTGAGCGTGCAGGACCGGCGGGTCGGCTTCGTGTTCCAGCACTACGCGCTGTTCCGCCACCTCACCGTGGCCGACAACATCGCTTTCGGCCTGAAGGTGCGTCGCGGCCGCGATCGCTGGCCGGCAGCGAAGATCGCCAGCCGCGTCGAGGAACTGCTCTCGCTGGTGCAGCTGCAAGGCCTGGGCGGGCGCTATCCCTCGCAGCTGTCGGGCGGCCAGCGCCAGCGCGTGGCGTTGGCGCGTGCGCTGGCCATCGAGCCGCGCGTGCTGCTGCTGGACGAGCCGTTCGGCGCGCTCGACGCACAGGTGCGCCGCGACCTGCGCGGCTGGCTGCGCCAGCTGCACGAGCAGACCGGCCTGACCACCGTGTTCGTCACCCACGACCAGGAAGAGGCGCTGGAGCTGGCCGATCGCGTGGCGATCCTCAACGGCGGACGCATCGAACAACTGGCCACCCCGGCCGATGCCTACGATCTGCCGGCCACGCCGTTCGTGTATTCGTTCGTCGGTGCGGTCAACCGCCTGCGCGGGCGCCGCAACGGCGACCGGATCGAAGTGGCAGGCCTGGCGCTGCCGGCCGCCGCCGGCGGTCCGGGCGAGGGCGAGCTGGACCTGTACGTGCGGCCGGAAGACCTGCGCGTGGGCGAAGGCGGTTGGGAGGCGACCGTGGTGGGCAGCCAGCGCAGCGGCCCGCGGGTACGGTTGCGCGCGCAACTGCATGGCGCGGACGAAGAAGTGGAGCTGGAGTTGCCGGTGGAAGCGGCCGCGGCCCATCCGCCGGGCAGCCGCGTAGGACTGCTGCCGGCACGCTACGGCGCGTTTCCAGCGGGCTGAGCTGTCTGTTTTGAGTGTCTTGCGATGTCCATTCCGGACAGCGCAGGACGCGTGCGGTCCGGGACTTGACGTCGGGAATGTTGCATCGCAGTATCGGACGGGTTAATTATTTGTGAAGCCGTGCGCACGTTCGCGAAAACGCACACGGTCCCGCCCGCCGCAGCAGCCCCCCACCGACAGGAGATCCAGGATGAAGCCGTTCAAGCTCGCCGCTTCGCTCGCCGTTGTGCTGTCCGTCCTTCCGTTCGCTTCGTTCGCGCAGGAAGCCGAGGAAGAATCCTCGCCGCTGACCTGGTCGGTCTCCGCTGTTTCCGACTACGTCTGGCGCGGTGTTTCGCAGACCGACGAAAACCCGACCGGCCAGGCCGGCCTGACCTATTCGCATGATTCCGGCTTCTACGTGGGCACGTGGGGTTCGGGCGTGGACTTCGGTTCGGGCAAGCCCGACTTCGAAGTCGATGGCTTCATCGGCTACAACTTCGACCTGAGCCCGGACACCAACCTCGATGTGATGATCAACCGCTACATGTATCCGGATGCGGGCGGTCTGAACTTCAACGAGCTGATCACCAAGCTCACGTTCTTCGAAAACTACAGCGTGACCGCGGCGTACAGCAACGATTTCGGCGGTTCGGACACCGACGCCTACTACGTCGCCGGCGCCGCCAGCTGGAGCCTGCCGCACGACTTCAGCCTCAATGCCGGCCTGGGTTACAGCGCGCTGGCCGATTCGTACGGCGAGGACTACGTGGACTACAACATCGGCGTCAGCCGTAGCTGGGGCCTGTTCACCGCCGCGCTGGGCTACTACGGCACCGATGGCAACGGCACCGACAACTTCGGCGACCTGGCCGACGACCGCGTCGTGCTGACCCTGACCGTGGGCAACTGAGCCACGCTCGCGCCGGCATCGTCCGGATGAAGAAAAAGGCGCCGGAGGGCGCCTTTTTCTTTGCCTGCGCCTGGAGGGCAGGTCAGGTCCAGCTGAGCACGACCTTGCCGGCCTTGCCCTGTTCCATGAGGTCGAAGCCTTCCTGGAATTCGTCGATCGACAGCTGATGGGTGAGCACCTTGCCCAGCGGGAAACCGGACAGCACCAGCTGGGTCATCTTGTACCAGGTCTCGTACATCTTGCGGCCGTAGATGCCCTGCACGGTCAAGCCCTTGAAGATGATCTTGTCCCAGTCGCAGCCGGCGCCCTTGGGCATGATGCCGAGCATGGCGATCTTGCCGCCGTGGTACATGCAGTCGAGCATGTCGTTGAACGCGCGCGGGTTGCCGCTCATTTCCAGGCCCACGTCGAAGCCTTCCATGTGCAGGTCGTTCATCACGTCCTTGAGCGACTGGTTGGCGACGTTGACCACGCGGGTGGCGCCCATGTCGGCGGCCAGCTTCAGGCGGAAGTCGTTGACGTCGGTCACCACCACGTTGCGCGCACCGATGTGCTTGCAGATGCCGGCGGCAATGATGCCGATCGGGCCGGCGCCGGTGATCAGCACGTCCTCACCGACCACGTCGAACTCCAGCGCGCAGTGCGCGGCGTTGCCGTAGGGGTCGAAGAACGCGGCCAGCTCCGACGGGATCGGGTCGGGGATCGGCCACAGGTTGGACGCCGGCATCACGATGTACTCGGCGAACGCGCCGTCGCGGTTCACGCCGATGCCCACGGTCTTCGGACACAGGTGCGGGCGGCCGCCGCGGCAGTTGCGGCAGTGGCCGCAGACGATGTGGCCTTCGGCCGACACGCGCTGGCCGACCTTGTAGCCGGACACGCCCGGGCCCAGCTCGGCGACGCGGCCGACGAACTCGTGGCCGATCACCAGCCCCGGCTTGATCGTGCGCTGGCTCCACTCGTCCCACAGGTAGATGTGCAGGTCGGTGCCGCAGATGGCGGTCTTCTCGACCTTGATCAGGACCTCGTTCGGGCCGGGTGCCGGGACCGGCACTTCTTCCAGCCAGATGCCCTTGGCGGCTTCGCGCTTGACCAGCGCCTTCATGGTACGGGCCATCGTCTGGCGCCCTCAGCAGGTGAAAGGCCGACATTATAGGTTGCGGGAGAAACCAGGGCCCGGGTTCGTGATCCCAGAATCGGGCCGAGGCAGGCCCAGGCCGGGCCAAGGCCAAGCCCGGAACGGCCGGCCCCTGCCGAAGGTCATGGACCGGCGCGGCGGGGCCGGCCGCTAGAATCGGGGATCCTTTCAAGTGGAACCGTCCTGATGCGTCTTCGCCTGCTTACCGCCTCCGTCCTGGCCGCGCTGGCCGCCGCTCCTGCCGCCCAGGCGGGCGAGGGCATGTGGGTCCCGCAGCAGTTGCCGGAGATCGCCGGTCCGCTGAAGGAGGCCGGGCTGGAGCTTTCCCCGCAGCAGCTGGCCGACCTGACCGGCGACCCGATGGGCGCGGTGGTGGCGCTGGGTGGCTGCACCGCAAGCTTCGTCTCGCCGCAGGGTCTGGTGGTGACCAACCACCACTGCGCGTACGGCGCGATCCAGCTGAACTCCACGCCAGAGAACAACCTGATCCGCAACGGATTCAACGCCCCGACCACGGCCGATGAAGTCAGCGCCGGGCCGAATGCGCGGGTGTTCGTGCTCGACGAGATCACCGACGTGACCGGCGACGCGCAGGCGGCGATCGCCTCGGCCGGCGCCGACGCGCTGGCGCGGACCAAGGCGCTGGAAGCGTTCGAGAAGAAGCTCATCGCCGAATGCGAAGCCGATGCCGGCTACCGCTGCCGCCTGTACAGCTTCTCCGGCGGCAACACCTATCGCCTGTTCAAGAACCTGGAAATCCGCGACGTGCGCCTGGCCTATGCGCCTCCGGGCAGCGTGGGCAAGTTCGGCGGCGACGTGGACAACTGGATGTGGCCGCGCCACACCGGCGATTTCGCCTTCTATCGCGCCTACGTCGGCAAGGACGGCAAGCCGGCCGCGTATTCGACCGACAACGTGCCGTTCAAGCCCAAGCGCTGGCTGAAGATCGCCGACAAGCCGCTGGGCGAGGGCGACTTCGTCATGGTCGCCGGCTATCCGGGCTCGACCAACCGCTACGCGCTGGCCGCCGAATTCGACAACACCGCGCAGTGGACGTACCCGACCATCGCCCGCCACTACAAGAACCAGATCGCCCTGGTCGAGGCGGCCGGCAAGAAGGATCCGGAAATCCAGGTCCGTTACGCGGCGACGATGGCCAGCTGGAACAACACCAGCAAGAACTACGAAGGCCAGCTGCTGGGCTTCAAGCGCATCGACGCGGCCGGACAGAAGCAGGCCGAGGAAGCGGCGGTGCTGGCCTGGCTGAAGGGCCAGGGCGCCAAGGGCACCGCGGCGCTGGACGCGCACGACCAGCTGATCGCGCTGCTCAAGCAGACCCAGGCCACGCGCGAGCGCGACCTGACCCTGACCATGTTCAACAACACCGCCATGCTCGGTGCGGCCACCCAGCTGTACCGGCTGTCGATCGAGCGCCAGAAGCCCAACACCGAGCGCGAATCGGGTTACCAGGACCGCGACCTGACCGCGATCGAAGGCGGACTGAAGCAGCTCGAGCGCCGCTACGTGCCGGCGATGGACCGCCAGCTGCAGGAATACTGGCTCAACGAATACCTCAAGCTGCCGGCCGGCCAGCGCGTGGCCGCGGTGGACCAGTGGCTGGGCGGCAATGACGCGGCGGCGGTCAAGCGCGCGCTCGATCGCCTGGCCGGCACCAAGCTGGGCAGCACCGAGGAGCGCCTGAAGTGGTTCGGCGCCGACCGCGCCGCGTTCGAGGCCAGCACCGACCCGGCGATCCAGTACGCGGTGGCGGTGATGCCCACGCTGCTCAAGCTCGAGCAGGAGCGCAAGACCCGCGCCGGCGAAAACCTGGCCGCCCGTCCGGTCTACCTGCAGGCGCTGGCCGACTACAAGAAGAGCCAGGGCGAATTCGTGTACCCGGACGCCAACCTGTCGCTGCGCATCACCTTCGGCAACGTCACCGGCTACGTGCCGCGCGACGGCGTGAAGTACACCCCGTTCACCACGCTGGAAGGCGTGGTCGCCAAGGAGACCGGCGCCGAACCGTTCGATTCGCCCAAGGCGCTGCTCGATGCGGTGGCGGCCAAGCGCGACGGCGGCCTGGCCGATGAACGCCTGGGTTCGGTGCCGGTGAACTTCCTTTCCGACCTGGACATCACCGGCGGCAACTCCGGTTCGCCGGTGCTCGACGCGCGCGGCCGCCTGGTCGGCCTGGCGTTCGACGGCAACTGGGAGTCGGTGGCCTCGAACTGGGTGTTCGATCCGTCGATGACGCGGATGATCTCGGTCGACCAGCGCTACATGCGCTGGATCATGCAGGAGGTCTTCCCGGCGCCGCAGCTGCTGAAGGAAATGAACGTCGCGCCGGCGCGCTGACAGCGGCCAGGCGTGACAGGAGAGGGCGCTGGCCGTTGCCGGCGCCCTTTCCGTTTCCGGCGTTACCGAACCGGCACAAAGCCTGTCTCCGCACCCGACGGGTTATCATGCGCACCCGTGCCGGGCTGGCGCGGGACACCGTCACATTGGGGATTTCATGCGCATCCTGCTTGCCCGCCATGGCGAAACGCCGTGGAACGCCGAAGGCCGTTACCAGGGCCAGATCGACATTCCGCTTTCGCCGGTCGGCGAAGCCCAGGCGCGTGCGCTGGGCGAGCGCCTGCGTGACGTGCCGATCGACCGCGCGGTCGCCTCGCCGCTGTCGCGCGCGCGCCGCACCGCCGAACTGGCGCTGGGCGAGGAGCGCGTGTCGATGCTGCAGCTGGACGCGGATATCCAGGAGATCGCGCACGGCGAGTGGGAAGGCCTGCTTGCCGGCGAGATCGGCGACAAGGATCCGGCGCGCCTGCGCGCATGGCGCGAGGAGCCCGACACGGTGCTGATGCCCGGCGGCGAATCGCTGCGCCAGGTGCTGGACCGTTCCTGGCGCGGCCTGGTCCGCGCCACCGAAGGCCTGGGCAAGGACGACACCCTGCTCGTGGTCGCCCATGACGCGGTCAACCGCGTGCTGCTGTGCAGGATCCTCGGCCTGCCGCTGAGCAAGCTGTGGACCTTCCGCCAGGCACCGACCACGCTCAACCTGCTCGAAGGCCGCGACGTGGAGAGCCTGGAAGTGGTGCGCCTGAACGACTGCGCCCACCATACCCCGTTCTTCGGCGAGGCCAAGCACCGCGCGCTGTAGGCGATCGGGAGACCGGACATGTGGATGCCGAGCTGGATCGTTTCGCTGGCATTGCTCGCCGCGGCCGGCCCCGGTGGCGGAGAAGTCCAGCGGATGGTGTTCGTCGCCAAGGGCGGCGATGCGGTGGTGCCGAGCGATGAGTTCGACCGGCCGCCCTCGCCGCTGCAGACGGACCTGGAGTGGCCATCGGACGACCTCTATCGACGCGGCCAGGGCGGCACCGTCGTCCTGCGCCTGGTCATCGATGATCAAGGCGTGCCGGCGCGCGTTTCGATCGAGAAGTCCTCCGGCGTCGACCTGCTGGACATGAGCGCGGCGACCGCCGCCACGCAGTGGCGGTTCGCGCCAGCGGCCGACAAGGGGCGGCCTGTCGCTTCGGAGGCCAGGCAGCCGGTCACCTTCGAGATCCCGCCGGAATATTCGCTTGCACGCACGACCGGGCGCGAACGCGACGCGTGGTTCGAACAACGTCGTTCCGGCAAGGCCGCCGTCGCGGTCGCCGGTGCCGACGGTCGCCTGCCGGGATTCATCCAGGACGAACTGCCCATCGGCGTGGACAGCGTCGACCAGGCCAATGCGATGCTGGAGCGTTACGCGAGCCGGCTGGACAACAGCGGAGCAACGCCCGGGCGGGCCTACATCCTGCGCGACGAGGAAGGCTACAGCGAGTGGTGGGTGATGCCGCCGATGCCGGATGGCATGGCCCTGGTCGTGCGCAATCGCCTGGTGGGTGATGCCGATTCCAGCTGGATGGTGCAGAACCTCCTGTGCGAGGGCGATCCGGTTCGCTGCGCGGATCTTCGCGGCCGGCTTGCGCAAGGGGCACCGATGCAGTCGGCGGGCGGCCCTTATCCCGTGCCGCCTGTCGCCAGGCGTCCGTGATGAGCGGCGCGCCGGCGACCGGCTCGACCCTGCAGGATTGGCTGCAGTTCATCGAGCGCCAGCATCCCAACGCCATCGCGATGGGACTGGATCGCGTGCGCGAGGTGGCCGCGCGCCTGCAACTGGAGCGCCCGGCCGCGCAGGTGATCACCGTCGCGGGCACCAACGGCAAGGGATCGACGGTGGCCTTCATCGAGGCCATTGCGCGGGCCGGCGGCTGGCGTGTCGGCGCCTACACCTCGCCGCACCTGCTGCGCTACAACGAGCGCGTGCGCATCGACGGCGATGAGGCTTCCGACCAGGCGTTGGTGGACGCATTCGTGCAGGTCGAGGCGGCACGCGGCGACACGCCGCTGACCTATTTCGAATACAGCACCCTGGCCGCGCTATGGCTGTTCCAGCAGGCCGGGCTGGACCTGGCGGTGCTCGAAGTCGGGCTGGGCGGGCGGCTGGATGCGGTCAACCTGGTCGATCCGGACGTGGCGGTCATCACCACGGTGGACATCGACCACACCGACTGGCTGGGCGCCGAGCGCGAGACGATCGGCCGCGAGAAGGCCGGCATCGCCCGGGCCTGGAAGCCGCTGGTGCTGGGCGAGGTCGATCCGCCCTCCAGCGTGCTGCGCCATGCCTACGCCATCGGCGCCAACGCGATCCGGCTGGGCAGCGATTTCTTTCATGAAACGGTCGATGCGGCGCACTGGCGCTGGCGTGAGGTCGGCGCCGAGCTGCTGCTGCCGCAGCCGCAACTGGCTGCCCTCGCGCAGCAGGCCAACGCAGCGACTGCGATCGCGGCGTTGCGTGCGTTGCCAGGTGCAGGCGTGCCGGAGGAGGCCTATGCCGCAGGCGTGGCGTCGGCGACGCTGGCCGGGCGCCTGCAGCGGTTCGAACGCGACGGCATCGAGATCGTGGTGGACGTGGCCCACAACATGCAGGCCGCGCGTGGACTGGCCGCTTGGCTGGGCGCGCAGACCGGCGGTGGCGCGACCGCGGCGGTGTTCGCCGCGCTGGCGGACAAGGATGCGGCGGCGATGGTCGACGCGTTGGCCGGCAGCGTCTCGCGCTGGCATCTGGCCGGACTGGACGACACCATGCGCGGGCTGGAGGTCGATGCGTTCGCCGCGCGCCTGTCGGCGACCGCGGCCGCGTCGGCCACCCGCGATACGCGCGTGGCCGATGCGCTGGCGCGCGCGGTGGCCGGCTCCGCGCCGGGCGACCGCGTGCTGGTGTTCGGCTCGTTCCACACCGCGTCCGCGGCGATCGCGGCATTGCGTTCAGGCCTATGACGGCCCGGCTGCGCCCGGGCGTCCTATAATCGCCGCCATTCCCGACGCTTCCCCCGAGTCCGAGTGGATACCCAGCTCAAACAACGCCTGATCGGCGGCGCAGTGCTGGTCGCACTGGCTGTCATCTTCCTGCCCATGCTCGTGCAGGGTCCTGCACCCGACAGCGGCGTGGCCAATGTCTCCACGCGCGTGCCCGACGCGCCGGCCGACGGATTCGAAACGCGCGAACTGCCGCTGGCCGGTCCGGCAGCGACGACGCCGGCCGACCCGGCGGTGCTGCCTGCACCGGCCGCAGGCACGACCGATTCGGCTGCGACCGAACCGGCGCCCGTCAGCTCTGCGACGACCGCGCGCCCGGAGCCGACCACCGCCGCCGGCCAGTGGGCGGTCACCTTCGGTGCCTATGCCAGCGCCCGCGATGCCGATGCGGTGCTGTCGCGCCTGCGCCAGGCCGGCCTGGAGGGTTTCCGCGAAGAGGCCACCGTCAACGGCCGCCAGGCCTGGCGCGTGCGCGTGGGGCCGTACGCGGACCGCGCGCTGGCCGAAGCAGGACGCCTGCAGGCCGTGCGCATCCGCAGCGACGTGAATGCGCAGGTGATCGCGCTGGACGCCGGCGAAGGCGCGCCGGCCGCTGCTGCTGCTACTACTGCGACCACGGCACCCGCACCTGCTGCTGCGCCGGCCTCCACGCCTGCCGCCGCTAGCCAGACCGCCGCAGCGCCCAGCGCGCCGGCCGTGCGCACCGAAGCGCTGCCGGCGGACACCAGGCCCGCCGCGCCCCAACCCAAGCCCGCCGAGCCAAAGCCTGCGGCACCGAAACCGGCCGCGACCGCGGCTGCGCCGGCGACCACGCCACCGGCGGCAAGCAAGCCGGCCGCTGCGTCGGCCACGCCTGCGGCGCCGGCCGCGTCGGGTATTGGTTTTGCCGTGCAGATGGGCGCTTTCTCCAGCGCCGCCGAGGCCAACGCGCTGCGCGACCGCCTGCGCACGGCCGGGTTCAGCGCAATCGTCCAGCCGGTGCGTACCGACAAGGGCACCCTCAACCGCGTGCGCGTGGGGCCGGTGTCCACCCGCGCCGAGGCCGAGCAGCTGAAGTCGCGCCTGGCCGGCGGATTCGGCGCCGGCATGGTGGTGCCGCACCCGTGACCCTGGCCGCCGGCGCTCAGGGGACGGGCGGCGCATGAACACGATCGACCTGGTCCTGCTGTGCGTGCTGATCGCCTCGGCGCTGCTGGGGGCGTTCCGCGGGTTCGTCGGCACGATCGCCTCGCTGGTGGCCTGGCTGGGCGCAGGCTGGTGCGCGTTCCACTACGGCGCCGAGCTGGCGTTCTGGTTCTCCAAGGACGGCCAGCCCGGTGCGACCGAACTGCTGGCCGGCTATGCGATGGCGTTCATCGGCGTGCTGCTGCTGGTCGGCCTGGTCGGCTGGGTGGCGCGCAAGGCGTTGCAGTCGGTCGGCCTGACCGGCGTGGATCGCTTGCTGGGCCTGGGCCTGGGCCTGGCCCGTGGCCTGCTGGTGGCATGCATGCTGGTCCTGCTGATGGCCTTCAGCAGTCTGCCGCAGGAGCCGTCCTGGCCGCAGTCGCGGGCGGTGACGGTGCTGCTGCCGGGCGCGCAATGGATGGCGCGCTGGCTGCCCGACTGGGCCGTTCAGGAGCTGGATTTTGGCAATGGGCGGCCAAGCAGCGATAATTCCCCCGTGGAGCAGGTGCTCCTCGGCGGCGCAGGCGCCGTCGTCGAAACGATCACCGGGGCGCTGCCCGTCCCGGTAGACCAGGACGGACCCCCATCCGGCGCGGAGCCGCCACCCCCGTCCACCCCCGGTCAATAAGACCGCTGCGGAGACTTACGGAACATGTGCGGCATCGTCGGAATCGTCGGCAACCAGAACGTTGCCGGTCAGCTCTATGACGGGTTGACCGTCCTCCAGCACCGTGGCCAGGACGCGGCAGGCATCGCCACCGCCGATGGCACCCGGCTGCGCGTGCACAAGGACAACGGCCTGGTGCGGGACGTGTTCGGCCCCAAGGCGATGAGCGTGCTGGAAGGGCGCGTGGGCATTGCCCACTGCCGCTATCCGACCGCAGGCTCGGAGGGCATGGACGAGGCCCAGCCGTTCTACGTCAATTCGCCGTACGGCATCGCCCTGGCCCACAACGGCAACCTGATCAACACCGACCACCTGCGCCAGCAGGTGTTCGCCCAGGATCGGCGCAACATCAATACCGATTCGGACAGCGAAGTGCTGCTGAACGTGTTCGCGCACGAGCTCGATACCCAGCGCACGCTGTCGCCCGAGGCGGCGATCCGCGCGGTGGCCGGCGTGCACAAGCGAGTCAAGGGCGGCTACGCGGTGGTCAGCGTGGTGCTGGGGCTGGGCCTGGTCGCGTTCCGCGATCCGCATGGCATCCGTCCGCTGGTACTGGGCAAGCGCGAGCACAACGAGGGCACCGAGTACGTGGTGGCTTCGGAGTCGGCAGTGCTGGATATCCTCGGCTTCACCCGCCTGCGTGACGTGCAGCCGGGCGAGGCGTTGGTCATCACCGCGCGCGGTGAGCTGTTCAGCGAAGTGGTGGCCGAGCCGGCGCAGCAGGCGCCGTGCATCTTCGAATACGTGTACTTCGCCCGCCCGGACTCGATGATCGACAACGTCTCGGTGCACAAGGCGCGCATGCGCATGGGCGTGAAGCTGGGCGAGAAGATCCTGCGCCTGCGTCCGGACCACGACATCGACACCATCATCCCTATCCCGGACACTTCGCGCGATGCCGCGCTCGAGATCTCCAACGTGCTGGGCGTGAAGTACCGCGAGGGGTTCATCAAGAACCGCTACGTGGGCCGCACGTTCATCATGCCCGGCCAGGGCGAGCGGGTGAAATCGGTGCGGCGCAAGCTCAATCCGATCAGCCTGGAATTCCGCAACCGCGTGGTGCTGCTGGTCGACGACTCGATCGTGCGCGGCACCACCAGCCAGCAGATCGTGCAGATGGCCCGCGATGCGGGCGCGCGCAAGGTCTACCTGGCCAGCGCCGCGCCGCCGGTGCGCCATCCGAACATCTACGGCATCGACATGCCGTCGCCGGACGAGCTGATCGCCCACGGCCGCAGCATCGAGGAGATCGAGAAGCAGCTGGGCTGCGACTGGCTGATCTACCAGGACCTGGACGACCTGGAAGCGGCCGTGCGCGAAGGCAATCCGGAGCTGGAGCGCTTCGATTCCTCGTGCTTCGACGGCGACTACGTTACCGGCATCGAGCCGGGCTATTTCGAGCGCATCCAGCAGCTGCGTTCGGACGAGGCCAAGCGCAAGCGTCGCGCTTCGTAAGCTTCCTGCGCCGTCCGGCCCGGCTGCGACGGCGCGACCTGCCATGGACAGCCTGTTCGACGCCGCCCGCCAGTGCCTGGACACCGCCGATCCGGCGGAAAAGGCCGCGCTGGCGCGGCATCACGCGACCGCGTTCGCCCGCGGCGAGCTGAGCATTCCCGCCGATGCGCCGCCGCCGGATCCGATCCGGATGCCTGGCCGCCCTGAGCGTCCACGCCTGGTGCATCCGCGCGAACTGCCGCGACGCGGCCTGGGCAGCGATGAGGGGCGTGCCGCGTTCGTGCACGCCATCGCCCATATCGAACTCAACGCGATCGACCTGGCCTGGGACGCGGTGTACCGCTTCCGTGGCTTGCCCGACGACTTCTACCGCGACTGGGTGCAGGTGGCCGACGACGAAGCGCGCCACTTCCTGATGCTGCGCGAGCGGCTGCGCGAATTCGGGCGCGACTACGGCGACTTCGATGCGCACAACGGCCTGTGGGAGATGACCGAAAAGACCGCGCACGACGGCCTGGCACGCATGGCGCTGGTGCCGCGCGTACTGGAAGCGCGCGGACTGGACGTGACCCCGGGCATGATCGAGCGGCTGCGCACGCTCGGCGACACGCGCACGACCGGGATCCTGCAGGTCATCCTCAGCGAGGAAGTGGCGCACGTGGCCGCCGGTTCGCGCTGGTTCCGCTGGTATTGCCAACGCGCCGGCGTCGAGCCGCGCGGCCGCTTCCGCGAGCTGCTGCACGAGTACGCCGGTGGCTACCTGCACGGGCCGTTCAACGTGGAGGCGCGCCTGCTGGCCGGGTTCGACGAGGACGAGCTGGCGTCTCTGCAGGCGGTCGAGGCGGCGGCGCGGGCCACCACCTGACGCTTTCGCCTCGCGCTGGCGTCATGCGCCGACGCCACTTCTAAGCGCTACAGCGGCAATCCTTCGAGCCGGTATGTGCCCGCTTCGACCCGCAGCACCGAGCCCTGTTCGTACCAGTCGCCCAGCACGATGCGCCGGCACGGCCTGTCCGCCACCTGCAGCTCGTGGATTGCCGGCCGATGGGTGTGCCCGTGGATCAGCGTCGATACGCCGAAGCGGGCGAGGGTGGCCTCGACCGTGGCGGGGGCGACGTCGGTGACGGTCTCGAACGTGCCGCGGTCGCTGGCGATCATGTCCCGCTGCCGCGCCATGCTCGCCTCGCGCGCCTGCGCGGCGAAGGCCTGGCGTGCGGCCAATGGCTGGGCGAGGAAGCGCTGCCGCCATGCCGGGTCGCGGGTCTGCGCGCGGAAGGCCTGGTAGGCGGTGTCGTCGGTGCACAGCAGGTCGCCATGCATCAGCAGCACCGGTTCGCCGTACAGCGATACCACCGCCGGGTCGGGCAGCAGGCGCATGCCGGCCCGCTGCGCGTAATCGGCCCCGACCAGGAAATCGCGGTTGCCGTGGATGAAGTACGCCGGCACACCGGCATCGACGACCGCGCGCACGCCGGTGGCGACCGCGTTGCCGGTCTCGGAGGGATCGTCGTCGCCGATCCAGGCCTCGAACAGGTCGCCCAGGATGTACAGCGCCTCGGCGCGCCGTCCCTCGGCGTGGAGGAAGCGCAGGAACAGCTCGGTGACCTGCGGGCGCGCGGGGTCCAGGTGCAGGTCGGAGACGAACAGGGTGGTCATGCGCCGATTGTAGGCCCGCTGACCGGCGGGGAAACCCGCCGTACGCCCCGCGAACCGGCCAGCGGGCCGGTCCGGGGTAAAATCGCCGGATTCCGCCATCGCCCCCGAGCCGTCCCGTCCCATGACCTGCCGCACCCGCTTCGCCCCCAGTCCCACCGGCTACCTGCACATCGGCGGCGCCCGCACCGCGCTGTATTGCTGGCTGGAGTCGCGCCACCGTGGCGGCGACTTCATCCTGCGCATCGAGGACACCGACCGCGAGCGCAGCACCCAGGCCGCGATCGACGCGATCCTGGAGGCGATGGAGTGGCTGGGCCTGGACTACGACGAAGGCCCGATCTACCAGACCGCGCGCATCGAGCGCTACCGCGAAGTCGCCGAGCAGCTGGTCGCGCAGGGCAAGGCGTATTACGCCTACGAGACCCGCGAGGAGCTGGACGCGATGCGCGAGGCGGCGATGGCACGCCAGGAGAAGCCGCGTTACAACGGCGCCGCGCGCGAGGCCGGACTGCCGCACCGCGACGATCCCAACCGCGTCATCCGCTTCAAGAACCCGCTCGAAGGCGTGGTCGCCTTCGACGACCTGATCAAGGGCCGCATCGAGATCGCCAACAGCGAGCTCGACGACATGGTGATCTTCCGCCCGGACGGCTACCCGACCTACAACTTCGCCGTGGTGGTCGACGACTGGGACATGGGCATCACCGAGGTCATCCGCGGCGACGACCACATCAACAACACCCCGCGCCAGATCAACATCTACGAAGCGCTGGGTGCGCCGGTGCCGAAGTTCGCGCACATGCCGATGATCCTGGACGAGCAGGGCGCCAAGCTGTCCAAGCGCACGGGCGCTGCCGACGTGATGCAGTACAAGGACGCCGGCTACCTGCCGCACGCGCTGGTCAACTACCTGGCGCGGCTGGGCTGGTCGCATGGCGACCAGGAGATCTTCAGCCGCCAGGAGCTGGTCGAGCTGTTCGACGTCACCAACGTCAACTCCAAGGCCGCGCGCCTGGACATGGCCAAGCTGGGCTGGGTCAACCAGCATTACCTCAAGTCCGACGACCCGGCCACGATCGCACCGCAGCTGGTTTACCAGCTGGAGAAGCTGGGCCTGGACGTGGCCGCCGGCCCGGCGCCGGTGGATGTGGTGGTGGCGTTGCGCGAGCGCGTGCAGACCCTGAAGGAAATGGCCGAAAAGGCCGTGGTCTGGTACGTGCCGCTGGAGAACTACGACGAGGCAGCAGTGGCCAAGCACCTGAAGGCCGGCGCCGATGTGCCGCTGGCCAAGGCGCGCGAGCTGCTGGCAGCGCTGCCGGCCTGGACCGTGGAGGGCGTCGGCCAGGCGCTGCACGATGCCGCCGCCGCGCTGGAACTGGGCATGGGCAAGGTCGCCCAGCCGCTGCGCGTGGCCATCACCGGCACCCAGGTCAGCCCGGACATCTCGTACACCATCTACCTGGCCGGCCGCGACGAGGCCTTGAAACGCATCGACGCAGCGCTTATCAAGGTGGGCAAGGCCTGAGTCCGCAACGCAACCGGAGACCATGATGCCCGCCCGGCACGCCTGTACCGATCCGCACCACCACGTCGACAGCGCCGATGCGTTCGTCCACGCGGTGGAGCGCGCGTGCAACGAGCGTGGCCTGCGGCTGACGCCGATCCGCGCCAACGTGCTGCGGCTGATCGCCGACGCCGGCAAGCCGGTCAAGGCCTACGAGCTGCTGGAGAAGGTGCGCGAGGGCAAGGGCGCCGGCGCCGATGCACCGCCGACCGTATATCGCGCGCTGGATTTCCTGATGGCCAATGGTTTTGTGCACAAGCTCGAGTCGGTCAACGCGTTCGTCGCCTGCCACCATCCCAACAGCGCTCAGCACTCGGTCCCGTTCCTGATCTGCGATCGCTGCCACAGCGCGGTGGAGCTGGAGGACAGCGAGGTCGTCTCCCAGCTCGACGCGCGGGCCAAGGCGCTGGGTTTCCAGCCGCAGGCGCAGACCCTGGAAGTGCACGGCCTGTGCGCGCGCTGCGCCGCGCTGTAATTGCCGCCCGATGACTGGCGGCAGCTCGCCGGCCGCGGACGCAGCCGGCGAGCGATAAACCTCTCAGATTCCCAGGAAGCGGAACGGCTCGGCCGGCGCGAAATGCGCGTTGGCGGCGCCGGCGAAGGTGTTGCGCTGGTCCTTGCCCAGGTCCAGCTTCATCACCCGCCCGCTGTCGGCCGAGAAATCGACCTGGTTCAGGTCCACCCAGAAGGTGTTGGGCGTCATCGCCGACTCGAAGAAGTACAGCTTGCGCTTGTGGTCGGCCACCGTGCGCCAGCGGGTCGATGAGATGTTGGGCTGGTCGGGCGTGGTGATGCCGTAGGGCACCGACGCGTTGCGGATCACGCCGAACACGCTGGCCAGCGCTTCCACCGGATCCTCGCTCTTGGGAATCGCGTTGACGTAGAACGAGGCACGGGCGAAGCGGTCGGACGCGCGGTTGGTCCCGGGCAGCATCGCGGTGCCGCCGACCTGCTTCCAGTATTCGTTCAACGCCAGCTGCTGGTCGAACGTCGGCGAGTTGGTCATCACCTGGTACTGACGGCCGTGGTGGATCACCTGCTTGCCGTCGATGTACTCGATGATCGCGCTGTCGCCGCTGGCATCGGACATCGACAGGTGCAGCGTGGCCAACCGGTCCTCGCCGGGCACCTTGTCGGTGACCACGATGAACGGTTCCTTCTCCAGCGCGGCGACCGCTTCGGCGACGGTGGCGAAGTTGTCCAGCACGTACTGCGCCCACAGCGACAGCGACAGCGCGGGTTTGTCCTTGCGAGGCTCCGGGTACTCGCTTTCCACCAGCCACAGCAGCTGCGCGGCCAGGCCCTTCTCGTTCATGCCGTCGGTGGTGGAGATGTCGTAGCCCGACGCGATCACGCTGCCGTACTTGGACGTCCACTCGATCGAATTGGGGCCGCCCTGGCCGTCATGGCGGATGCCGCGCGGGAACAGCCACAGGTTGGTGCCCACGTCCACCTTCCAGTCCATCGAGCGTGCGGTGATGACGTCGTCGTTGGCGCCCAGGTAGACCACCCGGGTGCAGGCGTCGGCGTGCGCGCCGGCGACCGAAGCGGTGAGCAGTGCGATCGCTGCCAGACTGCGGAAACCTGTGACACGCATGGACGCCTCCTTGGACGGATACCGCCTCCCGTGGCGGCAACCGGAGTCTAGCGGGCGTCCGTTACGGCCCCGTTCGCAGCACTCAGGCCGGTACCGGACGCGGCACCAGCCGCGATTCGCGCACCGGTATGTGCGCCAGCGCGGCGATCACCGCCAGCGCCATGTCCGCGTACCACATCCACGCATAGCTGCCAGAGCGTTCCAGCGCGATGCCGCCCAGCCATGCGCCGAAGAAGCCGCCGATCTGGTGCGACAGCAAGGTCAGGCCGAACAGCGTGCCCAGGTAGCGCGGCCCGAACAGCTTGCCGACCAGGCCGGCCGTCGGCGGCACGGTCGCCAGCCAGGTGAAGCCGAGTCCGGCGGCGAACAGGTAGAACGTCAACGCGCTGGGCGGCGCGAGCAGGTAAGCGGCGATCAGCAGCGCGCGGCTGGCGTACATCACCGCCAGGATCCACTTCATGCGATAGCGCTCGCCGAGCTTGCCGGCGATCAGGCTGCCGGCGATGTTGAACAGGCCGATCAGCGCGATCGACACCGCCGACACGCTGGCCGGCAGGCCGCATAGCGCGACCTCGCCGGGCAGATGCGTGATCAGGAACGCGACGTGCACCCCGCAGGTGAAGAAGCCCAGGTGCAGCAGCCAGTAGCTGCGGTCGCGCAGTGCGATACCGAGCTGGCCGCGCAGGCCGATGTCGGCGGACGCGTTCGCCGATGCCGTTGTCGTAACGCTCGCGGTGCCTTGCGCGCTCGGTCGACGGAAGCAGCGTGCCAGCGGCACGGTCAGCAGCGAGGTGGCGGCCAGCGTGAACATCGCCACGGTCCATCCCGCCGCGCCGATGACCAGTTGCACCAGCGGCGCGAACACGAATTGGCCCAGTGAGCCGCCGGCATTGATGAAGCCCGCGGCGAACGAACGCTGCTCTGGCGGCAGCTGCCCGGCGGTGGCGCCAATCAGGATCGAGAAGCTGCCGGCACCGGCGCCGGCGGCGGTGAGCAGCCCCAGGCTGACGATCAGGCCGGTGCTGCCGGGCAGGAACGGCACCAGAGCCAGGCCGGCGGCCAGCAGCAAGCCACCGGCGACAAGCACCCGTTCGGCGCCGTGCTTGTCGGCGATCGCGCCGAACACCGGCTGCACCGCGCCCCACACGAACTGGCCTATCGCCAGTGCCAGGCTGATGGTGGCGATGCCCACGCCGGTATCCAGGTGGATCGGCGCGACGAACAGGCCGGTGGTCTGGCGCGCGCCCATGGTGAGCATGAGCATGGCCGCCGCGGCCAGGACCAGGCCGGAGCCGCTGGCGGTGCGTGCGGTCGCGTTCATGCCTCGCGCTCCGCGGCAAAAGCAGCGTCGAGCCGATCCAGGTCGGCATGCAGGCGCAAGCGCGCAGGCTCACCCAGCAGTGCATCGATGCGCTGTTGTGCGCGGCGCCACAGCGGTTGCGCCTTGGCCAGGCAATCGCGGCCGGTCGCCGTGATCTCCAGCACGCGCTGGCGTGGATCGGTGCCGCGTTCTTCGGCCAGCCAGCCATCGCGCAGCAACGGCTGCAGGTTGCGGGTCAGGGTGGTGCGGTCCATGCCCAGCCGCGCGGCCAGCTCGCCCATCGTGCGCGGGTTGCGTGCGTGGCGCAGGATCGAGTACTGGTTGACGCTCAACCCTGCCGGCGCCAGCGCCTGGTCATAGACCTGGGATACCTGCCGGGCGGCACGGCGCAGGCGAAAGCACGTGCAGGGCGAGGAGGCGCTGGTTTCCATCGAGGCATTCCGGTGGGGCGGACGCGGTCGAGTATAGGTGCATATGCACCTATTTGCGATGGAGGGGGCCGACGGGTGCCCGGAATGAAGAAGGGCGGCGCTTGCGCGCCGCCCCTCAGGCTCGGAAGGCTCCTGCGCCGGTCAGAACCAGGCGCGGATGCCGAAGGCCACCGCGCGCCCGGGCAGCGGCGCGTAGTCGCGCAGCAATGAGGTGTGCGGGCGGACTTCCTGGTTGCCCAGGTTGCTGCCGTCCAGGAACACCTCCCAGCTGTTGCTGTCCGAGCGGTCCCAGCGGTAGGCCAGGTGCGCGTCGACCAGGGTGTAGGCCGGACTGGGCTCCTCGTTCTGCGCGACGCGGTCCTGTTCCAGGTAACGCACCGCACCGAGCGAGGCGCGCCAGCCGTCCAGTTCCCACGACAGGTCGGCACCGAAGCGCCCCGGTGCGATCCGCGGCAGGTAGCCGCCGTTGGCCAGCTCGGTGGTGTAGTGGTGGGCGTGGTCGCCGTGCGGGACGTCGAAGTCCACCGAACGCGATCCGCTGCCGTCCAGTTCGCCGCGGACCGTGTCGCCGAACAGGCGCAGGTCCCAGGCGCCGCGTTCGTTGTCGACCAGGTGCAGCACCGCTTCGGCCTCCGCGCCGGTGAACACTGCGTCGGCCTGGGTCCACAGGCGCACCGGCGTGCCGTGTTCCTCGATGCCGGTATCGGCCAGGTAGATGAAGTCCTCGAACGCGCTGCGATACACCGAAACCTTGAAGTCCACGCGCTCGTTGTGCGCATGCAGGCCGATCTCGCCACGCAGCGCGCGCTCGGTATCCAGCGCGTTGTCGCCGATCTCGATCGAGGCGGTGGCCACGTGCAGGCCACCGGCGTACAGCTCTTCCTGCGTCGGCGCGCGCTCGGAACGATCGAAGCCCAGGCGCAGGTCGAAGGCCTCGTTGATGCGCCAGATCCCGGCGGCCGACAGGCTGCTTGCATCGAACTGGCGTCGCGGCTGCGCGTCGGCCGGATCGATGTCGACGCGATCGTAGCGGGCGCCCAGTTCCAGCTTGAACGGATCGAAGTTCTTTTCCTGCACCACGAACAGGCCCCAGCTGTCGGTCAGCGTGGCCGGCACGAAGGCTTCCTCGCCGGCCGCGGCGAAGTCGACGCGACCGGCCTGCAGGCCGAACGCGCCGCGCCAGCCGGCAATCTCGTGCTGCACCGCCTGCAGCCGCGCGTCGTAACCCTCGCTGCTGAAGCGCGTGCCGATCTCGCTGCCTTCCAGCTCCACGTGTTCGTAATCGTTGTACGCGCCGTGCAGTTCCAGGCTTTCCAGGAACGAGACCGGATCGTAGACACCGGCCTTCAGTTCCAGCCGGTTCTGGGTCAGGTCGATGCGCACGTCGCCGTGCTCTTCCTCGTGCTCGGCATCTTCGTCGTCGGCGTCATGGTCGTGGTCGTCGTCGCTGTGCACGTGCGCGCCGGTGGGGATGCCGTAATTGGTGCGGTAAGTGCTGGCGGCCAGGCCGAAGTAACCGCCTTCGCCGAGCCAGGTCGCGCCCAGCGCGCCGGCGCGGGTGCGGATCGAGCTGTTCTCGAGCACGCCGGGCGTCTGTGCGTGGTCAGCGTCATGGTCGTCATGGTCGTCACGGTCGTCGTGCTCGACGGCGGCCACGCCGGGAATGTCGTAGTCGCCGGTATTGCGGACCAGGCCATCGACATGGATGACCCAGTTACCGTTGACGCCGTCCAGGCGGAACATGCCGGCGCGCTCATCGTTGACGGTATCGCCGCGCACTTCGGCGCGGCCGCTCAGCGGCGCCTCGGGCAGGTCGCGCGCGATGCGGCCGTCGGCCACATTGACCGCGCCGCCGATTGCGCCGCTGCCGAACAGCAGCGTGGCCGGACCCTTCAGCACTTCGATCTGGTCGGCCAGGAACGGCTCCACGCTGGTGGCGTGGTCGGCGCTGACGGTGGAGGCATCCATCGTGCCCAGGCCGCCGGACAGTACCTGCACGCGCGGGCCATCCAGGCCGCGCAGGATCGGGCGGCCCACGCCGGGGCCGAAGTAGGTGCTCTGCACGCCGGGCAGCTTGGAGACCGTTTCGCCCAGCGTCGCCGATTTGGCCCGGTCCAGCGCGTCGCCCTGCAGCACCTCGACCGGCCGGGCGAGGGATTCGGCGTCGCCGGACAGCGGCGAGGCGGTCACCTCCACCGTGGGCAGGTCGGAGGGTTCGTGGGCGGCGGCCGCGAAGGGAGCGGCGGCGCAGGCCAGGGCCAGGGCGAGGGCCAGGCGGTGGCGGACTGGCGGGTGTGACGAGGTATTGGGCATCGGGGGACCGGTCGTGGAGGGGAGGGTGACAGTCGGACGAGAATGTTATAATGTATCCACATCGAGCGACACCCCTCCCAAACGTCATGCCCACCTGATGAATCATCCGCACCGCCATCGCCCGCACTCCCTGTTCGACCGTTTCGGCGCGACCGGCTCGCTGCTGTGCGCGTTGCATTGCGCGCTGACGCCGCTGCTGCTGGCCGCGCTTCCCTCGCTGGGCCTGTCGCTGTGGTTCAACGGCAGCCTGGAAGCGGTGCTGGTGTCGTTCGTGACCCTGCTGGGTCTGTTCAGCCTGGGCTGGAGCTATCGCCGGCATCGCGCATTGCGCGCGCTGGGCCTGCTGGTGCCGGGCCTGATCGCGCTCTGGGCGGGGCTCTTGTACGCGCCGCTGCACGAATCGGTGGTGCCGCACGCGGTGGTGATGACCTTCGGCGGCACGATGGTCGGGCTGGCGCACCTGCTCAACCTGCGGCTCAACCATGGCCACATCCATGACGCCAGCTGCGCCCACTGAGGGCGCGTGCTAGGCTTTCCGGCCAGACGCGCGCAGCGCGCCAGCTGTTTCATGGAAATCAAGGAGTTGAAAGATGGGCAAGGGTGACCGCAAGACCGCCAAGGGCAAGCGCTACAACGCCAGCTACGGCAATTCGCGCAGCCACGGCGCGACCCGTGTGGGCGTGGGCGCCGCCGCGCCGGCAGCGAAGAAGACCGTTGCCAAGCCGGTGGTGAAGAAGGCAGTGGCCAAGAAGGCCGTCGCCAAGGCCTGACCTGGCCTCGCTACAGGTTCATGCGAAAACGCGGCGCCTGGCGCCGCGTTTTCTTTTGGGGGGCCGTCAGCCTCCGATGCGGCGGCCGCCGATCCAGCTGTCCACGCGCAAGCCGCCGCCCAGCCAGTAGGCCAGTTCGGCCGGCTGGCCCACATTCCACAACACGAAGTCCGCGCGCAGGCCCGCCTGCAGGCGGCCCCGGTCGGGCAATCCGAGCGCGCGCGCAGCGTGCGCCGTGGCTCCGCGCAACGCTTCTTCCGGGGTGAGCCGGAAATGGGTGCAGGCCAGCGACATGGCCAGCCGCAGCGATTGCAGCGGCGAGGTGCCCGGGTTGCAGTCGGTGGCCACCGCCATCGGCACGCCGGCGGCGCGGAATGCATCCAGCGGCGGCAGCTTTGTTTCGCGCAGCACGTGGAATGCACCGGGCAGCAGCACCGCCACCGTGCCGGCCGCGGCCATCGCGCGCACGCCCGCCTCGGAGGTGTGTTCGACATGGTCGGCCGACAGGCCTCCGAATTCGGCCACCAGCGCGGCGCCGTCGCCGTCGCTGAGCTGGTCGGCATGCAGCTTCACCGGCAGACCCAGGCCACGCGCGGTCTCGAATACGCGCCGCGTCTGCGCGCTATCGAAGCCGATCCGCTCGCAGAACGCATCCACCGCATCGACCAGTCCATCGGCTTGCAGCTGCGGCAACCAGTCGCAGACCGCGTCGATGTACGCGTCGGCGCGGCCGGCGTATTCCGGCGGCAGCGCGTGCGCGCCGAGGAAGGTGGTGCGCACCTGCAGGCCCAGTTCTTCGCCGATGCGACGGGCGACCCGCAGCATGCGCCGCTCGCCGTCCAGGTCCAGGCCATAGCCTGACTTGATTTCCACCGTGGTCACCCCGTCGGCCAGCAATGCGCGGGCGCGCGGCAGCGACTGCGCCAGCAACGCATCCTCGTCGGCGGCACGGGTGGCGCGCACGGTGGAGACGATGCCGCCGCCGGCGCGGGCGATCTCCTCGTAGCTGGCGCCCTGCAGGCGCTGCTCGAACTCGCCGGCGCGGTCGCCGCCGAAGACCAGATGGGTATGGCAGTCGACCAGGCCGGGGGTGATCCAGCGTCCACCGGCATCGATCACCTCGGCGGCCAGCGCCTCGGGCGCGGCCGGCAATTGCGCGCGCGGACCTGCGAAGACGAGCAAGCCGTCCTTCCAGCCCAGCGCACCGTCTTCGATGGCGCCATAGCCGCTGTCGCCGTGCAGGGTCGCCAGCCGTGCGTTGACGACCAGCCCGTCCCAGCGGTGTGCATTGGAGTTGTCCATCCGGCGATTGTAAGTCGGACCGCAACGGCCCTCCCGTGCGGGATCGCCAGCCACCGCGGTTCGCGCGAGAATGCCGGCATGGACGAATTGCGCGATGCCTCGTTGCTGTGGACCCCGGCCGGCTGGCGGGGCGATGCGGGACTGGAAGCGGACGGCGGCCGCGTCGCGCGGGTGCTCGACGCCGAGCCGAGCTGGGATGGCAGCTGGGTGCTGCCGGGCATCCCGAACCTGCATTCGCACGCGTTCCAGCGCGCCATGGCCGGTCTGGCCGAGCGCCAGACCCATGCGCAGGATTCGTTCTGGACCTGGCGCGAGACCATGTACCGCATCGCCGCGCGCTTCGATCCGGACAGCCTGCACGCGGTGGCCTCGCAGCTGTACGCCGAGATGCTCGAAGCCGGCTACACCACGGTGTGCGAATTCCATTACCTGCACCACGCGCCCGACGGCCGGCCCTATGCCGATCCGGCGGCCATGTCCAAGGCGCTCATCGCCGCCGCGCGCGACACCGGGATCCGACTGACCCTGCTGCCGGTGCTGTACATGACCGGCGGATTCGACCGGCGTGCGCTATCGGAGCGGCAGCGCCGTTTCGGCCACGACCTGGACGGATTCCTGCGCCTGTTCCGGTCGCTGCGCGCGCTGGAAGACCAGACCCTGCGCGTGGGCGTGGCCTTCCACAGCCTGCGCGCGGTTCCGCCCGACGCGATGGATGCGGCGCTGGCGGCGCTGCCCGCGGGCATTCCGCTGCACATCCACATCGCCGAACAGATCGGCGAGGTCCAGGACTGCCTGGCGGTGCGCAACGCGCGCCCGGTGGAATGGCTGCTCGACCACGCGCCGGTGGATGCGGACTGGACGCTGGTCCATGCCACCCACCTGACGCCGGAGGAGACCGCCGCCGTCGCCGGCAGTGGCGCAACTGTGGCGATCTGCCCCACCACCGAAGCCAACCTCGGCGACGGCCTGTTCCCGCTGCGCGCTTACCTCGACGCCGGTGGTGCCTGGGGCATCGGTTCGGACTCGCATGTGTCGGTATCGCCGGTGGAGGAGCTGCGCTGGCTCGAGTACGGGCAGCGCCTGCACACCCATCACCGCAACATCGCCGTGCGCCCGGACAACGGCAGTGTCGGCGAGACCCTGCTGCACGGCACCCTGGCCAGCGGCGCCCGGGCGACCGGGCAGCCGGTCGGCACGCTGGCACCAGGCCAAGCCGCCGACTGGATCGCGCTGGACGAAAAGGCACCGGCGTTCGCCGGTGCGCGCCCGGCGGACCTGGCCGACCGCTGGCTGTTCGCGGGCAACCGCAACCTGGTGCGCGAGGTGCGCGTGGCCGGCCAGGCCTTGGTCGAGGCCGGGCGCCACCGCGACCGTGACGCGATCGCCGCACGCTACGGGCAGGTGGTCGCACGGCTGCTGGCGGACTGATCCGGTCCGTCCGGGCCGGCGCGCGGTTCGTCGCCGGCGCGCACGCGTTCGTCGCAAACCCCGGCGGGCCACCGGCGCCCGCCGGAGCATGGCCACATCCCGACAAAGGAGTGGTCGCATGAATACTTCCCTCAAGGCCGTCATCGCCATCGCTGCGGCCGTTGCAGCACTGCCCGCGCCAGCCCAGGCGATGACCGACGCACAACTGGCGCAGGTCGTCCGCCAGCGCCTGCAGGGCGACCGCACCGGCGCGTGCATGGCGGTGGCGGTGATCGAGAAGGACCGCGTCGCCCGCAGCTACCAGTGCGCCAGCGACGGCGATGTCGGCCGCATCGGGCCGAAGGTGGCCTTCGAGATCGGCTCGGTCAGCAAGACCATGACCGCCGCGCTGTTGGCCGAGTTGCTCGCGCAAGGCAAGGGCTCGCTCGACGACACCCTGGCGTCGTGGCTGCCGCCGGGCACGAAGGTGCCTGACTTCCAGGGCCAGCCGATCCTGCTGCGGCACGTGGTCACCCATACCTCGGGTCTGCCGGCGCTGCCATCGCGCCTGGGTGCGACCAGCATGGACGACCCCTACGCCAACCTCGATGAAGCCGCGCTGCTGGCATCGCTCGGTGATGCGAAGCTGAGCGCCGCGCCGGGCAAGCAGTTCGAATACTCCAACTTCGCCTCGATGCTGCTTTCGTATGCGGTCGCACGCCGCGCGGGCACCGATTTCGAGACCCTGGCCCGGCGCGAGCTGTTCGCGCCGCTGGGCATGGACCACGCCTACATCAACAATCAGCCGGCCGGCGTGCGCGCCGCGGTGGGTCACACGCCCAACGCGCAGCCCGCGTCCGCCTGGAATTTCTCGACCAACCTGGCCGGCGTCGGCGGCGTGCGCGCCACGCTCGACGACATGGTCCGCTACGTGCAGGGTGGGCTGGGCCAGGTCGATGCGCAGCCGATCCGTGCAGCGCTGGAAGCCACGCATGCGGCCGTGTCCGAACAACCGCCGATGGGCATGAACTGGATGCGGGTACCGGTGAAGGACCGCACCGTGCTCATGCATGAGGGCGGCACCGGCGGCTTCTCCGCGTTCGTCTCGCTCGATCCGAAGCAGCAGCGCGGCGTGGTGATCCTCTCCGATACCGCCTGGCATTCGATCGGCAGCCTGGGCAGCCTGGGCATGCACCTGGTCGATGACTCGCTGCCGCTGGGCAAGCCGCGCAAGGCGGTGGCCGCCGATCCGGCGCTGCTGCAGGCACTGGCCGGCGACTACCAGCTGCAGGGAGGGATGAAGATGACCCTGCGCGCGCGCGATGGACGGCTCTTCATCCAGGCCCAGGGCCAGGGCGAATACGAAATGGGCCACGACGATGCCGGCGACTTCTATCCGCTGGCCGTTGATGCGGTGCTCAGTCCGCAGCGCAAGGCCGATGGCAGCTATGCGTTCACCTGGACGCAGATGGGCGCGGTCCTTCCGGCCAGGCGCACCGATGACGCGGCGGCGGCCAAGGCGCCGTCGCTGTCGCCGGCGCAGCTGGCCGCTTACGCTGGCACCTATCCGCTGATGCCCTCGTTCTCGCTCGAGGTGAGCGAGCGCGATGGCCAGCTGTACGCGCAGGCCACCGGGCAGGGCGCGTTCCCGCTCGAAGCCAGCGCCGTGGATGCCTTCGAAGCGCCGGCCTTCGGCATCCAGATCCTGTTCCGCCGCGATGGCGCGGGCAGGGTGGAGTCGCTGGAACTGCACCAGGCCGGACAGGTGCTTCGCGGCGTTCGCCAGTAGCCCACCCACGTGGCATTGAAGGAAACGCGCATGGACACGATCATGACCCTGCTGGCGCCGATGGCGGTGCTGCTCCTGCTGGTGCCCGTGGCCGGGCAGCGCGGGCCTTCGGACAAATAGGAGTCACGCATGAGCGAAGGTCCGGGCTATCCGTTGCGGCAGGTGCTTCCGGCTGAAGTGCTGATCGGCGGCAACGCGGTATGGAGCCGCTATCGCCAATACCCGGTGTTCAGCGCGCGCTGGCTGGTGGGGCGCAGCCTGTTGTTCTGCAGCGTGATTGCATTGGTCACCGCGTTCACAGGGGCGGGCGTGGGCCTGGCGGTGCAGGATGCACTGGTCGGAGCGCAATCAGGACTGACCCAGTTCGTCGCCTTCAGCATGATGGCGATGCTCGGTCCGGCCCTGGCCACGATCGTGCGCCATCGGCGCTGGCCCGAGTCGCGCGAGCGCAAGGCCGTGGTGCTGGCGGTGCTGGCCGGCATGGTGCTGAGCTATGCGATCGACAAGGTAGCATCGGCCTATGTGTTGGCCCTGGTGAATCCGCATCTGGAGGCGATGGGCATGTTGCCGTCCAAGCCGCCGGAGGTCGGCCCGGTGCTCAAGGCGATCGGCCTTGCGCTGAACATCGCCGCGCTGATCTTGATCTACGGCCTGTTCGGTGGCGGTCTGGCCTTGCGCGCGTACTTCAGCGAGCGCCGCCGTTGGGACGCGCATCGCCAGGCGCGCAAGCTCGATGAAATGACCGGTCGCGTGCGCGAGGCGGACCTGCGCCTGGGCGTGCTGCAGGCGCAGGTGGAGCCGCACTTCCTGTTCAACACGCTCGCCTCGGTGCGCGCGCTGGTGCGCCAGGATCCGGCGCAGGCCGAGGCCACGCTCGATGCGCTGGTGGCATTTCTGCGCGCGACCATTCCCAAGCTGCGCGACGACAGCGGCCTGCATTCCACGCTCGGCCAGCAGCTGGACATCTGCGCCAGCTACCTGGCGCTGATGCAGGTGCGCATGGGAGGCCGCCTGACGTATTCGGTGGACGCCGATAACGCGCTGCGTGCACTGCCGTTCCCGCCCTCGCTGCTGATCACCCTGGTGGAGAACGCGATCAAGCACGGCATCGAGCCGCGCCCCGGGCCGGGCCGCATCGAGGTGACCGCGCTGCGCGATGGCGCGCACCTGCGGATCAGCGTCATTGACGATGGCGCCGGCCTGCAGACGGGCGTGGGCGGTGGCATGGGCCTGGCCAACGTGCGCGAGCAGCTGGCCCATCGATTCGGCTCGCGTGCGAGCCTGCACCTGCAGCCGGCAAAGGAGCGCGGCGTGCGCGCGCAGATCGAATTGCCGCTCGATGCGCTGGCCCAGGTGGCGGCATGAGCGGGCGTTCCCTGTCGCCGGTGACCGCGCTGATCGCCGAGGACGAGGCGCCGCAGCGCCGTGCCTTGCACGAGCAGTTGCTGCAGGCCTGGCCCGGGCTGGAAATCGTCGCGGTCTGCGAGGACGGCGTCAGCGCGCTGGAGGCTGCAACACAACATCGCCCCACCGTGGCCTTCCTCGACATTCGCATGCCCGGCGTGAGCGGGTTGGACGTGGCACGTGCGGTGGTGGCGCAGGGCGGGCTGGTGGTGTTCACCACCGCCTATGACGATTACGCGGTGCGCGCGTTCGAAGCCGGCGCGGTCGACTACCTGCTCAAGCCGGTGCAGCCGGCGCGGCTGGAACAGGCGGTGGCGCGCTTGCGCGAGCGCCTGCAGGAACGTCGTGCCGGTGCGGACGGCCCGGACCTGGATGCGTTGATCGATGGACTGGAGTCGCGGCTGCGACCGCAGGGCGAGCGGCTTATCCGCTGGATCAGCGCCAGTGCCGGCGACAGCGTGCGCATGTTCGGCATCGACGAGGTGCTGTTCTTCCAGGCGCAGGAAAAGTACGTGCGCGTGGTCGCCGCCAGCGGCGAAGGCGTGATCCGCACGCCGCTGAAGGAGCTGCTCGCCGGGCTCGACCCCTACGCGTTCTGGCAGGTGCATCGCGGCACGGTGGTGCGAGTGCAGGCGATCGACCGGGTATCGAAGAACGAACTGGGTCGCCACAGCCTGAGCCTGAAAGGCCATGCCGAACGGCTGCCGGTCAGCGGCGCATTCCTGCACCGCTTTCGCGGGATGTAGGCCGGCTATTGCTACACGCGGGAGCGTGAGATGACGACACCACCCGAAGGGAAACCCGCCAAGAGCGGCGCCGGCGCCGGAATAGCGGTCGGCATCGCCGTGGGCGTCGCGCTGGGCGCGGTATTCGACCAGCTGGCGCTGGGTATCGCGCTGGGTGTCGCGTTCGGCGCGGCCATCGATGCGGCCGCGCATGCGGGGCGCAAGAAGCGGGAGTAGTCCCCCCGCGTCGGCGCCGGGTAGAAGCTCGGAACAGCAGCTCGGAACAGCAGCTCAGAACAGCAGCTCAGAACAGCAGCTCAGAACAGCAGCTCAGAACAGCAGCTCAGAACAGCAGGGAGGCCATCTTGCGGCGGTACTGGCCGACCAGGTCTTCGTCCTCGACGATGCGGAACGCGTCGATCAGCGCCTTCTTCGGCAGGCCGTCCTCGAACGCGCGGTCGCGCCGCAGCATCTCGATCAGCTGCTCCAGCCCATTGGCCGCGTCGCCGCCGACCAGGTGGTGCACGGCCAGCAGGTGGCGGGCCTTGAGGTCGCCCTCGTTGGCCGCGATCGCCTGTTCGAGCACCTGCACCGGCGGGGCGTCTTTCAGCAGGGCGGCGAAACCCAGGCGTGCTCGTGCACGCACGGTGCGGTCGTCGGTGGCCAGGTTGGCCGGCAGCGCGTCGAGCAGCTGCTCGGCTTCGGCCGCCGCGCCGGTCTTCAGCAACGCCAGCGCCAGGTCGAGCTTGAGTTCGGCCTTGTCCGGCTCGGCATCCACCGCGTGGCGCAGGCGGACCACTTCGGCATGCGGATCCAGCGGCGCCAGTTCGGCCGGTTCGGCAGGCTCGACCGCCAGCGGCTCGACGCCGTGCTGCTGCAGGAACTGGCGCAGCTGGCCTTCCGGCAGCGCGCCCTGGAAGGCGTCGACCGGCTGCCCGCCGATCAGCAGGAACACGGTCGGCACCGAGCGGATCTGGAACGCCGCGGCGATCTGCTGCTCCTTGTCGACATCGACCTTGGCCAGCACGAACGCGCCGCCGTACTCGCCGGCCAGCTTCTCCAGGATCGGAGTCAGCGACTTGCACGGCCCGCACCAGGTCGCCCAGAAGTCGACCAGCACCGGGGTCTGCATCGATTTCTGCAGGACTTCGGTTTCGAAGGTGTCGGTGGTGATGTCGACGACGTGGGGCAGGTCGGCCATGGGGATTCCGGGTGTGGGGGCGATGGATGGCGCCGAGATGGTGCCGGGCGGGCGAGCTTACAAGCCGATGTAAGGTCCAGTTGACATCGGGCCCACGAAATGTAATCTGTACATTACATTTTGTCTGGCGAGGGTGACTTCGATGAAGGTGGCGAACTGGCTCTGGTTCCTGCTGCTGCCGCTGGCGGCCTTCGGCCTGTGGTCGATGCTGGCCTCGCCGCGCTCGCTGTTCGGCATCGACCCCGGCCCGCTGGGCATGTTCGCCCTGGTGGCCAGCACGGTGGGCGCGTTGCTGCTGCTCTCGCGCACCCCGCGCGAACGCCTGGATAGCGCCTCGCCGGCGGAGTGGAAGGCGTGGATCGGCACCGGCTTCATGCTGGTGGGTGTGCTCTATTTCCTGAGCCGCGCCTCGCTGTTCACGACCGGCCACTGGGGCGATCCGCACGCCGGCGCGGTAGCGCGCAACCTGGTCCTGCTGCTGGTGGCGTGGACGGTGCTGTCCTCGACCCTGGCCGCGCGCTGGAAGGGACGGGTGGACGAAGACGAACGCGATCGCGAGATCGCCGCGCGCGCGGCCGGCTGGGGGCGCGGCGCGCTGGTGTTCAGCCTGGTCGGCATCGCGGTGATGCTGGGCTTCTCGCCGCCGGAACGGCTGCAATGGGCCACGCACTTCATGATCGCCAACCTGCTGGTGTTCGCGCTGATGTGGCACTGCCTGGTGGAATACGCGGCGACGGCGCTGATGTATTTACGCGACAGGAGCGCAGCGACGTGAGCACACATGACCTGGTTGGATCGATGACAAAGCAGGAACGCAAGGCCTGGCTGGGCCTGGTCATCGTGCTGCCGGTGGTGCTGTACCTGGTCTGGGCACTTTTTCTCGATCCGCTTGGGAGAAGTGGCGATGTGAGCGTCATGACGTGGCGTGTGGCCAGCTACATTTCGTACGTGTTGCTGGGGGCCTACTACTTGCTCATTCGGCGCCTGAGCGCCGGCATGCCGATTGACGAGCGCGACCACCAGATTCGTGCCCAGGCAATCGGCAAGGGATTGGCCGCGTTGGTGATCACGAACGTGCTGATTTTCGGTGCGGTCAACGCGATGAGCCTGGAGCCGGTGCGTGCGTACGTGCAGTCGCGTTCGCCACAGTGGGTCGCGGTCTATCTGTTGATGGGCGCGTATGTCGCGGTCGTGGTCGTGTCCGCGGTCAGGGCTGCCCACTACTGGCGCGACCGCCAATGACCGGTACGCCCGTCGGCAACGAGATCCGCCGCTGGCGCTTCGAGCGCGGCGAGATGACCCAGCAGGCGTTGGCCGATGCCTGCGGGGTGACGCGGCAGACCATCATCGCGCTGGAGGCGGGGCGCTATGCTCCGTCGCTGGAGCTGGCGTTCCGCATCGCCCGCGCATTCGGCGTCGGCGTCGAGGATGTCTTCCACTGGAGGGATGCATGAGCCTGTCCGAGAGACTTCGCCTGCCTGTCGCGCTGGCCGCCATCGCCAGCTGCGTGATCGCCGCCGGCGTGGCTGGAATGGCCACGGAAGGCTATTCGCAGTTGACCCATCCCCTGGCCTGGCTGGGCGCCAAGCAGCTGGGTGCGGCCGGCACGCTGTTCGGCCTGTTCGCGTTCGTGCTGCCCGGACTGGTCGGCGCATGGCTGGCGCTGGAGCTGCGCCAGCGCCTGCCTGCGAGCGCCGGTTGGCCGGCAAAAATCGGTGCGCAGCTGGTCTTGCTGGCGGCGCTGGGGTTCGCCGCGCAGGGCGTGCTGCTGCTGGACCTGGAAGCGGTCGACGAAGGTGCCAGCCGCCTGCATGCCGCTGCATGGCTGCTGTGGGCATTGGCATTTCCGCTGGGCGCGTTGCTGCTGGCCGGAGGATTGTGGCGGACCGGTGGATGGCGTCGCTTCGCCGCGCTCACTGCACTGGCCGGCGTGCTGGTGGTGGCCGGCGGATTCCTCGGCAGCGGCTGGATCGGTGCGGCCGCTGCGCAGCGCGTGGCGTTCGCCGCGTGGCTGGCCTGGGGCGTGCTGGTCGCGCTGGCGCCGCTCAACCGTGGCGCAGCTTGAGTCCCAGGATCAGCAGCGCCAGCACCAGGGTGATGATGTTGGAGAAGATCATCGGCCAGGAATCGAGCACGATCCCGTAGGCCAGCCAGAAGCACAGGCCGATGGTGAACACCACGTACATCCCCAGCGAGATCCCCTTGGTGTCGCGTGTGCGCAGGGTCTTGACCGCCTGCGGCACGAACGCGACGGTGGTCAGGGTCGCTGCGACATAGCCGACCCATTCACCGCTCATGGCGCACCCGCGGCACCGACGTCGTCCGGCTGCCGGTAGACGGTGCCGTCCTTCATCACGAAGTCGACCTTCATCACCTGCGCGATGTCGGTGAGCGGATCGCCGGGAACGGCGACGATGTCGGCGCGCTTGCCGGTCTCGATCACGCCCTGGTCGTCCACGCCCAGCACCTCGGCGGCGCGGATGGTGGCGGCTTGCAGCGCCACCGCGGCGGGCATGCCGGCCTCGACCATGTAGATGAACTCGCGTGCGTTGTCGCCGTGCGGGCCGACGCCCATGTCGGTGCCGAAGCCGATCTTGACCCCGGCTTTGTACGCCTTGGCGAAGGTGTCCTGGATCTGCGCGCCGATCCGCGCCGCCTTCGGCCGCACCACCTCGGGGAAGTAGCCGTCGATCTTAGCCTTGTCGGCGACGAAGCGGCCGGCATAGATGGTCGGCACGTACCAGGTGCCGTGCTGCTTCATCTGCCGGATCACCTCGTCGTCCATGTAGGTGCCGTGCTCGATGCTGGTCACGCCCGCCAGCACCGCGCGCTTCATGCCCTCGGTGCCGTGCGCATGCGCGGCCACCCGGTAGCCGTAGTCGCGCGCGGTATCGACCACCGCCTTGACCTCGTCGACGGTGAACTGCGGCGCGTCGCCGGACTTGGCGTACGAGAGCACGCCGCCGGTGGCGGTGATCTTGATCACGTCGCTGCCTTCCTTGTAGCGCTGGCGCACGGCCTGGCGGGCGTCGTCGATCGAATTGATCACGCCCTCGGTCGGGCCGGGCGGGCCGAGCAGGTGGGACAGGGTGGAGTTGTAGCCGTTGGTCGGATCGGCATGGCCGCCGGTGGTGGCGATCGCCTGGCCGGCGGCGAAGATGCGCGGGCCACGCACGCGGCCCTGGTTGACCGCATCGCGCAGGTGCGGGGCGACTGCGCCGCCCAGGTCGCGCACGCTGGTGAAGCCGGCCAGCAGGGTCTTTTCGGCGTAGCCGACGCTGCGGAAGGCGTAGTCGACCGGATCCAGGCGGAAGCCCTCCGAATAGCTCTGCGGGCTGGACTGGTCCTCCAGGTGCACGTGCAGGTCGGTCCAGCCGGGCATGCAGGTGTGGCCGCGCAGGTCCACGGCCGCGCCGGTGGAAGCGGCCGGAATGCCCGCGGCCACCGAAGCGATCCGGCCGTCCTGGACCTGAACCGTATGCGGGCCCAGCAGGCGCCCGCTGCGGGCGTCGAACAGCTGGCCGCAGTGCAGTTCGGCATTGGCCGCGGCCAGGGCCGGGGCGGCGGGAGTCAGCAGGACCAGCGTCAGCAGGGCGGCGCGCATGCGGGATTCCGGGACGGGGTGGTGGGCCGATGGTATCCGCAGCCGGGCCCGACCATACCGATCCCGCCGCCGGGGCATGGCCTGGCGCGCACCCGGACCGGGTTCAAGTGGAGTGCCATGCTGCGCTGCGGTACCCTTGGCGACTTTGCCGCAGCCGCCGCGACCCGCAATGTCCGCCGTTCCCGAAAACGTACCGTCCTACGATCCCAAGCCGGTGGAAGCCGCCGCCCAGACCTTCTGGGACAGCACCCGCGCCTTCGAGGTCGACGAAGCCTCCGACAAGCCCAAGTACTACTGCCTGTCGATGCTGCCGTATCCGTCCGGTGCGCTGCACATGGGCCACGTGCGCAACTACACGATCGGCGACGTGATCAGCCGCTACAAGCGCATGACCGGGCACAACGTGCTGCAGCCGATGGGCTGGGACGCGTTCGGCCTGCCGGCGGAGAACGCAGCGATCAAGAACAAGGTCCCGCCGGCGAAGTGGACCTACAAGAACATCGAGCACATGCGCAGCCAGCTGCGCTCGCTGGGCTATGCGATCGACTGGTCGCGCGAGTTCGCCACCTGCACGCCGGAGTACTACGTCCACGAGCAGCGCATGTTCACCCGGCTGATGCGCAAGGGCCTGGCCTACCGCAAGAACGCGGTGGTGAACTGGGACCCGGTCGACCAGACCGTGCTGGCCAACGAGCAGGTGATCGACGGCCGCGGCTGGCGTTCGGGCGCATTGGTCGAGAAGCGCGAGATCCCGCAGTGGTTCCTGCGCATCACCGACTATGCCCAGGAACTGCTGGACGGCCTGGACGACCTGCCGGGCTGGCCGGATTCGGTCAAGACGATGCAGCGCAACTGGATCGGCCGCTCCGAAGGCCTGGAGATCCAGTTCGACGTGGTCGACGGCGCCGGCAATGGCCTGGAGCCGATCCGCGTGTTCACCACGCGCCCGGACACGCTGATGGGCGTGACCTTCGTTTCCATCGCCGGCGAACATCCGCTGGCGCTGAAGGCGGCCGCGACCAATCCGGCACTGGCCGCGTTCCTGGAAGAGCTCAAGCACGGCGGCGTATCCGAAGCCGAGCTGGAGACGCAGGAAAAGCGCGGCATGGATACCGGCCTGAAGGCCGTGCACCCGGTCACCGGCGAGCAGGTCTCGATCTGGGTCGCCAACTTCGTGCTGATGGGCTACGGCACCGGCGCGGTGATGGCCGTGCCCGGCCATGACCAGCGCGACTTCGAATTCGCCAACAACTACGCCCTGCCGATCGTGCAGGTGATCGCGCTGAAGGAACCGAAGAACGCGGACGAGAAGTCCTGGGACTCGACCACCTGGCGCGACTGGTACAGCGACAAGAGCCGCACCGACCTGGAGCTGGTCAATTCCGGCGAGTTCGACGGCCTGGACTATTGGGGCGCGTTCGAGGCTTTCGCCGAGCGCTTCGAGCGCCAGGGTCGCGGCCAGCGCCGGGTCAACTACCGCCTGCGCGACTGGGGCGTGAGCCGCCAGCGTTACTGGGGTTGCCCGATTCCGGTGATCTACTGCGAGCGTTGCGGCGCGGTGCCGGTGCCGGAAGACCAACTGCCGGTGGTGCTGCCGGAGGACGTAGAATTCAGCGGCACCGGATCGCCGATCAAGACCGATCCGCAGTGGCGCAAGACCACCTGCCCGGATTGCGGCGGCGCGGCCGAGCGCGAGACCGATACCTTCGACACCTTCATGGAGTCGAGCTGGTACTACGCGCGCTACACCTCGCCCAAGGCGCGCGACATGATCGACAAGCGCGGCAATTACTGGCTGCCCGTCGACCAGTACATCGGCGGCATCGAGCACGCGATCCTGCACCTGATGTACTTCCGCTTCTATCACAAGCTTTTGCGCGACGCGCGCATGGTGGACAGCGACGAACCGGCGACCAACCTGCTGACCCAGGGCATGGTCATCGCCGAGACCTACTACCGCGACAACGCCGACGGTTCCAAGGACTGGATCAATCCGGCCGACGTGGACGTGCAGCGCGACGACAAGGGCCGCGTGATCGGCGCGACCTTGAGCGCGGACGGCCAGCCGGTGCGCATCGGTCCGGTCGAGAAGATGTCCAAGTCCAAGAACAACGGCGTGGACCCGCAGGCGATGGTCGACAAGTACGGTGCCGACACCGTGCGCCTGTTCTCGATGTTCGCCGCACCGCCGGAACAGTCGCTGGAGTGGAACGAGGCCGGCGTGGACGGCATGGCCCGCTTCCTGCGCCGCCTGTGGACCCAGGCACACAAGCATGTCGCCGACGGCGCCGCACCGGCACTCGACGCATCGGCGCTGGACGCCGCGCAGAAGGCGCTGCGCCGCAAGACCCACGAGACCATCGACAAGGTCGGCAACGACTACGGCCGCCGCCACAGCTTCAACACCGCCATCGCCGCGGTGATGGAACTGATGAACGCGGTCGCCAAGTTCGACGATGCCAGCCCCGCCGGCCGCGCCGTGCGCCAGGAAGCGCTGGAAGCGGCGGTGTTGCTGCTCAATCCGATCACCCCGCACTCCAGCCATGCGCTGTGGCAGCTGCTGGGCAATGCGCAGACGCTGCTGGAGGACGTGCCGTTCCCGCAGGCCGATGCGGCCGCGCTGGTCCGCGATGCGCTGACCCTGGCGGTGCAGGTCAACGGCAAGCTGCGCGGCACCATCGAGGTCGCCGCCGACGCCCCGCGCGAACAGGTCGAGGCCCTGGCCAAGGCCGAGCCGAACACGGCCAAGTTCCTGGAAGGCCTGAGCGTGCGCAAGGTGATCGTGGTGCCGGGCAAGATCGTCAACATAGTGGCGGGTTAGCCCGCCGCAGGCGGGCTGACCCCCAAAGTTCCGCTTGCGGAACTTTGGGCCCCACGCCTGAAGCACCCATCCCCCATCCGCGCTTCGCGCGGATCGCCCCCAACTAGGGGGGCTTGAACGCTGGATTGCATGCGTGGGGCGGTGCGTTTTCTCGACATCCTCGTATCCGCTTGTGCTGCGCCTTGAGCGTGGCCGACTACGGGGCATCGGGTCGCCGCTTGGTCCTGCATCCAACGCTTTCGTCGGAGATTCCTTTGGCCAACCTTCGTTAGCCCCCGAGTCGGGGGCGATCCGCGCGTGGCGCGGATGGGGGGTGGAAGGATGTGGCTGGGGCCCGGGTTTCCGAAGGAAATCCGGGGCGTGAGCGGCCAACGGCCGGTCGCGCGCTCCACGTTCACGTGGAGTCCGGCAGGCTGGGGCCTGTTGCCGCTCCCTGTCGGCTCGTCCAGACTTGTGCCCATGATCCGACCCGCGCTGTCCGTTCTCCTCGTCCTGGCCCTGGCCGGTTGCGGCTTCCACCTGCGCGACAAGCTGGCGCTGCCGGAAGACACCCCGCCGGTGCAGGTGGTGTCGACCACGCCGTTCAGCGAGCTGGTGACGATCCTGGAGCGCAACCTGCGCAATGCCGGCGCCACCGTGGCTCCGCGCGAGCAGGCCAAGCCTGCTGAGGGTTCGGTGGCCAGTACCGAGCCGCCGCCGAAGATGGCACGGCTGGATGTCCTGTCCGAGCGCTGGGGCGACCTGCCGATCGCGATCGACGAGCAGGGCCGGGCGCAGGAGTTCAGCCTGCGCTACGCCACGATCTTCACCTTCCGCCTGGCCGATGGCACGGTCCTGGTGCCGCAGCAGGTGGTGGAACTCTCGCGCGATTACGTGTCCCCGCCCGAGGACGCCACCGGCACCAGCACCGAGCGCGAGATCCTGGCCGACGAGCTGCGCCGCGAGATGGCCGCCTCGATCATGCGTCGCATCGACAGCGTAGTTCGCGCCAATCTTGCCCGCGAGGCTGCCGCGCCGGCAGTCGAGCCGGCCCCCGCATCGCCCACGCAGAGCGCGGAGCCTGTGTCGCCGCCGACCGCCACGCCGACCCCGACCCCGTGACGGACACGCGCTGATGGAACTGCGGCCCGACCAGCTGGCCGCGCAGGCCGCCGGCCAGCCCCTGCGGCCGGTCTACCTGATCGCCGGATCGGAAACCCTGCTCGTGCTCGAAGCGGCCGATGCGATCCGCGCGCGCGCGCGCGCCGAGGGCATCGAGCGCGAGGTCTTCGACGCCGACGGCCGCGACCCGGACTGGGATGGACTGTCGGCCAGTTTCAACGCACCGAGCCTGTTCGCCAGCCAGCGCCTGATCGAACTGCGCCTGCCATCGGGCAAGCCGGGCAAGACCGGCGCCGAGGTGATCAGCGAGTTCTGCGCCAACCCGCCCGGCGATGTCACCTTGCTGATCGTGGCCGGCGACTGGAGCAAGGCCCATCACGGCAAGTGGGTGGACGCGATCTCGCGGCTGGGCGTGGTCTCGGTCGCCTGGCCGGTCAAGCCGCACGAACTGCCGGGCTGGATCGACCGCCGCCTGCGCGAGCGCGGCCTGCGCGCGGCACCCGATGCCGTGCAGGGCCTGGCCGAGCGCGTGGAAGGCAACCTGCTGGCTGCCGCGCAGGAGATCGACAAGCTGGCGCTGCTGGCGCCGGAAGGCACGCTGGACCTGGAAAAGATGCAGTCGCTGGTCGCCGATGCGGCGCGCTACGACGTGTTCCGCCTGCTCGAATCGACCCTGTCCGGGCAACCGGCGCAGGTGCGGCGCATGCTCGCCGGCCTGCGTGCCGAGGGCGAACAGGTCGCCGGCCTGATGCCGATGGTGATCCGCGAACTGCTGCGCGCCGCCGCACTGGCGCGCGCGCAGGCACGTGGCGCCAACCTGGCCGCGGAGATGAAATCGCAAGGCTTGTGGGAAGCGCGCCAGGCGCCGTTCAAGCGCGCGCTGCAACGCCACGCCACGCCGCTGCGCTGGAACCGTTTCGCCGCCTACGCCTCGCGCGTGGACCGCGCGGCCAAGGGGCGCGGACCCGGTGAGCCTTGGCAGTTGCTGGAACGGCTGCTGCTGGCGATCGCCGACCAGGCACCGGCCACGCGCCTGCTGGCCGGTGCCGCTCGCTGACCGGCCGGGGTACTGACGTGCTGACCATCTGGTACGGCGGCACCTTCGACCCGGTCCACAACGGCCATCTGGCCATCGCCCGCGCCGCGGCCGATGCGTTCGGCGTGCCGGTGACGCTGGCTCCAGCTGCCGATCCTCCCCACCGCGCGGCACCCGGCGCCGATGCGCTGCAGCGGGCGCACCTGCTCGACCTGGCGGTCGCCGGCGACCGGCGCTTGCGCGTGGACCGGCGCGAACTGCAGCGCGCCGGCCCGTCCTGGACGGTGGACACCCTGCACGAGCTGCGTGCCGGGCTGGGCGAGGCGGCGCCGCTGGCCTTGCTGCTGGGCGCCGACAGCTTCCGTTCGCTGCCGACCTGGAAGCACTGGCGGCAGCTGCCGGCGCTGGCGCATTTCATCGTGGCAGGGCGTCAGTCGGGCGACGACGCGTCCTTGCCGGCGGAGTTGGTGGCAGAAGCGGCCGGTCGCTGGACCGAAGATCCCGCAGACCTGTCCTCCCGTCCGGCCGGCTGCCTGTACGCCCTGCGCCAGCCGCTGCGCGCCGAATCGGCCACCGCCGTGCGCCAGGCCATCAGCGACGGCGATCCGGCCTGGCGCGACCAGGTGCCGTCGGCCGTGGCCGATTGGATCCAGGCCCAGGGCCTGTACCGGCCGGCCACGTGAACACGGACAGCGGCCGGGCGCCGGTATAATCGGCCGCGTGTTCCGCTCCCCCGTTCCGTAGAGCCCTCCTTGAGCAGCCAAGCCCACGTCATCAAGACCCGCCTCCCCGAACCGCCGCCGCCCGTGGACATCCTGCTGGCGAACGTCCGCAACGCGCTGGAGGAGATCAAGGCCAAGGATGCCGTCGAGATCGACGTGCGCGGCAAGACCAGCGTCGCCGACTACCTGGTGATCGTTTCGGGCACCTCCACCCGCCACGTGAAGTCGATCGCCGACGAGGTGGTCCGGTTCGCCAAGAAGCTCGGCGCGATGCCGCTGGGCGTGGAAGGCGAGCGCGAGGCCGAATGGGTGCTGGTCGACCTGGGCGACGTCATCGTCCACGTGATGCTGCCGCGCGTGCGCGAGTTCTATGCGCTGGAGCGGTTGTGGACGGTCGGCGACCATCCTGAAGAAGCCGACCGCGCCTGAGTCGCAACGGCCGGCATCGCCCGGCCGTATCTGTTCCGCTCACCTCGCCGCACCCGGCCCCCATTAGCCGGCGTGCGGTTATCGCGCGGGCGCTTCCTGCCGCGCGGCATAGACGCCGAACACCGCGCCGGTGAATCCGCCGGCGACAGAAGTGCTCAACAGAGTGCCATCGAGATCGCTGGCGAACGTGCGCCAGATGCCATCGCTTAGCGCGTAATCGAACTCGACTTTCGCGCCGTGCATGCGGATGCGCAGCTGCAGCGGCTGGCCGGCGCGGTCGGGCGGCAGCAATGCCGTGGTCAGGCGCGTACCGGATGTGGATTCGCGCTTGTCGCGCCCGTCGCGGCGGTCGAGCACCAGCACATCCTTGCCGTTCTCGCGGGTGATCGCCAGCAGGTACCAGAACTCCTCGTTCTGGAACGCGGCCAACCCGGCGATATCGCCATCGCGCTGCGGCGCGAACGCTACCGACGTGGTCACGGTCGCGTCCTGGTGCTGCTGGCGGCGGGCGAGGAAGGACGGGTTGTCGCGCGCACCCAGCGAGACTTCGCGCGCCTGCAGGCGCAGCGTGCCGCCATCGAGCCGGTACCAGTGCTCGCGCGGATTGCGCACGGTCATCCAGTGGAAGGGCAGGCGGTCGCCGTCGAACTCGTCGTTGATGGTGAAGCTGCCGCTGGTCGGCAACGCCGCGGTGTCGGCCGGCAACTTCGGTACGTCGTGCACGTAAGGGACCGCTTGGCCCGGCGCGGTGATGCGCGGCCAGCCGTCCTGCCAGGTGACCGGCAGCAGGAAGGTTTCGCGTCCGGTGTTGACGTGGTGGCCGTCCAGCGGCGGGTAGGGACGGTTGCCGAGGAATACCGCCCACCAGTCGCCGGTCTGCGTGCGCACCAGGTCGGCATGGCCGGTGGAGGTGATCGGATAGGGGCGATCGCGCGGCAGGTCGCGCTGGGTGAGGATCGGATTCTGCGACCACGGCACATACGGGCCGGTGACCTGGCGGCTGCGCAGGATCACCTGCTGGTGCATCTCGCCGGTGCCGCCTTCGGCCGCGGTGAGGTAATACCAGCCGTCGTGCTTGAACAGGTGCGGGCCTTCGACGTACTCGGGTTTGGCGGCAGGGTCGATGCCGCCATCGAGGATCACCTTGCGCGGACCGCGCGTGCGCAGCGTGGCCGCATCGAACTGCTGCAGCCAGATCGCGCGATGGCCGTTGTAGCGTTCCTTGCCGCCTTCGGGCAGGTCGTTGTTGACGATCCAGGTGGTGTCGTCGTCGTCGAAGAACAGCGACGGATCGATACCGCCGGCCAGGTCGGGCAGCCACACTGGATCGGACCACGGGCCGGCCGGATCGGTCGCGGTGATCACGTAGTTGCCGCCGCACGAGGGGAAGCAGGTGTTGACGATGTAGAAACGGCCGTCGTGGTGTTCGATCGCCGGCGCGAACACGCCGTTGACCAGGTCGTGCTTGCCGAAATCGAGCTGGCCGGTGCGGTCGATCGCGTTGCCGATCTGGGTCCAATGCACCAGGTCGCGGCTGTGGAACACCGGGATGCCCGGAAACCAGCCGAACGTCGAAGTGACCAGGTAGTAGTCCTCGCCCACGCGCACCACGCTGGGGTCGGGATAGAAGCCCTTGAGCACCGGGTTGCGGAACTGGCCTGGGCCTGGCGCATGCGCGGCATCGGCCGGATCGCTGCCTTCGTAATGGAACCAGTCGAACGTCGCTTCCAATGGCTTGTCGCCGGCGTGGGCGAACGTGGAGGCGGTGGCCAGCACGATGGCGGCGAAGATGGACAGGTGGCGGCCCATGCGTTCCCTCCCCGGGAGCGTTGCACGCGTTGTCGCGTTGGCGGCCGACCGTAACACGCGGTCACGGGGGCATATCAGCGCTGACGCCCGGGAATAGCTCGGCCGCACGGATGACGTCGCGGCGCGGCGATATCATGGCGGCCATGAAGGCACGACTGATCGCCACCGGCGAACGCGCTCCGTCCTGGGTGGCCGAGGGCTTCGCCGAATACCGCAAGCGCCTCTCGCACTGGCTGCCGCTGGAGCTGGTCGAGGTCGAGCCGGGCCTGCGCGGCAAGGGCCGCGATCCACAGCGGGCGATCGAGGACGAAGGCAAGCGCGTGCTGGCCGCCCTGCCGAAGAACGCGCACGTGATCGCGCTGGACGTCCCCGGCAAGGCCTGGTCGTCCGAGCAGCTGGCCCAGCGCATGGAGCACTGGCGCCAGCAAGGGCGTGACCTGGCGTTCCTGATCGGCGGACCGGAGGGGCATGCACCGGACGTGCTGGCCGCTTCGTCCGAATCCTGGTCGCTCGGCCCGCTGACCCTGCCGCACATGCTGGTGCGGCTGGTGGTGGCCGAGCAGCTGTACCGCGCCGCCGCGCTGCTGGCCAACCATCCCTACCACCGCGCCTGAGCGCGGGACGGCTGTGGCGAAGGAACCGGCGGCATCACGCCGCCGGTTCCAGGGCAACACTCACTGCAGGCTGAAACTGATCGGCACCAGGCCCCAGGCCTGCACCGCGCGGCCGTCGCGCACGGCCGGCTCGAAGCGCCAGCGCTGCTGTACGTGGCGCACCGCTTCGCGATCCAGCGAGCGATGGCCGCTGCTGTTTTCGACGATCACCTCCAGCGGCCGGCCATCGACATCGACCAGCACGCGCAGCAACACGGTGCCTTCGGCGCCGCTGGTCAGCGCATCGCGCGGATAGCGCGGCGGCGGGGCGACCGCGTAGCGCAGTTGCGCGCCCTGCAGCGGGCCGCCGATGTCGGGCACGGCCACGTCGGTCGGGCCGGTCAGGGCGGTGGGCGGATCTGCTTGCAGCGTGCCCTGGTCGACGACGGCCGGTGTCGGCACCGGCGTGGTGCGCTGTACCGGCGTGGTCGTGCGCGGAGGGGTGACTTGCGGTTGTGGTGCGACCGGCTGTGGTGGCAGCGGCGTGACCGGAATGATCTGACGGACTTCCCAGCGCGGAGGCAGTGGTTCCCGGTCCTTCACGACCGCAGGCGTCTGGGTCAATGGCAACAGCAGTACCAGCATCGCCAGGGCGTGCACGGCCATCGCGAAACTGATGGCGAGGATGCGCGAGAAGTCCAGGCGGGGAGAGACATCGGACGGCAGCGTGCGAACCATGATCCACCTCCATTGCAGGAATGACGGGAGGAACAACGCACGGACAGGGCGGTCGGGGTTGACCGCGATGGCCGATTCCAGACTGCTCCCGCCGCCGGCGCGCTGGCAAGTCCCCGCGCGGCGGTCTAGACCAAGGTCGTACAGGTTGGCCGGGTCGCCGTACCGGCTGTCGGTCGCAGGTATGGCGATGGGGATTCCAGAAAGACGAAGCCCGGCCGGAGCCGGGCTTCGCCTGTCGCAAGCGGGCAGCCTCAGCGGCCCAGTTCGAACACCACGTCCAGCTGCACCGACACGCTGGTTTCGCCCGCGGCCACCGGCGTGGAGTCGGAGGCTTCGGCCTTCATCATCGCCATGCGCGGCATCGGCATCGGCATACCGCCACCGCCTTCGCTGATGCTTACGATCCGGCGCACGCGCAGGCCCAGGGTGTCGGCATAGGTCGCCGCACGCGCCTGCGCGCGCTTGAGCGCTTCCAGGCGGGCCTGGTCGAACAGCGGCTCGGGGTTGTCGATGCCGAAGCTGGGGCCGTTGATCTGGTTGGCGCCGCTGGCCACCAGCGCGTCGAGCACCTTGCCCATCTTGGCCACGTCGCGCAGCTTCACGGTGACCGTGTTGCTGGCCTGGTAGCCGGTGATGCGCGGCGGCTGGTTCTCCTCGTAGCGGTATTGCGGGTTGAGGTTGATGCCGCTGGTCTGCACGTCCTTGTCGGCCACGCCGGCGGCCTTCACCGCGGCCAGCACCCGGGTCATCTGCTCGGCGTTCTGGCGCATGGCGGTATTGCCGTCGGCGGCTTGGGTGACCACGCCGGCCGAGATCGTGGCGATGTCCGGCGCGCGCCGGGCCTCGGCCTGGGACGAGACCGACAGCAGGGTCGCATCGGCGGGCACGCTCGGGATGGCCTGGGCGCCGGCGGCGGCCGGGGCGGACAGGGCCAGGATGGCGAGCAGGGCGGCGAAGGGATGACGCATCGGGTGTTTCTCCTTGTCGAATGTGACGGACGCACGGGACTGCGCGGCAGGGTCGGTTCGGAGGGATGAACGCGCCGTGAGCCCGGACGGGGTTGGGGCCCCAAGTCGGGTTGTGACCCACCGTTCATCCAGCCGCCGCGGGTTATCCTTCCCCCATGCTGTATCTGGCCTCGAAATCCCCCCGCCGGGCCGAATTGCTCCAACGGCTCGGCCTGTCCCACCGCCCCCTCGATGTCGACGTCCCGGAAGTCCGGGCGCCGGGCGAGGGTGCGGCCGATTACGTGCGCCGCGTGGCCCGCGACAAGGCCCGCGCCGGCTGGCAGCTGGTCGCCGCCGAGCCCGACGCCCGGGTCCTGGGTGCCGACACCGAGGTGGTGCTGGACGAGGAAGTGTTCGGCAAGCCGGCCGACGCCGCCGACGCGGCGGCGATGCTGCAGCGCCTGTCCGGGCGCACCCATACCGTGCTGTCGGCGGTGGTGGTGATCGACGCGGCCGGCGAGCGCCAGGCGCTGTCGGTGACCCAGGTCCGCTTCGCCGCGCTGGACCCGGCGCAGATCGCCGCCTACGTGGCCACCGGCGAGGCGATGGGCAAGGCCGGCGCCTATGCGATCCAGGGCCGCGCCGAAGCGTTCGTCGAACACCTGTCCGGCAGCTATTCCGGAGTGATGGGGCTGCCGGTGCACGAAACCGCGCGCCTGCTCGAATCCAACACCGGCTCCGTGCCGGAAAACACCGGCGCGCGCGCCGCCATGGCCGGGTGAGGGACGCCGTGTCCGAAGAGATCCTGGTCAACGTCACCCCGCGCGAAACCCGCGTGGCCGTCGTCGAGAACGGCATGCTGCAGGAGCTGCACATCGAGCGCGGCTGGCGGCGCGGGGTGGTGGGCAACATCTACAAGGGACGCGTGCAGCGGGTGATGCCCGGCATGCAGGCCGCGTTCGTCGAGCTGGGACTGGAGCGGGCCGCGTTCCTGCATGCCAACGACGTGGTCCGCCCGGCGCCGGTGGATGCCGGCCAGACCGAGGACGCGCCGCCGCAGCCGATCGCCACCCCGTCCATCGTCGAGCTGCTGCGCGACGGGCAGGAGATCGTGGTCCAGGTGGTCAAGGATCCGATCGGCACCAAGGGCGCGCGCCTGACCACGCAGATCAGCATTCCCTCGCGTTACCTGGTGCTGCTGCCGCAGTCGCGCACGGTCGGCGTGTCGGCGCGGATCGAGGACGAGGCCGAGCGCCTGCGCCTGAAGACGCTGGTGTCGGACCTGTCGGCCAGCCACGGCGGCCACGGCTACATCGTGCGCACCAATGCCGAAGGCCAACCGGCCGAAGCGCTGGCCGAGGACATCGCCTACCTGTCGCGGGTGTGGAACGTGGTCGAGCGCCGCGGCCGCGAAGCCGGCGCCGGCACGATCATCTACGAAGACCTGAGCCTGCCGCTGCGCGCGGTGCGCGACCTGATCCGCCGCGACGTGGAGAAGGTGCGGGTGGATTCGCGCGACACCTACGACCGGCTGCAGGCGTTCGTTGCCAAGTACATGCCGGTGCTGGGCGAGAAGATCGAGCTGTATTCCGGCGACCGTCCGATCTTCGACCTGTACGGGGTCGAGGATGAGATCGGCCGCGCGCTGGACAAGCAGGTACCGCTGAAATCCGGCGGCTACCTGGTCATCGACCAGACCGAGGCGATGACCACCATCGACGTCAACACCGGTTCGTTCCTGGGCCAGCGCAACCTGGAAGAGACGGTGTACCGCACCAACCTGGAGGCCGCCCAGGCGGTGGCCCGCCAGCTGCGCCTGCGCAACCTGGGCGGGATCATCATCATCGACTTCATCGACATGACCGATCCGGAGCATCGCCGCCAGGTGCTGCGCACGCTGGAGAAGTCGCTGTCGCGCGACCACGCCAAGACCACCGTCTACGACTTCTCGCCGCTGGGCCTGGTCGAGATGACGCGCAAGCGCACGGTCGAAAGCCTGGAGCGTCAGCTGTCGGAAACCTGCCCGCAGTGCAGCGGGCGCGGCTCGGTGAAGACCGCCGAGACGGTGACCTACGAGATCTTCCGCGAGATCACCCGCGCGGTGCGCCAGTTCGACGCCGCGCGCCTGCTGGTGATCGCATCGGCCAAGGTGGTGGCGCGGATCACCGAGGAGGAGTCGGCCGCGGTGGCCGAGCTGGAGGAATTCCTCGGCAAGACCATCCGCTTCCAGGCGGACGAGCAGTACCTGCAGGAGCAGTTCGATGTGGTTCTGCTCTAGGTCCGGTCAACGCGACCAGGGACCGGAGAATCGTAAGGAAACGATCTGCGCGCCGCTGCCGGGACTGCGGGCCGGCGTGCCGTGCGTGAGAGCGACAGCGCGCGACGGGGCACGGCACTGATGCACACCCCGTTCCGCCGTCGCCTGCGCCTGGCACGCCGCTGGAGCGCCTACCTGCTGGCCGTGGTGCTGGTGTTGATGGCGCTGGTGCTGGGCGCGGCCAGCCAGGTGCTGCCGCTGGCGCAGCGTCATCCCGAGCGCATCGCCGCCTGGCTCAGCGAGAAGGCCGGCCGGCCGGTGAGTTTCGAACGGGTGAGTACGCAATGGACCCGGCGCGGCCCGCTGCTGCAGCTGGAAGGCCTGCATATCGGCGAGCCCGATGGCGGCGTGCGCATCGGCCAGGCCGAGGTGCTGGTGTCGATGTACGCCGGACTGCTGCCGGGACGCTCGTTCACCGAACTGCGCCTGCGCGGTCCCTCGCTCACCCTGGAGCGCGCCGACGACGGACGCTGGTCGGTCCGCGGCCTGCCGATGACCGGCACCGCCGACCCGCTCGATTACCTGGAAGGCCTGGGCGAGCTGCAGGTGATCGGTGGCCAGCTGGACGTGCGCGCACCGCAGCTGGGCCTGCGCACGCGCATCCCGAACATCGACCTGCGCCTGCGCGTGGATGGCCGCCAGGTCAGCGCCGGCGCGCGCGCCTACATCCGTCCCGACGCGGCGCCGGCGGCGCTGGCCTTCGAATTCGATCGCGACAGCGGCCATGGCCGTGGTTACTTCGACCTGGATACCGAGGCGCTGGGTGCGTGGGCGCCGCTGCTGCACCACGCCGGTATCGCACCGGCGGACGGGCGCGGCCAGGTCCAGGCCTGGGCCGAGGTGCGCGGCCATCGCGTGGTGCTGGTCACCACCCAGTTCCAGTTGCGGCACCTGCTTTTGTCCGGCGCGCCGTTGGACGATGGCCTGCTGCCGCAGGTGCGCCTGGACGAGTTGCGCGGCCGCGCGCGCTGGCGCGTCGCCGCCGACGGCTGGCGACTGGATGCGCCACTGCTGCGCGTAAGCGACGCGCGCGGTGCGCAATCGCTGGATGGGCTGGTCCTCGCCGGCGGCAAGCGCATGGCGCTGCTGGCCGATGAGGTCGATGCGACGCCGCTGCTGGCGGTGGCCGCACTCAGCGACCGGCTCTCGCCATCGCTGCGCGCCTGGCTGGTGAAGGCCGCGCCGCAGGCGAAGCTGTCGCAGCTGGAAGTGGTGGCGCAGCGCGGCGGCCCGATGCGCGCGCAGGGTCGACTGGAGCGGGTGGCGTTCGCAGCGATCGGCGATTCGCCGGGCATCGACGGATTGGCGGGCCGCTTCGAGGGCGATGGCCAGGGTTGGAAGCTGGCGCTGGATCCGCACAGCGCGCTGCGCTTCGACTGGCCCAGCGGCTTTGGCGTGGTCCACGACCTCAAGCTCGATGGCGACCTGCTGGCCTGGCGCGAAGGGCAGGGCTGGGAAGTGGGCACCGCGGCGCTGCGCCTGGACGGTGGCGACTACGCGGCCAATGTGCGCGGCGGCATGTGGTTCCAGGGCGACGGCACCCGGCCGTGGATCGGCATCGCCGCGCAGATCGACGACGCGCCGGTATCGGTCGCGCACAAGTTCTGGGTCCACCACAAGATGCCCAAGGCGGCGGTGGACTGGCTCGACAGCGCATTGCAGGACGGCACCGTCACCGGCGGCCGCGGCCTGGTCGCCGGCGACCTGGACGACTGGCCGTTCGTGCACGACAACGGCCGGTTCGAAGCCACCGCCACGATCCGCGACGGTCGCGTCCGCTTCCAGGACGGCTGGCCGGCGATCGAATCGATGCAGGCCGACGTGGCCTTCATCGGCAACGGCTTCGACCTGCACGGGCAGGGTGTGATCGATGGCGTTCCGGTGCAGCGCCTGCAGGCGGGCATCGCCGACTTCAGCCACGCGCCATTGCTGGTGCGTGCCGGCAGCCGCGGCGATGCGTCGCGCCTGCTCGAGTTGCTGCGGCACAGTCCCCTGCACAAGGACAACGCCGAGACGCTGGCCAACCTGGAGGCGTCCGGAGCGGCGGCGACGACCTTCGCGCTCGACCTGCCCCTGGGCAGCGGCCACGGCCCGTCGGTGATCGACGGCACGGTCGCGCTGGATGGCGCGCGACTGGCGGAAAAGCGCTGGAACCTGGTGTTCGAGAACGTGCGCGGCGAAGCGCATTTCGACGGCAATGGCTTCGAGGCCGGACAGCTGGCGGTGCGCTACGGCGGCAGCGACGGCACCCTGGCGTTGCGCTCGGGCGGCCACGTGCGCGAGGCGGCGAACGTGTTCGAAGCCAGCCTGGATGCGCCGCTGGACGCAGCCGATCTTTTTGCGCGCGCGCCGGAGCTGGACTGGCTGGCGCCGCGCGTGCGCGGACGCTCGCCATGGACGCTGGCGGTGTCGATTCCCAAGCAAGCGGTCGCCGGCACTGCCGGCACGCTGCGACTGGATTCCTCGCTGGTCGGCACGGTGCTGGACCTGCCTTCGCCGCTGGCCAAGCCCGCCGGCGAGGCACTGGCCGCGCGCGTGCAGGTCGGCCTGCCGCTGGGCAGCGGCGCGATCGACGTGGCGTTCGGCGAGCGCCTGGCGTTGCGTGCGCGCCAGCAGAACGGACAGACCGGCGTGCGGGTGAAGCTGGGCAGCGCGACGGTCGATGGCGAGCCGCCGGCGTCGGGCATGGTCATCGGCGGGCGCACCGTCTCGCTGGACGCGCTGGAATGGATCGGCCTGGCCAAGGGCGGCGGCGAAGGCGGCGTGCCGCTGCGCGAGGTCGACGTGCTGGCCGACGAACTGCGTCTGCTCGGCGGCGTGTTTCCCGCCACGCGGTTGAAGCTGCATCCGGGTGCGCAAGCATTGTCGGTGCAGGTCGATGGGCCGGCGCTGGCCGGCAACGTGACCGTGCCGGACGCGGCCGATGCGCCGGTGCAGGGTCGCTTCGCGCGCCTGTACTGGCAGCCGGCGGCCAAGGCGCCGGCTGCATCGGCCAGCGGCGAAGAGCGCCTGGCCGATGCGCTCGTATCCGGTGCCGCGCAGGCGCCGGCCGATTCGCCGTCGTCGGCAACGCAATCCGACAGCGCGCCTGCGCAGGCCGATGCGACAGCGTCTGCCGCCGCCGTTGCGGCACGTCCGGACGACAGCTTCGATCCGGCCGGCATCCCGCCGCTGGCGCTGGACGTGGACGACCTGCGCTTCCGCCAGGCCGAGCTGGGCCAGGCCTCGCTGCGCACGCATCCGGTGGCTGGCGGCCTGCGCGTGGAGCGGCTGCAGATACACGCCGGCGAACAGAAGATCGATGCGACCGGCGAATGGCTCGGTCGCGGCGACAGCGCACGCACCCATCTGGCCGTGCAGGTCGACAGCCAGGACATGGGCCGGCTGATGGATGGGCTCGGCTATCGCAACTGGCTGGCGCGCGGCGAAGGCCAGGTCCGCTTCGACGCAAGCTGGCCCGGCACGCCGGCCGGCTTCAAGCTCGCCGGCCTGCAGGGCAACCTGCACATCGCCGCCAAGGACGGCCAGCTGCTGGAAGTGGAGCCGGGCGCCGGCCGCGTGCTCGGCCTCTTCAGCCTTGCCCAGTTGCCGCGCCGGTTGATGCTCGACTTCCGCGACTTCTTCTCCAAGGGCTTCGCCTTCGACCGGCTGGAAGGCAACGTGCGTTTCGCCGACGGCCAGGCCCACACCGACCAGATCCTGATCGAAGGCCCGGCGGCGGAAATCCGCATCCGTGGCGACACCGACCTGCAGGCGCAGCGTTTCGACCAGACCATCGACGTGCTGCCCAAGTCCGGCAACTTGCTCACCGTGGTCGGCGCGGTCGCCGGCGGCCCGGTCGGTGCGGCGGTCGGCGCGGCGGCCAATGCGGTGCTGTCGCGGCCGCTGGGCGAGATCGGTGCCAAGACCTACCGCGTCAGCGGCCCGTGGAAGGAGCCCAAGGTGGAAGTGATCAGTCGCGAGCAATCACGCCGCGAGGAAGAGGACGCCGCCACGCAGTACGAAGCGGGCATGCACTGAGCGTTGGCGTTGATGGTGTAGCGGGCTATGGCCCTGTACAGCGCGCCTTCCATTGCTTTCACGCCGCACTGTTTCTCCGCCTGGCCGCATTTGACACCGTCATCCCCGCGCAGGCGGGGATCCAGCGCCTTTCAAATGGCGGCAAAGACGCTGGATATCCAGGCTTCCCGCTGTGGGAATGCGTTCGCGCTTTCGCGAAGGCGACGACACGTCGTCATTGGAAGGATGCGGAATCGGTGGATCTGTTTGGCCCCGTTCGCGGCAGCTTCGTTGTCGGGGGTAAGTCACTGGATCCCCGCCTGCGCGGGGGTGACGAGGCGGGGTTCTGAAGCTCCGAACTTGCCCGCGAGTACCTATTCGCCCTCGCCACCGCGCTCGAAATTCGGCAGCCGCAACTTCACCCGGTGCCCGGCTGCCGGGCAGCCGTGCATGTCCACGCCGCGGAAATAGCCGCGCTGCCACTGCTCGCGTGCGGCCGCCGATTCCGGATCGGGAAGCTCGGCCAGGAAATGCCCGCGGCTGGCGGTCCAGCGCTCATGCTGGTCGGCCAGGTCCGGCGTCTCGGAGATCGGCCGCCACTGCGCCTGCACCTGTTCGAGTACCGCGCGCTGCAACGGCAGCAGGTGGCAGAACGGTTCGCCCGCATCGAAGCGCACGCGCCCGGGCCGGGTGAACTTCCAGTTCATGGTGAAGGTGTACGGGCTCCAGTCGGTCTCGACCAGGCCGGTCAGCGCGGCGATGCCGTCCTTGGGCCGGTTGATCGGCGCCATCGCCATCAGCTCGATGCCCGCTTCGGTGCGGAACAGGCAGGGCACGTGGAAAGTCAGCACGCCATAGCCGAAGTGGCTCAATGCGGGCGCATGGGTGCCCGGGTCGGGGATCACGCGGATCGCTTCCAGCGCGTCGCTACCGTCCCATTCCACCCAGAATCCGGTCTGGCACAGCAGTTCCCAGCCGTAGGCGTTGGCCATGTCCAGCGGCAGGCAGCGATAGGCGTAGTGCTGGTCGGTGCGATCCATCCAGTCGCGCTCGCGCGGGGCCGGGCGGATGTCCAGGGTGTGGCCTTCGAGGACGTGGGCGGTGACCTTCATGCAACACATTCCAGGGCGGGCGGGTGCAGGTGCGGGGGCAGGGGGCCGGGCGGAGTGAAGGTCCGCAGGGGCCAGGCTGTCATCATAGGCGGCGACGCGCCTTCCAGTGGTCGTGGTTGCCTTCCATGACCTGCGCCCCCATTCCAAGACCATGACCGACTCCGCACTGACCCTCGCCCAGACCCGCCTGCTGCTGCCTGGCGGCCTGGACCCTTCCGGCCTGGATCGCGCCTTCGGCGCGCTGCTCGGGCCGGGCATCGATTTCGGCGACCTGTATTTCCAGCATTCGCGCCGCGAGAGCTGGACGGTGGAGGACAGCATCGTCAAGGACGGTGCGCACTCGATCGAGCAGGGCGTGGGCGTGCGCGCGATTTCCGGCGAGAAGACCGGCTTCGCCTATTCCGACGACATCAACGCCGATGCGCTGCGGCTGGCCGCCGGCTCCGCGCGTGCGATCGCGCGCGAAGGCGCGGCGCATGCGCCGCGCTCGCTGGTGCGCGCGAGCGGACACGCGCTATACCCGGCGGTCGATCCGATCGACGGGATGGGCAACGAGGACAAGGTCGAGCAGCTGCGTGCGCTGGACCGGCTGCTGCGCGCGGCCGATCCGCGCGTGGTGCAGGTGTCGGTGAGCCTGTCCGGCGGCGTGGACACGGTGCTGGTGGCGCGCAGCGACGGCGTGCTCGCCGCCGACGTGCGCCCGCTGGTGCGCTTGAACGTGCAGGTGATCGTCGAGCAGGCCGGGCGTCGCGAATCCGGTTACTCCGGCGGTGGCGGCCGTTACTCCTACGACGAACTGTTCTCCGGTGGACGCCCGGAAAAGCTGGCGCGCGAAGCGCTGCGCCAGGCGCTGGTCAACCTGGAGGCGATCGACGCGCCGGCCGGGACGATGCCGGTGGTGCTCGGCGCCGGCTGGCCGGGCGTGCTGCTGCACGAAGCGGTGGGCCACGGGCTGGAAGGCGACTTCAACCGCAAGGGCACCTCGACCTACGCCGGCCGCATCGGCCAGCGCGTGGCCTCGCCAGGCGTGACCATCGTCGACGACGGCACGCTCGACGGCCGCCGCGGTTCGCTCAACATCGATGATGAAGGCACGCCCACGCGTTGCACGACCCTGATCGAGGACGGCGTGCTGGTGGGCTACATGCAGGACACGCTCAACGCACGGCTGATGGGCATGGCCCCGACCGGGAATGGGCGTCGCGAGTCGTTCGCGCACCTGGTGATGCCGCGCATGACCAACACCTACATGCTCGGCGGAACGCACGATCCGCAGGAGATGATCCGATCGGTGAAGAAGGGCCTGTACGCGGTCAATTTCGGCGGCGGCCAGGTCGACATCACCAGCGGCAAGTACGTGTTCTCGGCGACCGAGGCCTACCTGATCGAGGACGGCAAGGTCACCGCGCCGGTGAAGGGCGCCACGCTGATCGGCAACGGCCCGGAGACGATGCAGAAGGTGCGCATGGTCGGCCACGACCTGGCCCTGGACGAGGGCGTGGGCGTGTGCGGCAAGGATGGACAGAGCGTGCCGGTGGGCGTGGGCCAGCCGTCGCTGCTGATCGACGGGCTGACCGTGGGCGGCACGCGCGCGTGAGTCGCGCGCAGGCCGCAGGTCAGGCGGCAGTGTGGGATGGACCCGTCGCGGACAGGTCAGTCCTGGCGTTCGTCGGCGTCGCTGTCGTCGTCCAGATCGGCCGACTCGTCCTGGCCGGCGTCGGCGCCGCCGAGCAGCAGCGTGCGCAGTTCGCGGAACAGTTCGCGGAACGCGCGCGGCGGCTTGTTGCGCAGCTTTTCCTCGTGCGCGTTGCGGACCAGCTGGCGCAGGTGCTGGCGGTCTGCGGTGGGGTACTCCTCCAGCAACTCGGCCAGCGCGGCGTCGCCGTCGGCGATCAGGCGCTCGCGCCAGGCTTCCACGCGGTGGATCGCGGCGACTTCGCGGCGGGCGGCCACGCCGTCCTCGTCCAGCGCGTCGCGGATCGCATCCAGGGTTTCGTCGTCCTCGCGCCGCATCTGCTTGGCCAGGTAGGCCAGCTGGCGCTTGCGGGCGATGTGCGCGGTGATCTTGCGGGTCTGCTCCAGATGCGGCAGCAGGTCGTCCGGGATCGGCAGCTTGCCCAGCTGCGTCGGGGTGAGGGAGGCCAGCTTTTCGGCCAGCTCGAGCACGCCCAGCGCCTCGCGGCGCTGCGCGCTGCGGCTGGGGGAGAGGAATTCGCCGGTGTCTTCGTCGCGTCCGCGCATGGGGCTGGGGCTCTATCAGGTGCCGGGGATTCTACCCGCGCCGGGATGAATTCCGGGTTGGCGGGGCGTTTTCAGCGGTTTTGGCAGCGCTCGCCGAAGCAAGGGCCGCACCGGCTCCGGACCGCGTTCCCGACCGGCGCGGCCGCTTCGGGTTCGGGTGCCGGGCCAGGCGGGAAGGCGTGCGTTGAGGCGATGCGACGGAACCGTCGGCGCCATGGAGGGCGCCGTCGAGCCCCCATGGATGGGTTTGCGGCGTGTTCCGGCGCATGGCCCCAGCGCGCGTCCGCGACGACACCATCCGCCGCCACTGCATTTTTGATCCGGTTGCCGAACGGGCAGCCACACTCTTTCGAGGTAATACGTGAACGACATCGTGCATGACGACGACAGCCACGCCCGGCTGGACCGCCTGGCGGAGATTTCCCAGCGGTTGCTGGCCCGGGCGCGCGTGCTGGGCGCCAGCCAGGCCGAGGTGAGCTGCAGCGAGGAACACGGCCTCAACGTGTCGGTGCGCATGGGCGAGGTGGAGACGGTCGAATCCACCCGCGACCGCGGCGTGGCGGTGACCGTCTACTTCGGCCAGCGCAAAGGCAGTGCGAGCACTGCCGACCTGCACGAGAGCAGCCTGGAATCCACCGTCGAGCAGGCCTGCGCTATCGCCCGCCATACCGAAGACGATCCGGCCGCCGGCCTGGCCGATGCGGCGCTGATGGCGCGCGCGGATGCCGATGGCCGCTTCCCCGACCTGGATACCTGGCATCCGTGGCGGCTGGATGCCGATGAGGCGATCGACCTGGCGCTGGCCTGCGAGGCGGCCGGCCGCGATGCCGACAAGCGGGTGAGCAATTCCGATGGCGCTTCGTTCGGCAGCGGCGGCAGCCTGTCGGTGTACGCCAACAGCCACGGCTTCATCGGTCGCGAGCGCGAGACCCAGCATTCGCTCGGCGTGGCGCTGATCGCGGGACAAGGCGATTCCATGCAGCGCGATGGCTGGTACAGCATCGGCCTGGCGCGCGGCGACCTGGAGGCGCCGGCGTCGATCGGCCGCCGCGCCGCCGAGCGCACCGCCGCGCGACTGGATCCGCGCAGCGCGCCGACCGGCCAGTTCCCGGTGCTGTTCTCCGCCGAAGTCGCCCGCTCGCTGATCGGGCACCTGCTCGGCGCGGTGTCGGGCGGTGCGTTGTACCGGCGCGCCAGCTTCCTGCTCGACAGCGCCGGCACGCAGCTGTTCCCGGAATGGTTCGGCATCCAAGAGCGTCCGTTGCTGCACCATGGCCTGCGCTCGACGTGGTTCGACGCCGATGGCGTGGCCACCCGCGAAAGCGCGCTGGTGAGCGGCGGCATCCTGCAGCGTTACGTGCTGGGCAGCTATTCGGCGCGCAAGCTGGGATTGCAGACCACCGCCAACGCCGGCGGCGTGCACAACCTGCAGGTGGCGTCCAATGCAGGCACGCTGGAACAGATGCTCGGTGGCATGGGCCGTGGACTTCTGGTCACCGAGCTGATGGGCCAGGGCGTCAACGGCGTCACCGGCGACTACTCGCGCGGCGCGGCCGGTTTCTGGGTCGAGGATGGCCAGCTGGCCTATCCGGTGGACGAGCTCACCATCGCCGGCAACCTGCGCGAAATGTTCGCCGGCATCGAGGCGGTGGGCAGCCAGGTCGACCTGCGTTCGCACATCCGCACCGGCCCGATCCTGGTCGGGCGGATGACCGTTGCCGGCGGCGAATGACGTATCCTCGGACGTGAGGCGCCGAGGGAGAGACGGTGCCGATACCTTCCAGAACGCCAACGCAAGGGGATCACGCAATGAGCGAGTTCGACACCCAGACCACGCCGCCGCCGCCGCCGGTCGCCACGCCCGATTCTCCGTCCGCCGAAGAGCGGCAATGGGCGATGTTCGCGCACCTGTCGGCCCTGGCGGGCGGCATCCTTACCTCCGGTTGGGCCGGCAGCGTCGGCTGTTTCGTCGGGCCGCTGGTGATCTGGCTGGTCAAGAAGGACACCCTTCCGTTCGTCGATGACCAGGCCAAGGAAGCGCTGAACTTCAACATCACCGTGGGCATCGTCTTCCTGGCGCTGCTGCTGTTGTCGATCCTGACCCTGGGCATCGGCCTGATCATTGCGATCCCGGCCTGGATCGTGATCGGCATCGCCTGGCTGGTCCTGACCATCATCGCGGCGGTCAAGTCCAACCAGGGCGAAAAGTATCGCTATCCGTTCGCGCTGCGCCTGATCAAGTAAATCTTCGCGTCGATCCATTCGGGGCCCGGCTTGTCCGGGCCCCGTTTGTTTTTGCAGGTGGTACGCGACGAGCGCGCCAGGCGCGCCTGTCAGTGCGAGCGGCGAACCGCCAGCTCGCCCAGCGCGGCCAGTGCCGCGGCGCGCTCGCCGAACGGCGCCAGCGCATCGCCCATCGCCACGGCGAGGTCTTCCAGCTTGGCGCGCGCGCCATCCATGCCCAGCAACGCGGGGTAGGTGGACTTGGCCTGGGCCGCATCCTTGCCGGCGGTCTTGCCCAGCTGCTCGGAGCTGGCCTCGATGTCGAGCAGGTCGTCGCGCACCTGGAAGGCCAGGCCCAGCGCTGCGGCGAACGTGTCCAGCTGGATCAGCGTAGCGGGATCCGCATTGCCGGCCAGCGCGCCCATGCGCACTGCTGCGCGGATCAGCGCGCCGGTCTTGAGCGCGTGCATGCGCTGCAGTTGTTCAAGCGTCTGCGTGCGGCCGGTGGCGTCGATATCCAGGGCCTGGCCGCCGCACATGCCGGCCACGCCGGAGGCGTCGGCTAGCGCCTGCACCCAGTCGATGCGCAGCGAGGCGGTCGCGTCAGCCTGCGTCAGCGCGGAGAAGGCCAGGGTCTGCAGCGCGTCGCCGGCGAGGATCGCGGTGGCCTCGTCGAACGCCACGTGCACGGTCGGCTGCCCGCGGCGCAGGTCGTCGTCGTCCATCGCCGGCAGGTCGTCGTGGACCAGCGAATAGGCGTGGACCAGTTCCACCGCCGCGGCAGGCGTATCGAGCAGCACTTCGTCGGCGCCCAGTGCGGTGCCGGCGGCATAGACCAGCAACGGACGCATGCGCTTGCCGCCACCCAGGGTGGCGTGGCGCATCGCCGCGTGCAGGCGCGACGGCTCTACCGACGGATCGGGCAGCAGGCGTTCGAGCGTGACTTCGGTGCGCGCCGCCCAGCGCGCAAAGACCTCACTCGCCATCGGGACCGGCGAAGGGCTGGGCGTTGTCGGGTTGCTCGGGATCGGTGAGCAGGCGCACGCGCAGTTCGGCCTGTTCCAGCGCGGACTGGCAGCGGCGATAGAGGCCCACGCCGCGCTCGTACGCGGCCAGCGAATCCTCCAGGCTCATCTCGCCCTGTTCCATCTTCTCGACCAGCTGCTCCAGCTCGTCCAGCGAATGCTCGAACTGGGCGACCGGCGAGGCGTCTTGGGGGGCTTTCTTCGGCATGCGCGAAGTGTGCGCGGTGCGGCGGGGAGGGTCAACGCGCGGCGGGGCTCAGGCCGGCGCCTGCCAGACCAGGTGCCAGCCGCGGGCGTGCAGCCACCGGGTCAGGCCATCGGCCCAGGCGATGTCGCCGGCCGCCAGCAGCTGGCCGTCGGCGTCGGAGAGCAGCGGCAGGTGCGCGCGTCGCCAGGGCGGCACGCCACGCTCCTGCAGCACCTGCTTGAGCAGGTGCGAATGCGTGCGGCCGGGCAGGGCGATGCGCTCGCCGCCGCGCCGGGCATGCACGCGCAGCGGTGCCTCGAAACCGCCGGTGGCGCCACCGCTGTCGTCGCGCAACAGCAGCCGTCCGCCATCGGGCAGGGCCAGCGGGTCGCGCCCGTCCCATTCGGTTTCCCATTCCGGCGACAGAGGCGCGCGCAGGGCGTCGGCATGGAGGAAGTCGCGCCAGCGCAGCACTCGTGCGCCGGCCCAGGCGAAGCTGGCCTCCGCATCGATGCGAGCGTGCAGCAGTTCGTCCTCGATCCGCTCCACGCCCTGCGCCGGCAGCGGCGGCAGGTCGAGCGCGCGGATCCAGTGGCGCAGGACGCGCGCGCGGCGCGCGGCAGGCAATGCAAGCAGGGCCGGCACGCGCAACGTGCGCGGGTCGCCGCCGGCATGCGTCTTCAGCAGCGCTGCATCTTCTTCGGCGAGCAATGCATCGGTCTGCGCGCACAGCGCGGCACTGCGCGCCAGCGATGCGCCCGCGTGCGGCCAGCGTTGGCGCAACAGCGGCAACACCTGCAGGCGCAGGAAGTTGCGGTCCGCGTCGGCCACGGCATTGCTGGGGTCTTCGATCCAGGCCAGTCCATGTGCCTGCGCGTAGGCCAGCAGCGCGTCGCGCGGCAATGCCAGCAGTGGTCGCCATTGCCAGCCATGGCCGAGTCGCCGCAGCGGACGCATCGCGCCGAGCCCATCGGGGCCGGACGCGCGCAGGGCGCGCAGGAGGAACGTCTCTGCCTGGTCGTCCAGGTGGTGCGCGGTGGCCAGCACGTCGCCTGCGGCCAGGGCCGAGGACAGCGCGTCGTAGCGCGCCTGGCGTGCGGACGCTTCCATGCCGATGCCGGCATCGCGCCTCACGTCCACGCGCACCACCTGCAACGCAACGCCCAGTTCGTCGGCCTGCCGTTCGCAGTGCGCGGCCCAGGCATCGGCATCTGCCTGCAGGCCGTGGTGGACGTGCACGGCGCGCAGGCCGCGCGCGCGGATCGCGGGCTCGGCCGCCAGGCGGTGCAGCAGGGTGGTCGAGTCCAGGCCGCCGCTGTAGCCCACGACGACAGCGCCGGTCGCTTCGACCGGAACATCGGCAAGGACAATGACGGGGGCGGTCGTGGGATTCATCGCCGGCTCGATCGCAGCGTCGATCGCGGATGCGTGGGCCTTGCGGCCATCGCGTATGCGCTCAGCGCACCTGGCGCCAGATCACCACCAGGGCGCAGATCCAGCACACGATGACGAACCAGGCCAGCACGAAGTTGGGATTGGTGCGGCGGTGCCGGAACAGGCGATTGACCACCACCGCCACCAGCAACGGCACCAGGAACAGGGCAAGCGGCAGGGTCCAGCCGGGCAACAGGGGCGAACTCATGGACGGCGCTCCATCGTCGAAAACCATGCCACGCATGGCGTCGACGACAGCATACGTGCCTGCGAATGCCGGTGCGCGCCTGCGGTGCAGGTGTCCTGTTGCCCGGGCCGGTGAGGGCGGGTCAGGCGGGCGCCAGGGCTGCCAGCTCGGTCCTGGCCCGGTTGATCCAGTCGCGCTGCTCGCGCTGGTAGTAGTCGGGGAGCACACGCGAGCGTTCGACCGTTTCGGCGAACAGTTGCCGGGCCTTGCCGGTATCGCCGCTGCGCTTGAGCAGCAAGCCGTAGCGCACGCGTGCTTCCTCGCCCGGATAACCCTGGACCACGGCCTCGTACTCCTGCAGCGCCGCTTCGGTGTCGCCCAGGTCTTCCACGGCGCGCGCATACAGCAGGTGCCCGTCGGTGGAGCGGAACCCGGGATTGGCGGCGATCAGGGTATCCAGGGTCTGGCGGGTTTCGGCTGCCTTGCCCTGCCCATAGAGGGACTGCGCCAGGCCGAGCAGAAGATCCGGGTCGGTGCGGTATATGCCGCGCAGCGATTCGTTGAACAGTTCCTCGGCACGTGCGTACTCGCCGCTGCGCAGGCATTCGGCGGCCACGCGACGGCGGTTGTCCACGGTGTCGGCCAGTCCCAGCTGCCGGTCCGCCTGGCGCCGGTCGCGTTCCGGATCCACGCGCGAGCGCACTTTCCGGGCCGCGCGCCGTGCCGACGGATTGTTGCGCAGGTCCGGCACGACCTCGGCGATGAAATAGATCAGGACGGCGATGTAGGAAAAGAACAGCAGGATGAAGAGCCAGTACATCGGCCTTCCCGTGCGTACGACATGCACCCCGCAGGCAACCTGCAGGACAAGGGACAGCAGAATGATCGGACTCATGCGCTGATGGTCGTCATGGGGAAACCGGGTGGGCTCGGCCCCGACTGCGGTGCAGCCGGGGTGTCATCGGGACCGCGGGTTACGGGCGGCGCTTACGCCGCCTCGTACGCACCATAGCCGTGCAGGCGCTTGTAACGGCGCTGGACCAGCTCGTCGGTGGACAGCTGCGACAGCTCGTCGAGCTCGTTGAGCAGCACCGCCTTGAGCCGGCGCGCGATCTGGCGCGGGTTGCGATGCGCGCCGCCGGTCGGCTCGCGCACGACCTTGTCGACCAGGCCCAGCCCGTGCAGGCGCTTGGCGGTCAGGCCCAGCTGCTCGGCCGCGTCCTTGGCCTTGCCCGCGTCCTTCCACAGGATCGAGGCGCAGCCTTCGGGCGAGATCACCGAGTAGGTGCTGTATTCGAGCATGACCGTGCAGTCGCCCACGCCAATGGCCAGCGCGCCGCCGGAGCCGCCTTCGCCGATCACGGTGCAGATGATCGGCACCTTCAGCTCGGCCATTTCCAGCAGGTTGCGGGCGATGGCCTCGGACTGGCCGCGCTCTTCGGCGTCGATGCCCGGCCAGGCGCCCGGGGTGTCGATGAAGGTCAGGATCGGCAGGCCGAAGCGCTCGGCCAGCTTCATCAGGCGCAGCGCCTTGCGGTAGCCCTCCGGCTTGGGCATGCCGAAGTTGCGGCGGATCTTTTCCTTGGTGTCGCGACCCTTCTGGTGGCCGATCACCACGACCGGGCGGCCGTCGATGCGGGCCAGACCGCCGACGATGGCCTTGTCGTCGGCGAAGGCGCGGTCGCCGGCCAGCTCCTGGAACTCGTCGCAGATCACCCGGACGTAATCCAGGGTGTACGGACGGGCCGGGTGGCGGGCCAGCTGGGAGACCTGCCAGGAGGACAGGTCGCGGAAGATCTGGGCGGTGCGCTTGCGCAGCTTGTCCTGCAGCGCGTGCACTTCGGCGTCGACGTTGACGGCCGGGCCGGTGCTGGCGCTGCGCAGTTCCTGGATCTTGGATTCCAGGTCGGCGATGGGCTGCTCGAAATCGAGGTAGTTCGGGTTCATCCGTTGGCCGGCGATGCCGGGAAGTGCAGTTGCGGGCAGTGTATCCGAACGCACCTGACGGGACCGGACCGTACGGTATGGAGGACGTGGCGGGTGGTGCGCCTCTCAAGCATGAGCCAACGGCCAGGCGCCGGCTTCGGACGGGGCCGCCGTGCCCTGGGGGTATGGCGCACCGCTCGGGCGGACCTCCTGTCCGCACTCGCGGCCGTGGCACATCCATGTGCCACTTGCGCCATACCCCCAGGACACGACGTCCTTCGGCGAGGGTGGGATGGTGGCTTCGTTCGAAAAGAGGGCAAGGGCACTCGTCCCGCCTCGGCGCGAGCAACGAATGCGCAGTGACTCCCTTGCGCGGCTGCTCTCGTAGAGCGGGGCCTGCCGCGGCTACTTCCCAAGCCAATGCGGCATGTGGCCCTTGTTGTTGCTTTCGCTGTAGCGCCGCTACGTTGTTGCCATCCCATCGCCGCAAGCGTTTGCGCTGTGCGACGCGGGCGGATCAGTTCGTCCAGGGACGGCCGATGGCGACCTTCACCGCGCGCACGCCGGGCTGGGCGCGCAGGGCGTCGAGCAGGGGCGGGGCGATGCGTACCGAGTTGGCGCCGTTGAGGTCGAGCACGCCGGTGGCGCCGTTGCCCTGGCGGCCGACCTGCAGGTGCAGGCGCAAGGGCGTGGTGCCGGGGCGGTGGCGGGCAAGCACCGCGTCCACGCGCTGCCACAGGCCCGGGTCGCGCATGTCCAGGCGCAGCGACAGCCGCTGCGCGTGTTGCGCGCACAGCTGTTCGTAGTCCCACGCCGCCTTCAGGCGCAGGCTCCAGCCGCCGTTGAATTCGTCCTCGCGCAGGCCGCCCTGCACGACCAGCACGCGGTCGCGCACCAGCAGGCTGGACAGGTCGGCGGCCACTTCGGCGAACACGCCGCATTCCAGGCGGCCGCGGCCGTCTTCCAGTTGCACGAACACCTGGCTGTCGCCCTTGCGGCGGATGCCGACCACCAGGCCGGCGACCACCACCTGCACTTCCGGACGCCAGCCGCGCTTCTCGCCCTGCGGCGCTGCGCCCCACAGGCGGTCCAGTTCGCTCAGGTCCGAGCCGACCAGCTGCTTCACTTCCTCGCGGTACGGATCGAACGGATGGCCGCTGAGGTAGTGGCCGAGCGTGTCGCGCTCGCCGTCCAGCAACTGCCGCAGCGACCATTCCTCGGCCTCGGGCAGGTCCAGTTTCAACGCCGAGCCGCCGCTGTCGCCGGAGGGCATGCCGAACAGCGAGACCTGGCCGGCGGCCGCTTCCTTGGCCATCTGGTCGGTGGCCTTGATCACTTCGGGCAGCTGCAGCATCAGCGTGGCGCGGTTGCGGCCCAGCGCGTCGAGCGCGCCGGCATTGATCATCGCTTCCAGCGCGCGCCGGTTGAGCTTGGTGGAGTCCACGCGCCGGCAGAAATCGAGCAGGTCGGCGAAGTCGCCGCCCTTGTCGCGCTCGGCCACGATCGCCTCGCACAGGCCGCGACCCACGCCCTTGATCGCGCCCAGGCCGTAGCGCACGGTGTCGGCGGCGACCGCTTCGAACATGAAGGTCGAATCGTTGATCCGCGGCGGCAGCACGGTCAGGCCCAGTCCGCGCGCCTCGGCCAGGAAGCCGACCACCTTGTCGGTGTTGTCCATGTCCGAGGACAGCGTGGCGGCCATGAACTCGGCCGGGTAATGCTTCTTCAGCCAGGCGGTCTGGTAGGCGACCAGCGAGTAGGCGGCGGCGTGCGACTTGTTGAAGCCGTAGCCGGCGAACTTCTCCATCAGGTCGAAGATCTCGTCGGCCTTCCTCTCGCCGACGCCACCCTTGGCCGCACCCTCGCGGAAGATCTCGCGGTGCTTGGCCATTTCCGCCGGCACCTTCTTGCCCATCGCACGACGCAGCAGGTCGGCGCCGCCGAGCGAGTAACCGCCGACGATCTGCGCCATCTGCATGACCTGCTCCTGGTAGACCATGATGCCGTAGGTCTCTTCGAGCATCGCCCGCGTGCGCGGGTCCGGATAGGAGAATTCCTCCTGCCCGTGTTTGCGCGCCACGAACGAGGGAATCATCTCCATCGGTCCGGGGCGGTACAGCGCGTTCAGCGCGATCAGGTCTTCGAATCGGTCGGGCTTGGCATCCTTCAGCGCGCGGCGCATGCCCGAGGATTCGAACTGGAACACCGAGCCGGTGTTGCCGTTGGCGAACACGTCGCGATAGACGCTGGCGTCGTCCAGCGGCAGGGTGGCGATGTCCAGCGGCGGGATGCCGGCGCGCGCGTGGCGCACGTTGATCGCCTTCACCGCCCAGTCGATGATCGTCAGCGTGCGCAGGCCGAGGAAGTCGAACTTCACCAGGCCGATCGCTTCGACGTCGTCCTTGTCGAACTGGGTGACCGGGTTGCGGCCCAGGCCGTCCTGGTCGTGTTCGGCGAACAGCGGGCAGAACGTGTGCAGCGGTTCGGGAGCGATCACCACGCCGCCGGCGTGCTTGCCGGCGTTGCGGGTCAGGTCTTCCAGCTCGCGCGCCAGGTCCATCAGGTCGCGCACGTCTTCTTCGGAACCGTAGCGCTGGATCAGCTCGGCCGAGGCCATCTCGCTGTCCTTGCCTTCGCCCATCGCGTCCTTGAGCGTGATGCCCAGGATGTTCGGGATCAGCTTGGCCACCGAGTCGACGAAGCCGTACGGGAAGCCGAGCACGCGGCCGGAGTCGCGCACCACGGCCTTGGCCGCCATGGTGCCGTAGGTGATGATCTGGCTGACCCGCTCGCGCCCGTACTTGCGGGCGACGTAGTCGATGACCTCGTCGCGCCGGTCCATGCAGAAGTCGATGTCGAAGTCGGGCATCGACACGCGTTCGGGATTCAGGAATCGCTCGAACAGCAGGTTGTACGGGATCGGGTCCAGGTCGGTGATCTGCAGCGCCCAGGCCACCAGCGAGCCGGCGCCCGAGCCACGGCCCGGACCGATCGGGATGCCGTGGTTCTTACCCCACTGGATGAAGTCGGCCACGATCAGGAAGTAGCCGGGGAAGCCCATCTTGATGATGGTGTCCAACTCGAAATCCAGGCGCTCGATATAGTCCTGGCGGGTCTTGCCTTCGGCCAGCGGGTTCTTCCCCAGGCGCGCTTCCAGGCCTTCGTGCGACTGCTTGCGGATCCAGCTGTCCAGGGTCTCGTCCGACGGCACCGGATAGTCCGGCAGCGCGTACTTGCCCAGGGTCAGTTCGAGGTTGCAGCGGCGCGCCAGCTCGACCGTGTTGGAGATCGCGTCGGGCACGTCGGCGAAGAGTGCGGCCATCTCTTCGGCCGACTTCATGTACTGCTCGTCGCTGTAGTCGCGCGGGCGCTTGGGGTCGTCCAGCACGCGACCGGAGGCGATGCACACGCGCGCCTCGTGCGCCTCGAAGCCGGCCTTGTCCAGGAAGCGCACGTCGTTGGACGCCACCACCGGGATGCCGCGCGCGGCCGAGGCGTGCAGGGCGAAGGCGTTGAACGCCTCCTCGCCCTCGCGGCCGGTGCGCACCAGCTCCAGGCACAGGTTGCCGTCGAACGCGCGCTGCCAGTCGGCCAGCTGCTGCTCGGCCAGGTCGTGGCGGTGTTCGGAGGCCAGGCGGCCGGCCAGGCTCTCGCGGCCGGCCAGCAGGATCAGGCCCTCGCCGCAGTCCTTGACCCAGTCCGGCGTCACCACCACGCCGCCCTCGGCGCGATGGCCTTCCATCCAGGCGCGGGTCAGCAGGCGGGACAGGTTGAGGTAGCCGCGGTGGTTGCGGCACAGCGCGGTCAGGCGCCAGGGCGCCTCGCCCGGGCCGCTGGCCACGGCCAGGTCGGCGCCGGCGATGGGCTTGATGCCCACGGCCTCGGCCGCCTTGTAGAACTTGATCAGCGCAAAGAGGTTGTTGAGGTCGGTGACCGCCAGCGCCGGCAGGCCCAGTTCCACCGCGCGGCTGAGCAGGTTGGCCTGCTTGGCCTTGGCCGGATCGGCCTGCTCGGGTTTTTCGGGCACGCGAATGGTCGAGTCCGCAAGCGAAAACTCGGTATGGACGCGGAGGTGGACGAAGCCGGACATGCGGCGAGGAGGGTACCGGTGGGGGGGAGGGGGAACAAGGCTTGACGGGCGGCCCGACTGCCCGGGCGCCTTGCCCGACGGGGCTTGCGCCATTGTCGCCGGATGCGTCGGGCGGTGGTGCACCCCTCGCCGCCGGCTTCGCAGCGTGCGGCGTGCGCCACGCTCGCCGGATTTCGTTCATCATCGCCCGGTGCCCCACGGAACGGAGACCGCGGTGAATCCAGCAGCACTTGATCCCATCGCGCCCAACGAGCGCATCGCCACCCTGGACGTGCTGCGCGGCTTCGCGCTCGCCGGCATCCTGCTGATGAACATGGAGTCCTTCGTCGGGCCGGTCATGCAGGCCAATACCGGCCTGGATCCGGGATTGGCCGGCGCGGACCGGATCGCCGACGGCCTGGTCTATTTTTTCGTGCAGGGCAAGTTTTTCACCTTGTTCTCGCTGCTGTTCGGCATGGGTTTCGCGATGATGGTCCAGCGCGCCGAGGCAGCCGGGCGCCCGTTCGCCGGCTTGTACTGGAGGCGCAGCCTGGCCCTGCTGGGCATCGGCCTGGTGCATTCGCTGCTGATCTGGTCGGGCGACATCCTGGTGCCGTACGCGCTGCTGGCCATTCCGCTGCTGGCCTTCCGCGACGTGCCGGCACGCTGGCTGGCATGGCTCGGTGTCGCCTGCTACCTGGCCGCTCCGGCCATGCTCCTCGGGCTGGGTCTGATGTCGCAGTGGGTGCCCGGCTGGGACGCCTTCATGGCCAAGGCCGGCGCGGAGATGGCCGAGGTGGTCGATGCGCAGCGCCAGGCATATGCGGGGGGTAGCTACGCCATGGCCGTGGCGCAGCGTGTGCGCGACTTCGGCCTGATGCTGTCCAACCTGCTGGTGTTCGGGCTGATGATCTTCGGCATGTTCCTGCTGGGCGCCGCGTTCACCCGCAGCCGTGCGATCCAGCGGCCGGACCTGTATCCGCGCCTGTTCCCGCTGCTGCGCTGGGCCGTGCTGCCGCTGGGCCTGTTGCTGATGGTGGTCTCGTTCGTGGTCGCGCCGAGCTTCTCGATGATGGTGTTCGACCTGAGAACCGGTCTGTCCCAGGCGCTAGGCACCGTCGCCGCGGTGATGATGTGCCTGGGTTACGTGGCGTGGGTGATGCGCGGCCTGGACGTTCCGGAAGTGGCGCGCTGGCTGGCCTGGCTGGCGCCGGCCGGGCGCATGGCGCTGACCAACTACCTGGTCCAGTCGATCGTGTGCACGCTGGTGTTCTACGGCTACGGGCTGGGCTTCTTCGAACACCTGCCGCGTTTGTGGCAGATCCCGTTCGCGCTGGGCCTGTTCTCGATCCAGGTGCTGGCCAGCCAGTGGTGGCTGCAGCGCTTCCGCTTCGGCCCGGTGGAATGGCTGTGGCGCTCGCTGACCTACCTCAAGCTGCAGCCGATGCGCCTGTCGTCCACGCCGGCGTCCGTGCAGCCGTGAGTGGCGGGGCCGCGGTGGCGACAGCAGCGACGCAGTGGCAACCGATAGGCACGGAGCGCGCCGATGTCGCTGCCGCCCACTGATCCGATCCGGATCGACGTGCTGGTCCAGGTCGGCCTGCCGCTGGCCAATGCGCTGATCATGCTGGGCGTCGGCATGGCGCTGGCCGCGCGCGACTTCCGACAGGTGGCCGCCCGGCCGCGACCGCTGCTGGCCGGACTGGCCGGGCACTACCTGCTGCTGCCGTTGCTGGGTTTCGCGGTCGCCGCGTTCTTCCACGACGCCTACGAGCTGGCGGTCGGCTTCGTGCTGATCGCCGCCTGCCCCAGCGCCAGTGCGTCCAATGCGCTCACCTGGCTGGCGCGCGGCAACCTGGCCCTGGCGGTGACGCTGACCGCGATCAGTTCGCTGCTGACCCTGCTCACCATTCCGCTGCTGACCGGGTTGGCGTTGCAGGTGTTCGCAGGCCAGGCGCAGGCCATCGAGCTGCCGGTGGCGCGGATGATGTCGCAGCTGGTCGTGCTGGTGCTGCTGCCGGTGCTGGCGGGCATGGCCGTCAGGCACTGGCTGCCGACGGCCAGCCGGGTGCTGGAACCGTGGCTCAACAGGATCGGACTGGCGCTGCTCCTGCTGCTGGTCGCCTACATCGTGATCGACCAGCACCAGGCGTTGTTGCCGTGGATGGCGCGGCTGTCGCTGGCAGTCACCGGCATGTGCATGGCCGCGCTGGTCGGCGGCTGGCTGCTCGGTCGGCTGGTCCGCGCCGAGCCGCGCGACGCGGTGACCCTGGGCCTGGAAGTGGGCGTGCAGAACTGCATGCTTGCCTTGCTGGTGGCGATCAACGTGCTTGGTTCGTTGCGGATGGGCATGCCGGCGGTGGTGTACGGCGTGCTGATGTACGTGCTGGCATTCGGCTATGTGGCCGCGGCACGACGCAGTGGCGCGGCTGTCGTGCCTGGCGCGCCCATCGCGCGCGAGAACTGATCCGGATCAGGACGCCGCGTCAGCGCCTGGCGTCATCAGCGCGCCGTGTCAGCGGCTGGCGTCGAACACGATCTGGTCGTGCTGCCAGAGCCGCTCGAAGAACTGCCCGCCACCGCTGGGGACGTGCGCGGCCAGCAGCTCGCGCACGCTGCGCACGCCGTCGATGGCCAGGTAGGTTTGGCGGCTAGCCGCGTCCACCGGCAGGTAGATGTCGCGGTCGGTATGGCGCTGGTTGACCAGCACGCCAGCGATGCCGGGCGGCAGCTGTTCTTCCACACATACCGTTTCGGTCATGCGCACAGGACGCCAGTCCAGCCAGGCGTCGCCGTCGAAATCGATCGGCTGCAGGTCCGTTGCGTCGTCGTCCCGGTAGATGATGGCGGTGTGGCGCAGCATGTCGCCTCGGAACAGTTCCATCGCCGCGTACTGCTCGGCTGGCGCGAGCGAGGCCAATCGGCCGGCATGGGGCGAAGTCGCCATTGCGCCGCATTGGGGCACATACGGTGCCTGGCGCAACCAGCGTCCGAAGCGCAGGCCATTTTCGTGCACGAACGCGAGCATCTGCGGTACCGAATAGGGCCGATCCTGCGGATTGAGCAGTGCATCGGCGATGCCGGCGTCGTAGCGGAAGTCTGGTGAGTTTTGCAGCAGCGGCCACAGCGGATGGTCGTTGGGCAGCAGCCGCAGCATCGCAGTCAGGTCGTGGATGTCGGTCGACGTGCTGCCGATGCCCAGCCGCCGGCAGTACTCCTGGATCAGGTACACGCCGGCGCGCCCGTACGGGGCGTAGAGCATCAGCTGCAGCGCACCCTCGCGCGCCAGCACACCGCGCAGCGCGGCCAGGCCGGCATCCGGATCAGGAAGGTGGTGCAGGACGCCGGTGCAGACGATCTCGTCGAATTCTTGGCCAAGCTCGCCGGCCTGTTCGACCGGGAGCTGGCGCAGCTCCAGGTTGTCGACCCGGTAACGCGTCTTCAGCTCGCGCGCCTGGGCCAGGCTGGACTCGCTGATATCGATGCCGGTGACGCGCGCCTGTGGCCAGCGGATCGCACGCTTGACCGCCTGCATGGTGCCGCAGCCGGCCACCAGCACCGCATGGTCTTCGCGGAAGGGGCGCGTGGGCCAAAGCAGATGGTGCTCGGCACGCTTGCCGGCGGTGTCGGCCGCGGTGGCGCGGTAGGCATCCAGTCCCTCCACGTAGCCGGGATAGGGGTGGCGCTCGTAGAAGGCGCGGATCGTGGCGGCGATGGAGCCCGGCTCCTGGCGCGCGATCGATGCCTGTTCGTGCATGGGGTGTCCTGTTGGAAGGAGGTCGGCGCGTTGCCGCCGACGTGCTGGATGGGCGTGATCGTGATCGAGGATAGCGCCCTGGTCGGCCGATGGGGGCATGCGGGCGAAGGTATTGCGCAATCAGTTGGGCGGGCAGCGGTACCGGTGCTACTTGCGGTTGGTCTTCAATGTTTCCGATGGCCGCTCGCCGAACGCGCCGTAATACTTCTGCGCGAAATTGCCCATGTTGCTAAAGCCACACATGAAGCCGACGCGGGTCACGCTGGTGTCCTGCGTGGGCTGGCTGAGCAGCTGCCGCGCGTGTCGCAGGCGCACCTGGCTCAGATAGACCATCGGCGATACGTCGTAGGTCTTCTTGAACATCAGGAACAGGCTGCGCGCGCTGGTTTCGGTGATGCGGGTTAGCTGTTCGATGGTGATCGGCTGGTCCCAGTGCTGCTCGATGTAGTCCACCGCGCGCCGGACCTGCCACGGTGCGGCGGCGCGCGCAGGACCGCCAAGCAGCTCAGAATAGTTATGTTCGTTGGCGAACAGGTAGTTCACCAGGAGTGCGTCCTCGAGTTCCTCCAGCACAAGTGCAGGTAGGCCATCCTCGTGGCGGCCCAGCTCCTGGGCGACGAACCGCACCAGGCGCGCATATGCGCCTGCGTTCCGCGCGCGCGGCGCGCCGTTGAACTGCAATGGCGGGTCTATCGGACGGTCCAGCAGCAGCGAGAGCCGGTGTATCAGCGCGGCCGGTGTGATGCGCAGGACGATATGGGAGAAGTCGCCGCTGTAGTCGATCGTGGCGTTCGACCCGGGGGCGCCTGCGACACCGCCGCGCTGCGGATCGACCGGCAGTGTCTGCCGGTTCCATTCGACCTGGCCGCTGCCGCTGAGCGGAAACCCCTGTACGAAGAAGTCGCTCTGTTCGAGTCGGGCGTGGATCGGGGCGCCGTAGCGCGCGTAGGTAAGTGCGGTCGACGTGAGCGTGCGGTGGTTGACCACGCAATCGACCGCGCGCGCGCGCGCCGGGATATCCAGGGAGCGGATCGCGTAGATCCGGCTGAGCCACCCGCGTACCTCATCGACATCGCGGGTGCGCAGGGCCGGGAACGATTCGAGCAGGGGTTCGGCGAGCATGCGATTCCAGTCGGTTGTCATGACTTCCTTGTCGCCTCACTTCCAAGCCGCGCTGCCAAGACATCATGGTTGTAGCGCGTCTGCCGGCTTATACCGTCGCTTTGTTAAGGCCGCATGAAATGCCGGCCCCGAGCCAGATCGCGGTGGCAGTCATTCGCGAAGCGAGCTATGTTCGCCCGACCGATCAGGCGGTAGGTGAGCATGGACGACCTCGCTTCGCTGTTCAGGACTCCAAACAATCCGGACGCGCTCGCGCCACGCGTCCTTGGCAATCGATGCTTGCAACGCACCTGTGCCTGGCTGTTGTCGGCATTGGCGCTGGCAGGCGCGCCCTTGGCCGCCTTCGCAGCCGACGACGCCGACGAGTTGGCCAAGCAGCTGTCCAATCCCGTCGCCAGCCTGATCAGCGTGCCGCTGCAGTTCAACTACGACGACCTGGACAGCGGTGGCAGCCGCACCTGGCTCAACGTGCAGCCGGTGGTGCCGATCTCGATCGGCGAAAACTGGAACATGATCTCGCGCACGATCCTGCCGATCACCTACCAGGACGATATCTTCCCCGGCGCGGGCAGCCAGTTCGGCACCGGCGACATCACCCAGAGCCTGTTCTTCTCGCCCAAGCAGCCCACCGCCGGCGGCTGGATCATCGGCGTGGGCCCGGCGCTGCTGGTGCCCACCGCCAGCGACGACCTGCTCGGCACCGGCAAGTGGGGCATCGGCCCGACCGCGGTGGTGCTCAAGCAGACTTCGGCGGGCTGGACCTACGGCGCACTGGTGAACCACCTGTGGTCGTTCGCCGGCGACAGCGATCGCAGCGATGTCAGCTCGACATTCCTGCAGCCGTTCCTGACCAAGGGCCTGGGGCAGGGGCGCACCTTCTCGCTGAACTTCGAGTCCTCCTACAACTGGAAGGCCGAGCAGTGGTCGGTGCCGCTCAACGTCGGCTACAGCAAGGTCTCCAGGATCGGCTCGCAGATGGTCAGCTACCAGGGTGGCGTGCGCTATTACTTCGAATCGCCCGACGGTGGTCCGGACTGGGGCCTGCGTTTCTCGTTCACGTTGTTGTTCCCGGAAAAGTAAGGGGCGGCGCCACGCATTCAGCGAGGCATCGCCGTCCAACCGGACGTCTGCTTGCGCTATCCGGCCGGTGCATTGCGCTATCCGGGTAGCGGCCGCTGACGTCGAAGCTAGCCTGAAGCACTGCAATCCCCCGTCCTTGGACTGGAACCACAGGTGGTTACCCGTGGCAGTGATTGGCTTCCCCCCGCGTGCGACACAGGACGTCGTCCAGGCCGATACGGACGTCGAGGGGATGTTGTGGGTTGCCGGCGGCACCTTCGCCATGGGCTCGGAACGGCACTACGCCGAGGAAGCGCCGGTGCATCCGGTCATGGTCGATGGCTTCTTCATCGATCGCGGTCCGGTGACCAACCGTCAGTTCATGGCCTTCGTCGAGGCCACCGGCCACGTCACCGTCGCCGAGACACCACCCGATCCGGCCGATTATCCGGGCGCGCTGCCGCACATGCTGCAGCCGGCCTCGCTGGTGTTCTCCCCGCCCGCGGCGGTGGCCAGCCTCAACAATGCCTACCAGTGGTGGAGCTACGAGTTCGGTGCCGACTGGCGCCATCCGCTGGGGCGATTCAGCTCGCTGGACGGGTTGCTCGACCATCCGGTCGTGCACGTGGCCTACGCGGATGCTTGTGCCTATGCGCAGTGGGCAGGCAAGTCGCTGCCGACCGAAGCGGAATGGGAGTTCGCCGCACGCGGTGGTCTTGAAGGCGCGGAGTACGCGTGGGGCGACGAGCTGACGCCGGAAGGACGCGCGATGGCCAATACCTGGCAGGGTCGCTTCCCGGTGGAGAACCTGCTCGAGGACGGCTGGCTGCGCACCTCGCCGGTCGGCGCCTATCCGGCCAACGGCTACGGCCTGGTCGACATGATCGGCAATGTCTGGGAGTGGACCACCGATTACTGGACCACCCGCCATCCCGAGCCTGCCGCGCGCAGCTGCTGCATCCCACGTAACCCACGCGCGGGCGATGCCGAAGCCAGTTTCGATCCGGCACAGCCGGCGATCCGCATCGCACGCCGCGTGCTCAAGGGCGGCTCGCACCTGTGTGCGCCTAATTACTGCCGCCGCTACCGCCCGGCCGCGCGCCACGCCGAGCCCGAAGACACCTCGACCAGCCACGTTGGCTTTCGCTGCGTGCGCCGGCCGCAGGCGTGACCACCGACACAACCGCCAGGGAGCATGCGATGACCCCACAGGAAACCAAAGACAAGCACCTGTTCGAAGACACCTCGTCCGAGCTGGCCTCGCGCCGCACCGGCATGGCGTTCCAGCGCACGCGCCTGGCGGCCGATCGCACGCTGATGGCCGTGATCCGCACCTCGCTGTCGCTGATCAGCTTTGGCTTCACCATCCACAAGGTGTTCGAGGGGCTGAAGGAGAGCGGCGCCATCGAGCACGCCGCGTCCGGGCGCAACTTCGGCGTAGCGCTCGTGCTGCTGGGCATCGTCATGCTGCTGATCGGCATCGGCTACCACAGCTGGTTCATGCTCGCCCTGAGAAAGCAACGCAGCGGCATGGCCGACGACGGCCTGGTCTATGGCGAGAGCCCATTCCCGCCGTCGATGACCCTGATCACCGCCATCCTGCTTTTCATCCTGGGCGTGGTGGCGATCTTCAGCATGACCTTGCACATCGGACCGTTCGAATGAATTGACGGATGGACGTGGCGCACCTTCGCGGACACGGCACCGTCGTCTGTTTCACCCATCGGGCATTTGGCCCGGGCAACTGAGGAAAGCACCATGGCAACCGCAAAGGCTAAGACGAAGAAATCCGACAAGCCGAATATCCTGGTCATCTTCGGCGACGACATCGGCTACTGGAACGTGGGCGCCTATACCCACGGCATGATGGGCCGAACCCCAAATATCGACAGCATCGCCGAGGAAGGCATGCTGTTCACCGACCACTATGGACAGGCCAGTTGCACCGCGGGCCGCGCCGCGTTCCTCATGGGCCAGGTACCGGTGCGCACCGGCATGACCACCATTGGCATTCCGGGATCCACGCTGGGCATCCAGAAGGAGGATCCGACCCTGGCCGAGGTACTCAAGGACCAGGGCTATGTCACCGGCCAGTTCGGCAAGAACCACCTGGGCGATCGCAACGAGTTCCTGCCCACGGTGCACGGGTTCGATGAATGGTTCGGCAACCTGTACCACCTCAATGCCGAAGAAGAGCCCGAGCAGCTGGACTATCCGGGCCAGAAGAACCCGGAGTACCAGAAGAAGTTCGGGCCGCGCGGCGTGCTGCACGCCTGGGCCACCGAGAAGGACGACACCACCGTGGACCCGGTGTTCGGCAAGGTCGGCAAGCAGAAGATCGAGAACACCGGCCTGCTGACCCGCAAGCGCATGGAGACCTTCGACGGCGAAGTGCTGGACAAGACCCTGGACTTCCTCGAGCGCAAGGGCAAGGGCGACAAGCCGTTCTTCGTCTGGTTCAACACCACCGCGATCCACATCTGGTCGCACTCGCCCAAGAAGTGGATCCAGAAGGCGGTCGACGAAGGTCGCGCCGAGAACGACCTGGTCCGCGCCAAGATGCTCGAGCACGACGAGCAGATCGGCGTGCTGCTGGACAAGCTCAAGGAGCTGGGCGTGGACGACAACACGATCGTCGTCTACACCACCGACAACGGCAACGAGCTGATGTTCTGGCCCGATGGTGGCTATGCGCCGTTCCGCGGCGAGAAGGGCACCACCTGGGAGGGCGGCCTGCGCGTGCCATGCCTGGTCAAGTGGCCCGGCAAGATCAAGCCCGGCACCGCGTCCAATGGCCTGCAGAGCCACGAAGACCTGTATGCCACGCTGGCCGCGGCGGGCGGCGCGACCACGATCAAGGAAGACCTGCTCAAGGGTGCCAAGCTCAACGGCACGACCTACAAGGTGCACCTGGACGGCTTCAATAACCTGGACCACTGGACCGGCAAGTCGGCCAAGTCCGCACGTCGTGCGTTCTTCTACTACGACGAAACCGACCTGATGGCCGTGCGCGTGGACGCGTGGAAGATGCACATCGGCATAAAGAAGGAAGGTATCTGGTGGAACGCCAAGACCTATCCGAGCGTGCCATACATCTTCAACCTGCTGATGGACCCGCTGGAGAAGATGGATCCGGAGTCGCACGAGTATGGTTACATCGGCCGCAAGTTCACGGCAGAGAAGTTGTGGGCGCCCAACGCGGCCAAGCCGTTCTTGGCCGAACACGTGCTCAGCTTCCAGAAGTATCCGCCACGCCAGGCTGCTGACTCGCTGAGCATCAAGACGGCAATGGAACATGCGATGGCGAAGCTGGAGAAGACCAGCACGGCCAACAACTGACCGGGCCATTCCGGTAGCGCGCGCCGCCAGGGATGGCGGCCGCACTTCCAAAGAAGGGGGAGTGAGATGATGGAAGCGGCTTCACATTTTGTGCATGCATTCGCCGAGTGGACTTCGATCATCGCCAGTCTCCTGGCGGTGACGCTGGTGTTCATCGGGACCGTGCGCGCCGGCTGGGGAACGGTGCGCTGGTTGGCTTCGCGTCGCACGATTGTCGGACTATCGCCGCGGATACTGTGGCTGGACTACGCTCGCTGCCTGGTCGCTGCGCTGACCTTCCAGCTGGGTGCCGATATCGTGGAGACGACCCTGGCGCCAACCTGGCAGGACATCGGTCGCCTGGCCGCCATCGCGGCGGTCCGCACGTTCCTCAATTACTTCCTCGATCGCGACATGCGCGAGATCGAGACCGAGGGTCTAGCCGGTGGGCGCACGGAGAAAGTGCACGAGCCGGCGTAGGATCCCGAACGGAAAGACGGCGGCGGCATGGGGCCCCGCCGGGACTGAAAGGAGGCAAGGAAATGGACAAGTCGAAACAGGGGCGCCGGTTCGCCGGCTGGCGGATGGCATTGCTGGCGCTGCTGGCATTCGCATTCGTGGCGATGGCCAGCCCGTCGAACAAGTGGCGCCTGCAGTTCAGCGGCCATGCCAAGGTCGATGGCGAGATCGAGCTGTCGTTCACGCCCAAGGGCGGCACCGCTTCCAGCGTGGTCGTCGCCGTGCCCAAGGGCACCGGCGAGAACGCCGCGGCGCGGCTGACCCGCGATACGGTCAAGAAGACCTTCGGCAAGGACGTCTACCACGTGGAGACCGACGACGGCGAAGACGTGCTGGTCAAGAAGCGCGGCAGCACGCCGGACTTCGACCTGATCGTAGTGCGCAACACCGCCGACGGCCTGCGGGTGAGCGTGGACCGCGAGTAAGCGGGTGAACCCCTGTCCCGGCGCGCGAGCTGCGCGCCGGGATCGATCCGCACCGGCCTGCGGGCCGACGGGCAGGGCGGTCGCCCTCCATCGTTGGATACGCCTGCAACAGACGCGGCGCGCCCGCGCGCGCAGGTTAAACTCGGCGGGTGAATTCAACCCAAGACGACGTCCTCATCCTCGGTGGCGGCGCCATCGGGCTGGCCACCGCGCTGGCCCTGCTCGAATCCGGGCGTGGCGTGCGCATCCTCGAAGCCGCCACGGTCGGCGGCGCCACCTCGCATGGCAACTGCGGCACGATCACGCCCAGCCACGCGCCGCCGCTGGCCGCACCGGGCGTGCCGATGCGCGCCCTGCGCTGGATGTTCACCCCCGACGCGCCGCTGTACCTCAAGCCCCGGGTCGATCCGGCGCTGTGGTACTGGCTGGCCCGCTTCACCGCCCGCTGCAACACCACCGCCTGGATGGCCAGCGCCCGCTCGCGGGCCGCGCTGCTGGACGACTCGCGCGCCCGCCTGGTCGACTGGGTGGGCCGCTACGGCCTGGACTGCGAGTTCGGCGAGACCGGGCTGGACTACGTGTTCCGCGACCAGCGCAACTTCGACGGCTACGTCGCCGAGTGCGCACCGCTCAACGCCATGGGGATTGCCACCGAAATCATCGGTGGCGCCGACTACCTGCGCCAGGAGCCCTCGCTGAAGGACGGCGTGGTCGGTGCGATCCGCTTCCCCGACGACGCCCACCTGCGCCCGGACCGCTACGTCGCCGAGCTGGCGCGCGTGGTGCGCGAGCGTGGCGGGTTGATCGAGGAAGGCTGCCGGGTCGAATCGATCGCGCCCGATGCCGACGGCGTGCGCGTGCGCATCGCCGGTCAGGACGGCGAACGCGGCGAGCGCCGCGGCCGCGATGCGGTGATCGCGATGGCCGCGTGGACGCCCGAGTTCATCCGTCCGCTGGGCCTGCGCCTGCCGATCCAGCCGGGCAAGGGTTACTCGATCACCTATGCGCGACCGGCGCTGGCGCCCAGGCGCCCGATCGTGCTCAAGGATCGCTCGGTCTGCGTCACCGCGTGGGGCAGCGGCTTCCGCCTGGGCAGCACGATGGAGTTTTCCGGCCGCGATACCGCGCTCAACCCGGTGCGGCTGGCCGCGCTGGAACGCGCTGCGCGCGAATACCTGCGCGAGCCGCCGGACCCGGCCACGGTCCAGGAGCAGTGGTACGGCTGGCGGCCGATGACCTGGGACGATCTGCCGGCGCTGGGTCGTTCGCCGCACCATCCTCACGTCTGGTTGGCGGCCGGACACGGCATGCTGGGCATCAGCATGAGCACCGCCAGCGGCCAGCTGATGGCCGACCTGATGACCGGCCGCGCCCCGGCCATCGATCCTGCGCCCTACCGGGTGGAGCGTTTCCAGTAAGGAGCCGAACATGAGCCAGGACCACGACAGCCACCACGACAGCGGCGCCATGCCGGAAGTGGACTTCGACCTGGTGGTGATCGGCGGCGGCTCGGCCGGGCTGGCCGGCGCGTTCCGCGCCGCAGCGCACGGCGCGCGGGTCGCGCTGCTGGAGCCGGCCGAGTTCGGCGGTACCTGCGTCAACCATGGCTGCGTGCCGAAAAAGGCGATGTGGCTGGCGGCCGACCTGGCCTCGAAGATCGCACTGGCCGCCGACCTGGGCTTTGCCGTGCCCGCGCCGGTACTGGACTGGAAGGAACTGATCGCCCAGCGCCAGCGCTACATCGGCGGCATCCACGCCATCTACCAGCGCATGCTCGACCAGGCCGGCATCGTCTGGATGCCGTGCCGCGGCCGCCTGCGCGATGCGCGCACGGTGGAAACCGACACTGGCGTGCAGCTGCATGCCGGCCACGTGCTGATCGCCACCGGTGGACTGCCGTTGCGCCCGGACATGCCTGGTGCGGACCTGGCGGGCGTGTCCGACGACTTCTTCAAGCTCTGCGGCGCGCCGGCACGGGTCGCGATCATCGGTGGTGGCTATGTCGCGGTCGAACTGGCCGGCGTGCTGCAGGCGCTGGGCAGCCGGGTGGAGGTGTTTGTGCGCGGGCCGCGGCTGCTGGCGAACATGGACGCCGAAGTGGTGACGCAACTGCAGGACGACATGGGCCAGCACGGCGTGCGCCTGCACCTTGATACGCCGGTGCAGGCGCTGGAAGCAGGCGAGGGGCAGCACGACGGAGCACGCGTGCGAGTCCTGCACAAGGGCGCCGAGCCCGCATCGGAAGCGTTCGACTGCGTGCTGTTCGCGGCGGGCCGCCGGCCCAACACCGAGGGGCTCGGCCTGGAAGCGTTGGGCGTGCAGGTCGACGAGGACGGCGCAATCGTGGTCGACGCCTACGAGGACACCTGCGTGCCCGGCATCCATGCGGTCGGCGACATCACCGGCAAGCTCGAACTTACGCCGGTGGCCATCGCGGCTGCGCGTCGCCTGATGGATCGCCTGTTCGGCGGCCGCACCGGCGCCAAGCTCGACTACGACAACGTCCCCAGCGTGGTGTTCTCCCATCCCCCGCTTGGCACTGTCGGCCTGAGTGAGGAGCGCGCCCGCGAGCAGTACGGCGATGCGGTGAAGACCTACACCAGCCGCTTCCGGCCGATGCTCACCGCCTTGGTGGACTCGCCGCAGCGCAGCCTGTTCAAGCTGGTCTGCGTGGGCGAGGAAGAGCGCGTGGTCGGCATCCACCTGCTCGGCGAAGCCGCCGACGAAATCCTGCAGGGTTTCGCCGTCGCTTTGAAACTTGGCGTGACCAAGCGCCAGCTCGACGACACCGTGGCCATCCATCCGACCTCGTCCGAGGAAGTGGTGTTGATGCGCTAGCGGTCGCGTGCCGCATTGCTCCCGTGGAGCGGGGGTCCTGCCGCGCCGCTTCCCCACGCACCGCGGTCCGTCTAGCGCCCGCGCCGAATGACGCGGCGTACAATTGCCGCATGGACATCTACCACCTCCACCAGGGCACCGCGCCGCTGCTGGTCAGCCTGCCGCACGATGGCACCGCGGTCCCTGACGACATCGCCGCCCGGCTCACCGATACCGCGCGACGCGTCCCCGATACCGACTGGCATGTCAGCCGCCTGTACGACTTCGCCCGCGAGCTCGGCGCCTCGATCCTGGTGCCGCGCCACTCGCGCTATGTCGTCGACCTCAATCGCCCGCCGGACGACACCTCGCTGTATCCGGGCCAGAACACCACCGGCCTGTGCCCGATCGTGCAGTTCAGCGGCGAGCCGGTCTATCACGAAGGTGCGCAGCCGGATCCGACCGAGATCGCCGCGCGCGTGGAGACCTACTGGCGCCCGTATCACGACACGCTCGATGCCGAGCTGCAGCGCATCCGCGGCGAGCACGGCCGCGCGGTGCTTTGGGAAGGCCATTCGATCCGCGGCACGCTGCCGTTCCTGTTCGAAGGTGCGCTGCCGGACCTCAATCTGGGCACGGCCGCAGGCACCAGTTGCACGCCGGCGTTGCAGCAGCGGCTGGCCGAAGTGCTGGCCGGGCAGGGCGAGTACACGCACGTGGTCAATGGACGCTTCAAGGGCGGTTACATCACCCGCCACTACGGCGATCCGGAGATCGGCGTGGAAGCGGTGCAGCTGGAGCTGGCCCAGCACACCTACATGGACGAGGACAGCTTCGAGTACCTGCCCGAACGCGCGGCGAAGCTGCAGGTCCTGATCCGTCTCCTGCTGGAAGCGGCGCTGGCGTGAGTGGGCGCGATGGCATTGGCGCGCCCGGACCCTCGGGCGACCCGGCCACGGAGATGGCCAGTGCCGCGCTGGATCCGGAAGCGGCGGTGGAGGAAGCCGAGGCGTCATCGGCGCGCATCGAGCACGGCGGGGCCGAAGACGATGCTGTTTCATCCGCCGCGGCTTCGGGCCACACCGCGCACGCCACGCCCGTCGCCTCGATGCGCCGCATCCAGATGGCCGGCATCGCGCTGGCCGCCGGTGGCGCGATCCTGTTTTCCGGCAAGGCGATCATCGTCAAGCTCAGCTTCCGCTTCGGCGCCGATGCGGTCACCTTGCTGGCGCTGCGCATGCTGGTCGCGTTCCCGCTGTTCCTGCTGATGGCGTGGTGGGCTGCGGGCCGCGCCACGCGGCCGCTGACCGGCGGCGAGCGCTGGCGCATCGCCGGGCTCGGTTTCCTCGGCTATTACCTGGCCAGCTTCCTCGACTTCGCCGGGCTGGCCTACATCAGCGCCACGCTGGAACGGCTGATCCTTTACCTCACCCCGACCCTGGTGCTGCTGATCGGCTGGCTGGCGTTCGGGCGCAAGCCGCGGCGCGTGCAGTGGATCGCGCTGGGCGTGAGCTACCTGGGCGTGGCGCTGGCGTTCGGCCACGACCTGCAATCCGGCGACCGCGGCATCGCGCTCGGCGGCGCGCTGGTGTTCGGCAGTGCGCTGGCCTACGCGCTGTACCTGGTCGGCAGCGGCGAAATGGTCGCCAAGGTTGGCGCAGTGCGCCTGACCGCCTACGCCAGCAGCGTGGCCAGCGTGCTGTGCATCGGCCAGTTCCTGCTGCTGCGGCCGCTGTCGGCGCTGGTGCTGCCGACCGAGGTGTACTGGCTGTCGCTGGTCAACGGCACGCTGTGCACGGTGGCGCCGGTGTTGATGGTGATGCTGGGCATCGCACGGATCGGTTCGGGCCTGGCCTCGCAGATCGGCATGCTCGGCCCGGTGTCGACGATCATCCTGAGCATGCTGGTGCTGGGCGAGCCGATGGGACCGTGGCAGGTGGCCGGCACGCTGCTGGTGCTGGGCGGCGTGCTGCTGGTCAGCCGCGCACCGCGATCGCGAACCGCGTAGAGCGGCGGCATGACCCGCTGCTTTTGCATTTGTCGCAACGCCGACCAAGAGCAGCCGGCCAGGTCCGGCTCTACGGGAGCCAAAAAGCAGAAGGCGCCGGTGGCTGACCGACGCCTTCCTGTCGTTGCTACGCGGCCAAGCCCTCAATCGTCATCGTGCTTGGGCTTGTACGCTTCCACCAGCTTCTGCTGCACCGGCGGTGGCACCGGTTCGTAGTGGCTGAAGTCCAGCGAGTAGCGGCCCTTGCCGGCGGTGAGCGACTTGAGCTCGGCGGCAAAGCCGTCCAGCTCGGACATCGGCACCTGCGCCTTGACCAGGATTTCCCCGCGCGCCGAATCGGTGCCGGTGATCCGCGCCCGCCGTGAGGCCAGGCTGCCGGTCACATCGCCCAGCTGCGTCTCCGGTGCGCCCACTTCCAGGTCGACGATCGGTTCGAGCACCTGCGGGCGCGACTTGGCGATCGCATCGAGGAACGCCTTGCGCCCGGCGGTGACGAACGCGATCTCCTTGCTGTCCACCGGATGGTGCTTGCCGTCGAACACGATCACCCGCACGTCCTGCAACGGATGGCCGGAGATCGCGCCGCCGTGCAGCACCTGGCGCACGCCTTTCTCCACCGCCGGCAGGAACTGCCCGGGGATCGTCCCGCCCTTGACCTCGTCGACGAACTCGAAGCCGCTGCCGCGCGGCAACGGTTCGATCCGCAGGCTCACCTCGCCGAACTGGCCTGCACCACCGGTCTGCTTCTTGTGGCGGTGATGGCCGTCGGCCTTGGTCGACACGGTTTCGCGATAGGCGATGCGCGGCGGCCGGGTGGCCACGTCCACGCCGAACCGATCCTTCAACCGGTCCAGCATCACCCGCAGGTGCAGGTCGGACAGGCCGCGGATCACCGTCTCGTTGAGCTCGACGTTGTGGTCGACCAGGAACGCCGGATCCTCCTCGGTCAGCTTCTGCAGTGCCTGCGACAGCTTCTGCTCCTGGCCGCGGCTGGCTGCCTGCACCGCCAGCCCGAACATCGGCCGCGGGAATTCGGTCGGCGCCAGATGCACGCCGTCCTCGTCATGGCTGTCGTGCAGCATCGCGTCGAAATGCAGGTCGTCGATCTTGGCCACCGCGGCGATGTCGCCGGGAATGGCCTCCTCGATCTCCGCATGCTCCTTGCCGCGCAGCTTGAACAGGTGGCCGACCTTGAACGCCTTGCGCCCGTCGTCTACGAACAGCTGCGAGTCGCGCCGCACCGTGCCCTGGTAGACCCGGAACACGCCGAGCTTGCCCACGAACGGATCGTTGACGATCTTGAACACATCGGCGATCACATGCCCCTGCGCGTCGGCCTGCGTGGCCAGCGGCTGGTCGCCCTGGCCGTTGCGCTTGAGCAGCGGCGGCGGGTTGGCTTCGGTCGGATCGGGGAACAGGCGCTCGGTCACCTGCAGCAGTTCGGGCACGCCCACGCCACTGCGCGCGGAGACAAAACACACCGGCACCAGATGCCCCTCGCGCAGGCACTGCTCGAACGCGTCGTGCAGTTCCTGCGGCGGGATGCCGGCCTCGCCGCTTTCCAGGTAGTGCTCCATCGCCGCCTCATCGACTTCCACCACCTGGTCGATGATGCGCTGGTGCCAGTCGGCCACCGGTCCCAGGTCGGAGTCGCCCTCGCTGCTGCCAAAGCAGTCCACCACGCGGCGGCCGCCATCGGCGGGCAGGTTCAGCGGCAACACTTCCGGGCCGAAGATCTCGCGCAGCTGCGTCATCACCCGCGTGCAGTCGGCCTGCTCGTGGTCGATCTTGTTGATCACGATCGCCCGGCACAGGCCGCGCTCCTTGGCCCGTTCCATCAGCCGCACGGTGCCGTGCTCAACGCCGGTGTCGGCGTCGACCACGATCATCGCGGTTTCCACCGCGGCGAGTGCGGACAGGGCAGGGCCGCGGAATTCGGGATATCCGGGCGTGTCGATCAGGTTGAGGTGGAATGCGCGATCGCTGGTGGGCGCGTGGTCGATGCTGGCGATGGCGATGTCCATCGAGTGGCCGCGCGCTTTTTCCATCGGATCGAAGTCGGACACCGTAGTGCCGCGTTCGATCGTGCCTGCCGTGGTCAGGGCGCCGCCGGCATGCAGCAGGGCTTCGAACAAGGTTGTTTTGCCGGCGCCGGGGTGGCCTGCGAGGGCCACGTTGCGGATGTCATGGGTTGCGTAATGCATGAGGCCGTTCCTCCCGTGGAATGGGTCTGAAGGGCCGTCATGGCTGTCCGGGCCGGGAGCGCGTGCCAGGAGGTTCCGAATGAGTGCAGCCCGGGGTGCGGACCCGGCGGGCGGTCATGGCGGACGGGTACCTTAGCGCGTCATCCGTTTGCATGACGTTGCGGCGCACAACGGCGCGCCGGAGGCTCGCCACCGCAGGGGTGGCAGCGCGGCCTGGCGTTGTCGGCGACCGCCGACCGCCCGGCACAACCTTGCGTCACCCCGGTGCAATGCCGCGCACCGGCGCCGGCCTACAACGGACCGCTAACGTTCGCGCCGCTAGGCTGGCCGTCCCCTTCACCCCCACCAAGGAAACAACCATGGGCATCTCCCGCAACGCCACCGCGCATTGGGAAGGCGACCTGAAGACCGGCAAGGGCACCCTCAACACGCCGCAGAGCGGCCTGCTGGCCGACACCCGCTACGGCTTCAACAGCCGCTTCGGCGATGAGAAGGGCACCAACCCGGAAGAGCTGATCGCCGCCGCGCATGCCGGCTGCTTCACCATGGCGTTCTCGGCCAAGCTGGGCGAAGCCGGCTTCACCCCGACCTCGATCGACACCCGCGCCGAGGTCGACCTGTCGCTGGAAGGCGGCCCGACCCTGTCGCACATCCGGCTGAAGATGAAGGCGGTGATCCCGGGGATCGACGAAGCCAAGTTCCGCGCGATTGCCGATGACGCCAAGCAGAACTGCCCGGTGTCCAAGGCCCTGTCGGCCGTGCCGATCACGCTGGAAGCGCAGCTGGGCTGATCGCTGGCGGCTGCATCGCGGCGCATGCGCCCGGGCGAGCCCGGTGCATGCGCCTTTTCGCGCATAACTCCCACTAGGTGATCGCGGCGCGCTGTGCAGGCGCGCCGGCTCCGCAGTGCGGGGACATCGGCCTGGCGCCAGCGCCCGACGCAGGCGCCGGCAGCCGGACCATATCCCCCAGTCACATCCGCGAACCCCACCCCCGTTTGCCCCGCACGCCGCGCGCCGGCATAGTCCGGCGACTCAAAGTTCCCGGAGAAACCGATGCGCCTGCGTGCCCACGTCCTCCCGTTCGCACTGATGCTGGCCGGCACCTGCGCCGCCGCCGCTGCCCAGGAGGGCAAACCCGCATCGACGCCGGCCGCCGCGTCCACGCCCGCCTCGACGCCGGCTGCTGCGGACGACACCCCGCCGCCCCCGGCGCCGGGCGCCGACCAGATCACCGTGCTCACCGCCGCGCGCATCCACACCGAAGACCGCGCCCATCCGCAGGTCACCGCGATCGCCTGGGACGGGCAGGGCCGCATCGTCGCCACCGGCACCGCCGCCGAGCTGCGCAAGCGTTACCCCAAGGCGCAACGTGTCGATGCTGGCAAGGCCACGGTCGTCCCAGGCCTGATCGATGCGCACGCGCACGTGATGGAGCTGGGCTACGCGCTGCTGCGCGCGGACCTGTCCGGCGCGGCGAGCAAGGAAGAAGTCATCGAGCGCCTGCGCGCGTTCGTGGCCACCGCGCCGGCCGATGCCTGGATCATGGGCTGGGGCTGGGACCAGAACCGCTGGCCCGGGCAGCAGTTCCCGACCGCCGCCGATCTGGATGCCGCCTTCCCCGACCGCCCGGTGTGGCTGGCGCGCATCGACGGCCATGCCGGCTGGGGCAACAGCGCCGCACTGCGCGCCGCCGAAGCGGTGGAGAACGCGCGCCCGCTGACCGGCGACTGGCAGCCCGAGGGCGGCCGCATCGTCCGCGAGGACGGCAAGGCTACCGGCGTGTTCGTCGACGGCGCCATGCGCGTGGTCGAGCGCGCGATCCCCGCACCGACCCAGGCCTATCGCGAAGAAGCGCTCAAGCGCGCGCTCGATGCGGCCGTGCGCAACGGCCTGACCGGCGTGCACGACATGGGCGTCTCGCGCGAAGACCTGGCGCTGATGCGCCGCTTTGCCGATGACGGCCGCCTGCCGCTGCGCATCGACGCCTACGCCGACGGCAACCGCGATGCGCTGGCCGACCTGTGCGCGCATGGCCTCTACCACCATCCCGGTGGCCGCCTGCAGATGGAGGGCGTGAAGCTCTACATCGACGGCGCGCTCGGCAGCCGCGGCGCCGCGTTGCTGGCCGACTACAGCGACGACCCGGGCAACCGCGGCCTGCTGGTCACCGACCCGGCCGCGTTCACCATCGCCGTGTACAAGGCGCGCGACTGCGGCGTGCAGGTGGCCAGCCACGCCATCGGCGACCGCGGCAATCGCCTGGTGCTGGACACCTACCAGCAGGCGCTGGCCGGCAGCACCGCGCGCCCGGACAGCCGCTGGCGCGTGGAGCACGCGCAGGTGGTCGCACCGGAGGACATCCCGCGCTTTGCCCAGCTGCGCCTGGTCGCCTCGATGCAGCCCACCCACGCCACCTCGGACATGCCCTGGGCCGAAGACCGCCTGGGCCACGACCGGCTGGAAGGCGCCTACGCCTGGCGCCGGTTCCTCGATCTGGGCGTGCCGCTGGCGCTGGGCTCGGACTTCCCCGTCGAGCAGGTCGACCCGCGCCTGGGCCTGTTCGCCGCGGTCAACCGCACCGATCGCGAAGGCCATCCGCCCGGCGGCTGGCTGCCGGGCCAGAAGCTGACCGCGGCCGAAGCCCTGCGCGGGTTCACCGCCACCGCCGCCTGGGCCGGCCACGACGAGGGCGAGGTCGGCCGCCTGGCCCCGGGCCTGCGCGCGGACTTCGTGGTCCTGGACCGCGACCCGCTGGCGATCCCGGCCGCCGAGCTGGACGACCTGAAGATCCGCGCCACCTGGGTCGACGGCCAGCCGGTGTACCAGGCCAGCCCGTAGCCCCGGGTGCGGGTCGCCGCCGGGCCATCTCCCGTTCACCCCCGCGGTGGCCCCGGCCAACCAAAACCCGGATAATCCGCAAAAGCCGGTCGGGGCCGTTTCCATTGGAAGCACACCCGCCCGGCTTTTCTCGTGTCTGGGTCATGCGTTGCCCGGATCGCCCCGATGGCGGTCCGAGTCCTCGGCTTCAACGGGGATGGGCAGGGCAGGGCGAGGGCGCGACCCATCCCGCGGCCCCGATGGCCGCCAGATAAAAGGAGTCATGGCCATGGGCCAGTCAGTCGTCGTCATCGGTGCCCAGTGGGGCGATGAAGGCAAGGGCAAGATCGTCGATCTGCTCACCGAAGAGATCGGCGCCGTCGTGCGCTTCCAGGGCGGCCACAACGCCGGCCACACCCTGGTCATCAACGGCAAGAAGACCGTCCTGCACCTGATCCCCTCCGGCATCCTGCGCGAGGACGCGCTGTGCCTGATCGGCAACGGCGTGGTGATCTCGCCGGCCGCCCTGATCAAGGAGATCGCCGAGCTGGAGACGGCCGGCGTGGAAGTGCGCAGCCGCCTGAAGATCAGCCCGGCCGCCCCCCTGATCATGCCGTACCACATCGCCCTGGATCAGGCCCGCGAGAAGGCCGCCGGCGGCAAGGCCATCGGCACCACTGGCCGCGGCATCGGCCCGGCGTACGAAGACAAGGTGGCGCGTCGCGGCATCCGCATCGCCGACCTGCACTATCCCAAGCAGCTGGAAGAGCTGCTGCGCACCGCGCTGGATTACCACAACTTCGTCCTGACCAAGTACCTGGGCGTGGACGCGGTCGACTTCCAGCAGACCTACGACGAAGCCCTGGCCTTCGGCGAATACGTGCAGCCGATGAAGTCCGACGTGGCCGGCATCCTTCATGACCTGCGCAAGCAGGGCAAGCGCGTGCTATTCGAAGGCGCGCAGGGCGCGCTGCTGGACATCGACCACGGCACCTACCCGTACGTCACCAGCTCCAACACCACCGTCGGCGGCGCACTGGCCGGCGCGGGCGTGGGCGCTGACGCCATCGACTACGTGCTGGGTATCGCCAAGGCCTACGCCACCCGCGTCGGCGGCGGCCCGTTCCCGACCGAACTGGACGACGAGATCGGCCAGGGCATCCGCGACCGCGGCGCCGAGTACGGCGCATCGACCGGCCGCCCCCGCCGCTGCGGCTGGATGGACATCGTCGCCCTCAAGCGCGCGGTGGCCATCAACGGCATCTCCGGCCTGTGCATCACCAAGCTCGACGTGCTCGACGGCATGGAGAAGCTGAAGATCTGTATCGCCTACGAGTACCGCGGCAAGCGCACCGAGTACGCCCCCCTGGACGCCCAGGGCTGGGAAGAGTGCACCCCCGTGTACCTGGAGTTCCCCGGCTGGAGCGAGAACACCCACGGCATCACCGTGTGGGACGAACTGCCCCCGGCCGCCCGCGCCTACCTGCGCGCGCTGGAGGAGCTGGCGGGCTGCCCGATCTCCATCGTGTCGACCGGCCCGGACCGGGATCACACGATGGTGTTGCGGGATCCGTTTGCTTGAGTTGAGGCGGTAGCTGTGTAAAAAGAAGCCCCGCGAAAGCGGGGCTTTCTATTCTTCAGGCAGAGAAGGTGGCGTCGTACGGCTTTTTGGTGGGCGCGGGGTTATTGGGAGAAGCGCCGTCTAACGCTTGCTGGCAGATTTCTGTGGCATGCCATCAATAAAAACGATCTCCGAGGCATGCAAACCCTCTTTCTGCCGCTCGGATTTGGCGTTTGATAAGTCTCGGAGCTTGGCCGGCGATAGGCCGCCGATATCGATCACGATGTAAAAAGCTCGTGTCGTGCCTTCTGCTCCTTTGTAGGCCTCAAGCTGTTTTGCGTAGCCATCGGCAAGTTTTGGATTCGATGATCTCTTCAGCTCCGCGAGAATTTTAATTCTCGCTCCGCTCGAAATCTTAAAATCAACAGGGCCGCAGCCTGCGTCAGACTCAGGCGAGATATCCAGGTTATTAGCCTCGCAGTAGGCCACGGCAACTGCATAGAACAAGCGTTGCATGGCTTTCTCAAGACGAGCGCGCGACATCTTGTCGTTCCATAGCTCTTTCCAGAGCCCCTTGTTCTCAATCAGGTTCTTGAATTGATCAATGATCTTTCTAACGACATCCTCAGCTTCATCGAGGGTGAGCGCGCGTCCGGAGAAGTGAGCTAAGTCCAGAGGTTCTGCATTGGCAATTCTTCTTCGCAGCTCCGCGGGGTACAGTTCTCCCCGGTGGTCGTTTTCGACGTCATATGGTTCATCGGCGGCTGCACGGATTAAGTCCAAAAGTAGGTCAAATGACTCCTTACTTTGGAGGGCGCGCTTGAGGGTCGACTCCTTCTCCTTCCTGGTTTTTGCTCGCCAGATCTCGCCAATTTGGCTGCTCACACGCTCCTTGAGATCTTCTGACTCCCTAGCGCTTCTCGCTATGGAATCCCAGTCTGCCGCGACCGGGAGATCTCGCACGATATCCCTGGGAACAAACAAGAGAGGTTCCTGCGGCTTTAGCGGGTTCGATGGGAGCTGATACTTTGATCCGGAGATCACGAATTCTTTCGTTGGTATTCCCAGCTTTGTGCAGCCTTCCAGGGTGAACTTGGCGAGACAATCTGAAACTATGTTTGTGGTCATGTCGCTAATACGATCTGGTCCCACACCGCCTTCAAAAATCGAAAGGCCAACGAAAAGGTCGGGGTCGCGAATCCCTAGAGCAATTACTTGCTTGGCATTTGTAATGAGATTCCCGATAAGTAGGGTGCCGAATCCGGAGCCAGTGGTTCCGCTGGAATATCCTAGGTGCGTATACGGCACTTCGTGAAAATTCAGGAGTTTCTTTGCTGATCGTTCGGCAAGGTCATCTGGCCCTGTCGACGCGCTGAGAATCGTCGCGATCTGTTCGAATCTCTTCGTGTAGGCAAAGTTAGCGCATTCTGCGAACTTCTCGTTCGAGGATTCGCCAAGAAGCAGGGGGTCGATGAACAGTTGTGTGTCACAATTCAGTGTGACGTCGAGGGCGCCGGTCTTATCGAATTCTTCAGGATTTATCTGAAATGCCATGGAAATTGTTATAGGTTCGCCTTTGCTCATGGTCTATGTCCCGGCTTCCCGTCAATGAATTTAGTGGTTCGGCGCCATTTCTGTTGAGGCTTGCTTAGCAGTCCTTCATTTCGCGCCTTATCGAAGTTTTGTACGTATCCCAAACGATTGGCGCCAGTTGGTCGTGAATGGTTACTGGGCCTTCAACCATCAGCCTCTCGCATGTGGTGCCGACTGGTCTATCCATAAGGGTGCTCAAGGAGGCATCGGGCTTACGGACGAGTCGCCATAGCACCGGATCGATAGCCGCTCTCGCGTAGTCCTGCTTCGGTCCGTTGTGGGAATGATCGGCGCCGGCCTTCGATCGGGCTGAATGCGACGATTCGCATGGGTAAGCATGCGAGTTCCTCTAGGGCTTTCCTCCCATTGCTTTCCAAGCTTGGTAGACCTCAAGCATTTTGGCCTGTTGTTCTTTAGGGAGGATGAAGTCGTCGTGGTATTGGTCGCCGTTGAATCGGACTACGACGCGCTTGGAAGACATCCACTCGTTGAGCATTGAATAGTCTTTGACTGGTAGGTCAACCCATTCCCAAACGGTGCCGGATGAATGGTCGCGCTCGAAGTCCATGGCGCCGAGGTTGTAGACCTTGTCATCGGCCTTGACTGTGACGGACCGGACGAATAGCCAGTCATCACCGTAGTATTGGATCCTGAGTCTAAGTGGGTAGTTCGCAGCGCTACCTTCCTTTGATCCGAAGTAAGTGGAAACATATTTGCCCAATACCGGGGACTTTCGGTGCGTGACCCATGTGATTCCCTCTATCTCATCCGTATCCATCTTCATGTTGCCGATTGCTTGCTCGAGAGCTTGACGCGCGCCTGCAAGCCTTTGCTCTTCCTCTTGCTTGCGTTGCAGTTCTTCGGTCGCAATTCTAAGGTCGACCTGAGTGAGCAGGGCAGTGGCTTCCGCGCTTTCGGGCGAGGAAGGGTGTCGCTTCAGTAGTTCTTCCAGAAGCCTCTTCGCTTCGGCATCTTTATTGTCTGTGTATGCGGATTTCGCCTGCGAAAGAAGCCTATTTGCGCCGAACTTCAAGCTTTCTATCTCAGTCTGTAGACTCGCGACCTGAGCTTCCAGTTCAGCAACCCGCTTGTGCTCTTTGTCATTCGTTTGTTGCGATTGGCCGCAGCCTGAAATGAAGGCAAGAGTGATAGGGAGAATGAGCAGTCGCTTCATGCGGTACTTCCTTTTTTTTGATGCTTCTTGTGGCTTTGCGTGTAGGTTTTTGTTGTCGAACTAAGCTCAACTGCCGTCATCCTTAGGTGTCCATAGCTCTTGGCGATCGTCCGCAATGTCTGACAGATACCAGGCTCGATGAAACTCATTGAGGTCCTCCATCTGCTTGCCAATCACGCCAAGCCAGCCGCCAGTCCAAGTTCCGAACGCGGGGGATCCATCTAAGTTGTAAACATTCTCCGGAAGAGTGCGGAGCGTATAGATCGGGTTCTGCACTCCATACTCTTCGCCTAGTGTCCGGAAATATGAACCTTTAAGAACGAAGCGCGGGTTTCCCTTGTATGAGAGAACGACCTTGTCGAAGTTCTCGTCTTTTAGGTGTTCAGAGAACTGCAACAAGGTGCGCGAAACATCCATCGCGCTCTTGTCCAAGGGGACTTCGCGAAGGTCGAAAATTACGACACGCGGATTAATAAGCCATTGGTAATGCGCTCGAAGGCTGATTCCAGAGTTTCGCGGGTCTGCTGAGATGGTCGCGAGTGCCGGCCGTTGTAGCGACAAATAGTTCCATGCGGCGAGAGCGGCTAAGCCAAGCGCCAGTACGAAGGGGAAAAGGTACCTGCGACGGGTCATGATGATGTCCTTACAGAGGTGCGGGAAGTTTCGTAAAATGCATTCGGTCCGGGCAGGTCGCCGTGTTCAATATGACCCTCCGACAATATGCACGTAACATCCCTTCATCCCTCTGCTCATCAGCGTCTTATACGTATTCCGCACGATCAGCTCCAACCGTTCGCGCGTGGCGTCCGGGTCTTCCTTCATCAGCGTCTTGTGTCCCCGCACGGATCGGTCCATCCGCGAGCGTGACTCGGGATAGACCATCGGCTTGCCGCCGACCCATCGCAGGTCCGGTCCGATGATTACTCCAACGTAATCCAGCTCCAGACCCTGACAGGTGTGGATGCAGCCGACCTGTTCGACCGAGCCCGGGGCGATGATCCAGAGGCTGCCGTCTTGGCTCAGGTTCCACTGGGCTTTGTAGCCGTACTCGGGGATCTCGATGTCCCAGGCATCCGGATTCGTCTTGCTCTTCCAGTCCCAGCAGTAACCTGCGACGACGCGGGCCTTGTTGTTGAGCTTGTTCTTCTCGCGGATCAGGTTATGCAGCTCGACAGGGGAGTCGACAATGCGGAAGTCGAAGCTGTCGCGGTCGAAGTCGGCGTTGGCGGTCTCGCGGATGCCCAGGAAGTTGTCCAGCCAGGCGATGTAGCCATCCGAGCCGGCGCAGCGGAACTGGGAGGCCAACTCCAGCCGGGTCGCCTCGGCGCCTGCGGCGCGTGCCCAGCGCTCCAACTCTTCGGTACGGCCGATATCGGACAGGGTCACGATCTGGTCGTCGTCGGCGAAGAAGACCGCGCAACGGGCGCTGCGGATCAGCTCCATGATCTGGTTCTGGCCGAGGTTGCCGTACAGGCCGCTCTTCTCGTTGAGTCGGTGGGCCTCGTCCACGACCAAGGTGTCGAACACATTGGGTTCGGCCTCATGGAAGCCGCCTGAACCGGCGAACATGTGGCCGATCTCCGCCTTGCGCAGATGGCCGGCCAGCTTCTCCTTGTAGACCGCACGCGGAGCGGCGTTCTTGGAGACGTACTTGGTGACCTGGCCGCGCTTGGTCAGCTCGACCAGCAGGTTCACCGCCACTACCGACTTGCCGGTGCCCGGGCCGCCTTTGACGATCACCACCTGCTTGCGCGCGTCGCTGGCCTGGGCGGCCTTGGCCAGGCAGGTCTCGTAGACCACCTTCTGGTCGTCCACCAGCACGAACTCGCGGCTGCCCTTGAGCATCTTGACCAGGCTGTCGGCCAGCATCTTCGACGGGCGGATACGGCCGTTCTCGATCTCGTAGAGCAGCTTGCCCTGGTCGCCCTTGGGCACGTGCTGCTTGATGAAGGCACGCAGCTTGGTCAGCTCTTCAGTGCCGTCGAGGAAGACCGGGGCCTTGTCCAGGTAGGCGGCGTAGTGGGCGTGGCGGATGACGCCATCGTCCTTGTAGTTGTGCAGGTAGGCGCAGGGGCGCAGCTCGGTGCCCGACTCGTATACCGCCTCATTGAAGCCGTTGAGCAAGGCCGCGTAGGACCAGGCCTGGTAGCTGGGGTGGGGGCCTTCCCTCTCGGAGCCGCCGCCGCGGTTGGCGACCAGGATCCCGTCCTTCTCGCTGATGCGTGAGGTGGACCACTGCTTCAGCTCGACAATGACGATGTGCGGCGTGCCGTTCTCGGCCTGGCCGGACAGGATGAAGTCGATGCGCTTGGCGGTCTGCGGGATGCCGAACTCGACGCCGACGCCGATGTCGTCCGGGATGTCGCCATCGCGCAGGACCCGGGCCATGGCGTTAAGCGAAGCGCGCCAGGATTTGTACTCCCCGTCAGGGGCGTAACGCCCGGTCCTCTTCAGATATTCCGCAGAGACAAGCTCCTCGATCTGCGCGTAGTCGCAGTCATGGATGAACTTGGATTTGGTCGCCTGGTAAACGATCACGCCAGCCTTTCCCCTTTCGGCTCGCTGTCTTCAGAGTTCGGTGTACTTCCTGCTGCTGCCCCGGGCCTTGTCTGCCGGGTACTTGGCCGCGTTGATCGCCAGCTTCTCCCGCGCCACAGCCAACGGGTCGATCCCCAGCTTGTCGGACAGCTGCAGCAGATAGAGCAGGACATCGGCGATCTCATGCCCAACCTTGAGCCGCTGCTCCTGCGTGAGCTGCCGGCTCTGTTCGTCGGTCAGCCACTGGAAGTGCTCAAGCACCTCGGCCGATTCAATGGACAGCGATGCGGCCAGGTTCTTGGGTGTGTGAAATTGCCCCCAGTCGCGCTCCTCCGCGAACTGGCGCAACGCGGCCTGTAACTCTTCGATTTCCTGGCCCACCGCGATCTCCCCGAACTGTGATGCAGGTCGAGTATAGGCGAGGGGCGGTCCTACCTGAACGGGTGTCGTTGATAGCCGGTGTGGCATGGATTGCACGCCTTCGGCCGCCATCAATAAGGCTTCTGGCCTTGCGCGCAAGCCCTGCACCTTTGCGCGCAAGCCGAATAACACCAGCGTTGGTGCTTTTTGCCTTGCTCGCAAGCCTTGGTGGCTTGTGATCGCAATGCTTTTTCGTTGCGCGCAAGGCTCCAGCGGCGACCGCAAGGCCTTTTGCCTTGCACGCAAACCTGTGAACTATTTACGCAAGGCTTTCTGCCTTGAAATCGCAAAGCTCGGAGGCTTGCGCGCAACGTGCCAGCCTTGCCCGCAAGGCGAAACGCTTTGCGGTTGGAGTTTTTTGGTTTGCGCGCAAACCTTGGGGCTTGTCACTTGGGGCTTTGAGCTCCGCGCCAGGCGCCAGGAGGCCTGCACTCCCGTCCGATGACCTTGCCGCCGCAGCAGGAAATGCCCGCGCGGCGGACTGCAGTCCCAAGCGCTTCCAAGGCGCACTTGCCGACCAGGCTTTGAGCGTGGACGCACGTGCTGTCTGACCAACCGGTGCGGCTTTTCCCTACACGCCGCTCAGTCGCAGCGCGATATCGAAGGAGGGGCAGACGGAGGAGGGTAATCACACCGGCCAGTCCGGCCGAAGTCAGACAAGGAAGCGTGATGCCATGAGCCAGAATCTGATCGACCTGGAAATGTCCGCCGAGGAACTGGCGGCAATCGATGGGGGCTTGGAGATTCTTGAAGCCCATCTTTCACGGCTGCGAGGACTGGACCCGGAGACCCGTCGGGGACTGACCAAGATGGGCGACAAGTCCGAAGCCTTCTGCCGGCAGGCGGTGGTGGCCTTCGTCCAGAACGCGGCGTTGCTGCCGCGCAACTTCGACTTGGCCGCCTATCAGCGCGACTTAGCTGCCTTGGATGTGTTGCGGCCGCGTTTCCACCGTTTCCGGCAGATGCAGGAACTGATGGACGACACGGAGATGTCGTTGGGTAGCGACCTGATGAGGGCCTCGCTTGAGGGCTATGCGGTCATCAAGATAACTGGCCGCGGCGCGGGGTTGGACAGCCTGCGCGAGATGCTGTCGGCGCGCTTCAACCGCCGTCGTCGGCGTGAGCCCGCCGTCGAGGAGCCCGGTGCGGCGTAAGGCCTATGACATGACGGGCCGAGCCGGCAAGGCCGCCTTCGGGCGGCCTTGTTTTTTGTGCAGGAGCGATCGCCGCATCTCCTTCACCTGCCGCGCCGTAGCCTCCAGCCACTGGCATCGAGGCTACGGATATGACGCACGACGACAAGAAGCACGACGACAAGCCCCGCGATGACGCCCCGGCGCCCGACAACGGGAAGCCCGACAAGCAGGCCCCCGGCGCGGCGCCCGCCGATCCGGTGCAGGCGCCCGGCAAGCCTGATCCGCAGGGCGGCATCGATCGGGAAGTCGGCGATATCGAGGATCCCGATGCGGAGGACGAGGGCGCGCTGCCCGGGCGCGTCGGTGGCGGGCTCGCTGGCGGCTGACGGCGCGCATCGCGGGCCGATCCCTTGACCGGTAATCCGCAGTCGTCGGCGTAAAGAGACCTTTCACCCTGACATGCACGCGCGGTAACAGGCGCGCGATCAGTGTCAATCCATGCGGCAGTCGCCGCCAGTTCGATGGAGTCATCCATGGCCACGCAACAAGACAATCACGGCGACAAGAAAGCATCGCCGTCCACCGGCGGCAAAACGGACGACAAGTCCTCGCAGCGCAAACAGGAAATCACCGAGCAGCAACAGGACCAGGCGCTGGAAAAGCACCGCAGCCAGCCGACGCCGGGAGAAGAAGAGGCGCGCCGCGAGCAGGGCGGCCACGACCGCCCGGTCGGCGGCGACCACCGCCCGCACGATAGGCCCAAGCCGGATGCCGACAGCAAAAACTGAGCGCGCGCACGGAAGCCGCGTCCCCTATGCTCGGCAGCAGCCTGCTCTTTGGCGTTTGAGTGGGGCCAAATGCCTAGGACCATGCCGCGCAACCGCGGCCATGCGGCTGTAGCATCGGACCCGCTGGCTTGGATCGGCACGGGGAGGGGATGGTGGACAGCTATGAGGCTTGCGTCGGCGTTGACGGCGCCAAAAGTGGTTGGATAGCGGTGTGGTGGCAGGACGGTGTGTTGGCGCATACGGTGTATGCGGATGCAAGTGCGCTGGTGCAGGCACATCGCGTCGCGCGTGTGATTGCAGTCGATATTCCCATCGGTTTGTGCGAGCGCGAGGGACGCCAGGCGGACATACAGGCACGGGCATTCGTCGGCGGAAAGCGAGCAAGCAGTGTCTTTTCCACGCCGGTGCGCGGAATCCTGGATGCTGCCTCGCAGCCGGAGGCCTCCAGTCGGCATAGGGAAATCGACGGGCGCGGCTTCGGGGCGCAATCGTTTGCCATCCTGCCCAAGATCCGGCAATGGGATGAACTGTTGAGAAGCGACCCGAGAGCGCGACAAAGCGTTCGCGAGATCCATCCCGAAGTGTCGTTCGCCGCACTCAATGGCGGGTCGGGCCGCGGGCTGGTGGATGCGAAGCGCACTTTCGCCGGCGCCGAAGCGCGCGTGACGTTGCTTGCAGGCGTGTTCGGCCGCGAGACGGTCATGGCGCTGGTGCGGTCGGTTTCCGCACGTAAAGCCGCGACCGACGATGTGCTCGATGCACTGGTGGCGCTATGGAGCGCCGAACGCATTGCAACAGGGCGCGCCCGCTCGCTGCCCACTCCCGTCGAGCCGGACGCTGTGGGATTGCCGGCCGCTATCTGGTACTGAGACAAGCGCGATCGGGGTGCAGCGGATTGAGGGCTGGGGAAGCTTTGAGGCCTCGCTAAAGGTCGGTAGATGTGCCGGCTTCTACGAATTCCTTTCCGTCCGCTTCACCCCACATGGAGTAGCATGACTCCCGCAGGCCCTTTGCCTGCCTCGCGCGTCCCGCACGGCCCGATCCTCGATCGCAGGGCCATTCGCTTCGCTCCCTCTCATGCGTGACCTGTCCTGCTTCGGCGGGATGGCGCCAGACGGGAGCATCCATGCCCGGTTACCTCACCCGCAACGAGCGCGTGTCCATCGGCGGCTATGCCTGGCGCCTGCGCGTGCTCAGCGACAAGCAGCAGTTCTCCGATCCCGATGGCCATGCCGATCGGCTGGGCATCTCCTCGGCGCAATGGAGCCTGTTCGGCCAGTTGTGGCCGGCCGGGCGCTTGCTGGCGCAGGCGATGCAGCGCTTCGACGTGGCCGGCAAGCGGGTGCTGGAGCTGGGCTGCGGCATCGGCCTGGCCAGCCTGGTGCTGCAACAGCGCGGGGCGGAGGTGGTGGCCTCGGACGTGCATCCGCTGGCCGAGCCGTTCCTGGCCTACAACGCCGCGCTCAATGCGCTGCCGGCGGTGCATTACCGGCAGCTGCGCTGGGACGTGCCGCTGTCCACGCTGGGCCACTTTGACCTGATCATCGCAAGCGATGTGCTTTATGAGGTGGGCCATACGGCATTGCTGGCCGGGGTGATCGACCGGCATGCCTATCCTCAGGCGGAGGTGCTGCTGACCGACCCTGGTCGCGGCAATAGCTCCAGGTTCAGCGGGCTTCTGAAGAATCGGGGGTTCACGATGGTCGAGGAGCGCTGCCCGATGGACGATCGCGACGAACCGCCGTTCCGCGGCCGGCTGCTGCACTACACCCGCGCCGGAGCGGATGCGGCATGAGCCGGATGGCGCTGCCGCAGCCGATGGCCGCCACGCCCTGCGAGCTGTGCTCGGCGGTGTGCTGCCGGCTGACCGCGGTGCTGGCGCCGGAAGACGATGTGCCCGAGCACCTGGTCGAGGTGCTGCCCAACGGCGACCGTGCCATGGCCCACGATGCGTCGGGCTGGTGCGTGGCGCTGGATCGGGAGCAGATGAACTGCGGAATCTACGAGCGCCGCCCGGATGTGTGCCGGCGCTTTGTCATGAACGGGCCGTACTGCCGGGCGCTGCGCATCGACTACCGCCGTGATCTGGAGCGCGGCGTGCCCAGGGAGCGCGAGCGCGGATAAGCGCACAGCTCCACTGCACGAATAGATGCAGCCGACACCCCGCGGCACATAACAAAAAAGCCCGGCATGCGCCGGGCTTTTTCTTTGCGCCCGTCCGGCTTGCGCGGGACGGGTGCATCCATCAACCGGTGAAGGCTGGGATCAGAGCGGCTGGACCTGGTCGGCCTGCATGCCCTTCTGGCCCTGCACGGCGATGAACTGCACGCGCTGGCCTTCCTGCAGGCTGCGGAAGCCCGAGGACTGGATGGAATTGTGGTGGACGAAGAGGTCCGGGCCGCTTTCCGGGGTGATGAAGCCGAAGCCCTTGGCGTCGTTGAACCACTTCACGGTGCCGGTCTGGGTCTGGGACATGGTGTATCTCCTTGGAGCATGAAAAAGAGCCGCTTAGGCGGCAGGGAGCTGGCTGCAAGGAGGGAATGGGTGCAACGGTGCAGTGGATCTTGGTCGACGGCAACGGGTCACGGATTCGAGTGACCCTTGTAACTCAGCACGGCCACGGTATGCCTATACCGGCGCAATAGCAAACGGAATCGGCGCTCCCGTTCATATGTCGCCGGCCGCAGGCGCCGCGAGACGGCTTTCACGCGGCGCTTGCCACGCCGGTGCAAGGATGAGGACCGAGGCATATGCCTGTTCCCCCACGGACGCTCCATGCCCCAATCGCGCCGAATGTTCGGTCGCTGGCTGCGCTTGCGCCGACGCGTTCGGCGCCTTTGGCGCATCCGTCGCGCGGCCGCCACGCCTGTGCCGATGGTCGAGGAGCCGCTGCGCTCGGCGCTGTTCAACGTCGAGCAGATGGAGCTGCACGGACGCGCACTGGCGCGGATGCATCACCTGCAACCTCGCCCGGGCCCGGTACGCCTGCTCGATCGGCTGCAGGAGAACGAACGCCTGCTCGATGACGCCAGCGACCTGCTCACGCGCATGGTCCAGGACGACATGCGGATCACGCCGGCAGGCGAGTGGTTGCTGGACAACTTCTACCTGATCCAGGAGCAGATCCACACTGCGCGCAGGCATCTGCCCAAGGCCTACAGCCAGCAGCTGCCGACGCTGTCGCAGGGCCCGTCGGCCGGATTGCCGCGCGTCTATGACCTGTCCTTGCAGGCGATCGCGCATGGCGATGGACGCATCGATGCGGAAACCATCAGCCGTTTCGTCGCCGCCTACCAGGAAGTGACGCCGCTGCAGCTGGGCGAGCTGTGGGCGGTGCCGATCATGCTCAGGCTGGCATTGATCGACAACCTGCGGCGCATGGCCGCGGGTGTGATGCGCGACGGCGCCGACCGGCAGCTGGCCTGCATGTGGGTGGAGGCGCTCAACAGCACCGCCGCCGAGAACCCGGTCGACGTGGTGCTGGTGGTTGCCGACATGGCGCGCTCCAAGCCGCCGCTGACCGGCGCGTTCGTCTCCGAGCTGACCCGGGCGCTGCAAGGGCAGGGCTCGGTGCTGGCGATGCCGCTGTCGTGGCTGGACCAGTGGGCCGCCGACGGTGGCCATCGCATCGAGGAGCTGGTCCATGGCGAGAGCCAGCAGCAGGCCGCCGACCAGGTGTCGATCAGCAACAGCATCGGCAGCTTGCGCTTTTTGGCCAACATGGACTGGCGCCTGTTCGTCGAAGAGATGAGCGTGGTCGAGCACGCGCTGGGCACCGACCCGGCCGGCACCTATGCGCTGATGGATTTCAGCACCCGCGATGCGTACCGCCATGTGGTGGAGAAGATCGCCCGCCGCAGCCGCGCGCCCGAGCCGGAAGTGGCTGCGGTGGCGCTGCGCCTGGCCCAGGCGGTCGCCGATACCGATCCGCAGGATCGCCGCGCGCACGTGGGCTATTACCTGATCGACGACGGCGTGGCCCAGACCCAGGCCGAGGTCGCCGCGGCCGCGCCGCGCTACCGGCCCGCGCACCTGCCGCCGCGCCGGGTACGCTTGCCGGTCTACCTGCTGCCGATCGCGGTGATCATCGCGATCAGCACCTGGGGGCTGCTGTCGGCGGGCACCGGGCCGCTGTCGGTGTGGCTGGCCGCGGCGCTGGCAGTGGTGGTGTTCAGCGAGCTGGGCATTGCCCTGGTCAACTGGACCGCCACCTTGCGCGTGCCGCCGCACCCGCTGCCGCGGATGGATTTCTCGCGCGGCATCCCGGTGCAGTTCCGCACCCTGGTAGTGGTGCCGAGCATGCTGTCCAGCGCCGATTCGATCGATGCGCTGGTCGAAGGGCTGGAGGTGCGCTTCCTCGCCAACCGCGACGTACAGCTGCACTTCGCCTTGCTCACCGACTTCCTGGATGCCGACCAGGAGGCGATGCCCGGCGACGAGGAGATGCTGGGGCATGCGGCCCGGCAGATCGAGCGGCTCAACGACCGCTATGCGCCCGAGCAGGGCGACCGGTTCTTCCTGATGCACCGTGCGCGCGAATGGAACCCGCGCGAGCGCCGCTGGATGGGCCACGAGCGCAAGCGCGGCAAGCTGGCCGCGCTCAACCGGCTGCTGCGCGGAGGTGACGAGAGCGCGTTCATGCGCGTGGTCGGCAAGATCGAGCCGCTGGCGCAGGTGCGCTACGTCATCACCCTGGATACCGATACGCGGCTGCCGCGCGATGCGGCGCGCGAGTTTGTCGCCACGTTGGCCCATCCGCTCAACCGGCCGCGCTTCGACGTGGCCAAGCGCCGGGTGGTGGAGGGCTACGGCATCCTCCAGCCCAGCGTGGGCACCAGCCTGGGCGGGCGGCGCAGCTCGCGCTATGCGCGGCTGTTCGGCAGCGAGCCGGGCATCGATCCGTACACGCGCACCGTCTCGGACGTGTACCAGGACCTGTTCGGCGAGGGCTCGTTCGTCGGCAAGGGCATCTACGACGTGGATGCGTTCGAGTACGCGCTGGGCGATCGCTTCCCCGACAACGCCATCCTCAGCCACGACCTGCTCGAAGGCTGCTACGCGCGCGCCGGCCTGGTCAGCGACGTGCGCCTGTACGAGGAATACCCCGAGCGCTATGCCGCCGACATCAAGCGCCGTGCGCGCTGGATCCGTGGCGACTGGCAGCTGCTGCCGTGGCTGCTGCCGTGGGTGCCGCGCCGTGGCGGCGGGTTCGAACGCAATCCGCTGAGCTGGCTCTCGCGCGGCAAGCTGCTGGACAACCTGCGCCGCAGCCTGGTCGCGCCGGCGGCCGTCGCGTTGCTGCTGCTGGGCTGGGCATGGTCGCCGCAGCCGCTGGCCTGGACGGCGTGGGTGCTGGGCCTGTGGTTGCTGCCGGTGCTGCTGCAGACGCTGCGCAATGTGGTCGCGCTGCCGCTGGACATGCCGTGGGAGGCGCACCTGGCCCAGGTCGGCAAGGACAGCCTGCGCCAGTTGCTGCGCGCGGTGGTGACCCTGGCGTGCCTGCCGTACGAAGCCTCGGTCAATCTGCTGGCGATCGCACGCACGCTGTGGCGGCTGCTGCTCAGCCGTCGCCACCTGCTGCAGTGGAACCCGTCCAGCGAGGTGGAGCGCAGCCTGGGCAGCGACCGCAGCGCGGAGTGGCGCAACATGGCGCTGGCGCCGCTGTTCGCGCTGGGCGTGGCTGGCGTGCTGGCGTTCGTGCGCCCGGGTGTGTTGCCGGTCGCCGCGCCGTTGCTGCTGCTGTGGCTGCTGTCGCCGGGCTTGATGGCGTGGCTGGGCTGGCCGCCGCGGACGCAAGGCGCGGAACTGTCGGCCACGCAGCGGGCGTTCCTGGGCCGGCTGGCGCGGCGGACCTGGGCGTTCTTCGAAACCTACGTGCGCGCCGAGGATCACTGGCTGCCGCCGGACAACATCCAGGAGCATCCGTCGCTGGTGGTGGCGCGGCGCACCTCGCCGACCAATATCGGCCTGTCGCTGCTGGCCAACCTGTCGGCGTACGACTTCGGTTATGCGCAGGTGGGCGCGGTGATGGAGCGCACGCAGCGGGTGTTCGGCACGCTGGAAGAATTGCCGCGTCATCGCGGCCATTTCTGCAACTGGTACGACACCGAAACCCTGCAGCCGCTGCCGCCGCGCTACATCTCCACCGTGGACAGCGGCAACCTGGCTGGGCACCTGCTGACCCTGCGCCAGGGCCTGCTCGCGCTGGCCGATGCACCGGTGCTGGCGCCGCACACATTCCGTGGTCTGGCCGATACGCTGGGCGTGCTGGAAGACGAACTGGCCAATCTCCCGCTTGCCAGCGATCCGAAAACCGACGCACTTACCGCCGCACTGTCCGGGTTCCGCGAGGTACTTGCGCCCGCGCTGGAGCAGCGCACGCCTACGGTCGGCCAGGCCGAGCGCCGGCTCGCCCAGCTGATGGCGCATGCCGAGGCGATCGTCGCCGCGTGGCCCGCAGCGCTGGCGCCGGTCGATGGCCAGCGCGACTGGCCGGTCGCACTGCTGGAAGCCTGCCAGGCCGCGCATGCCGAGCTGCTGTTCTTCATGCCCGACCTGCTGGCCAGCGATGGCGCAGGCGCCGACGAGTCCGATGCACCCATGCCCAGCCTGCGCGCGTTGCATGCGTATGCGCCGCAATCGGTCGCCGGCACGCGCGCACGCGAGCGCATCCACCAGCTGGAACGATTGGCGCATATGGCCGGCCAGTTCTCGCTGATGGAGTACGGGTTCCTGTACGACCGCGCCCGCCACCTGCTGGCGATCGGCTACAACCTCGACGAGCACCGCCTGGATGCGGGCTACTACGACCTGCTCGCCTCCGAGGCGCGGCTGTGCACCTTCGTCGGCATTGCCCAGGGGCAGCTGCCGCAGGAGAGCTGGTTCGCGCTGGGCCGGCTGCTGACCGACGTCGATGGCTACGCGACGCTGCTGTCGTGGAGCGGCTCGATGTTCGAGTACCTGATGCCGCAGCTGGTGATGCCCAGCTATCCGGACACGCTGCTGGACCAGACCTCGCGCCACGCGGTGGAAGCGCAGATCCTGCACGGCCGCACCCTGGACGTGCCGTGGGGCATCTCCGAGTCCGGCTACAACGCGGTCGATGCGCGGATGAACTACCAGTACCGCGCGTTCGGCGTGCCCGGGCTCGGGCTCAAGCGCGGCCTGGGCCAGGACCGGGTGATCGCGCCCTACGCCAGCATGATGGCGCTGATGGTCGCGCCGGAAGCGGCCTGCCAGAACCTGCAACGCATGGACGCGCTGGGCTTCTCCGGCGCGTTCGGCATGTACGAGGCGGTCGACTACACCGCCGCGCGCGTGCCGCCGGGCCAGGACTACGTGCTGATCCGCTCGTTCATGGCCCACCATCAGGGCATGGGTTTCCTGGCGCTGGACTACCTGCTGCGGCGGCAGCCGATGCAGCAGCGCTTCCTGGCCGATGCCGAGTTCCAGGCCACGGTGCTGCTGTTGCAGGAGCGGATCCCGCAGACCGGGCTGTTCCATCCGCACGAGGCCGAAGTGCAGGGCGCGCGCGCGACCTCGGGCGAGACCGAGACCCAGCTGCGGATCCTGCGCAACCCCAGCAGTGCGCGGCCGGAAGTGCAGCTGCTGTCCAACGGCCGCTACCACGGCATGCTCACCCACGCCGGCGGCGGCTACAGCCGCCATCGCGACATGGCCACCACGCGTTGGCGCGAGGACGGAACCCGCGATCCGTGGGGCACGTTCTGCTACCTGCGCGATGTGGAGAGCGGGCAGTTCTGGTCGACCGCGCTGCAGCCCACCGCCGTGGCGATGGACCAGTACGAGGCGATCTTCTCCGACGCCAAGGTCGAGTTCCGCGGCACCAAGAACGGCTACGAAAGCCACCTGGAAGTGGCGATCTCCGCCGAGGACGACATCGAGCTGCGCCGCCTGCGCCTGAGCAACCGCAGCCGGCGCACCCGCACCATCGAGATCACCACCTATGCCGAGGTGGTGCTGGCGCCGGCGATCTCCGACGAGGTGCATCCGGCTTTCAGCAACCTGTTCGTGCAGACCGAAATCGTCCGGTCCAAGCAGGCGCTGCTGTGCACGCGCCGGCCGCGCGCGCACGACGAGGTGCCGCCGTGGATGTTCCACCTGATCGCGGTGCACGACGCCGACATCACCGAGATTTCCTACGAGACCGACCGCGCGCGCTTCCTCGGCCGCGGCAACACGCCGCGCGCACCGGATGCGCTGACCGGCCAGGCGAAGTTGTCCGACACCGACGGCTCGGTGCTCGATCCGGTCGTGGCGATCCGCTGCCGGATCGAGCTGGCGCCCGGCCAGACCGCGATGGTCGACATGGTCTACGGCGTGGGCGGCGACCGCGAAGCCTGCGCCGGCCTGGTCGACAAGTACCGCGACCGGCGCCTGGCCGATCGCGTGTTCGACCTGGCCTGGACGCACAGCCAGGTGGTGCGCCGGCAGATCAATGCCAGCCAGGCCGAGGCGCAGCTGTACGAGCGCCTGGCCGGACTGGTGCTGTACGCCAACCCGCTGCTGCGCGCGGACTCGGAAGTGCTGCTGCAGAACCAGCGCGGCCAGTCCGGCCTGTGGGGGCATGCGATCTCCGGCGACCTGCCGATCGTGCTGCTGAAGATCACCGATGCGGAGAACATCGAGCTGGTCCGGCAGATGGTGCAGGCGCATGCGTACTGGCGGCTCAAGGGCCTGCGCGCGGACCTGGTGATCTGGAACGAGAGCAAGAGCGGATACCGGCAGCAGCTGCAGGACCAGATCCTGGGCATGGTCTCGGCCGATCCGGAATCCAACGTGCTGGACCTGCCCGGCGGCATCTTCGTGCGCCCGGCGCAGCTGATGTCGCAGGAGGACCGCGTCCTGCTGCAGTCGGTGGCGCGGGTGATCGTCAGCGACGAGCTCGGCACGCTGGCCGCGCAGGTCGGCCGGCATGCACCGCCCGAGCGAGCGCTGCCGGCGAAGCTGCCGGAGAGCACGGCGCTGGCCACGGTCGAACCGCTGGCCTCGGCGGATGCCGGCTTGCCACCCGCTGCGTGGGACGACGTGGACCAGCACGAAGGCGTGCACGATCCGTGGCCGTTCCTGCCGCTGGTCACCGGCACGCTGTTCGACAACGGCCTGGGCGCGTTCGCCGCCGATGGCCGCGAATACGTGGTGATCTCGCGCGAGGGCGCGCCTACGCCGGCGCCGTGGTCGAACGTGATGGCCAATCCCCGGCTGGGCACGGTGGTCAGCGAGAGTTCGCCCGGCTACACCTGGTTCGAGAACGCGCACGAGTTCCGGCTCACGCCCTGGCACAACGATCCGGTGTCGGACACCGGTGGCGAGGCGTTCTACCTGCGCGACGAGGAGACCGGGCGGGTCTGGTCGCCCATGCCGCTGCCGTGCCGCGGTCGCGGCGCGTATCGCACCCGCCACGGCTTCGGCTACACCGTCCACGAGCATGAAGAGGACGGCATCGTCAGCGAGCTGTGGATCTACGTGGCGGTCGAGGACGCGGTGAAGTTCTCGATGCTGCGCCTGCGCAACGTATCCGGCCGAACCCGGCGCCTGTCGGCCACCGGTTACGTGGAATGGGTCCTGGGCGACCTGCGCTCCAAGTCGCAGATGCACGTGGTGTGCGAGCGCGATGCGGCCAGCGGTGCGCTGTTCGCGCGCAATCCCTACAACACCGAGTTCGGCGGGCGGGTGGCGTTCTTCGATACCGATGCCGGCGATTGCAGCTGGACGGCCGACCGCACCGAGTTCCTCGGCCGCAATGGCAGCCTGGCCGAGCCGGCCTCGTTGAAGCGCGAGCGCCTGTCCGGGCGGCTGGGCGTGGGCCTGGATCCGTGCGCGGCGATCCAGGTGCCGATCAACCTGGCCGACGGGCAGTCGCAGGAAACCGTGTTCCGCCTGGGCGCCGGCCGCGACTACGAGGAGGCGCAGGCGCTGGCGCAGCGGCTGGGCGGTGTCGGCCAGGCGTACGACGCGCTCGATGCGGTGCGTATCCATTGGCGCGTGTTGCTGACCACCGTGCAGGTGAGCACGCCAGATCCGTCGGTCGATGCGCTGGCCAACGGCTGGCTGCTGTACCAGACCCTGGGCTGCCGCTACGTCGCACGAAGTGGCTACTACCAGTCCGGCGGCGCGTTCGGTTTCCGCGACCAGCTGCAGGACAGCATGGCGACCTTGCATGCGATCCCGACACTGACCCGCGAACACCTGCTGCTCAGCGCCGCGCACCAGTTCCCGCAGGGCGACGTGATGCACTGGTGGCATCCGCCGCAGGGGCGCGGCGTGCGCACGCGCTGCTCGGACGACTACCTGTGGTTGCCGCTGGCCACGTGCCGTTACCTGGAGGTGACCGGCGACACCAGCGTGCTGGAAGAACTCGCAGGCTTCGTCGAAGGCCGTCCGGTCAATCCCGATGAAGAGGGTTACTACGACCTGCCGGTGCCGTCGCGCTTGCGGCAGTCGCTTTACCAGCACTGCGTGCTGGCCTTGCGGCGCGGCTGCAGCCTGGTCGGCGAGCGCGGCCTGCCGTTGATCGCCACCGGTGACTGGAACGATGGCATGAACCGCGTCGGCGAGGCCAACCGCGGCGAAAGCGTATGGCTGGGCTTCTTCCTGCACGAAACCCTGCAGCGCTTCGGCGAGGTGGCGACCTTGCGCGGCGACGCGGCCTTCGCCACCTGGTGCGCCGAGCAGGCCGCGCAGCTGCACGGCAACCTGGAGGAACACGCCTGGGACGGGGAGTGGTACCGGCGGGCGTGGTTCGACGATGGCACCCCGCTGGGTTCCACCCAGAGCGACGAATGCCAGATCGATTCGATATCGCAGAGCTGGTCGGTGCTGTCGGGCGTGGCCAGCCCGGAGCGCGCACGGCAGGCGCTGGATTCGCTCTATCGCCACCTCGTGCGTCCGGAGGCCGGCCTGATCCAGCTGCTGGATCCGCCGTTCGACAAGACGCCCAAGGATCCGGGCTACATCCGCGGCTACGTGCCGGGCGTGCGCGAAAACGGTGGCCAGTACACGCATGCGGCGGTGTGGGCGGCGATGGCGTTCGCCCACCAGGGCGATGCGTCGCGGGCCTGGGAACTGGCGCGGATGATCAACCCGGTCAACCACGCGCTGGATGCGTCGGCGGCGGCGATCTACAAGGTCGAACCCTACGTACTGGCGGCCGATGTCTACGCCGTGGCACCGCACGTGGGGCGTGGCGGCTGGACCTGGTACACCGGCTCGGCCGGATGGATGTACCGGCTGCTGGTGGAATCGCTGCTGGGCCTGCGCCGCATCGGCGATCGCCTGGCGCTGAAGCCGTGCCTGCCGGCGGACTGGCCCGGCTACGGCATGCAGTACCGCTTCGGCGACAGCGTGTATCGGATCAAGGTGGAGCAGGTGGATGGCGTGGCTGGCGGGCTCAGCGTCGATGGGCAGGCGCAAGCGGGCTTCGAGCTGGCGCTGGTGGACGATGGCGCCATCCACGAAGTGCGCGTCAGCTGGCCGCGGAGCGCGTCGTGATCGCCGATCGCGCTTTGCTGGATCAGGAGCTGGATCGGTTGGCCGCGATGCTCACGCCCTGGCTGACGCAGCTGCGTCATCCGGCCCAGTTCTGGCCGCAGTTCGACGCGCTGGCGCACGAGATCCTGGAGCATGCGCAGGCCAAGGACCGCGTCCATGTGGAGGACCGGCTGCTGAAGATGCTCGACGAGCATCGCGAGCTTCTGCGCAGGTGCCAGCCGATGCATCCGGGCGGGCGGCGTCGGCTGCATTGAAGGGGCGGGTGGGGCGCTCAAATTCCCCTTGGACGCGCGGCCGGCAATCCGTGGCGCATCCCTTGCATTACCCGGTGGCGACCTGCACCCCGCGGTCGCTTCCGGTCCGTCCTGTTGGAGTTTCAACCGATGTCCCGCACTTCCTCCCGCCCGGCTGCTGTCGCCGACGGGCACATCGCCGCCCCCGCGGCCCGCTCCGCCCCCGAACGCCGCAACACCGCGCCGATGGATGACCAGGAGGCGCTGCGCGCCGGCCTGACGCCTCCGCAGCAGGTCACCCTGGAGGCGCTGCAGATCTTCAAGTGGGAGCTGGCGTTCGTCCGGCGTCCGCTGTTCCAGGCACCGGTGCCGGTGCTGGTCGACCGCGACCGCACCCGCCACGTGGTGATCGAGGAAGACGGCACGCTCAACGAGAACCCGACGCTGCGCCTGCGCGCCTGATTCGGCGCGATGGCGGTGTGCTGGCCGGCTGGCCGGACGCGCCGCTCCGCCAGTGCCGCGCAGAGACTGCGCGATCACCTGCGCGCATGCACAACGGCCGCTGCTGGAAGCGGCCGAAGATGACGCGCGCGGTCACGTTGCGACGGCAGGCGCGCAGCCGACGAACGGCATCAGCACAGCTCCGACGCCGATCAGCGCAGTTCCGGCGCCGCTTCCAGATGCGCGGTGACCGCCTGCCAGTCGCCATCGGCGACGGCTTCAACCAGGGTGCGGCCGCCCAGGCTGCGCACCGACCGGTGCGCGGACCAGAATGCGGTGCCCGGTTCGTCCGGATGGCTTTCCTTGGCCAGCACGAACAGTTCGAACAGGTCGCGTAGCAGCGCTTGCAGTCGCGGGTGGCCCGGATCCTGGTCGGCGATATCCGAGGGCAGTCCGGCCAGCAGCGCCAGCTCTTCCTGCGATAGCCCGCAGGTGGTGGCGATCGTGTCGGGGGACAGGAACAGAAGGGCAGCGGCGGGCCGGATGTGGTGGTGGCTGCGTTGTTCGTGCGCAGGGGCCATGCGGGCTCTCCAGTGGGGGCTGGGGGTCGTGCGGCTGTTCGTCGGTAGCCGGATCGGTGGCGGTCCGTCGAATGCCTTGTGTGGATCCTGATGGCCGCAAGCTTGGCTCCGGCGAGGTCGACGCGGCGTGAGTTCATGAACCGGTGACCGGCCGATTGGCCTGTTCGATTCCGTTCCTCTTCACGCGCAGTCCGTGGACGCGGGCATGGCCGCGCGGTTTAGCATTGGAGCCATGCCGTCCCTTCCGCGCCTGCCGTCCTGGTGGAAACCCGCCCTGTTGTACGGCGCATTGCTGGCGATCGGTACGGGGTTGCTGGCCTGGCTGGATTACCAGCGCCTGGTCCGCAGCCACGTGGCGCAGGTCTACGAGTTCGTGCTGGCCGCCGGCTTCCTGGCCCTGGGGCTTTGGCTGGGCGCGCGGCTGTGGGGTCGCCGGCACGGGCCGGCGCCCGACTTCGACGGCAATCCGCAGGCGCAGGCGACGCTGGGCATCAGCCCGCGCGAGATGGCGGTGCTGGCCGAGCTGGCCGCGGGTCACTCCAACAAGGAGATCGCCGCGCGCCTGCATGTGTCGCCCAACACGGTGAAGACGCACGTGGCCCGGCTGTTCGAGAAGCTGGGCGCGCGCCGCCGCACCGACGCGCTGCGCCGGGCAAGGGAGCTGGGGCTGGTGCCGTAGGGGTGATGCCCGCCGTCCGCTTTTGTAGAGCCGGGTTTGCCCGGCTGCCGCGCCCGCCTCCTTGCAGCCACCCCGCACCGCGCTCCAAAGTGACCACAACGGGTGAGGGACGCCAAATCACCCTTTCCTACGATTGCCGGCGCCGGGGTCGCGGCGCCCAATGGGCTCCCTTCCAACGCAATGAGGTCATGGTCATGTGGCGCACTCTCCTGAAGTACGGCGTGATCGCAGGCGTGGTTGCCGGCGGCGCGCTGCTGGCCACGGTGGCCGCGTTCCGGGGGCTGCCGCCCTCCTCGGGCGTGGGCATGGCGCTGGGCTTTGCCAGCATGCTGGTGGCGCTGAGCGCGGTGTTCGTCGGGATCAAGCATCACCGCGACACGGCCGGGGGCGGGGTGATCCGGTTCTGGCCGGCGTTCGCGCTGGGGCTGGGGATCAGCGCGGTGGCCGGGCTGTTCTACGTGGCGGCCTGGGAGCTGTGCCTGGTGCTGATGGACCAGGACTTCGCCGCCTTCTTCGCCAACTCGATGGTCGAGGGCGCCCGCTCCCAGGGCGTGGACGGGGCCGAGCTTGAGCGGGTCATCGGCGAGGCCAAGGCGTTCGAGGCGATGTACCGCAATCCGCTGGTTCGCATGCCGATGACCTTCGTGGAGATCTTCCCGGTGGGCGTGCTGGTGTCGCTGGTGTCGGCGCTGGTGCTGCGCAATCCGCGGGTGTTGCCGGCGCGGTAGAGGGACGCTTTCGTAGAGCGGGGCCTGCCCCCGCTGCTTTGGCCTTCCGCGCGCCGTTGGGCAGGAGCCGCCGGGCAGGCCTGTCGCTACGTAAAGCTACGGATAGGAGCAGGCGGGCAAGCCCGGCTATAAGTCAGGTGGGCTGGGAATGAGCCCTAAGTCCGATGGGCGCACGGGCAGGGTTTCACGCAGGCTGGGGCGTCGCACTGGATGATGCGGCGTCGGCATAATGCCGGCGCACGCTGCGTTCGACCCCTACGCGAATGTCATGGAGCGCCCATATGCTGGATCGCAGTCGGCAGGACCGGATCAGGACCGTCACTACAGACCCGGACGAGGCAGGGGCACACGCCGCCGGCCGTTGCGAATCCACCCAGCGCAGGGGCTCCACCGAAGTCCGCAGGCGGTGTCGCAAAGTCGGCCGACTGGCCGGCCTGGGCCTGGCTGCGTTGAACCTGGCAATCCTGGCCGTGCCCGCCCTGGCCCAGTCGCCGGCATCGCGCGCGGAGGCGGCCATCGAGCGGATCGAGCAGGCGCAGCAGTCGCCGGCGCCGGTACCGACCAAGCCGGCCATTTCCACCAACGGCCACTCCTGCGCGCAGCGCGACGGCGACACCTCGCGCCCGCGCATCGGCCTGGCCCTGGGCGGCGGCGGCGCGCGCGGCGTGGCCCACATCAGCGTGCTGCGCAAGCTCGAGGAACTGAACATCCCGGTCGACTGCATCGCCGGCACCAGCATGGGCTCGCTGGTCGGTGGCATGTACGCGGCCGGCGGTTCGATCGACCAGCTCGAGAAGATCGTTACCGAGACAGACTGGAAGCGGCTGTTCGACGACTCCATCGACCGGCGCGACCGCTCGTTCCGCCGCAAGCAGGATGATCGCGACGGCGTGACCACCATTGGCATCGGCCTCAATCGCGGCAAGCTGGAAGTCTCGCCCGGCGTGATGCAGGGCGAGCGGGTGCTGTCGATGTTCCAGCAGGAAACCATGGCCGTGGCCACGGTGCGCAATTTCGACGAACTGCCGATCCCGTTCCGCGCCATCGCCACCGACCTCAACACCGGCGAGGCGGTGGAACTTGGCGATGGCAGCCTGGCCGAGGCGATGCGCGCGTCGATGTCGCTGCCGGGCATCTTCCAGCCGATGGAGATCGACGGCCGCATCCTGATCGACGGCGGAATCGCCGACCAGGTGCCGATCGACACCGTGCGGCGGATGGGCGCGGACATCGTGATCGCGGTGGACGTGGGCACGCCGCTGATGGCGCTGGGCAGCAATGCCAGCGTGCTGCAGGTGGTGTCCCAGCTCACCGGCATGCTCACCGTGGGCAATACCCGCCGGGCCACCGACACGCTGGCCAAGGGTGACGTGCTGATCGTGCCCAAGCTGGGCACCGAGGTGGCCACCGGCGATTTCCAGAAGGCAGCCGATGCACTGCGCATCGGCGATGCCGCAGCGACCGAGGCGATCGGCCAGCTGGAGGCGCTGCCGCGCTGGCGTGGCAGCGCGCCGGCACCCCCGGCGCCGGTCGACATGCCCATCGTCCAGTTCGTGCGGCTGGAGAACGACAGCCACTACGCCGACGCGGTGATCACCGGCATGCTCGATATCCCGCTCGGCCAGCCGCTGGATCCGGCGGAGATGGAACGCTCGATGCTGCGGGTGTACAGCGAGGACACCTTCGCCAGCGTCAACTACGAGGTCGTCGAAGAGGACGGACGCACCGGGGTGATCGTGCGTGCGCGCGAGAAACCGCAGGGGCCCAACTACCTGCAGGCCGGCTTCCGCATGGAGACCGACTTCAACGGCAGCTACGAATCGAGCCTGCAGCTGGCGCTGCTGCGCGCACCGGTGACACCGTACGGTGCCGAGGCGCGGATCCTGCTGGGCCTGGGCAGCGAGCCTGGGCTGCAGGGCGAGTACTACCACCCGTTCGATCCGTCCTGGCGCTGGTACTTCTACGGGCGCGCCGGCGTGCAGGCCAGCGACATGCCGCTGGTCAACCTGCAAGGCGATCGCATCGCCACCTACGAGGGCCGCGTGGCCGGCATGGCGCTGAGCCTGGGTCGGACCTTCGGTCGTTACGGCGCGGCCGAACTGGGCCTGGAGCGGACCGATGGCGACGCAGATGTGTCGGTCGGCGATCCGGACCTGCCCGACCTGGATCTGGGCGCCGGCACCTGGTTCACCTGGGCGCAGGTCGACCGGCTGGACAGCCTGTACTTCCCGCGCGACGGCTATTCGGCGCGGGTGGCGTACCGCGCCACCACCGGCTGGCTGGGCGGCCATGCCGACTTCGAGGAGGTGGGGCTGGACGTACTTGCCGCCTTGCCGTTCGGTCGCCACGCGGTGCAGGCGGCGATCTCCTACCACGCCACCATCGACGGGGTGCTGCCGCTGTCCGAGCGCCATCGCATGGGCGGACGCGGGCGCCTGGTCGGCTACCACTACAACGAACTGACCGGACAGAACTACGCGCTGGTGATGCTCGGCTACAGCTACCAGCTGGCCTCGGTGTTCAGTCGCTCGGCAGTGGTGGGCACCACCTTCGAGTATGGCAACGCCTGGGAACTGCGCCGCAACATGAGCTGGGACGACGGCGTGCTCAACGGCAGCCTGTACATCGGCTTCGACTCGTGGATCGGGCCGATGCAGTTCGGCTACGGCCTGCGCGAAGGCGGCGACGGCGTGCTGTTCCTCGAGATCGGCCGGCCGTTCTGAGGCGGCCGCAAGGCGCGGGCTACCAGTGCCAGCGCATGCCGATCTTGCCGTTCCAGGCGGTGTCGCGGCCGTCGGCGCTGAAGCTGTAGTCGATGTCCGCGTACAGATAGCCGGTATCCGATACCTGTCGCGTACCGCCCAGGCCGATCTCGTACCAGGTGCCGCCGAGGCTGGCGACGAACGGCACCGCGCCGGAGGCGGTGGCGAATTCGGCGCGGGGTTTGCCCTTGAACTCGTGCCAGATGTTGGCGCGCAGCCAGGCATTGCTGGTGCGCAGCTGGTCTTCGTCGTTTTTGCGCACGCCGGTGCGGTCCAGACGGGCGCCGATGCGCGCGACCAGCGAATCGGTATCGCTGAAGCGCACATCGCCTGCCGGGTCGTGCATGTCATCCAGTGACAGGCGCTGGAAGATCACCTGCGCCTGCGGTTCCAGCCGCCAGCGTCCGTCTTCCGGATGCCAGGCCTCTTCGTCATTGGCCACCACGAACGGATAACCGCCCTCCAGCGATAGCGCCAGTCCGGTGCCGTCGGTGCTGACTTCCGGCAGCCGATAGGACGTGGAGCGCAGGCGATACCAGGTGTACTGGGCGACCGCGTCGAAGTACGCGCCTTCCTCGCTGAAGCGGGTCCAGTAGCCGCCGATCGTCTGCGCTTCCAGATGGTCGGTACCAGCGTCGAACTCGGCGAGCGCAGGCAGGCGGTGGCGCACTTCGGCCTTGCCGCGTCCGTAGGCCAGGTAGGCGCCGGCGTGGTCGCGGCTGTTGTCGTCCTCGTCGACGGCGCGATACAGGTCCAGGCCCACCTGCAAGGCGACGAAGCGATAGTCGTAGCCGGGGCCGTCGCGCCCATAGATGCCCTGGCTGCCGCCTTCGCGTTCGCCGTCATGCGCCAGCAGCCGCACCCACGCGCCGTTGAGGCCGGTGTCGTCGTCCGGCGGCAGGTCCGCACGCTGCCGCAGCAGCTCTTCTTCGCCGACGCGCTCGTGCAACGTATCCACCAGCGCGCGGCCATACATCGCCGACATCGCCGGCAACGCGGTAATCAGCGACACCTCCTGCCGGTAGTGCGGTACCGGGGGAGGGCCCGGCGGAGGCGGAGGCGGAGGTGGTGGTGGTGGTGGTGGTGGTGGTGGTGGAGGTGGAGGTGGAGGTGGAGGTGGAGGTGGAGGTGGAGGTGGAGGCGGAGGTGGAGGTGGTGGTGGAGGTGGCGGTGGAGGTGGTGGTGGTGGTGGTGGAGGAGGAGGCGGAGGAGGCGGAGGCGGTGGTGGTGTCGGGCAGGGGGGCGATGGCGCACCGGCGGCCGTGCAGTCCAGCGTCGAGCGCAGGAACCAGCTGTCCGGCGCGCTGCCGTCGACGCTGGCGCGCCACAGCGTGTATTCGTAGGGCCCGGCGACCACAAGGTTACCCAGGGCAAGCATGCCCGGCGTGGTGGTGGCGCCATTGATCGCATCGACCACCAGGATGCCGTTGCCGGCGGTGACGTCGCCCGGCCCGCCGGCGTTGCGGACTACCAGTTGGCTGCTGCCGGTTCCGGTGCCGCCATCGATCACCAGGCGGTCGGAGGGTGACCCATCGCCGGCCAGGTAGGTGTTGATCGCCAGCGTTCCATCGCCGTCGTAATCGCGGACGGTGAGGGTCTTGAACACGCCGCCCACCGGCGCGGAAAAGTCGATCAGGCTCGGATCGTTGAGCAGCGAGGTCAGGTTGGAGTCGCCGGTCATGAACCAGGTCGAATCCACCAGCACCAGGCGCGAGACACTGCCCGGCGCAGTGAATGCCGAGCCGGTGACCGTGGAGCGGGTGAGCGTCAGCGAGGCATCACCGGCCGTCGCGGTGATTGGGTCGGCCGGTGCGCCGGGTGCGGTCACCACCGGAATGTTGCCATCGTCGTCGGGCAGGTCCGGCGGCCCGAGGATGGGGGGTTCCGGCGCGGCCAGCAGCGGGAAATCATCAATCGTGCCCACGCGCAGCCATTGGCCGTCGGCATGGCCGGTGCTGTCGGTCAGGGTGAGCGTGCCGTTGCCGGCGATGCCTATCAGCGGTCCGCTCGTATTGGCCAGGGTGGTTCCGCTGAACGCCATCGACGAGGGGGCGGTCGGGATGCCGACGACATACAGCGCCATGGCATCGGTGCCGCTTGCCGCGATGCGGGTGTCGGTGCCGGAGATGAAGCCGCCGATCTGCGCCACAGCGCCGTGCGCTGCAGCGCCGCTGGTCTGCACGCTGCCGCGGGTGATGCTGACCGAGGTCGGCGCGTCGCGCGAAAGCGCACCGTGCGCACCGCTACCTGTTGTGTTCACCGTGGTGTCGCTGGCCGCGACCACCGCACGTCCGCGACCGGTGGGCGTGCTGCCGTAGCTGGCCAGGATCGCGCGCAGGCCGATGGCGGCGGTGCCCTGGGTCTGGATCGTGCTGTTGGCCAGGTTGACCTGCGCGGTCTCGCCGGCGGCGTCATTGCGCGCCTGCGCCGATGCGCCATGCGCGCTCAGGCCTTGCGTCTGTACGGTGGTGCGCGTGGCGGTGATCGTGGCCGGGAACTGCGCGCCGACCTGTTCGACGATGGCGTACAGGCCGCTGGAGCGATCGCCCTCGGTGGTGATCTGCACGTCGGTAACGTTGGCCACGCCGCCGTCGTCGGCGACCACGCCCATCGCGGTGAAGCCGGTCGTCCTGGTTTGCACATTGGATGCCACCAGCGTGCCGCCGGGATTGCGCGCGGTCATCGCGTGCGGCGACGAGGCCGCGGCGATCAGGTTGCCGGTGGTCAGCAAGGTTCCGCCGCTCACGGTCACCGTGGCGCCTTGGTCGGCCAGCACCGCGATGGCGCTGTTGTTGCCACTGGTGGTCACGCGCAGCCCGCTGGCGCGGACCACCGAATCCGACGCCGCCAGTCCGGCCGAATAATCGCCGGAGGTGGTGATGCCGCTGTCATCGATATCGACCTGCGCCCCGGTCAGCGTGCGCAAGCCGAAACTCGAACCGGGCAGGGTGGAGACCTCGCTGCCGGACAGCAGCAGCGTGGAGCCGGCGCCTTCCACCTGGATGCCCGGCGCCCAGGGCCCGGTGACGACCACCGGGGCGACCGACACGCTGCTGTCGCGCAGTTCGGCGCGGCCGCCGGCCCTGACCAGGACGCCGGTCGAGCGCGATCCGCCCACCTGGATCGTGGTGTCGGCCACGGTGGCGCGCGAACCGGCGTCGTCGACCTGCAGGCCGTTGCCGTACTGGCCGATGGCCGTGAGCGTGCTGCCGGCACCGCTCATGTCCAGCGAACCGCCGCCGCTGATGCGTGCAGCGGCGGCGGAGTTGAGTACATTGCCCGCGCCGGTGGTGCCGATGCGGGTGGATACCAGCGTCAACGCGCCGCCGGCATCGGCGCGGACACCACTGCCCAGCGCGCCGTTGGCGGTGACGGCCGCGTTGGTGGCTTCGATCCGGCTGCCCGTGCCGTTGGCGAACAGGCCGTGGCTGCCATGCAGGGTGGTGGCGTTCTGCACCCCGGCCGTGTCGACCTGCGTGCCGTTGAGCGTGACCAGTCCGCCGTCGTCGGCCAGTACGCCGAACGCGCCGCGCGACAGCGTGTCGATGCGGCCGTTGGTGACAGCGATCGTGCTCCCGGCGCCGCTGGCATGCAGCCCGTAGTTGAACGTGCCGTTGGCGCCGCCGCGGATGGTGAAGATGGAATCGGAGATCAGCAGGTCGCCGCCGCCTTCGGCACGGGCGCCGCGCAGGTTGGTGGTGGTGCCCGATGCAGGTGCGAGCGTTATCGTCGAATTCGATGCGGTGATCGAGCTGCCGTCGCCAACCGCGCGCAGTCCGATCTGACCGTTGGCCAGCGCGCCGGCCGATGTGGTGGTGACGGTGTCCTGGACGAAGCCGATGTCCGCCCCGGTTTGCGCAAGCGCGGCGGCCGCATTGGCCGCGCCCAGGTTGATGGTCACCGTCTGGGCGTTGATCGCGCCGGCATTGCCGCTGGCATTCAAGCCGCTCGCGCCGGCGCCCGATACGGTGATCGTCGTGCCCGGCGTCACCGTGCACGTGGTGTCGTTGACCGTGGCCGGTGTCGGGCAGGTCTGCGCATAGGCGGGCGAGGCCAGCAGTGCGGACAGGCACACGGCAAGGGCACGCAACCTGGGCGGGGTCATGCGCGCAGCGCAGGGAAATCCTTTCCTGTGTCGGTGCATCGGCATGCGCGACCGCCCCGCTGGGCAGGATGCTGCCCGGTCGCGATGCTACGGCGCGTGGGTAACCGGACCGTGAAAATAAGGTCCATTCGGCGTGAAGCAAGCGCTAATCCTGTGATCCATGCCGGGCTTCTGGCCACCGGTGGACCTTGCGGCTGCTGCATGTCGGTTAGGCTAGCGGGGTTCACACACGAGGAGGGGAGCCGTGAAGTCCATTCTGATGACAGCGCTCGTCATGCTGGCGTTGCCGGCGCAGGCGGCGCAGCCGGCCAACAAGACCAAGACAGCGGGAGCCAATGTGGTCACCGTCTATACCAGCGCGCAGGGCGCCAGTGAGCAGATGGCGCGCAGCCAGACTGCGCCGCTGAAGGCCGGCCATGCGCTGACCGAGGTTGAGAATTCGATTTTCGTCGACCCCGGCAAGCGCTTCCAGTCGCTGCTGGGCATTGGCGGCGCGATCACCGACGCCACCGCCGAGACCTTCGCCAAGCTCGATGCCGCGCGCCAGGAAGAACTGCTGCGCGCCTACTACGACACCGGCAAGGGCATCGGCTACACCCTGGGCCGCACCACCATCCACAGCTCGGACTTCAGCAGCGGCAGCTACACCTACATCAAGGAAGGCGACAAGGCGCTCAAGACCTTCTCGGTCGAGCACGATCGCCAGTACCGCATCCCGATGATCAAGCGCGCGATCGCCGCTGCCGGTGGCACGCTGCCGATGATGGCCAGCCCGTGGAGCGCGCCGGCATTCATGAAGGACAGCAAGCGCATGCTCAAGGGCGGCAAGCTGCTGCCGCGCTATGCCGATGCGTGGGCGAAGTACTACGTGAAGTTCCTCGACGCTTACCAGGCCGAGGGCATCCCGATCTGGTCGATCAGCGTGCAGAACGAACCGATGGCCACCCAGACCTGGGAGTCGATGCTGTTCACCGCCGAGGAGGAGCGCGACTTCCTCAAGAACCACCTCGGCCCGACCATCAAGGCCAGCTCGCACGCCGACACCAAGATCATCGTGTGGGACCACAACCGCGACATGATGGTCCACCGCGCCAACGTGATCTTCGGCGATCCGGAGGCGGCCAAGTACGCCTGGGGCATGGGCTTCCACTGGTACGAGACCTGGGCCGGATTCGACCCGATGTTCGAGAACGTGCGCCGCGTGCACGAGTCCTACCCGGACAAGGTGCTGCTGCTGACCGAGGCGACGGTGGAGAAGTTCGACTGGTCGCAGGTGCAGCGCTGGTCAAATGGCGAGCGCTATGGCACCTCGATCATCAACGACCTCAACAACGGTGCGTCCGGCTGGATCGACTGGAACATGCTGCTGGACGAGACCGGCGGCCCGAACCACGTGGGCAATTACTGCTTCTCGCCGATCCACGCCGACACCCGCACCGGTGAGCTGATCTATACGCCCAGCTACTGGTACATCGGCCACTTCTCCAAGTTCCTGCGTCCGCAGGCGCAGCGCGTCAGCGCGGCCAGCAGTCGCAGCAACCTGCTGGCGACCGCCTTCCTCAACCAGGACGGCAAGCTGGCCACGGTGGTGATGAATCCGACCGACAAGGAAATCGCCTACAACTACTACGTCGGCACCGCCTCGACCCGGGTGACCATCCCGGCGCACGCGATCCAGACGCTGGTGCATTGATCGGATGGAACGCGGCCCGGCACTGACCGGGCCGCTTCTTTTCAGGGCTGTGTTTTTCCAAGGGAAGGTGCGCGGCGCATGACCGACCTTCGTTCCGCTGCCGCGATCGCGGCAGGATGCGTGGCGTTGCTGCTGGGCCTGCTGCTGGCGCGGCCTGCGCAGGCCGCCGACCTGGATGCGTTCTGGGAAGTCCCGCGCAAGGGCGGCAACAGCTTCAACGGCGCGCCGCCGGACGAGGCCTATTTCCGCGCGTTGGCCGGTACCGGCGCCAGCTGGGTGCGGCTGACCTTCAGCAAGTGGCCGGGCCAGCAGCGCGATTTCCTGATCGGCAATGCCGACGACTACACCGGCCTGGTGCCCGAGGACCTGGCCACGCTGCGGCGCACGCTCGACGCCGCGCATGCGGCCGGGCTGAAGGTGGTGGTGGTGCCGTTGAGCCTGCCCGGTGCGCGCTGGGTGCAGCAGAACAACGACCGCTTCGATGACCGCCTGTGGACCCAGCCGCGCTACGCCGACCAGTCGGTGCGCTTCTGGCACGACCTGGCCGATGCCTTGAAGGACCATCCGGCCGTCGCCGGCTACAACCTGCTCAACGAACCGGCACCGGAGAAGAACGGCGGCCTGGCCGAGGACGCGGACCTGGCGCAGCGGCGCGCATGGCAACTCGCGCAGGCCGACACGCCGCGTGACCTGCCGGCGTTCTACGACCGGGTGATCGCCGCGATCCGTGAAGTGGATCCGCTGACCCCGGTGATGGTCGATGGCGGCTGGTACGCCAATCCGCGCTCGCTGGCGGCATGGCCGCGACGGCTCGTCGACGACCGCGTGCTCTACGCCTTCCACATGTACGAGCCCTGGGCGGCGACCAGCGCGCCGAACATGAAGCGCAAGGTGCCGCTGCGGTATCCCGGCGCGGTACACGATGTGCAGTGGGATGCGCCTGCCGTCGCCGCGCATGCGGGCAGCGCGTTCGACTGGGCCGATGCGCAGGGCCTGCCGCCGACGCGGATCGTGATGGCCGAGTTCGGCTGCATGCGGCAATGGGCGGACTGCGCGACCTACCTCGACGATGTGGTCGATGCAGGGGAAGCGCGGGGCGGCCACTGGGCGTTCTACTCCTTCCGCGAGGATGTCTGGGACGGAATGGATTACGAACTGCCGGCGAGCCTGCCGCCGGGGCGGTTCTACTGGCTCACCGAGGCAGGTCGAGCCGATGAACTGCCGCGCGATGGCGCGCTGATGAAGCAGCTGCGCGCGCGGATGCAGGATTGAGTCGGCGTAGCGGGACAGGCCGGGCGCTACGTGATGCGTGGGTAGTGGGCGGTCGCTGCGCGCCGGGCGAGCAGGCCGCCGGCGATCGCCAGCGGCGCGGCGGTGGCGATCATGGCGGCGGTGTGCACGGCTATGACGGCCAGCGTGGTTGCCACGCGTGGATCCATGCCGGGCACCGTGTGCGTCGTAGACGCGGCCGTGCATAGCGGCAGCAGCGCCGGCAGGAGCAGCCAACCGGCGCCGTGCAGGTGGGCGAGCAGGAACGCAGAGAGGCCCAGGCCGAATGTCGGCACGCACTTGTGCGAAGGCTGTGAGTGTCGGTGCGTGAGCCAGTGCACGACGGCCACCAGCAGTGCGGCTGCGGCCACGGCTGTGATCAGTCGTGGCGACAGCGAAACGCTGAACATAACCGCCGCGGCGAACAGGGCCACGGCGATGATGTGACCGGCGACGATCGGCAGGATTGCCTTGCCCGCCAGGCGCCAGTCGCGTCCGCGTGCTGCGCAGGCGCTTGCCAGCGGCCAGCCCGAGGCCGGGTGCAGGCCATGCAGGGCGCCGGCACCGGCGATCAGCAACCACGGCCACAGGGCGTTCATGGCGCGCGCCTGGTTCTGCCGTCAGTGCTCGCCGCCGCAGCAGGCCGAGGCCTTCGCAGGCGCGTCTTCGTAGCGATCGTGGTGGCGGACCCAGGCCATCGTGTAAGGCAGGTCGTCCTCGTCGCGGCCCTTCGGTGCCAGGTCGATCAGGCGGTAGGCGCCGATCATCGCTTCCACGCCGCGGCCGTAGGTCGAATAGGTGTGGAACACGACGCCGTCGGCATCGCGTGCGAACAGGCTGATGCCCGGCGCCTCGTCATGCGGGAACGACTGTTGCGCATAGTTGTAGGTGACCGCGCCGTCCACGCGCTGGTCCGGATCGAAGCTCACCCCGAAGTCGCGGTTGAAGCTGTTGCCGTACGAGGACACCCAGCGGAAGCACCAGCCCATGCGCTGGCGGAAGCGTTCGATCCGCGCCAGCGGCGCACGCGAGACAGCCACATGGGCGATGTCGCGGTGGGCCAGGTGCACGGCGATGCCGTCGATGTGGTCGGCCATGAACGAGCAGCTCGGGCAGCCTTCTTCCCAGCCGGGGCCCAGCATGAAGTGCTGCACCAGCAGCTGGCTGCGTCCTTCGAACAGCTCGGCCAGCGTGCGCGGACCGTCGAGCGTATCGAACACGTAATCGGTCTCCACGCGAACCCACGGCAGTGTGCGGCGTTCGCGCGCGATCTCGTCTTCCAGGCGCGACAGCGCCTTCTCGCGTTCGAGCAGGGCCAGGCGCTGGCGGGTCCAGGCATCGCGGCTGGCGACGCGCGGTGCGTTGGCTTCAAGAATGTTTGGCTTGGCAATCGCGTTCATGGCGTTTCCTTCGTGGGGGAGGGCGCAGGCAAGGCCTGCCCGTACCGGCGCGTGGCCGGCAGGCGGAACATCGGACTGGGAGGGAACGTGTGTGGGCGGTCAGGCGCCGCTGCGCGCCGGACGGCGTATCGCGCGGACTTTGCGGCTGCCACCACCGCCGCAGTAGAAGAGGTCGCCGCCGTCGGACTCCAGGCCGCTGACGAAGATGCCTTCGGGCAGGCGCAGGCGTTCGAGCACGCTGCCGTCGGCCGGATCGATGCGGCGCAGTTCGCTTTCCTCGCCTTCCCAGGTGCCGTGCCAGAGCTGGTGGTCGACCCAGGTCACGCCGGTGACGAAGCGGTTGGAGTCCAGGCTGCGCAGGATGCGGCCGCTTTGCGGATCGATCTGGTGGATGCGGCGCTCGCGGTACTCGCCGACCCACAGGCTGCCGTCGGCCCAGGCCATGCCCGAGTCGCGGCCCTGGCTGGGCGCGGGAATCGAATGCACCACCGCGCCGGTAGCCGGATCGATCTTGTCGATGCGTGCTTCGGCCAGCTGGTAGAGATGGGTGCCGTCGAAGGCGGTGCCGGCGTCGGCCGGGTGTTCGAGCAGCCGCTCGGTTTCGCCGCTGGCCGGATCGAAGGCGAGCATGCGCGGGCCGATCGCGGCCCATACGCGCTGGCCGTCATAGCTCACGCCGCCGACATCGCCATCGAAGGGGCCGTACTCGCGGACCACATCGGCCGTTTGCGTCGGAACGTCGGTGGCGGTGCGTGTGTCGAGGGTGTCGTCCATGTGGGCGTCTTCCGCGTGGGGCACCGGTGGCGGTGCGTTGCGATGGACCTTACGCCCCCGGCAGCGAAGCGGGGAGTAACAATGTCGTCGCGAAACCGGCTTGCGACGCCGCCACCCAGCGGCGGGTGCGGGTGCGCCCGACCGCGCGCACGCGGCCGCCGGCTTCAAGCGTCGACAGGGCGCGCTGCACGGTGCGCTGGCTGCTGCCCAGCGCCAGCGCCAGCGCTGCGGTCGACCAGGCCTCGCCGTCGGCGAGCAGCGCCAGCAGCGGCGAATGTTCGTCTTCGACCGGCGGCAGGATCAGCGCCACCGAGCGCCCGTCGTGCGGCCGCAGCGCAAAGCCCTCGCCTGTGGCCTCGATCGCCGCCCAAGGCGCGAGCAGTGCGCGCAGGCGACCGATCTCCACGCGCAGGCGCGCGCGGTGTGTTTCGTCGATATCACGCAGCCGGAACGCGTCGGCGACCAGTGCATCGCGCGGTGCCGCCTGCGGCCAGGCTGTGGCCAGTCCGCGGACGAGGGCGAACAGCACCGGGCGCCGGGCCAGCGGCAGCCACGCATCGGTGCTGCGCACGCGCAGGCGGCAGCCATCGACCACCAGTGCGCCGGAAGCGAACAGCGCTTCGACCTCGGCCAGTTGCAACGCACGCTCGCCCTCGGCGCTGGGTTGCCGCGCGGCGACCTGCTGCAGCGTGGCGCGGGTGGTTTCGATCTCGGCCAGCAGCGAAGGGATGCCCGCGCGCGTGGCCGCCGCGTGTGCCTGCGCCAGTGCTTCGCGCGCAGGTCCCGTACGCACCGCGCGCAGGGCCAGTTCGGCCGCGGCCAGGCAGGCGAAGGCGGCCAGCGGCGCGGGCAGGGCCAAGCCGTCCAGCTGAGCCAGCGCGGCGCGCGCTTCGCCCAGCCGGCCCAGCAACAGCAGCCGGCGCATCGCGATCACCCGGCCATGCGCGGCATTGGTGTGGTCGCCGTGGGCCTGCAGCGCGTCGATGGCGGCGGCCAGCGTGCGCGGCGGCTGGTCGAGGTCGCGCATGGCCAGGGCGATCTCGGCCGCGGCGACCGTGCAGCGGGCCCGCGCCAGCGGTTCGCGCGGGCCGAAACCGCGGCTGGCTTGCTGCAGCAGTTCGCGGGCGCGCGCATGGTCGCCCAGCTGGGCCATCGCGATCCCGCGCAGGGCCAGCGCCGGCGGGTCTTCGCGCAGGGCAATGCGCTTGAGCACGCCCAGCGCATCGCCGCCGGCGAGCGCACGGGCGGATGCGGCGATCAACGAATCCATGGGCGCAGGCTGTGCATGGGCCGAGCCTACCGCGCGACCGGGCCGGTCGTTGCGCCGGGACAGGCGTTCACGTTCCCGAATGCGCGCCGGTGGGGGATGGCGTCGGGCATCTCGCCTCCTGCGACCGAAGGGTGTACAAATGTACACCATGGATCACCCCGACGCCCCGCCGACCCTCCCGCCCCAGCGCGCTGCCGTGCTGGCCTTCCTGCGCGCGGAACTGGCCGCCGGGCGGGCGCCGAGCCTGGCCGAGATCGCCGAGGCGTTCGGCTTCGCCTCGCGCAATGCCGCGCAGAAACACGTACAGGCGCTGGTCGCCGATGGCCTGATCGAGCAGGCGACCGGGCAGAAGCGCGGCCTGCGCCTGCCGGGCGGGTCGGCCGACCTGCTGCCGCTGCCGGTGCTGGGCCGGGTCGCGGCCGGCCAGCCGATCAGTGCGCAGGGCAGCGCCCAACCGGGCCTGGTGGCCGACGGCGGCGAGCAGCTGTGGCTGGACCGGCGCCTGTTCTCGCCACGGCCCGATTACCTGCTCAAGGTGCAGGGCGATTCGATGATCGACGACGGCATCCTCGACGGCGACCTGGTCGGCGTGCACCGCACGCCCGAAGCGCGCGACGGACAGACCGTGGTCGCGCGGATCGACGGCGAGCTGACCATCAAGCGGCTGCAGCACGCGCGGCGGAAGATCCGCCTGCTGCCGCGCAATCCGGCGCATGCGCCGATCGAGGTGGAGCCGGGCCAGGACTTCGCCATCGAAGGCGTGTACTGCGGCCTGGTGCGGAAGGGCTGAGATGGGGCAGCCGATTGCCCTCGATGCATTGCTGGCCGCGCGCACGCTGTGGCATGCCGGGCGCAGCGCGGCGATCGCCGCCGATGGCGAGCCCACCGGCCATGCCGCGCTGGACGCGCTGCTGCCGCAGGGAGGCTGGCCGCGGCGCGCGCTGACCGAACTGCTGCTGCCGGCCGATGGCGTGGGCGAACTGTCGCTGCTGTTGCCGACGCTGGCGCGGATGACCCGCGCCGGCGGCATCGTCGCCCTGGTCGCGCCGCCCTACATTCCCTATGCGCCGGCCTGGCAGGGCGCCGGCGTGGACCTGGCCGGGCTGGAGATCATCCAGGCCGCATCGCGCGATGGGTTGTGGGCGTTCGAGCAATGCCTGCGCAGCGGCGCCTGCTCGGCCGTGCTGGGCTGGCCGTTGCAGGCCGATGCGGCGGCGCTGCGGCGATTGCAGGTGGCTGCCGACAGTGGCGCCTGCCTGGGCTTTGCATTGCGCGACCGCAAGCATGCGGCCAATCCGTCGCCTGCCGCGCTGCGCCTGGAGCGCACGCGCGATGCGCAGGGCGTGAGTGCGTGGCAGGTACGCAAGTGTCGCGGTGGCCCGGCGCCGGCGCAGGCCTTCGTTCCGGGCGCGGCGTGAGGCGGCGCCATGCTCTGGGCCTGTGTACTGCTGCCGCAGCTGGCGCTCGACGCCGTCCTCCGCCGACGACCTGATCCGCAGGCGCCATTGGCGCTGGTCGGCGGACCGGCGCAGCTGCGCACGCTGCATGCGGTGAATGCCTCCGCCGCCGCTGCGGGTCTGGCTCCCGGCATGCGCCTGGTCGCCGCGCATGCGCTGCTGCGCGACCTCGCCATGGTCGAGTACGAGGAAGCCAGCGAGGCGCGGGTGCAGCGCTTCCTCGCGGCCTGGGCCTACCGGCACAGCTCGCTGGTGAGCGCGCAATGGCCCGGCTGCCTGCTGCTGGAGGTGCGCGGCAGCTTCAGCCTGCTCGGGCCGTGGCCGCGGATCGAGGCGCGGCTGCGCGAGGAGCTGGACGCGCTCGGTTTTCGCCATCGCATCGCACTGGCGCCGACGCCACGCGCGGCGCGGGTGTTCGCCGGCCTGCGCGACGGGCTGGCGATCCCGCACGAGGCGACCATGACCGCGCAGCTGGACCAGGTGCCGGTGCGTCGCGCCTGCCTGCCCGATGGACTGGGCACGCGCCTGCAGCGCATGGGGATCTCCGACCTGCGCACGCTGCGCGGCATGCCGCGCGATGCGCTGCGCCGCCGCTTCGGCCTGGCGCTGCTGGAGCACCTGGATCGCCTGTACGGGCAGGCCGACGATCCGCTGGCGTATTACCAGCCGCCGGATCATTTCGATGCGCGGGTCGAGCTGGGTTACGAGGTCGAGAGCCACACCGCGCTGCTGTTTCCGCTGCGCCGCCTGATCGGCGACCTGTGCACCTTCCTGTCGATCCGCGACGGCGGCGTGCAGCGCTTCGTCCTGCGGCTGGAGCACGAGGTGGTCAGGCACGCGGGCATGGCCGGCGAGGTCGCGCATACCGACGTGGACGTGGGCCTGCTTGCCGCCGAGCGTGAGCAGCCGATGCTGTTCGAGCTGGCGCGCAACCGGCTGGAGCGGGTGCAGATTCCCGCGCCGGTGGTGGCCATGCGCTTGCTGGCGCGGCATCTGCCGCCGTTCGTGCCGGCCAGCCGCGACTTGTTCGACACCCGCCAACAGCAGCAGTTGCCCTGGCCGCAGCTGCGCGAACGCCTGCGCGCGCGACTGGGCGACGAGGCGGTGCATCGGGTGGCGCCCTCGGGCGATCCGCGCCCGGAACGGGCCTGGCGTCCGGTGCAAGGCGACGATGCGCGGATCGAGACTGCACCGGTGCGGCCGCCGCGTCCGGCGTGGTTGCTGTCGCAGCCGGTGCCGCTGCGCGGTGCGGCGCGGATCGTGTCCGGCCCGGAGCGGCTGGAGAGCGGCTGGTGGGACGATGCCGATGCGCGTCGCGATTACTACGTGCTGGAAACCGCGCAGGGGCAGCAGGCCTGGGCGTTCGCGCCACCGGGCGAGCAGGGCGGCTGGATGCTGCACGGGTGGTTCGCATGAGCTGGGACGATGCCGTCGATGGCGTGGATCGCGATACGCCCGGCGGGCGTGCGCCGCGCGCCTGGGAAGTGGCGCAGCGGCTGGGCCTGCGCGCGGCCAATGACGATGCGGCGCATGAAAGTGCAGGCCACGACGACGGCCTGCCGGCCTATGCCGAGCTGCATTGCCTGTCGGACTTCTCGTTCCTGCGCGGGGCCAGCGATGCGGCCGCGCTGTTCGAGCGCGCGCAGCGCTGCGGCTACAGCGCGCTGGCGATCACCGACGAATGCTCGCTGGCCGGCATCGTGCGCGCGCTGGAGGCCTCCGAAGCCACCGGCCTGCCGCTGGTGGTGGGCAGCGAGTTCACTCTGGTCGATGGACTGAAGTGCGTGCTGCTGGTGGAGAACCGCACCGGCTACACCCGCCTGTGCGAGCTGATCACCGTCGCCCGCCGTGCCGCGGGCAAGGGCGAATACCGGCTCACGCGCGCGGATGTGGAGCGGGTGATTGCTGGAGCGCAAGACAACGGGGCAGGCTGCGGCCTGTTCGCACTGTGGATTCCCGGCGCCGGGCCCGACCCGATGCAAGGCCGCTGGCTGCGATCGGTGTTCGGCGACCGCGCGCATCTGGCGGTGGAGCTGCATCGCGAGCAGGACGATGCCGAACGCCTGCGGCAGCTGCTGGCCCTGGCCGACGCACTGCGGATGCCGCCGCTGGCCAGCGGCGACGTGCACATGGCCCATCGTCGCGAACGCGTGCTGCAGGACACGCTGACCGCGATCCGCCACACCACCACGCTGGCCGAGGCCGGCGCGCTGCTGTTCCGCAACGGCGAGCGCCACCTGCGCACCCGGCGGGCGCTGGGCAACATCCATCCGCATGCGCTGCTGCAGGCCACGGCCGACCTGGCCCGACGCTGCACCTTCGGCATGCGCGAAGTGAAATACGACTACCCCAAGGAGTTGGTGCCCGACGGCCACACGCCGGCCAGCCACCTGCGCGCGCTGACCGAGATCGGAATCGGCAACCGCTGGCCCGATGGCGTGCCGGACAAGGTCCGCGCGCAGATCGAGGAAGAGCTGGAGTTGATCGCCGAGCTGGAGTACGAGGCGTTCTTCCTCACCGTGCAGGACATCGTCCGCTTCGCCCGCTCGCAGGACATCCTCTGCCAGGGTCGCGGTTCCTCGGCCAATTCGGCGGTGTGCTACGCGCTGGGCATCACCGCGGTGAACCCGGGCGAGACGCGGTTGCTGATCGCCCGCTTCCTGTCGCGTGCGCGCAAGGAGCCGCCGGACATCGACGTGGATTTCGAGCACGAACGCCGCGAAGAGGTGATGCAGTACGTCTACCGCAAGTACGGCCGGCAGCGGGCGGCACTGGCGGCCACGGTGATCAGCTATCGCGGCAAGAGCGCGGTGCGCGACGTGGCCAAGGCATTCGGCTTGCCGCAGGACCAGATCGGCCTGCTCGCCGAGTGCTTCGGCTGGGGCAACGGCGAGACGCCGATGGAGCAGCGCCTGCGCGAAGCCGGCTTCGATCCGGCCAATCCGCTGGTGGCCAAGGTGTTGGGCCTGGCCGGGATGATCGAGGGGCGACCGCGGCACCTGTCCCAGCACGTGGGCGGTTTCGTGATCTCCGACGCGCCGCTGTCGGAACTGGTGCCGGTGGAGAACGCGGCCATGGCCGACCGCACCATCATCCAGTGGGACAAGGACGACCTGGAAACGCTGGGCCTGCTCAAGGTCGATTGCCTGGCGCTGGGCATGCTGACCTGCATCCGCAAGGCGGTGGACCTGATCGGACGGCACCGCGGGTTCAAGGTCGATATCGCCAGGCTGCCGGAGGAGGATGCACCGTCGACCTACGCGATGATGCAGATCGCCGATACCGTCGGCGTGTTCCAGATCGAATCGCGCGCGCAGATGAGCATGCTGCCGCGGCTCAAGCCGGCGAAGTTCTACGACATCGTGGTGCAGGTGGCGATCGTGCGCCCCGGCCCGATCCAGGGTGGCATGGTCCATCCCTATCTGCGCCGGCGGATGGGCAAGGAGCCGGTGGCCTACCCTTCCGATGGCGTCAAGGAAATCCTCGGCGACACCCTGGGCATTCCGCTGTTCCAGGAGCAGGTGATGGAGCTGGTGATCCATGCCGGCTACTCGCCCGACGAGGCCGACAGGCTGCGTCGCTCGATGGCGGCGTGGAAGCGCGGCGGCGACATGGAGCCGCACCGCATCCGTATCCGCGAGCTGATGGAGAAGATGGATTACTCCACCGAGTTCATCGACCAGATCTTCGAGCAGATCAAGGGCTTCGGCTCTTACGGATTCCCGCAAAGCCACGCGGCCTCGTTCGCCAAGCTGGTCTACATCAGCTGCTGGATGAAGCGGCACGAGCCGGCGGCGTTCGCCTGCGCGCTGCTCAACGCGCAGCCGATGGGGTTCTATTCGGCCAGCCAGATCGTGCAGGACGCCCGGCGCGGCCGTGGCGACCGGCGTGGCATCGAAGTGCGGCCGGTCGATGTGGCCCACAGCGACTGGGACAACACCCTGGAAGGCGGGCGCATGCGCACCGGTGCCGACGATGGTGGCCAGCCGGCGCTGCGCCTGGGCCTGCGCCAGGTGGCCGGGATGTCGGAGGTCGTGGCCGAGGCGATCATGGCCGCGCGCGCGCAACGCGCCTTCATCGATGTGCGCGACCTGTGCCTGCGCGCCGGGCTGGATGCTAAGGCACGCGAAGCACTGGCCGAAGCCGGCGCGCTGCAGTCGCTGGCCGGCCATCGCAACGCCGCGCGCTGGGCGGTGGCCGGCGTCGAGCGACGCCTGCCGCTGCTGCCCGGCAGTCCGGACGAAATCGAGGTCGCGCTGCCGGCGCCGCGCATCGGCGAGGAGCTGATGTCCGACTACCGCGCCACCGGCCTGACCCTGGCGCGGCATCCGATGGCATTGCTGCGGCCGAAGATGACTGAGCGCCGCATCATCGGTTCGCGCGAACTGCAGGCGCGCCACCACGGCAGCGGCGTGCACGTGGCCGGCCTGGTCACCCAGCGCCAGCGCCCGGCCACGGCCAAGGGCACGATCTTCGTCACGCTGGAAGACGAGCACGGCATGGTCAACGTGATCGTCTGGCCGCACCTGGCGATACGCCGGCGCCTGGCGCTGCTGCAGTCGCGGTTGCTGGCCGTGCGTGGGCGCTGGGAACGGGTCGATGGCGTGGCCCACCTGATCGCCGGCGACCTGCACGACCTGAGCGACCTGCTCGGCGGCCTGCAGATCGATTCGCGGGACTTCCACTGATGGCCGCCGTGCGGCCATCGCGTCGTGCGCGTTCGCGCTTCATGGAGGCATGAGTCATGGACCTGTTTGCCGATCATCCGCAGACCCTGGTCGCCGATGCCGAAGGCGGCATCCGCTACTGGCCGGCGTTCGTGTCCGAAGACCAGGCGCAGGCCTGGTTCGAGGCGCTGCGCGAAGGGTGCCACTGGCAGAGCGAGCGGCGGCCGATGTACGACCGCATCGTCGACGTGCCGCGGCTGCAGGCCTGGTATCCCCTGCACGAAGTGCCGGCGGACCTGCCGCTGGCCGACATGCTCGCGCGCGTGCAGGCGTCCGAACCTGGCGCTTACACCTCGGTAGGCCTGAACTACTACCGCGACGGCCGCGACAGCGTGGCCATGCACAACGACACGCTGCACCACCTGGTGCTGGGCCAGCCGCTGGCGTTGATCTCGCTGGGCGCCACCCGGCGCATGAACATCCGCGCCAAGGCCGGCGGCCGTGCGCTGGGTATCGACCTGGAAGCAGGCAGCCTGCTGGTGATGAGCCATGCCAGCCAGCTGACCCACGAGCACGGCATCCCCAAGACCGCACGCCCGGTGGCTCCGCGAATGAGCGTGGTGTTCCGCGCGCGACCGGATGCGGAAGCCGCGCGCGGTCGGCGCGATCCGTATGCACGCATGCAGGAAGCGACGGCATGAGGCGCATCGATCCGGTCGATATGACGGGAGCTGCCGTGCCGATCGACGGGCGCTGCTACGCCTATGTGTTTCCGTGCCGCTGGGAGGACCACTGCAAGATCGGCTTCTCCAACAATCCGCTGTACCGGATCGGTACGCTGCACCCGCGCTGGTTCGAGTTCTTCGACCTCGAGCACGGCGTGCTGGTGGAGGCCGAGTCGGTGCGCGACGCGCGCGACCTGGAGCTGGCCTTGCGCGCGGGGCTGGTCGAGCACAACGCGCCTGCGCCGCTGGCGATCCGGCCATCGGCCGGCGGCCACACCGAATGGTTCCGTGGTGCCCAGGCGCAGGTCGACGCACGGGTGGCCTCGCTGGCCGCACACGGCTACCGCGTGCATCCGCTCGATGGCTGGCTGCGCGCGATGCTGGCCGCGCGCACCGACCGCCTGCACGAATGGTCGCTGAGCCAGCTCACCGTGGACGAGCTTGAAGGCCGCGCCGGACCGACACCGGCGCAGGCTCGCGTGCGCGATGTGCTCGACGCCTGCGCCGCCCTGGAGCTGACGATCGCGTCGCTGCTGCCCGATGCGGTGCTGGACTGGTATAGGCGCGGTTGAAACCATCGGCGTCGTGCCCAGCGGTGCGGTGGACGTGCTGTCGCGCCGAAGCCCGCCGGGATGCCATGCTAACGGGGACGACCCGGGATCGGCCCGGGCCATGCAAGCGCAACGGGGAAGGGCGATGGCGGCAGGCAGCAATCAGGCGGGCACCGACGATGTGGGCGCGGCCGGCAGGCTCGACGCGCGGGTGAGCTATCCGGCGCTGTCCGGCACGCGCGTGTTCGTTACCGGCGGTGGCAGCGGCATCGGTGCGGCGCTGGTGGAAGCATTCGCCGGGCAGGGCGCCCAGGTCGCCTTCGTCGACATCGCCGACCAGGCCAGCGCGGAGCTGGCCGACCGCATTGCCGCGGCCGGACATGCGCGGCCCTGGCACCGGCGCTGCGACGTCACCGACGTCGCAGCGTTGCAGCAGGCGATCGCTGACGCGAGCGAAGCGCTGGGCGATTTCAGCGTACTGGTGAACAACGTCGGCAACGACGACCGCCATGCCTTCGCTCAAGTCACTCCGGAATACTGGGACCGCTGCGTGGCGATCAACCAGCGTCCGGCCTTCTTCGCCATCCAGGCGGCGCTGCCGGGCATGCGCCGGCTCGGCGGCGGCTCGGTCGTCAACCTCGGTTCCAACGGCTGGCGGATCAAGAACGACGGCTACGCCGCATATGCGACCACCAAGTCGTCGGTGAACGGCCTTACCCGCGGCCTGGCCCGCGAACTGGGCGCCGACCGGATCCGGATCAACGTGGTGACCCCCGGATGGGTCATGACCCAGCGCCAGGTCGATCACTGGCTCGACGAGGCCGGCGAGCGCGAGATCCGCCGCAACCAGTGCCTGCCCGACAAGCTCCAGCCCGAGGACATCGCCGCGATGGTGCTGTTCCTGGCCTCCGACCAGGCGCGGGCGATCACCGCGCAGGAGTTCGTGGTCGACGCCGGCTGGAGCTGAACGAGACTGGCCCGATCCGCAGATGAACGGCCTGTGCCTGCGCGGTTGCCTATAATCCCCGGCGTGCCCCCACTGGCGGCGCACCGCTCCGCCGACGGGGAATGGGGTTTGTCCGACGACATCACACGACTGCTGCTGTCCTGGCGCGCCGGCGACCTCCAGGCGCGCGAGCACCTGTTCGATGCCGTCTACGAGGCGCTGCGCGAGATGGCGGTGTCGCGCCTGGGCGCGGCCCGTGGCGATGTCACCCTGCGGCCGACCTCGCTGGTCCATGAAGCGCTGCTGCGAATGCTCGGCCGCGATGTCGGCTACGCCGACCGCGCGCATTTCTTCGCCCTGGTCGCGCTGAAGATGCGCGCGGTTCTGGTCGACCATGCCCGCGCGAACGTCGCCGCCAAGCGCGGCGGCGGCGCGATCAACGTGACCCTCTCGCACGTGGACAGCGGCGGGGTGCACAACGAGGACGTGGGCGATTACGACGTGCTGGCCCTGCACCAGGCGCTGGAGCAGCTGGCCGTGCACGACGAGCGCGCCGGGCGCGCGGTGGAGCTGGCGTATTTCGGCGGCATGTCGCACGAGGAGATCGCCACGGTGCTGGAAGTGTCGGTGCCCACGGTCGATCGCGACCTGCGCTTCGCCCGGGCCTGGCTCAATCGGCAGCTGGGCTGAGCGGTCCAACAGCACCACGCGACACGGAACAACGCGGTTCGGGGATAACGCGGCAGGGGATAGGGGACCGGGGCATGGGCGGGAACGAACGCTGGCAGCAGCTGCGTGAACTGTTCGATGCGGTATGCGACCTGCCGCCCGAATCCTGGCGCGGCGAACTCGAGCGCCTGACCGGCGACGTCGAGCTGATGCGCGAGACCCTGGAACTGCTCGGCGCGCAGACCGTGTCGCTGGAGCGCGTGCGCGCACCGCTGGACGGGCTGATGTCGCGGATCGCCGCACCGGAACTGCAGCCGGGCGACACCCTCGGGCCCTGGCGCCTGACCGAGCGCCTGGCCTCCGGCGGCATGGGCGTGGTCTATGCCGCCGAGCGCGCCGACAACCTCTATTCGCGCAAGGTCGCGGTCAAGCTGCTGCGCGGCCTGTCCGATCCGCGCACCGCCGAACGCCTGGCCGAGGAGCGACGCATCCTGGCCGGCCTGCAGCATCCGAATATCGCGCGTCTGTATGACGGCGGCACGACGGCGGCCGGGCTGCCGTACCTGGTGATGGAGTTCGTCGACGGCGAGCCGCTGGACGCCTGGTGCCAGGCGCACCGGCCGGACCTGCGCCAGCGCCTGGCCTTGTTCGTGCGCGTGTGCCGGGCGGTGCAGGCCGCGCATGCGCACCTGGTGGTCCACTGCGACCTCAAGCCCAGCAATATCCTGGTGCGCGCCGATGGCGAGCCGATGCTGCTGGATTTCGGAATCGCGCGCCTGGTCGACGAAGGTGGCGAAGGCGAACGCACCACCTTCTGCACGCCGGCCTATGCCGCGCCGGAGACCCTGGCCGGGCGACCGGTCGGCGTGGCCAGCGACATCTTCAGCCTGGGCGTGCTGCTGGTCGAACTGCTCGCCGATCGTCGCGTCGAGCGTGGCGCGGATGACAGCGCGCAGCCGGTGGTGGCACCGAGCCAGTGGGCCGGTGCCGATTGTCCGTGGCGTCGCCGCCTGCGCGGCGACCTGGATGCGATCGCCGCGCGCGCCTGCGCGCTGGAACCGGCCTGGCGCTATCCCTCGGTCGAAGCGCTGGGCAACGACGTGCAGCGTTATCTCGACCATCGTGCGGTCGCCGCGCGGCAGGGCTCGCGCCTGTACCGCTTCGGCCGCGCGCTGCGCCGGCACTGGCAGGCCGCCTGCGTGGTCGCCGCGGTGCTGGGCCTGAGCGTGGGCTTCGTCTGGCGCCTGGGCGAGGAGCGCGCCCGCGCGCAGCAGGAAGCGCAGGTGGCCGAGCAGGTCGGCCAGTTCATGCTGTCCGCGTTCGAGGCGGCCGATCCACGCAAGCGCGGCAAGGGCGAGGTCGAAGCCTCCGCGCGCGAGGTGCTCGACGCGGGCGTGGCCAGGATCGATACCGAGCTGACCGGTTCGCCCGCCATCCGCGCCCGCGTCCAGCAGGTGATCGGCCTGGCCTACAAGAACATCGGCCAGCCGCAGAAGGCCGAGGAACTGCTGCGTGCCGCGGTCGATGGCCTGCTGGCCGACGGCGTGAACGAGCCGCTGATGGCGGCCGATGCGATGAGCGACCTGGCGACCATGCAGGCCAACAGCCGGCGCGGACCGGAGTCGGAAGCCACTGCGCGCCGCGCGTTGGCCTTGCTGGACCAGGAGGGAGTTCCGACCGGACCGGAAGCGGCCCATGCGTGGAACGCGCTGGGCCTGGCGTTGATGGAGCAGGAGCGCTTCGACGATTCGGAAGCCGCGATGCTGCACTCGCTGGAGATGCGCAAGTCGCTGCCCGAAGCGGTTCGCATGACTGCGGTGGCCACCCACAATCTGGGCCTGCTCTACCGGCGGCGCGGCGATCTGGCGCAATCTGAAACCGCATTGAACGAAGCGCTGGCGATGAAGCGCGAGCTCCACGGCGATCGGTCCTACGAGGTGCTTTCAACGCGCCATGTGCTGGCAATGACCTTGAACGAGCAGGGCCGCCTGCGCGAAGCCGAGGTGCTGCAGCGGCAGAACCTGGCGCTGGCGCTGGACCTGTTCGGCGAGGCAAGCGATCACACTGCCACCGCCTACAACGAGCTGGCCAGCCTGAGCCAGGACCTGGGCGAGTATCCGCAGGCCGCCGAGTACTACACGCGCGCGCTGAAGGTGGAGGCCGAGGTGGCCGGCGAGCAGAGCATGAGCTACATGGTCACGCTCAATAACCTGGCCACGCTGGAGGAGTCGCGCGGCGATACCGATCGCGCGCTGGAGCTGTTCCGGCGCTCGTTCGACTACCGCCGCGAAAGCCTGGGGCCGGACAATCCCAGCGCGCTGCGCGCGGAGGTCAACCTGGGCCGCGCATTGATGCGCGTGGGCCGGCTGGAAGAGGCCGAGCCGTTGATCGCACGCGCGCTTTCGGTATGGGCCTCGCGCCTGGAACCCGATGGTGCCGACCTGCTGCGCACGCGCATGGGTTGGGCCGAGTGGCAGATCCGCGCAGGCCAGTTCGATGCCGCCAAGGCCACGCTGGATGCGATGCGGCCGCTGCTGGAAGACAAGCCGCCGATGCTGGTGTTCCGCCACCAGACGCTGGTCGCCGAGCTGTTGCAGCGGCAGGGACGCGACGCCGAGGCGGTGGATGCATGGGCGCAGGCCCTGGTCCAGGCCGAGGCGCAGTACGGCAGCGAAAGCATCTCCACCGCTCGCTGGCGCGTGCCCTATGCCGAGTCCCTGCTGCGCGCCGGGCAGGCCGAGCAGGCGCGCGGGCAGGTGCGCCGCGCCGCGCCGGTGCTGCGCGCCCAGCTGGTGCCCGGCTCGGAGCTGCCGCTGCGGCTGCAGGCGTTGGAGACTGGGTTGGGTATGGGTTGACGAAGCGTTGCGGCTACGGCGCGGAAACGCCGCGGCTCAAACTTCCAGCGAAGCCGCGGCCCTATCCCTTTGAAGTGCAGCGGCGCATGTGCCGTCGCCGCGGCCGCGCCATTGCTGCTTTGACGCGCGAGATTGATGGGGCCGTCGCCACGGCCCCGCGGTGTTGAAGCGCGATGCTCAAACCTCCAGCGAAGCCGCGCCACTATCCCTTTGAAGGGCAGGGGCGCATGTGCCGTCGCCACGGCCCCGCCATCTCGAAGCGCGACGTCGAAGCATCAAGAGTCGCGCTACATCAAAAGAACGCCGCTCAAACTTCCAGCGAAGCCAGATCGCCCTTCGTTTCCAGCCACGCCTTGCGATCGCTCGCGCGCTTCTTTGCCAGCAGCATGTCCATCAGCGCGCGGGTCTGCTCGCCGTCGTCCACGGTCAGCTGGACCAGGCGGCGGGTGTCGGGATGGATCGCCGACTCGCGCAGCTGCTCCGGGTTCATCTCGCCCAGGCCCTTGAAGCGGGTGACGTTGACCTGGCCCTTGATCTTTTCGCGGGCGATCTTTTCCAGCAGCAGGCGCTTTTCTTCCTCGTCCAGCGCGTAGAACACCTGCTTGCCCACGTCCACGCGGAACAGCGGCGGCATCGCCACGAACACATGCCCGGCCGAGACCAGCGCCGGGAAGTGGCGCAGGAACAGCGCCGCCAGCAGGGTGGCGATATGCAGGCCGTCGGAGTCGGCGTCGGCCAGGATCACCACCTTGCCGTAACGCAGCCCGCCGATGTCGTCCTTGCCCGGGTCGCAGCCGATGGCCACGGCCAGGTTGTGCACTTCCTCGGAGGCCAGCACGGTGCTGCTGGCCACTTCCCAGGTGTTGAGGATCTTGCCGCGCAGCGGGAGGATCGCCTGGAAGTCCTTGTCGCGCGCCTGCCGCGCGCTGCCGCCGGCCGAGTCGCCTTCCACCAGGAACAGTTCGGTGCGCGACAGGTCCTGGCTGATGCAGTCGGCCAGCTTGCCCGGCAGCGCCGGACCCTGGGTGACCTTCTTGCGCACGACCTGCTTTTCGGTTTTCAGCCGCGCGCTGGCGCGATCGATCGCGATCTGCGCGATCTTCTCGCCCAGCTCCACGTGCTGGTTCAACCACAGGCTGAAGGCATCGTGCGCGGCGCCTTCGATGAAGCCGGCGGCCTGGCGCGAGGACAGGCGTTCCTTGGTCTGGCCGCTGAACTGCGGATCGGTCATCTTCAGCGACAACACGAACGCCACCCGGTCCCACACGTCTTCCGGCGCCAGCTTCACGCCTCGCGGCAGCAGGTTGCGGAAGTCGCAGAACTCGCGCAGCGCATCGGTCAGGCCCGAGCGCAGTCCGTTGACGTGGGTGCCGTGCTGCGCAGTGGGAATGAGGTTGACGTAGCTTTCCTGGACCAGGTCGCCCTCGGCGATCCAGGCCACGGCCCAGTCCACCACCTCGGTGTCCTTCTTCAGCGCGCCGGTGAACAGGTCCGCCGGCAGCAGTTCGCGACCGGCCAGTTCGCCCTTCAGGTAATCGCGCAGGCCGTCCTCGTAGCGCCAGGTGTCGCGCTCGCCGGTGGCCTCGTCCAGCAGGGTCACGGTCAGGCCCGGGCACAGCACGGCCTTGGCGCGCAGCAGGTGGCGCAGGGCGCGGACGTTGATCTTCGGGCTGTCGAAATACTTGGTGTCCGGCCAGAAGCGCACGCGGGTACCGGTGTTCTTCTTGCCGACGCTGCCGACCACTTCCAGCGGGGTGGCGCGGTCGCCGTTGCGGAAGGTGATGCGGTGCTCGCTCCCTTCGCGCTTGATGTGCACCTCCACCAGCGTGGACAGCGCGTTGACCACGCTGACGCCCACGCCGTGCAGGCCGCCGGAGAAGGTGTAGTTCTTGTTGCTGAACTTTCCGCCCGCGTGCAGGCGGGTCAGGATCAGCTCCACGCCCGGGATCTTCTCTTCCGGGTGGATGTCCACCGGCATGCCGCGGCCGTCGTCGGACACCTCGCAGCTGCCGTCCTTGAACAGGACCACCTCGATCGCCTGCGCGTGCCCGGCCAGGGCCTCGTCGACTGCGTTGTCGATGACTTCCTGGGCCAGGTGGTTCGGCCGGGAGGTGTCGGTGTACATGCCCGGACGGCGTTTGACCGGATCCAGGCCGGAGAGGACTTCGATGTCGGCGGCGTTGTAGCGGCTGCTCATGGAACCTTGCGGAAAGCGCGGAAGCGACTTGGAAGTGTGCGGCCTGGCCCCGCTTTTTGCACCCCCGCCGGGGCCGGGCGAAGGCCTGTTCAGGGGCGCGCAGGCGCGCGGGGGGTATAACCGTGGCCAAGCCGCAATGGGGCGTACGTGCCGGAAAGCCGGTCCGTTCGCCTCCCCGTTCCGCGGCTGGAACGATGGGGGAGGGTCTGGTCCCTGCCCCCTGCAACAGGAGGACCGCTATGAACCGACGTCTTATCTGGGGTGCCGTGGCCGCCGTGGTCGCACTGTCGGCGGCCGTGCCGCTGCTGGCGCAGGATCGCAAGGCCGACAAGGCCGAGCAGGGCGCCCTGGCCGACCACAAGGCCCAGGAACAGCGCGAGCGCGACCAGGCCGCCGAGCGCGCCAAGCGCCGTGATGCCGCCCGTGCCGGCCAGGACGGCCGCGACAAGGACCGGCCGCAGAAGGAAGAAGAGGAAGAGAAGCGCGATCCGCGCTGATTTCGTTTGACCTGACTCCCTGAAACGGGGGCCTGCCGGTGCTTCCGGCAGGCTTCCCGGGGTCAATCCGGGCGCCGCGGAACGCTGCGTCCAGCACCGCCCGGCTTGGGCGATGGCGGCCGAGCCGGTAGACTATGGCTTTCCGGAGCCCCGCCATGACTCCCCTCATTTTTGTAACCGGCGGCGTCGTGTCCTCGCTTGGCAAGGGCATCGCCGCGGCTTCGCTTGCGTCCATCCTCGAAACCCGTGGCCTGAAGGTCACGATGATGAAGCTGGACCCCTACATCAACGTCGATCCGGGCACGATGAGCCCGTTCCAGCACGGCGAGGTGTACGTCACCGACGACGGCGCCGAGACCGACCTGGACCTGGGCCATTACGAGCGCTTCGTCCGCACCCGCCTGAGCCGCAAGAACTCGGTCACCACCGGCCGGATCTACGAGGCGGTGATCCGCAAGGAACGCCGCGGCGACTACCTCGGCGCGACCGTCCAGGTCATCCCGCACATCACCGACGAGATCAAGCGCTGCATCGACGAGGCCACCGAGGGCTCGGACGTGGCCCTGGTCGAGATCGGCGGCACCGTCGGCGACATCGAGTCGCTGCCGTTCCTGGAGGCGATCCGCCAGATCCGCGCCGAGCGCGGCCCGGACAAGGCGCTGTTCATGCACCTGACCCTGGTGCCGTACATCGCCGCCGCCGGCGAGCTGAAGACCAAGCCGACCCAGCACTCGGTCAAGGAACTGCGTTCGATCGGCATCCAGCCCGACGTGTTGCTGTGCCGCAGCGAACAGCCGCTGCCCGAAGGCGAGCGACGCAAGATCGCCCTGTTCACCAACGTCCCCGAACGCGCGGTGATCTCGGTGCAGGACGTGGACGTGCTGTACAAGCTGCCGATCGAACTGCATGCGCAGGGTCTGGACGCGCTGGTCGCCGACCGCCTGCGCCTGCCGGTGTCGCGCCCGGCCGACCTGTCGGAGTGGGAGGCGGCGGTCGATGCGACCGTGCACCCGGTCGACGAAGTCACCATCGCGGTGGTCGGCAAGTACGTGGACCACAAGGACGCCTACAAGTCCGTAAGCGAGGCGCTCAAGCACGGCGGCCTGCGCCAGCGGACCAAGGTCAACCTCAAGTGGCTGGAATCGCAGGACGTGGAGGAGGGCGCGCAGGCGCTACTCGGCGACGTCGACGGCATCCTGGTGCCGGGCGGTTTCGGCGATCGCGGTTTCGAGGGCAAGGTCCTGACCGCGCAGTACGCGCGCGAACACGCCGTGCCGTATTTCGGCATCTGCTACGGCATGCAGGCCGCGGTAGTCGATTACGCCCGCCACAAGGCCGGCCTGGAAGGCGCCAACAGCACCGAAAACGACAAGCAGTGCGAGCATCCGGTGATCGGCCTGATCACCGAATGGCGTACTGGTACCGGCGATGTCGAAAAGCGCGACGAGAAGTCCGACCTGGGCGGCACCATGCGCCTGGGCCTGCAGGAGCAGCGCCTGAAGCCGGGCACCCTGGCCCGCGAGCTCTACGGCAAGGACGTGGTTGCCGAGCGCCATCGCCACCGCTACGAGTTCAACAACCGCTACCGCACCCAGCTGGAGGACGCCGGCCTGGTCATCTCGGCCAAGTCGATGGACGACCTGCTGGTGGAAATGGTCGAGCTGCCGCGCGGCGTGCATCCGTGGTTCCTGGCCTGCCAGGCGCACCCGGAGTTCCTGTCCACGCCGCGCGAGGGCCATCCGCTGTTCGTCGGCTTCATCCGCGCCGCGCGCGAGAAGAAGGCCGGCGGCAAGCTGCTGAAGGAAGCGCGGGCCTGAGCCTGTAAGGCTTCGCGATGGGGGAGTGCGCCGGTGGAGCCGGCGCCTGATCCGTTACCTCCTGCCATGGGCGCCGCAACGGTGCCCTGACCATGTGCAGGGCGCTCCTGGGCATCCTCCCTCAAGGCGGAAGCAGCCGGACAAGTCCGGCTCTACGAAAGCGCAAGCACCGGCACCTCCACGCCATTCCCTCGTGCGCACACATGGACACGTTGTCTGTGTGCATCGCCGTGCGGTTGCTCTTCCATGCGGGCCCGCCACTTCCGCACGTCGTGGCGAGGGGGTTCCCACCCGTAAGTAAAGGAGGAGGCACCGGCTTCATCGGTGCCGGGGGGCATGGAGGGTGGGAACCCCCTCGCCATGACGCCTTCGCCTTCGCACCCCGCCAGTGCGCCTCCGCCACCGCGCCTCCGCTACGCCGTCCCGCGACCGCCCCTCGGTCACGACCCGATGCTTTCCCCGGCAACCGCCCCGGAACCCGCAAGTCATGGAAAACAGAGGCAAACCAAGGCAGGACCGGCCGCGGTCCGCTAAACTCCTGCCCGACTCCACCCATCGGACGTTTGCGCTTCCATGACCAGCATCGCCAAGATCCACGCCCGCGAAATCCTCGACAGCCGCGGCAATCCCACCCTCGAGGCCGAGGTCACCCTGTCCGACGGTTCCTTCGGCCGCGCCGCGGTGCCGTCCGGCGCCTCGACCGGCACCAAGGAAGCGGTGGAGCTGCGCGACGGCGACAAGACCCGCTATCTGGGCAAGGGCGTGAAGAACGCGGTGGCCAACGTCAACGGCGCGATCGCCAATGCACTGGCCGGCTTCGATGCCGCCGACCAGCAGGGCCTGGACCGCCGCCTGATCGACCTGGACGGCACCGAGAACAAGGGTCGCCTGGGCGCCAACGCGCTGCTGGGCGTCTCGCTGGCCAACGCACATGCGGTGGCCGCGTCGAAGAAGCAGCCGCTGTGGCAGTACCTGTCCACGATCACCGAGTCCGACGTGGCCCTGCCGGTGCCGATGATGAACATCATCAACGGCGGCGCGCACGCGGACAACAACGTCGACTTCCAGGAATTCATGGTGCTGCCGGTCGGCGCCGCTTCGTTCTCCGAAGCGCTGCGCGCGGGCACCGAGATCTTCCATTCGCTCAAGTCGGTGCTCAAGGGCCACGGCCTGAGCACGGCGGTCGGCGACGAGGGCGGTTTCGCCCCGGATTTCCGTAGCAATGTGGAAGCGCTGGACACCATCCTCGAGGCGATCGGCAAGGCCGGCTACACCGCCGGCGAAGACGTGCTGCTGGGCCTGGACGTGGCCTCCTCGGAGTTCTACGACAACGGCAAGTACCACCTGGTCGGCGAGAACAAGCGCCTGTCCTCCGAGCAGTTCGTCGACTTCCTGGCCGACTGGGCCGCGCAGTACCCGATCATCACCATCGAAGACGGCCTGGCCGAGGACGACTGGGCTGGCTGGAAGCTGATCACCGACCGCATCGGTTCGAAGGTGCAGCTGGTGGGCGACGACCTGTTCGTGACCAACCCGAAGATCCTCAAGCAGGGCATCGAGTCGGGCACCGCCAACGCGATCCTGATCAAGGTCAACCAGATCGGCACGCTGACCGAGACGCTGGAAGCCATTGCCATGGCGCACAACGCCAACTACGCGGCGATCGTCTCGCACCGTTCGGGCGAGACCGAGGACACCACGATCTCGGACATCGCCGTGGCCACCACCGCCACCCAGATCAAGACCGGCTCGCTGTGCCGCAGCGACCGCGTGGCCAAGTACAACCAGCTGCTGCGCATCGAAGAGGCGCTGGGCAGTTCGGCCCGCTACGCCGGCCGCAACGCCTTCGTCTCGCTCAAGCGCTGACGCCGGAGCTGCGATGCGCGCGATGCGCTGGGTGCTGCTGGGGCTGGTGCTGCTGCTGGGATGGCTGCAGTACCGGCTCTGGTTCGGCATCGGCAGTGCGGGCGAGGTCGCGGCGCTGGAGGCCCAGGTCGAGCACCAGGGCCGCGAGAACGGCGGCCTGAAGGAGCGCAACGCGGCGCTGGCCGCCGAGGTGCGCGACCTGAAGGAAGGCGTGGCCGCAGTCGAGGAACGCGCGCGTAGCGAGCTGGGCATGATCAAGCCCGGCGAGCTGTTCTACCGCGTGGTCGAAGACCCGGCCCAGCGCAGTGCCGCGCAGGAGGCCGATGGCGCAGCCGCCGCAGGGGATGAGGCCGACAAGGCCGATGCCCAGGCGCCGGACGACAGCAACCGGGAGCAGGACTGATGACCGCGTCGGTGTGGGCGGTAGTCCCGGCTGCCGGACGCGGCACCCGCTTCGGCGGCGAACTGCCCAAGCAGTACCTGGACGTCGGCGGCCGACCGCTGCTGGCCTACACGCTCGATGCATTGCTGGCCCATCCCAGCGTGGCCGGCGTGATCCTGGCGCTGGCCGATAACGATCCGTGGTGGCCGGGATGGCGCGAACACGCCGGCCGGCCCCTGCTCACCTGCGCCGGCGGCGCCAGCCGCGCCGCGTCGGTGCTGGCGGCGATGGAAGCCTTGCCCGACAGCGTGCGCGCGGATGATTTCGTGCTCGTCCACGATGCGGCCCGGCCCAACCTGGGGCTTTCCGACCTGGACCGCCTGTTGGAACTGGGTCGTGCCGACCCGGTCGGCGCGATCCTGGCCGCACCGGTGCGCGACACGCTCAAGCGTGCCGGCGACGATGGCGGCATCGACCGGACCGAGCCGCGCGAGCGGTTGTGGCGCGCGCTGACTCCGCAGTTGTTCCGGCGCCTGCAACTGACCCGCGCCTTGCAGGCTGCCGCTTCGGCTGGAGTCGAGGTGACCGACGAGGCGATGGCGCTGGAGCGGCAGGGGCTGCGTCCGCTGCTGGTCGAGGGTCGCGAAGACAACTTCAAGGTCACCACGCAGGCCGACCTGGCCCGCTTCGAATTCGAGCTGGCGCGGCGCCGCTAGAAACTGCCCGGTGCGCCGGCGTGTCGCCGGCCATACCCGGCTCCTACAATAGCCCCGTGTGGCCGCCGTTCCGGCGGACTGGAAGAATTCCCATGGCAACCATCCCTGCGTTCCGCATCGGCCAAGGCTACGACGTGCACGTCTTCGGCGAAGGCGACCACGTCATGCTCGGCGGCGTGCGCGTGCCGCACCATCGCGGCGTGGTCGCGCACAGCGATGGCGACGTGGCCCTGCATGCGCTGTGCGATGCGATCCTCGGCGCGCTGGCGCTGGGCGATATCGGCGTGCATTTCCCGCCCACCGACGAGCGCTGGCGCGGTGCCGACAGCCTGGACCTGCTGCGCCACTGCATCGCACTGGCCGCCGAGCGCGGCTGGACGCTGGGCAATGCCGACATCACCGTGGTCTGCGAGCGCCCCAAGGTCGGCCCGCATGCGGCGGCCATGCGCGAACGCATCGCGCAGGCCTGCGCGGTGGATATCGACGCGGTGAGCGTGAAGGCCACCACCAGCGAGAAACTGGGATTCACCGGACGGGGCGAGGGCATCGCCGCGCAGGCAATCGCGTTGCTGGTGAAGTCGTGAACGAACTCTCCCCGCTGTCCGGTGCGTTCGGCGGACCGGCACTGACGGCGCGCATCCGCGTACAGCCGGAGGATTTCCGGGTCGAGGAACTGGACGGGTTCGAGGCCAGCGGCGAGGGCGAACACCTGCTGCTGACGGTCGAGAAGCGCGGCATGAACACCGCGTTCGTCGCGCGCGAGATCGCGCGCTGGGCTGGCGTGCAGGAACTCGCGGTCGGCTATGCCGGCTTGAAGGACCGGCATGCGGTGACCGTGCAACGCTTCAGCGTGCAACTGCCTGGTCGCGAAGCGCCGGACATGGCCACACTCGAGCGCGACGGCTTGCGCGTACTTGCCCAGGCCCGGCACCGGCGCAAACTGCCGCGCGGCGCGCTGGCCGGCAACCGCTTCGTGCTGGTGCTGCGTGATGTGGCGGGCCAGCGCGAGGCGATCGAGGAGCGGCTGACGCGCATCGCCGGACATGGCGTTCCCAACGCCTTCGGCGAGCAGCGCTTCGGCCATGGCGGCGGCAACGTACACAAGGCGCAGGCGATGTTCGCCGGGCGCCGGGTCGGGCGCGAGCAGCGCTCGATGTTGTTGTCGGCTGCACGCTCGGCGCTGTTCAACAAGGTGCTCGCCGCGCGCGTGGCCGATGGCAGTTGGGAGCGCGGGCTGGAGGGCGAGGTATGGATGCTCGCCGGCAGCCGCAGCGTGTTCGGGCCCGAGCCGTGGAGCGATGCGCTTGGCCAGCGCCTGGACACATTCGACATCCATCCCAGCGGGCCGCTGTGGGGCCGTGGCGAACTGCGCAGCCAGGAAGCGTGCCGCGAACTGGAGCTGGCCGCGCTGGCCGATCCGGAATCGTTGGCCCTGCGCGATGGACTGGAGCGCGCCGGACTGGAACAGGAGCGCCGCGCGCTGCGGGTCCAGGCCGATGGCCTGGAGTGGCAATGGCTGGACGATGCCAGCTTGAAGCTGGCCTTCGGGTTGCCGCCCGGCAGTTACGCCACCGCGGTGCTCGAGCAGCTGGGGCAGGTCGAGGACGCCGGCACGCAGGCCGACGCGGTCGGCTGATCAAGGCTCCTGGCGCTGCAGGAGTTGGCCGCGCTGAAATTCGTCGAGCTGAAACAGAAACGGCCCCGAAAGGGGCCGTTTCCGCATTGCCTCGATGAGGCGCTCCTGGATCAGAAGCCGCCGCCGAAGGTGAACTGCAGGCGCTCGATCTCGTCGCCGTCCTTCTTCTTGAAGGGGTAGGCGTAGCTGATCGAGATCGGGCCGACCGGTGCGCGCCACAGCAGGGCTACGCCCGCCGACGCACGCAGCTCATTGGCGTCGAAGTTGTCCCAGCCGTCGTACACGTTGCCGAAGTCGACGAACGCGGACACGCGTGCGGCCTTGCTGTCGAACAGGCGCGGGAACACCATTTCGATCTGGCCGACGGTCTTCAGCGAACCGCCCAGCGGCTGGCCACGGTAGCCGCCGATCGGCTCCGAACGCGGGCCCAGGGTGTTGTCGCGGAAGCCACGCACCGAGCGTGTACCACCGGCGTAGAAGTTCTCGAAGAACGGCAGGCCGGTGGCGATGACCGTCTTGTCGTAGTCCGGCGAGGTCGGCAAGCAGGGCTCGCTCGGGTCCGGGCCGGGCACGTAGGTATCCACCGTGCCATCGCCATTGGTATCCACCACGGTGCCCGGGGTGTAGCACAGGGCGCGGACATGGTCGCTGCCGTAGCTGTCGCCGTAGCCCAGGTCCAGGCCAGTGCGCAGCACGAAGGCCGGATGCAGCATCCAGTACTTGGAGAACTCGTAGTTGAGCTTGTAGTACTGGACCGTCGAGCCGGGGAGGGTCGTTTCCAGTCCGACGCGCTGGTACATGCCGCGGGTCGGCATGAAGAAGTCGTTGCGCGTGTCGCGCGCCCAGCCCAGCTCGCTGCGCCAGGCATGGAAAGTGCGCTGGCCGACGGCGTTCACGTAGTCGATGATCGACTGCGGCGTGCTGCCGGCATAGGTCTGGATCTGGTTGCTGTCGATGCCGAAAAGCAGCGAGATCGAGCTGTTCTCGGTGATCGGCAGGCCCAGCACGGCCTGCGCGGCCGCGTTGGTGCTGTTGTACTGGGCGGTGTTGAAGTCCGAGTAGTCCAGCTCGCGCCACCACAGGTTGTAGCCCAGCGAGAGACCTTCGTCGGTGAAGAACGGATTGAGGTAGGAGAACGAATAGCGCTGCATGTAGTCGCTGCGCTGCGCTTCCACCGACACGCGGTTGCCGCCGCCGAGGAAGTTGTTCTGCGACAGCTGGATCGAGGCGGTCATGCCCGCCAGCTGCGAATAGCCCAGGCCGAACACGAAGCTGCCCGAGGTCGTTTCCTTGACGTTGAACACCACGTCGACCTGGTCGTTGGTACCGGCCACGGCAGGCGTTTCGACTTCGACGGTCTCGAAGTAGCCCAGGCGCTGCAGACGGATCTTGGAACGGTCGATCGCCGCCTGCGAGTACCAGGCGTTCTCGAACTGGCGCATCTCGCGGCGCAGCACCTCGTCGGAGGTGCGCGTGTTGCCCTTGAACACCACCCGGCGCACGTTCACGCGCGGGCCGGGCACCACCTGCAGGTTGATCGCGACGGTGCGATCCTCGCGGTTGGTGGTCGGCACCGGGTTCACGCGGGCGAATGCATAGCCGATGTTGGCCAGCGTGTTGGTGATGTTGTCGGCGGTCAGTTCAAGCAGCGCGCGCGAAAAGACCTGGCCGGCCTTGGGGATCACCAGCCGCTCGATCTGGTCCTGCGGCAGGATCGTGTCGCCGGTGACCTTGATCTCCGAGATGGTGTAGATCTCGCCCTCGGTGACGCTGGCGGTGAGGTACATGTCCCGCTTCTCGGGACTGATCGACACCTGGGTGGAGTCGATGTTGAAGTCGATGTAGCCGCGGTCCAGGTACCAGGAGTTGAGCTTCTCCATGTCGCCGGACAGCTTCTCGCGCGAGTACTGGTCGTCGCGGCGGTACCAGGACAGCCAGCTGCTCTCGCGCGACTCCCAGTTGCCCAGGATCTCCTCGTTGGCGAAGTTCTCCGTGCCGATCAGGTTGACGTGGCGGATCTTGGCCGCCTTGCCTTCCTTGACGTCGATGGTCACGTCCACGCGGTTGCGGTCCAGCGGGGACACGGTCGGAGTGATCTGGACGTTGTACTTGCCGCGGTTGTTGTACTGGCGGGTCAGCTCCTGGGTCACCCGGTCCAGCGCCAGCCGGTCGAAGGTCTCGCCTTCGGACAGGCCGATGTCCTGCAGGCCCTTGGTCAGGTCCTCGGTCTTGATGTCCTTGTTGCCGGTCAGGGTCAGCTTGTTGATCGCCGGGCGCTCTTTGACCGTGATCACCAGGATGTCGCCCTGGCGGTCCACCGCGACGTCCTCGAAGAAGCCGGTGCGGTACAGCGCGCGGATGGTCTCGCCGGCCGCGGACTGGTCCATCGTCTCGCCGCGCTCGACCGGCAGGTAGGTGAACACGGTGCCGGCCGCGATGCGCTGCAGGCCGTCGATGCGGATGTCGCTGACGGTGAACGGCTCGACCGACTGCGCCATCGCCGGCAAGGACAGCGTCGAGGCGAGGGCGAGGGCGAGCAGGCGGCGCACGGGGTATCGCGTCATGTCACATCCGGTGGAAAACAGGGGTTGGGGCAGAAGCCGCGGTTGCGGGCGAGAGCCGGTTTGGCGGTCGGTCATCGCGGTATCAGGCCCAGAATGTCGTTGTAGAAAGCCAGTCCCATCAGCCCGGCCAGCAGGGCCAGGCCGACGTACTGCCCGGCAGCCATCGCGCGTTCGCTCAACGGGCTGCCTTTGACCAACTCGATAAGGTAATACAGCAGGTGACCGCCGTCCAAGATCGGGATGGGCAGCAGGTTGATGATCGCCAGGCTCAGCGAGAGCAGGGCGAGGAAGTAGAGGAACCAGTCCGCGCCGCGCTTGGCCGAGGCGTTGGCCGCCCGGGCAATGGTGACCGGGCCGGACAGGTTCTGGACCGAGGCCTGGCCGGTCAGCATCCGGCGCATCATGCCCACCGAATCGGAGGCCAGCCGGCCGGTTTCACGCAGCGCGGCAGGCAGGGCGGCCAGCGGGCCGTAGCGCTGGACGGCGTCATAGGCCGGCGCCTGCGGGGAGGCCAGGGCGATGCCCAGTTCCCACTGCCCGGCCCGCTGCGGGTCAGTGCTGCGGCGGGGCTGCAGCTCCAGCGCCAGGCGGTCGCCGTCGCGTTCGACCTCGACCATGCCCGGACCGCCGTGCTCGCCCAGGGCCTGGACGCTCGGCGAAACCTCGCCAGCGGAGTCCACCCGCGTCCCGTCGATCGCCAGGACCAGGTCGCCCGGCTGCAGCACGCCGGCGGCGGCGCCATCCTCGCGGACCGAATCGATCCGGGCCGGCGCCAGCACGAAGCGCCAGGTGAAACCGGTCTGCTCGGGGATGCGGCGTTCGTCCAGGCCGTCAGGCAGCTGCGACAGGCGCAGGGTGCGCACGATCGTGTCGCCGTTGGAGGTCTCGGCGGCGACCTCGATATCGCGCCGGTCCAGGGCCGGGGTGGCCATGGCCATCGCCGCCTCGGTCCATGTCTCGATCCGGCGGCCGTCGACCTCGACCAGGCGATCGCCGGGCTGGAAGCCGGCCTGAGCGGCGATGCCGGTGGCCTGGCCGATGACAGGCGCATAGTCCTGGCGGCCGACCATGAACATCACCCAAAGCAGGGCCACGCACAGCAGCAGGTTGGCGGCGGGTCCGGCCGCCACGATCGCAATCCGGCGCCATACGCTCTGGCGGTTGAAGGCATAGGCCTGGCGGGCGACCGGGACATCGCCCTCGCGCTCGTCGAGCATCTTCACGTAGCCGCCCAGCGGAATCGCCGCCACGGCGAACTCGGTGCCGGCGCGGTTGTAGCGCGACCACAGCGGCCGGCCGAAGCCCACGGAGAAGCGCAGCACGTCCACTCCGCAGCGGCGTGCGACCCAGTAGTGGCCGAACTCGTGGAAGGTCACCAGCACGCCCAGGCTGACCACCAGCCACCAGATGGAGCCGATGAAGTCACCCATGGTCGGTATCCGGTCGTGCGGCGGCGCTCATGCGGTGCGGATCCCGGCGGGGGGCATGGTCTGGATCTGTTGGTGGGCGTAGCGGCGCGCTTGCGCATCGGCGTCCAGCAGCGCTTCAAGCGAGCCGGCTGGCGCCGCGGGCAATGCGGCGAGGGTGGCCTCGACCAGCGCGGGAATGCCTAGGAAACCGATACGGCCCTGAAGAAAGGCTGAAACGGCTTCTTCGTTGGCCGCATTGAGCACCGCCGGTGCGGTGCCGCCGGCGGCCATGGCCTCCTGCGCCAGGCGCAAACAGGGGAAGGCGTCCAGGTCCGGCGCCTCGAATTCGAGCCGGCCCTGAGCCAGCAGGTCCAGTCCGGCCACACCCGAGTCGATCCGCTCCGGCCAGCCCAGCCCCACCGCCAGGGCGGTGCGCATGTCCGGCAGGCCGAGCTGGGCCAGGGTCGAGCCGTCGACGTATTCGACCAGCGCATGGACCAGGCTCTGCGGGTGCACCAGCACGCCGATCCGCTCGGCGGGCAGGCCGAACAGGTGGTGGGCCTCGATCACCTCCAGGCCCTTGTTCATCAGCGTGGCCGAATCGACCGAGATCTTCGGTCCCATCGACCACTTCGGGTGCGCGACCGCCTGCGCCGGGGTCACCGCGGCCAGCCGTGCACGGTCCCAGCCGCGGAACGGGCCGCCGGAGGCGGTCAGCACGATCCGGCGCACGTCCTGGGCCCGGCACGAGTGCAGGCACTGGAAGACGGCGCTGTGCTCGCTGTCGATCGGCACGATCTGCGCCCCGGACTGGCGCGCGGCGGCGATCACCAGCTCGCCGGCCAGTACCAGCGATTCCTTGTTGGCCAGCAGCAGGCGCTTGCCGGCGCGCGCGGCGGCCAGGGTCGAACCCAGTCCGGCGGCGCCGACGATCGCGGCGACCACGGTGTCGCATTCCGTTCCGGCGACCAGGTCTTCGAGCGCTTGTTCGCCAGCGTGGGCAACGGTCGCCAGCCCGGCCGCGCGCAGGCCATCGCGCAGCGGCCCCAGCCCGGCTGGATCGGCGATGACCGCGTGGTCGGGCTCATGGGTTACGCACAGCGCCAGCAGCGCCTGCACGTTGCTGCCGGCGGCCAGCACGCTGGCGCGCATCGTTTGCCGATGGCGCGCGATCACGTCCAGCGCCGAGGCACCGATCGAACCGGTGGCGCCGAGTACGGCCACCTGACGCATGTCTACGACGGGCTGCATGTCGGCGGTCGGCTTCAGAAGCCCAGCATGTCCTTGCCGATCGCGAACACCGGCAAGGCCGCCAGTACGCCGTCGATCCGGTCCAGCACGCCGCCATGGCCCGGAATCAGCGTGCCGGAGTCTTTGACGCCGGCCTGGCGCTTGAGCAGGCTTTCGATGAGATCGCCCACGATCGAAGCCAGCACGGTCACCACCGCCACCAGCGACAGCGCCGGCAGCTGGGCCACGCCGGCGCCGGCGAACGTGCCGAAGGCCAGGGCCACGGCCACGCCTGCGACCAGGCCGCCGACGGCGCCCTCGATGGTCTTGTTCGGGCTGATCGTCGGTGCCAGCTTGTGCCGGCCAAAGCGGCGGCCGGCGAAGTAGGCGCCGGAATCGGCGGCCCAGACCAGCGCCAGCGCGGCCAGCAACCAGCGGTGGCCGCTGGCGTCGATGGCCGGCGCGGCGGCCAGTTCGGCGAAGTTGTCCGAGTGGATCAGGCACAGCGCGCACCAGGCCGGCACGATCGCCAGGGTGCCGGCGGCCAGCTTGAATGCCGGGGTCCATGCGCGGTGGTCGGCGGTGAAGCCCGGGCGCCACAACCACAACAGTGCGGCCAGCCAGCCCACGCTGCCGGCCAGGGTCGCGATCTGGAACAGCACCGGCGAAAAACCGCCATCGCCGCGCGAGGCCCAGACCAGCAGCACCATCAGCGCCAGGTTGAGCAGCACCAGCACGGTGCGCGCCAGGCTGTCTTCCACGCCGGCCAGCTTCAGCCATTCCCACAATCCGCCGAGCATGACCAGCGCGCCCAGCGCGGCCAACCAGGGGGTGGGCAGCAGCAGGATCGCGGCGATCGCGGCCGGCGCCATGATCAGCGCGGCGATCACCCGGGTACGGGTCATGGGGTGGTCTCCGCGCCGAGCTGGGCGCTGGTCAGTCCGAAGCGGCGTTCGCGTCCGGCAAAGTCGTCCAGGGCCTGCTGAAGCACGCCGGCGTCCACGTCCGGCCACAGGGTTTCGGTGAACCAAAGCTCGGTGTAGGCGAGCTGCCACAGCAGGAAATTGCTGATCCGATGATCGCCGCCGGTGCGGATGAACAGGTCCGGCGGCGGCAGGTCGCCCAGCGCGATGTGCGCGCCCACGGCGGCCTCGTCGATCTGGTCCGGACGCAGGCGACCGGCGGCCACCTCGACTGCCAGCGCGCGTGCGGCCGCGGCGATGTCCTGGCGACCGCCATAACTGGCGGCGATGCTCAATTGCAGGCGTTCATTGCGCACGGTCTGCGCTTCGGCCGCGGCCATCCGCGCGCGGATCGCCTCGGCGAACAGCGCGCGCTCGCCGATGAAGCGCACTCGCACCCCACGCCGGTCCAGTTCGTCGACCTCGCGCTCCAGGGCGTTGAGGAACAGCTTCATCAGTGCGCCGACTTCGTCGTCCGGCCGGCCCCAGTTCTCGCTGGAAAAGGCGAACAGGGTCAGCGCGTCGATGCCGCGCTCCAGGCAGAAGTCGATGACGCGGTTGACCGCGCGCGCGCCGGCGCGATGGCCGATGGCGCGCGGCCGACGCCGGCGCTGTGCCCAGCGGCCGTTGCCGTCCATGATGATCGCCAGATGGCGGGGGAGCGGCGTGCCTGTGGTGGCGGAAGCTGCAGTCATGCCCAGAGCAGACCGCTCAGACCGCCATCAGTTCCTGTTCCTTGCCCTTGACCACCTCGTCGACGTCCTTGATCGCCTTGTCGGTGATCTTCTGGATATCGTCCTCGGCCCGGCGCACCTCGTCCTCGGTCACCTGCTTTTCCTTGAGCAGGTCCTTGACGTGCTGGTTGGCATCGCGGCGGATGTTGCGGATGGCGACCTTGGCGTCCTCGCCTTCGCTGTGCACGACCTTGGTCAGCTCGCGGCGACGCTCCTCGGTCAGGGCCGGGAGGTTGAGGCGGATGGTGGTGCCGGCGGTGTTCGGGGTCAGGCCCAGGTCCGAGGCCAGGATCGCCTTCTCGATGACGCCGACCATGCCCTTGTCCCACGGGGTGATCACCAGCGAGCGCGCGTCGGAGACCGATACCGCCGCCACCTGCGACAGCGGCACGTCGCTGCCATAAGCGGCGACACGGATGGTATCGACCAGGCCGGTGGACGCGCGGCCGGTACGGACCTTGACCAGGGTATGGCGAAGGGCCTCGATGCTCTTCGTCATGCGGGCCTGCGCGTCTTGTTTGATCTGGTTGATCATCGCCGTATTCCGTCCGTTCGCGTGAATCGGCCGATTATACGGGGATCGCCCGCGGCGCGGGCCGGCCGAGGCCGGGCGGGGGGATCAGCGCCGGGAGCGGACCAGGGTTCCGATGCTGTCGCCGCGCAGGATCCGCATCAGGTTGCCGGGCACGGAGATGTCGTAGACCCGCAGCGGGATGCCATGGTCGCGGCACAGGGCGAACGCGGCGGTGTCCATCACCTGCAGGTCGCGGGCGATGACCTCGTCGTGGTCCAGCTCTTCGAAGCGGACCGCGTCGGCGTGCTTCTTCGGGTCGCGGTCGTAGACGCCGTCGACCTTGGTCGCCTTGAGCAGCAGGTCGGCGTTGATCTCGATCGCGCGCAGGGCGGCGGCCGAATCGGTGGTGAAGAACGGATTGCCGGTGCCGGCGGCGAAGATGCCGATGCGGCCCTTTTCCAGGTGGCGCACGGCGCGGCGGCGGATGTAGTCCTCGCACACGTCGTTGATCTTCAGCGCGCTCATGACCCGGACCTTGCCGCCCAGCTTTTCCAGCGCGTCCTGCATGGCCAGCGCGTTGATCACCGTGGCCAGCATGCCCATCTGGTCGCCGGTCACCCGGTCCATGCCCGAGGCGGCCAGTCCGGCGCCTCGGAAGATGTTGCCGCCGCCGATGACCAGGCCGATCTCGGCGCCGGCCTCGCGCACTTCCATGATTTCGCGGGCGATGCGGCCGATCACGATCGGATCGATGCCGTAGTCCTCGGCCCCCATCAACGCCTCCCCCGAGAGCTTCAGCAGGACACGACGGTAGGCGAGCTCGGACATGGCGGTCTCGTGAAGACTGTGGGGGCGCGGGAATTCTAGCGGAAAGCCCTGCCGCGCGGCTCGCGTCGTGCCGCGCCGTTCACTGCCCGTGCTGGCTGACCCGGTTGCGGCCTTCGCGCTTGGCGCCATACAGCGCGTCGTCGGCGGCCTGCAGCAGGCTGCGCGCATCGGCGAACTGGCGGCTGGTACCGTGCGTGGCCAGGCCGGCGGAGAAGGTGACGTAGAGCGGCTTGCCGTCGACCTCGGCCATCGGCATGCGCGAGGTTTCCTCGAGGATGCGCTGCAGCACGCGCGCGGCGGAGGCCTCGTTGGAGTGGCTCAGCACGACCAGGAATTCCTCGCCGCCATAGCGGGCGACCAGGTCGGTGCTGCGCAGCATCCGCTGCAGGGTCTGGGCGAACTGGTGCAGCACCCGATCGCCGACCAGATGGCCGTAGCGGTCGTTGATGTGCTTGAAATCGTCCAGGTCGATGAAGGCGATGGACAGGGGGTGTTGCAGGGCCACGGCGGTGGCGAACTCGCGATCGAGCACTTCCTCCATCTGCAGGCGGTTGTACACGCCGGTCAGCGGGTCGCGCCGCGACTGCTCGGTGAGCCGGCGTACCTGCGCTTCGGAGGCCTGGGCGTCGCTGCGCGCCCGCGCGGCATCCTGGATCTCGCGCAGGTTGCGCAGGATCAGCAGCTCCTTGGCGTGGTCGGCTATCGCGGTCAGGTGGTCGGGATGGGCGATGTGCACGTCGAACATCGCGCTGATCTCCGGCAGCGCGGTGGCGATGCGAACCAGTACATCGTCCAGCCCGGTGCCATCGGTGGTGCATGCGGCCACGCGCGAGGCGGCGCGTTCGCGCAGAGCTTCGATTTCGCCCTCGCCATCGGCCAGCCACAGGTCGGCGATCGCGCCGGAGGCGATGATGCAGGCCTGGAACGGCTCGCCGGCCGACGGCTCGGACTCGCTGGCGCCGATCGCATCGGCCAGGTAGGCCGGCAGTCGCCAGTGGTGGGCCAGCCATGCACCCACTTGCGCGTGGTCGGCACCGAAGGCCGCGCGTTCGAGTCCAGGCAATGCGGCGGTCCCGGCCGCGCGTGCGCGCAGGGCGGGATATTCGTCAGGCTTGGCCTGCAGCAGCGCCAGCGCGCCGATGTCCTGGAGCAGGCCGGCCAGCATCAGGTCTTCCGGGCGGCTGAGGCCGGCGTGGCTACCCAGCAGGCGTGCGGCCAGCGCCGCCAATGCACTGTGCCGCCAGATGCGTTCCTGTTCGGTGGCCTTGCCGGCGCTGCCGCGCAGGCCCTGCGCCAGCGAGAAGCCCAGCGCCAGACTGATGGTCGCATTGAGGCCGAGCAGGGTGAGTGCCTGGCCCAGGTTGTCCACCTTGCGCCGGCCGGCGTAGAGCGGCGAGTTGGCCACGCGCAGCATGCGCGCGCTCAGCGCCGGGTCCAGGCCGATGGCCCGCGCGGTCGCGTTGAGGTCCGCCCCTGGATCCTGCGCCAGCTCGATGATCCGCAACGCCACCGCCGGAGGCGAGGGCAGGTTGCGGCAATGCAGGAGGTGAGCTTCCAGTTCCGGGTGCATCACGTGCGCGTTCTGACGGCTAATTGCCGGAGTATGCCGTTAAAACCGTGCGGCAGTCAGCAGTTTTCACGCATCGTGCGCGCAACGCGAAAAGTTATGGGGCCCCAAACGAAGGAGGCCGCGGGAATCCGCGGCCTCCGGTATAGCTATCGGCTTGGAGCTGCAGGTCAGACCTGCATCGCCTTGGCGACTTCGGCGGCGTAGTCTTCCACCACCTTCTCGATGCCTTCGCCCACGACCAGGCGCTGGAAGCCGACCACGTCGGCGCCGGCGGCCTTGACCACCTGCTCGACGGTCTTGTCGCCGTCCAGCACGTACGGCTGGCCGTACAGGGTCACTTCGTTGACGATCTTGTTGATCTTGCCGGAGATGATCTTCTCCAGGATTTCGGCCGGCTTGGCCTTGTCCTTCTCGGACATCTTGGCCAGCTCGATTTCCTTTTCCTTGGCCACGAACTCGGCCGGAACGTCGCTGGCCTTGTTGTGCGGCGGGTTCATGGCGGCCACATGCATGGCCAGGCCGCGGGCCAGGTCGGCGTCGCCGCCGCTGATCTCCACCAGCACGCCGATCTTGCCGCCGTGGACGTAGGCGGCCACGTTGTGGGCGCTGTCGATGGCGACCAGGCGACGGACCTGCATGTTCTCGCCGAGCTTGGCGATGGCGGCGGCGCGCGCCTCCTCGACGGTCTCGCCGGACGGCAGCTTGGCCGACTTCAGGGCCTCGATGTCCTTGGCCCCGGCGGCCAGCGCAGCGGCGGCGACGGCGTCGGTGAAGGCGATGAAGTTGACGTCCTTGGCGACGAAGTCGGTCTCGGAGTTGATCTCGACCAGCACGGCCTTGCCGTCGGCCTGGGCCACGGCGATGCGGCCTTCGGCGGTGACGCGGTCGGCCTTCTTGTCGGCCTTGGCCAGGCCGGACTTGCGCAGCCACTCACCGGCGGCGTCGATGTCGCCGCTGTTTTCGGTGAGCGCCTTCTTGCATTCCATCATGCCGGCGCCGGTGCGCTCGCGCAGTTCCTTGACCAGGGAAGCAGTGATTTCCACGGGATTACCTCGTTATGGGTTGAATTTGGCTCCGCAGGGCGGAGCGGGGCCGGAATCCGGCAGCGCCTGTGGCGCGTACCGGACGCCAGGCCCGGACCGCGGACGGCACGCGTGTGCGGCCATCCGGCGGGTGGCGGCCGCGTGGCGGCCGCCGGATGGGTCACTCGGCAGCAGCAGCGGCTTCGCCGCCCTCAGCCTTGTCCTTGCGGGCCGGGGCCTTCTTGGCCGGGGCGCGGCGCTGGGCCTTCTCGCCATCGGCGTCGGCGAAGTCGCTTTCGCTGACCGTGGCCGCGTGCGGAGCGGCGGCCTTGCCTTCCAGCACGGCGTCGGCGGCGGCGCGGGCGTACAGCTGCACGGCGCGGATGGCGTCGTCGTTGCCCGGGATGGCGTAGTCGACCAGGGCCGGATCGTAGTTGGTGTCGACCACGGCGATGACCGGGATGCCGAGCTTCTTGGCTTCCTTGATCGCGATGTCTTCATGGCCGATGTCGATCACGAACAGCGCGTCGGGCAGGCGGTTCATGTCCTTGATGCCGCCCAGCGAGGCTTCCAGCTTGTCGCGCTCGCGGCGCAGGCCCAGCACTTCGTGCTTGACCAGCTTGCCGAAGGTGCCGTCGGTCTCGCCGGCTTCCAGTTCCTTCAGGCGGGCGACCGACTGCTTGACGGTGCGGAAGTTGGTCAGGGTGCCGCCCAGCCAGCGCTGGGTCATGTACGGCATGCCGCAACGCTCGGCTTCTTCCTTGATCGCCTCGCGCGCGCTGCGCTTGGTGCCAACGAACAGGATGGTGCCGCGCTTCTGGGCGATGGCCGAGATGAAGTTCATCGCATCGGAGAAGAGCGGAACGGTCTTCTCGAGGTTGATGATGTGGATCTTGCCGCGGGCACCGAAGATGTACGGGGCCATCTTCGGGTTCCAGTAACGGGTCTGGTGACCGAAGTGCACGCCGGCTTCCAGCATCTGGCGCATGGTGATCTGGGGCATTGCTTGTAACTCCTGGCAGTGGAACCGCTCCGTGCGTGCCGTGGTTTCGGCGAATGCGCGGGAATGTGCGGCCATGGCGGCTCGCAGCAAACGATTCCGGGGTTGGGCCTCCCTGGCGCTTCCGTGTCCGAACCCGTGGCTGGAATTCCAGCTCGGGCACCCCGGCACGGAGGGTGGCGTCAGGTGTGGATTCGCCGGTGCCGGACCGAGCCGGCGCCTTCCCGCCCGGCGTGGGCGGCCCCGCCAAAAGACGGGAGCGGAGGAAAGCCGCGGAATTATAGCCGGGCCCCGTCGGCCCGGGCAAACCGGTCAGCGTCCGGTGATCAGGTCCGCCTCGGGCACCAGGACCACCGGTTCGCCGTTCACATCGGCCTCGAAGCGGCCGTAAGGCGGCCTGCCGGCATCGGCGGGCAGGGGCCAGTGCTTGTAGCGTCCGGCCAGGACGTAGCCTGCCAGGTTCGGCGCCAGCGGATGACGGCGCCCGCCGGTGCCGACGTAGGCCAGTGCGGCGATGCGGGCGTGCCGGTCGCCGCTGTTCTCCAGGCGAAGAAGCCGGTTTCCGGCCTCATCTTCGTCGATCCTGGCACTAAGTTGCGGCTTCGCGCTGGCCGACGCCGGCTGCAGGAAGACCGGGATCGAATAGCGCAGCAACGATTCGTTGCCGGATGCAGGGACGCCGGCGGGGGGCAGTTCATCGACTACCAGTCGATAGGCCATTTCCATCGGCTCGGTCGACCCGGTCAGGCGCACCACGCGGACCCGTTGCCGTCCCAGCGGCGGAACCTCGATCAATGGCGGACTGACCGCCAGTTCGCGGGTCGGCACCAGCACTTCGCCGCCGCCGTCCTGGGTCCAGGAGAAAAGCCTGACCTGGGCCTGCAGCGGCTGCCGGCCGGTATTGCTGAGCCATAGCGTGGTCGCCTCCTCGCCCGGTCGCAGGGTCAGCGAAACCGGCTCCAGGCGCAGGTCGCCCGATGTGGCAGGGGTGGCCGCCGCCAGCCAGAGGGCCAGTGTGAGCAACCGGAGCGGGGCGGAGCCGCGCGCCATCATCAGAATACGATCGTGGTGACCCGCGCCTCGTCGGCCGGACCGCTGAGCGGGACCGGGAAGTGGCGGGTGGAGTTGCCGTCGGCCACGAGCGACGGGGCCGAAGCCTCGGCGGGCGGTGCGACCGTCCAGGGCACGCCGATCGAGCAGTCCACGCTGGGGCTGGCACTGCCGTTGCGGACGTCGCAACGGTCGACGATGGTCATCGAGATGCGCAGCGCACTCTGCTGGCTGGACGCCTGCACGGCACCCATCGTCAGGGTCAGGCCCGCCAGGGCCAGGAAAGCTTTGCAGGCACGCATCGGCGGCTCCTCACCGGTCGGGGAGACCGGCCTTCAGCCACGCTTTCGGCGGATACAGTCGGAAATTGAGCCGTCGTGGGCTCAGAGTCTTGCCGAGGAGGTGTGATCTGTGAAATGGATCACGGAAATGGCGTCAGGGGGCGGCCAGCCGGGCGGGCTGCCCGGCAGCTCTCGGCGCGAGCCGCCCGGGACGGGGGTTACCTGTCCCGGGACAGACTAATACGTCAGCGTGATGGTGATCGTGTCCGAATACGTGCCCGCGGAGTTGACCGCCTGCGCGGGAACCTGGCCATAGACGGTCAGCGTCTGGGTGGCGTTGTTGCCGGTACCGGATACGTCGGTCGCGGTGGTGTTGCCCCAGGGAATGCTTCGCGCCGAATCCTGGAACAGGTGATAGGTGACGTAATTGCTGCTGGGTCCGATCATGCGCCGGGTCGTGCCGGTCGGGTTGTTCCCGTAGCTAAGTGCGACTTGCCAGGCGGTGTTGTTCGGGCAACGCAGGCTGATGGTGGAGGTCTGGTTGCGCGCCGTGGCCAGGTTGACCACCGAGTTGAAGTCCATGTCGGTGGCGGCGCTGATGTAGCAGGTGTTGGCGAAGTTCGCGTAGACCTCGAAGTAATCGCTCGCCTGCGGTCCGGATGCGCACTGCGAGGTGGCCGGTGCGGTCGTGCCGCTCGCCGATGGCGCCCGCAGCACGAAGTTGTTCTGGGCGATGTACGAGTCGGCGGTCACCGTCTGTCCGGCCGGAATGCGCGCGTAGAACGGAATCGAGCCGGTGGTCTGGCCGGTGGCGCTGGTGGTTCGTATGACGCTTTGTACGGCATGGCCGCTGGTTTCAGAGCCGATGAGCTGGGTCATCGCCGGGTCGGCGTAGAGGTCGTAGTTCATGTACTCCGGCCACCACTGCCGGATCAGCCGGCGCGGCGCCACGCCGCTGGGCAGCGAGGGATTCACGTACAGGCAGAGCCGGAAGGTGCGCTGTGCCGGGCCATCGTTCTGGCAGATGTAATTGATCGTGCCCGATGAGGTGGCGCCGCCGGCGCCGACGGTTCCGAACGACACATCGCTCAGGGAGCCGAACCAGCAGGAGTTGGCGGCCATCGCCTTGCCTGGCAGCAGCCACAGGCAGGCGAGCAACGCGATGACCGGGAGGACGCGAAGCCAGCTGCGGCCACGGTCCGGTTTCGGGAGGACGCTGTTCATCGGCATACCACTCCATCCAGTTCGACGAATCCCGACGGCTTGGGCAGCTCGGGCAGGACGACGTCGCAATAGGCGCCATTCTGGCGGATCTTCAGCCCGGCGCCGGGCGGCAGCTCTTGCAGGTAGATCAGGCCGTCGTAGCCGACCACCGTCAAGGCAGGCGAGGTTTCAGGATCTGCATCCCGCAGCCAGACCGGGCTGCCGGCCGCGATGGCCCGGCCGTCCGGACCGGTCACGGTGGCCTGGATCGACAGGACGCTGCGCATCGGGAAGCGGGCCAGCATGCCGCTGCGGCTTTCCGGGACTGCGTACATTTCCGTCCGGTCCATGCGTACGTCGGTCGGCGTCTTCAGCGGGTCGATCGAAAGCCGGTTGTTCTGCCAGGCATTGAGTCGATTCACCAGCAGCAGGCCGTCCTCGTCGGTGAACCCGATCAGGCGGTTCTCCTGCAGGATCGGCACGTTGGCGATGCCGTCGGTGGACACCAGCGCGAACGCGTCGTCTACCCGGCGCATGGCGAACAGGTGCTTCTCCATGAACAACACGCTGCCGGTGGCGCCGGCGAAGCCGGTGGTGGTGTCGGGCGCGCCGCCGTCTCCGCGAAGGTAGAGCAGGCCCGCGTTCCAGCCGCCGTAGCGACCCAGCCCGGAAATCTGGCCCTGCGCGCCGGGACGCTCGCCCAACGTGGTCTGTGCGCGCCAGCCCAGGCCACCGAGGTCGCTGTCGACCGGGCGGTTGGCCTCGAGGCTCAGGCTGTTGGAGTCGCGACCGTGCCGGAGCGAGGCGGAGACCGAGGTGCGACGGTCCAGCGGCATCGACCAGTACATGAAGGCGCTGTCGGAGTCGCGGTTCTCGAGGTCGCGATTGACGCTCAGGCTCAGGTAGCCGTTGTAGGGCAATTGCCGCGACCAGCTCAGGCTGGCGTAGCGCGCAGGGGTTTGCCCGGCGATTTCCTGGCGCACGTAGCTGGCGCCGATCTGGGCGATGCCCCAGTTCACGCCCATGAACACGCTGTCCATCCGCCGCGGCAGGACAGCGTCCTCCAGCGTGGCCACGTCGGCGAAATCATCACTGCGCCGCAGCGTGGACATGCCCACGTTGAAGATGGACGAGTTCCACTGGTAGCCCGCGCCGTACTGGTGGCCGGACTGACCGTCGTACCGGCTGCCGGCCACGTTCAGGTCGAGCACACCGCCGCGGTCGCCAAGCAGCCACGCGCCACCGGCGCCGGCCATCTGCAGGTCGGACGTGCCTTCGGCATGGAATTCGACCGTGGCGCTGTCGCTCAGGCCATGGCGCACCGTGGCGCTGCCCATCGGATCGTCGGCGTAGGAGAAAGACCGCAGGCCATAGTCGCGCCGCACCTTGCCCGCCTCGACCGACCAGTCGGTCAGGCCCTTCTGCAGCAGGTAGGGTGTGTTGTACAGCGAGAAATTCACCACCCGGCTCTGGCCGTTGATGTCGGTGATGACCATCTGCGCCTGTCCGGCGCCGGTGATCGTCGGAATGCTGTCGATCTGGAACTGCCCGGGCCGCACTTCCTGGCTGGACTGGCGTACGCCGTTGATGAACAGGTCGACCGTCGAGGGCAACACCGCATCGCCGGCGAACGAGGCCAGCGGCGTGGTCACCCGGTAGGGCTGCAGTGCGAAATTGGTCGAAGCGCGTATGCCGCCCAGGCGCGTGGTGCGGGTCCAGCCCAGCCCCCCGCTGTAGGTGTCGCCCACGACCACCGAGACCATGCTGTCCTGCAGGTCGAGCTGCCAGAACGTGTCCAGGCGCGTGGTGTCGTGGATGTCGCGCTCGCCGGGCAGCGAGTCGATCCGGCTGACCAGGCTGTTGCTCCAGACACCGGGCCCCACGCCGAACAGGCGCAGCTCGTTCCAGCCGCTGATCGAGCGGTAGTCGCTGTCGCCCTGGGCGTAGATGTCGTAGTTGAACAGCAGGCCCGGGGCGCGGGTCAACGGGTCGATCTTGGGCGTGGTCCGGTCGGCGACGCCGAAGTGCTCGCGATCGCCCGACAGGATGTCCAGCGGGGCGGTCAGGGCCAGTATCTGGTTGCTCGCGTCGTAGCGGGACTGCAGGCCCGGGATGTCGTCGAGCGCGACAAGGTCGGTGGCCGTCTCGCTGCCTGGCCATTGCAGGCCCAGCTCGCGCAGCGTGGAAGCGCTCGCATGCAGGCGCCCGTCGATCATGACGAAACGGGCCAGGCGCCCGGTGGCGAATTCGTTGAGCGAGACTTCGAGATAGAGTTCCTGCGAACCTCCCGTCGCTTCCGCGTCGGGTTCGCCGGTCTGGATCAGATCCAGAGCGCCTGGCGCTGCGAACGTGGCCGGCGCGGGATTGGGGGCAGGTGCGGCCAGCAGGGCGCCGGGCGCACAGGCCGCGGCGATGCTAGCTGCCAGGATTTTCCAGCGGCAATGTCTGATCGTTCGGATCGTCATTGAACCTGACCTTCAGGCTGCCTCCGTTGGCGCGCTGCTGCGGCGACAGGGGAATGGTCCACTGCATCCGCTGCCCGGCCAGCACATAACCGAACAGACCTGCTGCGAGCTCGGTGCGATGACCGGCCCCGTCGACCCAGGCCAGGTTGCTCAGCCGCACCCGCTGCCGCTCGGGGTTGGTGATGCTGAGCAGGCTGGCATCCCCCTGTGCATCCAGGCGGGCGGACAGGGTGGTCGGGGTTCCAGTGGACGGTGGCGTGTTGGCTGTCCGACGCGAGGGGCTCAACGGCTCCGTCCCCTCGGCCAGGACAAACACAGGCACCGAATAACGCAGCAGGAACTGGATGCCCGAACGTTGCGGCTCCGAACCATCGGCGGGCAATTCGTCGATGGTCAGCCGGTAGGCGGCCTCGGTTTGCAGAGGCACGCTTCGCGGGCGGATGATCCGCACCAGCTGCTGCTGTCCAGCCGCGACTTCGAGAATCGCGGGACTGGCCACCAGGTCGCGGCTGGGTTCGGTCTGGTCCTTGCCCTCGGCCTGGGTCCAGATCGATACCCGCACCTGGGCCTTGAGCGGCTCGGTTCCCGTGTTGCTCAGCCACACCGCCTGCGACTGCTCGCCGGGTGCGAACTCGAGCATGATCGGGTTGACCTGCAGGTTGGCCGCCATCGCGGCCGGACCAGCAAGCGCCGACGCTGCAAGCAGCAGCCAGCGTCCGATGCATGAACCGCGCCCCTTGCGGGGGCGCGGCCTGTCCTGTTCAAGCGTCATCGGGGCCATTACCCGACCTCATCGAGTCGATCAGTAGTTGATCGTCGCGGTGATGGTATCGGCATACGAGCCGGCCGGCACGTTGGTGTCGGCGCTCAGCACGCGGCCGAAGACCGTGATGTTCTGGGCGTTGCCGGTGCCGGTGCCGGCGACGGTGTCGGTGCCAGCAGTGTTGCCCCAGTTCTGGGTACGGCCGGTGTTGCGGTACAGGGAGTAGGGAACCGAGGTGCCGGTGCCGGTGCCGTTGTGCATGCGGCGGGTGGTGACGGTGGCGCCGGTGTAGCTGCCCGCGTTCAGCGCAACGGTGTACGGGGTGCCGCTGGTGCAGGTGACCACCAGGGTACCGGTGGCGTCGACATCACCGGCGGACGAGCGCGCCTTGGTGAGGAAGTCGACGTCGGAAGCGCCGGCCGTGCTGAAGGTGCACGACTCGGTGATGACGATCTTGGCCTGGAAGGTGCCGGTGGCAGTGGCGGCATTGGCAGTGCCCGCGAAACCGGCGGCGACCAGGGCAGTGGCGATCAGGGTGCTCTTGAACAGGTTCATCGGGGACTCCGGAAGTTTGTCGTTCGGGGTGGGTGTGTTGCTTGCCAAGGGATGGAGCAGGAAGCGTGCCAAGTCCTTGGCGGCGGGCGTTTGGGCCCCTGGCAACGGGCTTGACGCCTCTATGACATTGCTGAATACGGTTATTGTGACACAGTGCGCACATTCAATTGGGCGTATTCAGCAAAAAGTGACCTGTTGCGTCAGTCGGTTGACGTTAACTATTCAGGCTCTGGACTCAATGTGACGCGCCGGGCACTGGGCGGCATTGATCGGCGTCAATTCGTCGTCCCGGGGCAGCTTTGGCCCCTGCGCGTTCAGGTACGGCCCCGGATCGGCGATAATCCGGGCATGACCCTGCACCTGAAGACCCCCGCCGAAATCGAGCAGATGCGCATCGCCGGCCGCCTGGCCGCCGAAGTGCTGGAAATGATTGCCCCGCATGTGAAGCCGGGCGTGACCACCGAGGAGCTGGACCAGCTCTGCCACGACCACATCGTCAACGTGCAGGGTGCGATCCCCGCCAACGTGGGCTATCGCGGCTACCCCAAGACGGTGTGCACGTCGGTCAACAACGTGATCTGCCACGGCATCCCGAGCCCGGGCAAGGTTCTCAAGGACGGGGACATCGTCAATATCGACGTCACCGTCATCAAGGACGGCTGGCACGGCGACACCAGCCGCATGTATTACGTCGGCACCCCGTCGGTCATGGCCAAGCGGCTGGTGGAAACCACCTTCGAGGCGATGTGGCGCGGTATCCGCGCGGTGAAGCCGGGCGCCACCCTGGGCGATGTCGGCCACGCGATCCAGAGCTACGCCGAAGCCGAGCGCTTCACCGTGGTGCGCGAGTACTGCGGCCATGGCATCGGCAAGGTCTACCACGATGAACCGCAGGTGCTGCATTACGGCCGCCCGGGCGATGGCCTGGTGCTGCGGCCGGGCATGACCTTCACCATCGAGCCGATGATCAACGAGGGCACCCGCTATACCAAGGTGCTGCCCGACGGCTGGACCGTGGTGACCAAGGACCGCAAGCTCTCGGCGCAGTGGGAGCACATGATCGCGGTGACCGAAGACGGCGTGGATGTGCTGACGCTGGCCCCGGGCCAGCAGCCGCCCGCGTGAGTGCCGACATGGGCGTCGAACCGCTGGCCGCCGACGTCCATGACGCACGGATCCCGGCGGACGATGCCGGCTGGGCCGCGCGCGCGCGCGAACTGCTGGCCCATGGCGATGCGCGCCTGCTCAAGCGTTACGACCGCGATGTCGACATGGACCGCCTGCTGGCATTGCGCGCCCGGCTGGTCGACGACCTGCTGCGCCGTGCCTGGCACCACTGCATGGCCGACGGAGCGCCGCTGTCGCTGATCGCCGTTGGCGGTTACGGCCGTGGCGAGCTGTTTCCGCGTTCGGACATCGACCTGCTGGTGCTGGCCGAACCGGATGCGCAGCAGGCGCATCAGGCCGAGCTGTCGCGATTCTTCGCCCTGTTGTGGGATACCGGCCTGCCGGTCGGGCATGCGGTGCGCTCGGCAGCCGAATGCACTGCCGCGGCGGCCGACCAGACGGTGATGACCGCGCTGCTGGAAGCGCGCCCGGTCGCGGCCGAACCGGAGGCGATGGCGGCGCTGGCCGCGGCGATCGCGCCGGAGAAGATCTGGCCCCCGCGCGATTTCTTCCTGGCCAAGCGCGAGGAACTGCAACTGCGCCATCGTCGCCACGGCGACACCTCCGACAACCTGGAACCGAACATCAAGGACGGTCCGGGTGGTCTGCGCGACCTGCATACCCTGGGCTGGATGGCGCAGCGCGCGTTCGGCGTGCGTGACCTGGAGGCGGTGGTCGGACTCGGTCACCTGGGTCCGGACGAGGCGGCCGCGCTGGCACGCGAGCGGCGTTCGCTGGGGCGCCTGCGCTTCGGCCTGCACCTGGTCGCCGGCCGGCCGGAGGAGCGCCTGCGCTTCGACTACCAGAAGGCGCTGGCGCAACGGCTCGGTTACGACGACGACGAGCACAGCCTCGGCGTCGAGAAGATGATGCAGGGCTTCTATCGCAGCGCGGCGATCGTGCGCCGGATCAGCGACCGGCTGCTGCAGCGCTTCGAGGAAACCTTCGACGGCGAGGCCACGCCCGAGCCGCTGAACCCGGATTTCGTCCTGCGCCGCGGTTACCTGGCTGCGGCGGCGACCTATTGGCCGGAGGCGGACCTGCGCGAGGTGCTGGCGCTGTTCTCGACCTGGGCCGCGCACCCGCAAGTGCGCGGCCTGCACTCGCAGACCGCGCGCGCGCTGGCCGAATCGCTACGACGGCTGCCGGCCTATGCCGACGCAGGTCCGGCGGCGCGCGAGCGCTTCATGGCGTTGTTGCGCGGTCCGCGTCCGGTGGAAACGCTGACCCGGATGGCGCGGCTGGGCGTGCTCGGCCAATACCTGCCGGCGTTCGCCCAGGTGTCGGGGCGGATGCAGTTCGACCTGTTCCATGTGTATACGGTCGACCAGCACACGCTGATGGTGCTGCAGAACATCGCCGGCTTCGCCAAGGGCGCCGACGAGCGCTTCTCGATCGCGCATGAAGTCTGGCCGCGCCTGCGCAAGCCCGAACTGCTGCTGCTGGCCGGCTTGTTCCACGATATCGCCAAGGGGCGCGGTGGCGACCATTCCGAACTGGGGGCGGTGGACGCGCGCGAATTCTGCGCCGCGCACGGACTCAGCGAGGCCGATACCAGCCTGGTCGCATGGCTGGTCGAACAGCACCTGCGCATGTCGGTGACCGCGCAGAAGCAGGACATCTCCGATCCGGACGTGGTCCGTGCTTTTGCCACATTGGTCGGCGACCGCGAGCGCCTGGACTATCTGTATCTGCTGACCTGTGCCGACATCTCAGGTACCAGCCCCAAGCTGTGGAATGCGTGGAAGGACCGGCTGCTGGCCGACCTCTACCTGGCCACCCGCCGCGTGCTGCGCGAAGGCCTGGAAGCGCCGGTCGATGCGGAGGCTCGCGTGGCCGAAGCGCGCGAGGCGACCGCGCAGGTGATGCGCGAGCTCGGCTATGACGATGCGACCATCGGTCGCCAGTTCGCCGAGATGCCCGATGAAAGCTTCCTGCGCTTCCGCCCCGAGCAGCTGGCCTGGCAGGCCGCCGCGCTGGTCGAAGTGCGCAAGGGCGACACCCAGGCGGCGGTGCGTCCGATCGGCGGCAAGGCCGGCGAGCACGGCGGCGCGCTGGAAGTGTTCGTGCATTCGCCCGACCGCGACGGCCTGTTCGCCGCGATCGTGGCCACGCTCGATCGCCACGGTTACGGCGTGCACCAGGCGCGCATCCTGATGGGCCCGCATGGCACCGTGTTCGACACCTTCGAAGTGTTGCCGGCCGACAGCTTCGCCACGGGCGATCCGGTCCAGCTGGAAGTGGCGTTGCGCCAGGCGCTTTCCGGCGCGCTGGACCAGGTGCGCGCGCCGCGCCGCGCCGCGCCGCGGCAGCTGCGTCATTTCCGTTTCCCGCCGCAAGTGGAATTCAGTGCCACCGCTGACGGCCGCCGCAGCCTGTTCGGCCTGGTCTGCCCGGACCGGCCCGGCTTGCTGGCCGACGTGGCCCAGGCATTGCGCGCCAGCCACCTGCGCGTGCACGACGCGCGCATCGCCACCTTCGGCGAGCGCGCCGAAGACCTTTTCCAGATCACCGACGAGCACGACCAGCCGCTGGACGCCGCCACGCAGGACATCCTGCGCGCGGAGCTGCGCGCCCGGCTCGAACCCGACAGCCCGACCCAAGGAAGCCCCCGCTGATGGCCGCGCAGACGCCCAAGAAGTCCCCCGCCCGCAAGACCGCGCGCAAGCGTGCCGCCGTGCCCGCAGGCCCGGGCCTGGAAGAACTGAAGTTCTCGATCGACAGCGCGTTCGCGCGCCGCGCCGCGCTGACCCTGGACGAGATCGACGGTTCGACCCGGCCGCTGGTCGAGCGCGTCGTCGGCGGGCTGGAGTCGGGCGAGTTCCGCGTCGCCGAGCCGGACGGCAAAGGCGGCTGGCAGGTCAACGAATGGTTGAAGAAGGCGGTGCTGCTGTACTTCCGCGTCAACGACATGGGTGTGATGGAAGGCCAGCCGGCACCGTTCTGGGACAAGGTGCCGTTGCGCTTCGACGGTTACGGCGAAGCCGAATTCCGCAAGCTGGGCGTGCGCGTGGTGCCGGGCACCGTCGCCCGCCGCGGCGCGCACCTGGGCAAGGACGTGGTGCTGATGCCGAGCTTCGTCAACATCGGCGCCCACGTGGGCGAGGGCACCATGGTCGATACCTGGGCCACGGTCGGCTCCTGCGCGCAGGTCGGCAAGCATTGCCACATCTCCGGCGGTGCCGGCATCGGCGGCGTGCTCGAACCGCTGCAGGCCAGCCCGACCATCGTCGAGGACCACTGCTTCATCGGTGCGCGTTCGGAAGTGGTCGAAGGCGTGATCGTGGGCCACCACAGCGTGATCGGCATGGGCGTGTTCATCGGCCAGTCGACCCGCATCTACAACCGCGCCACCGGCGAGATCTCCTACGGCTTCGTGCCGCCGGGCAGCGTGGTGGTGTCCGGCTCGCTGCCGGCCGCCGACGGCAGCCACTCGCTGTACTGCGCGGTGATCGTCAAGCAGGTCGACGCCAAGACCCGCGCCAAGACCAGCATCAACGAACTGCTGCGTGGGTGAGCCGCCCCCGCTTGGCGACTGTCCTATCGACAGTCGCCAGGGCAGCTCATGCTCGATAACCATGGATGGTCGGGCCGGGCTCTCCGGAGCCGGCAACGTCGCGCCATGGATGGCGGCCATCAGCCTGGAAGCACAGAAGACATGACCACCACGATCTACGGCCTCAAGAACTGCGACACCTGCAAGAAGGCGACCAAGTGGCTGGACCGCTTCGGCGTGCCGTACTCGTTCGTCGATTACCGCGACAACAAGCCCTCGCCGGAAACGCTGGTGGAGTGGGCGGGCAAGGCCGGCGGCTTCGATGCGCTGGTCAACAAGTCGTCCACCACCTGGCGGCAGCTGCCGGATAACCGAAAGACGCCCGGCAGCGAAGCCGAATGGAAGCTGCTGCTGCGCGAGCACCCGCAACTGGTGCGGCGCCCGGTGGTCATCCAGGAAGACGGCGGTTTCAGCCAGGCCTTCTCCGACAACGGCTTCAAGAAGCTGTTCGGCGTCGGCTGACCCGGCGCGCTCCAACCACGGCCTGCCGTATGCTTCGGCAGCTGCCGAACAGGATGAAACCCCCCATGAGCGAAGTGCTGGACCTGGCCTGCGACCTGATCGCGCGTGCGTCGGTAACGCCCGATGACGCCGGCTGCCAGGCGCTGCTCGCGCAGCGGCTCGAGCGCGCGGGTTTCGCCTGCCAATCGCTGCGCTTCGGTGAGGTCGACAATCTGTGGGCCACCCATGGCAGCGGCGAACCGGTGCTGGTCCTGCTCGGCCATACCGACGTGGTGCCGCCCGGCCCGCGCGAAGCCTGGGCCAGCGATCCGTTCGTGCCGCAGGTGCGCGACGGCGTGCTGTACGGGCGCGGTGCAGCGGACATGAAAGGCAGCGTGGCCGCGTTCGTGGTCGCCGCCGAGCGGTTCGTTGCCGCCCATCCCGGCCACGCCGGCACGCTGGCGATCCTGCTGACCGCCGACGAGGAGGGCGATGCGATCGATGGCGTGCGAAAGGTCGCCGACCTGTTCCGCCAGAACGGCCAGCGCATCGACTGGTGCATCACTGGCGAGCCGTCTTCGACCGCCAAGTTGGGCGACCTGCTGCGCGTGGGTCGTCGCGGCAGCCTGTCCGGCACGCTGACGGTGAAGGGCGTGCAGGGTCATGTCGCCTATCCGCACAAGGCGCGCAATCCGATCCACCAGGCTGCGCCTGCGCTGGCCGAGCTGACGGCACGGACATGGGATGACGGCTACGAGAGTTTCCCGCCGACCTCGCTGCAGATCTCCAACATCCACGCAGGCACCGGCGCCAACAACGTCATTCCCGGGCAGCTGCAGGTGCTGTTCAACCTGCGCTACAACCCGCACTGGAACGCGCCGGCGCTGGAAACCGAGATCGCCGCGCTGCTGGACCGGCACGGCCTGGAATACGAGCTGCGCTGGCATCGCAGCGGCGAGCCGTTCTATACGCCAGAAGGCCGGCTGCGCGCGGTCGCGCGCGAAGTGCTGGGCGAATTTGCCGGCGCGCCGCCGGAGGAGAGCACCGGCGGCGGCACGTCCGATGCGCGTTTCATCGCACCGCTGGGCGCGCAGTGCATCGAGGTCGGGCCGGTCAACGCCAGCATCCACCAGGTCGACGAGAACGTGTCGGTGGTCGAGCTGGAGGCGCTGCCTGATCTGTACCAGCGTCTGGTCGAGCGACTGCTCGTGCAAGGCGGCTAACGGCGCGCAGCCGGCCGCCATGCCCAACGGGTCATGGCGATCCCAGGATCAATGCGGCCCGTGCTGCTCGTTCGGCCGGGCCTTGCGGTCACGCAGCAACGCGCTGAGCGCGATCGCCAGTCCCAGCGCGGTGGCGATCAGGAACAGCACCACCGCCAGCGCGGGATAGCCGAACAACCGCGCCGGCGTGTCCACCCGCATCAGCATCGCCGAAGACAGCAGCAGCGCGGCGGTGACCACCGAGGCGGCGATGCGGTTGGCGATCTTCTGCATGTTCTCCATCAGCCGCGAGTTCTCCAGCCCGGCCAGGTGCACCTGCAGGCGGTTCTCGGCCAGCAGCGACAGGGTGTCGGAGATCTTGCGCGGCGCATCGCGCAGCAGCGCCTGCACTTCCAGCGCCTCGCTGGCCAGGTTGGCACTTGAGAACGAGCGTCGCAGTTGCGCGCGCATGATCGACTGCAGGTGCGATTCGACCAGCGTGCGCACGTCCATGTCCGGATCGAGCGCGTCGGCGACCCGTTCCAGGTTGAGCAGGGTCTTGCCAAGCAGGCTGATCTCGGCCGGCACGCGCAGGCCGTGCTCGGCGGCGCAGCCGACCAGTTCCAGCAGCAGGCGCCCTTCGGACGTGCGGCGGCCACCGGTGGCGTAGCGCGCCACCAGCTGGCCGGTGTCGCGGCTGAAGGCGGCATCGTCGAACTGTTCAAGCCGAGTGCCGATGGCGACCAGCTCGCGCGCCACGTCCTCGCCGCGCGCGTCCACCGCGGCGAACAGCAGCTTGAGCAGGCGCTCGCGCATGCGCGGCGGCACCTGCGCGACCATGCCCAGGTCGATCAGCGCCAACCGCCCGTCGCGGCACAGCAGCACGTTGCCCGGATGCGGGTCGGCGTGGATGTCGCCATGCACGAACACCTGGTCCAGGTAGGCGCGCATCAGTTCGCTGGCCGGCGTGGCCAGGTCGGTTTCGGTGCGTCGCAAGCCGGAGACGGTGGTGACCTTGGCGCCGTGGACCAGTTCCATGGTCAGCACGCGCTGGGTCGACAGTCCCCACACCGGCGCCGGTACGTACAGCAGCGGATAGGTGGCCAGGCGTTCGCCGAAGCGTTCGAGGTTCTCCGCTTCGCGACGGTAGTCCAGTTCCAGCAGCAGGATCTTGCGGAACTCGGCGATCCATCCGGCGAAATGCATGCGCCTCCCGGTTTCGGTCAGCGCGTCGGCGGTGCCGGCCAGGCCGGACAGCACTTCCAGATCCAGGCGGATCGCCGCGTCCATGCCCGGGCGCTGCACCTTCACCGCGACCTCGCGGCCATCGCGCAACACCGCCCGATGCACCTGCGCCAGCGACGCGGCGGCCAGCGGCACCGGATCGAACGAGGCGAACAGCCGGCTGATCTTGGTGCCCAATTCTTCTTCGACGATCTGCTCGATCACCTCGGTCGGCACCGGCGCGACCTCGTCCTGGATCCGGTCCAGCGCATCGATGTAGGCCGGTGGCACGAGATCCGGGCGCGTGGACAGCGACTGCCCGAGCTTGATGAAGGCCGGACCCAGCGATTCCAGGTCGGCGGCGAAGGCCTGGGCTTCGGCAATGCCGGAGGCGTCGGCGATGGTCGGCTCGGCCGGCGGGGCATGGCTCCAGTCCAGGCCGGTCAGCACGCGCCGGTGCCGGGCCAGGCGGGCCACGACCTGGGCGGTTCGCGCGAGGCGTTGGGTGGTATCGGGCAAGTCGGCTCTCCGGTGACGGCGGAATGCGCGGTGGGTGGGCGGCGGCAGTATTGGCCGGCCTGCGTGAGCGGGGTGTCAGTTGCCCGAGCAACGGTTGCGTGCGGCCGCGGGAGCGGGTTAGTGTCGGGTCCATGCACCTCGCCCCGACCGCCAACACGGCCAATTCCAACCGCAATAACAATGCGGCGAATAACCGTGCGCGACCGATGCGGGAGCGCGACCGGGGCTGAAGCGACAACAGCCCGGCCACCATCAAACCCGCATCCGACCAGATGCGGGTTTTTTTGTGGCCCGGGTTTTTGCGCCCCCTTGGCCGCGATGCGCGAAGAAATCCGTAACACCCCTACCAGACCCAGGAGTTTTCCCATGTGTTCGATCTTCGGCATCTTCGGCCTGCAACCGGGCGATGACCTGCAGGCGTTGCGTCGGCAGTCGCTGGACCTGTCGCAGCGGCAGCGCCACCGCGGTCCGGACTGGAGCGGGGTGTACGTCGACGACGGCGCGATCCTGGTGCATGAGCGCTTGGCCATCGTCGATCCGGCCGGCGGTTCGCAGCCGCTGCTCTCCGACGACGGCCAGCTCGCGCTGGCGGTGAACGGCGAGATCTACAACCATCGCGAACTCAAGGGCGAGCTGCAGGATGCCTACGCGTTCCAGACCGCATCGGATTGCGAGGTGATCAACGCGCTGTATCGCGAAGGCGACGGGCGCGACGGCGAGCCGGCCTCGTTCCTCAACCGGCTCAACGGCATCTTCGCCTTCGCGTTGTGGGACAAGGCCAAGGGTCGGGCGATCATCGCCCGCGATCCGATCGGCGTGTGCCCGCTGTACTGGGGCCATGATCGCGAAGGCCGCCTGCGCGTGGCTTCGGAGATGAAGTCGCTGGTGGACGATTGCGCCGACGTGGCCCAGTTCCCGCCCGGCCACTGGTACGACACCGCCACCGGCACGCTGACCCAGTACTACTCGCGTCCCTGGCGTGAGTACGACGCCGTGGAAGACGAGGAGGTCTCGCCGCAGGAACTGCGCGAGGCGTTCGAGGCGGCCGTGCATCGCCAGCTGATGACCGACGTGCCCTACGGCGTGCTGCTGTCGGGCGGACTGGATTCCTCGCTGGTGGCCGCGGTCGCCGCGCGCTACGCCCGCCATCGCATCGAGGATGGTGATCGCACCGAAGCCTGGTGGCCGCGCCTGCATTCGTTCGCCATCGGCCTGAAGGGTTCCCCTGACCTGGCCGCGGCCAAGATCGCGGCAGAGGCGCTGGGCACCGTACACCACGGCTTCGAATACACCTTCGAGGAAGGCCTGGACGCGTTGCCGGAAGTGATCCGCCACATCGAGACCTACGACGTCACCACCATCCGCGCCTCCACGCCGATGTTCCTGCTGGCGCGTCGGATCAAGGCGATGGGCGTGAAGATGGTGCTGTCGGGCGAGGGTAGCGACGAGGTGTTCGGCGGCTATCTGTATTTCCACAAGGCGCCCAACGCGCGCGAGTTCCACGAGGAGCTGATCCGCAAGCTCGACGCGCTCAACAACTTCGACTGCCTGCGCGCCAACAAGTCGATGATGGCCTGGGGCGTGGAGCCGCGGGTGCCGTTCCTGGACCGCGAATTCCTCGACGTGGCCATGCGCATGGACGCCAGCCACAAGATGGTGCGCAAGGGCAGCGATGGCGCGCAACGGATGGAGAAGGGCGTGCTGCGCCAGGCGTTCGACGGTTACCTGCCCGAGCAGATCCTGTGGCGGCAGAAGGAGCAGTTCAGCGATGGCGTGGGCTATGGCTGGATCGACGGCCTGAAGGCGCACGCCGAATCGCAGGTCAGCGACCGCGAGCTGGCCGCGGCCGACAAGCGCTTCCCGGTCAATCCGCCGCAGACCAAGGAAGCCTATTTCTACCGCTCGGTGTTCGAGCGTTTCTATCCCACGCCCGCGGCGGCCGAGACGGTGCCCGGCGGCAAGTCGATCGCCTGCTCCTCGCCGGCGGCGATCGCGTGGGACGCGAGCTTCTCGAAGATGGCCGATCCGTCCGGCCGCGCGGTGGCCGGCGTGCACGAGCAGGCGCTGGCGTCGTAGGCGCGCGGTCCGCCGCTGTCGTGAGTGGAACGGACCGGCTCCCGTGCGGAGCCGGTCGTCAGTGAACGATCAGCCGCAGGCGACGCTGGTGATCGTGTTCTTGCCGTCGATGTGGACGTTGACCCGGTCGGGGCGGAAATCGCGGGTCACGATCTGACCCGGGCCGATCGGACGGATCAGGCCGGCGCCGCTTTCGCGCCAGACCCGGGCCATGACGTCCTGCTCGGCCTGCTGGCCGACCGCCCAGGCGACCGGTTCGGCATTGCACGCGCCGGCAGCGGCGCCATTGCGACCCGGCGTGCCCGGGTCGGGCTGGACCGAACTGCAGGCGGCCAACATAAGCGTGGCCAGGAACGCGCTGGAAAGGAGCGTGCAGGTAGCAGCGGGGCGCTGGAGCATCGCGGCGGTTCTCCGTGGGCAGGTGGCGATCATGGCGAGCGGAACGTCATTGCGACGTCGCCGGCGCCAGGGTCAGGGTATGCCTTGCCGGGCCGGGCAGGAAGGGCGTGGCTCGACCCTGCACCCAGTCGTCGTGCCCGGCGCCCCAGAACGGCGACAGTGGGTGCCCGCTCTGGCCGCCCGGCATGTGCACTATGCCGTCGGCTTCGTGGCCGGGCGAGACGACCATGCGCTCGGAGGCGCCGAACGCCGGACCCTGCACGCGCGGCATCGAGCCGTCGCCCGGCAGCGGTTCGCCGGGCATGCACAGGCGCGGCTTGAGGAAGCCGGGCAGGGCATTGGCCAGCGGATGGCAGATCCGGGCGGTGTTGCGCTCGCCCCAGGTGCGATCGGCCAGCGGACCCTTTTCGGCAAGGTCGTCGCGCACCTCGCGTGCGGCGTCTTCCAGCAGCGCGTTCCAGCTGTCGTAGCGTCGCGACAGCAGGTGGGCCGGGCGCTGCTGCAGCAACGGCCAGACCACGCCTTCCAGTTGCGGGAAATCGGGCATGGCGAAGTCCTCGCCGAGCGCGGCCTGTGCCGGTGCGGTCAGGCCGTCGGCGATGCGCGCATGCACGGCCAGGCGCCACGCGCGCACCAGCCGGTAGCTCACCGAGTCCACCGACGCGCGGCCTTGCCAGCTCCTGCCTGCCTCGGCCAGCGCATGCAGCGCCGAATCGGCGGGCGCATTCTTCGACTCGTCCTGCAGCAGCTGCCACCAGCGCTGCAAAAACACGGCGCGGTCGTCGAGCTGGATCGCCAGCAGGTCCGCTTCGTTGAAGCGGTCCTTCGCCAGCAGGCCATCGCGGATCTGCGCGGCGCGCGCGCCCAGCGCGTAACCGCCGTCGCCGACGATGGCCAATGCCTCACCGTCGAGAACGCGGGCGTTGGCGGTCCACAGGCGATGATTGTCCGGGTCGGCGAGCACCGGCGAGAGCGCGGTGGAAATCGTCCAGGGCGCGCAGTCGACCGTGGGCGTGGCGGTCGGCTCGTCCTGCAAGGGCGCAGGACAGGCACCCGTGCGCTGCGGCAACGGGCCGAGGATGCGCCAGGCGATCCGGCCATGGCTGTCGGCGATCACCAGGTTCTGCGCCGGGGTGGCGGTGTGCGCGGCGATCGCCAGCGCACCGTCCAGGTCGGCGGCAGTGGCGAAGTCGGCCAGGTGGAAGTTCAGCGCGCCGGGCTGATGGGCGACCCAGCGCAGCGCCAGCGCGTTTCCTTGCGCATCGACCGGATGCAGGATCGGACCGAAGCGGGTTTCTTCCACCGGGAACGTCACCGGATCGGCGCCGGCGACGCGGATGGTCTCCTCGTGGCGCACGACCGGTTCGCAGCCGGTCTCGCCCTGAGCCGCACACGGCCGGACCGGTTGCCAGTCCGCCGTGTCGGCATAGCTGTTGGTGAAGCCCCAGGCCACGTGCCCATTGCTGCCGACGATCACCGCCGGCAGGCCGGGCAGGCTGAAGCCGGCGACATCGACGCGACCACCGGGCGCGCGGCTGTCGGGATAGCGCAGGCGCACGCGGAACCAGATGTTCGGCGCACGCAAACCCAGGTGCATGTCGTCGGCGACGATGGCGCGGCCATCGGCGGTCAGCGCGCCGGCCACGGCCCAGTTGTTGCTGCCCGGCGTGCCCTTGTCGGCGAGCCGACTGGGGCTGTCACTGTCGGGCATCGGCAGCGTGCGCAGGTCCACCTGCCCGGCGTCGGGCAGGGGCGCGTTGCCGCGCGGCTGGCCGAACAGCGGCGCATCCCATTGGGTGCCGTCGCGCATGAGCACCTCGTACAGCGCCGGCGGAACATGCGGGCGAAGCTTCCACAGGCGCAGTTCGCGCAGGTTCTCCGCATCCTGCAGGTCGAAGTACATCGCATAGCCGGTCAATGCCGAATCGGCGACTTCCCACTGGCGCGGCGCCTGCCGCAGCAGCAGGTACGGCCACGGCCGCACGCGCAGCGCATCGAGCCCGGCATTGACGCCATCGGCGTAGGCCTGCAGTTGCGGCATACGATCGCCGGCGAAATCGTCCAAGTGTCCATTGACCCGGGCGCGCATGCGATGGACGCGCTGCTTGCGGTCCACATCCAGTGCGATCGGGCCGAACAGCTCGGACAGCTCGCCGGCCGAGTTGCGCCGCATCAGGTCCATCTCGAAGTAGCGCTCCTGCGCGTGCACATATCCCAGTGCACGCACCGCGTCGGCTTCGCTGCCGGCTTCGATCGTGACCACGCCCAGCGAATCGCGCTGGATCGATACCGGCGCAGACAGACCCGGCAGGGCCAGTTCGCCATCCAGCGGAGCCAGGCTGCCGCGTAGCAACCACCAGGCCAGCAGCGCCGCACAGGCGGCCAGCAGCACGACCAGCACCGCGAGGCGTCGGATCCAGCGAAGCATGCGTTTCCCCTTGGATGGTGCGGCGCCTGATCGCGCCGCCGCAGCGGATTATTCCATGCCGTGGCCTGTCGGCCGCGGCCCAATTGCGAGTGATTCCGATTGGAACATGGGCAGCCTGGTTGCGGCACACTGCGCCCCGCAAGTCCGTCCGGAGTACCGACCATGAAAGGCCATCCCGAAGTCATCGACTGCCTGAAAGAGCTGCTGCGCGGCGAGCTGGCTGCGCGCGACCAGTATTTCCTGCACTCGCGCCGCTACGAGGACCAGGGCCTGAAGGCGCTGTACGAGCGCATCGGCCACGAGATGCAGGAAGAGACCGAGCACGCCGACGCGATCCTGCGCCGGATCCTGTTCCTGGAAGGCGATCCGGACATGCGTCCGCATGCGTTCACCCCCGGCACGACCGTGGTGGAAATGCTCGAAGCCGACCTCAAGGTCGAGTACCAGGTGCGGGCCAACCTCGCCGCGGCGATGAAGCTGTGCGAGCAGAAGCAGGATTACGTCAGCCGCGATATGCTGCTGGCCCAGCTCAAGGACACCGAAGAAGACCATGCCTGGTGGCTGGAACAGCAACTAGGCCTGATCAAGCGGATTGGCCTCGAGAACTACCAGCTGTCCAAGATCGGCAGCGGCGCGCCGGCGCACGGCTGAGCCGCATTCCTGTAGAGCGGGGCTTGCCCCGCTGCTCTTTCCGCCGCCCGATCGCGGGCGGTTAGTGGAAGCCCGCGATCAGCGTCGCTGCAGCCGGTAAACCGCGGTCGAAAGCGCAGTCACGCCTTCGGCGATGAAACGCGGCTCGCTGGCCAGGATGTCGCGGCGGGTGAGCAGTTCGATATCCCAGTGCGGGGCGAACAAGGCCTGCACTTCCGCTTCCGGAATCGGGAATGGCGGGCCGGCTTTCTCCGCCGGCGGATACTCCAGGGTGATCAGCAGGCCGCGGCTGCGCGTGGGCAATTTGCCGTACACCCGATCCACGTAATCCTTGCGCATCGCCGACGGCAGCGCGATCAGCGCGGCGCGGTCGTAGAAAGCCGCCATCGTCGCCAGCGTGTCCGCTCGCAATGCGAACACGTCGCCCTGGACCAGGTCGATGGCACCAGCGCGGTGATGCAGTCCGTCCGCGTCGCGCTCGACCTGTGGGGTCAGGCCGGCTTCGGCGAAGAACGCCTCCACCGCCAGCGGCGACAGTTCGCAGCCCAGTACCTCCAGGCCCTGCGCGGCCAGCCAGTGCATGTCCAGGGTCTTGCCCGCGAGCGGCACGAATACGCGGCTGCCCGCAGGCACATCCAGCGAGGGCCAGTATTGCTCCAGCAGCGGCATCACATCGCCGCGGTGGAATCCGATCTGGCCTTCCTGCCAGCGTTGCAGCCAGAACTGTGCATCCATTCCTGTTCTCCGATGAGCGCCCTGGTTCAACCAGCTTGCGACAGCCTTTGTCGCGCCGCCGCGCGCTGCGACAACGAACAACTACTCGACCGCCGCGCCCCCGCGAGAGGAGCTTGCGACGGCGTTTTCCGCGCCGCCGCGCGCTGCGGCAACGAATAACTATTCGACAGCAAGTCCATCCACCTTCTGCCAACCCCGCGGCAACAACCCACCCCGCGTAGCCCGCGCACCCAGGTACTCGTCCAGTTCCTTGAACGACAGCGTCATCGTGCGCTGGCCGCTGAACACCTGCAGCTTCTGGCCCGGCGCCACCGCGGCCACGGCGACCACGCGCTCGGTGCCCAGTTTGGCCTTGGGGATGTCGATCAGCTTGTTGCCCTTGCCCTTGTCCAGCTCGGGCAGGTCGCTGGCCGGGATCGCCAGCAGGTGGCCGGCGCTGGTTACCGCCACGATCCGGTCGGCTTCCACGCTGGCCACCGCGGCCGGCTGCAGCACGCGCGCGTTCGGGGTGAGGTTGAGCATGGCCTTGCCGGCCTTGTTGCGGCCGGTCAGGTTCTCGAAGCGGGTGACGAAGCCGTAGCCGTGCGAGGACGCCAGCACGAAGCGGGTGTCGTTGTCGCCGCTGGCCAGCGCCTGGAACGAGGCGCCCGCGGCCGGCGAGAAGCGGCCGGTCAGCGGTTCGCCATTGCCGCGCGCCGACGGCAGGGTGTGCACGGCGGTCGAATAGCTGCGTCCGGTGGAATCCAGGAACGCCACCTGTTGGGTGCTGCGGCTCTTGACCGCCCCCATCAGGCTGTCGCCATCGCGGTAGGACAGGCCGGCCGCGTCGACATCGTGGCCCTTGGCCGCACGGATCCAGCCCTTTTCCGACAGAACCACCGTCATCGGTTCGCTGGGCACCAGCTCGGTTTCGTCGATGGCCTGCGCGGCACCGCGCTGGACCAGCGGCGAGCGGCGCTCGTCGCCGAACTTCTTCGCGTCGGCCAGCAGCTCGTCCTTGACCAGTTTCTTGAGCTTGGTCTTGCTTCCCAGGATCGCGACGATGCGCTCCAGTTCCTTGGCCAGCTCGTCCTGCTCGCCGCGGATCTTCATTTCTTCAAGGCGCGCCAGCTGCCTCAGGCGGGTCTCGAGGATGTAGTCGGCCTGTTCCTCGGACAACGCGAATCGCGCGATCAGCGCGGCCCGCGGCTCGTCCTCGGTACGTATGATGCGGATCACCTCGTCCAGGTTGAGGAAGGCGACCAGCAGGCCTTCCAACAGGTGCAGGCGACGCTCGACCTTTTCCTGGCGGTGCTTGAGGCGCCGGGCCACGGTATCGGTGCGGAAGGTCAGCCACTCGTCCAGCAGCACCTTGAGGTTCTTGACCTGCGGCTTGCCGTCCAGGCCGATGATGTTGAGATTGACCCGGTAGCTCTTCTCCAGGTCGGTGGTGGCGAACAGGTGGCCCATCAGCTGTTCGGCGTCCACGCGGTTGGAGCGCGGGATCAGCACCACCCGCACCGGGTTGGCGTGGTCGGATTCGTCGCGGATGTCTTCCAGCCAGGGCAGCTTCTTGGCACGCATCTGCGCGGCGATCTGCTCGATCACCTTCGACGGGGAGACCTGGTAGGGCAGGGCGGTGACCACGAAGTTGCCGGTGCCTTCCTTGATCCAGGTGCCGCGCGCGCGGACGCTGCCGTTGCCGGTCTCGTACATCGTGCGCAGCTCGTTGGCGCCGGTGATGATCTCCGCGGTGGTCGGGTAGTCCGGGCCGCGCACGTGCTCGCACAGGTCGGCGACGGTGGCGTCCGGGTCGTCGAGCAGGCGCACGCAGGCGCTGACCACTTCATTGAGGTTGTGCGGCGGCACGTCGGTGGCCATGCCCACCGCGATGCCGGTGGTGCCGTTGAGCAGCAGGTGCGGCAGGCGCGCCGGCATCCAGCTCGGCTCTTCCAGGGTGCCATCGAAGTTGGGCACCCAGTCGACCGTGCCCTGGCCCAGCTCGCCCAGCAGGACTTCGGCGATGGGCGTGAGCTTGGACTCGGTGTAGCGCATGGCCGCGAACGACTTGGGGTCGTCGGTGGAGCCGAAGTTGCCCTGGCCTTCGATCAGCGGGTAGCGGTAGGAGAACGGCTGGGCCATCAGCACCAGCGCCTCGTAGCAGGCGCTGTCGCCATGCGGGTGGTACTTGCCGATGACATCGCCCACGGTGCGGGCGGACTTCTTGGGCTTGGACGCGGCGTTCAGGCCCAGCTCGCTCATCGAATAGATGATGCGCCGCTGCACCGGCTTGAGCCCGTCGCCGACGAAGGGCAGGGCGCGGTCCAGCACCACGTACATCGAGTAGTCCAGATACGCGCGCTCGGCGTACTCGCGCAGCGGGATCTGTTCGAAGCCGTGGAAAGTGGGGCGGATGGTCTCGGTCATGGGCGAAGCGGCAGCCAGTGTTGCGGAGGACTGCGATTCTACCCGCGCCGGTGCCGGCTCCCGCGTGCTGCGCGCAATGCGTTCGCAGGTACGCGAAAAACAAAAAACCCCGCGTTGGCGGGGTCTTTGTCGGCCTTGCGGCCTTCGTCATGGTGCCCAGGAGAGGACTCGAACCTCCACGGTTTTACCCGCTAGTACCTGAAACTAGTGCGTCTACCAATTCCGCCACCTGGGCAGGTGAGGCCGCGCATTTTGGGGGGTGTCCGAAATCTTGTCAACGCCCCTGTCATGCACGCGGTGCTGATCGGGCCGGGGTGTACCATCGGCACATGAAAAAACAAGGCAATCGTGGCGGGAAAGCCACGGGCGGCGAAAGCCGCAAGGGCGCCGGCTCCGGCGGGAAACCGGGGCAGGCGACGACACGGACGGGCAAGACCGGAGGCAAGCGCCAGGCGGCGCCGAAATTGCCGCCCTGGATGCCGGAACAGCCGCCGGCTCCGGCCGGCGCCAATCGCGGACCGAAGCCGCCGCCGCGAGGGCCGCGCCCCGGTTCGGCGCCGCGCGGCAGCTACAAGGATCCGCACGCCGCGCGCGAAGCCGATCGCTACGCCAATCCCATCGCCAGCCGCGAAGCGATCCTGGCCACGCTGGAAGCGGCCGGCGGACCGCAGACCGCCGAAGAACTGGCGCAGACCCTGGGCCTGGCCGAGCCGGACCGCTTCGATGCGCTGGGCAAGCGCCTGGGCGCGATGGTCCGCGACGGCCAGCTGGTGCAGAACCGCCGCGGCGGTTTCGCCCCGGTCGAGCAGACCGACCTGATCGCCGGCACGGTGATCGCCAATCCCAACGGCTTCGGCTTCCTGCGCCCAGATGCGGGCGGCGGCGACGACCTGTTCCTGCCGCCATATGAGATGCGGAAGGCCATGCACGGCGATCGCGTGCTGGCCAACGTCACCGGCATCGACCGCAGCGGGCGGCGCGAGGGCAGCATCGCCCGTGTGCTCGAACGCGGGGTGAGCCGGCTGATCGGCCGCTTCGGCACCGAGGCCGGCATCACCTTCGTGGTTCCCGACGACAAGCGCCTGCAGCGCAACGTGCAGGTGCCGCCGGACGGCACCGGCGGGGCGCGCGATGGCCAGCTGGTGGTCTGCGAGCTGGTCCAGGCGCCGGATGCGCGGCGTCCGCCGATCGGCAAGGTCATCGCCGTGCTCGGCGACAGCCTGACCCCGTCGCTGGTGGTCGAGGCCGCCATCCATGGCCACAACCTGCCGCACGAGTTCCCGCCGGAAGTGCTGGACGAGGCCACCGCGGTGCCGCTGACGGTCGAGCCGTCGATGATCGGCGACCGCGTGGACCTGCGCGCCACCCCGCTGGTGACCATCGACGGCGAGGATGCCAAGGACTTCGACGACGCGGTCTATTGCGAGACCAACAAGCAGGGCTTCCGCCTGGTGGTCGCCATTGCCGACGTGTCGCACTACGTGCGGCCGGGCACGCCGCTGGACGACGAGGCGCAGAAGCGCGCCACCTCGGTGTACTTCCCCGGCTTCGTCGTGCCGATGCTGCCGGAGACCCTGTCCAACGGCATCTGCTCGCTGAACCCCAAGGTCGACCGCATGTGCTTCGTCTGCGACATGCAGATCGATCACGACGGCCAGGTGACCCGCTCCAAGTTCTACGAAGCGGTGATGAACTCGCACGCGCGCCTGACCTACACCCAGGTGTGGAAGGCGGTGGGCGAGGACGATGCGGACACCAAGGCGCTGCTGGGCCCGGTGCTGCCGCACGTGCAGCGCCTGCACCAGCTCTACCACGTACTGGCCAAGGCGCGCGAAAAGCGCGGTGCGATCGAGTTCGAATCCTCCGAAGTGCGCTTCGTCCTGGACAACCGTGGCGAAGTCACCCAGGCCGGCATGCTGGTGCGCAACGATGCGCACAAGCTGATTGAGGAATGCATGATCGCCGCCAACGTCGAGGCGGCGCGGCACCTTCTGAGCGCTCATGTGCCGGCGCCGTACCGCGTCCACGAGCGGCCGCCGGAAGGCAAGTACGCCGACCTGCTGGAGTTCCTCAAGGAGTTCAAGCTGAGCCTGCCGGCGTGGAGCAAGGTCCAGCCCGGCGATTACACCCGGCTGCTGAAGAAGGTGCGCGAGCGCCCGGATGCGACCCTGCTGGAATCGGTGCTGCTGCGCAGCCAGAGCCTGGCGGTGTATTCGCCGGACAACGCCGGCCACTTCGGCCTGGCGCTGGATGCGTACGCGCATTTCACCTCGCCGATCCGCCGCTATCCGGACCTGCTGGTGCACCGGGCGATCAAGTACGCGCTGACCAAGCGCAAGCCGGAGGGGTTCATCTATTCGGCGCGCGACATGGCCGCGCTGGCGCTGCAGTGCTCCGAGCGCGAGCGTCGCGCCGACGAGGCCGAGCGCGAGGTCGACGAGCGCTACCGTGCCGCGTGGATGGAGCAGCACGTGGGCGGCCAGTTCGATGGCGTGATCAGCGGGGTGACCAGCTTCGGCCTGTTTGTGGAGCTGGACCAGTCCAAGGTCAACGGCCTGGTCCATGTCACCCAGCTGCCGCACGACTATTACCACTTCGATCCGGTACGCAAGACCTTGTCGGGCGAGCGCCGCGGCATGCAGTTCCGGCTCGGCGACCGGGTCCGGATCATCGTGCTCAAGGCCAGCCTGGAAGAGCGCAAGATCGATTTCCGCCTGGTCGAGGACAAGGAGAAGGACGGTGGCCTGCCACCGCCTCCGCCGCGCGGGCAGCCGGCCAAGCGCAAGAAGCAGCCGTACTGAGGCATGGCCGATTCCGTCCACACCGGCGGTTGCCAGTGCGGCGCGGTGCGTTTCCGCGTCACCGGCACCCTGGATGACGCCTCGATCTGCCATTGCCGGATGTGCCAGAAGGCCTTCGGCGCCTACTACGCGCCGCTGGTCTCCACCCGCGGCGCCACCCTGGAATGGACCCGCGGGGCGCCCCGGCACTTCCAGTCCTCCAACCTGGTCCGGCGCGGTTTCTGCCCGGATTGCGGCACGCCGCTGAGCTATGAGGCCCCCGACGGGGTGGCGCTGGCGGCCGGCGCCTTCGACGATCCGGCGGCGTTTGCCCCCCGGATCCAGTACGGGGTGGAGGCGCTTTTGCCCTTCACCCACGGCCTGGCGGGCCTGCCGGCGCGGCGCACCGAGGAGGACGAGGCGGCCGCGGCGTTCCTGTCGCGGATCGTTTCGTTCCAGCACCCGGACCGCGATACCGACGATTGGATGAGGCCCGACCCCCGGTCCTGACCCCCGGCGATGCGATAATGCCGCCCTTTCCCGGGCGGCACCGCAGCGCATGAGCAGCAAGCAGAACCAGTGGATCGTCGGCGTCAACGCGGTGGCTTCGGCCGTCGAAAACGACGCCGAGCACGTGCGCGAGGTGCTGGTCGACGCCGCCGCGCGCAACCCGCGCCTGGTGGAAATCGAGGAACAGGCCCGCCGCCGCGGGATCGATGTGCGCAAGGTCGCCACCCAGGCGCTGGACGGCATCGGCGGCAGCGTGCGTCACCAGGGCGTGGCCGCGCGCTATGCGGCGGCCCAGACCTGGGACGAACACGAGCTGGCCGGCCTGGTCGAGGCAGCCGAAGGCAAGGCGCTGCTGCTGGTACTCGACGGCGTGCAGGACCCGCACAACCTCGGCGCCTGCCTGCGCAGCGCGGCGGCCGCCGGTGCGACCGCGGTGGTGATCCCGAAGGACAAGTCCGCGCCGGTGAACGCCACGGTGCGCAAGACCTCGGCCGGTGCGGCCGACCGGCTGCCGGTGGTCTCGGTGACCAACCTGTCGCGCACGCTGCGCGAGCTGCAGAAGCTGGGCGTGTGGATCTACGGCCTGGCCGGCGAAGCGGAGCCGTCGCTGTATTCGCTGGACCTGAAGGGCAACGTGGCCCTGGTCCTGGGCGGCGAGGCCGAAGGCCTGCGCCGGTTGACCCGCGAACACTGCGACGGACTGGTGCGCATCCCGATGCCGGGCGACATCGAGAGCCTGAACGTGTCGGTGGCCGCAGGCGTGTGCCTGTTCGAGGCGGTGCGCCAGCGGGCCTGAGGGCCGCAGCGCGACTGGCACGCAACAGGGGGCGTGGGGATGTCGAAGTTGGAAGCGCAGCCGCGATCGCGGCCGGCGTTTGGCAAATGGACGGGTACGTGCCGGCGCTTTGCGGCCGCATTGCTGTTGTCGTGGGCCGGGATTGCCGCCGCTGCGGTGGCAGGTGACGGCCCGACGCAGGCGCCGGCGTTGCGCGACTACGCCATCGATGCCTGGACCACGCGCAATGGCCTGCCGCACAACTCGCTGCGCGACATGGCGCAGACGCCCGATGGCTACCTGTGGTTCGCGACCTGGGAAGGCGTGGTCCGCTACAACGGCGTGGCGTTTACCGTGTTCGACCGCGGCAGCGAACCGGCGCTGCGCGACAACGGCGTCGGCGCGCTGTACGTGGATCCGCGCGGACGGCTGTGGCTGAGCGATTCGCGCGGCAACCTCGGACGGCTGGAGGCGGACGGCCACTGGGAATACATCGAGCGCACGCCGGATTGGCCGCAGGCGCTGGTCCACGACATGGCGATGGACGGGCAGGGCCGCATGTGGCTGCTGTTCGAAGGCCATGGCCTGGGCCGGGTGGAGCCCGATGGCCGTTTCGAGTACATCCCGCCGCCGGCCGGGATCCCGCTGCAGGCCAGCTTCCCGCACATGGCGGTCGATGCGGCTGGGCGGATCTGGATCGGCACGCTCGAAGGCCTGGTGATGCGCGACGCCGCGGGCGCGTGGCATCGCTTCGGCCATGAAGCGGGCCTTCCGGGCGGACTGGTCTGGCCATACCTGGCGCCGGACGGAACGGTCTGGCTGGCAGCCGAAGGCGCGCTGTTCCGAGTGGAAGGCGAACGCATCGTCGCGGCGCATGCGCTGCCCGATTCGGGCCACATCACCACGATGCTGGCCGACCGCGGCGGCGCGCTGTGGGTGGGCACCGAGAACCGCGGCGTTGCGCGCATCGGCAGTCGCGGCGTGGAATGGCTGCGGCCGGGCGGGGTGCTGCCGCGCGGGCGCATCGCCAGCCTGCTCGAGGATGCCGAGGGCAGCGTGTGGATCGGCGCCAATGGCGGCCTGTTCCGCCTGCGCGAAACGCTGTTCACCGGCTTCACCCGGCGCGACGGGCTGTCCAGCGAATACGTGCGCGCGGTGCTGGAGGATCGCGACGGCATGCTGTGGGTGGGCAACGGAGGTGGGCTGGACCGGCTCGCCGACGATGGCCGCTTCCATCACGTGCCGTTGCCCGGCACCGGCAGCGAGGTGCCGTCCGTGCTCAGCCTGGCCCAGGACGCCAGCGGCGACCTGTGGGTGGGCACGTTTGCCGACGGCGTGTATCGCTTGCGCGGCGGCGTGCTGCAGCGGCACTACGCGCAAGCCGATGGCGTACCCAGCGGGCACGTGCGCGCGATCGGCGTGACCGACGACGGCACGGTCTGGATCAGCAGCCGGCGTGGCGTTGTCCGCATCGATGCCGATGGCGTGCGACCGCCGCCAGCGGTGCCGGGCTTGCCGCAGGGGCTGGTCACCGCGCTGGCCGGCATCGGCAACGACTTGTGGATCGGTTCGGTCGAAGGCGCCAGCGTGCTGCGCGGCGACCGGGTCGAGAAGATCGAGCTGGACACGGCCGGTGGCGGCGCGCGCTCGGTGTTCGGTTTCCGCCAGGTGGATGACGCGGTGTGGATTTCCACCGACCGCGGCCTGTACCGCTATCGCAACGGCCAGGTCGCGCGCGTGGGGCTGGAGCAGGGCCTGCCGGTGGACGCGGTGTTCCAGCTGGTGCCCGACCGCCAGGGTGAGGCGTGGCTGAGCAGCAACCGCGGCGTCATCCGTGTGCCGATGGATGCGCTGGAGCTGGTCGCCGACGGTCGCCTGCCTTCGTTGCCGTGGGCGCGCCGGCATACCGAAATCGACGGCCTGCCCAGCGCGCAGGGCAACGGCAGTTCATCGCCGCCGGCGATCCTGCGCCGGGACGGCACGCTGTGGGTGGCCACCGCCGGCGGCGTGGCCCGCGTCGATCCGGCGCGCCTGCCGCGCTACCTGGACCGCCAGCCGCCGCCGGCGGTGATCGAGTCGGTGCATCGCGATGCGCAGCCGGTGGACTGGAATGTGCAGCACGCGCTCGACGGTGGTGGTCGCATCGCGGTCAGTTATGCGGGCCTGAGCTATCTGTTGCCCGAACGCATCCGCTATCGCACGCGCCTGCTCGGCTTCGACAGCGACTGGATCGAACGCGGTACCCAGCGCAATGTCGAGTTCATCGGCCTGCCGCCCGGCGACTACACGCTGGAAGTGGCGGCCGCGCATCCGGAAGGCGGCTGGGGCGCGCAGCCGGCGCGCTGGAGTTTCAGCGTGCGGCCGCAGTGGTGGCAGCGCCGCGACGTGCAGCTGCTGGCGGCGCTGGCGGTCACGCTGGGCCTGTTCGCGCTGTATCGCCGACGCATGCGTCGTTACCACGCCCGCAACCTGCGCCTGGAACGGCTCGTGCGCGAACGCACCGCCGACCTGCAGGCGCAGGCCGAACGCCTGGTGGCCGCCGACCGCGAGCGCAGCGAGCTGCTGGAGAAGCTGCGCGAGCAGGCCGAGGCTTATGGTCGCCAGGCGCGCGAGGACGCGCTGACCGGGCTGCCCAACCGCCGCCATTTCGACGAAGTGCTCGCCCGCGACCTGGCCCTGGTCCGGCGCGGCGGACATCCGTTGTGCCTGGCATTGCTGGACATCGACCACTTCAAGCGGATCAACGACACCTGGTCGCACAGCGTCGGCGATGCGGTGCTGCGCGAGGCCGCGCAGCTGCTGGCCGCCGAAAGCCGCGCCTGCGACCTGCTGGCGCGGCTGGGTGGCGAGGAGTTCGCGGTGCTGCTGCCGGACACGCTGCTGGACGAGGCGCTGCTGGTCTGCGAGCGCCTGCATTCGACCTTCCGCGAGCGCGTGGGCTGGAGCGGAATCGCGGACATGCGGGTGACCTTCAGCCTGGGCGTGGTCGCCTGTCGGCCGACCGATACCGCGCAGACGCTGATGGAGCGCGTGGACGCGGCGCTGTATCGCGCCAAGGACGAAGGGCGCGACCGGCTCGAGATCGGTTGAGGCGCCGCGCCCTCAGCCCGGCAGCGGCGAGGGCCAGGCGTTGGCGATGCGGCAAAACAGCCGCGCGGTCTGCTCGGCGTCGTACACGGCCGAGTGCGCGTCCTCGGCGTTCCAGTCGAATCCGGCCGCATGCATGGCGCGGGCGAGCACGGTCTGGCCATAGGCAACGCCGGCCAGGGTGACCGTGTCGAACACGCTGAAGGGGTGGAACGGATTGCGCTTGTGGCCGCTGCGCGCGACCGCCGCGTTGACGAAGTTCAGGTCGAAATGCGCGTTGTGCCCGACCAGGATCGCGCGCTGGCAGCCATGCCGGCGTACCGCGGCGCGGACCTGGTTGAAGATGTGGCCCAGGCCGTCGCGCTCGGGCTTGGCCAGGCGGAACGGATGGTCCAGGTCGATGCCGGTCACTTCCAGCGACTTGGGATCGATCTCGGTGCCCGGCGCGGGGATGAAATGCGCGCTCACGGTCTGCCCGGGAACGAACAGGCCCTGTTCGTCCAGCTCGATCGGCACGGCTGCCATTTCCAGCAGTGCATGCCGGTTCCAGTCGAAGCCGCCGGTCTCCACGTCCACCACTACCGGCAGGAAGCCACGGAAGCGGCGCGCCATCGCGCCGGGCGGTGCGGCCGGTGCTTCGGCTTCGGAGGAGATGTCCAGATCGCTGTCGCTCATGCGCAAAGGGTAGCAGAGCGGGTGTGGCGAGACCTGGTTTCGCCGGTCCTGGCCAGCTCAGGCCTGTGCGGCGACGGGCACGGCGCCCAGCAGCGTGCCTTCGGCGTGCATGCGCGCCAGCATCGTCGAACCCTGCGCGATGAAGTCGTCGTCGGCCGCCACGCCGGCTTCTTCCGCCAGCGCCTGCAGTTGCGCGCGACCGCTGCGGCCGCCCTCTCCGAGCAGTTCCAGCAGCCGGTAGAGCAGTGGCGAGATCGCAGCGAAGCGTGCGCTGCCGTCGGCATCGCGACGGACCAGCAGCAGGGTCGGCGCGGGCGGAGGCGTCGACGGCGTGTGCCCGGGCCCGAGGGTATGGACCGGCCACTGGTAGGCGAGTGCGCGTATCCACGGTGAAACCACCGGTACGCCATCGAGCAGGTCGCTATCTGGATCGTGCGCGGGCAGCGGGCTGTCGTCGATCTGCACGGCCAGCTCGATCCATTCGTAATGCGCCAGCTCCAGCAGCCACGGTGGATCGTCGGCGCCGGCTTGTTCTTCCAGGAAACGGATGAACTCGCGCGCCAGCTCCGGGAACAGCGGCGTGCGGCTGCGATGATTGGCGTAGAAGCGGCGCACCAGCCCGTTCCAGGCTTCCTCGCCCAGCGTTCGGCGGATCACCGGGAAGTTGCCGGCGAGCAGGCCGGCGATGTTGTTGAAGAACAGATCGCGGTAGATCGCCATGCGCCGTGGCTCGATGCCCGTCGGCGCAGGATTGGCCACCGGATCGCGCAGGTGCGCGGCGAACGCGGCCTGTTGTTCGCGCAGGTCAGGCACGGGCGGCATCGACGGCCGGCACGACCGACGCATGTTGCTGGAGCTGGCGGATGCGCTCCACCTCGGCCAGCAGTTCGGCCAGCGGCGGCAGGTTGAAGTCGCGCTCCAGCAGCGTGGGGCGCACGCCATGCAGGCGATAGGCGGCGGCCAGCAAGTCCCACACGTCGCCCTTCACCGGCGCGCCGTGGGTATCCACCTTCAGGTCGATGGCTTCGTCGTAGTGGCCGGCCACGTGGTAGGACGCGATGCGCCGCGCCGGCATGCGCGCCAGGAAGGCGTGGGCGCCGTAGCCGTGGTTGATCGCGTTGACGTAGACGTTGTTGACGTCCAGCAGCAGGTCGCAGTCGGCTTCTTCCAGCACTGCGTTGATGAAGGTCGCTTCGTCCAGCGCGGCCACGCCGGCAAGCGGCGGATGGGCGGCGTAGTAGGAGACGTTTTCCACCGCGATGCGGCGGCCGAGCGCATCCTGTGCGTGGCGGATGCGCGTGGCGACGTGATGGACCGCTTCCTCGGTGAACGGGATCGGCATCAGGTCGTAGAGATGGCCGTCGTCGGTGCAGCAGCTCAGGTGTTCGCTGTAGAGCGCGACGCGGTGCCGGTCCAGGAAGCGGCGGGTGCGTTCGAGGAAGACCTCGTCCAGTGGCTCGATCCCGCCCAGCGACAACGACAGGCCGTGGCAGGTGAGCGGATGGCGCGAGGACAGTTCGTCGAGCGCCTCATCCAGCCGGCCACCGACGCCGATCCAGTTGTCCGGCGCGCACTCCAGGAAATCGAACGCACCGGCCGGCGCTGCGCGCAGCTCATCGAGCATCGCGCGCCGCAATCCAAGTCCAGCAGCGGCGGCAGTCAGTGTCATCGACAGTGACTATGCGGCTCTCACACCATCCCGCCGCATTTTCCTTCGCCACACTTGCCCTCACCGCACTTGCCTTCGCCGGTCTTCTTGTCGCCGGTCTTCTCGCCGCACTTGCCCTCGCTGCCCTTGGCCGCCTGGTGGGCCTTGCGTTCGGCCTCGTCGAGGAAGCCATCCTGGTTGGCGTCGATGGTGGCGAACTGGTCGGCCTTGTCGGGGTGGGCCACGGCGAACTCGGCCTGCGAGATGCGTCCGTCCTTGTCGGTATCGACCTTCTCGATGCCGCACTTGCCTTCACCGCACTTGCCTTCCTGCGCCTTGGCGGTTTCGCCGGCGGCCAGCATGTAGCCCTGCGCCAGCGGCTGCATGGCGAAGGCGGCGCCGGTCAGGCTCAGGCCGGCCAGGGCGGTGCCGAGCGCGATGGCGGCGGGTTTGTGCTTTGACATGGCGTGTGCTCCGGGATAGTGGGGACGCATGGGGTCGTCGGCGCGGTTAGCGGCGCGCCGGCCGCCGGGGGACGCCAGTCTACCCCCGGCACGTTATCCCGGTGTGGGCGCGATCAGGTCGCGCCGGTGGTGCTGGTGTCGTCGCGCTTGTCGCGGGGCGGCAGCGGCTGCTCGCCGTGGATCAGGAACCACACGTTCTCGGCGATGTTGGTCGCGTGGTCGCCGATGCGCTCAAGGTTCTTGGCCATGAACAGAAGATGCGTGCACGGGGTGATGTTGCGCGGGTCTTCCATCATGTAGGTCAGCAGCTCGCGGAACAGCGCGGTGTACTGGCGGTCCAGCTGCGCATCGTTGTCGCGGACCTGCAACGCCAGGTCGCCATCGCTGTCCTTGTACGCGCGCAGCGCCTGGCGCACCTGGCCGGCGGCGAGCAGGCCCAGGGCCCGCAGCCCGGACACGTGCGGCATCGGCGGTGCGGCGTTGAGCGCGATCGAGCGCTTGGCCACGTTGGCGGCGTAATCGCCGATGCGCTCGATGTCGGCCGGAATGCGCAGGCCGGCCAGGATCTCGCGCAGGTCGCGCGCCATCGGCCCGCGCAGGGCCAGCAGCATCACGTCGTGGCTGATCCGGCGCTCGGCCGCGTCGATGGATTCGTCGTTGGCCACGACCCGGCGCGCGGCGCTGTCGTCGCGGCGCTCGACCACGTCCAGCGCCGCTTCCAGCTGCGCCACCGCGGTCAGGCCCATGCGCACGATCTCCTCGACCAGGTGGCGCTGTTCCTCGTCGTAGCTCTTGACGATGTGTTCGTGGGGCTGGGTGTTCATCGTGGTTTCCGGATCATTGAGGTGTGTGGTGGCCATCCATGGCGTCACAGCGCTGGCTCCATATCGCCCGGCCCGACCATCCATGGCCGGGCGTTCGGCACTCCGCGCGGCAGTGCCGCGCGGGGTGGCTCACCCGAACCGACCGGTGATGTAGTCCTCGGTCTGCTGCTTGGAAGGACTGGAGAAGATCACCTGGGTGCGGTCGTGCTCGATCAGGTCGCCCAGGTACATGAAGGCGGTGTAATCGGACACGCGCGCGGCCTGCTGCATGTTGTGGGTGACGATGGCGATGGTGTAGTCCTTCTTCAGCTCCTCGACCAGTTGCTCGATGCGGCTGGTGGAGATCGGATCCAGCGCCGAGGTCGGCTCGTCCAGCAGCAGCACGTCCGGGCGCAGGGCCACCGCGCGGGCGATGCACAGGCGCTGCTGCTGGCCGCCGGACAGGCCCAGCGCGCTCTGGTTGAGCTTGTCCTTGACCTCGTCCCACAGCGCGCCCTGGCGCAGCGCGTGCTCGACGCGGTCGGCCATCTCGCCCTTGGACAGCTTTTCGTGGTGGCGGATGCCGTAGGCCACGTTCTCGAAGATGGTCATCGGGAATGGCACCGGCTTCTGGAAGACCATGCCGACCTTGGAGCGAAGCCGGTTCATCGGGTACTTGGGCGAGAGGATGTTCTCGCCGTCCAGCAGCACCTCGCCGCGCGCCTCCAGCTTGGGATACAGCGCGTAGATGCGATTGAAGATGCGCAGCAGGGTCGACTTGCCGCAGCCGGAAGGACCGATCAGCGCGGTGACGCGCTTTTCCGGGATATCCAGGTTGATGCTCTTCAGCGCGTGGAACTTGTCGTAGTAGAAGTCCAGGCCGCGCGCGGCCAGCTTGACCGGTGCGGGGGCCGAGTTGACGCCGGTGTCGGCGTGGGACGCCACCGCGATGCGCTGCATTTCGGGGCGGGCGGCGGAGTGGAGGTCGGTCATGGCCAGGTTCCGGGGAAGGTCAATCATGGGAGATCTTGTTGCGCAGGAGCAGCGCGCGGGCGCCGAGGCTGACCAGCAGCACGAACACGGTCAGCACCAGGGCGCCGGCCCAGGCCAGCACCTGCCAGGATTCGTACGGGCTGGCGGCGAACTGGTTCATCACCACCGGCACCGAGGCCATCGGCTGGAAGACGTTCACGTTCCAGTACTGGTTGCCGAAGGCGGTGAACAGCAGCGGCGCGGTCTCGCCTGAGATGCGCGCCAGGGCCAGCAGAACGCCGGTGACGATGCCGGCCGAGGCGCTGCGGTACAGCACCTGCACGGTGACCTTCCACTGCGGGATGCCCAGCGACAGCGCCGCTTCGCGCATCTGTACCGGCACCAGTCGCAGCATCTCGTCGGTGGTGCGCACCACCACCGGCAGGACGATGAAGGCCAGCGCCAGCGCGCCGGCGAACGCGGAGAAGTTGCCGCCGGTCTGCATCACGTACAGGGTGTAGATGAAGAGGCCCAGCACGATCGACGGCGCCGACAGCAGGATGTCGTTGACGAATCGGACCACTGTGCCGGCCTTGCGCGCGTTGCCGTACTCGGCCAGCCAGGTGCCGGCGGCAATGCCCAGCGGGGTACCGATGGCGATCGCCAGCGCGCACATCACCGCGCTGCCGAAGAACGCGTTGGCCAGGCCGCCTTCTTCCATCGGCGGCGGCGTCATCTGGGTGAAAAGATTCCAGTTGATGCCGGCGATGCCCTTGGACACCAGCGTCCACAGGATCCATGCCAGGAACAGCAGGCCGAACATCGCGGTGGCGCAGGACAGCACCAGGGCCAGCACGTTGATGATGCGGCGCTTGGCATACAGGCGCCCGGAGACGGACGCGGCGGCGGTGGCGGACATCAGTTGCCCTCCTTGCGCGAGAGCTGCATGAGCATGAAGCGGGCGATCGCCAGCACCACGAAGGTGACAATGAACAACACGAAGCCCAGCAGCAGCAGCGCCGAGCGGTAGGTCTCGGTCGCCTCGCCGAAGTCATTGGCGATCAGCGCGGCGATGGTGGTGCCCGGCTCCAGCAGCGACGGGGACAGGCGCACGCTGTTGCCGATCACGAAGGCCACGGCCATGGTTTCGCCCAGGGCGCGGCCCAGGCCGAGGAAGATGCCGCCGATCACCGCCGAGCGGGTGTAGGGCAGGACGATGTCCCAGCTCACTTCCCACTTGGTCGAACCCAGTGCGTAGGCCGATTCCTTCAGGCGCGTGGGCACAGTCAGGAACACCTCGCGCATCACCGAGGAGATGAATGGGATCACCATGATCGCCAGCACGAAGCCGGCGGTGAGCATGCCGATGCCCAGCGGCGGGCCCTGGAACAGCGGGCCGATCACCGGCAGCGTGCCCAGGTGGTCGTTGAGCCACGGGGTGACGTACTCGGTCATCACCGGCACCAGCACGAACAGGCCCCACATGCCGTAGATGATCGACGGGATGCCGGCGAGCAGTTCGATCGCCGTGCCGACCGGCCCGCGCAGCCAGCGCGGCGCCACTTCGGTCAGGAAGAAGGCGATGCCAAAGCTCACCGGCACGGCGATGACCATCGCGATCAGCGCGGTGACCAGGGTGCCGTAGATCGGCGCCAGCGCGCCGAACTTGTTCTCGACCGGATTCCATTCGGCCGAATAGAAGAAGCTCAGGCCCTGCATCTCCAGGGCATGGCGGCCGCCCCACAGCATCGACAGCGCGGCGCTGGCCAGGGCCACCAGCACGAACACCACGCAGGCCACCAGCGCGTAGCGGAACAGCCGGTCGTTGCGCGCGTCGCGCATGTCGCGTCCGCCGGAAGCGGCGGGTGGAACGTCGAATGTGGTCGTGTTCATCGCGTCGTCGGCTGGGGGCAAGCGCTGCCGCAGGGAAGGCGGCGAAGCGCGGCGGTCCGGTGGGAGGGAGAGACGGACCGCCGGCTTCGCGGCGCAGGGAAGGGGCGACGTCGCGACGTCGCCCCGGATCGAACTCGCTTACTTGAACTCGGCCGCCCAGTAGGCCTCGATCTGCTGCACCAGCTCCGGCGGCAGCGGCACGTAGTGCAGCGCCTGCGCCTGCGGCTGGCCCTGCTCGAAGGACCACTTGAAGAAGTCGCGGGTGGCCTGGCTGCGCGCCGGGTCCTTGGGCTGCTTGTGCATCAGCATGAAGTTGGTCGCGGTGATCGGCCAGGCCTGCTCGCCCGGCGCGTTGGTGATCACCAGGTTGAAGTCCTTGGCGTTGGCCCAGTCGGCGCTGGCCGCTGCGGCGGCGAAGGTCTCCGCATTGGGCTGCACCCACTGGCCGGCCGCGTTCTGCAGGGCCGCGTAGGGCATCGAGTTCTGCAGCGCGTAGGCCAGCTCGACGTAGCCGATGCCGCCCTTGATCTGCTTCACGTACGCGGCAACGCCTTCGTTGCCCTTGCCGCCCACGCCGGCCGGCCACTGCAGCGAGGTGCCTTCGCCGACCTTGGTCTTCCACTCGCCGCTGACCTTGGACAGGTAGTTGCTGAAGTTGAAGGTCGTGCCCGAACCGTCGGAGCGGTGCACCAGGGTGATCTTCTCGGCTGGCAGCGCCACGCCCGGATTGGCCGCGGCGATCGCCGGATCGTTCCAGGTGGTGATCTTGCCCAGGAAGATGTCGGCCAGCAGCGGGCCGGTCAGGCGCAGCTGGCCCGGCTGGATGCCTTCCAGGTTGAACACCGGGACCACGCCGCCGATCGCCGACGGGAACTGGCCCAGGCCGGCAGCGGCCAGCTCGTCGCTGGGCAGGGGCTTGTCGGTGGAGCCGAAATCGACCGTGCCGGCCTTGATCTGGGCGATGCCGCCGCCCGAACCGATCGACTGGTAGTTGACCTTGTTGCCGGTGGCCGCGTTGTAGTCGGCCGACCACTTGGACACCAGCGGGTAGATGAAGGAGGCGCCGGCACCGGAGATCTGCGCGGTGACCTTGTCAGCGGCGGCCGGTGCGTCGGCGGCCTGCGGCGTGGCGCCATTGGCGGCGGTGTTGGCATCGCCGGAGGGCTTGCACGCGGCCAGGGCCACGGCGGTGGCCAGGGACAGGACGAGGAGACGGACCGTATGGGGCTTCATGGGCTCGTTGCTGGCTTGGGCCGGTCGGGCCGGCGGATGGGGCACATGAAATGATGTTTTTGTGACAGCCGTATGACGCGGCCCCGGCGGACTGTGTGACAGTTGGCGGTTCATTCCCAAGTGATTGATTAAAAAAAGAAAGAGCGCGGACCGATGGCCCGCGCTCCAGGAGTGAACGGCAAGGGGAGAGAGGCTTGCCGCTCAGTACTTCAGGTTCTGCGCCCAGTAGGCTTCGATCTGCTTGACCAGGGCATCGGGCAGCGGGACGTAGTCCAGCTTGCGGGCCTGCTCGTCACCGTTGGCGTACACCCAGGTGAAGAACTCCTTGGCGTTCTTGGCGCCGGCGGCGTTCTTGGGCTGCTTGTACATCAGGATGAAGTTGGTCGCGGTGATCGGCCAGGCGTTGTCGCCGGGCGCATTGGTCATCACCAGGTAGAAGTCCTTGGCGTTGGCCCAGTCGGCGCTGGCGGCAGCGGCGGCGAAGGTCTCGTCGCTGGGCTGCACGAACTTGCCGGCGGCGTTCTTGAGCGAGGCGTGCGAAAGCTTGTTCTGCAGCGCGTAGGACAGTTCGACGTAGCCGATGCCGCCCTTGATCTGCTTCACGTAGGCGGTCACGCCCTCGTTGCCCTTGCCGCCGATGCCGGCCGGCCACTGGACCGAGGTGCCTTCACCGACCTTGTCCTTCCACTCCGGGCTGACCTTGGACAGGTAGTTGACGAAGTTGAAGGTGGTGCCCGAACCGTCCGAGCGGTGCACGACGGTGATCTTCTGGTCGGGCAGCTTCAGGCCCGGGTTGAGCGCGACGATCGCCGGGTCGTTCCACTTGGCGACCTTGCCCAGGAAGATGTTGGCCAGGGTGGCGCCGTCCAGCTTGAGCGCGCCGGGGGCGACGCCGGGGACGTTGAGGATCGGCACCACGCCGCCGATGACCGACGGGAACTGGGCCAGGCCGTGCTTGGCGAGTTCTTCCGGCTTGAGCGGGGCGTCGGACGAGCCGAAGTCCACGGTGCCGGCCTTGATCTGGGCGATGCCGCCGCCGGAGCCGATCGACTGGTAATTGACCTGCTTGCTGGTCGCGCCCTTGTAGTCGGCCGACCACTTGGACATGACCGGGTAGATGAAGGACGCGCCGGCGCCGGTGACATCGGCGGCCTGGGCGACGAAGGCGAACGAGGCGGCGAGCATGCCGGCCGCGACGCGGGTCTTGAACGACTGGATCACTGGATGACTCCTGTGGATGGGTGTGCGGATTTCGCGTCGGCGTGCATTGCATAACCGGGCGATGACGCCGGCATGTCGGCCAGGTGACAGCGGCATGACAGCGGATGGCGCAGACCGTGCGCGCGGCAGGCCGGCGTGGTGCGAGCGCGAGGAAGGCGCGGCCGGGGCCGCGCCTTCCAGGAACATCGCTTACCAGTAGAACTGCGCGCGGGCTTCGAGGATGTTCGGGTTGTCGTCGACCACCTGGCGCGCGGCGCTGCTGTAACGGCTGCTGTCGACCATCACGTAGTTCAGCGCGAACTTGAAGTTCGAACGCCAGTACCAGTTGGCGCCGATGGTCCAGATCTCCTGCTTGCCGCCGAGCACGCCGTCCACGCGCGGCGGGCCGCCCGGCAGGGTCGGGCCGAGCAGGCTGCCGTCGTTGAGATCGATCGTGTCGTAGCGCAGGCCCAGCTGCCACATGCCGCTGGCCGGCTCGTTCGGCAGGCCGGTGGTCGGCACGCCGGACTTGTAGCCCCAGGTCTCGCCGGTGACGTTCCACACGCCGCTGACGTACCAGCCATCGCCGCTGAAGTCGCGGCTGGTGGCGCGGTAGCGGCTGACGTCGACCGAGTAGTACTCGCCCTGCAGCTTGAACGGGCCGGTGATCCACATGCCTTCCGCGCCCAGGGTGCTGATGCGGTCGGTGTCGGTCATGTTGCCGGTGTCGACCAGGCGGGTGGTGGCCAGGTCGGCGTTGGGACGGGCGCGCAGGCGCAGGGTATCGGCGTCGGTGTCGTTGTCCACGTAACTCAGGCCCAGGTGGACGATGTTGCCGCTCTCGTTGATCGGGGCCCAGGTGGCGCGCGCGCCGTAGCCGCTGCCGTGGACCAGGTTGCGGGTCATTTCGCGGCCGAACACGCTGCCGGTGACGCTCCAGTTGCTGTCGCCCCAGCCGACCGCGCCGCCCAGGCGGCGTGCGGTGGCGAAGGTGTTGGTGACGGCGGCCTTGGAGATGAAGTCGTTGTTCTTGGTGCTCGACAGCTCTTCCAGGCTGTTGGGCTGCTTGTACTGGCCCAGCTGGAAGTAGGTGTTGCTGTTGCCGCCGAGCTTGTACTTGGCGTTCACGTCCAGGTACTTGTTGGCCTTGGCGTCGTAGCCCAGGACCCATTCGACGTTGCCCGGGCCCTTGCCCTTGAGCACCAGCTCGGCGCGGCGCAGGTCGAATTCGCTGTCGTCGCCATCGCCGCCGTTGGCGGTGGTGGTGCCGGCATTGAGATCCTGCACGTCGTTGTCGAACCAGTTGCCGTCGGCCTGGACCAGGCCTTCGAAGGTCACTTCGGAGCCACCGATGAAGTCGATGGCGATCTCGGCGTGGGCGGCGGGCGCGGCCATGGCGACGAGCAGGGCGAGGCCGAGCTTGGAGCGGGAGAGATTCATTTGTGGGTGCCTGAGGCGGACGGGGAAGACGCCGCGCAGGCTAGGGCGTGAAGTTTGCGTAAATGTGACAACGCTGACTTAATTTCTCCGGGATGACTTCCCGATGACAGTCGCCGCGTCGGTCAGGCGGCCGTCTTGTCCGGCCAGTGGCACAGGTCGCGGACCACGCATTGCGGGCAGTCCGGCTTGCGCGCCTTGCACACATAGCGGCCATGCAGGATCAGCCAGTGGTGCGCGTCCTGCAGGTACTGCGCCGGCACCCGCCGCAGCAGCGCCTCCTCGACCGCGCGCACGTCCTTGCCCGGCGCCAGGCCGGTGCGGTTGGCGACGCGGAAGATGTGCGTGTCCACCGCCATGGTCGGCTCGCCGAAGGCGGTGTTGAGCACTACGTTGGCCGTCTTGCGGCCCACGCCGGGCAGGGCCTCCAGCGCGTCGCGGTCGCGCGGCACCTGGCCGCCGTGCTGCTCGACCAGGATCTTGCAGGTGGCGATCACGTTCTTGGCCTTGGCGTTGAACAGGCCGATGGTGGCGATGTGCTTCTTCAGGCCGTCCTCGCCCAGGGCCAGGATCGCCTGCGGCGTGTTGGCCAGCGGATACAGCCGCCGGGTAGCCTTGTTCACGCCCACGTCGGTGGCCTGCGCCGACAGGATCACCGCGATCAGCAGCTCGAACGGGGTGGTGTATTCCAGCTCGGTGGTCGGATGCGGATTGAGCTCCTGCAGGCGCGAGAACATCTCCTCGATCTCGCCGGCCTTCATCAGCGTGACGCGCGGCGTGGCGGTCTTGCGTGGACGAGCCTGCGCGTTGGCCGCGGCTTTCTTCGCTGGCGCCTTCGATTTTCTCGCGGCGCTGCGCCCGGCGGAATTCTTGCGTGCGCTCATTCGGGCGCCTTCCCGGCAGCACGTGCGCGCGCACGCGCCAGCGCTGCGGCTGCGGCTGCGGGCAGGGCGGGGCGGGCGGGTGTCTCTGTCGCGGGCACACCGACAGCCGGTGCGTCGGCAACCGACGGTTCACCGTCGATCGCGGGCTGCGCTGCGGCCGAGCGGCGTGCCGCGCGTTCGGCGGCGCGCCGGGCCAGTCGCGTTTCGCGTGCCCGGTAGCGTTCGCGCGCGTCCCATGCCGTGCGCAACTTCGCTTGCGCCTCGCGGATGGGAACGTCTTCATCGTCGGACGTTGTGGCGTACTCCATCAGCCCGGCCTGCAATGCGCTATCGAGGTCGCCGGCCTGCAGCAGTGCCAGCAGTCGTCGCCGCAAGGCGCTCTGCCCGGCGATCGCATCGAGGGAGGACGTCATGGCCGGAAGCGCTTCAGCGATTGCGGAACTGCGGCTTGCGCTTGTCGAGGAACGCGGTAGTGCCCTCGCGCATGTCTTCGCTGGCGAACAGCAGGGCGAATTGCGCGGTCTCGAACTGCAACCCCTCCTCGATGCCGCATTCGCCGCCCAGCACCACCGCGTCGAGCACGCCTCGCAGCGCCAGCGGCGCGGCGCCAGCCAGTTGCGTGGCCAGCTTCATCGTCTCCGCTTCCAGCTCGGCCGCCGGGACGGTCCGGTTGACCAGGCCCAGCTGCAAGGCGCGGGCCGCATCGATCGGCGCCCCGACCAGGCACAGCTCCAGCGTGGCGGCGCGGCCGACCAGGCGCAGCAGGCGCTGGGTGCCGCCGAAGCCGGGAATCAGGCCCAGGTTCACTTCCGGCTGGCCCAGGCGGGCGTTATCGGCGGCCACGCGCAGATGGCAGGCCATCGCCAGTTCCAGGCCGCCGCCCAGTGCGTAGCCGTTCACCATTGCGATGACCGGCTTGGGCAGGCGCTCGATCCGGCGCATCAGCCGCTGGCCCAGCAGGGAGAATTCACGGCCTTCGATCGCCGTGAGGGTGTTCATTTCGGCGATGTCGGCGCCGGCCACGAAAGCCTTGCTGCCGCTGCCGGTCAGGACCACGGCCCGGACCTGGGCGTCGTCGCCGGCGGCTGCAAACGCGGCATCCAGGGCCTCCAAAGTCTGCCGGTTCAAGGCGTTGAGCTTGTCCGGGCGGTCGATGGTCAGGACCCGGACGCCGTCGGCGTCGCGGCTGAGGACAGGGCTGGCCGTCATGGCGATGAACTCCTGGTCGGGAATGTGAAGGCGGGGGCTGGAACTTCCCGCCAAAGTGGCGGTCCGAAGCCCTGACCCGCGCTGGCGGGCCGCCGATGCGGCGGCTATCCTAGCGCGTCCGCTACAGCCTGGACCCTGAGGTCCTGGCACCACCCTTCCGGAGAAGATCTAGATGAAGTTGCGTCCGATCGCTGTCGCCATTGCCGCCCTGGCCCTGGCCGGCAGTGCATTCGCCCAGGACACCACGTCCGAGAAGGGCAAGCTGAGCTATTACTTCGGTTACGACTACGGCAACAACCTGGCTGAGCTGCAGGGCCGTGGCGAGCAGCTCGACGTCAACTCGGTGGTCAAGGGCCTGCAGGACGCCCTGGCCAAGAAGCAGCCGGCGATCACCGCCGACCAGCTCAAGCCGGCGCTGGAGGCTTTCCAGAAGCGTGAGCAGGCCCGTGCTGCCCAGGCCAAGGCCCAGTACGACAAGGCCGCCGCCGAGAACAAGACCAAGTCCGACCAGTTCCTGGCCCAGAACAAGGCCAAGACCGGCGTGCAGACCCTGCCCAGCGGCGTTCAGTACCGCATCCTGGAAGTGGGCACCGGCGCCAAGCCGACCCAGGCCAGCACCGTGCAGCTGGAAGTGGCCGGCCCGTTCCCGTACGGCCAGCACCCCGAGCAGGCGCGCCCGGCCCAGCAGATCCCGAGCATCAAGGTCAGCGAAGTCGAGATGGCCGCCATGCGCGAAGTCCTGCTGCAGATGCCGGCCGGTTCCAAGTGGGAAGTGACCCTGCCGCCGGACAAGGCCTATGGCGCCGACCCGCGCACGCCGTTCCCGCCGAACGTGGCGGTGGCTTTCGAAATCAAGCTGGTCGCGATCAAGTAATCGCCTCCCGCTGCAAGCAAGTCCTTCTGCGCCGGCTCATTGCCGGCGCAGTCGTTTTTCCCGGGCGCGTTCGCCGAAGTGCAATCCGCGTTACGCTTGCCCCACACATGTGCACCTGTCCGTGCTGTCGATCCTTTTCCCTTCCGCCAGCGTCGCACCCTCAGCGCCCGCGAGCCCTTGCGTCCGTGTATGCCGCATCGAGGCCGATGGCCTGTGCCGCGGCTGCCTGCGCACGGGCGACGAGATCGCGTGCTGGTCGCGGCTGGATGAGGGCGAGCGCCGCCGCTTGATGGAGACCGTGTTGGCCGACCGCACGCGCGAACGCTACCGTTTCCTCGACCGCCTGCACGAGCGCGAGCAGGTGAGCGGCGTGCTCTATCCGTTGCGGCATCCGCCGGCCGGCGATGGCTGGAACCGCTCCGAACTGGACGACCTGCTGCCGCACCAGGAAGCGTTGGCCGAAGCGGCGGTGCTGGTCGGACTGGTGCCGCGCGACACCGGCACCCAGGTGCTGCTGACCCGTCGCACCGATGCATTGCGCCACCATGGCGGCCAGGTGAGTTTCCCGGGCGGCCGGGTCGAGCGCGATGATGCCGGCGTGCTCGGTGCGGCCCTGCGCGAGAGCCAGGAAGAGATCGCGCTGGGCGCCGCCCAGGTCGCACCGCTGGGATACCTGGATCCGTTCTTGACGGTCAGCGGTTTCCGGGTGACGCCGGTGGTCGCGGTCATCGACCCGGACTACGTGCCGCAACCGCATCCGGGCGAGGTCGCCGAGGTGTTCGAGGTGCCGTTCGAATTCCTGATGTCGGCCACGCACCTGCACCAGGTCGAGATGGAGTTCCGCGGGCGCCGGCGCAGCGTGCTCGAATACGACTGGCCCGGCCAGCGCATCTGGGGCGCGACCGCGGCGATCCTGTACAACCTGCGGCGCCGCCTGGAGGAGGTCGCATGACGCATCCGATTCCCGAAACACTGGTGGGCGTGGATGACCTGGCCAAGCGGTTGGGCGATCCGTCGCTGCGGCTGGTCGATGCGCGCGCGATGCTGTCCGATCCGGCGGCCGGTCGCGCGGCCTGGCAGGCCGCTCACTTGCCCGGCGCGGTGCACGCCGACCTGGAGCACGACCTGTCCGATCATTCGGTGACCGGGCAGGGGCGGCATCCGTTGCCGTCGCCCGTCGACTTCGCGCGACGCCTGGGCGAGTGGGGCATCGGTCCGCAACATGCGGTGGTGGTCTACGACGCCGGCGACGGCAGCATGGCCGCCGCGCGCTTGTGGTGGATGCTGCGGTTGTTCGGACATCGGCAGGTCGCGGTGCTCGATGGCGGCCTGGCCGCCTGGCGCGCGGCGGGCCTGCCGGAGACCGACGCGGTCGCGCCGGTGGAAGCGTTGCCGCCTTATCCGGCGGCCGATTTCGATCGGACCGCCATTGCCACCGCCGACGAAATCCTGCGACGGCAGGGCGAAGGCCCCGGCTGGCTCCTTGATGCGCGCGGCGGCGAACGCTTCCGTGGCGAGGTCGAACCGATCGATCCGGTCGCCGGCCACATCCCTGGCGCGCTCAACCGGCCGTTCGCGCAGAACGTCGAAGCGGGCCGCTTCCGCGATGCCGATGCGTTGCGCGCCGAGCTGCAGCCGCTGCTGCACGGTCGCGATCCGGCGGATGTGGTGTTGAGCTGCGGTTCGGGCGTCACCGCCTGCCATCTGTTGCTGGCGATGGAGCACGCCGGTCTCTCCGGTGCGCGCGTCTATGCCGGTTCGTGGAGCGGATGGATCGCCGATCCTTCTCGGCCGATAGCGACCGGCGCGGCGTAAAACAGGGCTTTCTCGGCTGCTCTTGTCCTGCGCAACGAAGCAGCCGGAAGAGCGGGGCAAGCCCCGCTCTACGACAATTCGAGCCTTACTTGCGCAGCTTGGCCAGCAGCGCGTGCAGTCCGGCCTGGGTGTCCGCGTCGTACCAGCCGTCGACGAAGCGATCCAGGTGCAGGTGGTCCGGATCCAGCGCCTGGACCAGGTCGGCGCGCGCCAGCGCACGGGTGTGCAGCATCGGCGAACGCGGCAGCCGCAGCAGCGGCTCCAGCCAGGCGATCGCGCGCGGCAGCACGTGTTCGGCTTCGGCCAGTTCATCGACCAGGCCGATGCGCAGCGCTTCCTCGGCGGGAACCATGCTGCCGGCGACCAGCAGCCGTTCGGCACGGTGCTGGCCGACCACGCGCCGCATCAGATGCTGTGCGCCATCGGGCACGGCCAGTCCGACCTGGGTTTCGTTCATGCCGATCGCATACGGTTTGTTCGCGTCGGCCGAGCGCGCCATCACGCGGTAGTCGCAGCACAGCGACAGCACGCAGCCGCCCGCAGGGGCGTGCCCGGTGATCGCCGCGACCACCGGAATGCGCAACCCGGCCAGCGCACGTGCGGCGCCGAAGAACGCGCCCCAGGCCGCACGCAGCGCGTGCCGGTCCTCGCCCAGCGACAGCAGGTGCGGCACGTCCAGGCCGGCGGAGAAGATGCCTGGCGCGCCCGACAGGATCACCGCGTCGGCATCGCCGGCGACCGCGGTATCCAGCGCGGCGATCAGTGCGCGGCACAGCGAAGGATCCAGTGCATTCACCGGTGGCCGCGCCAGGCGCAGTTCGCGGATGCGGCCGTGGTCGAAGGTATGCACGTGCGTGTTCATGTCCGGTCCGGTTCCCTCGGCAAGCGTGGCCCTTATGATAGGCGCATGCGCATCCATCCGATCCTGCTCGCCCTTCCGCTGCTGCTGGCCGCCGACATGGCGCCGGCCGCTGCGCCTGCACCCGCGGCCAAGGCCGCTTGTCTGTCGATGGAGGGCGGCTGGATCCGCATGCCGCCCGCGCCGCGGCCGATGCTGGCCGGCTTCGGCCGCATCGCCAACCGCTGCAAGGACGCGCAGGAACTGGTCGCGGTGCGCAGCCCGCGCTTTGGCGAGGTGTCGCTGCACGAAACCAACATGGTCGACGGCGTCAGCCGCATGCGAGAGATCGAGCGGCTGCCGATCGCCGCTGGCGGCCAGGCGGTGCTGCAGCCCGGCGGCCTGCACCTGATGCTGATGCAGCCCGATGCCGCGCTGGCCGAGGGCGAGCGCGTGCCGCTGATGCTGGTATTGGCCGACGGGCACGAAATCCCGGCGACGCTGACGGTGAGCAAGGCCGCACCGTAGTTGAACTGAAGGCGCGGATGCATAATCCGCGCCGGGCGACGCCTGCGTTGCCTTGGGTCGGCCGTCAGGTCGACGCGTTGCGGATGGCGTCGGGCAGCGGCGCGCTCTTGCCGGTCTGCGTGTCCATCCACACCACCACGACATTGCCATCGGAATACAGCACGCGCTCGTCCTTCTGGTCGACGATGCGATGGCCGATGGTGACGCTGCTGTTGCCCAGTCGCTCGACGAACAACTCGACCACCACGTCGTTGGGCCACGTGATCGGCGCGCGATAGTTGACGTTGGTCGCGGCCACGACCGGGGCGATGCGGTCGGTCATCGACGCACCGGGCACGCCGAGCATCCAGCGCACGCGCGCTTCCTCCAGGTACGAGATGTACTTGGCGTTGTTGACGTGGCCCATGGCGTCCATGTCGCGCCAGCGCACGCTCATCGGGATGCGGGCCAGCTGCTTCGGTGCGGCCGGTGCGGGGGTATCGCTCATCGTGTTGCCTTCTTCTTGGTGGCGGACTTGCGCGGCGGCAGTACGTCGGGTTTGGCCATGGCCGCCGGCTTGCTGCCCTTGGCCGCCTTGGCGGCGGGCAGCAGCTTGGTCAGGAAGCGGCCGGTGTGCGAGGACGGGGTGGCGGCGATCTGCTCGGGCGTGCCGGTGGCGATGATCTGGCCGCCGCGGTGGCCGCCTTCCGGACCCAGGTCGACCACCCAGTCGGCGGTCTTGATCACGTCCAGGTTGTGTTCGATCACCACCACGGTGTTGCCTTCATCGCGCAGGCGATGCAGCACGCCGAGCAGGTGTTCGATGTCGTGGAAGTGCAGGCCGGTGGTCGGCTCGTCGAGGATGTACAGCGTGCGGCCGGTATCGCGCCGCGACAGTTCCTTGGACAGCTTCACGCGCTGGGCCTCGCCGCCGGACAGCGTGGTCGCGCTCTGGCCGAGCTTGACGTAGCTCAGGCCCACGTCGACCAGCGTTTCCAGCTTGCGGGCGATCGCCGGCACCGGCTCGAACAGCTTGAGTGCGTCCTCGACGGTCATTTCCAGCACGTCGTGGATGCTGTGGCCCTTGTAGAGGATGTCCAGCGTCTCGCGGTTGTAGCGCTTGCCATGGCACACGTCGCAAGGCACGTATACGTCGGGCAGGAAGTGCATCTCCACCTTGATCAGGCCGTCGCCCTGGCAGGCCTCGCAGCGGCCGCCGCGCACGTTGAAGCTGAAGCGGCCCGGCGAGTAGCCGCGCGCGCGCGATTCGGGCACCTGCGCGTACAGCTCGCGCAGCGGCGTGAACAGGCCGGTATAGGTGGCCGGGTTGGAGCGCGGCGTGCGACCGATCGGCGACTGGTCGATGTCCACGACCTTGTCGAACAGGTCCAGGCCTTCGATCTCGCGGTACGGCGCAGGCGCGTGCGAAGCGCCGTTGATCTCGTTGGCCGCCAGCGCGTACAGGGTGTCGTTGATCAGGGTCGACTTGCCCGAGCCGGACACGCCGGTGATGCAGGTCATCAATCCGGCCGGAACGTCCAGGTCGACGTCCTTGAGGTTGTTGCCGGTGGCCCCGCGCAGGTGCAGGGTCATCTTCGGATTGGCCTTGTGCCGCTTGGCCGGCACCTCGATCTCGCGCTTGCCCGACAGGTACTGGCCGGTGATCGAGCGCGGCGACTTGAGGATGTCGGCCAGCGTGCCTTCGCCGACGATCTCGCCGCCGTGCACGCCGGCGCCCGGGCCGATGTCCAGCACGTAGTCGGCCGCGCGGATCGCGTCCTCGTCGTGCTCGACCACGATCACCGTGTTGCCCAGGTCGCGCAGTCGGGTGAGGGTGCCCAGCAGGCGTTCGTTGTCGCGCTGGTGCAGGCCGATCGAAGGCTCGTCGAGCACGTACATGACGCCGACCAGGCCGGCGCCGATCTGGCTGGCCAGGCGGATGCGCTGGGCTTCGCCGCCGGACAGGGTGTCGGCCTTGCGCTCCAGGGTCAGGTAATCCAGGCCGACGTCGACCAGGAAGCCCAGGCGCTCGTTGATCTCCTTGACGATCTTGGTCGCGATCTCGCCGCGCCAGCCGGCCAGCTTCAGGCCCTGGAAGAACGCCAGCGCTTCGTCCACCGGCAGCACCACCAGCGACGGCAGCGGCTTGTCGGCGACAAATACGTTACGCGCCGAGCGGTTCAGGCGCGCGCCGCCGCAGTCCGGGCAGGGACGCTCGCTGATGTACTTGGCCAGCTCCTCGCGCACCGCCGGCGATTCGGTCTCGCGATAGCGGCGCTCGAGGTTGTTGATGATGCCTTCGAAGCGATGCTTGCGCTGGGTGCGCCCGCCGCTCTCGGTGAGGTAGGTGAAGGTGATCACGTCCTCGCCGCTGCCGAACAGCACCGCCTGCCGCGCCGTTTCCGACAGGGTGTGCCACGGTGCTTCGACGTCGAACTTGTAGTGCTTGGCCAGCGAGTTGATCAGCTGGAAGTAGTAGGCGTTGCGCCGGTCCCAGCCGCGCACCGCGCCGGCGGCCAGCGACAGTTCCGGATGGGCGACCACGCGCGAGGGATCAAAGAACTGGGCCACGCCCAGGCCGTCGCATGACGGGCACGCGCCCATCGGCGCGTTGAACGAGAACAGGCGCGGTTCGAGCTCGGGCAGCGAGTAGTCGCACACCGGGCAGGAGTACTTGGACGAGAACAGCTGCGGCGGCGTATCGGCGTTGTCCAGCGACATGACCATGGCCATGCCGTCGCCGAGCTTGAGCGCGGTCTCGAACGATTCGGCCAGGCGCTGCTTGATGTCATCGCGCGGGCGGAAGCGGTCGATCACCGCCTCGATGGTGTGCTTCTGGCGCAGCGCCAGCGCGGGCACCGCGTCGATCTCGTGCAGCTCGCCGTTCACGCGCACGCGCACATAGCCCTGCGCGCGCAGCTGCTCGAACACCTGCGCGTGCTCGCCCTTGCGGTCGCGCACGACGGGCGCCAGCAGCATCCAGCGTTGTTCGGGATCCAGCGCCAGCACCTGGTCGACCATCTGGCCCACCGTCTGCGCTTCCAGCGGATAGCCGTGGTCGGGGCAGCGCGGCGTACCCACGCGTGCGTAGAGCAGGCGCAGGTAGTCGTAGATCTCGGTGATCGTGCCCACGGTCGAGCGCGGATTGTGCGAGGTCGACTTCTGCTCGATCGAGATCGCCGGCGACAGGCCCTCGATATGGTCGACGTCCGGCTTCTCCATCACGCTGAGGAACTGCCGCGCATAGGCCGACAGCGACTCGACGTAACGGCGCTGGCCCTCGGCGTAGATCGTGTCGAACGCCAGCGAGGACTTGCCCGAACCGGACAGGCCGGTGATCACGATCAGCTTGTCGCGCGGCAGGTCGAGGTCGATGTTCTTGAGGTTGTGCGTACGGGCGCCGCGGATGCGGATCGTGTCCATCGCCATCGGGCAGGGGGTCCGTTGGGGGGCAGGGGAAGGCCGTGCAGGACGACCAATCGATCAGCCTACCGGCCTCACGATTTGGGGGCAATTGCCCGGATTGCCAGCCCGCGGTGACCGGGATTCAGCGCGCCGTCGGTGAACGGTTCCAATTGCCCGCCACGCTCATGCGCAGCCGTGCCCTCAGCTGCAGCCGCTCCCCGTCAGGCGCAGCCGCTGCCGTCCACAGCCAGCGTCTGCGGCTGGCGCCGTGCCCGCGCCAGGCTCCACAGGGCCACCGCGAACGCCGAAGCCGGCACCAGCGCCCCGACCCAGGGCAGGGCACCCAGGCCGCCGCCGTGCGAGATCACCGCGCCGCCCAGCCAGGCCCCGAGCGCATTGCCCAGGTTGAATGCGCCGATGTTCAGGCTCGAGGCCAGGCTCGGCGCGTCGCCGGCCTGGCGCAGCACCCACAGCTGCAACGGGGCGACGGTAGCGAAGGCGGCCGCGCCCAGCACGCCGGTGGCCAGCACCATCGCCCATGGCAGCGCCAGGACCAGGCCCATCCCCGCCATCACCAGCGCCAGTGCGGCCAGCGTCCACAGCAGCGCCGGCTCCAGGCGGCGGTCGGCCAGGCGCCCACCCAGCAGGTTGCCGGCGATCATGCCGACGCCGAACACCAGCAGGATCGGCGAGACCGCCGCATCGGCGAAGCCGGTCACCTGGGTGAGGATGGGCTGGATGAAGGTGTAGACGGTGAACATGCCGCCGAACCCCAGCACGGTCATCAGCAGGCCCAGCAGCACCTGCGGCCGGCCCAGCACGCGGAACTCGTCGCGGAAGGCCGGCGCCGGGCGTGCCTGGCGCTCGGCCGGCACCAAGGTGGCGATCACCACGGTAGCCACCACGCCAATGGCCGCCACCGCCCAGAACGTGGCCCGCCAGCCGGCCTGCAGCCCCAGCCACGCGCCGGCCGGTACGCCCAGCAGGGTCGCCACGGTCAGGCCGGTGAACATGATCGAGATCGCCGAAGCCTTGCGGTCCTCGCCGACCAGGCCGGTGGCCACCACCGCACCGACACCGAAAAACGTGCCATGGGCAAGCGATGTCACCACGCGCGCGATCATCAGTGCGGTGTAGTTCGGCGCCAGCGCACACGCCAGGTTGCCCAGGGTGAACACGATCATCAGCGCGACCAGCACGGTCTTGCGCGGCAGCCGGCCGGTGGCCGCGGTCAGCAGCGGCGCGCCGACGAACACGCCCAGCGCGTAGCCGGAGATCAGCAGACCGGCCGCGGCAATAGACACGTGCAGGTCGGCAGCGACCTGCATCAGCAGGCCCATGATCACGAACTCGGTGGTGCCGATGCCGAGCGCGCCGGCGGTGAGGGCATATAACGCGACCGGCATCCGCGGTCGATCAGTGGGCACAGGGGACATGGCGGCGGCGGGCGGTGGGGAGGGGTGCGACAGCCTGGGCCTTTCGCACACTTCGAAAAACAGCGAACATCGCCATGCACTATCAACGGATTATTGATAATGGACCGCGTCGGTGACCTCGCCCTGTTCCTGCGCGTGCTCGACCTGGGATCGATCACCGCCGCCGCGCGCAGTCTGGACCTGTCGGTGGCGGTAGCCAGCCAGCGCCTGAAGCGGTTGGAAAAGGAGCTGGGCGTGCGCCTGCTGCACCGGACCACCCGGCGCCTGCACCCGACTCCGGAAGGGCTGGCCCTGGCCGAACGCGGCCGGGTGCTGGTCGAGGAACTGGAGTCGCTGGGCACCGGACTGCGCGAAACGGCGCAGGAGGTAGCCGGCACGCTGCGGGTCACCGCCTCGGCCTCGTTCGGCCGCCAGTACATCGCGCCGCTGCTGCCGGAATTCCTCGACCTCCACCCGCGCCTGCGGGTCAGCCTGGACCTGGACGACCGCTATGTGGACCTGGTCGGCGCCGGTTTCGACCTGGCGATCCGGATCGGTGCCCTGGCCGACTCGGGGCTGGTGTCGCGCCAGCTGGCCGTCAACCACCGCCTGCTCTGCGCCTCGCCGGCTTACCTGGCGCGCAGGGGCGTGCCCCAGGTCCCGGCCGACCTGGCCGGCCACGACTGTGTACTGCTGACCGGCCGCGATGGCCGCCAGGACGTGTGGACCTTGCAGCAGCCGGACGGGTCGCCGGTCCCGGTGCGGGTGGCCGGACGCTTCGAAAGCAACTACGGCGATGCCCTGCGCGAGGCCGCCCTGGGCGGGCTGGGCATCGCCCTGCATTCGACCTGGCATGTGTATGAGGACCTGCGCGCGGGCCGGCTGCTGCCGGTGCTGCCCGGTTTCCCGGTCCCGGCCAGCGGGATCCATGCGGTCATGCCGGCCCGGAGTATGGTTCCGCCCCGGGTCCGCGCCTTCGTGGACTTCTTGGCGCGGCGCCTGGAGCTGCCGCCCTGGCAGGCCGCCGCCGGATGAACGGTCGGACCGGCTGGTTGCGCGTAACCGGCTGAATTCCCTATAATCCCGCTCCTGTCCGTCCTCGATGACGGCAGAGCGACCACAATAACTACAGAGGAATGCCTGGTCATGTACGCAGTTCTGGTAACCGGCGGTAAGCAATACCGCGTGGCGCAGGGCGAAACGCTCCGCGTCGAAAAGCTCGAGGTCGAAGCGGGCAGCGAGATCAAGTTCGACAACGTCCTGCTGCTGGGTGACAGCGACGGGATCAAGGTCGGTGACGCGCTCAAGGGCGCGAGCGTGACCGCCAAGGTCGTGGCCCATGGCCGCGCCGACAAGGTCCGCATCATCAAGTTCCGTCGCCGCAAGCACCACATGAAGCGACAGGGCCACCGCCAGTACTACACCGAAATCGAAATCACCGGCATTGCCGGCTAACTGCTAAGGAGAATTCGTCATGGCACATAAAAAGGGCGTAGGCTCCTCGCGCAACGGCCGCGATTCCAACCCGAAGTATCTGGGCGTCAAGATCTTTGGCGGCCAGGCTGTCGAAGCCGGCAACATCATCGTCCGTCAGCGCGGCACCCAGTTCCATCCGGGCGCCGGCGTCGGCCTGGGTCGCGACCACACGCTGTTCGCGCTGGTCGACGGCAAGGTCGAGTTCGGCACCAAGGGTGCGGCCAAGCGCCGTACCGTCAGCGTCGTCGCCGAAGCCTGATCCCATGCCGCGCCTTGCGCGGCATGCTTCAAGCTTGGGTTGGCGCAACGAAGGCCCCGCTCCGGCGGGGCTTTCCATTTCCAGCGGCAGGCGCATCGCCCGCCGCACTCCTGGCAGCGCCGTCGCCCGCGACCGCCGCTAGACTGTGCCGGCCACCGGCATTCCCTACTTACCGGTCACCGCTCCCATGAAACTCGTCGACGAAGCTGAAATCGAAGTCATTGCCGGCAACGGCGGCAACGGCTGCATCGGATTCCGGCGCGAGAAGTTCATTCCGCTCGGCGGCCCGGACGGCGGCGACGGCGGTGGTGGTGGCAGCGTCTGGCTGGTGGCCGACGAGAACCTCAACACCCTGGTCGATTTCCGCCACGAGCGCACGTTCCGTGCCCAGCGCGGCGAGAACGGCATGGGCCGGCAGATGTACGGCAAGGGTGGCGAAGACAAGGTCGTCACCGTGCCGGTCGGCACCGTTATCACCAACGTCGATACCGACGAGGTGATCGGCGACCTGACCCGGCATGGCGATCGCCTGCTGGTGGCCCGCGGCGGCAAGGGCGGGCTGGGCAACATGCACTTCAAGAGCTCGATCAACCGTTCGCCGCGCCAGGCCACGCCGGGCGAGGCGGGCGAGGAGCGGGCGCTGAAGCTGGAACTCAAGCTGCTGGCCGACGTCGGCCTGCTCGGCTTCCCCAATGCGGGCAAGAGCACGTTCATCCGCGCGGTCTCGGCGGCCACGCCGAAGGTGGCCGACTATCCGTTCACCACGCTCTATCCGAACCTGGGCGTGGTCAGCGTCGAGGCGCACCGCAGCTTCGTCATCGCCGACATCCCGGGCCTGATCGAGGGCGCCGCGGAGGGCGCGGGCCTGGGTGCGCAGTTCCTGCGCCACCTGCAGCGCACCCGCCTGCTGCTGCACCTGGTCGACATCGCGCCGATGGAAGGCGGGGTCGAGGGCGTTACGCCGGCCGAGCAGGTGCGTGCGATCGAGCACGAGCTGGGCAAGCACGATCCGGAGCTGCTGGCCAAGCCGCGCTGGCTGGTGTTGAACAAGGCCGACCTGATGTTCGAGGACGAGGCCGCCGAGCTGGCTGCGCAGGTGGTGGCCGAACTGGGCTGGGAACAGCCGTGGTTCCTGGTCTCGGCGCTGGGCCGCGAGGGCACCTGGCCGATCATGCGTGACGTGATGGCGCTGCTGGACCGGCAGCGTGCGGCCGAGCTCGAAGAGCGCGATGGCGCTGCCTGAGCTCAAATTCCAGACGACGAAAAACCCGGCCGGAGCCGGGTTTTTCGTTGAGCGCCATCGTCGCGGTCGCGGCCCGGGGGCCGCGAAGCGGGCATCAGGCGGCCTTGGCGGCCTTGATGCGGGCGGTCAGGCGGCTCTTGTGGCGGGCAGCCTTGTTCTTGTGGATCAGGCCACGCGCGCTGAAGCGGTCCAGCAGCGGCTGGGCGACGGCGAAAGCCGCCTCGGCGCCAGCGGCGTCGTTGGCGTCCAGGGCCTTGAGGACCTTCTTGACGGCGGTACGGAGCTGCGAACGCTGGGCAGTGTTGCGCGCGTTGCGCACGACGGTCTGCTTGGCGCGCTTCTTGGCGGACTTGATGTTGGCCACGGCAGTGAATTCCTGAAAAACTATGGAGATGGAAAAAACAAGCCCGAAAGTATGCTGGTAATGGGTAGTCGAGTCAAGGGCACCGGGGGGCGGGGCATCCGCCTTGTCAAGGGGGGCGGGCGATGAGTGCTCCGCGGATGCTGCGTGGGCTGCTCTCGTTCAGCTCCATGACAATGGTTTCGCGTGTGCTGGGCCTGGCCCGGGACATGGCGATCAATGCCGCCTTTGGCGCCAGCGCGGCCACCGACGCGTTCTGGGTGGCCTTCCGGATCCCCAACTTCCTGCGCCGGCTGTTTGCCGAAGGCTCGTTCTCGGCCGCCTTCGTCCCGGTCTTCACCGAGGTCAAGGAGACCCGCCCCCACGGCGACCTGCGCGAGCTGATCTCGCGGGTGTCCGGCACCCTGGGCGGGGTGCTGCTGGTGGTCACCGCGCTGGGGCTGATCTTCACCCCGCAGGTGGCGATGCTGTTCAACCCCGGCTCGATGCGCGACCCGGAAAAATTCCAGCTGCTGGTCGACCTGCTGCGGCTGACCTTCCCGTTCGCGCTGTTCGTGTCGCTGACCGCGCTGTCGGGCGGTGCGCTCAACAGCTTCCATCGCTTCGCGCTGCCGGCGCTGACCCCAGTCATCCTCAACCTGTGCATGATCGCCGGCGCGCTGTGGCTGGCGCCCCTGCTGGAGGTGCCGATCCTGGCCCTGGGCTGGGCAGTGCTGGCGGCCGGCGTGCTGCAGCTGCTGTTCCAGTTGCCGGCCCTGCGCGGGATCAACCTGCTGGCGCTGCCGCGCTGGGGCTGGAACCACCCCGATGTGCGCAAGGTCCTGCGGCTGATGGTGCCGACCCTGTTCGGCTCCTCGGTGGCGCAGATCAACCTGCTGCTGGATACGGTCATCGCCTCGTTCCTGTTCGTCGGCTCGCAGACCTGGCTGTCGCAGGCCGACCGCTTCCTGGAGCTGCCGCTGGGCCTGTTCGGCGTGGCGCTGGGCACGGTGATCCTGCCGGCACTGTCGCGTCATCACGTCCGCAGCGATGGCGCCGCGTTCTCCGGCGCACTGGACTGGGGCCTGCGCACGACCCTGCTGATCGCCGCGCCGGCCACGCTGGGCCTGATGCTGCTGGCCGAGCCGCTGGTGGCCACGTTGTTCCAGCATGGCCGCTTCACCGTGTTCGACACGAAGATGGCGGCGCTGTCGGTGTTCGGCCTGAGCTTCGGCCTGCCGGCGTTCGCCTTGGTGAAGGTGCTGCTGCCGGCCTTCTACGCCCGCCAGGACACCCGCACGCCGGTGCGTGCCGGCATCGCGGCGTTGATCGCCAACATGGTCCTCAACATCGCCCTCCTGGCGCTGCTGTACCAGCTGATGGTCTCGCCCGAACTCAAGGCGCAGGGCGTGTGGACCGCACTGGCGCAGACGCCGGGCCTGCACCTGGCGCTGGGTATTGCCAGTGCACTGGCCAGCTACCTCAATGTCGGCCTGCTGGCCTGGTGGCTGCGTCGCACCGGGCTCTACCAGCGCGCGCCGGGCTGGGGCTCATACCTGCTGCGGCTGCTGCTGGCCTGTGCGGCGATGGCCGCTGCGCTGCTGGTCGCCAAGCACTGGATCCCGGATTTCACCATCATGCCGGTCTGGTCGAGGATCGGCTGGCTGGCCGTGCTGGTGGGTGGCGGGGCGACGGTCTACGCGGTCGTGCTGCTGGCCCTGGGCCTGCGGCCACGCCATGTGCGCGAGCCCTGATCCGGTGCCGGTTCGAGGGGCGGTGCCGGGCTTCGAGCCGCTATACTTCGAGGTCAACTCCGCAACCGGACCGGCTGACCCCGGCCGCATATCCCAGGAATGAGCAGGCTGTTCCGTGACGTCGATGGCGGGTCCTTGTGCCCGCGCGGCAGCGTGGTCTGCATCGGCGCCTTCGACGGCCTCCACCTGGGCCACCGGGCGCTGGTGCGCCACGCGGTGGCGCGTGCGCAGGCGCTGGGCCTGCCGGCGGTTGCGCTGAGCTTCGAGCCGCTGCCGCGCGAGTTCTTCGCCCGCGACAATCCGCCGCCGCGCCTGACCCTGCCGCGCGACCGGATCCAGGCGCTGCTTGGGCTGGGCGTCGACCGGCTCGGGCTGCTGCGTTTCAACGCGGCGCTGGCGGCGATGCCGGCCGCCGAGTTCGTCCGCCGCGTGCTGGCCGGACGCCTGGGTGCGCGCGAAGTCTGGATCGGCCCGGAGTTCCGCTTCGGCAACCGTCGTGGCGGCGACCTGGCGTTGCTGCAGGATATGGGCGAAGAACTGGGCTTTGCGGCCGGCGAGATCGAGCCGGTGCACGTGCACGGCGAACGCGTGTCGAGCACGCGCATCCGCGAAGCGTTGCGTGCAGGCGACTTCGGCCAGGCGGCCGCGCTGTTGGGCCGCCCGTATGCGATCGGCGGCCGGGTGGTGCGCGGCCGGCAGCTGGGCCGCACGCTGGGCTATCCCACCGCCAACCTGCGCTTTCCCAAGACGCCGGCGCTGTCCGGGATCTATGCGACCTGGGTCCATGGTGTAGGTCCGCAGCCGCTGCCGTCGGTTTCCAGCTTCGGCACCCGGCCGACCGTGGACGGCGTGGAGCCGCTGCTGGAAGCCCATCTGTTCGATTTTGCCGGCGACCTGTACGGGCGCCACCTGCAGGTCGAGTTCGTCGCCAAGTTGCGCGACGAAGAAAAGTTCGCCGACCTCCAGTCGTTGACGGTGCAGATGCATCGCGATGCGGCGCAGGCGCGGAGCATTCTTGCCGAAGCTGTTGTTCCTGCGCTGTCGGATGTGCAGGCGGGTGCGGATTCTGACAGTGCGAGTTCTTCATCAAACGCCACGCAATCCAGCGTGGCTTTCACAACTAACGCCGCCGCGCGACGGTAGATGCCGTGACCCAAGACTACAAAGCCACCCTCCATCTGCCGGCCACGGATTTCCCGATGCGCGGCGACCTGCCCAAGCGCGAGCCGGACACCCTGGCGCGCTGGGAGGCCGACGGCCTTTACGCGCAGCTGCGCGCCAACGCCAAGGGGCGCCCGCTGTTCGTGCTGCACGACGGCCCGCCCTACGCCAATGGCGCGATCCATCTGGGCCATGCGGTCAACAAGATCCTCAAGGACATCATCGTCAAGTCCAAGTACCTGGCCGGCTTCGATGCGCCGTACATCCCGGGCTGGGACTGCCATGGTCTGCCGATCGAGATCGCGATCGAGAAGAAGTTCGGCAAGGTCGGGGTCAAGCTTGATGCCGCCGAATTCCGGCAGAAGTGCCGCGAATACGCCGAGTCGCAGATCGAAGTGCAGCGCAAGGACTTCAAGCGCCTGGGCGTGATCGGCGACTGGGACAATCCGTACAAGACGCTCAACTTCCGCTTCGAGGCCGACGAGATCCGCGCGCTGGCCAAGATCGTCGACAACGGCCACCTGACCCGCGGCGTGAAGCCGGTGCACTGGTGCTTCGACTGCGGCTCGGCGCTGGCCGAGGCGGAGATCGAATACCAGGACAAGGTGTCCCCGGCGGTCGACGTGGCCTACGCCGCGCGCGATGCGCAGGCGCTGGGCGCGGCGTTCGGCGTGCAGGTGCCGGCCGATGTCGAGGTCGCGATTCCGATCTGGACTACCACCCCTTGGACACTGCCGGCGTCGCTGGCGATCTCGCTCGGACCGGATCTGGAATATGCGCTGGTCGAAGGCCCGGCGCACGACGGCAAGCGTCGCTGGCTGGTGCTGGCCGACGCGCTGGCCGAGCGCGCGCTGCAGCGCTATGGCGTGGCCGGCGTCACCGTGCACGGTCGTGTGAAGGGTGCGGCGCTGGAGAACCTGTTGTTCGCCCATCCGTTCTATGACGAGCGCGACATCCCGGCGATCCTCGGCGACCACGTGTCCGCCGATGACGGCACCGGCGCGGTGCATACCGCGCCCGGCCACGGCCAGGACGACTACGTGGTCGGCAAGGCCTACGGCCTGATCGACAAGTACACCGCCGCCCAGCTCAACCCGGTCGACGGTCGCGGCGTGTACCTGCCGTCGACGCCGGCCGCGCACGGCGTGGAGCTGGCCGGCCAGCACATCTGGAAGGCCAACGACACGATCATCGAAGTGCTGCGCGCCAGCGGCGCGTTGCTGGCGGCGACCAAGCTCGAGCACAGCTACCCGCACTGCTGGCGGCACAAGACGCCGATCGCCTTCCGCGCCACGCCGCAGTGGTTCATCTCGATGACCCAGGCCAACCTGCGCGCCGATGCGCTGGCCGCCATCGAGACGGTGAAGTGGTATCCGGAGTGGGGCAAGGCGCGCATCGTCGGCATGGTCGACGGTCGCCCGGACTGGACGATCTCGCGCCAGCGCACCTGGGGCGTTCCGATCGCGCTGTTCGTGCACCGCGAGACCGGCGAGCCGCATCCGCGCAGCACCGAATTGATGCGCCAGGTCGCCGACCGCGTGGAGCAGGGCGGCGTCGACGTCTGGTACACGCTGGACGCGGCCGAGCTGCTCGGCGCCGAGGCGGCCGACTACGACAAGATCACCGACATCCTCGACGTCTGGTTCGACTCGGGCGTGACCCACGAGGGCGTGCTGCTGGAGCGCGGACTGGGCAAGCCGGCCGACCTGTATTTGGAAGGCTCGGACCAGCATCGCGGCTGGTTCCAGTCCTCGCTGCTGACCGGCGTGGCCATCGACAAGGCCGCTCCGTACCGGCAGTGCCTGACCCACGGTTTCACCGTGGACGAGCACGGCCGCAAGATGTCCAAGTCGCTGGGCAACGGCATCGAGCCGCAGGACATCATGAAGACCCTGGGCGCGGACATCCTGCGCCTGTGGATCGCCTCGGCCGACTACAGCAACGAGATGTCGCTGTCGCAGGAGATCCTCAAGCGCAACGCCGATGCCTACCGGCGCCTGCGCAACACCGCGCGCTTCCTGCTGGCCAACCTGCACGGCTTCGATCCGGCGCGCGACCTGCTTGCGCTGGAAGACATGGTCGCGCTGGACCGCTGGATCGTGCACCGCGCTTTCGAGGTGCAGGAGAAGATCAAGGACGCGTACTCGCGCTACGACTTCGCCGGCATCGTGCAGGCGCTGCTGAACTTCTGCAGCGTGGACCTGGGTTCGCTGTACCTGGACGTGACCAAGGACCGCCTGTACACGATGGGCGAGGATTCGCGCGGCCGGCGCAGCGCGCAGAGCGCGATGTACCGCATCGCCGAGGCGTTCGTGCGCTGGATCGCACCGGTGCTCAGCTTCACCGCCGATGAGCTGTGGGGCTATCTGCCGGCCACCACCGAAACCGGCGCGCGCGCGGGCAACGTGCTGTTCGCCACCTGGTACGAGGGCCTGGCGCCGCTGCCGGCCGATGCGCAACTGGGCGCGGCTGATTTCGACCGCCTGCTGGCCCTGCGCGAGCAGGTCGCCAAGGTGCTCGAGCCGATGCGCGCCAACGGCCAGATCGGCGCGGCGCTGGAAGCGGAGATCACCGTGACCGCCGGCGCCGACACCGCCGCCGGCCTGCAGCCACTGGCCGAGGAGCTGCGCTTCCTGCTGATCAGCGGCGACGTCACCGTGGTCGCGGCGCAGACCGACGACATCTTCGTCATCGCGCAGCCCACGACCAAGACCAAGTGCGTGCGCTGCTGGCACCACCGCGCCGATGTCGGCGTGAGCGCGGCGCATCCGGAGCTGTGCGGACGCTGCGTATCCAATATCGAAGGCCCGGGTGAGGATCGCAGGTGGTTCTGAGCATGACGACGACGCGCCCCAAGCCCAACGCGATGTCCTGGCTGCTGGTGTCGGCGGCCATCATCGTCCTGGATCAGTGGACCAAGGCCTGGGTGCTGTCCAGCCTGCCCGAGTACACGGCCGTGCCGGTGATCGACGGCTTCTGGAACTGGTACCGCACCTACAACACCGGCGCGGCATTCAGCTTCCTGGCCAACGCCGGCGGCTGGCAGGCGATCTTCTTCACCGTGCTGGCATTCGCCATCTGCGGCCTGCTGGGCTGGTGGCTGTGGCGCACGCCGCGCGGCGACTGGCGCCAGGCACTGCCGTATTCGCTGGTGATCGGCGGGGCGCTGGGCAATGTCATCGACCGGCTGGTGCACGGCCACGTGGTCGATTTCATCCAGTGGTACTGGCGCGGCCACTACTGGCCGGCGTTCAACCTGGCCGATGCTGCCATCGTCGGCGGGGCCATCGGCATCGCTGTGTTCGGGCTGTTCGATGGCAAGCGGAAGGACGGCAAGCCCAAGGCGGAGTAGGGAAGTACCTGCGCTTCCAGCGCCGACCTTCGCCTGAACCCCTCTCCCGGAGAGGGGAGATTGGCCCCACGCATTCAGCTCATTCGGGTGGGCATCTTCGGTAGACTTTGATTTATGGACGTCATCCTCGCCAACCCCCGCGGCTTCTGCGCCGGCGTCGACCGCGCGATCGAGATCGTCAAGCGCGCGATCGAGACGCTGGGCGCGCCGATCTACGTGCGCCATGAAGTGGTGCACAACCGCTTCGTGGTCGACGACCTCAAGGCGCGCGGCGCGGTGTTCGTCGAAGAGCTGGACGAGGTGCCGGACAACGCGACGGTGATCTTCAGCGCTCACGGCGTGTCGCAGGCGGTGCGCATGGAGGCCGAGCGGCGCGGGTTGAAGGTGTTCGACGCCACCTGCCCGCTGGTGACCAAGGTTCATTTCGAGGTCGCACGGCATTGCCGTGCCGGGCGCGACGTGATCCTGATCGGCCATGCCGGCCATCCGGAAGTGGAAGGCACGATGGGCCAATGGAGCCGCGAGGGCGCCAGTGGACGCATCTACCTGGTCGAGGACATCGAAGGCGTCGCCACCCTGCAGGTGGGGCAGCCGGAGAACCTGGCCTATACCACCCAGACCACGCTGTCGGTGGACGACACGCGCGGAATTATCGACGCGCTGAAGACGCGCTATCCGGCGATCCAGGGGCCGCGCCACGACGACATCTGCTACGCCACCCAGAACCGCCAGGACGCGGTGCGCGAACTGGCCACGCGCTGCGACCTGGTGCTGGTGGTCGGTTCGCCGAACAGCTCCAACTCCAACCGCCTGGCCGAGCTGGCCCGGCGCGAGGGCGTGGAGTCCTACCTGATCGACGGCGCGCACGAGATCGATCCGAACTGGGTCGTCGGCAAGCACCACATCGGCCTGACCGCCGGCGCCTCGGCGCCGCAGGTGCTGGTGGACGGAGTGATCGCGCGACTGCGCGAGCTCGGCGTGCATGGCGTGAGCGAGCTGGATGGCGAGCCGGAAGACATGGTCTTCGCCCTGCCGAAGGAACTGCGCCTGCGCCTGGTCGGCTGAGGCGCTGTGTGCTGGCAGGCCGCAAGCAGCGGCCGCTGCCTCTACACCATCCGGATATTGAGCTGGCGCAGCTTGCGCAGGATCTCGAACAGCAGCGCGCTGCGCACGTTCGCGGCCTGGCGCGGCGTGGCCACGAAGCCGGTGGCGTTGAACAGTACCTGGCCCTTGTCTGAGATGCCGTCGATCAGCACCGCCGGCGCGGGCGCTTCGAGGATGCCCGGATGCTCGCGGAACGCTTCGAGCAGCAGGTCGCGGACAAGGTCCGAATCGGTCTGCAGCGGCATCGGCAGGATGATCTTCACCAGCCCTTCGGCGTTGGAGTAGGTGCGGTTGCGCACCGTCTTGGTGATCAGCTCGGAATTGGGGACCAGCACCGTGGTGCGGTCACCGGTCTGGATCTCGGTGGCACGCACGTTGATCCGGCGGATGTCGCCCTCCGCGTCGCCGACCACCACCCAGTCGCCGACCTTCACCGGCCGCTCGGCCAGCAGGATCAGGCCGGAGATGAAGTTCTGCACGATCGCCTGCAGGCCAAAACCAATACCGACCGACAGCGCGCTGGCGATCCAGGCGATCCGCTCCAGGCCCACGCCCATTGCCGCCAACGCCATCGCCACCGACACCACCACGGTGACGTAACCGAACAGGCTGACGACCGAGGCGCGCATGCCCTCGTCCATCTGCGTGGTCGGCAGGTAGCGTCGGCCCAGCCAGCCCTTGATCAGGTGGAACACGCCGGTGGCCAGCAGGAACACGCCGATCGCGCGGACCACGTCGGCCGGGCTGAACGTCACCGCGCCGATCGTGATGCCGCGGGCCACGCCCAGTGCGCGCTCGATCAGGTCGTCGCCGCTGGCCCCATAGGGCATGGCCAGTGCGATCAGGCCGAGCAGTGCCAGCAGGGTGCGCAGCACCGCCGAGAGCACCACCGCGATCCGCTCGACATGGCGCGGGTCCAGGCCGAAGCGATCGTTGATGCGGCGGCCTGCCAGTCCCTTGCCGCCGAGCAGGGCGCCGATCAGGTCGTCGGTGAAGCGCATCGCCAGGAACAGCGTCGCCAGCACCACGCCGGTCCACAGGATCTGCAAGGCGACGAAGCCGGCCAGCGCCACGTACCCGGTGAGCAGCCCCAGCACGCAGATCGACACGCCGACCCAGCCGATGCTGATGGCCACGTTGATCCAGGGCCGGAAGTGCGGCTTGGCAGCCGTCGGCGCTGCGTTGCCCGCTTCGTCCTTGGCCTGGTGGGTCCTGGAGTGCAGCCGATGCACGCGCACCAGCGCCAGCAGCACGACCGAGGTGGACACCAGCGCGGCCAGCGCGGTGAGCGCCACCGCCAGCGGCAGACTCGCGTTGACCAGGCCGGCGAGCTCTTGCGGGAAGCGGGCGATCACGATCGCCAGCGCAGCGGCCAGCGGCAGGGGGCGCAGCGCGCGCGCGCCCTCGTCGGAGAACGCGGGCAACCGCCATGAAGGGCTGCGCACCGAGAGCAGCACCGCGCCCAGCGTGGTCACGAAGGTCGCGAATACCAGCAGCCCGCCGGCCAGGTCGGCCAGCTGGCCCACCGCCGGTGGCGCGTTGGTCGGTAGCAGCGCCGCATGCAACAGGGTGACGATCCACAGCGCGGCCAGCGTCGACAGCACCACGCGCGCCACGGCCGGTGCCGAGCGGCGCAGCGGACCGGCCGGGATGTGCTTGCCGACCAGGCGCGGCACCGTCCGCGCACCGAACCAGCCCAGCGCGACCGCCACCACCAGCGCAAGCACCAGGTAGGCGATGGATCGCTGCGGGCCGGACTGCCAGCGCTCGGCGACGGCCTGGGTGGTGTCCTGCCACAGGCGCGACACGCGCGTTTCGTCCCGGCTGCCGTTCTCGGCCAGGTCGCGCCACAGGCGCGGGCTCCACAATGGCGTAGTGCGCTCGGAGAGGCGCTGATGGAAGGTGTCCTGGCGCGCGGCGGCGATCCGCTCGAGCAACTGGCCGCTTTCCACCGATGCCAGCTTGGCCTGGCGCAACTCGGCATCCACGTCGTTGCGTTGCCGCTGCAGGTCGCGGCGCTCGCGGGTGACCTCGGACGCTTCCTGGCCCTGCGCGGCCGGGCTTTCGCCCAGTTCGGCCAGGCGCGCGTCCAGGCTCTGCAGCTGCGGGCTGCGCTCGGCGATCGTCTTCTCGGCCTGGGCCTGGATCTTCAGCGTCGCATCGCGTGCTTCCTGCAGCTCGCGATCGTCCTTGCGCTCATCGAGCTTGGCGCCGATCTGCTCCAGCTGCTGGCGGGCCTGGTCCAGCGACGGCGCCTGCGCGGCAGCCGGCCATGTGCAGGCGAGCAACAGCAGCAGCGACAGAAGGGCGGGCACGGTCGGGAGGCGATAGCGCATGCGGTATGCGGGAGACAGGGAACAGGCCGGGTAAGTTATCACCCTGAATGCTGGCGTCCCGTGCAGGGCGTCCATGCTGGCGTCCCGTGCAGGGCGTCCATGCTGGCGTCCCGTGCAGGGCGTCCATGCTGGCGTCCCTCGCCGGGCTTCCATGCTGGAGCTGCGCCACGACCGCTTCCGGCCGCTCCGGAAACGACAAGGCCCCGCCGAAGCGGGGCCTTGTCGCGGATCTGGTGCCGGAAATAGGAATCGAACCTACGACCTACGCATTACGAATGCGCCGCTCTACCAACTGAGCTATTCCGGCAGGGCCGGGCCGCGCAGGACGCGTCCGGGGGCGGAATTCTAACGGTTCGGAGGCGGACAGGCCAGACGGCAGGGCGCGGGGCGTCTCGCCAGCGGAGACCGCGCGCCGCTAGAGTGGCTTTCCCGATGTCGATCCAGCGAGCTTCCGTGGCCAAGCTTTCCACCAAATCCGCCGCGCGCACCGCCTACGTCTGTGGCGATTGCGGCGCCGAATACAGCAAATGGCAGGGCCAGTGCTCCGAGTGCGGGGCCTGGAACACCCTGTCGCAGGTCGTGCTGGAGCCGGCGGCCACGGCCGCGGCCGGTCCCGCCCAGACGCGGCGCGGCGGCTGGGCCGGCAAGGTCGACCCGCCCAAGGTCACCGCCCTCAAGGATGTGAGCCAGTCGGCCGAGGTGCGCGTCTCCACCGGCATCGGCGAGCTGGACCGGGTGCTGGGTGGCGGCCTGGTCGAAGGCGCAGTAGTGCTGGTCGGCGGCGATCCGGGCATCGGCAAGTCGACGTTGCTGCTGCAGGCGCTGGCGCGGATGTCCGCGCAGGTGCCAGCGCTCTACGTCACCGGCGAGGAGTCGCTGGCCCAGGTGGCCGGCCGCGCGGTGCGCCTGGACCTGCCGCTGGACAACCTGCAGGCGCTGGCCGAGACCGGGATCGAATCGATCCTCCAGCACGCATCGGCCGCGCGGCCGCGACTGATCGTCGCAGACTCGGTGCAGACCCTGTGGACCGAAACCCTCACCGCCGCACCCGGTTCGGTAAGCCAGGTGCGCGAGAGCGCGGCGCGGCTGGTGCGCTACGCCAAGGAGACCGGCACGGCCGTGTTCCTGGTCGGCCACGTGACCAAGGAGGGCGGCATCGCCGGCCCACGCGTGCTCGAGCACATGGTCGATGCGGTGCTGTACTTCGAAGGCGAAAGCGGCAGCCGCTTCCGCGTGCTGCGCGCATTCAAGAACCGCTTCGGCGCGGTCAACGAGCTGGGCGTGTTCGCGATGGGCGACAAGGGCCTGAAGGAAGTGCCCAATCCCTCGGCGATCTTCCTGTCCGGCAGTTCGCAGCAACCCGGCAGCTGCGTGATGGTCACCCGCGAAGGCACCCGGCCGTTGCTGGTGGAAGTGCAGGCGCTGGTCGATGCATCGCCGCTGTCCAATCCGCGCCGGGTCACCGTCGGCCTGGAACAGAATCGCCTGGCCATGCTGCTGGCGGTGCTGCACCGGCATGGCGGGGTGGTGGTCGGCGACCAGGACGTGTTCGTCAATGTCGTGGGCGGCATCCGCGTGCAGGAAACCGCAGCCGACCTGCCGGTCCTGCTGGCGGTGCTGTCCTCGCTGCGCGACCGGCCGCTGGCGGAAAAGACCGTGGCGTTCGGCGAGGTCGGCCTGTCCGGCGAGATCCGTCCGGTCCCCAACGGCGAAGAACGCCTGCGAGAAGCGGCTACGCATGGTTTCCGCCGCGCGATCGTGCCGCGGGCCAACGTACCCAAAACCGCGCGCTACAAGGACATGGAAGTCATCGCGGTGGAGCGACTGGCCGACGCGCTGGAGCAGGCGTGAGCGAGGCGCCAGCTCGAGCGCTTCCGCCGTTGGCGCGCTGGACCTCGCTGCTGCTGCATCCGTTCGCGGTGTTCGCGTTGCTCACCCTGGTCGCCGCATGGCGGCTGGATCCGGCCGCGTTGCCGCGCGCGATGGCGGGCATGGCGGTGGTGGTGGCGATCATCTGGATCTTCGTCTGGCGCCGCTGGCGCAGCGGCGCGTGGAGCACCGTGGATGCCTCGCGCCGGCAGGAGCGCCCGCTGCTGTACCTGATCGCGCTGGTCCTGGCGGGCGCCTACTGGTGGTGGATCGGCGGCCGCAGTTCGGCGATGTCCACCGGCGTGCTGGCCGCCACCGCGATGCTGTGCGTGGCCGGTCTGGCCAACCGCTGGATCAAGCTGTCATTGCACATGGCCTGCCTGGTGTTCGCCGGCATGGTGCTGCTCGAACTGTGGCGGCCGTTGGGCATCGTGCTGCTGGCATGCGTGCCGCTGCTGGCCTGGTCGCGCCTGCGCCTGGCCCGGCATACGTGGGCCGAAGTGATCGGCGGTTCGGCGCTGGGCGCGATCGCCGGCGGTTTCCTGCTCCTGTAGAGCGGGGGCCTGCCCCGCTGCGCGCGCTACCCGGTGCGTCGGCTCAAGGCCGGCCCAGCACCAGTTCCAGGACGAACTTGCTGCCGAAGAACGACAGCAGCAGCAGGATCATCGCGGTCAGCGTCCAATGCACCGCGCGTACGCCGCGCCAGCCATAGCGCCAGCGGCCGAGCAGCAGGCCGCCGAACACCAGCCACGACAGCACGCTGAGCACGGTCTTGTGGACCAGGTGCTGGGACAGGAAATCCTCGACGAACAGCACGCCGGTCAGCAGGGTCAGGGTCAGCAGCACGAAGCCCACGGTGATCGTGCGGAACAGCACCGTCTCCAGCTGGGTCAGCGGGGGCAGGGTACGCAGCCAGGCATGGAACTCGCGGCGGCGCAGCGCGCGCTCCTGCAGCCACAGCATCGCTGCCAGCAGCGCGGCGATCGCCAGCGTCGCGTAGGCCAGCAGCGCCAGCCAGGCATGCAGCTGCAGGCGCCAGTCCAGTACCGGCGAAGGGGCGTGGCCGTGGCCGTGATAGAGCAGCAGCAACAGCGCGGCCAGCGGGAACACCACCACGCCGACCGCGGCGGTGCGCCCGCGCGCGCCGACCAGGGTGGTCATCGCGGCCATGCCCAGGCCCACGAGCGACAGCGCCGAGAAGAAATGCATGTCCGGTCCGCCGCTGGTCCGCCAGGCGACCAGCGCGTGGTAGACCGCGTGCAGGACCACGCCGACCAGGGCCGGCGCGATCCAGCCATGTCCGCCATCGGGCCGGTCGCGCGCCACGGTCCGCAGGAGCAGGCCGGTGGCAAGCAGGTAGGCGAGTGCCGCGATGAGAACGATTGTCATCGGTCGAGTGTCGCACACGGCGGGCACCGGCTGAATGGGCGCGACAGGCACGCAGGCGGGCAGCGACCGGAATCGCACCGTGCCGGCGCCAGCGCAGGGCGTGCGCGGACGGTCGCAGGCCGCGGGCTATAATCGCCAACCGTTTTTACCTGCCGGCATCCCCCGCATGTTCGAATCCCTGACCCAGCGCCTGTCCGGCACCCTCGAGCGCCTGCGCGGTCGCGGCCGCCTGACCGAGTCCAACATCACCGAGGCCGTGCGCGAGGTGCGCATCGCGCTGCTGGAGGCCGACGTGGCCCTGCCGGTGGTGCAGGCCCTGGTCCAGCGGATCAAGGTCCGCGCGGTCGGCCAGGAAGTGCTGAAGTCGCTGACCCCCGGCCAGGTGCTGATCAAGATCGTGCGCGACGAGCTGACTGCGGTCATGGGCTCGGCCGCCAGCGACCTGAACCTGAACGTGCCGGCGCCGGCGGTGATCCTGATGGCGGGCCTGCAGGGCGCCGGCAAGACCACCACCGTGGGCAAGCTGGCCAAGCACCTGAAGGAAAAGCGCAAGAAGAAAGTGATGGTGGTCAGCGCCGACGTTTACCGGCCGGCAGCGATCGAGCAGCTCAAGACCCTGGCCGAGCAGACCGGCGTGCTGTTCTTCCCGTCCGATGCCGGCCAGAAGCCCGAAGACATCGTCCGCGCGGCGATCATCGATGCGCGCAAGTCCTTCGCCGACGTGCTGATCGTCGACACCGCCGGCCGCCTGGCGATCGACGAAGCGATGATGGCCGAGATCAAGGCCCTGCACGCGGCGGTCAATCCGGTCGAAACCCTGTTCGTGGTCGACGCCATGACCGGCCAGGACGCGGCCAATACCGCCAAGGCCTTCTCCGAAGCACTGCCGCTGACCGGCGTGGTGCTGACCAAGACCGACGGCGACGCCCGCGGCGGCGCTGCGCTGTCGGTGCGCTACATCACCGGCAAGCCGGTCAAGTTCGTCGGTGTCGGCGAGAAGGTCGATGGCCTGGATGTGTTCCATCCCGACCGCGTGGCCGCGCGCATCCTGGACATGGGCGACGTGCTGTCGCTGGTCGAGCAGGTCGAGCAGTCGGTGGACCAGGAGAAGGCGGCCAAGCTCGCCGCCAAGGTCGCCAAGGGCAAGAAGTTCGACCTCAACGACATGCGCGACCAGCTCGAGCAGATGCAGAACATGGGCGGCATCGCCGGCCTGATGGACAAGCTGCCCGGCCTGGGCCAGGTGCCCGAGCATCTGAAGGCGCAGGTTTCGCAGAGCCGCGAAGTGCCGCGGATGATGGCGATCATCGGTTCGATGACGCTCAAGGAACGCCGCAATCCCGATCTGCTCAACGGCTCGCGCCGCGCCCGCATCGCGCGCGGCTCGGGTACCACGCCGGCCGACGTCAACAAGCTGCTCAAGCAGTACCAGCAGATGGAAAAGATGATGGGCAAGCTGGGCCGCGGCGGCATGAAGGGCATGATGCGCGGGCTGCAGGGCATGATGGGCGGCGGCATGGGCCGCATGCCGTTCCGCTGAGCCTTCCGGTGCGCGCGATGTGTCCGCTGGCAGCGTCGCTGCGGTGAACGCGTCCGCGCCCCCCGTCTCCCTGCTCAACGGCCAGGACGCCGGCGTCGATGCGCTGCGCGTGTTGGCCCAGGTCAACTACGGCCACTTCACTTCGCTGCAGGTGCGCGGCGGAGCGGTGCAGGGCCTGGATCTTCACCTGGAGCGCCTGCGCCAGGGCAATGCCGAACTGTTCGATGCCGCGTTGGATGCCGCTGCGATCCGCGCCTGGATGCGCCAAGCGGCGCAGGCCGGCGGAGGGGACTGTTCGATGCGCGTCACGCTGTTCGCGCGCGCATTCGATCCACGCCAGCCGCTGCGCGAGGTGGACGTCGACGTGCTGGTCGCGGCCTGGGCGCCGCTGATCCCGGTCATCAAGCCGCTGCGGCTGCAGACCCGCCCGTTCGTGCGGGCGGTCCCCCAGCTCAAACATGTCGGGACGTTTCCGTTGTTCCACCATCGCCGCCAGGCGGTCCGGGACGGCTACGACGATGCCTTGTTCATCGACGGCCAGGCGCAGGTCTCGGAAGGCTCGTTCTGGAACATCGGCTTCTGGGACGGCGCCCGGGTGGTCTGGCCGGACGCCCCGGCCCTTCGCGGCACGACCGAACGCCTGCTCCAGCAAGGGCTGGTGGCGGCCGGGGTCGGGCAGCTGATCCGGCCGGTGGCCGTGGCCGAACTGGCCGGCTTCCAGGCGGCCTTTGCCGCCAATGCTAACGGGATCCAGCCGATCGCCTCGATCGACGGGGTGGAGTATCCGGAAGGGGGGCAGGGGGCGGTCCTGGCCCTGCTGGAAGAGGCCGGCCGCCGGGCCGCCTGGGAGCCGCTGTAGCCCCGGCTGCAGGCTGAATCCCGTGTTTCGGGGCGCGGGGCAGGGTTGTCCGCCCCTTTTCAATGACTTACAATTCGCGGCTTACCTCGCCTCTTCCTGGCGACTGGGCAACACCGAGAAAACCACCATGGTCAAGATCCGTCTCACCCGCGGCGGCGCCAAGAAGCGTCCGTTCTACCACATCATCGTCACCGACTCGCGCAGCGCCCGCGACGGCCGCAACATCGAGCGCGTCGGTTACTACAACCCGGTTGCTTCCGGCAACGATCAGCGGATCGTGCTGGACGTCGCCCGTGTCGACCATTGGGTCGGCAACGGCGCGCAGCTGACCGAGAAGGTCCGCAGCCTGTACAAGGAAGCGACCAAGGCCCAGGCGGCAGCCGCCTGATTGGCCAGGCCGCCGGTTTCTCCGGCGGCCTCCCCAGCGACATGAACGACGTCGAGCGTCCCACTCCACCACAGAAACTGATTCTGCTGGGCCGGGTGTTGGGCGCCTTCGGCGTGCGTGGCGATGTGCGGCTCGAGTCCTGGACCGAGCCGCGCGCGCAGATCTTCCGCTACCAGCCCTGGATCCTGCGTTCGGCCGATGGCGCCGAACGCGAGCTGCAGGGTGCGCGCGGCCGCGATACCGGCAAGCACGTGATCGCCAGCCTGCCGGGCGTAGACGATCGCGACCTGGCCGAGGCCATGCGCGGCACCGAGATCCTCGTTCCCCGCGATGTCCTGCCGCCGCCGGCGCCGGGCGAGTACTACTGGGTCGACCTGGAAGGCATGCGCGTGGTCACCGTGGAAGGCGTCGAACTGGGCCAGGTCTCGCACCTGCTGTCCACCGGCGCCAACGACGTGATGGTCGTGCGCGGCGAGCGCGAGCGCATCCTGCCGTTCGTCCAGCCCGACTACGTCACGGCGGTCGACTTCGACGCCGGCACGATCACGGTCGACTGGGACCCCGAATTCTGAGCCTTTCCGGCCCCGCGGCCGGTGGCGCCACGATCCACGCCATGCCGGCGTCGCCGGCGGGAGTCGCGATGCGCATCGACATCGTCAGCCTGTTCCCCGAGTTCGTCGACCAGTGCGCCGGCTTCGGCGTGACCGGCCGCGCGCGCGAGCGGGGGCTGCTCGGGCTGCACGGCTGGAACCCGCGCGACTACGCCGACGGCAACTACCGCAAGGTCGACGACCGCACCTTCGGCGGCGGCCCGGGCATGGTGATGCTGGTCGAGCCGCTGCGGCGCTGCCTGGCCGACATGCGCCAGGCCGATCCGGTCCCCCCGCACGTGGTCTACCTCAGTCCGCAGGGTCGTCCGCTGGACCAGGCCCGGGTCCGCGCGCTGGCGGCGATGCCGCGGCTGGCGCTGCTGTGCGGCCGCTACGAGGGCGTGGACGAGCGCCTGGTCCAGGCCGAGGTCGACGAGGAGATCTCGATCGGCGACTACGTCCTGTCCGGCGGCGAACTGGCCGCCGCAGTGGTCGTGGATGCCGTCGCCCGGCTGCAGGAGGGCGCGCTGAACGACGCCGACTCGGCCACCCAGGACAGTTTCGAGGACGGCCTGCTGGACTGTCCGCATTACAGCCACCCGGTCGAACACGCCTACGGGACGGTCCCGGAAGTCCTGCGCTCGGGCAACCACGCCGCCATTGCCCGCTGGCGCCGCCAGCAGGCCCTGGGCCGGACCTGGCAGCGGCGGCCGGACCTGCTGGCCGGGCGCGCCCTGTCCAAGGCCGACCAGAAGCTGCTGGATGAATGGCGCCAGGCCCAGGAGCGACAAACCCCGGGCGAGGGGACCGGCGACTAGCCATCCGGCCCTGAAAACGACTAGAATGCCGGGTTCCTGCGGGCGGTTCCGCCCTGACTGGACCCCATAACAATCACGTGCGGCGCAATCCTGCGACTGCATCGGCCCCAGTTGTCGACCTCGACACGCCCATCCGAACCAGAGTCGGTCACCATGAGCAAGCTCAACAAATCCATCGTCGCGGAATTCGAATCCGCCCAGATCACTCGCGAACTGCCGAAGTTCAGCCAGGGCGACACCGTCGTGGTGAACGTCAAGGTCAAGGAAGGCAACCGCGAGCGCGTGCAGGCCTATGAAGGCGTGGTGATCGGCACCAAGAACGCCGGCCTGAACTCCTCGTTCACCGTGCGCAAGATCTCGCACGGCTACGGCGTCGAGCGCGTGTTCCAGACCCACAGCGCCACCATCGACTCGGTCGAAGTGAAGCGCCGCGGCAAGGTCCGCGCCGGCAAGCTGTACTACCTGCGTGGCCTGGAAGGCAAGGCTGCCCGCATCAAGGAAGACCTGGCCGCCGTGGCCAAGGCCAAGGCCGAGAAGGCCGCCGGCTGATCGCTGGCTCCAGATGCAACCGCAACGGCCGCCGCAAGGCGGCCGTTTGCGTTTCCGGGCCGGGTCGATCGCGATGGTCTCGATGCGGCGGTATCGAAGCGGATGCAAGCGCGTGCGCTGACCGTGCGCGTTCTTGGCACGCGCGTCGGATGGAAGTCCGCTTATGCGCCACTGGTCGCGTGCGGCGACGCGCATGACTTGGCGATAGCCTTCATGCCATCGGCGGCTCACAGCAACCGCATTCGCATGACCTATGAGTGGTGACTCAACGCGCGCGATCGTCGCTCGCCACGATGATCCCTTCGTCCGCATCCTCGCCGGTATCGGCCACCGGCGCCGGCGGTGCGGCGGGTACTTCGGCCGGCACCGCCACTTCGCGCGCAGGCGCGCCCGGTTCCAGCATGTGCGCCTGGCGCCAGCGACCCCAGCGGTAATAGGCCAGCGACATCAGCATCGCGCAGGTCGCGCTGAGCGGGAAACTCCACCAGATCGCGTCGGCGCCCAGCCGCGGCTGCATCAGTTCGGCGAATGGCACGCGAATGCCCCACAGCGATACGACCAGGATCAGCAGCGGCGGCAGCACCGCGCCGGTGGCGCGGATCACGCCCGACAGCACGAAGGTCACGCCGAAGAACAGGAACGACCACACCGCGATGTGGTTGAGGTGGCGAGCGATCTCCAGCGACTGGCTGCCGGCCGGCAGGAACAATGCCAGCGTCCAGCGGTCGAGCAGGATCAGCGGCGCTATCAGTGCACCGGTCAGCAGGAAGTTGAACGCCACGCCGGTCCAGGCGGTGGCTTCGACGCGGTCCCAGCATCGTGCGCCGACGTTCTGCGCGGCCATCGACGAACACGCCGCACCAATGGCCATCGCCGGCATCTGCACGTAGGTCCACAGCTGCAGCGCCGCGCCGTAACCGGCGCTGGTCGCGGTGCCAAAGCCGTTGACCATGGTCATCATTGCGATCATGGCCAGGGAGATCAGCACCATCTGCAATCCCATCGGCACGCCCTTGACGATCAGCGCGCGCAGGATGCGCAGGTCCGGCAGCAGCAATGAGGCGTCCTTGCGGCCGAGCCAGAGCACGTTGCCCTTGCGGCGCAGGTAGTAGAGCAGGCCGGCCAGGGCCAGGCCCTGCGACAGCAAGGTCGCCCAGGCCGATCCTGCGATGCCCAGCTTGGGGAACGGCCCGATGCCGAAGATCAGCAGCGGGTTGAACGCGATGTCCATTACCACGGCCAGCAGGAGGAAGCGGAACGGCGTGCGCGAATCGCCGGCACCGCGCAGCGCCGCCGACAGGAACGCGAACGCGTACAGCGCCGGTGTCGCCAGGAAGATCACCTTGAGGTAGGCCTCGGCCAACGGCAGCGAAGGCGGCGGCGTGCCCATCCAGTGCAGCAGGTGCCGGGCCAACCACCAGCCGGAGGCGGCGATGAGCACCGAGATGCCGATGAAGAAACTCGCGCTGGTGCCCATCACCCGCCGCGCCTGCACGGTGTCGTGCGCGCCCATCGCCTGGCCGATCAGGATGGTGGCGGCCATGCCGATGCCGAACACCGAGCCGATCAGGAAGAACATGATGTTGTTGGCGTTGGCCGCGGCGGTCAGCGCGTCCTCGCCCAGGTGGCGGCCGATCCAGACCGCGTTGACCGAGCCGTTCAGCGACTGGGCGATGTTGCCGCCCAGGATCGGCAGGGCGAACAGCAGCAGGTTGCGGCCGATCGGGCCGGTGGTCAGGTCGCGGCTTGGGCGAGGGCTCATGCTGGCATCGTACGGGCAGGGGAGGCACACTGGCACCAGGGCGGGCATCAGCCTGCGCCTGGGCCCGGTCAATGGAGCGCGACGATGGAAGCTTTCAGGCAGGAAGCGGTCGCAGCAGGTGTCCTTGCAGTCGTGGCGGTGGTGCTGGCCGCAGGCTGTGCCAGCGATCAGCAACTGGCTTCGCTCGATTCAGGGGCGTCGTGGTGCGACAGCCAGTATCGCGAGTACCGCGATGCCGCCCCCACGCCAGCCGGCATGTCCAAGGATGACCGTTCGCGATACGAAGACATGACACGCGACTACCATGTGTCCGCAGCTTGTCAGGATGAGGCCAGGCGGACCGTACGCGGCACCCTGCCCGGTGTGCCCCGGCTCCCGCGCGGTGCCGATACGCACGGACCGTGAACCATCCAACCAGAGTCTTTGCGTGACAGGCGAATCGAACATAGCAATGCAGGTGCGGCTGGATGTCTGGCTCTGGGCGGCGCGTTTCTTCAGGACCCGCAGCCTGGCCAAGCAGGCGGTGGAGACGGGCAAGGTGGATGTGGGCGGCCAGCGTGCGAAGTCCGCGCGCGCGGTCCGCGTAGGCGACGTATTGCAGGTCACCCGTGGCGAAGAAGTCTTCGACGTGGTCGTGCGCGAGCTGAGCGATGTGCGTGGCCCGGCGCCGGTGGCGCAAACGCTTTATGCGGAAGCCGACGCGTCCAGGGCTCGTCGCGAGCAGCAGCGCCTGCAGCGCGCCGCGATGCGCGACGGCTACCGCCCGCCCGAGCACAAGCCGGACAAACGCGCCCGTCGCCTGATCCAGGCACTGGGCGATATCGACGCGCTCTAGTGCAACGTTCGAACGGTGATCGGGCAATACGCGCCGCGGTCAGCGCCGTCCGCCGAACAGCCCCATGCCCAGGTTGAGCAGGTCGCTGGCGTCCAGGTCGCCGTCGCCGTCCTGGTCGAGCAGTGAATCGAGCACGCCGCCGCCGGCCTGCTGGCGGACCTGGCTGCGTTCTTCGCCGAGCATCTGGCCCAGGCCACCGGCGTCCAGTCCCTGACTGGCGCTGCGATTGGCCAGGAACGACATCACGATCGGCGCGAGCATCGCCATCAGCTGCATGGCCTGGCCGCTGCCCAGCCCGGTTGCCTGGCCCAGGCCCTGCGCCGCACGCGGCTGGCCGCCACCGAGGATGTGGCCGAGGATGGCTGCGCCATCGGTCTGGCGCGAGCCGCCACCGCCCATCACTGCGCCGAGCACGCTGCCGATGTCCAGGTTATTGCCGTGGTCGCGTTGCAGCGCACCGAACAGCGCTTCGGCGCCTTGCGGCTGGGCGCTGTTGCGTCCGAGTGCGCCCATCAGCAATGGCAGCGCGGCGGCGACCGCATTGCCGGTCTGGGAAGGGTCGGTCCCCAGCTGGCGGGACATCTGCTGCAACGGAGCGCCCTGCAGCTGGGTGAGAAGTTGCTGGGTCAGCAGAGGCTGGTTCACGGCGTTCTCCTTGCCCGGTCGGGAAGGCCACGATACGCCTGTTGCAAGCGGGTGGTGTGACAGGACGACAGCCGGTTCCGGGCCGCAAAAAACAACGGCCTGGTGCGGGGTCTCCGCACCAGGCCGCAGCGTCTTGCGACCGGTTCGCTTTCAGTGCAGGTCGAAGCGATCCAGCTCCATCACCTTGGCCCAGGCCGCCACGAAGTCGTCGACGAACTTGCGCTCGCCGTCGCTGCTGGCATAGACCTCGGCCAGTGCGCGCAGCACCGAGTTGGAGCCGAACACCAGGTCCACGCGCGTGCCGGTCCACTTCACCTTGCCGGTCTTGCGGTCGCGGCCTTCATAGGCGTTGGTGCCGGTCGCTTTCCATTCCGTGCCCATGTCCAGCAGGTGGCGGAAGAAGTCGTTGCCCAGCACGCCCGGCCGATCGGTGAGCGCACCGGCCGACGAGCCATCGGCATTGGCACCCAGCACGCGCAGGCCACCGACCAGTGCGGTCAGCTCCGGTGCGGTCAGGGTCAGCAGCTGCGCCTTGTCGACCAGCAGGTGTTCGGCCGGCACCGCGGACGGGGCCTTGAGGTAGTTGCGGAAGCCATCGGCGAACGGCTCCAGCAGCGCGAACGACTCGACATCGGTCTGGTCCTGGCGCGCATCGGTGCGGCCCGGCGAGAACGGCACGTTGACGCTGCTGCCCGCAGCCTTGGCTGCCTGCTCCACGCCCACGCCGCCGGCCAGCACGATCAGGTCGGCCAGCGAGATCTTCTTGCCGCCGCTGGCTTCGATGTTGAAATCGGCCTGGATGCGCTTGAGCGCCTTGAGCACCTTGTCCAGTTGCGCGGGCTGGTTGACCGCCCAGTCCTTCTGCGGAGACAGGGCGATGCGCGCGCCATTGGCGCCGCCGCGCTTGTCGCCACCGCGGAAGGTCGAAGCCGACGCCCACGCGGTGGACACCAGCTCGGCGACCGACAGGCCGGCATCGGCGATCTTCTTTTTCAGCGCATCGACGTCGGCCGCTTCGACCAGCGGATGGTCCACGGCCGGCACCGGGTCCTGCCAGATCAGCTCTTCCTTGGGCACTTCCGGGCCGAGGTAGCGCGCGCGCGGACCCATGTCGCGATGGGTCAACTTGAACCAGGCGCGGGCGAAGGCATCGGCGAAGGCCTGCGGGTTCTCGAGGAAGCGCTTGGAGATCGGCCCGTAGATCGGGTCGAAGCGCAGCGACAGGTCGGTGGTGAGCATCTTCGGGCGATGCTTCTTCGACGCGTCGTGCGCATCGGGAATGATGTCGCCTGCATCCTTGGCGACCCACTGCTGCGCGCCGGCGGGCGACTTCTCCAGCTCCCATTCGAAGCCGAACAGATTCTCGAAGAAGTTGTTGCTCCACAGCGCCGGGGTCTTGGTCCAGGTGACTTCCAGGCCCGAGGTGATCGTGTCGCCGCCGCGGCCGCTGCCGTGCTTGTTGCTCCAGCCGAAGCCCTGCGATTCCAGGTCGGCCGCTTCCGGCTCCACGCCGACGTTGTCGGCACTGGCCGCGCCATGGGTCTTGCCGAACGAGTGGCCGCCGGCGATCAGCGCCACGGTCTCCTCGTCGTCCATCGCCATGCGGCCGAAGGTGTCGCGGATGTCCTTGGCCGCCAGCAGGGGATCGGGATTGCCGTCCGGGCCTTCAGGATTCACGTAGATCAGGCCCATCTGCACCGCGGCCAGCGGGTTCTCCAGGTCGCGTGTGTGCTTGACCATGCTGTCGTCGTCCTTGACCAGCACACCATGCTTCTCGTCCACACCGGGCGAGCCGCGCGAATAGCGCTCGTCGCCGCCCAGCCACTTGGTCTCCCGGCCCCAGTACACGTCCAGGTCCGGTTCCCAGGTATCCACGCGACCGCCGGCGAAACCGAAGGTGCGGAAACCCATCGTCTCCAGCGCGACGTTGCCGGCCAGGATCATCAGATCGGCCCAGGAGATCTTCTGCCCGTACTTCTGCTTGATCGGCCACAGCAGCCGGCGCGCCTTGTCCAGGCTGACGTTGTCGGGCCAGCTGTTGAGCGGGGCGAAACGCTGCTGGCCGCGACCGCCGCCGCCACGGCCATCGCCGATGCGGTAGGTGCCGGCGCTGTGCCAGGCCATGCGGATCATCAGGCCGCCGTAATGGCCGAAGTCGGCCGGCCACCAGTCCTGCGAATCGGTCATCAACGCGCGCAGGTCCTTCTTCAGCTCGTGGTAGTCGAGCTTCTTGAATTCCGCGGCATAGTCGAAGTCATCGCTCAGTGGATTGGAGCGCGAGGAATGCTGGTTGAGCAGGTCCAGGCGCAGCTGGTTGGGCCACCAGTGGCGGTTGCCGGTGCCGCCGCCTGCACTGGCGTGGTCGAACGGACACTTCTTTTCGTCGGACATGGGATTTCTGCCTAGGTCGCATGCACTGGATGGCCGATCCCGATCGGGGGCCGAGTGCGGATGGAAAGACGGGTGGGTGCGGTGCCGGCCGATGCCGACCGCATGCCGGGAACGGTCAGGCGAATGCGGTGCGGTGTGGCGGACCGCTGCCGTGGGCGGTCAGCGAATTGCGCGGCGTGCGACAGGGGCGCGGCTGGGATGGCTGGCTCATGGCGGGCTCCTCCTTGTTGGCCGTGAACGGCGTGCGAGGGACAGCGTAGGTGGCGAGCGCGATCAATAGAAATTGTTTATTGCGTGGCCTTCGATAGTGCGAGGCTATGGTTGGTGCGATGCATCAAGAAAGCAGCGACCACGGGCCAGCCTACGCCGGAAGCGGTGACAGCACCAAGTCGTGCGCCCCAAAAGCCGCGCGCGGGTGGTGCTGCGGTCGACGCATGAGGCGACGGACGCAGCGGTCAATCCCGGTGCCAAGGTGGACACGCCCGGTGGCTTACTCCGGGCGCGGCGTCGCAGCGGTGTTCGGCGGCAGGATCGGCTGGGTGACCTGCGGCTGGCGTCCGCTCAGGGTCTGCAGGAAGCGCGTGATCGCATCGACTTCGCCGCCGTCCAGGGTCTGGCCGAGCTGGCTGTTGCCCATGATCGCCACCGCCTCGCGCAGCTCCCACACCTGGCCGCTGTGGAAGTAGGGCGCGGTCAGCGCCACGTTGCGCAGCGGCGCGGCGCGGAACACGTACTCGTCGCCCGCCGTGCGCGTCACCGCGAAGCGACCCTTGTCCGACAGCGGCAGCACGTCGGCTCCGGGGCGCTCGACCACGCCGAACGGGTAGTACGCCTGTCCGCCCAGGTTGAGACCGGAGTGGCATGCGGTGCAGCCCTTGTCGATGAACAGCGACAGGCCGCGCAGTTCGGTCGGATCCAGGCTGTCGGCCCCACCGAGAAAGCGGTCGAAGCGCGAGTCCGGCGTGGTCAGCGTCGCTTCGAACGCCTCCAGCGCGCGGGCCATGTTCTCAAACGTGACCGGCTGCGCCTCGCGCGGGAAGGCGCGAGAGAACGCATCCACGTAGCCGGGCAGGCTGCGCAGCATCGCCTCCACGCGATCGGGCGTGTTGTTCATTTCAACGCTGGCCTGCACCGGGCCCTTGGCCTGTTCCTTCAAGTCGGCCGCGCGGCCGTCCCAGAACTGGGCGGCGTTGAACACCGCGTTGAGCACGCTGGGCGAGTTACGCGGACCCTTCTGCCAGCCGTGTCCGATCGAGGTGGGCACGTTGTCGGCGCCGCCGGTGCCGATGTTGTGGCAGGTGTTGCAGCTGATCACATGGCTGCGCGACAGGCGCGGTTCGAAGAACAGCGAACGGCCCAGGTCGATCTGTCCGGCGCTGATCGCCGCGCCACGCAATGTGGGAGCCGCATCGGGCACCGGTGCGAACAGGGCGTTGGCCGTCTCGCGCAGGGCGGTCGAATCGGCGCCGGCACCGGTGGCCAGGCCGGCAGGTGGAAGTGAGAGCACGATGGCACAGGCGAGGACACTGGCGCGCAGGTTCATGGCGGGATCTCGCGACCGGGGGATGGAACCTTTATCGCGCGGTCGGCCGCCGGCCTCATTGATCGCGATCAACCGTCGCGCCAGCGCGCATCGGATCATCTGCACCGGTCACCGCTTATGCTGATTGCCCCGAACGTCGCCGCCGGCCATGACCGCACGCGCCACCCGACTGCTGCACCTGCTGGACGACCTGCGTCGCCGTCGACGCCCGGTGCGTGGCGCGCAGCTGGCCGAGCAACTGGGCGTGAGCCTGCGCACCCTGTATCGCGATATCGACGCCTTGCGCGCGCAGGGCGCCGACATCGCCGGCGATCCGGGCGTGGGCTATCAGTTGCGTGCGGGCTTCATGCTGCCGCCGATGATGTTCTCGCCCGACGAACTGGAATCGCTGGTGCTTGGCGCGCGCTGGGTCGCCTCGCATGCGGATCCGGAACTGGCCGCCGCGGCCGGGCGTGCGCTGGATCGTATCGTCGGCGTGCTACCGGACCGGTTGCGCCTGCAGGTGGAGACCAGCGGCCTGTTCGCCCCGGACTGGAGCCCCAAGTCGCCGGAACCGTGGCTGCCGGCGCTGCGCCATGCGATCCGCGACGGCAATGCGGTGCGCATGCGTTACCGCGACGCACAGGGCGCGGCCAGCGAGCGGGTGGTGTGGCCGTTCGCGATGGCGTTCCTGGCCGACACGCGACTGCTGGCGGCCTGGTGCGAAACCCGTGCCGATTTCCGCCACTTCCGTGCCGACCGTGTGTTGGCGCTGGAAGACACCGGGCAGCGCTATCCCGAACAGCGCCACCAGCTGCTGCGTCGCTGGGAGGAGCAGCGGTTGCAGCGACGGGCTGGCGAAGACTGAGGCGACCTGTCGGGCACACCCGCTCACTGCTGACACTGGCTGTCAGCAGGCCCGCCGCACACTGCTGGCTCCTTCCAATGACGGAGCTGCCATGAGCACGACGCTGACGTTCTACACCCACCCCATGTCCCGCGCCCGCATCGCCCGCTGGATGCTGGAGGAAACCGGCCTGCCGTATGAAGACGTCGTGCTCGATTTCGGCACCACGATGAAGGGGCCCGAGTATCTTGCGATCAATCCGATGGGCAAGGTGCCGGCGATCCGCCACGGCGACACGGTGGTCACCGAGAACGCGGCCGTGTGCGCCTATCTGGCCGAACTGGTACCGGAGAAGGGCCTGGTACCGCCGGCCGGTTCGCCCGAGCGTGGCGCGTATTACCGCTGGCTGTTCTTCCTGGCCGGTCCGCTGGAGTCGCTGCTGACCGCCAAGTACGCCGGTGCGCTGGCCGATCCTTCGTCCGCCGGCTACGGCAGCGAGGACGACGTGCTGCGTACGCTGGAGCAGGCGGTGACCGGAAAGACCTACTTGGTGGGCGATCGCTTCACCGCCGCCGACCTGTACATGGCCGCCTTCCTCAACTACTACATGATGGAAGGCCTGCTCGAGAAGCGGCCGGCGTTCGTGACCTACGCCGAACGCCACGTGCGTCGTCCGGCCGCCGACGCGGCCAACGCGCGCGACAACGCGCTGGCACCGGCGCATCCGCATCCGCGCATGCAGTAAAGCCTGATCGATACGCGCCGGTGCCTTCGCACCGGCGTGGGGTCGTTACAGCAGCGACTTGAGCCGGTACAGCGCTTCCAGCGCCTGCTTGGGCGTCAGCTCGTCCGGATCCAGCGCGGCCAATGCTTCCTGCGCGGCCGAAGGTGCGGCGGCGAACAGGCCGAACTGCTGCGGTGAGTCCAGCGCCTGCGGTGCCATCTGCGAGGCGTGGGTTTCGCGACCGCGCTGCTCCAGCTCGGCCAGTCGACGCCGCGCCTGCTGCAGCGTGGCCTTGGGCAGGCCGGCCAGCGCCGCCACCTGCAGGCCGAAGCTGCGGTCGGCCGCGCCGTCCTTCACCGCATGCATGAACACCAGCGCGTCGCCATGCTCGACCGCATCCAGGTGCACGTTGGCGATGCCGCTTTCCGGCGTGGCCAGCGCGGTCAGCTCGAAGTAGTGGGTGGCGAACAGGGTCCAGCAGCGGTTGACCGCAGCCAGGTGGCGGGCGACCGCGTCGGCCAGGGCCAGGCCGTCGTAGGTCGAGGTGCCGCGGCCGATCTCGTCCATCAGCACCAGCGACTGCTCGGTGGCGTGGTGGAGGATGTAGCTGGTCTCGGCCATCTCGACCATGAAGGTCGACTGGCCGCGAGCGAGGTCGTCGCCGGCACCGATGCGGGTCAGGATCCGGTCGATCGGCCCGATCTGCGCACGCGAAGCCGGCACGAAGCTGCCGATGTGCGCCAGCAGCACGATCAGCGCGTTCTGGCGCATGTAGGTGCTCTTGCCGCCCATGTTCGGGCCGGTGATCACCAGCATCCGTCGCGCGGCGTCTTCCGCCTCTGCATGCAGCACCAGATCGTTGGGTTCGAACGGCTCCTCGCGCACCGCCTCGACCACCGGATGGCGACCGCGTTCGATCCGCAGGCAGGGTGCATCCACGAGCTCAGGGCGCGCCCAGTCCAGCCCCTGCGCGCGTTCGGCGAAGCCGGCCAGCACATCCAGTTCGCTGAGCGCACCGGCGCAGCGCTTGAGCGGCTCAAGCACGCCATTGAGCGCATCGAGCAGCGCTTCGTAGAGGAACTTCTCGCGCGCCAGCGAGCGCTCGCGCGCCGACAGCACCTTGTCCTCGAACGCCTTCAGTTCTTCGGTGATGTAGCGCTCGGCGCCGGTCAGGGTCTGGCGGCGCGTGTAGTGCACCGGCGCCTTGTCGGCCTGGCCCTTGCTGATCTCGATGTAATAGCCGTGGACTCGGTTGTAGCCGACCTTGAGCGTGGCTATGCCGCTGCTTTCGCGCTCGCGCGCTTCCAGGTCGACCAGGAACTGATCGGCATGGGTCGACAGCCGGCGCAGCTCGTCCAGCTCGGCGTCGTGGCCTTCGGCGATGACACCGCCGTCGGCCATCTTCAGCGGCGGCTGTGCGGCCACCGCCGAGGCGAGCAGCTGCGCGGTCTCGCCGATCTGCTGCGACCCGCCGCCGAGTTCGGCGGCCAGCGCGGCCAGCCGCGGCGAATCCAGCGGTGCCAGCACCTCGCGCAGCGCAGGCAGCATCGCCAGGCCGTCGCGCAGGGTGGACAGGTCGCGCGGGCGCGCCGAGCGCAGCGCCACGCGGGTGAGGATGCGTTCGATATCGCCCAGGCCGCGGAAGCGCTCGCGCAGGTCGGCATCGGCGGCCTGTTCGATCAGCGTCGCCACCGCCTGGTGGCGGCCGCCGAGCACCTGGCGATCGCGCAGCGGCCGGTGCAGCCAGCGACGCAGCAGGCGCCCGCCCATCGGGGTGATGGTGGAGTCGAGCACGCCGAGCAGGGTGTGGCGGGTATCGCCATCCACGCGGCTGTCCAGTTCCAGGTGGCGCCGGGTGGCCGCGTTCATCGCGATCGCATCGCCGGCCGTTTCCACCGAGATCGAGGTCAGGTGCGGCAGCTGCTGCTTCTGGGTCTCCTCGACATAGCCGAGCAGGGCGCCGGCGGCAGCCACCGCCAGCGGCTTGTCTTCGATGCCGAAGCCGGTGAGGTCGTGCAGGCCGAAGAAGCGCAGCAGCTGGCGACGGCCGCTGTCCGGATCGAACAGCCACGGCGCGCGACGGCGCAGCGCACCGGCGGTCAGCGGCGGCCAGCCTTCCTCGTCGGGAACCAGCAACTCGGCCGGTTCCAGTCGCGCCAGTTCGGCCAGCAACTGGTCTTCGTTTTCGACCTGGTTGACCAGAAAACGTCCGCCGGCCAGGTCGGCCCAGGCCAGGCCATAGCCCGAACGGCCGCGCGCCACGGCCATCAGCAAGGTGTCGCGGCGCTCGTCCAGCAGCGCTTCGTCGGTCACCGTACCGGGGGTGACGATCCGCACCACCTTGCGCTCGACCAGGCCCTTGGCCAGCGCCGGGTCGCCGATCTGTTCGCAGATGGCCACCGACTCGCCCAGCGCGACCAGCCGCGCCAGGTAACCCTCATACGCGTGCACCGGCACGCCGGCCATCGGGATCGGCGCGCCGCCCGAGCTGCCGCGCTGGGTCAGGGTGATGTCGAGCAGGCGGGCGGCCTTGCGCGCGTCGTCGTAGAACAACTCGTAGAAGTCGCCCATCCGGAAGAACAGCAGCAGATCCGGGTAATCGGACTTGGCCGCGAAGAACTGCTTCATCAGCGGCGTATGTTCGGGCGCGCCCTTGTCTTGGCTCATTTGTCTTTCAGATCAGTCATTTGATGGGGTTGGCGCGGTGGCTGGAAACGGTCGATGGCCTGGCGCCAGGCGCCGATGCCACGTCAAACACGCCCGCGCCGATCGGGGTGGTGAGTCCCCAAGGTCGGCAAGTTTAAGCGGACCGGTCCGTGGGCGGGCCGCCCGATGACGAGGGCCGCCATGGCGGGCCTGGGTCTGGTCGATCGGCGGCGCGGTGGTCGGCGGGGTGATCGACTTGAAAGCACGCCGGCTCCGTCAACCGGAACAGGGGGGGCGGCCCGAGAAGCCAGATTCGTAGTTCTTGTATTGGCCCGTTCGAGGGGCTGTGGTCCATTCACGCTCGAACAACCGAACCGCATCCTCGACGGGCATCGGGCCAGCGCTGGCCCGTGGGCGGTCGGGTCTGTGTGGACGGGTGCGAACCTGCCGAAGGAAGAGGTGCTGGAGGAGGGTATGGGTCTTTCGCTACGCATACGCCAGGCGCGGCGTCGCTCGCGCATGTCGCAGGAACAACTGGCTTGCATGCTTGGTGTCACGCGCGGCGCGGTGGCCAACTGGGAGTCGATCGCCGCGGTTGCCCCGTCGTCGCAACGGCTCGGGGTATTGGCCCGATGCACGGGCGTCAGCTACGAGTGGCTGGCGACGGGCCGGGGCCAGATGGTGTTCGTTCGTGCCGAAGAGGGCGAAAGGCCATCAGCGTGGGTAGCGGAGAGTCCGGAGGAAGCGCGCTTGATCATGCGCTACCGCACGGGCGATGCGACCATTCGCCAGGTGCTCATGCGCATCGCCGAGGTCGAGGGCTGATGCAAATCGGATAGCTGCTGGCGAATCGCTTCGACCACTCCAAAAAAGCAGAGCCCGGCCAAAGCCGGGCTCTGCTTTTTTGTGGTCTACCCACTCGGAGACAATGCCGAACGGATGGACTATTCCTGCCAGTGGCGCCCGGTACGCTGGCTTGCGCATCCGGACGCCACCGCTTGCCGCGGTCAGAAGCGCTGCGTGTACTTCATGTAGACGAAGCGACCGATATCGAAGCCGCCGTAGTACGGGAAGTCGCTGTGGCGCCAGGACGAGTTCGAGAACATCAGCGGACCTTGATGGTCGAATGCGTTGTTCGCGCCGATCGCCACGGTGCCGTTCCACGGCGCGTTGTAGCTGAACTGCAGGTCGTGGAAGGTGTTCGAGCCGACTTCGCGGATCGCATCCGGTTCGCCGTTGGCGAAGTGGTCCGGCGAGGTGCACGGACGTGCCGGGATGCAGGACTCCTTCATGCCCGAGTAGTAGCGGGCGGTCCAATGCATGCCGAAGTCGCCCACCTGCCAGTCCACGCCCAGGTTCGAACGCAGGCGGAAGATGCCCGACTGGCCGACCCGGCCGATCATGATCTTCTCGCCGGCCGAGTTCTGGCCTTCCTCGTCGTACTGGCTGGTGTACGTGTTCTGCCAGTCGATCGAGATCTGGCCGATCGACAGTTCCGGAAGGCGGTACTTCACGCCCAGGTCGAAGCCTTCGGTTTCCATCGAGCCCAGGTTGGCCAGGCCGTAGAACAGCGACACGATGTGACCATCGGCGGCACGGGTGATTCCGTTGCAACGCGAGGCATCGCCGAGGATGTAGCAATCGCGCAGGATGCGATCGACCGAGTCGGCGATGATCATGTCTTCGATCGAGTAGCGGTACCAGTCAAGCGAGATATCCAGGCCCTGCACCCATCGCGGCGACCAGACCAGGCCGGCGGTGCGGCTCCTGGAGGTTTCCGGCAGCAGGTCCGGGTTGGAGCCGGTGAGGAACTGGTCGGGGGTCTGGCACGGATACGACGTGCACGGCTCCAGTCCCTGGCCCAGCTGGACATAGCCGACCGGTACGCCCGCGGCCGTGCAGGCGGCGTTGCCGTTCACGCTGTTGACCGCGCCCGTTCCGCACGGATCGGTGTACTGCTCGAACGAAGTGCCCGTGCCGCCGTACAGGTTGTCGATGGTCGGGGCGCGGAAGCCTTCGGCGAAGGTACCGCGGACCAGCAGTTCGTCGACCGGGCGCCAGGCGAAGCTGAACTTGCCGTTGGTGGTGTCGCCGAAGTTCGAGTAGTCCGAGTAGCGACCTGCAATATTGACCGTCAGCTCCCTGGCGAATGGAGCGTCGGCCAGGATAGGCACGTTGAGCTCCATGTAGGCCTCATCGAGGCTGTAAGAACCTTCGGTCGTGGTAGCGCCGAGACCGGTGCTTTGACCCGACTGCGCGAACGCATCGGGTACGAAGCGGCCCTGTTCCTTGCGATGCTCCACGCCCACGGCCAGGCCGACTTCACCGGCGGGAAGGTTGAACAGGCCGCCGGACAGGTTGGCGCTGTAGCTGGTGGTCCGGGTCAGGCCGGTATCGACGTAGTACGGGAACAGGAAGCGCTGGAGTGCCGGATCCGACAGCGCTCCCGGGCTCGCGACGCCGTGGGGCAGCAGGGGGTTCCAGGCAAGGCAGCCCTCGATCGGGTCGGCAGCGGTGCCGCAACGGGCGACGCCATTGGCATCGATGTACGACGGGCCGAGCGCCTGGCGCGAAGCGATCAGGCTCATGTCGCCGTGAGCGTGCTTGGTCGAGGTGTTGCGGTTGAGCAGCGTGCCCACATCCCAGTCCCAGCCGTGACCGGCCAGCTCGAAGTAGCCGTTCAGGCCACCGGCGAGGCGATAGGTCTCCAGGTCGCTGCGCGTGGTGCGCGGCACTTCCCACAGGCGACGACGGAAGTCGATCTCCTCACCCGGGATCGGGTTGAACGCGCTGTCGACGCCGAGCGGAGTCTCGAACGCGCTGGACTGGTACGGGTAGCCCGCGATCTGCTGGTCGGTCGAGCGGTGGTTGTAGAGGACGTCCGCGTTGAACACGATGCTGTCGGTGACGTCGTAGTTGGCGTTGACGAACACCGAGCGACGCTCGATGCCGGTCTGCAGGAACATCTGCTGGTTCGAGTTGGCGTACTCGGCCGGGGTGATGGGGTGGAAGCCGGCAACGCTGGCCGGATCGCCGCCATTGCTCAGGGTGCACCAGGTATTGGCGCCGCCCGGACCGCACGGGCCGAACCACGAGCCGTTCTGGCTCACCGCGCTCCAGCCCGAGCGCGGGTAATCCGGACCGGCGTTGCCGTACGCGGAGAACCAGCGGTCCTTGGCGTGAACCGGCGCCTGCTTCGAATACTCGACCGACAACGTCACCCCGCCGCGTTCACTGGGCGTGCCCACGGTGAAGGAGTACTGCTGGTTGTCGCCGTCGCCTTCGCCGTACTGGCCGAAGTAGGCAAGCGCTTCGGCGCCTTCGTGGCGCTTGCGGGTGATCACGTTGACCACGGCGGCAATCGCGTCCGATCCGTAGATCGCCGAGGCGCCGTCCTTGAGGATGTCGATGCGTTCGATGGCCGACATCGGGATCTGGCTCAGGTCCTGGTAGCCGCCGGTGGTGGCGCCCAGGCGCTTGCCGTTGATCAGCACCAGGGTGCGGGTGGCGCCCAGGTTGCGGATGTCGACGTAGTAGCCGCCGACGTTCTCGCCCGACGCCAGTGCCTCGGCGCGCGCGATGGCCGGCGAACCGGCCGAGGTCAGGTTCTGCAGCACATCGGCGACCGAGGTGAAGCCCTGGCGCTCGATCTCATGGCGGGTCAGGGTGACGATCGGCTGCTGGGTTTCCATCTCCGAGCCGCGGATGCGCGAGCCGGTGACTTCGATGCGGTCGAGGTTGGTGGTGCCCTGCGCCTGGCTTTCCTGTGCAACAGCGGGACCTGCGATGGCCAGGGCCAACAGCACGGCGCTGTTGAGTACCGTGCGGACGGGTAGGTGACGACTCGACTGCATAAAATTGACTCTCCGTATGGATTCGTTCTGAGAACTGGTGCGTGCGACTGGGCTTGCAGGCGTGGCGGGCGGCATCCAGTCGTTGTGTTCCGCGGGAACACTCGACAGGCGATCCGGGCAACGCGGCGCGCCGACATTCCGAAAAGACCTGCCCGTGCCCGCCGCTGGAATGCGACGAGTCGAAGGGCATTGCGGATTGATGCGGAGCCGACGCGGCTGCGGCCTGTTCAAGCCCGATGCACCTTAGCGGTGCCTTTACGCTTTGCGCGCCTGTGCAAGCGATTCTTGCGCCCGGTCGTACAGCGCTACTTGCATTTGCGTCACGCAAGTCACCTGTGCGCGTTGGCGCGACCGCGCGTGGCCTTGTCGTGCGGAACCCACGGGAACTTTTTCCGGATGAGCGATGCGGTCGCGGTGATGTAATAGTCTCCGCGCCATCCGGTGCGGATAGTCCGGGCATGAGTCGCGACCACGATCACCCCAATCCGCCCGCCGGCCACTCCGCCGACCACTCGCCCAGTGGGCATGGCGACCCTGACCATCGCCACGATCACGATCACGATCACGACCATGGCCACGACCATGGGAAAGAACGCGCGCACGGCCACCATCACGGCCCGGGTGGGCACAGCCACGTGCCGACCGAGATCCGCTTCGAGCGGCCGCTGTGGTGGGCGCTGGGGCTGACCGCCACGGTCCTTCTGGTGGAGGTGGTCGGCGCCTGGCTGACCAACAGCCTGGCGCTGCTGTCCGATGCGGCGCACATGGCCACCGACACGCTGGCCCTGGCCATTGCCCTGGTCGCGGTGCGGCTGGCCCGGCGCCCGCCGGACGCGCGGCGCACCTACGGGTATGCGCGCTTCGAGGCGCTGGGCGCGCTGGCCAACGGCATGCTGCTGTTCGCGCTGGCCGGTTACATCCTGTGGGAGGCGTGGCATCGCTTCCGCACGCCGCTGCCGGTGGCCAGCCTGGGCATGCTCGGCGTGGCCATCGTCGGCCTGGCCTGCAACCTGGCGGCGATGCGGCTGCTGCATGCCGGCAGCGGGCAGAGCCTGAACCTCAAGGGTGCCTACCTGGAAGTCTGGAGCGACATGCTCGGCTCGCTGGCGGTGATCATCGCCGCGCTGGTGATCCGCTTCACCGGCTGGCTGTGGGTCGATCCGCTGCTGGCGGTCCTGATCGGGCTGTGGGTGCTGCCGCGGACCTGGCTGCTGGTGCGCGAGGCGCTTAACGTGCTGATGGAGGGCGTGCCGCCGGGCGTGAACCTGGCCGCGGTGCGCGGTGACCTGAACGCGCACGGGCAGGTCGCCGATGTCCATGATCTGCATGTGTGGGCGCTGGCCTCGCGCACCCCGGCGATGACCGCCCACGTGGTCGTAGCGGAAGGGGCCGATGCTGCTGCGGTGCGCCAGGAACTGGTCCGGCTGCTCGCCCAGCGCCACGGCATTGCGCACGTGACCCTGCAGATGGAGGCCCCCGGGGAGGGGCATTGCGCCACCGGAGACTGCGGCCACGCCTGATTGGCGGGCGCCTCCATTCTTAAATGGGGATGGGCGTATCGTCGCAGCGCAAAATGCGGTATTTGTGAAGCCGGTTTAACGTCGGTCCATGGATACCGGTCCGAATGGACCGTTAGACCGTAGCCCTGAGCGGGAAGGGCGCCGCTACACCCATAACGATAGATCCGCCATCACATCACCCTGGGGAGGGATTCATGGCCTGCGCAAGCTTGAAACAAACCGGTCTGGCGATCGCTGTTGTCGCCGCGCTGTCTGGCATGTCCGTCATTCCTGCCGCATACGCGCAGCAGGCCGCCGCCACGCCTACCGTCGAAGACGAGGAACCGGTGACGCTGTCCGCGCTGACCGTGACCGCGCAGAAGCGCGAGCAGGCGCTGCAGGAAGTGCCGATCACGGTGAACGTGCTCAGCGAACAGCTGCTGCAGGACACCGGCGTGCGCGACATCAAGGACATGCAGGTCCTGGTGCCCGGCCTGACCGTGACCAGTACCCAGAGCGCGGCGCAGACCGTGGCCCGCATCCGCGGCATCGGCACGGTGGGCGACAACGCCGGCCTGGAATCGTCGGTCGGCATCGTCATCGACGGCGTCTACCGTGCGCGCAACAGCGTCGGCTTCACCGACCTGGGCGAGCTGGAGCGCATCGAAGTGCTGAAGGGCCCGCAGGGCACGGTGTTCGGCAAGAACACCTCCGCCGGCGTGATCAGCGTGGTCACCCGTCGCCCGAGCTACACCCAGAGCGCCGAGGGCGAGGTGACCGTGGGCAACTACGGCGCGCTCGGCCTCGCCGGTGCCTACAACGACGCACTCGGCGAGCACAGCGCGATGCGCATCTACGCCGCGCTTCGCACCCGCGATGGCGTGGACGACGTGCGCACCGGTGGCGGTCCGCGTACCGAGACCGACGATGGCGACCAGAACATGCAGACCCTGCGCGGCCAGCTGCTGTGGGAGCCGTCCGATTCGGTGGAAGTGAATTTCTCCGCCGACTACACCAGTCGCGAGGAGAACTGCTGCGTCACCGTGACCACCGTGCGTGGCCCGACCGCGGCGATCCTCAACGCGCTGACCCCCGGTGGCGAAGCGGTCATCCCGGTGGCCGATCCGGACCGCCGCCTGGCCTACAGCAACCGCAGCACCGAGCAGGACATCAAGGACAAGGGCTTCCAGGCCGAAGTGAACTGGACCACGCCTTGGGCCAATGACGCGGTGCTGACCTCGATCACCGGCTGGCGCGAGTGGCAGGCGATCAACGGCCTGGACTTCGACTACAGCGCCGCCGACGTGCTCTATCGCGCGCCGGACGAAGACGAGTCGCTGACCAAGTTCGAAACCTTCAGCCAGGAATTCCGCCTGACCGGTTCGAGCGAGAAGGTCGACTGGATGGTGGGCCTGTTCTATTCGAACGAAGACCTGGACCGCAACGAGACCTACCGCTACGGCCGCTCTTACGAGCCGTACCTGTCGATCGCGCTGCTGGGCCAGATCAACCCGGCGCTGGCGGCGCGTCCGGACGCGGCGCGGTTCCTGGCCGACGCCACCGGCCGTCCGTTCGGCACGCTGTTCCCGGGCCTGGCCACGCTGGACACCTACAAGCAGAACGCCGAAAGCACCGCGATCTTCACCAACAACACCTGGCACGCCACCGACGCGTTCGACGTCACCGTCGGCCTGCGCTACACCAACGAGAAGAAGACGCTGGAGTCGGACTACACCAACCCCAACGGCAGCCTGGCCTGTGCCTCGTACTTCCTGCCCAACGGCCAGGTCAATCCGGCGGCGCTGCAGCGCATCGGTGCGGCGCTGGTCTCGCGCGGCGTGCCGGCGGCAGCAGTGCCGACCATCGCCCCGCAGGTGATCGGCTTCACCTGCCTGCCGTGGGCGAACGTGGCCCACAACGGCCGTTCGACCGACCAGGAGCGCAGCGAGAAGGAGTGGTCGGGCACGCTGAAGCTTGCCTACAACTGGACCGACGACGTGATGACCTATGCGTCGTACGCGCGCGGCTACAAGGCCGGCGGTTTCAACCTGGATCGCGTGCAGTCGTCCAACGGCCTGTCCAGCGGCACCCAGGGCATCATCCCGGTCAACGACACCTCGTTCCCGGGCGAGTTCGTCGACAGTTACGAGCTGGGCGCCAAGACCACCTGGGCCGACGGCAACCTGCTGCTCAACGCGGCGCTGTTCTACCAGGAGTACACGGACTTCCAGCTCAACAGCTTCCTGGGCACCAGCTTCGTGGTCCGTTCGATCCCCGAGGTGACCTCGCAGGGCCTGGACGCGGAGATGATGTGGAACACCGGCATCGACGGCCTGTCGCTGCAGGCGGGCCTGGTCTACGCCGACACCCAGTACGGCGACGATCCGCTGCCCGATGCCGGCCTGGTGCTGCTGCCGGGCAGCCAGATGAGCTTCGCGCCGAAGTGGTCGGGCAATGCCAATGTCACCTACGAGTGGGACATCGGATCGCGCCTGGTCGGCCGGTTCAACGTCGGCGCCAAGTACATGTCCGAGTACAACACCGGCTCGGACCTGGATCCGGAGAAGCTGCAGAGCGCCTACACGCTGCTCAACGCACGCGTGGTCATCGGCGACCAGGACCAGCGCTGGTCGGTCGAGCTGTGGGGACAGAACCTCACCGACGAGACCTACAAGCAGGTGGGCATCGACGCGCCGATCCAGACCGGTTCGTGGAATGCCTTCCTCGGTTCGCCGCGCCTGTACGGCGTGACCCTGCGCGTGCGCTACTGACCGCGCAGGCAAGGATGGGCAGAAGGGGGGCCGCTTCGGCGGCCCTTTTTCTTTTGGTCGGCCCGGTTCGGCGGCCCTCCCCATTCGTGAGCCTGGCGTCGGCGCACGCGTCTAATGCGCGGTCGCGCCGATGCCCTCGGCCTCGGCGGGGTCAGCCAGGACGGTCCGGCCTGACATCTGCGGCAGACAGGCGCCGGCGTTTGGGCTAAAACGTGGGGCATCCCCCTGTGGTCCCCCCGGACAATGCCGATTCCTTCCGATGCGCAACTGCGCGAACAGGCCCATGCCCTCGGCGAGCGCCTGCGCGCCTCCCGCGACCACCTGGTCACTGCCGAAAGCTGCACCGGCGGCTGGATCGCCAAGAGCCTGACCGACATCGCCGGGTCCTCGGACTGGTTCGACTGCGGGATGGTGGTCTACAGCTACGAAGCCAAGCAGGGCCTGCTCGGCGTGCGCCCGCAGACGCTGGAAGAGCACGGCGCGGTCAGCCGCGAAACGGCGATCGAGATGGTCTCAGGTGCGCTGGTGTATTCCGGTGCGAGCGTGGCGGTGGCGGTCACCGGCATCGCCGGCCCCGGCGGCGGCAGCCCCGACAAGCCGGTGGGCACGGTGTGGATCGCCTGGAAGCGCCGCGGCGGTTATGCGCGCGCGCAGGTGTTCAATTTCGATGGCGACCGCGAAGCCGTGCGCCGGCAGACCGTGGGCCAGGCGCTGATCGGCATCGCGGAGCTGCTGCCGTGAACGCCGCCGGCGTCCGCCTGGCGAGGACGCGCTGATGTGGGAGACCTTGGGCACCGTCCGCGACCTGGGCCGCCTGCAGCAGATCGCCTCGGTCCTGATCGGGTACGGCTTCGGCGACATGGTCCGGCGCATCGGCCTGGCCGGCGCGCTCGAACGCGCCGGCCGACTGCTGCACTGGCAGGACCCGCAGGCGATGGCGCACATGGCTCCGCCCGAGCGCGTGCGCCGCGCGCTGGAAGACCTGGGCCCGACCTTCGTCAAGCTCGGCCAGGTGCTGGCCACGCGCGTGGACCTGTTCCCGGCCGAATGGATCGCCGAGCTGGGCAAGCTGCAGAACGCGGTGCCGCCGCTGCCGTTCGAGCGCGTGCGGCCGCAGCTGGTCGAAGACCTGGGCGCCGAGCCGGAGACGGTATTCGCGCAGCTGGATCCGATCCCGATCGCCGCCGCCTCGCTGGCCCAGACCCATCGCGCCTGGCTGGCCGACGGCACCGCGGTGGTGCTGAAGATCCGCCGCCCCGGCATCCGCGACACGGTCGAGGCCGACCTGCGCCTGCTGGCGCGGCTGGCCGAGATCGTCGAGGCGCAGGCGCCGGACCTGCAGCGCTACCGTCCGCGCGAGGTGGTGCAGCAGTTCGCGCAGTCGCTGCGCCGCGAGCTGGATTTCGCCGCCGAATGCCGCAACGCCGAGCGCATCGCCGCCAACTTCGTCGGCCATGACGAGATCGTGGTGCCGCGCGTGCACTGGCAGTGGACCAGCGAGCGGCTCAACGTGCAGGACTTCGTCGCCGGCATTCCCGGTCCGGACCTGGCCGCGGTCGATGCGTCGGGAATGGATCGCCGGCACCTGGCCCAGGTCGGCGCCGGCATCGTGCTGAAGATGGTGCTGGAGGACGGTTTCTTCCACGCCGATCCGCATCCGGGGAACATCTTCTACCTGTCGGGCGAGCGCATCGGCGTGATCGATTTCGGCATGGTCGGGCGCGTGTCCGAGCAGCGCCGCTTCCAGATCGTGCAGCTGCTGCACGGTCTGGTCGAGCGCGAAGCGCAGGCGGTCACCGACGTGCTGATGGAGTGGGGCGAGGGCGCAGGCGAGGCCGACGAGACGCGCCTGCAGGCCGACATCGGCGCCTTCGTCGACCAGTACCGCGGGGTACCTCTGAAGGACCTGCGGATGGGCGCGATGCTGCTCGACGTGACCACGATCCTGCGCGACCACGGTTTGAGTTTGCCGCCGGACCTGGCGCTGATGATCAAGGCGTTCCTGACCCTGGAAGGTTTCGGCCGGCAGCTGGATCCGGATTTCGACATGGCCGGCGCCGCGCGCCCGTACGTGGAGAAGGTGCTGCTGAGCCGCTATTCGCCGCGCGCACTGCTGCGCCGCGGACGTCGCGGCGCGATCGATGCGCTGGAGCTGGCCGGCGACATGCCGCGCGAGCTGCGCCGCCTGCTGCGCGCCGCGCGGCGAGGGCGGCTGAACATGCAGATCGAGGTGACCTCGCTGAAGGCCTTCGGCGAGCAGGTCGACCGCGCCGCCAACCGGCTGACGATGGGCGTGGTCACCGCCGCACTGGTGATCGGCTCGTCGATCGTGATGAACAGCGCCGGCGGCGGCGTCCCCAGCCGTTGGCTGCTCGGGCTGGGCGTGGCCGGCTTCATCGGCGCCGCGCTGACCGGGCTGTGGATCCTGCTTTCGATCTGGCGCAGCGGGCGGCGGTGAGCTCCGGTCCCGGCGAGAGGCGAAGCGAACCGGCACGCGGACATTCCCGCGACGGGTTGCGCTGGCTTGGCTTCTGCCTGGGCGTGGCGGCCTGGTGCACCGGTTGGCTGTGGTTGCTGCTGGCGCTCACGCGCCCGTTCCCCGGCGTGATCAGCGACAGCCCCGGCGTTGGCGCAATGGACCTGCTGGAGGTGCCGACCGGACGATCCCATCGCACGGTGCTTTTCGGTGTGTTCCTGCTGTGCCTGCTGGTGCCGTTGCTGTTGGGAATGCTGCGTCGCGTGCTGGATCCGACCGGCCGGGTGCTGGAAGCGCTGCGCTGGCCGTTGCGCGCGCCGGGCTTCGTGCTCGCGTGCCTGGCATGGATCGTCCTCGGTGCGGCAGCGGTAATGGCCTGGAAAAGCGACACGGCGATGCTGGTCGGCATTGCCGTGATGCTGCTGGCGTGGGTGCTGACGCCGTTCCTGGCCTGGAACCCGTCGACGCTGGATTCGGCCGCGCCCGCGCGCTGGTGGCGAGCGGCCTGGCCGGGGTGGCGCGCGATCGGTGCGTGCCTGCTGCTCTGGTTGCCCTATGCGGCGTCCAGCATCGCCGTGGACGTGGTGGAGAAGGTGCACGGGGAAGCGTGGTCCGTCCTGGCGGCATGGCTGATCGACGCGTTGGTGTCCGCCTCACTGCTCCTCGCCGCCATGCACCTGTGGCTCAACCGGGGCAGCCTGCGTGCCGCCTTCGCTGATCTCGCCCGCTTCCTGCGCAGCGGCGGTCTTGCCGAGTACGTGTGGCTCAACCTGCTCACCGTGCTGCTGCTCGCCGCACTGCTGTTTCCGCTGCTGGTGATCGCGGTCGAGTCGGTCTTCGTGCTCCCGCAGTACGGGTCGCTCGCCCAGGAGCAGGGGACCGCCTGGCCATGGCGTCTGCAACTGATCTCGGCGGTTGCCGGCAGTACGTTCGGGCTGGTGAGTGTGGTCAGCGTCCCCGTCGCCCTCTACCTCGGGCTGGCCACGGCATGGCTGCTGCGTCGGCATGGCGCCGGGCGGGCGGCCGGAATGGGGTCGTAGCCGACCGGTTGCGCCGGACCGTTGTTAGTAGTATTACTACTAACCATGGACCTGACCGATACCCAGCAAGCCATCCTTGCCCTGATCGCTGAGCGGATCGAAGCGGAGGGCATGCCGCCTTCGCAGACCGAGATCGCCCGTGCCTTCGGCTTCAAGGGCGTCCGTGCGGCGCAGTACCACCTGGAGGCGCTGGAGGCGGCCGGGGCGATCGAACGCCTGCCTGGGCGGGCCCGCGGCATCCGGGTGAAGGTCGCGCCGCAACTGCCCCAGGGCGAGCTGGTCCTGCCGCCGGCCATGAACGACGACGCGTTGCGCCTGCCGGTGCTGGGCCGGGTCGCCGCCGGTACTCCCATCGGCGCCGACGTGCCGGCCGGCATGGCCGAGAGCTTCCTGGTACTGGACCGGGTGCTGTTCTCGCCCTCGCCGGATTACCTGCTCAAGGTGCAGGGCGATTCGATGCGCGACGAGGGCATCTTCGACGGCGACCTGATCGGCGTGCATCGGACCCGCGACGCGCGCTCAGGCCAGATCGTGGTGGCGCGGGTGGACGACGAAATCACGGTCAAGCTGCTGAAGATCGGCAAGGACCGCATCCGCCTGCTGCCGCGCAATCCGGATTACGCGCCGATCGAGGTGCTGCCGGACCAGGACTTCGCCATCGAAGGCCTGTACTGCGGCCTGGTCCGTCCGAACCGTTGATGGCTGCACGCTCGCCCCAGTCGCGGCATTTTCCGACACCCGGCGCAGCCGCCGGGCGATGGAATGCCACCGCCGCCGCCACTTATTTTCGATCTCCACCCGGCCGTCGCAGCCTGTGCGACCGGGCCGCTCCAGACTTCGCACCACACCACTGACACCCGAGGACACCACGATGGATGAGAACAAGAAGCGCGCGCTCGCAGCGGCCCTGAGCCAGATCGACAAGCAGTTCGGCAAGGGCTCGGTGATGCGCATGGGCGACCGGGTGATCGAACCCACCGAGGTGATCCCGACCGGTTCGCTGATGCTCGACATCGCCCTGGGTATCGGCGGCCTGCCCAAGGGGCGAGTGGTCGAGATCTACGGTCCGGAGTCCTCGGGCAAGACCACACTGACCCTGCAGGCGATCGCGCAGTGCCAGAAGCTGGGCGGCACCGCCGCCTTCATCGATGCCGAGCACGCGCTCGATCCGATCTACGCGGCCAAGCTGGGCGTGAACGTCGACGACCTGCTGGTTTCGCAGCCGGATACCGGTGAGCAGGCGCTGGAAATCGCCGACATGCTGGTGCGCTCGGCCTCGGTGGACATCGTGGTGATCGACTCGGTCGCCGCGCTGACGCCCAAGGCCGAAATCGAAGGTGAGATGGGCGATCAGCTGCCGGGCCTGCAGGCCCGCCTGATGAGCCAGGCCCTGCGCAAGCTGACCGGCAACATCAAGCGTTCCAACACCCTGGTGGTCTTCATCAACCAGCTGCGCATGAAGATCGGCGTGATGATGCCGGGCCAGAGTCCGGAAACCACCACCGGCGGCAACGCGCTTAAGTTCTATGCCTCCGTGCGCCTGGATATCCGACGCATCGGCGCGATCAAGAAGGGCGACGAGATCATCGGCAACCAGACCAAGATCAAGGTGGTCAAGAACAAGCTGGCGCCTCCGTTCAAGCAGGTCATCACCGAGATCCTGTATGGCGAGGGCATCAGCCGCGAGGGCGAGCTGATCGACATGGGCGTGGAGGCCAAGCTGGTCGAGAAGTCCGGCGCCTGGTACAGCTACGGCTCCGAGCGCATCGGCCAGGGCAAGGACAACTCCCGCCAGTACCTGCGCGAAAACCCGGCCGTGGCCGCCAAGCTCGAAGGCGAGCTGCGCGAGAAGTTCCAGCCGGCCGAAGCTGCGCGCAGCGAAGACGAAGGCGACGACGAATAAGCGGTACCGGTATCCGCTCCCGGCCCGAATGCTGTCAGTGGCGTGACGGCGGGGAGCGGTTCTTGAAGGCCAGGAGGGCGGGCGCCACGGACGGCGCACATATTCCAATGGACCGATGAGCCAGGATTTGCGAGACGACGAGCGCGATGGGCCTGCCGCCGGCACCGGGGGCGGAGCCGATGCGCCCGACACGGGCCGGCGTCGGCGGCGCCCGGAGCCCACGCCGGTGCAGCGGGCGCTGGGGCTGCTGGTCCGGCGCGAGCATTCACGCAAGGAGCTGACCCGCAAGCTGGCCGCGCGCGGGGTCCAGGCCGATGAGGCCGCCGCCGCGGTCGAGCGCCTGGCGGGAGAGGGCTGGCAGAACGATACCCGGTTCGCCCAGTCGCTGGTCCGGGGTCGCGCGGCTTCCGGCTATGGCCCACTCTACGTCCGGGCCGAACTGGGCACCCATGGGCTGGGCGGCGAGGCGATCGCCGCGGCCATGGACACCTTCGAGGGCGACTGGGCCGATATCGCCCGCGACCTGGTTCGCCGCCGCTTCGGCCCCGGCGGACCGGCCGACCTGGCACAGCGGCGCAAGGCCGCCGACCTGCTGGCACGGCGCGGATTCGACGGCGACAGCATCCGCAAGGCGATCCGCCAGGACGCCGAAGACTGAACGCCCCCGGGCCCTGAGGGCCGGGCTCTGCTACCCTTTGGCGCTTGTAAATCCCCGTCCTGCCGGGCCGCGCACGCGTGTTCCCGGCCCGACCTGTCCGCCAGCCGAAGCCAGATGACCTCCACACCGTTCAGCACCGCCCGCATCCGCAGCGATTTCCTCGAATTCTTCCAGGGCAAGGGGCACACCATCGTCCCATCGGCCCCGCTGGTGCCGGGCAACGATCCGACCCTGCTGTTCACCAACTCGGGCATGGTCCAGTTCAAGGACGTGTTCCTGGGCGCGGAGAAGCGCAGCTACGTGCGCGCGGCCGACGTCCAGCGCTGCCTGCGCGCCGGCGGCAAGCACAACGACCTGGACCAGGTCGGCTACACCGCGCGCCACCACACGTTCTTCGAGATGCTGGGCAACTGGTCGTTCGGCGATTACTTCAAGAAGGACGCCATCGCCTGGGCCTGGGAACTGCTGACCGGCGTGTGGAAGCTGCCGGCCGAGCGCCTGCTGGTCACCGTCTACCATACCGATGACGAGGCCTTCGCGCTGTGGCGGGACATGGTCGGCATTTCGGAAGAGCGCATCGTCCGCATCGGCGACAACAAGGGCGCGCCGTTCGCTTCGGACAACTTCTGGCAGATGGCCGACACCGGTCCGTGCGGTCCGTGCACCGAGATCTTCTACGACCACGGCGCGCATATCGCCGGTGGCCCCCCGGGCTCGCCGGACGAGGACGGCGACCGCTTCATCGAGATCTGGAACCTGGTGTTCATGCAGTTCGACCGCCAGCCCGACGGCACCCTGGTGCCGCTGCCGGCGCCGTGCGTGGACACCGGCATGGGCCTGGAGCGGCTGGCTGCGATCCTGCAGCACGTGCACAGCAACTACGAGATCGACATCTTCCAGGCACTGATCCGCAAGGCTGCCGAGCTGACCGGTACCGCTGACCTGGAGAACAAGTCGCTGCGCGTGATCGCCGACCACATCCGCGCCAGCTCCTTCCTGATCGTCGACGGCGTGCTGCCGTCCAACGAGGGTCGCGGCTACGTGCTGCGTCGGATCATCCGTCGCGCGCTGCGCCACGGGTGGATGCTGGGTGTGCGCCAGCCGTTCTTCCACCAGCTGGTCGGCACCCTGGTCGAGATGATGGGCCAGGCGTATCCGGAGCTGCCGGCCGCACGCGACCTGGTCGAGCGTGCGCTCAAGGCCGAGGAAGAGCGCTTCGCCGAGACGCTGGATTCGGGCATGCGCATCTTCAACGACGTCGCCGCGCGCGCCACCGGTGGCGTGATTCCGGGCGTGGACGTGTTCCGCCTGTACGACACCTACGGTTTTCCGGTCGACCTGACCGCGGACATGGCGCGCGAGCGCGACATGTCGGTGGACATGGACGGCTTCGAGACGGCGATGGAGCAGCAGCGCGAAACCGCGCGTGCGGCCGGCAAGTTCGGTGGTGGCACCACGCTGCCGGCCGACCTGGTCGCCCAGCTGCAGCCGACCGCGTTCCTGGGCTACGACCGCCTGGAGGCCGATGGCCTGCAGGTGGTGGCGATCCTGCGCGACGGTCGCCCGGCCGGGGCACTGGAGGCGGGCCAGGAGGGCATCGTGTTCCTCGATCGCTCGCCGTTCTACGCCGAATCCGGCGGCCAGGTGGGGGACACCGGCGTTCTGGCCGGGCCCGAGACCCGCTTCGTCGCCAGCGACACCCAGAAGTTCGCCGGCCAGTTCCATGGCCATGTCGGTCGCCTGGAGCAGGGACGCATCGCCGTCGGCGACCAACTGTCGGCCGTGGTCGACGGGCAGCGCCGCGCAGCCACCGTGCTCAACCATTCGGCGACCCACCTGTTGCACGCCGCACTGCGTGAAGTGCTGGGCACACACGTGCAGCAGAAGGGCTCGCTGGTCGCACCGGACCGCCTGCGCTTCGATTTCTCCCATTTCCAGCCCATGACCGCGGCCGAACTGGCCGAGATCGAGCGTCGGGTCAACGCGCAGGTGCGCGCGAACAACGCGGCCGAAGTGCACCACATGGGCATGCAGGAGGCGCTGGACTTCGGCGCGATGGCGCTGTTCGGCGAGAAATACGGCGAGAACGTGCGCGTGCTGCGCATGGGCGAGTACTCCACCGAGTTGTGCGGCGGCACCCATGTGGGCCGGACCGGCGACATCGGCGTGTTCAAGCTGGTGTCCGAAGGTGGCGTGTCGGCCGGCGTGCGCCGGATCGAGGCGGTGACCGGGCAGGGCGCGCTGGACTACATCGCCGCCGAGGAGCGCAGCCTGGACGAGGCCGCTGCCGCGCTGGGTGGCAACCGCAGCGATGTGGCCGACAAGGCGCGCGTCCTGGCCGATCGCATCCGCCGGCTCGAGCGCGAGATCGAATCGTTCAAGGCCAAGGCGGCCAGCTCTGCTGCTGCCGACCTGGCCTCGGCCGCGGTGGAGATCCAGGGCATCAAGGTGCTTGCCGCACGCCTGGAGGGCATCGATGCCAAGGGCCTGCGCGAGGCCGTGGACCGCCTGAAGCAGCAGCTGGGCGACACCGTCGTCCTGCTGGCCGGCACCCAGGACGGCAAGGCCGCGCTGGTCGCCGGCGTGAACGGCAGCGCAACGGGCCGGGTCAAGGCCGGCGAACTTCTGGCCCACGTGGCCAGTCGTATCGGTGGCAAGGGCGGCGGTCGCCCGGATCTCGCCCAGGGTGGTGGCGAGGACGGGCCCGCCCTTGCTCTAGCCCTCGATGAGGTCCCGGCATGGGTGGGTCAACGCCTGCAGTAACGCCGCCCGTCGAGCCGGCCCTGACACCGGGAGACCGCCCCTTGCCGACGCGCTGGCGGGGGCAGTACGATCCGAGGCCGTTTGACCCTTCCGTACGCTGCTGAGTGGACGCGCGTGGCCTTCCCGGAAGGCCGTGCGGGCCGGCGAAGGCATGCCGGCGCCATGGAGATAGACAATGCTGATTCTGACCCGCCGCGTAGGCGAAACCCTGATGATCGGTGACTCGATCACCGTGACCGTGCTCGGGGTGAAGGGCAACCAGGTGCGCATCGGCATCACCGCGCCCAAGGACGTGGCCGTGCACCGCGAGGAGATCTACCAGCGGATCCAGCGCGGCGAAGCGCCCGGAAGCGGTGGTAATGAGGCCGATCCGGCCGAATGACGGCAAACCGTTTGCCGCGAATCGACGCAAACGGTATCCTTTGCGCCCCGCGAGCGCCCAAGCGCGAAGCGGGACCAACGGAGTGGTGCCCGAGAGGCCGAAGGGGCTCCCCTGCTAAGGGAGTATAGGGTCAAAAGCTCTATCGAGGGTTCGAATCCCTCCCACTCCGCCAGACACAAAAAAGCCCCCGAAAGGGGGTTTTTTTGTGTCTGGCGGAGTGGGAGGAACTAGATGAGAACCCTGGGTTCGACAGCCGCTCCGCGGCTGCACGGCGAAGCCGCCCGAAGGGTGAGCCGCGCCAGCGGCGAATGCATCCCTCCCACGCCGTCCAGCCGAAAGCCCCCGGAAGGGGTTTTTTTTGTATCTGGCGGAGTGGTGAGGACCGAGATGAGAACCCTGGGTTCGACAGCCGCTCCGCGGCTGCACGGCGAAGCCGCCCGAAGGGTGAGCCGCGCAGCGGCGAATGCATCCTTCCCACTCCTGCAGGCAGAGCCCCCGAAAGGGTTTTTTTTTGTATCTGGCGGAGTGGTGAGGACTTATTAGATGAGAAGCCTGGTTCAACAGCCGCGCAGCGGCTGCATGGCGAAGCCGTCCGCAGGGCGAACCGCGCAGCGGCGAATGAATCCCTCTCATCGCGGCAGTGCTCGCCTGGCGACGCACCGGAACCGGCGCGCACGCCCAGCGCCAACCGCCCTCAGGCCAGGATCGCTGCCAGGTGCTGCAGGATCTCGTCGAAGGACAGGGCCACGAAGGCCAGTGGCGCCAGCGGTACGGTCGCGCATACGAGCACCCAGGCCAGGTTCCAGCGCGAGACCGGGACGATCGCCATGCCGCGCACGGTGGCATAGACGGCGGTGAAGTCGCAGATCGCCGAGGCGTCGCCGGTGTCCAGCAGCGATGGCGCATCGGCGGCGCGCTCGGACAGCCAGCGGCGGTCGAAGGTGTGGCTGGCCTCATGGCCCAGCAGGCTGTAAAGCAGCACGCCGTTGCGCTTGGCCTTGGCCAGTAGCGGGCCCATCACCAGCAACGGCGCCAGGATCACCACCACCGCGGTGATCACGTAACCGACCAGCAGGTGCTTGAAGGCGTTGATGCTGTAGTCGAGGTAGATCATGTGGTTCATGCAGTAGCCGGTCAGCATCACGCCGCCGGCAACGGCCAGGATGCCGAAGCGCTGCTGGATCACGCCCAGGAAGCCCAGGCCGCCGGCGCCATCGGGATGGGCGGCGCGCACGTCCAGGTCCAGCCGCGAGAAGCGCCATAGCAGCCAGGCCCACAGCAGGAACCGCCACACCCAGATCAGGTTGACGAAGCGGAAGATCGAGGTCGACACGATCCCCAGCCAGTAGCCTGCGGCAGTCGGCTCGCCGCCGATGTGCGCCCAGTCGCTGACGCCGCGCAGCAGCCCGACTGGCAATGCATAGAGGAGCGCCGGCGCGATCGCCAGCAGGAAGCAGACGATTTCCGGCGTGCTGGAGTCGCGCAGGTGCTTCATGCGCAGGATCGCCGCATCGAACGGCCCGCGCTGGATCGGATGGACCATGCGCGAGCGCGAGAACTGGATCAGCGCCTGGCGGACGAAGTCGTCGCAGATCGGCGCGGCAAGCACCAGCAAGGGCATCGCGATCAGGAAGCGGGCGATGAGCGTGTAGTCGCCCAGCAGCGGCATCTTCACCACGGTGAAGCCGGGCAGCAGCGTGCCGTCCAGCGCGGTCAGCACGACCAGCGGCGCAACCGCGATCAGGGTCAGCATCAATGCGACCAGATGGGTGGTGCGCCGGTTGGGACCGATCAGTTTCAAGGCTCGCAGCAGCCGGTACACCGGACCGCCGCGCATCAGCGAAAAGCTGTCATTGATCATCGACCCGCTCCCCGGCCCGGCGGGCCTGCTGGTGGATTGCATCATGCGACAGGCGCACGCCTGCTGCATCGTCCCGGCACCGGCCCTGCCCGCAGTATCCGGATGGACGAGCAGGGCACGGCATCAGCGCCAGGCGCTGCCGACCTGGATGATCACCGTCTGGTCCTCCGGTCCCCAGGCGTAGTCCGCGCCCACGTACAGGCCGAGCTGGCGGGCGATCAGGTAGCGCGCGCCGACGCCCTTGCTGACTGCGGTGGAAGCATCGTCGAAGCTGGCGCGCGAGCCCCAGGCGCGACCGGCGCCGATGAAGCCGATCACGGCCCAGCGCGGGGTCATGTTCCAGCGCAATTCGGTTTCCAGCACGCCGGTGGTGTCGTCCTGGTAGCGGGCCGAGGGGATGCCGCGCAGGTCGATGTAGGGCAGGCGATAGAACGGGACATCGCCGTCGACGTGGCGCATGTCGGCGCGGCCGCCCAGGATCAGGTGCTGGCCGATCGGCCAGTAGCCGTAGCCGTAGGTGCGATAGCTCTGGAAGGTCACGTCGCTGCCGATGCCGGGCAGGTAGAAATTCGCGTCGCCCTTGAACAGGTAGCCGCGCGAAGGAGTGAACATGTTGTCGCGGCTGTCGTACTCCAGCGCCATGCCCAGGCCGGAGCTGACCTGTTCGAAGTCCAGGTCGTCGAAGTAGTCCTTGTCGCTCAGCGCTTCCGGGCGCGGATCCATATCCATGTAGATCCACTGGCCGGACAGATACAGATCGTGCGCGCCGAGCCTGCGCGAAACCTGCTGGAACGACATCAGGCCTTCGATGTTCATCGCCACCTTGCGCGGCGGCAGCAGGCGGCCGCTGGTGTAGAAGTCCAGGTTCATGTCCGCCTTGGCCACGCCGCCCTTGTAGCGCCAGGTGTCCTCGCGGAAATGCAGCATGCCGCCGGCGCCGTAGGCCTGGCTGCCGTTCTCGGTCTTCATCGCCATCGCACCGACGATGTTCGGCGCGATCATCTGCGGCTTGCCATCAGGTCCGGTGCGCGTGATCGGGCTGCCCTTGGGGCGGTGGAAGAACGTCAGCGCCACGCCGCCGCCATAGCCCACTGCCGGGTCGGTGATGATGATCGGCACGGGCAGGAAACCGTGCCGGTCGAGCAACCAGCCGGACATGTCGAAACGCCCATCTTCCTTGTCGCGGAACATGGAGGTCTTGTGCGTGGGGGCTTCGCCGCTGGGTTCAGCGCTCACTGCATTCGCAGTGCTCGCATTGTCGGTGGCGTTGGTCGCATCGGGCGGTTCGGCGGCGCATGCCAGCGCCGACAGCATCGAAAACCCCGATGCCAGCGCAACGCGCCGGTACATGGCCGGCCGCCAGAAGAAGCCCGGCATGAGGGTGCAGGCATCGACGAGTGATGTCGCCGAAGCGGCGCGGGGCGCCCACGCACGCGCACTGCACCTCGAGCGATTGGACTCATTCGGCCTCATGCGCTTTCCTCATCCATGGAGTCGCCGGACCCGGTCGTGCGCGCGGCAGGCGGATGCCGCGCGGCACGTTGCCAGTCATGAGCACTCCGGCCAGCGCTCACCGCCGCCGGAATCCACCCCCACCCATGCGCGGTGCGCCCATGCTCGGTCGATAACCGCCGGCCGGACGGTTGTACCCGCCCGCCGGACGTTGCACGCCGCCGCCATGGGCACCGGTGCGCTGGTAACCGCCCTCGCGCGCGGAGCGATCGCGGATCAGGTCGTTGCGGGTCTCACCGCCGATGTTGTTGCCGGCGCGGTCGGGGCGGTCGACCTGCTGCCACTGGCCGTCGTCGTAGTGGTAGACGTTGCCGTCGTGGCCGGCGTAGATGTTGTCGTTGATGTTGACCACGCCGCCACGGTCGAGCTCGCCGGTGTCGGTGTTGTAGCGGAAACCACCGGCGCCCTTGGCGTCGACGTAGCGGCCGTCGCTGTCGAATGCGCCCGCGCCGGCGGCGCCGTGTTCGCCCTTGGCCGCCGCGCCTGCCTGCTCGGTGACCCGGCCAGTGTTGGTGTTGACCACGGTGCGGTCGCCCGCGGCCACCGCCTGCCCGGTGTACGGGTTGGACGCGACGATGCCTTCCCCGGCCACCGCGCGACCGGTCTGCGGGTTGTAGCGCACGCCCTGGCCGGCGGCGGTGGTGGTGCCGGTGTAGGCGTTGGTGTTGACGAAGCCGCGTCCTGCGCCCTGGCCTCCGGTGCGCTGGTTGTGATAGCTGCCGCGGTAGGCGCGACCGACATTGCCGGTCCACGGATTGGCCCAGGCCGCGCCGGTGCCGGCGATCACCGCATTGCCCCAGTGACCGTAGACGTTCCAGGCCGCCGCGCCGCCGCCCCACCAGCCCCATGGATACGCCGGACCCCACCACGGACCCCACCAGGGGCCCCAGGGACCGAACCACGGGTCGTACCAGCCCCAGCCGAAGCCGAAGCTCCAGCCGGTCATGCCCCAGCCGAAGTACACGCCCAGGCCATACGTGGCCGGACAGCCGTACCAGTACGCGCCGATCCACGGCGTGCACGCGTAGCCGGTGCCGTAGACCACCACGCTCTCGCTGACCACCGTGCCGAAGTAGCCTGGCGTGTAGCCTACGTACACCTCGTCGCCTTCGTTGCCGTAGATGCGCACGTAGGTGATGTAGTGCAGCGGCGAGCTGGTCGGGATCGAATAGATCGCCGCCGGCACCTGCGTGGCCACCGCCCACGGACCGGTAGCAGAGTTCGAGGAGAACCAGATGCCCTTGTCGACCGCATGGAAGCCTTCGCCCGGCACCTGGATCACCGGCACCGGCGTGTTGGCCGCGTACTTGAGCGTGGTGCCTTCGATCGGCTTGAACTGCGGCGAGCCGTCGTACGGCACCTGCAAGGTGGCCTGGCTGCGATGGACTGTCGCGGTCTGCGGGATGCTGTTGGCGATCAGCGATTCGCGCGCTTCCGGCGTGCCCGGGATCGAGGCCAGCACCGCGCTGCGCGGATTGTCCGCCGGGATCTTCGCGAAGTCCGCCGGCAGGGTCGCCGCGGGGACGTGGCGCCAGGGGCCCTTGCTCGACGGCGCGGTGAACCAGCGGCCGGAGACCAGCACGTACCAGGCTTGGTCCTGGGCGCCATCGACGAACACATCGGCGCCGGTGTTGGCGACGAAGCTCAAGCGCGTGCCGGCGATCGGCGTGAACTGCGGATCGCCGTTGACCACGATCAGTTCGGCCGCATGCGTGCGCACCTGGATGTCGGGGAACGTGCCGGCGGCAAAGGCCTGGCTGAGCGATTCAGGTGGGTCATCCAGCGTGTCGACCAGCTTCTGCGCCACGGCCTGGTCGGCCGCCGACTGCAGTGAGGCATCCACGGTCTTGGCCTCGTTCCAGGGCCCGGCCAGCGAGGCGGCCGCTGCCCAGTGGCCGGCCACGCGGGTGTAGTAGCGGCCGTCCTTCTGCAGCAGCAGCGAGCGGCTGTTGATGACGCGCTGCACGCCGCTGCCGGCAGGCTTCAGGGTGGGGGTGCCGTCGACCAGGATCAGCAGCGCCGGACCGAACGCGAACAGGATCTCCGGCGGATCGTTCTTTACCGGCAGCGAGCCGGACCTGGCGTCGACCTGCGCGACCGCCAGGGCCGATTCGAGCTGGTCCAGGTCGATGGTGAAGGTGGCGCCGTCCTTGAGCACGCTGCGGGCCAGGCCCAGGTAGTTGTCCTGGCGCGCGGCGGCGGTCGGGAACTGCGCCCTGTCGAAGGTCACGCTGCGCAGCAGCACTTCGCCTGCAGCCTTGTCGACCTCGGTGGCGCCGGCGAACCAGACCACGCCGTAGTCCAGCGAGTCCACGCTCTTGCCGTCCTTGTCCTGGTGCGTACCGGTCTTGACCGACATGGCGAAGCGGCCCGCGATGCGGTCGCCGTTCCAGCTGTCGATCTGCGGCTGGTAAATCGTGAAGGGCGTATTGGCCGCGCTGAACTGCCGCGGGAACGGACGCGCATCGATGGAGGAAGGCGGCGCGGCGACAGCGAGCGATGACAACATCAGCAACAGGAAACCGGTGAAGAGAAAAGCGAGGCGATCCATGCTTCCTCCGATGGTCGAGCTGTGAAGATCGTGTGAAGGGGCGTTCTGCCAGTACCGACGTGGGCCGATCATACGTTGCGCGGCGTTCGAGGGAAGGGCATATTTCGGCCTCCGGCTTCGAACAGGATGTATCGAAGGCCGGGGTTCTTCGTCGCCGGGTTCCTCAGGCGACCGGCATTACCGATCGGTTACACCAGGAGTACGCCTTGGATGCGTTTCTGGAGTACGTGCACCGATTCTGGTCGGACCTCATCGCGAGGTCCGATGGTCCGATGACGTTCCGCTTTTTCCTGCAGCCGATCATGGCGCTGCTGATGGCATTCCGCGATGGCGTGAAGGATGCGCGGATCGGACGCGATCCGTACTGGGTGCGGATCCGCCATTCCGATCCGGTGACGCGTCTGGCGGCTTGGCGCCAGGCGGTCAGCGCGGTCGCCCGCATCCTGCTGCTGGGCGTTGCGATGGATGTGGTCTACCAGCTCAAGGTCTTCGGCGGCTTCAAGTACCCGATCGAGACCTTCGTCATCGCCGTGATCCTGGCCTTCGTTCCGTACCTGCTTTTGCGTGGCCCGATCACGCGCCTGGCCAGGCGTTGGGTCAAGCCGAACTGAGAACCCGCTTGTTGTTCACTCTTCGATAGAGGATGCAGCATGGTCTCCAGTACCAACACGTTCGAAAGGTCGCACCTGGCACAGGACGCGCTGTCCAAGCGTCCTGAAGCGTTGCCGGAATGGCAGTTGCCGCCCATTCCGAACGTCGACACCTCCAATGCGGACATGGCCTCGGTGCAGTACTCGGCGTACCGGACCAGCCTGTCGCACCATCGCACCGGCCTGTCCGACCACCGCACCGACCTGTCCGAGTACCGGACCTCGCTGTCCGAGCAGCGCACCGAGCTTTCCACCGACCGCACCGACATGTCGATGCGGCGTACCGGCATGTCCTTCCAGCGCACGCGCCTGAGCGCCGAGCGCACGCTGATGTCGGTTATCCGCACCGCGCTGTCGCTGATCGGTTTCGGTTTCACCATCTACCAGGTATTCAACAAGCTGCTCGATACGCCGGGGGTGAAGCTGGGCAGCGAGGCGCCGCGCAACTTCGGCATCCTGCTGGTCGGCCTGGGCATCGCCCTGCTGGTGACCGGCATGGTCTACCACCTGAACTACATGAGCGAGCTGCGCGCCGAACGCGATGCGATGGTCAAGGATGGCCTGATCCACGGCCAGACGCGCTACCCGATCTCGTACACGCTCATCGTCGCCGGCGCCCTCTTGCTGCTGGGCCTGATGGCGATCGTCAGCATGGTCTTCGGCGTTTCCCTGTTCGGCTGACGGCGCATTCCAGGCGGCGCCGTTGCCGGTCCTTTCCCGCAACACGTTGTACCCATAGCGATACAAGGAGAAGCAGAAATGGCAAAGGTGAAAGAAGCACCGAAGGCCGCCAAGGCCTCCAAGTCAGCCGGGGCCAGTCCGGCGAAGAAGGCCGCCTCCGGTGGGTCGGGCAAGAAGCCGAACATCCTGGTGATCTGGGGCGACGACATCGGCATCGCCAATCTGAGCTGCTACACGCACGGATTGATGGGCTACAAGACGCCCAACATCGACCGCATCGCCAACGAGGGCATGCGCTTCACCGATTCCTACGGCGAGCAGTCGTGCACCGCCGGGCGCTCGTCGTTCATCACCGGGCAGAGCGTGCATCGCACCGGCCTGTCCAAGGTCGGCATCCCCGGCGCGCCGCAGGGCATGGTCGAGTCGGTGGTCACCATCGCCTCGCTGCTCAAGGACCAGGGCTATACGACCGGCCAGTTCGGCAAAAACCATCTGGGCGATCTCAACAAGCACCTGCCCACCCTGCACGGTTTCGACGAGTTCTTCGGCAATCTGTACCACCTCAATGCCGAGGAAGAGCCGGAGATGGATGGCTACCCCACCGATCCGCGCTACAAGGAGGCGTTCGGTCCGCGCGGCGTCATCCACAGCTGGGCGACCGACAAGGACGACAAGACCACCCATCCGCGCTGGGGCAAGGTCGGCAAGCAGAAGATCGAGGACACCGGTCCGCTGACCCGCAAGCGCATGGAGAACTGCGACGACGAGTTCGTCACCGCCGCGACCGATTTCATCAAGCGCGCCGACAAGGACGACAAGCCGTTCTTCGTGTGGTTGAACACCACGCATATGCACTTCATCACCCACACCAAGCCCAAGAGCCTGGGCCAGGCGGGCAAGCACCAGTCGCCGTATCACGACACGATGGTCGACCACGACAAGAACGTCGGCCAGATGCTCGACCTGCTCGACAAGCTGGGGCTTGCCGAAGACACCATCGTGATCTATTCCACCGACAACGGCCCGCACATGAACAGCTGGCCGGATGCGGGCATGACGCCGTTCCGCAGCGAGAAGAACACCAACTGGGAAGGCGCGTTCCGTATTCCCGAGCTGATCCGCTGGCCGGGGAAGATTCCCGCCGGCGTGGTGTCCAACGACATCATCCAGCACCACGACTGGCTGCCGACCCTGCTGGCGGCCGCAGGCGATACGACCTGCATCGACCGGCTCAAGATGGGCGCCACGGTCGACGGGCGCAAGTACAAGAACCACATCGACGGCTACAACCTGCTGCCATACCTGACCGGCAAGGAGACCGAGTCGCCGCGCAAATGGTTCTTCTACTTCAGCGATGACGGCGACGTGCTCGGCATACGCTGGCAAAACTGGAAGATCGTGTTCATGGAACAGCGCTGCCGCGGCACCATGCAAGTGTGGGCAGAGCCGTTCACGGTGTTGCGCATGCCGAAGATATTCAACCTTCGCATGGACCCGTACGAGCGCGCGGACCAGACCTCGAACAGCTACTGGGACTGGATGATCCACAACGCGTTCTGGATCTACGGAGCCATGGCCGCGGCCACCAAGTTCCTGGAGACGTTCGAGGAGTTCCCGCCGGCACAGCTGCCGGGCGCCTTCAACCTCGACCAGGCCAAGCAGAAGATGTCGGACGCGGCCCACGGGTCGAGCTGACGGGCAAGGGTCTCCCGCGCCGCATCCTCCGATGCGGCGCGGTTCCCGGCCTTCGGCGTCGGGTCGAGTGGATGGCAATGGGTCGCGACGGCACTGGCAGACAGGGGGTGAACGATGGCGGGTGGTGTGCTTCCCAGCTGGAACGAAGGCGACGCGAGATCGGCGATCCTGGATTTCGTCGCCCGGGTGACGCGCGAGGGCGGGCCGGACTTCGTCCCGCCGGCCGAGCGCATCGCGGTGTTCGACAACGACGGCACCCTGTGGTGCGAGTACCCGCTGCAGGTGCAGGTGTTCTTCACCCTGGCCGAACTCAAGCGCCTGGGCGGTGCCGATCCTTCGCTGCTGGAGAAGCCGGCGGTGAAGGCGTTGCTGTCCGGCGACCTCAAGGCGCTGGCGGGCATGTCCAAGCAGGAGGTGTTCGAGCCGGCATTCATGGTGCATGCCGGCATGACGGTGGCCGAGTTCAAGAGCACCGTGGGTACCTGGATCAAGGACGCGAAGAATCCGAAGAACGGCCGGCTGTTCGCCGCAGGCGCCTACCTGCCGCAGCGCGAACTGCTGGACTACCTGCGCGCGAACGGTTTCAAGACCTTCATCGTCACCGGTGGCGGTATCGAGTTCGTGCGTGTGGTCTCCGAGCGCCTGTATGGCATCCCGCCGGAGCAGGTCGTCGGTTCGAGCACGAAGAACCGGTTCGAAGCGGGCGCCGACGGCATCGCTATCCGCAAGCTGCCGCAGCTGGGCAGCTTCGACGATCGGGAGGAGAAGCCGGCGAACATCGAACTGCATATCGGTCGGCGGCCGATCCTGGCGTTCGGCAATTCCGATGGCGACCTGGCGATGCTGCGCTACACGCTGGCCGGCCCGGGTGCGCGACTTGGCCTGCTGCTGCATCACGACGATGCTGCGCGCGAGTTCGCCTACGACCGCGACTTCAAGCTCAGCCCCTTGCGCGATGCGCTGGACGGAGCCGACGGTTACGGGATCAGGCTGGTCAGCATGAAGAATGACTGGAACAAGGTATTCACGGACTGAGCATGGGCAGGGAAACCGGCATGGCGTTTTCGCTGGAAGGTATGGTCCGCATCGAAGGCGGAACCTTTACGATGGGATCCGACAACCATTACCCGGAAGAAAAGCCCGCGCACGCGGTGCGCGTTGATGCGTTCTGGATCGATCGGGACACGGTGACCAATGCGCAGTTCGCGCGCTTCGTCCAGGCCACCGGCCATGTGACCCTGGCCGAGCGGCCGGCCGATCCGGCCGATTACCCCGGCGCGGACCCGGCGATGCTGGTGCCGTCATCGGTGGTGCTGGTGCCGCCGCCGACGCGCGTGGACCTGCGCAACCATTACAACTGGTGGCAGTACGTGGCCGGCGCCGACTGGCGCCATCCGCGCGGGCCGGGCAGTTCGATCGAAGGCATGGACGATCATCCGGTGGTGCACGTCGCCTACGAGGACGCGCTGGCTTACGCGCTATGGGCCGGCAAGGACCTGCCGACCGAGGCGGAGTGGGAGTACGCGAGCAAGGGCGGCAGCGACGGGACCGAGTTCGCCTGGGGCGATGAACTGGTGCCCGACGGCCTCTACATGGCCAACACCTGGCAAGGCGAGTTTCCATGGGAGAACCAGAAGCTGGACGGCTTCGAGTTCACCGCACCGGTGGGCTCGTTTCCGGCCAATGGCTACGGTCTGCACGACATGATCGGCAATGTCTGGGAATGGACCACCGACTGGTACCAGGACCATGGCCGGATCCAGAAGTCCTGCTGCACGCTGCACAACCCGCGCGGCGGCGAGGAAGCCGCCAGCATCGACGAGCGCAATCCGCAGATCCGCATTCCACGCCGGGTGACCAAGGGCGGTTCTCACGCCTGCGCGCCGAACTACTGCCGTCGCTACCGTCCGGCCGCGCGCATGGCGCAGCCGGTGGACACCTCGACCAGCCATGTCGGTTTCCGCTGCGTCGTGCGCGGACCCGCAACCGAAACCAAGGGGGAGTGAGCCATGCTCAGGGAATGGCTGTACCTGCTGAGCGAGCCGGTGATCGCCGCGATCGATCTGATGGCGCTGTTCATCATCGCCGTCGCCACCGCGGCCGCTTTCGTGCGCTCGCTGGGGTTGATGCTCCGGCACGACTCGATCAGCGGACATGAGCGGCGCGCGGTCTGGCTGACCTATTCGCGCTGGCTGGTGGCCGGCCTGACCTTCCAGCTGGCCGCCGACATCATCGAGTCTGCGATCGCGCCGTCGTGGGAGGCGATCGGCCAGCTCGGCGCGATCGCGGTGATTCGAACCTTCCTCAACTACTTCCTCGAGCGCGACGTGTCCGAGATACGCGAACGACAGCAGGATCCAACCGTTCCATCGATACCCGAGAAGACCGGCTGACGGCAGCGGCGTCAATCCGCACAGGTCTGCGGGCAGCGGCGCGATGGTCGGTACAGACAAGGAGACAGACATGAAAGGAACCGGAATCCGGATCGTCCCGATACGAGGCGCCATTGCGCTCCTGCCATGGTTGGCGCTGTATGCCGGTCACGCCGCGGCCACCGAAGGCGGCCTGGGCAGGCCGATAACCGGCATGCAGATCACTCCGTTCGTCGGCATCATCCCGCCGGAGTCGGGCATGCAGTGGTCGCTGGGCTACATCAAGTACGACGGCCAGATCGGCGCCAGCCGACAGGCGCCCATCGCAGGCCAGGTCGCATTCGGACTGGAGGCGGACGTGGACCTGTACAGCGCCACCGGCGTGTACATCTGGCCGACCGGCGAGGGCCGCTGGAACTACGCGTCGATGCTGACGGTGCCGTACATCATGCCCGATGTGACTGCCACGCTCGAAGTGGGCGGGCTGCAGCGCCAGGTCAACGACAGCGCTTCCAACCTGTTCGATCTTTACTTCGCGCCGGTGATCGCCAGCTACCACGTAAGCCAGGTCGAGCATTGGTCCTTGGGGCTATATGTCTATGCCCCGACCGCCGAGTACGATCCTGATCGCCTGGCCAACCCGGGTCTCAACGTGTGGACGGTATCGCCCGGCGTGGGTTACACCAAGCTGTTCCAGAAGGGGACGCTGGAGTTCAGCGCGCTGGGCGCGGTGGATTTCTACAGCCGCAACGACGACACCGACTACAAGAACGGCGCGGTGTGGCGCCTGGACACGATGCTGGTCAAGCGCACCGCCAGCGGCTGGGGTTTCGGCGGCGTGGGCGGCTGGATCCAGCAGCTGGAAGACGATTCCGGCCCGACCGCCGACCGGCTCAATGGCTTCAAGGGGCAATCGCTGGGCCTGGGCCCGGTGGTGACCTATGGAAAGAAGTGGCAAGGCGGCGAGCACCTGGACCTCACGCTGCGTTACGTGAAGGAGTTCAACGTGAAGAACCGCTTCGAGGGCGAGCCGCTGATGGTGTCGGCCAGCTTCGGATTCTGAGCGCGGGGCGGAGCCGGCGCGCGCGCCGGTACCAGCAACAGGTTTGGCAGGACAGGGGTGTCGGCGAGCCCACCCGATGCGGCTCGCGCCAGTTTGGAGTCCGGACATGCTCATACGATCAGGCCTTGGCAAGAGCGCCGTGCTGGGAATGGCGCTGGTGCTGGTTGCCCCGGTTTTCGCCGCCGAACCCGCAGCGCCTGCGTCAGCCGACGCGGCGCCAGCCGTCGATCCGGCGGCTACCGCTGCCTTGCTGAAGATGGGCCAGACCCTGCGCGCACTGAAGCAGTTCTCGGTCGAGTCCGATGCCAGTGTCGAGCTGGTGCTCGACAGCGGGCAGAAGATCGAGCTCGACCAGGCGATCCGCTATCGCGCCAAGCAACCGGACAAACTGCGCGTGGACCTGGGCAACGAATACTTCGCCCGCGAGGTGTTCTTCGACGGCGGCAAGCTGACCGTGTGGGCACCGCGCAAGAAGTACTACGCGTCCACCCAGCTGCAGGCCACCACGCTGGGCAGCCTGGTGCGCAACGCCTCGGACAAGTTCGATATCCAGCTGCCGCTGACCGACCTGTTCCTCTGGGGCACCGAGCTGGCACCGATATCGGACATCACCGGCGCGTTCAAGGTCGCCGACGGCGTCATCGATGGCGATCGCGTCGACCATTGGGCATTCCGCCAGGACGGCACCGACTGGCAGGTGTGGATATCCAAGGAGACCTCGCTGCCGCGCAAGCTGGTGATCACCAGCCTGGACGATCCGGCCCAGCCGGAATTCACCGCGCAGCTGGACTGGGACACGCGCACGCCGATCGGCGCGGACGTGTTCGCCTTCCAGCCACCGGCCGATGCCGCCAGGATCGAGCTGGTGCCGGCCTCCGCTTCCGCGAACGGGGAGAAGTGACATGCGCATCCTGAATCGTTCGATCCCCGGTATCGCGATGGCCATGCTGGTGTCGGCCAGCGGCCTGATGCTGCTGTCTCCGGTCGCCGAAGCGGCGCGTGGCGGCCATGGCGGCGGCGGTGGCGTGCGCGCCTCGGCCAGCGGCAACATCAACCGTCCGGCCGGCCACGCCGGCGGCGGTGCGAACCACGCCGCCAACGCCAACCGCAGCGCGAACACCAACGCCAACCGCAACGTCAACCGCGATGTGAACCGCAACACCAACGTCAATCGCGACATCAACGTCAATCGCGACATCGACGTGGATGTGGACGTGCACGACGGCTGCTGCCACCACGATGGCTGGGACGATCATCCCTGGGCCACGGCCGCGGCGATCACGACCGCCACCGCCGTCACCGCGGCGGTGATCGGCTCGATCGTGTATTCGGTCCCGCCCAGCTGCGTGCAGACGGTCGTCAATGGCGTGGCTTACCAGCAGTGCGGATCGACCTGGTACCAGCCGCAGTACGCGGGAACCACGGTGCAGTACGTGGTGGTCAACGCGCCGCAGTGATGGCGCGATGGAGTGATCGGCGGGCCGCCATCGCGGCGGCTCCCGGATACGAACGAGGTGGACGATGAGCCGGCAATGGATGCGCATGCTCGAAGGGAAGGGGGGCTGGCTTGCCATCGCCCTGGCGGTGCTGTTGCTGGCCGGATGCCGGCAATCGCAGCCCGCAGCGGAGCCGGCTGCCGCGGGCAGCGCCGCGCAGGCGGCCGCACCGGCGGCGGTCGCCGATGCGCTGCCCTCGTGGCGCGACGGCGCCAACAAGCGCGCGATCGTCGACTACGTGCAGGCCGCCATCACCGAAGGCGGCCCCGGCTACATCCCGCCGGCGGCGCGCTTTGCGATCTTCGACAACGACGGCACGCTGTGGGCCGAGCAGCCGATCGTGCAGCTGGAGTTCGTGGGCGCGCGGATCGAGCAGTTGGCCAAGCAGAAGCCCGAGCTGGCGGCCAACCCGGCGGTCAAGGCGCTGCTGGCCAAGGACTTGGCCTTCTTCAAGGGCAAGGATGGCGAGAAGCATGCGATGGAGCTGCTGGCCCTGAGTTCCACCGGCATGTCGCCGGCCGAGTACGCCAAAGAGGTCGAGGCCTTCTTCGCCGGTGCCAAACATCCGACGCTGGGCGTGCCCTACAAGCAGACCACCTACCAGCCGATGCTCGAACTGCTGGCCTACCTGCGTGCCAACGGCTTCCAGACCTGGATCGGCAGCGGTGGCGGCATCGATTTCATGCGCCCGATCAGCGAGACGTTCTACGGCATCGCACCCGAGCAGGTGATCGGCTCCAGCGGCCAGTACGACGTCGCCCTGGCCGACGGCAAGCTGACCCTGACCAAGGCCGCGCGCCTGGGCGCGATCAACGACCACGAGGGCAAGGTCGCCGGGATCCTGGAGCACGCGGGCAAGGTGCCGGTGTTCGTTGCCGGCAACGTGCGCAGCGGCGGCGACATCGCGCAGCTGGCGTACTCGCAGGCCTCGCCATATCCCTCGTTCCAGTTGCTGGTCAACCACGACGACGGCGAGCGCGAGTTCGCCTACGACGAACCCGACGGCGCTTCGCTGGCCGCCGCGAAGGCGGGCGGCTGGCACGTGGTGAGCATCAAGGACGACTGGGGGACGGTTTTCCCCAGCCAATGACAGGTACACGACGCGCGACAGGGGCCGCCCGCGCCGACCGCTATTCCAGGCCAGGACCAGACAACACAGGAGGAGAGACATGAAGCGCCTTGCATTCATCGCAGCAGCATTTCTGTTGCTGGCCGGCTGCGCCAGTACGCCGACCGTACATACCGATGCCGACCCGTCGGCGAACTTCAGCGGTTACCGCACCTACACCTGGCTGACCAAGCCGGACCAGCAGGGCGTGCCGCCGCTGGCTTCGCAGCGGATCGTGGAATACGTCAACGCGCAGCTGCGCGCCAAGGGCTGGACCGAGACTGTCAACGGCGATGTGGCCGTGGTCGCGCACGTGGCCACCCAGCAGCAGCAGAGCCTTGACACCATGTACTCGGGCCCGACGTACGGCGGTTGGGGCTGGGGCCCGGGCTGGTATGGCGGCATGGGCATGGGCACCGCCACCACGCGCGTTCGCACCTACACGGTGGGCACGCTGATCGTCGACCTGTTCGACACCCAGACCAAGCAGGCGATCTGGCGCGGCACCGCCAGCGATACCGTGCCCAACGATCCGGCCAAGGGCGACGCGCTGCTGAAGGCCGGCATCGCCGAGATGTTCGCCGGCTTCCCGCCGGGCAGTGCGCCGGCCAAGTAATGCTGGCCAGCTGGAACGTCAGACGAAAAAAAAGGGCCGGCGACAAGTCGCCGGCCCTCTGAAATGGCGCGCCCGGAGAGATTCGAACTCCCGACCGCCTGGTTCGTAGCCAGGTACTCTATCCAGCTGAGCTACGGGCGCGTTTCAAGGCGCGGAATTATGCGTGAGCCTTTGGCGGTCGTCAACGCTTCGCCGAAAGATCTTTGCAAAAGCCTGTGTCGACAAGGGCTGCGACCACCGCGGCAGGCTGCTTCATCCAGCTGAAATGGTCGGCCGGCCCCTGCAGTGCGGCTGCATCCAGCCGCACGATGCGCGAGGGCGCCTGCGGCAGCTTGGCCAGCAGGGCCTGCATCGAGGTGGTCGGCGCCAGCCAGTCCGAAGCCAGGACCACGCCGCAGGCCGGCGCGGCAAAGCGCGCCATGTCCGCCTCCAGATCCGCATCCAGACCGGCGGCCCGGTAGCGGTTGGTCAGGCCGACCCGCGCCCAGTCGGCGATCAGGCTGCGCGCTTCGGTGCCGCCGAAGCCCAGCCGCCGTCCGGGCAGCGAGCCCTGTCGCCGCGCCAGCCAGGGCAGGAAGCGGTACACCAGCGGCAACAGCCAGCCGCGCGGCGGGGGAAAGGTGCGCCAGTAAGGCGTGCCGCTGGCGACGAGCCATAGGCCGGCCAACGCATCGGGATTCTGGCCGGCGAAGCAGCTCGCCAGTTGCCCGCCCAGGCTGTGGCCGCCCAGCAGCAGCGGGGTGCCATCGTCGCCCAGCGCGGCCACGCTGGCCGGAAGGCCCAGCGCGGCCACGCTGGCCGGAAGGTCCAGCGTGAGCAGCTCGCGATAGCCCCAGTCCTGCGTGCGCGACGGGCGCAGCGTGCTGCTGCCGTTGCCGCGCCATTCGTGCAGGTAAGTGGCGATGCCGTGCGCGGCCAGCGCTTCGGCCAGAGGAAGGTAATGGCGCGCGGCCACGCCCAGCGCGGGCAGCCACAGAAGGCGTGCGCGCGGTTGTGGCGGTCGATGTCCGAGCAGGGTCCAGCGATGTCCGTCGGCCGCGCTGGCGGTCGTCTCGATCAGGGAAGAGGTCATCGGCCAGGCATTTCCGCGAAATGGTCCAGGACCACCACATCGCCGCGGCCGGGCCGGTAGCCGCCGCGCAGCGCAGCGTGCACGTAATCCGCCGCCGCCGCACAGGCCGCGCGCAGGGACAGGCCGCGGGCGAGATTGGCCGCCACCGCCGATGCCAGCGTGCAGCCGGTGCCGTGCGCGTCCAGGCGCAGGCGTGGATGGGCTGTGCGCTGCTCGCCGTCCGCATCGGAAAGGATGTCCACCACCTCGCCGGGACCGGCCAGGTGGCCGCCCTTGAGCAGCACCGCCGGCGCGCCGAGCGCGCGCAGGGCCGAAGCGGCCGGCGACATCGCGTCCAGGCTGTCGATCTTCCAGCCCAGCAGCAGCTCGGCTTCCGGCAGGTTGGGGGTGATCACCGTGGCCAACGGCAGCAGCCGGGTGCGCACGGCATCGAGCGCATCTTCGGCGAGCAGGCGCGCGCCGCTGGTGGCGATCATCACCGGATCGACCACGATATGCGCCGGGCGATGGCGCTGCAGTGCGCGCGCGACCGTGTCGATCACCTCGCTGCTGGCGAGCATGCCCAGCTTGACCGCGCCGATGCGGAAATCGTCGAAGCACGCATCGATCTGCGCGTCCAGGAACTCCAGTGGCGGCACGTTGACCGCGGTGACCCCGCGGGTGTGCTGCGCGGTCAGCGCGGCGATCGCCGACAGCCCGTGCGCGCCGTGCGCGGCGAAGGTTTTCAGGTCGGCCTGGATGCCTGCGCCACCGCCGGAATCGGAGCCGGCTATGGTCAGGACGGAAACAGGCCGGGAGTCGGCATGCGGTTCGCTCATGCCGCTATTGTGCACCGGCGACCCGCGCCCGCTCAGCCCGCCAACCCGGTCCGTGTGCTCAGTCCGGGGGGCTGGATGCCTGCGCGTCGCCAGCCTGCCGGCGCTGTCGCAGCAACGCGGCATGCCGGTAGGCGACATAGCCCACCCCGGTCAGTCCGGTCAGCGCAGAGGGAATCAGCAGCGCGTGGTAGCGCAGGTGGCCGAACAGCCAGGCGCCGAGGATGCCGCCGCCGAGAAAGCCGCTGATGATCAGCCCGCTCAGCGTGAGCCGCCGCACCGGCAGCGGCATGCCGCGGATCAGATGGCCCAGGCCGATGCCCAGGTCGGTGAACATGCCGCTCAGGTGGGTAGTGCGCACCGCCGCGCCGCTGTAGGTGGTGACCATCGCGTTCTGCAGGCCGCAGGCCATCGCCGCCAGCAGCGCGCCGAGCACCTGTTCGCGCTCGAACAGCGGCACGGCGGCGGCCAGCAGCAACGACTCCAGCGCCAGCACCACGCCGTAGCGGCGACCCAGGCGCAGCGTGCCGTCCTGGATGATCAGGCCGCTGAGCGTGGCGCCCAGGCAAAAGGCGATCAGCACGCCCCACAGGTGGCCGACCGCGCGCCAGTCGCCACCCGCCAATGCCGCGCCGAGCAGGCTGGTGGTGCCGGTGAGGTGGCTGACCGCCTGGTGCTCGAAGCCCAGGTAGCCGATCACGTTGACCATGCCGGCGATGCACGCCAGCGTGATCGCGCCTACCCAGACCCAGCGCGGCAGCTGCAGGCCCATCCTCGTGTCGCTTTCGCTACAGCACTTCCGACGCGAAGTCGGCCAGGCGCGAACGCTCGCCGCGACGCAGGGTGATGTGCGCGCTGTGCGGCCAGTTCTTGAAGCGGTCGACCGCGTAGGTCAGGCCCGAAGTGGTCTCGGTCAGGTACGGGGTGTCGATCTGCTCCACGTTGCCCAGGCACACGATCTTGGTGCCGGGGCCGGCACGGGTGATCAGTGTCTTCATCTGCTTGGGGGTGAGGTTCTGCGCCTCGTCCAGGATCAGGTAGCGGGAGAGGAAGGTGCGGCCGCGCATGAAGTTCATCGAGCGGATCTTGATCCGCGAGGCGAGCAGGTCGTTGGTCGCCGCACGGCCCCAGGCGCCGCCTTCCTGGTTGTGCGTCAGCACTTCCAGGTTGTCGGTCAATGCGCCCATCCACGGCGTCATCTTTTCTTCCTCGGTGCCGGGCAGGAAGCCGATGTCCTCGCCGACGCTGACCGTGGCGCGGGTCATGATGATTTCGCGATAGCGCTGCTGGTCCATGGTCTGGGCCAGGCCGGCGGCAAGCGCCAGCAGGGTCTTGCCGGTGCCGGCGGTGCCCAGCAGGGTGACGAAATCGATGTCCGGGTCCATCAGCGCATTGAGCGCGAAGTTCTGCTCGCGGTTGCGCGCGCTGATGCCCCACACCGCATGCTGGCCACCGCGGAAGTCGTCGACCAGGGCCAACGTGGCCTTGCCGTTCTCGACCTTGACCACGCGCAGTTCGACTTCGTCTTCGCCGGGCAGGTACAGGTACTGGTTCGGATGCCAGTCCTCGTCATCGCGCAGGCTCACCTCGTAGCTGGTGCGGCCCTTGTCCGACCACGAGCGCAGGTCGCTTTCGTGCCGGTTCCAGAAATCCTCCGGCAACTCGGTGGCGCCGGTGTAGAGCAGGCTGAAATCGTCGAGCGCGCGATCGTTCTCGTAGTCCTCCGACACGATGCCGGCGATGGCGGCCTTGATCCGCAGGTTGATGTCCTTGGAGACGAACACCACCGGGATCTCGGCCGGGGTCTTTTCCTTCAGTGCCAGGATCGCGCCGAGGATGGCGTTGTCCGGGATGACCGCGCCGAAGCTCTTGCCGGCCTCGAAGTGGCTGGTCTGGAAGCGCAGCAGGCCCACGCTCTGGCGGCCGCGCAGCTGCACGCCCTGCGGCTGGGCCAGCGGGATGCCGTCGGCCAGGCGCTCAAGGCCGGCGTTCTCGACCAGCTCGTTGAGGAAGCGGCTGACCTGGCGCGCGTTGCGGCTCGCCTCGGAGGTGCCTTTCTTGGCGTTGTCCAGCTCCTCGATGACCTGCATCGGCAGGAAGACGTCGTGCTCGTCGAACTTGAACAGCGCGGTCGGATCGTGCATCAGCACGTTGGTATCCAGCACGTAGATGCGCTTGCCTCGGGTCATCGTGGCTTCCTGGTGGGAGATGCGTGGCTGGGGGTTGGAGCGCGGTGCCATGCGTCCGTGCGCAACGCGCGTACGGATGCCGGACAGGGGCGAACCGTCGCGGCCTGCGGGGCAGGGCGACGGAGGCGTTGGATCGCGAGGGCGGTCACTGGGAGGTTTGCGCCTTCAGTGCATCGAGCACGGCCTGGGCGTGGCCGGCGACCTTGAGGCCGCGCCATTCCTGGGCGATGCGCGATTCGGGCGAGATCAGGAAGGTGCTGCGGACCACGCCCAGCACCTTGCGGCCGTACATGTTCTTTTCGTGGATGACGTCGAACGCGCGGCACAGGGCCTCGTCGGCGTCGCTGACCAGCGGGAACTGGAAGCCCTGCTTGGTGCAGAAGTTGTCGTGCGACTTCACCGAATCGCGCGACACGCCCAGCACGTCGGCGCCGAGCTTGCGGAACTGCGGCAGCAGCGCGTTGAAGTCCAGGCCCTCGGTGGTGCAGCCGGGCGTGCTGTCCTTGGGATAGAAGTACAGCACCAGCCAGCGGCCTGCGTAATCGGCGAGGGAGGCGGTGCGGCCGCCGGACAGCGCCAGCGGCAGTTTCAGGGTGGTGCGGTCGAGCTTGGGTTGCTTCATCGGATTGCCGTTCACGCGCTCCCGTCAGAACTTCATCGGATCCATGATCGCGTCCAGGTTCAAGTGGTCGCAGAACTCGAGGAAATCGTCGCGCAACGCGGCGATGTGCATATTCGCAGGAACACCGATGGTCACCTGCGCCGAGAACATCTCCGCGCCGGTCTGCATCGCCCGGTAGCGGGTGCTCTGCAGGTTCTCGATGGTGATGCCCTGCCGGTCGAAGAAGTCGGCCAGCTGGAACAGGATGCCCGGCTTGTCGGCGGCCACCACCTCCACGATGTAGGGCAGCAGGTTGGACTGGCTCTGCTTGGCGCCGGTGCGGTACCAGTTGAGCTTCAGGCCTTCCTCGCGGTCCAGCCGGCCGAGCATGGCCTCCAGCTTGGCCACCGCGTCCCAGGAGCCGGTCGCCAGTGCGGTCATCGACACGTCGCGCCCCACCGTGGCCAGCCGCGCGTCCACCAGATTGCAGCCGCTGTCGGCGATGCGGCGCGTCACCGACAACAGCGGCGACTCCGGATGCGTCGTATAGGCGTTGATCAGGAGGTGGTTTTCGTTCGGCGAAGGCCGGGGCGAGGTGTCGGTCAAGGAGGCTTCCGGCATTGCGATAGGCTGAATGGCGGCTGGCCTTGGCCGACCGCTGCACCCAGCATACTTGCCCGTGCTTTCGGGCCGCAAGTATGATCGGGCCTTCCCGAAAGCCGCTTGCGCCCCGCGCAAACCGCAGAATCCAGAGCGCATCGTTTTGCATCCCACCGGCCTGATCACCGCGCTTGCGACCCCGTTCGACGAGGCCGGCGCACTGGACCTCGACGCCTGGCGCCGGCTGCTGCAATGGCAGCTGGCCAGTGGCGTGCAGGGCGTGGTCGTGGCCGGCTCCACCGGCGAGGCGGCGATGCTCGAGGATGACGAATACGACACCTTGGTACGCGTGGCGGTGGAAACCGTCGCCCGCCGCGTGCCGGTGCTGGCCGGCACCGGCCAGTCGGGCACCGCCCGCACGATCGCCCAGACCCGCCGCGCCGCGGCGGCCGGCGCGGACGTGGCGCTGGTGGTGACGCCGCCCTACGTGCGGCCGACCCAGGCCGGCCTGCTGGCGCACTACCGCGCCGTGGCCGAGCAGGGCGGGCTGCCGGTCATGCTGTACAACGTGCCCGGGCGCACCAGTGGCGACCTGCTGCCGGATACGGTGGCCGAGCTGGCCTCGCACGAGCGCATCGTCGGCATCAAGGAAGCGGTGGCCGATCCGGCGCGCGTGGCCGCGCTGGTCGCGCTGCGCAGTGCGGATTTCCGCGTCCTGAGCGGCGATGACGGCAGCGCCTGCCGGTCGATGGCCGCCGGCGCCGATGGGCTGGTCTCGGTCGGTTCCAACGCCGCGCCGGCCGCCTATCGTCGCCTGTGCGACCTGGCCCGCAGCGACAATCCGGGCGCTGCCGCACAGTGGGACGCGCGGCTGGCGCCGCTGCACGACTTCTGCGGTGTGGAACCCAACCCGATTCCGGTCAAGGCGCTGCTGCAGCGCCTGGGCTATGGCCAGGGACTGCGCCTGCCGCTGCTGCCGTTGTCGGCGCAGCACCAGGGCGAGGCCGGACGCATCGTCGCGCTGGCCCGCGACCTCGAAGCACATACTGGCCGCGAAGCACTCGCGGCCTGATCCAGACACCTTCCGGAGAGCATTGATGTCCCACACTTCCCGCTTCGCCCGTGCCTGCACGGCCGTGCTGCTGGTTTCCACCACCGCCTTGCTGCTCGGCGGCTGTTCCTGGTTCAGCAAGGGCGCCAAGGGCGACTACGCGCTGGCCCCTGAAGAGCGGCCGCTGGAAGTGCCGCCGGATCTGAACCTGCCCGACACCTCCGGTGCGATGGCTTTGCCGCCGGCCGGCGCCGTGTCGCGTCCGTCGCAGGGTCCGGGAGCCGCTCCGGCCGCCTCGCCGAGCGGTTTCACCGTCCCGGGAACCCGTGAAGCGGTGTTCGCCCAGGTCGGTACCGCCCTGGAAGGCATCCAGGGCCTGACCATCGCCAGTCGCGCCCAGCTGCTGGGCACCTATGACGTCAACTACCAGGGCACGGACTTCCTGGTGCGCGTGGTGGCGGTCGAGGCCGGCGCCTATGTGTCGGCAGTCGACCCGCGTGGCCTGCCGGCCACCGCCGAGGGTCCGCTGGCGGTCGTGAAGGCGCTGCAGGCCGAGCTGGCCAAGCGCTGACCGGCGCGGGTTGCCCTGCGGTACGAAAAAGGCGCCCTTCGGGGCGCCTTTTTTTTGGTGCCGGCACCGGTGCCGGCTGCCGCGGCCGCGCCGGGTCAGCGTTCGAGCAGTGGCAGCTTGCCGGGTTTGCCGTCCCATTCGGCCGCATCGCCCAGCGGCTCCTTGCGCACGGTGATCACCGGCCAGGCCTGGGACAGCTCGGCGTTGAGGGCGACGAAGCCCTCCTGGCCGGCCGGCACGTCGTCCTCCGGGTAGATCGCGTTGGCCGGGCATTCGGGCTCGCACAGGGTGCAGTCGATGCACTCGTCCGGATCGATCACCAGGAAGTTGGGGCCTTCATGGAAACAGTCGACCGGGCACACTTCCACGCAGTCGGTGTACTTGCACTTGATGCAGTTCTCGGTGACTACGAAGGGCATGGGAAGGCGCGGGACGTGGCGAACAGGCGCAACATTCTAGTCCAGCGGCCGTCCGCCGTCGCCCCGGGCTGCCTTGGCGCGGGTGGTCAGACCAGGCCACGCGCCCGGGCCAGGCGGTGCATGCCGGCCGCGGCCAGCTCTTCGGGATGCCGCTGGACGGCGATGCCGCGCGCCTGCAGGGCATGGGCGTAGCGCTCGACCAGGGCCTGGCTTCCGACCAGGTGCACCGGCGCGGCCAGCCCGACGAGCGCGGATTGCAACTCGTGACCGATCAACATCCCTGACAGGTACGAGGCCAACGCCTGCGGTGGGAAGCGTCCGAACAACGAAGCGGTGCGCACGCCGAACAGATCGTGCAGCAGTCCGCCAGCCGGATCGCGGCTGCAGGCCAGGCCGGCATCGAACGCGGCCGCATCCAGTGGCGCTTCGCCTTCGGGCATGCTGCGCCCGAGGATGCTGTGTGTGCGCAGCAGCGCATACAGTTCGCCGGTCATGGACGTGGAGATGCGCACGATCGCGCCGTCGCGCACCTGCACCCATTTGCTGTGGGTGCCTGGCAGGCAGAGCGTGTGCAAGCCGTCGCCCAGCACATCGAGCAGTCCGGCGATCTGGGTTTCCTCGCCGCGCATGACGTCGCCCGCGGACATGGTCCGGTCGGCCATGCCCGGGACGCACCACAGTTCGCGCCGTGCCATCGCCGAGGTCTCGCGCGAGGCATCCAGGCGCAACATCCCGGCCGCCAGCGCGGACGCATCGGCCGGGCAGCGCACATAAGGCACTTCGATCCAGCCGCCGCGTGCGCCGACCATGCCGGCCATCACCACCAGCGGATCGTCCCAGTCGGCGATCAGCGCGCCGAGCACCTTGCCGAAGCGGCCATTGCAGGCCAACGCGCCTTCACTGCTGCGCCGGCTGTCGTGCACGACGCCGTCGGCACCGAGCCGGTAGGCGCGCAGGCTGCTGCCACCCCAGTCGACCGCGATCATGGCAACACCACCCGGCCTTCGGGCAGGCCGAGCGCGCGCGACAGGGGTATTTCGAAGAGATCGCCAGAGCCGGGCACGGCGGCCTGCGCCGCGGTGTCGAGTCCTTGCGGCGAGGTGATCACGTAAAGCACGTCCAGCGCTGCGCCACCGATCGCGCAGCACGAAGGCTGCGGTACCGGCATCGGCACGATGCGGTCGATGACGCCGTCGGGTCGGTAGCGGACCACGCGCGCGGCGCCCCATTGCGCGTTCCACAGGTGTCCTTCCGCATCGATGGTGGAGCCATCGGGTGCCGCGCCGGGCACGTCCACGCTCGCGAATGCTTTCGACGGACCGACCTGCGCCCGCTCCGGATCGTAGTGGCAGCTCATGATCTGCGGCTGCATCGAATCGCACCAGTACAGGGTGCGGCCGTCGGGCGAGAAGGCGATCGAGTTGGGAATCGCCGCGCCGGGCAGCGGCAACGCACGCAGGCCATGCGCCGCCGAGTACTGGTAGAACATGCCGATCGGCGCCTTGGTTTGCGCCTCGTCCATCGTGCCGAAGACGAAGTTGCCGTGGCGGTCGGCGCGGCCGTCGTTGCTGCGCGTGCGCGGTTGCTCCGGTTCCACGTCGGCCAAGTGGGTCAGTGCCGGGGCGCGTGTGTCGTCGGCGAGCGCCGCGTCCAGGTCCATCCGGTACAGCGCCTTGGCCAGCACCAGCAGCAGTTCGCCCGAGCTGGCCAGGCCGATGCAGCCGGGACGGTCGGGCAGGGGCCACCGGTGCGTGGCGCCACTGGCGGGGACGTGCATCCACAGCCGCGCGCCGTCGATGTCGATCCACAGCAGCGCCTGGCGGCGCTCGCACCACAGCACGCCTTCGCCGTGCTCGCAGTGCGAGGCGACGGTCAGGCGGGCCGTCAGGCCGGGCGTGATCGAAGAAGCGATATCCATCGCCGCCGTTCTACCACTCGGCGACGCTGCCGTCCGCATGGCGCCAGACCGGATTGCGCCAGTCGGGCGGATTGGCGTGGGCATGGCGCAGGCGTTCTTCGTCGATTTCCACGCCCAGGCCGGGCAGCGGCAGGGCGCGGATATCGCCGTTGTCGCAGCGGAAGTCGTCCTTGTTGACCACGTAGTCGAGCAGGTCGGCGCCCTGGTTGTAATGGATGCCGATGCTCTGCTCCTGGAGCATCGCGTTGTGCGAGACGAAGTCCACCTGCAGGCACGCGGCCAGTGCCACCGGCCCGAGCGGGCAGTGCGGGGCCAGGGCTACGTCGTGGGCTTCGGCCATCGCCGCGATCTTCAGGCATTCGGTGATGCCGCCGGCGTGCGACAGGTCCGGCTGCAGCAGGGCCAGGCCCCCGGCCTCCAGTACGCGCTTGAACTCGAAGCGCGAGTACATGCGCTCGCCGGCCGCCAGCGGGATCGCGCTGGCCGCGGCCAGGCGCGGATAGTGCTCGGCCTGTTCGGGCAGGACGGGTTCTTCGACGAACAGCGGCTTGTACGGTTCCAGCTCGCGCAGCAGCACGCGCGCCATCGGCACGCCGACGCGGCCGTGGAAGTCGATGCCGAAGTCGACCGTATCGCCGAACGCATCGCGTACCGCGGCGACCTTGGCCAAAGCCGAGTCGATCGCGCGCGGGCTGTCGACCAGGCGCATCTCCTCGGTGCCGTTGAACTTGAACGTGTCGAAGCCCTGTTCGCGATATCCGCGGATCTGCTCGACCAGGTCGGCCGGCCGGTCGCCGCCGACCCAGCGATAGGTCTTCATGCGGTCGCGGACCAGGCCGCCGAGCAGCTGGTACACCGGCACGCCCAGCGCCTTGCCCTTGATGTCCCACAGTGCCTGGTCGATGCCGGCGATCGCGCTCATCAGCACCGGGCCGCCGCGGTAGAAACCGCCGCGGTACAGGGTCTGCCACAGGTCGTTGATCCGCGCAGGATCGCGCCCGACCAGGTAGTGGCCCAGTTCGTGGACCGCCGCCTCCACGGTGCGCGCGCGACCTTCGACCACCGGCTCGCCCCAGCCGCTGACGCCCTCGTCGGTCTCGACCTTGAGGAAAAGCCAGCGCGGCGCTGCATGGTAGGTGGTGAGGCGGGTAATCCTCATCGACTGGCCTTCATCGAACGGCGTTTCATGGGTAGGCGTTTCATGGGCGAGTCACTCATGCGCAGGTTGTTCACGGGCGGCGTTTTCATGGCCGATACCCGGTCTGGACCAGCCGGAATTCGCGCGCATTGGTGCGCGTGCGCTCGGCCGGCTGGCCAGGGCGGTACAGTTCGCCGCCGATGCCGGCACCGTTGCTGCCGGCGGCCAGGAAATCGGTGAGCGTGAGCGGGGTGACCCCGCCGACCACGAACAGCGGCACCGCCGGCAGCACCGCGCGCAGGGCGCGTACGTGACCGGGGCCGTAGGTCGAGGCCGGGAACAGCTTGAGCATCTGCGCGCCGGCATCGAGCGCGGCGAAGGCCTCGCTGGCGGTGGCGAATCCGGCCACGACCTGCATCCCGGCCGCCACCGCATGGCGGATCAGTGCCGGGTTGGTGTTGGGCGTGACCACAAAGCGCGCGCCCAGGTGCTGCAGGGTGTCGACCTCGGTCGGTCGCAGCACCGTGCCGCCACCGATCCAGGCATGGCCGCCGTGTTCGCGCGCGGCAATGCCGATGCTCTGCGCCCAGTCAGGCGAGTTCAGCGGGATCTCGATCGCGTCGTAGCCTTCCTCGACCAGCGCGCCGACATGTTCGGCGGTCTCCGGCGGGGTGATGCCACGCAGGATCGCGATCAGCGGCAGGCGAAACGGGGCCACAACGACCCGGCCGCCATTGCTGGCGGGGCTGGCGGGGTCATTCATCCCGGACCTCGCTGGAGGCCGGGCAGGGGCGGTCCTGTCCGCCCAGAGGCGCGGCAATGCGCGCACCTGTGTGCTGGAAGCGTGCCATGGCCCTCCTCCCAGGCCGGTGGTAGCCCCCGATCGCACCGGCGAGCCGGCGTGTCAGGGGTGAAATGGAGCGCCGGTAGCCTCTCCCGACCAGTTATGTTGGGCAAATGAAATTTTCGCCGTAATCTATTCCGAGCCTGAATAGTTCTCTGGGAGGGGAAATGGGCAAGCCGACCGGCAATGCGCACTGGTTCAATCCGTCGCGCCTGAAAACGCGGCACCTGCTGTTGTTGATGCACCTGGAAGAACAGGGTTCGGTGCTGCGCGCGGCCGAGGCCGCGCGCATGACCCAGCCGGCCGCATCCAAGCTGCTGGCCGAGATGGAGGGGCTGCTGGGGGTGCCGCTGTTCGAGCGCCACGCCCGCGGCGTGGCGCCGACGTGGTATGGGCAGGTGCTGATCCGCCGGGCCCGCACCGCGCTGCTGGAGATCGGCCGCGCCCAGGAGGAGATCGCCGCGCTGCGCGACGGTCGCATGGGCCAGGCCTCGATCGGCACCGTGGTCAATCCGGGCACCAACCTGGTGCCGCAGGCGGTGGCCGCGGTCAAGCGCGAACATCCGGACATCCTGGTCCGGATCGAGATGGATTACAGCCGACCGCTGGTGGCCAAGCTCCTCGACGGCCAGCTGGACCTGGTGATCGGCCGGATCATGGATCCGGAAGGCGGGGCGGACCTGGTGTTCGAACCGCTGGCCGACGAGCCGCATTCGGTGATCGTGCGCAGCGGCCATCCGCTGGACGGGCGCGCACAGATCCGGCACGAGGAACTGGCGCCCTACGGCTGGATCCTGCCGCCGCCGGACAGCGTGCTGCGCGCCCGGCTGGAGACGATGTTCCTCGAGCATGGCCTGCTTGGATCGCGCAATACCATCGAGACTTCGTCGCTGCCGGTGACGATCAACCTTCTGCGGGTCAGCGACCTGGTGACAGCGCTGCCGGTGGAGTCGGTGGCCCCCTACGTGCAGACGCGCCAGCTGGCCGTGCTGCCGCTGGAACTGGGGGTGGGGATGGAGTCGTTCGGGATCGTCCGTCGTCGCGGCCATGCGCTGTCGCCGGCGGCCGAGCGGGTGCTGGAGGCGCTGCGGGCCACCGCACAGCGCCTTTACCCGGAAGCCGGAGTATCGCTCGCGCGATAGCGATAGTCGGGGGCGAACCTATTCGCACGCGGAATAGGTCACCCCGAATTCTTCATTGGCAATGTGTGACGTCGCGCGCCTAAGGTTCGGCCGGGGAGTTCCAGTCGTGCAGTTTTCCGTTCCACCAGTGCACCGGTGGGAATGACAGCGCTGGACCGCCGTACGCCGCCGGCCCGCCGGCACACAACTCGAAACGCATCGTCTGTCAGTGTCCTGGGAGGGAACAGTGATGTCGAAGTACCCGGTTAGCGCCGCCACCGGCGCCACGTCGCGCCTGCCTGTCCGTCTGGTCCGTTCCACGCTCGCCCTGGGCATCGCCATGGCGCTGCCGGTCGGCGCGCTGTATGCGCAGCCTGCGACCACCCCGTCCGGCGAGGAGAACGCCGCGACCGAAGCCACCGCCGATGCCGCCGCTTCCGCCGTCGAGCTGGAGACCGTGCAGGTCAAGGGCGTGCGCGGCAGCCTGCTGCGCGCGCAGGAGCTCAAGCAGGACGCCAGCCAGATCGTGGATTCGGTCACCGCCCAGGACATCGGCGCGCTGCCCGACCGCAGCGTCACCGAGACGCTCAAGCGCGTCAGCGGCGTGACCGTTACCAACTTCCTGGCGCGTGACGATCCCGACCACTTCTCGGCCGAGGGCAGCGGCGTGATGGTGCGCGGCCTGACCCAGGTCCGCGGCGAGCTCAACGGCCGCGACGTGTTCAGCGCCAACGGCGGCCGCGGCCTGAGCTTCGAGGAGGTACCCTCCGAGCTGATGGCCGGCGTGGACGTGTACAAGAATCCGTCGGCCGACATCATCGAAGGCGGCCTGGGCGGCACGGTCAACCTGCGCACGCGCATGCCGTTCGACAACGAGGGCCGGCGCATGGCTGCCAGCCTCGATTACAACTACGGCGATCACGTGAAGGAGGGCAAGCCCTCGGGCTCGTTCATGTACAGCGATCGCTGGAAGACCAGCGGTGGCGGCGAGTTCGGTGCCCTGATCAACGTGTCGTACTCCGAGCTGGCCACGCGCTCGGACGGCATCCAGGTCGCGCCCTATGCGCGCCGCGGTGCGACCTACGCGCCGGCGGACTTCAACGATCCCAACTCGCCGTGGACCGAAGTGCTGTTGGGCGACAGCGGCTTCGACCAGGTGTTCGTGCCCGGCGGCATCAACTGGCGCACGCTGGATTTCGAACGCAAGCGCCAGGGCGTGGCGGCCGCGCTGCAGTGGCGGCCCAACGACAGTACCGAGGTCTACACCCAGTACCTGCGTTCGGAATACGACATGCAGTGGCGCGAACACGCCATGTTCCTCAGCGATGAGTTCGACATGGCCAACGGCGACGGCAAGAGCAACAGCATCGTGCCGATGCCCGGAACCCAGTTCACCTACGACAAGAACGGCGTGTTCCAGAGCGGCCTGGTCCGCTCGGGCAACTATCCGTGGCACGCGACCATGCAGGGTGGCGGCGTGGCCTTCAACACCGACAACCGCCTGTCGCACCAGAAGACGGTGACCAGCGACCTGTCGGTCGGCTTCCGCCACTACATGACCGACAACCTGGTCATGCGCGGCGACTACCAGTACGTGGATTCGTACAGCAAGCCGATCGATTTCACCGTGTTCACCGCGATCAACATGCCCGGCGTCACCATGGACGTGAGCGGCAAGTATCCGCAGGTGTCGCTGGGCGATCCGGACTACGTGCTCGATCCGGCCAACTACTACTGGCGCGCGGCGATGGACCACCTGGAAGACAACAGCGGCAGCGAGCATGCCGGCCGCGTCGACTGGGAGTACACCTTCAACGACAACAGCTGGCTGAAGTTCGTGCGCTTCGGCGCGCGCATCACCAGCCGCGAGCAGGTCAACAAGAACTCGGGCTGGAACTGGGGCGTGGTCTCCGACAGCTGGGCCGAGGTTCCCAATCCGGCCGGCAACAACGTCGCCACGCTCAACACGTTCCTGCCCGACCGGTCCGAGCTGCATTCGCTGGGCAACTTCTGGCGCGGCAAGGTCAATGTCCCGACCCAGCTGTGGTATCCGAAGGACGGCATCGTCGACATCGACACCGCTGCCGAGGAACTGGGCGCGATCATCGCCCTGCGCGGCTGGGGCTGGGCGCCCGACGAGTTCCAGAACCAGGACGTCAACATCCAGGAAGAGCGCACCCAGGCCGCATACGCGGTGGCGTACTTCGAGAACGAGGAGGCGTTTGGCGTGCCGGTCGACGGCAACATCGGCGTGCGCATCGTCCAGACCAGCACCAGCACCGAGGGTTACGGCCAGATGCCGGACCTGCGCAACAACGGTGCGGTTACCCAGGAGGTCCGCGACAAGTTCAACGGCAGCTACTTCGCCAACAACTTCAGCGGCACCTACACCGACGTGTTGCCGAGCCTGAACATCCGTACCCGCTTCACCGAGCAGTTGCAGTGGCGAATCGCGGCGTCCAAGGCGATCGCCCGTCCGGACTTCCGGCAGATGCAGGCGTGGTTGCCGCTGAGCGTGGCGGTGGATTCGCAGTGCCAGGCGGCCTGCGGGTTCGATGACCTGAACAGCTTCGAAGGTTCGGCCGGCAACCCGGCGCTGAACCCGATGGAAGCCAACCAGTTCGACACCGCGCTGGAGTGGTACTTCGGCCCGACGAACATGCTCTACACGACCCTGTTCTACAAGGACGTCAAGGGTTACTTCGCCACCCAGACGCGGCCGGAGACCATCGACGGCGACGTCTACCAGGTCACCCGTCCGTACAACCTGGACCGCGGCAAGATCCAGGGCTTCGAAGTCGGCTACAACCAGTTCTTCGACTTCCTGCCGGGCTGGCTGAAGGGCTTCGGCGTGCAGGCCAACTACACCTTCGTCGACAGCTCCGGCGGTGCCAACACCATCGCCGATCCCAACGACGTGGCCGCGCGCACCGCACTGGTCGAACTTCCGCTGGAAGGCTTGTCGCGTAATTCGTACAACATCGTCGGCATCTACGAGACCGGCCCGTGGTCGATCCGCCTGGCCTACAACTGGCGCTCGCGCTACCTGCTGACTTCCAGCGACGTGTCCACCCGCCTGCCCACCTGGGCCGACGATTACGGCCAGCTGGACGGCTCGTTCTTCTACAGCCTCAACAAGAACGTGCAGATCGGCCTGCAGGCCAACAACCTGACCGACTCGATCACCACCGTGCTGATGGGGCCGCATTACTACCCCAGCGATGGCTACAAGGACGAGCGCCTGTACGTGCGCGGCCAGTTCATGAACGACCGTCGCTACTCGGCGGTGCTCCGGGCCAGCTGGTAAGCCCGGCGACGCTTCTCTCCCGCAAGTGTGAGTCCCTTGCCCGCGCGGGTCACCGCGCGGGCTTTTCTTTTGCGGTGCAGCAAGTCGGTAACGGAATAGGAACCTCCGAATAATTCATTGGTCGGGAATGGGGGAGGCTCCTACGCTTCTCCCTGGAATGTTCACAGGCACGCGCCTGTTGCATTGATGAACCAGTCAGGCTCGCGACGCGTGGTTCGTCCGGGTCTCACAACCGACCGGAACGGTATGCATCCGTTCCCGCTTGATCCACATGTGTCCTGGGAGGGAACGCCATGTCCAAGCACCACCACCGCAGCGCGGGGGCCTTGTCGGCCGTGCGCGGCAATCGCAATTTCCGTCGCAGCTTCCTGTCGCTGAGCGTGGCGATGATGCTCGCCGCCCCGGCCTACGCGCAGGAGGCCGCCACGGCCACCGAGAACCCGGACGCAGAGGTCACCAACCTCGACCAGGTCGTGGTTACCGGCATCCGCGGCTCGATCCAGCGCGCCCAGGACATCAAGCGCGAGGCCAACACCTTCGTCGACTCGGTCACCGCGCTGGATATCGGCGCATTGCCCGACCGCAGCATCACCGAAACCCTGTCGCGCATCCCGGGCGTGACCATCGACCGTTTCCTCGCGGTCGGCGATCCGGAGCACTTCTCGGCCGAAGGCAATGGCGTGCAGGTCCGTGGCCTGACCCAGGTGCGTTCGGAACTCAACGGGCGCGACAGCTTCTCCGCTTCCGGTGGCCGCGGCCTGAGCTTCCAGGACGTGCCTTCGGAGCTGATGGCCGGCGTTGACGTGTACAAGAACCAGACCGCGCAGATGATCGAAGGCGGGCTGGGCGGCACGGTCGACCTGCGCACGCGCATGCCGCTGGACTTCGACGGCCAGAAGCTGGCCGCCAGCTTCAGCGTCAACAACGGCGATTTCATCGAAAAGGTGAGTCCGTCCGCCTCGGTCCTCTACAGCAACCGCTGGGATCTTGGCGACGGCGGCGATTTCGGCATCCTGGTCAACCTGGCCCGCTCGGACCTGGCCACGCGCACCGATGGCCTGTTCGTGCGCCCGTTCTTCAAGAACGACAACAGCGACATCAGCGGCGACGGCGTCAACGACGAGGCCTGGCTGCCGCGCGGCGCCGACTGGCGCACGCTCAAGTACGACCGCGAGCGCAGCGGCGCCTACGTGGCCCTGCAGTGGCGCCCGAACGCCGATGTCGAGGTGTCCGCGACCGCGTTCCAGAGCTCGTACAAGGAGCTGTGGTACGAAGACGCGATCTTCGTCTCAAACGATCCGCTGGCCGTGCGTGTCGACGCCAGCCAGCCGTACGAGTTCGACGGCAACGTGTTCCGTTCCGGCCGCCTGACCCAGGATGGCGGCGTGCCGATGGGCACCGACATCCGCGGTTCGGACCGCGATTCCAAGACCACCGACTACTCGGTTGCCCTGAAGTGGCAGTTCAGCGACGCCACCACCTTCAGCACCGACCTGCAGTACATCAAGGCCGACACCCAGAAGCTCGACTCCACCGTTTCCCTGGGCGTCAACGTGCCGTACATCGATGTCAGCCTGGGCGGCGTGCCGACCATCGGCATCAACGAGCAGTTCACCACGAACCCGGCGAATTACTACTGGGGCTTCACGATGGAGAACCTGGTCGACAACGAGGCCGACTCGATCGCCTGGCGCGCCGACATCGACCATCGCCTCGACGGCGGCTTCTTCAAGGGCATCAAGGGCGGCGTGCGCCTGACCGACCGCGATGCCACCGGCCGCGACACCAGCTACAACTGGCAGCCGGTGTTCCAGACCTGGATGCAGTGGTGGGCGCTTCCGGGCGGCGTGCCGCTGCCGGGCCTGGACCTGAACTCCACGGTCAATTCCAGCCTGGTCAACCTCAATACCTTCAACAATTTCTACCGCGGCGGCGCCAGCACGCCGGGCGCGTTCTACGCGCCGGTCCTGGCCACCGCGCTCGGTTTCCCGGACAGCTACAAGGCCATCCACGACGCCGCCGCGCCGTTCTACACCTGCTGCTACGGGCTGGGGCCGTTCGAGCCGCGCAGCCTGGAAGATCCGCAGTGGACCAACATCCAGTCCGAGACCACCCGGGCGGCGTACCTGATGGCCGACTTCGGCATCGACGAATACCGGGTCGACGGCAACATCGGCGTGCGCGTGGTCCGCACCGAGAACTCGGCCAGCGGCTACCTGGTCTACCCCAGCCAGGTGCGGGCACCGTTCCTGGGTGCGGGCGAGTCCGAGCCGGTCGACGCGGAGAACTCCTACACCGACGTCCTGCCCAGCTTGAACGTGCGCTGGGAGGTCAGTGACGACCTGCTCGTGCGCTTCGCCGCGTCGCAGGCCATTGCGCGGCCGGACTTCGGCGACATGCAGGCCTACCTGGTCCTGGGCGCCAGCGTCCGCGACTTCGACAGCAACGGCAACAGCTGCGCCGGCACGGGCACCGCCACGGTCGACTGCCTCAACCTGACCGGCGATTCCTACGACAACCCGTACCTGGAGCCGATGAAGGCCAACCAGTACGACCTGTCGCTGGAGTGGTACTTCGATCCGGACCACGGCGGCATGGCCTGGGTCAACGTGTTCCACAAGGACATCAAGGACTACTTCCGCCGGCAGACCGAGCTGGTCCCGTTCCCGGGCGTTGACGGCAACATGTACGACTACCTGGTCACCCGTCCGGTCAACATCGGCACGGCGCGGATCACCGGCGCTGAGCTGGGCTGGAACCAGTTCTTCACCTTCCTGCCGTCGCCGTTCGACGGGCTTGGCATGTCGGCCAACTACACCTACATCGACAGCTCGACCAAGGTGCCGCGCGACCCGACCGTGATCCCGACCGACACCGACGGCACGCTGATGGGCGATCTGCCAGCCGATGGCCTGTCGGAGAACTCGTACAACCTGGCGTTGTTCTACGAAAAGGGCCCGTGGCAGCTGCGCTTCGCCTACAACTGGCGCAGCGAGTACCTGCTGTCGGTCGGCCCCAACGGCTACAACGGCGGCGACGGCGGCATCGCCTGGAAGCTGCCGGTCTATGCGGACGACTTCGGCCAGCTGGACGGCTCGATCTTCTACCGCGTCAGCGACAACGTGCAGATCGGCCTGGAGATGAACAACCTCAACAACGCCGAGCAGCGCACGATCATGGAGCAGGTCGATGCAGGCCGGCACGTCACCTCCTGGTACGTCAACGACCGGCGTTATGCGGCGACCATCCGCATGACCTTCTGACCGGGCGCGGCAGGGGCATGCCCTTGCCGCGAGCCGCAAGTGGGTCAGGTCGAACCCGAAACGCGACGCCGCTCATCCCGGCGTCGCGTTTTTCTTGGTGGTGCCGACCGAGCCGCGGTCGGGCCGCGGTGAATTCCCGGGTGGAATACTTGCGGGAGGAGAAAGCATTGGTTCGGCATGGATGCCTCGCCTATGCTCGGGGAAGGCCGGTCGTTGCCCGGCGTTTGGCAGCGACACAGGCGATAGCCGGGGTTCCCGGCATCTTGGTCCCACACGAAGTCTGTCCTGGGAGGGAACGACGCGTGCGTCCCATCGTGATCCTGCTTGCCCTGCTGGCATGGCAAGGCGGCACAGCCACGGCCGCCACGCGCGCCGAACCCTACGCCTGGCGCAACGTCGCCATCGGCGGCGGCGGCTTCGTCACCGGCATCCAGTTCCATCCCACCGAGCGCGGCCTGGCCTATGCGCGTACCGACGTCGGTGGCGCCTACCGCTGGGATGCCGTCGCAAAGCGCTGGATTCCGCTGACCGACTGGATCGGCCACGACGATGCCAACCTCACCGGCATCGAGAGCCTGGCAGTCGATCCGTCCGACCCGCAGCGCGTGTACCTGGCTGCAGGCACCTATACCCACGAGCGCGCGGGCAACGGCGCGATCCTGCGTTCGGCCGATCGCGGCGCCACCTTCCAGCGTGCCGACCTGCCGTTCAAGCTGGGCGGCAACGAGCTGGGCCGCGGCAACGGCGAACGCCTGGCGGTGGATCCCAACGACGGCCGCGTGCTGTTCTTCGGTTCGCGTGCGCACGGGCTGTGGCGCAGCGAGGATCGCGGCGCGCGCTGGAAGCGCGTGGATGCCTTCCCGGCGCTGGCCACCTCCGAATCGGCCGGCGCCAGCAACTGGCGCAAGCAGTCGATCGGCATTGTCTTCGTCGAATTCGATCCGGCCAGTGGCGCCAAGGGTGCGCCGACGCCGGTGGTGTATGCCGGTGTTTCCAGCCGCGAGGGCGGGCTGTTCCGCTCGTCCGACGCCGGCAAGACCTGGGCGGCAGTGCCCGGCCAGCCGACCGGCCTGCGCCCGAACCACATGGTGCGCGACAGCCGTGGCGATTTCCTGATCAGCTACGGCGACGAGCCCGGCCCGGACCGGATGAACAACGGCGCGCTGTGGCGCTGGTCGCCGGCCAGCAGCGCATGGACCGACATCACCCCGGCGCCGCAATCCACCGACGGCGAAGGCGATGGCTTCGGCTGGGGCGCGGTGGCGGTGGACGCCAGCAATCCGGACGTGATCGTGGCCACCACGTTCAACCGCTGGGCGCCGCGCGATGACATCTACCGCAGCACCGATGGCGGCAAGCACTGGGAAGCGGTCTTCGCCCGCTCGCAGTTCGACCACTCCGCCTCGCCGTGGACCGAACAGGCCAAGCCGCACTGGATGGCCGACATCGAGATCGACCCGCACGATCCTGACCGGGTGCTGTTCGTCACCGGCTACGGACTGTGGGCCTCGCGCGACATGACCGCGTTCGATCGCGGCGGCACGGTGCGCTGGATCTTCGACGATGCCGGCCTGGACGAAACCGTACCGCTGGACCTGCTCAGCCCGCCGCAGGGCGCGCCGCTGGTCAGTGGCCTGGGCGACATCGACGGCTTCCGCCACGACGACCTGCAGCGCACCACCACCCAGTTCGCCAAGCCTCCGCGCTACAGCAACACCGAAAGCCTGGACTACGCCGGACAGCAGCCGTTGCTGCTGGTCCGCGCCGGGCACCTGCACCATCCGGATCCGGCGAACGTGCGCGCGGCGTATTCGCGCGACGGCGGCAGCACCTGGACCGCGTTCACCCGCGAACCGCCGGCCAGCGAAGGCGAGGGGCGGCTGAGTATTGCGATTTCCGCCGACGGCAGCCGGGTCATCTGGCAGGCGCGCGGCGGCCCGCACTGGATCACCGACAACTTCGGCGGCCGCTGGCAGAAGGTCAGTGGCCTGCCGGCCAGCGCGGTGATCGCGGCCGACCGCTTCCAGGCCGCGCTTTGGTACGGCTTCGATCCGGTCACCGGCAAGCTGTTCGTCAGCGGCGACGGCGGCGTGGCCTTCGAGGAAACCCAGGGTGGGGTGGACACTGTAGGCGACTGGTTCCGCGGCGAGCTGCTGCCGTCGCCGGAGAAGACCGGCGTGGTCTACTTCGCCGCCTCCTGGCGCGGGTTGATGCGCTGGGGCGAGGGCGAACTGGAACGCCTGCCGGGCGTGGAGAACGCCTTCGCCGCCGGCCTGGGCGCGCCCAAGCCGGGCAGTACCACCCCGGCGCTGTTCGTGCACGGGCAGGTCGACGGCGCCGTGGGCCTGTACCGTTCCGACGACGGCGGGCGCCACTGGGTGCGCATCGACGATGCGCGCCATCGCTTCGGCAACCTGCGCATGCTCACCGGCGATGCGCGCGTGCACGGACGCGTCTACCTGGCCACCGGCGGCCGCGGAATCATCTACGGAGAACCCAGTCCATGAAGTTGCGTCTGCTCCTGGCGACCCTGGCATTGCTTGCGATCGCGCCGCTGGCTTCGGCGGCCGGCATGTCGCTGGAGCTGCCGCTGCTGTTCTCCGACGGCGCGGTGCTGCAACGCGACCGGCCATTGCCGGTCTGGGGCCAGGCCGCTCCAGGCGCGCAGGTCGCGGTGTCCTTCGACGGACGCAACGCGCAGGCGGTGGCCGGCGCCGATGGCCGGTGGTCGCTGCAGCTGCCGGCGCATTCCGCTGGCGGACCGTACGAGCTGGTGGTGCGCGCAGGCACGCAGGAGCGGCGCGTGCGCGACGTGCTGGTCGGCGAGGTCTGGCTGGCCTCGGGCCAGTCGAACATGGAGTGGCCGGTCGCCCAGACCCTGCACGCGCAGGAGGACATCGCCGCCGCAGGCGATGCCTGGCTGCGCCATTTCAAGATTCCCAAGTCCTGGGCCGAAACGCCGCAGGCGCAATTGCAGGGCGGCGCGTGGAAGGCGGCTTCGCCGTCCACCGTCGGCGAGTTCTCCGCGGTTGCCTATACCTTCGCCCGCGAATTGCGCCAGGTGCTCGGGGTGCCGGTCGGGATCATCGACAGCACCTGGGGCGGCAGCTCGATCGAAGCGTGGATGGATGCGTCCATGCTCGGCCTGGATGCGGCGGCGCTGGAAGCGAAGATGCGCGAACGTCGCGCCGCAGACGCGAAGCTCGAAGCCGCCACGCGAGCCAAGGTCGCAGGTTGGCCGGCAGTGGATCCGGCCTCCGAAGCCTTCGCCGTCGCGCAACTGGACGACAGCGCCTGGCGCCCGATCCGCGTGCCGTCGTTGTGGGAGGCGCAGGGCTACACCGGCATGGACGGGGTGGCGTGGTACCGCACGAATTTCGAGCTGAGTGCGAGCGAGGCCGCTGCCGGCGTCACCCTCGGCCTGGGCCAGATCGACGATACCGACACGACCTGGGTCAATGGCCAGCGCGTGGGCGGGGTAACCAACGGCTACAACGTGCCGCGCGTGTATCGCGTTGCGCCTTCGGCGCTGCGACCGGGGCTGAACACCATCGCGGTGCGAGTGACAGACGGTGGCGGTGGCGGCGGCATCGCCGGCAGCGCGGCGGAGGTGTGGGTCGAGCCGGTGGGCGGGCAGCGCCGCAGCCTGGCCGGCGACTGGCGCTTCCGCACCGCAGCGGTGACGGTGAACACCTCCGACGACAAGAACCAGATCGACACGCTGCTGTACAACGCGATGGTCCATCCGTTGCTGCCGTATCCGCTGGCCGGGGTGATCTGGTACCAGGGCGAGACCAACGCCAGCGAGACCGGCGCATACGTCTATCGCGAGCAGTTCAAGACCCTGATCGAAGGCTGGCGCCAGCACTGGCAGGCGCCGGCGATGCCGTTCCTGTGGGCACAGCTGGCCGCGTTCCATTCCGGCGGCGATCGCCTGGATGCGCGCGGCATCGTCATCGACAGCCCGTGGGCGACGCTGCGCGAGTCGCAGTCGGCGGCGCTGGCGCTGCCGGCGACCGGGCAGGCGGTGATCATCGACGTCGGTGCGGCCGACGACATCCATCCGCGCGACAAGCACACCGTCGGCCAGCGCCTGTCGCGCGCGGCGCGGCACGTGGCTTATGGCGATGCGGCGATCGTCTACCGTGGACCGGTGTTCAAGCAGGCGCGTCGTGACGGTGGCCAGCTGGCGCTGGCGTTCGATGCATCGGACGGCGTGCTGGCGACCCGGGGCGGTGGCAATGCGCCGCAGGGGTTCGAGGTCGCCGGTGCCGATGGCCGATTCCATCCGGCAACCGCGCGCATCGTGGGCGACACCGTGGTGCTGCGCAGCGATGCGGTGCCGGCACCGGAATCGGCGCGCTACGCCTGGAGCGACAATCCGGCGCAGGCCGACCTGGTCGGGCGCGATGGACTTCCGGCATCGCCGTTCCGCACGCGTGCGTGGTGAGGCGATTCGAATGGAGAGCGAGATGGAAGCGAGGAGGGTGGGGACGATGATGGAACGCAAGATGCTTGGTTGGCGACTGCTGGCGACCGGCCTGCTGGCGCTGGCGCTGGTCGCCTGCGGGCGAGGACAGGACGCAGGCGATGCCGCATCGAAGACTGCGGCTGCGGGCAGCGACGACAAAGCCAAGGCCGCAGCACCCGCTCAAGCGGGCGAAGCGCCGATTCCGCAGATCGTCACCCGCGACGGCCGCCATGCACTGCTGGTGGACGGCGAACCGTTCCTGATCCTCGGCGCGCAGGTCAACAATTCCAGCAACTGGCCCAAGGCGCTGGAGAACGTGTGGCCGGCGATCGAGGTGGTCAAGCCGAACACGGTGATGGTGCCGGTGGCGTGGGAGCAGATCGAAGCCGAAGAAGGCAAGTTCGACTTCTCCTTCGTCGACGAGCTGCTCAAGCAGGCGCGCGAGCACGACCAGCGCCTGATCCTGCTGTGGTTCGCTACCTGGAAGAACAACGCCCCGCACTACGCGCCCAAGTGGGTGAAGCTGGACAACGAGCGCTTTCCGCGCGTGATCACCGCCGACGGGCGCACGCTCAACTCGCTGTCGCCGCTCGGGCAGGCCACGCTGGACGCGGACCGCAAGGCCTTCGTCGAGCTGATGAAGCACCTCAAGGCGGTCGATCCGCAGCGCACCGTGATCATGGTCCAGCCGCAGAACGAGCCGGGCACCTACGGCAGCGTGCGCGACTTCTCGCCGATGGCGCAGAAGGTGTTCGAAGGTCCGGTGCCGGAGGCGCTGCTGGCCAAACTGGGCAAGTCGCCGGGCACCTGGCGCGAGGTCTTCGGCGCCGATGCCGACGAGTTCTTCCATGCCTGGCACATCGCCCATTTCATCGACCAGGTGGCCGCCGCGGGCAAGGCGGTGTATCCGCTGCCGATGTTCGTCAACGCCGCCCTGCGCGGGCCGTTCAATCCCGGCCAGCCGGGCCAGTACGCCAGCGGCGGGCCGACCGACAACGTGCTGGACGTGTACAAGGCCGCCGCGCCGAACATCGACCTGCTGGCGCCGGACATCTACATGCCCGAGTACACGCACTACACCACGGTGCTGGACCGTTACTCGCGCGCGGACAATCCGCTGTTCGTGGCCGAGACCGGCAACCGCGGCGAGTACGCGCGCTACTTCTTCTCCGCGTTGGGCGAGCAGGCGATCGGCTGGTCGCCGTTCGGCATCGACTACTCCAAGTATTCGAACTACCCGCTGGGCGCCAAGGGGATGAACCCGGAGACGCTGGAGCCGTTCGCGCTCAACTACCGGCTGGTGTCGCCGGCGGCGCGGGTGATCGCCAAGGCCAGCCTGGAAGGCAAGGTGCGTGGCACCGCCGAGCAGCCCGGCCAGCCGGTGCAGACGCTACAGATCGACGAGCGCTGGAAGGCGGTGGTGACTTATGGCGTACCGCAGTTCTGGTTCCAGGGCGAGCCGCCGGGCAATCCCGAGCCGGTCGGCGGCGCGCTGGTCGTGCAGCTGGGCCCGGACGAGTTCCTGGTCACCGGCATGCATTCGCGGGTCAACCTGGTGGCCAACGATCCGGCCGTGGCCGACCGCCAGACCTACGAATACGTGGACGAGGGCACCTACGTGGACGGCCAGTGGGTGTTCCACCGTCGCTGGAACGGCGACCAGACCGATTACGGACTCAATTTCTCCAGCGCCCCGCAGTTGCTGCGGGTGAAGCTGGCGACCTACTGATCTGAAGAGAAAGGCGCCCGCGGGCGCCGATAGGGAGGAAGTGCGATGAGGGGACAGATGAGGCCGGCACCGCTGGCGTTGTTGGTGGCGGCGCTGCTGCCGCTGAGCGTCGTGCAGACGGTTTGCGCGCAGACGGTGGAAAAGCAGGCCGATGGCGTGATCGTGCGTCCGGCAGATTCCAGGGCCGCCGACGTGCGCCTGCAGCTGGTGAGCGACGCCATCGTGCGCGTGAGCGCCGATCCGGACGGCGACTTCCAGCGCAGCACCAGCCTGATGCGAGTGCCGGTGCAGGGCAACCCGGCGTTCGAGATCAGCCAGACCGCCGATGCGGTGCGCCTGCAGGCCAAGGGCATCTCGGCCGAGGTCGCGCTGGTCGACGGCCAGGTGCGCTTCTTCGACGCCGAGGGCAAGCCGCTGGTGGAAGAGACCGCCGGCGCGCGCAGCTTCACTCCCTTTGAAGCCGAAGGCCGCAAGCTGTACAACGTGCGCCAGCGCTTCGTCTCGCCCGATGACGAATCCTTCTACGGCACCGGCCTGCACCAGCAGGGCTGGATGGACCTGAAGGGCCGCGATGTCGAGCTGCTCCAGCACAACATCGACAACGCGATCCCGTTCGTCCAGTCCAGCCGCCACTACGGCATCCTCTGGGACAACAACTCGATCACCCGCTTCGGCGACCCGCGCGGCCTGCGTCCGCTGGGCGAGACGCTGGTGCTGCGCGATGCCAAGGGCAAGCCCGGCGCGCTGACCGCGCGCTATTCGATCGACGGCAAGGAGAAGGTGGTCCGTCGCGAAGAGCAGATCAACTACCAGTACATCAAGGACCTGAAGAACCTGCCCAAGGCCGGCTGGAATACCGCCCAGGGCGGTCGCACCCAGGTGGTGTGGGAAGGCACCATCGAGGCCAAGACCACCGGCCGCCACACCTTCTCGCTGTACAACAGCGAGTACGCCAAGGTGCTGGTCGACGGCAAGCCGGTCGTGGACCGCTGGCGCCAGAACTGGAACCCGTGGCACCACGAGTTCGCGCTGGACCTTCAGGCCGGCCAGCCGCACGACATCCGCGTGGAATGGAACGCGATCGATCCGGCGTACATCGCCCTGCTGCACCGCGACCCGCTGCCGGCTGCCGAGGCCAAGGACCTGTCGATCTGGTCCGAAGCCGGGCAGATGATCGACTACTACGTGGTCGCCGGCGCGACCGGCGACGACCTGATCGCCGGCTACCGCCAGCTGACCGGCAAGGCGGTGATCCTGCCCAAGTGGTCGTATGGCTTCTGGCAGAGCCGCGAGCGCTACAAGACCCAGGCCGAGCTGACCGACGTGTTGGACGAGTACCGCCGGCGCAAGCTGCCGATCGACGCGATCGTTCTGGACTGGTCGTACTGGCCGCAGGACGCCTGGGGCTCGCACGATTTCGACAAGGACAACTTCCCGGATCCGGACGGCATGGTCAAGCACGTCCATGACCAGAACGCGCAGATCATGATCTCGGTGTGGCCCAAGTTCTATCCGACCACGGCCAACTACAAGGAGCTGGACGCGGCCGGGCACATGTACCACCGCAACGTCGAGGTCGGCGAGCTGGACTGGATCGGCAAGGGCTACCTGAACTCGTTCTACGATCCGTACTCAAAGGAAGCGCAGGACATCTTCTGGCGCCAGGTCAACACCAAGCTCAACAGCAAGGGCTTCGACGCCTGGTGGCTGGACGCGTCCGAGCCGGACCTGCACAGCAACATCGACATCGGCGAGCGCAAGGCGCGCACCACGCCGACCGCGTTCGGTCCGTCGGTGGAGTACTTCAACTCCTATCCGCTGGTGCATTCGGAAGGCGTGTACCGCGGTTCGCGCGAAGTGAACCCGGACAAGCGCGTGTTCATCCTGTCGCGTGCGTTCTTCGCCGGACAGCAGCGCGCCGCCTCGGCGTTCTGGAGCGGCGATATCGTGCCGCGCTGGGACGACATGCGCGAACAGATCTCCGGGCTGGTCGGCGCCTCGATGTCCGGCGCGCCGAACGTGAGCTTCGACATCGGCGGCTTCTCGCCGGAGAAGCGCTACGAGACCCAGGACCCGGCGCACCTGGCCGAATGGCGCGAGCTGAGCCTGCGCTGGTTCCAGTACGGCGCCTTCGTGCCGATCTTCCGCCTGCACGGCCAGTTCCCGTACCGCGAGATCTGGAACATCGCCCCGGAAGGCACGCCGCACTACGACAGCTTCGTCCATTACCTGAAGCTGCGGTACTCGATGCTGCCGTACATCTATACCCTGGCTGCCGATACCTGGCACCAGGACGGCACCATCCTGCGCACGATGTCGATGGATTTCCCGGATGACATGAAGGCGCGCGGCATCGCCGACCAGTACCTGTTCGGGCCGGCGTTCCTGGTCGCGCCGGTGGCGCAGTTCAAGGCCACCAGCCGGCCGGTCTACCTGCCGGCGGGCACCAGCTGGATCGACTTCGAGAGCGGCAAGCGCTACGAGGGCGGGCAGACCATCGAGGCGGCCGCGCCGCTGCAGCGCATGCCGCTGTTCGTGCGTGCCGGTTCGATCGTGCCGCGCACGGTGGTCCAGCAGTACGTGGACGAGCAGCCCGACGCGCCGCTGACCATCGAGGTCTACACCGGTGCCGACGGCAGCTTCTCGCTGTACGAGGACGACGGTCGCAACTACGGTTACGAGCGCGGCGAGTTCAGCCGCATCCCGCTGGCCTGGAACGAGAAGACCGGCGAGCTGACCATCGGCGCGCGCCAGGGCCAGTACCCGGGCATGCAGGCCCAGCGCGAAGTGCGCGTGCGCTGGATCGATGGTCCGCGCGAGGATGCCGGTGCGGTGGAGCCCAAGGCCGACCGCACGGTGCACTACACCGGCAAGGCGGTGACGGTCCGTCGGCCGCGCGGTTGAGGCCCGGATGGACCTGACCCGACGCGAACTGTTGAAAGCCACGGCGGCTGCGGCCGCCGCCGGCACCGGTGCCCTGGCGGGCATCGGTGCCGGCAATGCCATGGCGGCGACGGGTGCGGCGCGCGGTGCGCAAGCGGGCGCCGCGCAACCTGCAAGCGCGGCGGGCAGTGCCGCCTTCGAGCCGCTGCGTCTCTGGTATCGGCGCCCGGCCACGCAATGGGTCGAGGCGCTGCCGCTGGGCAACGGCCGGCTTGGTGCGATGGTGTGGGGCGGCGGCAAGTACGAGCGGCTGCAACTCAACGAAGACACGCTGTACGCCGGCGGGCCGTATGACCCGACGCCGCCGGACGCGCTGGCCGCGTTGCCGGAGGTGCGCCGGCTGCTGTTCGCCGGCCGCTACGCGGAGGCCGAGAAGCTGGCCAACGCGACGATGATGGGCCGGCCGAAGAAGCAGATGCCCTACCAGCCGCTGGGCGACCTGCAGCTTGATTTCCTCGAGGTGTCCGACGTCAACGGTTACCGGCGCGAGCTGGACCTGGATCGCGCGGTGGCCACAAGCACGTTCGAGGCACGCGGCCTGCAGCATCGGCGCGAGGTGTTCGTCTCACCGGTGGACCAGTGCGTGGCGGTGCGCCTGTCCGGCGACAAGAAGGGACGGATCGGCCTGCGCATCGGCCTGGACTGCGACCACGTGGAGTCGGAAGTCGTTGCCGACGGCGACGATGGCCTGCTGCTGCGCGGTCGCAACGGCGATGCGTTCGGCATAGAGGGCCGGCTGAGTTTGGCCGCGCGCCTGCGCGTGCTGCCGGTGGGCGGACAGATGCGCCGCCTCGGCGACCGCATCGAAGTTACCAAAGCCGACGAAGTGATCCTGCTGCTCACCGGCGCCACCAGCTTCCGCCGCTTCGATGACATCGAGGGCGATCCGGAAGCGATCACCCGTGCACAGCTCGACGCAGCCGCGGACAAGTCCTGGCAGCAGCTGCTCGATGCGCACGTGGCCGAACACCAGCGCCTGTTCCGGCGCGTGTCGATCGACCTGGGCCGCACCGCTGAAACGGTGTCGGCATTGCCCACCGACGAGCGCGTGGCGCGCTTCGCCGGCGGTGGCGATCCGGCGCTGGCCGCGCTGTACCACCAGTTCGGACGCTACCTGCTGATCTGCTGTTCGCGGCCGGGCACCCAGCCGGCCAACCTGCAGGGCATCTGGAACGACCTGCTGTCCCCGCCGTGGGAGAGCAAGTACACGATCAACATCAATACCGAGATGAACTACTGGCCCAGCGAAGCCAATGCGCTGGGCGAGTGCGTGGAGCCGCTGGAGCGGATGGTGTCCGAACTGGCCCAGGCCGGCGCCGACACCGCGCGGCGCATGTACGGCGCGCCGGGCTGGGTCGTGCACCACAACACCGACCTGTGGCGTCGCACCGCGCCGATCGACGGCGCCGAATGGGGCCTGTGGCCGACCGGCGGGGCGTGGTTGCTGCAGCACGTGTGGGACCGCTGGGACTACGGCCGCGAGCCGGGTTACCTGGAAAAGGTCTGGCCGCTGTTCAAGGGCGCCGGCGAGTTCTTCGCCGCCACGCTGGTCGAGGACCCCAACACCGGCGCGATGGTCACCGCGCCATCGATCTCGCCGGAGAACGAGCATCCGTTCGGCGCCGCGCTGTGCGCCGGACCGTCGATGGATGCGCAGCTGCTGCGCGACCTGTTCGGCCAGTGCATCGAGATCGCCGGCCTGCTCGGCGTGGACGCCGACCTCTCTGCGCGCCTGGCCGCGTTGCGCGAGCGGCTGCCGCCGCACCGGGTCGGACGGGCAGGGCAGCTGCAGGAGTGGCAGCAGGACTGGGACATGGAGGTGCCGGAGATCCACCACCGCCACGTCTCGCACCTGTACGCGCTGCATCCGTCCAGCCAGATCAACGTGCGCGACACCCCCGCGCTGGCCGCCGCCGCTCGCCGCTCGCTGGAGATCCGCGGGGACGAGGCGACCGGCTGGGGCATCGGCTGGCGCCTGAACCTGTGGGCGCGTCTGGGCGACGGCGAGCATGCGCACAAGGTGCTGGCCATGCTGCTCAGTCCCTCGCGCACCTATCCGAACCTGTTCGACGCCCATCCGCCGTTCCAGATCGACGGCAACTTCGGCGGCACGGCGGGCATCACCGAGATGCTGCTGCAGAGCTGGGGCGGGTCGATCTTCCTGCTGCCGGCGCTGCCCGCGGCCTGGGCCGACGGTCGCGTGCAGGGCCTGCGCGTGCGCGGCGCGGCCGGCGTGGACCTTGAGTGGGCGCGGGGCCGGTTGCACCAGGCACGGATCACCAGCGATCGCGGTGGCCATTACCGGTTCGAACACCGAGGGCAGGTGCTGGAGCTGGCCCTGGCGGCCGGGCAATCGGCGGTCCTGGAGTGGCGGGGCGGGCGGCTGGTACGCGCGTGAACATGCCGGCATCGGCTGGCCGTCCACCACACGGACCGGTATCGGCCGGGCAGTTCAGGAAGTGCGGCGCAAGCCCTGAAAGCAAGTGACGACAGCGCTGCCATTGCGGGTAAGCTGTGGCGCGCCGGTCCGCCGGCGAGCGCCGCCGGAAGCGGCGCGTTGAAATCTGGAAAGCGCTGCCGGAAGCGGCGCGGTGGCATCCGGTGAGAGGCCGGCTGGCATCGATGGACGGACGGGTCCGTGAGGGCGGATCCGGTGGTGGTGACGGCTTGCAGGGGCGGACGTGCCGGTTGGGCGATTCGCGCAGGCAGGCCATGCGTTGACCGGTCCGTGTGCACGGACCGTTGGGGGAGGGCGCATCGGCGTGCCGGTGCGGAAGACCAATACGACGACAAGGGTTCAAATGAGCAGTCCAACCATCGCCGGCCAGTCGGCCGCGCACAGCGGGGAAAACACCCGCTTCATCATCCTCATCGCCTGCGTGGCCACCATCGGCGGCTTCCTGTTCGGCTTCGACAGCGGCGTGATCAACGGTACCGTCGACGGCCTGCAGCAGGCCTTCGGTTCGAGCAAGGCCGCGCTGGGTTTCGAAGTGGCCTCGATGCTGCTGGGTTGCGCGATCGGCGCGTTCTTCGCCGGTCGCCTGGCCGACCGCTGGGGCCGGCGCAGCGTGCTGATCATCTCGGCGGTGCTGTTCCTGCTGTCGGCGCTGGGATCGGGCGCGGCGGTCAATTCGCTGATGTTCGTCGTCGCGCGCGTGTTCGGCGGCTTCGCCGTCGGTGCGGCCAGCGTGATGTCGCCGGCCTACATCGCCGAGGTGGCGCCGGCGCGCTATCGCGGCCGCCTGGCCACGGTGCAGCAGATCGCGATCATCTCCGGCCTGTTCGCCGCGTTCCTGAGCAACTACCTGCTGGCCAAGGCCGCCGGTGCCTCGACCGAGGCGCTGTGGGGCGGGCATCCGGCCTGGCGCTGGATGTTCTGGATGATGGCCATCCCGTCGGCGCTGTTCTTCGTGCTGCTGCTGGTGATCCCGGAAAGCCCGCGCTTCCTGGTGGTCAAGCGGCGCAAGGACGAGGCGCTGAAGGTGCTCACCCGCCTGTTCGGTGCTGGTGAGGCGCAGGCCAAGCTGGCCGAGATCGATGCCTCGCTGTCGGCCGACCACCATCGTCCGAGCCTGTCGGACCTGGTCAACAAGGCCACCGGCAAGATCCGCCCGATCGTGTGGGTCGGCATCGGCCTGGCCACCTTCCAGCAGCTGGTCGGCATCAACGTGGTGTTCTACTACGGCGCGGTGCTGTGGCAGGCGGTGGGCTTCTCCGAGTCCGACGCGCTGCTGATCAACGTGCTGTCCGGCGCGCTGAGCATCGGTGCGTGCATCGTGACCGTGCTGCTGATCGACAAGGTCGGCCGCAAGCCGCTGCTGTGGGTCGGTTCGGTCGGCATGTCGATCACCCTGGCGCTGGTGGTGTGGGCGTTCGCCAGCGGCTCGCTGGTCGATGGCCACCTGCAGCTGCCCGGCCACATGGGCACGCTGGCGCTGGTGGCGGCCAACGCGTACGTGGTGTTCTTCAACCTGTCCTGGGGCCCGGTGATGTGGGTGATGCTGGGCGAGATGTTCCCCAACCAGATCCGCGGCTCGGGCCTGGCGGTGGCGGGCGCCGCGCAGTGGACCTCCAACTTCGCCGTCACCATGACCTTCCCGATCCTGCTGGCCGGCATCGGCCTGGCCGCGACCTACAGCATCTACATGGTCGCAGCCTTCCTGTCGGTGTTCTTCGTGCTGCGCTACGTGCACGAGACCAAGGGCAAGGAACTGGAGCAGATGGAGGGCTGAGGCCCTCCCGGCCGGCCCGGCGGTGCATGCCGCCAGGGCCGGGCCGCAGGGAGCCGGGCGTCTTCACGCGAGCCCGGACCGACCCGGCCGGAAAACGAAAAAGCCCCGCAATGCGGGGCTTTTTCTTGTGCTTCAGCCGGCGAGATGGCGCTCCCTAGGGGACTCGAACCCCTGTTTTAGCCTTGAGAGGGCCACGTCCTAACCACTAGACGAAGGGAGCGTTATGGGTGTCGCCGGCGAAGGCGCGCTAGTATATTCACGCGCCCGCCGGACGGCAATCCGGCCGGACCGTTCCCGTTCACGGAAGCACGCCCATCAATCCGCACCCCGTCCCGCCGCCCGTCCTGCGCAGTATTCCGCGCGAGCAGCACATCATTTCCCGTCGGGATATCAGCCCGAACGCCCTGCGCGTGCTCTACCGACTGCGCGAGGGAGGCTTCGGCGCCTATCTGGTCGGCGGGGCCGTGCGCGACCTCCTGCTGGGCCTGCATCCCAAGGATTTCGACGTGGCCACCGACGCCACGCCCGAGCAGGTCAAGCAGCTGTTCCGCAACTGCCGCCTGATCGGCCGCCGGTTCCGCCTGGCCCACGTGGTCTACGGCCGCGAGATCATCGAGGTGGCCACGTTCCGCGCCAACATCGACGACGGCAGCGGCGACCGCGAGGTCGAGGACGGCCGCCTGGTCCGCGACAACGTCTACGGCACCATCGAGGACGACGCGGTCCGCCGCGACTTCACCTGCAATGCCCTGTATTACGCGATCGAGGACTTCTCGGTGCGCGACTACGTGGGCGGCTTCGAGGACGTGCAGGCCAAGGTCATGCGCCTGATCGGCGACCCGGAGACGCGCTACCGCGAAGACCCGGTGCGCATGCTGCGCGCGGTGCGGCTGGCGGCCAAGCTCGATTTCACCATCGAACCGGCGACCGCCGCGCCGATCCCGCTGCTGGCCTCGCTGCTGGGCGAGGCCGCGCCGGCGCGGTTGTTCGAGGAAATGCTCAAGATGTTCCTGTCCGGCCATGCGGTGGCCAGCTTCGAACGCCTGGAGGCCCACGGCCTGCTCGGCGCGCTGCTGCCGGAAACCGCCGCTGCCCTGCGCTCCAACCGCAGCGGCGCGTTGCGGCGCATGGTCATGCAGGGCCTGGCCAACACCGATGCGCGGGTGGCGGCCGACGAGCCGGTGTCGCCGGCGTTCCTGTTCGCGCTGCTGCTGTGGCCGGCGTACTGCCGCGCCCTGGCCGGACTGCAGGCGCAGGGCATGCACGCCGAAGAGGCGCAGCGCCGCGCCGCCGACCGGGTCACCCTGCACCAGGTGCAGACGATCGCGCTGCCCAAGCGCTTCTCGCTGCCGATGCAGGAAATCTGGCTGTTGCAGCAGCGTTTCTCCTCGCGCCAGCGCAAGCGGGTATTCCGCCTGCTGTCGCATCCGCGTTTCCGCGCCGCGTTCGACTTCCTGGTGCTGCGCCAGGCCGCGTCCGATTCGCATGCCGAGGACGTGGAGTTCTGGCGGCAGGCCCAGCTCAGCTCGGGTGACGAGCTGTCGGCGAACCTGGAAGCGGCCAGCGCGGCCGGCGAAGGCGAGGGCGATGACGGCCCGGCGCGCCGTCGGCGCCGTCGCCGCCGTCGCGGCCCGGCCACCGCCCCGGCCGAATGACCGCCGCGGTCCACGCCTGCATTGGCCTGGGCGCCAACCTGGGCCAGCCGCAGGCGACCTTGCGTGCGGCGGCCGCCGCGCTGGATGCCTTGCCCGACACGCGCCTGCTGGCGCTGTCGCGGTTCTACCGGACCCCCGCCTGGGGGCGCCCGGACCAACCGGACTTCATCAACGCCGCCGCGTTGCTGCAGACCGGCCTGGCGCCGCAGGCGCTGCTGGAAGCGCTGCTGCGCATCGAGCGCGAGGCCGGCCGCGAGCGCGCTCCCGACTCGCGCTGGGGCCCGCGGGTGCTCGACCTGGACCTGCTGCTGTATGGCGGGCGGATGATCGATGAGCCCGGCCTGCGGGTGCCGCATCCGCACCTGCATGAGCGCGCCTTCGCCCTGGTGCCGCTGGCCGAAATCGCCGCGGCCGAGCCGTTCCCGGGCCATGGCACCGTGGCCGACGCCCTGCGCCTGGTCGACGGGGAGGGTGTGCAACCGTTGGACGATCCGGCAGGAATCGACTGATCCGGCCGTCGTTTGCGCTCGATGCCCGGATCGTCGCCACAGCGTTCCGGTGCTGGCCCCGCCTCGGCCCGCCTTTCTTCGCAGCCCCTGGGCGATAATGCCGGGCTTGCCGCACCGGCTCTCCCGCCGGCCGGTCCCCCGATGAGATGTGGACGATGAGCGTACATGCCGAGCAGAAGCCCTGGACCGTGCCGGCGCTGGCGCAAGCCAAGCGCCAGGGCCGCCGGCTGGCGATGCTGACCGCCTATGACGCCGGCTTCGCCCGGGTCATGGATGCCAACGGCATCGACCTGGTGCTGGTAGGCGATTCGCTGGGCATGGTGGTGCAGGGGCACGGTTCGACCCTGCCGGTCACCGTCGCCGACATGGCCTACCACACCGCCGCGGTGGCCCGGGTGCTGAAGCAGGCGCTGCTGGTGTCCGATCTGCCATTCCAGTCCGATGCCACCCCCGAGCGCGCGCTGGATGCGTCGGTGGCCCTGCTCCAGGCCGGTGCGCAGATGGTCAAGCTGGAGGGCGCCGGGGCCAAGCTCGACGTGATCCGCTTCCTGTCCGCGCGCGATATCCCGGTCTGCTCGCACCTGGGCCTGACCCCGCAGTCGGTGCTCAAGCTGGGCGGGTTCAAGGTGCAGGGGCGCGAGGAGAAGGCCGCCGCGCAGCTGCTGGCCGACGCCCAGGCCGCGGTCGAGGCCGGCGCATCGCTGCTGGTGCTCGAATGCGTGCCGACCCCCCTGGCGCAGAAGATCACCGCCGCCGTCTCCGTTCCCACCATCGGCATTGGTGCCGGCCCGCATTGCGATGGCCAGGTGCTGGTGCTGCACGATTTCCTGGGCCTGGACAGCGGCCACCGGCGGCCGCGCTTCGTGAAGGACTTCCTCGCCGAAGGCGGCTCGGTCGCCGGCGCGGTGCGCGCCTACGCCGACGCGGTGCGCGACGGCAGCTTCCCCGATGCCGAACACGCCTACGCCTGAGCCCGCGCCCAGGCCCCACGCCGAGACAGACTCCACCATGATCGAAACCATCACCGAACTGGCGGCGCTGCGCGAGCGCGTGCGTGGCTGGCGTCGCGAAGGCCTGCGCGTGGGCTTCGTGCCGACCATGGGCAACCTGCATGCCGGCCACTATTCGCTGGTCATGCTCGCCCGGCAGTACGCCGACCGCGTGGTCTCCAGCGTGTTCGTCAACCCGACCCAGTTCGGGCCGAACGAGGACTTCACCCGCTATCCGCGCACGCCCGACGCCGACACTGCCGGCCTGGAAGGCGCCGGCTGCGACGTGCTGTGGCTGCCGACGGTCGAGTCGATGTATCCGTTCGGCGTGGAGCTGGCCTCGCGCATCCACGTGCCCGGCGTGAGCGCGGTGCTGGAAGGCGAATGCCGCCCCGGCCATTTCGATGGCGTGTGCACCGTGGTCAGCCGCCTGTTCAACCAGGTACTGCCGGACGTGGCCGCTTTCGGCAAGAAGGACTACCAGCAGCTGGCGGTGATCCGCCAGCTGGTGGCCGACCTGCAGTTCCCGATCGAGATCCTCGGCGGCGGCATCGTCCGCGAGCCCGACGGACTGGCGATGAGTTCGCGCAACCAGTACCTGGGCGCGCAGGACCGCCCGCGCGCGGCCACGATCCATCGCGTGCTGCGCGACATGCGCGCCGCGAGCCTGGCGGGCGCGCCGCGCACGGTGGTCGAGGCGCAGGCGTCCGAGCAGCTGCAGCAGGGCGGTTTCGTGGTCGACTACGCAGCCCTGCGCCGGCCCGACCTGACCGAGCCGGTGGACGGCGAAGCCGGCCCGAAGGTGGCGCTGATCGCCGCGCGGCTGGGCACGACCCGGCTGATCGACAACCTCGAATTCTGATAACGGCAGTACCCGTCGCCGGCCGCGCCGTCGCCGGTGCGTGGCGTCGCCATTGTTTCCAGTGCAACGCTCGCCGCGTTGCTACCATCCCCGACGAAGAGTTGAACGTCCGATGCATCTGACCCTGCTGAAAGCCAAGATCCACCGCGCCACCGTCACCCACTCCGAGCTCAACTACGAGGGCTCGGTGGCGATCGACGGCCTGCTGCTCGATGCCTCCGGCATCCGCGAGTTCGAGCAGGTGCACGTGTGGGACGTCACCAACGGCAGCCGTTTCACCACCTACGCCCTCCGCGCAGACGAAGGCAGCGGGATCATCTCGCTCAACGGCGGTGCCGCGCGCCACGTGCAGGTAGGCGACCTGGTGATCATCGCTGCGTTCGCCCAGCTCGACGCCAACGAGGCAGCCACGTTCCAGCCCGACCTGGTCTACGTGGACGCCGGCAACCGCATCACCCACACCAACCACTCCATCCCCAAGCAGGCCGCCTGATGTCCGCATCCGCTCCCGGTTTCGAACTTCTCCAGTCCCACGCAGAGCGCCTGTCCGGTGCCAGCATCGCCGGACTGCTGAAAGACGAACCCGAGCGGATCGATGCGCAGGCCGTGCAGGTCGGTCCGCTGTACGCGACCTTCGCCCGCCAGCGCTACGACGCCCAGGCCTGGGACGCGCTGCTGGCGCTGGGCCGGGAGCGTGACCTGGCCGGCGCGTTCCGTCGCCTGTTCGATGGCGAAACGGTCAACGTCACCGAAGGCCGCGCCGCGCTGCACACCGCGCTGCGTGGCGACCTGTCCAGCGCGCCGCTGGCGCGCGAGGCCCATCGCACTGCCGCCGAAGTTCGGCTGCGCATGCGCGACCTGATACAGGCGCTGGAGGCCAGCGAGGTCACCGACATCGTCAGCGTCGGCATCGGCGGTTCGGACCTGGGGCCGCGGCTGGTGGCCGATGCGCTGCGCGGTCCGCTGCCGGGCCGTTTCCGCGTGCACTTCATCTCCAATGTCGACGGCGCCGCCGCGCAGCGCGTGCTGGCGCCGCTGGATCCGGCGCGCACCGCGGCGATCTTCATCTCCAAGACCTTCGGCACCCAGGAAACCCTGCTCAACGGCGCGATCGTGCGCGATTGGCTGGGCGGCAGCGGGCGCATCTATGCGGTCAGCGCCAATCCCGAGCGCGCCGCCGCGTCGTTCGACATCGCCGCCGAGCGCGTGCTGCCGATGTGGGACTGGGTCGGTGGGCGCTATTCGCTGTGGTCGGCGGTCGGCTTCCCGATCGCCCTGGCAATCGGCTTCGATCGCTTCGAGCAGTTGCTCGCCGGTGCGGCGCAGATGGATGCGCACGCGCTGCAGGCACCGCTGGAATCCAACCTGGCGGTTCGCCATGGCCTGACCGCGGTGTGGAACCGCAATGCGCTGGGCCTGGCCTCGCAGGCGGTGATGACCTACGACCAGCGCCTGGCGCTGCTGCCGGCCTACCTGCAGCAGCTGGTGATGGAATCGCTGGGCAAGCGCGTGCAGCTGGATGGGAGCCCGGTCGCCGCCGACACCGTGCCGGTGTGGTGGGGCGGGGCGGGCACCGACGTGCAGCACAGCTTCTTCCAGGCCCTGCACCAGGGCACCGGGATCGTGCCGGCCGACTTCGTCGGCACCGTGCACAACGACGATCCCTATGCGGCCAACCACGAGGCGCTGTTGTCCAACCTGCTGGCACAGACCGAAGCGCTGGCCAACGGCCAGGACAGCGAAGATCCGCACCGGGTGTATCCGGGCGGACGGCCGAGCACGACGATCCTGCTCGATGCACTGACGCCGCAGTCGCTGGGCGCGCTGCTGGCGCTATACGAGCACAGCGTCTACGTGCAGTCGGTGGTGTGGGGCATCAACGCGTTCGACCAGTTCGGCGTCGAGCTGGGCAAGCAGGTCGCCAACACCCTGCTGCCGGCGTTGCGCGGGCAGTCGAAGGCATCCGATCCGGTGACCGCCGATCTGATCGCGCGACTGCGCGGCTGAGTTTGGCCCGGGCGGCCCGCGCCAGACGCCCGGGCGCGCCGATCAAACCGGTCCGCGCAAGCGCTGCGGATGGCTGTAGACCACCTGCCGGCCCGGGCGCACGAAACCCACCAGTGTCAGGTTGCTGGCGCGGGCCAGGTCCACCGCCAGCGCGGTGGGCGCCGATACCGCGGCCAGCAGGCCCACGCCCAGCCGCGCGGCCTTGGTGACCATCTCGTAGCTGGCGCGGCTGCTGACCAGGACGAAGCCGTCGCGCAGGTCCACGCCCTGCCGCACCAGCGCACCGAGCAGCTTGTCCAGCGCGTTGTGCCTGCCCACGTCCTCGCGCACGATCGCGATCCGCCCATCGAGCGCTGCCCACGCCGCGGCATGCATCGCGCCGGTGCTGGCGTTGATCGGCTGGAACCGTTCCAGATCCAGGCTCGCGCGCTGCAAGGCGGCGCTGTCCAGGAGCGGGCCATCAGCGACCGGCGTGGGTGCTTGCAGCACGTCTTCGAGCCGGCGGCTGCCGCACAGGCCGCAGCCGCTGCGACCGGGAAGCAGGCGTGCGTCGCTGGCCTGGGGAATGGCCACCGATGGCGCATCGATATCGACGACGAAGCCTTCCAGCCGCGCCTGCACATCCACGCCGTGGATGCCATCGACACTGTCGACCAGGCCCTCGCTGAGCGAGAAACCGCGCGCGAAATCCTCCAGGTCCACCGGCGTGGCCATCATCACCGCGAACGGCTCGCCGTTGTACCGCACCTCCACCGGCGCCTCTTCGGCCAGCCAGTCCTCGCTGCTTCCGTGGCTGTCCTGGCCATGCACGGTGACCGTGCGTCGCCCGCGGCCGGCGTGCGCGTCAGTGGTCATGCGTGTCCTGGCGCGAGGCCGACAGCCGCACCGGCACCGACTTGTAGCCGGGCGTGCCCGACTGCGGGTCGTGGTCGTCCAGGCCGATGAGCGCGTTGCCTTCCGGGTAGTACATGGCTGCCGAGCCGCGGGCGATGTCGAACGCCACCGCCTGCAGGCCGCGGATCACCCGTCCGCTGGGTGAACCATCGGCGCGATGCGCTTCCACGTCCACGCGCGCACCGGCATCCAGACCGAGCGCGGTGAGGTCTTGCGGATTGACGAACACCACGTCGCGCCCGCCCTTGATGCCACGGTAGCGATCGTCGAAGCCGTAGATGGTGGTGTTGTACTGGTCGTGCGATCGGACCGTGGCCAGGGTCAGCAGGCCGGCCTGGGTCGCAGGATCTTCGTCCAGTCCCGGCGCAATCAAGAAGCGCGCCTTGCCGTCGACGGTGTTCCAGCGCCGCAGCGCGGCGGCGTTCTCCAGATGGAAGCCGCCGGGCACGCGGATCTTGTCGTTGTAGCCGGCAAAGATCGGGAACACCGACTCGATGCCGTCGCGGATGCGGTCGTAGTCGGCGACCATGCCTTCCCAGTCGATCGCCGAATCGGGCAGCGTCGCCCGCGCCAGCAGCGCGACGATCGCCGGTTCCGAGCGCAGCTGCGGCGAGGCCGGCTTCAGCCGTCCCTGCGAGGCGTGCACCATCGACATCGAATCTTCCACCGTCACCGATTGCGGGCCGCTGGCCTGCACATCCAGCTCGGTGCGGCCCAGGCAGGGCAGCAGGAACATTTCTTTCGCGCGGATCAGGTGCGAGCGGTTGGGCTTGGTCGCGATGTGCACGGCCAGGTCGAGCTGGCGCAGCGCGGCGAAGGTCGCCTGCGGATCGGGCATGGCCACGGCCAGGTTGCCGCCCAGGCTGACCAGCGCCTTGGAGCGGCCCTCGCCGATCGCCTTCACCGCCGCCACCGAGTCGTGGCCATGCGTGGTCGGAGGCTCGAAACCGTAGGTGCGACGGATGCCATCGAGCAGCGCGGTGTTGGGTTTCTCGGTGATGCCGACGGTGCGGTCGCCCTGCACGTTGGAGTGGCCGCGCAGCGGGCAGATACCGGCGCCAGGCCGGCCGATGTTGCCGCGCAGGAGCAGCAGGTTGACCAGCTGCTGCACGTTCTGGGTGCCGTGGCGGTGCTGGGTGATGCCCATGCCGTAGCACAGGATCACCCGTTCGGCCTTGGCGTAGATGCCGGCGGCGGTGGCGATCTCATCGCGGCTCAGGCCGGATTTGCGTTCGATGTCCGACCACGACGTCGCGGCAAGGTCGGCGGCCAGCTCTGGCAGTCCCTGCGTATGCGCATCGATGAAGTCCCGGTCCAGCAGGCCGCTGCCGCCGGCTGCCAGGTCGTCGGCATCGGCCTGCAGCAGCCACTTCATCATGCCCTTGAGCACGGCCACGTCGCCGCCGATGCGCGGCTTGAAGTAAGTCGAGGCGATCCGCACCGAGCGGCCGGTCAGCATCTCGGCCGGATCCTGCGGCGAGGTGAAGCGCTCCAGCCCGCGTTCGGGCATCGGGTTGATCACCACGATCGGCGCCCCGCGCAGCGAGACCTCGCGCAGGGTGGCGAGCATGCGCGGATGGTTGGTGCCCGGATTGTGGCCGACGCAGAACACCGCGTCGGCCTGCTCGAAGTCCTCCAGCTGCACGGTGCCCTTGCCCACGCCAATTGCCTGGGGCAGGCCGACGCTGCTGGCTTCGTGGCACATGTTCGAGCAGTCGGGGAAGTTGTTGCAGCCGTATTCGCGAACGAACAGCTGGTACAGGAACGCCGCTTCGTTGGATGCGCGACCGGAGGTGTAGAACTCGGCCATGGTCGGGTCGGGCAGGGCGCGCAGCGCGGCACCGATGCGCGCGGCCGCGTCCTCCCAGGAGATGGCGACGTAGCGATCCTGCGCGGCGTCGTAGGCCATCGGATGAGTGAGGCGGCCGGCGTCTTCCAGCGCGTGGTCGTTCCAGTCCCACAGCTCGGACACGGTGTGCGCGGCGAAGAACTCCGGCGTCGCGCGCTTGGACGTGGCCTCCCACGACACCGCCTTGGCGCCGTTCTCGCAGAACTCGAACGAGGAGGTGTGGCGCGGGTCGGGCCAGGCGCAGCCGGGGCAGTCGAAGCCCGCTGGCTGATTCACTTTCGACAGCGCTTCGGTCGATCGCGCCACGGCCATCTGCCCGCGGATGGCGCGGGCCACCGCGCCCAGCGAGGCCCAGCCGCCGGCGGGCGCGTCGTTGGGCTCGAACGATGCGTCGTGGTCGGTGGCGCCCGATGACGCGCGCGTGGAGGCCCGCGTTGAAGCCGGTGATGTGTCGTCGGAAGGCTTGCGCATGGCGTCGGCCTCGCGTGATCGAGGGTCAATGATAGGCGTGCTGCGGGAAGGCGGCGTGTTTGCCGTCGCAGGCGCCGGGTCAGTCGCTGCGACTGGCGCGATCCAGGTATTCCTGCAGCAGCGCCAGCTGCTCCTGCGCTTCCGGATGCCCGGCTGCGGCGGCGGCACGGACCTGTTCCAGGTCCGGATGGCGCACGACCAGCACGATGTCCTCGCACTGCGGGCACTGGTATTCGCTGAAGTCCTCGTGCGGCTGCAGCGTCATCGTGCGGCTGTCGCCGCGCCGTTCGCAGGCCGCGCAGTGCAGCTCGCGCGTGCGCCAGCCGGGCTGGAAATAGTCTTCGATCAGGTTGGACATCGTGGATTTCCCGGTGGATTTCTCAGTGCAGGCGCTGGGCGAACAGCCAGTCCCACATCGCCGGATCGGAGTAGGTGGCGTCCCACGCGTTGTGGTTGCCGTCGGGGTACTCGGTGTAGCGGAAAGCGGCGCCGACGGCCTGTGCGGCGCGATAGATCTTGCGGTCTTCCTCGGCCGGGACCAGGTCGTCGCGGGCGCCATGGAACATCCAGGCCGGCACGTGCTTCAGGCGCGTGGCCAGGGCGATGTACGGATCGGCTTCGTCGGCGACTTCCGTCACGAACAGGGTGGGACGTTCGGCGCGTGGCTCCCTGACGCCGCCGCATACCGGCACCAGCGCGGCAAAGCGGTCCGGCGCGGCCAGTGCCACTTCCCAGGTGCCGTAGCCACCCATCGACATGCCGGTCGCGTAGGTGCGCGCGGGATCGCCGCCGAATTCCGCGCTGGCCGCATCGAGCGTGGCCAGGGCCATGCGCGCATTGCTGCCCATCCACTCTTCGTCCTTGGGCGCCTGCGGGAATACCACCAATGCGGGGAAGCCATCGGGATGGGAGCGCAGCCAGTTGCCCAGGCCGGCGGTGGTCTGCGCCTTGCCATCGCTGCCGCGTTCGCCGGAGCCGTGCAGGAACAGCACCACCGGCAGCGGCCGCGGCTGCGACGCCGACGGTACAAACACCGCATAGCGGAACGTGCGCCCGTCATGGACCAGTTCGCGCTGGACGAAATGGCCCGAGGTCGATGACGGCGCCGGCTTGGCCGCGTGCGACGGATGAGAAAGCGCGGTCATCACAATCGCCAGCAGCGCGGCGAGAAACAGGGCAGGGCGGATGCGCATCGCATCGACCTCGTTCGCGGCGGAGCGCACAGCATAGCCATCCCGGTTCAGCCCCGGCGCAACAGCCAGGCCCACGTCGCGCCCACGTTCAGCACGACCATGCACCAGAACGCGACGCGGTAGGAGCGCTTGCTGGTCTTGTGCCGGGTCAGGCGCTGGGCGATGAACGCCCCGGGCCAGCCGCCGGCCAGTTCCAGCAGGTGCAAGGTGGATTCCGGAATGCGCCATTGGCCGGACTGGGCCGCGTGCTTGTCCAGCACGCAGGCGATCCAGGCCGCGCAGCACAGGCCCAGCAGCACCATCGCCGCCAGCGGCGGCAGGAGTCCGTCGTTCAGCGCCCAGGCCAGGCCCGCCCCATGCGCGACCAGCAGCAGCCAGCCCGGCCAGGAAGGAAGCTTCCTCGCATGCGTGCGACGTGTCGCCTTGGTCGCAGTTTTGGTGGATTTGGCGGCCGCAGCCCTGCGTACCGCGCTTGCGCGCCAGCGTCCGTCGGCCTGGCGCTGCGCGGTGAATTTCACCCACTCGCCGGCTTCCGGGCGCCGGCCGTCCTGGCGGTAGTCGCGGACATGGAAGAACACGCGCGGCTGGCCTTCATCGCGCGGCTCGATGAAGCCGAAGCCGCGATCCTCGTTCCACTCGGCGACCTTGCCCAGGCGTTCCATCGCCAACCCTCAGTGCAGCAGGATCAGCGTGGCCAGGCCGAGGAAGCAGAAGAAGCCCATCACGTCGGTCACCGCAGTCACCACCACGGTGCCGGCCACGGCCGGGTCGATGTTCATGCGCTTGAGCGTCAGCGGCAGCAGCACGCCGGCGGTGGCGGCCGCGCAGAAGTTGAGGATCAGCGCCAGTGCGATCACCACCGACAGCAGCGGGCTGCGGAACCAGGCGAAGGCGATAACGCCGACGATGCCGCCGATCAGCACCCCGTTGATCAGCGCCACGCGAATCTCCTTCCACAGCAGGATCCGCGCGTTGCTCGCGCCGACCTGGCCCAGGGCCAGGCCGCGCACCATCAGCGTCAGCACCTGCACGGCGGCATTGCCGCCGATGCCGGCCACGATCGGCATCAGCACCGCCAGGGCGACGATCTTCTGCAAGGTCACCTCGAACTGGCCGATGACGGTAGCCGCCAGGAACGCGGTGAACAGGTTGATGCCCAGCCAGACCACGCGGCCGCGCACGGCGCGCTTGACCGGAGAGAACAGGTCCTCGTCCTCGTCCAGGCCGGCCGCGCCCAGGGCCTGGTGCTCGGCCTGCTCGCGGATGATGTCGACCACGTCGTCGATGGTGATGCGGCCGAGCAGAATGTTGTTGTCGTCCACCACCGGCGCCGACACCCAGTCGTGGTCGGAGAACTGGCGCGCCACTTCCTGCGCGCTCTCGCCCACGTCGATCGCCGGCTGCTCGTCGTCGATCAGCCGGTTGATCGCGGTGGAGTCCTCGTGGGTGACCAGCGCGGCCAGCGAGACACGGCCCAGGTACTGGTGGCGACGGCTGACCACGTACAGGTGGTCGGTGTGGTCGGGCAGCTCGCCGCGCAGGCGCAGGTAGCGCAGCACCACGTCGACGTTGACGTCGGCGCGCACGGTGACCACGTCCGGGTTCATCAGGCGGCCGGCGGTGTCCTCCGGGTAGGACAGCACCTGCTCCAGGCGCTCGCGGTTCTCGCGGTCCATCGACTTGAGGACCTCGTCGATAACCGTGTCGGGCAGGTCCTCGACCAGGTCGGCCAGGTCGTCGATGTCCAGGTCTTCGACCGCCGCGACGATCTCGTCGGTGTCCATGTCGGCCAGCAGGCTTTCGCGGACTTCGTCACCGACGTGGACCAGCACCTCGCCGTCGTCTTCCGGATCGACCAGGCCCCACACCACCTCGCGCTTGCCCGGGGGCAGCGACTCGAGCAGGTTGCCGATCTCGGCCGGCGACAGGGTATTGACCAGCCGCCGCACCGGGCCGAGACGGCCGCTGTCCAAAGCATCGGACAGCAGGCGCAGCTGGCGCGCGGTCTTGTCGTGGCGGACGGCTTCGGCCATGCGCGTCTCCAGTGGCGGGCGGGTGCCGCGGTGGAGGTGCGCGGCGGGTCAGGCGTTCATGCGCGGCATTATCGCCCGCGGAGCGGGCGATGGATAGAGAGTCGGCCGCCTGCGAAGCGGGCGATGGATAGGGGCGCTAACCCCTGGCAGGCCGAGGCCAGATGCGCCTGCAGCCCGTTGGCCGATGCAGTGCTACCGGGATCGGCGAGCCGAGGAGGATGGCAGGCGCGCGTGCGGGCCGGAGAACCCTTGTGTGCTTACCGCTTGCCTGCGTCTGCCAGCCAGCGTTCGATCGCGCTGCGGTCACGCGCCTGCAACAGGGCGCTGGCATGCGCACGCAGATCCTCGAGCCGGCAGTCGCGGATCGTCCTGCGCAGCTCGAGCAGGTGCGAGGGATGCAGGCTGAACTCCTTGAGCCCCATCGCCAGCAGCAGCGGCGCCAGGCGCGCGTCGCCGGCCATCTCGCCGCAGACCGCCACCGGCTTGCCCGACTGCTCGCCGGCGCCGATCACGTGCGCCAGCAGGCGCAGCACGCCCGGGTGCAGCGGCGAGTACAGGTCGCCGAGCGCATCGTTGTTGCGGTCCACCGCCAGCAGGTACTGGACCAGGTCGTTGGTGCCGATCGACATGAAGTCCACGGCATCGACCAGGCCGTACACGCCGATGGCTGCCGCGGGCACTTCGATCATCGCGCCCAGTGGCGGCGCATCCACCGCCACGCCCTGGCGCTTGACCACCGACACCGCGCGGCGCAGTCGACGGCGCACCAGCAGCATCTCCTCGCGGCAGCTGACCATCGGCACCAGCACGCGCACCGGGCCGTAGGCGGCCGCGCGCGCGATCGCGCGTAGCTGGGTGTCGAACACGTTGTCGTACAGCAGCGACAGGCGCACGCCACGCACGCCCAGCGCCGGGTTGTCCTCGTTTTCCAGCGTCAGGCCGGTGCGGTCGGCCTTGTCCGCGCCCAGGTCCAGGGTGCGGAAGGTGACCGGTCGGCCGCTCATGCCCAGCACCGCATCGCGGTAGACCTGGAACTGCTCGTCCTCGTCGGGCAGCTCGTTGCGCTGCAGGAACAGGAATTCGGTGCGGAACAGCCCCACGCCTGCCGCGCCCAGCGCATGGGCGCGGGCCACGTCCTCGCGCGACTCGGCATTGGCGTACAGGGCGATGTCGACCCCGTCCCGGGTCCGGGTCGGTTTGCGGCGCAGGCGCTCCAGGTCGCGGCGCGCACGCGCGTCCTGCTGTTCGCGCTCGTGGTAGCGGCGCAGGTCGCCCGCGTCCGGATCGACCACGACCTGGCCGGTCTCCCCGTCGACCATCACCACGTCGCCGTCGTTGGTCCGGGCCAGTGCGTCGGCGGCGCCCACGACCAGCGGCAGGTGCAGGCTGCGCGCCAGAATCGCGCTGTGCGAGAGCGGACTGCCGCCGGCCGAGACGATGGCGACCACGCCCTGCGTCTGCAGCTGGGCCAGCTCGGACGGAGCCACGTTGTCGCAGACCAGCACCTCGCCGGCGGTGCCGCGCGGCAGCGGCTCGCGCCGGTGCAGGTGCGCGTTGATCCGGCCGATGATGTGGTCCAGGTCGTCGAGCCGGCTCTTGAGGTACGGATCGTCCATCCGCTCGAACACTGCGGCCAGGCGGTCGCGCTGCACGCGCAGCGCATAGCTGGCCGAGTAGCGTTCCTGCCGGATCAGGTTGTCCAGCGCCTGGACCAGTTCCGGATCGTCCAGCAGCAATGCATGCAGGTCGATGAACTCGACCGCTTCCTTGGACAGAGCGCCCTGCAGCTTCTCGCGCAGCACGCGCATCTCCGCACGTGCGGCTTCCAGCGCGTCCTGCAGGCGGCGTGCTTCGGCTTCGACCTGGGCGGCGGGAACGCGCTGTTCGCCCACTTCCAGCGCGTGCGGCAGGCGCACGCGAGCGCGACCCAATGCCAGGCCGCGCGAGGCGCCATGTCCAGTAAAGGCATGCCTCATCGCGGTCGATCTCCGCAGCGGCGCAGGATGCGCATCGGGGAAGCGCACGGCCGGGCGCGTGGGCTGGCCGGCGCATCCATGTTCAGGCGTCCTCGTCGAAGCGGCGCTCGAACAGCGAGGCGATGGTCTCCATCGCCTCGGCTTCGTCCACGCCGTCGGTGCGCACGGTCACCGGGGTGCCTTGGCCGGCGGCCAGCAGCATCACTCCCATGATGCTCTTGGCATTGACCTCGCGCCCCTTCGCCTGCAGGGTCACGCCGCAGCGGAACGGCGCCAGTTCCTGCACCAGCTTGGCGGTGGCCCGGGCATGCAGGCCCAGGCGGTTGGACACGGTGAGTTCACGTTCAAGCATCGTCGATGATCGCTCCATTGCGAGTGCCTGCCGCCGCAGTGGCAGGCAGGTGGTCCAGTCCCTGTTCCGGATAATTCATGACCCGCAGCAGCATCGGCAGGCTCAGTGCCGCCACCCGCCGCACCGGCGTCCCCAGCCTGGCCACGCGTGCGGCCAGGTTGCTGGGGCTGGCGCCGTACAGGTCGGTCAGCACCAGCACGCCGTCCCCGTCGTCGACCCGGCGCAGCGCCGCCGAAGCGGCCGGCAACAATGCGTCCAGGTCGGCGTCGAACGGTACCTCGAAGGCTTCCGCCCGCAGCGGCAGGTTGCGCAGCAGGGTGGTCGCGACCGCCAGGACCGCGCTGCCGACGCCGGGGTGGGTGATCAGGAGAATGCCACAGGCCATGGCGGAAAGTTAACAGAGCGCTATGACCGCCGTCAGCGTCCGTGAGCGGACACTGGGTTACGGGTAGGGGCTGGCGCGCGCACCGGCCGGAGGCCCACCGACCGGGCAAGGAGCCGGGCAACGGATCGACCCAGGCGCCGGCCGAGCGGCCGGCCGGGTATGGGTTCAGTCCTGCTCGCGGTGGTAGGTGGCCACCTCGTCCCAGCCCTGCTGGCGGGCGTGGGCGGCCAGCCGTTCGGCCAGGTACACCGAGCGGTGCTTGCCGCCGGTGCAGCCGAAGGCCACGGTGACGTAGGCGCGGGTCTCGTTGCGCAGCCTGGGCAGCCAGGTGTCGAGGAAGCCTGCGACCTGGGCCACATAGGTCTCCACGTCCGGCTGGGCATCCAGGTAGTCGCGCACCCGCGCATCGCGCCCGGTCAGCGAACGCAGCTCCGGATCCCAGTGCGGATTGGGCAGGACCCGGGCGTCGAACACGAAGTCGGCCTCCTCGGGCACGCCGCGGCGGTAGGCGAACGACTCGAACAGCAGCGACAGGCCCGGGCTGTGCTCCAGGGCGAAGCCGGTGATGACCTGGCGCCGCAGCTGGTGCACGTTGAGGGTGCTGGTGTCGATGACCGCATCGGCTTCCTGGCGCAACGGCGCGGTCAGTTCGCGCTCGTGCGCCAGTGCTTCCGGCAGCGACAGGCCCAGGCGGGTGAGCGGATGCCGGCGCCGGGTGTCGGCGAAGCGGCGCAACAGCACCTCGTCGCTGGATTCGAAATAGATCAGGCGCGCATCCACGCCGAACGATTCGGCCGTGGCCCGCCATTCGGCCAGCCGGCTCAGGTCGCTGTGCCGGCTGCGTACGTCGATGCCCACTGCCATCCGCGGCGGCAGTCCCTCCTCGCTGATCATGCTGCGCACGAAGGCCGGCAGCAGTTCCACCGGCAGGTTGTCGACGCAGTAGTAGTCCAGGTCCTCGAAGGTCTTGAGCGCCACCGATTTGCCCGAGCCGGACAGTCCGCTGACGATCACCAGCGTGGGGCGCTGGCCGTTCACGAGCCGCGTCGCTCGAGCAGGTTGCTGTGCCGGGCGATGAACATCGCCGCCGGGTCGATGCCCTTGGTGCGCAGGATGTGCAGGCGCGTGGCCGCCTCGGTGAGCACGGCCAGGTTGCGGCCTGGCATCACAGGCAGGGTGATCAGCGGCACGTCCAGGTCCAGCACGTGGCGGGTGCCCGAGTCGCCGGTCAGGCGCTCGTAACCGTGCGGGTTGGGCTCGGTCATCGGACGGGTCAGGTGCACGATCAGGCGCAGGTACTTGTTCTTCTTCACCGCCGTGTCGCCGAACATCTCGCGCACGTTGAGCACGCCCAGGCCGCGCACTTCCAGCAGGTCCTGCAGCAGCTCCGGGCAGGTGCCGTCGAGCACGTCCGGGGCGATCTGGGTGAACTCGGGGGCGTCGTCGGCGACCAGGCGGTGGCCGCGGCTGAGCAGTTCCAGCGCCAGCTCGCTCTTGCCCGATCCGGCCTCGCCGGTGATCAGCACGCCGATCGAGTAGATCTCCATGAACACCCCGTGCAGCGTCACCCGCGGGGCCAGGGTGCGGGCCAGGTGGTAGGACAGGTGGTTGAGCAGTTCGTGGCCGCGGCGCGGGGAAATCCACAGCGGGGTGTCGCTTTCCTCGGCGGCGGTGCGCAGGTCTTCCGGGCAGGACTGGTTCTTGCTGATCACCAGCGCCAGCGGCCGGAACTGGATGATCTTCTCGATCGTTTCCCAGCGCAGGCGCGCGTCCAGCGAGTCGAGCCAGGCCAGCTCCTCGCTGCCCATGATCTGCACTTTGTTCGGGTAGACCGCGTTGAGATAACCGGCCAGCGAAGGACGGCGTGCGTTGGTGTCGCCCGATTCGATCCCGCGGTTCTCGCCCTTGCGCCCGGCCAACCAGCGCAGGCCCAGCTTCTCCTGCTGCTGCTCGAACAGTTCGCGCGCGGTGATGCTGGCGTTCCTCATGCAGCCCGGCCTCGTCGATGGGGACGGCCGATTGTCGCCCAAATGGAAGGCCCGTGCCGGCGGCGCGCGGGCCGCCGGGCGGGGCATCGGTTCCAGGCGCCGTCTGGCGGCACCGTTGCCGGGCAGGAACGCCGGAGTCAGAGGGCGTCGGTCACCATGCGCGGGGCATGGTGGTCCTGCTGCTTCTCCTTGTGCTTGAGGATCAGCCGGTCGAGCTTGTCGGCCAGCAGGTCGATCGCCGCGTACATGTTCACGCCATCGGCGTCGGCGTGCAGGGTCTTGCCAGGTACGATCAGGTCGGCCGCCGCGTGATGGGCGGGCTTGCGCAATCCGAGCTGGACGCGGACCTCGATGGGCTGGTCGAAATGGCGGTCGAGGCGCTGCAGCTTCTCCTCGACATACTCGCGCAGGGCCGGGGTGACTTCGAGCTGCTGCCCGTACGTTTCGATGCGCATCATGAACCTCCTTGGTCGTTGCCGCGTTGGCGGCCTCGCCCCAGTCGGGTGTTTCGGTCTTGCCTTGCTACTTGAGCCGCTTAACCGATCCGGACCCGCTCGTGCGAAGCCGAGATGTTCATGGCCTCACGATACTTCGCCACGGTCCGTCGCGCCACCGGAATACCCGATTCTTTCAGCAGGTCGGCCAGCTTGGCGTCAGACAACGGTTTGCGTGGATTCTCTGCGTCGATGAGACGACGGATCATGGACTGGATGGCCGTGCTGGAGGCCTCGCCGCCGCCGTCGGTATCGATGCCCGAGGCGAAGAACGACTTCAGCGGCAGCGTGCCGCGCGGAGTGCGCACGTACTTGCGGGCGATAGCGCGCGAGACGGTGGATTCGTGCAGACCCACTTCGCCGGCGATCTCGCGCAGAGTCAGCGGGCGCAGCGCCTGTTCGCCGAATTCCAGGAATCCGGCCTGCATGCGCAGCAGGCAGCGCATCACCTTCAACAGGGTTTCGCCGCGCGCCTCCAGGCTCTTGAGCAGCCAGCGCGCTTCCTGCAGCTGGGTGCGCAGGTAACCGGCATCGCTCTCGCCGCAACGGCGGATCATCTGCTCGTAGCCGCGATGGATCGACACGCGCGGCATCGCCTGCTGCGACAGCGCGACCTTCCACACGCCGCGCTGGCGCCAGACCACGCAGTCGGGAATCACGTAGTTGTCCGGATCGACCTCGCCGACCTGCTTGCCCGGCCGTGGATCGAGCGAACGCACCAGCTGCACCGCCTGCTCGACCTGGTCGATCGGGCAGCGCAGTTCCTGGGCGATGCCGGCGATGCCGCTGCGCGGCAGCCGCTCCAGCGGGCCATCGACGATGCGCAGCGCCAGCTCGCGGCCGGGCGTGCAGTCGGGCAACACTTCCAGCTGCAGCCGCAGGCATTCGCCCAGGCTGCGCGCGGCGATGCCCACCGGATCGAAGCGCTGCAGCTGGTGCAGCACGGTCAGGATTTCGTCCTCGCCGGCATGGGTTTCCGGCAGCAGGGTTTCGGCGATGGCCGACAGCGGCTCGCGCAGGTAGCCGTCCTCGTCCAGCGCGTCGATCAGCGCCGCGCCGATGCGGCGGTCGCGATCGGTCAGCGGCGACAGGTGCAGCTGCCACAGCAGGTGGTCGCCCAGGCTTTCCGGCTCGGCCATGCGTTCGGCCGCGTCTTCGCGGTCGTCATCGGCGCCGCCGCCGCTGCCATGGCTGGGGCCTTCCCAGCTGCCTTCGTCCGGGGTCCAGTCGCTGTCGTCGCGATCATTGTCGGAGCGTTCGGCACGGTCGTCGGGCGCGGTACTGTCTTCGCTGGACGACGACTTGCCGTCGACCGGGGTGGGTGCGTCGTAGGGCGCATCCTCGGTCCATTCCAGCAGCGGATTGGTTTCGATCGCCTCGGCGACCTCGGCCTGCAGTTCCAGGGTGGACATCTGCAACAGGCGAATGGCCTGACGCAGTTGCGGCGTCATGACCAGTTGCTGTCCCAGTGATGTCTGCAGCCTTGCCTTCATGTCCCTGCCAATGTTGAAACGACGGGACTGCCGGCGGGGGGGGTTCCTGGTAAGGGAACTACAGGCGGAACTGATCCCCCAGGTAGACCCGGCGCACGTCCGGATCAGCCAGCAGCGCGTCCGGCGCCCCCTGCGCCAGTACGCTTCCTTCGGCGAGGATATACGCCCGGTCGCAGATTCCCAAGGTCTCGCGCACGTTGTGGTCGGTAATCAACACCCCGATGCCACGGTTCTTGAGGTGGGTCACGATGCGCTGGATCTCCCCGACCGAGATCGGGTCCACGCCGGCGAAGGGTTCGTCCAGCAGCATCAGGCGCGGCCGCGCGGCCAGGGCGCGGGCGATCTCGCAGCGACGCCGCTCGCCGCCGGACAGGCTGGCGCCGAGCTGGTCGGCGACATGGCCGATCTGCAGTTCGTCCAGCAGCGAGGACAGCTCGCGCTCGATCCCGTCGCTGTCCAGGTCCTGGCGCAGCTCCAGCACCAGGCGCAGGTTGTCGGCCACGGTGAGCTTGCGGAACACCGAGGCCTCCTGCGGCAGGTAGCCCACGCCCAGGCGGGCGCGGGTGTACATCGGTTCGGAGGTGATGTCGCGGCCGTCCAGGACGATCCGTCCGGCATCGGCGGCGACCAGGCCGACGATCATGTAGAAGCAGGTCGTCTTGCCGGCGCCGTTGGGGCCGAGCAGGCCGACCACTTCGCCCGCGTCCAGGGTCAGGCCGAACTCCTTGACCACCTCGCGCTGCTTGTACTTCTTGCGCAGGCCTTCGGCGACGAGCATCAGTTGCTTCCCTTGGCCGGTGCCGCGGTGCGCGGCTGGATCACGGTGCGCACGCGAGTGCCGTCGCCACCGCTCTGCATCTGCCCGGTGCCCATGTTGTAGACCATCTTCTGGCCGCTGTTGCTGCCGCGCGGCGATTCGATGTTGAAGTTGCCGGTCAGGGTCAGCAGGTCCTTGGCCGGCTCGAACACGATGCGGTCGGCGCGTGCGTTCATCATCGAGCCGTCGTCCATCTGCTGCTTCATCGTGGCCTGCTTGCCGGTCAGGATGACCTGCTCGATGTCGCCATTGCGGCGGATGACTTCGGCGCGGGCTGCGCGCACGTCGAGCGTTCCCTGGCGGATGACGACGTTGCCGGTGAACAGGCACTTGCTGTTCTCGTCGGCGACGTTGCAGTCCTGGCCGTCGGCTTCCATTTCCATGGGTTGGTTGCGGTCGGTGGACTTGGCCAGCACCTGCCACGGGAATGCGAGGCAGGCCAGCGCCAGTACCAGTCCGTTAACGGCGAGTCGGGGGGTCATATCGGACTTTCACCTGGGAAAGAAGCTGGTATTGCCGAGTCTGCAGGTTGGCCTGGAAACCCACGCCGGTCTGCATGATACCCGGCTGGGTCAGGGTGACGCGGTCGTCGGTGCGGGCCAGGTGCTGGTCCGGCAGCAGTTCCAGGCGACCGGTGCGGAAGGTGGTCGGCGTCGGATTGCCCGGCGCGCTGTCGCCTTTGACGTTGCCATTGAGCTTGGCCAGGCTGCCGTCGGCATCGACCCAGCCCTTGTCGGCGGCCAGCAGCCAGCCGCCGTCCTGGCCGGGCATCACGAACAGCGGCTGGACGATGGACAGACTTTCATCCTCGCGGCTGCGCTGCAGTTCGGGCGCTTTCAGCCGCACCGACTCGATGCCGTCCTTGCCGAGCATGACCATCTCGAAGTCGCGCAGCACGTAGTCCGAGCGCTGCGCGGCAGTGTCCGCCGGTTCTTCGCGGTCGCGCATGTTCCAGGCCGACCAGCCGGTGATGATGGCCGCCACCAGCAGCGCGACGCCGAGCAGGGTGCGCCAGCTCATGCGCGTGTTCCATCGCGCGAGTGGGCGGTACCGGCCAGGATCGCCGGCACGTGTCCCTGCGCGGCCAGCAGCACGTCGCAGAACTCACGTACCGCGCCTTCGCCGGCGCGCGCGCGGGTGCGCCAGTGCACGATCTCGGCGATCCACGGATGGGCATTGGCCGGAGCCACCGACAGGCCGACCACGCGCAGGCAATCCAGGTCGGGCAGGTCGTCGCCGACGAATGCGGTGCGCTGCCGGTCCAGGCCGTGGCGTGCGGCCAGCTCGTCCATGCAGGTCAGCTTGTCCTTGACCCCGATGAAGGTCTCCAGGCCCAGGTCCTCGCCGCGCCGCTTGGCCGACTGGCTGTTGCGCGCGGTGATCAGGGCCACGTGGAAACCGAAGCGGCGCAGCAGGGTCAGGCCCTGGCCGTCGTGCACGTTGAACGATTTCATCTCGCGGCCGTCGCCGTCGAAATACAGGCGGCCGTCGGTCAAGGTGCCATCCACGTCCAGGCACACCAGGCCGATGCGCGCGGCGCGTTCGCGGATGTCGGCATCGACGTGGGCGAGGGGATCGTAGGGCACAAGGGGTCCTGGTCGGGATGGGTCGTTAAACCACGCGCGCGCGCAACAGGTCGTGAATGTTGAGCGCGCCGACCGCGCGGCCGGTCGCGTCCACCACGATCAGGCCGTTGATCCGGTGCTGCTCCATCAGGTGCGCGGCTTCGGTGGCCATCTGCCCGGCGCGGACGGTGCGCGGGTTGCGGGTCATGACTTCGACGATCGGGGTCTGGCGCACGTCCACGCCCTGGTCGAGCGCGCGGCGCAGGTCGCCGTCGGTGAACAGGCCCAGCAGGATCCCGTCGCCGTCGACCACCGCGGTCATGCCCAGCCGCTTGCGGCTCATTTCCACCAGCGCCTGCGCCACGCTGGCATCGGCGCCGACCTGGGGCAGGGCGTCGCCGCCGTGCATGACGTCGTCGATGTGCAGCAGCAGCCGCCGGCCGAGGCTGCCGGCCGGGTGCGAGCGGGCGAAATCGTCGGCGGTGAAGCCGCGCGCCTCCAGCAGGGCCACGGCCAGGGCATCGCCCAGGGCCAGGGTGGCGGTGGTGCTGGAGGTCGGCGCCAGGTGCAGTGGGCAGGCTTCGGCCGGAACCGAGACGTCCAGGTGCACGTCGGCCTCGCGGGCCAGGCTCGACTGCGGCCGGCCGGTCATCGCGATCACGGTGTTGCCCTGCCGGCGCAGCGCCGGCAGCAGCATCAGGATCTCGTCGGATTCGCCGGAATAGGAGATCGCCAGGACCACGTCGGCGTCGGTGATCATGCCCAGGTCGCCGTGCCCGGCCTCGCCGGGATGCACGAAGAACGCCGGGGTGCCGGTGGAGGCCAGGGTGGCGGCGATCTTGCGCGCGATGTGGCCGGACTTGCCCATGCCGGTGGCGACCACGCGACCGTGGCCGGCCATCACCAGCTGGCAGGCGCGGGCGAAATCCTCGCCGATGCGGGCGCCGACCGCGGCCAGCGCCTGGCCTTCGATCTGGAGCACGCGGCGACCGCTGGCGGCCAGGCCTGCCGGGCTGGAAGCCGTCTCGGTCGAGGTGCCGGGCGAGGCGTCGGGCGATTGGGCGGACAGGGCGGCCGGATGGGGCGACTGGCTCATGCGGTCTCGGTCCGGGGCGGCCGGATTCGCTAGAATGCGGGGCTTCATTCTAGGCCAAAGCGCTCCATGGACGCCGATACCATCCGCCGCATGATCGAAGACGGCCTGCCCGGCGCCCGCGCACAGGTCCAGGGGGACGACGGCGTGCACTTCGAGGCCACGGTGGTGGCCGAGGCCTTCCGCGGCAAGCTGCCGCTGGCCCGCCACCGCATGGTCTACGCCACCCTGGGCGACCTGATGGGCGGGGCGATCCATGCCCTGGCCCTGAAGACCATCACTCCTGACGAGGCGGCCTGAGCCGCCACGCCGCCACATCCAACGGATTGCAGATGCAGAAGATCGTAGTCAGCGGCGGCGTGCCGCTTCGCGGCGAAGTCGCCATTTCCGGCGCCAAGAACGCCGTCCTCCCCATCCTGTGCGCGACCTTGCTGGCCGACGCGCCGGTGGAGATCCTCAACGTCCCGCACCTGCATGACGTGGTCACCACGATCAAGCTGCTGGGCGAGCTGGGCGCGGGCGTGGAGTTCGACCAGGGCACGCTGTCGCGTGGCAGCAGCCTGGTGGTCGATCCGCGCAGCGTGAACCAGCACGTGGCCCCGTATGAGCTGGTCAAGACCATGCGCGCCTCGATCCTGGTGCTGGGCCCGCTGCTGGCCCGCCACGGCGCGGCCGAAGTCTCGCTGCCGGGCGGTTGCGCGATCGGCTCGCGGCCGGTAGACCAGCACATCAAGGGCCTGCAGGCGCTGGGTGCGGAGATCACGGTCGAGAACGGCTTCATCAAGGCCCGTGCCGAACGCCTGAAGGGCGCGCGCTTCGTGTTCGACATGGTCACCGTGACCGGCACCGAGAACGTCATGGCGGCCGCGACCCTGGCCGACGGCACCACGGTGCTGGAGAACGCGGCGATGGAGCCGGAGGTCGTCGACCTGGCCGAGTGCCTCAACGCGCTGGGCGCGCGGATCGAAGGCGCAGGCACCTCGCGCATCACCATCCACGGTGTCGAGCGCCTGTCCGGCGGTCGCCACACCGTGTTGCCCGATCGCATCGAAACCGGCACCTTCCTGGTGGCCGCGGCGATGACCGGCGGTCGCATCACCGCGCGCAAGGCACGCCCGGACACGCTCGACGCGGTGCTGCTCAAGCTGGTCGAGGCCGGCGCCGAGATCACCACCACCGAAGACAGCATCACCCTGGACATGCACGGCAAGCGGCCGCAGGCCGTGGGCCTGACCACTGCGCCGTACCCGGCGTTCCCGACCGACATGCAGGCGCAGTTCATGGCGCTCAACTGCGTGGCCCAGGGCGTGGGCGTGATCAGCGAGACGATCTTCGAAAACCGCTTCATGCACGTCAACGAACTGCTGCGCCTGGGCGCGGACATCCAGATCGACGGGCATACGGCGATCGTGCGCGGGCAAGAGCGGCTGAGCGGGGCGCCGGTGATGGCGACCGACCTGCGCGCGTCGGCCTCGCTGATCCTGGCTGGCCTGGTGGCCGACGGCGATACCACCATCGACCGCATCTACCACCTCGATCGCGGCTACGAGAACATCGAAGAGAAGCTCGGCGCGCTCGGCGCGAAGATCCGCAGGATCCCGGCCTGATGCTGCTCAAGGGCAAGCTGACGCCGCGTCGCAAGCTGCTGCTGGCGATCCTGGCCGTGCTGCTGCTGGCCGTGGGCTGGGCCGGCTGGGCCGGCATGGCGGTCACGCGTGGCGTGGAAACGCGCGACATGGACTGGAACGAGGACGGCAGGGTAAGCCGCACCGAGATCGCCCAGTCGCTTTACGCGGTGACCGCTACGCGCCACCGCGACGGCGCACGCGAATGCACCACCTTCCGCTGGTACCGCAGCGGCGAGGCGATCCGAGTCGACTGCAAGACGGTGTTCGACACCGAAACTCCCGCCACCGACAAGTAGGTCGTCGGCGCTTGAGCCCCTCTCCAGTGGGAGAGGGGTTGGTGAGAGGGGCGGATGCTGCATGGGCGTAGATCGCTATGGGCGCCGCACTCTCATGCGTCTTTTGGAACCTTGCACTCCGCGGCCAATCATTTGCTGGCGGAGAAGACGCAATTTCTGATGCGCGCTGTGACGCCTTCTTCCGATCGAGAGAAGCGCCGACCCGCCTCAGCGAACCGACTTAACCGTCAAATCGACCGTATCAATACCGTTCTCGCGCTGTAGCACGCGCGCCGGCACCGGCATGCCCGGCACCAGCCATACGTACATCTCGCGCTTGTCGGTGCGGCGCACGACCTTGGTCGCTTCCTTGTTCGCACCGCCGATGGCGATCGACTCCTTGCCGACGACCTCCCACTGCATCTGGCGCACGCGGCCTTCGTCGACCATGCGGTAGTTCAGCGGCTTGCCGGCGGCCAGGTCGCGGGCGACCGCCAGGTTGATCAGCAGCGCGTCCATGTCGCCGGGCTGCAGCTTCACCGGGCCGCGGCGCTCGGGTTTGACGTCGCCGGTCCAGGTGGCCTGGCCGGTCTTCCAGTCGTAGGTCGCGTCGACGTTCTTCTTCTTCATCAGCGCCATGGCCCGGTCGCTGCTGCTGATCGGACGCAACTGGCCCTGGTGTTCCTCGAACACCGTGCTCTGGCTGAGGTTGCCGAGCTGGTTGCTTATGTTGAGGCTGTACTTCCAGCGATTGTTGCCTTCGGCGGCCAGGGTCATGCTGCCGGTGGCCTGCATGCCCAGGTAGCGGGCCTGGTAGTCGGCGGTGAACGGTTCCAGCGCGGCGGCGTGCGCGCTCGTGCCAGCCAGTGCCAGCAGCAGGGCCAGGGCCGGGGCGAATCGGATACGTCCACTCATCGTCTCTACACTCCTCGGTATTCGACCAGTCGAAGGTCGATTTCGTCTTCGCCATCCTTGCGTTGCAGGATGCGGATCGGCGTGGGAACGCCACTGGCCACCCACAGCACGGTCTCGTCGCCGTCGCTGGAGGTGCGCGCCACGCGCAGGGCGTCGTAGCTCATGTCGCCCACGGCCATGATCTGAGGTTCGGCCGCGGCCTGGTAAACGTAATCGCGCGCGCGGCCCAGGTCGACCATCCGGTACTGCAGGGTGGCGCCGGGAACGGCGTCGCGCATGATCGCCAGGTTGATCAGCAGCGCGCTCATGTCGCCGGCCTGCAGCGGCAGCGGGCGGCGACGCTCCTTCTTCAGATCGCCTTCCCAGTGCGCCTGCATCGCCGACCAGTCGTAGATGCCGGTGACCTCCTTGCCGAACAGCATCGCCCGGCGCGCGGTGGCCTGGGTCAGCGGACGGAACTGGTTGTCGGCGGTATCGAACACCGTGCTCTGCTGCAGGTTCAGCCGCGCCAGCCCGGCGATGCCGCGCTCGCCGTGGATGGTCAGGTCGATCCGCCAGCGGTTGTCGCCGTCGCGGACCAGCTGCATGGTCGCACTGCCGGCGGGCTTGCCCTGGTAGTGCGCCTCGTAGGTGGCTTCGAACGGTTCCAGCTGCGGCGCCTGGCGTTCCTGCGGAACGACCGGATCAACCAGTGCCGGCGGCGGTTCGGGCTGGGACTGCGCAGACAACGGCCCGGCCAGCGCCAGGCAGGTGGCGAGCAGGGGGAGGCGCAAGGTCGGCGACAGGCGTCGGTGCATAAGGGCTTGTGACTGGAAACGGAGCCAGCATGCCCGGAACACGGTGTCAGCGGTGTGATCCCGGGCGCAGGATTCCGGTGGAATCTAGTTCCAGCGGAATAAACAGGGTCTGACCATCCAGCTGGACCTGACCGCCGCGTTCAGCCAGCCGACCGGCGGTGGCCAGGGCCAGGGTCGCGATCACCAGGCGGTGCTCATGGGGCAGCAGGCGCTTGGCCAGGTCTTCAGCGCTGTCGCCCGGCAGCACCGGAATGCGGACCTGGGCCACCACCGCACCGGCATCCAGCTCCGGCACGACGAAGTGCACGCTGGCGCCATGCTCGGCGTCGCCGGCTTCCAGGGCACGGGCATGGGTATGCAGGCCCTTGTAGCGCGGCAGCAGCGAGGGATGCACGTTGAGCAGGCGTCCGTCGAAGCGGCGCACGAACGCTTCGCCGAGGATGCGCATGTAGCCGGCGCAGAAGATCCAGTCCGGCGCGCTGGCCTCGATCGCCTCGGCCAGTGCGGTGTCGAACGCGGCGCGGTCAGGGAAGCCGCGCGCCGCAGCGCTCCAGCGCAGCGAAGCAGGAATGCGATCCAGCGCGGGTGCGTCGGGGCGGTCGGAGAACACGCCCACGATCTGCGCGTCGAGTTCGCCGCCGGCGATGGCGTCGAGCACCGCCTGCAGGTTGCTGCCGCGGCCGGACACCAGCACCGCCAGGCGCGGCTTGCGTCCGGTCGCGGGGGTCATTGCGTAAGGATCAGCCGATGTGGACGCGTTCGCCGTCGCCGGCACGCACCACCTGGCCGATCGGCCGATGGGCCAGGCCATGCGCATCCAGGCCGGCCGACACGGCCGCCACCGCTGCCTGCGGCACCACCAGCACGAAGCCGACGCCGCAGTTGAAGGTGCGCCACATCTCCGCATCGGCCACCGCGCCTTCGCGCTGCAGCCAGTCGAACACCGGCGGCAGGACAATCGCCGATGCCTCGATCTGCAAGCCCAGGCCTTCGGGGATCACGCGGATGATGTTCTCGGTCAGACCGCCGCCGGTGATGTGGGCCATGGCGTGGATCGACTCGCCGTGTTCGCGCAGCAGCGCCAGCACCGGCTTCACGTACAGCCGGGTCGGGGCCATCAGCGCATCGGCCAGGGCCACGCCGCCGACCTGCACGTCGGCAGGGCGACCGGCGCGGTCGTAGATGCGGCGGATCAGCGAATAGCCGTTGGAATGCGGGCCGGAGGAGGCGATGCCGATCAGCACGTCGCCCTCGCGGACCTTGGCGCCGTCCAGCAGCTGCGATTTTTCCACTGCGCCGACGGCGAAGCCGGCCAGGTCGTACTCGCCCGGCGGATACATGTCCGGCATCTCGGCGGTCTCGCCGCCGATCAGCGCGCAACCGGACTGCTCGCAGCCGGCGGCGATGCCACCGACCACGGCCACGGTGGTGTCCACGTCGAGCTTGCCGGTGGCGAAGTAGTCCAGGAAGAACAGCGGCTCGGCGCCCTGGACCAGGATGTCGTTGACGCACATGCCGACCAGGTCGATGCCGATCGTGTCGTGCCGGCCCAACTGCTGGGCCAGTTTCAACTTGGTGCCCACGCCATCGGTGCCCGAGACCAGCACCGGCTCGCGGTACTTGCCGGACAGGTCGAACAGCGCGCCGAAGCCGCCCAGGCCGCCCATGACTTCAGGACGGAAGCTGCGCTTGACCAGCGGCTTGATCCGTTCGACCACCTCGTTGCCGGCGTCGATGTCCACGCCCGCGTCGCGGTAGGTCAGGGGGGCGGGCGTCGGGGTCTGGCTCACGTGAGGGGCCTGCGGCAGGGGATCGGGGGTGCAAATTCTAGCAGCCGGGCCCGCTGGCGGCCCGTTTCTCCGGGCGCTTGTCGTGCGCCTGCACGGGCTCGTGACGGCGTGATTGGCGCAATGACGGCATTCGGGCAACAATTCCGGCGTCACCCGCCTCCCCTAGAGGACCTCGCATGCGCGCAGGCCGTGCCCCAAGCTCCCGGTTCCCGTTCTCCGTCGCGTTCGGCCTGTCCCTGCTGCTGGCCGTGATCGCGCCGGCATGGTCGCAGGAAGGCTTGCGCACCGAGGGCGACGTGGCCAGCGCGCAGGGCCTGTACGCGGCCGAGGTGCCGGTCAACAGCCAGACCGAGCAGGCGCGCGAGGCAGGCTATGCGCGCGGCCTGGCGCAGGTGCTGGAGCGCCTGTCCGGCGATGCCGGCGTGGTCAACCGCCCCGGCGTGGCCCAGGAACTGCGCAATGCACGGGCCTATGTCGACAGTTACGATTTCCGCCAGGACCAGGGCGTCTCGCCTGCCGGCGCGCCCACCTTCCGGACCATGCTGGTGGTGCGTTTCGAGCCCGAGGCGGTGGATTCGATGGTCGCCGCGCTCGGCCTGCCGGTGTGGGCGCAACCGCGGCCCAAGCCGGTGCTGTGGCTGGCGATCGATGATGGCAGCGGCCCGCGGCTGCTGAGCACCGCCCAGGTCAATGCCGCGCGCAGCGTGCTCGACCGCGCCCAGGACCGCGGCTACCGGCTCGGCCTGCCGGCCGGCGGTGCGGCCGAACAGGCGGCGGTCGGCGCTATCTGGCGCAACGACCCGGCCGCCGTGGCGCGCGCATCGGCGCGCTACAGCCCGCCGATGCAGCTGATCGGCAAGCTCTACCGCAGCGGCAGCGGCTGGACCGCCGACTGGACCTTCGTCGACTCCGGGCGCGTGCTGGCCACCCGCTCGGTCAGCGACAGCGACGCGCGCCGGGCCCTGGCCAGCGGCGCGGACGTAGCCGCCGACGCGCTGGTCCAGCGCTACGCCAAGGTGCCGCCGTCCGAACCGGCCGGCACCTACCGGGTGGCCTTCACCGGCCTGCGCAATGCGGAGGACTACCTGCGCGTGTCGGCGATGCTGCAGAAGATGCCGGTCGTGCGCCGGATCGCCCCGGCCCGCGCCGACGGCGACCGCGTCGAATTCGACCTGGACCTGCTGACCGGCATGGCCGGCTTCCAGCGCATGCTCGGCGGTGACTCGCCGGTGGTGGCGGTGGAAGGCGTGGCAGCGGAGTACCGGATCCGATGAACGCGGCCACGCCCGAACACGAGATCGCCCACTTCCTGCGCCAGCTCAAATGGCTGGCGGTGGTATCGGTCGCCCTGTGGCTGGTGTGGATGCTGGCGCCGATCCTGACCCCGTTCGTGCTCGGCGCGCTGCTGGGCTGGCTGGGCGATCCGCTGGCCGACCGGCTGCAGCGGCGTGGCATGTCGCGCAACCTGGCCGTGGGCCTGGTGTTCGGCGCCATGGTGCTGATCGTGGTGCTGGCGCTGGTGATCCTGGTGCCGCTGCTGGAGCGCCAGATCGTGACCCTGATCGACTCGGCGCCCGAGTATCGCGACTGGATCCTGCAGACCGCGCTGCCGTGGCTGGAGCAGAAGACCGGGCTGGACCTGGTCGGCTGGCTGGACACCGCGCGGCTGACCGAATGGGTCAAGAGCCACTGGGCGCAGGCCGGCGGCTTTGCCGCGACCGTGTTCGGCTACCTGTCCCGTTCGGGCGTGGCGATGCTGGCGTGGATCGCCAACATCGTGCTGCTGCCGATCCTGACGTTCTACTTCCTGCGCGACTGGGACATGCTGGTGGATCGGGTGGCCGCGCTGATCCCGCGCGACCACATCGGCACGGTGACCCGGCTGGCGCGCGAATCCAACGACGTGCTCGGCGCGTTCCTGCGCGGGCAGTTCGTGGTGATGATCGCCCTGGGCGTGATCTACGCGGTGGGCCTGTCGCTGGTCGGGCTCAAGCTGGGCCTGCTGATCGGCGTGATCGCCGGCCTGATCAGCTTCATTCCCTACCTGGGCGCCACCACCGGCGTGGTCCTGGCCGTGGTCGCCGCGCTGGTCCAGTCGCAGGGCTTCGACGTCAAGCTGCTGGTGCTTGTCGGCGTGGTGTTCACCGTCGGCCAGATGCTGGAGAGCTACGTGCTCACCCCGCGCATCGTCGGCGACAAGATCGGCCTGCATCCGATGGCGGTGATCTTCGCGATCATGGCCGGCGGCCAGCTGTTCGGTTTCCTGGGCATGCTGCTGGCCCTGCCGGTGGCGGCGGTGGCCAACGTGCTGTTGCGCTTCGCCAAGGAGCGATACCGCGAAAGCGACCTGTATACCGGCGAGCACGTGCCGATCATCCTGGATTCGTTCGTCGATCCCGGCTCGATCGGCAATCCCGCCCCGATCGCCGATTCCGGTTCGGCCACGCAGGCCCCGCGCCGGGAACCGGAGCAGTCGTGAGCGGCACCACCGGGGCCACGCCCCAGCTGCCGCTGTCGCTGCGCTATCCGCCCGACCAGCGGCTGGAGAGCTTCATCGGCGCGCCTCCCGGTGCGATCGGACAGTTGCAGGCGCTGGCGCGCGAGCCGGGCGCGGACTGGCTCTACGTCGAAGGCGGCGCCGGAACCGGCAAGACCCACCTGGGCCTGGCGGTGTGCGCGGAAGCCGAGCACGCCGACCGTCGCGCGGCCTACCTGCCGCTGCGCGCGGCGGCAGGGCGCCTGGCCGAGGCGCTGGAAGCGCTGGAGACCGCCGACGTGGTCGCGCTGGATGGACTGGATGCGATCGCCGGCGATCGCGCCGACGAAGTGGCCCTGTTCGATTTCCACAATCGCGCCCGCGCCGCCGGCCGCAGCGTGCTTTACCTGGCCGCCGCCTCGCCGGCCGCCTTGCCGCTGGTGCTGCCGGACCTGCGCTCGCGCCTGGGCCAGTGCAGCCGCATCGTGCTGCGCGCGCTGGACGACGAGGGCCGCCGCGAGATCCTGCGCGATCGAGCGCGCCGCCGCGGACTGGTGCTGGAAGAGGCGGCGATCGACTGGCTGCTGACCCGCACCGATCGCGACCTGGTGCAGCTGCTGGCGTTGCTCGAGCGGATCGACCGCCAGTCTCTGGCCGCGCAACGGCGCGTCACCGTGCCGTTCCTGCGCGGAATGCTCGCCGGGCCGGGCTGATTCCAGCCCGACTTCAGGTGCGCGACGGCGTGCCGCGTTACGGACAACGCTCCGGCCGCATGTCCCAGACGATCGGCTCCCAGTACGCGTTGTCGCGGATGCTGTCGACATCGAGCCGATCGCGCAGCAGTTTGGTGCCGATCGCATAGCTCACGCCCGGTTGCACGTCGAGCTCGACCTTCTTGTACGCGCGCTGCTGTTCGAGCCGCTTCATCTTCGAGATCTGCGCGTTCGCCGCCGCCGGCACGCGCTTGGCATCGATCCGGTCGGCGACGGTGAGCACGTGCGGCCCGGGTTCGACCGGGTAGCGGTTCTTGCGACCCAGCGGCGTGCTCTTGCCATCGATCTGGGTGATCATCGCATCGAAGATGTCGCGGCTTTCCGGCACCTCGCCCTGGCTGGTGGTGAGGTAGGCGCAGGTGCTCGATGGATCGGCCGGCACCGCGGGCGAGGGGGCGGTCGCGGGAGGAAGGGCGGCTGCCTTGTCGGCTTGCGGCCCGGCGATGGCGGCCGAAGCGAACAGAGCGGTCGACAGCACGATCATGCGCAACATGGCCGGTTCTCCTGATGGATCGTCCAGCGGGGCCCGGCGTCGATCATTCGGGCCGGATGGCTCATTTACGCGTAAAGGCGGGGGGCGGGAAATAGGCCTTGCGGCCAATGCTCCCGCACGTGCGGTCAAGCGAGCCGATCCAGCTCAGGGACATCGCTCGGCACGCTGTTCCCAGATCACCGGCTCCCAGTACGCGTTGTCGCGGATGCTCTGGGCATCGAGCCGGTCGCGCAACAGGCGCGCGCCGATCGCATAACTCACGCCCGGCTCGACCTTGACCGTGAACGGCTTGTACGCGCGCTGCAGTTCCAGTCGCTTCATCTTTGCGATCTGGGAGATGGCCGCGCCCGGCAGCCGGTGCGGGTCGATATGGTCGGTGAGGGTGAGCACGCGTTCGCCGGGCTGGACCGAATGGCGGTTGCGCGAATCCAGCGGCGTGCTGCGCCCGTCGATGCGGGTGATCTCGACCGGGAAGATGTCCTGGCTCTTGGGAATGGTGCCGCGCTGGTCGGTGACGAAGCCGCAGGTGCTGCCGGCCACGCCGACCACCGGCGCCGGATCGGCGCCAGTGGCATGGGCATGGCCTGCCAACAGCAGGGAGGTCAGCAGGATGGGACGCAACATGTCGTTCGCTCCGTTGGGTGCCCGATTGCGCGGGCCGTGTCTGCGCCAATGTCGGGAACGCCCAGGGCGTCGCCGACCTCGCTTACTTGCAGGGCTGCGCGCGCTGGTCCCAGACCACCGGTTCCCAGTAGGCGTTGTCGTGGATGCTGTCGACATCGAGCTTGTCGCGCAGCAGGCGTGCGCCCACGGCGTAGATCACGCCCGGCTTCACTTCCACTTCCAGCTTCTTGTACGCACGCTGTTCGGCCAGGCGCTTCATCTTCGCGATCTGGGCGATCGCGGACGCGGGCAGGTAATGCGGCGGGATCGCATCGCTCACCGTGAGCACGCGCGTGCCCGGCTTGGTGCGATAGCGGTTCTCCGGTTGCAGCGGCGTGCTCTTCCCGTCGATCTGGGTGATATCGACCGGGAAGATGTCCTGGCTGGCGGGCGTTTCACCCTGTTCGTTGGTGACATATCCGCAGACGCTGGCCGGGTCGGCCGGAACCACTGGCGGGCTGGGCGCCGGAGCTGCCTGAGCGGCGGAGGGCGGTGCGGGAGGCGGATTGGTCTGCGGGCTGGCGCTGGCCGCGGTGGCGAGGAACAGGACCGACAGTACCGCGATGCGTTTCATGGTCGTCTCCGGATCGTTGGGATGGGTCGACAACTGCGGCGAACGGTTCTTGCGTGTCGCCGATCGGAGCGTTGTGCGCCTTAATTCGGCGTGAAGCGCATGCCGAGGCCTGCTGGCGCGGCCGGCCACCCGATGTTTGTCCCCGCTGCGCCTGGCCGATGCCCACGACGGCCGCCGAGGCAATTCGTACCGCGCCCGGGTCAGTCCTGTTGCGCGCGCAACTGGCGGTCCAGCGCGGCCAGGCGTTCAGGCGTGCCGACGTCGGTCCATTGGCCGCCGTGGTGTTCTCCGCTGATCGCGCCCCGCGCCATGTGCGCGCGCAGGATCGGCGCCAGTCGGAAGCGCGGTGGTGTGACGGTGTCGTCGTCGGCCGCTGCGTGGCGCTCCCAGTCGGCCAGCAGCTGCGGTCGGTACAGACCGATGCCGGCATAGGTCAGCCGGTGTTCGCCGTCTTCGCGCACCTGGCCGTCCTCGCCGAGGGCGAAATCGCCATGCGTGGCATAGCCGGGCCGGTCGACCATCACCAGGTGCGCCAGCCCCGCCGGTTCGGACGGCAACCGGGCGAAGTCGTAGTCGGTCCAGATGTCGCCGTTGACCAGCAGGAACGGCGCGTCGTCCAGAAGTGGCAGCGCGTGCAGCATGCCGCCGCCGGTTTCCAGCGGAACCGGGCCTTCGTACGAGTAGGCGATGCGCAGGCCCCAGCGCGCGCCGTCACCCAGCGCTTCGGGAAAGCGCGGCGCCAGCCAGGAGGTGTTGATGACCACATCGTGCACACCGATGGCGGCGAGCTTTTCCAGGTGCCAGACGATCAGCGGCTTGCCGGCCACTTCGAGCAGCGGCTTGGGCGTGTGGTCGGTGAGCGGGCGCATGCGCTCGCCCAGGCCGGCGGCAAAGATCAGGGCGCGCATGTCAGTCTCCGCGCGGCCGGGTGATGTCGGTATCGCCGATGGCGCGCTCGAGCAGCTCGATCATCGGCCGCACCTCGTCGTGACGGTTGCCGACCTCGCGCACGTAGCGCCAGACCAGCGGCAGGTCGGCCAGGTAGCCGGGCTTGCCGTCGCGATAGGCGAGGCGGCAGAAGATCCCCAGCACCTTGATGTGCCGCTGCAGGCCGACCATGTCGAACCAGCGGGCGAACTCGGATTCCCCGGCATCGGTCAGGCCCTGTGCCACCGCGCGCAAGCGATAGGCCTCGCGCCAGGCGGCGACGCGATCTTCCGGCCAGGCGATGTAGCAGTCGCGCAGCAGCGAAGCCAGGTCGTAGGCGAGCGGGCCGCGCATCGCGCCCTGGAAGTCGATCACCCCGGGCATGTTGTCGGCCACGACCAGCAGGTTGCGCGAATGGAAGTCGCGGTGCATGAACCGCTGCGGCTGCGCATGGGCGGCATTGAGGATGGCGCGGAACGCGAACTCGATCGGGTCCCAGTCCTCGCATTCGGGCGAAAAACCCAGGTGGCGCTGCAGGAACCATTCGGGCATCAGTTCCAGTTCCATCACCATCCACGGTTCGTCGAACGCGGGCAGGCCTTCGGGCGAGACGTGCGCCTGCATCGACAGGATCGCGTCGAACGCCGGCGCGTACAGCGTTTCGGCGCTGTTTGCATCCAGCTCCGGCAGGTACAGGCGGTCGCCCAGGTCCTCCATCAGCACGAAACCGTGTTCGAGATCGCTGGCGCGCACCGCCGGCGTGTGCAGGCCGGCCTGCGCCAGACGTGCGCCGATCTCCAGCCACGGTGCGATGTCCTCGCGGCCGGGCGGGGCATCCATCACGATCCAGCTGGATCCGCCGCTGCGCGTGCGCCAGTAGCTTCGGAAGCTGGCATCCGCAGAGGCCACCTCCATTTCCAGCGTGGGATCGGACAGGGCCTGGCGGGTCCAGGCCAGGCGCTGGTCGGCGCGGTCGGTGGCGGGCATGGGTGCGTCGATCGGGAACAGGTGCACAGGGTAAACGTCGCACATGGCGGCAGGCGAGCCCGGCGGACATCGCGCCGGGTTTGTGCAGGCCGGAAACGAAAAGACCCCGCGATGCGGGGTCTCTCCGTACCGGGTATGCCCGGATGTCAGGCCTTCTTCTTGCGCAGGATGCCGTACAGGAACAGCAGCACGATCGCGCCGACCACCGACGCGATGAAGCCGGCCGGCTCGCCCGGGGCATACCAGCCCAGTGCGCCGCCGATGTACCAGGCCAGCAGGGCGCCGGCGATGCCCAGCACGATGGTCCACAGCAGGCTCAGCTTGTCGTTGCCCGGCTTGAGCGCGCGCGCCAGCAGGCCGGCGATCAGGCCGATGAAGATCGTCCAGATGATGCCACCACCAAAGATCTGTTCCATGCGGGAAGCTCCGGTTGGTTGATTGAGCGGGGGCGCGCCCAGCTTATCCCGGCCCGGGGTCGGCCATGCAACAGCCCGTTGCCGGGCCACAAAAGGAAAGCGCCGGGTCTCCCCGGCGCCTCGGATCGTTGCCTGGCAGGGCCCGGTCAGCAGCAGCCGTGGTCGCCGTGCGCCTGGCCGCCGGCCACCGCGCCCACGCCGGTGGTCTCGCCACGGACGCTGGCCTGGTAGTGCTCGGCGATCACGTGCGATACGCACTGGGTGACCCGCTTGCCCATCGGGATGTGCAGGAACTCGTTGGGACCGTGCGCATTGGAGTGCGGGCCGAGTACGCCGGTGATCATGAACTGCGCGCCGGGGAACTTCTCGCCGAGCATGCCCATGAACGGGATCGTGCCGCCTTCGCCCATGTACATCGCCGGCTTGCCGAACGCGGCCTGCGAGGCGGCCTCGATCGCCGCGGTCAGCCATGCCGACTGCGCCGGCGCGTTCCAGCCGGTGGAGGCCTTTTCCAGCTCCAGCTCGACCTTGGCGCCGTTCGGCGGATCGGCCAGCAGGACATCCTTGAGCAGCTCGCCCGCGCGCTTGCCATCCAGGGTCGGCGGCAGGCGCAGCGACAGCTTCACCGAGGTGTGTGGACGCAGCACGTTGCCGGCCGAGGACAGCGGCGGCATGCCATCCACGCCGGTCACCGACAGCGCCGGACGCCAGGTGCGGTTGAGCACCAGCTCGGTGCGGTCGTCGGACATCGGGGTCATGCCGTCCAGGAACGGGAACTTGCTGAACACTTCATCGCCCAACACGCCGGCGACCTTGCCGGCCTGTTCCTGGCGCTCGGCCGGAACTTCGACGAACAGGCCTTCGACCTTGATCCGGCCGGTGTTCTCGTCCTCCAGTCGCGACAGCAGCTGGCGCAGCAGGCGGAAGCTGGACGGCACGATGCCCGAGGCATCGCCGGAGTGCACGCCTTCGCTGAGCACCTTCACCGTCAGGTTGCCGCCGGCCAGGCCGCGCAGCGAGGTGGTGCACCACAGCTGGTCGTAGTTGCCGCAACCGGAGTCCAGGCACACCACCAGCGAGGGCTTGCCGATGCGCGCGGCCAGATGGTCCACGTAGGCGGGCAGGTCGTAGCTGCCGGACTCCTCGCAGGCCTCGATCAGCAGCACGCAGCGCGCGTGCGGCACGCCCTGCAGGCGCAGGGCCTCGATCGCCGCCAGCGAGCCGAAGATCGCGTAGCCGTCATCGGCGCCGCCGCGGCCGTAAAGCCTGTCGCCCTTGAGCACCGGGATCCACGGGCCCAGATCGGCGTCCCAGCCGGTCATTTCCGGCTGCTTGTCCAGGTGGCCGTACAGCAGCACGGTGTCCTCGCCGGCATCCGGGCCGCTGGCCGGGACTTCGACATAGATCAGCGGGGTGCGGCCTTCCAGGCGCACGACTTCGACCTTGAGGCCGTCGATGGCCTGGGCCTTGGCCCAGGTTTCCATCAGCGCCACCGCCGCGTCCATGTACCCGTTGGCCTGCCAGTCCTTGTCGAACATCGGCGACTTGTTGGGGATGCGGATGTACTCGACCAGCTGCGGGACGATGTCCGAGTCCCATTTCTGGGCGATGAATTTCTCGGCAGTGGGGTGGTCGAGGCGGGCGGCTGCAGCCATGTCGGATCCAGTGGAATGCGGAAAGCGCCATTCTACGCCGGCACCCGCACCGGGAAATTTCCTACAGGTGAACGGGAGGCCGCCCGGCGCTTTGCGGGCGGTTCGGCGATGGGCGGGCATGGGCGGGAGCGGAAGACTGCAATTGCCGCCCGCGGGACGGATGCCTGCAACGGCGGCCCTGTCTTCCAACAAGGAGTGTTGCAATGAAGCCGTTTTCCATCGTGTTCAAGTCACTGTTGTTGTCCATGCTGCTACTGGGCGGCAGCGCCTTCGCCGCCGACCCGGTCGACATCAACACCGCCGATGCCATCCAGCTGGAGGAGGTGCTGGTCGGGATCGGCCCGGCCAAGGCCCAGGCGATAATCGAGCACCGCACTGCCAACGGTCCGTTCAAGAGCGCCGACGAACTGGCCCTGGTCAAGGGCATCGGACTGAAGACCGTCGAGCGCAACCGAGATCTGATCACCGTCGGTGCGTCATCCCCGGCGCCGGCCAAGGCCGGCCCGGCCGCCACTCCCGCCGGCAAACCCGCGCCCGCGCCGGCCAAGCCGCCGGTGGCGCGGCGCTGAGTTGGCCGCTTTGGTACGTGCAATGCGTGAATAGGACAGCGTCCCGGTGGCAAGGAGGCCACGAGGATCCCGCGCCCTCAATGGGTGCGGCGGCAGGAAGCCACGAAGACATCGGCCCGCGCACGGAGGCAGGGCCGATGTCCACCGCAAGGAGGCGGCGTGACAGGCAGGATGCCGACAGGGACGTGCCTAGCGTCGCCCGGTTTTGCACAGGATGTGCAGCCGGGCGATGCCTTTATGGGCCAGCCAAGATGTCTGGGGCAGAATGCGGGGATGAACGAACGCAGCGTCCTGGCCATTCCCGCCACCGAATACCGGCGCGATCGCTGGCGCAATGGCCGCGGTTGGACCCGGGAGATCCTCGCCCTGCCCGATGCGCAAGGATGGGACCTGCGCCTGTCCATCGCCGAGCTGGATGCGGTGGCGGATTTTTCGCCATTTCCGGGGGTCGAACGTGAGCAGGTCCTGCTCTACGGCAATGGCTTGCGCCTGCAGTTCGACGACGGGCAGTCCAGCGAGCTACTGCCACCGCACCAGCGTCTGCGTTTTGCCGGTGCACGGGCGGTGACGGGGATTCCGCTGGACGGCCCGGTGCAGGTGTTCAACCTGATGTGGCGTCCACAGACGCTGGATGCGACGTTGTTCCACCGGCCGCTGGTGGGCGGCATGTGGTGTTTCGGCGACGCACGCACCGGCTGGGCGGTGCATGTGCTGGCGGGTGGGGCACGGATCGGCGCCGACGGTCACGAGCAGGCGGTACTGGCGCAGGGCGATAGCGCCTGGTTGCCGCCGGGACCCGGGCGTCGTCGTTATGCGATCGACGGTGGGGGCGAGTTGCTGTTGATCCAGGCCCAGTGGCTGACAGGCGCTGAAGAAGACACCGACAGCGAACGTCCTCAGTAGACGTCACGCCGGTAACGTCCCTGCGCGCGCAGGCTGTCGCGCAGCTCTTCGCCCAGGACATCGGCGAGCACCGCGTCCACCGCCGGTGCCATTCCGCTGGCGTTGCCGCAGACCAGGATCGAAGCGCCGCGCCTGACCCAGTCCGCCAACGTCTCGCCGGCCGCTTCCAGGCGGTGCTGCACGTAGGCCGGGTGGTCCGATGCGCGCGAGAAGGCCAGGTCGATGCGCTCCAGCCAGCCCTGGGCCTGCCATTGGCGGATGTCGTCGTCGAAGAACATGTCGTGTGCGGGGCTGCGTTCGCCGAACAGCAGCCAGTTGTCGCGCGCGCCAGCGGCCACGCGCGCCTGCAGATGCGCGCGCAGGCCGGCGATTCCGGTGCCGTTGCCGATCAGGATCAACGGTGCGTCGTCCGGCGCGGGATGGAAGCCGGGATTGCGGCGCAGGCGCAGGTCGATCGCCGAACCGGGCGCGGCGAAATCGCACAGCCAGCCGCTGCCCAGACCCGGGCTGCCGTCCGGCCGGCTCATGCGGCGGACCAGCAGGCGCACGTGGCCTTCGGCGGGAATGGAGGCGATGGAGTATTCGCGATGCGGCAGTGGATGCAGGCTCGAGGCCAGCGCCTGCGCATCCAGGCCCTGGACGGCATCGGCGGCGGGCAACTGCATGCGCATCAGGCAGGCCGACAGTGCTTCGGTCCCGTTGCCGGCATCCACCGGCGAGTCGCCGGGCAGCTGCAGCGCCTGGATCAGCGCCTGCACGCGCTCGGGAGCATTGCGTGGGCCGATCTCGGCGATGTCGCCGGCCTGCCAGTCGGGCAGCGCGCCTGAGGCGGGCACCAGTTGCAGGTCGAATGCGGCAGCGCCGGGACTGCCGGCATTGACGATCCGGCGCGATTGCAGCCGCCAGGGTTCGTAGGCCGGTGGCGTCCAGTCGGGCAGGTCGCTCAGCCCGCCGAAGCGGCCGACCTCGTACTGCCAATGCCGCAGCGTGGCCAGGTCGGCATTGTCCACCTCGACGCGATCGAACAATGGGCGTGCGCCCTGCGCGCGCAACCACTCATCGAGTTGGCGGCCGAACGCGCAGAAGTCGTGGTATTCGCGGTCACCCAGCGCGAGCAGGGCGAACTCCAGTCCATCCAGTGACGGACGTTGCGCCATCGTCCGGCGCAGGAAGGCCAGCGCATGATCCGGCGGGTCGCCCTCGCCGGTGGTGCTGGCGACGAACAGCGCGCGCCGAGTGCGGGCCAGCAGCGGCGCATCCACTTCATCCAGCGGCAGCGCCAGCACCGCTACGCCGCCTTCGTGCAGCATCGCCGCGGTGCGCTCGGCCAGCAGCTGGGCGAAGCCGGTCTGGCTGGCCCAGGCCACCAGCACCGGTGGCGTGCCATCGGATGACAGCGCGGCGGTGGCGTAGCTGGATCGCCTTGGCCGAAGCTGCGCGGCGCAGAATCCGACGTAGGCCACCAGCACCCCGCCAAGCAGCCACCAGCGCAGCGGGCGCGGTGCCGACATCCACCACGCATCGTCGTGCAGCGGCAGAAACGCGAGCGTGCACAGCACCAGCAGCGCGATCAGCGCCAGGTTGCCCAGCAGTGGCCAGGGCAGTCCGCGCGCGTCGGTGGTATCGGCGGTGCTCATCGGGCCAGGTACGCTTCGAACGCTTCGGTCATCGCCTCGTGCAGGCGATCGCCATCGCGGGTGACAAATCGCGCGGCCAGCGCATGCTTGCGCGCAAATTCCAGTCCGGCCGCAGCGCCCATCACGGTCAGCGCAGTGGCCCACGCATCGGCATGCATCGCATCGGCGGCGATCACGGTGACCGACGCGGCCGCGTCGCTGACCGGCGTGCCGGTGCGCGGATCCAGCGTGTGCGCGTAGCGCCGGCCCTCGTGCTCGAAGCGATGCCAGCGGTCGCCGGAGGTCGCCACGGCGACGTCATCGAGCACCACCACGCGCGCAGGCAGTTCGTCGAGCGTGGCGTACTCGTCGACTTCCGATTCGACCAGCACCCGCCAGCACTCGCCGTCGGGTTTGCGGCCATAGGCGCGGATCTCCCCGCCCACTTCCACCAGTGCGGCGGCGATGCCGCGTGCGCGCAGGTGCGCGGCGACCTGGTCTGCGCCAAAGCCCTTGGCGATCGCCGACAGATCCAGTTGCAGGCCGCCGGGCTGCAGCAGTTGCCGGCCTTCATTGCCGCGCTGCAGCCGCCGCCAGCCGCCACGTGTCAGCTCGCGCGCGATGTCTTCGTCGGTCGGCACGCGCCGCGGCGTACCGGCGCTGCCGAAACCCCACAGGTCGACCAGCGGGCCGATCGTCGGATCGAACGCGCCATCGCTGGCCCGGGCGACCTCGATCGCACAATCGAGCACCGTCGCAAATTCCGCCGGCAGGTCCTGCCAATGGCCGGGGGCGGCAGCGCGATAGCGACTGATGTCCGAGTCCGCTTCCCAGGTGCTCATCTGCGTCACCACCTGGTCCAGCTGCTGCTGGATCCCGGCGTGCAGCGCGTGCAGGTCGGCGCTGGAGCGCACGCTCAGGCGCACGCTCCAGCGCGTTCCCATCGTCTCGCCGCCGAGGCTGGCGAGGCTCCCGGCGGTCGCCTGTTCCATCGCTAGGACCGATCCGGTTACTGCGGCAGCACTTCCAGCGTGGCCACGTAGCTCAGCCGACGCTGCTTGGCCTGGGGCAGGCTGGTCTTGTTGTCTTCCTTGGTCGCCTCCAGCCAGTACATGCCCGCTTCGGGCCAGGTCACGGTGAACTCGCCCTTGGCGTCGGTGACCACCTTGATCTCGTCCTGCGCGTTGCGATAGCGCGTTTCGCCGCGGACGATCTCGAACTCCACGCCCTGCGCCGGCTTGCCGTCGACCAGCACGCGGAAGCCGGTCGCCTCACCGGCGAACAGGTCGTTGGGGTGGCTCAGCGGCACCAGTTCGATGCCTTCGCCGCTGGTCTTGAGCGCGGTGTCGTTGGGCGAACCGTTGGTGACGAAGGTTTCCACGCGACCCACGCTCTGCGAGATCTGCAGGTTCTTGGCGTCCTTGGGCACTTCGGTGGCGAAGGTCGCCGGGGTGCCGCGCCAGCGCTTGGGCTTGCCGTTCTCTTCCCAGCTGCCGAACAGGCCGCTGTTGACCACCGCGATGCGGTAGGTGCCCTGCTGGGTCAGCTGCACGTCGAACACGTTGCGGTACTTGCCGGTGGCCAGGTTCTGCGGCTCGACCTTGCTGCCGTCCGGCGCGGTGATCGCCAGGTTGTCCAGGCGCAGCGGCACGTGGTTGAAGTAGAACAGGTCGTTGGACACGGCCGCATCGACCGTGATCCACGGGTCGGTGCCGGCCAGTACGGTCTGCGAAGGACGCAGCCAGGTCTTGTGCGCGGCGGCGCCGAACGGAACGGTCAGCGAGGCGATGGCGACGGCAAGGATCAGGGAACGCTTCATCGGGATCTCCGGAAGTGTCCGCAGCGGCTGCGGCGGCGGCAGGGGAAGAAGGACGGGAAGGAGGGGAGGGAGGTGGAGCAACTCAGGGTTTGACGGCCAGGCTGACCGCGCCCAGTTCGGTGCTGCCCTGGGCCTTGCCGGACTGGGCGGCCTTGGCCGGCCAGGAGAAGGGGATCTTCACCAGTTCGCGGCCGCCGACTTCGCGCGCCGCTTCCACCACCAGCGTGTATTCGCCCGGCGCCAGGTCCTTGAGCTGCGGCTGGCTGGCGGCGAAGGTCACCTCGTGCTTGCCGACCGGACGGGTCGGGCCGGTCACGCCGTCCACCGGCACCTGCAGCGAACGCCCCGACTTGCGCCACCACTGGCGCAGGTCCGGCAGCCACTTGGTGCCGTGGCCTTCGGCGGTGTCCTTCATCTGGTACCAGACCGCCAGGTTGGAGGCGACCTTCTGGTCGGCGCCTTCGATCCAGATCGCCACGTACGGGCGGTGGTATTCGGCCACGTTGAGCTTGGGGATCTCGACGTTGATGTCGAGCTCGGCCGCGTAGGCCGGCAGCGTCAGCAGACCGCTGACCGCAATGAACAGCTTGGCGCGCATGGAACGGACCTCGTCAGTGAATGAAAGCGTCAGTGGATAAACAGCAGGATCAGCACCAGCGGCACGACCAGGCCCAGGCCGACCAGCGGCCAGGTCAGGCGGCGCTGGCGCGCATGCAGGTGCAGGAGGAACAGCCCGGTGATGCAGAACACCAGGCAGGCGATGGCGAATACGTCGATGAACCAGCCCCACGCAGGCCCGGCGTTGCGGCCCTTGTGCAGGTCGTTGAGGTAGGACACCCAGCCGCGGCCGGTGTGCTCGAATTCCACCGCACCGGTCTGCCGGTCGATGCTCAACCACGCGTCGGAACCTGGCGAGGGCATCGAGACGTAGGCTTCCTCCGGCGACCATTCGGCCGGGCGACGGCCCAGCGAAATCTCCAGCGTGTCGCCCAGCCATCCGGCGACCGGCGCCGGCAGCGGCGCATTGCCCTCCTCGGGCGAGTCGGCCAGCTGGGCCAGCAGCGGCTCGGGCAACTGCGCGGTGCGGTTGTCCACCCGCGGCTGGGCCTCGATCTTGGCGGCGTGGTTGAGCGTGATCCCGGTGGCGGTGAACAGCAGCATCCCGATCAGGCACACCGCCGAACTGATCCAGTGCCACTGGTGCAGCTGGCGCAGCCAGAAGCCACGGCGCTGCTGGGCGGAAACCGGATCGTGGTGTGCGGGGGCTGCGGTCACGGATCGGGAGGAGGGGTCTGGGCTGTGAAGTATAGGCCATCAATGAGAACTGTTCTCAATTGTGGCGGAATGGGACGGCTAACGCGTCAGGGCCCGGGCGGTTGACACGCCCGGGCCCTTTGCGCGGTCAGAACGTGACGTTGAGGCTCAGCCAGAGGTTGCGGGCCTTGTCCTTGTTGTTGAAGTCGTCGGTGAAGGTCGGCGTCCAGGAGCCGTCCGGGTTCTCCGCGAACACGGTCTGGAAGCTGGTGAAGTCCTGGTCGAGCAGGTTGTTGATGCGCGCGAACAGCGAGACGTTGTCGCTGAAGCGGTACTGCGCGGCCAGGTGCAGGACTTCGTAACCCTTGTAGTACTGCGGGTTGTCGTTGACGTCGCGACCGCGGTAACGGCGCGAGCGCGCCTCGCCGATCAGCTGCGCGCTGATCGTTTCGGTGATGGTCCAGTCCAGGGTGAGGTTGGCCATGTGCTTGACCGACTGGGTCAGCGGGAAGCCCGCGTCGGCGCCGCTGAGCCGCTCGCTGTCGGTGTAGGTGTAGTTGGCCCGCAGCGACAGCGGCTCGACGATGCGCCAGCTGCCGGCGACTTCGGCGCCGCGGATGCGCGCCTTGTCGATGTTCACGTACTGCAGCACGCTGCCCACGCCCAGCACCGCCCAGTAATCGCCGAGGTTGACGCACGGACGCACGCCACCGGTCACGGTGCAGCTCTGGCTGGTTTCAACGCGCTCGATCTTGTCCTCGAAATCGTTCTGGAACACGGTGAGGTTGAAATCGTTGCCGCCATCGACCGAGGTCCAGTACAGCGCGATCTCGCTGTTGACGCTGGTCTCCGGCTCCAGGTCCGGGTTGCCGGCCCACGGGCTGGTGCCCTGGCCACCGAAGCCGGTGATGCCGTCGTACAGGTCGGTGGTCTTGGGCGTCTTGTAGCCGGTGCTCACGCCGCCCTTCAGCACCCAGGCCTCGGACAGGTTGTAGACGCCGTACAGGCGCGGGCTGAAATGGCCGCCGAACAGGTTGTGGTCGTCGTAGCGCAGGCCGCCGGTCACGGTCAGCGCTTCCATCGGCGTCCAGTTGTCTTCGGCGAACAGCGACCACATCCGGTGCTCCTGCACGGTGCCGGCGCCATAGCCGCCGCCTTCCATGCCGAACACGCCGTCTTCCAGCTCGCCGTCGATCACCTGGCCGCCGAGCACCAGGTGGTGGCTGCCCAGGCGGCTGTCCAGCGGGATGTCGAGCTTGGCGTCCAGCGTGTACTGGCTGCTGTCCATGACGCGCTTGGGACGCGGCAGGAAGGTGTCGACCATCAGCTGCTGGCGCGCCGCGCGGGTCATGCCGGCATACGGGCCGGTGGTGCAGGTGGCGGCGTTGTTGCAGTACAGGCTGCGGTGCGCGACGCGCTCATCGACGCTGAAGGGCAGGGTGCGGCCGTGGTTGCCGGTGTCGATATGCGACAACGCGACCAGGCTGTTGCCGAACTCCCACTGGCCCTGGTGGGTCAGCGCCCACTGGTCGCGGGTGAACTCCTGGTCTGCCGCATAGCCCACCTGCGGCGCGGCGCGCCACAGGCCGGCCAGGCCGTCGACGGTACCGAGCGGATAGGTCTCGGTGCCCAGGTTATTGATGTAGGGCGTGTTGTCGTAGACCTGCTCGGAGGTGTCGTATTCCAGCTTCAGGCTCTGGTTGTCGGTCGGCGTCCAGCTCAGGGTGACGCCGGCGCTCTTGTTGGTGTTGTCCACCGTCTTGCCGCCGCCACCGAAGCCGAGCGCGCGCTCGTGCGGATTGCCGTCCGGGTCGTAGATGACCTCGTACTCGGGCGTGGACGCATCACGCTCGTACCACGAACCGCGCAGGCCCAGGCCGAGCTTGTCGGCGACCAGCGGCCCCATCAGCGCGAAGTCGAACGTGCTCTCCGAACCGAAGTCGCTGTTCTCCTGGAAGCTGTGGCCCACCGTGGCCGAACCGCGCCAGCGGTCGGAGACCTTGCGGGTGATGATGTTGATCACGCCGCCCAGCGCGTCGGCGCCGTACAGGGTCGAGGCCGGGCCGCGGATCACTTCGATCCGCTCGACCATGTCCAGCGGCGGAATGTGGTTGAACTGGTTGCCGCCGAACGCGTTGGGATAGATGTCGCCGTGATTGTTCTGGCGACGGCCGTCGATGAGGATCAGCGTGTACTCCGCGCCCATGCCGCGGATGGAGATGGTCTTCTGCCCGGTCTTGTCCGAGGTCTCGCCCACGTCCACGCCTTCCAGGTCGCGGACCGCATCGATCAGGGTGACGTAGGGACGCTTCTGCAGCTGCTCGCGGGTGATCACGCTGATGCTGGCCGGCGCTTCGACGAGCTTCTGCTCGAAGCCGGCGGCGGTGACCACGACCGTGTCCAGCGTGGTCGGATCGCCGGCAGGCGCCGGGGCGGCGAGCAGCGGCAGGGGAGAGGCGAGGATGGCGCCCAGGGTCAGGGCGAGGGCGGTGGGTCGCAGGACGGGACGATGGTTCGTCATGGGATGGCTCGTGGATGTGCAGTCGGAAAGGCGTCCGCAGCACGCGCCGGCGCATCCGGACAGGCCGGAACACCGCGGGGCGGAAGGGAGAGGGGAGCAAGCGCGTGCGCGGAAGGCGCACGGAGGACGATCAGGCCGAGGGCGGTGCCTGGCCGGGATGCAGGCGCAGCTGGCCGGCGTCTGCGGAAGCACGCGGAAGGTGCGCGGTATCGGCGATGCGCCCGGCGGACGGGGTGTCCACGGCGGGCGCATCGACACCGACGATCAAGGCGATGCCGACGGAGGAGGAGGGTGCGCTGTCGTTGGTATCGGCTTGCGATGCCACTGCCAGTTCGAGCTGGCGCGGCTTCTTGCGTTCCACCGGGTGATGCGTGCTTTCCGATGGCGCCCCGTCACCGGGCATCACGGCGACGGCGATGAAGCCGGCCGCGTTGCGTACACCGACGCGCGCCTGCGCGTCGCCGCCGGGCTGGCCCAGGAGATTCCAGGCCAGCACCAGCATCGCCACGAGCGCCACCATCACCAGCGCGCTGCGCGGGCGTGTGTGGGCTGCAGGATGCGGCAGGTCGGACAAGTCGGGCCCCGTGGAGTGCCATTGAGCGGCACCGTCAGGCCATCATTCTAATTGAGAATAATTATCGAATGCAAACGAGAGTGGCTGGCAACGGGTCGTGCACCGCGTCCATCACGTCAGCCTTGGATCGCGCTCGCCAGCACGCGTAATTGCGCATGGGGGCTTCCAATCAGGTCCTGTCGAAGTCGTGCCACGAACGGTGGCGTGCCGGTATCCAAAGCGCGCTGCAGCCACTCGACGGCTTCGCCGAGATGGCCGCGATCGGCGAGCATCGAGGCCAGGTTGGCCTGGCCGCGGAAGTCGCCCGCATGCGCGGCGCGTCGGTACCAGCCCATCGCACGCGTGGGGTCGCGCTCGACTTCCCAGCCGTTCTCGTGGAAGCGCCCGACGAAGTTCATCGCACGCGCATGTCCGAGCTCGGCCGCACGCAGGTACCAGCGATAGGCTGCCGCCCGGTCCTGGGCAATTCCATTGCCGGAGGCCAGCAGGTGCGCGAAGTTGTACATGCCCCAGTCGAGCCCGGTTTCGGCCGCCTTGCGATACCACACCACCGCAAGGGCCATGTCGATGCGCGTGCCCTGGCCGAGCTCGTGGCAGCGGCCGAGCATGTTCATCGCCATCGGCTCGCCCAGGTTGGCGGCCACGCTGTACCAGTGGAAGGCTTCATCGGGATCGGCCTGCAGACCACGCCCTTCCATCCACGCCTGTGCCAGCAGCAGCTGCGCTTCGCGCTGGCCGGCCAGCGCCGCCTCGCGCAGTTGTCGCATGTCGGCGCTCGCAGTCTCAGACATCGGCCCAGCGTCGCAGCAGGTTGTGGTAGACGCCGGTGAGCTGGACCAGCGAGGCGTGCTCGGGAACGTCGCGGCTCAGGCGCCGGATCGATACATCCAGTTCGAACATCAACCGGCGCTGGCTGTCTTCGCGCAGCATGCTCTGGATCCAGAAGAACGACGCCAGCCGCGCGCCGCGCGTGACCGGATTGACCCGGTGCAGGCTGGTGCCCGGGTAGAGCACCATGTGGCCGGCGGGAAGCTTGACCTGCTGCATGCCGTAGGTGTCTTCGATCACCAGCTCGCCGCCGTCGTAGTCCTGCGGATCGCTCAGGAACAAGGTCGCCGACAGGTCGGTGCGCACCGGCTGGGCAGCGCCGGCGCTGCGGTCATAGCGCACGGCGTTGTCGACGTGGAAACCGAACGACTGGCCGTCGCGGTAGCAGTTGAACAGCGGCGGATAGATCCGCCGCGGCAATGCAGCGGAGAAGAACGTGGAATTGGCCTGTGCCGCGTCGCGTACCAGCGCGCCGAGTTCGCGCGCGACCTCGCTGTCCTCGGGCAGCTGCAGGTTGTCCTTGGCCTTGGCCGACTGGTGGCCGGCGGTGATCCGGCCATCGGCCCAGCCGGCCTGCTGCAGGCGTTGCCGGCAGTGGGCGACCTGCTCGGTGGTCAGGACATCGGGAATGGACAGGAGCATGGGAGTTCTCGCCGGAAGACCCGCCCCGTCGGAACGGGGCGGGTGGTGTCGCCTCAGAAGCGGACGGTCGCGGTCAGCACCACCGAGCGCGCCGCGCCGGGCGTGGCCCAGCCGTTGTTGCGGATGCGGGTGAAGTACTGCTTGTCGAACAGGTTGTCGACGTTGAGCTGCAGGGCGAAGCCGTCATTGAACTGGTAGCCGACCATGGCCCGGTGCATCGTGTAGCTCTTGGCCTGCGGCGCGTTGTCGGTGCTGGCCAGGTAGAAGCTGCCCTGGTAGTTCACGCCGTAGCCCACGGTCCAGTCGGCCAGGGCGTAGGTGGTCCACACGCTGCCGGAGTGTTCGGGAACGTTGGCCAGCGGGTTGCCCGCCTGCGCATCGATGCCGGTGGACTCCTTCACGAAGTCGGACACGCTCTGCAGCACTTCGCTGTCCAGGAAGGCGTAGTTGGCGAACACAGACCAGGCGTTGGTGATACGCCCGGCCGCGCCGAGGATCACGCCGTCCACGCGTGCCTGGCCGTCCAGCTGTTGCATGCCGCTGGGATTGTCCGGGTTGCCCGGGTCGGCGACCTTGTAGTTCTGGCGCTCGTTGCGGAACGCGGCGGCGGTCAGCGCGAGCTTCTCGCCCAGCACGTTCCACTTGGTGCCCAGCTCGATGTTCACCGCCGTTTCCGGATCCACGCCGCAGGTCTGGATCGTGCACGAGCCGTTGACCGAGGCCTTGGAAGGCGTCTTGGAGTCAGAGTAGGACAGGTAGACGCTGCCGTTTTCGGCGGGCTTGTAGACCAGGCCGGCGCGGTAGGAGAACAGGTTGTCGGAATTGTCGAAGGTCGCATCGCTGGTGACGCCGCCGGCGGCGTTGAACGCGCGCACACGGCTGTCACCTTCATTGCGCTCGTAGCGGGCGCCCAGGCCCAGCTGCCACTGCGGGTTGAATTCCAGCGTGTCGAACAGGTACACGGCCTGGTTGTCGAGCGTGCCGGAGGTGCGACCGGCACGGATGTAGTTGACCGGGCCGGTATAGGTGCTGTCCGGGTTGGCCAGGATCATCGGCGGGTACACCGGGGTGGCGCCATTGGGGTAGCGCTGGATGTTGCCGTTGTCCAGGTCGTAGGTTTCGTGCAGGAACGAAACGCCGGCGACCAGCGAGTGGCCGACGCTGCCGGTGGCGAAGCGCGAGGTCAGGTCGGTCTGGTTGTAGGCCAGGCCGTTGCGGGTGTCGCGGGTGGTGCCACGTGGGCCACTGGGCACGAAGGTGCCGCGGTTGGCGCAGGCCGCGCCGGTGGCCGGATTGATGCCGCTGTCCAGGCACCACGTGCCCTGGGTCGGATTGACCACGGTGTACTGGTCCACGCGCTGCACGCGCGCCAGGTTGCGGATCGAGGTCGCCTCGTTGAAGTCGTGCTCGAAGATGCCGGTCAGCACGTCGACTTCGACTTCCTGGGTATCCATGTTGCGGTAGCCGAAATAGCTCTCGCGGCTCACGCCCGGCAACAGGCCGCCGTAAGCGGCGAAGTACGGGATGCCGTACTCGGGGATGTTGTCGTCCTGCTGGTGCAGGTAGCTCACCGAGAAACGGGTGTCGGTGCCCAGGCCGATCGCGAACGAGGGCGCGATGCCCCAGCGCTTGTATTCCTCCACGTCGCGGTCGGGCACGTCGTTGCGATGGGCCATCGCGTTCACGCGCAGGGCCTGGCCCTGGCCGAGGTCGAAATTGCTGTCCACGGTGGCGCGGCCGAAGCTGTCGGTGCCCGCGCCCAGCGTGACGGTGGTCTGGTCGCCCTCGCGCGCCACCTTGTTGACCAGGTTGATCGTGCCGCCGACGGAACCTGCGCCCGAGTAGGCGGAGTTGGCGCCGTTGATCAGCTCGATGGACTCCAGATTGAAATTGTCGGTGCGCGTGTACTGCGCGCTGTCGCGCACGCCGTCGACGGTGATGTCGCTGCTGGCGCTGAAGCCGCGCAGATTCACGCTGTCGCCGTAACCGCCGCCGCCTTCGCCGGCGCCGAAGGTGATGCCCGGCAGGGTGCTGAGGATGTCGCGCAGGCCGATCAGGCCCTGCTGGTCCATCACCTCGCGGGTGACCACGGTGATCGTCTGCGGGGTGTCCAGCAGCGGGGCGGTGTACTTGGGCGAGGAGGCCCGTTCAATGCGGTCTCCCTGGACTTCAAGCTTGTCCAGTTCGGTGACGTTCTTGTCGGAGCTGCCGGCGTCGTTGGCCTGCGCGATCGCAGGGGTGGCCAGGGCCAGGAGCACGGCGGAGGAGAGCGGGGAGAAGGAAGGAGTCATGGGTGGTGGTCGCTAGGAGGGATGGAATCCGGCTGGCGAAGGCTGCGGAGATGGGGAAAGAGGGGAAGGCGGTCGTGCCCGCGTTGTCCACGGCCTCGGTCTGGCGTGGAGCGGGATCGTTCGCGATGGCTGGGCGGGTGCGGCGGGGCCGCGGCGATGCCTGGCTTGGATCAGCAGGTCGCGGGAGAGGCGTGCGCGGGGGGCAGGCGGCCTTCGGCCGTGCTGCCGCAGTCGCGGGCGACGTCGGTGATCGGTGCGGTACGGGTCAGGCCTGCCGATGCAGGAAAGCCGGTTCCGTAGGGGCGACGGTACTTGTCGCCGGAGGGCTCTTTTTCAGCCGAAGGCTCGGAAAGGGCCGGCAATGCCTCCGGCTCGTCTTCGTCGCTGGCCGGCGCCAGGCTTGCGATGTCGCTGGCCGATACAGCCGTCAGCGCTGCATGTTCGGCCCCAGACACCTGCACGGCGGAATGGGCCGTCTGGCTGGTGGCCCGGTTGGGTGCTGCCTTGCCCGGGAGTGCGAGGACCAGGCAGGCCAGCGCCAGCAACAGCCAGGCGATACCGTAGGATGGGGCGCCGCGTCCGCCGGCTTCACCCGAACGCATCCGGCGCCGGAGCGTCGGTGCGAGTGCGAAGGGGGTCAGGGTGGGGCGCATCGAAGATGGCAGAACCGGACGGGTGGGCGCGCCATACTAAATGAGAATTATTCTCTTTGATAGTGAATGCCGCCAGCCCGGGCGCCGGCGCCGGGGCGCGCACCGAGCCGGGCAAGTTGCGCCGGTGTTGGATCGAAGCGGTGGATGACGGCGCCGGTGTCTGACTTGTGGTGCCCGTGGCGCTGTGTGCCATCGGCGGGTGTGGCGTCGTGTGGGCTGGGGCGATTGGCGTGGCCGATGGTGTGCATGGCACGGCGATCAGGGTGCCAGGGCTTGGTGATCGGCACCGGAAATCGACTAGCGGAGTCCGGAACTCGGTGCTTGGAGTTCAGAGCTCTGGCGTCCGAGCCTGGAGCTCGGCGGTTGGAGTTCAGAGCTTGGGCTTCCGAGCCTGGAGCTCGGTGCTTGGAGCTCAGAGCTCGGACGTTGGAGCTCGGAACTCGGCCATTGAAGCTCAAAGATCGGGCGTCGGAGTCCGGCGCTCGGCGACAGAATCCAGAACCCGAAGGTCGGAGCAGAATGATCGGACGTTGCAGCCCAGAACTGCGCCCTGCGAGCCCGATACCCTGACCGCTGCGTGCCGAAGCGCTCAGGTGCGGGCTGCAGCCCGGGTCGACCGACGGCGCCGGACGGCGATGCGTATCGGATCGGAAGCGGCGCCGGGCTCAGCCGCGGTCGTCGCGGGTCCAGATGCCGCCGTGTTCGGTCTTGACCGGGAACTTGGGCACCGGCGAGTAGGCCGGCGCGCACAGGGCGCGGCCGTCGCGCACATCGAAGCGTGCGCCGTGCAGCACGCACTCGACGCTGCCTTCCGCTGCATCCAGGGCGCCGGAGGACAGTTCGAAGTCTTCGTGGCTGCAGCGGTCTTCCAGCGCGTACAGGTCGCCGTCCAGGTTGAAGACCAGGATCGGCGTGCCGGTGACCTCATCGAAGACCGGCCGCATCTCGCCGGGCAGCAGGTCGCCGGTGGCGCAGACGAAGGTCCAGGCCTCGCTCATGCGCCGTCTCCGCCACCCAGGTCCTTCTGCAGCACCTCGAAGCGCAGGTCCTCGCGCAGGGGGATGCCGTAGCGCTCGTCGCCGTAGGGGAAAGGCTTGTGGATGCCGGTGCGTGCGTAGCCGCGGCGCTGATAGAACGCGATCAGCTCGTCGCGGATGTCGATCACGGTCATGCGCATGGCCGGCAGCGCCCATTGGTCGCGGGCGATGCGCTCGGCCTCGCCCAGTACCGCCTTGCCCACGCCGCCGCCCTGCAGGTCCGGGCGCACGGAGAACATGCCGAAGTAGCCGGCGCCGTCTTCCTCGGCCACATGCGCGCAGGCCAGCAGCGCGCCGTCGCGTTCGGCCAGCAGCACGATGCTGTGCGGGCGGGCGATGTCATGGGCCAAGCCGGCAGGATCGATGCGCTGGCCATCGAGCATGTCCGCCTCGGTGGTCCAGCCCACGCGGCTGGCGTCGCCGCGATAGGCGGAGGTGACCAGTTCGACCAGGGCGGGGATGTCGGCCTGCGTGGCCGCACGGAAAGTCAGGGAGTCCATGGGCGCCATTGTAAAACGGCGCTCGTTCCGCTGCGCTTTCCTGAAGTGGGGATTGCCCCGCTGCGGTGCGCTGCCGGTAATCGAATGGGGCAACGCCCGCTCTACGTCAGCGTCGGATTCGCCATGGGACAGCGGAGCAAGCCCCGCCCTACGCGAGCAGAAAGCGGGGTCGGGTTCAGGCGACCAGCAGTCGGCGGGTCTTTTCCAGCGCGGCGGCGAAGCGCTCGATCTCTTCGTGGGTGTTGTAGAAGGCCAGCGAGGCGCGCAGCGTGGCGGCCACCCCGAAGTACTGCAGCAGCGGATGGGCGCAGTGCTGGCCCGAGCGCACCGCGATGCCTTCCAGGTCCAGCAGCGTGGCCAGGTCGTGGGCGTGGGCGCCCTCGACCAGGAACGAGATCACCGCGGCCTTGCCCGGCGCGGTGCCGAAGATGCGCAGCCCGGGAATGGCCTGCAGCGCTTCGGTGGCGTGGGCCAGCAGGTCGGTCTCGCGGGCGGCGATGTGCTCCATGCCGACCGATTCCAGATAGTCGACCGCCGCGCCCAGGCCGATGAAGCCGGCGATATTCGGCGTGCCGGCTTCGAACTTGTGCGGCGGATCGTTGAACACCGTGCCCTGGAAGCTGACCTCGCGGATCATCTCGCCGCCGCCGATGAACGGCGGCATCGCCAGCAGGTGTTCGCGCCGGGCCCACAGCGCGCCGGTGCCGGTCGGCCCGCACATCTTGTGGCCGGTGATGGCATAGAAGTCGCAGCCGATCGACGGCACGTCCAGCTTCAGGTGCGGGGCGGCCTGCGATCCGTCGACGAGGGTGACGATGCCGCGGCGACGCGCTTCGCGGCAGATCTCGCGCACCGGGTTGACCGTGCCCAGCACGTTGGAGACGTGCGCGATCGCCAGCAGCTTCACGTCGGGCGTCATCGCCTTGTGCAGGCCGTCCATGTCCAGGCTGCCGTCGGGCAGGATCTCGGCGACCTTGATCGTGGCACCGGTGCGCTGGGCGACCAGCTGCCAGGGCACGATGTTGGCGTGGTGCTCCATCCGCGACACCAGGATCGTGTCGCCGGCCTTGAGCCGCGGCAGCGCCCACGAATAGGCGACCAGGTTGATCGCGAAGGTGGTGCCGCTGCACAGCACCAGGTCGTCGGCGCGCACGTTGAGGAAGCGGGCGAGCTTGCCGCGCGCACCTTCGTAGGCTTCGGTCGCCTCGGTGCCCAGCGCGTGCACCGCACGGCTGACATTGGCGTTCTGGCGACGGTAGAACTCGTCCTGCGAGGCGATCACCGGCAGCGGCTTCTGCCCGGTGTTGGCGTTGTCGAAGTACACCAGCGGCTTGCCGTGCACCTCGCGCATCAGCAGCGGGAAGTCGGCGCGAACGCGCGCCCAGTCGACGCCACCTTCATGGTTGGCCAGCGCGGCATCGTGGACGGCGGTCGACTGCAGGTTCATGCCGAGGCGGCCTCAAGGGAAGGATCGGTACCCAGCGACGCGGCCAGCGCCGCATCCAGCCGGCCCAGCAGGAACTGGCGCAGGCCATCGTCCTCGAGCGCCAGCAGCGGCTGGCGGCAGAACGCCACGGTCAGCAGGCGCCGGGCCTGGGCTTCGGGAATGCCGCGCGAACGCAGGTAGAACAGCGCGGTCTGGTCGAGCTGGCCGACGGTGGCGCCGTGCGCGGCCTTGACCTCGTCGGCATCGATCACCAGCACCGGCTGGGTGTCGATTTCCGCGTCGGCCGACAGCAGCAGGTTCTTGTTGGACAGCGCGGCATCGGTGCCGTCGGCGCCGGCACGGATGCCGATGCCGCCATGGAACACGACCCGGCTGCGTCCGTCGGCAATCCCGCGCCAGACCAGCTCGCAGGCGGTGTCGCGGGCGATGTGCTCGATGCCCAGGCGGGTGTCGACATGGCGACGGCCATCGCCCAGCAGCACGCCGTTGGCGGTCAGTCGCGCGCCATCGCCTTCCAGGCGCACATTGAGTTCGTTGCGGCTCAGCGCCGCGCCCAGTTCGAGGTCGAAGCGCCGGTACTGCGCTTCGCGCGCCAGCACCGCATCGGTGCGGGCGAAGCGGGTCGCGCGTGCGGCGTCGGACTGGATGCGGGCGTGGCGGACCACGGTGCGCTGGCCCAGGTGCAGGTGCAGCACCTCGTTGGCCAGGTGCGCATGGTCGGCCGCGCCGAGCTGGTGCTCGACGATGTCCAGGCGCGCGTCGTTGCGCACATCGATGAAGTGGCGCAGGTGCCAGGCGCGGTCGTCGGCCTGCGGGGTGCCGACGAAGACCAGGTGCACGGGCGCTTCGACCTGCACGCCGGCGTCCACGCGCAGGACCACGCCTTCGTCGGCCAATGCGGCATTGGCGCGGGCGAAGACTTCGCTGCGCTGGTCGTAGCGGTGCAGGATGAAGTTGACGTCGCGCGGCTGCCCATCGGCGAGCGTGCGCGACAACGGCTCGAGCACCACGCCGTCCGGCAGGCCGGCCAGGTCGCTGTGCGCGGGCACGTGGCGGCCGTTGACGAAGACCAGGCGCGGGGCCGGGATGCCGGCCAGCACGCTGGCGTCGATCGCCGGCGGGGCGGCATCGGCGGCGGCGAACGCACGCCGTTCCAGCGTGCGCAGCGGGGTGTACTTCCACGCTTCCTCGCGCGGGCCGGGCAGGCCATCGGCGAGCAGCGCATCCATGAACGCCTGCCGTGCCGGCAGCAGTTCCTGGGCAAGTCCGCTCACGGACGAGCGGGCTGTTGCGAAGGACTCGCCAAATCCATCGAGCAGGGCGCTCATCAGGCCACCTTCTCCGGCGACACGCGGTCCTTCAGCCAGGCATACCCGTGCTGCTCCAGCTCCAGCGCCAGCTCCGGGCCGCCGCTCTCCACGATGCGGCCGTCGGCCAGCACGTGGACCACGTCCGGCTTGATGTAGTCGAGCAGGCGCTGGTAATGGGTGATGACCAGGAACGAGCGCTCCGGCGAACGCAGCGCGTTGACGCCGTCGGCCACGGTCTTGAGCGCGTCGATGTCCAGGCCCGAGTCGGTCTCGTCCAGGATCGCCAGCTTCGGCTCGAGTACGGCCAGCTGGAAGATCTCGTTGCGCTTCTTCTCGCCGCCGGAGAAGCCTTCATTGACGCCGCGATGCAGCAGCTCGTCCTTCAGGTGCAGCACGGCCAGCTTCTCGCGCACGCGCTTGAGGAACTGCATGGAATCCAGCTCGGCCTCGCCACGCGCCTTGCGTTGGGCGTTGAGCGCGCTGCGCAGGAAGTAGGTGTTGTTCACGCCCGGGATCTCGACCGGGTACTGGAAGGCCAGGAACACGCCTTCGGCGGCGCGCTCTTCCGGCGCCAGCTCCAGCAGCGGCTTGCCGTCGAACTCGACCGTGCCGGCGGTGACCTCGTAGCCCTCGCGCCCGGCCAGGATGTTGCCCAGCGTGGACTTGCCCGCGCCGTTGGGGCCCATGATCGCGTGCACCTGGCCCGGCTTGAGCTCCAGCGACAGGCCCTTGAGGATTTCCTTGCCGGCAACGCTGGCGTGGAGGTTGTGGATCTTCAGCATGGGGATTCCGATTCTGTTTGAGCTTTTGCCCGCCTGGGCGGAGGGATTTCGATCGTTGCGGGGGTTCGGGCGGCGTACCCGGCCCGATCGCACGGCGATCGGGCGTTCACGGGTGCGCGAGGCAGTGCCTCGCAAGCAGCACCCGTTCACCCCACGCTGCCTTCCAGCGACACTTCCAGCAGCTTCTTGGCTTCCACCGCGAACTCCATCGGCAGCTCGCGGAAGACCTGCTTGCAGAAGCCGTCGACGATCAGCGACACCGCGTCTTCCGACGAAATGCCGCGCGAGCGGCAATAGAACAGCTGGTCGTCGCTGATCTTGGAGGTGGTGGCCTCGTGCTCGACGGTGGCGCCGGGGTTCTTCACCTCGATGTAGGGGAAGGTGTGGGCGCCGCACTGCTTGCCGATCAGCAGGCTGTCGCACTGGGTGTAGTTGCGCGCGCCATCGGCATTGCGGTCGACCTTGACCAGGCCGCGGTAGGTGTTCTGTCCACGGCCAGCGCTAATACCCTTGCTGACGATCTTGGACTTGGTGCGCTTGCCGATGTGGATCATCTTGGTGCCGGTATCGGCCTGCTGGCGGTGGTGGGTCAGGGCCACCGAATGGAACTCGCCGGAGGAGTCGTCGCCCAGCAGCACGCACGAGGGGTACTTCCAGGTGATTGCCGAGCCGGTCTCCACCTGGGTCCAGGTGACCTTGCTGCGCGCGCCACGGCATTCGGCGCGCTTGGTCACGAAGTTGTAGATGCCGCCGCGGCCTTCCTCGTCGCCCGGGTACCAGTTCTGCACCGTGGAGTACTTGATCTCGCCATCGTCGAGCACGACCAGCTCGACCACCGCCGCGTGCAGCTGGTTCTCATCGCGCATCGGCGCGGTGCAGCCTTCCAGGTAGGAGACGTAGCTGCCTTCCTCGGCAATGATCAAGGTGCGCTCGAACTGGCCGGTGTGGCCGGCGTTGATGCGGAAGTAGGTGCTCAGCTCCATCGGGCTGCGTACGCCCTTGGGGATGAACACGAAGCTGCCGTCGGAGAACACGGCCGAGTTCAGCGCGGCGAAGTAGTTGTCGCCGTGCGGGACCACGCTGCCCAGGTACTGCTTGACCAGCTCGGGGTGTTCGCGGATCGCCTCGGACATCGAGCAGAAGATGATGCCCTTCTCGGCCAGTTCCTTGCGGAAGGTGGTGCCGACGGAAACCGAGTCGAACACCGCGTCCACCGCCACGCCGGCCAGCTTGGCGCGCTCGTGCAGCGGCACGCCGAGCTTGTCGTAGGTATCGAGCAGCTCCTTGGGTACCTCGTCCAGCGAGGCGTACTTGGGGCCCTTGGGCGCGGAGTAGTAGCTGATGGCCTGGAAGTCGATCGGCGCGATCTTCAGCTTGGCCCAGTGCGGCACCGGCATGGTCAGCCAGCGGCGGTAGGCGTCCAGGCGCCACTGGGTCATCCACTCCGGCTCGTCCTTCTTGGCCGACAGCGCACGGATGGTGTCCTCGTCCAGGCCCGGCGGCAGCGAGTCCGATTCGATCTGCGTAACGAAACCGGCGTCGTAGCGCCGGCCCAGGCGCTCGAGGATCTCCGCGTTCTGCGGCGGCGCTTCAGTGGCGGTGGTGTCGATGACGGTGGCTTCGGTCTGGGTGGCCATGAGGCTGCCTGCGGGTTCAGCTGGCCACGCGCACGGCGATTTCGCGCCGGCGCGTGGGGGCATTGGGGTTCGGGGGGGAGGGCGGTTGCAGCATCTGCGCCAGGGTCACCCCGCGCAGCGCGTCGGCGACCACGTCGTTGATCAGGCGCCAGTTGGCGCGCACGCCGCACTGGTGGGCGATGCCGCAATGGCTGTCGTGCTGGCTGCACTCGGTCATCGCCAGCGGGCCTTCCATCGCCTCGACGATCTCGATCAGGCTGATCTGCGCGGCGTCGCGGCTGAGGCGGTAGCCGCCATGCACGCCGCGCAGGCTGGCGACCAGGCCGGCCTGGGCCAGCGGCTTGAGCAGCTTGCTGACGGTGGGCTGTTCCAGCCCGGAGTGTTCGGCCAGTTCGGCCGCGCTCAATACCTGGCCCTGGCGTGCGGCGAGCACGGTCAGGACCACGGTGGCGTAGTCGGTCAGCTTGGTGACGCGAAGCATGGCGGGGGCCGGGGGAGTTAAAGCGTACCGAAATTGTACGCTTTCACGCCGCCCCGGCCAACCCGGCCCCTGTCCGGTGTTTCAGGGGGCGTTGGGTGCGCCGGCGGGCGGCGCGCCGTTTTCCGGTGGTGGCAGGACCAGGGCCATATGCGGCAGCGGCGGGGTCTGTCCGGGCGGCAGGGCGGCCGGTGCCGGCGAGCCGGCCGGGCCCAGCCCGCGGATGAAGCGGTACAGGGCGCGGCGGTCTTCCTCGGTCATGTCGCGCACGGCGAAGTCCGGCATGATCGGCCGGGTGCGCAGGTTTGCGCTGTAGGCCAGCCACTGCTCCTCGCTGAAGTCCTGCAGGCGCAGGCGCAGGTTGGTGGCATAGGTCGTGCCCCACGGTCCGTTGAAGCCCATCGTTGATCCGACCAGCCATTGCTCCTTGGGCACCTTGCCCTGGTTTGGCGCATAGCCGGGCGTGTGGCAGTCGTTGCAGCCGGCGATGCGGACCAGGTATTCGCCACGGGCGATGAAGTCCACGGGCGGTGTGGTCGGTGCAGGCGGCGGTGCGCTTGCGGCGGGGGTGGCCTGCGGCTGGCAGGCGCTCAGCAGCAGGGACAGCAGGGGCAGGAGGCTGGCGCAGGCGGCCTGGCGGTAGCGGCGGGATCGCATGGATGAAGACTCGAGTGGATGGGGTGACCGCTGGAAAACGGCGATCGCGCCCGCTCCCGGTCACCCTGTGGATCACTCATGGCGAAGGTCCCGATGACCATCGGCACACCTGCACGCCGCCCCGTCGGTGAAGCGCGTGAACAATGCGGACTTGGGCTATCGGCCTGCATCGGCGAGAATCCCCGTTCCACCCACGCCACCGGAATCCGCATGCCCCGCAAGATCGTCGCCAGGAAATCGCCCATTCACGGCAACGGCGTGTTCGCCGTGGCGCCGATCCGCAAGGGCGAACGGGTGATCGAGTACAAGGGCAGGCGCCGCACCCACAAGGACGTCGACAACGACGTGGGCGGCGATGTGGACAGCGGGCATACGTTCCTGTTCACGCTCAACGACGACTGGGTCATCGACGCCAGCTACGAGGGCAACGACGCGCGCTGGATCAACCACAGCTGCGATCCCAGCTGCGAGGCGGTGATCGACGAGGACGACGACGGCGATTCGCGCAAGGACCGCGTGTTCATCGAAGCGATCCGCGACATCGCCCCGGGTGAGGAACTGTCCTACAACTACGGCATCACCCTGGGCGAGCGGCACACGCCCAAGCTGAAGAAGATCTGGGCCTGCCTGTGCGGTTCGCCCAAGTGCACCGGGACGATGCTGCAGCCCAAGCGCTGAGCGCGCGCCGGTCCGGTGCTCTGCCGGCGCCTTGGCGTCGGCTCGATGGTTCAGAGGTGCCTTGGCGCCGGCTCAATCCTGCGCAGGCGCCACGGCACCGGCCATGGCACTGATGTCCTGGTTGAAGGTCACCACCAGCTTTCCGTCGCGGATGCCGGCCGATTGCACGTCCAGGCCGCCGAGCATCGCCGCCAGCGCCGGATCGATCCTGTAGACCGGCTCGCGCCGGGCGTAGTCGACCAGCCAGGCATTGAGCAGGCTGCGACTGGCATCGTCCAGGCCTTCGCCGCCTCCGGTCGGATGGAAGGTCTCGATCCGCGGCTGGTCCAGGAAGAAGGCGCGTTGCGCGTTGTCGTAGCGCAACGCGCTGGTCAGCACCAGCTGGCCCATCGGCACCGGTGCACCGCCGGCGGTGGCCAGCGCCACGTCCAGGCCCAGTTGCATCCGCGTTCCCGGCGGGATCGCCAGTTGCGGCCGGCTGACAGTCACCTCGGCCAGGCCACCGAGCATGTCCTGCCGATGCGGGAAGCGTCCCTCGAGAAACTGCTGAGCATCGCTGGCCGGCACGCCGACGGTACGCCCGTCGATCTGCGGGGTGGCCCACGCGGTGGAGGCGGTCAGGGCCAACGCAAGCAGCGCGAACAGCGGTGAACGGAGAGGACGGCGCATTGGGCGATTCCCTTGAGGCTGGAACCGCCATGTTCGCGCACGGGGGTGAACCGGCCATTAGCGCTCAGTCCAGCACCGAGCGCTCAGTCCAGCGCCGGTTGCAGCGAGGCCGAGGTGATTTCCCAACCCTGTCCGTCCACGCGTGCGCGCAGCCGGTAGGAGCCCTGCATCCGGCCCGGTCCGGTGTCGGTGTCCAGGCGCAGGTCCACCGGGATCTCATAGGCGCGCGGGGGCGATTGGCGATCCAGCGCCACCGGCGCCTCGTTCTGGATGCGCATGCTGCGCAGGTCGGTGATCGCGCGCAGCGCCGCATCGCCGGGGCGCTCACCCGGGCCGGTCCCGGCCCAGTAGGCATCGGCCCGGGCGCGATCAGGTCCGGGCAGTGCGCCCAGATAGGCATGCAGGGTCGAGACGGCGGTGCTTGAAGCGGCCGCCGCGGCGGCTTGCGCGCTGGCATCCGCCGCGGTGTCTGCGGACACGGCCTGCGTTGCAGTCGATTCGACCGGCTCGGGCGCAGCGGCCTGCGTACCGGGATCGCGCTGGCAGGAATACCAGGCCAGGGGAAGCGCGATCGCCACGAGCAGGACGATCAGGGGCAGCCGGTAGCGCATGGGATTCCGCCGTCGAGGGACTGGCGGTGAGGATAGCGCGAGGTCCGCAGGCAGGCCCGGACGTCGGTCGGCTTGCGCCTGCGGCGATGCGGACTACGGGTTGGCCGGGGTGGCGAGCTTCTGCAGCAGCGTGGTCAGCGGCGCGCGCAGTCCGGCCAGCGGGTCCTCGCCATTGCTGCGAGGACGCCGGGCCAGGCCGTCCAGCAGGCGCAGGCCCACCACCAGCGCGGTGCGCTCGTCGCCGCTGAAGCCCGGCAGGCGCTGGCTGCCTTCGAGCATGCGCATCCAGTCTTCGCCGCAGGGCTGGTCGAACTCGATGCTGCAGCGGCCGCGGCAGGGCAGGCCGTCGCTTTCGACCGGGGTGACCGTGAGCCGGTAGCGATGGGGGGAGGAAGCCATGGGACAGAACCTTGAGCGGGGAATGATGCCAAGGTAGGCCCGCACCGCAGCCGGAACGAGGGGGCTGGCCACGATGGTCCGTTCCATCGCGGCGCCGAAGCCATTCAGCGCGCGGCGCGCATCCGCGGCAGCGGGTCCAGCGCGCCGTCGCCGCCATAGATCCCGTAGTGCAGGTGCGGCGGGGTGGTGCGCGCGTTGCCGGTATTGCCGACCGTGCCCAGTGGCGTGCCGGCCTGGACCACATCGCCTTCGGCCAGCGTCGGCGCCCAGTCATCGAGGTGGGCGTAGTAGTGGCGCTCACCGGCCGGGCCCAGCACCCAGACCTGGCGGCCGCCCAGGCCATGATCGCCAATGGCCACGATCACCCCGCGCGTGGCGCTGGTTACCGGGGTGCCGCGCGCGGCGAAGATGTCCACGCCCTGATGCCGACGGTCGCTGCCACGCGGTGCACCGAAGGTATCGGCCACCTGCCGCGGCGCCACGCCCTGGACCGGGACCGGCAGCGAGGTCGGCGGCGGCATCCGCGACAGTTCCCACAACGTGCGCGGGCGTTCCATGAAAGGTTGCTGCCAGGCCCACAGCGCGGCCAGTGCGAGCAGACCCAGCGCGGCGATGGTCAGCAGGACGCGTGCGAGGACGCGGGCGAGGCTGCGAGCGGGGGAGGATGCGGGGATGGCCATGTCCGTGAGTATCGAGGCCAGGCCGCAACGCGGGATGACGGGCGCTGCAACAGCCGATCGGGCATGCCCCAAAAAAGACGGGGCGGCATCGCTGCCGCCCCGTCTGGAAAGCCTGGAACTCGCGCCTATCAGGCCGCGGCGTCCTTGAGCTTCTTCAGCGGACGCACCTTCACCTTCACCGAAGCCGGCTTGGCGGCGAACCACTGCTCTTCCTTGGTGAACGGGTTGATGCCCTTGCGCTTGGCCTTGGCCGGAACCTTGACCGAGGTGACCTTGAACAGGCCCGGCAGGGTGAAGCTGCCCGCGCCCTTCTTGCTGATCGCGCCGGAGACGGCGTCTTCAACGGCGGCGAGCACGGCCTTGACGTCCTTGGCGGCGACGCCGCTGGCCTCGGCCAGGTGCTTCACCAGGGCGGACTTGCCCAGGACTTCCTTCAACGGCTTGGCGGCAGCCGGAGCCGCCTTCTTCGGGGCGGCCTTCGCCGCTTTCGGCGCGGCCTTCTTGGCGGCCGGCTTCTTGGTGGTCTTCGCCATAACTTTCCTGTTCCGTAAATAGGGTGGTTTTTCTTACCGACGGCGTCGGCAACGCGAATGTAGGCCATGCGCGGCCCGGCGCCAAGGGGTGAAACATGCAAAAAGCTCGGAAAAGTGGCGTCCGGGAGTCCGCATGGCCCGGCGGGCGCCGGCGGCGGTCGGCCGGCGGCGCGTTCGGGATGGCCGGATCAGCGCCGCCGCGCGAACAGCACGCCATGCGCGGGCAGCTGCGCCACGCCCTGCGACAGCGCCGGCGCAGGCGAAATGCCGTGGCCGTCGAGCAGTTGCCAGTCGCCGTCCGGTAGCGCGAAAGCGGCCGGCGAGGCGGACAGGTTGAACGCCGCCAGCACACGATCGCCGCCGTCGCCGTTGCGGACGAAGGCCAGCACCGGCTCGGCCGTCTCCAGGAAGGCGATGCTGCCGCCGACCAGCGCCGGCTGTGTCTTGCGCCAGGCCATGAAGGTACGGAACGCGTTGAGCACCGAGTCCGGATCGGCGTCCTGCGCGGTCACCGACAGCGAGCGGTGCGCGTCGGGAACCGGCAGCCATGGCTTGCCGGTGCTGAAGCCGGCATCGGCCGCGCCATTCCACGGCATCGGCGTGCGGCAGCCGTCGCGACCCTTGAAGTTGGGCCAGAAGGTGATGCCGTAGGGATCCTGCAACGCCTCGAACGGCACCTCGGCTTCCGGCAGGCCCAGCTCCTCGCCCTGGTAGAGGCAGACCGAGCCGCGCAGCGAGCACACCATCGCCACCAGCAGCCTGGCCAGCTGCGGGGACGGCGCCTGGCCGCCCCAGCGGGTGACCGCGCGGCGCACGTCGTGGTTGGACACCGCCCAGCACGGCCAGCCCTCGGTCATCGCCGCTTCCAGGCGCGAGACCGTGTCGCGGATGTAGCCGGCGCTGAAGTCGTCGACCAGCAGCTCGAAGCTGTAGCCCATGTGCAGGCGCTTGCCGGTGGTGTACTCGGCGGTGGTGGCCAGCGAGTCCTCCGAGGAGATCTCGCCCAGGGTCACCGCGCCCGGGTAACGGTCGAGCAGGGCGCGCACGCGCTCCAGGAACGGGATGTTTTCCGGCTGGGTGTTGTTGTACCAGTGGTACTGGAACGCGTACGGGTTGTCGGCGCTGAAGCCGCGGCCCACGCGCTTGTCCGCCGGCTTGGGCGGGTTGTCGCGCAGCTGCGCGTCATGGAAGCAGAAGTTGATCGAGTCCAGGCGGAAGCCGTCAACGCCACGGTCGAGCCAGAACTGGATGTAGTCCAGCGTGGCCTGCTGCACGTCGGGGTTGTGGAAGTTCAGGTCCGGCTGCGAGGACAGGAAGTTGTGCAGGTAGTACTGGCAGCGGCGCGGTTCCCAGCGCCAGGCCACGCCGCCGAACAGCGACATCCAGTTGTTGGGCGGGGTGCCGTCTTCGCGCGCGTCGGCCCACACGTACCAGTCGGCCTTGGGATTGTCGTGGCTCTGCCGGCTCTCGCGAAACCATTCGTGCTGGTCGGAGGTGTGGCTGAACACCTGGTCGATCATCACCTTCAGGCCCAGCGAATGCGCCTTGGCCAGCAGCCGGTCGAAGTCCTCAAGCGTGCCGAACAGCGGATCCACCGCGCGCTGGTCGGCGATGTCGTAGCCGAAATCGGCCATCGGCGACTTGAAGAACGGGGAAATCCAGATCGCGTCCACACCCAGCGAGGCCACGTAGTCCAGCCGGTCGACGATGCCGGGCAGGTCGCCCACGCCATCGCCATCGGTGTCCAGGAAGCTGCGCGGGTAGATCTGGTAGATGACGGCGCCGCGCCACCAGGGAGAGTGACTCATAGGGTTCCGTTCCGGTCTGGTCAGCGGGCCGCGCTCCAGGCGGTCCGACATGCGGATAAAGTGCCGCCGCGCCACCGGCAGGTGGCGCGACGGAAACCCCGCCACTGGCGTGGCGGGGTGGGAGGGACGTCAGAAGCGGTAGTTCAGGCCGAACGTGATGGTGCGGCCCCACTCGATGTACTCGAGCGGACGGTCCTTGCTGCCGGCGTAGGTCTGGTACGCCTCGTTGGTCAGGTTGCTGGCCTGCAGCAGCAGGGTCATGCCAGCCAGGCTGCCGTCGCTGAAGGAGTAGCTGACCTGGGCGTCGGTGATGTTCTCGCCGACCACGTAGCGCAGCGAACGGTTGCCGTTGAAGTTGCCGATCTCGCCGATGAAGTCCGAGCGGCGACGCTGGTTGACGCGGGCTTCGAAGCCGTTGCGCTCGTAGTACAGGGTCCAGTTGTAGACCCGGTCGGACAGGCCCGGCAGGGCGATCGGATCGCTGCCCACGCTCGACGCGCTTTCCGGATCCAGGATCTGGATGTTGCTGTCGAAGAAGCTGGCGCTGGCGACCATGCCGAAACCGGTCAGGGCGGTGCTGAACAGCTCGAAGGGGATCGAGGCGGTCAGTTCCAGGCCCTGCAGCGAGCCACCTTCGCCGTTCATCGGCTGGGTGAAGTCGCCGATGGCCTGCGGCGGCTGGGTGCCCGGCGGCGGCACGTAGTCGATCAGCAGGTCGGAGAAGTCGTAGTCGTCGCGGGTCTGGGTGTAGATGTAGTTCTCCAGATCCTTGTAGAAGTACGCGGCGGCGACATAGGCCTTGTTGCCGAAGTACTTTTCATAGGAGATGTCGAACGCGTTGGCGCGCCACGGCTCCAGTTCCGGGTTGCCGCCCGAACCGCCCGGACGGCCGGTGGCGGTGTTGACGCCGAACTCAAGCGAGGCACGCATCTGGTCCACGCGCGGGCGGGCGGTCTGCTTGGCCAGGGCCACGCGCAGCATCTGCTCGTGGGCCAGGGAGAAGGCCAGGTTCATGCTCGGCAGCACGTCGGTATAGGTCTTGCCCAGGGTGATCGGGCTGATCTCGTTGCCGGCCGGCTGGGTCGCATCCCAGAAGTTGGCATCGGAGGACTGGTCCACGTGCTGGATCTGCACGCCGATGTTGCCGGTGACCGGCACGCCGCCCCACTCGGTGTCGATGTCGGCCTGGACGAAGCCGGTGGTGATTTCCTCGTCGACCGTCCATGCCTTGGGGATCAGGTAGGACAGGTTGTCCACCGGATTGAAGGTCATGTAGCGGTCGACCGCGGCCGGCACGTTCCACGAGGGGATGTAGCCGACGCCGGCGAAACCGAGGTTGACCAGACCGTACTGCAGGTCCTGGCCGATCGCGGTCGGGCCTTGCGCGCCGAGGTTGATGTTGCCTTCCGGCTGGGTCTTGCTCTTCTGGCGGTCGGCGTAGTTCAGGCCGACGTCCACGCCGGAGAACCAGCCGCCGGCCGGGATGGTGCCGACCAGCTTGAAGGTCTTCAGCTCGTCCTCGACGCTGGGCACCTTGCCGTAGCCGGAGCCGTAGATGGTGTTGTTGAGGTAGAGCAGGGCCGGGTTGGAGTAGTCGCGGCCCGGATCGAGCTGCGAGAAGCTCGAACCGGAGAACGCCAGGTTGACCGAATCCAGCTGCGGCATCGGATACAGCTGGGTGTTGTTCTCCAGGTTCAGCTCGTCGCGGTTGGCCTTGGAGTAGCCGACGTCGGCGACGATCTCGACCTGGCCGACATTGAACTCGTTGAGCCAGCCGAAGGCGTTGATCTCGTCTTCGCGCTTGTTGTACATGCCGCGGACGAGCGGATAGACGTTGTTGGCCGTGCCGCCGGTGAAGGTGTCATTGCCGTTGACCGACACGTTGGTCACGTTCAGGCCCGGGTTGAAGCCGCCGTTGTAGCCACCGATGTGGACTTCGAACTGGTTGGCGGTGTCTTCCTGCTCGGCCTTGGTATAGAACAGGTCCAGCGTGCTGGTCCAGGCGTTGGAAGGGCGGAACTGCAGGGTGGCCATCAGGCCGTCGCGCTCGGCATAGCCGGTGCGGCGCAGCGCCTTGATGCCGTCGGAGTACCAGGTACCGGCCGGCACTCCCGGACGCCAGCCGTCGCCCAGTTCCGTCCACGGCTCGTACAGGCCGACCTGGTTTTCCTGGATGGCGCCGTTGATGTGCGAGTAGCCGATCGCCAGGCCGAAGGTGTCGTCGGCGAACTTGCCGATGTAGGTGGCGTTGATGCGGTGGCCGTCGGCATCGGAGTTGGCGGCATCGCCCAGCGAATTACGCGAGTAGCGGCCGCCGACCATGATCGCCGAGCCGTCGTAGGCCAGCGGGCGGATGGTCTGCATGTCGATGGTGCCCGACAGGCCTTGGCCGACGAGCGCGGCATCGGGGGTCTTGTAGACGGTGACGCCGTTGACCAGTTCGGACGGGTACTGGTCGAACTCCACGCTGCGGTTGTCGCCGGTGCTGACCATTTCCCGGCCGTTGAGCAGGGTGGTGGAGAAGTCCGGCGACAGGCCGCGGACGCTGATCACCTGGGCGCGGCCGGCCACGCGCTGGGCGGCAAGGCCCGGCAGGCGGGCGATGGACTCGGCGATGCTCACGTCGGGCAGCTTGCCGATGTCCTCGGCCGAGATCGCCTCGACGATCGAGGTGGAATCGCGCTTCTTGGAAATCGCGCCCTCGATGCCGGCGCGGATGCCGGTGACCACGACCGTATCCAGCTCGGTCGCGTCGGTTTGCGTGTTCGTGTCGCCGCTGTTGGCGGTCTGTGCGTGGACGCCGGTGGCGGTCAGCGTGATCGCCGACGCGAGCGCCACGCTCAGCAGGTTGCGCTGCAGGTTCAACATTTTCCCCTCCCAGGTAATGTCGGAAAATCTCGGGTTGTGGTGTGCGGCCGTGCCGGTTCTTTTGGTCGCGATGGCGCGCAGATGGCGGCGTTACGGTGCGAGGCTATGGTAGTGGCGCGTTGTACGCCGGGAAGATGCCTGCATACGTATTCATTGCGTTATTCGCTGCGTGCCGGCCTGCGTGCCGGCCATTGGCGCGCGCACGAGGACACGCTCCGTGGCAAGCGAAGCGCATGTTGCTTTGCGTCATTGCGATGCCGGCGCGCGCTGCGCGCCGGCATCTCGGTTCAACGTGCGGTCGAATCGATCGGAACGAAGCGGATCGCCTGGCCGCCACCGGCGGCCAGGTGCAGCGGCAAGGTGTCGGTGCTGACCACCTCGCGGGTTTCGCGGACGAAATCGAACGGCGCGGTCTTCCAGTGCGCGCGCTCGCCGTCGCGGTAGATCTCGGCGCGGTAACGGCGGCCGGCATCGAGGAAGCTCAGCGGCACCTGCAGGTCGTGCGGTTGCGCGCCGCCGGCGCTGCCCAGGAACCATTCCTGGCTGCCGCGCGCCTTGCGCGCAAAGGTCACGTAGTCGCCGACCTCGCCGTTGAGTACATGGCTTTCTTCCCAGTCCACCGCGACGTCGCGGATGAACTGGAACGCGTCCGGATGCTGGGCGTAGTGCTCGGGCAGGTCGGCGGCCATCTGGATCGGGCTGTAGAGCACGACATACAACGCCAGCTGCTTGGCCAGGGTGCTGGGGATCTGCTGCCCGCCGCGGCCGGTCAGGCTGACGATGCCCGGGGTGTAGTCCATCGGACCGGCCAGCATGCGGGTGAACGCCAGCGTGGCTTCGTGCTCGGGCGGGTTGGGCGGATTGCCCCAGGCATTGAACTCCATGCCGCGCGCGCCCTCGCGCGATACCCAGTTCGGGTACGTGCGGCGCAGGCCGGTGTCCTTGATCGGCTCGTGCGCGTTGATGGCGATGTGGTGCCGGGCGGCCTCTTCGACAACGCGCAGGTGATGGTTGCTCATCCACTGGCCTTCGTGCCACTCGCGCACCACCGGGCCGCCTGCGGTGTCCTGGCGCTGGATGTCGCCGGCATCGCAGACATAACCGGTCTTGACCACGTCCACGCCGTTGCGCGCATACAGATCCAGCGCTGCGGGCAGCTGCCGCTCGTAATGGCTCACCGCGCAGGCGGTCTCGTGGTGGCCGATCAGGTGCACGCCCTTGGCTGCGGCGTACTTGCCCAGGCCTTCCAGATCGAAGTCGGGCGTGGGCCGGGTGAAGTCGAAGCCCCAGCCGTTGGCGAACCAGTCGCCGTCCCAACCCGGATTCCAGCCTTCCACCAGCACGCCGCGGAAACCGTTGGCGGCGGCGAAGTCGATATAGCGCCTGGTGTTCGCGGTAGTCGCGCCGTGCCTGGGGCCGGTGGCCCAGGTTTCCTGTTCCAGGTGCAGCGACCACCACACACCCACGTACTTGGCCGGCTTGAACCAGCTGACATCACCCAGTCGATTGGGTTCGTTGAGGTTGAGGATGAGGCTGGACTCGGCCAGGTCGCCGGCGCGCGCGCCGATCTGGATCGTGCGCCAGGGCGTGGTGAACGGCGCGGTGCGTACCACCGCCGTACCGCGATCGCCGCCGCCGGGCGTGAGCGCCGCACGCAGCACGCCGCCGTCGCCCTTGGCCAGGTTCATCCCGGCGTAGTCGACCAGCGCGGCCTCATGGATCGACAGGTGCAGGCCGTCATCGGTGCGCAGGGTGAGCGGCGTCTGCGCGATCGCGACCTCCGACAGCGGCGTGCGCGAATACAGGTATTCCTCGCGGTTCCATTCGAACGCCGGAATCCACCAGGCGGTGGCCGGACGGGCGACGGCGAACTCGGTCAGCTCCTGGCGGATGCGGACCTCGCCGTTGCCGCTGGCCTGCTTCGGGAATTCGTAGCGGAAGCCGAGGCCGTCGTCGTAGACGCGGAACACCACGTCAATGTGCCGGCCTTGCTTGCGCCCGCCGGAAGCCTTTTCGGCGAAGCTCGCACGCAGTTCGTTGTAGTGGTTGCGGGTCAGGCGGCGCTCGCCCCAGGGTTGTTCCCAGGTTTCGTCGAAGCTGCGGCTGGACTGCTTGGCCAGCAGGAGGTTGCGCTCAAGCCGGCCATCGCCGAGGAGGAAGCCCAGCCGCGAAGCTGCGATCACCGGCTTGCCGTTGCGCTCGACGCGGTAGGCCAGGCGGTCCTCGTGCTGCGATTCCAGGGTCACCACCAGTGCGCCGTCGGGCGAGGCCACGCGCGCCAGGTCCTTGGCCGATGCGTGCGCGCACAGCAGCAGCGCGATGGCCGGCAGCAGCGCGCGCCAGCGATGGAGGGACGGGGCAGAGTGTCGGCGATTCATGGCGGTCCTCACTTCAGGACGTAAACAAGGGCGGTGCGCGGCGGCACGGTGAAACGGCCGCGCGCGGGATCGAAACGGGCCTGTTCGCGCGGGCGGGTATCGGCCGCATCGGTGGCCAGGTGCGCCGGATGCAGCACGTAGCGCTTGCCGCGTTCGGCGGGCAGGTCGAGCACCTGCGCCTGCGGGGAGACATTGAGCAGGTACAGGACTTCGCCGAATCCGGCGCCGGCCAGGCCCTGGCCATCCAGGTGTCCGGCGATCACCAGCGCGTTCTGCGTCGGACCGGTATTGGGGAAGCGCAGGCGCGCGGAAACCTCGCTGGCATCGTCCAGGCGGAACAGCAGCGAGCTGGCGCGGATGCGCAGCAGATCGCGCAGCGCGTCGCGGGCGAAGGCGATGTCCGCCGGCGCCGGACGGATCGACGCATCGGCCAGGCGCGGTGCGATCCAGGGCCAGCTGGCTTCATTGCCGCTGGCCGGCGGCAGGCCGGTGCCGAAATGGTTGTCGCCATAGCTCCAGTCCAGCCGGTTGAACCAGTCGCCGGAGTCGAAGCTGTTGCGGTCCATCGACTTGGATCGCAGCGTGTCGATGCCCGCATGGAAGTAGGCCACGCCCTGGCTCAGCGCGGTGAAGGCCATGCCCAGCACCTGCACGCGCGCGCGGTCGTGGGCGGTGGTGTCGCGCGGCAGGCGGAAGGCGTTGAGATCGAACAGGGTCTCGTTGTCGTGGTTCTCGACGTAGTTGACGACTTCGCCCGGTGCGCCGGCATAGCCGGCCGGCTGGCCGTTGTAGTCGATCTCGCGCAGCGGGCGGGCGCTGCCGTCGGCGGTGGTAAGCACGTAGTCGCGCAGGGTGCCGGCCAGGCCGACACGCACCAGGTCGGCGGCACGCAGCAGGTCGGTGCGGCCGAGCGCGGGATCGGCCAGCTCGTTGGGCGCGTAGACCAGGCCGTTGAGATAGCCCTGGCGGGCGACCTTGTCCGCGCCGCTGTCGCCCGGACTGCCGCCACGCAGCGCATCGCGGCCACGGTCGCTGAAGGTGCCGATGCCGCTGCCGCCCAGCGACAGTTGCGAGGCCTGGACGAAGCGCGCGCCGTCGGCGACCTCGCCGAAGTTCCAGCCCTCGCCGATCAGCTGCACATGGCGCCCGGCGGCAGCGTCCACGCGCTGCTGCAGCGCTTCCATCGCCGCGCGCGGCTGGTGCCCCATCAGGTCGAAGCGGAACGAGTCGATCCGGTACTGGCGCACCCACAGCTGCGCCGAGTCGATCATCAGCCGCGCCATCATCATGTGTTCGGTGGCGGTGTTCTCGCAGCAGGTGCTGCGCTCGATGCGGCCGGCCGCATCGAGACGGTGGTAGTAGCCGGGCACGATCCGGTCCAGCACCGAGCGCTCATCCTGCCCGGCGGCGAAGGTGTGGTTGTAGACCACGTCCATGCCCACGCGCAGGCCCAGCGCATGCAGGGCCATCACCATCGCGCGGAACTCGCGCACGCGCGCAGCGCCATCGGCCGCATCGGTCGAGTAGCTGCCTTCGGGCGCATTGAAATGGAACGGGTCGTAGCCCCAGTTGAAGCAGTCCTGGGCGGCATGCGCCATCACTGCCGCCTGCTGCTGCGGGCTGTCCGGCGCGGCCTCCGGAACTTGCGGGGTGACACATCCGCCTTCCGGAACGCTGCCGAAGTCGTAGACAGGCAGGAGGTGCAGGTCGGTCAGCCCGGCCTGCGCCAATGCGCGCAGGTGGGCCATCCCGGCGCTGTCGCCGTCGGTGAAGGCCAGGTACTTGCCGCGATGCGCCGGCGCGACGGTCGCATCGCCGATCGAGAAGTCGCGTACGTGCAGCTCGTAGATCGACATGTCCGTCTGCGCGCGCAGCGGCGCCGGTCGCGGCGCGGTGTCCCAGCCGGAAGGCTTGAGCGCCGGGTCGGCCAGGTCGGCGATGAAGCTGCGCCGCGAGTCGGTGCCCAGGCTGACCGAGTACGGGTCGGTGACGCGATTGCGCACCTGGCCGGTGCCGCGCACCTGCACGTCGACCAGGTAGTCGTAATAGTGGCCGCGCAGGTCGCCGGGCAGCGTCGCCGACCACAGGCCGGTGAGCGGATCCAGGCGCAGCGGTTCGCGTTTGGACGCACGTCGGGTGTCGTCGGCATACACGCACACCGAGACCGCGCGCGCGGTCGGTGCCCACAGGCCGAATGCGGTCGCCGAAGCGGTGGGATTCGCGCCCAGGGTCGGTGCTTCGGTCGCGGCCGCATACAGGTCGTCCAGCGCGCCGGGCAGCTGCAGTCCGGTGGCCTGCAGCACGCGCCCGGTGCGGTCTTCCTGTACCAGCACCAGCGACTGGCGCAGCAGCTCGCGCACGTGGGCGTCGTCCAGGTCCAGCGCGAGCGTGGTGCCCGGGCCCACGTGGGCGAAGCGCTGTCGAATCGACTCGGGCAGCGATGCATCCGCGGGCAGGATGCGCAGCGCAATCGCGCCATCGGCGCCTTCGACTTTGCGGCCGGGGACAGCGCTGATGCCGCCGCCGTCGGCGTGATACAGGACGTAGCGACCCGAGGGACCTACCGGGCGATCGACGCCTGGCCAGCGCAGGGTGCGCCGGTCAAGCCAGATGCCGCGTGCTTCGATGGGTGCATCGCGATCTGCCGACAGCATCGTCTGGTAGCCGGCATCGCAATCGGCCAGGGGCAGGGTGGCAGCAGGGGCGGCGGCCACGGCGCCCGCCGGCAACCACAGGGCCACCAGCCAGCGTCGTGCGATGTGCCCGACGCAACCTGAAACGCGACGGCCTGCGCCGCCGCGTGTCCGATGTCGCATCCTGCCCTCCCAGGCATTCATGTGTCGTCCGCAGCGGGTGCGGGCCGCGCATGGCGCGGTCTTTCACTATTCACGCAGACCATGCGCCACGGCCAGCCTTGAAGGCATGAATACGTATGCACCGGCTGGGCGCTGTCGCTGCGGGGCCTCTACCATGGCTGCGCCGTCGCGCCATCCTGCGCGCGGCATTACATTGCATCCGTGATTCCCGGAGGGGGGAACCGCTTGATGGAAAGCAGACCGCGCCTGTCGTTCTGGCAGATCTGGAACATGTGTTTCGGCTTCCTGGGCATCCAGTTCGGATTCGCCCTGCAGAACGCCAACGTCAGCCGCATCTTCCAGACCCTGGGCGCGGACATGGAGCAGGTGCCCGGGCTCTGGATCGCCGCGCCCTTGACCGGCCTGCTGGTGCAGCCGGTGGTGGGCTACTTCTCCGACCGCACCTGGACCCGGCTCGGCCGGCGTCGTCCGTACTTCCTCGCCGGCGCGGTGCTGGCCACGCTGGCGCTGTTCGTGATGCCCAACTCGCCGACGCTGTGGATCGCGGCCGGCACGCTGTGGATCCTGGACGCGTCGATCAACGTGTCGATGGAGCCGTTCCGCGCCTTCGTCGGCGACCAGTTGCCGCCGTCGCAACGCGCCAGCGGCTATGCGATGCAGAGTTTCTTCATCGGCGTGGGCGCGATCGTCGCCAGCCTGCTGCCGTGGCTGCTGGCCAAGGCCGGCGTGGCCAATACCGCCGGCCCGGGCCAGGTGCCCGACACGGTGCGTTACGCGTTCTATGCCGGTGGCGTGGTGCTGTTTGCCGCGATTGCCTGGACGGTGCTGCGCACCCGCGAATACCCGCCCGACGTGCTGGCCTCGTTCGACGACACGCCCGCATCGGATGCGGCCGCTGCAACCGATGCCGCCCGCGCGCCAGTGGCCCTGGCGACCGCCTGGCTGCTGGCCGGCCTGGCGCTGGCCGCGCTGATCGCCTACCGCGGCTGGGACCGGATGCTGTACGTGCTGGCCGGCATGATCGCCGCCTACGGCGTGCTGCTGTTCGTCTCGCGCGTGCTGCGGCCCGGCAGCATGGTGCCGGCGATCGTCGGCGACCTGCGCACGATGCCGCGGACCATGCGCCGGCTGGCGGTGGTGCAGTTCTTCTCCTGGTTCGCGCTGTTCGCGATGTGGATCTACACCACCGCGGCAGTGGCCGGCACGCATTTCGGCAGCAGCGATCCGACCTCGGCCGCCTACAACGAAGGCGCCAACTGGGTCGGCGTGCTGTTCGCGGCCTATAACGGTTTCGCTGCGCTGGCGGCGATCGCGATCCCGTGGATGGTGCGCACGTTCGGTTTGCGCGTGACCCACCTGGTCAACCTGTGGCTGGGCGCGGCCGGCCTGCTGTCGTTCCTGCTGGTGCGCGACCCGCAGTGGCTGCTGCTGTCGATGGTCGGCGTCGGCTTCGCCTGGGCTTCGATCCTGTCGCTGCCCTACGCGATGCTCTCCGACAGCCTGCCGGCGACCAAGATGGGCGTGTACATGGGCATCTTCAATTTCTTCATCGTCATCCCGCAGCTGGTCGCGGCCAGCCTGCTGGGTTTCCTGCTCAAGTCGCTGTTCGGCGGGCAGCCGTTGTGGGCGCTGGTGCTGGGCGGGGCGAGCCTGCTGCTGGCCGGCCTGTGCGTACTGGCCGTGCCGCGCATCGCCGTGCAGGAGGCCCGCGCATGATTCGTCGCCTCGCACTGGGACTGGCACTGGCCCAGGGTCTTGCGCTCGCCGGCCCGGCGCTCGCATCGGACGACTACTACGGCACGCTGGAGCCGTTCGCGCAGGAAGCGATCTACTTCGTGATGACCGATCGCTTCGTCAACGGCGATCCGTCCAACGACCATCGCGACCAGGGCGGCAAGCACAAGACCTTCGACATCCCGCTGTCGCCCTGCGATGGCCAGGTCGGCAACATCGGCTACCTGGGCGGCGATTTCCGCGGCCTGCTCGACAACGCCGGTTACATCCACGACCTGGGTTTCACCGCGGTCTGGCTCACGCCTATCGTCGACAACCCCGACCAGGCCTTCACCGGCGGCGACGAGGTTACCTGCGATGGCTTCCTCACTGATCGCGGCAAGACCGGCTTCCACGGCTACTGGGGCGTGAACTTCTACCGCCTCGACGAACACCTGCCCAGCGCCGGCCTGGATTTCGCCGGCCTGACCGCCGGGCTGCGCGCGAACGGACTGAAGACGGTGCTGGACATCGTCGGCAACCACGGCTCGCCGGCCTGGACCATGCCGGTGGCACAGCCGCAGTTCGGGCAGTTGTTCGATGCCAGAGGCAAGCTCGTCGCCGACCACCAGAACCTGCCGCCGGACAAACTCGATCCGGCGCACAACCCGCTGCACGCGTTCTACAACACCAAGCCCGACCTGGCCCAGCTGTCCGACCTCAATGCCGACAACCCGGCGGTGATGGACTATCTGGTCGGCGCCTACCTGCAGTGGATCGGGCAGGGCGTGGACGCGCTGCGCATCGACACCATCCGCCACCAGCCGCTGTCGTTCTGGAAGGCGTTCTCCGACCGCATCCGCGCCGAGCACCCGGGCATGTACATGTTCGGCGAAGCGTTCGATTACGACGCGGCCAAGATTGCTCCGTTCACGCTGGCCGAGAACGGCGCGATCAGCGTGCTCGACTTCCCGATGAAGCAGGCGATGGACGAGGTGTTCGGGCGCAAGGGCGCCGGCTTCGAGCGCATGGCGCCGGCGCTGCACCTGCAGGGCGGCCCTTACGCCAACGTGTATGACCTGGCGACTTTCTACGACAACCACGACATGCGCCGGCTCGATGCCGACGACTCCGGCTTCATCGACGCGCACAACTGGCTGTTCACCGTGCGCGGCATCCCGGTGGTCTATTACGGCTCGGAGACCGGCTTCATGCGCGGCCAAGCCGAGCATGGCGGCAACCGCAGCTATTTCGGCCAGGAACGGGTCGATGCCGCGTCGTCCAGCGCGATCCATCAGAACCTGAAGCGCATCGCGACGCTGCGGCGAAAGTCGCCGGCATTGCAGCGCGGCGTGCAGCTGGATGTGGAGCTGTCCGGCGACCGCGCGGTGTTCTATCGCGTCTACCAGCACGGCGACACCACGCAGACCGCGCTGGTGCTGTTGAACAAGGGCGACCAGCCGGCCGATATCGCCGTGTCCGACTATCTGCAGCCGGGCCGCTGGCGCGATGGCTTCAGCGGGCAGACGGTGAAGGCGGGGCGTTCGCTGCGTGCGCAGGTGCCGGCGCATGGCGTGCGCGTGTTCTTCTTCGACCAGCCGCTGACCCGCAAGGATCTTCGCGCGGAGCTGGCGAAGCGGATGACGGCGGACTGATTGGCCTAAGGGTCTTGTAGAGCGGGGCAGGCCCCGCTCTACAAAGGCGCAGGTCAGGCCGTGGCGACGACGCTGGAGCCGCGAAGGACCAGCTTCACCGGCAGGGTCCGGCTTTCCACCGCTTCGCCCTGGATCAGCCGGATCAGGCTCTCCACCAGCACGTCGCCGGCCTGCTTGGTGTCCTGCTGCACGGTCGACAGGCCCGGCTGCACGAAGCTGGCCATGGCGATGTCGTCGAAACCGGCCACGGCCACGTCCTGCGGCACGCGCAGGCCGTGCTCGCGCAGGCCGTTCATCGCGCCCAGCGCAATCAGGTCGCTGGCCGCGAACAACGCGTCGAACTGCGCGCCGGACGCCAGCAGCGCGCGGACGGCTTCATGGCCGGACTGCTCGGTGGTGATCGCATCGACCTGCAGGGCAGGGTCCGGCGCCAGTCCGGCCGCGTGCAGGGCTGCCGCAAAACCGCGGTAGCGCTCGAAGAACTCCGGGTAATGGTCCGAGGCGTGGCCGAGGAAGGCGATCCTGCGCCGGCCGCTGGCCAGCAGGTGTGCGGTGATGTCGTGCCCGCCCTGGAAGTTGTCGCAGCCGATGGAAATGCCCGGCTCACCAGGCAGCGCCGCGCCCCAGCGCACGAAATGGGTGCCCTGGCCGACCAGCCGCTGCAGCTTGGATTCGGCTTCCAGGTAGTCGCCGTAACCGAGCAGGATCAGGCCATCGGCCTTGTGGCTGTCCTCGAAATCGGCGTGCCAGTTGGTCGACAGCTGCTGGAAGGACACCAGCAGGTCGTAGCCGCGCAACGCGCAGGCCCGGGTGATGGAGCCGAGCATCGAGTGGAAGAACGGGTTGATCAGCGAGTCGTCCGGGGTCGGATCCTCGAAGAACAGCAGGGCCAGGGTGCCGGATTGCTGGCAGCGCAGGTTGGAGGCGTTCTTGTCGACCTTGTAGTTCAGCTCGCGGGCGATGGCCAGGATGCGCTGGCGCGTCTCGGGGTTGACCGAGGGGCTCCCACGCAGCGCACGCGACACCGTCGGCTGGGAAACCCCGGCCAGGTGGGCGATGTCCAGCGAGGTGGCCTTGCCCTTGATGGTCATGCCGGGCCCCCTCCGGGCCGGAATGCGTGATGCAGGGGGTCATGATGCCACGCGCCCGGGTCCGGTTTGCCCCGGCGGCCGGCGGCTGGGCTAGAATCTCCGCATCGCCGCCGGCACGGTGCCGGTGGCCTGGACTGCAGGATGGCCCGCGGAAACGTCGGCCCAGCGTGCGACATGAGCACTACCACCGCCCATCACTGAACGCCGACGAGGCCCCCGCGATTCACGCAGGCGCCCTCATGGGCGTTTTTTTATGCCCGTCCCAGGGCGAAGAGCCCGCACATCCCTGTGCGGACTTCTCAATGCAAAAGCGCTGGCTTTGGCCGGGCGCACGGAAAACCTGACCGCTCCCATGATCACGATCACTCTTCCCGACGGCAGCCGCCGCGAATTCGAAGCCCCCGTTTCCGTCATGCAGGTCGCCCAGTCGATCGGCGCCGGCCTGGCCAAGGCCACCGTCGCCGGCCAGGTCGATGGCCGCCTGGTCGACGCCAGCGACGTCATCGACCGCGACGCGACCTTGCGCATCATCACGCCCAAGGACGAGGAGGGCGTGGAGATCATCCGCCACTCCTGCGCCCACCTGGTCGGCCATGCGGTCAAGCAGCTGTACCCGGACGCCAAGATGGTGATCGGCCCGGTGATCGCCGAGGGTTTCTACTACGACATCTACTCCGAGCGCCCGTTCACGCCCGACGACATGGCCGCGATCGAAGCGCGCATGCGCGAACTGATCGCCCAGGACTACGACGTCGTCAAGAAGGTCACCCCGCGCGCGGAAGTGGTCGAGGTGTTCCGGGCACGCGGCGAGGACTACAAGCTGCGCCTGATCGAGGACATGTCCGACGATATCGCCGCGATGGGCCTGTACTACCACCAGGAATACGTGGACATGTGCCGCGGCCCCCACGTGCCGAACACGCGTTTCCTCAAGGCGTTCAAGCTGACCCGCATCTCCGGCGCCTACTGGCGCGGCGACGCCAAGAACGAGCAGCTGCAGCGCATCTACGGCACCGCCTGGGCCGATGACAAGCAGCTCAAGGCCTACATCCAGCGGATCGAGGAAGCCGAGAAGCGCGACCACCGCCGCATCGGCAAGCAGCAGAACCTGTTCCACCTGCAGGAAGAAGCGCCGGGCCTGGTGTTCTGGCATCCCAAGGGCTGGTCGGTGTGGCAGGTGGTGGAGCAGTACATGCGTCGCGTGTACCGGGCCACCGGCTACGGCGAGGTGCGTTGCCCGCAGATCCTGGACGTGTCGCTGTGGCAGAAGTCCGGCCACTGGGACAACTACAAGGACAACATGTTCTTCACCGAGTCGGAGAAGCGCACCTACGCGATCAAGCCGATGAACTGCCCGGGCCATGTCCAGGTGTTCAACCAGGGCCTGCACAGCTACCGCGACCTGCCGATCCGCTACGGCGAATTCGGCGCCTGCCACCGCAACGAGCCCTCCGGCGCGCTGCACGGCATCCTGCGCGTGCGCGGCTTCACCCAGGACGACGGCCACATCTTCTGCACCGAGGACCAGGTCGAGGCCGAAGTCCGCGCGTTCCACGAGCAGGCGCTGAAGGTCTACGCCGATTTCGGCTTCGAAGAGATCCAGATCAAGATCGCCCTGCGCCCGGATTCGCGCCTGGGCGACGACGCCACCTGGGACAAGGCCGAGAACGCGCTGCGTTCGGCCCTGCGTGCCTCGGGCGTGGAATGGCAGGAGCTGCCGGGCGAGGGCGCCTTCTACGGCCCCAAGATCGAGTACCACCTCAAGGACGCCATCGGCCGGACCTGGCAGCTGGGCACCATGCAGGTGGATTTCATGATGCCCGGCCGCCTGGGCGCCGAGTACGTGGACGAAAACAGCCAGCGCCGGCACCCGGTCATGCTGCACCGGGCCATCGTCGGCTCGATGGAGCGGTTCATCGGCATCCTGATCGAGCACCACGCCGGGTCCTTCCCGGCCTGGCTGGCCCCGGTCCAGGCGGTGGTCATGAACATCACCGACGCCCAGGCTGAATACGTGGCCGAAGTCCAGAAAACCCTTGCGAATCAAGGGTTCAGGGTTGAGGCCGATTTGCGGAACGAGAAGATCGGCTTTAAGATCCGCGAGCACACGCTGCAGCGGGTGCCGTACCTGCTGGTGGTCGGTGACCGCGAGAAGGAGAACGGCGCCGTGGCGTTGCGCACGCGTTCGGGGGAAGATTTGGGCACAATATCGGTGTCCGCGTTTGCCGAAACGCTGCGTTCGCAAGAGTTGGCGTAATCCAACAAGGGTGTGGCCGGCCCCCGTCGGCCCACCGCCCAGTCCACCCGTGGAGACCCACACATCAGTACCCCAGAGAAACAAAACCGGAAGAACGCCGAGATTCGCGTCCCGCGCGTGCGCGTGATCGGATCCGACGGCGAGATGATCGGCGTGCTGTCGCGCGACGAAGCGCTGCGCATGGCCGAGGAAGAAGAACTCGACCTCGTCGAGATCCAGCCCAACGCTGATCCGCCGGTCTGCAAGATCATGGACTTCGGCAAGTTCAAGTTCGAACTGCAGAAGAAGGCCAATGAGGCCAAGAAGAAGACCAAGCAGGTCGAGATCAAGGAACTCAAGTTCCGTCCGGTCACGGACGAGGGCGACTACCAGATCAAGCTGCGCAACATGCGCCGTTTCCTGGAAGAGGGCGACAAGGTCAAGGTCAACATCCGCTTCCGTGGCCGCGAAATGAGCCACCAGGAACTGGGCCGGCAGATGGCCTCCCGGATCGAGGCCGACCTGGGCGAGGACATCGTCATCGAGTCGCGCCCGCGCCTGGAAGGCCGGCAGATGGTGATGATGATCGCGCCGAAGAAGAAGTGACCTGCCGCGGCGCTTGCGCCGCCGAGCGGGTCCGGAAGGAGGGGCGCCCACGGCGCCCTTTCTTTTTGGGGCTTCCAGGCCGGCAGGCCCGCCGGGCGGTTGCCGCAAAGGGCGGGTTGGGGGTTCCGGGCCTGATCCGGCGGCCTGAGTCACCCTGGAATCGCCCGCAGTCCGGCCGTTTCTGGGCTGGGGGTGAGGCTACCGCCGCCCCGGCCCTCCCCGGAACCTCATGATTTGCAAAGGAAACCGGCGGCGGGCATAATGCGCGGCTCCGGTTCGCCGGAGAGGGCTGGCAACAGCCTCAGGACCCGTCGGGTTTCCATTTGGATTCAACGACTTACCGACCGGTGTGGGCATGGATGGAAAGCGTGTTTCACGCTTCGTGGCGTAGTCGCAAAGCCTCGTAAGAGGTTTGCGATAGAGCCACCAAGCGGGAAATGCCGCCCGCGCCAGTGAAAAGATCTGACCAAGGACATAGCAATGCCCAAGATCAAGACCAACCGGGCGGCGGCCAAGCGATTCCGCAAGACCGCCTCCGGCAAGTTCAAGGCCGGCCACGCCAACCGTAGCCACATCCTCACCAAGAAAGCGACCAAGCGGAAGCGCAACCTGCGGCAGACGAACCACGTCCGTGCCGAGGATGCGGGCCGTCTGACCCGCATGCTTCCGTATCTCTGAGGAGGACTAGGAAATGGCACGAGTCAAGCGTGGCGTCCAGGCGCGCCGCCGTCACAAGAAGGTCCTCAACCTCGCCAAGGGCTACTACAACGCCCGTCGCAAGGTTTTCCGCGTCGCCAAGCAGGCGGTCATCAAGGCGCAGCAGTACGCCTACATCGGCCGCAAGCAGAAGAAGCGCAATTTCCGCTCGCTGTGGATCACCCGCATCAACGCGGCTGCCCGCAGCAACGGCCTGAGCTACAGCCGTTTCATCAACGGCCTGCTCAAGGCTGGCATCACCCTTGACCGCAAGGTGCTGGCGGACATCGCCGTGCACGACGCGGCCGGGTTTACGGCGCTGGCCGAGAAGGCGAAGAGCGCCCTGGCGGCATAAGTGCGAGTCCCTCGCAGAAGCCCGCGCATCCGTGCGCGGGTTTCCCACCGAGGCAGACACGACTGAGCATGGGGAAGGGCGCGAGTCCTTCCCCATTTGTTTTTCCGGAAGCCGGAACTGCATCTCCATGAGTGAAATCCAATCCCTGGCCACCCAGGCGCTGGCCGATATCGCCGCCGCACAGTCGCCCGACGCGCTCGAAACACTGCGCGTGGCCCTGCTCGGCAAGCACGGCAGCATCACCGCCCAGCTCAAGCAGCTGGGTGCATTGCCGGCCGATGAGCGCAAGAGCGCGGGCGAGGCGATCAACCGCGTACGCGACGAGGTCGGGCACGCACTGTCGGCGCGCAAGGCGCTGCTGGACGAGGCTGCGCTGGGTGCGCGCCTGGCGGGCGAGGCGATCGACATCACCCTGCCGGGTCGCGATGGGCAACGCGGCGGCATCCATCCGGTGTCGCGCACGCTTGAGCGCATCGCCGAGATCTTCGGCAGGCTCGGTTACGAGCTGGCCGACGGTCCGGAGATCGAGGACGACTGGCACAACTTCGAGGCGCTGAATTTTCCGCCGCACCATCCGGCGCGCGCCATGCACGACACCTTCTATTTTGGCGATGGCCGCCTGCTGCGCACGCACACCTCCGGGGTGCAGGTGCGTTACATGGGCGAGCATGCACCGCCGCTGCGCATGATCGCCGCCGGCAAGGTCTACCGCAGCGACAGCGACCAGACCCATTCGCCGATGTTCCACCAGGTCGAAGGCCTGCTGGTCGACGAGCACGCGACCTTCGCCGACCTGAAGGGCACGCTGGCCGAGTTCGTCCGCGCCTTCTTCGAGCGCGACTTCCAGATGCGCTTCCGCCCCAGCTACTTCCCGTTCGTGGAACCGGGCGCGGAGGTCGATATCGCCTGGCAGCAGCCCGACGGCAGCGTGCGCTGGCTGGAAGTGCTCGGCTGCGGCATGGTTCATCCGAACGTGCTGCGCAACTGCGGCATCGATCCGGAGCGCTACACCGGCTTCGCGTTCGGCCTGGGCGTGGAGCGGTTCGCCATGCTGCGCTACGGCGTCAACGACCTGCGCGCGTTCTTCGAGAACGACGTGCGTTTCCTGCGCCAGTTCGCCTGACGCCCGTCACAGGCGCGGCGAACCTTTCGACATTCACGGCGGGCCCGGGCCCGTCCACTGGACCACGATCACGATGAAATTCTCCGAGAACTGGCTGCGCAGCCACGTGCCCACCTCGGCCAACCGCGACGGGCTGGCCGCCACGCTGACCGCGATCGGCCTGGAGGTCGAAGAAGTGACCGCGCTGGGCGATGGCCTGGCCGGCGTGGTGGTCGCGCGCATTGTCGAGGCGACCAGGCATCCGGAGGCCGACCGCCTGCAGGTCTGCCAGGTCGACATCGGCGGCGATGGGCCGGTTCCCGACAGGTATGTCCAGATCGTCTGCGGCGCGCCCAATGCGCGCGCGGGCCTGCTCGCGCCGCTGGCCACGGTCGGTGCGAACGTGGGCGGCATCGCGATCAAGGCGGCCAAGCTGCGTGGCGTGGAATCCAACGGCATGCTGTGCTCGGCCAAGGAGCTGGGCCTGGATGCCGACGCTTCCGGCCTGCTCGAACTGCCGTCCAACGCGCCGGTCGGCGCACCGCTGGTCGAATACCTGGGCCTGCCCGACGCCAGCATCGAGATCAAGCTGACTCCCAACCGCGCCGACTGCTTCAGCGTGCGCGGCATCGCCTACGACGTGGCCGCCGCGCTGGACAGCCAGGTCGTGCCGCTGGATGTGGCGCCGGTGCCGGCGCAGAGCACGGCGGCGATGGAGATCGTGCTGGATGCAGGCGAGCGCGTGCCGCGCTTCGCCGGCCGGGTGATCGAGAACGTCGATGCGACCGCGCCCACGCCGGTGTGGATGGCCGAGCGCCTGCGCCGTGCCGGCGTGCGCCCGATCAGCTTCCTGGTCGACGTGACCCAGTACGTGATGCTCGAGCTGGGCCAGCCCATGCACGCCTTCGACCGCGACACGCTGACCGCCCCGGTCGTCGTGCGCCCGGCGCGCGCGGGCGAGACGGTCAAGCTGCTCGACGGCCGCGACGCGGAACTGGACGGCGAGTTCCTGGTGGTCTCCGACAGCGTCGGCGGCCGCGCCGCGCGTGCGGTCGCGCTGGGCGGGATCATGGGCGGCGAGGCGACCAAGGTCACCGACGCCACGCGCAATGTGTTCCTCGAAGCCGCGCACTGGATCCCCTCGGCGATCATCGGCCGCAGCCGCCGACTGGGCCTGCATACCGATGCCGGCCACCGCTTCGAGCGTGGCGTTGATCCGGAATTGCCGCGCGTGGCCGTTGAATACGCCACGCGCCTGATCCTCGATGTGGCCGGCGGTACGCCCGGTCCGCTGACCGAGGCCGCGCTGGCCGAGCACCTGGTGGCGCCGGCCGCGATCGGCCTGCGCCGCGCGCGCGTGGCCCGCGTGCTGGGCATCGAGATCGCCGATGCCCAGATCGAGCGCATCCTGCGCGCGCTGGGCATGCAGGTCGCCGGCAGCGCTGATGGCTGGCAGGTGACTCCGCCGAGCCGCCGCTTCGACATCGCCATCGAGGAAGACCTGATCGAGGAACTGGCCCGCATCCACGGTTACGACCGGGTGCCGACCACCGTTCCCGGCGGCCCGGCGCGCATCGCCGCGCCGAGCGAAACCCGCCTGGCCGACACCGACGTCCGCCGCCAGCTGGTCGCGCGCGACTACCTGGAGGCGATCAGCTTTGCCTTCGTCGAAGCCGAGCTGCTGGAAAAGTGGCACAGCACCGCCGGCACCGTGCCGCTGGCCAATCCGCTCAGCGCCGAGCTGGCGGTGATGCGTCCGCGCCTGCTGCCCGGGCTGGTCGATGCGCTGGCGCGCAATGCCTCCCGCCAGGCCGGGCGCGTGCGCCTGTTCGAGCTGGGTCGCACCTTCGCCGAGGCCGGCGCACCCGGTGCGGCGCCGGTGGAAACCCGGCGCGTGGCGGCGGTCGCCTGTGGCGATGCGAATGTCGAGCAATGGGGCCAGGCCACGCGCCGGGTCGATTTCCATGACCTGAAGGGCGACCTGGAGTCGCTGGCCGCCGCCGCAGGCGCGGTGCTGGAGTTCCGCGTGTCGGCCGAGCCGTTCGGCCACCCGGGCCGCAGCGCCGACGTGTACCGGACCGATCTGGAGGGTGGGGCGGTGCGCCTGGGCTGGATCGGCCAGCTGCACCCACGCTTGCTCAAGGCGCTGGACCTGGACGTGGATGTGGTCGGCCTGGAGCTGGACCTGGCCGTGCTGGAGCAGCGCGCCCTGCCGCGGGCCGAGTCGCTGTCGCGGTTCCCGGCCGTGCGCCGCGACCTGGCCTTCGTGGTCGGTCTGGACGTGGCCTGGGCGGCGCTGGCCGCCAGTGCCCGGGACGCGGCCGGGCCGGTCCTGCGCGACCTGCTGCTGTTCGATCGCTACCAGGGCCCGGGCGTTGAATCTGGGTGCAAGAGTCTGGCTATGGGCTTGATTTTGCAGGACAACGCGCGCACTCTCACCGATCATGACGCCGATGCGGTCGTGGAGCGTGTGGTCGCCGAACTGGGCCACGCGCACGGCGCGCGGATCCGCGGCTGATACAGGGGAAGGACCGGTAATGGCATTGACCAAGGCGGAAATGGCCGAACGTCTGTTCGACGAAGTCGGCCTGAACAAGCGCGAGGCGAAGGAATTCGTCGACGCGTTCTTCGACGTGCTGCGCGAGGCGTTGCAGGGTGGGCGGCAGGTCAAGCTGTCCGGCTTCGGCAACTTCGACCTGCGCCGCAAGAACCAGCGCCCGGGCCGCAACCCGAAGACCGGCGAGGAGATCCCGATCTCCGCGCGCACCGTGGTCACCTTTCGCCCCGGCCAGAAGCTGAAGGAGCGGGTGGAAGCCTACGCGGGAGCCGAGCCGAATGCTTGATCCGGGCAGCAACCGCGAACTTCCGCCGATCCCGGCCAAGCGCTACTTCACCATTGGCGAGGTCAGTGAGCTGTGCGACGTGAAGCCGCACGTGCTGCGCTACTGGGAAACCGAATTCCCCAGCCTCAGCCCGGTCAAGCGCCGCGGCAACCGCCGCTACTACCAGCGCCACGACGTGCTGATGGTGCGCCAGATCCGCGGCCTGCTGTACGAACAGGGCTACACGATCGGCGGCGCGCGTCTGCGCCTGGAAGGCGAAGGCGCCAAGCAGGAATCGGCGCTGAGCAGCCAGATCGTGCGCCAGGTGCGCATGGAGCTGGAAGAAGTGCTGCAGCTGCTGCGGCGCTGAGCAATCCGAGGCTCTTTCGCGATGGCCTCGCCTCGGGCGAGGCCGAACCGGTATAATCGCCGGCCCGCCCAAGGCGGGAAAGCTACTCCGGGGTATAGCGCAGCCTGGTAGCGCACCAGTCTGGGGGACTGGTGGTCGTCGGTTCGAATCCGGCTACCCCGACCAATTCAGTTGAAGAACGACGGCTCGCGGGCGAACCCTGCGGGCCGTTTTTCGTTGTGGCGAGCTGCTCGCCGCTTGTGTGCATGCCGGGCGGTGATCGAGCAGTGACATGGCGCTCATCGCAGCGCTGGTAGCCGTGTGTGGCGCGCCGTCCGCCGAAGGGCTGCGTGTGGCAGCGCGCAGGCGCCTGCTGTTGCCAGGCGGTATCGGATGGAGCTGGGAGGGCTGCGGAATCCAGGCTCCTCCCTGCATGCGCCGACGACTGGTGAGCCTTGTGCGCAGTTACGCACGAAGTTGCACGTTTATGCATGATCTGGCATCGTGCTGCCCACGATGACGACCTCGCCCCACACAGCCTCCTTCGCGGCACCGACCGCCAGCGCCGGTTCGGCGCCGGTGACCTGCGTGGTCTTCGACCTGGGCGGCGTGCTGATCGACTGGAACCCCCGTTACCTGTACCGGAAGCTTTTCGCTTCCGAGGCTCAGGTCGAGCAGTTCCTGGATCAGGTCTGCACCGGCGCCTGGAACGAAGCCCAGGACAAGGGGCGTTCGTGGGACGAAGCGGTGGCTACGCTCAGCGAACAGAAGCCGGAATTCGCCGCGCAGATCGCCGCCTACCGCGATCGCTGGGACGAAACCCTGGGCGATGCGCTGCACGACACCGTCGCGCTGCTGGCCGCGCTGCGCGAATCCGGGCAGGTACGCCTGCTGGCATTGACCAACTGGTCGGGCGAGACCTTCCCGGTGGCGCGCGCCCGGTTTCCGTTCCTGGCCTGGTTCGAAGGCATCGTCGTATCCGGCGAGGAAGGATTGGCCAAGCCCGACCCGGAGATCTTCGAGCGGATGCGCACGCGCTACGGACTGGACCCGGCGCAGACGCTGTTCATCGACGACTCGTTGCGCAATGTCGAGGCCGCGGCGCGGCTGGGCTATCGCGCCGTGCGTTTCACCGATGCCGGGCAGCTGCAGCAGGCGCTGGATGAAGCCGGCCTGCGGCGGAGCCAGTGATGGCACGCGCCGCCCGTGAGGCGTTACCGCAGGAGCGGCAGCAGTGGATCGCCGACCAGCTGCAGCAGCATGGTCGCGTGCTGGCTACCGAGCTGGCCGCGCGGTTCGGCATTTCCGAAGATTCGATCCGGCGCGACCTGCGCGACATGGCCGCCGCCGGACTATGCCGCCGCGTCTATGGCGGCGCGTTGCGGCCGACGCCGGATTTCGCGCCGCTGGACGTGCGCATCGACGCGCAGGATGCCGACCGCATCGCGCTGGCTACCCACGCCGCCTCGCTGGTCAATGCCGGCGATGTCGTGCTGCTTGATGCCGGCGCAACGAACGTCCATCTCGCGTGCGCGCTGGCGCAGATGGCAGTCACGGTGGTGACCAATGCACCGGCCGTCGCCCATGCCATGGCCGGTGGGCGCGCCGAAGTGGCGATCATCGGCGGCCGGGTCGATCCGCGCAGTGGCGGGGCGATCGGTGCGCAGGCGCTGCAGCAGCTGCAGCAATGGCAGGCGACCGTCTGCTTCCCGGGCACCTGCGCGGTGGACACGGACACCGGCGCCTGGTGCATGGATAGCGAGGAGGCGGTGTTCAAGCGGGCCATGGTCGCGGCCAGCGACGCCACGGTCATCATCGCCACCGACGAGAAGATCGGCACGCGGGGCAGCGCACGCATCGTCGGCTTCGAGCGCATCGACCATCTGGTCCTGAGCGAGCGGATACCCGCAACCCTGACCGGCCACCTGGCCGCCCACGCGACCGGGCTGCATCGTGTCCGCGTCGGTTGAGTTCTTCCGCTTCCGGCGCCGGTTGCCGGTGAGCGGACGCGCCTGCCGCGAACCGGCGCGCTGACATGGCATCGATCACTGCGCGGCGGCAGCAGGCCGCCACACGCGTCGCGTTCTTCATACCCGGCTTCGTCATCGCCAGCTGGGCACCGCTGGTTCCGCTGGCCAAGGCGCGCGCGTCGCTGGACGACGCCATGCTTGGCCTGGTGCTGCTGTGCCTGGGGCTGGGATCACTGGTGGCCATGCCGCTGTCGGGCGTGCTGGCTGCGCGATTCGGTTGCCGGGCGGTGATGGTCGTCGCCGTCGCGATCATGGTGTCGGCCTTGCCCTTGCTGGCTGTGGTCGACTCGCCGCTGGCGGTCGGCCTGGTTCTGCTGGTGTTCGGCGCGGCCATCGGCGGCATGGATTGCGTGATGAACATCCAGGCGGTGAGGGTGGAGCGCGAATCGGGCCGGGCGATGATGTCCGGCTTCCATGCCTTCTACAGCATCGGCAGCCTGGTCGGCGCGGCCGCGGTCACCGTGCTGCTCTCTTTGGGCAGCGGCGCGTTGCTGGCCACCGCGCTGGCATCGGGCTGCGCCATTGCGATGGCTGCGGTGTCCATGCATGCCTGGCGCGGCGATCGCGAGCCGCGCGGCGAGTCCGCCTTCGCCATGCCGCGCGGCGTGGTGCTGGTCATCGGTCTGATCTGCTTCGTCACCTTCCTGGTCGAAGGATCGATGCTGGACTGGAGCGCGGTGTTCCTGCACGAAGTGCGCGGCATCGAACTGGCCCATGCCGGCTGGGGCTTCGTCGCCTTCAATGTGGCCATGACCGGAGCGCGCCTGCTGGGCGACCGCGTGGTCGACTGGCTGGGGCACGCCAGGGCGGTGCTGGTGGGAGGCCTGGTAGCTTCGGCGGGGCTGGTGCTGGCGACCCTGTCGCCGGGACTGGCCGTTACCTTGTCCGGCTTCGCGTTGCTGGGCGTGGGCTGCGCCAACATCGTGCCGGTGATGTTCACCTACGCCGGCAGGCAACACACCTTGCCCGAGAGCATCGCGATCCCGGTGGTGACCACGATGGGTTACGCCGGAATCCTGCTCGGCCCGGCGCTGATCGGCTTCATCGCCCACCATGGCTCGTTGTCGCTGGCGTTCCTGATCTGCAGTGCCGCATTGGCCTGCGCGGCGGTCGCGGGTGCGGCGATCCGGCTGCGCTGAGCCGGCACGTTCCGATCGCCGTCGGCTGGTTGTCACGCTCTGCATATCGGCATGGACGGTGTGATCCGCGCGCCTTGGCATGGGCCGGTAGAGGTGGCCGAGCCGGCCTCCCGATCATTGCCGATCAAGGATCGCGCTCTCCCCGACTTGAGCTTTGGCAGGCCAGGCTGCGGCGATTGTCGATTGGCTGAACGGACGGCGCACGGCCGGCGACCGGGCCGTGCGCGATCCGCGGCCGGCTGCGTATCCTCGGCCGGTCGTTCACTACACGGATGCGGGCATGGCGGCACGGATGGCGGCATGGGCATTGCGTACTTCTTCGGTCGGCGCGCTGTTGGCGGGCGCGCTCGCGGTGGGCATCGCGCAAGCACAGGCGCCCGCGCCTGAGAGCGACGCGCCGCAGGTGGTGGACATGGACGCGGTCGTCGTCACCGGCGTGCAGCCCGGGCCTGGCATGTGGCGGGCGACCCGCGACGGGCACACGCTGTACATCCTGGGCACCCAGTCGCCGCTGCCGCGCGGGATGACCTGGGACGCGGACGAGGCGCGCGACGTGCTGGCGCAGGCCGGCGCGGTGCTGGGTTCGCCAGGGGTGACCATCAATGCGGACGTGGGCTTCTTCCGTGGCCTGACCCTGGCGCCATCGGCCTTCAAGGCGATGAAGAACCCGGACGGCCAGACCCTGGACCAGGTGCTGCCGCCGGAGATCTATGCGCGTTGGAGCGTGCTCAAGCAGCGTTACCTTGGCCGCGATCGCGGCGTGGAAAAGAAGCGTCCGCTGATCGCCGTCTACGAGCTCTACAAGGCCGCACTGGAGCGCAATGGATTGCGCGAGGGCGGGGTGGTCGGGCCGGTGATCGACAAGGCGCTCAAGGAGCGCGACCTGGAGCGCACCTCCACCTTGCTCGCGCTGAAGATCGACGACCCGCGCCAGGCGATCGCGGATTTCCGCAAGGAAGAGCTCAAGCCCGAAGACCTGGCGTGCTTCAGCGGCACGCTGGACATCATCGAGCGCGACCTGCCGCAGATCGTGGCGCGCGCCAATGCCTGGGCGGTGGGCGACCTGGACGCGCTGCGGACCATGCCCAGCGGACGCAACCAGCTGCTGGCCTGCCTGTCGGCGTGGACCCAGACCGAGACCGCACGCAAGCGCGGCCTGGTCGACATCGACGTACGCGTGCGCGATAGCTGGATGAGCGCCGTCGACAAGGCGGTGGCCGCCCATCCGGTGACCTTCGGCACCGTGTCGATCGACGAGTTGCTACGCGACAACGGTTATCTGGCCGAACTTCAACGGCGCGGCTATCGCATCCAGGCGCCGGACGAGTACGAAGACGAAGTCGAAGAAGCAGCGGACGTGCCGCCAACCGACGCGATCAAGCCATCGCCCCTGTAAGCGGACTTGCCCGCTATCGCTTTCGTGGAGCGGGGCATGACCCGCCGCTCTTCTGAGCAATCGCGGCACTCGACGGCTTGTTGGTAGAGCAGCCGGGCAGGCCCGGCTCTACGACGCGTCTATGCCAGGCGCCGGTGGCGCGAAGCGTACGCGCGTGTGCTCAGGCGCCAGCGGCGCGAGGCAGGTCGCTTTCCGTCGTCGCCAGCTGCGGCCAGCGCTTGAGCGCCGCCGCGCGGATGCCCGCCGCGTCGATGCCGGCTTCGCCCAGCAGGTCTTCGCGGCTGGCGTGATGCTGGAACGCATCGGGCAGGCCCAGGTGCAGCATCGGCAGCAGCACGGCTTCGGCGTTGAGCAGCTCGGACACCGCAGAGCCGGCGCCGCCGGCCACCACGTTGTCCTCGACGGTGACGAAGCCTTCGTGGGTCCTGGCCAGCTCCAGGATCAGCGCCCGGTCCAGCGGTTTGACGAAGCGCATGTTGACCACGGTCAGGCCCAGCTCGACGCCGACCTGTTCGGCCGCCGGCACGGTCGCGCCGAAAGCCAGCACGGCAATGCGGCTGCCGTTGCGGCGCAGCTGCGCCTTGCCGATCGGCAGCGTGTCCAGGGTGTTGTCGATGGCCACGCCCGGGCCGCTGCCGCGCGGATAGCGCACCGCGGCCGGGCCTTCGTAGCCGAAGCCGGTGCTGAGCATCTGCCGGCACTCGTTCTCGTCGGCCGGGGCCATCACCACCATGTGCGGCACGCAGCGCAGGAAGCTCAGGTCCAGGTTGCCGGCATGGGTGGCGCCGTCGGGCCCGACCACGCCGCCGCGGTCGATCGCGAACAGCACGTCCAGCTTCTGCGTGGCCACGTCGTGGACCAACTGGTCATAGCCGCGCTGCAGGAAGGTCGAATAGATCGCTACGACCGGCTTGGCGCCCTGGGTGGCCATGCCGGCGGCCAGGGTCACCGCATGCTGCTCGGCGATGGCCACGTCGAAATAGCGCTCCGGGAATTCCTTGCTGAAGCGCACCAGCCCTGAGCCCTCGCGCATGGCCGGGGTGATGCCCAGCAGGCGCGGCTCGACGGCGGCCATGTCGCACAGCCAGTCGCCGAACACGTCGGTGTAGGTCGGCTTCTTGGCGCCGGCCTTGGCGACCAGGCCCTTGGCCGGATCGAACGGACCGACGGCGTGATAGCCGATCTGGTCGCCTTCGGCCAGCTCGTAGCCCTTGCCCTTGGTGGTGATCACGTGCAGCAGCTGCGGACCCTTGAGGGTCTTGAGCGTCTTGAGCGCGTTGACCAGGGCCGGCAGGTCGTGGCCATCGATCGGGCCGGTGTAGTGGAAGCCCATTTCCTCGAACAGGGTGGACGGCACGAACATGCCCTTCCAGTGTTCTTCCCAGCGACGCACGAAGCGCGCCGGCGATTTGTTCTTGTCGCCCAGCAGCTTCTTGCCGCCTTCGCGCAGCTTGTTGAGCGTGGCGCTGCCGGTCAGCCGGCCGAGCATCTTGGTGACGCCGCCGACCGCTTCGGAGATCGACATCCGGTTGTCGTTGAGGATCACCAGCAGGTTCGGCTCGTCGTCCATGCCGCCGGCATGGTTGAGCGCCTCGTAAGCCATGCCGGCGGTCATCGCGCCGTCGCCGATCACCGCCACGACCTTGGGAGCCGGTCCCTTGCTCTCGTCACCGGCCTGCTGCTGCAGGGCGATGGCCATGCCCAGCGCGGCGGAGATCGAGGTGGAGGAATGGCCGACGCCGAAGGTGTCGTACTCGCTCTCCTCGCGCTTTGGGAACGGCGCCACGCCGTCCTTCTGCTTGACCGTGTGGATGCGGTCGCGGCGGCCGGTGAGGATCTTGTGCGGGTAGGTCTGGTGGCCGACGTCCCATACCAGCTGGTCGACCGGAGTCTCGTAGAGCCAGTGCAGGGCCACTGTCAGCTCGACTACGCCCAGCCCGGCGCCGAAATGGCCGCCGCTGCGGCCGACCGATTCGATCAGGTACGCACGCAGCTCTTCGGCGATCGCCGGCAACTCGGCCTCGTCGAACTTGCGCAGGTCGGCGGGCGTGTCGATGCGCGACAGGCGCGGGTAGCGGGAGGAATCGATGCTCATCGGGTGCGGCACGGTACGGGCCGCCATTTTCCTCCCCCGGGGCGTGACGGGGCAAGCAAGGCCGTTCAGGCCCGGGGAGGTCAGGCCACGAGCTTGGAGCGGCGGGGCAGCTGGGCCTTCAGGAAGGCCATCTGGTCGGCCAGGATGTTGCGGTTGGACAGGATCAGGTGCTCGATCCAGCTGGGCCGGTAGGGTACGGCCAGCAGCGGCATGTGCGCCTGCTGCGGGGTGCGGTTGCCCTTGCGCGAATTGCAGTGGAAGCAGGCGCTGACCACGTTCTCCCAGACGTCCCGGCCGCCCTTGGACAGGGGCATGACGTGGTCGCGGGTCAGGTGCGGGCGATTGAACTGCTCGCCGCAGTACAGGCACAGGTGCGCGTCGCGGGCGAACAGGGCGGTGTTGGACAGGGTCGGGGTCGGGTCCAGGGCGCGCGCATGGGCGTGGCCGCGGGTGGCCACGATGGGATGCAGCTCGATCATGCTGCGCTCGCCGGTCATGCGGCAGATGCCGCCATGCACGCGCAGGCAGGGGTCGCCCAGGGTCCAGGCTACGGCGTCACGAGCGTAGAGGCAGGTCGCGTCCTGCCAGCCGATCCAGTCCATCGCGCGACCATGCGCGTCCAGCGATAGCACCCGCACCGCCGGGAAGTGTTCCCGCGGGGGAGGGGCGGCGACCGGGGCTGGGGCTCCGGCGCAGACCAGACCTAGCGTTGCTGTGTCCGTCTCCATCGGGAAAACAGCTTATACCCGAATGTTGACGATTTGTGTATTTCGTGGCGCCGTCTCAGCGCAGCACGCCATCCAGGCCCGGTGCCGGATTGAGCGAACTGCGGTCGTCGACCTCGAAATCGCGTGGCTTGCTGGCCTCGTCAGGCGTAGCGCTGACATTTCCCTTGAGGCGGTAGGACAGCGAGCGGCGGCTGGCCAAGGCATCAGCCACCGCAATTCGCCCCATGCCGTCCGGTTTCATCGTCACCTTCACCACGTCGGCCGAAGTGGGTCCGATCGAAATGCCTGGCGTGGCCTGCAGCGTGCCGGCGGCGTGTTCGTCGACCTCCACTTCCAGCCGCACCGTGTCGAAGCGCATGGAAACGCTGCTGAAGTTGTGCAGGCGCAGCTCCACCATCCAGTCGCCATTGGCCTGTACGGTCAGCTGCTGGATCGCGGCCGATGGCGGCGAAATGCGCCGGGCGTTGCCCGTGCACGAGGCCAGTGCGATCAAGGCGACGGCGGCCAGTGACAGCTTCAGCAGGGGCTTCATACGTGCTCCGGTGTGGCGACTGGGCCAGATAGTACGCCGCCGCGGCGGTTCAGCGCAGTGGCGCGGCGACCACCAAAGGCGCCAGGTCGTAGCCCATCGCTTCGGCGCGGGCCTTGAGCCGGGCGAACAATTCGGCATCCATCACCGGTTCGCGCGAGAGGATCCACAGGTATTCGCGGTCCGGGTCGCCCACCACCGCCCACTGGTAGTCCGGGTCGATCGCGATCACCCAGTAGTCCGCCCATACCAGTGGCACCCAGGACAGCCAGCCGGGGACGAAGCGCACCTGCAGCCGGCCCGGATGGTCCTGGACCGTGCGCGCCACGCCGTCGGCGATCGCCTGCTCGCCATCGCGCGTGCGGCAGGTGTTGTGCACGCTGATCGTGCCGTCGGCGCGCAATGCATAGGTGGCGGTGATGTCGGACACGCATTGGCGCTGGAACGACACCGGCAGGTGCGCGATCTCGTACCAATGGCCGGCGTAACGCGAGAGCTCCATCTCCGGCACGGAGGTGACCGGCGATGCGGCGTGCGCTGGATGGGCCATCGACAGCAGGGCGAGACAGGTCAGCAGCAGCGTCAGGATGGCGCGCATGGTGCCTCCACGGAATGGCGCGCCGATCCTAGCACCTGCGTCGGCGGAGCCGTCCCGGCTGTGCCCCCGGGATGTTCCATGACTCAAGTGGCCGGCTCACTCCTCTCCCGGCGGGCCTGACTGGTAGCGCCGGGTGTCGTCCAGCTGCACGCGGGCGGGCGTGCCGTCGCGAAGCGCGGTCGCGTCGGCCAGTGTCCTTGCAAGGTCCAGGGCGGGCGCGACCGACGGATACCAGGCCAATGGCTTGCCGCAATCGAGCAGCATGCAGCCGCGACGTTCCCTGCGGATGGTGAGCAGACGATCCATGGGAGTGACCCCCTGTCCGTTTCGACGTCGGTGAGCTGCGTCGCTGGAGTCTGCGAGCTGGGGAAACAGGTGCGGAATCGGTGTGGTTCGCTGCCGGCTATAGGAAATGTCCCGGACAGCGTTCGGAATAGTTCTCGATCGGCCCGCACCGGAGCAGCGGATCGTCGGGCGCGGATTGGGATCGCGATGCCGCCGATGAGCGGGGCGATGGCGCCGGCAGAAGCGGGTGCAGGGGCGGGTTGATGACGGGCCGGTCGGCTTGGCGGCGGCCGAGGCTTGCGGTGACTGCGGCGCAGCGCCAACTGAAGGCGCTTGCAGTGTTCAAGGCCGCGGCCAACAAACAAAAAAGGCCCGCATCAATGCAGGCCTTTGAAAGTCTCGCGAATGCCACCCGAAAAGAATGGTGGCCGGGGAGGGAATCGAACCCCCGACACGGGGATTTTCAATCCCCTGCTCTACCAACTGAGCTACCCGGCCATGCGCGGCATGACCGCGGCGAGGGGCGGAATCATACCGGGGCCTGCGGAAACAGACAAGCCGGCCATGACGGTGCGGCGGGCGGTTGGCAGGGGCCGGGGCAGGGCGCATGATCGGTTCAGGTTGTCCCAACAAGGAGAAGGCCATGAAGAAGGTGCTTTCGGGAGTGATGTTGGCAATGGCGATCACCGTAGGCGTGGGGGCGTGCAGCAGCTCCGGTGCGCCACGGGCGACGGACGCGCAACGCCTGGCTTTCTATGAGGCCCATGCCGGCGATCCGGTACGCAACTTCCGCATGTTCGGCCGGCTCAATGGCTGGACGCCGCTGGGCAACAGCGCGCTGGTGGTGTGGACCCGGCCCAACGAGGCGTTCCTGCTGAACTTCACCGGCCCTTGCCAGGACCTGCAATTTGCTACCGCGATCACGATCTCGCACTTCTCCAACCAGGTGACCGCACGCTTCGACACGGTGACGCCGATCGGGCCTGGCACCAGCTCGATTGGACGCATTCCGTGCCGGATCGACACGATCCGACCGATCGACGTGCAGGCGCTCAACCAGAGTCGCGAGGAGATCCGCCAGGCCAACGCCGAGGCGCGCCAGGACGCTCCGCCGGCCGAAACGCCGCCGCCGTCGAACTGATCGCGTTACAGCGGAAAGATGCCGGTACGGCTCAAGAGCCGTACCGGCATTGCTCTCCAGGATTGCCGGCGTGCAATGCGCCGCGCGAAGCGATGCCGATCAGGCTTCCGGCGGCACGTAGCCGGCCGGTTTCTCCGCGCCACCGCCGAACAGGAACTTCTCCATCTCCGCTTGGAGGAAGGCGCGATGCTTGGGATCGCGCGGCGAGAGGCGGTTCTCGTTGATCAGCATGGTCTGGTGGGCCAGCCACGTGGCCCAGGCCGGCTTGCCGATGTTGGCGTGGATGCGCTGGCCCAGTTCGCCCGGCCAGGGGACGAAGTCCAGGCCTTCGGCGTCGCGTTGTTCGTACTGGCAGAAAACGGTGCGGCTCATGTGCGGGAGTCGATCAGCTTGCGGATGGGGGCGGGCAGGGCGAACGCGTGCAGTTCATCGCGCGCGACCCAGCGCAGGTCGGGATTGTCGCCGACCGCGGACCTGGGCGCGACTTCGCGCAGGCGCCGGGGCTGCAGCCGCAGACGGTAATGGCTGAAGGCGTGGGGCAGTTCGGGCAGGGTTTCGGCATTCCAGGCACCGGCCAGGTGCCGCGCCGACCAGGCCTGGGCCTGGTCCTCGTCATCGGCTTGCGGCAGCGACCACAGCGTCGCCCACACGCCGGTCGGCGGACGCCGCGCCAGCAGGATGCGGCCCTGCGCGTCTTCGGCCCACAGCACCACCGCGCTGCGCTCGGGCAGGGTCTTGCCGGGACGGGCCGTCGGCAGCGAGGCGGTGCGGCCGCTGGCCAGCGCTGCGCAGTCGTCCTGCAGCGGGCACAGCACGCAGGCCGGGTTGGCGCGGGTGCAAAGGGTCGCGCCGAAATCCATCTGCGCCTGGGTGTAGTCGGCCAGCCGCGCCTGCGGCAGGTGCGACTGGGCCAGCACCCACATCGCTTTTTCCACCGCCGGCAGGCCTGGCCAGCCTTCGATGCCGTGGTAGCGGGCGAGCACGCGTTTGACGTTGCCATCCAGGATCGGGAAGCGGTCGCCCCAGGCCTGGGTGAGGATCGCCCCGGCGGTGCTGCGGCCGATCCCGGGCAGGGCCAGCAGGGCATCCAGGTCGCGCGGCAGGTCGCCGTCGTGGTGCTCGACGCACCGCTTGGCGGCCGCATGCAGGTTGCGCGCGCGGCTGTAGTAGCCCAGCCCGGCCCACTGCGCCATCACCGCATCGGACGATGCGTGCGCCAGCGCGGGCAGGTCGGGAAAGGCGAGCAGGAAACGCTCGAAGTAGGGAATGACCGTGGCGACCTGGGTCTGCTGCAGCATCACTTCCGACAGCCACACCCGGTACGGCGTGCGCGGATGCTGCCAGGGCAGGTCATGGCGGCCATGGCGATCGAACCAGGCCAACAGTTTCGGGGCGAAGGTGTCTTCGGACTCGCCACCGATCTGTCCCGGTTCGACGACCGGCTGCGCCGACGGTGTGGTCGCGCGACGGCGTCCGCCACGCTTCGCGGCCGGCATGCTCAGCTGCCGCCCAGCGCTTCCGGCAGCAATGCGTCGACGAAGGCTTCGGCGTCGAACACACGCAGGTCCTCCGGCCGTTCGCCGATGCCGGCAAAACGGATCGGAATGCCGAACTCGCGCGCCAGCGCGAACACCACGCCGCCCTTTGCGGTGCCGTCGAGCTTGGTGACCACCAGGCCGGTGACGCCGACCGCCGCGTGGAACTGTCGCAGCTGGTTGAGCGCGTTCTGGCCGGTCGTGCCGTCGATCACCATCAGCACCTCGTGCGGCGCGGCCGGATCGATCTTCTGCAGCACGCGCTTGATCTTGCCCAGCTCGTTCATCAGGCCGGTCTGGGTGTGCAGGCGGCCGGCGGTGTCGGCGATCAGCACTTCGATGCCGCGCGCCTGGGCGGCCTGCAACGCGTCGAAGGCGACCGAAGCCGGATCTGCGTTCTGGCCCTGGGCGATCACGGTCACGCCGTTGCGTTCGCCCCAGGCCTGCAGCTGGGCCACGGCGGCGGCGCGGAAGGTGTCGCCGGCGGCCAGCACCAGGCCGCGACCTTCGTCCTTGAAGCGACGGGCCAGCTTGCCGATGGTGGTGGTCTTGCCGACGCCGTTGACGCCCACGGTCAGCAGCACGAAGGGTCGGGCTGCGCGATCGATGACCAGCGGCTGGGCTACCGGGCGCAGCATCGCGACCAGGTCGGCGCGCAGCGCGACCAGCAGGGCATGGGCGTCGGCGAACTCGCGCGCCTTCATCCGCTTGCGCAGGCTTTCCACCAGCGCGGTGGTCGCACCGACGCCGACGTCGGCGGTCAGCAGCGCGGTTTCGATCTCGTCGAGCAGGTCGTCGTCAAGCTTGGGATTGCGCGAGAACAGGCCGCCGAAGCTGCGGGCGAACGTGCTGTTGCGCAGGCGCTCGCGCCAGCCGGACTTGCCCGGGGCCGCAGCCGGCTGCACCACCAGGCCGGCATCGGCCACGATGCCGGAGTCGGCGTCGATCACCGTCTCGACGGTTTCCTCCAGCGGCAGCTGCTCGACCACGGCCGGTTCGACCAGGGCGGCGCCGGCGGCAGCGTCCACGTCCAGCACTTCGGCCGCCGCAGTGGGCGGGGGCGGGAACGCGGCGGCCAGTTCCTCGGCGCTGAAACGGTTGCCGGTGGCGGGGGCAGGGGCGTCCTGCGGCTTCTTGCGGCGGAAGAAACTGACCATTGCCTGCGGATATCGGAGAATGCGCGCCATGCTAGCACCGCACCCCGTGGCCCCCCGATGAACCGCCGCACTTCGAAGCGGCCACCGCACCCGTCTGCCGTGCCCGCGCGGGCGGCCGGAAGCGTGCGCATCATCGGCGGGCGCTGGCGCGGCACGCGGTTGGCGGTACCCGATCTGGCCGGCCTGCGGCCGACCTCCGACCGGGTCCGCGAAACCCTCTTCAACTGGCTGCAGCCGGTGTTGCCGGGCGCGACGGTGCTGGACCTGTTCGCCGGCAGCGGCGCGCTGGGGCTGGAGGCGGTGTCGCGTGGCGCTGCGCACGCGTTGCTGGTCGAGCGCGATCCGGTGCAGGCCACCGGCCTGCGCGAGGCGGTCGGGCGGTTGCAGGCGCACGATCAGGTGCAGGTGGTGCAGGACGATGCGTTGCGCTGGCTCGCCGGGCAGGCCGGACAACCGGGCTACCGGATCGCTTTCCTCGATCCGCCATTCGACGCCGGCCTATGGGTGGCCGCGCTGGAGGCAGTGGTGCCGCGCATGGCGGCCGACGGCTGGATCTACCTGGAATCGCCGTCGGAAAGCGCACCGCCGATGCCGGCCGGCTGGACGCTGCACCGGGAGCTGCGCACCGCCCACGCGCGTGCGGCGCTGTACCGCGGCCCCGGCCGTGCAGGCGGGCGGGACTAGGCGCCAGGCAGGTCAGGCGATACACCGGGCGCGGGGCGCACTGATACACTGCCCGGCGCCAATCCGGCACGCGAGAACGACGCCCACCGTGGTCCAACGCCGTACTGCCGTCTACCCCGGCACCTTCGACCCGATCACCAACGGCCATATCGACCTGGTCGCCCGGGCTGCGCCGTTGTTCGAGCGGGTCATCGTCGGCGTCGCCACCAGCCAGGCCAAGGGCCCCACCCTGGCGCTGGACCTGCGCGTGCACCTGGCCCGCGAGGCGCTGGCCGGCCACGCCAACGTCGAGGTCATGGGCTTCGATTCGCTGCTGGCGCATTTCGTCCGCGACGTGGGTGCCGGCGTCCTGCTGCGCGGCCTGCGCGCGGTGTCGGACTTCGAGTACGAATTCCAGATGGCGAGCATGAACCGCCACCTGATCCCGGAGGTCGAGACGCTGTTCCTGACCCCGGCCGAGCAGTACAGCTTCATCTCGTCTTCGCTGGTGCGCGAGATCGCCCGATTGGGAGGCGATGTCTCGGGCTTCGTGCCGCCGGCGGTGGCCACGGCCTTGCGGGAGGTTCGCGAGGGCGGGCTTGGCGATGCGGTTATCGATTGATCCTTTTTCAATGAACGACGGGAGGTTCCTGATGAACAAGACGACGCGCGCGTTTGTGCTCGCCTGCATGCTGGTTTCGCCGCTGGCACTGACTGCCTGCAAGAAGGAAGCGGCGGTGGACAACGCTGCGGCCGAGAAGAAGGTGCTGGCCGCTCCCGCCAAGGACGACGACGCGGGCTGGAAGGCCTACCTGCCGGCGGTGGTGCAGGAGAACATGGGCACCATCACCAACAATCCGTTCCTGTACTACCTGCCGCCGGAGTCCGATCCGGAGTTCGCGGCCAAGTACGAGCGCCAGGTCGAATCGGCCAAGACCGCCATGGCCCGCGGCATCCAGAAGGGCAACCTGCTGGCCTTCGGTTCACCGGCCTCGGCCAAGATGGCCGACCTGATGCTGGTCGCTTTCGCCGACGTGCCGGCTGACACGCTCAAGGGCGTGCGCATCCTGTTCATCGGCGAGGCTGCCGACAACGAGCGCGTGAAGGCCGCTCTGGCGCCGACCGGCGCCGACTACGTCTTCGTCGAAGCCAAGTAAGAGGACCGTGGCGGCGGCTCCCGGCAACGGGGGCCGCCGCCGCAACCGCCCGACGTGTCGCTAAGGATCAACGAACTCTGCGTCAACTGCGACGTCTGCGAGCCGGCCTGCCCGAACCAGGCCATCTCGATGGGCGAGACGATCTACGTGATCGATCCCGCACGTTGCACCGAATGCGTCGGCCATTTCGACGAAGCGCAATGCGTGGTCGTCTGCCCGGTCGAGTGCATCGACCCGGATCCGGAGCATCCGGAGAGCCATGACGCGCTGCTGGCCAAGCTGCTGCGGCTCCAGCGAGAACACCCCGAACTCTATCTGCCGGAGGCTGGATGACCCGCCGCGTATTGCCGCGCCTGTTGCTGGCGCTGTTCGTCCTCGTTCCCGGCGCGGTCCTGCCGGCGTTCGCCATCGCCGCCGACGGTTCGGCAGCGCTGGCGCAGCGACCAGGCCAGGCCGCCATCGCCAGCGCGCACAGCCTGGCTACCGATGCCGGCTTCGAGGTACTTGACAAGGGCGGCAACGCGTTCGACGCGGCGGTCGCGGTGTCGGCGGCGCTGTCGGTGGTCGAGCCGATCAGCTCGGGGCTGGGCGGCGGCGGCTTCTTCCTGTTGCACCAGGCCGATGGATCGGGCGCCGGGCGCGACGTGTTCATCGATGCGCGCGAGGCCGCGCCGGCCGCCGCCACGCAGGACCGTTACCGCTCCGCCGACGGCAAGCTCGATTCGGACCTGGCCGAGAACGGCCCGTGGGCGGCGGCCATTCCCGGCCTGCCTGCCGCGCTGGTCCATGTGGCAAGCAAGTACGGCCGACTGCCGCTGTCCGAAAGCCTGGCCCCGGCGATCCGCCTGGCCCGCGAGGGCTTTCCGGTCTATGCGCGGCTGGAGCGCGGCTATGCCGCCCGCAGCGAGGTGATGGAGCGTTATCCCGGCACGCGTGCGGTGTTCCTGGCCGGCGGCCAGCCGCCGAAGGAAGGCCAGTTGCTGAAACAGCCCGACCTTGCCCGCACCCTGGAACTGCTCGCTGCGAACGGCTTCGACGGTTTCTATCGCGGCCCGGTGGCCAAGAAGCTGGTCGCCGGCGTGCGCGCCGAGGGCGGGCGCTGGACCGCCGACGAGCTGGCTGCTTACCGTGTGCACGAACGCGAGCCGCTGCGCTTCAACTACCGCGGCTGGCAGGTGGTCACCGCGCCGCCGCCGTCCTCCGGTGGTGTGGCGCTGGCGCAGATGATGCAGATCCTGGCCGGCTGGGACCTGACCAAGCTCGATCCGGCGCACCGCACCCACCTGACCATCGAAGCCATGCGCCGCGCCTTCCGCGATCGCACCTTCTACCTGGGCGATCCGGATTTCGTGCACGTGCCGGTCGATGTGCTGACCAGCCCGTACTACGCCGCCGGCCTGCGCGCCACGATCAATCCGGAAAAGGCGACGCCCAGCGACTCGCTGTCCGGCCTGCCCACGCCGCTGGAAGACGAGGAGACCACCCACTTCTCGATCGTCGATGCCGACGGCAACCGCGCCGCGGTCACCCAGACGGTGAACCTGCTGTTCGGCTCGGGCCTGGTGCCGCCGGGTACGGGCGTGCTGCTCAACAACGAGATGGACGACTTCGCGCTGCAGCCTGGCCAGCCCAACGCGTTCGGCGTGATGGGCTTCGAAGCCAACGCGCCGGCGCCGGGCAAGCGCCCGCTCAGTTCGATGACCCCGACCTTCATGGTCTCCCCCGATCACGTCGCCGTGCTGGGCACGCCCGGCGGCAGCCGCATCATCACCATGGTCCTGCTCGGTGCGCTGGGTTTCGCCGACGGACTGGGCGCGCAGGACGTGGCCGCGCTGCCGCGCTACCACCACCAGTGGATGCCGGACGTGGTCCAGGCCGAGAGCGGCGCGTTCGATGCCGCGCTCGCCGAACGCCTGCGCGCGATGGGCCATACCCTCAAGCTGCCCGAGGACAGCGTCTCCGGACGCGCTTCCAGCCATACCTGGGGCAACATGCAGACCGTGCTGTGGGATCGCAACGGCAACCTGCTCAGCGCCGGCACCGATCCGCGCAACAACGTCGGCAGCGCCCGGGTCCGCGCCACCGCCACCGCCACCGCCACCGCCACCGCCACCGCCACCGCCACCGCCACCGCCGCGCCCTGAGCGCGGCGGGCTTGCGGATTCTTAACCGGCGCACCGCTAGGCTCCCAGCCCTATGAAACTCTGGTCCATCCGCGGTAACTCGCAGAAGCTCGACGGCGGCTCGATGTTCGGCAACGCGCCCAAGGCGATGTGGGAGAAGTGGTCTCCGCCCGACGAGCACAACCGCATCGACCTGGCCTGCCGCGCGCTGCTGGCCAGTCCGCTCAACGGGCGCACGGTGCTGTTCGAGACCGGCATCGGCGCGTTCTTCGAGCCCAAGCTGCGCGAGCGCTACGGCGTGCAGGAAGACCGGCACGTGCTGGTCGATTCGCTGCGCGCGGCCGGCTTCGAGCACGAGGACATCGACGTGGTGGTGCTCAGCCACCTGCATTTCGACCACGCCGGCGGCCTGCTGGCGCCGTGGGCCGAAGGTCGCGGGCCGGAGTTGCTGTTCCCGAATGCCACCTACCTGGTCGGCGCTTCGCACTGGGAGCGGGCCAGGCATCCGCATCCGCGCGATCGCGCCAGCTTCATTCCCGAGCTGCCGGAGCTGCTGGAATCCAGCGGCCGGCTGGAGATCGTCGAAGGCGCGCATTCGCGCGCGCTCGGCGAGTCGGTGCGTTTTTCCTTCAGCGACGGGCACACGCCCGGGCTGATGCTGGCCGAGATCGCCGGTCCGGAGCTCGTGGACGGGCAGCCGCATGGCGGCGTGGTGTTCTGCGCCGATCTGATCCCCGGGCGTTCGTGGGTGCACCTGCCGATCACCATGGGTTACGACCGCAACGCCGAGCTGCTGATCGACGAGAAGCGCGCCTTCCTGGAAGACAAGCTCGCGCGCAACGTGCATCTGTTCTTCACCCACGACCCCGGCTGCGCGCTGGCGCAGGTGGTGCGCGATGTGAAGGGGCGTTTCGGCACCGCCCACGAAGTCGCCGAACTGCTGGCCAGGCCGCTGGCGGCCTGAGGGCTATTCGCCGCCGCGGGTAACGGTATTCCGTCCGGCGTCTTGCCGGCGCGGGCACGCGAGGCAACCATGGCCCCGGTCCCCGACGGAGTTGCCACGCATGCGATCGCCCCTGTTGTGCCTGCTGTTTCTGGCCATTGCAGCGCCGATCCCGGCGACCGCCGGATCGGCCGATGCCAACGCTGCCCCCGGGTCGATCCGGCTCAACCAGCTCGGCTTCCTGCCCGGCGCGCACAAGCTGGCGGTGGTGGAGAGCGACCGCGCGCGCGATTTCGAAGTGGTGCGCTTGGCGGATGGAAGCATCGTCCAGCGCGGACGCACTACGGCCGCATCGATCTGGGAGCCGGCCGCGCGGTCGGCTGCGATCGCCGACATCAGCGACTTACGGCAGCCCGGGCGCTATCGCCTGCGCGTGGCCGGCATGCCGGACTCCGATCCGTTCCCGGTGGATGGGCAGGCGTACTCGGCGCTGCTGGACGCATCGCTCAAGGCGTTCTACTTCAACCGTGCGGGCACCGCGCTCGATGCCAGGCATGCCGCCACGTATGCGCGCGCGGCCGGACACCCTGATACCGAGGTCGAGATCCATGCTTCTGCCGCTTCGCCTGGGCGGCCTGCCGGCACGATCGTGTCCGCGCCGGGTGGCTGGTACGACGCCGGCGACTACAACAAGTACGTGGTCAATTCGGGCATCACGATGTGGAGCCTGCTGGCGGCGTACGAGCATTACCCGCAGGTATTCGCCGACCGCGATGGCGGCATCCCCGAGAGCGGGGATGCGGTGCCGGACATCCTCGACGAGGCCGTGTGGAACCTGCGCTGGATGCTGGCGATGCAGGATCCGACCGACGGCGGCGTGTACCACAAGCTGACCAACCTGCGCTTCGGCGGCGCGCAGATGCCCGAACAGGCGAACGAGCGCCGCTACATGGTCGGCAAGGCGACCGCCGCCGCGCTGGATTTCGCCGCGGTGATGGCCATGTCCAGCCGCATCTATGCCGGCTACGACGCCCGTTTCCCGGGAATGGCCGCGAAGATGCACGAGGCCGCCGAGTCGGCATGGCGCTGGGCGCAGGCGCATCCGGACGTGGTCTACCGGCAGCCGGACGATGTGCATACTGGCGCCTATGGCGACGGCAAGCTGGACGACGAGTTCGCCTGGGCGGCGGCCGAGCTTTTCGTGCTGACCGGCGATGCGGCGTACTGGCAGGCGTTCCAGGCGCATGCGGCCGCGCCGGCCGTGCCTTCGTGGGCCAACGTCGGCACGCTGGGCTGGATTTCGCTGGCGCACCATGCCGCGCGTCTTCCCGATGACGCCGCGCGCGCGAAGGTGGCACGCGGCATCGACGGCCTGGCTTCGCGGCTGGCCGGGCAGTGGCGGCGGTCACCATGGAAGGTGGCGATGCAGCCGGCCGATTTCGTCTGGGGCAGCAGTGCGATGGCACTGAACCAGGCGCTGGTGTTGTTGCAGGGTTACCAGCTGTCGCGCCAGCGCGACTACCTGGACGCGGCGCAGTCGCAGCTGGACTACGTGCTCGGGCGCAATCCGCTGGGCGTGTCGTTCGTGACCGGGCAGGGGCTGCGCACGCCCATGCATATCCACCATCGTCCGTCGCAGGCCGACGGCATCGATGCGCCGGTACCGGGCTGGTTGTCGGGCGGGCCCAATCCGCGCCAGCAGGATGCCGGCGATTGTCCGGCGGGGGTGACGTACAAGTCGAAGCTGCCGGCGCTGTCGTGGCTGGACCACGACTGCAGCTACGCCAGCAATGAGATCGCGATCAACTGGAATGCACCGCTGGTCTACGTCACCGCGGCGATCCAGGCGCTGACGCCTCCGTAGCGCGGGGCTTGCCCTGCTGCCTGCGCGGCTGGAATCGCCGCGCCGGAGTGGGGCAAGACCTGGAGCAGTGGAGCAGCGGGCCAGGTCCCGCTCTACGCAAAGTGCGGTGAAGCCATGAAGCGATCGCCGTTCAATCCACGCGCGTGCCGAAGATGCGATCGCCCGCATCGCCCAGGCCCGGCAGGATGTAGCCCTTCTCGTTGAGGCGCTGGTCGATCGCGGCCGTGTAGACCTCCACGTCCGGGTGCGCGGCTTCCAGGTTCGCCAGCCCTTCGGGCGCGGCGACCAGGAACACGCCCTTGATCCGCCGCGCGCCGGCGCGCTTGAGCATGTCGATGGTGGCGATCAGGGTGCCGCCGGTGGCCAGCATCGGATCCAGGATCAGCGCGTCGCGCTCGTCCAGGCGGCCGGTCAACCGCTCGAAGTAGGGCACCGGCTGCAGCGTCTCCTCGTCGCGTTGCAATCCGACCACGCTGACCTTGGCCGCCGGAATCAGTGCCAGCACGCCCGGCAGCATGCCCAGGCCGGCGCGCAGGATCGGCACCACGGTGATCTTGGCCCCGGCAATGCGCCGCACAGACACCTCGCCGGCCCAGCCGGGCATGGTCGACGCCTCGGTTTCAAGGTCCGCGGTGGCCTCGTACGCGAGCAGGGTACCCAGCTCGGTGACCAGTTCGCGGAAGCCCTTGGTGCTGAGCCCGGCATCGCGCAGCAGGCCGATCTTGTGCTGGACCAACGGGTGGCGGACTTCGACGGTTTTCATGGCAGCGGCTCCGGATTTGCGGGCAGTCTGCCTCAACGCGCGGGCCGGTTGGAAGCGGCGCAAACGGAAAGAGCCGGCTTGCGCCGGCTCTTCCGTGGCTTCGTCGTCCGGAATCAGAACGACCAGCGCATGACCAGCTGGTAGCGCGGGCCGGCCCATTCGGACTCGATCTCGTACTCGTCGAAATCGCGGTCGATCTGGTCGGCCTCGTTGTCGAACTTGCTGAAGTACTCGCGCTTCTTCGCGTCCAGCAGGTTGGCACCGCTCAGACGGATGGAGAAGCTGTCGCCGAAGCGCTTCTCGATGAACACCTCCAGGTCGGCGTCGTAGGTGGTCAGCACTTCCTCGCCCAGGACCCGGGCGAACGCGTCACCCTGCTTGCGGTAGCTGGCACCGAACGAGGCCGCCAGGTCCGGCAGGTCCTGGATGAAGCCGACGTTGTAGACGTACTTGGCCTGGTTGTTGAAGCGGCGCTTGCCGATGAAGTCCTCGATCTCGCTGTCCAGCCAGGAGTAGTTGGCGAACACGCCGGTGTTGGGCAGGCCGATCACCGTCAACGGCGCGGCCACGTCCAGTTCCACGCCCCACACGCTGCCGTCGCCGACGTTTTCCATCGTGTAGATGAAGCTGTTGGGCTCGAACGGCACCGCCGCCTCGGCGGTGTCCTGGTCCACGCCGTTGTCGTCCATGTAGTCCTCGACGTCATCGGCCCAGTCGTCGTATGCGGTCTCGTTGGGCACGCCGGTGTTGACCAGCTCGATCACGTCCTTGACGTCGCGGTAGAAGAAGTTGATGCCGGCCACGCCGCGCTCGCCCAGCTGCTGCTCGAAGCCCAGGTCCAGGCCGTTGGCGGTCTCCGGCTCCAGGAACGGATTGCCGATGAAGTCGTTGTCGCCGAACTCTTCCGGCAGCAGCGCCGGGATGATGTCGTTGAAGTCCGGGCGACGCAGGCTGCGGGCGACCGAGAGATTGATGCGGCTGGCATCGGTGATGTCCCACTTCAGGTGCGCCGAGGGCAGCAGCACGTTGTAATCCTGCGACACCTTCTCGGCCGGATCGTCCAGGTCGCCGCGATAGGTGATGTCCGAGTCGGTGGTCTCCCAGCGCAGGCCGGCCTCCCAGGACAGCGCACCGGCCGAGCTGGAGAACATCAGGTAGGGGTCCAGGCGGGTTTCGTTGATCAGGCTGTGGACCACGCCGTCCTCCTCGTAGACCACCGAGTCGCCCTCATCCTCGGCCTCGAAGGCGTAGTAGACGTGGGTGGTGTCGCGCTTCTTGTCGCGATAGTCGACACCGAACTCCATGCGCACCGACGAGTCGCCCAGGTTGCGCTTGTGCGCGGCCTTCAGGCCGGTCTCGCGGTCGTCCACGTCGATGTCCAGCGCCTCTGCCTCGTGCGCATCCCATTCCCCGTCGACGAACTCGATCTTCTCTTCGCTCTCGTTGCTGCGGTCCTTGAAGCCGGCGTACTTGATGCCGAACTCGGTGGTGCCGCCGGCCATGTCCTGCACGTACTCGATGCCCAGGCCCCAGTTGGACTGGTCGACCTCGGTCAGCCCCGGCACGTCGGAGGTGACCACCTCGTCGCCGTCGTACTCCTCCTCGTGGGAGACCTCGACCTGTTCGCGGTCGGTCTTCACGTAGAAGCCGTCGATCGACACGCGGCCGGTCTGGCCGACGTCGGCGGTGTAGGACACGTTGCCCGAGTAGTCCTGGCCGTCGCGGGTGTCGGTCTGGTCTTCCCAGGACACCAGGTTCATGTCGTCGGGGTTGTCGAAACGGTCGCTGCGCTTGACCTTCGGGTTGTAGCGGTCCTGCACGTTGAAGCCGGCCAGGATGCGACCGCCCAGCGCCGCGCCGGAGGCCACGCCACCATAGGTCGGCTGCACCTCGCCGTCGTCGTAGCGCATCGCGCCCACGCGCAGATAGGCGCCGTCGAACTCATAGGCATCGCGCAGGACGATGTTGATCGAACCGGCGATCGCGTCGCCGGAGCGGTTGGCGCTGCCGGAGCGGATGATCTCGATGCGCTCGACCATCTCGGCCGGAATCCGGTCCACCCAGAACGAGCGGTCATCGCCGGCGCCGGGCACGTCCTTGCCGTTGATCAGCACGCGGGTGTAGCTGGGGGCCAGGCCGCGCAGCTGCACCGCGTCGTATTCGAGCACGTCGGAAACGAACGCCGCGCTGGGCAGGCGCTTGATCATGTCGCCCACGGTGGACGGCTCGAAGCGCTGGAAGTATTCCAGGTCGTAGGACAGCACCGGCGCGATGTCGTCGGTGCGGTTGCGGTAGGTGATCTGGCCCTGCACCACGACGGTGTCGAGCTGGCGCGGTTCCATGGCCGCATCGGCCGTTGCGCCGGGGGCTGCGGAGTCGGCAAATGCAGCGCCGGCGGGAAGCAGGGCGGCGCAGGCCAGCGCGCGAGTCAGGCCGAGGGTCAGGGCATTGCGTTTCATGTGGATGGAAGTTCCGTGGGTGGTAAATGAACGGAACTTTCACCCGGCGATATGGCACGGATGTGACACGACACCACACTGTCATGCGCGCGGCGCATTACTCGGGATTGTCACAATCGCTTCATACGATGCGTCGCCTTCTTTGATCATCCGCAAACGGGGAATATCTGCATGGACTTCCGCTGCCTGGTGCCGGCGCTCGCGCTGTTGCTCGCCTCCTGTTCCACCGCGCCGAGAACCGATACCGCCGCCGCCGATTCGCGCGAACCCGACGAGTACGAGGCTGACGACATCCTGTTGCGAAACCATGACGTACCGCACGTAGTGGTGGGCGAAGCGTTCATCACCGCATCCACGCCCGAAGACAATATCGATTCGCCGGCCAGCTGGCTGCAGGACGGCAAGCGCATGCTCGTCGCCACGGCCAAGGCCACCGACCAGCTGGTGATCTACGACGGCGACACCGGCCAGCGCCTGCGCACGTTCGGCGGCCCCGGTACCGGCCTGGGCCAGCTGCAGCGGCCCAACGGCATCGCCACGGTCGATGACCGGTTCGTGTTCGTGGTCGAGCGCGACAACCATCGCGTGCAGATGTTCGGCTTGCCGGAGTTCACGCCGTTGCTGGCGTTCGGCGACGACGGCCTGCAGCAACCTTATGGCCTGTGGGTCCAGCGCAAGGGCCAGGGCTACGAAATCTTGGTCAGCGATGCGTACATGGCCGGCGAGGACGCGCAGGGCGAGGATGTCATCCCGCCGCTGGCGCAGCTGGACCATCGCTTCCGCCGCTACGAGGTGTCGCAAGTCGATGGCAAGTGGCGCGCGCGCGCGACGGGTGCGTTCGGCGATACCACTGCGGCCGGTGCGATCCGCGTGCCCGAATCGCTGTTCGGCGATGCCGCCAACAATCGCCTGCTGATCGCCGAAGAAGACGTGCCTACCGGTACCCGCCTGCGTGAGTACGACCTGCAGGGCCGTTACCTGGGCCGCGACGTGGGCAAGGGCCAGTACGTGGCCCAGGCCGAGGGCATCGCGCTGATGCGTTGCGCCGACGGCAGCGGCTGGTGGGTGGCCAGCGACCAGTTCGCCGACCGCACCGTGTTCCACCTGTTCGATCGAAACAGCCTGGCCCATGCCGGTTCGTTCGCCGGCAAGCAGACGGGCCTGACCGACGGTGTGTGGCTGGACGAGCGCGGCGATGCGCGCTTTCCGCAGGGCGTGTTCTACGCCTCGCACCTGGACCTTGGCGTGGCCGCGTTCGACTGGCGCGACATCGCCGCTGCGCTGAAATTGCCGGAGTGCAAGCATTGAGCCGGGCCACGCTGCTGGCGGTTGCGCTGATCGGCGCGATGTCGTTCCTTGTCGGCCTGTCGTCGTCGGCAGTGGCGATGGAACCGCACATCCGCCACCCGTTCCTTGCGCAGCAGCCCAAGCAGGCGCCCGATGAAGTGCTGCTGGCGGTGGAGATCCCCGCCGGCAGCTTCACCAAGTACGAGATCGGCGAGGATGGGCTGGTGTTCGTCGACCGCTTCCAGTCGATGCCGGTGGCCTATCCGGCCAACTACGGCTCGATGCCGCGCACCCTGGCCGGCGATGGCGATCCGCTCGACGCACTGGTGCTGACCCGCGAGCCTTTGCATCCGGGCGTGCTGGTCCGCTTCCGTCCGATCGGCGTGCTGCGCATGGTCGACAAGGGCGAGCAGGACGAGAAGATTATCGGTGTCCCGACCGACAAGATCGATCCGACCTATGCCGGCATCCGCGACCTGGCCGACCTGCCGGCGATCGAGCGGCAGCGGATCGAGGCGTTCTTCCGCGTCTACAAGGACCTTCCGGAAGGCCGCAATCCGGTCGTGCTGTCCGGCTGGGGCGATGCGGCCGAAGCCCGGGCGAAGATCGCCGAATCGCTGCAGCGGTTCGACAGGCACGAGGCGCAGGCAGGCAAGCCCGCGCGATAGCCTCGTAGAAGCCCCGCCCGAAAACGCGAACGCCCGGTCCAGGCCGGGCGTTCGCGCATCAGCAGGGCGGGACGACTCAGGCCGCCGATGCCTGCTGCCGCTGCGGGCCTTCGCGCAGGGCGCGGCCGACCATCGAGACCAGCAGGTCCAGCTCCTGCTCGTCCATGCCGAAGTGCGGGGTGAAACGCAGCGAGTTCTCGCCGCCGTGGATCACGTTGACGCCGTGCTGGCGCAGCCACTCCTCGGTGGAGCCGGCGCCGTAGCACTTGAACTGCGGGGCCAGTTCGCAGGAGAACAGCAGGCCGGTGCCCTGGACCTTGGTGATCAGGCCGCCGAGCGAAGCCTTGAGCTGTTCGAGCTTCTGCAGCGCCTGCGTGCCACGCACGCGGATGTTCTCGCGCACCTGCGGGGTGAACATCGCCAGGGTGGCGCAGGCCACGTCCAGCGCGCGCGGATTGGTGGTCATCGTGTTGCCGTACACGCCCTTGCGGTACAGCGAGGCCGCATGCGCGCTCACCGCCAGCACCGACAGCGGGAACTGGGCGGCGTTGAGCGCCTTGGAGTAGGTCTCCATGTCCGGCGGCTGCACGCCCTCGAAGCCGGGGTAGTCCACCAGCGACAGCACGCCATGGGCGCGCAGGCCGGCCTGGATCGAATCGATCAGCAGCAGGCTGCCGTGGTCGGCGGTCAGTTCGCGCGCGGCGGCATAGAACTCCACCGGCACGGCGCGGCCCGGATCGCCTTCGCCCATCACCGGCTCCAGGAACACCGCCTCGATGAACCAGCCCTGCTTTTCAGCGGTGGTGAAGGCCTGGCGCAGCGCGGCCACGTCGTAGGGCGGGATGACGATCACCGAGTCCTCGCCGCGATAGCTGGCCAGGTGCTGCACGTAGGCGCGACGGCTGGAATCGGAATACAGGCCGGGCCGGTCGGTGCGGCCGTGGAAACTGCCCTTGACCACCACGCGCTTGATCGTGGCGCCGGCGTGGCGCGCGCCCGGGTCGGTCTGCAGCTTGGCGTTGATGTCGACGATGCGCGTGGCCAGGCCGACCGCTTCGGAACCGGAGTTCAGGCACAGGAAGCGCTCGTACGGGCAGCCGCCGCGGGCCTGGCCGATCTGGGCACGCAGCGCGGTCGCGAAGCGGCGCTGGGCCAGGTTGGGGGTCATCACGTTGGCCATCACCTGCGGCCGGGCCATCGCCTCGAGCACCGCTGCGGGCGTGTGGCCGAAACCGAGCATGCCGTAGCCGCCGGCGTCGTAAAGCACCGCGCCCTTGAGCGTGACCACCCAGGGGCCGCGCGCGGTCAGGGCCACATAAGGCGTGACGCAGTCTTCGGCATAGAAATTGACGAAACCGGCCTGCAAAGCGTCGATCTGCGCGGCTTCGTCCAGGTCCAGCAGGTCGGCCGCTTCCTCGCGAACGCGGTCGTATTCAACAGTGGCGGCCTGGATGGCGGCGGCCAGGTCGGGGTGCGAAACGGCCAGGCGGTCGACGGTGGCGTCGTCCAGGCCGGCGGTCAGGCGCTGGCCCGCATGGGCGCGGAGCGGGGCGAGGGGGGCGAGGATGGACATGCGGTTCTCCCGGACCGACAGATTCGTTCCCCTATTATCTGGATGGGATCGTCGATTGGCAGCTATGATCCGGGCAGGAAATGTTGGAATTTCGTCGAATCGACGAATCTGGACGGGCAAATGAAGATCACCGAGGCCGACGAGCAGCTTCTTTCCCTGCTGCGTGAGGACGCGCGGGCCTCCACCGCGCAGATCGCCCGCCGCCTGGACCTGTCGCGGACCACGGTGCAGAGCCGGATCGACCGGCTCGAGCGGGCCGGGGTGATCCGCGGCTACACGGTGCGGCTGGACGAGGGCGTGGAGCAGGCGCGGATCCGCGCCCACATCATGATCACGGTGTTCCCCAAGAAGATGGCCGCGGTGGTCAAGGAGCTGCACGCGATCCCGGAGGTGCGGACCCTGCAGTCGGTCAGCGGCTCGTTCGACCTGGTCGCGCTGGGAGTGGTGGCCGATGTCCACCAGATGGACGTGCTGACCGACCGGATCGGCGCCATCGACGGGGTCGAGCGGACCTCCTCGGCGATCGTGCTGTCGACCAAGTTCGAGCGCTGAGCGGCCGTCGCGGCCGGGCAGGAGCGGGCCGGTACAATGGCCGGCTCCCGCGGGCGCCCATTGGCGCCCGACGCCCCACGCCCGACTGGCCCCGCCTTGAAGAAGTCCGACTTCAACTACGAACTGCCCGAAGACCTGATCGCCCAGGCCCCGCTGGCCGAGCGCTCGGCCAGCCGGATGCTGCTGGTGCCGCCGGACCACGGCGCGTTCTGCGACCTGCACGTGCGCGACCTGCCGGACCTGCTGCAGCCGGGCGACCTGCTGATTTTCAACGACACCCGGGTGATCCCGGCACGGTTGTTCGGGCAGAAGGACAGCGGCGGACGGGTGGAGATCCTGATCGAGCGGCTGCTGCCTGAGGAACAGGCGCGGGCGCAGGTGCGCGCCAGCAAGTCGCCCAAGGCCGGCAGCCGGATCGTGCTCGATGGCGGCGGCGAGGCTGAAGTGCTCGGCCGCGATGGCGAGTTCTACCAGTTGCGCTTCGAGGTTGAGGGCGGCCTGGAACCGTGGCTGCTCAAGGTCGGCCGCCTGCCGTTGCCGCCCTACATCCGGCGCGAGCCGGGGCAGGACGATGCCGAGCGCTACCAGACCGTGTTCGCCCGCCAGGTCGGTGCGGTGGCCGCGCCCACCGCCGGCCTGCATTTCGATGAGGCACTGCTGGCCACGTTGCGAGAGCGCGGCGTGCAGTTCGGCCACGTGACCTTGCACGTGGGTGCAGGCACGTTCCAGCCGGTGCGCGTGGACGACGTGCGCCAGCACACCATGCACAGCGAGTGGCTCAACGTCGGCGCCGAACTGGTCGCGCAGGTGCGCCGCACCCGCGAGGCCGGGGGCAGGGTGATCGCGGTCGGCACGACGGTGGTGCGCGCGCTTGAAAGCGCGTGGCACCGCACCGAGGCGATGCCCGAAGGCGAGCTGCGCCCGTTCGCGGGCGAGACACGCATTTTCATCTTCCCCGGTTACCGGATCCGCAGCGTCGATGCGCTGCTGACCAACTTCCACCTGCCCGAAAGCACGCTGCTGATGTTGGTGTCGGCCTTCGCCGGCAAGGAGCGGGTGTTCGATGCGTATCGCCATGCAGTCGAGCAGCGCTACCGGTTCTTCTCGTATGGCGACGCGATGCTGCTGTGGGGGCAGGCGCCGCAGTAGGCGTTGTGGTGTTGCGTTGCGTTGCGCGGTTGCGGTTGTCGCAACCTCGACACAAGAGCGAAGGCACTGGAGGCGTCAGCTCCGGTGGGAGCCACGCCAGGCCCGGGGTATCGCTTTCCCCGCGGCAGGACGTCCTGTCCTGACGCGGGCGCGCGCCGTCCATGGCGCGCTTGTCGCGATACCCCGGGCCTGTCGTGTCTTCGGCGAGCGTTGAGGTTGCGGCTTCTCTGGATGAAGAGCGATCAATGCTGCGTCCGCGGTTTCTGTGTCGGGTATGCCGTGCATTTGGGAAAGCCCCACATATGTTCCTGTGCGTGAAGCCTCGACGGCGATGCGTGCTCCCTTGCGGTTGCTGCCGGCATGACCGCCGAAGACGGTGGCCCTCACGCCCTGCGAGGACGTGGTCATGCCCGGGGGATGGCTCAAGTGGGCCATGGATGGTCCACGACCCGAGTAAAGGCAGGGATGCCGTCCCGAGGGATGAGCCATCCCCCGGGCGTGGCGGCGGCCCCATCCGGAGCTGCCGCATTCGCCGTTGCCTTTAGCGGTGCTTAGGCCTTGGCCCTACGCCTGAGCACCCTCAACAGAGCCCGTCAGAACGCAAGCCAGCCCAATCGGCGACAATACCGCCCCCGCCGGATCAACACGTTCCATGTCCCGACTGCAGTTCCAGCTCCAGACCACCGATGGCGCCGCCCGACGCGGCCGCCTGACTTTCCCGCGCGGCACGGTGGAGACGCCGGCGTTCATGCCGGTGGGCACCTATGGCTCGGTCAAGGGTGTGATGCCGGACCAGGTCCGCGCCCTGGGCGCGGAGATCATCCTGGGCAACACCTTCCATCTGTACCTGCGCCCGGGCCTGGACGTGATCGGCGCGCATGGCGGCCTGCATGGCTTCACCCGCTGGGACGGGCCGATCCTGACCGACTCCGGCGGCTTCCAGGTGTTCTCGCTGGCGCACCGGCGCAAGATCACCGAGCAGGGCGTGACCTTCGCCTCGCCGACCGACGGGGCCAAGGTGTTCCTCGGCCCGGAGGAGAGCATGCGCATCCAGCAGGTGCTCGACTCGGACGTGGTGATGATCTTCGACGAGTGCACCCCGTACCCGGCCACCGAGGACGTGGCCCGGCGCTCGATGGAGCTGAGCCTGCGCTGGGCGCAGCGCTCGCGCGATGCGCACGACGGCCTGGGCAACGACGCGGCGCTGTTCGGCATCGTCCAGGGCAGCGTGTATCCGGACCTGCGCAGCCGCTCGCTGGACGGGCTGCATGCGATCGGCTTCGACGGCTACGCGATCGGCGGACTGGCGGTGGGCGAGCCGGAGCACGAGCGCAACGCGATGCTCGAACACCTGCATCCGCGCCTGCCGGCCGACCGGCCGCGCTATCTGATGGGCGTGGGCCGGCCGGAGGACCTGGTCGAGGGCGTGGCCCGCGGCGTGGACATGTTCGACTGCGTGATGCCGACCCGCAATGCGCGCAACGGCCATTACTTCACGTCCTTCGGCACCGTGCGCATCCGCAACTCCAAGTACGAGCGCGACCTGGACCCGATCGAGCCCGGCTGCGGCTGCGTGGCCTGCGCCGGCGGCTACACCCGCAGCTACCTGCGCCACCTGGACCGCTGCAACGAGATGCTCGGGCCGATCCTGGGGACCCTGCACAACCTTTGGTACTACCAGAAGCTCATGGCCGACATGCGCGCGGCGATAGCCGAAGGCCGCTTCCAGGCCTTCCGCGCCGGCTTCTACGCCGCCCGCGGCGCGCCGGTTCCGGCCGACCCCCGCTAAGGCCACCGCCAGGACCGCCTCTCCACGCGGCCCGCTCCAGCGGGCCGGATGCCCGTTCCGGGAACCCCGGACCGGGCCCGCGGTCACAGCCCCGGGGCTTGGAATGGGGCCGGACCGCCCCTATGGCATAATCCCCGGCTATTTTCCGCAGAACTGGACGATCCCGATGAGCTTCCTCGACTTCCTGATCCCGACCGCCTATGCCCAGGCCGCTGGTGGCCAACCGCAGGGCGGTGGCTTCGGCATGCTGCTGTTCCCGATCATCCTGATCGCAATCATGTACTTCCTGATGATCCGCCCGCAGATGAAGCGGCAGAAGGAACACAAGGGCATGCTCGAAAAGCTGTCCCGCGGCGACGAGGTCCTGACCTCCGGCGGCGTGGCCGGCGTGGTCACCGACATCGGCGACAACTTCGTCACCATCGAAGTGGCCGACAACGTGCGCATCCGCGTGCAGAAGGGCGCCATCGGCAACGTCCTGCCCAAGGGCACCCTGAAGTCCGCCTGATCCTTTCGTCCCACCGTTGAGCGTGGTCCCGCGCGGCGGGACCGCGCGGGGTTCCGCAATGCTCGAATTTCCCCGCTGGAAATATTTCGTCATCCTGATCGTGCTGGCGCTCAGCGTGCTGTATTCGCTGCCCAACGTTTTCCAGAATGACTACGCCGTACAGATCACCGCCAACCGCGGTGCCGTCCTGGACGACGCGCTCAAGACCCGCGTCGGCGGCTATCTGACCGAGGCGGGCGTGCAGCCCAAGTCGGTGGCGGTGGAAAACGACAGCCTGCTGGTCCGCCTGCCCGACGCCAACGCCCAGACCCTGGCTGCCGATGCGCTGCGCGCCAACCTGGGCGAGAACTACACCGTCGCCCTGAACCTTGCCTCCAACGTCCCGCCGTGGCTGGACCGCCTGGGCGGACAGCCGATGGTGCTGGGCCTGGACCTGCAGGGCGGCGTGCACTTCGTGCTCCAGGTCGACCAGAAGGCGGCGCTGGAGAAGCGCGTGGACGCGTACGTGGAAGACGTCCGCGTCACCCTGCGTGACAACCGCATCCGCTACACCGCGGTCGACCGTCGTGCCGACCACAGCATCGCCATCAACCTGGCCTCCGACGCCGATCCGGCCGCCGCCCGTGCCCAGCTGGCCAAGGTCATGCCGACCCTGACCGTGGAAGGCGAGGGCAACCGCCTGGTCGTGCGCATCCCGGAGACCGAGCTGAATTCCATCGCCGGTTCGGCGATCGAGCAGAACATCGCCACCCTGCGCAACCGCGTCAACGAACTGGGCGTGGCCGAGCCGATCATCCAGCGCCAGGGCAACGACCGCATCGTGGTCCAGCTGCCCGGCGTGCAGGACACCGCCGCGGCCAAGCGCATGATCGGCGCCACCGCGACCCTGGAATACCGCGCGGTGGTCGAAGGCAACGCCGACGACGCCCGTGCCAGCGGCCGCGTGCCGCCGGAAGCCAAGATCTACCAGCACCGCGACGGCCGACTGTTCCTGCTGAACAAGCGCGTGATCGTCACCGGCGACCAGATGGTCGCGGCCACCACCACGGTGGACCAGAACGGCCAGCCGGCCGTCAGTGTGACCCTGAACAACGTCGGCGGCGACCGCATGTTCGAGTTCACCAGTGCCAATGTCGGCAAGCCGATGGCGGTGGTGTACACCGAGCGCATCCCGCAGGTGACCGAGGTCAACGGCCAGGAGGTGCGCAGCTTCCGGGTCAAGGAGGAGATCATCTCCGTGGCCAACGTGCAGGGCGTGTTCGGCAAGCAGTTCCAGACCACCGGCCTGGAGAAGACCGAGGCCGAAGGCCTGGCCAAGCTGCTGCGCGCCGGTTCGCTGGCAGCGCCCATGGACTTCGTCGAGGAACGCATCGTCGGTCCGAGCCTGGGCAAGGAGAACGTGGAGCGCGGCGTGACCGCGGTGCTGTACGCGTTCCTGTTCACCCTGGTGTTCTTCGGCGTCTACTACCGCATGTTCGGCCTGATCACCGGCGTGGCGCTGATGTTCAACCTGCTGATCGTGGTCGCGGTGATGTCCAAGTTCGGCGCGACCATGACCTTGCCGGGCTTCGCCGGCCTGGCCTTGTCGATCGGCCTGTCGGTGGACGCCAACGTGCTGGTCAACGAGCGTATCCGCGAGGAACTGCGCGCCGGCGTGCCGCCCAAGACGGCGATCGCTGCCGGCTACGACAAGGCCGGCGGCACCATCCTGGACGCCAACCTGACCGGCATCATCGCGGGTATCGCCCTGTACGCGTTCGGTTCCGGACCGCTGCAAGGCTTCGCGCTGACGCTGATCATCGGCATCGTGGCCTCCATGTTCACCGCCATCACCGTCTCGCGCGCGATCGTCACGCTGGTCTACGCCCGCCGCAAGAAGCTCAAGTCCCTGGCCATCTGACGGGAAGGAACCGCATATGAAGATCTTCCCGCTGACCCTGATTCCGAACGACACCCGCATCGACTTCATGAAGATGCGCTGGGTCTCGCTCGGCCTGGCCGCGCTGCTGTTCGTGGCCTCGGTGGCGACCATCGCCATCAACGGCTTCAACTACGCCCTGGACTTCACCGGCGGCACCGTGGTCGAAGTCCGCTTCGACCATGCCGCCGATATCGATGCCGTGCGCGACCGCCTGGCTACCGCCGGTTACGAGGGCGCCCAGGTGCAGAGCTTCGGCAGCGGCAGCGACCTGCTGGTCCGCCTGCAGCCGCGCGACGGCCAGACCACCACCGACGCCAACAACCGTACCGCCCAGGAAGTCTTGGTCGCCGTCTCCACCACGGAGAACCAGGCGCACCTGCTGCGCACCGAGTTCGTCGGCCCGCAGGTGGGCGCCGAGCTGGCCCGCAACGGCCTGTACGCGGCGCTGTTCGTGGTGGTCGGCTTCCTGATCTACATCGGCTTCCGCTTCGAGTGGAAGTTCGCGGTGGTGGCGACGGTGACCACGCTGTTCGACGTGCTGGTGACGGCGGCGTTCTTCTCCTGGACCGGCCGCGACTTCGACCTGACCGTGCTGGCCGGCCTGCTGGCGGTGATGGGCTTCTCGATCAACGACACGATCGTGGTGTTCGACCGCGTCCGCGAGAACTTCCGCAGCCTGCGCGTGGAGCCGCTGGAAGTGATGAACCGCTCGATCAACCAGACCCTGTCGCGCACCATCATCACCTCGCTGGTGTTCTTCCTGTCGGTGCTGGCGCTGTACCTGTACGGCGGCGGCTCGCTGGAAGGCCTGGCGCTGACCCAGATGATCGGCGCGGTGATCGGCACCCTGTCCTCGATCTTCATCGCCTGTCCGCTGCTGACCATCGGTCCGCTGAGCGTGACCAAGCAGGACCTGCTGCCCAAGGCCAAGGACGAGGCGGCGCTCGCGCGTCGCCCCTGATCCAGGACTGCTTTGGGTTGAACGAAGGCCGCCGCGAGGCGGCCTTCGCTTTTAGGGAAACACGACGCCGCCGCGAGGCGGCCTTCGCTTTTAGGGAAGCACGACGCCGCCGCGAGGCGGCCTTCGCTTTTGGTGAGCACGCCGCCGCCGCAAGGCGGCCTTGGTTTTTGTAGTGACACGCCGCCGCAAGGCGGCGCTCGTGTTTCCGGCGCGCGCCAACACCGGCACATCGCGATTGTTTACGCGGACTTTACGCCGCGCGCCCGGCAGCGGATGGAGGCTTTACGGGGGGCAGGACCAGACTTTCGCGATCAGCGGAACCCTTCCGCCCGGACCACGTCGATGACCCTCCCGCTTCGCCCAACGCGCTCCACCCGCATCTCCCGCATCCTGCCGGCCGTGCTCGCCCTGGCCTGCGTTCCTGCCGCCCACGCGGTCACTGTCGGCGGTTCGGCCGCGCTGGGCACCGACTATGTGTGGCGCGGTACCACCCAGACCCAGGGCGATCCGACCGTGCAGGCCGGCGTGCGCGTGGCCGCCGACAACGGCCTGTATGCCTCGGTGTGGGGCTCGAATGTCGAATTCGCGCCCGACACCCACGCCAGCTCGGAACTGGATTTCATCGCCGGCTGGAGCGGCAGCCTGTCCGACGAATTCGCGCTGGATCTCAACCTGACCCGTTACGCCTATCCGTCCACGACGGTCGACCTGAACTGGACCGAGCTGCTGGCCACCGGCACCTGGAAGGGGAATTACTGGCTGCAAGCGGGCTGGTCCAACGACGCACTCGCCAGCGGCGAGGCAGGCACGTATGCGCAGCTGGGCGCGCGCCTGCCGCTGGGCGATGCCTTCCGCATCGAAGGGGCGCTCGGCCACTACTGGCTCGATGACGCCTATGGCGACAGCTACGCGCACGCCCAGCTGGGCGCGGTGTGGGCGTTCAAGGCGCCGTTCGAACTGCGCGTGACCGCGCACGACACCGATCGCGCCGCCGAACGCCTGTTCCCGGGCCTGGCCGGTTCGCGCGTGGAAGCGGCGTTGCAGGCCTCGTTCTGAGTCGCCGCCGTGCTGATCGACTTCCTGCTCATGGTGCTGGCGCTGGCGCTCGTATTCGCCGGCGCCGGCCTGCTGTTCCTGCTTCTCACCCGTCACACCGCCGCCCGCAGCGCGGGCACTTTCCCGGGGCGTAAGCCATGATCGAATTCCTCACTGTTTTTGCGCTCGCCATCGCGCTGGGCTGGCCGCTGGGCCACTACCTGGCCGCGGTCATGCGCGGCGCGCCGATGCGCGGCGACCGCCTGTTCGGCTGGATCGAACGGCCGGTCTATCGCCTGCTCGGCACCGATCCCGCGCAGGGCATGGGCTGGAAGGCCTATGCCGGCGCCTTCGTGCTCAGCAACCTGGTGGTCGGCGCGATCGTGTGGGTCGTGCTGATGAGCCAGGCCTGGCTGCCGCTCAATCCCAACGACGCGCCGAACATGCGCTGGGACCTGGCGCTGCACACCATGGTCTCGTTCCTGACCAACACCAACCAGCAGCACTACTCCGGCCAGGCGCAGATCTCGTTCCTGTCGCACATGACCGGCATCGTCGGCCTGCAGGTGATCACGCCGATGATGGGCCTGGCACTGGTGGTGGCGACGCTGCGCGCGCTGTTTGGTGGGCGAGCGGTCAGAGCTTCGGGTGATGCCCTGTCGGTATCGCCCGCGACCGCGAGCGCCCGGCCATGGATGGCCGGGCAGGGCGATCCGGAGCCTGCCACGTCGCGCCATGGACGGCAGCAGTCCGACTCCGCAAGCGCCGCCGCCGGCATCGACGTCGGCAACTACTGGGCCGACGTGCTGCGCCCGACCGTGCGCTTCCTGATGCCGCTGTGCCTGGTGTTCTCGCTGCTGCTGACCTGGCAGGGCGTGCCGGCCACGCTGCAGGGCGGGCCGGTGGCCACGCCGATCGATGCGCAGGCGCAGATGGCCGAACAGAGGATCCCGCTGGGCCCCGTGTCGCCGATGGTGGCGATCAAGCAGCTGGGCAGCAACGGCGGTGGCTGGTACGGCCCCAACAGCGCGGTGCCGCTGGAGAACCCGACGCCGCTGTCCAACCTGATCCAGATGCTGGCGATCGTGTTGATCCCGGTGGCGGTGGCCTTCATGGTCGGTCCGTTCACCGGGCGCAGGAAGCTCACCGCGCTGGTGGTGGGCACGATGCTGGCGATGTCGCTGGTCACCACCGCGGCGGCGATGTGGTCGGAAGCGTGGTCTTCCAGCGCGCAGGACATCGCGCTGATGGAAGGCAAGGAAGTGCGCTTCGGTGCGGAGACCTCCGCGTTGTGGGCGGCGCTGACCACCTCGGTCAACAACGGCTCGGTCAACATGATGCATGACTCGGCCGCGCCGCTGACCGGGCTGGTGGCCCTGTCCAACATGCTGGTCAACGCGATCTGGGGCGGCGTCGGCTGCGGCCTGCAGCAGTTCCTGGTCTACCTGCTGCTGGCGGTGTTCCTCGCAGGCCTGATGACCGGGCGCACGCCTGAACTGTTCGGTCGCAAGATCGAAGCCGGCGAGGTCCGGCTGCTGGCCGTGCTGGTGCTGCTGCAACCGCTGGTGCTGCTCGGCCTGACCGCGGGGACGCTCGCGTTCCCGTCGATCACCGGCAATTCCAATCCGTCCTTCCATGGCATCAGCCAGGTCTTCTACGAGTACACCTCCGCGTTCGCCAACAACGGCTCCGGTTTCGAAGGCCTGGGCGATGCGACCTGGTGGTGGAACCTGACCTGCGTGGTGGTGCTCGCGCTGGGCCGCTATCCGGCGTTGATCATTCCACTGGTGATTGCCGCGCGACTGGGCGCCAAGCGGGCCGCGCCGGACGGGCCGGGAACGCTGCAGGTGGAAACGCCCACCTTCGCCCTGACCCTGGTCGCGATCGTCGTGATCCTGACTCTGCTGCAGTTCATGCCGGTGCTGGTGCTGGGCCCGGTGGCCGACCACCTGGCGCTGATGGCTTCCTGAGGAATTCCCGATGAGTGACACCTTCGTGAGAGATGTGAACCCGATCGTCCCCTCGCGCTCGCCGCGTGCGGCCCTGCTCGATGCCGCCGGCCTGCGCCACGCGATCGTCGCTTCGTTCGCCAAGCTGGCCCCGGCCCACGCGTTCGGCAACCCGGTGATGGCGGTGGTCTGGCTGGGCACGCTGCTGACCGCCGGCCTGACCGTGACCGGGCAGGTGAGTTCGACCGCGCTGGGCTGGGCGGTGACCGCGCTGCTGTTCGTCACCGTGCTGTTCGCCAACTTCGCCGAAGCGGTGGCCGAAGCGCGCGGCCGTGGCCAGGCGGCCTCGCTGCGCCGCGCACGCAAGGATCTGGTCGCCCGCCGCGTGGACACCGCCCTGGGCGGCAGCGAGCGGCGTATTCCGGCGGCCGAGCTGCGCCCGGGCGACCACGTCATCGTGTCGGCCGGCGAGCAGGTGCCCGCCGATGGCGAGATCGTGCGCGGCCTGGCCACGATCAACGAGTCGGCGGTGACCGGCGAATCGGCACCGGTGCTGCGCGAAGCGGGCACAGACCGGTCAGGCGTGATCGGCGGCACCCAGGTGTTGTCGGACGAGATCGTGGTGAAGATCACCGCCGAACCCGGCCACAGTTTCCTGGACCGGATGATCGCGCTGGTGGAAGGCGCCAACCGGCAGAAGACGCCGAACGAGATCGCGTTGGGCCTGTTGCTGGTGACGATGACGCTGACCTTCCTGATCGTGGTGGTGAGCCTGCCGTTCATCGCCGGCTTCGTCGGCGCCAGGCTCGATCCGCTGCTGCTGATCGCGCTGCTGGTGTGCCTGATCCCGACCACGATCAGCGGCCTGCTGCCGGCCATTGGTATTGCCGGCATGAACCGCGCGCTGGCCGCCAACGTGCTTGCCAGGTCGGGCAAGGCGGTGGAAGTGGCCGGCGACGTCGACGTGCTGCTGCTCGACAAGACCGGCACGATCACCCACGGCGACCGCCAGGCCACCGCGTTCCACCCGCTGGCCGGCGTGGACATGGAGCGCCTGCGCGAGGCTGCGTTGCTCGCATCGCTCGCCGATCCCACGCCCGAGGGCAAGTCGATCGTGAAGCTGGCGCGCGATCCGGGCAGTGCCTTGCCCGAGCCGGCGCACGCGAAATTCCTGGCTTTCAGCGCGCAGACCCGCATGTCCGGCGTGGACCTGGAAGGCGATGCGGGCGAGCCGGCGCGCGTGATCCGCAAGGGCGCGATGGACGCGATCGTGCAGCACGTGCAGGGGCAGGGCGGCGAGGTGCATGCGGAACTGGCCGGCCGGGTCGAACAGGTCGCGCGCAACGGCGCCACGCCGCTGGTCGTTGCCGACGGTCGCCACCTGCTGGGTGTGATCGAGCTGTCGGACGTGGTCAAGCACGGCATCAAGGAGAAGTTCGCGCAGATGCGGGCGATGGGCATCCGCACGGTGATGATCACCGGCGACAACCCGCTCACCGCCGCGGCGATCGCCGCCGAGGCCGGCGTGGACGACTACATCGCCCAGGCCCGCCCGGAGGACAAGCTGGCGCGCATCCGCAGCGAGCAGGCCGGCGGCCGCCTGGTGGCGATGGTCGGCGACGGTACCAACGATGCGCCGGCGCTGGCGCAGGCCGACGTCGGCCTGGCGATGAACTCCGGCACGCAGGCGGCCAAGGAGGCCGGCAACATGGTCGACCTGGATTCCGATCCGGCCAAGCTGCTGGAAGTGGTGCGCGTGGGCAAGCAGCAGCTGATCACCCGCGGCGCATTGACCACGTTCTCGCTGGCCAATGATGTGTCCAAGTACTTCGCGATCCTGCCGGCATTGTTCGTCGCCGCGATCCCGTCGCTGGGCGCGCTGGACGTGATGGGCCTGTCCAGTCCGACCAATGCGGTGCTGGCCGCGCTGGTGTTCAACGCGATCATCATCCCGATGCTGATTCCGCTGGCGCTGCGTGGCGTCCGCTTCCGCCCGGCCAGCGCCACCGCGCTGCTGCGCCGGAACATGCTGGTCTATGGCGTGGGCGGCGTGCTGCTGCCGTTCGCCGCGATCAAGCTCATCGACATGGCGCTGGCCGCCACCTTCGGCGCCTGAGGAGATTCCCATGACTGTCATCGATTCCACCTCCGTCCGGCTCCAGCCGCTGCAACGCACCGGCGCATTGCGCGCCTCGCTGGGCCTGGCCGCGGTCACCCTGCTGGGCTTCGGCCTGGCCTACAGCCTGGTCGCGGTCGGCATCGGCGGGCTGCTGTTCCCGCAGGCGGCCGGCGGCAGCCTGGTCGAACGCGACGGCCAGGTGGTCGGCTCATCGCTGGTGGCGCAGCCGTTCGCCAGCGACGGCTACTTCCAGTCGCGCCCGTCGGCGGCCGGCTACGACCTGATGGCGCTGGCCGGCAGCAACCAGGCCCGCACCAACCCGGACCTGCGCGCGCGGATCGAGCAGGCGCGTACGGCGGTAAGCGAACGCGAGGGCGTCGATCCGGCGCGCGTGCCCGGCGATCTCATCACCCAGTCCGGCGGCGCGATCGATCCGCACCTGTCGCCGGAGGCGGCCGCGATTCAGGTCGCGCGCGTGGCACGCGCACGCGGCCTCACGCCGCAGGCGGTGCAGGCGCTGGTCGGCGCCAATACACAGGGCCCGCAGTGGGGCCTGTTCGGCCAGCCCCGAGTCGACGTGCTGGCGCTCAACCTGGCCCTGGATGCGGCCGCCCCGGCTGCGCGACCAGGCCACACGCAGATCCCGCGGACGTCCCACTAAACTGCGCACATGAACTCCAACCGCGAAGCGGTAGCCGATGCGCTGGCCGGGGAACTGCGCCGGCAGGAAGCCGGACGGCTCACCGTGTTCCTGGGCGCCGCGCCCGGCGTGGGCAAGACCTACGCGATGCTGGTGCGTGCGCGCGAGTTGCGGCGGCAGGGGATCGACGTGGCGGTGGGCATTGTGGAGACCCACGGCCGCGCCGAGACGGCGGCGCTGCTGGAAGGCATGGAGGTGCTGCCGCGACGGCAGGTGGATTACCAGTCGCGCGTGCTGGAAGAGATGAACGTGGACGCGGTGCTCACGCGCCGCCCGCGGGTGGTGCTGGTCGACGAGCTGGCCCATCGCAACGTGCCCGGCAGCCGCCACGAGCGTCGCTGGCAGGACGTGGCCGAGCTGCTCGACGCAGGCATCGACGTCTACACCACCGTCAACATCCAGCACCTGGAAAGCCTCAACGACATCGTCCACCGGATCACCGGCGTGCGGGTGAGCGAGACGGTGCCCGACGCGTTGTTCGACCGCATGCGCGACATCCGCCTGGTCGACCTGCCGCCGCGCGAGCTGATCGAGCGGCTGCAGCAGGGCAAGGTCTACCTGCCCGAACAGGCCGAACGCGCGCTGCAGGCGTTCTTCTCGCCGGCCAACCTGGCCGCGCTGCGCGAGCTGGCGATGCAGACCGCCAGCGACCATGTCGATGGCGACGCGCGCGAAGCGCAGGCCGCGCGCGGCCTGCCCGGGGTCGCGCTGCGGCGCAGGGTGCTGGTGGCGATCGATGGCATGGGCAATTCCGAATACCTGGTGCGCGCCGCACGCCGGATCGCCCAGCGCCGCGATGCGCCGTGGAGCGTGGTCACGGTGCAGTCGGGCCGGCAACTGGATCCAGCGCGCCAGGCCGAGCTGGACCGCGCCTTCGCCCTGGCGCGCAGCCTGGGCGCCGATACCGGCGTGCTGCACGGGGCGCATGTGGCCGACGCGCTGCTCGACCATGCCGAGCGTGATGGCGCCTCGACCCTGGTGGTGGGCCGCACCCGCGAGCGGCCGCTGGCACGCATGGTCAATCGAACGCTGACCCAGCAGCTGCTGCAACGTGGCGCGCATTACGAGCTGGTGATCATCAGCTCGCCCGGCGCGCGTGCGCGTGCGCGGCGCGCGGCCGGGCCGCGCACGGGCTGGCTGGATGCGCGCGAGGCCGTGTTCGTGCTCGCCACCACGGCCGCGGCGATCGCGCTGGCCTGGGCGGTGGAGCGCTGGATCGGGCTGGACGACCTGTCGATGGTCTTCATCCTGGCGGTCGTGCTCGTCGCCTCGCGCACGCGCATTGCCGCCGCATCCACCGCTGCGGTGCTGTGTTTCCTGGCCTACAACTTCTTCTTCCTCGCCCCGCGCTTCACCTTCCTGATCAGCGCACGCCAGGGCGTGATCACCGTGTTCCTGTTCCTGGCCGCCGCGCTGGTCGCCGGCCGCCTGGCCTCCAAGCTGCGCATGCAGGTGCTGGCGCTGCGCGCGGCCAACGCGCACGCCACCGTGCTGCAGGCGCTCGGCCGCCAGCTCGGCGCGGCGGCCGACCTGGAGCAGGTGCTGCAGGCCGGACAGCAGGCACTGGAGCGCTCGCTGCGCGCGGAGGCCTGGCTGCAGGCCGGTGGCGCGTCGGTGCCTGAAGCGCCGCGCATGCTGGCCGAGGTCGACCGCGGCGCCGCCGACTGGGCGCTGGCGCATGGGCAGCCGGCCGGACGCCATACCGACACGCTGGCCGCCTCGTCGTGGTGGTACCTGCCGCTGCGCGATGCGCAGGGCGTGGTCGGCGTGGCCGGCCTGCGCGTGGAGGGCGACGACCGCGCGCTGGCGCTGGAGGAGCGGCGCCTGGCCGAAGCGATGGTCGAGGACATCGCCCAGGCGGTGCGACGCACGCAGCTGGTGTCGGACCTGGAACGGGCGCGCGTCACCGGCGAGACCGAACGGCTGCGCTCGGCGCTGCTGTCCTCGGTGTCGCACGACCTGCGCTCGCCGCTGGCCTCGATGATCGGATCGGCCAGCAGCCTGGCCAGCTACGGCGATGCCATGGACGAGCACGACCGGCACAGCCTGCTGGACACGATCCAGAAGGAAGGCGAGCGCCTGGACCGCTACATCCAGAACCTGCTCGACATGACCCGCCTGGGCCATACCGGCCTCACGCTCAACCGCGACTGGATCGGCGTGGACGAACTGGTCGGCTCGGCGGTGGCGCGGTTGCAGCGCTACCAGCCGGAGGTGGAAGTGCGCACCGAGGTGGCCGGCGATGTGCCGCCGGTGTGGGTGCATCCGGCGCTGCTGGAGCAGGCGGTATTCAACGTGCTGGAAAACGCGGCCCGGTTCTCGCCTGCAGGCGAGGCCATCGAGGTCGATGCGAGGATGGCCGACGGCGCGCTGCGCATCGACGTGCGCGACCGCGGACCGGGTATTCCGGAAGACGAGCGCAGCCGCATCTTCGACATGTTCTACAGCGTGGAGCGCGGCGATCGCGGACGGCAGGGCACCGGCCTGGGCCTGACCATCTGCCAGGGCATGGTCGGCGCGCACGGCGGCAGCGTGCAGGCGCTGCCCGGTCGCGACGGGCGCGGCACGGTGATCCGGATTACCCTGCCGCTGGTCACCCCGGCGCCCTGAGCCTGCCACCGAGCCCCTTGTGAGCGAGAGCCCCACGTCCACCGCCTCCGCCCCGGCGCCACGCATCCTGGTGGTGGACGACGAGCCGCAGATCCGCCGCTTCCTGGACATCAGCCTGCGTGCGCAGGGCTACCAGGTGGCGCTGGCGGCCAACGGCCATGCCGGCCTGGCCGAACTGGCCGCGCACGGCGCCGACCTGGTGGTGCTGGACATCGGCCTGCCCGATATCGATGGGCACCAGGTGCTGGGCCAGCTGCGCCAGTGGTCGCAGGTGCCGGTGATCATGCTGACCGTGCGCAATGGCGAGCAGGAGAAGGTCGCCGCGCTCGATGGCGGCGCCAACGACTACGTGACCAAGCCGTTCGGCGTGCAGGAACTGATGGCGCGCATCCGCGGCCTGCTGCGCGCGCGGGCGCTGGTCGCCGACGTGGCCGCGCCGGTGTTCGACGATGGCCGCGTGCATGTGGACCTGGTCCGGCGCGAGGTGCTGGTCGATGGCCAGCCGGTGACGCTCACGCGCAAGGAATTCGAATTGCTGGCGCTGCTGCTGCGCCATGCCGGCCGGGTGGTGACCCAGCCGCAGCTGCTGCGCGAACTGTGGGGCCCGGACCACCAGGCCGACACCCATTACCTGCGCATCCTGGTCGGCAAGCTGCGGCACAAGCTCGGCGACGATGCGACCGCGCCGCGCTATATCGCGACCGAGCCGGGCGTAGGATTGAGGTTCATCGCTGGCGCGTAGCCGGGACCGCAGGCGGCGTCGGCCCGCGTTAGCGGAGCGATCCGACTCGCAGGCGTGCACGGGGGTCGTGCGTTTTTCGTCGATGGCAGCGATCGGCACTCCGTTCCCAAGGCTCGAAACGTGGCGCGCGATGCATTTCGCGCCGCGTCCGGTCTGTCGTGTGCGATCCACGTCGCAACGAGCACCCGGTGCAAGGCAGAAAGCTTTGCGCGCAAGCAAGAAAGCTCCGAATTTTCTCCGGCTTGCTATGCGCGCAAGGAAAAATTCTTTGCGTGCAAGGCGCATCGGCTTGCGCGCAAACAAAAAAGCCTTGTGATCGGAGAAAAATCTGCGGCGGTGGGGCACGAGACGTGCCAGGTGCAAGCCTTCGTGCCTTGCGCGCAAGCTGAAGAGCCTTGCGCTAAAGCCGGCGAGCACAAACGACGAAGCCTGTCGCTCGAAGATTGAAGAGTTTCGGCTTGCGCGCAAGGCTTAAAGCGTTGCGAATCGGGCAGGGCGCCTGGCGTCCGCTGCAGCGAGCCGCAAGGTCGCGGCTGCGCGCATCTCGATCACAGGCCTGGGCCTTGCCACCGGCGCCGGAAGCCTTGCAGGCATCCCGGCGAGTGTTGCGATGGGACGCTCGTGCGCGCCCCTGCAGCCCGATGCCGGGCCGGCCTCAGTTGAAGGCGGCGGCGTAGCCGGTGTTGACCACCAGCTTCTGCAGTTCGTCGGCGACCTTGATGTTGGCGGCGATGATCTGCCGCGCCTCGGGACCACGCTCGTCCATGCGCGGCGGGGTGGCGCCGCGGAAATCGCAGACCCGGCCGCCGGCCTCGCGCACCAGCAGCACGCCGGCGGCGATGTCCCAGGCCTTCACCCCGGCCTCGAAGTAGGCATCCAGGCGGCCGCAGGCCACGTAGGCCAGGTCCAGGGCGGCCGAACCGGTGCGGCGCACGTCCTCGGCCTGGACCAGCAGCGAGTCCACGCACTTGAGCTGGGCGCTGGCGCGGGCGCGCTCGCGCGGCGGGAAGCCGGTGCACACGACCGTGCCGGCCAGGTCCTTGCGGTCGGCCACGCGGATGCGCTTGTCGTTGAGCACCGCGCCACCGCCACGGCTGGCGGTGAACAGCTCGTTGCGCAGCGGGTCGAAGATCACCGCGTCGATCGGCTCGCCGTTGTCGACCAGGGCGATTGAGACGCAGTAGTGCGGGAAGCCGCGCAGGTAGTTGCTGGTGCCGTCGAGCGGGTCGATCACCCACTGGAAGCGGCCGTTGCGGCCCGCCTGGTGGCCGCTTTCCTCGCCCAGCACGCCGTAGTCCGGGTAGCCGCGGCGCAGTTCCTTGACGATGACCTTCTCGGCGTCGGCGTCCACTTCGCTGGCGTAGTCCATGCGCTGCTTCTGGACCACGTTGAGCGCATCGAGGCGGTTGATATTGCGCAGCAGGACGTTTCCGCCGAGGCGGGCGGCCTTGACCATGACGTTGACGGCGGGGGATTGCATGGCGAAGGCTCCCGGAAGGGCTGGGACGGAACGGGCGAAGGTAAAGAGCGGTCCGGCCCTCGTGGCCGGTCGAGCAGTTTACCATCTGCGCCATGCCAGCTCCCCTGAATGAATCCACGCCCGCCGTTCCGGCCGGCAACATCCGCATCGTCCTGGTCGGGACCCAGCACCCGGGCAACATCGGCGCGGCGGCCCGCGCGCTGAAAACCATGGGCCTGTCCCAACTGGTCCTGGTCGCCCCGGAGAAGCCTCTGGACGAGGACGCCTTCCGGCGTTCGGCCGGCGCCGAGGACCTGCTGCAGGCCGCCCCGGTCCACGCCACCCTGGCCCAGGCCGTGGCCGACTGCCGGCTGGTGCTGGGCTGCACCGCGCGCAGCCGCCGGGTCCAGCTGGAGCAGCTGGAACCGGACCAGGCCGCCGGGCGCCTGCTGGGCGTGGCCGCGCAGGGGCCGGTGGCCCTGGTGTTCGGCCGCGAGCGGACCGGCCTGACCAACGAGGAACTGCAGCTTTGCCATGCCTCGGTCCATATCCCGTCCGATCCGGCATTCAGCTCGCTCAACCTCGCCGCAGCCGTCCAGGTGCTGGCCTACGAGGTGCGTCGGGCGGTGCTGGCGGCCGAGCCGGTCGAAGAGACGGCCCCGCGCCAGGACGAGCAGCCGGCGACCCATGACCAGCTCGAGGGTTTCTTCACGCAGCTGGCGCAGACCCTGGATGAAATCGATTTCCACAAGGGCCGCAGCCCGGACTCGGCGATGCGCAAGCTGCGCCGGCTGTTCCTGCGCACCGACCTGACCGTGAACGAGATCAGGTTGCTGCGCGGCATCCTGGCCGACGCGCAGCGGATGGCGCGACTGGCCGGAGAGGCCGGGCGTCTGTCGCCCTGAGCCTTTTCCGGCTAGGCTTTGGGCATACGAGCGAGGGGGCCCCCGTTGTCCAGAGTGCGTAGATGGATCCTGGCAGCGTGCTGGGCAGCTGCCATGGCCATGGGGTTGCCGGCGCACGCCTCCGAGGACGAGCACATCCTGGTGCTGGGCCGGATCAGTGACGATCCCAGCGCGCACTACGACCAGCTCAAGCCGCTGCTGGACTACGTCGTGCCGCGCATGCGCGACGTGGGCATTACCGAAGGCCGCATCCTGATGGCGCGCGACGCCGCGCAGATGGCCAGCTACCTTCGCCGCAACCGCGTGGACTGGGTGACCGAGACCGCCAGCACCGCCGTGCAACTGCAGGCGCGCGCGGCGGCCCGGCCGTTGCTGCTGACCGAGCGCAACGGCGTGAGCAGCTACCACACCGTTTTCTTCGCCCGCAAGGACGGTCCGATCCGCGACCTGGACGACCTGCGCGGCAATACCCTGGCCTTGCAAAGCACCGCCTCGACCAGCGCCTACATGGTGCCGATGACCGAACTGCTCGACGCGCACCTGTCGCCGGAAATCCTGCTGGCGCCTTCCGACCAGCCCTCGGCCGACCGTGTGGGTTATGTCTTCGCGCGTTCGGAACTCAACATCGCCTCGTGGGTGCACAAGGGCCTGGTCGATGCCGGCGCAGTCAGCAGCCTGGACTGGAACGATCCGCGGCGGGTGCCGGACGCGTTCCGCGCCGACTTCCGGGTGATCCACGAAAGCAGCCCGTATCCGCGCGCGCTGGAGCTGGTGCGCGAGGGCATGTCGCCGCAGGTGGAAGCGCGGCTGCGCCAGGTCCTGCTGGACGCCGGCAACGATCCGGCCGCGCGCGATGCGCTGCGGCTGTTCTTCAATACCTCGCGCTTCCTGCCGCTGGACGCCGAGTCGCAGCGTTCGCTGGAAGCGTTGCGCAAGGGCGTGCAGCGCGTGCGCTCGGAGGTCGAATGAAGCTTCGTTTCGGCCTGCAGGCGCGGTTCGTGGTGGCGATGCTGCTGATGCTGGGCGTCGTGTTGCTGGTGCTGATGCTGCTCATGCACCGCCAGCAGCAGATGCGCCAGGAGACCGAGGCGCTCAGCCGCGAAGCGGTCCACGGGCTGGTGGACACCTACCTGCGCGACCACGGCAAGTCGCTGGCCCGCCAGTTGGCCGAGAAGCTGGCCAACCCGATGTACTACCGCGACCTGGACGCGATCGGCGCGGTGGTGCGCGACAACGCCCGCGACAGCCTGGTCGACTACATCCGCGTGTACGACCTGGAAGGGCGGCTGGTCCACGACGGTTCGATCGAGATCGCCGATTTCGGCCAGCGCATGGAAGATCCGCTGGCCGCCGGTGCGATCGCCGCCGACGGCCTGCGCGTGCAGGTGTCGCCGACGCTGCTGGACGCTTCGGCGCCGATCATGGTCGGCAGCGAGCGCCTGGGCGGCGTGCGCGTGGGCCTGGACCTGCAGGTCGCCGGACGCTACGAGGAGCGCAACCTCAGTGCGCTGCGCGGGCGGATGGACGAGCTGGCCCGACGCCACCTGTCCTGGCTGGCGCTGCCGCTGGGACTGCTGGCGCTGGTCTCGATCCTGGCCGCGCTGTACGTGCAGCACACCCTGGTCAGGCCGATCCGCTGGCTGGCCGATTCGGCGCGCAGGATCGAGGCGGGCGACTACACCGTCGAGCGCGTGCACAGCACGCGCACCGACGAGATGGGCGACCTGATCCGGACCTTCGGCCGGATGAGCGAGAGCGTGGCCCGCCACGACCGCGAAGTGCGGCGCATGGCCTATACCGATGCGCTGACCGGGCTGACCAACCGCCTGGCGTTCCGCGAGAGCCTGGACCACCGGCTGATGCTGCTGCGCGGCGCCGGCCGGCAGCTGGCGCTGCTGTTCGCCGACATCGACGACTTCAAGCGGGTCAACGACACGCTCGGCCACGAGGCCGGCGACGAGGCATTGCTGCAGTTCGCCAACCGCATCCGCGAGGCGGTGGACAGGTACGGCGGCGACGACGCACTGCTGGCGCGCTTCGGCGGCGACGAATTCGTGATCCTGATCCAGGAAGGCGACGTGCGCGCCGCCGCCACCCGCCTGGCCGAGGTGCTGGTGGCCGAACTGCGGCGGCCGCTGGACATCCAGGACCGCCAGGTGTTCCTGGGCACCTCGATCGGCATCACCCTGTTCCCGGAAGACGCCTCCAGCGCCAGCGCGCTGATGAAGAACGGCGACATCGCCATGTACCAGGCCAAGGTCGCCGGCAAGAACGGCTTCCGCTTCTACAGCCGGGCCATGGACCACGCGGTCGAGCGTCGCGTGCACATGGAGCAGGAGCTGCGCGGGGCGTGGGAGCGCGGCGAACTGAGCGTGGTCTACCAGCCGGTGTGCCGGACCAGCGATGGCCGCGTGGTCGGCGCCGAGGCGCTGCTGCGCTGGCAGCATCCGATGCTGGGCATGATCGCCCCGTCGGTGTTCATCGACGTGGCCGAGCAGAGCGGCCTGATCGAAGGCATCGGTCCGCGCGTGCTGCGCGCGGCCTGCAACGAGGCCATGCGCTGGACGACGATGGGCGAGGGCAACGAGCGCCTGTTCGTGTCGGTCAACGTATCCCCGCGCCAGCTGCGCAAGGGCGACCTGCCCGACATCGTCGCCGAGTGCCTGCGCGAGACCGGCTTGCCGGCTTCGTGCCTGCACCTGGAGCTGACCGAGACGGCGGTGATCAGCGACGAGCTGCAGGCCGCGGCGATGCTGGCGCGCCTGCACAGCACCGGGGTCAAGGTCTGGCTGGACGACTTCGGCACCGGTTTCTCCGGCCTGAGCCACCTGCGCCGCGTGCCGGTGGACGGGGTAAAGATCGACCGCAGCTTCGTGGCCGACCTGCAGCGCGATCCGGACGACCTGGCCCTGACCACGGCGATCATCGCCATGGCCCATTCGCTGGGCATCACGGTGGTGGCCGAAGGCGTGGAGAAGGAAGCGCAGTACAACCTGCTGGCCGAGCGCGGTTGCGACCTGGTCCAGGGTTACTGGCTGAGCCATCCGATCAGCGCGACCGAGTTCGCCCACCTGCTGGCCCGTCGCGGCCGCTGAGCTGCAAGCCCCTCTCCCCGCGGAAGAGGGGCGAGGGTCGGTGGAGAAGCGAAGCGCCCTCGCGTCGACGCGAGGGCCGGGGCGCGAAGCGGGGGATGCTAGAACAGCTGCCGCAGCCAGTCGCCGACCAGCACCACCAGTCGCTCCGACAGCAGGCCCATCGACAGCAGGCTGGCGATGGACACCAGCCACAGCCCCAGCAGCAACGCGCCGTCGCGCTCCATCAGCGCCAGCGCGAACAGCAGCAGCGTGCCGGCGAAGATGTAGTTGGTCATCGGCACCGGCAGCGCCAGCAGCACGCCCAGCGCGATCAGCAGCACGCCGGTGAGCGCGTTGGCCAGGCGGTTGCCGGTGAGCACCTGCAGGCGTGGCCGCACCAGTCGTTCCAGCCGCGACATCCACGGGGTGATGCGGTTGCAGAAGCGCGCCATCGTGCCGCGCCGGGGGCCACGCCGGCCGATGAAGCCGGGCACCCAGGGCTTGCGCAGGCCGACCAGCAGCTGGAGGCCGATCAGCACCACCAGCGGCCCGCTGATCATGCCGCCGGCGCCGGGGATCGGAATGAAGCCGGGCAGGATCGAGACGAACAGGAACATGCCGAACGCGGTGCCGCCCAGGCCGTGCAGCAGCCCGTCCATGGTCAGTTGTTCGTCGGGATCGCCGTGCGCGAACGATTGCAGCAAGCGGGCGATGCCATTGCCGGACGCATGGGCCGCAGCGGCCGTATCGTCCGTTGCGGGATCCAACGGTCCGTGATCAGACGGCGAGCTCATCACCGTCGTGCTGCGGCAGGCGGCGCAGCAGCAGCTTGTCGATGCGCGCACCGTCCAGGTCCACGATCTCGATCCGCCAGCCGGCCCAGTCGAAGTACTCGCCCACGTGCGGGATGCGGCCGAAGTGCGCGATGCACATGCCGGCCAGGGTGTGGTAATCGCCTTCGCCGGCATCGGGCAGGGCCGCGCCATCCATCAGCTCGCGCAGGTCTTCGGTCGGCAGGGTGCCGCCGACCAGCAGCGAGCCGTCCTCGCGGGTGACCACCAGGGCGTCGTCATCGGTGTTCTCCACCGACTGCAGGCGGCCGACGATAGCGCCCATCAGGTCGCTGATCGTGACCACGCCCTGGATCTCGCCGTACTCGTCCACCACCAGGGCCAGCGACTGCTGTTCCTCGCGGAAGATCTCCAGCAGCTTCATCGCATGGGTGGATTCGGACACGAACAGCGCCGTGCGCAGGGTCCGGAACAGGCCGCCGGCCTGCAACGCATCGGGCGTGTGCAGCAGCGATTTGACTTCAAGGATGCCGGCCACGTCCTGGTCGCCGCCGCGGTAGACCGGGTAGCGCGAGAACTGCGATTCGCGCATCGCCTCCAGGTTCTCTTCCAGCGAGGCGCTGGTATCGAGCCAGGCGATCCGGTTGCGCGGGGTCATCAGGCTGGCCGCGGTGCGGTCGCCCAGGCGCATCACCCGGTTGACCATGTCGCGTTCGTGCGCGTCGATCACGCCCTGCTCGTGGCTCTCGGCCACCAGCATGCGGATCTCTTCTTCGCTGATCGTGCTGGCCTCGTCCTTGCCCAGGCCCAGCAGGCGCAGTACCAGGCGGGTGGTATGCGAGAGCAGCCAGACGAACGGGAAGGCGATCCGGGCCAGCCAGCCCATCGGCAGGGCGACGATGCTGGCGATCTTCTCCGGCGCGGTGATCGCCAGGCGCTTGGGCACCAGCTCGCCGAAGATCAGGGTCAGGAAGGTGATCAGCGCCACCGCCAGGGTCTTGCCGATCAGCTCCGACCACGGCTGCGGCTGGCCGACCAGGGTGAAGGAGGCCGACAGTCCGGGGAACACTTCCTGCAGCCAGGCGGCGATCGCCATGCCGATGGCTTCGCCGCCGAACAGGCCGGTGAGGATGCCGATCAGGGTGATGCCGATCTGGACCGTCGACAGGAACGCTTCGGGCTTCTCCGACAGCGCCAGCGCCTTGGCCGCGCGCTTGCTCGCCTGGGCCTGCTGCTTGAGCCGGCTCTTGCGCGAGGTCATCACCGACATCTCCGACATGGCGAAGAAGCCGTTGACCAGGATCAGGGCGAGGACAACCAGCAACTCAGCCATGGGGCATTACCCCGCGGCGGCGCGATGGAGTCGGGGGGCCGGGGCGCACGGGGCGGGAACGGCGGCGGAGGGGGGGAGTAGGGTCGTCGTCCATAGGGTGTGCCAGCGGCACGGAGGGGATCTTAGCAGAGCCTTCCGGTGCAGGCCGCCTCGACATTCCCGGCCCGGGTTCCCGGCCGGCTGCGCGGGCTGTCATAATTCCGCCGCATTTGGCCGCCCCTCCCGAGGCGGCGGACCTCCAATCATGTTCTCCCTGCAGACGATCTTCGGTTCCGGCAAGCAGTTCTTCGTCCTGCTGGACGAAGCGGCCGAGGCCGCCCACGACAGCGCCAAGGCCCTGTACCAGATGATGAAGGCCTCCGATCGCCAGCCGGCGCTGGACGCGTTCAAGCTGGCGCGCCAGCGCGAGCGCACCGCCTCGGAGAAGATCGGCAAGGCGCTGGTGGACAGCTTCATCACCCCGCTCGAGCGCGAGGACATCGAAGCGCTGGGCTCGGCGCTGTACAAGATCCCCAAGCAGATCGAGAAGTTCGCCGACCGCTATTCGCTGGCCACCCAGCACCTGGCCCACATCGACTTCGCCCCGCGCGCGGCGATGCTCGAGCAGGCCGCCAGCGTGGTGGTGGAGATGGTCCACGAGCTGCGCACGCTCAACATCGACCGCATGACCGCGCTCAACGAGAAGCTGCGCGCGATCGAGAACGAAGCCGACCGGCTGATGCTGGAGCTGTACCGCGACATCTACTCCGGCCGCCTGGACCACCTGCAGATGTTCCTGCTCAAGGAGTTCTTCGAGATCCTGGAGAAGGCGATCGACCGTTGCCGCGAAGCCGGCGTCGTCGCTTACCAGATCGTGTTGAAGAATAGCTGACGATGGCCGCCGTCCAACCCGTCGTGGGTGCCCGCTTCGGCGGGCAGCGTTCCGCGCAGACAGGCTGTTGTGGGGAGATGCCGCCATGCTGACGCTCGTGCTGGTGGTGATCCTGGCCGCGCTGATCTTCGAGTTCATCAACGGCTTCCACGACACCGCCAACTCCATCGCCACGGTGGTGGCGACCAAGGTGCTGTCGCCGGGCGCGGCGGTGTCGCTGGCGGCGGTGATGAACCTGATCGGTGCGCTGATGGGCACCGCGGTGGCGGCCACTATCGCCACCGGCATCATCAATACCGAGGTGGTCGAGGCGTCCTCGCAGGTGATCCTGTGCGCGCTGCTGGGCGGCATCATCTGGAACCTGGTCACCTGGTGGTTCGGCCTGCCGTCCTCGTCCTCGCATGCGTTGATCGGCGGCCTGTGCGGCGCGGCGCTGGCCGCGGCCCACAACAACTGGGACGCGCTGATCTGGTCGGAGTCGGTCGGCCACTGGACCAAGAACAAGGGCCTGCTGTGGAAGGTCTTCCTGCCGATGGTGACCTCGCCACTGGCCGGCTTCCTGCTGGGCGTGACCATGATGCTGCTGCTGTGGGCGATCATCGCCGGCATGGCGCGTGCCGGCGGCGTCCTGGCGCGGATGGCGCGGCCGCGCTGGGTCAATGCGTTCTTCGGCAAGGCGCAGATCCTGTCGGCGGCCTACATGGGCTTTGCCCACGGCCACAACGACGCGCAGAAGACCATGGGCATCATCGCCCTGACCCTGTTCGGCGCCGAGGCGGCCGGGCACCTGGACAACCTGCCGGGCTGGCTGGCCTTCCTGCATCCGGGCAAGGGCGATGCCGGTACCGAGATCGCGATGTGGATCGTGCTGACCTGCGCGGTCGTGATGGCCCTGGGCACCGCGTCCGGTGGCTGGCGGATCATCAAGACGCTGGGCCACAAGATGGTCAAGCTGCATCCGATCCACGGCTTCGCCGCCGAGACCAGCTCGGCCACCGTGCTGACCCTGGCCGCGCATTTCGGCATGCCGGTGTCGACCACCCACAGCATCTCCACCGCGATCATGGGCGTGGGCTTCGCCAAGAACCCGCGCGCGCTCAAGCTGGGCGTGGTCGAGCGGATCATCTGGGCCTGGATCCTGACCATCCCCGCCGCGGGCGGCGTGGCCTACCTGATCTTCAGGGCCCTGGAGATGATGGGCTGGACCTGAGGTCCGTCGCGTAGCGCGGGGCTTGCCCCGCGTTGAGAGCCGACGCGGAGCGGGGATTGTCCCGCGGTCCAGATCCGAGGTGTAGAGCGGGGCTGGCCCCGCTTGCGTGGTACCAAGTGCGGCAGAGCGGCCGGGCCGCTCCGGTTGCCGCAGTTACAGCAGGTCGCCCTCGGCCGACAGCGCACGCTCCATGCGATCACCCAGACCGCCGATCTCCAGCACCAGCCGCTCGACCTCGGCCGGCGTCAGGCCCTCGTAGGGACGGTTCTCGCACAGCTGCAGGTAGGGCACGCCATCCAGCTCGCCGATGGCCAGGTAACCCACGCCGCTTTGCCAGTTGAAGATCAGGGCCCGCCGCGCATCGATGCCGGTGGTCGGGGCGATCACGGTGCTGACCCGCAGCAACGGCCGCTCATCGTCGCTGTCCAGCTCGGAGATGAAGATCGACTGGTGGCGGCTGCCGCCCTCCAGCGACAACTCCACGCAGAAGACGTAGGGATCCTGCATCGTCAGGCGGAAGCCGGCGGTGAGCAGGTGGCTGCGGATCTGTTCGAAATTGCGCATGACCGTCCTCGTGATCCCCCACGGGTATGCTAGCGGCTGATGGCTGCCGCGTCTTCCAGCGACGATTCCACCCGCCGCATCCTCGCGGCGGTGCGCGCGATTCCGGCCGGGCAGGTGGCCGGATACGGCGAGGTGGCGCGCCGGGCGGGACTGCCGGGACGGGCGCGGCTGGCCGCGCGCGTGCTGGCCGGCAACGAGGATCCGGCGCTGCCCTGGCACCGCGTGCTGCGCGCCGACGGGCGCATCGCCTTCCCGGAAGGGTCGGCCGGCTGGCGCGAGCAATGCCGGCGCCTGCGCGCCGAAGGCGTGCGCGTGGAGAAGGGCCGGGTCAGACGTGCGCGGGACGCCGACGACCTGGACGCGGCGATGTGGGGTCCGGATTCGCGGTGACCGGGTGAGCAGGTGCGCCGATGTCCGTTCATCCGTCGGCCCGCTGGCCCCGATCCAGCTTCGCCAGAGGCGTGCCGGGGCGTAACGACCACACCGGTGCGCTGCGCTGCCACCATACGGTGGGCGCCAGCGGTGCCCGCAGGTGGACCGGTATCATGATCGCCCGTCCCCGCCGAGCCGCGACCGCATGTTCTCGCGACTGCCTCCCGTCACCCAGGCGCTGCTGATCGCCAATACGGTGCTGTTCCTGCTTCAGCTGATGCTGGGCGACGCCACCTTTTCCGCCTTCATGCTCTGGCCGCCCAGCAGCATGGGCTTCGATCCGTTCTCGCCGGGCCAGAACTTCCAGGTCTGGCAGCTGCTGACCTACGGCTTCCTGCATGGCGGCTTCGGCCACCTGCTGTTCAACATGCTGGCCGTGTACATGTTCGGCGCACCGCTGGAGCTGACCTGGGGTCCGCGTCGCTTCCTGGCCTATTACCTGATCTGCGTGGTCGGCGCCGGCCTGTGCCAGCTGCTGGTGGGCTGGTGGTCGGTGAGCCAGGGCGGCGGCGCGTATCCGACCCTGGGCGCGTCGGGCGGCGTGTTCGGCCTGCTGCTGGCCTACGGCATGCTGTTCCCGAACCAGCGGGTGATGCTGCTGTTCCCGCCGATCCCGATGAAGGCGCGCACCTTCGTGATCCTGTTCGGCGTGGCCGAGCTGGTGCTGGGCTTCACCGGCTGGCAGCCGGGCGTGGCCCACTTCGCCCACCTGGGCGGCATGCTGTTCGGCTGGCTGGTGATCCGCTACTGGCGCGGCCAGCCGCCGTTCGGGCGCAAGCGTCCGCCGCGCGGACCCTCGCACCTGCGGCGGGTGAAGTAGGGCGGCATCGCATCGGCTTACGCAGTGTCCGCGCGTGGCTTTGTCGGAAGCGGCGTCACGCAGGGCCAAACGCAACGAAACGACCGACAAAGAAAAAGGCGCGGATTTCCGCGCCTTTTTCCGTTCCGTTGCCGGTAGACCGCGTGGCTCAGCGCCAGATCTTGACCTGGTCGGTCTCCGCGCGCTGCATCGGCTGGCCGGCCTTGCAGCTGTAGGCGGCACCGAAGGCCGGCAGGTTGGACAGCGGCACATTGCTGCGCAGCGGACCGGGTGCGTGGATCTCGGCGGCCAGGCGCTCGGCAGCCACGTTCTCCGACACCTGCTGGCCCCAGAGCTTGGACCAGGCAGCGAAGAACGCCTGCTGGTCGGCCGGCTTGGTGCCCGGCTGGGCCTTGGCGTAGGCGTTCCAGGCCAGCTCGACGCCGGCCTGGTCGGACACGGCCACATCGCGCACCAGGGCGCCGTTGACCTTGCCGCCCTTCACGCCCGGGTAGGCCTGCGCCGAGTACTGCGCGGCCACGCGCTCGCCCAGCGTGTTCCAGGCAGCGGTGTCCGAAGGCGTCCACCAGTTGCCCAGCTCGCCCTTGGCGTTGACCTGCGCACCCTTGGCGTCGATCGCGCGGGTCAGCTGGGTGCCGACCAGCGAGCCGTACGCGCCGTAGGCGGTGGCGGGCTTGTCCACGTCCAGCACCGGCGGCTGCAGCACCGCGGCGGTGACGATCAGGCGGTTCTGGGCGATGTCGTAGGCCAGCGCGGGCTGCTGCGGCAGCACGTCCCAGCGACGGTCGGCGTTGCCCTTGCCGATGCGCTTCATTTCCTCGCGATGGCGCCAGGTCGAGGCGATCAGCATGTTGCCGCCGAAGCTGCCACGACCCATCGGCTGCACGGTGTAGTCCAGGTCGCGGCGCGGGGTGCCGACTTCGATGGTCAGCGCCTTGAGCTTGGCCTGCGCTTCGGCCTTGGCCTGGGCGCTGAGCCAGGTGTTGGCCTCGACCGAAGCGACCAGCGCATCGCGCACCTCGTCGGCGACCGCGCCGGCGCGGCGACGCTCTTCGGAGGTCAGGTAGCGGTTGGCGTACTCGTGGCCGACCATCGGGCCCGCGGCGGTGTTGATCGCGTCCAGTACCTGCTGCCAGCGCGGCGCCGGGGCGGTCTGGCCGGCCAGCACCTGGCCGCGGAAACCGAAGCTGGCGTCGCGGAAGCTCCTGGACAGGTACGGCGCCATCGCATCACCCACGCGCCAGCGCAGGTAGGCCTTCCACTGTTCGGGCTTGACCCGGCCGATCATCGCGTCGAGCTCGGCGAACAGCGCCGGATCGGCCAGCGAGACCAGGTCGTCCTTCACGCCCTGCGCTTCCAGGAACTGGCCAAGCTGCAGGTTGCGGTAGCGCTTGGTCGCGTCGGCGACCGACACCGGCGCGTAGTTGGTGAAGGGGTTGGCGAGTTCGGCCAGCGATTGCGACTTGCGCGCGATCGCCGTCTCCACGTCGATCACCGCCTTGGCGTCGGCGTCCAGGCGCTCCTTCGGCGTGCCGGTCAGGGCCAGGATCTGCTTGACGTAGTCGCGGTAGCGGCCGAGCACGGCCTGGGTGTCGGCGTCGTTGCGGGTGTAGAAGGCCGGGTCGGGCAGGCCCATGCCGCCCTGCATGAAGTAGCCGATGTGGCGGTCCAGCGCCTTCAGGTCCACGTCCGGGGCGAAGTTGAAGACCACCGGGATGCCGACCTGGTGCAGCGCGGCGATGGCGGCCGGAACGTCCTTGGCCTTCTTGATCGCGTCGATGCGCGACAGCAGCGGAGCGATCGGACGGGAGCCGTCGGCCTCGACCGCGGCCTCGTCCAGGCCGCTGGCCCAGAAATCGCCCAGGCGGGTCTGCACTTCGTTCTGCGGCGACTTCATCGCCGCGTCGAGCAGCTGGCGCTGCTGCTGCAGGGCCAGGTCGGAGAGCTGGCCCAGGGCGCTGATCGCGCCGGCATCGGCCGGCAGCGGGTTGGCCTTGAGCCAGTCGGCATTGGCCGAGGCGTAGAAATCGGTGCACTGGGCGCTGACGGCGGGGGCGCCCTTCTTCTTCTTCTGTGCATCGGCGTCGGCGGCGGAGACCAGGGCGAGCAGGCCCAGGCCAAGGGCCAGGAACAGCGGACGGGGCGTGGGCATCATCGGGGCGGGGGCCTCGGGATTGGGTGTCGCGGGAGTGTAGCAAGGCGCCCACGGCTGCTTTCCACGCTTGAAAGGCGTTTTTGCCCGAAACGTGAACTGGTGGGGTGGTTCAGGGCTCGGGAGCGCAGGTGAAGGTCCGTCGGCTGTCCCGGTCCGGGGCGCGGGGCTCGTGGCGGTGCCGGCGGCCGGCAGGCGGCCAAGGTGGGTCGGGCGCGAACAAGAACGAGGCCCGGACAAGCCGGGTTCGAACAAGAACGAGGCCCGGACAAGCCGGGTTCGAACAAGAACGAGGCCCGGACAAGCCGGGCCTCGCGGGGTGTTGCTGTGACGCTGGACTGCTTACCAGATCACGACCTGGCCATCGCCCTGGCGGACCATCGGCTTGCGCGGCTCGCACTTGAACGCCGCGGCGAAGGCCGGCAGGTTCGAGGGCGCGCCGACCGCGCGGAACTGCGCCGGGGCGTGCTCGTCGGTGGCGATGCGGTTCTTCAGCTCTTCCGGGGTGAAGTTGCGGCGCCACACGGTGGCCCAGTTGAGGAAGAAGCGCTGGTCGCGGGTCAGGCCGTCGGTCATCGGATCGGGCGTGTCGCCGGCGGCGGTCTTCATCGCGTCGTAGGCCGTGGCCAGGCCACCCAGGTCGGCGATGTTCTCGCCCAGGGTGTGGCGGCCGTTGATCTTCTGGCCGTCGGCGGTGGTGTAGCCGTCGAACTGCGCGATCAGCTTGCCGGTGCGGCCGCTGAAGCCTTCGGCGTCGGACGGGCTCCACCAGTTCTCGAACTTGCCGGTCGGTCCGAAGCGGCTGCCCTGGTCGTCGTAACCGTGGGTCATCTCGTGGCCGATCACCGCGCCGATGCCGCCGTAGTTCACTTCGTCGGACGCATTGGGATCGAAGAACGGCGGCTGCAGGATCGCGGCCGGGAACACGATCTCGTTCTGCAGCGGGTTGTAGTAGGCGTTGACCGTCTGCGGGCTCATGCCCCATTCGGTCTTGTCCACCGGCTTGCCGATCTTGGAGAGGTTCCAGCGGTAGTTGAACTGCTGGGCCGCCATCACGTTGCCGATGAAGCTGTCACGGCCGGTTTCCAGGCCATTCCACTCGCGCCACTTGTCCGGGTAGCCGATCTTCGGGGTGAAGGCGGCCTGCTTGGCCAGCGCCTTCTGCTTGGTGTCGGCGCCCATCCACTCCAGGTGCTCGATGCGGGCCTTCAGCGCGGTGCCCAGGTTGGCCACCAGCGCCTCCATCTTGGCCTTGGAATCGGCCGGGAAGGCGACCTGCACGTACATCTGGCCCAGCGCTTCGCCGGCCTGCTCGTTGACCGTGCCCAGCACGCGCTTCCAGCGCGGCTTCATTTCCTTCTGGCCGCGCAGGGTCTTGGCGTAGAAGTTGAAGTTCTCCTGGGCGAAGGCATCGCTCAGGTACGGCGAGGCGCCGTCGACGGTGTGGAAGCGCAGGTACGAACGCCACACCGAGGCATCGGTGTCGCCCAGCGCCTTGCTCACTTCCTCATGGAACGCCGGGATGGCCAGCGAGAACATTTCCGGCGCGGCCACGCCCTGCGATTCGAAGAACTTGGTCCAGGGGAAGTTCGGCGCCAGCTTGTCGGCGTCGGCCAGGGTGACCGGGTTGTAGAACAGCGACACGTCGCGCGACATGTCTTCGCGCGACTTGGAGACCTTGGCCAGGCGGGTTTCGAACGCCATCACGTCCTGCGCCTGCTTCTGCGCATCGGCCGCGGCCACGCCCGACAGCTCCAGCACCTTGGCGATGTGGGCCACGTAGGCGTCGCGGATGTCCTTCTTGTCCGGATCGAAGTAGTACTTGCTGTCCGGCAGGCCCAGGCCGCCCTGCATCGCATAGGCGATGTTGAGGTCCGGATTCTTGAAGTCGGCTTCGGCGCCGAAGCCGAACAGGAAGTTCTCGCCCTTGGCCGCGCTGGTGCGCAGGTATTCGGCGACGGCCGGGCCGTCGGCCAGCGCGTCGATCGCGGCCAGGTGGCCGGCCAACGGTTCGATGCCCTGGGCGTTGACCTTGGCTTCGTCCATGCCGGTGGCCCACAGGTCGCCGACGATCTTCTTCACGCCGGTGGCGTTGGCGTCGGCCGCGGCCTGTTCGGCCAGCTGGTGCTGCACGGCGTTGGAGCGCTCGTCGAGCATTTCGAACGCGCCCCAGCTGGTGCGGTCGGCCGGGATCGAGTTGGCGGCCAGCCACTTGTTGTTCGCGTAGCCGGCGAAATCGGCGCAGGCGTCCAGGCTGGTGTCCAGGTCGGCCAGGGTGAAGCGGTTCACGCCGGGCAGCTTGCTCTCGTCGAGCGTGTATTCCGGCGCGGCAGGCGCGGCGGCGGCGGCCGGGGCCGCGTCTTCCTTCTTGGAGCAGGCGGCCAGGGCGACGGCGATGGCCACCGGCAGCAGCAGGGTCTGGGACTTGCGGATGTTCACGTTGCGGGATCTCCGGCCCGGCGGGCGGGCATGGTGGAAGGCCCCGGGACGGGGCAGTGCGGGCGACTCTACGCCCGAGGCCTGAACGGGGGGACTGCCGGAGGTCATGGCGGCACAATGGCAGCTGACCATCCCACGGGAGACAGGCCATGCAGGTCGAATTCCACGGCGCGGCCGGCGAGGTGACCGGCTCCATGCACCTGGTCCGGGCCGCCGGCCAGCGGGTCCTGCTGGACTGCGGGATGCTCCAGGGCCGGCGCGAGCTGGAGGCCCAGAACGCCGCCCCGTTCCCGTTCGACCCGGCCGGGCTCGATGCCCTGGTCCTGAGCCATGCCCATATCGACCACATCGGCCGGGTGCCGCTGCTGGTGGCCCGGGGCTTCGACCGGCCGATCTGGCTGCAGAAAGCCACCGCCGACCTGCTGCCGGTGATGCTGGAGGACGCCGCCTCGCTGGCCGAATCGGAGGCCGAGCGCGCCAATCGCCACCGCGATCCGGAGCTGCCGCCGCAGCCGCCGCTGTTCACCCGCCAGGACGTGGCGCGGGTGCTGCCGCTGCTGCGGCCGCTGGACTACGACGCGCGCACCACGATCGCGCCCGGCGTGGAGATCGCATTGCGCGACGCCGGCCATATCCTGGGTTCGAGCATCGTCGAGTTGTGGGCGGACGACCGCAAGCTGGTGTTCTCCGGCGACCTGGGGCCGAAGGGCACGCCGATCCTGCGCGACCCGTGCGCAATCGAACAGGCCGACCTGGTGGTGATGGAATCGACCTACGGCGACCGCAACCACCGCGACCGCCAGGCCACCGTGGCCGAGTTGGGCGAGGTGTTCGAGCACGCCTGGCGCGAGCGCGGCAACGTGCTGATCCCGGCGTTCGCGGTAGGGCGCAGCCAGGAACTGTTGTACTGGTTCGCACGCTACTGGGAGGAGTGGAAGCTCGAGCGCTGGCGCATTTTTTTGGACAGCCCGATGGCGGGGCGGGTGGTCGGCATCTACGACCGGCACCACGAACTGTTCGACGAACAGGCGCAGGAAGTGTGGCGCCAGCAACCGTCGCCATTCCGCCTGCCCAACCTGCACATCACCGCCAGCACGCAGGAATCGATGGGGATCAACTCGATCGGCAACGGCGCGATCGTCATCGCCGGCTCGGGCATGGCCAACGGCGGGCGCATCCTGCACCACCTGCGGCACCGGTTGGGACGGCGCGACACGCACGTGGTGTTCGTCGGTTACCAGGCCGAGGGCACGCTGGGCCGGCGCCTGGTCGAGCGCGCGCAATGGGTGCGCATCCACGGCCAGGATTACCGGGTCAATGCGCAGATCCACACCGTGGGCGGACTGTCCGCGCACACCGACCAGCAGGGACTGATGGAGTGGTACGGCCACTTCCGCGGCAGCCCGCCGCTGGTCCTGGTGCATGGCGAGGACCGCGCGCGCGAGGCGCTTGCCGGCGAGATCGGCCAGCACAGCGGTGCGCGGGTGATGCTGGCGCGGCCGGGAATGCGCGTGGAGGTCTGAGCCCGTCCTGGCGGGCTCGCAACCTGGCAGGTCAGGCGGGCGAGGGCGAGCGGTCGATGCTTGCGGTGCCAAGCCGTCCGGCGCAGTCGCAGGGCTCGCCGCTGCAGCCGTGCACGGTGCCGACGATCGGCGCGGCGCCGTCCTGTCCGGTGGCCTGGCGGATGTCGTCGAGGATGTGTTCGGCCGCGCCGGCCGGTGTGCCGGGCAGCAGCAGGGCGAAGCGGCCGGCGCCCAGGTGCGCGGCGACATCGCCGGGGCGGCGGGCACGTTCGCGCAGCAGGTTCGCCAGGTGGCAGGCAGCGGCCTGGTGGTGTTCGCCGGTCGATACCGGCGTTGCGATGTCGAACAGCAGCAGCGCATGGGGCTGGCCTGCCGCGCGTGCCGCATCCAGTGCCGCTTCCAGGCGCCGGCGTGGCGCCAGGCCCGGCGTGGCCCGGCGCTCGCGCAGGTGGCGTCGCACCGCCAGCACCGTCCAGGCGAGCAAGGCCATGCTCAGCACCGCGACCGCGCCGCCCGGGGCGAACCAGAGCTGGCGTCCCAGCAGCCAGGCGCACAGGGCCAGGCTGGCGGCGATTCCGGCGAGCAGGCAGGCGGGCATGCGTCCGCCGCGCCCGTTGCCGGCCAGGCCCACGAGCAGGGGAATTCCCGCCAGCAGCAGCGAGAGCAGCGCCTGGATCACCGCAGGTACGTCGCGCGGCGTGGCGCCTCGCAGCAGCGCGACCAGTGCGCGCGCCTCATGTTCGACCGGATACAGCGGTGCGCTGCCGAACGGGCCCGCAAGCCGCGGCTGCTGCGCCGTGTTGCCCAGGCCCACCAGCACCCAATGGCCGTGCAGCCGCGAGGCGCCGATGCGTCCGCTCAGCACATCGGCCGCACGCAGGGTGGGTGATGCGGCAGCTGCCGGTGCAGCACCGATGCGCCAGCGTTCGACGGCCTGGGTGTCGTTGCTGGAATTGCCCGGCTGCACCAGTACCTGCGCCAGCGAAGGCCAGCGCACACCGTCGGCGGCGACCACGTAGGACAGGTGCTCGCGGATGCGGCCGTCGCGGTCTTGTGGAAGTTGCAGGTGGCCCAGCCTGGCCGAGTCGGCGAACTCCACCGACGGCAATCGCGCCTGTGGCAGGCCGTCTGCGCCGGCGACCAGCGCCACGCCCAGCACGACGCGATTGTCGAGCAGGGTGCGGGCCAGGCGTGCGTCGCCCTCGGGATCGGCGCCGGCCTGGACCGGCAGGTCCACGGCGACGCCGCGTGCGCCGGCATCACGCAGGCGGTCGAGCAGGTCGGCCAGGCGGCCATTGGGCCAGGGCCACGGATCGGCGGCGTCGATCGTGAGTACCAGGCTGGGAGGTATCGGTGGGGTGGCCTGCGGCGGGGTCAGCCAGCGCTGCAAGGTGTCGTCCAGCGGCGCGACCAGGCCCACGGCGCCCAGCACAACGGCCAGCGCGCCGGCGGCCAGCGCCAGCAGGTAGCGACGTCCCGGCGACGCGGCGTCGATCGCGCTCATCGCATGGCGCGTTGTGCACGTGCCGGTCGCGGGCACGGATCGTCCGTCTGCGCGACGGACCGATGGAACTGTGGCGTTGCGATCATTCCTTCCCCCGATCGCCGGCCCCCCTGCGCGCGCAGTATAGGCGCAGTGGTATATCTGTGCCGATGACGAACCCTGCAAGAATCCGCGATGTCGTACTGGTCGGCGGCGGCCACAACGGCCTGGTCTGCGCCGCGTACCTGGCCCGTGCCGGGCTGGATGTCACCGTGCTCGAACGCCGCCCGGTGGTCGGTGGCGCGGCGGTGACCGAGGAGTTCCACCCCGGCTTCCGCAATTCGGTCGCCTCCTACACGGTCTCGCTGCTGCAACCCAAGGTCATCGCCGACCTGGACCTGCACGGCCATGGCCTGCGCGTGGTCCAGCGCCGGCGCAACAATTTCCTGCCGCTGCCGGACGGGGGCTACCTGCTGACCGGTGCCGGTCGCACCGCCGAGGAGGTGGCGAAGTTTTCCCGTCGCGATGCCGAAGCGTTGCCGGCCTACGAGGCGCGCCTGGACGCCATTGCCGACGTGCTGCGCGCGCTGGCGCTGCAGCCGCCGCCCAACGTCACCGACGGCGGCTGGTGGAAGGCGTTGCCGGAACTGCTGCGCGGCGCCCGGCTCGGTCGTCGCCTGCATGCGCTGGACGAGACCTTGCGCCAGGAGCTGCTGGACCTGTTCTCGATCTCGGCGGCCGAGTACCTGGATCGCTGGTTCGAAAGTGCGCCGATCAAGGCGCTGTTCGGTTTCGACGGCATCGTCGGCAATTTCGCCAGTCCATATGCGCCGGGTTCGGCCTATGTGCTGCTGCATCACGTGTTTGGCGAGGTCAATGGGGTCAAGGGCGCCTGGGGCCATGCGATCGGCGGCATGGGCGCGATCACCCAGGCGATGGCGCGCTCGGCCGCCGCGGCCGGCGTGGAGATCCGCACCGATGCCGGCGTTCGCGAAGTGCTGGTCGAGAACGGACGCGCCACCGGGGTGGTCACCGAGTCGGGCGAAACCCTGCGCGCGCGCGCGGTGGTGGCCAGCGTCAATCCGAAACTGCTGTACCAGCGGCTGATGCCGGCGGCGGCAGTGCCGGCGGCCACGGCCGAGCGCATGCGCCACTGGCGCTGCGCCTCGGGCACCTTCCGCATGAACGTGGCACTGTCGCGCTTGCCGGACTTCACCGCGCTGCCGGGGCAGGGCGACCACCTCACCGCCGGCATCATCATGGCGCCGTCGCTGGATTACATGGACCGGGCCTGGCGCGATGCGCACGACCACGGCTGGTCGCGCGAGCCGATCGTGGAAATGCTGATTCCCTCGACGCTGGACGATTCGCTGGCGCCGGCGGGCATGCACGTGGCCAGCCTGTTCTGCCAGCACGTGGCGCCGGAACTTCCGGGCGGGCGCAGCTGGGACGACCACCGCGAGGAGGTGGCCGACCTGATGGTGGCCACCGTCGACCGTTATGCGCCCGGTTTCGCGGCCTCGGTGCTGGGGCGGCAGGTGCTCAGTCCGCTGGACCTGGAGCGGGTGTTCGGGCTGGTAGGCGGCGACATCTTCCACGGCGCATTGAGCCTGAACCAGTTGTTCTCGGCGCGGCCGATGCTGGGCCAGGCCGACTATCGCGGCGCGATCCCGGGCCTGTACCTGTGCGGCTCGGGCACCCATCCCGGCGGCGGCGTCACCGGCGCGCCGGGACACAACGCGGCGCAGGTGCTGATTTCGGATCTGCGTTGAGGTAGAGCGTCGGCTTCGGAAGGGGCCGCCGTCCGACAGGGGCATGGCGCATCCCTCGGGACGACGTCCTGTCTTTACTCGGGTCGCGGCACATCCCTGTGCCACTTGCGCCATGCCCCTGTCGAACGACGTCCTCGGGAGTTTTGAGGACGTCGCTTCGATCGGAAAGGGAGGGCGGAGCCGATATTGAGGCCGGCTCCTACTGGAGCACGGCCTTTTTGCGGTTGTCGCCGGAGTTGCGGTCGATCAGCTTGTTGTAGGGATCGATGCCGGCCTCGAAGGGCAGCTCGTCGACCACCAGCTCCAGCGTGGTTTCGGCGGCGGTGATGTGGTGCTTCTGCAGGTACAGCACCTTCTCGTCCGATTCCTTGCCGCCATCGGGACGCGAGAACACGCCGATGTCCACCATCACGTCGACCGGCTCCTGGGTCTCCTTGCCCTTGCCGTCGGTGGACAGCTTTTCGGCATGCAGCTTCAGGGTGACCACGTACTTGCCATCCTCGCGCTTGCGCACGTCGGCGCTGGTGACACGGTGGTCCCAGAACACGATCCGCTCGAACAGGTCGCCGATGAACGCGTGGTCCTTGGCGTCGGTGCGTGCGTACAGCAGGTCCAGGAAGTCGCGGGTGGTCGGGTAGGGCGGACCCTTGAAGCCCCACTGCTGCACGAACTCGGCCAGCACCGCGTTGAGCTTCTCCTCGCCGATGGCATCGCGCAGGGCGTAGAACACCACCGAGCCCTTGTTGTAGTGGATGTACTGCTGGTTCTCGTTGAGCGCCAGCGGCAGCTCCTCCACCCGCTCGGTGGCACGGCTCATCAGGTAGCGGTCCAGCTCGTACTTGAGGAACCGGCGCATCTGCCGCGGGCCGTACTCCTTCTCCATCACCATCAGCGCCGAATACTGGGCCAGCGATTCGGACAGCATGGTCGCGCCCTGCACGTTGGCGCCGATGAGCTGGTGCGCCCACCACTGGTGCGCGGCTTCGTGCGCGGTCACGTAGAACACGTAGTCGATGTCTTCCTTGTCGCGCAGGTCGGCGATGAAGCCGATCGACTCCGAGTACGGGATGGTGCCGGCGAAGGCCTGGGCGAACGACTGGTAGCCCGGGAATTCCAGGATCCGGAACTGGCGGAACTGGTAGGGCGAGAAGTTGCGGGTGTAGTAGTCCAGCGACTTCTTGGTCGAGTCGATCATCCGCGGCACGTTCCAGGCGTGGCCGGGATGGTGGTAGACCTCGATGGCCACATCGTTCCAGCGGTCGCGCGCGACCTGCCAGTCGGCCGACAGCCACGAGAAGAACGGCAGCAGCTGCGCTTCGGACTTGTAGTGGTAGTAGCGGCGGCCGTCCTGTTCCCACTCGCGCTGCAGGTAGCCCGGCGCCAGCGCGATCTGGCCGCTGCTGGTGGAGACCGTGGTCTCGAAGTCGACCCAGTCGCCGGTGGTGGTCAGGTAGTTGGAATCGCGTGCGGCCGCATCGCCGATCGGGTTCATCCGCGGCAGCGCCGGCAGGTCGTACTTGCGCCGGTCGTTGCGGTCCTGCAGCTGGGCCCGTTCGTTGTAGCCCAGCTGCGGCAGGGCGGCGAAGTTGTTGAAGAAGGTGCCGTTGTAGACCACCGAGGTGTCGCCGCCGCTCATCGGGAAACCATGCGGCGCGCTGGACAGCTCGAACTGCAGGTCCAGCGACGCGCCCGGCGCCAGCGGCGTGGCCAGGCGGTAGATCGCGTAGCCGCTGACGTCGTCCTTCTTGACCACCGTGTGTGGCCCGAACTCCAGCTTGCGCACCTCCACGTCGGTGTTGGTGCTCAGGTGCAGCTCGGATATCGGTGCGTCGGTGCGGTTCTCCAGCCGGTAGGCGCCGCGGATGTCCACGCGCCGCTCCTCGGGGAAGATGTCCACGTCGGCGCGGATCGCGGCGATGCGCGGCTGCGGCAGGTCCTTGTACTGGCGATAGGCCTTCTCGTAGTCGGCCTGGCGCTGCTTGGCCACATCGCCGGGCACGTACTCGTTGAGCACGTTGGTGTTGTAGAAGATCCAGCCGCCCAGGCCGGCGAACACCAGCAGCGAGGCCGCCAGCGCCGCCATTGCCGGACCACGCAGTCGTGCGCGCGCCTGGCGCAGGCGATCGCGCAGGCCCAGCGAGGTGCCGCGCGGCCAGAACAGCAACGCGATCACCAGCAGCGCGACGGCGAACGCGGCCCAGTAGCCGCGCAGCAGCAGGTGCGGGCCGATGAAGTGGCCGTAACCGTTCATGTCCGAATACGGATCCGGCGTGGCCGCGTTGTAGCGGTACAGCAGATGGTCCAGGTCGAGCATGCCCATCGTTGCGCGCGCGACCAGGTACACGATCATCAGCAGGTAACCGATGAACTTGTTGCCGCTCACCGCCTGCAGGAACACCGCCAGCGCCGCCATCAGCGCGAACGGGATCAGGGCCAGCGCCAGGCCCTTCAGATACAGCAATGGCTCAAGCGCCAGGTAGCCGTGGCCGACCTGCCAGCCGGCGGTGAACAGCGCACCGGCGACCAGGAACGCGGCGATCAGGCCGATCAGCGCGGTCATCTTCGAGGCCAACGGGATCCAGTCGGGCAGGGCGTAGGCGTCGGTCGCCTCGGCCACCCGCAGGCTGCGCTCGCGCCAGACCAGCTCGCCGGCATAGAAGGTGACGATGATGATCAGGAACAGGCTGGTGCCGCCCTCGATCGCCGACAGCATGCGCCGGGTGACCGGGTACAGCTCGGTGCCGTACATGCTCGCGCCGAACTTGAGCACGGTGAAGATCATCAGCAGGCCCAGCACCAGCATCACCAGGAACGGTGCGCCGGTCAGCGCGCCGCGCAGGTCGAAAGTGGCCAGCTGGCGGTACTGCGTCCAGCGCGCCGCGGCGTCCTTCCGCAGCGTCACGGCCGGCAGCGCCAGGGGCGCGTTGGCGGCGATCACGCCGGGCTGCGGCGTGGCGGTGTCGACCGCGGCACCCTTGCGCCGGCGGCGCAGCACGAAACCCTCGCGGTCGGCGCGGAACAGGCTGAAGGCCGTCCACAGCAGCAGCACGCTCACGCCCAGCCACAGGGCGCGGTTGCCCAGCAGCAGGCCGGTCAGTTCCGGTAGCTGCTGGTTGTACTGGGCGCTGGACCAGTAGCGGATGTGCTCGCCAACCGCGGTGGTGCCGGACGGATCGAGCAGCGCGCCGATCCAGCGCGAATCCAGGTCCTGGGTCAGGAAGGAGGAGACCGTCCAAAGCACGAAGAACGCGATCACGCCGATATAGGTGTAGAGCATCGAGCGGGTCAGGGTAGCCAGCGCGAACAGCAGCGCCGACAGGAACAGCAGGTTCGGCAGCACCAGCACGCCGAACGCCCAGGCATAGGCGGTCCAGGGAGTCGGTCCCAGGCGCGCCTGGTCCAGCCAGGGCATCATGCTGCCTACCCACAGGCCCAACGCGGTCGCCAGCATGATCGCCAGGCTGGCCATGAAGCCGCCGCCGAAGCGCCCGAGCAGGTAGTCGCGCTTGCGCATCGGCGTGGCGAAGAACAGTTCGGCGGTGCGCTGCTCGAAATCGCGCAGCGCGATGCCGGCCACGAAGATCGTGGTCAGCAGCACCGACATCACGCTGAAGCTGCCCAGCAGGGAAATCACCACCGCCGGCGCGTTGCGCAGGATGTTGCCCACGCCGCCGCCGAAGCTGACATCGTCCGAGGCCATGCTGCCGAAGGCCAGCAGGGCGAAGACCAGCATCACGATCCAGAACACGCCGTTGCGCAGCAGCAGGCGCCGTTCGAAAGAGAGTAGGTGACGCAACATTTCAGGCCCCCTGCGTGGGGGCGGCGGCCAGCGCGACCTTGCGCAGCTCGCCGAAGTACACGTCCTCCAGGTTGGCCGGCACCGCGGCGAAGCCGTCGCCCGGGTCGGCGTCGGCCAGCACGTGGATTACCGGCTGGCCGCCGACCAGGCGCGTGGACAGCACCGAATGCGATTGCACCAGGCCGGTCAGTTCGGCCTTTTCCACCCGCTTGCGCCAGATCCGGCCGTCCAGCGAGCGGATCGCCTCGCGCGGTTCGCCTGCCAGGCGCACCTGGCCGGAGGCGATGATCGCCATGCGCGGGCACAGGTCGGTCACGTCCTCGACGATGTGGGTGGACAGGATCACCACCGTGTTCTCGCCGATCTCGGCCAGCAGGTTGAGGAAGCGGTTGCGCTCTTCCGGATCCAGGCCGGCGGTGGGTTCGTCGACGATGATCAGCGACGGTTGGCCGATCAACGCCTGGGCGATGCCGAAACGCTGGCGCATGCCGCCGGAGAAGGTGCCCAGCTTGCGCTTGCGCACGTTCCACAGGTTGACCTGCTGCAGCAGCGCCTGGACCAGGTCCTTGCGCTCCTTGCGCGCGGTCACGCCCTTGAGCACGGCGAAGTGGTCGAGCATGGCCTCGGCCGAGACCTTGGGATACACGCCGAACTCCTGCGGCAGGTAGCCCAGCCGGCGCCTGGCCTCGGTCTTGTCCTGCAGGACGTTGAGCCCGTCCAGCGAGATGCTGCCGCTGTCGGCATCCTGCAGCGTGGCGATGGTCCGCATCAGCGTCGACTTGCCGGCGCCGTTGGGGCCGAGCAGGCCGAACATTCCGCGCGGGATGTCCAGGTTGACGTCCTTGAGGGCCTGCACGCCGTTGGCGTAGGTCTTGGACAGCGAGCGGATCTCGAGCATGCAGTACATCCTCCAATGATGTCGCCCGATCCTGCCGGGCTGGGCGGGGATCGGCTATCGGCCGGAAGTCATGGTGCGTCGGGAACCGGGCGACACGGCTGGCCCGTGTCGGGTAGGGCGGAGGGGAGGCCGCCCTGGCCGCCGTGCCGCCCGGCCATCGCAGGAGATGGCAGATCGCCCTGCGGCGTCCATACAACGAGTACGAATCTGCCGGCTGTGAGGCATGTCGCGCGATCGCCCGTGTGCTTGGACGTCATGCGATTGCGATCGGGCAATTCGCGTCCGCGCCCGCTTCGCGGTAGCGCTCAAGGTGCCGACGCCGGGCGGTAAAGCCGGCCGATGGCCTGCGCCAGCGGATAGGGTTCCGGATCGTTGCGGTTGGTCAGCACGATGACGGTGAGGTGCTCGGCAGGCCAGCGCACGATCACGTTGCGGAAGCCGATGCTCTCCCCGCTGTGCCAGGTGCTGTCGCCGTTGAGCCGCCAGCCGAACCCATAGTTCGGCACGTCCGGCTCATGGGTCGGGGTGGCCGGCGAGAACATCTGCGCCAGCGACTGGGGCTGCAGCAGCCGTGCGTCGTACAGCGCCGCATCCCAGCGGGCCAGGTCGTCGATCGAGGAATAGATCCCGCCGTCGCCGAGCACCGCGCTGGTCTGGCTCTGGTCGGTGCGCGTCCAGGCGCCATCATCGTGGCTATAGCCCCAGGCGCGTTGCGCGACGGTATCCACGCCGTCCTGGTGGGCGACGGTGTGGTCCATGCCCAGCGGCTGGAAAATGCGATCGTGCAGGAACGTGGCGAAATCGCGGCCCGAGGCGCGGCCCACCACCAGTGCGAGCAGCGCGTAGCCGCTGTTGCTGTAGCGATAGTCGCTACCCGGCACGAAGTAGGTGCGGTCCTGGCCTTCCAGGATGCTAAGCACGTCGGCATCGTGCAGCTGGCCGACGAATCCTGCCGGCACGTGGTCTTCGTAGTCGAACAGCCCTGAGGTGTGGCTCAGCAGCTGGCGCAGGGTGATCGCATCGGCGGCCGGCGGCAACGAGGGCAGCCAGCGCCGGATCGGATCGTCGAGCGAAAGCCGGCCGTCTTCGGCCAGCAGCAGGATCGCCGCGGCGGTGAACTGCTTGGTCACCGAGGCCAGACGGTAATTGGTCTGTGGCGTGGCCGCCGTCGCCGCTTCCAGATCGGCCAGTCCGTAACTGCGGCGAAGCACCGGCTTGCCGTCGTGCAGCACCAGCACCGAAGCGCCGGGTACGTGGCCGGCATAGTCGGCCATCAGCGCATCGACGGCAGCGGCACGGTCGCCCGGGACAGGAGCGGGCGCGGCCGCACCCGAGAGCGCGGCCAGGGCCAGCAGCGGCAGCAATGACGGCATCGATCGTCCCCCCAGGACGCGGTGCGAGGGTCGCAGGTTAACCCGGCGTGGCCGGCGGCGCTGCCCCTTGTTGCGTGGCGATCCACGCATCGACCTTCGACTCGAGCACTTCCAGCGGCACCGAGCCGTCCTTCAGCACTTCGGCATGGAAGGCGCGCACGTCGAAGCGCGGGCCCAGCGCGGCCTGCGCCTTGCGTCGCAGCTCCATGATCTTCAGTTCGCCGATCTTGTAGGCCAGCGCCTGGCCGGGGATGGCCATGTAGCGCTCGGTTTCCGAGACGGCTTCGACCTGGCTGGTGGCCGAGTTCTCCAGCATGTACTGGATGACCTGTTCGCGGGTCCAGCCCTTGGCGTGCAGGCCGGTATCCACGACCAGGCGGATCGCTCGCCACAGCTCGTTCTGCAGGTAGCCGAAGTACGAGTACGGATCCTCGTACAGGCCCAGGTCGCGGCCGAGCGATTCGGAGTACAGGCCCCAGCCTTCGGTGAACGCGGTCTCGCCGCCGAAGCGGCGGAAGGCGGGCAGGCCGGTCAGTTCCTGCTGCAGTGCCAGCTGGAAGTGGTGGCCGGGGATGGCCTCGTGCAGGAACAGGTCTTCGGCGTCCCAGATCTTGCGCGAGGGCAGGTCGTAGGTGTTGACGTAGAACACGCCCGGACGGCTGCCGTCCTCGCTGGGACGCATGTACGAGCCACCGGCAGCGGACTGCGCGCGGTAGGCCTCGACCGGGCGGATCTCGAAGCCGGCCTTGGGCAGCAGCGAGAACTGCTGCGGAACCTTGGCCATCACCTTCGATTCCAGCCCGCGGTAGTACGCCAGCAGCGCGTCCTCGTCCTTGAACTCGAAGCGGTCGTCCTGCTGCATGAAGCGGAAGAACTTCTGCATGTTGCCGCGGAACTTGACCTGCTTCATCACCTCGCGGATTTCGCCGTGTATGCGCGCGACCTCGTCCAGGCCAATCTGGTGGATCTGCTCGGGGGTGAGGTCGGTGGTGGTGCTCTGCCGGGCGTTGTAGGCGTACCAGGCCGCGCCCTCGGGCAGCGCGGCCATGCCGGCGCTGGTACGCGTGGCTGGCAGGTACTTGGTGGCCACGAACCCGCGCAGGCGGCGATAGGACGGCAGCAGCCGGTTCTCGATCGTCCACTTGTATTCGGCGGTCAGGCGCTGGCGATCGGCGTCGGAGAACTCGGCCGGCATGTTGCGGATCGGGTTCCAGAACAGGGTTTCTTCAGCGGTCGGCCGGATCAGCGCATCCAGCTGCGGAAGCACCTTTTCCATCAGCGGTTTGGGCTGGACGACGCCGGCGGCCATGCCCTGTTCCATGTTGGCGATCGCCTGCTCGAACAGCGCCGGCACCTGGCCTGCGCGCTTGAGCCAGTTCTCGTAGTCCTTGACCGTGCGGAACGGCTGGGCGCTGGTGCCCGAGCCGAGCATCGCCACCAGCGTGGCCGGGTTGTTGAACTGGTTGACCGGCTGCATCCAGCCCGGGAAGCGCTCGCCTTCCAGCGCATCGCGCGCGTTGCGCACGAAGATCCGGTAGCTGAGCAGATCCTGGCCTTGCAGGCCTTCCTCGCCGACCGCTTCGACCTTGGCCAGCCATTGGGCGGTGAAATCCTGGCTTTGCTTGCGGAAGTCGGCCGACAGGTAGTTGGGCAACTGGTCGTTCCAGCGCGGATCGCCCTGGAAGGTGGCCTGCAGCGGATTGAGCTTGAGCGAGGCGTCCCAGTATTCGGCGTACAGACGCTGCAGCTGTTCGGCCTTGGTCTGCGCCTTCTTCGCCGGTCGCGCCGCCGCCTTGGCCTTGGCCGGTGCCGCGGCGGCCGGTCGCTTGGCCTTCTTCTTGGCCGCATCGGCCGGGGCGGGCGCGAGCAGGGCCAGGGCGATGGGCAGGGCGAGCCAGCGCAGACGGGTCAGGGACATGAACGGCTTTCCGGAAACGTGAAGCACCGGAGAGTGCCGCATCCGGCCGGCGCAGGCCAGCGCACCCGGTCACGCCTGCGTCAGCTGGCGGCCTGTTCGCGCAGTTCCCGCGCGCGCGCCGCGCCCAGGTAGCCGGTGATCCAGCGCCGCATCAGGTACAGCAGCGGAATGAGCGCGATCGCCGCCAGCATCTTCCAGGCATAGTTGAGCGTGCTGACCGCCAGGAACAGCGAGGTCGGCCACTTCTGCGGGCCGAGCACGAACGCGATCCAGATCACCACGAAGCTGTCCACCAGCTGCGAGACCGCGGTCGAGCCGGTCGCGCGCAGCCACACCCAGCGCTCGCCGGTGGCGCGGCGGATGCGGTGGAACACGATCACGTCGATCATCTGTCCGAGCAGGAAGGCGACCATCGAGCCGCCGATGGTCCACAGGCCCTGGCCGAACACCACCGCGAACGCGGCCTGGTAGTCGGGCACGCCCTGCGCCTGTGCCGCGCCGCGCCACCAGCTGGCGGGCGCCAGCTCGATCGCGGCGAAGGCGAACACGAAGCCGTACACGATCAGCCCCACCGCCAGCCACGAGATGAACTTCACCCCGCGCCGGCCGAAGAACTCGTTGATGGTGTCGGTCATGATGAAGACCACCGGCCACAGCAAGGTGCCGGCGGTGAAGTTGAGCGAGCCGGTCTGGCCGAACAGGTTCCACTCCAGCGGCGCCACGCCCAGGGTGTCTTCCAGGGCGAAGATCTTGACCCCGATGAACTCGGCCAGCGCCGCGTTGACGCAGAAGAACGCCGCCAGCGCGATGTACAGCCGCACCGCTCGATCGTCGAGCAGGCGCGCGGCCGCCGTGGTTGGCGCGGCGTCCGCTGAAGGCGTGGGATCGGGTGCGGGCGCGGTGCTCATGGCCGTGGGCAGCGGGCGAGCCGCACGCTAGCGGTCGCCGGCACGGGTAAAGGGCATGGTGTCCGGGGCCACCGCGCCGCCGGAGATGATGAAGCCCATGGCCTGGTCGACGGTCCAGTCGGTCGGGGTCAGCAGTTCCACCGGCACCACTTCCAGGTAGCCGGAAGTGGGGTTGGGCGTGGTCGGCACGTAGACGGCGGCCAGTTCGCGGCCGGTGCCTTCTTCCTTGAGCACGCGGGTGACCAGGCCGATGGCCTTCATCTCCCGGTGCGGGAAGTCGACCAGGACCACGCGCTGGGTGCTGCCCGGCTTGGTCTGCAGGATGTCCAGCAGCTTGCGCACGCTGGTGTAGACCAGGTTGGCCAGCGGTACCTTGGCCATGAACGCCTCGAACCAGCCCAGCAGGCGCTGGCCGATCACCCGGCGCGCCAGCACGCCCACGCCCAGGATCACCAGTAGCGTGGCGATCATGGCGATGGTGTTCTGCACCCACAGCGCCTTGCCCCAGCCCATGTAGTTGGGGAACGAGTCGGCGATGCTTTCCGACAGCGGCACCACCCAGGGCGCGCTGATGCTCGACAGCAGCACGAACACGAACTTGATCACGACCCAGGTCAGCCAGATCGGCAGCAGGGTCAGCAGTCCGGTGAGGAACAGACGTTGCAGCGAAGCGCGCTGCGGCGCGTGGGAGTCGGGGGACATGGCGCGATTGTAGCGCCCGCGGCGGTTATGCTGCCGGCCGGTGGGGAGCACCGACATGGGGGAAGCATGATCCGGAGTCTGAAGTGGCTGGCGGCCGTCGTGGTCGCATTGGCGTTGTTTGTGGTCGCCGTCTACCTGGTGTCGCGCGCGATGGGGCCGTCGGCGACCGAGCGGCAGGCGCTGGCGCTGATCGATGCGCCGCTGCAGCTGCCGCCGGGAACCGACGGCTTCGCCGCGCTCTATACCGTCCGCCACGACATTCCCCAAGCCGAGCAGGCGCGCGTGCTGGCCGAGGACGTGAGGCGTTTTGCCGCCAGCCCGGCGCTTTCGCTGGAGGACGCTGTCGCCGCGCCGGACTGGCAAAGCGCGCTGGGGGATTGGCCGCAGTTGCCGGAAGGCCAGCCCGACGACCCGCGCTGGTGTCCGTTGCGCGAGGACGGCTGCCTCGACCGGGTGCGCGCGGCGCCCGACGCCTACACCGGCCTGGTCGAGCGCAACGCGATCTCGCTGGACCGCGCAGCGGCACTGGGAGGCTACGACTACTTCCACAACCCGTTCCCGGCACGCCTGGACATGCCGATTCCGGCGTTCCAGTCGCTGACCCAAGTGACCACGCGCCATGCCTGGCGCTTCGTCAACGGCCAGGTGGACGCTGCGCTGGCCGGCGCATGCGACAGCATCGCGGTCGGCAGCCGCATGATCGAATCGGGCGACTCGCTGATCGCCAGCATGATCGGCGCGGCCCTGGTCCAGGGCAACGCGACACTCCTGGCCGACATGCTGGCCGAACTTCCACGCGACCATCCGCTGCCTGCGCAATGCGGCCAGGCATTCGAACAGCCCCTGGCCCTGGAACAGGGTGTGTGCCGCACGATGCTGGGCGAGGGTCGCTTTTCCATCGGTGGCTTGCGTACCCAGATCGCCGGACAGATCGAAGCGGGCACTTCCGGGTACGACGGTCCGGCCTGGGCCCAGCGATTGCTGTTCGACCCCGAGCGCACCGCCGCCAGGATGGCGCCGACGTTCGCGTGGTATTGCGGCGACCAGGCGCAGGAGCTGATCGCCGCCGATCGGCCACTGGTCGATCCCACGCCGCCGCCGTCACGCCGTTCGTTGCGCTGCGTGTCCAACGCGGCCGGCTGCATCCTGGCCGACATCGGCCGGCCCGCGTACCGCGACTACGGCCAGCGCCTGCAGGACGCCGATTCGCGGCTGCGCACGGTGGCCGCACTGCTGTGGCTGCGCGGTCAGGACGGCGCGATCGACGAGGCTGCACTGGGCCGGTTGCCGGCATCGATGCGCAGCCAGGCTCGGCCGTTGGAGCTGGACACCGCCGCCGGCATGCTCGGTACCGCGCTGTACGAGAAGCCCCGGCCGGACGCCGACGGCCATGACGGCACCTGGTCGGTCCCGCTGCCGGCCAGCCGGGTTCAGTCGGCCGGCGCGTCGCCCTGAGCCGGCCGGCGGTCCGGCTTGCGGCGAACGTAGACCTGCTTGCGGACCCGGGCCACGACCTCGCCCTGCGCGTCGAGGATGTCGTTCTGGAACCAGCGCAAGTACTTGGCGCCGCCAGCGGTGGCCTGGCGGATTTCCTCCAGCACCGCGTCGTCGATGTCGAAGTCGGTCCAGACCTTGCCGCGTCCGGGCTTGAGGAATTCGATCGTGCCGGCCTGGTCCCACACGTAATAGTCCCGGCCCAGCAGCGGCATCAGCAGCAGCATCCAGAACGGGTCGGTCATCGCGAACAGGCTGCCGCCGAAATGGGTGCCCACGTAGTTGCGGTTCCACGGCCGCATCCGCAGCTCGACCCGGGCGTGCCGCCAGTCCTGCGAGATCGCCGCCACGCGGATGCCGGTGAACAGGAACGGCGGCCACAGGTTCATTCCGAGGCGCAGGGTCGAAGGCTTCATTCGGAGGCAGGGGTGGCAGTGCGGGGGAGGGTCGCAACCCTACCATACGACGCAGTACGGGGCGCGGGTGGCCCGGCGCCACCGTGTGACACGTGAGCTAGACTGTCGCCCTTTTCCGGCCGGCGACGGCCCCTGAACGGAATACACCCTTTCGAATGAGCTGGCTCAGCAAACTGATGCCCTCCGGCATCCGCACCGACAACGCCGCCAACCGCAAGCGCAGCGTGCCCGAGGGCCTGTGGGAGAAGTGCGACCGATGCGGCGCGGTGCTGTACCGCCCGGAACTGGAAGAGAACCTGGAGGTCTGCCCCAAGTGCGACTTCCACATGGCGATCCGGGCCCGCGCCCGGTTGGCCTCGCTGTTCGACCCGGGCAGCACCACCGAGATCGCCGCCACCCTGGCGCCGACCGACGTGCTCAAGTTCAAGGACTCCAAGCGCTACGCCGAGCGGATCAAGTCCACCCAGAAGTCGACCGGCGAGTACGACGCGCTGGTGGCCATGCAGGGCCTGCTCAAGGGCCGGCCACTGGTGGCCAGCTCGTTCGACTTCGCCTACATGGGCGGCTCGATGGGCTCGGTGGTGGGCGAGAAGTTCACCCTGGCCGCGGAGAAGGCGCTGGAGATCGGCTCCCCGTTCGTCAATTTCTCCGCCAGCGGCGGCGCGCGCATGCAGGAGAGCCTGTTCTCGCTGATGCAGATGGCCAAGACATCCGCCGCGCTGGGTCGCCTGCGCGCGGCCGGGCTGCCGTACATCTCGGTGCTGACGCACCCGACCACCGGCGGCGTGTCGGCCTCGTTCGCGATGCTGGGTGATTTGAACATCGCCGAGCCCGAAGCGCTGATCGGCTTCGCCGGCCCGCGCGTGATCGAGCAGACCGTGCGCGAGAAGCTGCCGGAAGGATTCCAGCGCTCGGAGTTCCTGCTCGAGCATGGCGCCATCGACCAGATCTGCGACCGCCGCGAGCTTCGCGACCGCCTGGCCGACCTGCTGGCGATGATGATGCGCCAGCCGCAGCCCGAAGACAGCGACACCCTGGACGCGGCATGAGCAATGCGCGACGTTATTTCGGTACCGACGGCATCCGCGGCCGGGTCGGCGAAGGCGCCATCTCGGCCGATTTCGTCCTGCGCCTGGGCAACGCCCTGGGCCGGGTGCTGACCGCCGGCCGCCCGGGCCGGCGCACGGTGGTGATCGGCAAGGACACGCGCATTTCCGGCTACATGTTCGAATCGGCGCTGGAGGCCGGGCTGGTCGCCGCCGGCGTGGACGTGCAACTGCTCGGGCCGATGCCGACCCCGGCGGTCGCGTTCCTGACCCGCACCCTGGGCGCCGATGCCGGCATCGTGATCAGCGCCTCGCACAACCCGCATTACGACAACGGCATCAAGTTCTTCTCGGCCGAAGGCGAAAAGCTGGACGACGCCACCGAGCTGGCGATCGAGGCCGCGCTGGACGGCGCGTTCACCACGGTGGGCTCGGAGAAGCTGGGCAAGGCGGTGCGCGCACGCGATGCGGTCGGCCGCTATATCGAGTTCTGCAAGTCCTCGGTGCCGCGTGGCTTCGACCTGCGTGGCCTGAAGGTCGTGCTCGACTGCGCGCACGGCGCTACCTACCACATCGCCCCGCTGCTGTTCCGCGAGCTGGGCGCCGACGTGGTGGCCATCGGCGCCGCTCCGGACGGGATCAACATCAACGCCGGCGTCGGCTCGATGCACATCGACAACCTCGCCGCCAAGGTGCGCGAGACCGGCTCGGACCTGGGCATCGCCTTCGACGGCGACGGGGACCGGGTGCTGATGGCGGACGACCAGGGCAACCCGGTCGATGGCGATGGCCTGCTCTACGTGCTGGCCAAGGCCTGGCAGGCCAACGGCCGCCTGCACGGACCGGTGGTCGGCACGCTGATGACCAATTACGGGCTGGAGAAGGCGCTGGCGCAGGCCGGGATCCCGTTCCAGCGGGCCAAGGTCGGCGACCGTTACGTCCACCAGGCGCTGGTCGAGAGTGATGGCGTACTCGGTGGCGAAGCCTCCGGCCACCTGCTGTGCCTGGACCGGGCCACCACCGGCGATGCGATCGTCAGTGCGCTGCAGGTCCTGGACGTGTTGCGCAGGTCCGGGCAAGGCCTGCGCCAGGCGCTGGAAGGCCTGGCCGCGGTGCCGCAGAAGACGATCAACGTGCGCCTCGATGGCGCTTCGGCCAAGGCGATTGTCGAGGCCGATGGCGTGCGCGGCGCGCTCCAGGGTGCGCAAGCGGCGGTGCAGGGCAGGGGCCGCGCGTTCCTGCGCCCGTCCGGCACCGAGCCGGTGGTGCGGGTCACCGTCGAAGCCGATGACGCCATCCTGATGCAGGACACCCTGGACCGTCTGGCCGCCGCTGTCCGCCAGGCCGCGGCGGCCTGACGCCGATCAAGAACCATTGAAGCGCGGCGTGGTCGAATCGCCGCGAAAGATCTTTTTGGAGCACGACATGGCTGCACGCATTCCCACCCTGGACATCGCCCGGTTCGAGACCGACCGCGAGGCCTTCGTCGCCGAACTGGGCGCGGCCTATCGCGAATGGGGCTTCGCCGGCATCCGCAACCACGGCATCCCGCAGGCCGACATCGATGCGGCCTACGAGGTGTTCAAGCGCTTCTTCGCCCTGCCCGAGGCGGTGAAGATGAAGTACCACGTCCCCGGTGGCGGCGGTGCGCGCGGCTACACCCCGTTCGGCGTGGAGACGGCCAAGGGCGCCAAGCACTTCGACCTCAAGGAGTTCTGGCATATCGGCCGGGAGATCCCCGAGGACTCCAAGTACCGCGCGGTGATGCCGCCGAACCTGTGGCCGGAAGAGATCGAAGGCTTCCGCGAGCACGGCTACGGCCTGTACCAGGCGCTGGACCAGCTCGGTTCGCGCGTGCTGTCGGCGCTGGCCCTGCACATCGGCCTGCCGGAGACCTGGTTCGCCGACAAGACCGACTCGGGCAACTCGATCCTGCGACCGATCCATTACCCGCCGATCACCGCCGACGACATCCCCAACGTGCGCGCCGGCGCGCACGAGGACATCAACCTGATCACCCTGCTGGTCGGCGCCAGCGCCTCGGGCCTGGAAGTGCTGTCGCGCAAGGGCGAGTGGGTGCCGTTCACCGCCGACGCCGACACCATCGTGGTCAACATCGGCGACATGCTGCAGCGGCTGACCAACCACGTGTATCCGTCCACGACCCACCGCGTGGTCAATCCGCCGGCCGAGCAGGCGCGCAAGCCGCGTTATTCGGTGCCGTTTTTCCTGCACCCGAATCCGGACTTCCTGATCGACGTGCTGCCGTCCACGGTCAGCGCCGACAACCCGAGCCGCTATCCCGAGCCGATCACCGCCCAGGGCTACCTCGAGGAGCGGCTGCGCGAGATCAAGCTGAAGTAAACGCGCAGGACAGATCCTGTCCGGCCGGTGTCCTGCGTTGTCACCGCGCAGGACATCCGTACCGCGCGGTATCCTGTCCGGCAACACTGGCGAAGGGGAGCGGGCATGCGTCGCAGGATCGTTGCGGGCAACTGGAAACTTCACGGCACGCGTGATTTCGCCACCTCCCTGGTCGGGCAGATCGCCGCCCAGGCGCCGGTGCCGGGGGTCGAGCTGCTGATCCTGCCGCCGCTGCCGTACCTAGGCGACCTGATCGAGGACTTCGAGGGTACGGCCTTGGCCTTCGGCGCCCAGGACGTGAGCAGCAACGAGCAGGGCGCCTATACCGGCGAGGTGTCGGCCAGCATGCTGGTTGACGTCGGCGCCCGGTACGGGCTGTGCGGTCATTCCGAGCGCCGCCAGTACCACAACGAGAGCAGTGAGCTGGTCGCACGCAAGGTCCGGGCCGCGCTGAATGCCGGCCTGAGCCCGGTGCTGTGCATGGGCGAGCGGTTGGAGGAACGCGACGCCGGCCGGGCCGAAGAGGTGGTCGGCGGCCAGCTGCAGGCGGTGCTGGAGCTGGTCGGGGTGCAGGCCCTGGCCGGGGCGGTGGTGGCTTACGAGCCGGTCTGGGCCATTGGCACCGGCCGGACCGCCAGCCCGGAGCAGGCGCAGGACATGCATGCCTTCATCCGTCGCCAGATCGCCGGGCACGATGCTAGAATTGCCGATTCCCTGCCGATTCTGTACGGCGGCAGTGTGAAGCCCGACAACGCCGGCGCCCTGTTTGCGCAGCCGGACGTGGACGGCGGGCTGATCGGCGGCGCCTCGCTGGTGGCCGCGGATTTCCTCGCCATTGCCCGGGCGGCCTCGCAGGCCCCCTAAGGCCGGGCGCGCAAAAAACGAGCAAGACGAGCAATAACTAGCAAGAGTCGAGACGACAAGAATGCTGATGCTGATCCTCAATGTGGTGTACGTGCTGGTGGCGATCGCGATGATTGCGCTGATCCTGCTGCAGCGCGGCGCCGGTGCCGCAGCCGGTTCAGGGTTCGGGGCCGGCGCCTCGGGTACCGTGTTCGGCGCCCGTGGCGCCTCCAACTTCCTGTCCAAGAGCACCAAGTGGCTGGCCGTGGTGTTCTTCGGCATCAGCCTGTTCATGGCCTGGTACGCCAGCCACAGCGCCCGTCCGGTAGTGCAGCAGAGCCTGGGCGTGATGGGCCAGGCCGCGACCCCGGCGCAGGGTGCTCCGGCACCTGGCGAGATGGCGGTGCCGCCGCCGGCGCCGACCTCGAGCGAGGTTCCGGCCGCCGTTCCCGCACAGCCCGCTCCGGCGGTCGAGGTCGAATCCGGCACGGTCCCGGCGCCGCAGCCGGCACAGCAGCCGCCCGAGGCTGCGCCGCCGGCGCAGTAAGGCGTACAATGCGCCGCGCCGCTTAACCGGCGCACGTTTTTAGCCCAGGTGGCGGAATTGGTAGACGCACTACCTTGAGGTGGTAGCGACGATAGTCGTAGGGGTTCGAGTCCCCTCTTGGGCACCATGTGAAAACCAGCGCATCCCGTGCGCTGGGTGGCAGCAGAAGGGACAAGGCCCGCTCGCAGCGGGCTTTTTTCTTGGGATTTGTCGCATCGCGGCACGGTTGCAAGCGTTTACTACCGAGCCGGCCAGCCGCTACAATTCCGCTGCTGTGCACAATCGCGGCGGACACCGGCGAATACGCCCGTCCGCAGCATCGCCGGACTTCCGGCGGCGAGGACGCTACAGGCGCTCCGCGGCCTTCGCGGAAACGGACCCAAGCCCGGCATGCCGGGCAGAGGCAAGAGAGAACCGCACGTGCTGGCCCAATACCTGCCGACCCTGTTGTTCCTGATCGTGGCCACCGGCATCGGCGTCGCGCTGATCATCGTCGGCCACGTGCTCGGGCCGCGTCGCCCTGACCCGCAGAAGCTGTCGCCGTACGAGTGCGGCTTCGAGGCGTTCGAAGACGCGCGCATGAAGTTCGACGTGCGCTACTACCTGATCGCGATCCAGTTCATCGTCTTCGATCTGGAAATCATCTTCATCGTGCCGTGGACCCTCGTGTTCCAGGAACTGGGGCCGCGTGCGCTGGTCTCCATGGGCCTGTTCGTCGGGATGCTGTTCATCGGCTTCGTTTACGTCTGGAAGAAGGGAGCGCTCGAATGGGAGTGATCCAAACCCTCGATCGCCTGATGACCAACCCGATCCCGGAAGGGCGGGTCGACGACATCCTGCGCCCCGAAGGCGACAATCCGCTGCTGGAGAAGGGCTACGTCACCACCAGCGTCGATGCGCTGGTGAACTGGGCGCGGACCGGCTCGATGTGGCCGATGACCTTCGGCCTGGCCTGCTGCGCGGTTGAAATGATGCACGCCGGCGCCGCGCGCCTGGACCTGGACCGCTTCGGCGTGGTGTTCCGCCCGTCGCCGCGCCAGTCCGACGTGATGATCGTCGCTGGCACCCTGGTCAACAAGATGGCCCCCGCGCTGCGCAAGGTCTACGACCAGATGCCCGAGCCGAAGTGGGTCATCTCGATGGGCAGCTGCGCCAACGGCGGCGGCTACTACCACTACTCGTATTCGGTGGTGCGCGGCTGCGATCGCATCGTGCCGGTCGACGTCTACGTGCCGGGCTGCCCGCCCACGGCCGAGGCGCTGGTCTACGGCATCCTGCAGCTGCAGAAGAAGATCTGGCGCACGCAGACCGTGGCCAAGCAGAACACGATCGACCGCTGATTTCCTCCAAGCCTCGCTTTCATAAAGCACCTACGGATACGCCAAGCCCCCATGGCCGAGCCAGCTGCCTCCTTCGCCCAACGACTGCGTGACCGCTTCGCGGACGCCGTCGTCACCGTGGCCGAACCCCGTGGCGAGATCACCCTGGAAACCGCAGGCCAGGATTGGCTGCCGCTGTGCCAGGCGCTGCGCGACGAGTTCGCCTTCGAACAGCTCAGCGCGGTCAGCGGCATCGACTACCTGAGCTACGGCAGCGACGAGTGGGACACCGACGGCGTCTCCTCCGGCGGCTTCAGCCGCGGCGTGGAAGGCAAGGGCACCGGCCGCTTCGGCTGGGGCGAGCAGCCCACCCAGGAAGACGACGGCAAGATCACCGCGATCGACGTGCCGAAGCGCCGCTTCGCCGCGGTTCTGCATCTGATTTCCTACGCCAACAACCAGCGCCTGCGCGTGCGCGGCTTCGCGCCCGACGACGTGCTGCCGGTGGTGGGCTCGGTGACCGGCATCTGGCCGGGCGCCAACTGGTTCGAGCGCGAGGCGTTCGACCTGTACGGCATCGTCTTTGAAGGCCACCCGGACCTGCGCCGGATCCTGACCGACTACGGTTTCGTCGGCCATCCGTTCCGCAAGGACTTCCCGCTGATCGGCAACGTGGAAGTGCGCTACGACGAAGAGCGCAAGCGCGTGGTGTACGAGCCGGTCACCTCGGTCGAGCCCCGCGTGGGCGTGCCGCGCGTGATCCGCGACGACGCGCGCTACCAGACCGCCGCCGGCGAAGCCGCCCAGCGGGAGGCCGCCAAGTGAGCGCCCAGATGCATACGGACACGACGACGCCCGACACCACGATCCACCAGGCCGGTTCCGCGTTCGCCAGCAATGCCGGCGAGGCCAAGCAGGAAATCCGCAACTACACCATGAACTTCGGCCCGCAGCATCCGGCCGCCCATGGCGTGCTGCGCCTGATCCTGGAGATGGACGGCGAGACCATCGTCCGCGCCGACCCGCACGTGGGCCTGCTCCACCGCGGCACCGAGAAGCTGGCCGAGTCCAAGCCGTTCAACCAGTCGATCGGTTACATGGATCGCCTGGATTACTGCTCGATGATGTGCAACGAGCACGCGTACGTGCGCGCGATCGAGACCCTGATGGGGATCGAGGCGCCCGAGCGCGCGCAGTACATCCGCACGATGTTCGACGAGATCACCCGGATCCTGAACCACCTGATGTGGCTGGGTTCCAACGCGCTGGACCTGGGCGCGATGGCGGTGTTCCTGTACGCGTTCCGCGAGCGCGAAGAGCTGATGGACGTCTACGAGGCGGTCAGCGGCGCGCGCATGCACGCGACCTACTACCGGCCCGGCGGCGTCTACCGCGACCTGCCCGACCACATGCCCAAGTACAAGGAATCCCCTTGGCACAAGGGCGCCAAGCTCAAGCGCTTCAACGAGGCGCGCGAAGGCTCGCTGCTGGATTACGTCGAGCACTTCACCCGCGAGTTCCCCAAACGCGTGGACGAGTACGAGACCCTGCTGACCGACAACCGCATCTGGAAGCAGCGCACCGTCGGCATCGGCGTGATCTCGCCCGAGCAGGCCAAGGCCTGGTCGATGACCGGCGCGATGCTGCGCGGCTCGGGCATCGCCTGGGACCTGCGCAAGAAGCAGCCGTACGCCAAGTACGACAGCGTCGATTTCGACATCCCGCTTGGCACCAACGGCGACTGCTACGACCGTTACCTGGTCCGCGTCGCCGAGATGCGCCAGTCCAACCGCATCGTCGCCCAGTGCGTGAAGTGGCTGAAGGCCAATCCCGGCCCGGTCATGGTCCAGAACTTCAAGGTCGCCCCTCCCAAGCGTGAGGAGATGAAGGACGACATGGAAGCGCTGATCCATCACTTCAAGCTGTTCTCCGAAGGCTACTGCGTGCCGGCCGGCGAAACCTACGCCGCGGTCGAGGCGCCCAAGGGCGAGTTCGGCTGCTACCTGGTTTCCGACGGCGCCAACAAGCCGTTCCGCGTGCACCTGCGCGCCCCGGGCTTCGCGCACCTGTCCTCGATGGACGAGACCGTGCGCGGCCACATGCTGGCCGACGTCGTCGCAATGATCGGTACTTATGACCTTGTGTTTGGTGAGGTGGATCGATGAAGGCCACCGGTAATTTCGAGAACGCGCGCCATGTCGACCCGCTGGTCGTGCTGAGCGAGGACACCCGCGCGCATATCGACCACTGGTTGACCAAGTTCCCGCCCGACCGCAAGCGGTCGGCGGTGCTGCAGGGGCTGCATGCGGCCCAGGAACAGAACGGCGGCTGGCTCACCGACGAGCTGATCGCCGGCGTGGCGCGCTACCTGGACCTGCCGCCGGTGTGGGCCTACGAGGTCGCCACGTTCTATTCGATGTTCGAGACCGAGAAGGTCGGCCGCAACAACGTCGCCTTCTGCACCAACATCAGCTGCTGGCTCAACGGCGCCGAAGGGCTGGTCGCCCATGCCGAGAAGAAGCTCGGCTGCAAGCTCGGCGAATCGACCGCTGACGGCCGCGTCTTCCTCAAGCGCGAGGAAGAGTGCGTGGCCGCCTGCTGCGGCGCCCCGGTGGTCGTGATCAACGGCCATTACCACGAGAAGCTCACCGCCGAGAAGGTGGACGAGCTGCTCGACGGACTGAAGTGAGGCCACCGCAGATGGCGCACCACACCAAGATTTCCGACGGCTACGGCCCGGTCGGCCCGGCACCGAAGGAACACCAGGCGGTCTACACGACGCTGCACTTCGACAAGCCGTGGTCGTACGAGAACTACCTCAAGACCGGCGGCTACCAGGCGCTGCGCAAGATCATCGCCGAGAAGATCCCGCCGGCGGACGTGATCGAGATGGTCAAGCAGTCCGGCCTGCGCGGCCGTGGCGGCGCGGGCTTCCCGACCGGCCTGAAGTGGAGCTTCATGCCCAAGGGCGACATGCAGAAGTACATCCTCTGCAACTCGGACGAATCCGAGCCGGGTACCGCCAAGGACCGCGACATCCTGCGCTACAACCCGCACGCGGTGGTCGAGGGCATGGCGATCGCCTGCTACGCCACCGGTTCGACCGTGGGCTACAACTACCTGCGCGGCGAGTTCCACCACGAGCCGTTCGAGCACCTGGAAGAGGCCACCGCCGAGGCGTACGCCAACGGCTGGCTGGGCAAGGACATCCTCGGCTCGGGCGTGGACATCGACCTGTACAACGCGCTTGGCGCGGGCGCCTACATCTGCGGTGAAGAAACCGCGTTGATGGAGTCGCTGGAAGGCAAGAAGGGCCAGCCGCGATTCAAGCCGCCGTTCCCGGCCAACTTCGGCCTGTACGGCAAGCCGACCACGATCAACAACACCGAGACCTATGCCTCGGTGCCGGCCATTGTTCGCAATGGCGCCGAGTGGTTCATGAACCTGGGCAAGCCCAACAACGGCGGCTGCAAGATCTTCTCGGTCTCCGGCCATGTCGCCCGTCCGGGCAACCACGAGATCCGCCTGGGCACGCCGTTCTTCGAACTGCTGGAGATGTGCGGTGGCATGCGTGAGGGCAGGAAGCTCAAGGCCGTGATCCCGGGTGGTTCGTCGATGCCGGTGCTGCCGGGCGAGACCATGATGGGCCTGACCATGGACTACGACGCGATCCAGAAGGCCGGTTCCGGCCTGGGTTCGGGTGCGGTTGTGGTGATGGACGACACCACCTGCATGGTCCGCGCCTGCCAGCGCATCGCCCGTTTCTACTTCAAGGAAAGCTGCGGCCAGTGCACGCCGTGCCGCGAAGGCACCGGCTGGATGTACCGCATGCTGACCCGCGTGGCCGAGCACAAGGCGACCCTGGAAGACTTGCAGACGCTGCGTGCGGCTGCGGGCCAGATCGAAGGCCACACCATCTGCGCGTTCGGCGAAGCCGCCGCGTGGCCGGTGCAGGGCATGCTCCGCCACTTCTGGAACGAGTTCGAATACGCCATCGTCAACAAGCGCTTCCTGGTCGACGACGAGCGCGACGGCAAGGTGGTTCGCTCCCCGCTGGAGGTGGCCGCGTGAGTGCGCAGCCCGTCAATCCGAACCTGCCGCCGGACCACGTCACCGTCATCATCGACGGAGTAGAGCTGGCCGCGCCCAAGGGCTCGATGATCATCCATGCCGCCGACAAGGCCGGCATCCCGATCCCGCGCTTCTGCTACCACGACAAGCTGGCCGTGGCGGCCAACTGCCGCATGTGCCTGGTCGACACCGAAGTCGGTGGCCGCTCCGCGCCGAAGCCTTCGCCCGCCTGCGCCACCCCGGTGATGGACGGCCTGAAGGTCTTCACCCGCAACGAGAAGGCGCTCAAGGCCCAGCGCAACGTGATGGAGTTCCTGCTGATCAACCATCCGCTCGACTGCCCGATCTGCGATCAGGGCGGCGAGTGCGAGCTGCAGGACGTCTCGCTCGGTTATGGCCGTTCGGTCAGCCGTTACGTCGAGCGCAAGCGCGTGGTGCCAGACGAGGACATCGGTCCGCTGGTCGCCACCGAGATGACCCGCTGCATCCAGTGCACCCGCTGCGTCCGCTTCACCGGCGAGATCGCCGGCACCTACGAACTGGGTGGCATGTATCGCGGCGAGAACCTGCAGATCGGCACCTACGACGGCAAGCCGCTGACCACCGAACTGTCGGGCAATGTCGTGGACGTGTGCCCGGTGGGCGCGCTGACCAACAAGGTGTTCCAGTTCCGCGCCCGTCCGTGGGAGCTGGTGGCCAAGGAGTCGCTGGGCTACCACGACCCGATGGGTTCGAACCTGTACCTGCACGTGCGTCGCGGCGAAGTGCTGCGCACGGTGCCGCGCGACAACGAAGAGGTCAACGAGTGCTGGCTGTCCGACCGCGACCGCTATTCGCACCAGGGCCTGTACGCGGCCGACCGAGCCACCATGCCGATGCGCAAGGTGGACGGTCAGTGGCGTGAGGTGTCCTGGGCCGAGGGCCTGGCTGCGGCGACCGCGATCCTGCGCACGCACTCCGGCGATGCGCTGGGCGTGCTGGCCCATCCGTCGACCTCCAACGAGGAAGGCGGCCTGCTGGCCGTGATGGCCGGCGAGCTGGGCACTGGCAACCTCGATCACCGCATCGGCAACCGCGACTTCTCCGACGCCGCCGTGGCCGAGCCGTTCGCGCTGCCGCTGGCCGAGATCGAGCAGGCCGACGTGATCGTGCTGGTGGGCACCCATGTGCGCCATGAATTGCCGCTGCTGCATGCGCGCCTGCGCCAGGCGCAGGTCAAGCGCAATGCGCGCATCCATGCGCTCAACCCGGTCGACTTCGATTTCGCTTTCAGCCTTGCCGGCAAGCAGATCGTGCCGCCGTCGCGCCTGGTCGAAGCACTGGGCGATGCCGCACTGCGCGATGCCGCCAAGGGCGCCACGCGCGCGGTGGTGATCGTCGGTGCGATCGCCGAGAACCATCCGCAGGCCGCTGCGATCCGCGCCGCCGCGCGCGACTTCGCGGCTGCCACAGGCGCCTCGCTGTGCCGCATCCCGCAGGGCGCCAACGCCGTGGGCCTGGCCCGCGCCGGCGTGCTGCCGGCTGCGCGCGACGTCGCTGGCATGTTCGCCGAACCGCGCAGCGCCTACGTGCTGTACGGCATCGAGCCGGGCCTGGACTTCGCCGACACCGCTGCCGCGCTGAAGGCGCTGAACGCGGCGCAGGTCGTGGCGTTCAGCCACTTCGCCTGCGAATCGACCCGCGCGGTCGCCGACGTGATCCTGCCGATCGGCGCGTTGCCGGAAGTGGATGCCACGCTGACCAACCTCGACGGCGTCGAGCAGCCGGCGCGTGCCGGCGGCAAGCTGCCCGGCCAGGCCCGCGAGGGCTGGCGCGTGCTGCGTGCGCTGGGTGGCGAACTGGGCCTGCCGGGTTTCGAATTCGCCGACCTGGCTGGCGCACGTGCGCTGCTGGAAGGCGGACGCAAGGTGCAGGTGAAGGCCGGTCGTGCGGGTGATGCCGGCACCGCTGGCCTGGAGCTGGCATTGGTGCCGGCGATCTACCGCACCGATGCGGTGGTGCGTCGTGCACCCGCGTTGCAGGCGCATCCGCTCAACCGCGAGGCGCACCTGGTGCTCAACCCGGCTGACGCCGCGGCTGCCGGCCTGGCCGACGGCACGGTCGCCAAGGTGAAGGGCGCCAATGGCACCGCGACCCTGCCGGTTTCGGTGGACGCGGGCGTGGCCGCAGGCGCGGCATGGATCGAAGGCGGCCACGGCGCCACCGCGCCGCTGGGCGCGGGCCGGGTCGAGGTGGTGAAGGCATGAATGAGCTGCTGATCAACGCGGTCGGTCCGCTGCGCGAGTGGTTCTTCTCGCTGGGCGAACTCGGTCCGGCTCTCTGGATCGTGCTGAAGATCCTGACCATCGCCATGCCGGTGATCATCTCGGTCGCGTTCTACGTGGTCTGGGAGCGCAAGCTGATCGGCTGGATGCACGTGCGCCACGGACCGATGTACGTGGGCATGGGAATCTTCCAGGCGTTCGCCGACGTCTTCAAGCTGCTGTTCAAGGAAGTCATCCAGCCGGCGAACGCGCACAAGACGATGTACATCCTGGCGCCGCTGATCGTGCTGGCGCCGGCGTTCGCGGCCTGGGCGGTGGTGCCGTTCGACTACAAGCTGGTGCTGTCCAACGCCAACGCCGGCCTGCTGTACCTGCTGGCGATGACCTCGCTGGGCGTGTACGGCGTGATCATCGCCGGTTGGGCATCGAACTCGAAGTACGCCTTCCTGGGCGCGATGCGTTCGGCCGCGCAGGTGGTCAGCTACGAGATCGCGATGGGCTTCGCCCTGGTCGGCGTGCTGATCGCCGCCGGCAGCCTGAACCTGACCGACATCGTGATGGCGCAGGCGGGCAACTCGGGCTTCTTCGAATGGTTCTGGCTGCCGCTGCTGCCGCTGTTCGTCGTCTACTGGGTGTCGGGCGTGGCCGAAACCAACCGCGCGCCGTTCGACGTGGTCGAGGGCGAGTCGGAAATCGTGGCCGGCCACATGGTCGAGTACTCCGGCTCGGCGTTCGCGCTGTTCTTCCTGGCCGAATACGCCAACATGATCCTGGTCAGCTTCCTGATCACGATCTTCTTCCTGGGCGGCTGGCTGAGCCCGATCCAGGGCTGGGTGACCGGCGATGTGTCGCCGTGGATCGACTGGATCTGGAAGGGCGGCTGGCCGTGGACGCTGCTGAAGGTGTTCTTCTTCGCCAGCGCCTACATCTGGTTCCGTGCCAGCTTCCCGCGCTACCGCTATGACCAGATCATGCGGCTGGGCTGGAAGGTCTTCATTCCGATCACGATCGCCTGGATCGCGGTTACGGCGCTGATGGTGTTCTATGGCGTGTTCGAGAAGGGCGCCTGACCGATGAACAAAGTCGTCCACTACTTCAAGAGCCTGATGCTGCTGGAGCTGCTCCAGGGGCTGGGCCTGACGTTCCGGTACCTGTTCCGTCCCAAGTACACGCTGATGTACCCGATGGAGAAGTTCCCGCAGTCGCCGCGTTTCCGTGGCCTGCATGCGCTGCGCCGTTACCCCAACGGTGAAGAGCGCTGCATCGCCTGCAAGCTGTGCGAGGCGGTCTGCCCGGCGTTGGCCATCACCATCGATTCGACCAAGCGCGAGGACGGCACCCGCCGCACCACGCGTTACGACATCGACCTGTTCAAGTGCATCTACTGCGGCTTCTGCGAAGAAAGCTGCCCGGTGGATTCGATCGTGGAGACGCACGTGCTGGAGTACCACTTCGAGAAGCGCGGCGAGAACATCGTCACCAAGCCGCAGCTGCTGGCCATCGGCGACCGCCTCGAGGCGGAAATCGCCGAGCGCCGCGCCGCCGACGCCGCCTACCGCTGAGGCCACGATGGACTGGATCAAGATCGCCTTCTACGCCTTCGCCGCCACCGCGGTCGTCTCCGCTGGCGCCGTGATCAGCGTGCGCAACCCGGTCAACGCGGTGCTGTGCCTGATCCTCACGTTCTTCTCGGTGGCCTGCGTGTGGTTGCTGGTCGGCGCCGAGTTCCTCGGCGTGGCCCTCATCCTGGTCTACGTCGGCGCGGTGATGGTGCTGTTCCTGTTCGTGGTGATGATGCTGGACATCGACGTGGCCGCCTTGCGCGAGGGCTGGGTGAAGTTCCTGCCCGTGGGCCTGGTCGTGGCCGTGGTCATGCTGGTGCAGATGCTCAGCCTGATCGGGGTGAAGATGCGCGCTGCCGCGCCGTTCCCCGACAACGCCGCTTCGGTGGCCGCCGATGCGTCCAACACCCGCTGGCTGGCCGAGCACCTGTTCACCGGCTTCGTCCTGCCGTTCGAGTTCGCCGCGGTGATCCTGACCGTGGCGGTGGTGGCGGCGGTCATGCTGACCCTGCGCAAGCGCACCGGCAACAAGACCCAGAAGCCGTCCGAGCAGTCGCGGGTCAAGGCCTCCGATCGCCTGCGCATCGTGTCGATGGCGGTGGAGAAGCCCGCGCCCGCTGCCGCACCGGCCGAAGGGGAGGGCCAGGCATGATCACGCTCGGACACCTGCTCGCGCTCGGCGCGGTGCTGTTCTGCATCAGCATGGCCGGCATCTTCCTCAACCGGAAGAACGTCATCGTCCTGCTGATGTCGATCGAACTGATGCTGCTGGCGGTCAACATCAACTTCATCGCGTTCTCGCGCGAGCTGGGCGATGCGGCCGGACAGATCTTCGTCTTCTTCATCCTGACGGTGGCCGCGGCGGAAGCGGCGATCGGCCTGGCGATCCTGGTCGCGCTGTTCCGTACGCGGGGCACGATCAACGTCGGCGAAGTGGACACGCTCAAGGGTTGACTTGCTCGAGCCACTGGCTCGCGTGAGTCAGCGCCCGGCCATGGATGGTCGGGCAGGGCCCCACGGGGCCTGCGCGGTACCGCCATGGACGGCGGGAGGACCAATGATTGCGCGGCGCTCCGGTTTCTGGGCGGCGCGCGGGACGAAGCGGGAAGTTGCGGTATGCGCAGGCGGTGGTCCCCGGGCCCCCGTTCGCACCGACAGGCACGTACTGGATTACACGGCACACCATGATCATTTCCAAAACCCATCTGCTGCTGGTCGTGCTGGCTCCCTTGCTGGGCAGTATTGTCGCGGGCCTGTTCGGGCGGCAGGTCGGCCGCAAGGGCGCGCAGTACGCGACCATCCTGGGCGTGGCCACCAGCTGCGCGCTGTCGTGCTGGGTGCTGTACCAGCTGGTCGCCGGCGGCGCCTCGCCGTTCAACCAGAACGTCTACACGTTCTTCGAGGTCGGCAACTACTCGGCCCACGTCGGTTTCATGATCGACCGCCTGACTGCGATGATGATGGTGGTGGTGACCTTCGTGTCGCTGCTGGTCCACATCTACACCATCGGCTACATGGCCGAGGACCCGGGCTACCAGCGCTTCTTCAGCTACATCTCGCTGTTCACCTTCAGCATGCTGATGCTGGTGATGAGCAACAACTTCCTGCAGCTGTTCTTCGGCTGGGAAGCGGTGGGCCTGGTCTCGTACCTGCTGATCGGCTTCTGGTTCAAGCGGCCGACCGCGGTGTTCGCCAACATGAAGGCGTTCCTTGTCAACCGCGTCGGCGACTTCGGCTTCCTGCTGGGCATCGCCGGCGTGCTGCTGTGGTTCGGCACCCTGGACTACGCCACCGTGTTCGCCAATGCGCCGCAGCTGGCAGGCGCGCACGTGCAGATCTTCTCCGGCCATCCCTGGAGCGTGGCCACGATCATCTGCGTGTGCCTGTTCATCGGCGCGATGGGCAAGTCGGCGCAGGTGCCTCTGCACGTGTGGCTGCCCGACTCGATGGAAGGCCCGACCCCGATCTCGGCGCTGATCCATGCCGCCACGATGGTAACGGCCGGCATCTTCATGGTCGCGCGCATGTCGCCGCTTTTCGAGCTGTCCGAGGCCGCGCTGGCGTTCGTGCTGTTCATCGGCGCGACCACCGCGTTCTTCATGGGTCTGATCGGCATCGTCCAGAACGACATCAAGCGCGTGGTCGCGTACTCGACCCTGTCGCAGCTGGGCTACATGACCGTGGCGCTGGGCGTGTCGGCGTACTCGGGAGCCGTGTACCACCTGATGACCCATGCCTTCTTCAAGGCGCTGCTGTTCCTGGCGGCCGGCTCGGTGATCATCGGCATGCACCACGAGCAGGACATGCGCAAGATGGGCGGCCTGCGCAAGTACATGCCGATCACCTACTGGACCAGCGTGATCGGCACCCTGGCCCTGGTCGGCACGCCGTTCTTCTCCGGCTTCTACTCGAAGGACACGATCATCGAGGCGGCCGCGCACCACGCCCACAATGCGCACAGCTGGGTAGCCACCTACGCCTATTGGGCGGTGCTGGGCGGTGTGATCGTGACCAGCTTCTACAGCTTCCGCCTGCTGTTCATGACCTTCCACGGCCCGGAACGCTTCCGCGATGCGCACAGCGACCATGGCCACGGCCATGACAGCCATGCCAAGGCCGAGCATGTGCACGACGACCACGCGCACGGCGACGATCATGCCCATGACGATCACGGTCACGACGATCACGGCCACCACGGCGCGCATGAGCCGCACGAGTCGCCGTGGGTGGTGACCGTGCCGCTGATCCTGCTGGCGATCCCGTCGGTGCTGATCGGCTTCTTCACCGCCGGCCCGATGCTGTTCGGCACCGACTGGAAGGGCGACCACCACGTGGCGTCGATTCCCGGCCAGGCGGTGACCTACTTCACCGGCGCGATCGATTTCATCGATCCGGCGCGCGACACCATCGCCCAGGTCGGCGAGGAGTTCTGGCACGGGCCGGTCGCCTACGCGACGCACGGCATGCTGATGCCGGCATTCTGGCTGACCGTGGCCGGCTTCCTGCTGGCGGCGCTGCTGTACCTGTGGAAGCCGGACCTGGCCGGTCGCGCACGTACCGCTTTCGCTCCGCTGGTGCGCATCCTCGAAGAGAAGTACGGCTTCGACCACCTGTGGATCAAGGGCTTCGCCGGCGGCGGCGTCGCGCTGGGCCGCGCGTCGCGCTGGATCGACAGCACACTGATCGACGGGGTGATCGTCAACGGCAGCGCGCGAGTGGTCGATCTGGCCGCAACCCTGCTGCGCCGCACCCAATCCGGTTACCTCTACCACTACGCCTTCGCGATGATCATCGGCCTGATTGCACTTCTGGCTGTGCTCATGCGGTTCTGGCGCTGACCGTACGGAAGAACGAGACGTGGCGAACACGCATCTGCTGAGTGTCCTGATCTGGCTGCCGGTGATCGGCGGCGCGCTGATCCTCGCCCTGGGTGAAACCCGGGCCGCGGCCGCGCGCTGGGCCTCCCTGGCGGTGGCAGTGGCCACCATGCTGGCCAGCCTGCGGCTGCTGACCGGATTCGATTACTCGAACCCGGGCATGCAGTTCGTCGAGCGGCACGCCTGGATCCCGGCCTACGGCATCCATTACAACCTGGGCGTGGACGGCATCGCGATCGCGCTGATCCTGCTGACCACCATCGTCGGCGTGCTGGCGCTGGTCGGCGCGTGGGGCGTGGTCAACAAGCGCGTGCACCAGTACGTGGCCTCGTTCCTGGTCCTGCAGGGCGTGACGGTAGGCATCTTCGCGGCGACCGACGCGATCCTGTTCTACGTGTTCTTCGAAGCCATGCTGATCCCGATGTTCCTGATCATCGGTGTCTGGGGCGGGCCGCGCCGTATCTATGCGGCGCTGAAGTTCTTCCTGTACACCTTCCTCGGCTCGGTGCTGATGCTGGTGGCGCTGATCTACCTGTACCTGAAGGGCGGCAGCTTCCAGCTGACCGACCTCTACGCGCTGCCGCTGTCGGCCAGGGAGCAGACCTGGATCTTCTTCGCCTTCATGATCGCCTTCGCGGTCAAGGTGCCGATGTTCCCGGTCCATACCTGGTTGCCGGACGCGCACGTGGAAGCGCCGACCGCCGGTTCGGTGATCCTGGCGGCGATCGCGCTGAAGATCGGCGGCTACGGCTTCCTGCGCTTCAACCTGCCGATCACCCCGGACGCGGGACAGGAGTACGCCTGGCTGGTCATCACCCTGTCGCTGATCGCGGTGGTGTACGTGGGCCTGGTCGCGCTGGTCCAGGACGACATGAAGAAGCTGGTCGCGTACTCATCCGTGGCGCACATGGGCTTCGTCACCCTGGGCACGTTCATCGTGTTCACCCTGGTCCGCGATTTCGGTTCGCTCGATGCCGCGCGCCTGGGCCTGCAGGGCGCCATGGTCCAGATGATTTCGCACGGCTTCGTCTCCGGCGCGATGTTCACCTGTATTGGTGTTCTGTATGACCGCATGCATACCCGTCGCATCGCCGATTACGGCGGCGTGGCCAACGTGATGCCGTGGTTCGCCGCGTTCGCCATGCTGTTCTTCATGGCCAATGCCGGCCTCCCGGGTACCAGCGGCTTCGTCGGCGAGTTCATGGTGATCATGGCCAGCTTCCAGAAGCATCCGATGATCGCCTTCCTGGCCGCGACCACGCTGGTGATCACCGCCGCCTACACGCTGTGGCTGTACAAGCGCGTGTTCTTCGGCGAGGTCGGCAACGCGCACGTGGCGGAAATGAAAGACATCAACGGCCGCGAGGCGCTGGTCCTGGGCGTGTTCGCCGCCGGCACCCTGCTGCTCGGCGTGTGGCCCAAGCCGCTGACCGACCTGATGGAGCCGTCGATCGCGCAACTGGCGATCCAGATCGCCACCAGCAAGCTGTAAGGATTCCCAGATGATCACGTCTCACGCAATGCCGACCGCCGCCGAGCTGTTGCCGCTGCTGCCGGAACTGGTGCTGATCGGCAGCGCGTTCGCGCTGCTGATCGTCGACCTGTTCATCGACGCCCGGCACAAGGTCTGGACCCACTTCCTGTCGGTGACGGCGCTGGTGGTGGTGCTGGCCATGCTGGCTACCGGCCAGGGCGGGCAGGGCACCGTCATGAACGGCATGTTCGTGCGCGATACCGCCGCCGACGTGATGAAGCTGGCGATCGTGCTGATGAGCGGCCTGACCCTCGTCTACGGCTGGAGCTACCTGCGCGAGCGCAACCTGTACAAGGGCGAGGTGCCGGTGCTGGTGCTGTTCGCCACCGCCGGCATGATGATGCTGGTCTCCGCCGGCAGCCTGGTGATGGTCTACCTGGGCCTGGAACTGCTGGCGCTGTGCTCGTACGCACTGGTCTGCGCCGACCGCGACAACGGCAAGGCGACCGAGGCGGCGATGAAGTACATCGTCCTGGGTTCGCTGGCCTCGGGCCTGCTGCTGTACGGCATGTCTCTGATCTACGGCGCCACCGGTTCGCTGCAGCTGGACACCATCAACGCCGCCATCGCCGGTTCCGACGAGCGCACCCTGCTGCTGACCGGCACGGTGTTCATGATCGCCGGCGTGGCGTTCAAGCTCGGCGCCGCGCCGTTCCATATGTGGCTGCCGGACGTGTACCAGGGCGCTACCGCGCCGGTCGCGCTCTTCGTCAGTTCCGCGCCCAAGCTCGCCGCCTTCGGCATGGCCTGGCGCCTGCTGGAGATGGGCGCCGGTCCGCTGGCCGACGAGTGGCGATGGCTGCTGGCCGGCCTGGCCGCGATGTCGCTGGTGATCGGCAACCTGATGGCCGTCGCCCAGAGCAACCTCAAGCGCATGCTGGCGTACTCCACGGTCTCGCACATCGGCTTCCTGCTGATGGGCCTGGCCAGCGGCGACGAGCGCGGCTATGCGGCGGCGCTGTTCTATGCGATCGCCTACGGCCTGATGTCGACCGCGGCCTTCGGCGCGATCATCGCGCTGTCGCGCCAGGGCTTCGAGGCGGAGAACATCGACGACTTCAAGGGCCTCAACGCGCGCAATCCGTGGATGGCCGGACTGGTGCTGTGCATCATGGCTTCGCTGGCCGGCGTGCCGCCGTTCCTGGGCTTCTGGACCAAGCTGGCCGTACTCGGCGCGGCGGTGCAGGGCGGGATGCTGTGGCTGGCGCTGCTGGGTGTGGCCAGCGCGGTGGTCGGCGCGTTCTACTACCTGCGCGTGATCAAGGTCATGTACTTCGACGAACCGATCGGCGCGCCGCTGCCGGCGCACAACGATCGCGTGCTGGGCGTGGTGCTGGGCGTGAACTCGCTGGCCCTGCTGGTGCTGCCGCTGGGCCTTAACGCGATCATCGAGTGGTGCCAGCGCGCCTTCCTGTAAGGGGCGCGGCTGCGGCGCCCCCAAGGGCGTCGGAAGTACAACCAGACGATCCGCGAAGGCCTTCGACGCCGTGGCGTCGGGGGCCTTCGTGCATCAGGCCATCGCCGTCATGGACGAGGGCAGGGTGGACTGACGACGATCCGGTCCTCGGAACCGACGTCCAGATTCCGCCGATCCGCCTGATCGGCAACGGGCCGGACGGGCGGCAAGGCATCGGTTCAGCGATTCTGCGGTTATCGGGCTTGCAATAGTTCGGGCCGATCGCCATAATTCCGCCTCTGCTGCGGGGTGGAGCAGTCTGGCAGCTCGTCGGGCTCATAACCCGAAGGTCGCAGGTTCAAATCCTGCCCCCGCTACCATGTTTGGCGGTTCCGTTTTCCCGGGGTTTCCCGGGTCAACGGCAGCCGCAAAGCCTGGGCTTGCAACGACGCATGTTCCCGTCGTTGCGCCGATTCCAGCATCATCGGATGGGAAGCCCAGGTGGGCCTCCCGTCGGACAAGGGGCCCGATCGGGCCCTTTGTCGTTTCCGGGGCCGGATGTCGTACACGCTTCCGTTATCCGCGTTCGAGAAGCCGCGCAAATGAGCGACAAGCACAGCGAAATCACCGAGCTGCTGAGCCCGACCATCGAGTCGCTGGGCTTGGAGCTGCTTGGCATCGAATACCTGCCGGCGCCCGGCGGGGCGACCGTGCGCCTGTACATCGACGTGCCGGCCGCTACAGGCGAAGCCGCACGCACGGTCACGATCGAGGACTGCGAAGCGGTCAGCCGCGAGGTGTCCGCGCAGCTGGACGTGGCCGATCCGATCTCCGGCAATTACACCCTCGAGGTGTCCTCGCCCGGCCTGGACCGACCGCTGTTCAACGCGGCGCATTTCGCCCGCTTCCTCGGCGAACAGGCCAAGGTCGGGTTGAAGCTGCCGCAGGACGGCCGTCGCCGGCTGCAGGGCAGGATCGTGCGGGTCGCCGACGGCACGGTCGTGTTCGATCTGGAGGGCACGGAGTTCGCCGTGGCCGCCGACAATATCGACAAAGCGCGCCTGGTCCCGGATTGGGCCGCGCTGGGCCTGGCGCCCACCAAGAATTCGCCTTCCAAGGGCAAGCCCGCACAGGGGCAGGGCCCGGGCAAGAACACTGGCAAGCAATCCTCCAACAAGCCGGCGGCCGGCAAGCCGCACGCGGAGTAAATCAAGATGAGCAAGGAACTTCTTCTGGTAGTGGATGCGGTCGCCAACGAAAAAGGCGTGCCGCGCGATGTGATCTTCGACGCGCTTGAAGCCGCCCTGGCTTCGGCGGCCAAGAAGCGTTACATCGACCAGGATGTGGTCGCCCGCGTTGCGATCGACCGCAAGGACGGCAGCTACGAGACCTTCCGCCGCTGGGAAGTGGTGGCCGATGACGTGGTCATGGAATCGCCGGACCGTCAGATCCGCCTGATGGACGCGATCGACGAGGCCGATGGCGTGGAGGTCGGCGACTGGATCGAAGAGCCGATCGAGAACCCGGAATTCGGCCGCATCGCCGCCCAGGCCGCCAAGCAGGTGATCGTCCAGCGCGTGCGCGAGGCCGAGCGCCAGCAGGTCGTGGATGCGTGGAAGGATCGCGTCGGCGAGCTGGTCACCGGCGTGGTCAAGCGTGCCGAGCGCGGCAACATCTTCGTCGACCTGGGCGGCAATGCCGAGGCCTTCATCCCGAAGGACAAGGGCATTCCGCGCGACGTGCTGCGCACCGGCGATCGCGTGCGCGGCTACCTGTTCGAGGTCCGCAGCGAACCGCGCGGCCCGCAGCTGTTCATCAGCCGCGGCGCGCCGGAATTCATGATCGAGCTGTTCAAGCTCGAAGTGCCGGAAGTCGGCCAGGGCCTGGTCGAGATCAAGGCCTGCGCCCGTGACCCGGGCGACCGCGCCAAGATCGCCGTCGTCGCCCACGACACCCGCACCGATCCGATCGGCGCGTGCATCGGCATGCGTGGTTCGCGCGTGCAGGCGGTGAGCAACGAGCTCAACGGCGAGCGCGTGGACATCGTGCTGTGGAACGACAACCCGGCCAACTTCGTCATCAATGCGATGGCGCCGGCCGAGGTGCAGTCGATCATCGTCGACGAAGAAAAGCATTCGATGGACCTGGCCGTGGCCGAGGATCGCCTGGCCCAGGCCATCGGCAAGGGCGGCCAGAACGTGCGCCTGGCCAGCCGCCTGACCGGCTGGCAGCTCAACGTGATGACCCAGGACCAGGTGGCGGCCAAGTCGGAGGCCGAGCAGGCCGTCGCCCGCCAGCTGTTCATGGACAAGCTGGAAGTGGACGAGGAAATCGCCGGCATCCTGGTGGCCGAAGGCTTTGGCACCGTGGAAGAGATCGCCTACGTGCCGGTCGGCGAGCTGCTGGCGGTGGAGGGCTTCGACGAGGACATCGTCGAGGAACTGCGCTCGCGCGCCCGCGACGCCCTGCTCAACGAGGCCCTGGCGGTGGAAGAGGGCCTGGACGAGCACCAGCCGGCCGACGACCTGCTGGCCCTGGACGGCATGGACGAGGAAACTGCCTTCGCCCTGGCCGGCCATGGCGTGCGCACCAGCGAGGACCTGTCGGACCTGGCGGCCGACGAGGTCGTGGAGTTTGGCATCGAAGGCCTGGACGAGGCCCGCGCCGCGGCGCTGATCCTGGCCGCCCGCGCCGAGGAGATCGCTCGCCTGGAACGCGGCGCGTGAGCGCCGCCGGGGCCCCCCTGGAGCGCGGCGCATGAGCCGGCAATGAACACCGCCCTGTATCGTCCAGGGCTTAGAATCCGCGCTTCCCTTGCTCTTGGCGAGGGGGCGCCAAACAGAGCATAGGATCCGAATGTCGCAGCAAACCACCATCCGCAAGCTTGCCGAGCTGGTCAGTACCCCGGTCGAGAAGCTGCTGGAGCAGCTGGCCGAAGCCGGCATGCCCTTCAGCGACCCCGACCAGGTCGTGACCAGTGCCGAGAAGCTCAAGCTGCTCGGCTTCCTCAAGCGTGCGCACGGCAAGGCCGAAACCCCGGCCGAAGAGGTCGCTGCACCGAAGAAGATCACCCTGGCCCGGCGCAAGGTCCAGGAGCTGACCGTCGGCGGTGGCCGCAGCAAGACCACCGTGAACGTGGAAGTGCGGCAGAAGCGCACCTACGTGAAGGGCTCCGAGGGCGCCGGCGACACCGCCACCCATGCCGGACCGCCCGATGACGAGCGCGCCGAGGTCCTGCGCAAGCTCGAGGAGTCGCGCCAGCGCAACCTCGCCGAGCAGCAGCACCTGGCTGCGGTCGACCGCGTTCGCGCCGAAGAGATCGAGCGTAAGCGCGCGGAAGAAGACGCCCAGCGTCAAGCCGAGGAAGAGGCACGCAAGGCGGAGGAAGAGCGGCAGAAGGGTGCCGCCGCCCCGGCTCGCGCCGCCCATGGCACCGACGACGCTGCCGCGCGCACCGTGCGTGCGCCGGCTCCCCCGCACCGTCCAGCCACGCCCGATCGCGGCGCCGACGACGGCCGCGGCCACAAGCACAAGACCCGCGGCTCGCACGCGATGGTCGCCGGCATCGAGGACGACTCCGCCGCCAGCCGCTTTGCCGGCCAGCTGCACCTGTCGGCCGCCGAGCGCGCGCGCCGCACCAGCACCCGTCCGGGCAGCAAGCCCAAGCCGCGTCGCCAGGAAATGCGTGGCGGCTCGTCCTCCTCCGGCGGCGCCGGCGGTTTCGAGCGTCCGACCGCGCCGGTGGTGCGTGAAGTGGCGATCGGCGATGCGATCACCGTGGCCGACCTGGCGCAGAAGCTCGCGCTCAAGGGCGGCGACGTGGTCAAGGCGATGTTCAAGATGGGCGTGATGGCCACCATCACCCAGACCATCGACCACGACACCGCCGCGCTGGTCACCGAAGAACTCGGCCACAAGGTGGTGCGCGCCGGCAACGACGACGCCGAGACCGAACTGCTGGCGCATGTCGACGAGGCCCAGGGCGACCTGGCGCCGCGTCCGCCGGTGGTCACCATCATGGGCCACGTCGACCACGGCAAGACCTCGCTGCTGGATTACATCCGCCGCACCAAGGTCGCCACTGGCGAAGCCGGCGGCATCACCCAGCACATCGGCGCCTACCATGTGGAGACGCCCAAGGGCGTCATCAGCTTCCTGGATACGCCTGGCCATGCGGCCTTCACCTCGATGCGTGCGCGCGGCGCCAAGCTGACCGACATCGTGGTGCTGGTGGTGGCGGCCGACGACGGCGTCATGCCGCAGACCAAGGAAGCGATCCAGCACGCCAAGGCGGCCGGCGTGCCGCTGATCGTGGCGATCAACAAGATCGACAAGTCCGACGCCGATCCGATGCGGGTCAAGAACGAGCTGCTCGCCGAGCAGATCGTGGCCGAAGACTTCGGTGGCGACACGCAGATGGTCGAGCTGTCGGCCAAGACCGGCGACGGCGTGGACGACCTGCTCGACGCGATCTCGATCCAGGCCGAAGTGCTCGAGCTCAAGGCCTTGCCGGCCGGCCGTGCCAGCGGCGTGGTCATCGAGTCGGCGCTGGACAAGGGTCGCGGCCCGGTCGCCACCGTGCTGGTCCAGCAGGGCCAGCTGAAGAAGGGCGACTACCTGGTCTGCGGCGTGCAGTACGGCCGCGTGCGTGCGCTGTTCGACGAAACCGGCGGCCAGCCGGCCTCGGCCGGCCCGTCGATCCCGGTGCAGGTGCTTGGTCTGTCCGGCGTGCCCGATGCGGGCGACGACTTCGTCGTGGTCAAGGACGAGCGCCTGGCCAAGGACGTGGCGCAGCAGCGTGACGCCAAGCGTCGCGAATCGCGCCTGGTCCAGGCCGCGGGCAACCGCATGGAAGACATCATGGCCCAGATGGGCAAGGGCGAAGACCAGCAGGTCCTCAACCTGGTGGTGAAGGCCGACGTGCAGGGTTCGGTGGAAGCGCTGAAGCAGTCGCTGACTGCGCTGTCCAACGACCAGATCCGGATCAACGTGATCAGCTCCGGCGTGGGCGGAATCACCGAGTCCGATGCCAGCGTGGCCATGACCGCCAAGGCCACGGTGATCGGCTTCAACGTCCGTGCCGATGCCTCGGCGCGCAAGCTCATCGAGTCCAACGGCGTGGACCTGCGCTACTTCTCGATCATCTATGACGTCATCGACCAGGTGAAGCAGGTCGCTTCGGGCCTGCTGGGCGTGGAGATCCGCGAGGAGATCATCGGTATCGCCCAGGTGCGCGACGTGTTCCGCAGCTCCAAGTTCGGCGCGGTGGCCGGCTGCATGGTCATCGAGGGCGTGGTCAAGCGCAACAAGCCGATCCGCGTGCTGCGCGACAGCGTGGTCGTGTTCGAAGGCGAGCTGGAATCGCTGCGCCGCTTCAAGGAAAACGTGGAAGAAGTGCGCAACGGCACCGAGTGCGGCATCGGCGTCAAGGAGTACAACGACGTCAAGGCCGGCGACCAGATCGAGTGCTTCGAGCGCATCGAGGTCCAGCGCACGCTGTAATCCGGACATCGGCCGGCGTGGCCGGTCGATGTGCGAAGGACGGGACGGCCCACGCGGCCGTTCCGTCGTTTCAGGCCCTGCCATGCGCGACGTCGCGGCAGGTGCGCTACCGTTGAGTTGCACCGGCCCGCACGACGGGCCCGTCCAGGAGTCCAGCCATGCCCACCAAGTCCTTCCACCGTACCGATCGCGTGTCGGCGCAGCTGCGCCGCGAGCTGGGCACGCTGATCCACGAAGCCGTGCGCGAGCACGGGTTGCCGTCGGTCAGCGTCTCCGACGTGGAGGTGACCCGCGACCTGGCCCACGCCAAGGTGTTCGTCACCGCCTTGCAGCAGGAGCGTTCGGTCGAGGCGGTCAAGGCGCTCAAGCTGATGGCCTGGGATATCCGCATGGAGCTGGCGCGCCGGATCAAGCTGCGCCACGTGCCGGAGCTGCACTTCCATTACGACGACTCGGTCGACCGCGGCGAGCGCATCGAGACGCTGCTGCGCGAGAAGCCGGCCGGTACGGATCCTGACGATGCCGGCGCTGCGGGCTCCGACCCGGTGAGTGCCGATCCGACCGGCTCCGATCCTGCTGACCGCTGATCCGGTCCAGGCCGTGTTCCCCGGGGACGCGGTGCCGCGGCCGGCCCGCTTCGCGCGCCCATGAACCGACCCAAGATCCGCTTCCGTCCCCTCGACGGCATCCTGCTGCTGGACAAGCCCGCCGGGATGAGTTCCAACGCCGCCCTGCAGGTGGCCCGGCGCCTGTTCCGTGCCGAGAAGGGCGGGCATACCGGCAGCCTGGATCCGCTGGCCACCGGCCTGTTGCCGCTGTGTTTCGGCGAGGCCACCAAGCTGGCCGGCCACCTGCTGGGCTCGGACAAGGCCTATGAGGCCGGGATCTTGCTGGGCACCACCACCGATACCGACGACGCCGATGGCCAGCCGCTGCTGCAGCGTCCGGTGCCGGCGCTGGACCGGGCGACGCTGGAAGCCGCGCTGGTCCCGTTCACCGGCGCGTTGCGCCAGCGCGCCCCGGTCTACTCGGCGCTCAAGCAGGGCGGGGAGCCGCTTTACGCCCGGGCCCGGCGCGGCGAGGCGATCGAGGCGCCGGTGCGCGACGTGGTGGTCCGTTCGATCGAACTGCTGGACTTCGACGCCGCCGGCCTGCGCCTGCGGGTGACCTGCGGCTCGGGGACCTATATCCGCAGCCTGGCCCGCGACCTGGGCGAGGTGCTGGGCTGCGGCGCCCATATCGCCAGCCTGCGCCGGTTATGGGTCGAACCGTTCACGGCGCCGCGGATGCATACCCTGGAGGAGCTGGCGGCGCTGGCCGGGGCGGCGGGCGAGGGCGAGGCGGCCCTGGAGGCCTGCCTGCTGCCGCTGTCGGCCGGCATGACCGGGTTCCCCCGGGTCGAGCTGGACGCAGCGGAAGCGGCGCGGTTCGCCCAGGGGCAGCGCCTGCGAGGCCCCTGGGCACCGGCCGAACCGGCGGGCGTCTTCACGGCCGACGGGGTCCCGCTGGGGCTGGGAAGTGTTGAGGCAGATGGCCGGCTGTCGCCGCAACGCCTGTTCCGGCAGGCCTGCGATCCGGCCACGCGCAGCTAACGCCTTGTCCGGCAAGGTACCGAAAGGTACAATTCGCGCGCCCGTTTTCCGGGCCAATCCCCTTCCGTCCGCTCCCCCATTTTGTCCGGGGCAGGACGGCCATCCGCAAGCGGCGGGTCAGGCGGTGCGCCACCGTGGCGTTCCTGCAGGCCTCGCATCGAGAGAAAACACATGTCCATCGATACCCAGAAAGTCATTGCCGACAATGCGCGCGGCACCAACGACACCGGTTCGCCGGAAGTCCAGGTCGCCCTGCTGACCGCCCGCATCGAGCAGCTGACCGAGCACTTCAAGACCCACAAGAAGGACCACCACAGCCGTCGTGGTCTGCTGCAGCTGGTCAACCGCCGCCGCAGCCTGCTCGATTACCTCAAGCGCAAGGACAACGAGCGCTACAAGGGCCTGATCGAAAAGCTCGGCCTGCGTCGCTGATGCAAGACCCCACCGCGGCGCAGAGATGCGCCGCGGTTTGCGTTTGAGGTGCTTGAAAGACCGGCGCCTACAAGAATTCGTAAAGTCATTCCGGCGATGCCGGAGCAACATAGCCAGCGGCCGGACTCTCCGGCCACCCGCTCGCGGCAAGGGTCGCCTGCGGTCAATCGAAAGCTGAATTTCAAGGAATCGACGTGGCAAAAATCACCAAAACCTTCCAGTACGGCAAGCACCAGGTCACCCTGGAAACCGGCGAGATCGCCCGCCAGGCCGGCGGTGCCGTCATCGTCAAGTTCGATGACACCGTGCTGCTGGTTTCCGCCGTCGCCGCCAAGAACGCGCGCGAAGGGCAGGACTTCTTCCCGCTCACCGTCGATTACCAGGAGAAGTTCTACGCCGGCGGCCGCATCCCGGGTGGCTTCTTCAAGCGCGAAGGTCGCGCGACCGAGAAGGAAACGCTGATCTCGCGCCTGATCGATCGTCCGCTGCGCCCGCTGTTCCCGGAAGAGTTCCGCAACGAAGTGCAGGTCATCGCCACGGTGATGTCGCTGAACCCGGAAATCGACGGTGACATCCCGGCGCTGATCGGTGCTTCGGCCGCCGTCGCCCTGACCGGCGCCCCGTTCAACGGCCCGATCGGTGCCGCCAAGGTCGGCTACATCAACGGCGAATACGTGTTGAACCCGACCGTCAGCGAGCTGAAGAACTCCAAGCTGGAGCTCGTGGTCGCCGGTACCTCCAACGCCGTGCTGATGGTCGAGTCCGAGGCTGCCGAGCTGTCCGAGGACGTGATGCTGGGCGCGGTGATGTTTGGCCATCGCGAAATGCAGAAGGTCATCAACATCATCAACGAGCTGGTGACCGAAGCCGGTACCAAGAACTGGGACTGGGCTGCACCGGCCAAGAACGAAGCGCTGGTTTCCGCGCTCAAGGAAGCCGTCGGCAACCAGCTCGAGTCCGCCTTCCAGGTGCGCGACAAGCTGCAGCGCCGCGATGCCATCGCCGCGATCAAGAAGGACGTGATGCAGCAGCTGGCCGGCCGTGCCGAAGCCGACGGCTGGAGCGCCGGTGCGCTGTCGAAGGAATTCGGCGAGCTGGAGTACCAGACCATGCGCGGTTCGGTGCTGGCCACCAAGGTCCGCATCGACGGTCGTGCGCTGGATACCGTGCGCCCGATCAGCTCCAAGGTCAGCGTGCTGCCGCGCGTGCACGGCTCCTCGCTGTTCACCCGTGGTGAGACGCAGGCGATTGTCGCGGTCACCCTGGGCACCGCCCGCGACGGCCAGATCATCGACGCCGTCGCCGGCGAGTACAAGGACCACTTCCTGTTCCACTACAACTTCCCCCCGTACTCGGTGGGCGAAGCCGGCCGCATGATGGGCCCGAAGCGTCGCGAGATCGGCCACGGCCGTCTTGCCAAGCGCGGCGTGCTGGCGGTGATGCCGACCATGGAAGCCTTCCCGTACACGATCCGCGTGGTGTCGGAAATCACCGAGTCCAACGGTTCCTCGTCGATGGCTTCGGTCTGCGGCAGCTCGCTGGCGCTGATGGATGCCGGCGTGCCGGTGAAGTCGCCGGTCGCGGGCATCGCGATGGGCCTGGTCAAGGAAGGCAACGACTTCGTCGTGCTGTCCGACATCCTGGGCGATGAAGACCACCTGGGCGACATGGATTTCAAGGTTGCCGGCACCGCCGAGGGCGTGTCCGCCCTGCAGATGGACATCAAGATCGAGGGCATCACCGAAGAGATCATGAAGCAGGCGCTGTCGCAGGCGAAGGCCGGCCGGTTGCACATCCTGGGCGAGATGGCCCATGCGATGACCAGCCCGCGCCAGGAACTGAGCGAGTTCGCGCCGCGTCTGATCACCATCAAGATCCACCCCGACAAGATCCGCGAAGTGATCGGCAAGGGCGGTTCGGTGATCCAGGCGATCACCAAGGAAACCGGCACGCAGATCGACATCCAGGACGACGGCACCATCACCATCGCCTCGGTCAACGGTGCAGCCGGCCAGGCCGCCAAGGCCCGCATCGAGCAGATCACGTCCGACGTCGAGCCGGGCCGCATCTACGAGGGCAAGGTCGCCAAGATCATGGACTTCGGCGCGTTCGTGACCATCCTGCCGGGCAAGGACGGCCTGGTCCACGTGTCGCAGATTTCCAACGACCGCGTCGAGAAGGTCGGCGATGCGTTGAAGGAAGGCGACCTGGTCAAGGTCAAGGTGCTGGAAGTCGACAAGCAGGGCCGCATCCGCCTGTCGATCAAGGCCGTGGAAGAAGGCGAGGGCGTGACCGAGTAATTCCCGGTCGCTGCATCGCGCAAACAGAAAGAGCGGGCTTCGGCCCGCTCTTTTTTTGTGCCTCGGAAGTTGCGGTGAAGCCGGCGCTTCGTGCCCGGTTGCCGCAGTGCGGTCAGGCCGCCTGCAGCGTCTTCAGGCGAGGCAGGTCGAGGATGTCCACGCGATAGGTGCCCGGCAGCGCGATCATGCCGCCGTTGCGCAGCGCGGTCAGGCAACGGCTGACCGTTTCCACGGTCAGGCCGAGGTGGTCGGCGATGTCGGCCCGCGGCATCGGCAGGTCGATCGACGGGCCAGGTCTGCCGCTGCGCGCCTGGCGTGCGGCCAGGGTGAGCAGGAAGTCGGCCATGCGCTCGGTCGGGGTCATGCGCGCCAGCGACATCATCCGCTCGTGCGCGGAGTCCAGCTCGGTGCAGGCGCGCTCCAGCAACTTGCCCTGCAGGTGCGGGTACTGCTCGCCCAGCCGCTGCATCGTGTCCAGGCTGAAGCGGCACAGCTCGGTTTCGCCCAGCGCCTCGATGTCGTGCTGGTTGACCGGCGCGCCGCTGAGGCCGACGAAGTCGCCGGGCAGTGCGAAACCGGCCACCTGGCGGCGGCCGTCGGCGGACAGGCGGGCCAGGCGCAGTGCGCCGCGGGTCACGGTGAACACGTGCCGGCGGGGTTCCCCCTGGCGCACCAGCACCGCGCCGGGTGCCAGTACCTGCAGGCTGGCAGAGGCGTCCAGCGCGCTCATTTCATCGGTCGACAGCGCCGCGCACACGGCCAGATGCCGTACCTGGCAATGCAGGCACGGGCCAAGAGGGCCGGGGGCTTCCGGAGTCGGGGTCAGGCAGGGGCTGTCGAAGGGGGGCCAGGACATGCTTCGCGCCGAAGTATCGGTGTGCACATGATACCGACGCAGGGGTGAACGCGTCCGGCCACGCGCCGGGCCAAGGTAGAATTGCCGCCCCAGCGTCCGGAGTTTCCCGCTTGATCAGGCCCCGTACCCCGCCCGGTGTCATGGAACTGCTTCCGCGCGAGCAGATCGCTTTCCAGCGCATGCTCGACGTGATCCGGCGCAATTACGAGCGCTTCGGCTTCTTGCCGGTGGAAACCCCGGTGTTCGAGCTGTCCGACGTGCTGCTGACCAAGTCCGGCGGCGAGACCGAGCGGCAGGTGTACTTCGTCCAGTCCACCGGTGCGCTGGCCAATGCCGCCGCCGATGCGGAGACCGGCAAGGCCGAAGGCGGCATGCCCGAGCTGGCGCTGCGCTTCGACCTGACCGTGCCGCTGGCCCGCTACGTGGCCGAGCACGAGCACGAGCTGAGCTTCCCGTTCCGTCGCTACCAGATGCAGCGCGTGTATCGCGGCGAGCGTGCCCAGCGCGGCCGCTTCCGCGAGTTCTACCAGTGCGATGTCGACGTGATCGGCAAGGACGCGCTGAGCATCCGTTACGACGCCGAAGTGCTGGCGGTGATCCACGCGGTGTTCTCCGAACTGCGCATCGGCGAGTTCCGCGTGCAGTTGAACAACCGCAAGCTGATGCGCGGCTTCTTCGAGGCCCAGGGCGTCACCGACCCGCAGCAGCAGGCGCTGGTCCTGCGCGAGGTCGACAAGCTCGACAAGCGCGGCGCCGATTACGTGCGCGAGACGCTCACCGGCGCGGATTTCGGCCTGCCCGCAGCGGCGGTCGAACGGATCCTGGCATTCGTGGAGGTGCGCTCGGAATCGCACGCCGATGCGCTGGCCAATATCGATGCCGTCCTGGCCGAAGCCGGAGCGGCGGCCAGCGAATCGCTGCTTGCCGGCGCGGCCGAGCTGCGCGAGGTGCTGGAGCTGGTCAAGGCGCTGGGCGTGCCCGAGTCGGCGTACTGCCTGAACTTCTCCATCGCCCGCGGCCTGGATTACTACACCGGCACGGTCTACGAGACCCAGCTGGTCGAGCACCCGGGGATCGGCTCGATCTGTTCGGGCGGGCGCTACGAGGACCTGGCCAGCCACTACACCAAGTCCAGGCTGCCCGGCGTGGGTATTTCGATCGGTCTGACCCGGCTGTTCTGGCAACTGCGCGAGGCCGGCCTGATCGAGGGCATCGCCGAGAGCAGCGTGCAGGCCATGGTCGCGCTGATGGACCAGGCGCAGCTGCCGCACGCGCTGGACGTCGCCCGCCACCTGCGCGCCGGCGGTATCAACACCGAAGTGCAGATGGAAGCGCGCAAGGTCGGCAAGCAGTTCCAATACGCCTCGCGTGCGGGCATCCGTTTCGTGGTGCTGGCGGGTGAGGACGAACTGGCGCGCGGGGTGGTCGCGGTCAAGGACCTGGTCCGCGAGCAGCAGTTCGAAGTGCCCCGCGATGAACTTGCCGGCACCTTGCGGGTGGAGCTGGAACAGGCGCGCGCGCTGGCCGGTCGCTGACGCGCACGACGCGACGCTTCGCCTCGCGTCTGCTCACGTGGAATACGCAACACGGAAGAAGAACAAGAACATGCAAACGATCCGCCTCGACGGGCAATCCCTGACCCGTGAACTGCTCGTTGCCGTGGCGCAGGGCGCCCCGGTCGAACTCGATACGCGCGCTCTGGCCGCCGTGCAGCGCGCCGCCGACTTCCTCGCCGAGCAGGTGCGCCGGCAGGAACCGATCTACGGGGTGTCCACCGGCTTCGGCAGCAACGCCGACAAGCTGCTGGGCGCCCATCCGCTGCGCGACGAGCTGCCGGGCGCGACGCCGTCGGGCCGATCGCTGCACGAAGAACTGCAGCGCAACCTGATCATCACCCACGCGGTGTGCGTGGGCGAGCCGATGGCCGCCGATGTCGTGCGGGCGATGCTGTGCATCCGTATCAACACCCTGCTCAAGGGACACTCCGGAATCCGGGTGGAGACGCTGCAGGCGCTGACCGCGATGCTCAACGCCGGCATCGTCCCGGTGGTGCCGCAGCTGGGTTCGGTCGGCGCGTCCGGCGACCTGGCGCCGCTGTCGCACCTGGCCATCGTCCTGCTCGGCGGTGGCGAAGCATTCTTCGAAGGCCAGCGCATGCCCGGCGCGCAGGCGCTGGAACGTGCCGGACTGCAGCCGGTATCGCTGTCGTACAAGGAAGGCCTGGCGCTGAACAACGGCACCGCGCAGATGCTGGCGATGGGCGTGCTGGCGCTGCACCGGCTCGAGCAGATGCTCGACACCGCCGATCTGGCCGCGGCCATGACCATCGATGCCTTCGCCGGGCGCCTGGGCGCGTTCGCCGAGCAGGTGCACGCGCTGCGTCCGCATCCGGGCCAGGTACAGGTCGCGGCGAACCTGCGCCGCCTGCTGGCCGGTTCGACCCTGGCCGACATCGCCTACCACCTGGTGCCGCGGTTCCGGCAGTGGCTGCCTGGCAGCTGGGATACCGAACAGTCGCGCGCGCTGCGCTTCGACATCGGCTGGGACTGGGTGCCGGCCGACCAGCGCCATGGTCGCGAGAAGTTCTACCTGCGCTTCCTCCCGTTCCGCGGCGGCAAGAAGCACCAGCCGCAGGACAGTTATTCGCTCCGCTGCATCCCGCAGGTGCACGGCGCGGTGCGCGATGCCGCCGCCCAGGCCGCGCGCGTGCTGGACATCGAGCTCAACGCGGTCACCGACAACCCGCTGGTGTTCCCCGACCGGACCGATGCCCAGCACGTGGAAGAACAGGTGATCTCCGCCGGTCACTTCCACGGCATGCCGCTGGCGCTGGCGCTGAGCTACCTGAAGGCCGCGATCCCGACCCTGGCCTCGATCTCCGAGCGCCGGCTCAACAAGCTGGTCGACCCGGCCACCAACGACGGCCTGCCGGCGTTCCTGATCGGCAACGAGGACGGCACCGAGTCGGGCCACATGATCGTGCAGTACACCGCCGCGGCCATCGTCAACGACCTGGCCAGCCGTGCGCATCCGGCCTCGGTGTTCTCGGTGCCCACCAGCGCCAACGCCGAGGACCACGTGTCGATGGGCGCCAACGAGGCCCGCCACGTGCTGGCGATGGTCGAGGATCTGGGCAAGGTGCTGGCGCTGGAGCTGTATACCGCCGCCCAGGCCCTGGACCTGCGCCGGGACATGATCAACGCCGCCCGCGCATTGGCCGATCGCGCCGATGCGACCGCGCTGGCGGCCAAGGTGCAGGGTGGTCCGGGCGTCGATGCGCCGGGCCGCGAGCACTTCCTGGCCGAAGTGGAGACGCTGCGCGCGCAGCTGGCGCAGGCCGAGGCCTTCCACCCCGGCAACGCGGTGGCCGTCGCCCACGCGCGCATCCGCGCTACCGTCCCGTTCCTGGAGCGCGACCGCGCCATGGACGGCGAGGTCGCCGCGATGGTCGCGCTGATCGCCTCGGGCGCGTTGCTGGAAGCGCCGGCGGCCTAACCGCCGTCGGCGACGCGCACCTGGTCGCGGCCACCGGATTTGGCTGCGTACAGGGCGTTGTCCACCACCTGCAGGGCCATGTCGGTCGCCGCCTGGTCGCCGGCGCCGGTATCGACCGCGTGCACGCCGATGCTGGCAGTGACCGTCACCAGCGGGCCGCGGGTGCGGAACGGTTCCTCGCGCAGGCGTGTGCAGATGTCCTCGGCCAGCTCGCGGGCATGGAACACATCGATGCCGGGCAGGGCGGCGATGAACTCCTCGCCGCCGTAGCGCGCCACCAGCGCGCCATGCGGCCGCAGGATGCCCTCGATCACGCGCGCGCAGCGGCGCAGGCAGTCGTCGCCGACCAGGTGGCCGTGACGGTCGTTGATCGTCTTGAAATGGTCCAGGTCGATCATCAGCAGCGACAGCGGCTGGCCCTGGGTGCGCGCGGCTTCCAGCAGCGACTCGAAGCGCTCGCGGAACCAGCCGCGGTTGTACAACCCGGTCAGCGCGTCATGGCGGCTGGCCTCGCGCAGCCGGCCGTGCGCTGTCTCCAGTTGCTCCAGCGCAGTGCGCAGCTCGCTGGTGCGTTCCAGCACTTGCGATTCCAGCTGCAGCTTGGCCCGGCGCACGATGCGATCGTTTTCGTTGCGCAGCGCCGCATAGCGGTAGCTGAGCGCGATCGACAGCAGCAGCATTTCCAGCGCCGAACCGATCTGCACCCCGTAGACGGTCAGGAACGACTTGGGCAGCAGGCCGAACGCCAGCGCGGTGAACATGCCGGTGCCCAGCAGGAACATGCCCCAGGCCAGCAGGAACAGCAGCGCCGAGCGGTCGCCCCGGCGATACGCCACCAGGGTCACCGTCAGGATCCAGGAGATGCTCAGGAACACCGAGGCGGCCGCCAGCGGCGTGGCGATGCGATAGGGCAGCCAGAACGCGGCCACGCCGAGCACGATGTAGAACCCGATCACCACCAGCGAGATCGCGTTGCCTACCGGCCACACCGTGCGCAGGCGCAGGAATACGCGCGCGAACTGCTGCATGCCGATCTGCGCCAGGCAGATCGACAGCGGCACCGACAGGTCCGCCAGACGCGGCGAATCCGGCCACAGGTATTCGAAGCCCAGGCCGTTGAGCGTCATCAGCACCAGGCCGAACGCGCTGAGGTGGAACAGGTACCAGAAGTAGCTCGCATCGCGCAGCGCCAGCCACAGCACCAGGTTGTAGACGAACAGCGCGATCAGGATCCCGTAGTACAGGCCGATGCCGAACTGGGCATCGCGCGAGATCTCGATGAACGCCGTGGGCGTGTGCAGGGTCAGCGGTACCTGCATCGAGCTCTGGCTCTGCACCCGCAGCAGCACGTCCACGCGCTCGCCGACAGGCAGGTCGAGCATGAAGTTGGGATAACGGTAGCTGACGCTGCGCGTGCGGAACGGCAGGTGGTCGCCGCCGCTGCGATGGACGATGCGGCCATCCGGGTAACGCAGGTACAGGTCGAGGCGGTCGCTGAGCGGGTATTCCTGGACCAGCAGCCAGTGCGGCTGGGCGTGGTCGCCGTTCTGCAGGCGGACATGAAACCAGTACGCGCCCTGCTGGAAGCCGAACGCGGCTCCGTCGTTGGGCAGGGGCGTGAAGCCGGCGGTGTCGATGCGACTCCAGGCCTGCTCGCTGCTCAGGGCGCCGGACTCGTCGTGCAGGTAGCGGGTGTGCGGACCGAGCGGGAGCGGGTCGTGTGCCGGATCCAGGCGCACGGCCACCTGCGCCTGCGCAGGCAGGCCCAGCCACAGCCATGCGAGCAGGAGCAGTCCGCTCCAGGCCCAGGTCTTGCCGTGCTTGCGCTGCTCCATGCGACCCCCGGAAAGGTCCCCGTCCTCGTCCGCCCCTTGGGCGGGTCGGCGCAGTGTACGGGAGCCGGGGTTGACCGGGGATGCACTCGGCTGGTCTAATGTATTAACGCATTAGTACATTAGGTCAAGCCCGTGAAGCGGCGCATACAGGACACCACCGACGACTCCGAGGCACGGTTCGAGACCCGGCTCCAGGCCCTGGCCGTGGCCCTGGCCGGCCTGGACGGCGCGCAAGCGCTCCAGGCCTTCCTGGTCGATCTGTGCACGCCGGCCGAGCTGGAGGCCATGACCGACCGCTGGCGGGTGGTGCCGTTGCTGCAGCAGGGCATGCCGTACCGCGAAATCCACGACCTGACCCAGGTCAGCGTCACCACCATCGGCCGGGTCGCGCGCACGCTCGAGCGCGGCGCCGGCGGCTACGCGCTGGCGCTCGGTCCGACCGAACGCCCGGCCAGCATCAAGGACGCGTCATGACTCCCCCCCTGGGCACCGCCACCCGCGACCGCCTGCGCATCGCGATTCAGAAGAGCGGCCGGCTGGCCGAACCGGCCCGCGCCGTGCTGGCCGCCTGCGGCCTGAGCTGGCGCGAGAGCCGCGACAAGCTGTTCTGCTATGGCGAATCGCTGCCGGTGGACCTGCTGCTGGTCCGCGACGACGACATCCCCGGGCTGATCGCCGACGGCGTCTGCGACCTGGGCATCGTCGGCCGCAACGAGCTGGACGAGCAGGCCGGCGAGCGTGCGCGCAACGGGTTGCCGCAGGCCTACCGCGAGCTGCGCGGGCTCGGCTTCGGCCAGTGCCGGCTGATGCTGGCCGTGCCCGACGACTGGGACTGGCAGGGCCCGCAGCAGCTGCAGGGCCTGCGCATCGCCACCAGCTATCCGGCAATCCTGGCCAACTGGCTGGACGCGCAGGGTATCGCCGCGCAGGTGGTAGAGCTGTCCGGTTCGGTGGAGATCGCCCCGCGCCTGGGCACGGCCGACCTGATCTGCGACCTGGTGTCCAGCGGCGCAACCCTGGCGGCCAACCACCTCAAGCCGGTGGAGAGCCTGCTGCAGAGCGAGGCGGTCCTGGCCGGCCCTGCCTTCGGTTTCGACGACGCGCGCGCCGGCCTGGCGCAGATGCTGCTGCGCCGGGTCGAAGGCGTGCTCCAGCTCAAGGACCGCAAGCTGCTCATGTTCAGCGCCGAGCGCGAAGCGCTGCCGGCGCTGGAGCGCCTGCTGCAGGATGCCGGTCCGCTGGTCGAGCTGCCCGGACTCAATGGTGCCCTGTCGCTGCAGACCATGTGCGAAGGCACCGTCAGCTGGCAGCAGCTGGAAGACCTTGAGCGCGCCGGTGCGCGTGGACTGATGGTGCTGGCGGTGGAGAGGTCGCTGGCATGAACGCCATCGCCCGCACTGACGCCGCGATCTGGAACCGGCTGCAATGGTCTGCCCTGGACGAGGCCGATCGCGCACGCGCGCTGACCCGCCCCGTGCAGGTCGTGGCCGCCGCCACGCGCGAATCGGTGGCCGCGGTGCTGGCTGATGTGCGCGAGCGTGGCGATAGCGCGTTGCGCGAGCTGACCGCGCGTTTCGATCGGGTCCATCTCGATTCCTTCGAAGTCACCGCGGCCGAATTCGCCTCCGCGCAAGCCGAGGTCGAGCCGGAGCTGCGCCAGGCCATGACCGAAGCGGCGCAGCGGATCGAAGCTTTTCATCGCGCCGGCATGGCGGCTGGCTATGCGCTGGAAACCGCGCCTGGTGTGCTGTGCGAGCGGGTGATCCGGCCGGTGCCGCGCGTGGGCCTGTACGTGCCCGCCGGCAGCGCGCCGCTGCCGTCCACCGCGCTGATGCTGTGCGTGCCGGCCGCGCTGGCCGGCTGCCGCCAGGTCGTGCTGTGCACGCCGCCGCGCGCCGACGGCACGGCCGATCCGGCGGTGCTGGTGGCTGCGAAACTGGCCGGCGTGGACCGGGTGTTCAAGCTCGGTGGCGCGCAGGCGATCGCCGCGCTGGCGTTCGGCACCGACAGCGTGCCCAAGGTCGACAAGATCTTCGGTCCGGGCAACAGCTACGTGGACGAAGCCAAGCGCCAGGTCGCCCAGTCCGGCGCCGCGGCGATCGATATGCCGGCCGGGCCGTCGGAAGTGCTGGTGATCGCCGATGCGGGCGCCGATGCGTCCTTCGTGGCCGCCGATCTGCTGTCGCAGGCCGAGCATGGCCCGGATTCGCAGGTCCTGCTGTTGTCCGACAGCGCGGACCTGATCGATCGCGTTGAAGCCGAGCTGGCCTCCCAGCTGACCGCCTTGCCGCGCGCGGACATCGCCAGGCAAGCGCTTTCGGCCTCGCGCCTGATCCAGGTGCAATCGCTGGAACAGGCCTTCGCGATCAGCAATGCCTACGCTCCCGAACACCTGATCCTCGCCCTGCGCGAACCGCGCCCGTGGCTGGATCGGGTCGAGGCCGCCGGCTCGGTGTTCCTCGGCGACTGGACGCCCGAAGCGCTGGGCGACTACTGCAGCGGCACCAACCACGTGCTGCCGACCAATGGCGCGGCGCGCGCGTGGAGCGGCGTCAGCGTGGCCAGTTTCCAGAACACGGTCAGCGTGCAGGCGGCCAGTCGCGACGGCATCCGCGCGATCGGCGACTGCGCGGTGACGCTGGCGCGCGCCGAGCGCCTGGATGCGCACGCCAACGCGGTCGCGCTGCGACTGAAGGCGGCCACGGCATGAGCGCGGTCGATACCGACAGCCTGCTCGCCCTGGTCCGAGAGGACCTGCGCGGCTTCGGCGGCTATTCTTCGGCGCGCAGCAGCGACCTGCGCGGCGAGGTCTGGCTCAACGCCAACGAGAGTCCATGGGCCAATCCGGCCGATGCCAGCGGCAGCAGCCGCCGCTATCCCGACCCGCAGCCGCCGGCACTGCGCCAGGCGCTGGCGCGGCTGTACGGCTGCGATCCGCAGCAGGTGCTGGTCGGCCGCGGCAGCGATGAGGCGATCGACCTGCTGGTGCGCGCGCTGTGTGTGCCCGGACGCGATGCGATCGTGGTGACGCCGCCGGTGTTCGGAATGTACGCGGTCAGCGCACGGCTGCAGGGCGCGCCGCTGCTGGAAGTGCCGCTGGTCGATGACGAGGTCGGATTCGTGGCCGATCTGGAAGCCATCGCCACGGCGGCCGAGCAGGGCAGGGCCAAGCTCGTGTTCCTGTGCTCGCCGTCCAATCCCACCGGCGGCAGCGTGCCGCTGGACGGCATCGCCGCGCTCGCGAAACGGCTGGCCGGTCGTGCGCTGGTCGTGGTCGACGAAGCCTACGGCGAGTTCTCCGACCTGCCGTCGGCGACCACGCTGATGGAGGCGCACCCGAACATCGTGGTGCTGCGCACGTTGTCCAAGGCCCATGCATTGGCCGCCGCGCGGATCGGCGTCTTGATCGCCGATCCGGCGCTGGTGCGCGTGCTGCGCGCCTGCCAGGCGCCGTATCCGGTCCCCACGCCCTGCGCGGAACTCGCACTGGTCGGGTTGTCGGAGGAGGCGCTGTCGCGCACCGCCGCGCGCGTATCGCAGGTGCGTTCGGAACGCAGCCGACTGCAGCGCGCATTGCAGGCGGTGCCCGGCGTCATCCGCGTGTATCCGTCCGACGGCAACTACCTGCTGGCGCGCTTCGCAGATGCCGATACCGCCTTCGGTCGGCTGCTCGCCGCCGGCGTGGTGGTCCGCGACCAGCGCGCCGCGCCGCAACTGGGCGATGCGTTGCGCATCAGCATCGGTACCCCCGAACAGAACGACCGCGTGCTCGCCGCGCTGGATGCCAAGGAAGCCGCCGCATGAGCGCATCTACCGTCAATGGCCCCATCCTGTTCGTTGATCGCGACGGCACGCTGATCGAGGAGCCCGAGGATTTCCAGATCGACGCTTACGAGAAGCTGCGCTTCGTCCGTGGCGTGATCCCGGCGCTGCTGAAACTTCGCGACGCCGGCTGGCAGTTCGTGATGGTGACCAACCAGGACGGGCTGGGCACCGACAGCTATCCGCAGGCCAGCTTCGACGGGCCGCATGCGTTGATGATGCAGGTGTTCGCCAGCCAGGGCATCGTCTTCCGCGACGTGCTGATCGACCGCAGCTTTCCGCACGAGAACAGCCCGACCCGCAAGCCGGCCATCGGCCTGGCGCTGCCCTACATCCAGGATCGCAGCATCGACTGGAAGCGTTCTGCAATGGTCGGCGACCGGCCCACCGACAACGAGTTCGCCGCCAACCTGGGCATCCGTGCCTTCCAGCTCAAGACCGCGCAGTTCGGCGGCGAGTGGGACTGGGCGGGGATCGCGCACGAGCTGGCCGATGCGCCGCGCCGCGCGATCGTGCAGCGCAATACCAAGGAGACCCGGATCCGGGTGGAGGTCGACCTGGACCGGGCCAGCGATCCGCAGATCCACACCGGCCTGCCGTTCTACGACCACATGCTCGAGCAGATCGGCAAGCACGGCGGCTTCGAGCTGAAGATCCAGGCCGATGGCGACCTGCATATCGACGAACACCACACCATCGAGGACACCGCCCTGGCGCTGGGCCAGGCCTTGCGCGAGGCGCTGGGCGACAAGCGCGGGATCGGCCGCTATGGCTTCACCTTGCCGATGGACGAGACCCGGGCCAGCGCCGCGCTGGATTTCAGCGGCCGGCCGTACCTGGTCTACGAAGCGGACTTCAAGCGCGAGCGCGTGGGCGACATGCCGACCGAGCTGGTTCCGCATTTCTTCCGCTCGCTGTGCGATGCGTCCGGCATGAACCTGCACATCAGCGTGGAGGGCGACAACGACCACCACAAGATCGAGGCCAGCTTCAAGGCTCTGGCGCGCGCATTGCGCCAGGCCATACGCCGCGAAGGCGACGCGCTGCCCTCGACCAAGGGGGTTTTGTGACCGCAGCCGCGACGAGCCGGGTGGCGGTGATCGATGCCGGCGGCGCCAACCTGGGGTCGGTCTGCTACGCGCTCGAACGACTGGGCGTGCAACCGCGGGTGATCGACGATGCGACCGGCCTGGCGGGCGCCGATCGGGTGATCCTGCCCGGCGTGGGCGCCGCGCCCGAGGCGATGCGGCGCTTGCACGCGCAGGGACTGGTCGAACCGTTGCGCCGGCTGGAAGCGCCATTGCTGGGCATCTGCCTGGGCATGCAGCTGCTGTACGAGCGCTCGGCCGAAGGCGAGGTCGAATGCCTGGGCCTGCTGCCGGGCGTGGTCCGGCACCTGACCCCGGCGCTGGGCATCCGCGTGCCGCACATGGGCTGGAACCAGCTGCGCATGCTGCGCCATTCGCCACTGCTGGACGGCGTGGGCGAGGGCGACAGCGCCTATTTCGTGCACAGCTACGCCGCGCCGGTGACCGCCGACACGGTGGCCGCCTGCGATCACGGCGGACTGTTCACTGCGGTCGTGCAGCAGGGCAAGCGCTGCGGCGCGCAGTTCCATCCGGAGCGTTCGGCCGGTGCCGGTGCACGCATCCTGCGCAACTTCGTGGAGATGGATTTCTGATGAGTTTCACTGTCTACCCCGCGCTGGACCTGCGCGGCGGCCGCGTGGTGCGGCTGGCGCAGGGCGACTACGCCCGCGAGACGCAGTACGGCGACGATCCGCTGCCGCGCGCCGCTGCATTCGCCGCCGCCGGCGCGAGCTGGATGCATCTGGTCGACCTGGACGCGGCCAAGGCCGGCGGCTACACGCTGGGCCAACTGCTGAGCGACATCGCCCGCCAGACCGGCCTGCAGGTGCAGACCGGCGGCGGCGTGCGCTCGCGCGAGGACGTGCTGCGGATCCTGGAGGCGGGCGCCGCGCGCGTGGTGGTCGGTTCGCTGGCAGTGCGCGAGCCGGCGATGGTGGCCGCGTGGCTGGCCGAGTTCGGTGGGGAGCGGATCACCGTGGCCCTGGACACGCGACAGGATGCCGACGGTACCTGGAAGCTGCCGGTGCATGGCTGGACCGAAGATGCCGGCGTCACCCTCGATGCGTTGCTGCCGGTGTACGTGCGCGCGGGCCTGCGTCACCTGCTGTGCACCGACATCGCCCGCGACGGCATGCTTTCCGGGCCGAACCTGGACCTTTATCAGCATCTGCATGTGCTTGCGCCAGGCGTGGCGGTGCAGGCGTCCGGCGGCGTGCGCGATGCGGACGATGTGCGCAATGCGCGCCTGGCCGGCTGCGCCGGCGCGGTGCTCGGTCGCGCCCTGCTCGAAGGCCGGCTCACGCTGGCCGAGGCGCTGCATGAGCAGGCGCTGGAAGGGCAGGTGCAGCCGTGCTGAGCCGCCGCATCATTCCCTGCCTGGACGTGCGCGACGGCCGTGTGGTCAAGGGCGTACGGTTCCGCGACCACGTCGACATGGGCGATATCGTCGAGCTGGCGCTGCGCTATCGCGACCAGGGCGCCGACGAGCTGGTGTTCTACGACATCGGCGCCAGCCCGGAAGGGCGCTCGGTGGATTACGCCTGGGTGGAGCGGGTCGCGCGCCTGATCGATATCCCGTTCTGCGTGGCCGGCGGCATCCGCGAGGTGGAGACCGCACGCCGGGTGCTGCATGCCGGCGCCGACAAGATCTCGGTCAACTCGCCAGCGCTGGAACGCCCGGCGCTGGTATCCGAACTGGCCGACGCGTTCGGCGTCCAGTGCGTGGTGGTCGGCGTCGATTCGATCCGCGAACCCGATGGCCAGTGGCGCGTGCGCACCAACACAGGCGATCCGGACAAGACCCGCGCGCTGGCCGTGCGCACGCTGGACTGGATCGTCGAGGCGCAGCGCCTCGGTGCCGGCGAGATCGTGCTCAATTGCATGGACAGCGACGGCGTGCGCCGTGGCTACGACATCACACAATTGCGGCAGGCGCGCGACGTATGTCACGTGCCGTTGGTCGCTTCGGGCGGCGCGGGCGAGATGGAGCACTTCGCCGACGTGTTCGACCAGGCCGATGTCGACGGTGCATTGGCCGCCAGCGTGTTCCATAGTGGGGCCATTCCCATCCCCGGGCTCAAGCGCTTCCTGCGCGAGCGCGAGATCGAGGTACGCGATGTCTGATTCCGCATCCATCATTGCCACCACGAGCGCGGCGCCGCGCGTAGTGGCAGGCCCGACCTTGTTGCCCGAGTCGCTGGACTGGAGCAAGGGCGATGGCCTGTTGCCGGCGATCGTCCAGGATGCCGACAGCCTGCAGGTGCTGATGCTCGGCTACATGGACCGCAATGCATTGCAGGCCACCCTGACCAAGCGCCTGGTCACGTTCTACAGTCGCAGCAAGCAGCGGCTGTGGACCAAGGGCGAGACCTCCGGCCACGTGCTGGAGCTGGTCGGCGTGAGTACCGATTGCGATTCCGATGCGTTGCTGGTCCTGGCGCATCCGCGCGGCCCGACCTGCCACCTGCAGCGCGCCAGCTGTTTCCAGAATGCACCGACGGTCGTCCAGGCGCCGGTGGCTCCCAGGGCCGACATGGGCTTCCTCGGCGAGCTCGATGCGCTGGTCGCCGGCCGCGCCCGGGAGCGGCCGGAAGGCAGCTACACCACGCGCCTGTTCGAAGCCGGCGTGCGCCGGATCGCGCAGAAGGTCGGCGAGGAGGGCGTGGAGACCGCGCTGGCCGGCGTGTCGCAGAACGACGAGCAACTGCTGGGCGAATCGGCCGACCTGGTCTATCACCTGACCGTGCTGCTGCACGCGCGCGGCCTGTCGCTGGCCGATGCGGTCGAGGTGCTGGCGCTGCGGCACCGGGGCTGAGCGCGGCACCTCGCGCATACAAGCCGCGCGTGGCCGCCGCCGTCGCGGTGGCCGTCGGGGCGGGCCCGCTCCTACAATCGCAGGCTCCCTTGCCGGAAGCCGCCATGCGGATTGGTCATCTCATCCTCGCCCTGCTGGCTCTGGCGCCTGCCGCCGCCGTGCACGCGCTGCCCGCCGCCGCCGACGCGAAGGTCGCCGTATCGGGCCATGTCTATCTCGATCGCGATGGCAAACCTGGCCGCGGCAACGGCGATGCCGGCATGGAAGGCGTGGCCGTCTCCAACGGCACGGACATCGTGCGCACCGATGCGCAGGGACGCTTCCGCATCGACGCCGCGCCTGGCTCACATGTATTCGTGATCAAACCCGCCGGCCATCGCTTCGCCGCCGCTGCGGACGGATTGCCGGCGTTCTGGCGCAAGGTGCCGCAGACCGGCCTCCAGGATCTGGACTTCGGCCTGCTCGATGGCGCCCGGGCGACCGCGGGCGCCGCTGCCGACGGGACCCAGGTGCTGCTGTTCACCGACTCCCAGGTCAAGAGCGAGCGCGACATCGACTACTACCGGCGCGATATCGTCGCGCCGATCATCGGCCGGCATCCGGCGGCGCTGGGCGTGACCCTGGGCGATCTGGTCGATGACGAGGTGCAGCTGTATCCGGCGCTCAACGCGGTCACCGTGAAGCTGGGCGTACCGTGGTTCCACGTGCCCGGCAACCATGATGTCGATCCGGGTTCGACCACCGACGCCGGCTCGTTGGCCAGCTGGAGCGCGACCTACGGACCGGACACCTATGCGGTGGAAGAGGGCCATGCGGCATTCGTGTTCCTCGACGACGTAGTGGTGCAGCCCGGGCAGGGCTCGGGCTACATCGGCGGACTGCGCGAGGACCAGTTCCAGTTCCTGACCGGTTACCTGGCGCAACTGCCGCGCGGACGCCTGCTGGTGCTGGGCATGCATATCCCGGTGTTCGATACCGGCGGGCGCGAGACGTTCCGTGCCGCCGACCGCGCACGCCTGTTCGCGTTGCTCAAGGACCGGCCGCACGTGCTGCTGCTCAGCGGGCACAGCCACGTCCAGCAGCACTACTGGCATGCGGCAAAGGACGGCTGGCAGGGGGCGACGCCGCTGCACGAATACAACGTCGGTGCCGCCTGCGGTGCGTTCTGGTCCGGTGCGCCGGATGCGCAGGGCATCCCCGATGCGACCATGGCCGATGGCACACCCAATGGCTATGCGCTGCTGACGGTGGGCAACGACGGCGCCTACGCACTGGACTACCACCCCGCGCGTGCGCCAACCGACCAGCCGGCCTTTACCCAGGCGATCGCATTGCATGCACCGCACGCGCTGCGGCGTGGCGCGTATCCGGCCTGGGGCGTGTTCGCCAACGTGTTCATGGGCGATGCCGACACGCGCGTGGAGTACCGGGTCGACGGTGGACAGTGGAAGCCGATGCGGCGCGTGGAGCGCGCCGATCCGCGCCTGCTGGTCGAGAACGTCGCCGACGACCTGGCCACGTCGCTGCGTGGCTTCGACCGCTCGCCCGAAGCGGTGCCCGCCACGCACCTGTGGCGCGGCGCGTTGCCGACCGATCTGTCCGCCGGCGAGCACCGGGTGGAGGTGCGTGCGTTCGACCGCTGGCAGGGCGAGAAGGCGGCGAGCACCACCTACTCGCTGCAGGATGCGACGCCCTGATACGCAAAACGCCCCATCAGGGGCGTTTGCAGGTATCCGCGGCTGGCTGGCGAAAGGCTGGCTGGCGGCGGTCGGCGTGGCGTGCTCGCGAATGCGGGCTGGCTGCGTGGCGCGCAGTCTAGCCAGCCACGCCGATCGATGTTCAAACGCGAAGCGTTCTCAACTCTGGCGGCGCGAGCGCGTGCTCAGCCACGCGCCGGCCAACAGCAACGCCAGCGCCACCGCCTGGATCGGATGCGGCTGCACGCGGCCGGACACCACCAGCAGCACGGTGGACAGCAGCGGCGCCAGATAGGACAGGCTGCCGAGCAGGGCGATGTCGCCGCGCTTGGTGCCGGTGTCCCACAACCAGAAGGCCGCGCCGGTCGGGCCGATGCCCATCAGCACCAGAGCGCCCCACTGCAGCGGCGTGGGCGTCACGCTGGTCTCGAAGAGCAGGTGCGCCAGCGCACCGAGCACGGCCACGCCCAGGCAGGCCACGGTGATCGCCGCGCTGGGCACCTGCGCGTGGCGCCGGTTGAGCACCGAATAGGCGGCCCAGATCACCGCCGCGGTAATCGCGGCCAGGTAACCGGGCAGGTGGCTGGCGCTCACCGTCAGGCGCTGGCCGCCGGTCACCAGCAGGATCGCCGCGGCCAATCCCAGCACGGTGCCGATCCACTGCAACGGGCGGATGCGCACGCCGGGCAGGAAGCCGGCGAAGACCACGATCAGCAGCGGCCACATGTAGTTGAGCAGGTTGGCTTCCACCGCCGGCGCGCGCTTGAGCGCGATGAAGTACAGCGCGTGGTAGCCGAACAGCGCACCGGTCGACAGCGCCAGCGCCGAAACCGGCTGGCGCAGTTCGGCCCAGCCCGCACTGCCGCGCACGCCGGCGCGGACCAGTCCCAGCAAGGCGGCCACGGCGAACGCGGTCGCCAGCACCTGGAATGGCGGCAGGCCATCGGTGGCCACCGTCAGCAGGGCCAGCGACGACCACAGCAGGATCGCCAGCAGACCGGCGAAGGTCGCGTTGCGGGAGGCTTCCATCGCGCTTACAGCGGCAGTTCGACTTCGAGGAAGCTGGCCACGTGGGTGTGTCCATGCGCGGCGTCGCCGGCACGCGACTGCGGGTAATCGTCGAGCCGGTCGACCAGCACGGTCTGCATGCCGGCCGCGCGCGCCGCGTCCAGTTCCTCGACCACGTCGGACAGGAACAGGATGTCGCGCGCCTTCACGCCGATGGCGTCGGCGATGCGCGCATAGCTGTCCGGATCGCGCTTGCCGCCCACTTCGGTGTCGTACCAGCCGGAGAACAACCCGGTCAGATCGCCGGCATCGCTGTGGCCGAAGAACAGCTTCTGCGCCGGCACCGAGCCGGACGAATACACGTACAGCGGCACGCCCAGCGCATGCCAGCGCTGCAAGGTCTGCGCAGCATCGGGATAGATCGGCGCGGTGAAATCGGCGTTGCGGTAGCCGGCCTCCCAGACCAGGCCCTGCAGCGCCTTGAGCGCGGTGTGCTTGCGGTCCTGGTCGATCCAGCCCTGCAGCGTCTCCACGATCATCTCGTCCTGGCACAGGCCGCCGGCCTCGGTGGCCACCGCGTCCAGCCACTGCCGCACCTGCGGTTCGTGGCCGTGTTCGCGGACGAAACCGGGCAGGGCGCGCCGCGCGTACGGGAACAGCACGTCGCGGACGAAGGAGATGGAGCTGGTGGTGCCTTCGATGTCGGTGAGGATCGCGAGGGTCATGGTCGGCCAGTAATGAAGCGCCCCTCGGCGACGAGGGGCGCGGTGATCAGGTGCGGTGGCGGCTCAGGCCGTTTCCGGCTGGTAGCGCGGGAATTTCTGCGCGATGTCGGTGCCGGTGAAGTGCCCGACCCAGCCATCCGGCTCGGTGAAGAAGCGGATCGCCACGAAGCTGGGCTCCTCGCCCATGTCGAACCAGTGCCTGGTGCCATCGGGCACGGCGATCAGGTCGTCCTTCACGCACTCGATCTCGTAGACCTTGCCGTCCACGTGCAGGGTGAACAGGCCGGAGCCGGCGACGAAGAAGCGGACCTCGTCTTCCTTGTGGAAGTGCTCGTCCAGGAACTTCTTGCGCATCTCGCCGCGGTTGGGGTTGTCCGGGGCGATGCTGACCACGTCCACGGTCTTGAAGCCGCGCTCGGCGACCAGCCGGTCGATGTCGGCGCGATAGGCGTCCACGACCTGCTCGGAGGTGGCGCCAGGGGCGATCGGCTGGTTGGCCTGCCAGCGCTCGAAGGTCACGCCGATCTTCTCCAGTTCGGCGGCAATGGCCGGCCCGTCGCTGCTGGCGAACTGGGGCTGGCCCGGATCGTTTTCGTCGAAGATGCGCAGTCGGCTCATGGGGGCGTCTCACTTGCGATGGCGCGACAGGCGCCGCGTGGGCCACCAAGGGTACCAGCTGCGGCCGGCGCCACTGATAACGCCGGCGCAACGGCCCGGTGCGAGACGGGAATGAGGCCTCAGCCGCGCACGCCGAGCTTGCGCAGCTCCAGCTCGCAGGCGAACAGGAACTCGAAGGCCTCCAGGTGCCGGCGCGCCTCGGCCATGGTCCGGCCCCAGGCGTACAGGCCGTGGCCGTCGATCAGGTAGCCCCACAGGCACTGCTTGTCGAGCAGGGCCTCGACCTGGGCGGCCAGCACGTTCATGTCCTGGGTGTTGGCGAACACCGGCACGTCGATCGCCGCCTCGTGGGTGCTGTTGCCCTCGAAGGCCTTGAGCAGCTCGTAGCCCTCCAGGCGGATGTGGCCGGCGCCGGCGTACAGGCGCGAGGCCACCGTCTGGATCAGCGAGTGGGTGTGCAGCACGCAGCCGATTTCCGGGAAGCGGCGGTACAGCTGGGTATGCAGCAACGTCTCGGCCGACGGGCGCAGCGGACGGCCGACGGCGCGGCCGTCGAAGTCCACGACCATGATGTCGTCTTCGACCAGCCGGCCCTTGTCGCGCCCGGACACGGTGATCGCGGCATGGGCATCGTCCAGGCGCAACGAGAAGTTGCTGCTGGTGGCCGGGGTCCAGCCCAGCTGCGACAGCTCGCGTACGTTGGAGATGATCGACCCGGCGCGCTCGCGCAGGGCCGCCGGATCGTAGGGCAGGGCTTCGTTCATGCCGCGCAGTTTACCGCGCCGCCGGCGCCGGCCTGCGGGCGAAGCCGCGGTAGGCGGCCCAGGCCAACAGCGCGATCACCAGGCCGCCGACCAGGGTCTTGCCCGGCGTGGAGTACACCAGCAGTCCGCAGGCCACCAGCGCGCCCATGCCGAGCATGCGTTCGCGGCGTGTCGCCGGGCGCTCGGGCGTACCCAGCAGCAGGCTCAGACCGGCGGCCGCGTAGGCCATCACCACCAGGATCACCACCATCTCGATCAGGGTCTCGAACTGCCCGGACACGGTCGGCGAAAGCGTCAGCACCGCCAGCACGGTCATCAGCGAGGCGATGATGAACAGGCCGGTGCCGGCCGAGCCGTTGGCGCGCAGGCGGCCGAAGATCGACGGCAGGAAGCCGCGCTGCGCGGCGCGTGCGCCGGACTCGCCGGTCACCAGCATCCAGCCGCCCAGCGTGCCGCTGGCCTTGAGCGCGGCGGCGGCGGCGATCACCGGCACCGCCCATGCGCCGAACATCTTGCCGGCCACCAGCGCGAACGGCGCGCTGGAGTCGGCCAGTTCGCCCACCGGCACGATGCCCATCATCAGCACCGAGGACACCAGGTAGACCACGCCGGCGATGGCGATGCCGCCCAGGGTGGCGAGCGGGACGTTGCGGTCCGGATCGTCGACCACGCCGGCGACCATCGCGCCGGTTTCCAGGCCGACGAAGGCCCAGAAGATCGGTGCCAGCGAATGCATCACCACCGACAGGTCAGACTGGCCCGACACGTTCCAGGCCGCGCGGTACAGCGCCGGATCGAAGTGCGCCCAGCCGGCGGTGAGGATCACCGCCACCGGCAGCAGGCCCAGGACCACGCACATCGACTGGAAGCGCGCGATCGGGCGCGGACCGAGCAGGTTGAGCGCGAACATCAGCCAGATCAGCGCGATCTGCCCGCCCAGCCGCACGCCGGGGCTGTCCTCGATCGGCAGCAGGATCACCAGGTAGCCGAACGCGGCCACGGCGATGGCGTTGTTGCCGATCCACGAGGACACCCAGTACATCGTCGTGGCCAGGAAGCTGACGTCGCGGCCGAGCGAGGGCCGCACGTAGTCGTCCGGCGATTGCAGGTCCGGGTGGTGCTTGGCCAGGCGCGCGAAGGCGCCGCCGAGCATCATCGCCAGCACAGTGCACACCAGCCAGGCCAGCGCGGTGACGCCGCCGGATTTGGCCAGCGTCGCCGGCAGCAGGAAGAAACCCGAGCCGATCATGTTGTTGGCGACCACGAAGGTCGCCAGGACCGGACCGATCTTGCGTGCGGTGGTTGTTGCGCTCATCTGCGCCTGCTCTAAGAGGGTTTGGAGGGTTTGACCCGAAGAGTGGAAATGAAGCGGCCGGCGCTGGGGCCGGCCGCATTGCGAAAGCAGGGGATTGGAGCCGGCACCGCGCAGTCCGTTATGGCGCGGTGCCGGTCCGGGTCAGGCCTGCGGGCCTTCGTGGAACGGCGGTTCCGGATCGATGCGCGGGCCGTCGCCGCGGCTGCCGCCGCCGCGACCCAGGTCGCTGTGGCGATAGCCATAGAACCGGTACACGAGCAGGCCGACGATCGCCCAGCCGAAGAACAGGGCCAGCGTGTAGAACGACAGGTTCAGGAACAGCAGCAGGCAGCCGGCGATCGCCAGCGGGCAGACCAGCCACACCATCGGGGTGCGGAACGGACGCGGGCGATTGGGATCGCGCTTGCGCAGGATCAGCACCGCCGCCGACACCGCCATGAAGGCGAACAGCGTGCCGGAGTTGGAGATGTCGGCCAGGATGCCCACCGGGAACAGCGCCGCGAACAGCGCCACCACGCCACCGGTGATCATGGTGACCACGTGCGGGGTGTGGAACTTGGGGTGGACCTTGGACAGGACCGGCGGCAGCAGGCCGTCGCGCGACATGGTGAAGAAGATGCGGGTCTGGCCGTAGAGCATCATCAGGATGACCGAGGGCAGGGCCACTGCTGCGGCCAGGCCGATCGCGTTGCCCCACTTGGCGAAGCCCAGCACCTTGAGCACGTGGGCCAGCGGCTCGCGGCTGCAGACCAGCGCTTCGCTGCCCTTGCAGGCGGCCGCCAGTTCCGGGGTACCCGGGTGGATGGCCACGCCGGCGGCGTTGAACATCGGCTGGGCGCCGATCGCACCGACCGCGCCGTAGCTGACCAGCATGTAGAACACGGTGCACACCGCCAGCGAGCCGATCAGGCCGATGGGAATGTTGCGGTTGGGGTTCTTGGTTTCCTCGGCGGCGGTGGAGACCGCATCGAAGCCCACGTAGGCAAAGAAGATCGACGCTGCCGCGCCGAGCACGCCCACGCCGCCCATCGGGCTGCCCCAGCCGGTCGGGAAGAACGGCTGGAAGTTGACGTCCTGCGCGGCGGGCACGGTGATGAAGATGAAGGCGGTCAGGGCGGCGATCTTGACCAGCACCAGCACCGCGTTGACCTTGGCCGACTTGGAGGTGCCGATCACCAGCAGGCCGGTGACCACCAGGGCGATCGTGAAGGCCAGCAGGTTGAAGCTGCCGCCGTCCATCGGCCCGGATTTGAGCGCGGTGGGCAGTTCCATCCCGGCGCTGGTCAGCAGGCCGTTCATGTAGCCGGACCAGCCGACCGACACCGCACCGGCGGCGACCGCGTATTCAAGTACCAGGGCCCAGCCCACCGTCCAGGCGATCGCTTCCCCAAGCACGCCGTAGGTGTAGGTGTAGGCCGAGCCGGACACCGGAATCATCGAGGCCAGTTCGGAATAGGCCAGCGCCGCCAGGGCGCAGACGATGGCGGCGATGACGAAGGCGACCATCATGGCCGGGCCGGCCTTCTGGCCCGCCTCGGCGGTCAGGACGAAGATACCGGTGCCGATGATGGCGCCAATGCCCAACATGGTGAGCTGGAAGCCGCCCAGCTGGCGCTTGAGCGATTTCTTCTCGGCAGTTTCAAGAATCTTGTCGAGCGGTTTGACGCGCCAAAAGAGCATCGGATTGTCCCCATTCATAACGGATTGCCCTGCCGCAACCGGCAGGGCGCAGTAGCGGCCGACCTTACCCGGATTGCCTTCCGTCGCACAAGCCAAGGCATCCCGACGCGCCGGGAGGTGACAATGACGGCCTTCCGACCGGATCGCACCATGGCCGCCCCCCCTTCCCGATACCCTGCGTTGTCCCGCCAGCTGGACGAATACGGCCGCCGCTGGCCGGCCGAGTCGGCCACCGTCGACGGCTTCGGGGAACTGCTGGCCGACCCGGCCGACCCCTTCGTCCGCGACCGCCTGGCCGGCCATTTCACCGGTTCGGCATGGGTGGTCAGCGCCGACGGGCAGCGGACCCTGCTGACCCACCACCGCAAGCTGGACCGCTGGCTGCAGCCGGGCGGCCACGCCGACGGCGACAGCGACCTGGCCCAGGTGGCATTGCGCGAGGCGCAGGAAGAGACCGGCGTGGCGGACCTGCGCCTGGAGGAGGGCGGCATCTTTGATCTGGACCGGCACTGGATCCCCGAGCGCGGCGCGGTGCCCGGCCACTGGCACTACGACGTGCGCTATGTGGTGCGTGCCGGTGCCGACGAGCGGTTCGTGGTCAGCGAGGAATCGCATGACCTGGCCTGGCGGCCGGTCATCGCGGTGGCGCAGGATCCGGCCAGCGACGAGTCGATGCGGCGCATGGCCGGGAAGTGGCTGCGGCGACAGGAGGGTTGAGCCTGGCCGGTCGAAGTGCCCGGTGAAGCGACAGCGGGGCGAGCCCCGCTGCGGTGGCTCAATACAGCACGCGCGTGCGCAGCGTGCCCGGGATCGCCGCCAGTTCCTCGCGCAGGGCCGCGCCCTGGGCTTCGTCGGCGGACACGTCGATCACCACGTAGCCGACCTTGGCGTCGGTGCGCAGGAACTGGCCGTCGATGTTGAGCGCGTGGCGGCTGAAGATCTCGTTGATCCTGGACAGCACGCCCGGCACGTTGCGGTGGATGTGCAGCAGCCGCAGGCTGTCCTCGTGCTCGGGCAGGGTCACTTCCGGGAAGTTCACCGCCGACAGGGTGCTGCCGTTGTCGCTGTAGCGCACCAGCTTGGCCGCCACTTCCACGCCGATGTTGTCCTGCGCTTCCAGCGTGCTGCCGCCCACGTGCGGGGTGAGGATCACGTTGTCGAACTTCGTCAGCGGGGAGACGAATGCCTCCGCATTGCCCTTGGGCTCGACCGGGAACACGTCCACCGCCGCGCCGCCGATGTGGCCCGACTCCAGCGCCGCGGCCAGCGCGTCGATGTCGACCACGGTGCCGCGCGAGGCGTTGATCAGGTGCGCGCCGCGCTTCATCGCCGCGATCTGCGCGGCGCCGACCATGTTCTTCGTCGAGGGCGTCTCGGGTACGTGCAGGGTCACCACGTCCGAACGCGCCAGCAGGTCGTCCAGGCTGATGGCCGAGCGCGCGTTGCCCAGCGACAGCTTGGTTTCGATGTCGTGGAAGACCACCTGCATGCCCAGCGCCTCGGCCAGCACGCCGACCTGGGTGCCGATGTGTCCGTAGCCGACGATGCCCAGGGTCTTGCCGCGCACTTCATGGCTGCCGGCGGCCGACTTGGACCAGCCGCCGCGGTGGCACTCGGCGTTCTTCTGCGGGATGCCGCGCATCAGCAGCACCGCCTGGGCCACGACCAGCTCGGCCACCGAGCGGGTGTTGGAATAGGGCGCGTTGAACACCGGGATGCCGGCCAGCTCGGCCGCGTCCAGGTCGACCTGGTTGGTGCCGATGCAGAAGCAGCCCACCGCGATCAGGCGCTTGGCCTCGGCCAGCACGTCGGCGCTCAGATGGCTGCGCGAGCGGATGCCGACGATGTGCGCCTCGGCGATACGGGCCTTGAGCTCGTCTTCCGGCAGCGACTTCTCGTGGAATTCGATCTGGCTGTAGCCGGCCGCACGGAAGGTCTCCACCGCCGTCTGGCTCACGCCCTCCAGCAGCAATACGCGGATGTCCTGCTTGGGGTAGGAGGTCTTCTTGGGCGACATTCGCGTCGTGTCCGGCAATCGTGGCGGGAGCCGCAAACTATGCCAGATGCGGTGCCGCTTTTCCGCACTGCGGCATGGCGTTTTCGACGATCCGGCAGAACACCGTGTGCGGCGATGCGTACCAATGGCCGTGTGCGGAAAGTTGCCCCTGAAACCGGGCCGCCCGTGCGGCTTTTGCAACTGCCCGCTGCGCTGGACGCACCGCGGCATCGCTGGCACGCTTGCGCGCTCCCGCACGCATGATGCCGCGCCCTGCCATGACCGATTCCCGCCTCGCCGAACTGCTGCAGTCGGTGCCCGACCTGCGCCTGAAGACCGACGCCGCCGACCTGGAGCATTACGGCCGCGACTGGACCCGGCGCTGGACCCCGGCGCCGCTGGCGATCGCGCTGCCGGCCACGGTCGACGAGGTACAGGCGGTGGTGCGCTGGGCCAACCGGCACGGCGTGGCGGTGGTGCCCTCCGGCGGCCGCACCGGCCTGTCCGGCGGCGCGGTGGCGGCCAACGGCGAGCTGGTGCTGAGCCTGGAGCGGATGAACAAAGTCCTGGACTTCAATGCCGTGGACCGCACCTTGACCGTGCAGGCCGGCATGGTGCTCGAAGCGGTGCACAACGCCGCCCGCGAGCACGGCCTGGTCTATCCGGTGGATTTCGGCGCGCGCGGCTCGTGCTCGATCGGCGGCAACATCGCCACCAATGCCGGTGGCATCCGCGTGATCCGCTACGGCAACACCCGCGAGTGGGTCGCCGGCCTGACCGTGGTCACCGGCGCCGGCGAGCTGCTCGAGCTCAACCGCGCGCTGGTCAAGAACTCCAGCGGCTACGACTTCCGCCAGCTGCTGGTCGGCTCGGAAGGCACGCTGGGCATTGTCGTGGAAGCGATCCTGCGCCTGACCGATCCGCCGCCGCCGACCAACGTGATGCTGCTGGCGCTGCCCTCGTTCGAAGTGCTGATGCAGGTGTTCGCCGAGTTCCGCGGCCGCCTGCGCCTGGAGGCCTTCGAGTTCTTCACCGACCGCGCGCTGCGCCACGTGCTGGCGCATGGCGCGCACAAGCCGCTTGAAGACGAATACCCGTTCTACGTGGTCACCGAGTTCGCCAGCGACGACGAGGCCACCGAGGCCGCGGCGATGGCGGCGTTCGAACACTGCATGGAGCGCGGCTGGGTCGCCGATGGCGTGATCAGCCAGTCCGATGCGCAGGCCCAGCAGATCTGGCGCCTGCGCGAGGGCATCACCGAGGCGGTGGCGCGCTACAAGCCGTACAAGAACGATGTCTCGGTGCGGATCTCGGCGATGCCCGCGTTCCTGGCCCAGACCCAGGCGCTGCTGGGGGAGGCGTATCCGCACTTCGATGTGGTGTGGTTCGGCCATATCGGCGACGGCAACCTGCACATCAACGTGCTCAAGCCCGACGACACCGACGACGCGCAGTTCCTGGCCCAGTGCGAGCAGGTCACCAAGCTGCTCGCGCAGGCGCTGCAGGCGCACGGCGGCAGCATCTCGGCCGAGCACGGCATCGGCCTGGTCAAGAAGCCCTACCTGTCCAGCACCCGCAGCGCGGCGGAGGTCGAGCTGATGCGCGGGGTGCGCCGGGTGTTCGACCCCAACGGCATCCTGAACCCGGGCAAGCTGTTCGACGCCTGATCTGTGCCCGGGTGCCGGCGCGGCAGGCGCCGCCCGGGTTACTCTTCAGTCCATCGCCGCAGGTGCGGCAGCTATCGATCGATGCCCATGAAATCCTTCGCTCTTTCCGCTTCGCTGGTCCTGCTCTGCGCATTCGCTCCGGTCGCCCTGGCCGGCAGTTTCGCCGGCACCTCGGCGGGCAGCTCGGCCGGTGCGTCTTCGGCCGGCAGCTCGGCTTCGTCCAACAGCAGCTCCGGCGGCGACGACAAGCTGGTGCGCGACGCGCGCGAGGACGCGGCAGGCTTCGTCGCCAGCGAAGGCAAGGTGCGCAGCGCACGCCTGGAAGCGGCCCTGCAGGTGATGCGCGAGCGCGATCCGTCCGCGCGCGAGGCCAGCGACCTGGCCCTGGCGCGGGCGATCCTCGCCAGCGAGTGATCGCATGGCCCCGCGGGTGTCCGCGGTGGCCTGGACGTCATGAATCGCTTCCTCGCCGCATTGGCGGCCCTGGTCCTGTGGTCGGCCTGTGCGCAGGCCGAAGCAGGCACGCCGCAATTCCGGCTGGCCGAGGGCCTGTCCGCCGGCGAGCGCGAGGCCACGCAGCAGTTGCTGGAGCAGGCGACGGGCAAGCTGCCGTCGGCGTGGTCGGAGGCACTGGATCGGCCGATCGCCTTCGCCTGGCGCGATGACCTGCCTGATGGCGTGCATGGACGCGCCAGGCATTGGTCGATCGCGCTGGATCGGCATCTGCTCACCGGCTGGATGGCGCGCACGCAAGATGCGGGCGACGATGATCCGGCCACGCGCGTCGCATTGGCGGCGCTGCTGCACGAACTGGCCCACCTCTACGACCGCACCGCCGCAGGCGGCCTGTCGCGCGATCCGCGCCTGCTCGACCTGGCCGGCTGGCAGGTGGCAGCCGTGGGTCCGGGACGAAAGGCGCGCAACGACTTCCGCGACCGCACGCCCGATGCCTACGAGCTGGATTCGCCGAAGGAGTACGTGGCGGTCAACCTCGAGCATTACCTGCTCGATCCCGGCTACGCCTGTCGCCGCCCCGCGCTGGCCGCGCACCTGGACGCACATTTCGGCGTGGCGACCCGGGCACGGCCCGATTGCGCCGCCGGCCTGCTGTTCGTCGGTGACGACCTGCGATCGGACGATCCGCAACGCCTGCTCGATCCGGCCCGCATCTACCAGGTCGACTACCTGCTGGCCGACGCCAACGACCGGCCGATGAGCGCGTGGGGCCACAGCATGCTGCGCCTGGTGGTGTGCGCGCCGGGCCGGCCATTGGGGCCCGATTGCCGGCTGGACCTGCAGCACCACCTGGTGCTGTCGTTCCGCGCGTTCGTCGGCGACGTGCAGATCTCTAACTGGCGCGGACTCACCGGCTCCTATCCCTCGCGCCTGTTCGCGTTGCCGATGGGGCAGGTGATCGACGAGTACACCAAGGTCGAACTGCGCGGCCTGCGCTCGGTGCCGCTGGCGCTTTCGCGCGAGGAGATCGACGCGCTGGCCACACGCGCCGCGCAGTTGCACTGGAACTACGACGGCCGCTACTACTTCATCAGCAACAACTGCGCGGTGGAAACCCACAAGCTGCTGCACGATGCGATCCCGCGGCTGGCGGCGCTGCCGATCGACAGCATCCGCCCCAATGGCCTGCTGTCGCGCTTGCGCCAGGCCGGGGTGACCGACGAGTCGGCCATGCCGGCCGATGCGGATGCACAGGCGCGACTGGGCTACTGGTTCGCGCCGGCCAACGCACAGTACGAGGCGATGTACGCGGTCGCGCGCCAGGAACTGGACTTGCCTGCGGCCGATGCGGCGGCCTGGCTGGCGTTGCCGCCGGACGCGCGCGAGCCGGCATTGCGCCGGGCCGGGCTGAAGAGCGCGGCCGCATTGCTGGTGCTGGAATCGGCCGCGCTGCGCCAGCAGGAGGCGCTGGTCCGCGACGAGCTCAAGCGCCGCTGGCTGCGCGATGCGCGTTCGATCGAGGCTGCCGCAGACATCGCCGCGCCGCTCCAGGATTTCCTGCGCCTGGGCGGAGCCTTCAGCCGGCCGGCGTCATGGCTGCAGGATGTCCCGGGCTACGGCCTGCCGCAGTCCGATGAGCGCGAAGTGCTGGCCGGGCGCGTGGTCGCCGATGCCGGCTTGCGCCAGGCACAGGTCGACGCGCTTGAAACGGCGATCCGCCAGCTGCTGTCACCGGCGCGACGCGCGGCGCTGGACGGCACGCAGGCCAATGTCGCCATGATCGGCGAACGTTTACGCAAACTGGCGGCTGACTCGTAGGCGGGACTTCCCCCGCTGGCGCTTTCGTAGGGCCGGGCCTGACCGGCTACCCGTGTTCCGATCCCGGGCCAACGAATCGCAAGTCATCGGATCCGGGCCTGTCGCGCGACAGGAAAATACCGAGTGGCGGTTGGAAATCGGCCGACCGTATCGCGCAGCGGCTTGGCCGCAAGGCAAAAAGCTCCACCGTCGGGATTGCGCAGTGTCGATCGCAAGGCAGATCGCCTTGCGCCTGATACCGGCAGATACAACGTCGGCACGAAATGTCCCGGCGTCGATACGCAGGCGCTCCACCGTCGGGACGGATCGGGCCGGCATCGATACGGATCGGTCCCAAGCTCGGCACGAGTGATCCGACCTCGGCACTCAGGTGCCCCACGATTGGGGCAAATCGGGTCGGCATCGATACGGATCAGTTCCGACATCGGCACGAAATGATCCGACGTCGGCACTAAACATCCCGGCGTTGATGCCGGGGAATATCTGCGCCGGGACGAAAAGACCCGGCGTCGACACTCGGCCGTCTGTCGGCTCGGGAAGGAATCTTGCGAGACAAATGCGCCGGTCGCACCCGCGAAACCCCGCAGGCAACCACAGCCGCATCAGCGGGGCAGGGCCCCGCCTGCGGACTAGCCCGCCTCAGTCGGCGCGGCCGCCGAACTCGCCGGTGGTGGTGTTGACCAGGATCCGCTCGCCGGTGGTGATGTACTCCGGGACCATGATCTCGATGCCGGTGTTGAGCGTGGCCGGCTTGGGACGCTTGGTCGCCGTGCCGCCCTTCAGTTCCGGCGGGGTCTCCACCACTTCCAGGGTCACGTGCTGCGGCAGCTGCACGGCCACCGGCTGGTCGTCGATGACCTGCACGTAAATGCCGGTCAGACCATCGGTGATGTAACCGGCGGCCTCGCCGATCGCGTCCGGGTCCAGGGTGTACGGGGTGTAGTCCTCGTCGTCCATGAACACGAAGGCCTCGCCGTCCTTGTAGGAGAACGTGGCCTGGCGGCGCAGCAGCTCGACCTCGACCAGGTTGTCGTCGGAGTCGAAGCTGGCGTCCAGCTTGGCGCCACCGGGCACGCTGTACATGATGAAACGGAAGCGGACGTTGCCGCCCCGACCCTGCGGCGAGCTGCGCTCGATGTCGCGGATCTGGTAGACGCCGTTGTTGTACTCGACGACGTTGCCCTTCTTGATTTCGTTGGCTCTCATGGGTGCTTCTTCGCAGGTGGCGGTGCCCGCGCAGGGCGGGCGGACGGGATGGGCGTGTGGGGCGAGGGGATGCGGGTGTTACTTCGGCGCCAGGCGGGTGGCACCGTCCAGGCGGATGGTCTCGCCGTTGAGGTAGCGCGTGCGCAGGATGAAGGCGACGGTGTCGGCGAATTCCTCCGGCCGGCCCAGTCGCGACGGGAACGGGATGGTCGCGGCCAGCGAATCCTGCACGGCCTGCGGCATGCCATCGACCATCGGCGTCCAGAACACGCCCGGGGCCACGGTCATCACCCGGATACCGAAGCGCGAAAGCTCGCGCGCCATCGGCAGGGTCATTCCGACCACGCCGCCCTTGGACGCCGAATAGGCGGCCTGGCCGATCTGGCCTTCGTAAGCGGCTACCGAGGCGGTGTTGACGATGACACCGCGCTCGCCGTCCTCGCCCGGTTCGTTGTGCTGGATCAGCGCGGCGGCGGCCTTGGCCACGTTGAAGCTGCCGACCAGGTTGACCATTACCGTACGGGCGAAGCCGTCCAGCGGCATCGGGCCGTCCTTGCCCAGCACCCGGCCCGAGCCGAGGATGCCGGCGCAGTTCACCGCGGTGTTGAGTCCGCCCAGGAATTCGCGAGCAGCCTCGAGCGTGGCGGTCACGCCGGCCTCGTCGGTGACGTCGGTGCGGAAATAGCGGGCGTTGGATTCGCCCAGTGCGGCGACGGCCTGCGCACCCTTGGCGTCGTTGACGTCGAGCAGGGCGACCTTGCCGCCATCGGCGACCAGGCGCTGGGCCACGGCGAAGCCAAGGCCGGAAACGCCACCGGTGATGACGGCGCGGACGGTATCGGGCTGCATGCGCAGGTTCCGGGAGAGGAGAGGCGCCTATTGTAGGGGAGCGGCCCGTCGCGGACGCTGCACCCCCCGATTCAGTCCTCGGTCTGCGCGCCCTCACGCCAGGGCAGGACTTCCGGCACGCCCGCGTCGTACTGGGCCAGGACCTCGGCGAAGCCGAACCGGGGGCGCCAACCCAGCGTGGCGATGGCGTGGGCCGGGTCGTATACGCGGTCGATCGACCGCGGCGGCGCCCAGCGGCGCCATGCGAAGGCCGCCAGCAGGTCCGGAGCGCGCCGGGCCAGCACCGCAGGCGCATCGGCCAGCAGTTCGACGGCGTCCTGGGCCTGGAACGGCGTCGCACCGGAGATCACGAATCGCGCATGGGCCGGGCCGGGATGCATGAGCGCGGCCAGGTGCGCGCCGGCCACGTCGCGTACATCCACGCCTCGATGCAGGCGCAACGCGGCCATCACCTGCACCGGCTCGGGAAAGCAGCGCGACATGCGCAGGATCCGCAGCGGGGGGCCGCCGTGCAGGGCTGCTTCGGTCAACAGGTCTTCGGCTTCCAGCTTGGTGCGGTGGTAGATGGTCTGCGGCTGCGGCACCAGCGCCTCGTCCACCCAGCCGGCACGGTCCGGCGGCGTGGCGGCCTTGCCGTAAAGCGCGGTCGTACTGGTGAAGACGATGCGGCCTACGCCGGCCGCCGACGCCGCATCGAGCAGTCGGCGTGTCCCGTCCACGTTGATCCGTCGAAAGGTCGCTTCGGTGGCATAGGGGACATGTGGCGCATGCAGCGCCGCGGTATGCACCACCGCGTCCATGCCGCGTACAGCCTTGGCCAGCAGGCCCGTGTCGTTGATGTCGCCCACCCACTGGGTGGTCGAAGAGGGCGAGTTATCGAGTCCGGCGACCGCATGGCCGGCGGTGGCCAGGCGGATGTGGATCGCGCGCCCGACCCGTCCTGCGCTGCCGGTGACCAGGACCTTCATGGCCTGCGGCCTGCATCCGGGCGGGCACCGTCGGCCCGTCCGGGTGTCACGCGCGTTGCCGGCCTATTCGGGGTCATAGTCCAGGTTCGAGGCCAGCCAGCGCTCGGCCTGGGCCAGGTCCACGCCCTTGCGCCGCGCATAGTCGGCGACCTGGTCCTTGCCCAGGCGGCCGACCACGAAGTACTGGCTCTTCGGGTGGCTGAAGTAGTAGCCGGACACCGCGGCGGTCGGCAGCATCGCGAAGCTTTCGGTCAGCGTCATGCCGGTGTTGTTGCCGGCGTCGAGCAGCGCGAAGAGGGTGCCCTTCTCGCTGTGGTCCGGGCAGGCCGGATAGCCAGGCGCGGGGCGGATGCCGCGGTAGCGCTCGGCGATCAGGGACTCGTTGTCCAGCGCCTCGCCAGCGTCGTAGCCCCAGAACTCGGTACGCACGCGCTGGTGCAGGCGTTCGGCCAGGGCTTCGGCCAGGCGGTCGGCCAGGGACTTGAGCAGGATCGCGTTGTAGTCGTCGTGGTCGGCCTCGAAGCGTGCGACATGCTCATCGATGCCGATGCCGGCGGTCACCGCGAATCCACCGATCCAGTCCTGCACGCCGCTATCGTGCGGGGCGATGAAGTCGGCCAGGCAGAAGTCCGGGCGCTCGACCGGCTTGTCGACCTGCTGGCGCAGGAAGTGCAGGGTGGTTTTGCCGTCGCCGTGATCGACGAGCACATCGTCGCCATGGCGCTGCGCCGACCACAGGCCGAATACGGCCTTGGCAGTGAGCCACTTCTCCGAGACGATCTTCTCCAGCATCGCCTGCGCGTCGCGGTACAGCTCGCTGGCCTGGGTGCCGACGACTTCGTCGGTGAGGATCGCCGGGAACTTGCCGGCCAGTTCCCAGGCCTGGAAGAACGGGGTCCAGTCGATCACCGGCAGCAGGTCCTGCAGCGGCCAGTCTTCGAACGCATGCACGCCCGGTTGTGCCGGCGCGGTCGGCGCGTAGCCGTCCCAGCCACCGTCGAACTTCTGCCCGCGCGCCTTCTCCAGCGACACCAGCCGCTTGGCATCGCCGCGGTTGGCATGGCGGGTGCGGATGTCGGCGTAGTCGGCATCGTTGGCGGCGACGAAGCGCGCGCGCAGCTCGGTGCTGATCAGCGACTGGGCCACGCCGACCGCGCGCGAGGCGTCCTTCACCCAGATCGTGGGCGCCTTGTAATGCGGGTCGATCTTCAGCGCGGTATGCGCGCGCGAGGTGGTCGCCCCGCCGATCATCAGCGGCATGGTGAAGCCCTGGCGCTGCATCTCGCGCGCCACGTGGCTCATTTCTTCCAGCGACGGGGTGATCAGGCCGGACAGGCCGATCAGGTCGGCATCGACCTCGCGCGCCTTGTCCAGGATGGTCTGCGCGGCGACCATCACGCCCAGGTCCACGACCTCGAAGTTGTTGCAGGCCAAAACCACGCCCACGATGTTCTTGCCGATGTCGTGCACGTCGCCCTTGACCGTGGCCATGACGATCCGGCCATTGGACTTGCCGGCATCGCCGGTGCGCGCCTTCTCGGCCTCGATGTAGGGCAGCAGGTAAGCCACCGCCTTCTTCATCACCCGCGCGGACTTGACCACCTGCGGCAGGAACATCTTGCCGGCGCCGAACAGGTCGCCGACCACGTTCATGCCGTCCATCAGCGGACCTTCGATCACGTCCAGCGGACGCGAGGACTGCTGCCGTGCAGCCTCGGTGTCTTCCTCGACGAAGGCGTCGATGCCGTTCACCAGCGCGTGGGCCAGGCGTTCGCGCACCGGCTTCTGGCGCCAGACCAGGTCTTCGACCTTCTTCTCGCCCTTCTTGCCCTTGTACTGCTCGGCGATCTCCAGCAGCCGCTCGGTGCCGTCGCTGCGGCGGTTGAGGACCACGTCCTCGACCCGCTCGCGCAGCTCCGGGTCCAGGTCGTCGTACACCGGCAGCGCACCGGCATTGACGATGCCCATGTCCATGCCCGCGCCGATCGCGTGGTACAGGAACACCGAGTGGATCGCCGCGCGCACCGGCTCGTTGCCGCGGAAGGAGAAGCTGACGTTGGATACGCCGCCGGACACGTGGCAGTGCGGCAGGGTCTGCCTGATGATCCGGGTCGCCTCGATGAAGTCGACCGCGTAGTTGTCGTGCTCTTCGATGCCGGTGGCGATGGCGAAGATGTTCGGGTCGAAGATGATGTCTTCCGGCGGGAAGCCGACTTCATCGACCAGGATGCGGTAGGCGCGGGTACAGATCTCGACCTTGCGCGCGCAGGTGTCGGCCTGGCCCTGCTCGTCGAAGGCCATGACCACCGCGGCGGCGCCGTAGCGCAGCACCTTGCGCGCGTGCTCGACGAACGCCGCTTCACCCTCCTTGAGCGAGATCGAATTGACCACGCCCTTGCCCTGCAGGCACTTCAGACCGGCCTCGATCACCTCCCACTTGGAGGAGTCGACCATCACCGGGATCCGGGCGATGTCCGGCTCGGAGGCGATCAGGTTGAGGAAGCGGACCATCGCCTTTTCCGAGTCGATCAGGCCCTCGTCCATGTTGACGTCGAGGATCTGCGCGCCGCTGTCGACCTGCTGGCGGGCCACTTCGACGGCCTCGGCGTAGCGGTCTTCCTTGATCAGCTTGCGGAACTGCGCGCTGCCGGTGACGTTGGTGCGCTCGCCGACGTTGACGAACAGCAGCTGCGGGGTGATGACCAGCGGTTCCAGGCCGGACAGGCGGGTGTAGCGGGGCAGTTGGGTGCTCACGCGGCCTGCTCCAGCGTGGTGCGCGCAACCCGCGGCGGCAGCCCGCGCACCGCATTGGCGATCGCGCGGATGTGGTCGGGCGAGGTGCCGCAGCAGCCGCCGACCAGGTTGAGCAGGCCGGACTGGGCGAACTCGCGCAGCACCTCGGCCATTTCCTCGGGTGTCTCGTCGTAGCCGCCGAAGGCATTGGGCAGGCCGGCGTTGGGATGGGCGCTGACGTAGAACGGCGAAACGTCCGACAGCGCCTCCACGTGCGGGCGCAGGTCCTTGGCGCCCAGCGCGCAGTTCAGGCCGATCGACAGCGGGCGCGCGTGCGCCAGCGAGGCGTGGAACGCCTCGGCGGTCTGTCCGGACAGGGTGCGGCCGGAGGCGTCGGTGATCGTGCCGGAAATCATCACCGGCAGCCGGCCGCCGCGCGCGTCGAACACTTCCTCGACCGCATACAGCGCGGCCTTGGCGTTGAGCGTGTCGAAGATGGTCTCGACCATGATCGTGTCGCTGCCGCCGTCGATCAGGCCTTCCACCGCCGCGGCATAGGTCGCGCGCAGCTCGTCGAAGCTGGTATTGCGGTAGCCGGGGTCGTTGACGTCCGGGCTGATCGAGGCGGTGCGGCTGGTCGGGCCGAGCACGCCGATGACGAAGCGCGGCTGGTCGGGCGTGGTCGCCTCGATCGCGTCGCAGGCTTCGCGCGCCACCCGTGCGCCGGCCTTGTTGAGCTCATAGACCAGGTGTTCGAGGTGGTAGTCCGCCTGGCTGACCGAAGTCGCATTGAACGTATTGGTTTCCACCAGGTCCGCACCGGCTTCCAGATAGGCGCGATGGATGTCGGCGATGATTTCCGGCCGGCTCAGCAGCAGCAGGTCGTTGTTGCCCTTGAGGTCGTGGCCGCATTGCGGGCCATGGCCTTCATGGTCGGGGTGGTGGGCGTGGTCATAACCGCTCGCGAAGCGCTGGCCGCGGTAATCGGCCTCCTGCAGGTCATGGCGCTGGATCATGGTGCCCATCGCGCCATCGATGATCAGGATGCGCTCGCGCAGCGCCTGCTCGAGCAGGGCGACGCGATCGGGATGCAGCCAGGGAAGAACACGGGTCATGGGATGCTCAGGGCTTGACGGCGATCAGCGAGATCACCTCGAAATGCGGCGGACGGCGCTCGCGGGTCACCGTTTCCAGGCTGGTCACTTCCAGTCCGGCCTTCTCCACGAACCGGCGCAGCTCCTTGGCGCTGAAGCCGAGGTTGACGTGGCCGTAGGTGTCCACCACGGTCTTGTGCTCGTGGCGGGCCAGGCTGCTCAGCAGCAGGCGGCCGCCCTTGCGCAGCACGCGCGCGCCTTCGGCCACCGCCTGCGCGGGCTTGCTGGAATAGGTGAGCGCATGCATCAGCACCACCAGGTCGAAGCTGCCTTCCTTGAACGGCAGCGCATGCATGTCGGCCTCGCGCACTTCCACGTTCGCCAGCCGGCGCAGGCGCTCGCTGGCGGCGGCGACCACGCGGGCGCTGGTATCGATGCACACATAGCGGTGCGAATGCGGGGCCAGCAGTTCGGCCAGGACGCCGTCGCCGGAGGCGATATCGAGCACGTCGCCGGTTTCCAGCAGCGGCAGTGCGCTGCGCGCCAGCGCTTCCCAGGTACGCCCGGGCGAGTAGTGGCGTTCCATGTCGCCGGCCACGCTGTCGGCCCAGTTCTGGTCGGCGGCGCGGGCGGCGAGCACGGAGGGCAGGCGCTCGGCGTCCTGGCGCAGCAGCGGGTCGTCGCTGCCGGTGCTCAGGGCCTGCCACAATGCGCGCTGGGCCGGGTCGAGCGCGGCCTCGTCGAAACGGTAGTAGGCCGAGACCCCGGCGCGGCGGTCGCGGACCAGGCCGGCCTCCTTCAACTTGGCCAGGTGGGTGGACACGCGCGGCTGGGCCAGGCGGGTGATCCCGGACAGCTCGGCCACGGTCAGCTCCTCCAGCTCCAGCAGCGCCAGCAGGCGCACGCGGGTGGCGTCGGCGAAGACCTTCAGCCGGGTCGACCAGTCCTCCAGGTCCATAAATATCTTCCTATCGCGATATAGAGATATTTTCACCCCGTGACTTGCTGCCGGTCAAGCCGCATACGCCCGCGAATGGCGGGGTGGTTACAATTGGCACCATTGCTCATGACCGGAGGGGTCAGCCGTGGATTTCAGCTTCACCGAAGAACAACTGATGTTGCAGGACGTGGCGCGTCGCATCGCCCAGGATGTCATCGCGCCCAGCGCCGAGCACTACGACCGCAACGGCGAGTTCCCGCTGGACAACATCAAGCTCCTCGGCGAGAACGGCCTGATGGGCATCGAGGTGCCCGATCAGTACGGCGGCGCCGGAATGGACGCGGTCAGCTACGTGCTGGCGATGGTCGAGATCGCCGCCGGCGATGCGGCCCACTCCACGATCATGTCGGTCAACAACTCGCTGTTCAGCGCGGGCATCCTCAAGCACGGCACCGAAGAACAGAAGCAGACCTACGTGCGCGCGATTGCCGAAGGCCGCGAGATCGGCGCCTTCGCCCTGACCGAGCCGCAGTCCGGTTCCGACGCGACCGCCATGCGCTGCCGCGCGGTCAAGCAGGCCGACGGCACGTACGTGATCAACGGCAAGAAGAGCTGGATCACCTCAGGCCCGGTCGCCAGGTACATCGTGCTGTTCGCGATGACCGACCCGGACAAGGGCGCGCGCGGCATCACTGCCTTCCTGATCGATACCACCCGCCCGGGCTTCCACCGCGGCAAGACCGAACCCAAGCTGGGCATCCGCGCGTCGGCCACCTGCGAAATCGAGTTCGCCGACTACATCGCCCAGCCGGCCGACGTGCTTGGCGCCGAGGGCGAGGGCTTCAAGATCGCGATGGGCGTGCTGGATTCGGGCCGCATCGGCATCGCCTCCCAGGCCATCGGCATCGCCCGTGCGGCTTATGAGAAGACCCTGGAGTACGTGAAGGAGCGCAAGGCGTTCGGCGCGGCGATCGGCACCTTCCAGATGACCCAGGCCAAGATCGCCGACATGAAGTGCAAGCTGGACGCCTCGCTGCTGCTCACGCTGCGCGCGGCATGGCTGAAGGCGCAGGGCAAGCCGTTCTCGGCCGAGGCGGCGATCGCCAAGCTCACCGCGTCGGAAGCGGCGATGTGGATCACCCACCAGGCCGTGCAGATCCACGGCGGCATGGGTTATTCGAAGGAAATGCCGCTGGAGCGTTACTTCCGCGACGCCAAGATCACCGAGATCTACGAGGGCACCTCGGAAATCCAGCGCCTGGTCATCGCCCGCAGCGAGACCGGCCTGCGCTGAGGCGCGCTGCGACATCGAGTCTTGAAACGGGGCCGCAAGGTCCCGTTTCTTTTTGTCCGCAGTGCTGAGTGCAACCGCAACCGCAACCGCAACCGCAGAAGCGTTCGCGGGTAATCGGCTTCGGGCTGAGCCGCGGCGAGCCATGGGTATCGCGGTCGGCGCGGCGACACATCCCTGTGCCGACCGCGATACCCATGGCCCGTCACGTCTTCGGGATGCTTGAGGTTGTTGCCTTCGTTCGCTCTGCGCCGTCGGCGCATGGAGTAGTAAGGGAACGGTCCTAAGTTGCCTTGCGATCGAAGCCACGACCTCACCGTCGCCCGAGGACGTCGGGTCATGGGGGTATGGCGCAAGTGGCACAGGGATGTGCCACGGCCGCGAGTGCGGACAGGGATGTCTGACCGAGCGGTAAGCCATACCCCCATGGCCCGGCGGCCCCCTCCGAAGCCGACGCTTTTGCTCCCGACATCGAGGCGCCCAGTGGACTCATCCGATCGTCAGCCAACGTTCCGCGACGCGGTGCTTTTGCTTGATCGCGTAATCGCTTCAAATGGACCGATTGCAGTGACGGAACGAGGGCAAGGGTGCCGGAAGGGACGACAAGGTCCGAACGGGCGCGCAAGGCGCTGAGCCGCGCGTGGCCGTGGCTGCGCTGGGGCACGGTCGCCGTGCTGTTGGCCGTGCTCGTGCTCGACCTGGCCTTCCCGCCGCCGATGCCGGAAGCAGGCGAGGGCGTTGCCGGCGTGGTGACCGCCGCCGATGGCACCCCGCTGCGCGCATTCGCCGACGGCGAAGGCGTGTGGCGCTATCCGGCCACGCCCGAAACGGTCTCGCCGCTCTACGTGCAGGCGCTGCTGGGCTACGAGGACCGCTGGTTCAACTACCACCCCGGCGTGAATCCTCCGGCGATGGCGCGAGCGGCCGGCCAGTGGCTGCACAGCGGCGGCATCGTGTCCGGCGGTTCGACCCTGACCATGCAGGTCGCGCGCATCCTTGATGGTCATCCAACCCGCAGTGCCACCGGCAAGCTGCGGCAGGTTGCGCGTGCGCTGCAGCTGGAGGCGCGGCTTTCCAAGCGCCAGATCCTGCAGCTGTACCTGGAGCGCGCGCCGTTCGGCGGAACGATCGAGGGCGTGGAGGCGGCGAGCTGGGCCTACCTGGGCAAGCCGGCATCGCAGCTGTCCCATGCCGAGGCCGCATTGCTGGCGGTGCTGCCGCAGGCGCCGAGCCGGCTGCGCCCGGACCGGCATCCGCAGGCCGCGCAGGCCGCGCGCGACAAGGTGCTGGCACGGATGCAGGCGCTGGGTACCTGGACGGCCGAGGAAGTGGCCGATGCGCGCATCGAACCGGTGGTGGCCCGCTCGCTGCGGGTGCCCGTACACGCGGCGCTGCTGGCGCAACGCCTGCGCCAGGCGCAGCCGCGCGCGCAGCGGATCGGCACCACGCTCGATGCCAACTTGCAGCGTGCATTGGAGGAGCGCGTGTCGGCGTACTTCGCCACGCTGCCGCCGCGCACCTCGGCCGCCCTGCTGGTGGTGGACAACGCGACCATGCAGGCGCGCGCGTATGTCGGCTCGGTGGAGTTCGCCGACCGCGAGCGGCTGGGCCACGTCGACATGGTTCGCGCCTGGCGCTCGCCGGGGTCCACGCTCAAGCCCTTCCTCTACGGCATGGCGCTGGACGACGGGTTGATCCATTCGGAAAGCCTGCTGGTTGATGCGCCACAGGATTTCGGCGGTTACCGGCCGGGCAATTTCGGCGAGGCGTTCAACGGTCCTGTCGGTGCGGCGACCGCGCTGCGGTTGTCGCTCAACGTGCCGGCGGTGGACCTGCTGGACCGGGTCGGATCGGCCCGTTTCGCCGCGCGGCTGGATCATGCCGGCATCGGCCTGCGGTTTCCGCGTGGCACGCGTCCGAACCTCGCATTGATCCTGGGCGGCACCGGCGTGCGCCTGGAAGATCTGGTCGGGGCGTTCGCGGCGTTCCAGCGCGACGGCCTGGCCGCGCAGGTGCGCTACACGCCCGGGCAGCCGCTGGTGGAGCGGCGCCTGCTGTCGCCGGGGGCGGCGTGGATCGTGCGCGAGGTCTTGCAGTCCAACCCGCGACCGGGCCATGCCGCCGCCGTCTTCGATGCGGGCGCGCGGCCACCGGTGGCCTGGAAAACCGGCACCAGCTACGGCTTCCGCGACGCCTGGGCGGTGGGCGGTACGCGCCGCTACACGGTGGGTGTCTGGATCGGGCGCCCGGACGGCACGCCGCTGCCTGGGCAGTACGGCGCGATCACCGCGCTGCCGTTGCTGCTGGAAACCGTCGACAGCCTGCCGCGCGCGCCCGGCGATGCCGATCCTCTTCCGCGCCCGGCAAGCGTCGACTCGGTGGCCGTGTGCTGGCCCTTGGGACTGGCGGCTGCCGATACGCCGCCTGCGCTGTGCCAGCGCCGCTTCGATGCCTGGCGGCTGGACGGAGGCGTGCCGCCGACCTTCGCCGAACGCGATGCACGGCTGTGGCACGCCGGGCGCGAGCGCTTCCAGGTCGATGCGTCCAGCGGACTGCGGTTGTCGGCCGACTGCGCGCGGCCGCACCAAGCGCGCGAGCTGGAAATCGCGCGGTGGCCCGCGTTGCTGTCGCCGTGGTTGCCGGCCGATGTGCGCGCCGCATCGCGACCGCCGCAACTGTCGCCCGATTGCGCGCCCGATGGCCGCGACGCGGTCGAATCGTTGCGCATCGAAGGCATCGTCGAGCGCGCCACGCTGGCGCCGCCGCCGGGCAGCCGGCGCGGCCTGCGCCTGCAGGTGCGCGCGCTGGGCACCGATGCACCCGTGCAATGGCTGCTGGACGGGCGGGCGATCGCGCGGACCGAGGGTGCGCGCGGCTTCGAGTACGACTACGCCCGCGCCGGTCGCGGCGAACACCTGCTTACCGCGCTCAACGACAGCGGTGCGTGGGCGCAGGTGCGCTTTCGCATGGCCGGCGATGCGCCGACGCTGGCTGGCGCAGAACCCGCCGGCGACGCTGCCGAGGCAGGCCGGGAATAGGAACCGCCGCTGGCGCCTGCCTGCATCGCACTGCTTGCCGCTATGCTTTCGCTCCGCACCCGCGGCGCGTACCAGGAAGCCCCCATGACCGCACGACCGGCGACCGCCAATACCCTGGCCGACACGATCGGCCATACCCCGCTGCTTCGCCTGCGCCTGGCCTCCGAGCTCACCGGCTGCCAGATCCTGGCCAAGGCCGAGTCGCTCAATCCCGGTGGCTCGATCAAGGACCGCACCGCGCTGGGCCTGCTGCTGGACGCCGAGCGCCGCGGCGAGTTGCGACCGGGTGGAACGATCGTCGAAGGCACCGCGGGCAATACCGGCATCGGCCTGGCCTTGCTCGGCGCCAGCCGTGGCTACCGCACGATCATCACCATGCCGGCGACCCAGAGCCGGGAGAAGATCGACGCGCTGCGCGTCACCGGCGCCGAGGTGCGGCTGGTGCCGGCCGTGCCCTACGCCAATCCCGACCACTACGCGCACCAGGCGCGGCGGTTGGCCGAGGCGATGAACGAGCTCGATCCGGGCAGCGCCTGGTTCGCCAACCAGTTCGACAACACCGCCAACCGCGATTTCCACGAAGCCACCACCGGCGTGGAGATATGGGAGCAGACAGGAGGGCGCATCGACGGCTTCGTCTGCGCCACCGGCACCGGCGGCACCCTGGCCGGCGTGGGCCGTGCATTGAAAGCGCGCAATCCCAAGGTGGCGATCGCACTGGCCGATCCGGCCGGTTCGGCGCTGGCCAGCTACGTCAACACCGGCGAGTTGAAGGCCGAAGGCGGTTCGATCAGCGAGGGCATCGGCTCCAGCCGCATCACCGCAAATTTCGACGGCGCGCCGATCGACCTGGCCTGGTCGATCCCGGACACCGAATCGGTGCCCTGGGTGCATGCGCTGATCCACGAGGAAGGCTTCAACGCCGGCGGCTCCAGCGGCGTCAACGTGGCCGGTGCGGTGCGGCTGGCCCGGCAGCTCGGTCCGGGCCACACCATCGTGACCGTCCTGGCCGATGCGGCCACCCGTTACCAGGCCAAGCTGTTCAGCCCGGTATTCCTGCGCGGCAAGGAGCTGCCGGTGCCGGCGTGGCTGGAGAGTGCGTTCCCGGAGTGAGGCGCGCCCCGGCGCGCGAGCGCTTTCAGTCCAGATGCTCGATCACGTAATCGGCCGAGGACACCTTGAACTCGCCCGGCGCCTCGACGAAAAGCTGCTTCACCACGCCGTCTTCGGCGTAAAGGGCGAAGCGACGCGCGCGGATGCCCATGCCGTAGCCGCTGGCATCCATCTCCAGGCCCAGGGCGCGGGTGAGGTCGGCATTGCCGTCGGAGACCAGCTGCAGGCCGTCCGGCGATTCCAGGCTCTTGCCCCAGGCCTGCATCACGAACGGATCGTTGACGGCCATGCAGACCACCTCGATGCCGCGGTTGCGGAAGTCCTCGAAGCGGGCGATGAAGCCGGGCAGGTGCTTTTCCGAGCAGGTCGGGGTGAACGCGCCGGGCACGGCGAACAGGACGACCTTGCGGCCCTCGAACAACGTCGGCGTATCCACGCTCTCCACGCCGTTGCGGATGCGCTTGAGCACGACTTCAGGGATGCGGTCGCCGGTCTGGATGGTCATGGTGGGGCTCCTGTGGGGAACGGGCCGGCCGGCCCGCGGACTCTGGCCACAGTCTAGCCGCAGCCCTGTGTCGGTCGCGTGCATCGCCGCGGCCACAGGGCCGGTGTCCGTGCCGGCGGGGAGCGCCTAGAATCCTGCACATGGCCCGCATGCGTGCGGGCCAATACTCTTGTTCGTGGCCTGCATGCATGCAGGCCTGTTGTTTCCTTCGCCGCGCCCAAGCCGCCGCGCGGCCAGCCAGTGGTGATCGGATGGAATTCAAGGACTACTACGCGATCCTCGGGGTCGAGCCCAGCGCCGGCGAGGCGGAGATCAAGTCGGCCTACCGTCGGCTGGCGCGCAAGTACCATCCCGACGTGAGCAAGGAAGCCGATGCCGAAGAGCAGTTCAAGGCGATCGGCGAGGCCTATGAGGCGCTGCGCGATCCGCAGAAGCGTGCCGCCTACGACCAGCTGCGCGCGCGCGGCTATCGCCCGGGGCAGGAGTTCCATCCGCCGCCGGGCGGATTCGACGGTGGCGGTTTCGACGTCGACGAGATCTTCGGCGACATGGGCGGCCGCGGTGGTCCGGGTGGCGGCGGCTTCAGCGACTTCTTCGAAAGCCTGTTCGCGCGCCAGCGCGGCGCAGGCCAGCGCCCCGGCGCGGGGCCGCAGCCGCGCGGCGATACCCGCGCCAAGCTGGCCGTGCCGCTGGAGGCGGTCTATCGCGGCGACAGCGTGCGCATCACGCTCAACGGCCGTCAGCTGGAGGTGAGGGTGCCCAAGGGCATCCGCTCCGGGCAGGCGATCCGCCTGGCCGGCCAGGGCAATGGCGGCGGCAACCTGCTGCTGGAGATCGAGTACCTGGCCCATCCGCAGTTCGAAGTGGACGGGCGCAACATCCTCTACACCTTGCCGCTCCCGGCGTGGCAGGCCGCGCTGGGCACCACGGTCAGCGTGCCGACCCTGGGCGGAGCGGTGGAGCTGAAGATTCCGGCCGGTTCAGATGCCGGCCGCAAGCTGCGCCTGCGCGGCCGGGGACTGCCCGGCGAGCACGCAGGCGACCAGATCGTGGAGCTGGAAGTGCAGGCGCCGGCACCTGCGAGCGAGGCTCAGCGCCAGGCCTATCGCGACCTGGCGCAGGCGTTCGGCGACGACGACTGAGCGCGGCTCAGGCGTCGGGCTGGACGTCGGCTTCGCTGCCGAGCAGGCGGCCGATCACGTCCGAAAGGTCGGACTCGGAGAACGGCTTGGTCAGGTAAGCGCGCGCGCCCTGGCGCATGCCCCACATGCGGTCGGTGTCCTGGTCCTTGGTGGTGACCAGTACCACCGGGATGTCGCGCGTGGTGCTCTCGCGGCTGAGCGTGCGCGTGGCCTGGAACCCGTTGAGGTTGGGCATGACCACGTCCATCAGGATCAGGTCGGGCAGTTCGGCCTTGGCCACCTCGACGCCTGCTGCGCCGTCTTCGGCGGTGAGGGTCTGGTGACCCAGTTTCTCGACGATGCGCTGGATCCCCATGAGCTGGGACGGCGAATCGTCAACGATCAGGATGCGTGCCATGAAGCGTCCCCGGTGTATTTCCCCTACGCCGGAGTGTAGTGCCTGCGTCAACGCGCAGGAAGCCTCCCTCGGCCCGACGGGGCTCGCGAACGTTGACCGGGTGCACACTGCGGAGGCGATCGGCCGGCCTAGCAGTCCTCGGACAGGCCGGTGGCGTAGCGCAGGCCGCGCAGCAGATGGGCGCGGAATACCGGGTCGGCATACAGCGCCTGGGCATGGCCGAGTCCGCTGTACCAGGCGCGCCCGCCCGTGCGGGCGCGGCACCAGGCGATCGGGTGGTCGGCGCCCATGCTGCCACCTTCGTAGTCCGATTCGTCCACCGTGGCGATCACCTCCACGGCCGGGCGCGGATTGCGCCTGTAGTTGTAGAGCTCATCGGTGACGTGCCAATGCTCCAGGCCATCAGGCCCGCGGCCGGATTCGAAATGGACCCGCGCGCTTTGCAGGCCAGGTGGATGGCTCTTGAACCAGGCGCCGACCAGATCGCCGTACCACGGCCAGTCCTTGCCGGTATCGGCGGCCGCGTGCACGCCCATGAACGCACCGCCGCCGGCGATGTAGCGCTCGAACGCGGCGCGCTGCGCCGCATCGAGGATCTCGCCGGTGGTGTTGGCGAAGATCACTACACGAAAGCGGGACAGCTCGTGGTCGTCGAACAGGTTCGGGTCTTCGCTGTGCACGATATCGAAGCCGGCAGCGTCGGCCAGTTCGCGCAGCGCTTGCGCCGCCTGCGGGATCGAATCGTGGCGCCAGCCCTGGGTGCGGGTGAACACCAGCAGCAGCGGGCGTTGTGGCGAATGCGATGCGCTGTGGTTTGACGATGACGTCGATGCCGGTGTCGCGGCGATGGCGGTGGTCGATGGAAAAGCGGCCGCCAGGAGCAGGCACAGCGCTGCCGATCGCGCGGCACGTTGCCGCCAGGAATGGGAAGTCATGCGCGGAGCGTAGCGGGGACGCCGGGTCTTTTCCTGTTGCGATGCAACGGCCATCCATCGCGACAGGCCCTAGAATCGGCCGCCACGCCGGGCGACAGGGGGAGATGCCGATGCAAAGAAAGCCGATGCGCTGGACGGTTCGCACAGCGATGGCGTGCGTGGCGATGGCAGGGCTGCTGTCCTTGGACGCGCTCGCCGGCGAAGGTACGGCCTCGGCGCAGAAGGCCTGGAGGTTCGGCGACACGCCGGTGTGGCAGGACGAGTTCGACTACCAGGGACGGCCCGATCCGGCCCGGTGGGGTTACGACCTGGGCGGCAAGGGCTGGGGCAACCGCGAGCTGCAGTACTACACCGACAAGGAGGCCAATGCCTTCGTCGGCGATGGCCTGCTGACCATCGTCGCGCGCAAGCAGAGAGCCGGCAAGAACGCCTACACCTCCGCACGGCTGGTCTCGCGTGGCAAAGGCGATTTCCAGTACGGCCGCATCGAGTTCCGCGCGCGCCTGCCGGTCGGCCGCGGTACCTGGGGCGCGCTGTGGATGCTGCCCACGCAAGAGCGCTATGGCCGATGGCCGCGGTCGGGCGAGATCGACATCATGGAACACGTCGGCTACGACCCCGGGCAGGTGCACGTGACCGTGCACACCCAGGCCTACAACCACGTGCTCAAGACCCAGCGCGGCAAGCAGGCGCATGTGCCCGACTACGGCACCCGGTTCCACCTCTACCGGGTGGACTGGACGCCGGACTGGATCCGCGGCTACATCGATGACGTGGCGATGTTCGAATTCGCCAACGAGGGCACCGGACCGGATGCCTGGCCGTTCGACCAGCCGTTCCATCTGCTGATGAACCTTGCGGTCGGCGGCGACTGGGGCGGAGCGCAGGGCGTGGACGAAGCCGCGTTCCCGGCATGGATGGAAGTGGACTACGTGCGGGTGTATCCGCTGCTGCAGGAGTAGAGCCCGCCAGGGATCACGCGTCGTCCTGCGCGTGGCCATCGGCCAGCGACATGTCCTGATCGGCGAACAGGCCCTGGCCGGCGGACACCATGTCGTCCAGCCACGCATCGCCACCGTGATGGTCGCGCGCACGCTGGTGGACGGCACGCAGGGTGCGGACCGCGTGCAGCGGATCGGTGGCGGCCAGATCGCGCGCGTGCGCCCAGTGGTCGCCGTAGCCGGGCATGAGCGACTCCAGGCGCTGCACCGACGCAGGCAGCGTTGCCACCTCGGCGCTGGGCAGGATCTGGATGCGGATGTCCAGGCTGGTCTGGCGTACCGACGCTTGTGCCAGTGCAGGCAGCAGGGCGGCCAGGACGATTGCCGACAATGCGGCAAGGCCGGTCCGGCGCGACCTGCGCTTGGCGCGGTTGCGGAGAGAGTGTGCGTGGCCGCGCGGGCTGTGGAGGTGGGCGGGCTGTGTCGGGTTTCGCATTTCCGGTGCTCCTGGGCTGGCTTTGGCCTGGCCACCGGTCCGTCAGTTGACGGGATTTTCCAACTGCGGTCGCTGCGATGGGAAAGGGGCAGCGCGGCATGGAGTGGCCTGGAGTGCACAGCTTGGGCGGGCAACGACGCGCCATCTATGCAAGGAGTTGGAAACTTCGGGGCCGCACCGGCCGGATAACGGGCGGCGTTCACTTTCGCCAATCGCCGTGAAGCACGGAATGAAGATCCGGGGGGCCCAAGCGCGTGGCTGGTACGCGGCAGGCCCCCGAAAGGTGAAGTCGGCGGCGGGGCCGGCGGAGTCGGCGCGTGTTTCCAGGGGATGGCGATGGCCATGCCTGCGCGGCGACATGCTGGCGCGCGGCGCCACCGGCCGTGGCGTGGACTCACTGGGGGAGCGCGTTTCCGCCTCCCCGGCTGCGCGGCTTATCCCAGCCGCACCACGGTGCGTCCGAGCGAGCCACCGGCGAGCATTGTGTCGAACACGCCTGGCAGCTCGTCCAGCGTGGCTTCGCGGGTACAGATCGCATCGAGCTGCGCCGGTTTCCACTCGTCGGCCAGCAGCGCCCAGATGTCATCGCGGATATCGCGCGCGGTGCCGGCCGAACCGATGCCCAGCAACGACACGCCGCGCAGGATGAAGGGCATCACCGTCAGTGCATCGAGCGAAGGCGTTGCGGCCAGGCCGGCGGCTGCGACGTTGCCGTAGGGCGCGGTCTGCGCAAGCAGGCTGACCAGCATCGGCCCGCCGACGTTGTCCAGGCCGCCGCCGAAGCGCACCGATTCCAGCGGGCGCTTGGCGTCGAGCGCGTCGCGGCCCAGCACCTGGCGGGCGCCGAGCGATTGCAGGTAGCCGGCCTGGTCGGCCTTGCCGCTGATCGCATGCACCTCGTAGCCGGCGCGGCTGAAGATCGCCACGGCCAGCGAGCCGACACCGCCGGTGGCGCCGGTCACCGCGAGCGGGCCCAGCTCCGGGCGCTGGCGGTTGTCGCGCATGCGATACAGCGCCAGCGCCGCGGTGAAGCCGGCGGTGCCCACGATCATGCTCTGACGCAGGTCCAGGCCGCGGGGCAGGGCGACGACCCACTCGGCCGGCAGGCGCGCATAAGCCGAGTAACCGCCATCACGGGTTTCGCTCAGGCCGCAGCCGGTGACCAGGACCGGATCGCCTTCGCGGAACTTGGGATCGGTCGATGCCACCACGTGGCCGGCGACGTCGATGCCGCCGACCAGCGGGAACTGGCGCAGGATCTTGCCCTTGCCGGTTCCGGCCAGCGCATCCTTGAAGTTGACCGACGACCATTCGGTCTTGACCACCACCTCGCCGGGCGACAGGTCATCCAGCGACACCGCCTCGATGCCGCTGCGGTAACCGGCGTCGTCATTGCGGATGCGGAAGGCGGGAAAGTCAGCGGGGATGGCCATAGGGGCGCCTCGATCACGGGAGCCCCGATTCTGGCACGTGCTTCGTGTCGTAGAAGCCCGAATTTTGGTGGGGGCGCGCCGGGAACGCAAAGGGGCGCTGGCGACGCCTGCCGCGTCGCCACGCGCCAGTCATCTCACCGCATCGCGTCGCCACGCGCACACGATCTCACCGCATCGCGTCGCGTCGTTTTTCGTCTATCCACTTGCTCGCCTGCGCCGGCTCATACGCCCGCATCCAGTCCAGCATCGCTTCCAGGTCGTTGCCGTACCACAGGTCGGCGCGCTGGTCCGGATGCAGGAAGCGCTCGTCGACCATCCGGTCGATCATGCCGATCAGGGGTGCGTAGAAGCCTTCGATGTCCAGGAAGGCGCAGGGCTTGCTGCCGATGCCAAGCTGGCGCCAGGTCAGCATCTCGAAGATCTCTTCCATCGTGCCGAAACCGCCGGGCAGGGCGACGAAGCCGTCGGAGAGTTCGAACATGCGCATCTTGCGCTCATGCATCGAGCCGACGATCTCCAGCTCGGTCAGGCCGCGGTGCGCGACCTCCCAGTCGGCCAGCTGCTTGGGGATCACTCCGGTGACCTGGCCGCCGGCGGCGAGTACCGCGTTGGCGACCGTGCCCATCAGGCCGACATTGCCGCCGCCGTAGACCAGGCGCAGGCCTTCCTTGGCCAGGCGGTCGCCCAGCGCGATCGCCCGTTCGGTATAGGCCGGCTTGCTGCCGGAGTTGGAGCCGCAGTAAACGCAGAGCGATTTCATGCCGATGTCCCGTGTTGCCCGATCAGTTCCTGGGGCGCTGGCGCACCAGTATGGCGATGCCCAGCACGATGAAGGCCGCCCCGACGCCGCCGAAGGCAATGCGCTGGCTGGCGACCGCGCCGGCGATGAACAGCACGCCGGCGGCGATATACAGGCCGGCGGTAACGCGCGGCGGCAATCCGTTCGAAGCCATGCTTTCTACCTCATCGCAGCCTGGTATTGGACCTCTGAAAACCGCGAAGCCGGGCATTGCCCGGCTTCGTTGTGCCGCAGCCCCCGAGTCGGGGGCGGTCCGCGCCAAAGGCGCGGGACGGCGGGGATGGCGGCACGCATGAAGCGGTTCGCGGCGCGAAACGCTTCATCCACAAGACGAGCGTTTAGTTCGCTTTATGGATAGCGCGCTTGTCCACCGCCATGGCCGCATCGTGGATCGCCTCCGACAGGGTCGGGTGGGCGTGGCAGATGCGCGCCAGGTCGTCGGCCGAGCCGTTGAACTCCATGGTCAGCACGCCCTCGTGGACCAGCTCGGACACGCTCGGGCCGATCAGGTGCAGGCCCAGCACGCGGTCGGTCTCGGCATGCGCGATCACCTTGGCGAAGCCGACCGGCTCGGCCATCGCCACGGCGCGGCCGACGGCGGCGAACGGGAAGCTGCCGGTCTTGTACGGAATGCCCTCGGCCTTGAGCTGCTGCTCGGTCTTGCCGACCCAGGCGATCTCCGGCGCGGTGTAGATGACGTAGGGAATGGTGTCGAGATTGACGTGGCCGGGCAGGCCGGCGATCAGTTCGGCCACCGCGATGCCTTCCTCGAAGCCCTTGTGCGCCAGCATCGGGCCGCGCACGCAGTCGCCGACCGCCCAGACGCCATCGACGCCGGTGTGGCAATGGTCGTCGACCACGATCTGGCCGCGCTCGTTGATCTGCACGCCGGTGCCATCGGCCAGAAGGCCCTTGCTCGCCGCGCGGCGGCCGACGGCCACAAGCAGCTTGTCCACCACCAGCGACTGCTCGCCGGAAGCGTCGGTGTAGGTGAGGGCCACTTCCTTCTTCTTGCCCTTGCCGGTGACTTCGGTCTTGGACACCTTCGCGCCCAGGCGGATGTCCAGGCCTTCCTTCTTCATCTCGCGCGCGGCCAGCTTGGCCACTTCGGCATCGGCCGCCGGCAGGAAGTCCGGCAGGGCTTCGAGCACGGTGACCTCGGCGCCCAGGCGGCGCCAGACGCTGCCCAGCTCCAGGCCGATCACGCCGGCGCCGATCACGGCCAGGCGCTTGGGCACTTCGGTGAAGTCCAGCGCGCCGACGTTGTCGACGATGTTCTCGCCGTCGAACTTGGCGAACGGCAGTTCGATCGAATCCGAACCGGCGGCGATGATGACGTTGGTGCCCTTGAGCTCGACTTCGCTGCCGTCATGCTGCTTGACCTTGACCACGTTGCCCGGCTGGAGCTGGCCGAAGCCGTAGTACGCGGTGACCTTGTTGGCCTTGAACAGCATGGCGATGCCGCCGGTGAACTGCTTCACGATGCCGTCCTTGCGGGCGATCATCTTGGCCACGTCGATCTTGGCGTCCTTGAAGCTGATGCCGTGCTGGTCGAACTGGTGCTGCATGTTCCAGTACTGGTGCGTCGAATCCAGCAGCGCCTTGGACGGAATGCAGCCCACGCGCAGGCAGGTGCCGCCCAGGGCGGGCTTGCCGTCCTTGCCCAGCGCAGCATCGATACAGGCCGTCTTCAGGCCCAGCTGCGCGGCGCGGATCGCGGCGTGGTAGCCGGCCGGGCCGGCACCGATGACGACGACGTCGAATTGTTCAGCCATTTCCGGATTCCTTTAGCTTTTCCTTCTCCGGCGGGAGAAGGTGCCCGTAGGGCGGATGAGGGTAGGGGAGCGACGGGAGGCTGGAGGTTCGCGGCTTCGCCGACCCTCTCCCCAACCCCTCTACCCCAAAGGGCACGTAGTCCCGATGGGAGAGGGGCTTCAAGAATCACAGACCGAACAGGATGCGGTTCGGGTTCTCGAGCTGGTTCTTGATGTCCACCAGGAACTGCACCGCGTCCTTGCCATCGATGATGCGGTGGTCGTAGGACAGGGCGATGTACATCATCGGCGCGATCACGACCTGGCCGTTCTCGGCGATTGGACGCTCCTTGATGGTGTGCATGCCCAGGATCGCGCTCTGCGGCGGATTGACGATCGGGGTCGACATCAGCGAGCCGAACGTGCCGCCGTTGGTGATGGTGAAGGTGCCGCCCTGCAGGTCGTCCAGGCCGAGCTTGCCGTCGCGCGCCTTCTTGGCGTAATCGGCGATGCCCTGCTCGATGTCGGCGAAGCCCATGCGCTCCACGTTGCGCAGCACCGGGGTGACCAGGCCCTTCTCGGTGGACACGGCGATGGAGATGTCCGAATAGCCGTGATAGATGATGTCGCTGCCGTCGACCGAGGCGTTGATGATCGGGAAGCGCTGCAGCGCATTGGCCGCGGCCTTCACGAAGAAGCTCATGAAGCCCAGCTTGATGCCGTGGGCCTTCTGGAAGTCCTCGCCCAGCTCCTTGCGCGCGGCCGAGACCTTGGCCAGGTTGACCTCGTTGAACGAGGTCAGCATCGCGATCGAGTTCTTCGACTGCATCAGGCGCTCGGCGATGCGGGTGCGGATGCGGGTCATCGGCACGCGCTCTTCCGGACGCGCACCGGCAGCCTTGCCGGCGCCGCCGCTCTTGGCGTAGTTGACCAGGTCTTCCTTGGTCACCGCGCCGCGACGGCCGGTGCCGTCGACCTGCGACGGATCGATGCCTTCCTTGGCGGCGGTGAAGCGCGCGCCCGGCGGCAGCTCGGTGCCGGAGGCGGCCGGGGCCGGCTTGGTCGAGGCCGGAGCGGCGGCTTGCGCCTTGGCGGCGGCCGCCTTGGGCTGCACTTCCTCGGCGCCGGCGGCCGGAGCTGCGGCGGCGGCAGGAGCGGCAGCGACCGCTCCTTCTTCGATGATCGCCAGCAGCTGCTGGCTGGTCACCGTGTCGCCTTCCTTGAACTTGATTTCCTTCAGCACGCCGTCGACCGGCGAGGGGACTTCAAGGACGACCTTGTCGGTCTCCAGGTCCACCAGGTTCTCGTCGCGCTTGACCGCGTCGCCGGCCTTCTTGTGCCAGCTGGCGATGGTGGCGTCGGAGACGGATTCGGGAAGGACCGGAACTTTGACTTCGGTGGCCATGGGGCGTCCTTGGGGCGTATGTCGTAGGGCGGAAGTAGGGGGCGTGCCGGCGCTGTGCCGGTTACTCGGCGACGAACTGGTTGCCAGGCGGATTGACCAGCGCGTCGGCGACCAGCTTGAGCTGTTCTTCGACGTGGTCGGCGAAGTGGCCCACGGCCGGCGACGGCGAACGCGAGCGTCCGGCGTAGCTCAGGCCCTGGCCCTTGGCCAGGCAGGCCTGCAGGTGGTGCTTGATCTGGTACCACGCGCCCTGGTTCTGCGGCTCTTCCTGGCACCACACCAGCTCGGTGGCCTTGGAGTAGGTCTGCAGCACCGTGGACAGCGCCTCCCGCGGGAACGGATAGAGCTGCTCGACGCGGACGATGGCGACGTTGTCCTGGCCGCGCTTTTGCTGGTCTTCCAGCAGGTCGTAGTAGACCTTGCCCGAGCAGGCGACCACGCGCTTGACCTTCTTCGGGTCGGCGGAGGTGTCCGGGATCAGGTGCTGGAACTCGCCGTTGGCCAGCTCGTCCAGGGTCGACACGGCCAGCTTGTGGCGCAGCAGCGACTTGGGCGACATGACGACCAGCGGCTTGCGGGTGCTCATCTTCATCTGCCGGCGCAGCATGTGGAAACACTGCGCGGGCGTGGTCGGCACGCAGACCAGCATGTTCTCCAGCGCGCACAGCTGCAGGAAGCGCTCAAGGCGCGCGGAGCTGTGCTCCGGGCCCTGGCCTTCGTAGCCGTGCGGCAGCAGCAGGGTCAGGCCGGAAATGCGGCCCCACTTGGCTTCGCCGGAGGCGATGAACTGGTCGATCACGACCTGGGCGCCGTTGGCGAAGTCGCCGAACTGGCCTTCCCAGATGTCCAGCGTGTTCGGGTCGGTGGTGGAGAAGCCGTACTCGAACGCCATCACCGCTTCCTCGCTGAGCAGCGAGTCGATCACGGTGGCCTGCTCGGGGCTTTCGACCAGCTGGCGCAGCGGCAGGTAGTAGCTGTCGGTCTTCTGGTCGTGCAGCACCGCATGGCGGTGGAAGAACGTGCCGCGGCCCGCGTCCTGGCCGACCAGGCGCAGGCCGTACCCTTCCGACAGCAGGGTGGCGTAGGCCAGGTTCTCGGCAAAGCCCCAGTCGCCGCCGATCTCGCCGGCGGACATCTTGGCGCGGTCTTCGTAGATCTTGGCCACGCGCGGGTGCAGCGAGACGCCCTGCGGAATCGTGTTGATGATCTTGGCCAGCTGGGTCAGCGTGGCTTTCTTGACCTTCGTATCCACCGCATCGGACAGCGTGCCGGTGAGGTACTTGGACCAGTCGATCGTCAGCTCGTAGTCCTCCGGCTTGGAGGTGGCCAGTTCGGTGGTGAACTCGCCGGCGTCGAGCTTGTTGCGGTATTCGTCCACCAGCGCCTTGCCGCCATCGACGGCGACCACGCCGGCCTTTTCCAGCTGCGCGGCATAAAGCTCGCGGGTGGTCGGGTGCTTGCGGATGGTCTGGTACATCAGCGGCTGGGTCGCCGCCGGCTCGTCGGCCTCGTTGTGGCCGTGGCGGCGGTAGCAGACGAGGTCGATGACCACGTCCTTCTTGAACTGCTGGCGGAAGTCGTAGGCCAGCTTGGCCACGAATACCACCGCTTCGGGATCGTCGCCATTCACGTGGAACACCGGTGCGCCGACCATCTTGGCCACGTCGGTGCAGTACAGCGTGGAGCGCGAGTCTTCCTTGTTGCTGGTGGTGAAGCCGACCTGGTTGTTGACCACCACGTGCAGCGTGCCGCCGACGGCGAAGCCGCGCGCCTGCGACATCTGGAACAGCTCCATCACCACGCCCTGGCCGGCGAAGGCCGCATCGCCATGGATCAGGACCGGCAGGACCTGGCGGCGCTCGTCGTCGCCACGGCGTTCCTGGCGCGAACGCACGGAGCCGGCGACCACCGGGTCGACGATCTCGAGGTGCGAGGGGTTGAAGGCCAGGGCCAGGTGCACCGGCGCGCCGGGGGTGGCGATGTCGGCCGAGAAGCCCATGTGGTACTTCACGTCGCCGGCATGGGCGCGCTCGTCGTGCTCGAACTTGCCTTCGAACTCGTCGAACAGCTTGCGCGGATTCTTGCCCAGCGTGTTGATCAGGACGTTCAGGCGGCCGCGGTGGGCCATGCCGATGACGATGTCCTTGACCTTGTCCACGCCGGACTGGCGGATCACCGTGTCCAGCAGCGGGATCAGCGAGTCGCCGCCTTCCAGCGAGAAGCGCTTCTGGCCGACGTACTTGGTGTGCAGGTAGCGCTCCAGGCCCTCGGCGGCGGTCAGCCGCTCCAGCAGGCGCTGGCGGGTCTCGGTGCTGAGGTTGTAGTCGCCGCCGGCCGCTTCCAGGCGCTGGTACAGCCACTGGCGCTGGTCGACTTCGGAGATGTGCATGAACTCGGCGCCGATCGAACCGGCGTAGGTCGCCTTCAGGCGCGCGAGCAGGTCGCGCAGCTTCATCCGCGGCTGGCCGGCCAGGCCGCCGGTGCTGAACTCGCTGTCCAGGTCGCGCTCGGACAGGTCGTGGAAGCCCAGGGCCAGGTCCGGCGGGTTCATCGGCGGGGTCAGGGCGAGCGGGTCGACCTGGGCGCCGAGGTGGCCGCGCGAGCGGTAGGCGGTGATCAGGCGGCCGACATTGCGCTCGCGCTCGTCGCCGGCGGCCGGCGCGGTGGCGTAGCCGTTGTTGGCGGCGTGGCGGGCGGCCTCGGCCACATGGGCGATGACCGCCGAGTGGGGGACGTCACCGGCCTCGCGCCCCTTGAAACCGTCGAAGTAGGCTTTCCACTTCGGGTCTACGCTGTCCGGGGAGACCAGGTACTGCTCGTACAGGTCTTCGATGAAGGCGGCATTGCTGCCGAGCTGCGATGACTGCGCAAACTGCTTGAGTTGGTTGTCCACGATGGTGTCGCGTCTGGGTGGGGGATGGGCCGCAACCGGCCCAGGCCCGGCGGAGCGGGCGTGACAGCCGCAAAAGTATAACCCCCATCGCCCGTTCAGGGACCTAGACGAACGGCCCAATCGACGCGGCATCGGCCCGTGTGCTGGGACTGTTCACACTGGGGCCGAGCCGGTGCGCTCGACATCGGTGCGGGCCGGCGAGCTGGCCCGGTGGACAACGTGGCCGATGGGCCCGGCGCGGGTCTGATCCGCGTGACGCGGCGTTGCCCTGGTGCTGTGCGTCTTCGCGAGGCTTGGCCCGCTGCCGCGGGCCGCAGTGCCGCGGGCAGTCCCGACCTTACAACGTGCGGTATTCGCTGCAGGGGCGCGAGCGCTCCCACACCCGGTCGAAGTCCAGCATCAGGCGGCGGGCGACCGGCGCGTCGTCGATCCCGCCCTCGCCGTCGAAGCGGTGACCCAGCGGCCGGAACAGGGCGCCGCCGGTGTCGTTGCAGGCGAATGCCGACGGATAGCGGGTGTCGACCGGGTCGCGGACCTCGCGGAAGGCGAACACGCTGGGCAGGCGCTGGGCCAGCGGCAGCAGCGGGGCGCCGGATCGCTGCGGGGTGGCCGCGTCCTGGAGCAGCACGCGGATGCGTCCCTCGCCGGGCCGGGTCGCCAGGCGGCGCAGGGCGTCGAGCACGTCCATGCGGTCCAGCAGGCCCGGGTCCATCGCCCGGCAGTAGATCGCCAGGTCCCGCCGGGCATGCGCGGCCAGGGCCACCAGCACCGCCGCCGCACCTTCGGCATCCTCGACCGGGCTGGCGCCGGGCAGGCGCCGGTGCATCTCACGATGGCCGATCCCGGCCTCGACGAAGGCCGGACCGGACGGCACGAAGCCGGCGCGGGCGTAGAACGGCAGCGCATGCAGCTGCGAGTTGAGAGTCACCTCGGGCCATTCGCGGCGACGGGCCTCGGCCACCAGCTCGGCCAGCATGGCCTCGCCGATCCCGCGCCCGCGCTCGCTGGCCAGCACCGCCATGCGCCCGATCCGCCGTTCCGGGGTCAGCCGGGCCGCGCCGAGCGGCCGGCCGTCCTGGTCCAGGGCCAGCACGTGGAAACTGAGCGGATCGAGCGCGTCGCGTTCGAGTTCTGCCGGCACCTGCTGCTCATCGATGAACACCGTCTCGCGCACGGCATGCAGGCGCGCATGCTCGAGCGCGTAGTCGGCCGCCACGATGGAGAAGCCTGGGCTCACGCGTCGTCGTCCTCGTCGTCGTCCTCGTCGTCGTCCGGATCGTCGGTCTGCAAACCGTAATGGCCGGCCTGGTACAGCACATAGGCGGCATCGCGGCCGGCCTCGGACAGGCTTTCCCAGGCGGGGCCGTCGAGCGTGCCGGCATCGGCCAGCATGATCGCATCGTCGACCGGCATCTCCAGCGAGCGCCCGCTGCAGTACAGGCTGGCACCGTCGTCGTGGCGCCGGCGCCAGGCCAGGCGCGAGGCCGGGTGGCGATGCAGCATCGCGCCGTGGGACAGGTCCCATTCCAGCTCGATGCGCGGACGCGGCTCGGCGCCGGGGATGACCTCGCCGGCGGCGCGGTAGGTGGTGATGAAGCGGCCGAACCAGTCGCCCAGTCGATCCGGATCGTTCATCCGGATCGCGTTGAGCGCCTCGACCACCCGGTTCATCGCCGCCACGTCGATCTCGTTGGGATCGGCCGGCACGGCCAGGTCCTCGTCGTGGTAGCGCACCGCCTCGTCGGCATCGACCAGCACTTCGTCGAGCCAGTCGCCGATCAGCTCGGACGAGGAGGGCGCGCGCATGCCGACCGAGAAGGTCAGGCACGGGTCTTCGGCCACGCCGTGGTGCGGCACCAGCGGCGGCAGGTAGAGCATGTCGCCCGGGCCCAGCACCCAGTCGTGGGTTGGGTCGAACCGGCGCAGCAGCTTGATCGCCACCTCGTCCTGGAAGCCCAGGTCCGGCGCCGGTTGGCCCATCGCCACGCTGGCGTCGATCTGCCAGCGGCGATGGCCATGGGCCTGCAGCAGAAACACGTCGTAATGGTCCACGTGCGCGCCGACCGAACCGCCGGTGGCGGCGAAGCTGATCATCACGTCATCGATGCGCCAGCGCGGCAGGAAGCGGAACTGGTCCAGCAGCGCGGCCACGTCCGGATCCCACTTGTCGACGTCCTGCACCAGCAAGGTCCAGTCGTGGTCGGGCAGGCCGGGGAAGTCTTCTTCCTGGAACGGGCCGGTGCGCACGTCCCAGCGGCCGCTGCCGCGGTCGTGGCTGATCAGCCGCGCCAGCACGCCCTCCTCGCAGGCCAGGCCGGCCAGGTCCTCGGGCATGAGGGGGGTCTGGAAGCGGGGGAAGGCGTTGCGGATCAGCAGCGGGCGCTTGTGCCAGTAGTCGCGCAGGAACACCGCCGGATCCATGCCCAGCGGCGGCAGCGCGGCGGCATCGATCTCGAACGGCGGTTGGGCGGTGGAATCCTTCTTGCGGGTGCTCATGAGGCGATCTCGTCGTAGCCGCGGCCGAGGAACTGGAGCAGGCACCAGCCGTGCCCGAACGGGTCGGCCAGCTGCACGATGCGGCCCCAGGCGGCCTCGCGCACATCGCCTTCGGCGCGGGCGCCGGCAGCAAGCGCGCGGGCCAGGGCCGCGTCCAGGTCTTCGACCACGATGTCCAGGTGGAGCGGCGTCCAGTGCCGGCGGTAGTGGCGCGGCGATCCGGCCGCACCTTCGCTGCCGGCATCCTTGCGCAGCAGGTAGAACGGAACCGGCGCGCCGGTCATCTCCAGCACGCCGTCGCCCAAACGGCGCGCGGCGACCAGGCCGAAGGCATCGCGATAGAACGCCTCGGCGCGGGCCAGGTCGTCGACGTCGATGTTGATCAGCAGCTGCATGTCGGATCGCGTCGGTGCGGGCGGGCAGTCGTGCGTGGTGTCAGCGCTTGGGCGCCGCGGCGGCCTCGTCGGCCAGGCGCTTGTCCAGGCGGGCGCGGGCCTGGTCGGCATAGGCGCGGCAGGCGCCTTCGCGCACCAGCGGCTGCTTCGCGCCCGGACCCAGGCGCGACCACAGGTCGCCGGCCGCCGGGTGCGGGGTGATCAGGATGTCGCAGGGCAGGGCGGCGACCGCGTCGAGCGTGCGCCGGAACGTGGCCACGTAGTCCGGATGTTCGCTGAAGCGCCAGTAGTCATCGGAGATCGCGCTGAGACTGTCGACGTAGGCGATGTCCACGCACTTGCCGTCCTGGCACGAGCGCCAGGTCCAGCTGCTGCCGCCGGGCGCATGGCCCGGCGTGGCGTGCGCGGTGAGCCGCAGCGGGCCCAGCGAAATCACTTCGCCGTCGCCGATGCGGCGCACGCCGCTGATCGGTGCCATCGGATCCAGGTGCGCGTATTGCGGGTCGTCGCGTTCGCTGCGGCCGCGCTCCAGCACGGCGGCGGCCGGTTCGCGCGCCAGCACGGTCGCGCCGCTGGCCTTCTGCAAGGCGCCGATGCCGCCGGCGTGGTCGAAGTGTTCGTGCGTGCCGACGATGTAGCGCACGTCCTCGACGCGGAAACCGGCGGCACGGATGTTGGCTTCGATCAGCGCGGCGCCCTTGGCGGTGCCGCCGTCGAGCAGCACATGGCCCTGCGGCGAAGTCACCAGCAGCGCGGTGATGCCGCAGGTGCCCACGTACCAGGTGTCGCCGTGGAGGTGGTACGGCGGGGACGGATCATCCCAGCCGGCGTCGTCGCGGCAGGCCGCCGCTGCAGCGGTGCCTGCCGCCTTGGTTGCCGCATTGGCAGGCACGGCGCAGGCCGCAGCCAGTGCCGCGATCGTGGTGGTGGCCAGCGCGCGGAAGATCACAGCTCGCGCGCCAGGCGTTCGGCCAGGCCGGTATAGCCGCCGGGGGTCAGCGCGGCCAGGCGCGCGCGCGCGTCTTCGGGCAGGTCCAGCGAGGCGACGAAGCTGCGCATGGCATCGGCATTGATGCCGTCCTGGCCGCGGGTCAGCGCCTTGAGCTGTTCGTAGGGATTGGGCAGGCCGTGGCGACGCATCACCGTCTGCACTGCTTCGGCCAGCACTTCCCAGGCCGCATCCAGGTCGGCGTCCAGGCGCTGCGGATTCACGCTCAGCTTGCCCAGGCCCTTGCCCAGCGAGTCCAGCGCGACCTGGGTATGGCCGAAGGCGGTGCCCAGCGCGCGCAGCACGGTGGAGTCGGTGAGGTCGCGCTGCCAGCGGCTGATCGGCAGCTTGGCCGAGAAGTGCTCGAACAGCGCGTTAGCCACGCCGAAGTTGCCCTCGGCGTTCTCGAAATCGATCGGGTTGACCTTGTGCGGCATGGTCGACGAGCCCACTTCGCCTTCCTTCAAGCGCTGCTTGAAGTAGCCCAGCGAGATATAGCCCCACACGTCGCGGGCCAGGTCGATGAGCACGGTATTGGCGCGACGGATCGCATCGCCCAGCTCGGCGACGTTGTCGTGCGGCTCGATCTGGGTGGTGTACGCATTGAATGGCAGGCCGAGGCCTTCGACGAAACGCTCCGAGAACGCCGGCCAGTCCACGTCCGGGTAGCTGACCACGTGCGCGTTGTAGTTGCCGACCGCGCCGTTGATCTTGCCGGTCAGCTCGACCGCGGCGATCTGCCGGCGTTGGCGCTCCAGGCGCGCCACCACGTTGGCCACTTCCTTGCCCAGGGTGGTCGGCGAGGCGGTCTGGCCGTGGGTGCGCGAGAGCATCGGCTGGGCGGCCTGGGCCTGGGCCAGCGCGCGCAGGGTGGCGACGATGCCGTCCAGGGTCGGCAGCAGCACGGTGTCGCGCGCTTCACGCAGCATCAGCGCGTAGGACAGGTTGTTGATGTCCTCGCTGGTGCAGGCGAAGTGCACGAACTCCAGCGCCGGTCCCAGCTCGGCGTCGTCCTTGAGCCGTTCCTTGATCAGGTACTCGACTGCCTTGACGTCGTGGTTGGTGGTGCGTTCGATTTCCTTGACCCGCGCCGCGTCGGCGACCGAGAAGCCTTCGGCCAGTGCGCGCAGGCGCTGTGCGGCCGCGTCGGAGAACGGCGCCAGCTCGACGATGCCCGGCTCGGCGGCCAGGGCCAGCAGCCATTCCACCTCCACCTTCACCCGGGCCCGGATCAGGCCGTACTCGGAGAAGATCGGGCGCAGCGCATCGACCTTGGAGGCGTAGCGGCCGTCGAGCGGAGACAGGGCGAGCAGGGCGGAGTCCGACATGGGGGATCGTGGGTGGGCCAGGGGAGCGCAACAGTTTAACGCGCCGGCCGCGTCAGCCCCGCTGCACGCCCGGCCGGGGCCCTGGCAGCCGGTCGGCCGGGCAGGCTGGCGTATGCTGGCCGCCCCGCCAGCCACCGGCATCGCCGGTCGCCCGCCGTAGTCCATCCCCGCTGGAGACGGTCATGAGCAAGACATCCCCCCGGTCGCGCGCCAAGGCGCCGGCCCGCCAAAAAACCACGGCCACTGCCGCTGCGCGAACCCGGACCGAGCACGACAGCATGGGCGAGCTGCAGGTCCCGGCCGATGCCCTGTGGGGCGCGCAGACCCAGCGCGCGGTGCAGAACTTCCCGGTCTCCGGCCGGCCGATGCCGCGCGGCTTCATCCGCGCGCTGGGCCTGGTCAAGGCCGCCGCGGCCGAGGTCAACGCCGGCCTGGGCCTGCTGCCCAAGAACGTGGCCGGCGCGGTGCGCGCCGCCGCGCTGGACGTGGCCACCGGCACCTGGGATGCGCACTTCCCGGTCGACATCTACCAGACCGGTTCGGGCACGTCCTCGAACATGAATGCCAACGAGGTGATCGCCGCGCTCGCCAATGCCTCGGGCAAGGCCGGCAAGGGCAAGGTCCACCCCAACGACCACGTCAACCTCGGCCAGAGTTCCAACGACGTGATCCCGACCGCGATCCGCGTGTCGGCGCAGCTGGGCGTGGTCGAAGACCTGCTGCCGGCGATCGCGCACCTGCGCAAGACCATCGACAGGCGCGGCCGCGAACTGCGCCGCGTGGTCAAGACCGGCCGCACCCATCTGATGGATGCGATGCCGCTGACCTTTGAACAGGAATTCGGCGCCTGGTCCTCGCAGCTCAAGTCCGCGCAAGGACGCCTGGAGGACAGCCTCAAGCGCCTGCGCCGGCTGCCGCTGGGCGGCACGGCGATCGGCAGCGGCATCAATGCCGATCCGCGCTTCGGCGCGCGCGCGGCCAAGGCGATTTCAGCGCTGGCCGGAACCAAATTCGAGAGCGCCGACGACAAGTTCGAAGGCCTGGCCGCACAGGACGATGCGGTCGAGCTGTCCGGCCAGCTCAACGCGCTGGCCGTGGCGCTGATCAAGATCGCCAACGACCTGCGCTGGATGAATGCCGGACCGCTGGCCGGCCTGGCCGAGATCGAGCTGCCGGCGCTGCAGCCGGGCAGTTCGATCATGCCGGGCAAGGTCAATCCGGTGATTCCGGAAGCCACGGTCATGGCCGCCGCGCAGGTGATCGGGCACCACACTGCAATCACCATTGCCGGCCAGACCGGCAACTTCCAGCTCAACGTGACCTTGCCGCTGATCGCGGCCAACCTGCTCGAGTCGATCCAGCTGCTGGCCAACGTGTCGCGGCTGCTGGCCGATTCGGCCATCGCCGGCTTGAAGGCGCGGCCGGAGCGGGTCAAGGAAGCGCTGGACCGCAATCCGATCCTGGTCACCGCGCTCAATCCGGTGATCGGCTACGAGAAGGGCGCGGCGATCGCCAAGCAGGCCTACAAGCAGGGCCGGCCGGTGCTGGAGGTGGCGATCGAGGTCACCGGTCTGCCGGCGAAAACATTGGCGCCGCTGCTGGACCCGGCCGTGCTGGCCAAGGGCGGCATCCACGGCAAGCCCGGCGGTGGCGGCGGCTGACCGGCCTGCCGCGCTCAGCGCGGCGCGGGACAGTCGACCGGCGGGGACTTGCGCACCTGCGGATCGCGCAGTTCCGGGCGATCGTAGGGAATGTTGTTTTCCCAGTACCAGGGCAGGCAGGTCTGGCCCAGCGTGTCGCGCACCAGCGCGGCGAAGATGCCTTCGGCGTTGGAGCTGTTGCCCAGCAGAAGCACGCACTGGCGTCCGTCGCGCACGCACAGCGCCAGGTTGCGGGTGCCGTCGTCGTTGCCGCCCTTGAAGAAGGCGCGGCCCTGCGGCGTTTCGTACACCGCCCAGCCCAGGGCGTAGGCCAGCTCGATGCCGGCCCAGGCGGTAGTGCGGTCTTCGGCCAGGGTCGGGAACTGCTGCGGTGAGGTGATCGGCACCTGCGGCGCCAGCAGTGCGCGGCGGGCTTCGTCCGACAGACCCTCGCCCTGGGCCAGCGCGGCCAGGAAGCGGGCGAAATCGGCCGGCGTGGTGTCCATCGAACCGGCCGCGCGCACCGCGCCGCGCTTGCGGTGGCCCAGGTCCTCGCCGTCGCTGCCGTAGCCCAGGGCGAGGTTGCCGGCGAAGTCGTCGCGCCAGGTCATCGAAGTGCGGGCCATGCCGAAGCGTTCGAACACCCGCGCCTGCATCAGCGGGCCCACATCGATGCCCATGCCGTTTTCCAGCACGAACTGCAGCAGGTTGATGCCCTCGCCCGAATAGGCGAAGCGGCTGCCGGGTTCGAACGCGATGAACAGCTTGCCGTTTTCGTCGTAGCCGTGCGCGGTGAAGAAGCGGAAGTTGGGAAACCCGGCGGTATGCGACAGCAGCATGCGCGGGGTGATCTTCTTCCAGCGCGGATCGTCGGCCAGGTCGGCGTACTTGGGATAGTCGGGCAGCGGCCTGGGCAGCAGTTCGCCGATCGGCTTGTCCAGGTCCAGGCGGCCTTCGTCGACCAGGGTCATCACCGCGTAGGCGAACACGCCCTTGGTCAACGACGCCCCGTACATGACCGTGTCCGCGTCCAGCGGCAGCCCGGCGGCGACATCGCGCTGGCCGTAACCCTTCAGCCGGACCTGGCCGTCGCGGATCGTGGCCACGGCCAGGCCCGGTACCGCTGCAGCCTGCATCAGTTCGCCCACGCGCCGGTCGAAGGCCGGGTCGCCCGGATCGGCTCCCGGTTCGACGGCGAGCTCGGCGGCGTGAAGCCATGCCGGTGCAAGACAGGCCAATGCCAGCAAGGTGGCCGCCAGGCGGCCGCGCCAGTTCGGAAACGTCGCCATGCCGCCTCCTGCGAAGAACCGTCGGGAATCCTTGCCGCGTCCGTGCGACGCGGCAGATGCGAGGGGTAGGCCGCGCCCGGAAGGCGCGGCGGTCACTCAGTCGGCCGACTCAGTTGCCCGGGCGGGCGGCGGCTGCGTCCGCTTCGGCGGCCGCATCCATGTTGTGCCCGTCATCGGCATCGTTATCGGTCTCCACATCGGCGGTCGCGTTGGTGCCGCCGATGTTGACGTCGTAGTGGCCGTCCTTGCCGCACTCGTCGATGTCGGTCTGGTCCAGCGTCGCGTACGGCCGGAAAGCGGGCAGCGAGGCGGCCAGGGCGTTCTGCGATTCGAGCAGCGGGGACAGGTTCTTGCAGATCTTCATCGCCTCGACTTCGATCTGCTTGCCGCGCTCTTCCATGCGCTTGTCGAAATCGTCGCTGGTGCCGGTGAACACGCTCTTGAGCGCGCCGGTGGCCGCCTCGATGCCCAGGTCGGCGCCCTGCATGCCGACCGCGATACCGGCTTGCGCGACGGCGATCAGGTTGGCGCGATGGGCCAGCAGCAGCTTGCGCTGCGCTTCATCAATGGGGACGGACTTGCCTTCGACCAGGAAGTCGCCCTGCGGACTGATCTCGGCCTTGGGCTTGCCCGAGTCTTCGGCGACGCGGATGTTCTCGGTGGCCAGCTTGCGGCTGGCCTCGGCCATCGCTCCCTGGATCTTGCGGCCCAGGGCGGTGTTGGCCGGCGCGGCCGCCGCCGTACTGCCGGCGTCAGCGGGCGCGGGCGCCGGTTCGCTCTTGCCGCAGGCGGCCAGCGGCAGCAGCGCGACGAGGGTGAGGGCATGGAGCTTGCGCATGGTCGGTTCCTTCAGTTCAGGGCGAATTCCTGGCGGATCTCTTTCTCGCAGTCCTCGACGTCGTCCGCCTCCAGGGTGGCGTAGGGCCGGAACTGCGGCAGGCTGGCCGCCAGGCGTTGCTGGGAGTCGTGCAGCGCCGGCAGGCTGCGGCAGATCTGCAGCACGCCCGGTTCGATGGTCTGCTTGACGGTCTTTTCCACCTGCCGCTCCAGGCTGCCGGTCATGGCGCTGAACACGAGGCTGAAAATCCCGCGGTCGACCGCTTGCAGGGCAGCTTCGGCGCTGGCCTCGCCGATATCGATGCCGGCTTTCGCGATCTGGATCACCTGGCCACGGTAGGCCAGCAGTTCCTGGCGCTGGCGGTTGTCGATGGCCACCGCCTTGCCTTCGATCAGGAAGTCGCCACGCGGGGTGATCTCCGCCTTGGGCAGCGACCGGTCCTTGCCGCTGGCGTGCTTGCCGGACTTGCCGAAGCGCATGCCGTCGCCCAGCTCCAGGTTGCCGGTTTCCAGCTCGGTTCGGGCGGCGGCCAGCTCGGCGCGCACTTCCTTGCGCGCATCGGCCAGGTCGGCGCTGATTTCCTGCTGGATCTCGCTCTGCGACGGCTCGGCGGCCTGCGCGGCCAGCGGCAACAGGCCGGCCATCAGCAAGGGCAGCAGGGTGCGGCGGATACGCATGTCGTTCATGACGGTTCTCCTCGCATGAGGCCAGGTGTGTTGGGGGTCAGTCGCGGCGCGGCAGGTCGACCTTGCCGGTCACATCGCGATGGTCGGCGCTGCCGCTGCCGATCGAGCGGACCGACAGGCTGGCCGCGCCGCGCACATCGGCATTGCCCGAGCCGATCGAATCGACGCGCACCGCGCCGCCGATGTTGCGCAGCTCGGCATCGCCGGAGCCGATAGAGCCGATGCTCACGTCGCCGCGCGCGCCGTCCAGGCCGAAATCGCCAGAACCAATACTGCCGACCTCCGTCGCGCCGGCCACGTTGCGCGCCTTGATGTCGCCGGAGCTGATCGACAGCACGTTGAGCGAGCCGGCGCCGTCCAGGTCGATGTCGCCCGAGCCTACCTTGGCGGTCACCGGGCCGCGGATGTTGCGCAGCTTGGCATCGCCGGAGCCGACATCGGCACTGGCCGCGGCCACGCCGGTGACCGAACCGTCGCCGGAACCGACGACCAGTTGCACAAGCACGTCCGCCGGCACGGTGCCCGACAGTTCCATCCAGGCGTAGTTGTCGCCGAACAGGCTGGACAGGCCGGCGTCCTTCTCACGGCGCAGGCGGACCACCAGGGTGTCGCCCTTGCGTTCCTGGGTCACGGTCAGGTCCGGCAGCCACTGCGGCTTGCTGGCGCAGGCGCGGCCCTGCACGACATGGGTCGCATCGTTGCTGGCACGCAGGTCGATATCGAACTGGTTGGTCTCCACCCGGACCTTCTTCACCCCGGCCAGGTCCAGCTGCAGCTGGCGCGGCGCCGAATGGGAGCAGTGGTCGTCGGCCAGGGCCAGGGTCGGGGTCAGCAACAGCGCGGTGAGCAGGGTGGGCAGGAGCGGGCGCATCGGGATTCCTCGCAAATGTTCGAATGTCGGGAGATCAGCCTTCGTCGCGCCAGCGGCGCAGGCGGATGGCGGCGGCAATGAAGGCCACGCCGATCACCGCACCGATCCACAAATCGGCGGTGGCGAAGGCATGCCAGCTGCGGGTCAGGTCGATGGCGCTGGCCAGCTGGTCGGGCGTATTGATGTCCATCGTGTCGCTGACCACGCCGCCGACCACCGGATACCAGCCGCCGGGCACCACGCTCAGCAGACCGCGGTAGACCAGCGTGTACCAGACCTTGTCATGGGCGATGTCCACGCCCGGCAGGATCGTCATCATGCTGATCACCACGCAGCCCAGCACCGGCACCAGCACCGCCCACAGGAACGGCTTGGAGCGCGCCCAGGCCGAGCAGAACATCAGCCAGCCCACGGTCGGCAGCGCCCAGATCATGTAGACCGGCAGCGAGCCCAGCACGCCGCCGATGATGCGCAGCGGATGGGAGTGTGTGAACACCGAGCTCGCCACCGGCACGCCGTTGACGGTGATGGTCAGCGCCGAGATGACCCACAGCGCCAGGCCGATCAGCAGGCCCACGCCGATCGCCCACAGCGGCGCCAGTACCAGCGCCCAGGTGGCCTTGGACAGGACCATCTGCGAATCCGACACCGGCAGCGACTTCCAGAACAGGACGCTGCGGTCGCGGCGATCGTCGTACAGCGAGCCCAGGGCGTAGAAGAACACGACGAAGGCCAGCACGGTGCAGGCCAGCATCACGCCTGCCAGCAGCATGCCGTCGCCCATCGCGCCCAGGGCCTGGGCGACCTCGTGCGGATCGGCGTTGTCGAAGACGAAGCCGCTGTTGCCCATGCTGCGGCGCGCGGCAATGCTGCCGATCACCGCAAGGATCAGGTTCAGGCCGACGATGATCGCGCCGGTGATCAGCGGCGCCCAGAAGAAACCGCCGCGGTTCTCCCAGTATTCGCGCTTGAGCAGCCATTTGAACTTGGCCGTGCCGTGTTCGGGCGAGGCGGACGAGCGGGTCAGGGCGTTCATGCGTAGGTCCCCTTCATGATGGCGACGAACAGGTCGGCAAGGCCCGGATTGCGGGTCTCGCCCAGGGCGGCCAGCTGCGCGCGGGGCACGCCGTCATACAGCAGCACGGTCTTGCCGAAGGGCAGGCCGCGTTCGTCGATGGGCTTGAGCGCGCGCGCCGGTTCCAGCGCATCGCCGCTCACCAGTACTTCGGTATAGCGCTCGGCGACGTCTTCCATCGGCGAGGACAGCACCATCGCGCCATCGCGGATGAACAGCACGTCGGTGAGGATGTGCTCGATCTCCTCGACCTGGTGGGTGGTGACCAGGATGGTCTTCTCCTCGTCGAAGTAGTCCTCCAGCAAGCGCTGGTAGAACTGCTTGCGGTAGAGGATGTCCAGGCCCAGGGTCGGCTCGTCCAGGACCAGGAGCTTGGCGTCGATGGCCATCACCAGGGCCAGATGCAGCTGCACGATCATGCCCTTGGACATCTCGCGCACCCGCAGCTTGGGATGCAGCTGGGTGTTGGCCAGGAAACGCTCGCACTTGGCCCGGTCGAAGCGCGGGTGCACGCCGGCGACGAAGTCGATCGCCTCGCTGACCCGGATCCAGCGCGGCAGCACTGCCACGTCGGCGATGAAGCAGACATCGTTCATCAGCTCGTCGCGCTGGGTGCGCGGATCCTTGCCCAGGACCGTGAGCTGGCCCTCGAACGGAGTCAGGCCGAGGATCGCCTTGAGTGCGGTGGTCTTGCCGGCGCCATTGGGGCCGATCAGGCCGACGATGCGGCCGGCGCCGATGTCGAAGTCGGCGCCGGCGACGGCGACCTTGTTCTTGTAAGCCTTGCGCAGGCCACGGGCGGAGACGACCGGCCGGAAGCCGGTGTCCGCGGGTTGGGAAGCGGCAGCGTTCATCAGTGGTTCCCCAGGGGTGTGAGCAGGTCTTGCAGGGACAGGCCCAGGCGCTGGATGCGCTCGGCCACGGCCGGCCATTCGTCCTTGAGGAAGCGCTCGCGCTCGCTGGTGCGCAGCTGCTTGGAGGCTTCCTCAGTCACGAACATGCCCAGGCCGCGCCGCTTCTCCACCAGGCCCTCGTCCGCCAGCTCCTGGTAGGCGCGGGAGACGGTGATCGGGTTGAGCTGGTACTCGGCGGCCACCTGACGGACCGAGGGCAGGGCCTCGCCCGGCTTGAGGATCCCGTCGAGCATCATGGCGATGACGCGGTCCTTCAGTTGGCGATAGATGGGAGCGCCGTCGCTCCACTGGATGTCACTCATGGTCAACCCCGTGAGCGCAGCGACTGCGCAAAGGAGAAATAGGGCATGGTCGACGAGGCCCGCAACCTGCGCGCCGGCCGCTCCGCGGCTGCGTCCAGGCCAGCGTCGCCGCGTTCCGCGGCGGCCTCGGCAAGTCCATAATCACCACGGCGTCCATCGTGGTCGGGCAGCCACCGGGTCGCTCCCACGACCGCGACGGTCAGGCCCAGGGCCATGAACCAGGAGCGGTGGGCGGACAGGATGCTTTTCATGCGGGTGTCCTGCGTTGGGTGACTGGTGTTGTATTCAACTATAACACCTAAACACAGGGTGTCAACACCCTGTTTACCCAACCGATGGCCTATCCCTTGGTGTTTCTTCGTAGGAGTCGCTGATGTCGCTCAAGTCGATGATTTTTAAAGGGTTGCTGGTAGCGGCAGCGGTACCGGCGATGGCCGCGGCCCCCGCTTTGCTGGACGTGGACTACCGCCCGCTGGCCGGGAAGGCCCCGGTCAACCTGAATGAACAGCAGGGCGGCAAGGTCCTGCTGATCGTCAATACCGCCAGCAAGTGCGGTTACACCCCCCAGTACGAGGGCCTGGAAGCGCTGCAGCAGCGCTTCGGCGCGAAGGGTTTCGCCGTGCTCGGTTTCCCGTCCAACGACTTCAAGGGACAGGAGCCGGGCAGCGAAGAGCAGATCCAGGAGTTCTGCACGCTCACTTATGGCGTCAAGTTCCCCATGTACGAAAAAGTGCACGTCACCGGTCCGGAAACTACCGCGCTCTACCAGCGACTGCAGCAGGCCACCGGCGTGTCGCCGGGCTGGAATTTCCACAAGTACCTGGTGTCGCGCGACGGACGGGTGGTCGGCAACTGGCCCAGCAAGGTCACGCCGGACGATCCGCAACTGGTCGCGGCGATCGAGCGCGAACTGAAGGCTCCAGCGCCCAAGCGCTGAAGCATCAACTCCGGCCGTCGGCGCGTGCGACAATGCGCGTCCGCCGGCGCAGCCGGGCGGAACGAACCACCCTCCAGGGAATCAACGAATGAACAACCGCATGCGCGGCGCTCTGGCGTCGCTGGTGATGGGAGCAAGCATGATGGCAGGCACGGCTGTGGCACAGGACAAGACGACGCTGGCGACCGACAAGGACAAGGTGAGCTACGCGATCGGCCTGGACGTGGCCCGTTCGTTCCAGCCCATCGCCAACGACATCGACTTCGTGGCGATGCAGCGTGCACTGGACAACGCGCTGGCTGGCGGCAAGCCGCTTCAAGCCGAAGAGCAGGCGCAGGCGACCAGCGCCGGGCTGCAGACCGCCGTGGCCGCGCGCTCGGGCCAGCGCGTGCCGGGCCTGCCGCCGGGCAGCGAGCCGCCGGCGCCGTCGAAGGAGCAGGTTGGCCTGCTGGTGGGCGACCGCATGGTCGGCCCGTCGCTGCTGCCGCTGAAGAACGAGATCGACACCGCCGTGCTGATGCAGGCCGTGCGCACCGGCCTGGGCAAGGGCGGCACGCCGCTGATGACCGAGCAGGAGGCCATGTCCACCCTGCAGGCGTTCATGACCCGCCAGCAGCAGGGCGTGGCCGACAAGAACCGCAGCGAAGGCGCCGCGTTCCTGGCCGCCAACCGTTCGCAGAAGGGCGTGCTGACCACCCCGTCGGGCCTGCAGTACATGGTCCTGCGCGAGGGCAGCGGCGCACGTCCGATGGCCAGCGACACCGTGCGCGTGAACTACGAGGGCAAGCTGCTGGACGGCACCGTGTTCGACAGCTCCTACGAGCGTGGCGAGCCGGTGGAATTCCCGCTCAACCGCGTCATCGCCGGCTGGACCGAAGGCGTGGCGTTGATGCCGGTCGGCGCCAAGTACCGCTTCTGGATCCCGTCCGACCTGGCCTATGGCCCGGGCGGCAGCCCGCCGCGGATCGGTCCGAACGCGACGCTGACCTTCGACGTCGAACTGCTCGGCATCGTCCCGTAAGGGTCGTCCGGCAGGAGCTGCGCCGTGCGCGTCGCGATATTCGGCACCGGTTACGTCGGCCTGGTCACCGGTGCCTGCCTGGCCGAGGTGGGCCATGACGTGGTCTGCGTGGACGTGGACGCGGCCAAGATCGACGGCCTGAAGAACGGCGTGGTGCCGATCTACGAGCCCGGACTGGAACCGATGGTCCGGGCCAGCCACGCCGCCGGCCGGCTGCACTTCACCACCGATGCGGCCGCTGCCATTGCCCATGGCGAGATCGTGTTCATCGCCGTGGGCACGCCGCCCGACGAGGACGGCAGCGCCGACCTGCAGTACGTGCTGGCGGTGGCGCGCACCATCGGCCGGCACATCGAGCGGCCGGTGGTGGTGGTGGACAAGTCGACCGTGCCGGTGGGCACGGCCGACCGCGTGCGCGCTGCGATCGCCGGCGAACTGGATGCACGCGGCGTGGAAGTGGCCTTTGACGTGGTTTCCAATCCGGAGTTCCTCAAGGAAGGCGACGCGGTGGCCGACTGCATGCGTCCGGACCGGATCGTCATCGGCGCCGACAACCCCGCCGCGGTGGCGCGCATGCGCCGGTTGTACGCGGCGTTCAATCGCAACCACGACCGCTTCGTGGTGATGGACGTGCGCTCGGCCGAGCTGACCAAGTACGCGGCCAACGCGATGCTGGCGACCAAGATCAGTTTCATGAACGAGATCGCCAACATCGCCGAGCGTGTCGGTGCCGACGTGGAAGCGGTCCGGCACGGCATCGGTTCGGATCCGCGGATCGGCTGGCATTTCATATATCCCGGCGCCGGGTACGGCGGTTCGTGCTTTCCCAAGGACGTGCAGGCGCTTGCGCGCACCGCGCAGCAGCACGGCTACGTCGCGCAGCTGCTGGAGGCGGTGGAGTCGGTCAACGAGCGGCAGAAGGGCCATCTGTTCGAGCTGGTCCAGCACCACTACGACCGCGGCGAGGACGAAGGCGTGCGCGGCAAGGTGTTCGCGGTGTGGGGGCTGGCATTCAAGCCCAACACCGACGACATGCGCGAGGCTTCGAGCCGGCGGCTGCTGGCCCAGCTGTGGGAGGCCGGCGCCACGGTGCAGGCCTACGACCCCGAAGCGATGGACGAGGCGCGGCGCCTGTTCGGCGAGCGCGACGACCTGCGGCTGTGCGCCTCGGCGCATGCGGCGCTGGAAGGCGCCGACGCGCTGGTGGTGGTGACCGAGTGGAAGGAATTCCGCAGCCCGGATTTCGCCCGCATGCATGCGGCGCTGGGCGATGCGGTGGTATTCGACGGGCGCAATCTGTACGAACCCGAGGAGATCGAGGCCGCGGGCCTTGCGTATTACGGCATCGGTCGCGGGCGTTCGGTTCGCAATCCCCAGGAGCACAAGAAATGAGTCCGGCACAGGAACAATTCCCCGGACTGGAGCCGGCCGGTGGCCTGGAACAGCGCCTGATCGAACTGGAAACGCGGCTGGCGTTCCAGGAGCATGCGCTGTCCGAATTGAGCGAGGCGCTGGCGCAGGCGCGGCTGGAGCGCGCGCGCGGCGACGAGCTGATGCAGGCGGTATTGGCCGACCTGCGCGGACTGCGCGGTTCGCTCTACGCCGACCCGGGCAACGAACCGCCGCCGCCGCACTACTGATTGCCCCGAGATTTCCCGGCCCATCTGTGGCCGATGCGACAGACCCCACGATCGACCATGACCGACACTCTTCGCGACCAGTTGCTCCATCTCGGCTTCAAGGCCGCACCTGCGCCCGAGCGCAAGCCGGCCGGCAAGCCGCATCCGGGCAGGCCCGCGCAGGGCAAGGCGCCGCACGGCAAAGGCCCGCAAGGCAAGGGCGCCCATGACAGGCACCCGGGCAAGCCCGCGCACGGCAATGCTCCGGGCGGCAAGCCGGGGCAGGGCGCCGGTCCCGGGGGTAACCGCGCCGGTGGCAGGAGCGAGCACCCTGGGCGTGGTCCGCGCCGGCCTGGCGCGCCGGCGGCCGGCGCTGCCGGCGGCATGGACCTGGGCAAGGCCTACGCACTGCGTGCCCAGCAGGAGAAGCAGGAGCGGATCCAGGCCGAGCAGCTCAAGCAGGAAGAAGCCCGCGAGCGCCGCGAAGCGCGCGCCAGGCTGGAAGTGCTGCTGCAGGGCAAGGGGCTGAACGATGCGGCCGCCGAGATTGCGCGCCACTTCGAGTACGGCGGCAAGATCAAGCGCATCTACGTCAACGAAGCCCAGCTCAAGGCGCTCAATGCCGGCGAACTGGGCGTGGTCCAGCTCAACGGCCGCTACCTGCTGGTGGAAGCGGCGGTGCTGGCCGAAGCGGAGCAGGTGTTCGCGCCGGCGGTAGCGCTGCGGGTAGATCCGAACGCGCCGGCCGGCGACGATCCCTACGCCGATCCGCGCTACCAGGTGCCCGACGACCTGGTCTGGTGATGCCGCGGCCACCGTGCCGGCTTGCCGCTCGGGTGTGATGCCGGCTAGCCTGCCGGGCCTATGGACACTCCACTGCGCGTTCTCATCCACGGTGCTTCCGGCCGCATGGGCCAGGCCCTGTTGCGGCTGGCCAACGAGTCGCCAGCGACCTGGCAGGTCGTGGGCGCGGTCACCCGTCGCCCACCGACGCAGCGGGTGATCGACGGAGTCCCGTATTTCGCCGCCGCCGAGCTGGGCGGTGCGCCCGACTTCGATGTGGCGATCGACTTCAGCCTGCCCGAGGGCTTCGATCCGCTGCTGGCGCTGTGCATGGCGCGCGGACGTGCACTGGTATCCGGCACCACCGGGCTGGAGCCGGCTCAGCGCCAGGCGCTGGAGGTAGCTGCGCAGCACATCCCGCTGCTGTGGGCGTCCAACTTCAGCGTCGGGGTGGCCGTACTCGACGAACTTGTCGAGCGCGCTGCGCGCGCGCTGCCTGGCTGGGACTGCGACATCGTCGAATCGCACCACGTGCACAAGAAGGACGCCCCGTCCGGCACCGCGCTCACCCTGGGCGAGTCGGCCGCACGCGGCGGCGCGGCGGCACGCTATGCCAGCCTGCGCGCCGGCGACATCGTCGGCGAGCACCTGGTCCAGTTCGCCGGGCAGGGCGAGCGCATCGAGCTGGTCCATCGCGCCACCAACCGCGACATCTTCGCCCGCGGCGCGCTGCAGGCCGCCACCGGCCTGGCTGGGCGCAGCCCAGGCCTGTACACGATGCGCGGCCTGCTGTTCGGGCAGGGCTGAACGCGCGCGCCTGCCGTATTCAGCAAAGTGCTTCCGGCGTTTCCTTTTGGGGGCTTCGCCGGTACAATTCTCGCTCGCCTGTAACCCCCGCCCCGGACCGGAGAGAAACCGAGTCCGCGGTTTCTTGCAGCCCGGCTTCCACGCGCCAGGTTGCGACAGGGCTCCCCCACACCAAGGCGAACGACGTGACCCAACCCGCAATCCTCGTCCTCGAAGACGGCACCGTATTCGAGGGCGATTCCGTAGGCGCCAGCGGCCTGTCGGTCGGCGAAGTGGTGTTCAACACCGCCATGACCGGTTACCAGGAGATCGTCACCGATCCCTCCTATGCCCGCCAGCTGGTCACCCTGACCTATCCCCATATCGGCAACACCGGTTGCACCGACCAGGACGACGAGGCCGCCAAGGTCTGGTCGGCCGGCCTGATCGTGCGCGACGTGCCGCGTCGCCCGAGCAGCTGGCGCAGCGAGGTCTCGCTGCAGGACTGGCTGGCCGCGCGCGGCGTGGTCGCCATCGCCGGCATCGACACCCGCAAGCTGACCCGCATCCTGCGCGAGCGCGGCGCCCAGAACGGCGCGCTGATGGCCGGCACGATCGATGTTGAGCAGGCGCTGGAAGCGGCGCGCAAGTTCCCCGGCCTGAAAGGGATGGACCTGGCCAAGGTGGTCAGCACAACGGCGCGCTACGCGTGGACCGACGGCCAGCTGGACCTGGACCGCAACGAATTCGTTCGCGCCGAGCCCAAGTTCAAGGTCGTGGCCTACGACTTCGGCGTGAAGACCAACATCCTGCGCATGCTGGCCGAGCGCGGCTGCGAGGTCACCGTGGTGCCGGCGCAGACGCCGGCGGCCGAGGTGCTGGCGATGTCGCCGCACGGGGTGTTCATGTCCAACGGCCCGGGCGACCCGGCGCCGTGCGATTACGCGATTGCCGCGATCTCCGAATTCGTCGAGCGCAAGCTGCCGCTGTTCGGCATCTGCCTGGGCCACCAGCTGCTGGCGCTGGCCGCCGGCGCCAAGACGCTGAAGATGGGCCATGGCCACCATGGCGCCAACCATCCGGTGATCGACCTGGACAGCGGCCGGGTGATGATCACCTCGCAGAATCACGGTTTCGCCGTCGACGAGTCGAGCCTGCCGGGCAATGTGCGCGTGACACACCGCTCGCTGTTCGACGGCACCAACCAGGGCATCGAGCTGACCGACGCGCCGGCCTTCAGCTTCCAGGGTCACCCGGAAGCCTCGCCCGGCCCGCACGACGTGGCGCCGCTGTTCGACCGTTTCGTGGCGTCGATGGCGGGCTGAGCCCCGCCTTTGCGCCGTTCTCTGGAATCCACACGCAACAGGAGTAAGGAATGCGACTGCTGAAAGGGATGCTGCTGGCGATGATGCTGGTGCTGGGCTTCGACGCCGCAGCGCGCGAAGTGCCGATCCAGGACTTCTTCAAGGATCCGGAGTTCACCTCGATCAGCGTGTCGCCGGACGGCAAGCACATGGCAGTGACGGTGCCGCAGGATGACCGCACCGTGCTGGCCGTGTTGCGCGTGGCGGACAAGGGCGTGGTCGGCAAGTGGGACTACGGCCCGGATCGCCACTTCCGCGACGTGGTCTGGGCAAATGACGAGCGCCTGCTTTTCTACGTGAACTTCAAGACCGGGCGCTTCGATTTCGAGACCTCCAAGGGCGACCTGTACGCGTCGAACATCGATGGCACCAAGCGCATCGACATCCCCAATGGCGCCTACTACGACATCGTCAGCACCACGCCGGAGGATCCGCGCACGATCCTGGTCGAGCGCTCCGTGGAGACCTCGTACCTGTCCAAGCTCGATGTCTACAACGGCCGGTTGGTGACCGTGGCGACCGCGCCGGTGGAGCAGGGCACCTTCCTGGTCGACCATGACCGCAACGTGCGCTATGTCTCCGGCTCGATGAACGACGGCAGCAATGTCACCTACCGCCGCGATGGCGACAAGTGGACCCAGGTCCACCGCAGCGAGCGCAACGGCGCGACCTACCGGCCGCTGGGCTTCGCCGGCGACAACCGCCACGTCTACATGGCCAAGGGCGTCGAAGGAAAGCCTGCCTCGATCGTGCTGCTCGACACCGAGACCCGTGAAGAGGAGCAACTCTCCAGCAACGGCACGGTCAGCCCCTCGGGCCTGCTGTGGAGCAGCGACGAGAAGACCCTGCTCGGCGTGCTGTATGAAGACGGCATTCCGTACTGGGACTGGATCGCCAAGGACCATCCCGAGACGCTGGTCTATGCCGGCCTGGTCAAGGCTTTTCCGGGCAAAGTAGTCTATTTCCAGCGGGCCTCGGACGATGGCCGCTATCTTTCCATGCAGGTGTATTCCGACCGCGCCCCGCCGGAGGCCTACCTGTTCGACCGCCAGAGCAGCAAGGCGACGTACCTGGCCGGGAGCATGGAGTGGATCAAGCCGGACGAGATGTCGCCGATGAAGCCGATCAGCTTCAAGGCGCGCGACGGGCTCGAGCTGCACGGCTACGTGACCATCCCCGCCGGCAGCGACGGCAAGAATCTGCCGATGATCATCAATCCCCACGGGGGGCCGCACCAGGTTCGCGACAGCTGGGGTTTCAACCCCGAAGTGCAGCTGCTGGCAAACCGCGGCTATGCGGTGCTGCAGGTGGACTATCGCGGATCGAGCGGTTACGGCAAGGCATTCGAAGGCCTGGGCTACCGCAAGTGGGGCACCACGATGCAGGACGACCTGACCGACGCGGTGAAGTGGGCCATCGCCCAGGGCATCGCCGACCCCAAGCGGGTCTGCATCTACGGCGCGTCCTATGGCGGCTACGCGGCGCTGATGAGCGCGGTGCGCGAACCCGATCTGTACCGCTGCACCGTCGGTTACGTGGGCGTCTACGACCTGGATGCCCAGCGCAGCTCGGACATCAACGACCATGAGTCCGGCCGCAACTACCTCAGCGACGTCTACCCGACGACCAAGGCCGAGCGCGTGGCCCAGTCCCCGGCCTACGGCGTGGACAAGCTCAAGATCCCGGTGATGCTGGTCCATGGCGGCAAGGACGTGCGCGTGCCGATCAAGAACATGAACCTGCTGATCGACCAGATGGACAAGGTCGGCAAGCAGCCGGAAATCGTGGTGGTCGAACCCAAGGAAGGCCACGGCTTCCGCGAGCTCAAGAACAACGTGAACCTCTACACGAAGATGCTCGCCTTCTTCGACAAGTACATCGGCCCGGACGCCAAGAGCGCCCCGGCCGGCAGCCCCTGAGTCCCCCCGCAGGGAACAAGCAGAGAACGAGATGCCCAAGCGCAGCGACATCCAGACCATCCTCATCATCGGCGCCGGCCCGATCGTCATCGGCCAGGCGTGCGAGTTCGACTATTCGGGCGCGCAGGCCTGCAAGGCGCTGCGTGAGGAGGGTTACCGCGTGGTGCTGGTCAACAGCAACCCCGCCACGATCATGACCGACCCGGACACCGCCGACGCGGTGTACATCGAGCCGATCAACTGGCAGACGGTCGAGAAGATCATCGCCAAGGAGAAGCCCGATGCGCTGCTGCCGACCATGGGTGGCCAGACCGCGCTGAACTGCGCGCTGGACCTGGCCGAGCACGGCGTGCTGGAGAAGTACGGCGTGGAGCTGATCGGCGCCAAGCGCGATGCCATCCGCATGGCCGAGGACCGCGAGCTGTTCCGCGTGGCCATGGGCGAGATCGGCCTGGAGTGCCCGAAGGCCGAGGTCGCGCACACGCTCGAGGAAGCGCTGGATATCCAGACCCGCGTGGGTTACCCGACGATCATCCGTCCCAGCTTCACCCTGGGCGGCAGCGGCGGCGGCATCGCCTACAACCGCGAAGAGCTGATCGATATCGTCAACCGCGGCCTGGAGCTGTCGCCGACCACCGAGGTGCTGGTGGAAGAATCGGTGCTGGGCTGGAAGGAGTTCGAGATGGAAGTGGTCCGCGACACCGCGGACAACTGCATCATCGTCTGCTCGATCGAGAACCTGGACCCGATGGGCGTGCACACCGGCGACTCGATCACCGTCGCCCCGGCGCAGACCCTGACCGACAAGGAATACCAGCGCCTGCGCGATGCCTCCATCGCGGTGCTGCGCAAGATCGGCGTGGATACCGGCGGCTCCAACGTGCAGTTCGGCATCAACGCGCAGACCGGCCGGGTGGTCGTGATCGAGATGAACCCGCGCGTGTCGCGTTCCTCGGCGCTGGCCTCCAAGGCCACCGGATTCCCGATCGCCAAGGTCGCCGCCAAGCTGGCCGTGGGCTACACCCTGGACGAGCTGAAGAACGAGATCACCGGTGGTCTCACTCCGGCCTCATTCGAGCCGGCGATCGACTACGTCGTCACCAAGATTCCGCGTTTTGCGTTCGAGAAGTTCCCGCAGGCCGACGCGCGCCTGACCACCCAGATGAAGTCGGTGGGCGAGGTGATGGCGATGGGCCGCACCTTCCAGGAGTCGGTGCAGAAGGCCCTGCGCGGGCTGGAGACCGGCAAGGTCGGCTTCGACCCGACCGGGCTGGACCTGGCCGACGAGGACGATCTGGCGAAACTGCGCCGCGAGCTCAAGGCGCCCGGTCCTGAGCGCCTGTTCTACGTGGCCGACGCCTTCCGTGCCGGCATGAGCGTGGAAGACATCCACGCGCTGTCGTTCATCGATCCGTGGTTCCTGGACCAGATCGAGGAAATCATCGCCGAAGAGAAGAAGGTCGCCGCCGAAGGCCTGGATTCGCTCGACGCCGCGCGCCTGCGCAAGCTCAAGCGCGCCGGTTTCTCCGATGCGCGCCTGGCCCAGCTGGCCGGCACCAACGAGGCGGCCGTCCGCGTCCTGCGCCGCGCGCACAAGGTGCGTCCGGTCTACAAGCGGGTCGACTCCTGCGCGGCCGAGTTCGCCACCAGCACCGCGTACCTGTATTCGACCTACGAGGACGAGTGCGAGGCGCAGCCGACCGATCGCGACAAGATCATGATCCTGGGCGGCGGTCCGAACCGCATCGGCCAGGGCATCGAGTTCGACTACTGCTGCGTCCACGCCGCCCTGGCCCTGCGCGAGGATGGCTACGAGACCATCATGGTCAACTGCAACCCGGAGACCGTGTCCACCGACTACGACACCTCCGACCGCCTGTACTTCGAGCCGCTCACGCTCGAGGACGTGCTGGAGATCGTGGAACTCGAACAGCCCAAGGGCGTGATCGTCCAGTACGGCGGCCAGACCCCGCTGAAGCTGGCGCGCGCGCTGGAAGCCAACGGCGTGCCGGTGATCGGCACCTCGCCCGATTCGATCGACCTGGCCGAGGACCGCGAGCGCTTCCAGCAGCTGGTCGACAAGCTGGGCCTGAAGCAGCCGCCGAACCGCATCGCCCGCAACGCCGACGAGGCGCTGGTCCTGGCGCGCGAGATCGGCTATCCGCTGGTGGTGCGCCCGAGCTACGTGCTTGGCGGCCGCGCGATGGAAATCGTCTACGGCGAGTCCGACCTGGCCCGCTACGTGCGCGACGCGGTCAAGGTGTCCAACGATTCGCCGGTGCTGCTGGACCGCTTCCTGGACAACGCGGTGGAGGTCGACGTCGACCTGATCGCCGATTCCACCGGCGCCACGCTGATCGGCGGGGTGATGGAGCACATCGAGGAAGCCGGCGTGCATTCGGGCGACTCCTCGTGCTCGCTGCCGCCGTACTCGCTGTCGGCGGCGACCCAGGACGAGCTGCGCCGCCAGGTGATCGAGCTGGCCAAGGCGCTCAATGTCGTGGGCCTGATGAACACCCAGTTCGCGATCCAGTCCAACGATGACGGCGACGACACCGTCTACCTGCTGGAAGTGAATCCGCGCGCCTCGCGCACCGTGCCGTTCGTGTCCAAGGCCACCGGCGTGTCGCTGGCCAAGATCGCCGCACGCTGCATGGCCGGCCGCAGCCTGGCCGAGCAGGGCGCGACCCGCGAGATCGTGCCGGACTACTACTCGGTGAAGGAGGCGATCTTTCCGTTCGCCAAGTTCCAGGGCGTGGATCCGATCCTCGGCCCGGAGATGCGCTCCACCGGCGAGGTGATGGGCGTGGGCCGCAACTTCGGCGCAGCCATGGCGCGCGCGCAGGAAGCCGGTGGCATCAAGGCGCCGGCACCGGGCAAGGCGTTCGTCTCGGTCCGCGATCCGGACAAGAAGCGCGTGCTGCCAGTGGCCCAGGCCCTGGTCGAGCGCGGTTTCAGCCTGGTCGCCACCCGCGGCACCGCGGCCTGGCTGCAGGAGCACGGGCTGGAGTGCGCGGTGGTGAACAAGGTCGCCGAGGGGCGCCCGCACATCGTCGACTCGATCAAGAACGGCGAGATTTCCTACATCGTCAACACCACCGAAGGCCGCGCGGCGATCGCCGACTCGTTCTCGATCCGGCGCGAGGCGCTGCAGCAGCGCGTCACCTATTCGACCACCATTGCCGGCGCCAAGGCGCTGGTGCATTCGCTTGAGTACCGCGGGACCGGCCCGGTCTGGTCGCTGCAGGAACTGCACAAGGAGCTGAAGTCGTGAGATCCCCGATGACGCTGAAGGGTGCGCAGCGCCTTCGTGACGAGCTGGACCACCTCAAGTCGGTGAAGCGGCCCGAAGTGATCGCCGCGATCGCCGAGGCCCGCGGCCACGGCGATCTCAAGGAGAACGCCGAGTACCACGCCGCGCGCGAGCAGCAGGGCTTCATCGAGGGCCGCATCAAGCAGCTGGAAGGCGAGCTCTCGCACGCCGACCTGATCGACGTGGCCAAGCTCAATGCCGGCAGCAAGGTGGTGTTCGGCGCCACCGTGACCCTGGCCGACGTGGAGACCGACGAGGAAGTGCGCTACCAGATCGTGGGCGACCTGGAAGCGGACATCAAGCAGGGCCAGATCGCGATTTCCTCGCCGGTGGCGCGCGCGCTGATCGGCAAGGAAGAGGGCGATGCGATCGTGATCGACGCGCCCGGCGGCAAGCGCGAGTACGAAATCGCCGGCGTCGATTACCTCGGCTGATGGCCACGATCACCCTGCTGCTGCCGGAGCGGACACGGTTGCCCGGTCCGTTGCCGGCGGCGATCGGCCGGGTGTTGGGACGTGCGGACCGCGAAGACGGCGAGGCGGGATCGCGTGCGCAGTTGCGTCGTCATTTCAAACTGGTGCCCGACCACTGGCCGGTCGCCGCGCTGACCCGCAGCGTGGATGCCGGCGACAACATCGCCGGTGCCGGTGGCAATGCCGCCGATGTGTGGTTGCGCGCCGATCCGGCGCACGTGGCGCCGGACCTTAATGGCGCGCGCCTGCTCGGCTGGGGCGAGGGACTGGGCATTGAGTCCGATGATGTCCGCGCGCTGTTGCCGGCGCTGCGGCCGGTGTTCGGCGATGCCGGTTTCCAGCTCGATGCGCCGCATCCGGCGCGCTGGTACCTGCGCCTGCCCGAAGGCACGCGCTTGCCGACGCTGCTGGGTCCGGAGGAGGCGGTGGGCGACGACCTGTTCGCCACGTTGCCGCAAGGCGACGATGCGCCGGCCAGGCGCTGGCGCGCGTTGATCACCGAAGTGCAGGTGGTGCTGCACCAGCATCCGCGCAACCGCGAGCGCGCCGCGCAGGGCAAGCCGGCGATCAATGCGCTGTGGTTCTGGGGCGCCGGCCGGCTGCCGACCTCGGTGCAGTCCCGCTACCTGCACGTGCGCAGTCCCGATCCGCTGCTGCAGGGCCTGGCGAAGATGGCGGGCGCGGCGATCAGCGCACCCAACGCCGCCGATGGCGGCCCGGCGGGCGACAGTCTGGTCGACATGCGCCGGCTGCGCAGCATGGAGATGCTCGGCACGCAGGCGTTGCCGCCGCTGCTGCAGGCGATGGCGCGTGGTGAATTCGATGCGTTGAAGCTGGATTTCGAGGACGGCGCCTGCTTCGGCCTCGAGCACGGCCAGCGTCGCTGGCAGTTCTGGCGCCGGCCGCTGGTCGATCTGTCCGGGACCACGGCCTGAGATGGCAAAGGCGCGAATCGTCCGGCGCCCGCAGGTCGACGTGCAGGCCGGATGGCCCGATTCGATCCCCTCGCTGCTGCGCCGGGTTTACGCCGCGCGCGGTGCGCATACGCCCGACCTGGCGCGCCCGCGCCTGGCCGAACTGCTGCCGCCTGACGCACTCACCGGCGTCGATGCGGCCACCGCGCTGCTGGCCGAGGCGATGGCCGCCGACCGCCACATCGTCGTGGTCGGCGACTTCGACTGCGATGGCGCCACCGCCTGCGCCACGGGCGTGCGCGGCCTGCGCCTGCTGGGCGCGCGGCGCGTTTCGCATGCGGTGCCCAACCGCATGGTCCACGGCTACGGCCTGTCGCCGGCGCTGGTCGCCGAACTGGCCGCGCTGCAACCGGACCTGCTGCTGACGGTCGATCACGGCATCGCCTGCCATGCCGGCATCGAGGCGGCGCGTGCGCGCGGTTGGCAGGTCGTGGTCACCGACCACCATCTGCCGGGCCCGCGCCTGCCGATGGCCAACGCCATCGTCAATCCGAACCTGCCCGGCGACAGCTTCCCGAGCAAGTCGCTGGCCGGCGTCGGCGTGATTTTCTACCTGCTGTTGGCACTGCGCCGGCATCTGCGCGATGGCGGCGCGTTCGCCGACGGCGAGCCCGACCTGTCGGTGCTGCTGGACCTGGTCGCGGTCGGCACGGTCGCCGACCTGGTGCCGCTGGACGCCAACAACCGCACGCTGGTGGCCGCCGGCCTGCGCCGGCTGCGCGCCGGTCGCGGCTGCGCCGGGTTGCGTGCGCTGATCGAAGCCTGCGGGCGCGATGCGACGCGACTGACCGCCGCCGACATCGGTTTCGCGATCGGGCCACGCCTCAATGCGGCCGGCCGGCTGGAAGACATGGCGCTGGGCATCGAGTGCCTGCTCACCGACGACACCGCGCGTGCGCGGGAACTGGCGCAACTGCTGGACGGGATCAACGCCGAACGCCGCGCCGTGCAGCAGGTCATGACCGACGACGCCGAAGCGGCGCTGTCGCGGGCGCTGCTGAGCGAGGCCGGTGCACCGCTGGCGCCGTGCCTGTTCGATACGGAATGGCATCCGGGCGTGATCGGACTGGTTGCCTCGAAGATGAAGGAACGGCTGCATCGTCCGGTGCTCGCCTTCGCGCCATCCGAGCCGGGTAGCACCGTGCTGCGCGGCTCGGCGCGCTCGATTCCCGGCTTCCATATCCGCGATGCGCTGGCGGCGGTGGACAGCGCGAACCCGGGCCTGATCGAACGCTTCGGCGGCCACGCGATGGCTGCCGGCCTGACCCTCGCGCAGGCGCAGCTGGCCGCATTCGAGCAGGCCTGGCTGGCGCATGCGGCCACCGTGCTGGACGATGGCCTGCTGCAGGCCGAACTGCTCAGCGATGGCGAACTGCTGCCGCGCGAGTTCGACCGCTTCCACGCTGAAGCGCTGCGCGATGGCGGACCGTGGGGGCAGGGCTTCCCCGAGCCGCTGTTCGACGGCCACTTCGAAGTGCTGGATTGGAAGGTGGTTGGCGAGCGTCACCTCAAGCTGACCCTGCGGCATCCGGACCGGCGTGAGCCGCTGGCGGCGATCCAGTTCGGCGGCTGGCAGGGCCAACCGCCTTCGTCGCACGCACACCTGGCTTATCGCCTGGCGCCGGACGACTACCGCGGCGGGCAGGCGATCCAGCTGGTCGTGGAGCACCGCGCGCCGGCGTGAGCCGCGCGACGCGCGATCGCTCGAAGGCGTGGACTCAGCCGGCCGGCTGGCGCCCATCGCTGCCGCGGGCCGGCGCAGGCCAGACGACGCGCTTCAAGCCGAACAGCGGCCGCAACAGCCCGATCCTGCGCACCAGCTCATAGCCGGCCAGGCACAGCGCGAACGTCGCCAGCACCAGCAGCGGTCCTTCCAGCAGCACCGGCAGGTCCAGGGGCCGCAGGTACACGGCCAGCAGCACGATCACCGTCTGGTGGAGGATGTAGACCGGGAACACCGCTTCGGCCAGCCAGCGCCGCGCGGGGCTGTCGCCCGGCGCATGGCGGCGGGCGAAACCCAGGATCGCCACGATCGCGCCCCACTGCTGCACCGCCCACAGCAGCCGCTGCAACTGGCGCAGGGCTTCCGGTGGCGCGGTGCCATCGCTGTAGCGGCCGAAGTACCAGGCGATGAACAGCCAGCTGGCCAGGGTGGCAACCAGCGCCGGCCAGCGCGCCCGTTCGATCCGTTCCCACAGCGGGCCGGGGCGGGCGATGGCGAAGCCGAGCAGGAACAACGGCAGGTACTGGGCGTGGTTGTACCAGTCGTCCACCAGCGCATGGGTCGATTCGAAGCGGGCGACCAGCACGAAGCGCGCGATGGCCAGCCAGGCCAGCGGCACCAGCAGGCCGGCCGGGTGCGTCAGCACGGCACGCAGGCGTTCGACCACCGAGTGGGTCGCGCGCGGCGCCAGGCGCAGCAGCATCCACGCCACCACCGTGTAGCACCACAGGTAGGCGACGAACCACAGGTGGTTCCAGGTCGGCAGGTCCAGGCAGTCGTCCTGGCGGCAGAACGAGCCGTCGCCGGCCAGGTAGCGGCCCCAGAACGCCAGGTAGCCGTCGTGGTAGCCACCGGGCAGCTTCTCCACGACCTCGAAATACGACTGCGGCGGCACGATCACCAGCATGCCGAACACCAGTGGCAGCAGCAGCCGCCACGAGCGCGGGCCGATGAAGCGGCTGCCGTCGCGACCGCAGCGGTCCCACAGGAACGCGGTGGCCGCACCGGAAACCAGGAACAGCAGCGACAGGCGCCACGGCGAGGACAGCAGCATCAGCGGCTCCAGCGCATGGCTGGCGTGCGGGCTGTTCACATGCCAGTCCCAGGTCACGTAATACATGCCCACGTGGTAGAGGACGAGCACGCCGAAGGCGCAGATCCGGATCCAGTCGAGGTCGTAGCGGCGTTCCATGGCGTTGTCGGTCAGGTCGGGATGACCAACTTGCAGGCGGACGCGTTGATGCGGATCGGCCTGGTGACCGGTGGCGGGGTGCCAGGGACCAGTGGCGGACCGAGGTGACGGGGCGGTTGGGGTGATCGCGGCGCGCTCCGTAGAATGCGCGGCATGTCCGCGATCCGTCCCACTCCGTACGAACGCTACCTGCCTTGGCGCCGCTGGGTCGAGGTCGGGTTCTGGGTCGGCATGACCGCGGTGAATGCGGTCGCCAACAGCTACACGGTGGTCGTCGACATCCGCAAGAACGACCTGCCGTACGCGACCTGGGAGCCGGTGGTCTGGGAGTGGTCGAGCGGACTGCTGTGGCTGGCGCTGGTCTGGCCGGTGGTCTGGTTTACCCGCCGCTTCCCGATCCACTGGGACAACTGGCAGCGGCAGCTGCCCTGGCACCTGCTGGCCAGCGTGGTGGTCTCGCTCATCCACGTGCTGGGCATGGTCGGCCTGCGCACGCTGGCCTACGCCAGCCAGGGCCAGCCCTACGAGTTCGGCGACTGGCCGCGCGAGCTGTTCTACGAGTACGTCAAGGACGTGCGCACCTACGTGGGCATGGTGGTCCTGATCAGCTTCTACCGCCTGATGCTGCGGCGCCTGCAGGGCGAGGCCAGCCTGCTGGCCGAACCGGACGAGGGCCCGCCGGTGGAATCGCTCGACCGTCCCGAGCGGTTCCTGGTACGCAAGCTCGGCCGCGACTTCCTGGTCGCCGCCGGCGACATCGAATGGCTCCAGGCCTCGGGCAACTACGTGAACCTGCGCGTGCGCGGCCACGATTACCCGCTGCGCAGCACGATCGCAGGGATCGAGGCCCGGCTGGATCCGCGCGTGTTCGCCCGCGTCCACCGCAGCTACATCGTCAACCTCAGCCAGGTCGCCTCGATCGAGCCGCTGGACGCCGGCGAGGCCCGCCTGCACCTGCTCGACGGCACCGTCATCCCCTGCAGCCGGCGCTACCGCCAGGCCCTGCGCGAGCGGATCGACGGCGCGGCCGCTTCCGCGTAGAGCGGGGTTTGCCCTGCTGCCTCTTCCTGTCAGGAGCGGCGGGTCGAGTCCCGCTCTACGGGCGGGCGGCTGCGCGGGCCATTGCGTGAGGCCGGGCAGGGCGGGACCGGCTGAACCAGCGACTTTCGCAGGGGAGGAGCCGGCTGCCGCGATGGCCTAAAATGGGCGGGTTTCCCGCCCGCCATGAGCCAGCCGTGACCGCTTCCCGCCCCGCCAACGCCTCTTCGTCCCCGGTGTCCATTCGCCAGGACGACCTGATCCAGTCCGTCGCCGACGCGCTGCAGTACATCAGCTACTACCACCCCGTCGACTACATCAGGAACCTGGCGGCGGCCTACGAGCGCGAGGAATCGCCGGCGGCCAAGGACGCGATGGCGCAGATCCTGATCAACTCGCGCATGTGCGCCGAAGGCCATCGCCCGATCTGCCAGGACACCGGCATCGTCACCGTGTTCCTCGAAGTGGGCATGCACGTGCGTTGGGACGACGCGACGATGGGCGTGGAGGACATGGTCAACGAAGGCGTGCGCCGCGCCTACAACCATCCGGACAACAAGCTGCGCGCCAGCGTACTGGCCGACCCGGCCGGCAAGCGCTCCAACACCAAGGACAACACCCCGGCGGTGGTCAACGTGAAGATCGTCCCGGGCAACACCGTGGACGTGATCGTCGCGGCCAAGGGCGGCGGTTCGGAAGCCAAGTCCAAGTTCGCCATGCTCAACCCGTCCGACTCGATCGTGGACTGGGTGCTCAAGACAGTGCCGACCATGGGCGCCGGCTGGTGCCCGCCGGGCATGCTCGGCATCGGCATCGGCGGCACCGCCGAGAAGGCGATGCTGCTGGCCAAGGAATCGCTGATGGAGCCGATCGACATCGTCGACCTCAAGGCCCGCGGCGCATCCAACCGCGCCGAAGAACTGCGCCTGGAGCTGTACGAGAAGGTCAACGCGCTGGGCATCGGCGCGCAGGGCCTGGGCGGCCTGACCACCGTGCTGGACATCAAGGTCAAGGATTACCCGACCCACGCGGCCAACCTGCCGGTGGCGATGATCCCCAACTGCGCGGCGACCCGCCACGCGCATTTCACCCTCGACGGCAGCGGTCCGGTGATGCTTGATCCGCCGTCGCTGGAAGACTGGCCGACGCTGACCTACAACCCGCACAACGCGCGTCGCGTGGACCTGGACACGATCACCCGCGAGGAAGTGGCCACGTTCAAGCCCGGCGAAGTGCTGCTGCTCAACGGCAAGCTGCTGACCGGCCGCGATGCCGCGCACAAGCGCATGATCGACATGCTCAACAAGGGCGAGAAGCTGCCGGTGGATTTCACCAACCGCTTCATCTACTACGTCGGCCCGGTCGACCCGGTGCGCGACGAGGTGGTCGGCCCGGCCGGTCCGACCACGGCCACGCGCATGGACAAGTTCACCCGGCAGATGCTGGAGCAGACCGGCCTGCTGGGCATGGTCGGCAAGTCCGAGCGCGGCGATGCGGCGATCGATGCAATCCGCGACAACAAGGCCGTGTACCTGATGGCCGTCGGCGGCTCGGCGTACCTGGTGTCCAAGGCGATCAAGGCCAGCAAGGTGCTGGCATTCGAAGACCTGGGCATGGAGGCGATCTACGAATTCGAGGTCAAGGACATGCCGGTGACCGTGGCGGTCGATTCGGCTGGCGAATCGGTGCACAAGACCGGTCCTAAGGAATGGCAGGCGCGGATTTCGGCCGGAAAGATCGGCAGCATCCCGGTCGTGGTCGAAGGCTGACGCTCGCTTGAAGCCCCTCTCCCTCGGGGAGAGGGGTTGGGGAGAGGGCAGGTAGCATTGCGGGGGGTGTCGGCCGACGTACCCTCACCTCCGCGCCTTGCCCGCAGGTGCAGGGAGCAACATCCATCGCCAACGTCATGCAGTAAAGCCGACCCACTTCCTGGAGCCTCCATGCCCGTCGTCCTCTACGGTTCGCCCAGCACCGCTTCGCTCGTCATCCACTGGCTGCTGATCGAGCTGGGCATCGAGCACAACCTGCACATGCTGGACTTCGACCGGCGCGAGCAGAAATCGCCCGAATACCTGGCGATCAATCCCGCCGGCCGCGTGCCGACACTGCTGATCGACGGCCAGGTGCTGACCGAGTCGGCCGCCATCGCCATGCAGCTGGCCGACCTGTATCCGCAGGCCGGCCTGGCGCCGGCGCCGGGCAGCGCCGCGCGCGGCGACTACTACCGCTGGATGTGTTTCTGCGTGTACACGCTGATGCCCGCATACCGCAGCTGGTTCTATGCGGATGAGCCGGCCGGCGAGGCCAGCATCGACCTGGTCAAGGAGCGTGCGCGCATCCAGCTGGAAGCGGCCTGGCAGCAGGTGGCCGACCACCTGCAGCGCGGCGGTCCGTACATGCTCGGCGAGCAGCTTTCTGCGGTGGATTTCGTGGTGACCATGCTGATGCGCTGGTCGCGCAACATGCCGCGGCCCAGCGATCGCTGGCCGGCGCTGGAGGCGTTCGCGCGCCGGATGAAGGCCCGCCCGTCGTTCGCCGAGGTCTACCGGCGCGAGGGGCTCACCGACTGGACCTGAGCGCGGTCAGCCGACGCGCCGGCCGGCCGCATCGACCAGCGGCTGGCCATCTTCCTTGTTGAAGGCGCCGCGCTGCGTCAGCGGAAGGATGTCCAGCACCAGCTCCGAAGGCCGGCACAGCCGCGCCGCACTCTCGGTGAACACGATCGGCCGGTTGATCAGCACCGGATTGGCGAGCATCGCATCGAGCAGGGCCGCATCGTCGGCAGCGGCCAGCCCCAGTTCCGCGTAAAGGGCTTCCTTCTGCCGGACCACGTCGCGCACCGGCAGCTGCATGCGCGCGATGGCCGCCTCAAGCGTGGCGCGGTCCGGCGGCGAGCGCAGGTACTCGACGATCTGCGGCTCGATGCCGGCATTGCGGATCAGGCCCAGGACATTGCGCGAGGTGCCGCAGGCCGGGTTGTGCCAGATTGTGACCTGCGCCATCAGAACCATTCCAGCAGCGCGAAACCGACGCCGACGTAAGTGGCCTTGTGGTTGTAGTCGATCAGGCTCTCGCCGTAGCCGTCGAACACCTGCACGTGGCCGCGCAGCAGGTTGGTGATCGGAAAGCCCCAGTCGAACTGCAGTGCGCCGTGCGAACGGTCGCCGCCGCGCAGCGAGTGGCGCGCGGTGAGCGTGAGTTCGTGGCCGTTGCGGTTGTAGACCAGCATCGCATCGCCACGGCCGACGAAATCCTCGATGTCGGAATTGTTGTCGTCGGCCGCGTCCTCTTCGATGCGGTACCAGGGACGGACCACAAACGCCCAGTTCTCCCGGTCCAGGCCCAGGCTGAAGATCACCCGGTTCCAGCTGCGCGAAAGCGGATCGCTGCGGCCGTTGGACTGGTGGGTCAGGCTGATCCCGGTCATCCGTCCGTTCCAGCCCAGCAGGCTGTAGTTGTTGCGGAACACCATCATCACTTCCGGCTCGTAATTGGTTTCGCGGAAGGGACGGGAGATCTCGGAGTTGTAGACCTGCCAGCGCGAGCTCTGGGTATAGCCGGCCCAGATGTCGCCGTTGTCGCCGAACACGTTCTCCGCCAGCTTGGTCTTGAAGCTGATCTGGAACTTGGCTTCCACGCTGTCCAGGTCCTCCGGCGAGGTCACCGTGTTGTTCGGATTGGGCGAGGAGGGCATCTCGTTGACGTTGCTCGTCCAGAACGCGGGCAGCACGTACACCGGCTTGTAGGCGCGGAACTGGAAGATGCCCAGCTTGGAGTCCTTGGCCAGCTCCCAGCGACTGTCCAGCAGCGAGCCGCGGCCGGCATTGGCGATCGCATCCAGCGCGGCCGGGTCGTGGGTGAGGTCATGGCGACCGAACAGCTCGCCGGTACGCTGCCGGGCGCGGTCGCCGGTGGTGGCGTCGACCGGCAGCGCGGCGGCGCGCTGGTCGGCCTTGTCCTGCTTGACCTGCTGCTCGGCGGCGCGGGCCTGCGCGTCGGCGTCGCGGGTGGCTTGCGCGTCGTGACCGTACACCGCGTCATAGCAGGCCAGCCGGGCCGCGTCTGAGGCCACCGACCGGCAGGCCTCGGCGCTGCCGGGGATGGCGGTGGATTCCTGTGCCTCGACCAGGGTCGGGGCGGCAGCGCACAGAGGGGCCAGGAGGTACAGCGCTCGGGGCAGGGGGCGGATCCGGGTCACGGTGCTCTCCAGGTGGGGTGGGGATCAGAAGAACCAGGCCAGCACGAACAGGCCGACCATGGCGAAGGCCAGCGCCAGTTTCAATACGGTGCCCAGCAGCAGGCCCATCCAGGTGGCCAGCCCGACGTGGGTGGCCCGGCGCAGGGTCCGGGTATGCCACAGCTCGCCGAGCAGGGCGCCAACGAAGGGGCCGGCGAGCAGGCCCAGGGGGCCGAAGAAGATGCCGGCCAGGGTTCCCAGCGCGGCGCCCCAGACCGCCATCGGTCCGGCGCCGACCCGCTTGGCCCCGGCCGCGGTGGCCACGAAATCGGCGACCACCGACAGCACCGTCAGCAGGCCCAGCACCACCAGGGCGACCGGGCCGATCCGCTCGAAATCCCCGGCCCAGGCGGCCACCAGCATGCCCACGAATACCAGCGGCAGGCCGGGCAACGCCGGCAGGATCACCCCGGCCAGTCCGACCAGGACCAGCACTGCGGCGATCACGTACCAGAACAGGGTGGGGTCCATCGGGAATCCTTTCCGCCCGGGAAGGGGCCAAGTCCTTGGCATGATTGCATTTCCCCCGGGCCGGGGGTAATTTTGGGCCGCTGCGCTTGACAAGGTCACCGTGACTCGTGGCCGAATGCGGTAGGTCCTGTGATGATGATGGTCCGCTACATCGTTACATCTCGCGTACTCCTTGCAACCAGCCGCCGTGGCAACGGCGTAACCACCACCCAGCAAAGTTTCGAGGAGTCGCAGTAATGGCAGAGCGCGAAGTCGGCACCGTGAAGTGGTTCAACGATGCCAAGGGATTCGGTTTCATCAGTCGCGAGAATGGCGAGGACGTGTTCGTCCATTTCCGCGCCATCCAGATGCAGGGTTTCAAGAGCCTGAAAGAAGGCCAGAAGGTCAGCTTCACCGTCGTGCAGGGCCAGAAGGGCCTGCAGGCCGACGCTGTCCAGGCCGCCTGAAGCACTGCGCCATAGCTAGATCCGGAACGGCCCGCGCAAGCGGGCCGTTCCTTTTTGCGTCATTGCCTCGGCGTCGTTACGCGCGAAGAGGCAGTGCACACGTCAGCGCAGCACGACCTTGCCGTTGACCACGCGCACATAGGTGTTCTCGCGGATGCCACCCAGGTCGCGCTGGTTGATCACCACCGTGCGGCCGTCGTCCAGGCGCACGTGGATGTTGTAGGTGTCGGAGGTGGCGCGGTTCTGGATCGCGTTGCCCGCCATCGCGCCTGCCGCCGCGCCGGCCACGGCCGACACGTTCTGGTTGCCCTTGCTGCCGCCGGTGTGGTCGGAGATCTCATGGCCGGCGACGGCGCCGACGATGCCGCCCAGGATCGCGCCGGTGGCCGAAGGCGCACTGCGATTGGAGGCGATCACGTCGATCCGGGTGACCAGGCCGCAGTCGGCGCAGCGCGACTGCGACGAGGGGTAGGCGGGGGCGGACGAGCCATAGCCGCCGCCGTAGCCGGGCGAGGTGGTGCTGCAGCCGGCCAGGGCAAGCATGCCCACGGCGGCCAGTCCAATCAGGTGATGCTGCTTCATCCTCTCTTCTCCTCGGTGACGTTTGGCGGAAGGTGCGCGGTCTGTCGCCGCGTTGGCAGCCATCGTCTGTGGAACGATGTGAACGCCGCGCCAATCAGACGGCCCACGGCCGCTCACCGGCGCTGCGTTCTCAGGATCGGTTCAGCGGAAATCGCGATGGCAGGCCTTGCAGTCCTCGCCGATGCGCTCGGCCACCGCGGTCAGTTGCGTGCAGTCGGCCGGCGGGGAGGCGAGCGCCTTGTCGAGCGTGGCGCGCAGCGCGCTGGCCGAGGTGGCGAAGCGGGTGTCGTCGCGCAGGCCCGGGAACGCCATCTCGATGTCGTTGGACAGAGTGCGCAGCGATTGCAGTCGCGGCAGGGTGTCGGTGACCGTGCAGCGGTTGGCCTTGGCCGCCTTGCCCAGCTCGCCGGACTGGCGGGCCATCACCTGCATCAGCGCGTCGGGAAACGGATCGCTGCGCGCCTGCAGCGCGCGCAGTCCCATCACCGCGGCGATCGCGCCGACCACCAGGCCGATGAGGAAGAGGAACAGGTAGCGTCCTGCGTGGCGGGTGGGGCGGGGCGGTTGGCTGGCCATGCGGGGCTCCGTGCGGTTGGCTGGCGATTCGGTCTGGCCGGATGATAGGGCGGGTGCGGGTGCCGATGCACACCCCCGCTAGAATGTGCACATGGATGCATCAGTTCTCGAACGTTTTGCCGGCATCGACCGGCTGTATGGCCAAGGTGCAGTGGCATGGCTGTCCGACCGCCGCGTGGCGGTGGTCGGCCTGGGCGGGGTGGGTTCGTGGGTGGCCGAAGCGCTGGCGCGTTCGGCGGTCGGCAGCCTGGTGCTGATCGACGCCGACGACCTGTGCGTGTCCAACACCAACCGCCAGTTGCCGGCCATCGCCGGCCAGTACGGCCGCAACAAGGCCGAGGCGATGGCCGAGCGTTGCCGCGCGATCAATCCGGCGATCGACGTGCGGCCGGTGCCGGCGTTCCTCACCAGCGCCAACCTGGATGAGCTGCTGGGCGAGGGCATCGACCTGGTGGTGGACGCCTGCGACAGCCTGCGCATCAAGGTCGAGGCGATCGCCTGGTGCCGGCGGCGCAAGCAGCCGCTGGTGACGGTCGGTTCGGCCGGTGGGCGCACCGATCCGACCAAGGTCCGCGTGCGCGACCTCTCGCGCACCGAGCAGGACGCGATGCTTGCGCTGGTGCGCAAGCGGCTGCGCGGCGAGTTCAGTTTCCCGAAGAACCCGGATCGATTCTTCGGCGTGCCGGCGGTGTACTCGCTGGAGAACGTCAAGTATCCGCATCCGGACGGCAGCGTCTGCGGCGTGCGTCCGCAGCTGGGCGCCGATGCGGCATTGAAGCTCGATTGCGGCGCAGGCCTGGGCGCGGCCACGCATGTCACCGGTGCGTTCGCCTTCGCCGCCGCGGGCAAGGCGCTGGAGTTGCTGCTCAAGCCGCGCGTGGCGGGCCAGGCGAGCTAGGCGTCGGGCGCGTGCGCCGGTAGCTCGAACAACCGCTCGGCGTTGGCGCTGGTGGCGATGGCGATCTGCTCGGGGTTTTCATCGCGCAGCTGCGCCACGACCTCAAGGACCTGGCGCAGGCGCGCCGGCTCATTGCGTTGCCCGCGGATGCCGGCGTCGGGCTGGTCGGGCGCATCGGTTTCCAGCAGCAGGAATTCCAGCGGCATGTCGACCACCAGCCGGCGCAACCGCTGCGCGCGCTCATAGGTCAGCGGGCCGCCCAGGCCGATCATGAAGCCCTGGTTCCACAGTTGCCGGGCCTGTTCGGGACTGCCGGAATAACTGTGGACCACGCCGCGCAGCCGTCCGTCGCCGATGCGCCGGATCGAGGCGATCACCGCATCCACCGCGCGCCGCGCGTGCACGATCAATGGCAGGTCGTGTTCGCGTGCCAGTTGCAGCTGGCCGTCGAAGTAATGCGCCTGCGCGTGGCGGTCGAGCCCCTCGACGAAGTAGTCCAGGCCGCATTCGCCGATGGCCAGCGGACGCTCGTTCTCGATCCAGGTCTTTAACTCGTGCAGGTCGCCGGGCCGGTGTTCGGCCAGGAAGGTCGGATGCAGTCCGTAGGCCGGGTACAGGCCAGGGGCGGTGCGGCACACTTGGCGCAGCTTGGGCCAGCTGGCGGCGGTCACTGCCGGTACCAGTTGCCGGTGCACGCCGGCGGTGCGGGCGCGCTCGATCACCGCATCGCGGTCGGCGTCGAACTCGGCCGCGTCCAGGTGGCAGTGGCTGTCGACCAGCTGCATCAGGTGCAGTACGGGCTCGATGCGTGCGCGGTCATCGCTGGTGCGATCATTTCAGGCGCTGGTCCGGGTCCGGCAATGCCGGCGGATCCTTGCGCCGTTTCCAGTTGGCCAGCAGCAGCGTGGCCAGGCCCAGCACGACCTCGTCGATCAGCGGGATCGGGTCGAACGGCCACAGGAAGCTGATCGCGAAGGCGACCATGGTGACCTTGAACAAGGTCGGGAAGCGCAGGCCGCGTGCCCATTGCATGAAGGGCAGCATCAGGGGACTGGGCATTGCGGAAGGCCTCGCTTGGATCACGGGCGCAAACTACCATGGCCGTCACAGACCGAAGGAATCGTCCGGCCGAACACGCCCCGGGTCCTGTTCAGCTTTGCCATGATGGAATCTCCCCGAACACACAGCGGGATCCACCCGCCAGGAGCCAGGCCATGAAGCAAGCATCCACCGTACTGATCGCCGCCGGTGCCCTGCTGGTCGGAGGCATCGCCACTGCGGCTTTCATGAACAACCGCGACAAGCAGCCCGAACCGGTGGTTGCCGAGACGCCAGCCGACCCGGCGCTGGCGGCCGATGACGCCGTCGCGCCGGGCGAGGACGAGATCCAGGCCAATACCCTGCAGTACGCCGACATCGTCCGCGTCGATCCAGTCAGCCAGAAGGAGAAGGTCTACGCCACGGTGATCGGTACCGAGCCGGTGCGCGAGACCACCCAGACCAACGTTCCCAAGGAGGTCTGCGAGGACGTGGTGGTGCAGGAGCGCCTGCCGGAGAAGGACGGCAACGTCGGCGGCACCGTGGCCGGTGCCGTGATCGGTGGCCTGCTCGGCAACCAGGTCGGCGGCGGCAGCGGCAAGAAGGCCGCCACCGCGGCCGGTGCGGTCGCCGGCGGCGTGATCGGCAACCAGGTCGACAAGCGCCACGTCGGCGGCAAGGTCGTGACCCGCACCGAGCGCCAGTGCCATACCGAGAACACGGTGTCCGAGTCGAGCAAGGTCACCGGCTACAACGTGACCTATCGCAATGCCGACGGCACCACCGGCACCATGCGCATGGCCAGCAAGCCGGGCAGCCGGGTGGCGATGGGTAACAGCGACAAGGTCATCGGCTACGACGTGACCTACCGCTACAACGACCAGGAAGGCACGCTGCGGATGGACAGCAAGCCGGAAACCGACCGCCTGCCGGTCGTGGACGGCAAGATCGTGACGTCCACCGCCGTGGTCGAAGTGCCGCAAGGCGCTACGCGCCAGTAACAGGGCGATCGCCAGGCGCCAGCCGCCGCGGGCCGCCGAAGCCGCGCGCTGTCAACCGCAGGACAGGAAGGCCGGCCCAGTGCCGGCCTTCTTTTTTCCGCCGATATTGCGCTGCGCATTGCCCGCCCCCGCGGCTGGGCCGATACAATCGCAACCATCCCAACACCGGTTCCCGCCATGGCCCTGTCCGCCTACGACCTGTTCGACGTGCGTTCCCTGCTGACCGATGAGGAGCGCGCCGTCCAGGACGCGGTGGCCCGCTTCACCGACGAACGGGTCATCCCGATCATCGGTGACGCCTTCGACCAGGCGCGGTTCCCGAAGGAACTGGTCGAGGAAATTGCCGGGCTGGGCCTGCTCGGTTCCTCGCTGCCGGAGGAATACGGCTGCGCCGGCCTCAACGCGGTCAGCTACGGCCTGATCTGCCAGGAACTGGAGCGCGGCGACAGCGGCATCCGCAGCTTCGTCAGCGTGCAGTCCTCGCTGTGCATGTATCCGATCTATGCCTACGGCAGCGAAGAACAGCGCCGCCGCTGGCTGCCGGACATGGCCGCCGGCAAGGTGATCGGCTGCTTCGGCCTGACCGAGCCGCACGGCGGTTCGGACCCGGCCAACATGAAGACCCACGCGCGCAAGGACGGCGGCGACTGGGTGATCAACGGCTCCAAGATGTGGATCACCAACGGCAACCTGGCCGACATCGCCATTGTCTGGGCGCAGACCGACGACGGCATCCAGGGCTTCGTGGTGGAGAAGGGCACGCCCGGCTTCACCGCCCAGGAGATCAAGCACAAGATGAGCCTGCGCGCGTCGGTGACGTCCTCGCTGTTCTTCGACAACGTGCGCGTGCCCGATTCCAGCCGCCTGCCCAACGTCAAGGGCCTCAAGGGCCCGCTGGGCTGCCTGACCCAGGCCCGCTACGGCATTACCTGGGGCCCGATCGGCGCGGCCATCGCCTGCCTGGACGAGGCGCTGAACTACTCCAAGGAGCGCATCCTGTTCGGCCGCCCGGTCGCGGCGACCCAGAGCGCGCAGATCAAGCTGGCCGAAATGGCCCGCCGGATCACCCTGGCGCAGCTGCTGGTGCTGCAGCTGGGCCGGCTCAAGGATGCCGGCACGATGCAGCCGCAGCAGGTGTCGCTGGCCAAGTGGAACAACTGCCGCATGGCCATCGACATCGCCCGCGAATGCCGCGACCTGCTCGGCGGCGCCGGCATCACCACCGAGCACTCGGCGATCCGCCACGCGCTGAACCTGGAGTCGGTGATCACCTACGAGGGCACCGAGACCGTGCACCAGCTGGTGATCGGCCGCGAGCTCACGGGCCTGAGCGCTTTCTGATCCGATCGGCCTGAGGGGGCTGGGCAATGGGGAAGGGATTGCGTGGGCTGGCGTGGACAATCGCCTGCCTGCTGGTGTTTACATGCGCCAAGGCCGCCGCTGCCGATTACCGGATCGCCGACGATCCGCCGCCGCCGACGATCGAAGCGCTGCTTGAAGGATCCAAGGGGCAGACCGCATCGGATGGCCTGCGCTACCTGGCGGTGATCGACGACATGGACCTGTCCGGCGCGAAGCCGGCATGGCATCGCCGGGTCGGTTACGACGTCATGCACGAGCGTGGTCTGGCGACCGCCGGGCAGTTCAGCATCGACTACCAGCCGGCCTTCCAGGAGGTCGTGCTGCATGCGATCGACGTATGGCGCGATGGAGTGCGTTCGGATCGCCGTGGCGACTCGCGGATCGAAGTCCTGCGGCGCGAATCGGATCTTGAAGCGGGCTTGCTGGACGGGAGCCTCACCTTGTCGGTGACGATTCCCGACATCCGGGTCGGGGACCGGGTCGAATACCGCTACACCATCCATGGCTACAACCCGGTCTTCGGGCGCGGTTACCACGACTACTGGCATGCGCGTTACGGCGTGCCGGTCGCATTGCGCGAAGTGCGTATCGCCTATCCGCGATCCTGGCCGATGCGCATGCGCGCCGATGTCCCCGGTTTTGAGCAGGACCGGGGCGAGGACGAACAGGCCCGGTGGTGGCGCGTGCGCGGCCGCAACCTGGTTGCCGTCGACGAAGAGGATGGCGTTCCCGGCGGCTATGACCCGCTGGGCCGGATCGAGGTCAGCACCGCCGAGGGCTGGGGCGATGTGGTGCGCTGGGCGCTGCCGCTGTATCCGGGCCGGTTCGACGACCGGGCGCTGGCTGCCGAACTGGCCGCGCAACTGCAATTGGATCCGGCCGATCCGGCCGGTTCGGCCGAGCGGGCGACCGCGTTCGTGCAGGGCCAGGTGCGCTATACCGGCCTGGACATGGGCCTGAATTCGCATGCGCCCAACCGGCCCGAACTCGTGGTGCAGCGCCGCTTCGGCGACTGCAAGGACAAATCGCAGCTGTTGGTGGCCTTGCTGCGCGAGGCCGGCATCGCTGCCGAACCGGTGCTGGTCAACACCGAGCGGCTGGCGCGGACCGCCAACAGCCTGCCCAGCCCGCTGGCCTTCGATCATGTGGTGGTCCGCGCGCACCTGCCGCAAGGCGAGGTCTGGATCGACCCGACCCGCGATCGCGAGCGCGGCCCGTTCCAGGCGCGCACGCCGCTGCAGCTGCGCGCCGGCCTGCCGGTGTCGGCGGGCGTGCAGGGGCTGGTCGAGATCCCGTACCCGTTCCCCGCCCAGCCGGAGGTGGAAGTCGACCAGCGCATCGACTTCAACGTATCCGCGCCGAAGGCCGTGGCCGATCTCACGGTCAAGACCACCTATCGGCACGGCTATGCGGGCAGCATCCGCGAACGCTTCGATGCCGATGGCGCGCAGAAGATCGGCGAAGGCTACCTGGCCTACATGCGCGACTTCTACGACGGCCTGGAAAGCAGCGCCGTGCCGGAACTGGAAGAGCTGGACAACGAAACGCGCGTCAACGAGCGCTACCGGCTGGAGTGGGACACCGCCGAGGAAGGCAGCTCGTTCGGCGTCATACCGTTCCAGCTGCTGGACTGGGCGGTGCGGCTGGCAAAGAAGGAACGGCGGGCTCCGCTGTCGTTGTCGGGGCCGCGCTTTGCCCGGCACACCGTGCGCAGCCATCATCCGGGCGGCTGGGATATCGAGAAGGACAGCCAGCGCGTCGAGAATCCCTGGTTCCGGTTCGATCGCCAGGTGCGGCTGGATGCGGACGGCGACTTCGTGGTCGTTGCCGAATGGCGACGGCTGGCCGATGAGATACCGGCGGAGGGTTACGCGCGCGCGCGCAAGGACATCGAGCAGGTGCGCGATCTCCTCCAGTACGACGTGGACGTCGCCGTGGATGCTTCGCCGGCCTGGTTCGGTACCGGCTGGCGCGACTGGGTCTGGCCGGTGGCGGCACTCGCGCTGGGCTTGATCGTGCTGGTGCTGGCGTGGTGGCTGCGCAACCGGTGGGTGGTGGCCGGCATGCTGTACCGGCCGCGTGCGACGGTCGCCTCGCGGCTGCTGGAAGGTCGACTGGCGGCCGGACTGTGGATCGGCCTGTGCGTGGTGCTGGTGGAGGTGATGTTCGAACGCGGCCACAAGCTGTTCACCGAACCTTCCGCGCTGGCGATCGCCCTGGTGGTGGGTGGGGTGATCGGCCTGTTCGTGCGCTGGGTGTTCATGTCCTGGGTGCTGCAGGTCGCCATGGGGATGTTCGGCCATGACGCCCAATCCTCCCACGTGCGTCGGACCTACGGCCTGGCGATGGCGCCGGTCGGCCTGTTCGTGCTGTTGAGCATGGTCGCGCTCGGCTTCCGGACCGACCTGCTGGACAGCGAAGTCTTTGTTCCCGAACAGTTCCCCTCGCTGGCCACCGCCGTGCTGCTGCTGGTGGTGGGGCTGGGCTGGTGGCTGTTGTCGCTGGCCGGCGGCTGCGCAGGCTTGGCCGGCACCCGGACGCGGCGGGGCGTGCTGATCGTGGGCACCAGCGTGCTGCCCCTGGTCGCACTCGCGATGGTGGTGATTGTTGCCATTTCGCTTCGATAATGGGCCCATGGACCTTTCAGCGCTGCGACTGGAAACACCCCGCCTGCTGCTGCGGCCGCCGCAGGCCGAGGATTTCGAGGCCTGGGCGGCGTTCAAGGCCGACGAGGAGGCGTGCCGGCACATCGGCGGCACCGAGCCGCGGGCGATGGCCTGGCGCAGCTTCGCGGCGATGATCGGCGTGTGGCACCTGAAGGGTTTCGCGATGTTCTCGGTGATCGAGAAGGACACCGGCCAGTGGGTGGGGCGCGTGGGGCCGTGGCAGCCGGAAGGCTGGCCGGGGACCGAGGTCGGCTGGAGCATCGTGCGCGACCACTGGGGTCGCGGCTATGCACCGGAAGCGGCCGCGGTCTGCACCGACTGGGCGTTCGACACCCTGGGCTGGAGCCAGGTGATCCACACCATCGCCCCGGAGAACGCCAACTCCAAGGCGGTGGCCGCCAAGCTCGGTTCGCGCTTGCTGGAAATGGGCCGGCTGCCCGAGCCGCACCACGAGAAGCCGGTCGAGATATGGGGCCAGAGCCGCGAGGAATGGTTCGCCCGCAGGGAGCGCCCGGCATGATCACCGTGTACGGCATGTCCATGTCCGGCAACTGCTACAAGCTGCGGCTGCTGCTTGAACAACTGGGCCGGGACTACCGCTGGGTCGAGGTCGACAGCGCCCGCGGCGGCACCCGCACCGCGGAATTCCTGGCCAGGAATCCCAACGGCAAGGTGCCGCTGATCGAGCTGGAAGACGGCCGCGTGCTGGTCGAATCCAACGCGATCCTGTGCTGGCTGGCCGAAGGCACCGGTTACGTGCCCGACGATGCCTGGCAAAGGGCGCAGGCGCTGTCGTGGATGTTCTTCGAGCAGTACAGCCACGAGCCGTACATCGCCGTGGCCCGCTTCATCCGCGGCTGGACGCCGGCCGATTCGCCGCGCCGCGCCGACCTGCCGCGACTGCGCGAGCGCGGGCACCAGGCGTTGGCGGTGATGGAGCGGCACCTGCAATCGGCCGACTGGTTCGGCGGCGCGGCCTACGGCATCGCCGACATCGCGCTGTTCGCCTATACCCATTGCGCCGCCGATGGCGGTTTCGATTTGAGCGCCTATCCGTGCATCGACGCGTGGCTGGCCCGCGTGCGCGCCACACCCGGCTTCGTTGCGATGGCCGACCTCGATGACGAGGCGATCGCGCGACTGGCCCTTCCCGATTGAACAAGACGAACCCGATGAACGCTCCTGCAGCTTCCACCCCGACCATTCCTGCCTGGAAGCGCGGCATCAACCGCGCCGAGATCTGCGACCGCAACTTCAGCGAATTCGTCCGTGCCTGGCGCGGCACGCCTGCGCCGCGTCCGCGCGACGGCGAACCGGTACTGCCGGGCAGCGCGCTGGATGCGCGCGGTTTCCGCGAGTTGCTCGAATCGCAGCTGATCAGCCGCCACCTGGACCTGATGGCGCGCGTGCTGCGCGTGCAGAACAAGGTCTTCTACACCATCGGCAGCAGCGGCCACGAAGGCAATGCGATGGTGGCCCGGCTGACCCGCCACACCGATCCGGCGTTCCTGCATTACCGCAGCGGCGGTTTCATGGCCGAGCGCTTCCGCAAGCTGCCCGGCATGGATCCGGTGATGGATTCGGCGCTGAGCTTCGCTGCCAGCGCCGACGATCCGGCCTCCGGTGGCCGGCACAAGGTGTGGGGCAGCAAGCCGTTGTGGGTGCTGCCGCAGACCTCGACCATTGCCTCGCACCTGCCCAAGGCGCTGGGCACCGCGGTTGCGATCGAGCAGGCGCGGCGCATCGGCCATGAGCTGCCGGTGCCGGCCGACAGCATCGCCATCTGTTCCTTCGGCGATGCGTCCAGCAACCACGCCACCGCGCAGACCGCGTTCAACGCCGCCGCGTGGACCGCCTACCAGGGCCTGCCGGCGCCGGTGCTGTTCGTGTGCGAGGACAACGGCATCGGCATCTCGGTGAAGACGCCCGATGGCTGGATCGGCCGCAACTTCCGTAATCGCGCCGACCTTGACTACTTCCAGGCCGACGGTCTGGATTTGGCTGAAGGCTATGGCCAGGTGCAGGCGGCGGTCGAGCATTGCCGGCGCAGCCGCCGGCCGACCTTCCTGCACCTGCGCACGACCCGGATCATGGGCCACGCCGGCACCGACTTCGAGATCGAGTGGCGCAGCATCGAGGAGCTGTGCGCGGTGGAGTCGACCGATCCGCTGCTGCGCAGCGCGGCCATCGCCCTGGAATCGGGCCTGATGGGCGTGGACGAACTGCTCGAGCTGTACGAGACCACGCGCAAGCGCTGCTTCGTGGCGGCCGAGGATGCCGACAGTCGGCCGCGGCTGACCACCCTGGCCGACGTGGTCGCGCCGCTGGCGCCGTATACGCCGGCGGCGGTGGCGGCCGAAGCGCAGCGCCACGTGCCCGACGAGGCGCGCGTGGCCGCCTATGGCGGGACGGACAAGCTGCCCGAGAAGATGCCGGCCCGACACCTGGCGATCCAGATCAACCAGGCCCTGCACGAGCTGATGGCCAAGTACCCGCAGACGCTGCTGTTCGGCGAGGACGTGGCGCAGAAGGGCGGCGTGTACACGGTCACCAAGGGCCTGCAGAAGGCGTTCAAGGGCGCGCGCGTGTTCAACACGCTGCTGGACGAGACGATGATCCTCGGCCTGGCCCAGGGCTACGCCAACATGGGCATGCTGCCGATGCCGGAGATCCAGTACCTGGCGTACTTCCACAACGCCTGCGACCAGATCCGCGGCGAGGCGGCGAGCCTGCAGTTCTTCAGCAACGACCAGTACCGCAATCCGATGCTGGTGCGCATCGCCGGGCTGGGTTACCAGCGCGGCTTCGGCGGGCACTTCCACAACGACAACTCGATCACCGCGCTGCGCGACATTCCGGGCATCGTGGTCGGCTGTCCCTCGCGCGGCGACGACGCGGCCACGATGCTGCGCACCCTGGCCGCGCTGGCCAAGGTCGACGGCCGGGTTGCGGTATTCCTGGAGCCGATCGCGCTGTACATGACCAAGGATCTGCACGAGACCGGCGACGGCCAGTGGCTGTTCCCGTACCCGGAGCAGGGGCAGGCGATGGTGCTCGGCGAAGGCCGGGTCTATGAACCCGATGCCGATGACCTGGTCGTGTTCACCTACGGCAATGGCGTGCCGATGAGCCTGCGCGCCGCGCGCCGGATCGAGCAGGCCCACGGCTGGAAGGTGCGCGTGGTCGACCTGCGCTGGCTGGTGCCGCTCAACGACGCCTTCATCGTCGAGCAGGCCCGCGATGCCAAGCGGATCCTGATCGTGGACGAGGGCCGGCGCAGCGCCGGCGTGGGCGAGGGCGTGATCACCGCGATCATCGAGGGCGGCTTCGGCGGGCGGCCGTTCCGGCGCGTGGTCGGTGCCGACACCTACACCCCGCTGGCGGGCGCGGCATTCCTGGTGATCCCGGGTGATGACGACATCGTCGCCGCGGCGGCCGAACTGGCGGGCTGACACCGCCGCTGTCACCGGCGCCTTCACCTGGCGCCTGCGCGCGGTTGCCTAGCATCCGGATCCTGTCCCCCAACAGGATCCGGCCATGGACAAGCGCAAAGTTGCAGTCTTCGTAGGCAGCCTCCGCGAGGGTTCGTTCAACCGCCAGCTGGCGCGCGCGCTGGAGCGGCTGGGCGAAGACCGGCTGGAGTTCGATCACGTCGATATCGGCCAGCTGCCGTTCTACAACCAGGATCACGACGGCGACTATCCCGAGGAAGGCACTGTGCTGAAGGCGCAGATCCGCGCCGCCGACGCGGTGTTGTTCGTCACCCCCGAATACAACCGCTCGGTGCCGGGCGTGCTCAAGAACGCCATCGACCTGGCCTCGCGCCCGTATGGCGACAGCGCGTTCGCCGGCCTGCCGGCCGCGGTGATCGGCGCCTCGGTCGGCGCGATCGGCACGGCCATGGCCCAGCAGCACCTGCGCAATATCCTTTCGTACCTGGACATGGCGGTGATGCCGCAGCCGGAGGCCTATCTCCAGTTCAAGGACGGGCTGGTCGACGGCGACGGGCGGGTGACAAAGCAGGACACGCGCGAATTCCTGGAGGACTTCGTCGACCGCTTCGTGGAGTGGATCGATCGCCAGCGCCAGTGAGCGACGCCGGCGACCTTGATCAACCCGGGCGCAGCCGCGCCAGGCTGCTGCGCAGGCGCTGCAGCGGCGCCGCGTCGACCGGCCCGGCGTCGGTGAGCGTGGCCGCCAGCACGCGCCGGAACGGCGGCACCGCAGCGCTGGCGCGTAATGCTGCCGAGCGCAGCCAGCGCGCCGGCAGTCGCTCGTTGGTGTACAGGCCGACGATCGCACGCGTGGCCTGGAACAGCGGCCAGCTGCCGCGACGGTGGCGGCGCTCGTAGCGCGCCAGCAGGGCCGGGTCGCCGAAGTCGCGGCCCTGGGCGATCGCGGTGGCGGCCAGGTCGGACAGGCGCTCCACGCTGGCCAGGCCGAGGTTGAAGCCGTGCGCGGTGACCGGATGCATGCCCACGGCCGCATCGCCGGCCAGGGCCAGGCGCGTGCCGACGAAACGATGCGCCCACGTCGCCACCAGCGGATAGACGTGGCGGCTGCTGGCCAGCTCGATCCGGCCCAGGCGGCCGCCATAGCGCCGCTGCAGGTCGGCGGCGAATGCGGTGTCGTCCATCGTCGACAGGGCGCGGGCCTGCTCGCCGGGCAGGGTGACCACCGCGCCGGCCAGGTGCTCGGACAGCGGCAACAGGGCCAGGGTCTGGCCCAGGCCGAACCATTCCCAGGCCGCGTGCCCGTGCGGCAGCTCATGGCTCACCCGGCACACCAGCATGCTCTTGCCGAAGTCGTGCAGGTCCGCGCCGATGCCCAAGGCGCGACGGGTCTCGGAATAGCGGCTGTCGGCGGCGACCAGCAGGCGCGCTTCCAGGCGCGTACCGTCGGCCAGGCGCAGGCGGGCGGCATCGGTGCCGGTGTGGATGGACTCGACCGTCGCCGATGCAAAGAGGTCGATTCCCGGCGTCTCCTGCACCGCCAGCCAGGCCGCGCGCCGGATCAGGTGGTTGGGGACCAGGTCGCCCAGGCGGTCGCCGGCCTCCGGCCACACCCGCAGCTCATGCGGCAGCTCGCGGTCCATGACCCGGGCGGTGCGCAGCGGATTGGCCTCGTCGGCGGGGATGTGCTGCCACACGCCCAGCTCGCGCAGCAGGCGGACCGAAGCGTGGGTGAGGGCGATCTCGCGGCCGTCGAAGGCCGGGTCGGCCAGGGCGGCCTGCGGCTGGCGCTCGACCAGGGCGATGCGCAGCCCCTGCAGGGCCAGGGCCCGGGCCAGGCACAGCCCGACCGGGCCGGCGCCGACGATGGCGATATCGTGGTTCATCCCTATCCTCCGAAGTGACTTCCCAAGTGGTGGGCGCAGTCTCCGGGCGGCGGCCACCGGGTGCACTGATCAGGGTCAAGCGCGGCAGCGGGCGGGCTCGAAAAAGGGCTGCGGGCAGCCGCCCCGTGCCGGCTATACTGCACGGTCCGAACACCATAACCGGATTGCACGCGCTTTGTGAATCAATCACTTGCGGCGTATTCCGGGTAAACCACTTCATTCCGGTGGCGCTCAGCGCCGCAGCACCCGGGGAATCGATCGCCGCATGCGCCTGTCCACCATCAAGCTGTCCGGCTTCAAGTCCTTCGTCGATCCCACCACGCTGCACCTGCCGACCAACATGACCGGCGTGGTCGGCCCCAACGGTTGCGGCAAGTCCAACATCATCGATGCGGTGCGCTGGGTGATGGGCGAAAGCTCGGCCAGCCGCCTGCGCGGCGACTCGCTGACCGACGTGATCTTCTCCGGTTCGGCCGCGCGCAAGCCGGTCAGCCAGGCCACCGTCGAGCTGATCTTCGACAACTCCGACCATGCCATCGCCGGCGAGTACGCCGCGTTCAACGAGATCTCGGTCAAGCGCACGGTCAGCCGCGACGGGCAGAGCCAGTACTACCTCAACGGCACCAAGTGCCGCCGCCGCGATATCACCGACCTGTTCCTGGGCACCGGCCTGGGTCCGCGCAGCTACTCGATCATCGAGCAGGGCATGATCAGCCAGATCATCGAGGCCCGGCCCGAAGACCTGCGCGTCTACCTGGAAGAAGCTGCCGGCATCTCCAAGTACAAGGAGCGGCGCAAGGAGACCGAGACCCGCATCCGCCACACCCGCGAGAACCTGGATCGCCTCAACGACCTGCGCGAGGAAGTGGACAAGCAGCTCGACCACCTGCGTCGCCAGGCCCGCCAGGCCGAGCAGTACCAGGCGCTGGCCGCCGAACGCAAGGTCAAGGACGCGGAGTGGAAGGCGCTGCAGTTCCGCGCGCTGGACGTGCAGCTGCAGGGCCTGCGCGAGCGCCTGGGCCAGGAAGAAACCAAGCTGGAGCAGATCATCGCCGGCCAGCGCGAGGCCGAGCGCGAGATCGAGACCGGCCGCGTGCGCCGCGAGGAAGCGGCCGAGGCCTTGAACAAGGCCCAGGCCGAGGTCTACCAGGTCGGCGGCGTGCTGGCCCGGATCGAACAGCAGATCCAGCACCAGCGCGAAATGGCCAGCCGCCTGAACCAGGCGCGCGACGAAGCGGCCAATGCGCTGGGCGAACTGGACCAGCACATCGCCGACGACCGGCAGAAGCTCGAAGTGCTGCGCGACACGGTCGAAGAGGCCGATCCGCGCCTGGAGCAGCTGCGCGAAGACGACGTGTTCAAGCAGGAAGCCCTGCGCGAGGCCGAGGCCGCGCTGGCCGACTGGCAGCAGCGCTGGGAGACGCACGGCCGCGAGGCGGCCGAAGCGTCGCGCGCCGGCGAAGTCGAGCGCACCCGCGTGGATTACCTGGACCGGCAATCGCTGGAAGCCGATCGCCGTCGCGAAGCGCTGTCGGCCGAGCGCACCGGGCTGGACCTGGAAGCGCTGGCCGAGGCCTTCGAGCAGGCGCAGATCCAGCACGAGACGCAGAAGACCGCGCTGGACGGGCTCAACGAACAACTGGAATCGCGCAAGCAGGGCGTGTCCGGCCTGCAGGAACAGCAGCGCGGCGCCCAGGGTGAACTGGCCGAAGTACGCAAGCAGGCCCAGGCCGCGCGCGGTCGCCTGTCTTCGCTGGAAACCCTGCAGCAGGCCGCGCTGGGCCAGGAGCAGGGCGCGGCAGTGGCCTGGCTCAAGGCGCGCGGGCTGGATTCGGCCGCACGCGTGGGCGAGCGGCTCACCGTCGAAGACGGCTGGGAAAACGCGGTCGAAGGCGCGCTGGGCCAGCTGATCGAAGGCGTGCTGGTCGATGCGCCCGAACAGCTTGTGGAGGCGCTCGCCGACCTGGGCGACGGGCGCATCGCGCTGGTCGCCGACGAGGCGGGTACCGGTTCGTTCGCGCCCACTTCGCTGGCCGCCAAGGTGCAGGGCCCGCTGGCCGTGCGCCGCCTGCTGGCGCGGCTGCACGCGGCCGACGACCTGGCCCACGCGCGCCGGCTGCTGCCGACGCTGGGCGAGGGCGATTCGATCATCACCCGCGCCGGCGAACGCCTGGGCGAGGGCTGGGTGCGGGTGTCGCGCCAGGGTGCGGCCAAGCAGGGCGCACTGCTGCGCGAGCGCGAGATCCAGTCGCTGCGCGCGGGCATCGAAGAACTGCAGCAGCGCGAAGCGGCGCTGGAAGAGCGCCTGGTCCACCTGCGCGACCAGCTGCTGGCGGCCGAACAGAACCGCGAAGACGCGCAGCGCCAGCTGTATTTGGCGCATCGCAGCGTCTCCGAACTGGCCGGCCAGCTGCAGAGCCAGCAGGGCCGCATGGACACCGCGCGCCAGCGCATCGAACGCATCGAGAACGAACTGGCCCAGCTGGTCCAGACCCTGGACAACAGCCGCGAACAGGCCCGCGAAGCCCGCGGCCGACTGGAAGACGCGGTCGTGTCCATGGGCGACCTGGAAACCGTGCGCCAGTCGCTGGAAGCCGAGCGCCGCCAGCGTACCGAAGCCCGCGACCTGGCCCGCGATGCGGCCCGCACCAGCCGCGATGCCAGCCATGCGCTGGCGCTGGGGCTGGAGTCGCAGCGCACCCAGATCGCCTCGCTGACCCAGGCGTTGCAGCGCATGGACGCCCAGCGCGGCCAGCTGGATTCGCGCCTGGGTGAACTGAGCGCGCAGCTGAGCACCGGCGATTCGCCGGTGCAGGCGCTGGAGTCCGAACACCAGGCCGCGCTGGCCGAGCGCGTGCGGGCCGACCGCGCGCTGGGCGAGACCCGCTCGGTGCTGGAAGGCATCGACAACGAACTGCGCGGCTTCGAGCAGACCCGCCACCAGCGCGACGAACAGTCCCTTGCCCAGCGCGAGCGCATTTCCCAGCGCCGGCTCGACCAGCAGGCGCTGGTGCTCAAGGCCGAGCAGCTGGTCCAGGCGATCACCGCCGACGGCCTGGTCCTGGAAGAGGTGGTCAACACCCTGCCCGAAGTGGCCGATGTGTCGCAGTGGGAGCAGGCGGTGGGCCAGATCGACGGACGCATGCGCCGCCTGGAGCCGGTCAACCTGGCCGCGATCCACGAATGCGGCGAGGCCGAGCAGCGCAAGCAGTACCTGGACTCGCAGAACACCGACCTGACCACCGCGCTGGAGACGCTGGAAGAGGCGATCCGCAAGATCGACCGCGAAACGCGCGGCCGCTTCAAGGACACCTTCGACCGGGTCAACTCCGGCATCCAGCAGCTGTATCCGCGCCTGTTCGGCGGCGGCCACGCCTACCTGGAACTGACCGGCGAGGACCTGCTCGACACCGGCGTGGCGATCATGGCCCGACCGCCGGGCAAGCGCGTGTCCAACATCTCGCTGCTGTCCGGCGGCGAGAAGGCGATGACCGCGGTGGCGCTGGTGTTCGCCATCTTCCAGCTCAATCCGGCCCCGTTCTGCCTGCTCGACGAGGTGGACGCGCCGCTGGACGAGGCCAACGTCGGCCGCTTCACCACGATGGTCAAGGAGATGAGCGAGAAGGTGCAGTTCCTGTTCGTCAGCCACAACAAGGCGACGATGGAAGCGGCCCATCAGCTCTCGGGTGTGACCATGCGCGAGCCAGGCGTGTCGCGCCTGGTCAGTGTGGATCTGGACGAGGCCGCGCGCCTGGCTGGCGCGGCCTGATCGACGGTGTGCGGTGGCCCGGGGTTTTTCCGTGGCCGCCGCTCATGACATGCTTGCAGCCATCTGACCCCCGGCGGAGACGCGTTCGATGTCCGACAAAGACCTGCTGCGCATCGGCATCCTGATCGTCGGCCTGCTGTTGCTGGCCGCGATCTGGCTCTTCGGCCGCCCACGCAGGGAGCAGCAGGGCACCCGTCGCGAATCCCGGCAGTCGCCGGCGATGACGGCCGAATACGGCAACTCAAGGCGCGAACCCTCGCTCGATTCCGGTGAACCGGGTACCGCCGGCGCCGACGACTACAGTGGCGACGACGTCAGCCAGCCCGAGCTGGGGCTGGGCGGCGGACCGGCCGCGGCGGCCAGCCACCTGGGCCGTCGCGAGACCCAGGACTTCGACAAGATCGTCTCGCTGTACGTGGCTGCGCGCGCCGGCACGGTGCTGCGCGGCGAGGACATCGTCGTGGCCGCCGAGAAGACCGGCATGGTCTTCGGCCACATGAGCGTGTTCCACCGCCTGCTGGAAGGGCATCCGGAGCGCGGCCCGGTGTTCAGCATGGCCAGCATCATCAAGCCCGGCAGCTTCGACATGGGCACCATCCGCGAGCTGGAGACACCGGCGATCGCATTCTTCCTGACCCTGCCGGCGCCGGTGTCGGCGCTCGATGCCTGGGAAAAGATGCTGCCCACCGTGCAGCGCATGGCCGAACTGCTCGACGGCGTGGTCCTGGACGACAGCCGCAACGCGCTCGGTCGCCAGCGCATCGCCCATATCCGCGACGACCTGCGCGCCTACGACCGCCAGCACGAAGCGCCGCCGCTGACCAAGACCCCGCGCTGGTAAGCGCGCGCTGGCAAGCCGAAGACAGCCGGTGTCGGTACGCGGCATCAGCCATGTGACCTTCGTGGTCGCCGACCTGGAGCGCACCGCGCGCCTGCTGTGCGAAGGCCTGGGCGCGCGCGAGGTCTACGACAGCGCCGGCCGCGAGCATTCGCTATCGCGCGAGAAGTTCTTCGTCCTGGGCGATCTGTGGCTGGTGGCGATGCAAGGCCAGCCGCTGCCCGAACGCAGTTACCGGCATGTGGCGTTCGCGGTCGACGCCGCCGATCTTCCGCAGTACCGGCAACGCCTGCAGGCGTTGGGCGTGGATATCCTTCCGGGCCGCGGACGGATCGAAGGCGAGGGCGCGTCGCTCTACTTCCACGACTACGACAACCACCTGTTCGAACTGCACGCCGGCACGCTGGACGACCGGCTGGCCGCCTATGCGGCTGCGGACGCGGCGAAATCGTCGGACGATCCGCCCTGAAGCATCGCCGGGGTGGTCAAGCGTGTGATGCGCCAATCGGTATCGGCTTAAGCCATCACCTTGGCGAACGCCTCGCGGAACCGCTTCATCTCCGCGTCTGTTCCCACCGTCACCCGCACGTGCTGCGGCATCGCCGGCCAGCTGCGGCCGACGAACACCTTGTGCCGGGCCATCGCCGTGCTGAATGCACGTCCGTCGCCTTTCACGTCGACCATGAAGCAGTTGGCCTGGCTGGGCAGGCAGGCATGGCCGCGCGCGGCCAGCCAGGCCACGGTCTCCTCGCGCAGGCGGGTGTTCTCGGCCTTGCGCGTGGCCAGGTGTTGCGGGTTGCGCAGGCTGGCGATGCCGGCCGCCACGCTGGGCACCGGCAGGCTGTTGATGCCGAACAGCACCAGCCGTTGCAGCAGGTCCGGACGGGCCATCGCCAGGCCCAGGCGCATGCCGGCCATGCCGTAGATCTTGGAGAAGGTGCGCAGCACCACCACGTCGGCGCCGCTGCGGACCAGGTCGAGCGTGTCCGGCTCGTCGCTGTAGTGGATGTAAGCCTCGTCGATCAGCAGCACGCTGCCGGCCGGCTTGTTGGCCAGCAGCCAGTCGATGCGGGCGCGCGGGGTGATCGAGCCGGTGGGATTGTTGGGATTGCACACGTAGATCAGGCCCGCATTCGACGCCGTCGCGGCCGCGGCCATCGCCTGCACGTCGTGGGCGCCATCGGCCTGAAGCGGCACGCGCACCACCGGCGCGCCGTGGGCGTCGGCCATCTGCGCCAGCGATTCGAAAGTGGGGTCGGCGGTGACCAGCGCCGCCTGTTTGGAGGTGAAGGCCAGCGCCGCCGAATCCAGCGCCACGCCCGAGCCGCAGTAGCCGGCGACCTGGTCTTCGCGCAACCCGTTCTGCGAGGCGAACACCTCGACCAGCTCGCGCTGCGGGCCGAACAGGTAGCGGTTGGCCTGACCCAGCCCCTTGGCCGCCGCCTCGCTCGCTTCGACGAACGGACCGTGCGGGTTCTCGTTGAAATTGAGCAGCACCGCGTCCGGATCGTCCATGCCGGGAATGGCCGGCGGCAGCTGCGCGCGCGCCGTGCCGCTGGCGCCCAGCAACGGAGCCAGCCCGGCGGTGGCCAGGCTGCAGGCGGACAGGCCGAGGAAGTGGCGACGGCTGAGCGGGTGGGCCATGGGCGTGTACGGTCGGGAGGGCTGCCGGCACGCTACGTCAGCGCGAAGAGGGCGGCAAGCGGCGCAGGTAGAATCGGCGGATGGACACGCCCGATCCCGCCCAACGCGTCGCCGAACTCCGCCGTCGGATCGAAGACGCCAATCGCCGTTACCACCAGCTCGACGCGCCGGACATCACCGATGCGCAGTACGACGCCCTGGTCCGCGAACTGGAAGCGCTGGAAGCCCAGCACCCCGAACTGGCCGCCAGCGACTCGCCGACCGCGCGTGTCGGTGCGGCGCCGGCTGGCCGATTCCCCCAGGTCACCCATGCCGTGCCGATGCTGTCGCTGGGCAACGCCTTCGAGGATGGCGAGGTCGCCGACTTCGTGCGCCGCATCCGCGAGCGGCTGGACCGGCAGGACCTGGTGTTCTCGGCCGAGCCCAAGCTCGATGGCCTGGCGATCAGCCTGCGCTACGAGGACGGGGTTTTCGTGCAGGGCGCCACCCGCGGCGACGGCGCCACCGGCGAGGACGTCACCGCCAACCTGCGCACGATCGCGGTGATCCCGCAGCAGCTGCAGGGCACCGGCTGGCCGAAGGTGCTGGAGGTGCGCGGCGAGGTCTACATGGGCCGCGCCGATTTCGAGCGCTACAACGAGCATGCGCGGCTGCACGGCGGCAAGGTGCTGGCCAACCCGCGCAACGGCGCGGCCGGTTCGCTGCGCCAGATCGATCCGAAGCTCACCGCGCAACGGCCGCTGAGTTTCTACGCCTACGGCATCGGCCTGGTCGAAGGCGGAACGCTGCCCGACAGCCACTCCGGCACGCTGGCGCGGCTGCGCGAATGGGGCTTCCCGGTCAGCGACCTGGCCACCGTCGTGCACGACGTCGGTGGTCTGCTGGACTACTACCGCCACATCGGCCAGGCCCGCGACGGGCTGGCGTTCGACATCGACGGGGTGGTCTACAAGCTCGACGACTACGCCGGCCAGCGCGAGATGGGCTTCGTCTCGCGCGCGCCGCGCTGGGCGATCGCGCACAAGTTCCCGGCGCAGGAACAGACCACGGTGGTCGAGTCGATCGAGGTCAACGTCGGTCGCACCGGCGCGGTCACGCCCTGGGCGCTGATGCAGCCGGTGCAGGTGGGCGGCGTCACCGTGACCCGCGCCACCTTGCACAACGCCGACCATGTGGCCCGGCTGGACGTGCGCAACGGCGATACGGTGATCGTGCGCCGCGCAGGCGATGTGATTCCGGAAGTGGTGCAGGTGGTGATCGAACAGCGTCCGCCGGACACCCAGCCGTGGTCGATGCCGACGGCTTGCCCCGTATGCGGCTCGGAAGTCGTGCGCGAAGAGGGCGCAGCGGTATGGCGCTGCTCCGGTGAGCTGACCTGTCCGGCGCAGCTGGTCCAGTCGGTGTTCCACTTCGCCAGCCGGCGGGCCATGGACATCGACGGCCTGGGCGAGCGCTACATCGAATCGCTGGCAGAACTCGGCTATCTGAAAGACGTGGCCGACCTGTACGGCCTCACGCTCGACGATCTGCTGGAGATGAAGCGCCGCGCAGACGAGCGCGACGGCTCCACGCCGGAGACCGTCAAGGCCGGCAAGGTCGCCACCAAGTGGGCCGACAACCTGATCGTGGCGATCGACCGCAGCCGCGAAACCACCCTGGCGCGCTTCCTGTACGCGCTGGGCATCGAACACGTGGGCGAGAGCACGGCCAAGGCGCTGGCGCAGTGGTTCGGTGACCTGGAATTGATTCGTCGCCTGCCGTGGCCGCTGTTCAAGCGCGTGCCGGATATCGGTGGCGAGGTCGCCCGTGCGCTGGGGCATTTCCTCGACCAGCCCGGCAACCAGCAGGTGATCGATCGCCTGCTCGAACGCGGCGTGCGTATCGGCGACAGTCACCCGCCCAGTCCCAAGCTGGGCGAAGGCCTGGACCTGGCCACGTTGCTGGTCGATCTCGAGATTCCGAAGGTGACGCCGGTGCGTGCGGCACAGCTGGGTTCGGCATTCGCCGACGCCCAGTCGTTGCTCGACGCGCCCGTGCACAACCTGGTCACGGCCGGCCTGCCTGCCGAGAGTGCGAACGCATTGGTCGCCTGGCTGGAAGTGCCGGTGAATGCCGACCTGCTTCTGCGCGGCGACCAGGCGCGGCAGAAGCTGCGTGCGCTGTTGCCGGCGCGTGGCGAGCAGTCGGCCGGCCCGCTGGAAGGCAAGACGGTCGTGCTCACAGGCACGCTCACTGCGATGGGACGCGATGAAGCCAAGGAGAAGCTGGAAGCGCTGGGCGCCAAGACCGCCGGCAGCGTGTCCAAAAAAACCAGCTTTGTGGTCGCAGGCGAGGCGGCCGGTTCCAAGCTGGCCAAGGCCGAGGAACTGGGCGTGGAAGTCTGGGACGAAGCGCGCCTGCTGGCCTTCCTGGAGCAGCACGGGTGAGTGGTAGCGACTGGCAGCCGAGCAGCAGCCTGGAGGCGATGCGCCTGCGCGCGCGCGTCTATGGGCTGGTCCGCGGCTTCTTCGCCGAACGCGGCGTGCTGGAAGTGGAGACGCCGGTGTTGTCGGATGCCGGCAACACCGAGCCGAACATCGACAGCTTCACCACCGGCTTCAGCGGCCATCGCGATGCCGGCGCGCCGCAGCGCTGGCTGCGCACGTCGCCCGAGTACCCGCTCAAGCGCCTGCTCGCCGCCGGCATCGGCGACTGTTACGAGTTGGGTCGTGTATTCCGCAACGGCGAAGCCGGCGGCCGCCACAACCCCGAGTTCACCATGCTGGAGTGGTACCGGGTCGGCTGGGACCATGTGCGCCTGGCCGAGGAGACCGTGGCCCTGGTGCAGCAGGCGCTGGCGCTGGTCGGCCGGCAAGCGCAGGTCGTTTCGCTGACCTACCGCGAACTGTTCGTGCAGGCGGCTGGCGTGGATCCATACGACGCCAGTGACGCGCAGTTGCGCGAGCCGCTGGCCGGTGTCGGCATCGACGCGCAGGGCCTGACCCGCGACGACTGGCTGGACCTGCTGATGACCCATCTCATCCAGCCGCAATTTGCGAGCGACACGATCGCGGTCGTGCACGACTGGCCGGCCAGCCAGTGCGCCCTGGCCAGGATCCGCGACGGCGACCCGCCGGTGGCCGAGCGCTTCGAGCTGTACCTGGGCCGTTTCGAGCTGGCCAACGGGTACCACGAGCTGACCGACGCCGACGAGCAGCGCCGCCGCTTTGTCCGCGACCGGCAGGTGCGCGCCGGGCGCGGGACCGTGCAGCCGCCGCTGGACGAGCGCCTGCTGGCCGCGTTGCAGGCTGGCATGCCCGACTGCGCCGGCGTGGCGCTGGGCGTGGAGCGCCTGCTGATGGCGCTGTCCGGCACCGATCGCATCGCCGATGTGCTGGCCTTCGATTTCGGTCGCGCCTGAACCCAGACGGGACGTTCGACCCGGCATTCACCGGATCTTCCGGCGAGCATCGCAGAATCGCGCACACAGGGAACCGTCGAGGGGGCGGCAGGAATGGAAGCACGATGTAACGTGGTTGCCGCAGTCCATGCACGCAGGCCAATGCCGGCGTGGCTGGCTGCCTGCGCCTGCGTGGCCGCCCTGGCCTGGGCGGGCGTCGCCTCTGCGGCCAGCGAGGGCGTGGTGCGTTGCGAATCGGCGGACCTGAGCCGCGTGCATTGCCCGATGGACACCCGCAATGGCGTGGACCTGGTCAGGCAGATTTCCGAGAACGCCTGCATCCGCGAGTCGGACTGGGGCGTGGATGCCAACGGCGTGTGGGTCGCGCGCGGTTGCCGCGCCGAGTTCCGTGCGCGCGGTGAGGCCGACCTGGTGGCCCGGCAGATGATCCGCTGCGAATCCAGTGGCGGGCGCACGCGAAGCTGCCCGGTGACCTTGCGCGGCGCACCGGTGCGGCTGTTGCGCCAGTTGTCGGCGTTGCCATGCCGGCGCGATGAGAGCTGGGGCACGAGCCGCAACGAGGTCTGGGTGTCGCGCGGCTGCAAGGGCGAGTTCGAGATCGGCGATCGCGATGCGGGTTTCCCGCCGGGCCCGCGCCTGCTTACCTGCGAATCCAAGGACCAGATCCGTCGCGACTGCGGGACCACCGTCGAGCGCGGCGTGACCCTGGTCCGGCAACTTTCGGGCATGGCCTGCGAGGAAGGACGCACCTGGGGCTGGGATGCGGAGCGGGTGTGGGTCGACAAGGGCTGCCGGGCGCAGTTCAGCGTGGAATAACCGGGCGCAACGATCCCGGCAGTCATGCCGCCTGCGGTCGCGCGCCCTACAATGCGCGCATGGATACCGACTTCGATTTCGATCGCTACGACCACATCCGCCCGATCCTGTGGACCGGCCAGGCACTGGAGCTGCTGGACCAGCGCAAGCTGCCGTTCGTGGTCGAACACGTGACCTGCCGCAACAGCGACGAGGTCGCCCAGGCGATCCACGACCTGGCCGTGCGCGGCGCGCCGGCGATCGGCATCGCCGCCGCCTGGGGCGTGGTCCTGGCCGCGAACGGAATCGAGGCCGCCGACGGCGAGCAGGCCCTGCGCCAGATCGAGCCGGCACTGCAGCGCCTCAACGCCGCGCGCCCGACCGCGGTCAACCTGGCCTGGGCCCTGGCGCGGATGCGCCGCGCGCTGGCCGGTGCCGGTGCGGATTGGCGCCAGGTGCTGGAAGCCCAGGCACAGGCGATCACCGACGAAGACCTGGCCGCCAACCGGCACATGGGCGCGCTGGGCGCGGCCTTCATCGCGCCGGGCAGCGGCGTGATGACCCACTGCAATACCGGCTCGCTGGCCACCGCCGGCTTCGGCACCGCGCTGGGCGTGATCCGCGCCGGCGTGGCCGAGGGACGCATTGCCAAGGTGTTCGCCGGCGAGACCCGGCCGTGGCTGCAGGGCGCGCGCCTGACGGTGTGGGAGCTGCAGCAGGACGGCATCGATGCGACCCTGATCGCCGACTCGGCCGCCGCGCACCTGATGAAGACCGGGGCGGTGCAGTGGGTCGTGGTCGGCGCCGACCGGATCTGCGCCAACGGGGATACCGCCAACAAGATCGGCACTTATTCGCTGGCCATTGCCGCCCGCCACCACGGGGTGAAGTTCATGGTCGTGGCGCCGTCCTCGACGGTGGACCTGGACACCGCCGATGGCGCGGCGATCGAGATCGAGCAGCGCGACCCGGGCGAGCTGTACGGCGTCGGCGGCGTGCGTACGGTGGCCGAGGGCATCGCCGCCTGGAACCCGGTCTTCGACGTCACTCCCGCCGAGCTGATCGACGCGATCGTCACCGAGAAGGGTGTGGTCGAGCGTCCGGATACGGCCAGGATGCGGGCGCTGTTCGGCGCCTGAGCGTTGCCGTAACCGCCGGGTACCGCCCGGTGAAGTGTCGATCGTGCGGGGAGGGGTGCAGGGCGCCCAAGCGCTTCCGCGGGGTCCGCTTTGGCCACTCGGGTGGCGCATTTCCGCAAGCCTGCGCGCCGACCGATCCGCGCGGTCGGCCCGATCATGCCGGCATGGCGGGCAAACCCGTTGAACTGATGCTGCGAGGGCGGTGCAAGTGCTTGTTTCTGCGTAGAAATGGGCGCCGTTCCGCCGGGCAATCGTGCTAGAATCGCGCGATTGTGCGGAGTCCTCCGCGCTGCGTCCTCCGCGACACCCGCGGGCGACGCCGGAACCACCTGACGAAGAGCCCTGATGACGGATCTGGCGAAAGAAATCATCCCAGTCAACCTCGAAGACGAGATGCGCCGCAGCTACCTCGATTACGCCATGAGCGTGATCGTGGGACGCGCACTCCCCGACGTGCGGGACGGCCTCAAGCCGGTGCACCGCCGGGTGCTTTTCGCGATGCATGAACTGGGCGCGCACAGCAACAAGCCGTACTACAAGTCCGCGCGAATCGTCGGTGACGTCATCGGTAAGTACCACCCGCACGGCGACCAGTCGGTGTACGACACGCTGGTGCGCATGGCCCAGCCGTTCTCGCTGCGCTACCTGCTGGTCGACGGCCAGGGCAACTTCGGTTCGGTCGACGGCGACTCGGCCGCGGCGATGCGTTACACCGAGGCGCGCATGTCGCGCCTGACCCACGAGCTGATGGCCGACATCGACAAGGAAACCGTCGATTTCCAGCCCAATTACGATGAAAAGGAACAGGAACCGACGGTCATGCCGACCCGGTTCCCGAACCTGCTGGTCAACGGTTCGGCCGGTATTGCGGTCGGCATGGCCACCAATATCCCGCCGCACAACCTGACCGAGGTGGTGAACGGCCTGCTCGCGCTGATCGACGAACCGGACCTGGATGTCGACGGCCTGATGCAGTACATCCCCGGCCCGGATTTCCCCACCGCGGGCATCATCAACGGCGTCGGCGGCATCCAGCTGGCGTACCGCACCGGTCGCGGCCGCGTGCGCATGCGCGCCAAGGCCGATGTCGAGGTGGCCGACAACGGCCGCGAATCGATCATCGTCACCGAGATTCCGTACCAGGTGAACAAGGCGCGGCTGATCGAGAAGATCGCCGAGCTGGTCAAGGAAAAGAAGATCGAGGGCATCTCCGAGCTGCGCGACGAGTCCGACAAGGACGGCATGCGCATCTACATCGAGATCAAGCGCGGCGAATCGGCCGAAGTGGTGCTCAACAACCTCTACCAGCAGACCCAGCTGGAGTCGGTGTTCGGCATCAACATGGTCGCCCTGGTCGACGGTCGCCCGCAGCTGGTCAACCTCAAGCAGATCCTCGACGCGTTCCTGCGCCACCGCCGCGAAGTGGTGACCCGCCGGACCATCTTCGAACTGCGCAAGGCGCGCGCGCGCGCCCACGTGCTGGAAGGCCTGACCGTCGCGCTGGCCAACATCGACGAGATGATCGAGCTGATCAAGACCTCCGAGAGCCCGCAGGTGGCCAAGGAGCGCATGCTCGGCCGCAGCTGGGAGCCGGGCCTGGTCGGCGCGCTGCTGGCCGCTGCCGGCGCCGAGGCCTCGCGCCCGGACGACCTGCCGGCCGGCGTGGGCTTCATCGATGGCAACTACCACCTGACCGAAGTCCAGGCCCAGCAGATCCTGGAAATGCGCCTGCACCGCCTGACCGGGCTGGAGCAGGACAAGCTGACCGACGAGTATCGCCAGCTGCTGGAAACCATCCGCGGCCTGATCGAGATCCTCGAGAACCCGGACGTGCTGCGCCAGGTGATCCGCACCGAACTGCAGAACCTGAAGGAAGAGTTCGGCGACGAGCGTCGCAGCGAGATCCGCGCCAGCGAGGAAGACCTCGACATCCTCGACCTGATCGCCCCGGAAGACGTGGTGGTCACCCTGTCCCACGCCGGCTATGCCAAGCGCCAGCCGGTGTCGGCCTACCGCGCGCAGAAGCGCGGCGGCCGCGGCCGCAGCGCGGCGGCGACCAAGGAAGAGGATTTCATCGACCAGCTTTGGCTGGTCAACACGCATGACACGCTGCTGACCTTCACCAGCAGCGGCAAGGTCTTCTGGCTGCCCGTGCACCAGCTGCCGGAAGCCGGTTCCAATGCGCGCGGCCGGCCGATCATCAACTGGATTCCGCTGGAAGAAGGCGAGAAGGTCCAGGCGGTGCTGCCGGTGCGCGAGTACGCCGAAGGCTTCTACGTGTTCTTCGCCACCCGCGACGGCACGGTCAAGAAGACCCCGCTGACCGAGTTCGCGTTCCGCCTGGCGCGCGGCAAGATCGCCATCAGCCTGGACGAGGGCGACGCGCTGGTCGGCGTGGCCCTGACCCACGGCGCCAGCGACATCATGCTGTTCGCCTCCAACGGCAAGGCGGTGCGCTTCGACGAGGCCGAGGTCCGCTCGATGGGCCGTACCGCCACCGGCGTGCGCGGCATCCGCCTGGCCCAGGGCGAGGAAGTGGTGAGCCTGGTCGTGCCGGAGGGCGAAGGCGACATCCTCACCGCCAGCGAACGCGGCTACGGCAAGCGCACCCCGCTGGACGAGTACCCGAAGAAGGGCCGCGGCACGCAGGGCGTGATCGCGATCCAGACCACCGAGCGCAACGGCAAGCTGGTCGGCGCGATCCAGCTGTCCGAGCAGCACGAAGTGCTGCTGATCTCCGACGGCGGCACCCTGGTGCGCACCCGTGCCTCGGAAATCTCGCAGGTCGGCCGCAACACCCAGGGCGTGACCCTGATCCGCCTGTCCGAGGGCGAGTCGCTGCAGGCGGTCGAACGTGTGGACGCGTCGCTGGACGACGAGGACGAAACGGCTGCTGCGGTGCAGGTCGGCGAAACGCCGGCGATCACCGAGGAGCCCGGACCGCAGGCCTGATCGGCGCTGCGGTTTCCTGGATACGCGAACGCCGGCCCTGGGGCCGGCGTTCGTGTTTGTGCGAGAGGAATTTCAGGTTTCGAGCGACCACCGGCAGGCTGTGGCGCCGCGCGTGATCGAAGTGCGATCACATGGTGCGGCACTGCCTCCAGCGCACCTTGTCCTCGCTGCCCGGGCGCGGATTGAGCTGCACGCGCACGGTGCGCAAGGGCGGATAGCGTTCAAGCTCGCTGCAGATCAACGGCCATACCATCTCGTCGGTGCCATTGCGGTCGATCACCAGCGTGGCCCGCGTCAGCCAGTAGGCGCGTTCGATGCCGGGCACCACGGAAAGCTTGCGTGCGATGTCGCCCTGGTAGCGGGCCAGGGTGGCGTCATCGGGGTCATCGAGGATGACCTCTTCGTCCGTGGTTGCGGCGGCGGACAGGACAGCGGGCGTCGCCGCAGCGGTCGCCGTCGGTGCGGCGCCGACCGGTGCCTGGCGTGCGACCGCGGCACCGGCGTCGCGACCGGCGGTCGTTTCCAGGCGCGGCAACAACACCGCCACCACAAGTCCCAGCGCCAGCGAAGCCCCCAGTGCGATGAGCGTGTGCCGCTTGGCCTCGGCCTGGGCGGCGGTCTCGATGCGCTGGGTGGTGTCGGTCGGCATGAAGGGCTTGAGCAGCGGCCACAACCGGCGCCCGTCGATCACCTCGATGCCGTGCGCGGCCGCAGCGCTTAGCGCGTCGCGCTCGGCGCGGCCCTGGGTGAGCAGGATGCCCGAGCGCGCGCCGGCCAGGTCCATCGCGCCGGCCAGCTCTTCCACGCTCGGGGCGCCCAGGCGGTAGGCCATGCCGTGCTTGCACGACAGCAGCCAGCGGCTGTCGCCGTCGGTCATCAGCAACTGGCTGCTGGTGGAGTCGCCACCCTGTTCGAGGCTGTGGTTGGCATCGCGCAGTCCGCGTTGCTGCATCGCCTGGCCCACGATCGTGGCGAACTCGCGCCAGCGCAGGTTGGCCAATGCACGCAGGCCGGCGGCGGTCTCCGTTTCCGGACGCCGCACCAGCCACAAGTAGAGCACAGCGAGCACGGCCGCGAGCGCGGCCAGAGCCAGTCCCAAAATCCAGGATGACATGCGAAGAATCCCCCGTACCGATTCGCGATGTTACACGCTGCCGGTCCCGTGCGGCCCGGTCATTGTTGCGGGCAAAAGAAGGCCCGCCAGTCCGGTAGCCGAGAGGGGAGGGGAGCAAACGGCGGTTGGACTGGCGGGCCGGTTTTGATTCTGCACAACTGCGTTGTGCTGTGCAACAAATCCGATGCCTCAGCTGCCGGCGCTGGAGGCGGTGTCCGTGTCCCCTGTTTCGGTGTTCGCGGCGGCCCCGCGGACGCTGTTGCGCTGCAGTTCGCGGGTCAGCGCATCGATGCGTGCGCCGAGCGCGTCGAGATCGTCGCGCGTGGGTACATCGAGCTGGCGCAGGGTCTGCTGCACCCGCTGCTCGAACACCCGGCCCATGCTTTCCCAGGCCTCGCCTGCGCGGGCCTGGGCGCGGTTGAATGCCGAATCCAGGCTCTGGCGCATGCCTTCCAGCCTGGCCGCCGCGCCAACGGTCGCCGTCGGGTCGCCGTCTTCGACCTGGCGGCCCTCTTCGGCCAGCTGCTCGAACAGCTTGCTGCCTTCGCTCTGCGCACGCGCCAGCGCGCCGATGCCGGCCAGCCAGACCTGGTGCGCGTTGTCGCCCATTTCGCGGGCGATGCGCCCGGCCTGCGCCTGCAGGTCGGCGACGCTGGTGAAGCCGGGGGGGTGGGGATCTGCGCTCATGTCCGCTCCTGGTGGATGGGCAACCAGGAACAGTCTGCGGACGCGCGCGATAAGGATGCGTGAGCCGTGCTCAGTCCAGTCGTTCGCCCAGCACGCGCCGGATTTCAGCCTCGACCTGGCCGCGCAGGGCCGACAACAGGAAGCCCAGATCCGCGGTGACCCGGACCTGCTGCGGGAGCAGTTCGACCTGGCCTTGAAGGCCCGGTCCGGACAGCCTGACCGCATCGCCCTGCCAGGTGCCGCTCACGCCGTAGCGGTCGCGCAGCTGGGCGGCGATGCCGTCGACGATGACGCGGGCTTCGTCGGCGCCGCGGGTGTGGGGATACAGGATGTCGATGCGGGCCATGGCGGCAGGGAAAGGGGCGGGTGGGCAAGGGTAGCGGCGCCGCGCACTCCGGGCCAGCGGCCATCCAGCGACCACCCAGCCGAGTGGGCATCCGATTTGCTAGGCTTTGCCGCGAATGTCCGACCTGCAACTCCATTTCAGCAATCGCCAGCAGGCCGATCACCCCCTGTCGCCGGGCGTCCATCGCGTGGTCCGGCAGGCCAACGGCGCGTTGGGTATCGGCGATGCGGTGGCCGGCGTACTCATGGCCCAGTTCTGCCTGGACCAGCGCGGCCTGTGGCTGCAGGTGCCCAATGGCGCGCGCGGCATCCACGTCAATGGCCGGCCGGTGCAGCGGATGGCGCTGCTGCGCGGCGGCGATGCGGTCTATGTCGACGGCGTCGAATTGCTGGTCCGCGCGCCGTTGCGCTCAAAACCCTCGCCGCTGGACCCGGGCGAGCACGCCGCCGACCCGCGCGTGCTGTTGCGCGGCGTGGGCGGCCAGCATCACGGGCGCAGCTATACCCTCGGTCCGCCGCGCCTGGTGGGTACCTCGCGCGAGGCCGATATCCGAATCGACGATCCGGCCTTCCCGGCACGCCACGCGTTGCTGGAGCGGCATGGCGAGGTCGTGCTGCTGCGCAACCTGGGCAGCGAATCGAGCATGGTCAACGGCGTATCGGTCCGCGATGCAGTGCTGGGGCCGGGCGACCAGGTGGTGTTCGACGGCCAGCATCGTTTCATCATGGAGTTCCCGGCAGTGCCATCTGCCGCCCCGCAGGAAGCGCCAGCCGCTGCACCGGCGAACGAATCCGTGCCGGAAGGCCGGCGTGGCCGGCCGGCCGCGCGTCTGCCCTGGCTGCTGCTGGCGGCGCTGATGCTGGGACTGGTGCTCAGCGCGTTGCTGTGGTTCGGCGCGCGTTGAAGCGGCGCCACACGCGCCAGCCCAGCAGCACGGCCACGATCGCCGCATAGATGGCCGGTTCGCGCACATCGGACTTGACCAGCCACCAGAAGTGCAGGATGGCGAGCACGGCGACCGCATAGACGAGCCGGTGCAGCTGTCCCCAGCGCCTGCCAAGACGCCGCATCCAGCCCAGTGTCGAGGTCACCGCCAGCGGTACCAGCAGCAGCCAGGCGGTGAAGCCCACGGTGATGTACGGGCGCTTGGCGATCTCCTCGAAGATCTGCGCCCAGTAGCCGCCCAGGTCCAGCACCAGGTACGCGGCCAGGTGCAGGCTGGCGTAGAAGAACGCATACAGGCCGAGCATGCGCCGGAAGCGCAAAAGCACCGTCTGCCCGGTGATCTGCCGCAGCGGGGTGATCGCCAGGGTGAGCAGCAGCAGGCGCAGCGCCCACAGTCCGGTGCGGTGCTCGACCTCGGCCACCGGGTCGGCGCCGAGCATGTCGCTGCCGGTGCGCCAGACCTCGTAGATCTGCCAGCCCAGCCACGCCGCCGGCGCGAGCGCGGCGGCGTGCACGAAGGCCTTGGCCCACACCACCGCCGCCGGCGTCGGCGGGCGACGGCTCATGCCCGCGGGCTCCCGGCGCTGGCCGCCTGCGCGGTCAGTACCACTTGCGCAGGTCCATCCCGGCGTACATCGAGGCGACCTGGTCGGCGTAGCCGTTGAACGGCCGCGTCGGGATGCGCTCGGCGAACAGCTTGCTCTTGCTGCCGGCGATACGCCGTTCGGTTTTCTGGCTCCAGCGCGGATGATCCACGTCGGGATTGACGTTTGAGAAGAAGCCATACTCGGACGGTTGCAGGTCGTGCCAGGCCGTCTCGGGCATCTTTTCCACGAAGCGGATCGACACGATCGACTTGATCGACTTGAAGCCGTATTTCCACGGCACGACCAGGCGCAGCGGCGCGCCGTTCTGCTGCGGCAGCGGTTTGCCGTACAGGCCGGTGGCCAGCAGGGTCAGCGGATGCATGGCCTCGTCGATGCGCAGGCCCTCGCGGTAGGGCCAGTTGATCGAACGGTAGCGGATGCCGGGCATCTGCTTGGGATCGGCCAACGTGGTGAAGGCCACGTACTTGGCTTTCGCGTTCGGCTCGAAGCGCTTGAGCACCTCGCCCAGCGGCACGCCCAGCCACGGGATCACCATCGACCAGCCTTCCACGCAGCGCAGCCGGTAGACGCGCTCCTGCGGCGTCAGCCCACGCACCAGGTCCTCCAGGCCGATGCGGCCGGGCTTGGCGCACTCGCCATCCACGGCCACCGTCCAGGGCGATGTCCGCAGCGTCTTGGCCGCGCGCGAGGGATCGCCCTTGTCGGTGCCGAACTCGTAAAAGTTGTTGTAGGTGGTGACATCCTCGAAGCGGGTCTGCTCCTCGCTGGTGCGGAAGCCGGCCTTCGCATCGGCGGCGCTGATCGCCACTTTCGGCGGCGGTGGCGGTTCGGCCTCGGCGCAGCCGGGCAGGGTGGCCAGCAACGGGCTGGCGGCGAAGGCGGCCAGCAGCCGGCGCCGGTCGCGGTAGACCGGTTCGTCGGTGATCTGGCTGGATGCAATGCCGGGCAGGCGGAGGTGGCGCATCACGGAACTCCCGCGGAAGACGACGGTTAAGACCACCGTTGGCGACACGCGGTTCCCGCGGTCGTGTGACATGCGCGGGCGGGGCTTGGTTGCGCCCGCAACCGCTGCACTGCGGCATACTACGGGACCTTTCGTGACGGGTGGTTCATGACGCGCGCGTACAACTTCAGTGCCGGCCCTGCGACGCTGCCGGAACCGGTCCTGCGCCAGGCGCAGGCCGAGATGCTGGACTGGAACGGCGTGGGCGCCTCGATCGTCGAACTGAGCCATCGCGGTGCCGAATTCATGGGCGTGGCCGCCCAGGCCGAAGCCGACCTGCGCACGCTGTTGTCGGTGCCCGACGACTATGCGGTGTTGTTCCAGGCCGGTGGCGCGACCACCCAGCAGGCCCTGCTCGCACTGAACTTCGCCGCGCCCGGTCAGACCGTGGACTACGTGGTCACCGGCCACTGGGGCAAGACCGCGATCAAGCAGGTCAAACCCTACGTGAACGTGCACGTGGCCGCCGATGGCGAGCCCGGCGGCTTCCGCGACATTCCGCCGCGCGAGACCTGGTCGTTGAGCGCCGATGCGGCCTACGTGCACATCACCGCCAACGAGACCATCCACGGCGTCGAATTCCCCGATACGCCGGACGTGGGTCAGGCGCCCCTGTTCGCCGACTTCAGCTCGTCGATCGCTTCCGAGCCGCTCGACGTATCCCGGTACGGCCTGATCTACGCCGGTGCGCAGAAGAACCTCGGCCCGGTCGGCGTGTCGGTGATGATCGTGCGCCGTGATCTGCTCGAGCGACCGGGCCAGCCGCGTGCGGACATCTTCACCTTCGCCTCGCACGCCGCGCGCGATTCGATGCTCAACACGCCGCCGACCTGGAACTGGTACCTGCTCGGCCTGACCGTGAAGTGGATGCTGGACGAGGGCGGGGTGGAGGAATTCGCACGTCGCAACGCGGCCAAGGCCCAGCTGGTCTACGGCGCGATCGATGCATCCGGCGGCTACTACCGCAACGAGGTCGCCATCGGCGCGCGTTCGCGGATGAACATCCCGTTCTTCCTGCCCGACGAAACGCTGACCGCGCGCTTCGTCAGCGAGTCCAAGGCGGCCGGCCTGCTGGCGCTGAAGGGACACAAGGCGGTCGGCGGACTGCGCGCTTCGCTCTACAACGCCATGCCCGTCGCCGGCGCGCAGGCGCTGGTCGATTTCATGCGCGATTTCCAGCAGCGGCACGGTTGAGGACAGGACGGCACACCGATGGCGACACCGAAGAAACCCGCTAAGAAGACCGCCGCCCGCAAGCCGGTCGCCGACAAGAAACCGGCACCTGCAACGCCGCCGCCCGCGCTGGCCGACGTGCGTGCGCAGATCGACGGCATCGACCGTCGGATCCAGGAACTGATCGCGCAGCGCGCCGGGTTCGCCCTGCAGGTCGGCAAGGCCAAGGGCAAGCTGGCCGCGGCGGTGGACTACTACCGGCCCGAGCGCGAGGCGCAGGTGCTGCGGATGGTGGTGGACCGCAACGAAGGCCCGCTGTCTGACGAAGTGCTGGTGCACGTGTTCCGCGAAATCATGTCGGCCTGCCTGGCCCAGCAGGAACCGTTGAAGATCGGCTACCTCGGCCCGGAAGGCACCTTCAGCCAGCAGGCCGTGCTCAAGCACTTCGGCCGCTCGGCCCATGGCCTGCCGCTGGCGAGCATCGAAGAAGTGTTCCAGGAAGTGGAAGCGGGCAACGCCGATTTCGGCGTGGTGCCGGTGGAGAACTCCGGCCAGGGCACGATCCAGGTCACCCTGGACATGTTTCTGACCTCGGCGCTGAAGATCTGCGGCGAGGTGGAGCTGATGGTCCACCAGTACCTGCTGTCGCGCAGCGGCCGGATCGAGGATATCGAGCGCATCTATGCGCATCCGCAGGCGTTCGCGCAGACCGCCGGCTGGTTGCGGACCAACCTGCCCAAGGCCGAAAAGGTGCCGGTATCGAGCAACGCCGAGGGCGCCCGCCGCGCGCGCGGCGCTGACGATTCGGCGGCCATCGCCGGTGAGAGCGCAGCGCACGTGTATGGCCTGAAGAAGGTCATCATGCGTCCGATCCAGGACGACAAGGACAACACCACGCGCTTCCTGGTGATCGGGCGCAGGATCTTCCCGCCGTCCGGGCACGATCGCACTTCGATCCTGGTGTTCATCCACGACAAGCCCGGCGCGCTGTTCGACGTGCTCAGCCCGTTCGCGCGGCACGGCATCAGCATGAACCGGATCGAGTCGCGGCCCTCGCACCAGGCCAAGTGGGAGTACGCGTTCTTCATCGACCTGGCCGGCCATGTCGACGACGAGGCGATGAAGCAGGCGCTGGCCGAACTGGAAAGGCACGTGGCGCAGGTCAAGGTACTTGGTTCGTATCCGGTGGCTGTGCCGTAGGGGTGAGTCGGTTGGCGTGCGGCCATGCCCATCGCCGGACACGCCGTGGATCCATCCATGGAGGCTCGACGGCGCCATCCATGGCGCCGACGGTCCGGCGATGGGCATGGCCACACGCCTCGACAGGTGGTGGTGTGGTTTCAAGCAACAGCGGGCTGACGTTTTTCGGCTGGGTTGCGCAGCTTCAGACCTGCCCCCGCCACCACGTTTCGGTGTGATCAGATCGGAGACGATCAGACGCCCGGCTCGATTCAACAGACAAGAAGTTACGGAGTAGAGATGTCGCAGTCGCAGCATTGGATCGCAACCACCGGGCAGCCGCTGCGCGGCACGCTGGAGATTCCCGGTGACAAGTCGGTCTCGCATCGCTCGGTGATGTTGGCCGCGCTGGCCGATGGCGTGTCGACCATCGACGGCTTCCTGGAGGGTGAGGACACCCGCGCGACCGCGGCGATCTTTTCGCGGTTGGGCGTGCGCATCGAAACGCCGTCGCCCTCGCGACGGATCGTGCATGGCGTGGGCGTTGACGGACTCAAGGCCGCCGACGCGCCACTGGATTGCGGCAACGCTGGCACCGGGATGCGCCTGCTGGCCGGCCTGCTGGCCGCGCAGCGCTTCGACAGCGTGTTGGTTGGCGACGAGTCGCTGTCCAAGCGCCCGATGCGCCGGGTCACCGGACCGCTGGCGCAGATGGGCGCGAAGATCGATACCCAGGACGACGGCACTCCGCCGCTGCGCATCCATGGCGGCCAGACGCTGACCGGCATCGACTACACGTTGCCGGTGGCCTCGGCGCAGGTGAAGTCGGCCGTGCTGCTGGCCGGGCTGTACGCGCAGGGCGAAACCTCGGTGACCGAGCCGCATCCCACCCGCGACTACACCGAGCGCATGCTTTCGGCGTTCGGCGTGGATATCGACTTCTCGCCGGGCCATGCCCGCTTGCGTGGCGGCCAGCGCCTGCGCGCGACCGACATCGCGGTGCCGGCGGATTTCTCGTCCTCGGCGTTCTTCCTGGTCGCGGCGAGCATCGTTCCCGGTTCGGAGCTGCGCCTGCGCGCGGTCGGCCTCAATCCGCGCCGCATCGGCCTGCTGCATGCGCTGCGGTTGATGGGCGCGGACATCGTCGAGGAGAACCCGGCCACCCACGGCGGCGAACCGGTCGCCGACCTGGTGGTGCGCTATGCGCCGCTGCACGGCATTGAAGTACCCGAGGCGCTGGTCCCGGACATGATCGACGAGTTCCCGGCGCTGTTCGTTGCTGCTGCGTGCGCGCAAGGGCCGACGGTGGTGCGTGGCGCCGCCGAGCTTCGGGTCAAGGAATCCGATCGCCTCGCAGCCATGGCCACGGGCCTGCGCACGCTGGGCCTGCGCATCGACGAGACGCCCGATGGCGCCACGATCCATCCTGGCGCGTTGGGCGCCGGTACGATCGAAAGCCATGGCGACCATCGGATCGCCATGGCCTTCGCGGTGGCTGCCCAGCGTGCGAGCGGGGCGGTGAGGGTGGAAGACGTGGCCAACGTGGCCACGTCGTTCCCGGGCTTCGATAAGCTGGCCACAGGCTGCGGTTTCGGCCTGGCCAGCTGACCGTCCGGTCGGCTTCAGCCGCGGCGGAAATCAACCGGCAGCTGCACCGTAGACGAAACGGCCTTGCCGTCGCGCATCGCCGGCTGGAAGCGCCACTGCTGGGCGGCTTCGATCGCGGCGCGGTCGAAGCTGCGGTCGCGATGACCGCTACGCTCCACCACCTGGACGTCGGTCGGGACACCCTGTGCATTGACGGCGATGCGCAGCATCACCGCGCCTTCCTCGCCGGCGCGCAACAGGTTGCGCGGATAGTCGGGGATAGGGTTGCCGGCCAGCGGCTGCGGCGCGCGGTCGGCGATCACGACCGGGCGGGTGCGCTCGGCGCGATTGGCGGTGCTGGCGACCGGGCGCGCATCGGTGGACGTCGTGGCGGCCGCAGGCGGCTCGATCACGGTGACCGACGGTGCGGCCGTGCCGATGCCGGCATCATCGCGCTGCGCATACCACCACACACCCAGCGCGACCAGCGCCATGGCCAGTGCACCGACCAGCATCGGCGAGGTGGATTCGCGGACCTGGCCGTTGTCTTCGACCTGTACCGGCTCGTCGTGCGTGTGCTGCGAATGGTTCGTGTACGTCGCCATGGCCATCTCCTCGGGTGGTTGGTTCTGATGTAGGAACCAAGGCCGAGTCTCCACGCGACGATGTGTGCGTCGGGTCGATTTACGCTGAACGTTTCCCCAGCCGCGGGCGCGGTTCAGTCAGTTGCACGCCAGGTGAGGACAGCGATCACTCCATCTTGAAGTCGATCGGCACCGATAGCGAACCGGCTACCGGATTGCCGGCGGCATCGAGCGCAGGCGAGAAATGCCAGCGCGATACCGCTTCGACCGCGGCGCGATCCAGGTCGCGCGAACCACTGCGCTGGCCGACATCGATCGAAACCGGCTGCCCCTGCGCATCCACCTGCACCTGCAGGATCACCGTGCCGGATTCGCCGCGACGCAGTGCCTCAGGCGGATAGCGCGGCGAGGGCGACTGGTCGGCCAGCGGTGCGGGCGCCTGCACCGCTTCGCCGGCGACCGGCGCGGTTTCGTCGATGCTCGGCGGCAGCGGCGCGGCCTCGACCGGCGCGGGCGCAGGTTCCGGCGCAGGCGCTTGCTCGACCACGCGCGGGGCTTCGTCGGCCGGCGCGGGCAGCGGAGTGGCCGCATCGCCGGCACCCATGGGGCGCGGCAGCGGTTCGAAGGTCTCCGGTGCGGCCACCGGCTTGGCCGGTCCGGTCACCGCCGCATCGTCGCCGCGCCCGGCCAGCCATACCAGCGCGAACAACAGCCAGCCCAGCAAGAACGCAGCGCCCACCAGCAGCCAGCGGCCGCGCGGCAGGGAATCCAGGAGGCGGGAAGAGGCGGAGCGGGTCGACGTGGCCATGGGCGTCCGGGGCAGGGTGCGTCCGGATTCTGTCACAGGCCCGGTGAACCGGCGGGCGCGCCCGGCCGCGATTGGCGATAATGGCCGGCCAAGTCCGCCACACCGTGCCCGCCATGCTCGATCCCGCGCTGCTCCGCAACCAGACCGCCGCCCTGGCCGAACGCCTCGCCATGCGTGGCTACACGCTCGATGTCGCCACGGTCGAGTCGCTGGAGTCCGAGCGCAAGGCGATCCAGGTCCGCACCCAGGAGCTGCAGAACCTGCGCAACACCCGCTCCAAGGCCATCGGCCAGGCCAAGGCCAAGGGCGAGGACGTGTCGGCGCTGATGGCCGAGGTTGCCGGTTTCGGCGACGAGCTCAAGGCATCGGAGGCGCGGCTGGAAGAGATCCGCGGCCGGATCGACGCGATCGCGCTGGGCATCCCCAACATCCCGGCCGAGGACGTGCCGCAGGGCGCCGACGAGAACGACAACGCCGAACAGCTCCGCTGGGGCACCCCGCGCGCGTTCGACTTCACCGTCAAGGACCACGTCGAGCTCGGCGCGCGCCACGGCTGGCTGGATGCGGACACCGCGGCCAAGCTGTCGGGCGCCCGCTTCACCGTGCTGCGCGGCCAGCTGGCGCGACTGCACCGTGCGCTGGCGCAATTCATGCTCGACCTGCATACCGGCGAGCACGGCTACGAAGAGACCAGCGTCCCGCTGATCGTCAACGCCGATTCGCTGCGCGGCACCGGCCAGCTGCCCAAGTTCGAGGAGGACCTGTTCTCCACCGAGCTGGGCGAACACCGGCGCTACCTGATCCCGACCTCCGAAGTACCGCTGACCAATATCGTGCGCGACGAGATCGTCGAGGCCGAGCGCCTGCCGCTGCGCATGAGCGCCCATTCGCTGTGCTTCCGTTCCGAAGCCGGCAGCGGCGGCCGCGATACGCGCGGCATGATCCGCCAGCACCAGTTCGAGAAGGTGGAGCTGGTGTCGATCGTCAAGGCCGACGACAGCGATGCCGAACACGAGCGCATGACCGGCGCGGCCGAAACCGTGCTCCAGCGCTTGGGTCTGCCGTACCGCAAGGTGCTGCTGTGCACCGGCGACATGGGCTTCTCGGCGCGCAAGACCTACGACCTGGAGGTGTGGCTGCCCTCGCAGGACACCTACCGCGAGATCTCCTCGTGTTCCAACTGCGGCGATTTCCAGGCGCGGCGCATGCAGGCGCGCTGGCGCAATCCGGCCACCGGCAAGCCCGAGCTGGTGCATACGCTCAACGGTTCGGGCGTGGCCGTGGGCCGCGCACTGATCGCGGTGATGGAGAACTACCAGAACGCCGACGGTTCGATCACCGTGCCCGACGTGCTGCGTCCGTACATGGGCGGCGCCGAGCGCATCGCCTGAGCCTGTGCGGGACGTCGCCGTCCCGCACTTGTTGACCCGCTGGCGTCAGGCGACCGCTCGCAGGCGGCGCGGCTGCGGGATCGAAGCCTTGGCGCTGGCGATCGCATCGGTGCGGTGCTGGGCCGAGTAGGCCACGCCTTCGGCACGGACGAATTCCACGTCATCAATGCCCAGGAAGGCGAACACCTGGCGCAGGTAGGGCTCCTGGAAGTCGCTGGGCGAGCCGGCATGCAGGCCGCCGCGACCGCTGGCCACGATCACCTTCTTGCCGCCGGCCAGGCCCTGCGGCCCGTTCTCGGTGTAGCGGAACGTGCGACCGGCCACCGCAATGCGGTCGATCCAGGCCTTGAGCGTGGACGGGATGCTGAAGTTGTACATCGGCGCACCGATCACCACGACGTCCGCCTCCAGGAACTGCTGCATGGTCCGCTCGGCATCGGCGGCCTCGGCCGGATCGGCCTGGGCCAGGCTGCGGCCGGTCAGGTGGGGCAGGGGCTCGCGGTCCAGGTCGCGGTAGTCGACCTGGACGCCATCCAGCGTTGACGACCACTGTGCGACGATGGCCGCGCTGAGCTCGCGGGTGACGGAATTCTCGCCCAGGGCACTGGAATCGATATGCAGGAGCTTCATGGTGGATCCTCGATGGGTGGCGGCCACGCCGCCTCGGGGAATATCATGTGTTGTTGCATTTATGGGATAAAGGTGGTTTGATGCCACCATCCGTTCCATTCATGGAAATGCCGCCATGCAGGACCTGAACGACCTCTACTACTTCGCCATGGTGGTCGAGCACGGCGGGTTCGCCGCGGCCGAGCGGGCGCTGGGTATCCCCAAATCGCGCCTGAGCCGCCGGATCAGCCAGCTGGAGACCGACATGGGCGTGCGCCTGCTGCAGCGCTCCACGCGCCGCTTCGCGGTCACCGACGTGGGCATGAGCGTCTACCGCCATGCCCAGACCATGCTTACCGAGGCGCAGGCCGCGCGCGAGGTCGTTGACCGGCTCAGCGCCGAGCCGCGCGGCGTGGTCCGGGTCAGCGTGCCGGTCGCCCTGGCCCAGCAGCAGCTGCCCAAACTGTTGCCCAAGTTCCTGGACCAGTACCCCAAGGTCCGGCTGCAGCTGCACATCGGCAATCGCCGCGTGGACCTGATCAACGAGGGCTTCGATGTCGCCCTGCGCGTACGCGCGCGGCTGGATGACGACGGCAGCCTGGTCATGCGCAGCTTCGGCCAGATCCAGGAGCTGCTGGTGGCCAGCCCGAAATATCTGGATCGCGCCGGCCGGCCGAAGGATCCGTCCGACCTGGCCTCGCACCTGACCTTGAGCATCCACGAGGACGAGGCGCACCAGCGCTGGGAACTGCACGGCCCAGGCGGCGAAGTACGCCGCGTGGACCTGCAGCCGCGCGTGGCCGGCTTCGATTTCCCGCTGTTGCAGGCGATGGTCAAGGATGGCTTCGGCATCACCATGCTGCCGGAGACCGTGTGCGCCGAAGCGGTGCGCCGCGGCGAGCTGGAAGTGGTGCTGCCGGAATGGTCGCTGCCGCAGGGCATCTGCCACGCGGTATTCGCCTCGCGCCGCGGCCTGCTGCCGGCAGTGCGGGTGTTCATCGACTTCCTGGCCGAAAACCTGCCCCAGCAGATCGAATCCTCGCGCCTGGACTGCGGCAACTGCGGCGGCAAGCCCGGCGCCAAGCAGAAGCAGGCCGAAACGGTCGAAGCCGGCTGATCGCAAGGGCCGCGCATGCGACAATCCCGCCGCGCCTGCGGGGCGGCGATGCGCAAGCATCGGAATAGCAGGACAACGCAATATGGAGAGATGGCCGAGCGGTTTAAGGCACCGGTCTTGACCCGCAGGCCGCAGGCCGGAGGGCACATCGACGCAGTCGATGGTCAAACCGGCGGCGATGCGTAAGCATCGCAATAGCAGGACAACGCAATATGGAGAGATGGCCGAGCGGTTTAAGGCACCGGTCTTGAAAACCGGCGTAGTGGCGACACTACCGTGGGTTCGAATCCCACTCTCTCCGCCAGATACGCAAAGGCCCCCGCAAGGGGGCTTTCGCGTATCTGACGGACAGGGTGGAAGTAGATGAGAACCCGGTTCGACAACCGCGCAGCGGTTGCACGGCGCAGCCGCCCGCAGGGCGAGGCTCCGCAGGAGCCGAGTGCATCCCACTCTCTCCGCCAGATACGCAAAGGCCCCCGCAAGGGGGCTTTCGCGTATCTGACGGACAGGGTGGACGTAGATGAGAACCCGGTTCGACAACCGCGCAGCGGTTGCACGGCGCAGCCGCCCGCAGGGCGAGGCTCCGCAGGAGTCGAGTGCATTCCACTCTCTCCACCCCACCTGAAAAAGAAACGGCCGCCCCCCGAAAGGAGCGGCCGCGTGTGCACCGGCGAGAGAGGCCTGCGTAAGCCCGGTGCACGCCGGCGTCATGAGCTGACGCCGGTTGGGGAGCCGGTTTACGTTTACTGGCGCACGAGCGGAATGGCGTTGGCGAGCTTGGCCTGTGCGGCCAGTCCCAGGCGGCGGCTGATATGGATCACGCGTGCGGCCTTGCCGGGGTCGATCACCTTGGCGTACTCGCGCAGATACTTCTCGCGCAGGTCGTGCACGCGCTGGTCGCGATCGAGTAGCGCCTGTACATAGGCCATCGCGTCCTGGTCGGTCATGGTCGCGTAGTGACTGGCGTAGCTGTCGATGGCCGCGAGCTGGTCGTCGATGATCCGGCCCTGTTCGGCCTGGAAGCGTTCGAACACCGGCCAGAAGCGCGTGGCTTCCTCGGTGGTCAGCGATACCGACTTGGACACGATTTCGGTTTCGACCGACTGCAGTTGGCTGCGGAACTGCTTCAGCTCCGCAGCGCTGGGCCCTTCATCGGCGGAGTTGTCCGCAGGTGGCTCTGCCGCCCACACCGACGTGGACAACAGCAAACCCAGTATTCCCGCCTGTACCAGCGCTCCCATGTTGCGCATGCGTTTTCTCCCCATGGGCGACGATTGCCCGCGCAGGAGACTAGCCGCTCGCCGGCGGCGGCGATGTAGGACTCTGGGCCCATGCGCAGGCCCGGCATCGCCTAGCCGAGGCCTGTCATGTCGACTACAGCCCGCGCGGTCCCGCTTCGATTAGCGCAACGCTCAGGGGATGGATGCCGGGTCTGGCGGAATCGCACTGACGCTGTCGGTGGCCGGTGCAGGCTCGGCGGCGGGAGGCGGTGGAATCGCAGGCGTTGCGGAGGACGCAACAGCTTCGTCGTCCAGCGCGCGCAGGCCCGCGTCCAGCACCTGCAGCGCCTTGGGCACGTTGGCCGGATCCAGCTGCGAAGCATCATCCTGCGGCGAGTGGATGACCCGCATGACCTTGGGCGCCGGATCGGGCTTCTGCCCGGCGAACACCTGCAGGATCGAGGGGATCTCGTCGCCGCCCACCAGCGAGAACGACACCGCCGGCCAGCCGGCCTTGAGGAAGGCCAGGTGATCGGTCGGCGGATACTTGTCGCCGGGAGCGAAGCCCAGGCCTTGCTGCGTGCTTGCAGCACGCAGCGCGGTGACCAGCGCGCTGTCGTCCTGCGGGGTCATCATCCACAAGGTGTCGCCCCAGCCGAACACGTCGAAATTGACGTAGAGCGCTGGCTTTTCCTGCCCGGGTTCTGCGATCCAGGCGCGTGCACCGAGCAGGCCGCGTTCTTCCAGATCCCAGAAGGCGAGCTTGACCCGGTGCGTGCGCAGCGGGTTGGCCTTCAACGCCTGCCCCAGCTCCAGTACCGTGGCGACGCCCGATGCGTTGTCGGTGGCGCCATGGCCGACGTCGACGCGATCGTAGTGCGCGCCGATCAGCAGCAGCGGCGCGCCGGCCGGTCCGCCCAGGTCGGCGATCAGGTTGCGGCCGCGATGGCCGTCGATCTCGAATGTGTCTTCCTGCCAGGCCACGCCCATCGCATCCAGGCGCTTGGCGATCGCCGCCGCGCGTGCGGCGGTGTCATCGCCCTGGCTGATGCGGGTGACCTGTTCCTCCCAGCGTGCGGAGATGGGGTCACGCGGAACATCCGCGCGAGCCGGCATGGAGGTCAGTGAAAGGGTGAGTACGAGCGCGAACGCGGTGACAACCGGACGGCAAGCCCGGTCAAAGATGGCGATGGTGGCCATGATGTTCCCCGGTGACGAGGCCCCAGTATGCATGCCTCCGTCTTGCCGGGCAGCCGGGCCGGGCGATAGTCTGCCGGCGAGGCCCGACCGAGGAAGCGCCGTGACCATCCGTGTTTTCCTGGTGGACGACCACGCGCTGGTGAGAACCGGCCTGCGCATGATCCTGTCGGCCGAGGCCGATATCGAGATCGTCGGCGAGGCCGAGAGCGGCGAGGAAGCATTGCCGCTGATCCGCAGGCTGCGCCCGGACGTGGTGCTGTGCGACCTGCACCTGCCGGGCATCAGCGGCCTGGAAGTGACCGAACGCATCATCCGCAGCGACCTGGGCTGCCGGGTAGTGATCGTCTCGGTGCTCGAGGATGGTCCGTTGCCCAAGCGCCTGCTCGACGAGGGCGCGTCCGGTTACGTGGGCAAGGGCGGCGATGCGCGCGAACTGCTGCATGCCGTGCGCGACGCGGCGCGCGGCAAGCGCTACCTGGGCAGCAGCATCGCCCAGAACATGGCGCTGGCCAGCGTGGTCGGCGAAACCTCGCCGTTCGACCAGTTGTCGCCGCGCGAACTGGAAGTGGCGATGTTGCTGGTGCAGGGGCTACGCCAGGACGCGATCGCCCAGCGCCTGAGCCTGAGCCCGAAGACGGTCAACACGCACAAGTCGCGGCTGTTCGAGAAGATCGGCATCCAGGACAACATCGCCCTGGCGCGCATGGCCGCCCGCTACGGCCTGATGGATCCGGGCAGCACGATCTGAAGACGCGCCCTGGCAGGGCGCGCATCGCGATTCAAAGAGGAAGCGTGGCGCCGGTCATGCGCCCTCCCGCGATGCGGGAGGGCGCAGTGCCTGGCTCAGCACCAGCCTGGATCAGGCGTGGCGCGAGTGCTGGTCGTCGTCGCCGTTGTTTGCAGCGCGAGCTTCGTGGTCGCCGGTCACGGCCGCATCGGCGACCGACGCGTCGACGTCGTCCTGGCCGACGCTCGCCGGTTCAACCGGAGCTTCCGGCGCAGGCGTGACATGGTCGAACAGGCCGGCGGTGGTGAACGCAGCCGGGGCAGCCGGCACGATCTCCGGTTCCGGTTCCGCCTGCGGGGCGGCGACGGCTTCTTCAACCTTGGCGACCTCGGCAACCTCGACCACCTCAGCCGCGGCGGGAGCCGCGACCACGACCGGTGCTTCGATCACTTCGACCGGCTCGGCGGCCGCGACCACGGCGGCCGCTTCGGCCGGCGTGACGGTTTCGATGGTCGGGGACGGCTCGCTGGCGACCACGACCTCGGCCACAGGCGCCGGCTCGATCACGGTGGCCGGAACGAAGGCTGCTTCGGCTTCGACCGGCGCTGGTGCGTCGGCCACCACGGCCGCGGCCGGCTGTTCGAAGGACACGACCGGTGCAGGTGCTGCCGGCTCGACGATGCTCTCGACGGCCTGTTCGGCGACCGGCTCGACGACAGCAGCGGCAGCGGCAAACGCCACCACCGGCGCCACGGCCTTGGCTTCGACTGTCGGCTTGGCTTCGTCGACATGGCTGGCCTGGGCCGGGCTCACCGGCGCGGCAGGCGCGACGATGTCGTCGAAATCGAACTCCGGCTGGCCGGCACGTGCGACGGCAGGCGTGTAAGCGGTGGTGTCCTCGGACTCGCCGCCGATGGCGTCATCGTCGCCAGCGTCGTCCAGGTCCAGGTCGTTGCCCGCTTCGCTGCCCTCGGCCAGCGCACCGGCGGCTTCGCCACCGCGACGACGGCGACGGCCACCGCGACGGCCACGACGACGACGGCTGCCGCCTTCCGCGTTCGCGCCATCATCGGTCGACGGCACCGCATCGGTGTCGACACCGGCGATTGCCGGGATGCTGGTGGTCGCAGCGGCTTCGCCGGCGGCCAGGACGGCCACCGGTGCGGCGGCTGCGGCGATCGCCGCGTTTTCCAGAATGGTGTCGACCGGTGCGGTGGACTCGCGCGGCGTCACCTCGTCATTGCGCGGGCGAGCCTGCTGCGCGGGCTTGGCACCGTCGGCGGCCTCGACCGCCTGCTTGGGCTGCCTGGGCTGCTGCTGGCGTTCCTGCTTGGGCTGGCGCTCCTGCTTGGGCTGCTGCTGGCCACCCTGGGCGGCCTTCGGCTGCTGCTGCGGCTGCTGCTGGCGCTCCTGCTTGTCCTGCCGGTCCTGCTTGGGCTGCTGCTGGCCGCCCTGGCCGGACTGCGCGCCGCCCTTGCCCTGCTGCTGGCCACGCTGCTTCTGCTGCTGGCTGCCACGGTTGCCGCCCTGCTGGCCCTCGTTGCGACCATCGCGGCGGCGATCGTTGCGGTCGTTGCGATCATTGCGGTTGCCACGGCCGTCATCGCGCGACTGGCGTTCGCTCGCCGGCGCGGCGGGCGCGGTATCGGCACCGAACAGGCGCTTGAAGAAACCGACCACGCCACCGGAGGCCGGGGCAGGGGCCGGCGCGCGCGGCGCCGGAGCGGCCGCCACCGGTGCCGGCGCTTCCTCGCGCTCCTCGCGCACCGGAGCCGGACGCGGCGGGGCCACGCGGGTCACCGCCGGCGGCGGCGGGATGTTGAGCTGGGCCTTGGTCAGCGCATGCACCGGCAGCTTGCGCGGGGTACCACGCTGGTAGCTGGGCTTGGTGCTTTCCTCGCCCAGCTCGTTCTCGCGCAGGCGCGTGACTTCGTAGTGCGGGGTATGCAGCTGCTCGTCGGCCACGATGATGATCGGGGCGTCGTGGCGGGTCTCGATCTCGCGCAGCGCGCTGCGCTTCTCGTTGAGCAGGAAGTTGGCGATTTCCACCGGGGCCTGGACCAGCACCTGTCCGGTGTTCTCCTTCATCGCGTGCTCTTCGGCCACGCGGATGATCGACAGCGACAGCGACTCCACGCTGCGCATGCGGCCGTGGCCTTCGCAGCGCGGGCAGACGATCTGGCTGGACTCGCCCAGGCTGGCGCGCAGGCGCTGGCGGCTCATTTCCATCAGGCCGAAGCGCGAGATGCGGCCCAGCTGGACACGGGCGCGGTCGTACTTGAGCGAGCCCTGCAGGCGGTCTTCGACGGCACGCTGGTGCTTGGACGAGGACATGTCGATGAAGTCGATCACCACCAGGCCGCCCAGGTCGCGCAGGCGCAGCTGGCGGGCCACTTCCTCGGCCGCTTCCAGGTTGGTGTGGAACGCGGTCTCCTCGATGTCGCCGCCCTTGGTGGCGCGCGCGGAGTTCACGTCGATGGCGGTCAGCGCTTCGGTCTGGTCGATCACCAGCGCACCGCCCGAGGGCAGGCGGATGGTCCGCTCGTACGCGTTCTCGATCTGCGACTCGATCTGGAAGCGGTTGAACAGCGGGATGTCGTCCTTGTAATGCTTGAGCTTGCGCAGGGTCTGCGGCATCACCTGTTCCATGAACAGGCGCGCGTCCTGGTACATCTCCTCGGTGTCGACCAGGATCTCGCCCACGTCGGCACGCAGGTAGTCGCGCAGGGCACGGATGATCAGCCGCGATTCCTGGTAGATCAGGAACGGCGCAGGCTTGCTTAGCGCAGCCTCGGCGATCGCGCGCCAGGCGGCCAGCAGGTAATCCAGGTCCCACTGCAGCTCTTCGGCATCGCGGCCCACGCCGGCGGTGCGGATGATCACGCCCATGTCGTCGGGGATGTTCAGCGCGTCCATGGCGCGCTTGAGCTCGGCGCGGTCCTCGCCCTCGATCCGGCGCGAGACGCCGCCGGCGGTCGGGGAGTTGGGCATCAGCACCATGTAGCGGCCGGCCAGCGAGATGAACGTGGTCAGGGCCGCGCCCTTGTTGCCGCGCTCGTCCTTGTCGATCTGGACGACGACTTCCTGGCCTTCGCGCAGCAGTTCGCGGATGCCGGCCTTGTTCGGGTCGACGCCGGCCTGGAAGTAGTCGCGGGAGATTTCCTTCAGCGGCAGGAAGCCGTGGCGCTCGGCGCCATACTCGACGAACGCCGCCTCGAGGGACGGCTCGAGCCGGGTGATGCGGCCCTTGTAGATGTTGGACTTCTTCTGTTCCTTCGACGGCTGTTCGATATCGATGTCGTACAGGTTCTGGCCGTCGACGATGGCCACGCGCAGTTCTTCCGCCTGCGTGGCATTGATCAGCATTCGCTTCATGGTGCGTTCCTCGCGCGCTCTACCGCGCGGAACGTCGGGCGTTCGCACTCTGGAATCCCGCCTGCCGCTCGGGGGAGCAGGTGTGGCGGGTTTCGCCGTCCGTCGCGCAGGGCGCGGTCCGGGCGGATCCTGGTTTCCAGCGCTGCAACACCACGGCGGGCCGCGGGAGCGCTTTGCTATTGGGTGTATTAATGGGTACGGCGGGCCGGCGGCGCGGACGCCACGCGGGACATGTTCAGCAACCGGTGCTCTGACCCACCGGGCCATGGCCGGGTTTGCCTGCAAGCCGCTAACATGGCCGCCCCGGGGGCGGTGGCCGCGCACTGTGCCGGGATCGCGGGAAGCCCGGGCTTCTGGCCCTGCAGCTTCTTCCAGCGGAATCAAACCCTTACATCGCCGCCCGAGTCTAACAGAATTAACAAGTCAATGACCGACCTCCCCCCAGCCAAGGCCGCCGCCCGCACCGTCAAGGTGCCGGACGACCGCGACGGCCAGCGTTTGGACAATTTCCTGCTCGGCCAGCTCAAGGGCGCCCCACGCAGCCTGGTTTACAAGCTGGTCCGCAGCGGCCAGGTCCGGGTCAACGGCGGGCGGGCCAAGGCCGAGCGCAAGCTGGTCGGCGGCGACGAGGTCCGGATTCCGCCCCTGCGGCTGGAGGGGGAAGCCGAGCGCGGCACCCCGGCGCCGGGCCTGCTGCAGAGGATCGAGGCGTCCATCGTCTTCGAGGACGCGCGCCTGCTGGCCCTGGACAAGCCGTCCGGGGTGGCCAGCCACGGCGGCAGCGGTATCTCGTTCGGGGCCATCGAGACCCTGCGCGCACTGCGGCCCGGGCAGACCCTGGAGCTGGCCCACCGTCTGGATCGGGACACCTCCGGGGTCCTGGTGGTGGCCAAGAAGCGCTCGGCCCTGGCCGAGCTGCAGGCGCTGATGCGCGAGGGCGGGGCCGGCGGCGGAATCCGCAAGCGCTACCTGACCCTGCTCACCGGGCGCATGCCCGACGGCACCCTGAGCGTGGATGCGCCCCTGCACGTGGGCCTGCGCCAGGGCGGGGAGCGCCATGTCCAGGTCGACCCCAACGGCAAGGCCTCGATGAGCCACTTCAAGGTGCTGGAGCGGCGGGGCGGCCAGTCGTACTGCGAGGTGCGCATCGACACCGGCCGTACCCACCAGATCCGCGTCCATGCCCAGCACATCGGCCACCCGGTGGCGGGCGATGACAAGTACGGCGACGCGGAGGCCAACAAGCGCCTGCGCGACAAGGTCGGGCTGCGGCGGCTGTTCCTGCATGCCGCCTCGATGGAGTTCGCCCTGGACGACGGGCGCACGCCTTACACGATCAGCGCGCCGCTGGCGCCCGAGCTGCGCGAGGTGCTGGACCGGCTGGCCTGAGGTCGGTCAGCCTGCGGCGCGACCGCCGGGACAGAGGCGGGATGCTCTGCAGGCGCCGGTGGCTGGGAGTGCGCCAGCCGGTCGGATCGCTTCGGAAAGTCTTTTATTCATTCCGGAGAGTCTCCGAAGTCTTTCCGGAAAGACTTTTATTCATTCGCGAAAGCCTCCGAGTGCTTCATGAGGCACTCGGGCCCGGTCATCGATCCGGTCCATGCATTGGCGAAGGTGCCCGGATCGTTGCGGGAGAGCTTTTGGACCCGCCGATGTCCGGGTGTGCGTGCCGCCCAAAGGCGAAGGCCGCTTCGCAGGCGTGGCGGCAAACGTCAGCCGTTACGTGCCGCCCCACTCACCACTTGAACAGCACCAGGCTCAGCGCCAGCACGCCCATGCCGCTGACCAGGCCGTAGACGGTTTCGTGGCCCTGGGCATAGCGCTTGGCTGCCGGCAGCAGTTCGTCGATGGCCAGGAACACCATGACGCCCGCGATCACGCCGAACACCGCGCCGAACACCGCGTCGTTGAGGAAGTGCGACAACAGCATGAAGCCGATGATCGCGCCCACCGGTTCGGCCAGGCCCGACAGCAGGCTGGCGATGAACGCATAGCCCTTGTTACCTGTGGCGAAGTACACCGGTACCGCAATGGCGATGCCTTCGGGAATATTGTGGATGGCGATGGCGAACGCCAGCGGCAGGCCGACCGCCGGATTGTTGAGCGTGGCGAAGAACGTGGCCAGGCCTTCGGGGAAGTTGTGCGCGGTGATCGCCACCGCAGTCATCAGGCCGACCCGGCGGATGTACTCGCGGTTGTGTTCGCGCAGCGAGGGGTCGTCGGCGGTCAGCGTGTCATGCGGGTTGGGCACCAGCATGTCGATGACCATGATCAGCAGCACGCCGGCCAGGAAGGCGAAGGTGGCGTAGGTGAAACCCAGTCGCGCGTCGTAGGCCAGGGTGAAGGAGATCACCGACTTGGTGAAGATTTCGGTCAGCGACACGTACACCATCGCGCCGCCGGCGAAGGCCAGGCCGAAGGCGAGCAGGCGGGGGTTGGGCCCGCGCGCGAAGATCACCAGCAGGCTGCCCAGCCCGGTCGCCAGGCCCGCGGCCAGGGTCACCCCCAGGGCGATCAGGACCGCGGAGGTCGACGGGTCGTACATGCTTCGGTCTCGTCCTTGAGCGCGGGTGGTCAGGAGGCCGGTGCGCGCCCGGCGTCCAGGGCGAAGCAGGCGTCCGGGCGCACGGCAGGGGCGGTGAAATTCACCGGCACCTGGATCGACTGCGCCACCGGCTGGCCGGCGCGGGTGGCCGGGCGGAACTTCCAGCCCTGCACCGATTCCTTGGCCAGGCGGTCCAGTTCGTCGTTGCCGCTGGTGCGGACCAGCTCGATTTTGGTCGGAGTACCGGCCGGGCCGACTTCCACGCCCAGCAGCGTCTGCCCGCCGATACCGGCGCAGGCCAGTTCGATCGGGTACTGCGGCGGCGGGGTGTCGATCGCCGCCAGCTGGGTGGGCGCGGGCACCGGTTCGGCCGGCGGCGCGCTGCCGCCGCAACCGGCCAGCAGTGCAAGGGTCGCCAGTGAAAGCGTCGGCAGGGACAGCACGGACAACGAGGGGCGGGTCATGGCTCAGTCCTCCAGCAGTGCCGCGGCGCGTGCCGCGCAGATGAAGTCGTTCTCGCTCAGGCCACCGACGTCGTGGGTGGAAAAGCGCACCACGCAGCGGTCGTAATGCACGCCCAGGTCCGGATGGTGGTCTTCGCGATGGGCGATCAGGGCCAGCGCGTTCACGAAGGCCAGGGTCCGGTAGTAATCCTTGAAACGGAAGGTGCGCACCAGCGCACGGCCTTCCTCGGCCAGCTCCCAGCCCGGGAGCTGCGGCATCAGTTCGGCCACGCGCGCCTGGCCCAGCCGGTGTTCGTGGCCGCTGCGGGGCAGGCAATGGGCCTGCGCCAGCGGAATGAGGTCGGACATCGGGGCCTCCGTCTTGCGTTGCTGAACGGTCCGGTCGGCCGCTGCGGGCCACCGCCGGGACAGGGCTAGAATACCCGCATGATCAATATCTCAGACAGCGCGCAGGCGCACTTCCGCAAACTGGTCGAACGCGAGGCCATTCCCGGCCTGGGCGTGCGCCTGAGTGCGAAGGACCCGGGGACCTCGCGTGCCGACGCACGCCTGGAGTTCGCCGAACCGGCCGAACTGGCCGGCGACGAATGGGCGGTGGACTGCGACGGCTTCACCCTCTACGTGGCCGCCGACAGCGTGGCCTGGCTGGACGGCGCGGAAATCGACTACGTTTACCAGGGGACCGGCGCGCAGTTGACGATCCGCGCGCCGAAGATCAAGGGCGAGGCGCCGGCCGACTCGGCGTCGCTGGTCGAACGGGTGCGCTGGGTGCTGGAGAACGAGATCAATCCACAACTGGCCTCGCACGGCGGTCGTGCCTCCGTGCAGGAAGTGTCGGCCGACGGCGTGGTCCTGCTGCGCTTCGGCGGCGGCTGCCACGGCTGCGGCATGGCCGATGTGACGCTCAAGCAGGGAATCGAGAAGACGCTGATCGCGCGCGTGCCTGGCGTGACCGCGGTGCGCGACGCCACCGACCACGACAGTGGCCAGGCGCCGTACATGCCGCGCGGCAACGCGGCCTGACTCGGCGCTGCCGGTGACGCGGGCGACGGAAATCGTCCAGGCGCTGATCGAGCGCGCGCCACCGCGTCCCCCATTGGAAAGAACCACCGGCATGCCCTACGGCTGGGCGCTGTGGTTGCGCGCGTTGAAGCCGCTGGCCGTGCTGCCGCACGCGCACGCCGGCGAGGTGGTCGACCTGGTCGCCCAGCGCCCCGCGCAGCCGATCCCGCGCGGTCGCGAACTGGCGACCTGGCCGGCGTTCTTCTCGCTGTTCCAGCAGGGCTGGCAGCCACCGCCGCGCGACGAGCTTGCCACGCGCTGGACCTCGCGCTTCGGCAGCGCGGTGCTGCACGTCTTGTTCGTGGTGTTCCTGGCGTGGATGGCGTACCTGCAGTCGCTGCTGCCGCCACCGCCGCCGGAAGCAGGCGGCGGCGGGGAGCGGGTGGAAGTCGGCTTCGTCGGTGCCGGCGATCCGGGCACGCCGCAGACCGAGGCCGGACAGGCGGCCGCGGCGGGCGAGGCCTCGCCCGCGACCGATGCCGCCGCCGCTCCGGCGCCGGAAGCGGTGGTGCAGAACACAACCGAGCAGACCGAGGTATCCGAACAGGCGCCTGTATCGCCGCCATCGTTGCCGCCCATCGACACCGCAACGCCCGAGCCGGTGGTGGAAACGCCCGCGCTGCCTGAGGTGGCCGAGCGCGAAGTGCCGCAGCCGCTGCCGCCCAACATCGAGCAGCCGGTGCAGGTGACCGAGGTCGAGCAACCGACGATCGATTACGTCCTGCCGCCGACCACGCCGCGCGAAGTCGACGTGCGCGTGCCGGAACAGCAGCAGGTGCGCGAGCGCGAGGTGGTCGTGGTGCAGGCGCCGGTAGTGCAGGCGCGTCCGGTCGACGTGCAGGTGCGGCAGCCGCGCCAGGCGCAGGTGCGCGTGCGTGAAGTCGGCGAGCCGGTGCCTCCGGTCGAGGTCGCGCCGGTCGCGCTGCCGACACCGCAGGTGCAGGTGCGCACGCGCAGCGCCACCGAACCCAGCGTGCGCCAGCGCGAGCTGGCCATGCCATCGCCGGCGGCGGCACCCGCACCCGCGCCGGCGACCGTGCCATCGCCGGCACCGGCTCCAGCTCCAGCTCCAGCGACCGGGACATCGACAGCCGCCGCTCCCGGCACCGGTCCGCAGACCGCGCCGGCGGCCACCGGCCGCGCGCCGGGCAGCGCCAACAATGCCGCGCCCGGTGCCAGCAGCGGCTGGAAGAGTCCGCAAGCCGGCGACGACTGGGGCCAGGCACGCAGCGGCGAGGTTCGACCCGGCGGAGCGCCGGGCCTGTTCGACAGCCAGGGCAGGGTGCAGCTTCCGGGCGAAGGTGCCGGCCAGGGACCGGGTGCCGGTCCGGGCGCAGGGCCCGGCGAGGGCGTGGCCGATCGTGGTGCGCCCGGTGGCGACAACGACAAGTGGACGCGCGATCGCATCGACCAGTCCGGCACCTGGCTCAAGCGGCCGCCGTACGACTACGAGCCGACCAGCTTCGACCGCTACTGGGTGCCCAACGAATCGCTGCTGGCCGACTGGGTGCGCCAGGGCATGAAGTCGGTCGCGATCCCGATCCCGGGCACCGGCAAGAAGATCAACTGCGTGATCTCGCTGCTGCAGCTGGGCGGCGGTTGCGGCATCACCGATCCTGACCTCAACGAGCAGCCGACCACCGCGCGCCCGCCGCCGGACGTGCCTTTCAAGCCGGAGCTGCAGGAAGACAACGGCAGCGTGAAGCCCCAGCCCTGATCGGGCGCGCCCATGCCCCGCCATGGCCCCGCGCGCCGGGGCGGGGCGCAACTGGTAGAATCGGCGGCCATTTTCGAGCCTTCGCCCCCGCCATGATCGAGCTCAATCCCGTCCGCCAGCGCATCGCCGACCTCACCGGTCGGGTGGTTTCGCTTCGGGGGTATCTTTGACTACGACGCCAAGAAAGAGCGTCTTGAAGAAGTAAACCGCGAACTGGAACTGCCCAACGTCTGGGACGATCCCGAGCGCGCACAGGCCCTGGGACGCGAGCGCTCCCTGCTGGAGAAGACCGTCGGCGGCATCGCCAACGTGCTCGACGGGCTGACCGAGGCCACCGAACTGCTCGAGCTGGCCGAGAGCGAGCAGGACGAGGACACCGCCAACGCGGTGGTCGCCGACGTCGATCGCCACGAAAAGCACATCGAGACGCTGGAGTTCCAGCGCATGTTCTCCGGCAAGATGGATTCGTCGAACGCGTTCGTCGACATCCAGGCCGGCGCCGGCGGCACCGAAGCCCAGGACTGGGCCGAAATCCTGCTGCGCATGTACCTGCGCTGGTGCGAGTCGCGCGGCTGGAAGACCGAGCTGATGGAAGCCAGCGGCGGCGACGTCGCCGGCATCAAGTCGGCCACCCTGCGCGTGGAAGGCGATTTCGCCTATGGCTGGCTCAAGACCGAGACCGGCGTGCACCGCCTGGTGCGCAAGTCGCCGTTCGATTCGGACAACCGCCGCCACACCAGCTTCACCTCGGTGTTCGTGTCGCCGGAAGTGGACGACAACATCGACATCGAGATCAATCCGGCCGACCTGCGCACCGACGTGTACCGCTCCTCCGGCGCCGGTGGCCAGCACGTCAACAAGACCGAGTCGGCGGTGCGCATCACCCATATCCCCAGCGGCATTGTGGTGGCCTGCCAGACCGGTCGCAGCCAGCACCAGAACCGCGACAACGCGATGAAGATGCTGGCCGCCAAGCTCTACGAGCTGGAGATCCAGAAGCGCAACGCCGAGCGCGATGCGGTCGAGGCGACCAAGTCCGACATCGGCTGGGGCAGCCAGATCCGCAACTACGTGCTCGACCAGAGCCGGATCAAGGATCTGCGCACCGGCATCGAGCGCAGCGACACGCAGAAGGTGCTGGACGGCGACCTGGACGAATTCGTCGAGGCCAGCCTGAAGGCCGGCCTGGAGGCCGGCGCCAAACGCAGCGACGCGGCCTGACCGGGCCGCCCGCAAGGGCGAGCCTGGCACCGCGTCCGCATCCGCTCCGACGAGATGCCCGGTGCCGCCGAAAAGCGGGCGCCGGGAGACCCCTGAATCCCAAGCGCGGTCCCCGCGTCCTGACGACACCATGACCCAGCCCAACGAAACCGCCGCTCCGAACGCTCCCGTCGACGAGAACCACCTGATCGCCGAGCGCCGCGCCAAACTCGCCGCGCTGCGTACGCAGGGCGTGGCGTTTCCCAACGACTTCAAGCGCGTGGAGTTCGCCGGCGACCTGCAGGCCGAATATGCCGACGCCGAGCAGTGGACCGCCGAGGCGCTGGAAGCGCTGCCGCGCACCGTGGCCCTGGCCGGTCGGTTGATGGCCAAGCGGGTGATGGGCAAGGCCAGCTTCGCCCAGGTCATGGACGAGTCCGGCAAGATCCAGCTGTTCCTGCAGGGCAATGTGCTGGGCGATGCCTACGAGGCGTTCAAGTCGTTCGACGTGGGCGACATCGTCGCCGTCGAGGGTGGCCTGACCCGCACCCGCACCGGCGAGCTGTCGGTCAAGGCCGCCTCGCTGCGCCTGCTGGTCAAGTCGCTGCGCCCGCTGCCGGACAAGTGGCATGGCCTGAGCGATGTGGAGCAGCGTTACCGCCAGCGCTACGTCGACCTGATCGTGACGCCCGAGGCGCGCGAGGTGTTCGTCAAGCGCAGCAAGATCATCCGCGCGATGCGCGAATGGCTGGATACGCGCCGTTTCCTGGAAGTGGAAACGCCGATGATGCATTACATCCCCGGCGGCGCTGCGGCCAAGCCCTTCGTTACCCATCACAACGCGCTGGACCTGCAGCTGTTCCTGCGCGTGGCGCCGGAGCTGTACCTCAAGCGCCTGGTCGTCGGCGGCCTGGAGCGCGTCTACGAGATCAACCGCAACTTCCGCAACGAGGGCGTGTCGACCCGGCACAATCCCGAGTTCACGATGCTGGAGCTGTACGAGGCCTACGCGACCTACCACGAGGTCATGGACCTGACCGAGAACGTCATCCGCGATACGGCGCAGTCCGTGCTGGGCACCACCCAGGTGGAGTGGGAAGGGCAGGCGATCGACCTGGGGCCGGCGTTCCGCCGCTGGCGCATGGACGAGGCCGTGCGCCACCACAATCCGGAAATCAGCGCCGCCGACTGCACCGACCGCGCCGCGCTGCTGGCCCACTGCGAGCGGCTCAAGATCCGGGTCAAGCCGTCGTACGGCTGGGGCAAGCTGCTGCTGGAGATCTTCGAGGCCACCGTCGAACACACCCTGGTCCAGCCGACCTTCATCACCGACCACCCGGTGGAGGTCTCGCCGCTGGCCCGTTCCAGCGACACCGAGCCGGGCTACACCGACCGCTTCGAGCTGTTCATCAACGGCAAGGAGATCGCCAACGGCTTCTCCGAGCTCAACGATCCCGAAGACCAGGCCGCTCGCTTCCAGGCCCAGGTCGAGGCGAAGGAAGGCGGCGACGACGAAGCCATGCATTTCGACGCCGACTACATCCGTGCGCTGGAGTATGGCCTGGCGCCGACCGGTGGACTGGGCATCGGCATCGACCGCCTGGTCATGCTGCTGACCGGCAGCAGCTCGATCCGCGACGTCCTGCTGTTCCCCTACATGCGGCCCGAGCAGGGCGGCTGAGGGCGGCTGCCGGGCGGGGTTTTCCGGGCCTTGGCGTCCGGCAATGTGCTGAATCAGGCATTCCGTCACTGTTCCAGGCGGCCCAGTCGCCGCCGCTGGCACACTACCTGCGTCCTTTCCGGGGTGAGGCGGGGCGAATTGGCGTCCCGCGGTCCCAGAGGCGGTGGCGGACATGGGTGCGGTCAAGGCCGATAGCGCGCTATTCTGCGATTCCAGAGCGGGGTGGAACGGGGCGGAGCGGGACTTGGACATCGTCATCGTTGACGATCAGGCATCGGCGCGCACGATGCTGCGGCACATCATCGAGGACATCACCTCGGAGCTGGCCGTGCACGACTTCGGCGATGCGCGGGAGGCGTTGACCTGGTGCGACAACAATCCCACCGACCTGCTGCTGCTCGATTACCGCATGCCGGGCATGGACGGCCTGGAATTCGCACGCCGCTTCCGCCGCCTGCCCAAGCATCGCGACATCCCGATCATCCTGATCACCGTGGTCGGCGACGAGCCGGTGCGCCAGGCCGCGCTGGAATCGGGCGTCATCGACTTCCTGGTCAAGCCGGTGCGTCCGCGCGAACTGCGCGCGCGCTGCCACAACCTGCTGCAACTGCGCCAGCAGTCCGAGACGGTCAAGCAGCGCGCCCTGTCGCTGGAGCAGCGGCTGCTGTCGAGCATGCACGAGGTCGAAGAGCGCGAGCGCGAGACGCTGTCGCGGCTGGCGCGTGCGATCGAATTCCGCGATGCCGGCACCAGCGCCTACCTGGAGCGGATGTCGCGCGTGGCCGGGCTGGTGGCCGAGGGCATGGGCCTGGCCGAGGACGACGTGCGCACCATCGAGATGGCCGCCCCGCTGCACGACATGGGCAAGATCGCCATTCCCGATGCGGTGCTGATGAAGCCCGGCAAGCTGGACGAGGACGAGATGTCGGTGATGCGCCGGCATCCGCGCATCGGCCATGAACTGCTCAGCGGCAGCCAGAACCGTTTCATCCAGGTCGGCGCGATGATCGCCCTGCGCCACCACGAGCGCTACGACGGCAGCGGCTATCCCGATGGGCTGGCCGGCGAGGCGATTCCGCTGGAAGCGCGGATCGTGGCGGTGGCCGACGTGTTCGACGCGCTGATCTCCCCGCGCCCGTACAAGGAAGCGTGGACGGTCGATGCCGCGCTGGCCTACCTCTACGCGCAGCGCGGACGCCTGTTCGATCCGGACTGCGTGGACGCGCTGATGCGCGGCCGCGAGCGGCTGCAGCAGATCTGCGAGCAGTACTCCACCGCCTCGGCGCGTCCGGGAGGGCTGGTCCATGGCTGAGGCATTCGCCTGGCTGCGCCGCCGCCTCTCCAACCGTCCGGACAGCGAGCACGGGCAGGCGCTGGTGCGCATCGTCCTGATCCTGTTGATCCTGTGCTACGTGCTGCTGCCGTCCTCGCGCGCCGGCCTGGCGCCGGACCAGTACCGCACCGTGCTGGCGATCGTGCTGACCGGCCTGACCCTGAGCCTGGGCATCGTGGCCGCGCTGCTGGCCCATCCGGGCCGCTCGGACGCACGTCGCGTGGTGGGCATGCTGGCCGACTACGGGCTGATGGCCGCCGGCATGATCGCCATGGGCGAGCCGCTGGCCTGGGTCTACGTGGTGGTGATGTGGGTGACGGTCGGCAACGGCCTGCGCTACGGCACCCGCTATCTGTACGTGGCCGTGGCGATGGCGCTGGCCAGCTTCGGCACGGTGCTGCTGTCCAACGATTTCTGGGCGCAGGTCCGCGGCCTGGGCATCGGCCTGCTGGTCGGCCTGGCGGCCGTGCCGCTGTACCTGTCCAGCCTGCTCAAGCAGTTGACCCGTGCCACCGAAGAGGCGCGTCGCGCCAGCGAGGCCAAGAGCCGCTTCCTGGCCAACATGAGCCACGAGTTCCGCACCCCGCTCAACGGCCTGGGCGGCATGTCCGAACTGCTGGCGACCACGCGCCTGGACGACGAGCAGCGCGAGTGCGTGCGTACGATCCAGGCCTCGACCCGCTCGCTGATGGCCCTGGTCGAGGACGTGCTCGACATCTCGGCGATCGAGGCCGGCAAGCTCAAGCTCAACCTGTCCGACTTCTCCCCGCGCGAAGTGGTCTCCAGCATCGGACTGATCCTGCATCCGCAGGCGCGCGCCAAGAACATCGATTACCTGGTGGTGATCGGCGACGACGTTCCGGAAACGGTCAACGGCGATTCCGGCCACGTGCGCCAGGTGCTGTTGAACCTGGTCGGCAACGCGGTGAAGTTCACCGACCAGGGCCGGGTACGGGTGGACGTGGACGTGGCGCCGGGTGCGCCGGATGATCCGCGCACGCGACTGCGTTTCACCGTCACCGACACCGGCATCGGCATCCCGGCGGCGATGCGCGGACGCCTGTTCGAGGCTTTCGAGCAGGCCGATGCGAGCCTGGCGCGCCGTTACGGCGGCACCGGCCTGGGCACGACGATCGCCAAGGGCCTGACCGAGGCGATGGGCGGGCGGATCGGCTTCGAGAGCATGGAAGGGCGCGGCAGCCGCTTCTGGGTGGAGCTGCCGTTCGCCGGCCCGCAGCAGCGGGTGCGTCCGTCGACGTTGCCGGTCACCGAAGTCGAAAGCGAGACCGCGCTGCGCGACGGCGGCGACAACATCATCGCCTTCGCCGATCCGTTCCTGCGCCACCGCGCCCGCGTGCGCAGCATGCAGCTGCTGGTGGCCGACGACTACGAAGCCAACCGCATGGTCCTGCAGCGTTTGCTGCAGAAGGCCGGGCACCGCGTCACCTCGGTCGAGGGCGGCGAGGAGGTGCTCGATGCGATGGCCGCCAGCGAGTACGACGCGGTCATCGTCGACTTGCACATGCCTGGCGTCAGCGGCCTGGACCTGCTCAAGCAGCTGCGGGTGATGCAGGCCGGTGGCGGGTCGCGCACGCCGGTCATCGTGCTCAGCGCCGACGTGACGCCCGAATCGATCCAGCGCTGCGAGCAGGCCGGCGCCTATGCTTTCCTGGCCAAGCCTGTCGCGGCCGCGCGCCTGCTGGAAACCCTGTCGGACATCGCCGCCCAGCGCGGTCGCCGCAGCGCCGCGCTGCCGTCGCGGGCCGTAGCGACCGATGCGCCGGTCGGCGTGCTCGACAGTTCGGTGCTCGACGAACTGGCGGCGATGGGCATGGGCGAGGAGTTCGAGCGCGAGTTCATCGCCCACTGTCTTGCCGATGCCGACGGCTGCATCGGCGCCATGTCGCACTCGGCCGAGGCCGCGGACTGGGCGCGGCTGCGCGACCATGCCCATGCGATCAAGGGCGTGGCGGCGAACATGGGACTGGTGAAGGTGGCCGAGCTGGGCAGCGAGCTGATGCGCCTGGCCGACTGGCAGATCCGCAACGAATGGCGCCAGCGCATCGCGATGCTCAATGCGGCCCTGACCCAGGGTCGTGACGCACTGGCGGCGCGGCAGCAGGCCCGTGGAAGCCTGCGCGACGGCGGCGGCGAACCGGGCTGACCTGCGCCGGCTGACACGCAGGCCCGATCCGATGGGCCGATCGCGCACGCGAACGGCCACTCCCCAGAAAAGCAAAGGCCCGGCATCCTGCCGGGCCCGATCCTCCCCCTGATACCGCGGCCGCTCGAACCGGCGGCCTTGCGGCATGTGATCAGGCGGCTTCGGAGCTGGCCCTCCGGGTCTGGGCGCGCACGATGCGCTCCATCGTCCGCAGCGACTTGTCGCCCAGCGCCAGCGCGGTGTCGACCCAGACTTCGGTGATGCCCATCAGTTCTTCGTAGCTGACCGGCTGGCCGATCTTGCGCACGGCGTTCATCGCCAGGTGCGAATGCGGGGCGCGCTGGTGCTGGCGGATCAGGTCCTGCACGGCCGACTCGCCCTGGCCCTTGGGCACCAGCACGTCGACCACGCCCAGGCGGTACATCTCCTCGCTGCTGTAGACCTCGCCGCTGAGGATCATCTTCTCGGCCTGGCGCGGGCTCACGCGCTTGCACAGGAACGAATAGGCGCCCATGCCCGGGAACAGGCCGAACAGCACTTCCGGCAGGCCCATGCCGACGCCTTCCTCGGCGACGATGGTGTGGCAGGCCAGCGCCATTTCCAGGCCGCCGCCCAGCGCGTCGCCCTGGATCAGGGCCACGGTGTGCATGTCGCCGCCGAAGCCGGTGTGCACGTGGTGCACGCCTTCAACGCAGCGGCGCGCATAGGCCAGCAGGCGCTCGCGGTTGCCTTCGCGGATCAGGCGGCCGAACAGTTCCAGGTCGCCGCCCAGGTTGTAGGCCGACGCGGCCGAGGCGAGCACGAAATGGCGCAGGCGACCCTGGTGGCGCTGGGACTCGCGCAGGGTGACCGAGCTCATGTAGCTCCACATGTCTTCGAGCATTTCGAAGCGGCAACACGGACGCACGCCGGACTGGCCGGCGTCGGCGTGCATGTAAAGCCAGTGGGCGCTGCCATCCGGCGGCGTCTGCACGCGGATGGTGGGGAAGTTGTGGGTGCGCTGCAGTTTCTCGATCGTGCTCATGGCGGTCTCTCCGGGGGCGGCTTGACCTGCCGGCGTGACGGCAGGCGGGGGATATTGCCCGGCCATGCTACACCTGAACGGGAAATTAAAAGCGAGTGGCCGGAGCGCAACAAAACGTGCGTGGCAGATCGTTAAGAATTGAGAAAGGTGCAGGCAGCGCGCTGACTGTGGAAATCGGCGCTTTCGCCCGGCGTAGACGCTCTCCGGCCGGGGCGGTACAGCAGGGCGCCAATCGAGCGCCCGTCGGCACAAAAGCAGCGCCCCGGACTGGCCGGGGCGCTTAGGGGTCAGGCTCAGTGCGGGGCGGCTTGCCCGGCCGTGGCGGCCGGTGGATCGCGCAGTTCCTTGCGCAGGATCTTGCCGACGTTGGTCTTGGGCAGCTCGGTGCGGAACTCGATCAGGCGCGGCTGCTTGTAGCCGGTCAGCGTCTCGCGGCAGTACGCCTTGATCTGCTCGGCGGTGAGCGAGGGATCCTTCTTGACCACGAACAGCTTGACCGCCTCGCCCGAGCGCTCGTCGGGCACGCCGATCGCGGCCACTTCCAGCACGCCGGGCATGGCGGCGACCACGTCCTCGACCTCGTTCGGGTACACGTTGAAACCCGAGACCAGGATCATGTCCTTCTTGCGGTCGACGATGTAGACGAAGCCGCTCTCGTCGATCCGGGCCATGTCGCCGGTGTGCAGCCAGCCGTCGGCGTCGATGACCTTGGCCGTCTCCTCCGGGCGCTGCCAGTAGCCCTTCATCACCTGCGGGCCCTTGACGCACAGCTCGCCGACCTGGCCGGTGGCCAGGATGTTGCCGTCGTCATCCTTGACGCACACGTCGGTGGACGGGATCGGCAGGCCGATCGAACCGTTGAACTCCTTGATGTCCAGTGGATTGATGCAGGCCGCCGGCGAGGTCTCGGTCAGGCCGTAGGCTTCCACCAGGGTCACGCCGGTCACCTTCTTCCAGCGCTCGGCCACCGCGCGCTGCACGGCCATGCCGCCGCCCAGGGTCACCTTCAGCGAGGAGAAGTCGATCTCGTCGAAGCCCGGCGTGTTGAGCAGTCCGTTGAACAGCGTGTTGACGCCGGTGATCGCGGTGAAGCGCGTGCCCTTGAGCTCCTTGACGAAGCCGGGCATGTCGCGCGGATTGGTGATCAGGTGGTTGAGTCCACCCAGTTCCATGAAGACCAGTCCGTTCGCCGTCAACGCGAAGATGTGGTACAGCGGCAGCGCGGTGATGATCACTTCCTTGCCGCGCTCGAGCTGGTTGGCGCCCAGCCAGGCCGAGGCCTGCTGCATGTTCGCCACCAGGTTGCGGTGGGTCAGCATCGCGCCCTTGGCCACGCCGGTGGTGCCGCCGGTGTACTGCAGGAAGGCGATGTCGCCCGGATCGATGTCGACCTGGGGCAGGGGATGGCGCTTGCCCACGGCCAGCGCGTCGCGGAAGCGCACCGCGCCGGGGATGTCGTAGTCGGGGACCATCTTCTTCACGTACTTGAGCACGAAGTTGACGATGGAGCCCTTGGGGAAGCCGATCATGTCGCCCAGGCCGGTGGTGATCACCTGCTTGAGCGGCGTGTCGGCCAGCACGTCCTGCACGGTGTGGCCGAAGTTGTCGACGACGACAATCGCGGCTGCGCCGGCGTCGACGAGCTGGTGCTTGAGTTCGCGCGCGGTGTAGAGCGGGTTGACGTTGACCACGGTCATGCCGGCGCGCAGCACGCCGAAGGTCGCGATCGGGTACTGCAGGCAGTTGGGCATCATGATCGCGACGCGATCGCCCTTCTTCAGGCCCAGCTCGCCCAGCAGGTAGGCGGCGAACTGCTTGCTCAGTTCATCGACCTGCGCGTAGGTCAGCTGCTTGCCGAAATTGCTGTAGGCCGGCCGGTCGGCATAGCGCGAAGCCGACGCGGCGAATACCGCGGCGATGGAGCGATACTCGTCCGGATCGATTTCTGCAGGTACGCCCTGCGGATAGCTTCGCAGCCAAGGACGATCCGGATTCATTAGCGCCTCCCTCCCAGGTGGTGTGTTTCTAGTGTGGTTCTACGGCAGGCGGCTCGCTTTCGGCCGCTGCCGATGGGAGCATACCGTCCCGGATGGAAAAGGCGAAGCCATGAAGCACGGTAACCGCATGCGGCAGGGGGGATCGGCGGCGGCATGCCTGCTGGTGGCGTTGCTGGTCGGTGCCTGCAGCCGGACCCCGCCGGAGCAGCGCCTGCGCGAGCAGATGGCGTCCATGCAGCAGGCGCTGGAGCAGCGCCGGGCAGGCGATTTCATGGAGGGCGTGGCGGCCGATTTCGGCGGCGAGCGCGGAATGGATCGTGCTGCGTTGCAGCAGGTCGTGCGCGTGCAGATGCTCGCCAACTCCAGTATCGGCCTTACCCTCGGACCAGCCGAAGTGGAGCTCCACGGCGACCGCGCCACGGTGCGATTCAGTGCCGTGGCCACCGGCGGCAGCGGTCGCTTCCTGCCCGACAGCGCGCAGGCCTGGGACGTGACCAGCGGCTGGCGCGAGGAGGACGGCCAGTGGCGGCTGTACTACGCGCAATGGGCGCCGAAGTAAGCGCCTGACGTAATACCCCTCCCGCGCGATGCACGGGAGGGGTTGTCGATCAGCCGGTCAGGCGGCCTTGCGCGCGGCGAGCTGGCGCAGCACGTACTGCAGCAGGCCGCCGTGGCGGAAGTATTCGACTTCCTTCGGCGTGAGCAGCAGCACATGCGCCTGGAACGCGACGGTGTTGCCATCGCTGCGGCGTGCAGTGACCTGCGCGCTGCGGCTGGCACCATCGGCCAGGCCGGTGATGTCGAAGGTCTCGGTGCCGTCCAGGCCCAGGCTCTGCGCGTTCTGCCCGTCCTGGAACTGCAAGGGCAGCACGCCCATGCCGACCAGGTTCGAACGATGGATGCGCTCGAAGCTTTCAGCCACCACTGCCTTGACCCCGAGCAGGTTGGTGCCCTTGGCCGCCCAGTCGCGCGACGAGCCGGTGCCGTATTCCTTGCCGGCGATGACCAGCAGCGGCGTGCCCTGCGCCTTGTAGCGCATGGCCGCGTCGTAGATCGACATCTTCTCGGCGGGCTCGGCACCGAAATACAGCGTGTTGCCGCCTTCCTCGCCGCCGAAGAACAGGTTCTTGATGCGGATGTTGGCGAACGTGCCGCGGACCATCACATCGTCATTGCCGCGGCGCGAACCGTAGCTGTTGAAGTCGGCCGGCTGCACGCCGCGCGACTGCAGGAAGCGGCCCGCCGGCGAGTCCTTCTTGATGTTGCCGGCCGGGGAGATATGGTCGGTGGTGATCGAGTCGCCGAACAGGCCCAGCACGCGCGCGCCATGGATGTCGTCGATGCTGCCCACGGCCATGGTCATGCCGTCGAAGTAGGGCGGGTTCTTGATGTAGGTCGACGCGTCGTCCCACACGTACAGCTCGCCGTCGGGCGAATCGATGGTGTTCCAGCGCGTGTCGCCCTTGAACACGTCGGCGTAGTTCTGCTTGAACATCTCCGGGCCGATGGTCGCGGCGATGACGTCGCCGATTTCCTTGCTGCTGGGCCAGATGTCCTTGAGGAACACCGGCTGGCCGTCGTTGCCCAGCCCGAGCGGTTCGGTGGTCAGGTCGATGTCGGTGGTGCCGGCCAGCGCGTAGGCCACCACCAGCGGCGGCGAGGCCAGGTAGTTCATCTTCACTTCGGGATGGACGCGGCCTTCGAAGTTGCGGTTGCCCGACAGCACCGAGGTCACCACCAGGTCGCCGGCGGCGATGCCGGCGCTGATTTCGGTGGGCAGCGGGCCGGAGTTGCCGATGCAGGTGGTGCAGCCGTAGCCGACGATGTAGAAGCCGACCTTCTCCAGTTCCTTCAGCAGGCCGGCCTTTTCCAGATAGTCGGTGACCACGCGCGAGCCCGGGCCCAGTGAAGTCTTGACCCACGGCTTGCGATCGAGCCCGCGTGCGGCCGCGTTGCGCGCCAGCAGGCCGGCGCCGACCATCACCGCCGGGTTGGAGGTGTTGGTGCACGAGGTGATCGCGGCGATCACCACCGCGCCATCGCGCAGCTTGAACGGGGTTCCGTCGATCGCAACATGGGCCACGCCCTTCTGCAGCGCTTCGTTGCCGACCGCGGCGTTGCCGCCTTCGGCGATGAAGTCCGACACCTCCGGACTGCGCTTGTCGCGCGAGGCGGTCATCAGGGCGACGTTGTCGCGGTAGTTGCGCTTCATATCGCCGAGCAGAACGCGATCCTGCGGACGCTTGGGGCCGGCCAGCGAAGGCTTCACCTCGCCCATGTCCAGCTCAAGGCTGGCGCTGTAGGCCGCGTGCGGGCTGTCGGCGGAGTGCCACAGGCCCTGCGCCTTGGCGTAGGCCTCGACCAGCGCGATCTGCGCTTCGCTGCGGCCGGACAGGCGCAGGTAGTTCAGCGACTCGGCGTCGATCGGGAAGATGCCGCAGGTGGCGCCGTATTCGGGCGCCATGTTGCCGATCGTGGCGCGGTCGGCCAGCGGCAGGTGCTGCAGGCCGTCGCCGTAGAACTCCACGAACTTGCCGACCACCCCATGCTTGCGCAGCATCTGGGTGACGGTCAGGACCAGGTCGGTGGCAGTGGCGCCCTCGGGCAGGCGGCCGGCGAGCTTGAAGCCCACCACCTGCGGGATCAGCATCGAACTGGGCTGGCCGAGCATGGCCGCCTCGGCCTCGATGCCGCCCACGCCCCAGCCCAGCACGCCGATGCCGTTGATCATCGTGGTGTGCGAGTCGGTGCCGAACACGGTGTCCGGGTAGGCCCAGGCATCGCCATCGGAACCCGGCGCGGTCATCACCACCCGGGCCAGGTTCTCCAGGTTCACCTGGTGGACGATGCCGGTGTTGGGCGGCACCACCTTGAAGTCGGCGAAGGCCTTCTGGCCCCAGCGCAGGAACGCATAGCGCTCCTGGTTGCGCTCGAACTCGATGCGGCCGTTGATGTCCAGCGCATCGGGCTTGCCGAACACGTCCACCTGCACCGAATGGTCGATCACCAGTTCGGAAGGGATCAGCGGGTTGATCTGCTCCGGACGGCCGCCCAGCTTGACCACCGCGTCGCGCATCGCCGCCAGGTCGACCACGCAGGGCACGCCGGTGAAGTCCTGCAGGACCACGCGGGCGGGCATGAAGGCGATCTCGGTATCCGGCTCGGCGGCAGGATCCCAGGTGGCTACCGCCTCGATGTGCTCGGGCAGCACCGTGACCCCGTCCTCGTGCCGGAGCAGGTTCTCCAGCAGGATCTTCATCGAGTAGGGCAGGCGCGCCAGGTCGAAGCGCTCGCCCAGCTTGGGCAGGCTGGCGTAGGTGTAGGACTGTCCGCCAACGTCCAGGCGGCTGCGGGTGGCGAAGGAATCGCGCATGGGGCGGGCTCCTCTGGCTGACCGCCACGCTCCGGTGGCGGCTTAAGGGTTCAGGGGGATATCCGAAGCATTGTGTAGTGCATTGGATGACGGTCCGGTGGTCGCTGGCAATCCGCCCTTCGCAGGGAGGCCTTTGGCCGGTGGCTCGACCCCGGCATTGTGCGCCACCGGAGCCCATGGCGGTTTGAGTATGCACGGAATGGTATGTATCATTGCGCCATACCGAATCCGCCTTGGAGACGCCCATGGAAGCCACTGTTGCCGAGCGGGGCCAGATCACCCTGCCCAAGGCCGTGCGCGATGCGCTGGGCCTGACCAAGGGCAGCGTGCTCAAGGTCGAGCTGGAAGGCAGCCGGATCGTGCTGCGCAAGAGCGTGGACGATGCGATCTCCCGCGTGCGCGGCCGTTTCGCCCTGGATGCCACCTCCGGCACGCCGGGCGAGGAATGACCGGCCGATGATCGCCATCGACGCCCCGGTGCTGGTGGAACTGCTGACCGACGGCCCGCAGGCCGACGCGGCCGAGGCCTGCCTGCGCCAGTGCCTGGTCGGCGGCCGGGTGGTCGTGGCCGATGCCGCCCTGGCCGAGCTGTGCGCGCGCCTGAAGAACGGCGCCGAGGCGCTGGGCGCGCTGGAGGAGATGGGCATCCACTTCAATGCGCTGGAGGCCAAGTCGGCGATCCGCGCCGGCGAGATGTGGCGCCGCCAGCGCCAGCGCGGCGACGAGCCGCGGCCGATGGCCGGTTTCCTGGTCGGGGCCCATGCGCTGCTGCAGTGCGATGCGCTGATCACCACCGACGCCACGTTCTATCGCGAGTATTTCAAGGGCCTGAAGCTGATCGTGCCGCAGGCCTGATTTTTTCGTTGTTTCTATCGGATCCCCCGGAGAGTTGTCATGCTGGAAGCCTATCGCCACCACGCCGCCGAACGCGCCGCCCTCGGCATCCCGCCGCTGCCGCTGAGCGCGCAGCAGACCGCGCAGGTCATCGAGCTGCTGAAGAACCCGCCGGCCGGCGAGGAGCAGTTCCTGGTCGACCTGCTCACCCACCGCGTGCCCGCCGGCGTGGACGACGCGGCCAAGGTCAAGGCGTCCTACCTGGCCGCGCTGGCCTTCGGCAGCGAAAAGAACGCGCTGATCAGCCGCGAGCGCGCCACCGAACTGCTGGGCACCATGCTCGGCGGCTACAACGTGCAGCCGCTGATCGAGCTGCTGGACGATGCCGGCGTGGGCGCCATCGCCGCCGACGGCCTGAAGAAGACCCTGCTGGTGTTCGACCAGTTCCACGACGTGGAAGAGAAGGCCCGCTCGAACAATGCGCCCGGTAATGCCAATGCGCAGTCCGTGCTGCAGAGCTGGGCCGATGCGGAGTGGTTCACCAGCCGTCCGGAAGTGCCGCAGAGCCTGACCATCACCGTGTTCAAGGTGCCCGGCGAGACCAATACCGACGACCTGTCGCCGGCCCCGGACGCCACCACCCGCCCGGACATCCCGCTGCACGCGCTGGCGATGCTGAAGAACAAGCGCGAAGGCGCGCCGTTCGTTCCGGAAGAGGACGGCAAGCGCGGCCCGATCGCGCAGATCCTGGCGCTCAAGGACAAGGGCCACCTGGTCGCCTACGTCGGCGACGTGGTCGGTACCGGTTCCTCGCGCAAGTCGGCGACCAACTCGGTGCTGTGGTTCACCGGCGAGGACATTCCGTTCATCCCGAACAAGCGCTTCGGCGGCGTGTGCCTGGGCAGCAAGATCGCCCCGATCTTCTACAACACCATGGAAGACGCCGGCGCGCTGCCGATCGAGCTGGACGTGTCGAAGATGGAGCACGGCGATGTCGTCGAGCTGCAGCCCTATGCGGGTAAGGCGATCAAGAACGGTGAGGTGATTGCCGATTTCCAGGTCAAGTCCGAAGTGCTGTTCGACGAGGTGCGCGCCGGTGGCCGCATCCCGCTGATCGTCGGCCGTGGCCTGACCGCCAAGGCGCGCGAGTCGCTGGGCCTGCCGGCGTCGGACCTGTTCCGCCTGCCGCAGCAGCCGGTCGACAGCGGCAAGGGCTTCTCGCTGGCGCAGAAGATGGTCGGCCGCGCCTGCGGCCTGGCCGAAGGGCAGGGCGTGCGTCCGGGTACCTACTGCGAGCCGAAGATGACCTCGGTCGGTTCGCAGGACACCACCGGCCCGATGACCCGCGACGAGCTGAAGGACCTGGCCTGCCTGGGCTTCTCGGCCGACCTGGTGATGCAGTCGTTCTGCCACACCGCCGCCTATCCCAAGCCGGTGGACGTGAAGACCCACCATACCCTGCCGGAATTCATCTCCACCCGCGGCGGCATCTCGCTGCGTCCGGGCGATGGCGTGATCCACAGCTGGCTCAACCGCATGCTGCTGCCCGACACCGTCGGCACCGGCGGCGACTCGCACACCCGTTTCCCGGTGGGCATCTCGTTCCCGGCAGGCTCGGGCCTGGTCGCGTTCGCCGCGGCCACTGGCGTGATGCCGCTGGACATGCCCGAGAGCGTGCTGGTCCGCTTCAAGGGCCAGATGCAGCCGGGCGTGACCCTGCGCGACCTCGTCAATGCGATCCCGCTCTACGCGATCAAGCAGGACCTGCTGACCGTGGCCAAGGCCGGCAAGAAGAACATCTTCTCCGGCCGCATCCTGGAGATCGAAGGCCTGCCGCAGCTCAAGGTCGAGCAGGCGTTCGAGCTGTCCGACGCCTCGGCCGAGCGTTCGGCCGCCGGTTGCACCGTGCGCCTGGACAAGGAACCGATCATCGAATACCTCACCAGCAACATCACGCTGCTGAAGTGGATGATCGCCGAAGGCTATGCCGACGCCCGTTCGATTGGCCGCCGCATCAAGAAGATGGAAGAGTGGCTGGCCAATCCGCAGCTGCTCGAGCCCGATGCCGACGCCGAGTACGCGGCGGTGATCGAGATCGACCTGGCCGACGTGCATGAGCCGATCGTGGCCTGCCCGAACGACCCGGACGACGTGAAGACCCTGTCCGACGTGGCGGGCGCTGCGATCGACGAGGTGTTCATCGGTTCGTGCATGACCAACATCGGCCACTTCCGTGCCGCGGCCAAGCTGCTGGAAGGCAAGCGCGACATTCCCACGCGCCTGTGGGTCGCCCCGCCGACCAAGATGGACGCCTCCGAGCTGACCAAGGAAGGCCATTACGGCACCTTCGGCACTGCCGGTGCGCGCATGGAAATGCCGGGCTGCTCGCTGTGCATGGGCAACCAGGCGCAGGTGCGCGAGGGCGCGACCGTGTTCTCCACCAGCACCCGCAACTTCCCCAACCGCCTGGGCCGCAACTCCAACGTCTACCTGGGCTCGGCGGAACTGGCGGCGATCTGCTCGCGCCTGGGCCGTATCCCGACCAAGGCCGAGTACATGGCCGACATCGGCGTGATCAACGAGAAGGGCGCGGAGATCTACCGGTACATGAACTTCGACCAGATCGAGGAGTACCAGGACGTGGCCAAGACCGTCGCCGCCTGAGGCATCGGTCAGCAGTAACTGAAAAGCCCGGCCCAGTGCCGGGCTTTTCTTTTTGCGGCGTCGCTGCCTTCAGATCCGCAGCACGCCGACGAAGTTCTGCAGCCATTCGCCCAGGTTCGGCGTCAGCGTGGCGGCCAGCATCAGCAGCAGCACCAGCAGCTTGGTGCCCAGGATCCGCATCAGGTCCATCAGCGATACGTGCTGGGCGTCCTTGGTGAACATCTGCCCGATCAGCGGCGCGCGCTCCAGCGATATCGACAGCCAGGCGCTCACCGCGAAGGCCAGCGTCATCGAGCCCAGCGCCACCGCGCTCTGCTCCCACTCCAGCGCGAACGGAAACACCTCCTGCATCGCCAGCAGCACCACCGGCGCGGCGAACGCGGCCCACAGGCAGCTGCGCACGCAGGTCAGGCCGAACCTCATCTCGGCCACGGTCTGGTCGCGCCAGCGGGCCAGCCGCGCGCGCTGGTCGGCCAGCGCCACGGCCGCCTGGACATCGACCGGATCGGGTATGGGCCAATGGTCGTCGCCGCGCTCCAGCGCCAGCCAGTCCTCGTCATGGAACACCGCCGCCAGCGGCGAGCGCGGAGGCATGCCCAGCCAGTGCGGGTTGGGCCAGTCGGTGGGCAGGGCGCCATCGGGCAGGCGCTCGATGACATGGTCGCGCAGGTCGCGCCCCAGGCGGACCAGACGACCGTTCTGCAGCAGCGCCTGCGACAGGAAGAACACGCCCAGTCCGAGCAGGGCCAGGGCCAGTGCGCCGGGCATGCGTGCGCCATCGACCGCTTCGGGCATCCGGCTGCCCCAGTAGGCCAGCGGCGCCAGCACCGCGGCGATCGCCAACAGGATCGAACTGAAGGTGTAGCGCCGGCCCAGGTAGCGACCGGCGTTGAATTCCGCTGGTGCATGCCGCAGGTGGATCGCGCAGCGCCGGTTCCAGGCGCGCAGTCGGGTCATCACCAGCCCGGCGAACCACAGGTACAGGGCGAACATCGCCCACAGGGTGATCCGGTCGCGGCCATGGATCAGGTCCAGCGCACCGCGCATGGCGCCGCGGAACTGTTCGGTCAGCAGCAGGTGGCCCCAGCGCACCGCGAACAGCAGCAACGTGACCAGTGCGACCAGCACCAGCAGCGCGCACGCCAGCGCGGTGGCGCTGTAGACAGGGCGGCCGGTGGCGGGCGCCAGACGCAACGCGTGGCCCTCGGCGCCACCGCGCAGCAGGCGGTCCAGTCGCCAACCGGTCTCGCGCAGCGCATAGCGAACCGGCGGAAGCACGGTGCGCCCGGGGCGCGAGGACAGCATCAGCCACAGGCTGGCGATCAGCGCCAGGCTGGCGGCGGCGACCAGCATCGGCAACACCAGGTTGAGCGAGAGCACGCGGAAGTCGGCGGCGATGAGCGTGCTACGCGCACGTGCCCGCCAGGTGCCGGTAGTCTGGCTTGCATTGGTACCTGGCACGGTAGGCGCATCGTCTAGCCGCATGTACGCGTCCGGTTCCAGTCCTTGGATTCCGGCCAGCGTGACTACGCTCAGCGGCGAGCGGTTGCGGCCGCTGGAGGCCGGAACGATGTTCTCCGGTGCCTGCGTCGCGGTGTTCTGCGATGCGAGCAGCTCCTGGCTGGCGCGGAACAAGTTGGCCGCGTAGTCGGTGGGGAAGGCGAAGATGCGCCGGGTGCCGGGCACGATTTCGCGCTCGCCCGCGCCCTCGCGCGGACGCTGGCATTCGGTGCGGTAGCGGTGCCGGCCTTCGACCACGTCCACGTAGCAGGCCTGCATGCGGCCGTTGGCGACCATCAGCGTGCCGCGGTTGGCGCGGCGGTATTCGGGATGGGTGAGCAGGTGGTCGCCTTCCAGCGCCACCGGGATCGCGCCGGGCACCGAGCGCCGCACCACCGCCAGCATGAACAGCCGGTCGCGCACGTCGGTGGCCACCACCATCACCGCGCGCGGCCGCACGTAGACGCTCAATGCATCCATCAGTTGCTGCAGGCTCAGCTCGTCCGAGCGCGTGCTCAGCTGCGGCTGGTAGACCGGCGGCAGGTCCAGGCTGGCGCCGGCATCGCGCATGTCCAGCTCAAGGAACCGCCGTGGTACCAGCTGAGGATTCTTGGCCGCATCGCGATCGAGGTTGGCGTGTTCGGCGCGGATCGCGGAAATGTTCTGCGGGAACTGCAGGTAGGTCGGTTGCGGGCTGCCGGCGCAGGCCGGCGCATCCTCGCCCATCGCTTCGGCGGCGGCACGTTCGCCGCCCAGCTGGGTGCGGGTCTCCTGGCTGCCCTGGCCGAATGCGGACTCCTCGGTCAGTACCACGACCTCGCCGGGGCAGATGCCGTGCACGATCTCCAGGTAGGCGAACAGGTGCGACATCTGCGCCAGCTGGTCCCACTGGGCGAAGGTGCGATAGCGGATCGAATAGCGGCCGGCCGGATCGTCCTGTTCGATCAGCCGGTTGCTGGACACCGTCGCCGACGGGCTCATCAGGTCCAGGTGCAGCCCGGCCTGCTGGGCGATGCCCGAGATCGAGGCCAGCGAGCCGGAGAACGTCGGGCCCAGCACCGGCACGCGTGCGGCAGCGGTGCTCGCTTCGGCGGCGCTGTCGGCCATGCAGGCCGTGCCGCCGTCATGGCGGGCCGGGCGTTCGCCGCCGGCATTGAGTGCGATGGCCTGGCGCACGGCGCGGCAGAAGGCGAGCCGCTGCACGCCGAAGGTGGGCGATTCGCCGACCAGGTAGAGGACGAAGTAGCGCGTGCGCGGCCCCAGATTGTCATCCTGGCGCCAGGCATCGTTGCGGAACACCAGTACGCCGGGCGTGCTGCGGAACGGGCGCGGCGGCGGCCCGTCGCTCTTTTCGGCCACGGCCGGCCACGGCATCGCATGGCCCTGCAGCACGTAGCCGCTGAACTGGAAGCTGCGCACCAGCGTGGCCACTTCGATGTCGAACGAGCGACCCAGTCGCGATTCGACCGGATCGGGCAGGGTGGCCACCGCTGCCTGCCAGTACGCGCCACCGCGTGCGCTGACGCCGGGCAGCGGATCGAACACATCGCGTACCGCCGCCGAATCCACCAGCACGCCTTCCCCGCGCGCAGCCGGGTCAGGTTCGATCGCAGCCACGGCGCCAGGCGGGTCGGGCGGAGCGGGCAGGGCGATGGTGGCGTCGGCGCGCACGTGCGCGCCCAGCGCCAGCACGAGCACCAGCAGCACGCCGGTCCATGCATCCGTCGCGCGCGCGCGGCATGCGGCCCGCGCGCGGCCGAGGGCACCGGTCACCGCCTCCATGTCGGCTCTCCTCTTCCGGCCGGCGGACGCGATGCGCCCGCTCAGGCCTTGTGGATCAGGTCGAATACCAGCCGCTGCAGCGCCTTGTCGTCGTCCAGGCTGCCGTGGGTGGTGGCCTCGGTCGAACGGCTGGAGCTGCCATCGATCGCGGTGGCGCTGGGCAGCCGGGCGATGTCCGAATGCGGGCTGGCCACCGCCATCATCTGCGCGCCCCAGGGCAGGGTGGCGCGCGCCGGCACCAGGTCGCGCTCCAGGCCCAGGATCGGCGTTTCCTTCTTGTCCTCGAACGAGCGCGACACCAGGTACAGCAGCGAATGGCCGTACGGCTTGCAGGTCGGATCGGCGCGTTCGGCCGCGTCGGTCAGGTGCGCGACCAGCAGCTTGGTGCCGGTCTTGAGCACCGCCTTGCCCAGCGTGCGGTCGAACTCGTCCACGCGCACGGCCGGTGCGATCAGGCTGACCGAGCGCAGGTCGAAGCCGGCCGCGATCGCGGCCATGCCCAGGTGCGAGTGCAGGATGCCGCCGGCGGAATGGCCGATCAGGTGCAGGCGCACCTTGGGCAGGCCGTACTCCTTGCCCTTGGCTTTGTACAGGTCGAACAGCATGCGCACGCCGGAGGCGGGGTTGCTGCTGATCTTGGCCGCGTTCTCCTTCATCTCGCTCCACAGCGGACGGCCCAGCGGACGCGCGATGCCTTCCACGCGCTGGTTCCACCATTCCTTCCACTCGTCCTTGATCTTCTGCCACGCACCGGAGGCGCGCGCCTGGTCCGGGGCGATCTTGTCCTCGATCATGTTGGTGACGGTCTTGATCGCGCCGGTCTCCCACATCAGGAACACCGGGAAGATCTTCTCGTCGTAGAGCTTGGGCACCCACAGCTTGGCCGATTCGGCCGCCGCGTCCTCGTTGTTCAGGCCGCCGTGGGCATAGATGGCGATGTCCACGGCCTGGTTGGCCTTCACGCCCCACTTGCGGCAGGCCTCCTTGAGGTGGATGCGCAGCAGCGCGTCCACGTCCGATTCCTGGGTGCGGAACTGGCCGCGCTGGCTCAGCTTGCCGTTGTTCTCCATGTTGATGATGAACGGGCTCAGCTCGTGCGCGGCCAGGATTGGATTGCTGGAGACCACGCCCTTGCCGCTGGTATCGGTACGCAACGAGGTCGCATCGGCGATGGCCTCGTGTTCGGCGGTGACCACGCCCAACTGCGCGACCCAGCAGTCCATCGCGTTCTCCAGCCAGTCGCTGTAGCGAAGCACCGCAAGTCCGCCCTTGCCCCAGACATTGCCCCAGGAGTTGTGGACGATGAAGCCGTCGCGCGTGTAGCCGACGATGGCGAACGCATGGCCGCCGTCGGGGCTGCCGGTCTTGCGCTTGATCACCGGCAGGTCGGCCGGGTCTTCCGGCCGCGGCACGGGCTGGTCGAGCAGCAATTCTTCCCAGCCGCCATGGGTGAAGGCGCTGGCGTACAGTGCGCCGACCTGGTCGATGGCCACGTGCATGTCGCGCAGGGAGCGCGGGTCCAGGCGGTAGTAGGCGCCGAGCGGGCGCTTGATCGCATCGGTCCACCAGTCCTCGCTGGCCGCCTGCTTGGGCACCGGCATATCCATCTTCGGCCACAGCCGTGCGCTGCTGGCGCCATGGCGCAGCCAGCCCTTGAGCGCGCCGCGCAGCGATGAACCCGAATCGGCCTCCGGTCCGCCATCGTCGTTCTCGGCCCACTCGTCGTAGCGGCGGGCCATGCTGTAGAGCATGAACGGCGACATCGGTTCGACATGGCGGCCGGCGCGCACCAGCAGGTACTCGATCACCACCGCCAGCGAATAGCCGGTGCAGGCGCTGGTCATGCCCTGGTCGAGCATCGGCCGCACGTCCGGCGGATAGCGCACGTCCAGCGGCGCCGACGACACCGGCGGCTGGTACTCCCAGTCGCGCAGGTCGACCGCGTCCGGGCGCACGTTGAACACACGGCTGGTGCGCTTGCGCGCGGTACCCACCGCAGTGAGCTCGAGCATCTCCAGCGGCGCCATCTCCGGACGGCCGGGGGCGACCAGCGAGCGCGGCGAGGTCTTCTTCGCGGCGGCGGCACCGGCGCGACGACCGCCGCGCACCGGGGCGGCCGCATGCCGCGCGTAGGCGGCAGCCATCTTTTCGTCGTAACGGTTCTGCCTGTAGCCCGGACCGTTGTAGAGGCTGGCGAACTTGGCCCAGTCCTTGCGCCGCAGCGGCACGATCAGCGGCGAGCCGGGCCGTGCGAGCAGGCTGGCGAATGCTTCCAGCTGGCCGTCGGCGCCACCGGCATTGCATTCGACGAAGCGTCCCACGCTGTCGAAACCGCACAGCGCGTAGTTGAAGCCCATGATCTGGAACGCGCCCCAGCTGGCCGACTGCATGGCCGCGGCCGCATCGAGCGCGGCGGCCTTGTCCAGGCGTTTCCACTCGCCTGCCAGCGAGCCCGAATACTGGCGCCGGTCCCACTTGGGATAGCTGATGTTGGGATGGCTGGCGCTGTAGCGGCCGGCGGTGAGGCGGTGGAAGATATGGCCTTCGAACAGGATCTTCGGCCGCCGGTCCGGCGCGGGCAGGAAGCCGCTGCCGCTGGACTCGACCTCGGCGATGGCCTTGAGCGCGGGCAGTTCGACCTGCAACCGTGCGGCCAGCTGTTTCCACATCGCGTCGCTGACGCTGCGCTTGATGTCCGTGTCCATGCGGGCTCCACTCCTGTCGGGTGACTACGAGGACAACGCAGGCGGGTCGTGGCTCAGGCCATCGACCGCTGTTTTTCGAACGGTTCAGCGCAGGTAGGTCGACAGATCCTCGGGCAAACGGATGTCGACCAGCCGCCAGCGCAGCCCCTGGCGCTGGAGCACGAATACGGTCTGGCGGCCGTCGCCGTGGTCCACCGTACCGGTGAAACGCGACAGCGATTCGTAGCGCAGGCGCGCGTCCTGCAGCGGGCGGGCCGGCTCGGCCGGGGCCCAGGTATCGCCGCCGACGGTGCGGCCGCCGGCGCGTTGCCACAGCACGTGGCCCTGCAGCAGCGCGCCGATGCCCAGCGGGGTGGCCAGCGTGTCCACGGCCACGCCGGTGGCGCCGCCTGCCATTGCCAGCGCGATCGCGCCCAGCGGATTGGAAGCGACGTCCTGTCCGGCGGCACGGACCATGCGGTCGTCGAGCTGGGCCTTCAGGTTCACCCGCAGGCGCGGGAAATCGACATGGCGTTCGAGCGCGGCCGTGTCGCGCTGGGCGATCGCCTGTTCGATGCCGCGTATCGCCAGCCAGGGACCGGCCGCGATCCACGCGGCCAGCGCCAGCGCGATGACCACCACTGCCGCCACGACCCAGCGTCCGCGGTGTGACGGCTTTCGGACGGTGGTTGGTGCGGGAGTGGCCATGGCGTCAGAACTCCAGGTCCAGTGCGGCGCAGAGATAGTCGATGAACGGGCCCAGCGTGGCCAGGTCGGTTTCCAGCGTCTTCTTGAGGCGCGGGCCGGTCATGGCCGCGTCGTCCAGCGAGCGCCAGAGTACCCAATTGCGGTGCTTGAGGTCGTCGATGAACTCGAAATCGCCCGGGAAGCCACGCGGCGGCCGCGACAGCACCTCACTGTCGTCCATGTCGAAGCGCCTGCGCAGGGCGGGCGCATGGGCGGCCTTCTTCCACGAGCCGGGGTTGTCGAGGATGAACTGGCGCACGCGCCGCTGGGTGTCGGGCTCGGGATGCCACAGGCCGCCGCCGACGAAACTCTCGCCGGGCTGCAGATGGATGTAGAACGAGGGCGCGGCGACTTCACGGCGGCGCTCATGGAACAGGCGCGCACCCTGCCAGGGCTTGTATGGCGACTTGTCGTTGGAGAAGCGCGCGTCGCGGTAGATGCGGAACAGCGAGCCGCCGACCGTGCGCGGGTCGGCCCGGAAGTGCGGGCTGATCGAGGCCAGCGCCGGCTGCAGGTCGGTGATCAGGCGCAGGAAAGGCTGGCGCACGTGCGCCTCGTAATCCTGGCGGTGCGATTCGAACCAGGCCTTGTCGTTGTGGCGGGCCAGCCCGCGCAGGAACTTGAAGCTGGCGGGGTCGAAGTAGGTACTCATAGTCCGGCCTGCAGGTCGCGGCCCCATTGCTCGATCCGGTCGAGCAGGGCCAGTTTGGCGCCGTCGCCGGCATGGGTGCCGCGCAGGGCGCCGATTTCGCCGAAGTAGCTGTCGAAGGAATACTCGGACAGGCCGCTGTCATCGGCCAGCCGGTGGCGGCGGTAATCGTCCCAGCGCGTGCGTTCGTCGGCCGACAGCGTCTGCGGCCAGTTGCGGGCGCGGTAGCGGAACAGCAGCTCCGGCAGGCGCGCATCGCGGAAGTCGAACGCGCGTGTGCCCAGTTCCGCCGGCGCGGTCGCACGCACCTGGGTGCACAGGCGCTTGTCGCCATCACCAGCGAAGCCGGCATACAGCGCGCCGTCGACATCGCTGTCGGCGTATTCGCGACTGCCGGCGAACACCTGCCGCGCCTTCTCCGCCAGCATCGGGCCATGCGCGCGCAGCCGCGCCGCCTTGGCCTGCACTGCCTCGGCATCGATGCCCAGGCGTTGGAAATCCTCGCTGCGCAGGTGCGCCCACGGCACCAGCATCGGCGAGCGGTTCAGATGGACTTCCTTCAGCGGAACCCGGGCCACGCCCGGCGGCAGGTCGGCGGCCGGCGTGTACAGGCGATCGGCGATTCCTGCGGCATCCTGCTCCAGCAGCGCGTCCTCCTCGCCCTCCAGGTCGAACACGATCACCCGGTTGGAGATCGACGGATGCACGGCCAACGGCAACACCGGCGCTGCGCACAGGCGGCTGGCCGGATAGCGCTGGGACACGTGCAGCACCGGTTGCATCGCGAAAGTGTCGAGCAGGCCGGCGGCATGACGCTTGTCGCGCAGCTTCAGCGCGTAGTCCCACAGTCGTGGTTGCGCCTGGCGCAGCAGGCGGGCCAGGCCGATGGTGGCGAACACGTCCGACAGCGCTTCATGCGCATCGCCTTCGCGCACGTGATTGGCCAGGGCCAGGTGTTCGAGCCGGAACGAGGTGGCGCCATCCTCGCGCTTGGGCCAGTGGATCCCGTCCGGTCGCAGCGCATGGGCCAGGCGCAACACGTCGAGCAGGTCCCAGCGCGAGTTGCCGCTGCGCCACTCGCGCTCGTAGGGATCGAAGAAATTGCGGAACAGGGTATGGCGGACGAACTCGTCGTCGAAGCGCAGCGAGTTGTAGCCCAGCGTGCAGGTGCCCGGCCGCGCCATCTCCTCGACGATGCGAGCCGCCGCCTCGGCCTCGAGCAGGCCGTCGGCCCGTGCCTGTTGCGGGACGATGCCGGTGATCAACGTGGCGATGGGCGAGGGCAGCAGGTCATCGGCCGGCTGCACGAACAGGCTGACCGGCTCCTCGATGACCTGCAGCTGCGCATCGGTGCGCACCGCGGCGAACTGGGCGATGCGGGTGCGGCGCGGATCGGCGCCGAAGGTCTCCAGGTCGTAGAACAGGAAGCTGTCGGCCGCGCTCAATGGGCGCCCTCCAGCTCCGGCAGCTGCTGTTCCACCTGCGCGGCCAGTGCGTCCCAGTCGATGCCCGACAGGTCGGTGCGTCCATCGGTGGCCTGGGCCAGGATGCGTCGCTGGATCTCGCTGCGCTCCAGCGCCTGCGCATACGGCGTACGCATGAAGGTGACCATCGTGTAATGCGGGACGAAGCGGGTGGGATGGCGCTCCTGCAATGCCCGCTCGAGATCGCGCTGCAGCAGGAAGGCCGGATCGTCCACCCGGTCGCGCATCTCGATGTAGTTCTCCAGCGCCATGGCCTGGATCGCTGCCGCGTTGGGCTTGCGATCGGCCTCGAACGCGGCGAACGCCTGCGCCAGCGTGGCGTGACTGTCCATCGCGTCGGCCAGCGCCACGCAGTCTTCGAAGGCGCAGTTCATGCCCTGGCCGTGGAACGGCACCATCGCGTGCGCGGCATCGCCCAGCAGCACCGCCCGTCCGCCCAGGTGCCAGCGGTCCAGGTACAAGGTGCCCAGCAGGCCGGGCGGATGGTGCTCCCAGTCCTGCTCCAGGTCCGGGATCAGCGGCAGAGCATCGGGGAAGTCGCGGGCGAACAGGGCACGCACTTCCGCGCCGCTGCGCACGCTGGCAAAGCTGGGGTCGTCGCTGCCCGGCGCGGGGTGGTTGGCCAGGAACAGGGTGACCGTGAACGTGCGTTCGTCGTTGGGCAGGGCAATGCACATGTAGCGGCCGCGCGGCCAGATGTGCAGCGCGTTCGGCTCGATCCGGAAACCGCCGTCAGGTCCTGGCGGAATGGTCAGTTCCTTGTACGAATGGCCAAGGAACTCGGTGCGCTCGCCGATGCCGGCCTTGCGCACCATTTCCGCGCGCAGTGCCGAGCCGGCACCGTCGCTGCCGATCAGGGTGGAGAAGCGGATGTCGTGCGGCTGGTCGTCGCGGTCGTCGATCAGCCGCGCGTAGCCGGCATCGAAGTCCACCGTGTGCAGGCGGCGATGGAAATGGACCGTGGCGCCGGCGCGCTCGGCGGCCTGGAGCAGGGTGACGTTGAGGTCGGCACGATGCACCGACCAGATCACTTCCGAATCGTCGCGGCCGTAGCGCTGCAGCTGCAGCGAGCCATCCAGGCCGTGGATCATGCGCCCGCGCATCATCACCGCCTGGCCCATCACCGCTTCATCGACGCCGGCCGCGCGCAGCGCGTGGCACCCGCGCTCGGCCAGGGCCAGGTTGATCGAGCGGCCGGACTCGTAACCCTTGATCCGCGGATCGCCGCGGCGCTCGTACACGGTGACCTTCCAGCCGCGCTGCGACAGCAGCACCGCCAGCAGCGATCCGGCCAGGCCGGCTCCGATCAGGGTCAGCTCGCGCGGCCCTGGCATGGCGGCCTCAGACACCGCGCCAATGCTCCACTTCCTCGACGAAGCGCAGTACGTCGGCGAAGCGGTTGTACAGCGGGGTCGGCGAGATGCGGATCACGTCCGGTTCGCGCCAGTCGCCGAGGATGCCGGTGTCGCGCAGGTAGTCGAACAGCTCGCGTCCGCGCTCGCGCCCGCCCACCACGCGCAGCGACAGCTGGCTGCCGCGGCGTTCGGGTTCGGCCGGGGTGACGATTTCCAGCGTGCCGGCCAGCCGCTGACGGATCAGCGTGTCGAGGAATCCGGTCAGCTTCTCCGACTTGGCGCGCAGCGCGGCCATGCCGCCGGCGCGCTCGAACTGGTCCAGCGAGGCACGCAGCGGAGCCAATGCCAGCACCGGCGGATTGGACAGCTGCCAGCCATCGGCACCGACGGCGGGCACGAACTCCGGCGCCATCCGGAAGCGGGTGGCCGGATCATGGCCCCACCAGCCGGCCAGGCGCGGCACGCCCGAGTGGCCATGGCGCTCGTGCACGAAGCAGCCGGCGACCGCGCCCGGTCCTGCGTTGACGTATTTGTAGTGGCACCACACCGCGAAGTCGGCGCCGCTGTCGTGCAGGGCCAGCGGCAGGTTGCCGACCGCATGGGCCAGGTCGAAGCCGATTGCCGCGCCCTGCGCGCGCGCCAGCCTGGCGACCTGGGGCAGGTCGAATGCCTGGCCGGTGCGGTACTGGATGCCCGGCCACAACACCAGCGCCAGGCGCGGGCCGTGTTCGGCGATGGCCTGCTCGATGGCGGCCATCGAGATCGTGCCGTTGGCCTCGTCCGGCGCCACCTCGACCAGGTCGGTCGCCGGATCGAAGCCGTGCAGGCGGATCTGCGACTCCACCGCGTGCCGGTCCGAGGGAAACGCGCCGGCTTCGATCAGGATCGCCGGACGCTGCGCGGTGGGCCGGTAGAAGCTGGCCATCATCAGGTGCAGGTTCACGGTGAGCGTGTTCATCGCCACCACTTCCTGCGGCTGCGCGCCGACCAGGCGCGCCAGCGATTCGCGCACCAGGCCGTGGTAGGTCATCCATGCGGTGTCGCCGCTGAAGTGGCCTTCCACCGCCTGGCCGGCCCACTTGTCCAGCACCTCCAGCACCTGCGCGCGCGCGCCGCGCGGCTGCAGGCCCAGCGAATTGCCGACGAAATACGTCTGCTCGCGGTCGCCGTGCTTGGGGATCAGGAATTCGTTGCGGAACGGACGCAGCGGATCGGCGGCGTCCATTGCCAGGGCGTGGGTGCGGGCGTTGGCGTGACTCATGGATTCCAGGTGCGGAAGGGAACGGGCGGCCGCATCAGGTGATGTCGGCCAGCGATTCGGGTTGGGGGTCGTAGCGGGCGGGGCGCGGATTGAGGTGCCCGCAGTGCTTGCAGGTGCGGTGTTCGATCGAGCCGTAGAAGCGGTCGAACACCGGCGGGAAATCCTGCTCGATGTCGCGCAGGTGGAAGTACTCCTCGTACAGCCGGTGGTTGCACTGTTCGCAGTACCACAGCAGGCCGTCGTCCTCGTGCGCCAGGCGGCGGCGTTCGACCACCAGGCCGACGCTGCCGGGCAGGCGCTGCGGGGAGTGCGGCACGCGCGGCGGCAGCAGGAAGATCTCGCCGGCACGGATCGGGATGTCGCGCACCTTGCCCGGGCCGCCGTCGGGATGCTCCTGGATGCGCAGCACCATCTCGCCTTCGAGCTGGTAGAACCACTCCGGGCCTTCATCCCAGTGGAAGTCGGTGCGCGCGTTCGGGCCGCCCACCACCATCACGATGAAGTCGCCGTCGTAGATGCACTTGTTGCCGACCGGCGGCTTGAGCAGGTGGCGGTGTTCCTCGATCCAGGCCTGCAGGTTGAGCGGGGCGGGCAGCATGGCGGGTTCCTGCGGCGGTGCCGGCAAGGCACGGGGCGTGCGGTTCAGCGGTTCTCGCGGTCCTGGCGGATGCGGGCCAGGGCGGCGTCGTACTTGTCCGACAGGCAATCGATCGAATCGATGTCCATGCCCAGGTGATGCACGCGACCGTCCTTGAGGCTGTAGACCCAGCCGTGCACGGTCAGTTCCTGGCCGCGCGCCCAGGCGTCGCGGACGATGGTGGTCTGGCAGACGTTGACCACCTGCTCGAGCACGTTGAGTTCGCACAGCCGGTCGTGCTGCAGCTCCAGGCCGCCGGCTTCGTGCAGGCACTGGGCGTGGTGTTCGGCCACGTCGGTCACGTGCCGGATCCAGTTGTCGACCAGGCCCAGCCGCAGACGGGTCAGGCCGGCGTAGACGCCGCCGCAGCCGTAGTGGCCGACCACCAGGATGTGCTTGACCTTCAGCACGTCCACGGCGAACTGGATTACCGACAGGCAGTTCAGGTCGGTGTGGACCACCACGTTGGCGACATTGCGGTGGACGAAGACTTCGCCCGGCGCCATGTCGATGATCTGGTTGGCCGGCACGCGCGAGTCCGAGCAGCCGATCCACAGGAACTCCGGCGCCTGCTGCTGGGAGAGGCGGGAGAAGAATTCCGGATCCTCGGCACGCACGCGCTCGGACCAGGCGTGGTTGCGGCGGATCAGTTCGTTGAGGTCGTCGGCCATGGCCGCATTATCACAGACATGGGCGTGGTTGCCGCGTGTCGGTCGGCGGGCGGTGCGCTCAGCCGTCGCGCCGGGCCAGCCGGTCGGCCATCAGTGCGGCCACCTCGGCGGCCGCCTCGCCCGGCTGCTGGCGCAGGCCGGCGATGGCGCCTTCGACATTGGCGGCCGGGTGGTTCTGGTTGAGCTTGAACTTCAGCTCGATCCGCTGGGTCTGGAAGCGGAAGCCGACGATGCCACGCAGTTGGCGGCGTTCGCGTTCGTCGCCCGGGTCGTAACGCCACTGGCCGCCGACGGGCGGTTCGAAGCGTTCGCCCAGGCGGGCCACGATCGAGGCCAGGTCGGCCTCGTCATGCAGCAGTTGCAGCGTTCCGTACAGGTGTGCCGCGGCGTAGTTCCAGGTCGGCACGCGCGCGGCCTGGGCCTTGTCCGGATACCAGCCCGGCGAGATGTAGTGGTGCGGGCCGTGCACGATCAGCAGAGCGGGGCCTGCGTGGGTGGCCTGCGGGTTGGGTCTGGCCCAGTGGCCCTCCAGCTGCACGTCCTGCTCGCGGCGTGCGTAGAGCACCGGCAGGTGCGTGGCCAGGGGCAGGCCGTCGGTGCCGGTGGTCACCAGGGTGGCGAAAGGATCCCGCGCCAGCAGCCAGTCCAGGCCGGCCAGGTCGTGCTCGGCGAAGGCGCCCGGGGTGTACACGCGCTCAGGCCCGGCGGCCGAGGCTCACGCTCATCAGGCCGACCAGCTCGTCGTCGCTGGGCGCGCGCGGCGGGGCGATCTCGTCCAGCGAGAAGCCGTGCTCGAGCGCATCGTCCTCGTCCAGGCCGTCGAACTCGACATAGCCGGCATCCAGCAGCATCGAGCGGGCGGTGTCCTGGGTGTCGTACGCGTGGACGACGCCCTGGTGGTCGAATACTTCGGCGGTGCCGGCCTCGCGTTCGCGCAGCCGGGCCCAGTGCAGGGTGCGGCCGAGCGTGGCCACCCACCAGGTGTCGTGGATCATGGGAGTACCTCCGCCGCCAGCCAGAGCAGGCCGGCCATGGCCAGGGAAACGATGATGGTCAGCAAGGCGATGCGCGCCGGCGTGGCCAGCCCGCTCAGCGAACTGTCGCCGGCGCTGCGGTAGCCACCGGCCAGCAGCCAACGCAGGGCTGCCGGATTGGCGAACGCGCCGGGGCCGAAATCGGCCGTCGTGCCGGCATGGCGGTCACGCACATGCACCAGGGTCAGCGGCCAGAAGATCACGAACGCGCTGGCGCCGGCGATCGCCACACCGATGAAGCACAAAGCAAGGAAAAGCATCATGGGACGTGCAGGATCCTAAAACTCTGCGCTGCCCGGCGCGCGCGGGTAGGCGATCGCATCGCGGATGTTGGACAGCCCGCAAACGTAGACGACCAGCCGCTCGAAGCCCAGGCCGAAGCCGGCATGCGGCACGCCGCCGTAGCGACGGAAGTCGCGATACCACTGGTAATGCTCCGGATCCAGGCCGAACTGGGCCATGCGCGCATCGAGCACGTCCAGGCGCTCCTCGCGCTGGCTGCCGCCGATGATCTCGCCGATGCCCGGGGCCAGCACGTCCATCGCCGCGACGGTCTTGCCGTCGTCGTTCAGGCGCATGTAGAACGCCTTGATGTGCTCTGGGTAGTTCATCACGACCACCGGGCGGCCGACGTGTTCCTCGGTCAGCCAGCGCTCGTGTTCGGTCTGCAGGTCCAGGCCCCATTCGACCGGGAAGTCGAACTTCTTGTTCGACTTCTGCAGCAGGTTGATCGCCTCGCTGTAGTCGATCCGCTCGAACGGCGCGTTGATGAAGCCTTCCAGTCGGGTTGCCGCGTCCTTCTGCACGCGCTCGGCGATGAAGGCCATGTCGTCGGCACGCTCTTCCAGCACCGTGCGGAACAGGTACTTGAGGAAGTCCTCGGCCAGGTCGGCGTCGGCGGTCAGGTCGGCGAAGGCGATTTCCGGCTCGATCATCCAGAACTCGGCCAGGTGCCGGGTGGTGTTGGAGTTCTCGGCGCGGAAGGTCGGGCCGAAGGTGTAGACCTTGCTCAGCGCCAGGCAGTAGGCCTCCACGTTGAGCTGGCCGGACACGGTCAGGAAGGTTTCCTTGCCGAAGAAGTCGCGCGAGAAATCCACCGCGCCGTCCTTGCCGCGCGGCAGGTTGGCCAGGTCCAGGGTGGACACGCGGAACATCTGCCCGGCGCCTTCGGCGTCGGAGGTGGTGATGATCGGGGTGCTGATCCAGTAGAAGCCGCGCTCGTGGAAGAAGCGGTGCACGGCCTGGGACAGGCAATGGCGGATACGGGTGACCGCGCCGAACAGGTTGGTGCGCGGACGCAGGTGGGCGACCTCGCGCAGGAACTCCAGCGAGTGCGCCTTGGGTTGGATCGGATAGGTTTCCGGATCCTCGACCCAGCCGATGACCTCGACCTTCGAGGCCTGGATCTCGAAGCTCTGGCCGGCGCCCTGCGAGGGCACCAGGGTGCCGGTGGCGATGACCGAGCAGCCGGCGGTCAGGTGCTTGATCTCGCTGTCGTAGTTGGACAGCAGGGCCGGGGCCACCACCTGGATGGGGGCGAAGCAGGAGCCGTCGCTGACGTTGACGAAGCTCAGGCCGGCCTTGGAGTCGCGCCGGGTCCGCACCCAGCCGCGGACGGTGACCTCGCCGCCGGCGGGGATCCTGCCCGCGAGCGCATGTTCGACGCTGACCACCGTCATGGCTTGAATCCTTACGGCCTGGGCCCGATATCGGAAAGAGGCGGAAGTGTAGCGGCTGCGGCCGCGTCGGTGCGAGGCATGCAGGCCCGCGTCGCGCCACTGCGTCCCACACGGCACGGCAATCGCGACGCCGCCGGGACGCCGGCTCCGCCTATAATCGCCCAGCAATCCCGGAGGTACCCGATGGCCGTGACCCTGACCCCTATCGCCCTGGACCGCGTGCAGCGTTTCCTGCAACGCGACCCGACCGCGTTGGGCCTGCGTTTCGGCGTCGAGCGGACCGGCTGCTCCGGCTGGGGCCACGTGGCCGACCTGGCCCGTGACCGCCGCGAGGGCGATGCGGTGTTCGAGCAGGACGGGGTGCGGATATTCGTCGATGCGCAGAGCCTGCCGCTGGTCGACGGCACCCGGATCGATTTCAGCCGGCAGGGCCTGAGCGAGACCTTCGTGTTCGACAACCCCAACGCGGCTGCCGAATGCGGCTGCGGGGAAAGCTTCACCACCGGACCGGGCTGACCGGTTCGGCGGCCCCGGCAGGCGCGCGGGGCAGGGCGCATCCACTCCCTCCGGTTGCAGCAAGGCCCGGCGGGCGGGCGAACGGGGACTTCCGGCACGACCGCCGCAGGGCGCGGCGCGTTAGGCTTGGCGTTTTCCGCCACCGGACTTCCCATGCGCCGCACCGTCCTGCTCCTCGCACTGGCTGCCTGTCTTCCGAACCTGCCCGCGTACGCCGCCGATACCCCGGCTGCCGCCACGCGCAACGATGCGGCCGCCGCGCTGCACCGCCTGTTCGATTCGGAGTGGGAGCGCGGTCTGCGCGAATCGCCGGAGAACGCGGCCTACCAGGGCGACCGCCGCTTCGATGACCGCTGGAGCGACATGAGCCTGGCCGCGATCGAGCGCCGCGAGGCCGCCGACCGTGAGGCCCTGGCCGCGCTCAAGCGTATCCACCGTGCCGCGCTGTCGCCGGCCGACCAGCTCAACTACGACACCTTCGCCTGGCTGCAGGAACGCACGGTCGCCCGGCAGAAATTCCGCGAATACCTGCAGCCGATCGGCCACCAGGGCGGCGTGCAGACCGCCGACGGCATCGCCGAGCTGCTGCCGTTCGCCAACGCGCAGGACTACCGCAACTGGATCGCGCGGTTGAACGCGCTGCCGACCTTGCTGGAGCAGACCACCGCGCTGATGCAGGCCGGCGCGGCCGCCGGCGTCACGCCGCCGAAGGTGCTGATGCAGCGCGTGCCCGGGCAGATTGCCGGGCAGGTGGTCGCCGATCCGGCCAAGAGCCCGTTCTACAAGCCGTTCCTGAAGATGCCCGAGTCGATCCCGGCCGCCGAGCAGGAGGCGCTGCGCAAGCAGGCGCGCGAGGCGATCGCCGGCAAGGTGGTGCCGGCCTACCGCGAATTCGGCCAGTTCTTCGACCAGGAGTACCTGCCGCACGCACGCGACACCATTGCCGCCACCGACCTGCCCGACGGCCCGGCGTACTACGACTTCCTCGCCGGCTGGTACACCACCACCGACCTGACCGCCGAGCAGATCCACCAGATCGGCCTCAAGGAAGTGGCGCGGATCCGCGCGGAGATGGAGAAGATCCGCCAGGAGGTCGGCTTCAAGGGCGACCTGCATGCGTTCTTCCAGCACCTGCGCACCGATCCGAAGTTCTTCTACAAGGAGCCGGCCGACCTGCTGGAGGCCTACCAGGCCCTGTCCAAGCGGATCGACCCGGAGCTGGTGAAGGTGTTCCGCACCATCCCGCGCCTGCCGTACGGCGTGCGTCCGATCCCGGACAACATCGCCCCCGACACCACCACCGCCTACTACCAGCCCGGCGCGGTCGACGGCAGCCGGGCCGGCTTCTACTACGTCAACCTGTACCGGCCGGAAGTGCGGCCGAAGTGGGAGATGCTGGCGCTTTCGCTGCACGAGGCCGTGCCCGGCCACCACTTCCAGTTCGCCCGCGGCGCCGAGCTGCCGGACATGCCGATGTTCCGCCGTACCGCGTACTTCGTCGCCTACGGCGAGGGCTGGGGCCTGTATGCCGAGCGCCTGGGCTACGACATGGGCCTGTACGACGATCCCTACGACCGCATGGGCCAGCTGGCCTACGACATGTGGCGTGCGGTGCGGCTGGTGGTGGACACCGGCATGCATGCCAAGGGCTGGAGCCGGCAGGAGGCGATCGACTTCTTCATGGACAACTCGCCCAAGACCGAGCAGGACGTGGTCAACGAGATCGACCGCTACATCGCCTGGCCGGGCCAGGCGCTGGCCTACAAGATCGGCCAGCTGCGGATCTCGGCCCTGCGCGATGAGGCGGCCCGCGAACTGGGTCCGGCGTTCGACGTGCGCGACTTCCACGACGCGGTGCTCAACACCGGTTCGGTGCCGCTGGAGACCCTGGAAGCGCACATCCGGGCCTGGATCGCCGAGCAGAAGAAAGCGGCTGGCAAGGCCAAGTAATCCAATAAATATCAATAATGTATTGACATTTATTGATGTACTGGATCATGCGTGGGTTGCGGCCATGGCGCCCTCGACGGGGTCCGGCAGGTCGGTCCGGCGGCGCTCCGGCGCATGCCGGGCCACCGGCAGGCACCGCGCTCCCGCCGTGGGACAAGGCGCCGTTCACCCCGCGTATTTGCGTCCAAGTGCCTGAGCCTGCATAATTTCCGGCTCCCTGCGCCATCCGGTACAGGGACCTTGCCCCACCGCTTCCGTTCCGGTCGACGGGGGGCTGCCAGGCCTGCAAGGGCCGCATCCACGAGGAAATGCAATGAGCCGCCATTACGAAGTCGTGTTCCTGGTCCATCCGGACCAGAGCGAGCAGGTGCCGGCGATGATCGAGCGTTACAAGTCGACCATCGAGAACGGCAAGGGCACCATCCACCGCCTGGAAGACTGGGGCCGCCGTCAGCTGGCCTATCCGATCCAGAACCTGGTGAAGGCCCACTACGTCCTGTTCAACATCGAGGCCGACCAGGCCACGATCGACGAGCTGGTCGAAACCTTCCGCTTCAACGACGCGATCCTGCGCCACCTGGTCATCCGTCGCGACGGCCCGGACACCGAGCAGTCGCTGATCATGAAGACCAAGGACGAGAAGGGCGACAAGCCCGAGCGTGGCGAGCGCCGCCGCCGTGACGAAGAAGGCGAGGGCGCTCCCGCCGCCGCCGACAACGACGACAACGTCGAAGCCGCCTGATCGCGCCCTCTAGGAGCACACCCATGTCCAAGTTCTTTCGCCGCCGCAAGTTCTGCAAGTTCACCGCCGAGGGCGTCAAGGAGATCGATTACAAGGATCTCAACACCCTGCGCCAGTACCTGACCGAGAACGGCAAGATCGTTCCGAGCCGCGTGACCGGCACCAAGGCCCGTTACCAGCGCCAGCTGTCGACCGCGATCAAGCGCGCCCGTTTCCTGGCCCTGATCCCGTACACCGACAACCACGATGTTTGATGCGGGTCCTTCCGCGAAGAGCCCGCACATCATCTAGTGCGAGTCCCTCGCAAAAGCCCGCACATCCATGTGCGGGTTTTTAACTGGAAGGCAGCCTTCGGGCAGTTTCGCTGACAACACATTCCGTCCGATCCGGACAGCAATCGTTGCGGCGCCCAAGGGCGTCGCTAACGGATAGAGGAGCAATACGATGCAACTGATCCTTCTGCAGAAGGTCACCAACCTGGGCAACCTGGGTGACAAGGTCAACGTGAAGCCGGGCTACGGCCGCAACTTCCTGGTCCCGCAGGGCAAGGCCGTGCCGGCGACCGCCGCCAACCTGGCCGAGTTCGAAGCCAAGCGCGCCGAGTACGAAGCCAAGGCCAAGGGCCAGCTGGACGAGGCCCAGGCCCGCCACGCCAAGTTCGAAGGCGCAAGCGTGACCCTGAAGGCCAACGCCTCGACCGAAGGCAAGCTGTACGGTTCGGTCGGCCCGCGCGACATCGCCGACGCCTTCACCGCCGCCGGCCTGCCGCTTGAGAAGAGCGAAGTGATCCTGGGCGAAGGCCCGCTGCGCCACGTGGGCGAGTTCGACGTGCTGCTGCACCTGCACGCCGACATCGAAACCTCGGTCAAGGTCGTGGTTGAGCCGGAAGCCTGATCGGTTCTGATTCGAGCGTCCGGCTACGGCCGGAAGGTTCGTACCCTGAGGGCGCCGCAAGGCGCCCTCAGCGTTTCAGGCGCCGCCGCAAGGCACCCACCACGTTTTGCAGGGCGTCCTTGGTGGGCGCCGGCGTCGCAAGGCGCCTCTCATGTCTTTGTAGGGAAGTCACCGCCGGTCGCAGCCGGTGAGATGCCCACCGGTTATGCACAGGGTTATCTGCAACGCCCTGGACGCGGAGCCGACTACGATGACCGATCCCGTTTTCCTACCTTCCATTGCGCAGTCCGCCTATACCGGCGGAGTCGGCCAGGAGTCCAGCGCCCCGATGTCCGCCCGTCCCGGCTTTCGCAACGACCGCAGCAGCGGCGATACCCGCATCGACCAACTCCGTGTCCCGCCGCATTCGGTGGAAGCCGAGCAGGCGGTGCTGGGCGGGATGATGCTCGCCCCGGAGTCGTACGACGCAGTCGGCGATGTCCTGGTCGAGAAGGACTTCTACCGGCGCGACCACCAGCTGGTCTATCGCGCCATCCGCGAGCTGGCCGAGAAGAGCCGACCCTTTGATGCGGTGACACTGGGCGAGTGGTTCGATTCGCAGGGACTGTCCGAACAGATCGGCGGCGGTGTCTACCTGGTCGAACTGGCCACGACCACCCCGTCGGCCGCCAACATCCGCGCCTATGCCGAGATCGTCCGCGACAAGGCGGTGCTGCGCCAGCTGATCGAGGTGGGCACGGAGATCGTCAACGACGGCTTCCAGCCGGAAGGTCGCGACAGCGCCGCGCTGCTGGCCAAGGCCGAGCAGGACGTGTTCGCCATCGCCGAGGCGGGCGCGCGCGGACGCACCGACTTCACCGGCCTCAATACAGCCTTGCGCGACGCGTTCGACGTGCTGCAGAAGCGCTTCGAGAGCGGCGGCAACATCACCGGCCTGCCGACCGGCTACACCGAATTCGACAACATGACCGCCGGCCTGCAGCCGACGGACCTGATCATCCTGGCCGCGCGCCCGGCGATGGGCAAGACCACCTTCGCCCTGAACATCGCCGAATTCGCCGCGATCAAGTCGAAGAAGGCCGTGGCGGTCTTCTCGATGGAAATGTCGGCCGCCCAGCTGGCCTTGCGCCTGATTTCCTCCAATGGCCGCGTCAACGCCCAGCGCCTGCGTACCGGCCAGCTCGAGGACGAGGACTGGAGTCGCGTCACCGGCGCGATCCGGATGCTCAAGGAAACCAAGATCTTCATCGACGACACCCCGGCGCTGTCGCCGGACGTGCTGCGTTCCAAGTGCCGCCGGCTCAAGCGCGAGCACGGACTGGGCCTGGTGGTGATCGATTACCTGCAGCTGATGCAGGTGCCGGGCAACAGCGAGAACCGCGCCACCGAGATCTCCGAGATCAGCCGTTCGCTCAAGGCGCTGGCCAAGGAGCTCAACGTGCCGGTGATGGCGCTGTCCCAGCTCAACCGCTCGCTGGAAACGCGAACCGACAAGCGCCCGGTGATGGCCGACCTGCGCGAGTCCGGCGCTATCGAGCAGGACGCCGACATCATCACCTTCATCTACCGCGACGAGTACTACAACAAGGAAAGTTCGCCGGACAAGGGCCTGGCCGAGATCATCATCGGCAAGCACCGTAGCGGCCCGACCGGCTCGCTCAAGCTGAAGTTCTTCGGCGAATACACCCGCTTCGACAACCTGGCCAACGACGCGGTCGGCGTGTTCGAGTAACCGCGCCGGATCTGCGCCGGACACCCGGCGCTCACGAACGGGGACGTACCATCATGCCCGCCGCGGCCGCCAGGCCGTGTCTTCCATGCACAGGAGCGTGTCCATGATCCGCAAGCAGACTTGTTTCACCTTCATCGCCGCCATGCTGGTCGCGCTGTTGGTCGCCGGTTGCCAGACCACCGATCCCTACACCGGCCAGCAGCAGGCCAACCGCACCGGTACCGGCGCGCTGATCGGCGCGGGCATCGGCATCGCCGCCGGCCTGCTGACCGGCGACAGCGCGGTCGAGCGCCGCCAGCACGCCATGATCGGCGCGGGCATCGGCGCCCTGAGCGGTGGCGCGATCGGCAACTACCAGGACCGCCAGCAGGCGGCGTTGCGCGAGAAGCTGCAGGGCACCGGCGTGGACGTGGCCCGCAAGGGCGACAACATCACCCTGAACATGCCGGGCAACGTCACCTTCGCCTTCAACAGTTCCAACATCGACCCGAGTTTCTATCCGGTGCTCAACGACGTGGCCAGCGTGCTGCGCGAGTACAACCAGACCGTGGTCGAGGTCGCAGGCCACACCGACAACATCGGCAGCGACGAGGTCAACCAGCGCCTGTCCGAGCAGCGTGCCGGTGCGGTCGCCCAGTACTTGCAGGCTCAAGGCGTGCAGCAGCAGCGGCTGATCACTGTCGGCGGCGGCAAGCGTTATCCGATCGCCACCAACGACACCGCCGAGGGCCGCGCCGCCAATCGCCGCGTGGAGATCACCCTGGTGCCGGTGCAGTCGTAAGCATCGGCAAGGGCTGACACGAAAACGGGCCGCATCGCGGCCCGTTTTTTTTGCGCCTGCGTGCGCCGCGAGCGCAGCGGTGGGCGGCCTCAGCCCAGCACCTGCTCCAGGATCCGCTTGCCTTCCCATTCCACCGCGTCGTCGGCCGACGCGTCCTGCGCGGCGGCCGCTTCGTCGCTCACGCCCTTGCCGGCCAGGCACTTGGCCGGGCACTGGGCCATCATGTAATCGGCGTTGCTGCTGAGCCGTTCGACCAGGAAGTCGACGAACGCGCGCACCTTCGGCGACATCGTCCGCCCGCGCGGGAACACCGCGTTGAGGTCGACCTCCGGACCGGTCCAGCCGGCCAGCACGCGACGCAGCGCACCGGCTTCGACATAGGGCTTGGCGGTGACGTCGCTGGCCAGGGTCAGGCCTTCGCCGCACAGCACCGCGCCGAGCAGGGCGGACGGATCGTTGGCGACCATCAGCGGCTGGATCGGGTATTCCACGGTGCGGCTGCCATCGCTGAGCGGCCAGGTGATGCGCGAGGGATGATGGTGATGGGCCTTGCGCACCGCGACGATGCGATGGTGCTGCAGTTCGTCCGGATGCAGCGGTTCGCCATGGCGCTCGATGTAGCGCGGGCTGGCGAACACCTGGGTGCGGAATCCGGCCAGGCGCCGCGCCACCATGGTCGAGTCGGCCAGGGTGCCCACGCGCAGGGCGACATCGATCTCGTTGCCGATCAGGTCCACCGGATCATTGCTCATGTGCATGTCCAAGCGGATGTCCGGGTACAGCTCATGGAACTGGCCCAGCAGCGGCGAGATCCAGGCGATGCCGATCGAGTAGGACACGGTGAAGCGCAGCCAGCCGCGCGGGCCGCCCTGCAGCTGGCCGACGGCGCTTTCCGCTTCGGCCAGTTCGTGGGCGATGCGCTGGCAATGCTCGTAGTAGACGTTGCCGGCCTCGGTCAGGCCCAGGCGACGGGTGGTCCGGTGCAGCAACTGCGCGCCCAGGCGCGTTTCCAGTTCCTGCACCTTGCGGCTGACGGTGGTCTTGGGCAGGCCGAGCGACTTGGCCGCGGCGATGAAGCTGCCCTGTTCGATGACTTTGACGAAGACCAGGGTGTCGTTGAGATCGTGTGCCATGGGGAAAGTCCGGGGGAGGGGGATTGGACCGGTTGCGGGATGATTATTCCCTTTAATTCGGACTAATCAAGTCCTGATTGGGAGCGTACCTTGGCCGCCACTCCCCCATTGCAGGACCGCCGCCATGAAACTCCGGGACCTGATCGCCCGCCTCCTGCCCCCCGCAAGCGCCAGCAATGGCAACGGTTTGCTGCCGCGCGGGTTCGGCGAAAGCCGGCCGCACGGGCATTTCCGCGAGTTCACGGTGCCCAAGCGGCTGCAGCGCGGCGGCGTGAGCCTGCCGGCGAGCCGCCCGGCCAAGACCCGCTGCCCGAATGGGATTATCCCTTGTGCGGGAGAAAATATCCCGTGAGTGGGATGCTCGCTCCCGAAGTCCTGGTCCTGGGCGGCAGCGGCAAGGTCGGCTCGGGCATCGTCTCGGCGCTGCTGGAAGCCGGCAGCCCGGTGCTGGCGGTCGGTCGCGACCGCCACCGCCTGGAGCAGCTGGCGACCTGGCATGCCGACGAACCGGGACTGGAGCTGATGGCCGGCTCGGTGGCCAACGACCGCCATGCCGAGCGCCTGGCCGAACAGATCGCTGCGCGCCCGCGTCCGCTGCGCGCGATCGTCGATGCGGTCGGCGGTACCCATCGCAGCGGCCGCCTGCTGGACCAGTCGGCTTCCTCGCTGCGCCGCACCCTGGACGAGGACGTGCTGCCGCACCTGGCCGCCGCGCGCCACCTGCTGCCGCTGCTCGGCGAACAGGCCGGCACGGCGGCTGCCCGTTACATCCTCATCGGCGGTCCGCAGACCGAATGCGGCTGGTCCGGTTATGGCCATGCCTCGGTCACCGTCGCCGCCTCGCGGATGCTGGCCAAGGTGCTGCACGAAGAAGCCAAGGCACTGGGCGTGCGCCTGCAGCTGCTGGCGGTGCAGTCGCCGGTATGGACCGTGGAAAACGCCGCGCATGCCTGCGCCGGCTGGCCCAGTGCGCTGGCCGTGGGCCGCAACGTGGTCTCGCTGTTGTCCGGCGAAGGCGACGACGGGCGCTGCGTCATCACCTATTCGCCGCCGCGTGCGGCTCCCCCGCGGCGCCTGCTCGGCAGCGATGTCGTCCGCCCGCTGGGTTCGCTGGCCTCGCCGGGCAACGGCCAGACGGCTTGAACGACACAACACGACTGCAACGAATCGCCACTTCCTCCCCCAGGAGCATTCCATGAACACCCATCACATCACTTCCGCCCGCACGGCCCGCGTCCTCGCATTCGGCGCGGCCAGCGCGCTGGCGCTGGCGGTGCTGGCCGGCTGCAGCGGCCAGGCCGCCGAAGGTCCGCCGCCGGCGCCGCAGGTCGGCGTGGCCACCGTGGCGGTCAAGCCGGTCCAGCAGTGGGACGAGTACAGCGGCCGCATCGAGGCGGTCGAAAGCGTCGAGCTGCGTCCGCGCGTGTCCGGCTACATCGAGCAGGTGAACTACCGCGAAGGCCAGGACGTAAGCAAGGGCGACATCCTGTTCACCATCGACGCGCGCAGCTATCGCGCCGAGCTGGCCCAGGCCCAGGCCGAACTGTCCCGCGCGCGGACCCGTGCCGAGCTGGGCCGCAGCGAGGCCGAGCGTGCGCGCAAGTTGAGCGAACAACAGGTGATCTCGACCGAGTCGTGGGAGCAGCGTCGCTCGGCCGCCGAACAGGCGCAGGCCGATGTCGCCGCCGCGCAGGCGGCGGTGGACGCGGCGCGGCTGGCGGTGGAGTGGACCCAGGTGCGTTCGCCGATCGACGGTCGCGCCGGACGTGCGCTGGTCACCGCCGGCAACCTGGTCGGCGCCGGCGATGCGGCCAGCGTGTTGACCACGGTGGTGTCGCTGGACAAGGTCCACGTGCACTTCGATGCCGACGAACGCAGCTTCCTGCGCTATGCCGAAATGGCCCGCACCGGCCAGCGTCCGAGCGAACGCGACGGCCGGGTCCCGGTGCAGGTCGCGCTGGCCGACGAGTCCGGCTTCCCGCACGCGGGCACCGTCGACTTCCTCGACAACCAGGTCGACAGCGGCACCGGCACCATCCGTGCGCGCGCGATCCTGGACAACGCCGATCGCCGCTTCACGCCGGGCCTGTATGCACGGGTCCGCGTGCTGGGCAGCGGCCAGTTCGATGCCGCACTGGTCGACGACAAGGCCGTGCTCACCGACCAGGACCGCAAGTACGTCTATGTGGTCGACGGGCAGGGCCTGGCGCAGCGTCGCGACGTGCAGGTCGGACGCAAGTCCGGTGACCTGCGCATCGTCGAACAGGGCCTGGCGGCCGGCGACAAGGTGATCGTCAGCGGCGTGCAGAAGGTGTTCTTCCACGGCATGCCGGTGCAGGCGCGCCCGGTGGCGATGGAATCCAAGCCCACTGCCGCGCCCGCCGTCGCCGCCAACTGATCCATCCGCCAGTCGTCGTAATCGGCTGGTCAAACACGTAGGCCATCGGCCCCTGCCGCGGATGCGGAAGGGGCAGGGACGGCTGCTTCCCGACTTACACAGGAAATCCACCCATGGACTTCTCCCGTTTCTTCATCGACCGGCCGATCTTCGCCGCGGTGCTGTCGATCGTGATCTTCGCCGCCGGCCTGATCGCGATCCCGCTGCTGCCGGTCGGCGAATACCCCGAAGTGGTGCCGCCCTCGGTGGTGGTACGCACCGTCTATCCGGGCGCCAACCCCAAGGTCATCTCCGAAACCGTCGCCACCCCGCTGGAGGAAGCGATCAACGGCGTGGAGGACATGATGTACCTCAAGTCCGTCGCCGGCTCCGATGGCGTGCTGCAGCTGACGGCGACCTTCAAGCCGGGCACCGACCCGGACGAGGCCGCCGTGCGCGTGCAGAACCGCGTGGCGCAGGCCCAGGCGCGCCTGCCCGAGGACGTGCGCCGGCAGGGCATCACCACGCAGAAGCAGTCGCCGGTGTTCCTGATGGTGGTGCACCTGGTGTCCAAGGATGGACGCTACGACTCGCTGTACCTGCGCAACTACATGCGCCTGCACGTCAAGGACGAGATGGCGCGCATCCCCGGCGTGGGCGATGCGCAGCAGTTCGGCGGTGGCGACTACGCCATGCGCATCTGGCTGGATCCGGACAAGGTCGCCGCGCGCGGCATGACCGCCGGCGATGTGCTGGGCGCGGTGCGCGAGCAGAACGTGCAGGTCTCGGCCGGCCAGCTGGGTGCGGAACCCATGCCCAACGGCAGCGACTTCCTGCTGCCGATCAATGCCAAGGGCCGGCTGGAGTCGGTGGAAGAGTTCAACAACATCGTGCTCAAGAGCGGCGCGGACGGGCAGGTCGTACGCCTGTCGGACGTGGCCCGCGTCGAGCTGGCGGCAGGCGACTACACGCTGCGTGCGCGCCTGAACGGCATGAACGCCTCGGCCATCGGCATCTTCCAGGCGCCCGGCGCCAACGCGCTGGACATCCGCGATGCGGTCACCGAAAAGATGGAGCAGATCCGCAAGACCCTGCCACCGGGCGTGGAAATCACCTCGGTGTACGACACCACGGTCTTCGTGCGCGATTCGATCAAGTCGGTGGTGACCACGCTGCTGGAAGCCACGCTGCTGGTGGTGCTGGTGGTGATCCTGTTCCTGCAGACCTGGCGCGCTTCGATCATCCCGCTGCTGGCCGTTCCGGTCTCGGTGGTGGGCACGTTCGCGGTGCTGTACCTGCTGGGCTACTCGATCAACACGCTGACGCTGTTCGGCCTGGTGCTGGCGATCGGCATTGTGGTCGATGACGCGATCGTGGTGGTGGAGAACGTGGAGCGCCACATCGAGCATGGCGCCACGCCGCTGGAAGCAGCGCACCTGGCCATGCGCGAGGTGTCCGGACCGATCATCGCGATCGCCTTGGTGCTGTGCGCGGTGTTCGTGCCGATGGCGTTCCTGACCGGCGTCACCGGCCAGTTCTACAAGCAGTTCGCGGTGACCATCGCCATCTCCACGGTCATCTCGGCGATCAACTCGCTGACCCTGTCGCCGGCGCTGGCGGCCAAGCTGCTGCGGCCGCACGACGCGCCCAAGGATGGCCTGTCGCGGTTGATCGATCGCCTGTTCGGCTGGCTGTTCCGTCCGTTCAACCGCTTCTTCAAGCGCAGCTCCGAGCGCTACGAGGGCGCCGTGTCCTGGGCGCTGGGCCGTCGCGGCGCGGTGTTCGCGGTATACGCGGTGCTGCTGCTGGGCGCCGGCGTGATGTTCAAGGCCGTGCCGGCCGGCTTCATCCCGGTGCAGGACAAGCTGTACCTGATCGCCGGCGTGAAGATGCCCGAGGGCGCCTCGATCGAACGCACCGACGCGGTGCTGAAGAAGATGGCGGCCATGGCCAAGGAGGTGGAGGGCGTGCAGGACGAAATCGCCTTCCCGGGCCTGAACCCGCTGCAGTTCACCAATACGCCCAACAGCGGCGTGGTGTTCTTCAACCTCAAGCCGTTCGGCGAGCGCAAGAACAGCGCCGAGCAGATCACCGCCGAACTCAACCAGCGTTTTTCCAGCATCGAGGAAGGTTTCACGTTCGCCTTCATGCCGCCGCCGATCCAGGGCCTGGGCAACGGTTCGGGCTGGTCGCTGTTCGTCGAGGACCGCACCCGCCTGGGTTATGGCGAATTGCAGGCTGCCGTGCAGGCGTTCCAGGGAGCGGCCGCGCAGACGCCGGGGCTGGGCTTCCCGATCAGCAGCTACCAGGCCAACGTGCCGCAGCTGGATGCGGAAGTGGACCGGGTCAAGGCCAAGGCGCAGGGCGTGCCGCTGACCGAGTTGTTCGACACGCTGCAGACCTACCTGGGCTCGGCCTACGTCAACGACTTCAACATGTTCGGTCGCACCTGGCAGGTGATCGCACAGGCCGATGGTCCGTTCCGCGACAACGTCGAGGACATCGCCAACCTGCGCACGCGCAACAGCCAGGGCGAGATGGTGCCGGTCGGTTCGATGGTCGACATCCGCCAGACCTACGGCCCCGATCCGGTGATCCGCTTCAACGGCTATCCGGCCGCCGACCTGCTGGGCGAGGCCGATCCGCGCGTGATGTCGTCCGGCGAGGCGATCGCCAAGGTCGCCGAGCTGGCCCAGCAGACGCTGCCGTCGGGCATGGGCATCGACTGGAGCGACCTGAGCTACCAGCAGGCCACCCAGGGCAAGGCGGCGCTGGTGGTGTTCCCGTTGGCGGTGCTGCTGGCCTTTCTGGTGCTGGCCGCGCTGTACGAAAGCTGGACCCTGCCGCTGGCGGTGATCCTGATCGTGCCGATGACGCTGCTGTCGGCGCTGCTGGGCGTGTGGCTGGCCGGTGGCGACAACAATGTGTTCGTGCAGGTCGGCCTGGTGGTGTTGATGGGCCTGGCGTGCAAGAACGCGATCCTGATCGTCGAGTTCGCACGCGAGCTGGAACTGCAGGGCAAGGGCATCGTCGAGTCGGCGCTGGAAGCATGCCGCTTGCGCCTGCGCCCGATCGTGATGACGTCGGTGGCTTTCATCGCCGGCACCGTGCCGCTGGTACTGTCCAGCGGTGCCGGCGCCGAGGTCCGCTCGATCACCGGCATCACCGTGTTTGCCGGCATGCTCGGGGTGACCGTCTTCGGCCTGTTCCTGACGCCGGTGTTCTACGTGGCGCTGCGCAAGCTCGCCAATCGTCCGCTCGTGTCGCACGCGCCGCCGGCCGGCGCCGCGGTCATCCATCCGTGATTCCCGCTGTCCTTACTCCCTCCCCATCAAGGTGAACCCCATGAATGACTCTTCCAAGATCGCACTGGTGACCGGCGCTACCCGCGGTATCGGCCTGGAGACGGTGCGCCAGCTCGCGCAGGCCGGCGTTCGCACGCTGCTTGCCGGCCGTGACAGCGCCCGCGCCGCGGCGGCTGCCAAGGTCCTGCAGGAGCAGGGCCTGCCGGTCGAATCGATCGCGCTGGACGTCACCGATTCGGCCAGCATTGCCGTTGCGGCGCAGGAAGTGCAGCAGAAGCACGGCCGCCTCGACATCCTGGTCAACAACGCCGGCATCCTGGTCGACGACGGCTCAAAGGGTGTTTCGGGCCAGTCGCTGGATACCTGGCGCAAGACCTTCGACACCAATGTATTCGGTCTGATCGAAACCACCCAGGCGTTCCTGCCGCTGCTGCGCAAGTCCGCGTCCGGCCGCATCGTCAATGTGTCCAGCCTGCTGGGCTCGATCTCCGAACACCAGAATCCGGCGTCCTTCATCTACGAGTTCAAGGGCGTGCCGGCGTACAACGTGTCCAAGAGCGCGGTCAATGCGTGGACCGTGCACCTGGCGCACGAACTCAAGGACACCGGAATCAAGGTCAACACCATCCACCCCGGTTACGTGCAGACCGAGATGAACAAGTCCGGCGACCAGCAGAACGGCGAGCTGTCCGTGCCCGAAGGCGCGCGCACCAGCGTGCAGCTGGCCCTGATCGACGCTGACGGCCCGACCGGCGGGTTCTACTACTTCGACCAGGTGCTGCCATGGTGATCCGCACACTGACCGTGGCACTGGCCGCGGCGATCCTGGCCGGCTGCGCGGTCGGCCCCGATTACCGCGCTGCCGCGCCCGAACCGGTGCAGCTGCGCAACGCGCAGGCGCCCGGCGTGTTCGCCGAGCAGTCGCCGGTGTCGCAATGGTGGCGGCAGTTCGACGATCCGGTGCTCGAGCGGCTGGTCGACGATTCGCTGACTGCCAATCCGGACCTGCGCATCGCCGTGACCCGGGTGCAGGCGGCGCGCGCGGTGTTCGTCGAACTCCGGCTCGAGCCGTGGCCGCACGTGACCGCCGGCACCGACCAGCTCCGCACTCGCCAGGCGTCGGCCGATGCGGCCGGCACGCGCGTCACCACCGAGGAGTACAGCCTGGGTTTTGACGCGGCATGGGAGCTGGACCTGTTCGGCCGCTTGCGTCGTGGCGCCGAGGCGGCGCGCGCGGACCTGGAAGCCGAGCAGGCCAACCTGGAAGACGTGCAGGTCAGCGTGGCCGCCGAAGTGGCGCGCAACTACTTCCTGCTGCGCGGCGCGCAGAAGCGCATTGCGGTTGCCGAGCAGACCCTGGCCAACCTACACGACACCCTGCGCCTGACCGAAACCCGGCGCGACCTGGGTGCGGGCAGCGAGCTGGACGTGCAGAGCAGTCGCGCCCAGCTCAAGCAGATCGAAGCGGGTATCCCGCTGCTCGAAACCAGCCAGGCACGCGCGCGTCATCGCCTGGCCGTATTGCTCGGACTGCAGCCTGGCGCACTGGATGCATTGCTGGCGCCGCGGCCGACGCCGGCTTACGCAAAGGCGCTGCCTCTGGGCGACACGCGTGAACTGCTGCGCCAGCGCCCGGACGTGCGCATGGCCGAGCGTCGCCTGGCCGCGGCCACTGCACGTGTCGGCGTGGCCACCGCCGACCTGTTCCCGCGGATCAGCATCGGTGGATTCGCCGGTTTCGTTTCCGGCGACTTCAGCGGGCTGGTCAACGGCGACAACCAGGCCTGGTCGCTGGCGCCGTCGATCCGCTGGGCCGCGTTCGATTTCGGCACCGTGCGCGCACGCCTGCGTGCGGCCGAGGCCGGTGCCGATGGGGTTGCGGTGGCTTACGAGAAGGCCGTGCTGGCCGCGCTCGAAGACACCGAGAACTCGCTGGTCGATTACTCCAGGCACCAGGAGCGGCTGCGGATCGTCGCCGACCAGGCCACTGCCGCACGGCGCGCCGAGCAGCTGGCGCAGGTGGGCTATCGCGAAGGGGCGTCCGACTTCCTGCTGTTGCTCGACGCCCAGCGCACCCAGCTGGCCGCCGACGATGCATTGGCCGATGCCGAGGCGTCGGTGAACATCGCCGCGGTGGCGATCTACAAGGCGCTGGGCGGTGCCGGCACGCAGGGGCAGGGTGGGCTTGCGGCGATGGCCCGATAGCGGATGCGGCCGCCGTGCGCACGACGCCTTCACGGGCCACCCCGGATCGTGTCGTGCGCAGGAGGAACGATGGACTGGATCGAAGAATTACGGGTGTTGCCCGGCGTGCTCTATGCGATGGCGCTGGGCGGGGCGATCGGCTTCGAGCGCGAGCTGAAGGACCGGCCGGCCGGCTTCCGCACGCACATGCTGGTGGCCGGTACGGCGGCGCTGCTGCTGGGCCTGAGCCGGATGATCCTGGAAGACGACCACTACGCCGGGACCGGGTTGCAGATCGATCCGCTGCGCCTGGTCGAGGCGGTCATCGCCGGCGTGGCCTTCATCGGCGCCGGCACGATCTTCGCCCGTCGCGGCGGGCGTGGCGTGGAGGGAATCACCACGGCCGCCTCGCTGCTGACGGTGGCGGCCATCGGCATCACGGTGGGCTTCCGCTATTACGTCCTGGCGCTGGCCATCACCGTGCTGACCCTGCTGGTGCTGACGGTGCTGCGCTGGTTCGAGCGGCGTGCTTCGGCGGCGGCCAGGAGTGCGTCCTGAGGTATGGAGCGACGCTGCGGCCGCATGAACGCCAAGTGCGGGTAGCCGGCGCGCTCCTTGAAGACCGGGCGGGGCGTCCCTACACTGCATGTGTCTGGCGATGACTTCGCCCGCAGTTTCCGGGGGTGTCCTGGTTTCGACGGGGGTCGCGAAATCGACTGGCGCATGCCGAGGGGGCAGCTTTCCTCGTTAATCCAGCGGCAAAATCATAGTTGCCAACGACGACAACTACGCTCTCGCCGCTTAAGGCGTAAGCCCCGAACCCACTTGTGCCCGTGCTCGTGGATGTAGGGTCATTATCACGGAACCGGCTGTGACGGCTGCCTGTCAGTCACGGCTTAACCAAAACAGGCTGGTCCTGGGGTGCGCTTTGCACGCCGTGCTGCCACAGGGCGAGATCCAACGGTGAGCTAAGCATGTAGTGCCGGAGATGGAGTGCCTTCGGACGGCGGTTCGACTCCGCCCACCTCCACCATCCACTGGAACGCAAAAGGCCGGGACGAGTCCCGGCCTTTTGCGTTTTGCGAACGTGGAGGTCTTTCAGGGGAAGGAAGCGACCAGCTCCAGTTCGCCGTCCTCGTTCTCCGCTTCGATCCGGGTCGGGATGAAGCGCAGGCCGGCACGCGAATCGGCGATGACGCGGGCGATCTGCATGGCCTGCTCGCGTTCCAGGAACCAGAACGAGGGCTTGCCGTTGTCGATCAGGCGCCAGCCGCCATGGGATCCGACCAGTTGGAGGGTGCTGGGGTCCATGGCGCTGCCTTGCGGGAAGGGGCTCCCCGGCCCGGCATCCTGCCGGCGACCTTGTCCATTGCAGAGCGGTTCCGTATCTAGCGGTGCAAGCCGTTCTGCCGGGGCGGGGACAGAGTGCACTGTGAGGATGGTGTCACGCAGTCGGCCTGCCACCCGATGTCGTGTAGGAAAAATCCTACCCTGCTGCAATGTGCCGCGGGATGCCCAGGCGCGGGCGGCGAAACCGTCCGGCGGTCGCCGGCGCCGGGCTGCAGGGTGCCGCAGGGTGCCAGCCGCGGACCGGTCAGGCGTCCTTGTTGTGGCGGCGCATCGTGCGCTGCTTCTCGCGCTGCCAGTCACGATCCTTGGCGGTGTCGCGCTTGTCGTGTTCCTGCTTGCCCTTGGCCAGGGCGATCTCCAGCTTGATCTTGTTCTTGCTCCAGTACAGCGCCGTGGGCACCAGCGTGTAGCCATCGCGCTGGACCCGGCCGATCAGCTTGTCGATCTCGTGCCGGTGCAGCAGCAGCTTGCGGGTGCGCCGGTCGTTGGCGATGACATGGGTGGAGGCCTGGATCAGCGGGGTGATCTGCGCGCCGATCAGGTAGATCTCCCCGTCCTGCACGTAGGCGTAGCCATCGGTGAGGTTGGCCCGGCCGGCACGGATCGCCTTGACCTCCCAGCCCTGCAGGGCCAGGCCGGCTTCGACCCGGTCGATCAGGTGGTACTCGTGGCGGGCGCGCTTGTTCAGCGCGATGGTGCGGTTGGCCGGCTCGGTCTTCGCCTTGGCCTTTGCCTTATCATGGGCCGGTTGCTTGCTCATCCCGCCATTGTCGCCCAATTCGGGCGCCGGAAGACGTTCGACCCGCCAATGCCCAGCATCCAACGCAGCGCCCTGGTCGCGCATTCGGCCACCCGCATGTTCGACCTGGTCAACGACGTGGCCGCCTATCCGCGGCGCTTTTCCTGGTGCGAGCAGGCGCAGGTCCTGGAGCAGGACGAGCGCCGGATGCTGGCGCGACTGGACCTGGGACTGGGTTCGTTGCGGACCTGGTTCACCACCGAAAACGCGCTCGAGCGCCCGCACCGCATCGACATGCAGCTGCGCGACGGGCCGTTCAAGAAGCTGCATGGCGTGTGGAATTTCCATGCGCTGGACGAGTCGTCCTGCAAGGTGACGCTGACCTTGGACTTCGAGCCGCGTTCGCGGCTGCTGCTGCCGGTGTTCACGCTCGGCTTCCAGGGGCTGGCCGACCGCATGGTCGACGATTTCGTGCGTGTGGCCGACGGCGGGGAATGAGCGTGCTGCAGGTGCAGGTGCTGATCGCCTGGCCGCACCGGTTCGAGCGGCGCGATCTGGTGCTGGAGGAGGGTGCGACGGTGGCCGATGCGCTGCGCGCGGCGGCGCTGGGCCATGAGGCCGAGGTGGCCGGCTTCGCGGTGTTTGGCGTCACGGTCGATCCGGCCACGCAATTGCGCGACGGCGACCGGGTAGAGCTGCTCAGGCCGCTGCAGGCCGATCCGAAGGATGCCCGCCGCCAGCGTGCGCTGCGTCAGCGGCGCTGAGCGCGACGATCAACGACGCGGACGCTTGTCCTTTTCCTTGGCCAGGTTCGGGCCGAACTGGCGATAGGCTTTTTGCGTCAGCTCCAGGTCCTGCTCGGGGAAGTAGTCGCCTTCCCAGCGGACGAGCGTGTCGTTTTCGAAGTACAGAGTAAGCGTCTTGCCTTCGGTGGTGCCGCGGCGATTGGTCCGCTCGGTCGCGCTGTAGTCCCAGCGCTGGGCGTGGAACGGATCGGCGATCGACGGAGTGCCCAGCAGACCGGAGACCTGCTGCTTGCTCAGGCCGGGCTTGAGCTGGTCGACTGCTTCCTTCTCCATCAGGTTGCCCTGGTAGATCGGCTGCTTGTAGAGCGCGCCGCAACCGGCGACAGCGAGCGAGAGGGGGGCGATCAGCAGCAGGCGACGGAAGCTGGGCATTGCGGGCACGCAGGACGGAAAGTCGGCCGATGATACACTCCCGGCGCGAATTGGGGCCGGCCAAGGCAGGCCTGGCGGTAAACCGGCAGTGAACGGACGGATTGAACGGAGAATGGCCATGGAATCGAACGATCTGCGTCGCGTCGGGTTGAAGGTGACCCATCCGCGCATGCGCATCCTCGAGTTGCTGGAGGAGAAGCAGCCCCAGCACCACCTGACCGCCGAGGACATCTACCGCCGCCTGCTCGAGCACGGCGACGAGATCGGCCTGGCCACGGTGTACCGGGTCCTGACCCAGTTCGAGGCGGCCGGGCTGGTGATCAAGCACAACTTCGAAGGCGGCCAGGCGATCTACGAACTGGACCGCGGCGGTCACCACGACCACATGGTCGACGTGGACACCGGCAAGATCATCGAATTCGAAAGCGCGGAAATCGAAAAGCTGCAGCGCGAGATCGCGGCCAAGCACGGCTACGAGCTGGAAGAGCACTCGCTGGTGCTGTACGTGCGCAAGAAGCGCCGCTGACGGGTCGCTCCGCGACACCTGCATCCAAGGCGGCTACGCGCCGCCGGATCGTTCAACAGTTCCGGCAGATCAACGCGCGCGGGCGGCTGCGCGCCGCGCCGGCTTTTCCCGACTCGGTTCCGCAGTCCCGGCATCGACCGCATCGGCGGCCACCGCTTCGTCCAGCAGCCGGCGGGCAGCGGCATGGGCTTCCGGGCCGATCTCCACGCCGCCCAGCATCCGCGCCAGCTCGTGTTCGCGGCCGGCGTCGTCGAGCAGTGCGACCGCGCTGCGGGTGATGCCCTCCACCGGCGCCTTGCTGACCTGGTAATGCGCGTGCCCCTGCGCGGCCACCTGCGGCAGGTGGGTGACGCACAGCACCTGGCGGGCGCGTCCCAGCGCGCGCAGCTTGCGGCCGACGATCTGGGCCACCGCGCCGCCGATGCCCGAGTCGACCTCGTCGAAAACCATGGTCGGCACCGCGTCCGAACCCAGGGCGGCGACCTCGATGGCCAGCGAGATGCGCGACAGTTCGCCGCCGGAGGCGACCTTGCGCAGCGGCCGCGGCGGCTGGCCGGCGTTGGCGGCGACAAGGAACTCCACGCGCTCGGCGCCGTTGGGGTCCGGGCGGGCGTTGTCGACCGCTTCCAGTTCGACCAGGAAGCGGCCGCCACCCATGCCCAGTTCGGCGATCAGGCCGGTGGTGGCGGTGGCCAGCGCGTCGGCCGCTTGCCTGCGGCCTGCGCTGAGCACCGCAGCGGCAGCCCGCCAGGCCGAGGTGGCGGCGGCGATCTCGCCGTCGAGCCGGTCCAGGCGCTCGCCGGCACCACGCAGGGTGGTCAGCTCCTCGGCGATGCGATCGCGGTGGCCGGCCAGTTCGGTCGGCGCCAGCCGGTGCTTGCGGGCCAGGTCGTGGACACGGCCCAGGCGGCGCTCGAGTTCCTCGAAACGGGACGGATCCAGCTCCAGGTCGTCGCGGATGCGGCCGACCAGGGCCAGGGCCTCTTCGATCTGCACGCCGGCGCCTTCCAGCAGTCCGTCGACATCGCCCAGGCGTGGTTCGTGCTCGGCAGCGCGGGCCAGTGCGGCGCGGGCCTGTTGCAGCTGGCGGCTCAGCGACAGCGATTCCTCGTCGCCCAGGCGGGACAGGGCATCGTCGCAGGCGGCGATCAGGCCGACCGCATTGGCTTGCCGGCGATGGGCCAGGTCGAGTGCTTCCAGCGCGGCCGGATCCAGGTCTTCGCGCTCCAGTTCGGCCAGCTGGTGCTCCAGCCAGCCGATCCGGTCGGAGACATCGCCCTGGGCGAGCAGGCGCTCGCGCTCGGCCAGCAGCGTCTGCCAGGCGATGGCCGCGGCACGCACGACATCGCGCTGGGCCTCGTTGCCGGCGTGTCCATCCAGCAGCGCCATCTGGCTGGCGCGCGAGAGCAGGGACTGGTGTTCGTGCTGGCCGTGGATCTCCACCAGCAGGCCGGCCAGCTCGCCCAGCTGGGCCAGGGTCACCGGACGGCCGTTGATCCAGGCGCGCGATCCGCCATCGGCGCGGATCACCCGGCGCAGCTGGCACTGGCTGTCTTCGTCCAGTTCGTTCTCGCGCAACCACGCCAGCGCGGCGGCATTGCCGGCCAGGTCGAAACCGGCGGCCAGTTCGGCTCGTTCGCTGCCGTGGCGGACCACGCCGCTGTCCGCACGCAGACCCGACAGGAATCCCAGCGCGTCGACCAGCAGCGACTTGCCGGCGCCGGTCTCGCCAGAAATCACGGTCATGCCGGGGCCGAACTCCAGTTCGGTGGCGCGCACGACGGCGAAGTCCTTCAAGGCGAGATGATTGAGCATGGCCGTATTGTAGGGGCGGGCGATGGTCCAGCAGGAGGCCCGAGCATGGCGGCGTCCGGTCGCGCGGTGTGAGACCGCGCACATCGCGTCTTGCAAAGGTGCCGGCCGGTCGCTATCAATCGGCCATGCATTCCCCGTCGCCACCGGTCGTACCGCTCGATCCACGCGCCCGCCAGCTGTTGCGGACCCTGATCGGCCGCTACATCCACGATGGCGAGCCGGTCGGCTCGCAGACCCTGGCCCGGCATGCCGGGCTGGACGTGAGCGCGGCCACGATCCGCAACATCCTGGCCGACCTGGAAGAGAGCGGCCTGCTCAGTTCGCCGCATACCTCCGCCGGCCGCATACCGACCGCGCAGGGTTACCGGGTGTTCGTCGACAGCCTGCTGCAGGTGAAGTCGCTGGGCGAGCGCGAGCTGGCCCGGCTGCGCACCGAGCTGACCGCCGGCGCCGGCACCCAGGCGCTGCTGGGAAATACTTCCGAACTGCTGTCGGCCATGACCCACTTCGTCGGCGTGGTCAGCGCGCCGCGGCGCGAGCAGTTCGCCTTCCGCCAGATCGACTTCGTGCCGCTGGGCGGGCGGCGGGTGCTGGCGATCGTGGTGTTCGCCGATGGCGAGGTGCAGAACCGGGTGGTCGAGCCGCAACGGGCGTTCGAGCCAGCCGAGCTGGAGCGGGTCGCCAACTACCTCAACGCCCATTGCGCCGGCCGCCCGCTGGCCCAGATCCGCGCGACCCTGCTGCACGAGCTGCGCCAGGCGCGCGACGAGATGGAGCTGCTGCTGGCCCAGTCGGTGGAGCTGGCCGAACAGGCGCTGGAACCGCCGGGCGATGACATGGTCCTGGCCGGGCAAACCCGGCTGATGGGCCTGCAGGACCTGTCGGACGTGGACCGCCTGCGCGAGCTGTTCGAGGCTTTCGCCCGCAAGCGCGAGATCCTGCAGCTGCTCGAACGCACCCAGCGCGCCCCGGGCGTGCGGGTGTTCATCGGCGAGGAAACCGGCCTGGCGCCGCTGGACGGGGTATCGCTGGTGACCGCGCCCTACGGCACCGGCGGCCAGGTGCTGGGCGTGCTCGGAGTGATCGGGCCGACCCGGATGGCCTACGACCGGGTGATTCCGGTGGTCCAGGCGGCCGCCGACGTGCTCGGCGCGGCCCTGCAGCCGCCGGGGCAGGATCCGCGCTCCACGTCCTGATCGCGGCCCTGCGGCTCGGTTGTGGCCGCCTCGCGCCGCTGCCCGACCTGGCGGCCGGATATCGATTCCAGACCGCCGCCTGACTTGAATCGCTCCGCTGCGGCCCCCATTGGGCCGTGATGGGCGGCCGGGAGCGCCGCCACGGAGCCGATTGCATGACCCACAACGACACCCCGACCTCCCCCGAGCAGGACGCCGAAGGCTCCCTGGAGTCGCAGCTGCGCGACGAGATCGAAGCCCTGCGCGGCGAGATCGAGCAGGTGCGGGCCGATTCCCTGCGCGAGCGCGCCGACCTGGAGAACCAGCGCAAGCGCCTGGCCCGGGACGTGGACCAGGCCCGCCGGTTCGCCAACGAGCGCCTGCTGGGTGAGCTGCTGCCGGTGTTCGACAGCCTCGACGCCGGGCTGACCGCTGCAGGCGACCAGCCCAGCCCGCTGCGCGATGGCCTGGAGCTGACCTACCGCCAGCTGCTCAAGGTCGCCGCCGACAACGGCCTGGCCGTGGTCGATCCGGCCGGCCAGCCGTTCAATCCCGACCATCACCAGGCCATCAGCCAGGCCGATCCGGGCGATGCCGCCCCGGGCAGCGTGCTGCAGGTGTTCCAGAAGGGCTACCTGCTCAACGACCGTCTGCTGCGTCCGGCGCTGGTCGTTGTCGCCCGCCACGACTGAACAATTCTCATCAGGCCTGAGATGCCCACTTGAACGGCGCCGCCAGGCCCTCATCTAGCGATCAAGGCCACCGCGTCACCGGCCAAATCCATTCCCGAGGGAGCAAGACACAATGAGCAAGATCATCGGTATCGACCTGGGCACGACCAACTCGTGCGTGGCGATTATGGAAGGCGGCAAGGCCCGCGTGATCGAGAACGCGGAAGGCGATCGCACCACGCCGTCGACCGTGGCCTACACCAAGGACGGCGAAGTCCTGGTCGGCGCGCCGGCCAAGCGCCAGGCGGTCACCAACCCGAAGAACACCTTCTACGCGGTCAAGCGCCTGATCGGCCGCAAGTTCACCGATGCCGAGGTCAAGAAGGACCTGGACCTGGTGCCGTACGGCATCGTGGCCCATGACAACGGCGACGCCTGGGTGCAGAACAGCGACGGCCGCAAGATGGCCCCGCAGGAAATCTCGGCCAAGGTGCTGGAGAAGATGAAGAAGACCGCCGAAGCCTTCCTGGGCGAGACGGTCACCGAGGCGGTCATCACCGTGCCGGCGTACTTCAACGACAGCCAGCGCCAGGCGACCAAGGACGCCGGTCGCATCGCCGGCCTGGACGTCAAGCGCATCATCAACGAACCCACCGCCGCGGCGTTGGCCTATGGCCTGGACAAGGCCGGCGGCGACCGCAAGATCGTGGTCTATGACCTGGGCGGCGGCACCTTCGACGTGTCGATCATCGAGATCGCCTCGGTCGACGGCGAGAAGCAGTTCGAAGTGCTGGCCACCAACGGCGACACCTTCCTGGGCGGCGAAGACTTCGACGCGCGCGTCATCGATTACCTGGTCGAGGAGTTCCAGAAGGACCAGGGCATCGACCTGCGCAAGGATCCACTGGCCCTGCAGCGCCTGAAGGATGCGGCCGAGCGCGCCAAGATCGAGCTGTCCAGCGCGCAGCAGACCGAGGTCAACCTGCCGTACATCACCGCCGATGCCTCCGGCCCGAAGCACCTGACCATCAAGCTGACGCGGGCCAAGCTCGAGGCGCTGGTGGACGACCTGGTCAAGAAGACCATCGAGCCGTGCCGAATCGCACTGAAGGACGCCGGCCTGCGCGCCAGCGACATCGGCGAGGTGATCCTGGTCGGCGGCCAGACCCGCATGCCCAAGGTGCAGGCGGCGGTGGCCGAGTTCTTCGGCAAGGAGCCGCGCAAGGACGTCAACCCGGACGAGGCCGTGGCGCTGGGCGCGGCGGTGCAGGGCGGCGTGCTGGCCGGCGACGTCAAGGACGTGCTGCTGCTGGACGTGACCCCGCTGTCGCTGGGCATCGAGACCCTGGGCGGCGTGTTCACCAAGATCATCGAGAAGAACACCACCGTGCCGACCAAGGCCTCGCAGGTGTTCTCCACCGCCGAGGACAACCAGTCGGCCGTGACCGTGCACGTGCTGCAGGGTGAGCGCGAGCAGGCCCGCTTCAACAAGTCGCTGGCCAAGTTCGACCTGACCGGCATCGATTCGGCGCCGCGCGGCACCCCGCAGGTGGAGGTGTCCTTCGACATCGACGCCAACGGCATCGTCCACGTCACCGCCAAGGACAAGAAGACCAACAAGGAACAGAAGGTCGAGATCAAGGCCGGCTCGGGCCTGTCGGACGAAGAAATCCAGCGCATGGTCGCCGACGCCGAGACGCACCGCGAAGAGGACAAGAAGTTCCACGAGCTGGTGCAGGCGCGCAACCAGGCCGACGGCCTGATCCACGCCACCCGCAGCGCGATCACCGAGCACGGCAGCAAGGTGCCCGGCGATGTGATCGGTCGCGTGGAAGGCGCCATCGCCGAGCTGGAGACCGCGCTCAAGGGCGACGACAAGTCGCAGATCGAGGCCAAGAGCAAGGCGCTGGAAGAAGCCGGCCAGTCGCTGTACGCGGCGGCCTCGGCGCAGCCGGCCGATGCCGGCGCGGCGGGCGGTGCTTCCGGTGGCGCGCAGGACGACGTGGTCGACGCGGAGTTCACCGAGGTCAAGGACGACGACAAGAAGTAAGTCGCAGCGGCGCTCCGGCGCCGGCGACCCACGCAGCCCGCGCCATCGAATCGGTGGCGCGGGCTGTCGCATGACAGACGCATGGGATCCTGATGAGCAAGCGCGACTATTACGAAGTGCTGGGCGTGGACCGCAACGCCAGCGAAGATGAGCTGAAGAAGGCCTATCGCCGCTGCGCGATGAAGCACCACCCGGACCGCAACCCGGGCGACGCCAGCGCCGAGGCCGCGTTCAAGGAGTGCAAGGAGGCCTACGAGGTCCTCTCCGACGGCGGCAAGCGCCGCGCCTACGATGCGCACGGCCACGCCGCGTTCGAGCACGGCATGGGCGGTGGCGGCGGTGCCGGCCCGGACATGGGCGACATCTTCGGCGACATCTTCGGGACCATCTTCGGCGGAGCAGGCGGCGGTGGACGCGCGGCACGTCGCGGCGCCGACATCGGCTACGTGATGGAACTGGATCTGGAAGAGGCCGTCGCCGGCATCGAGAAGCGCATCGAGATCCCCACGCTGTCCGAGTGCGGCCACTGCAAGGGCAGCGGCTCGGAAGACGGCAAGGTCGAGACCTGCAATACCTGCCACGGTCGCGGCCAGGTCCGCTTCCAGCGCGGCATCTTCACCATGCAGCAGGCCTGCCCGGAATGCGGCGGCCGCGGCCAGATCGTGCGCAACCCGTGCGGTGAGTGCCACGGCGCCGGCCGGATCGAGGACGAGAAGATCCTGTCGGTGAAGATCCCCGCCGGCGTGGACAGCGGCGACCGCATCCGCCTCAACGGTGAAGGCGAAGCCGGCCCGCCCGGAACGCCGCCGGGCGACCTCTACGTGGAAGTGCGCGTGCGCGAGCACGAGATCTTCCGCCGCGATGGCGATGACCTGCATTGCGAAGTGCCGATCCGCATCTCGCAGGCCGCGCTGGGCGATGTGGTCAACGTGCCCACGCTCGACGGCGAGGCGGAAATCCGCATCCCGGCCGAGACCCAGGCCGGCAAGGTGTTCCGCCTGCGCGGCAAGGGCGTCAAGTCGGTGCGCAGCCGCAGCGCCGGTGACCTGTACTGCCGCGTCGTGGTCGAAACTCCGGTCAACCTCACCGCCGAGCAGCGCGAGCTGCTGGAGAAGTTTGAGGCGACGTTCACCGGCGAGGAGGGCCGTCGGCATTCGCCGCGTTCGGCCACGTTCCTGGATGGCGTCAAGTCGTTCCTGGGCCGCATCACCTCGCCGTGATCGCAGGCCGCATGCGGCGCCGGGCACGAGGTTCGGCGCTGACATGCAAGTAACCTGACGGAATCAGCCTATTTCCGTTGCAGCTGAAACGCTGCGCGCGACCGTCGATACGACGCGCTAGCATGCGTGGCCCTGCAGCCACGGCCCATCGGATGAGCGACGCGCTGGAAAGCCACCTGGTCCACGAACGCCGCAACCGGCCGCCGGGTGCGACGCCGGTGGACCTGGTGTCGGTGCAGTCGCAGCTGGCCTATGGCCACGCCGGCAACAGCGCGGCGATCCCGGTGCTGCGCATGCTCGGCGTGCGCGTGGCCGGCGTGCCGACCACGCTGCTGAGCAATACCCCGTTCTATTCGACGTTGCGCGGCCGCGTGCTGCCGGCCGACTGGCTGGCCGACCTGTTGCGCGGACTGGACGAGCGCGGCGTCAGTACGCGCGCGTCGATGCTGCTGTCGGGCTACTTCGGCAGCGTCGCCAATGGCGAGGCGTTCGCCGACTGGCTGGAGGCGCACCGTCGCGCCGGCACCGGACCGCGCTACCTGCTCGATCCGGTGATCGGCGACACCCACACCGGCGCCTATGTCGAGCCGGGGCTGGAGGCGGTATTCGTCGAGCGCCTGCTGCCGCTGGCGTGGATGGTCACGCCCAACGCATTCGAACTGGAACGCCTCGCAGGCCGTCCGGCGTTGCATGAAGCCGACGCGCTTCTGGCCGCACGCGCGCTGCTCAAGCGCGGACCGGAATGGGTGCTGGCGCACAGCGTGGCCGGCGAGGGCGAAGCGCTGGTGACCTTGCTGGTCGGCCGCGATGCGGCCTGGCGCCTGCAGTCGCCGCGCCTGGACGTGGACGTGGCCGGCACCGGCGATGTGCTGGCCGCGCTGCTGGTCACCTTCCTGCTGCGTGGCGAGCCGCCGCAGCGCGCGGCCGAACGCGCGCTGGCCGGCGTGCATGCCGCGCTTGAGTCGACCCTGGCCAATGGCTGGGAAGAACTCGACGTGCTGGCCGCTCCCGCCGCGGCACTGGCCGATGCGCCGGCGCGTTTCCCGGCGGTGGCGCTTTGAACGCGCATGCCGGACAGCCGGCCAGCCACCCGGTCATCGGCATCGTCGGCAGCGCCGGTGCGTATGGGGTGTGGCTGCGCCGCTTCTTCGAACAACGCATGGGCCTGCGCGTGCTCGGGCACGATCCGGCCGACGTCGGCAGCGATCCGCCGGCGCGCCTGATCGAGGAAGCCGACGTACTCGTGTTCGCCGCGCCGATCCGGCAGACGCCCGCGTTGATCGCCCGCTATGCGCAGATGAGCGCCGGGCGCGAGCAGGGCCGGCTGTGGCTGGACATCACCTCGCTCAAGCAGGCGCCGGTCGCGGCGATGCTGGAATCGCAGGCCGAAGTCGTCGGCCTGCATCCGATGACCGCGCCGCTGAAGACACCCACGCTGAAGGGCCGGGTGGTGGTGGTCTGCGAAGCGCGACTGGAGCGGTGGCGGCCGTGGCTGCAGCAGCTGCTCGATGCGCTGCAGGGCGAATACGTGCGCAGCACCCCCGACCACCACGACCGGGTGATGGCGCTGGTGCAGGCGATGGTCCATGCCGCGCACCTGGGCCAGGCCGGCGTCCTGCGCAGCTTCGAGCAAGCGCTGGGCGGGCCGTCGGCGCTGATGCCGTACCGTTCGATCGGCTTCGAGATGGATACCGCGGTGATCGCGCGGATCCTGTCGCTCAATCCGGAAATCTACGAAGACATCCAGTTCGGCAACCCGCATACCGGCGAGGTGCTCGAACGCCTGGCTGCGGAGATCGCGCGACTGCGCGCACTGGTCGGTCGTGGCGACGAAGCCGCGCGCGCCGAGTTCCGCGAGCATTACCTGGCCGACAACCGCCAGTCGTGGGGCGAACAGACCACCGCCGAGGGCAGCTATACCTTCGAGCGCGTGGGCTACCTGCTGGCCGACCTCACCGAAACCCGCCGCCTGAGCGTGCACCTGCCGCAGGACCGCGCCGGTTCGCTGCGCGCGCTGCTGCACGTGTTCGAGAACCACGGGATCAGCCTGTCGTCGATCCATTCCTCGCGCACGCCCGCCGGCGAGGTGCACTTCCGCATCGGTTTCGATGCCGGCGCTGACATCGAGGCATTGCGCAGTGCGGCCGAGGAGATCGACCGCACGGGGGTAGGGCGCGTGCTCGAGCGGCCCTGAGGCCGTCGCGGGCGATCAATCGGCCGTCAGCACCAGCGTGCCGTCGGCATTGGCGAAACGGTCTTCCCTGCGCTGAAGGTTCTGGCCGTCGGCCAGCTCGTAGCGCAGGGCGACCTTGCCTTCGGCGCCTGCGGTGTCGCGGAATTCCAGGATGATGTAGGGATTGCCATCGCTGCCGGTGGCGGGGAACTGGCGGAAGGACATGCGGACCTCCGGGGTCGGCTGCGGCGCTGGCTTGCGCCCGTGGGCCGATTATTCCCGCGCAGTCCTTAAGCAACCGTAGCCATGCCGTGAATGTCGCGTAGGCGCGTGCGACCGGGCCGGCCGGGCCCAGCGCCCGGGCCCATTCCGGGCCGACCCGGTACAATGCCGGCCATGACGACCAACTACACCCTGTCGCGCCGTGCCCAGGCGCTCACGAGCTCGGCCATCCGCGAAATCCTCAAGGTCACCGAGCGTCCCGAAGTCATTTCCTTCGCTGGCGGCCTGCCGTCCCCGGCCACGTTCCCGGTCGAGCGCATGCGCGAGGCGACCGAGAAGGTGTTGCGCGAGGCCCCGCAGGCGGCCCTGCAATATGGCCCGACCGAGGGCTTCACGCCCCTGCGCGAGTGGATCGCCGCGCGCCTGAGCCACAGCGGCGCCGTGGTTCCGGCCTCGCGCGTGCTGATCACCACCGGTTCGCAGCAGGGCCTGGATCTGCTGGGCAAGGTGCTGATCGACGAAGGCAGCAAGGTGCTGGTCGAGACCCCGAGCTACCTCGGTGCGCTGCAGGCGTTCTCGCTGTTTTCCCCGAACTTCGCCTCGCTGCCCAGCGACGAGCAGGGCGTGGTCACCGACGGCCTGACCGCCGAGCAGCTGGCCGGCGCGCGCTTCCTGTACTGCCTGCCCAACTTCCAGAACCCGACCGGCCGGCGCATGCCGCTGGAGCGGCGCAAGGCGCTGGTCGCCCTGGCCAGTGCGGCCGGCGTGCCGCTGGTCGAAGACGATCCGTACGGCGAGCTGTCCTACGGTGGCGAGGCGCTGCCGAGCCTTCTGTCGATGAATCCCGATGGCGTGATCTACATGGGCTCGTTCTCCAAGGTGCTGGCCCCGGGCCTGCGCCTGGGTTATGTGGTGGCGCCCGAGCCGGTGTTCGGCAAGATGGTCCAGGCCAAGCAGGCTGCCGACCTGCATACCCCGTCGTTCTCGCAGCGCATCGTGTACGAGGCGGTGCAGGACGGCTTCCTCGACGCGCACATCCCGTCGATCCGCACGCTGTACGGCCACCAGTGCGAGCGCATGCTCGCCGCGCTGGAGCGCGAGTTCCCCAAGCAGGTGACCTGGAACCGGCCCGATGGCGGCATGTTCATCTGGGTCGACCTGCCCGAGGGCGTGGACAGCGGCGCGCTGCTGGCCAAGGCGATCGAGCGCAACGTGGCCTTCGTGCCGGGCGCGCCGTTCTATGCGGTCGATCCGAAGAAGAACACGCTGCGGCTGTCGTTCGTCACCGTGCCGGCCGACAAGATCGATGCCGGCGTGAAGGTGCTGGGCGAGCTGCTCAAGGCTGAAATCGCCGCATTGCCGGCCGCGGCCTGAGCCGGCACCGCGGACGACGGCGCGAGCGATGACCCCGCGCCTGTCGGCCAGGATCGATGCGGTACTGACCGGCCGGGCGGTGGACTTCACCCGGCCGGGCAGCCGCAGCGCGATCGCCAAGCAGGCGGTCGACGGTCGGCTGCAGATCGGCCCTGAAGGCCTGGCCGGCGACGAGCAGGGCGACCGCCGGGTGCACGGCGGGCCCGACAAGGCCATCCACCACTATCCGCGCGACCATTACCCGACATGGCAGGGCGAGCTCGGCGCGCATGCGCTGCTGCAGGCGCCCGGTGCGTTCGGCGAGAACATCAGCACGGTCGACATTACCGAGGCCGACCTGTGCCTGGGCGACCGCCTGCGCCTGGGCAGCGCGCTGGTGGAGGTATCACAGGCGCGGCAGCCCTGCTGGAAGCTGTCCGACCGCTTCGGTGTGGCCGACATGGCCCGCCGCGTGCAGGACAGCGGCCGCAGCGGCTGGTACTACCGCGTGATCGAAACCGGAACCGTGCAGGCCGGCGACACGCTGACCCTGGTCGAACGCCCGCATGACAGCTGGCCGCTGCCACGCCTGTCCGAGCTGCTGTACCGGCGCACGCTGGACCGCGACGAACTGCGTGGTGCGCTGGCGCTGCCGCTGGTGCCCTCGTGGCGTCGGCTGTTCGAGCGCCGGCTGGAGCAGGGCGATACCGAGAGCTGGGATTCGCGACTGGGTGGACCTACAGGCTGATCATTGGCCGCTGCAGGGCAGTTTGATCCTGCGCCTACGGCAACCGATACAGCAACGTGCGATCGCCAGCCCGCGCCGTTTGCGGCGCCGATCCACACCAGTGGACAGTGGATGGGAAGACCGCGCATACGGCCGCCTGCAGGGCGACGAAGCCCGGCTGCTGCTCGCACACCACGATCCGATCGCTGCCGACGACGAACTCCAGGAATGCCTGACCTTCAGTCGGCAAGTCGATCCGGTACCCCCAGATCTCGTGCACGGTCTGCCAGGCCACGCTGCGTTCGCCGACCGAAAACCCGAAGGCGCTGACAACGATCGCGCATCGGTCGGACTGGCCGCGTGCACGCGAGATCCGCTCAAGCAGGCTGGTGATCGTTCCCATCGGTGACCGCGCGCAGTGCGCTCAGCGCTTGCCGGCGGCCAGCCGCCGCGCCAGTTCATCCGGCGGCAGGCCCGGAGCGAACAGGAAGCCCTGGCCCACCGGCACGCCCAGTTCGAGCAGGAAGCGGCGCTGCGCTTCCAGTTCCACGCCTTCGGCGACCAGTCCCAGTCCGAGGCTGCGCGCGACCGCGGTGACCGCCTGGCACACCGCCACGTCGGAGCGGTTTTCCGGCACGCCTTCCACGAACAGCTGGCTCAGCTTGAGCCCGTGGATCGGCAGCCGACGCAGGTAGTTGAGCGCGCTGTAGCCTTCGCCGAAATCGTCGATGGTCAGCACCACGCCCATCCGCCGCAGTTCGGCGAACGTGCGCAGCGTGGCCGGCGCGTCTTCGATCAGCACCCGCTCGGTGAACTCCAGCTCCAGCGCCGAGCCGGGCAGGGAGAACTCGCGCAGGGTTTCGGCCACCTTGACCGCCAGGTCTTCGGCGACGAACTGGCGGTAGGACACGTTGATCGCGACGCGAACGATGCCCAAGCCGTTCTCGCGCCATTCGCTGACCTGGCGGCAAGCCTCGCGCAGCACCCAGTCGCCGATGCCGACGATGTCGCCGGTGGTCTCGGCGTGGCTGATGAACAAGTCCGGACGCAGCTCGCCCAGCTGGTGGCTCTGCCAGCGGATCAGCGCCTCGGCCGCCACGATCTGGCCATGGCGCAGGTCCACCTGCGGCTGGTAGACCAGGCGGAATTCGGCGTTGTCCAGCGCGCGTCGCAGCTGGGTTTCGATCAGCAGGCGGTCCTGCTGCTTCTGCGCCAGGTCCGGGGTGAACACCTGCCAGCCGTTGCGGCTGCGGCGCTTGCAGTCGTACATGGCGATGTCGGCGTTCTGGATCAGCTGCTGCGGCCGGGTGCCGTCGGCCGGCGCATAGGCAATGCCGATGCTCGCGCCGATCGCGAACTCGTCGTCGCCGAACAGGAACGGTCGCGACAGCGACTGCAGGATCGTGTCGGCCAGTTGCGGCGCGTGCCCGGGCTCGCTGCCGTCGCACAGCACCAGGAATTCGTCGCCGCCGAAGCGCGCCAGCAGGCCCTCGGTGCCGATCGCGCGGGCGATGCGCTGGCCGGTGCGCACCAGCAGGTCGTCGCCGGCGCCGTGGCCGAGCACGTCGTTGACGGTCTTGAACCGGTCAAGGTCGATGTACAGCACCGCGACCTGCGCCTGCGACGGCTCGCGCAGGCGCGTGTCCAGCTCGCCCAGGATCGCATCGCGGTTGAGGATGCCGGTCAGCGGATCGGTGCGGGCCTGGATGCGTAGGGTTTCCTCGGCCTGCTTGCGCTCGGTGATGTCCTGCAGCGTGCCGGCCACGCGCGGGGAGACGTGGTTGCCCGGCTCGACCTCGCCGATCATGCGGATCCAGAACGAATGCCCGTCGCCGCGCTGGCCCTGCAGCTCCAGGTCGAAGCCGGCGCGCTGGGCCTGGAACGCGCGTTCCAGCGCCGCCTCCAGGCGCAGCCGGTCGCCCGGGCGCAACCGCGCCAGCAGGTCGTCCATGCCGTGCGCGGTCGGCTCCAGGTCGACGATGCGCAGCGCCTCGCCAGTCAGGTACAGGCGCTGGCGGCCGCGGTCCCATTCCCAGCCGCCGATATGCGCCAACGACTGCGCGCGATCGAACAGGGTGCTGTCGCGCTTGAGCTCGGTGATGTCGCTGAACAGCACGAACACATGGTCGGCTTCATCGCGGCCGGACGAAAACACCGGCACGGTCGTGGCCGAGATCCATACCATGCGGTCGGTGGCCAGGTGATGCAGGCCGATGGTGGTGCTGGGAATGATCTGCCCGCTGCGCAGCGAGCGCTGCGCCGGCCACTGGTCCTCCGGCAGCACCCGGCCGTGTTCGTCCAGGATGGTCCACTCCTGGGTGTGCGCGCGCAGGTCGGCCTCCAGGCCCGAGCCCAGGATGCGGTGCGCGGCCGGATTGGCCGACAGCAGGTTGAATTGCCGGTCCAGCAGCAGCACGCCCTTGTCGATGGACTCCATCAGCAGGCGGTAGCGCGACTCGGCCTGCCAGCGGCCGCTGAGGTCGCGGGCCACTGCCACGATGCAACGGCGGCCGGCATGCTCGAAGCCGGCCGAGTGCACCTCGACCGGGAAGCGGCTGCCGTCGCCGCGCATGTTGGTGACTTCGATGACGTAGGTCTCGCCGCGGTTGAGCGTTTCCCAGACCGGCTTGAGGTGGTCCGGCGGAAGATCCGGGTTCAGCGTCTCGATCGGCTGGCCGACGATGTCCTCGCGCGGGCGGTGGTAGGCGCGGATGCCGGCCTTGTTGAGGTCCAGGACGATGCCGGTTTCGCTGAGCACGCTGACCGGGTCGGGTACGGCATCGAACAACGCGTGGTAGCGCAGCCGCGCCGATTCGCCTTCGGCCAATGCGTGGTGCAGGGCGTCGTGGGCCTGCTGCAGCAATGTGCGTGTCGCAGCGGGCAGGGCGCGGTCGTGCAGGGCGCGCTCGAGTGCGGCCAATACCGCCTCCGGTTCCGCCTGCAGCGCGGACTCGGAGACGGCCTGGCCGGCGGCGTTCATGCGGCCGCCAGCGCCTGTCCGACCTTGCTGCCCGTGGGCCTGCCCAGCCGGGCGGCCAGCCAGCGGCCGGTGTCGGCCAGTGCCTGCAGGTCGATGCCGGTCTCGATGCCCATGCCTTGCAGCATATACACCAGGTCCTCGCTGGCAACATTGCCGCTGGCGCCTTTCGCATACGGGCAGCCGCCGGTGCCGGCCACCGCCGAATCGGCCACCCGCACGCCGGCTTCGACACAGGCGGCGACATTGGCCAGGGCCTGGCCGTAGGTGTCGTGGAAATGCACGGCCAGCGCCGCCATCGGCACCTCGGCGGCCACGGCCAGCAGCATCTCCCGCGCCTTGTGCGGGGTGCCCACGCCGATCGTGTCGCCCAGCGAGATCTCGTAGCAGCCCAGCCCATGCAGGCGCCTGGCCACGCGCACCACGTCGGCGACCGGCACCGCGCCCTGGTAGGGGCAGCCGAGCACGGTGGAGACGTAGCCGCGCACGCGCACGCCATCCTGGCGCGCGCGCGCCAGCACCGGTGCGAAGCGCTCGATCGACTCATCGATGGAGGCGTTGGTGTTGCGCTGGTTGAACGCTTCGGACGCGGCTGTGAACACGGCAACCTCGTCCGCGCCGGCGGCGCGGGCGCGGTCGTAGCCCTGTTCGTTGGGGACCAGCACCGGATAGGACACGCCGGCGCGGCGGTGGATGCCGGCCATCACCTCGGCCGCATCGGCCAGCTGCGGCACCCATTTGGGGCTGACGAAGCTGGTGGCCTCGATGCTGAGCAGGCCGGTGGCCGAGAGCCGGTCGACCAGCGCGATCTTGTCGGCGGTGGCGACCATCGCCGGCTCGTTCTGCAGCCCGTCGCGCGGGCCGACCTCGACGATGCGGACGAAGTCGTCCATGGCTTATTCCGCAGCGATCCGGGCGAGCACGGCATCGGCCTCGACGAAGTCGCCGGGCGCGGCCCGCAGTTCGGCGACGATGCCATCGCGCGGTGCCCTGACCGTCAGCTCCATCTTCATCGCCTCCATGACCAGCAGTTCCGCGCCCGCGGCGACCGATTGCCCGGCGCTGGCCTTCACCAGTACCACGCGGCCGGGCATCGGCGCCAGCACGCGGCCATCGCCGCCGGACTGGCCATCGTCCTCACCGCGCTGGGCCGGCAGCAGGCGCACCGGCAGGCGCCGGTGGCCGTCGTGCAGCTCGAGCAGGTCCCCGTCGAAGAAGGCGCCCAGGCGCCGTCCCTGACCGTCGATACGCAGGTCGAGGACGCCATCGGCCAGGCGCGCGCCGGCGATGGCCTGGCCGGTCCCATCCGCGGTGACCTGCCAGTCGCCCTCGTGCCCGGTGGCGGTGATCTCGTGGACCTCGCCGGCGGCCTGCAGCCGCAGCCGGCGCGCGGCGCGACCATGCAGGCGCCAGCCGTCGCCCAGGGCCCAGGGCGAATGCGCCTGGCAGCCGGTCGCGTGCTGCTGCTCGTCCGCCAGTTGCCGCAGCAGGAAGGCGGCCGCCGCCTCGGCCAGGACCGGCGCGCCGATCGGCTCGTGGCGGCCGGTGAACTCGTCCAGGTGCCGGTCCAGGTAGCCGGTGTCGATCCGTCCCTCGACCACGGCCGGATGCCGCGCCAGGGCCTCCAGGAACGCCAGGTTGGTCTTGGTGCCGGCGACATGGCTCTGCGCCAGCGCCTGGCGCAGGCGCGCCAGCGCGCGCGGCCGGTCGACGTCGTGGACGATGAGCTTGGCGATCATCGGGTCGTAGAACACGGTGACCGTGTCGCCGGCCTCCACGCCCGCGTCCACGCGCACCTGCGGCGAGGGCGGCGGCAGTTCCAGCGCGCGCAGCGTGCCGGAGGCGGGCAGGAACCCCGATTCCGGATCCTCCGCGTACAGCCGCACCTCGATCGCGTGACCGTACTGGGGCACGTTCTCCTGCACCAGCGGCAGTGGCTCGCCGGAGGCCACGCGCAGCTGCCATTCGACCAGGTCCAGCCCGGTGACCATCTCGGTGACCGGATGTTCGACTTGAAGCCGGGTGTTGATTTCCATGAAATAGAAGCCGCCGTCGGGATCGACGATGAACTCGACTGTGCCGGCGTTGACGTAATCGATCGTGCGCGCGGCCAGCACCGCGGCCTCGCCCATGGCCTGGCGCAGTTCCGGGGTCAGGAATGGGGAGGGCGACTCCTCCAGCACCTTCTGGTAGCGGCGCTGCGCCGAGCATTCGCGCTCGTTGAGGTGGATCACATTGCCGTGGGTGTCGCCGAACACCTGGATCTCGATGTGCCGCGGCGAGGCCACGTAGCGCTCCAGCAGCACGCGGTCGCGGCCGAACGCGTTGCGCGCTTCGCGCTGGCAGCTTTCCAGCGCCGGCACGAAGTCTTCAAGTCGATGGACCACGCGCATGCCCTTGCCGCCGCCGCCGTGCGCGGCCTTGAGCATCAACGGGAAGCCCGTGCGTGCGGCTTCGCGCGAAAGCGTGGCCAGCGACTGGTCCTCACCGTTGTAACCGGGCACCACCGGCACGCCGGCCTGGGCCATCAGCTGCTTGGCGCCGGCCTTGCTGCCCATGCGCCGCATCGACCCGGCGGGCGGGCCGATGAACACCAGCCCGGCTGCGGCGACCGCTTCGGCGAAGTCGGCGTTCTCGGACAGGAAGCCATAACCGGGATGGATCGCCTGGGCGCCGCTGTCCAGCGCGGCGCGGATCACCGCCTCCCCACGCAGATAGCTGTCGGCCGGCGCCGGCCCGCCGATGCAGAACGCCTGGTCGGCCAGGCGCACATGCAGCGCGTTGGCGTCGGCGTCGGAGTACACCGCCACGCTGGCGATACCCAGCCGGCGGCAGGTACGGATGACGCGGCAGGCGATCTCGCCGCGGTTGGCGATCAGGATCTTTTCGAACATGGGGTCCTGCAGGCTGCCTATTCGGGGTGGTGGCACACCGCTTCGATGTTGTGTCCGTCCGGATCGCGGGCGAAGGCACCGTAGTAGTGCGGGTGGTAATGCGGGCGCAGGCCGGGCGCGCCGTTGTCGCGGCCGCCTGCGGCCAGCGCGGCCTGGTGGAACGCGTCCACGGCCGCGCGCGATGGTGCGAGGAAGGCGACATGCACGCCGCCCTGCGCCGGGCCGCCGTCGCCGATCCAGAAGAACGGCTTGCCGTGGGCGCCGAAACCGGCGTGCGAGGTGCCGCCGGTCAGCGATGGATCGACTTCCATCGCCACCTCTATCCCCAGCGGCGCCAGCGCCTGCCGGTAGAAGCCCAGGCTGCGCGCGAAGTCGGAGACGGTAACGCCCACATGGTCGAGCATGGCGCTCACTCCTTGGGCGCCCAGGCCGGCGGACGCTTTTCCAGGAACGCACCGAGGCCTTCCTGGCCTTCCGCCGACACCCGCAGGCGCGCGATCAGGTCGGCATTGGCGCGGTCCAGCGCGGCGGTGTCGCCACCGCCGGCAACCTGCCGCACCAGTACCTTGGCCGTGGCGGCCGCGTGCGGTGCGGCCCGGCACAGCAGGGCGATCTGGGCATCCACCGCGGCGTCGAGCGCGTCGGCCGCCACGACCTGGTGCAGCAGCCCGATCTGCAGGGCGGTATCGGCGTCGAAGGTTTCGGCGGTGGCGAACCAGCGCCGCGCCTGGCGCGGTCCGATCGCGGCGATGACATACGGCGAGATCACCGCCGGCAGCAGGCCCAGTCGGCTCTCGGTCAGGCCGAAGCGCGCCTGCGGGGTGCCGATGGCGATGTCGCAGCAGGCCACCAGGCCGACGCCGCCGCCGAACGCCGCCCCGTGCACGCGGGCAATGGTCGGCAGGGGCAGTTCGTCCAGGGTGCGCATCAGCGCGGCCAGGGCGAGGGCGTCTTCGCGGTTCTCGTCTTCGCTGGCGGCGGCCATGCCGCGCATCCATTGCAGGTCCGCGCCGGCGGAAAACGACGCGCCTTCGCCCTCCAGTACCACCACGCGCACGCCCGGGTCGTCGCCGGCGGCGCGCAGGGCCGCGGTCAGGGCGGCGATCAGCGCCGGATCGAACGCGTTGTGCAGCTGTGGCCGGCTCATGCGCAGCCGCAGCGCGGGGCCTGTGCGTTCGATCAGCAGCGGTTCGGCCATCGTCATTCCCGGGACATTGCAGCCACCGATGATAGCCGCGCCGCTTGGCCGGGCCATGACGCGGCGCGGCGCGGCCGGGAGGCAGATGCTACAATTGAGAACAGTTCTTGATACCGGAAGCCCTGTGACGCTGTCAGACCTGCCGCCACGCACGCCCGTCATCGTTGAGTCCGTGGAGGACCGCCAGCCGAACGACCCCATCGCCCGACGCCTGCGCGAGCTGGGTTTCGTCGCCGGCGAGCAGGTCCAGGTCGTCGCGCAAGGGCCGTTCGGCGCCGAGCCGCTGCTGGTCCAGGTCGGCTACACGCGCTTCGCGCTGCGCCGCGCCGAGGCCGCGCGCGTGCGGGTCAGCAAGGCAAACGTGGAGGCCAGCGCATGAGCGCCGACGCCCTCCCGCTGCGCCTGGCCCTGCTGGGCAACCCGAACTCGGGCAAGACCGCGCTGTTCAACCAGCTGACCGGCAGCCGGCAGAAGGTCGCCAACTACGCCGGCGTCACCGTCGAGCGCAAGGAAGGCCGGCTGCATTCCCCGGCCGGCCACTCGTACGCGGTGCTGGACCTGCCCGGCGCGTACAGCCTCAATCCGGCGAGCCTGGACGAGGCGATCACCCGCGACCTGTGCCGGGGCTTCTATCCGGGCGAGGCGGCCCCCGATGTGCTGGTCTGCGTGGTCGATGCGACCAACCTGCGCCTGCACCTGCGCTTCGTGCTGGAAGTGCGGCAGATGGGCAAGCCGATGATCGTGGCGCTGAACATGAGCGATGCCGCGCAACGCCGCGGCATCGTGATCGATCGCGACGCGCTGGAGCGCGAGCTGGGCGTGCCGGTCGTGGAGACGGTGGCCATCCGCCACCACGGAGCGCGCGCGCTGGTCGAGCGCATCGACCAGGTGGCCGCCCATCCGCATCCGCCGGCCGCGCAGCTGGCCGACGGCGCCGACCTGCACGCCGAAACCCGGCGCCTGCTCGCGGCCACGGTGAGCATGCCCACGCGCACGGCCAAGATCGACGACGCGCTGGACCGCTGGCTGCTGCATCCGGTGGTGGGGCTGCTGACGCTGGCGGTGGTGATGTTCCTGATCTTCCAGGCGGTGTACGCCTGGGCCACCCCGCTCATGGACCTGATCGAAGCGGGCACCGCGGTGCTGGGCGAATGGGTCGGTGCGCGCATGAGCGAAGGGCCGCTGGCCAGCCTGGTGGTCAACGGCATCATCGCCGGCCTGGGCGGGGTGATCGTGTTCCTGCCACAGATCCTGATCCTGTTCGCCTTCATCCTGGCGCTGGAGGAGTCGGGTTACCTGCCGCGCGCGGCGTTCCTGCTCGACCGGCTGATGGCCGGCGCCGGCCTGTCGGGCCGCTCGTTCATCCCATTGCTGTCCAGTTTCGCCTGCGCGATTCCCGGGATCATGGCCACCCGCAGCATCCAGGATCCGCGCGACCGGCTGGCCACGATCCTGGTCGCGCCGCTGATGACCTGCTCGGCGCGCCTGCCGGTGTATGCGCTGCTGATCGGTGCGTTCATTCCCGCGCGCCAGGTGTGGGGCTGGTTCAACCTGCAGGGCCTGGTGCTGTTCGGCCTGTACGTGGCGGGCATCGTCAGCGCGCTGGCGGTGTCGTTCGTGATGAAGAAGTGGCGGCGCGACAAGGGCGAGCATCCGCTGATGCTGGAGCTGCCGTCCTACCGCGCGCCCAACCCGCGCGACCTGCTGATCGGCCTGTGGGAACGCGGCATGATCTTCCTCAAGCGCGTGGGCGGAATCATCTTCGCCCTGACCGTGCTGCTGTGGGTGCTGCTGTCGTTCCCGGCTGCGCCGCCGGACGCGACGATGCCGGCGATCGACTACAGCCTGGCCGGCCGCATCGGCCATGCAATGGCGGTGGTGTTTGCGCCGCTGGGTTTCAACTGGCAGATCTGCATCGCGTTGATCCCGGGCCTGGCCGCGCGCGAAGTGGCGGTGTCCTCGCTGGCCACGGTATATGCGTTGTCGGCGGCCGACGACGAGGCCGCCGCGCAGGCACTGCTGCCGTTGCTGCAGGACGGCTGGTCGCTGGCCACCGGGCTGTCGCTGCTGGTGTGGTTCATCTACGCGCCGCAGTGCCTCGCCACGTGGGCGGCGATCAAGCGCGAGACCGGCTCGTGGAAGACGATGGCCATCGCGGCCGGTTACCTGTTCGCGCTGGCCTACCTGGCGTCGCTGCTGACCTACCAGGTCGCGGTGCGGCTGGGTTGGGGCTAGGGCAGGGAGACGACCATGGACCTGCCGCTGTGGCTGCAGTACCTGGTGGTCGGCGCGGTCGTCGTGGTCGCGCTGTGGATCTTCGCCAAGAAGCAGCTGCCCGGTACGTTGCGCCGTGCGCGGCTGGCGCTGGCCGCGCCGCTGGTGCGCGACGGCCGGCCCGAGTGGATGCGTTCGTTGGCCCGGCGCATCGCGCCGCCGGGATCGGGCATCGGCGCATCGGTCTGCGGTGGTTGCGACAACTGCGGGCCGGAGCCCAATCAGCGCTGACCTTCGGTTGCGTGGCGTTGTTGCAGACGCCGAGTAGCAGCCGGCCAGGTCCGTCTCTAAGACGACGCTGCCGCGTCTACGCGACGCCGACCGCTTAATCGCACGTCAAAGCGCGATGGCTCCCGCAGAGCCGGCCCTCGCCGGTTGCTTGCCCGTCAGCGCTCGGCATCCGCCGGCAACCACGCACGGAAGTCGCCGCTGCAGTGGAGCAGGGCCATCAGGTACAGCATGCCGTCGTAGTAGCGCTGCTGGCCGCTGGGTACCGGGTGTTCCCACAACGCGCGTACGAAGGCCAACCGGCGCGGATGGTCGGCGGCCAGGCTGGCCACCGCATTGGTCGCCACCAGTCCGGTGGTCTGGCCGCCGCCCAGCGCTTTGCCGTCGAGCGTGTACAGGCTCTGGTAGCCGGCCATGCCTTGCGATTCGAAGAACGCCTGCAGACGGTTGCTCATGTCGACCTGACGCGGATCGGCGGCCCACCACGACCAGTCCACCGACCAGTTCATCGCGCTGCGCCAGGCGTCGTAGCGGAAGTCGGCCGATTCCGGCCGCCACGGTGCCGCCCACGGCGTGCCGTCGAAGTTGCCGTAGTCCGGAGTGAGCGCCGTCTGCGGATGGGCGGCCTTGGCGAAGTAATCGCGGCTGACCTGCGCGGCCTGGCCCCAGAACGCCCGGTCGGCCTGCGGGCCGACCCGCGCCCAGATTTCGTAGAAGGCGGGCAGGTGGTAGGACGCGTCGGTGTGCGCGGCGTTGGCCAGGTCGGGAGTGAAGCGAACCATCTTCGCGTCGTGGTCGAACAGGTTCACCGCGGTCATCTCGCCGCGCGCGGTCGTGCCGGTGACCGGCTGCCGATGCAGCACGTCGGTCAGCAGGCGGTCGGCCTGGGCGCGGTAGTCGTAAAGGCCCTCGCCATCGCCCCAGCGCTGGGCGGCGAAGTACAGCGCGGTGATGAAGTATTCCTCGCCGTCGGGTGCGGGCATTTCATCGTTGGGCACACCGTCGGTGCGCACCGACCAGGCGAAGTAGCCATGCGCCGGATGCGCCGGATCGTCCTGGTACATGTGGGTCATCGCCCAGTTCCAGATCGCGTCGAACTCCGCTTTCCGGTCCAGCTGCACGGCGATCATCATCCCGTAGGACATACCCTCCGAGCGCACGTCGCCGCTGTTGACGTCGTGGATGTAGGCGAGCGGGCCATGCTCGTTGCTGCCGTCCTCGTAGTAGACGGTCTGCTGCGCGCGATCGCCATGGAACAGCTGCTGGAACGCGGCCTTGATCTTGGCATCGACTTCGACGCGCGGATAGCCGGCTTCGGCGAACAGGTCAGGGTAGGCGCCGGTGGCAACGGCGCCGGTCGGTGCGGGGTTGGCCGCCGATGCCGGCGCCTGTGGCGCGGGCTCCGAGCCGGTTCGCGTGCATGCCGCCGTGGCCAGGACCAGCAGCAGCGTGGCGATCGAGCGGGCGGAGCGGAGGCGGACAGTCATGCGGTTCCTGCGGGGTCGTTGGCGATAAACCGTCGACGCTAGCAGAAGCGCCGCGCCATGCGCATCGGCACGGATCGGCGCGATTGCTCGCCGCCGATCACTCGTCCGGGATTTCCGGCTCGACCAGGTCGGCCAGCTGGCGCAGCGATTCCTGCCATCCCAGATAGCACATCTCCACCGGGATCACCTCGGGGATGCCTTCCTGCACGATCTCCACATCGGTGCCGCACAGCACCGCCTTCAGGCGCACGCTGACGTTCATGTCGCCGGGCAGGTTCGGATCGTCGAAGCGGTCCACGTAGCGGACCAGCTCGTCCTGGACCAGTTCCAGGTATTCACCGCCGAACGAGTGGCTGTGCCCGGTACCGAAGTTGGTGAAGGCCATACGGAAGTGCCCGCCCACGCGCGCATCCATCTGATCGACGCGGGCGGTGAAGCCATGCGGCGGCAGCCACTTGGCCATCGCCTCGGCGTCCAGGAAGGCGCGGTAGACGCGCTCGGGCGGGCAGCGCAGGACGCGATGCAGGCGGACGGTTCCGGTAGCCATGGGATTCTCCTGTCGGGTGGATGTCTCGTTGTTCGGAACGACGATCCAGTCACGCGCGGATCGACATGTGGACGCGCAACGAATTCAGCGCATGCCCTTGTGCTGGCCGCCATCGATCGGCACGCAGGCGCCGGTGACCCACTGCGCGCGCGGGGAGGCGAGGAACACGGCCACGTCGGCCACTTCCTGCAGCGTTCCCATGCGGCCCCACGGGATGGTTCCGCGCACCGCCTCGTAGCGCGGCGGATCCTGCCGTCGCACCTGGTTCCACAAACCGCCATCGAATTCGATCGAGCCCGGCGCGATCGCGTTGGCGCGGATCCGGTCCGGACCGTGGAAGATCGACAGCTTCTTGGCATACGCGATCAGCGCGGCCTTGGCCGCGGCGTAGCCGAAGTCCGGCCCGGGGCTGGCCTCCAGTCCCGAGATCGAAGCCACCAGCACGATGCTGCCGCCACCGGCGGCCTTCATCCACGGGATCACCTGTTCGCAGGCCCGTGCGGCCGCGAGAACGTCCACCTGCAGGCTGGCCTCGAAATCGGCCAACGACGGGCCCAGCGCCAGCGCCGAGGCGTTGTGCACGAGCACGTCCACGCCACCGAAAGCCTGGCGCGCGCTGTCGAGGAAGCCGGCCAGCGCGGTGGCGTCAGCCAGGTCGCAGGGGCGCACGTGCACGCGTCGGCCATGGGCGCGCAGGGATTCTTCGATATCGTTCAACGCGCCGCGCCCGCGCGCGCCGGCGCCGCGGGCGCAGACCGCCACGTCCGCGCCTTCGCAGGCCAGTCCCAACGCGATCGCGCGTCCGATGCCGCGGCTGCCGCCGAGCACGACGCAGCGCTTGCCTTGCAGTTGCAGGTCCATCGTTCCCTCCCGGATCGATGAGCGGTGGGGTCGTCGGCCGCGCTACATCCGGAACACGCCGAAGCGCGCCGGCTCGATCGGCGCATTGAGCGAGGCCGACAGCGCCAGGCCCAGCACGCGGCGGGTGTCGGCTGGATCGATGATGCCGTCGTCCCACAGGCGCGCGGTGGCGTACCAGGGGCTGCCCTGCTGCTCGTACTGGTCGCGCACCGGCGCCTTGAACGCCTCTTCGTCCTCCGCGCTCCACTGGCCGCCGCCGGCTTCGATCGCGTCGCGGCGCACGGTGGCCAGCACGCTGGCCGCCTGTTCGCCGCCCATCACGCTGATCCGCGCGTTCGGCCACATCCACAGGAAGCGCGCGCCATAGGCGCGGCCGCACATGGCGTAATTGCCGGCGCCGAAGCTGCCGCCGATGACCACGGTGAACTTGGGCACCGACGAGCAGGCCACCGCGGTGACCATCTTGGCCCCGTCCTTGGCGATGCCGGCGTTCTCGTACTTGCGGCCGACCATGAAGCCGGTGATGTTCTGCAGGAACACCAGCGGGATGCCGCGCTGGTTGCACAGCTCGATGAAGTGCGCGCCCTTGAGCGCGCTCTCGGCGAACAGGATGCCGTTGTTGGCGACGATGCCGACCGGGCAGCCGTGGATGTGGGCGAAGCCGGTGACCAGGGTCTTGCCGTAGCGCGCCTTGAACTCGTCGAACTCGCTGCCGTCGACCAGCCGGGCGATGACTTCGCGAATGTCGAACGGGCGGCGGGTGTCGGGCGGCACGATGCCGTACAGCTCGCTGGCCGGATGCAGCGGCTCGCGCGGCTCGCGCATGGCCACCGGCACGGTCTTGCTGCGGTTGAGGTGGCCGACGATGCCGCGCGCGATCTGCAGCGCGTGGACATCATCTTGCGCGTAGTGGTCGGCCACGCCGGACACGGCGGTGTGCACGTCGGCACCACCCAGGGCCTCGGCATCGACGACCTCGCCGGTGGCGGCCTTCACCAATGGCGGACCGCCGAGGAAGATCGTGCCCTGGTCGCGCACGATCACCGACTCGTCGCACATCGCCGGCACGTAGGCGCCGCCGGCGGTGCAGCTGCCCATCACCACCGCGATCTGCGGGATGTTCTCCGCGCTCAGCCGCGCCTGGTTGTAGAAGATGCGGCCGAAGTGCTCGCGGTCGGGAAACACCTCATCCTGCAGCGGCAGGAACGCGCCGCCGGAGTCGACCAGGTAGACGCAGGGCAGGCGGTTCTCGCGGGCGATCTCCTGCGCGCGCAGGTGCTTCTTCACCGTCATCGGGAAGTAGGTGCCGCCCTTGACTGTGGCGTCGTTGGCCACGACCACCACTTCCTGGCCCATCACCCGGCCGATGCCGCAGACCATCCCCGCGGCCGGCGCGGCGCCCTCGTACATGTCCTCGGCCGCCAGCGGGGCGATCTCCAGGAAGGGCGAACCCGGGTCGAGCAGGCCATCGATGCGGTCGCGGGCCAGCAGCTTGCCGCGTTCGGTATGGCGCTGGCGGGCCTTGTCGCCGCCACCGTCGGCGGCGCGCTGCAGGCGGCGGTGCAGTTCGGCGGCCAGGGCGCGGTGGTGCTCGGCGTAGGCGGCGAATTCGGGCGATCGCGGATCGATCTGGCTGCTGAGGGCGGGCATGGGCGTCCAAGCGTACGGATGCCGGAAGGATACGGCAGTGGCCACCCGGCGCCTTCTGGCGGCGCAGCAAGTCGGGCCCTCGGCTCGCGTGACGCAGGCGAAGTAGGCCGGCGGGCATTCGCCCTGACCGGCCTGTGGGGGGAGCTCCCCGCGCCGGTCAGCGTTCCTGGGCCTTTCGTTCGGCGGCCTCGGCCGCTTCGCGCGCCTTCGCTGCTGCCTTGTCAGCCGCATCGGCGGTAGCGTCGGCGGCACGCGCGGTGGCGTCGGCGGTGGCATCGCCTGCGCGGTCGGCAGCCTGGCGCGCGGCGACCGCTGCCTCGTCCAGCGCCTGCTCGGTGTTGGCGGCAGCCTGCTGCGCATGCACCTCGGCGTTGGCGCTGGCCTCGCGGGCGGCATCGACCGCGTCGGCGGCGGCGTTCTCGGTGGCAGCGGCTGCGTGGTCGGCAGCAGCGGCGGCGTGGTCAGCCGCACGTCCGGCCTCGTCACGGGCCGGCTGGTTGCAGGCGGCCAGGGGGAGGGTCACGGCAGCGATGGCCAGCAGCAGGATCCGGTTCATGGCGATGCTCCTTGGGCAGGGGGAACGACCTGTGTCGTACCGAGCATGCCGGGATGCGCTTCAGCGTCCCGTGAATCGCCCCGGTCCGCACGAACCGCGAGCGCGGGACGGGCGCGAGACCGGACGCATGGCCTGAGATGGGGGCAAAGAAAAAGCCGCCGGTTTCCCGGCGGCTTTCTCGGTACAGCAGGAAAGTCAGCAGATTAGTGCTTGACTTCTTCCTTGGCTTCTTCGGCAGCGTCCTTGGCCTGCTCGGCGACGTCGGCAGCAGCCTCGGCGGTGCCGGCAGCAGCAGCGGCGGTCGCGTCGGTCGCGGCGCCAGCGGTGGCGGCAGCGGCGTCGGCGGCGGTGTCGGCAGCAGCGGCAGCGGCGTCAGCAGCGCCCTGGGCAGCGTCAGCGGTGGCGGCGCCAGCGGCAGTCGCCGAATCGGCAGCAGCCTGGGCCTCGGCAGCGGCGGCGTCGGCGGCAGCAGCGGCGTCCTGAGCCTGCTCCTGCTTCGAGCACGCGGCCAGGGCCAGACCCAGAGCCAGGGCGATCAGCAGCTTGTTGATGCTCATGTTGGATATTCCTCGTCGTTAGTTAGGGCAACGCGCGGTTGCGCGCCGGCAACATGATGACAAGCCCGTTTCCACTGTCAAGCGGGCGTCGGTCATATTCGTGGAAATACCGTGAAAAACGATTACACCACTTCCACGGCGATCGCGGTAGCCTCGCCGCCGCCGATGCACAGCGCGGCGACACCCCGCTTGAGCCCCCGCTTGCGCAGGGCGTTGATCAGGGTCACCACCAGGCGGGCGCCGGAGGCGCCGATCGGGTGGCCCAGGGCGCACGCGCCGCCGTTGACGTTGACCTTGGCGTGGGGGATTCCCAGCTCCTTGATCGGCGCCATGGCCACGACCGCGAACGCTTCGTTGATCTCGAACAGGTCCACGTCCTCGACCTTCCACCCGGCCTTGTCGAGCAGGGTGGAGATGGCGCCGACCGGGGCAGTGGTGAACCACTCCGGCTGATGGGAGAAGGTGGTGTGGGCGACGATGCGCGCCAGCGGCTGCAGGCCGCGGCGGGCCGCTTCGTCGGCCGACAGCAGCACGGTCGCCGCCGCGCCGTCGGAAATGGAAGAGGAGCTGGCGGCGGTGACGCTGCCGTCCTTCTTGAATGCCGGCTTGAGCGTGGGGATCTTGGCCACGTCGGACTTGCCCGGCTGCTCGTCGCTGGCGAACTCGACCTCGCCCTTGCGGGTAGTCACCTTGACCGGAACGATCTCGCCGTCGAACGCGCCCGACGCCTGCGCGGCCTGCGAGCGGGTGACCGACTCGATCGCGAACGCATCCTGCTCCTCGCGGGTGAAGCCGTACTTGGCGACCGTGGCCTCGGCGAACACGCCCATCGCCTGGCCGTCGTACGGGTTGGTCAGGCCGTCCCAGGACATGTGGTCGACCGCCTGGAAGTTGCCGTAGCGGTTGCCGGTGCGCGAGTTGGGGATCAAGTGCGGAGCATTGGTCATCGACTCCATGCCGCCGGCGACGACAACAGTGGCCGAGCCGGCCTTGATCAGGTCGTGGCCCAGCATGATCGCCTTCATGCCCGAGCCGCAGACCTTGTTGATGGTGGTGGCGCCGGTGCTGGTCGGCAGGCCGGCGGCCAGGGCGGCCTGGCGGGCGGGCGCCTGGCCCAGGTTGGCCGGCAGCACGCAGCCCATGATCACCTCGGACACGTCGGCGGCCGGGATGCCGGATTGTTCCAGCGCGGCGGAGATCGCGGCCGCGCCCAGGGTCGGGGTCGGCACGCCGGTGAACTGGCCCAGGAACGAGCCGATGGCGGTGCGCTTGGCGGCGGCGATGACGATGTCGGACATGGGGATTCCTTAGGGGGAGTCGCGGATTCGAAGCACCGATTATCGGCGCAGCCGGGAACCGCCGCCACCGTCCGCCAGGGCAGGCGACAGGCGAGGGTCTTTGCGGTATAGATCGGGCATGTACGGGGGCGGGCGGCGCGAGCCGTCCAAGATCAACAATTTAGGTGACGCAATGCACATTTTCGGCAATGAAGGCGCACGCGGCGGCGTGGCGCGCTCGCTGTTGGCAGTCGCAATCGCAACCACGCTGGCGGGTGGACTGACTGCCTGCGGCGGTGGCGGTGGCGGCAACCTCCGCTCCGGCAGCCCGACTTCCCCGCCGGTGTCCCCACCCCCGCCACCGAGCTCGCCGCCGCCTCCGCCGCTGGTGCAGCCGCCGATCGATGCGCACCTGACCCTGACCCACGCCACCGCTGCCGAGCGCCAGGGCTACACCGGCGCCGGCTACCGGATCGGCGTGATCGACACCGGCGTCAATCGCAACCATCCGGCCCTGGCCGGGCGGGTGGCGGCCAACCTGATTTACGTGAACCGCAACAACAACGACATGACCGTGGACGACAAGGTCGGCCACGGCACCACCGTGTCCATGCTCGCCGCCGGCGCCGCTTACGGCAGCTGGCCGGGTGGCATCGCACCGGGCGCAACGATCCTCTCGGCGCGGATCATCAACGACGAGCGCCCCAAGGACGACGGCTCGGGACAGGGCAACGAGGTCACCGGCGCGCTGGGCCTGAAGTCGATCCACCAGGATCTGTTGGCCCGCGGCATGCGGATCATGAACAACTCATGGGGTGGCCTGTACTGGACCCAGTCCAGCGCGACCGCGCCGATCGCCGACGAATACCGCTTCTTCATCGTCGACAACGATGGCCTGGTGGTGTTCGCCACCGGCAATGAAGGCCGCGCCGATCCGACCGACATGTCTTCGCTGCCCAGCCAGCCCGGCCCCAATGGCACGATGCCCGCCGCCGACCTGGAGCGCGGCTGGCTGGCGGTGGCGGCGTTGGATACGTCCGATCCGACCCGGCTCATGTACTACTCCAATGCCTGCGGCCTGGCCAAGAACTACTGCCTGGTCGCGCCGGGCACGGCCGTGTTCCCGTCCTATACCGACACCGGGACCACACCCAACCTCATGTATGGCACCGGTACCTCGTATGCGGCACCGCTGGTGTCCGGTGCGGCGGCGGTGGTCTGGCAGAAATTCCCGTACTTCAACAACGACCTGGTGCGGCAGACGCTGCTGGGCACGGCCACCGACCTGGGTGCGGCCGGCCCTGACGCGGTGTTCGGCTATGGCCTGCTCAATGTGGGCAAGGCGCTGGGCGGACCAGGGAAGTTCGACTGGGGCGATGTGACGGTGAACTTCACCGGCGAATCGACCTGGACCAACCCGATCAGTGGCAGCGGTGGCCTGATCAAGCAGGGTAGCGGCACGCTGGTGTTGGGTACCGGCACCACGGCGCTGGAATACACCGGCAATACCCGCGTGCAGGCGGGCACCTTGAAGGTGGCCGGCACGCTGCGCTCGTCGGTGTCGGTCGATGCGGGGGCGCGCCTGACCGGAGCCGGATGGCTGGGCGGCAACCTGACCAATGCCGGCACCGTGGCGATCGACCAGAACATGACCGTCGGCACGATGGAAGTCGTCGGCAACTACGTGCAAAAGCCCGGCGGTGTCCTCTCGCTGGTGGTCGGCTATGGACACATGGCGGTGGGCGGCACCGCCACGCTGGAAGGCGGCACGGTGAACGTGGCCGGCCTGCGCAGCGGCTACACCTGGCAGGCGCGCGAGACCGTGCTCACCGCCAGTGGCGGCCTGACCGGCCAGTTCACCGGACTGACCGCGGCGTCCAACGTGTTCCTCAATGCCACCTTGGGCTACAACGCAACCCAGGCGTGGATGGACATCACCCGTCTGGATGTCAGTGCCGCGGCCCTGAGCCTGGCCGACATCACTCCGGCGGCGCTGGGTGCGGCGCAGCGCGTGGAAACCGCGTTCGACGGCATCGACGACCAGCAGCGCGATGGCACCGGCATGATCTCCGACGGTTTCATCCGCATCGCCGGCGACATCCAGAACACCGCCAGCGCCGACGCCGCGTCCGCCTCGCTGCGCAGCCTCTCCGGCGAAGTGCATGCCGCGGCCGCCGCAGCGACCTACGACACGTTGGACCTGGGCCGGCGGGCGCTGTCCTCGCGCTTCGATGACCTGTCCTCGGGCAGTCGTCGCGCAGGTGGCTGGATGGAAGCGCTCGGTGGCGCCGCGTCGCTGGGCAGTGGTGTCGATGCGCAGGTCAATGGCTGGCTGGCCGGCCACGACATGTCGCTGGATGGAGCGACGGTCGCGGGCCTGGCCTTCGGCGAGTCGCGTACCGACAGCCGAATCAACGGTTTGATAGACCGCAGCCGCGAGCGGCAGACCCAGGCGCAGGCCTACATGGGTCGGCACTGGAACCAGGGCTATGTGATGGGCCAGTTCGGTGCGGGCCAGTGGCAGCGACAGATCGACCGCGAGCTGCTGCTGGGCGCCAGCCGTTACGGCGTGCACAGCGACTACGACGGCGACTTCGCGCAGGTCGGGCTGGAGGCGGGCTACCGCTTCGACGGCGCGGCCGGCTCGCTGGTGCCGTACGTGGGGACCGAGCATGTGCAGGTGCGCAGCGACGGATTCCACGAACAAGGCGCGGCCGGGTTCGGCCTGCGCACGGGCGACAGCACTTCCTCGCGCACCCAGGCCATTGCCGGCCTGCGCGCGAGCCGCGACTGGCAGCGTTTCAGCCTGAGCGGCTACGCGGAGTGGCAGCAGACCCTGTCCAGCGACGGCCTTGAGCTGTCGGCCAGCTTCGTCGGCGTGGACAGCTGGTCGCCGCTGGCGGCGTCCAACCCGGCGCTGTCGGGCGGCATGGTCGGACTGCAGGCCACCGCGTGGCTGGGCAGGACCTCGACGCTTGCACTGGGCTTGGACCAGCGCTTCGGCCCGCGCGGGGACGCGAGCCTGGTGTCGCTGAAGTACGCGTTCGGGTTCTGATGGTGGAGCGGGGCAAAGCCCCGCGATGCAGGCCGATGCGAAAGAGCCGGGCATTGCCCGGCTCTTTCTTTTTTTCCGCTTTCCAGTTGATCCGACGCAGCGTGCCGTGCGCTCACCTGACTCACGCGGCGTTGCCGCGTGAGTGGATCAGCTTTTGAGGGGCCCTGCGCGTTGCGCCGGGCCGTGCGCTCAGCTGACTCACGCGGCATTGCCGCGTGAGTGGATCAGCTTTTGAAGGGCCCAGCGCGTTGCGCCGGGCCGTGCGCTCACCTGACTCACGCGGCATTGCCGCGTGAGTGGATCAGCTTTTGAAGGGCCC